>ERZ778017.2-NODE-2-length-777498-cov-104.472579_pt1 | contig 777498 bp, 720 predicted proteins | sample MGYA00375747_ERZ778017 | MGnify/ENA primary metagenome ERZ778017 (study PRJEB29350, sample SAMN05509838) | bioreactor metagenome | biome: bioreactor; material: wastewater | place: South Africa: University of Cape Town | collected 2014-03-17 ... | reverse complement strand
TTTGGCGAAGCAAAAGAAAGTGAGTCGCCCGCCGGGGCGAGACCCGGCTCCCGCCCTATCCAACGCCGTAGGCCCGTGCAGAAACCTTCTAGCCTTGGATATTTTTACAAAGCAAGCGCTTGATTAAATTAAAAAGCTTTGCTACGCTGCACGCATGGCTGAAACCCACGCGCTCGTGTCCCTGGTCGAACCCGTGCCCCGCCGCCCGCGCGGGCGCCCGCGCAAAAGCGCCGAGCATCCCGACGAGGGCAACCGTCGGCGCGAGCTGATGGAGCATGCGGCGCGGCTGTTCCTCGACAAGGGCTACGCGGCGACAACCACGCGCGACATCGCGGCGGCGATGGGCATGCACAGCGGCTCGCCCTTCTATTACTTCAAGAGCAAGAGCGCGCTGTTGTACGCCGTCATGCGCGAGGGCATGGAGCGGGCGGCGGCGAGCCAGCAGCAGGCGCTCGCCGCGCTGGCGCCCGGTGCCGACGCGCACGCGCGCCTGCGGGTGCTGATGCGCCATCACTTCGACATTCTTCTGGGGCCGCGCAGCGGCTTCATTCCGGTGATGCTCTATGAATGGCGCTCGCTCACTGCGGCGCAGAAGAAGGGCGTCTCGCAGATCAAGGACGCGTACGAGGCGGCGTGGATGCCCACGCTGGAGCAGCTGGCGGACGCCGGGTGGCTGCGCGCCGAGCCCGCGGTGGCGCGGCTCTTCATTTTTGGTGCACTGAACTGGTCGGTGCAGTGGTTTCACGCGCGCGGCGCGCATTCGCTCGATGAACTGACCGACGAGGCGCTGCGCTTGTTTGCGGGGCATGCATGAACTATCGATCCATCTTCGTGCCGGGCCTGTTTGCCGGCCGCACCGCCATCGTGACCGGCGGCGGCTCGGGCATAGGGCGCTGCACGGCGCATGAACTGGCGGCGCTGGGCGCGCACGTGGTGCTCGTCGGGCGCAAGCAGGACAAGCTCGACGCGGTGCAGCGCGAAATCGAGCAGGATGGCGGGCAGGCCAGCAGCCAGGTCTGCGACATCCGCGACGAGGCGCGCGTGCGCGAGGTGGTGGCCGCCGTCGTGGCCGCGCGCGGGCGCATCGATGCGCTCGTGAACAACGCGGGCGGGCAGTACATGACGCCGCTCGAAGCCATCAGCGCCAAGGGCTGGGAGGCGGTGGTGGCGAGCAACCTCACGGGCGGCTTTCTCATGGCGCGCGAGTGCTATCTGCAGAGCATGCAGGCGCACGGCGGCGCGGTGGTGAACATCGTGGCCGACATGTGGGGCTCGATGCCGGGCATGGGCCACAGCGGCGCGGCGCGCGCGGGCATGGTGAGCTTCACCGAGACCGCCGCGGTCGAATGGGCCAGGAGCGGCGTGCGCGTGAACGCGGTGGCGCCCGGCTACATCGCCTCCAGCGGCATGGACCACTACCCGCCCGAGGCGGGCGAGATGCTGCGCGCGATGCGCGCCACCGTGCCGGCGGGACGCTTCGGCACCGAGGCCGAGGTCTCCGCCGCCATCGCTTTCCTGCTCAGCCCGGCGGCCAGCTTCATCAGCGGCAGCGTGCTGCGCGTGGACGGCGCGCGGCCGCAGGCGCGCATGGGCTGGCGGATGCGCCTGCCCGACGCCGAGGCGCAGGGGCGCGACGCGGTGCGGCCTTACGACGGCTTTCACCGGGCGGTCACGCCCCGGGTGTTCGCGGATCAAGAGACGGGGAAACCGGCATGAACATGCCTTTTGCATCGCGCTGGAACGCCGCCGGCGCCCAGGCGCAGGAGCGGCGCGAGCACATGCTCGCGCGCATCGGTGCGCTGCGCGCGCTGGAGCAGCGCGCGGCCGATGCCTCGGCCCAGGCCGGACCGCGCTTCGCCAAGCGCCACCAGCTCCTGCCGCGCGAGCGTGTGGCGCTGCTGCTCGACCCCGGGGCGCCGTGGCTGCCGCTGGCGTCGCTCGCGGGCTACCTGCGCGATACCGACGATGCGAGCCGATCGATTCCCGGTGGCAGCGTGGTTGCGGGCATCGGCTTCGTCTCGGGCACGCGCTGCATGGTGGTCGCGAGCGATTCGGGGATCGACGCGGGCGCGCTCGTGCCCATGGGCCTGTACAAGGTGCTGCGCGTGCAGGAGATCGCGCTGGCCGAGCGCCTGCCCTTCATCCACCTGGTTGAGAGCGCGGGTGCGAACCTGGCGAACTACGCGGTCAACACCTTCATCGATGGCGGCAGTCTGTTTCGCAACCTCGCGAGGCTCTCAAGCGCGGGCATTCCGGTGATCACCGTGCAGCACGGCTCGGGCACCGCGGGCGGGGCCTACATGCCGGGGCTGTCGGACATCGTGATCATGGTCGAGGGCCGATCGCGCGCCTTCCTGGCCGGGCCGCCCCTGCTCAAGGCGGCGACGGGCGAGGTGGCGACCGAGGAGGAGCTGGGCGGCGCGCTGATGCACACCACCGTCTCGGGCCTGGGCGAATACCTGGCGCAGGGCGACCGCGAGGCGCTGGGCATCGCGCGCCGGGTGGTAGCGCAGCTCCAATGGTCAAATCCGCATCAAACGCTTGATGGTAAAGCGCAAGCAGCTATCAAAGCAGCATATGCCGAGCCGCCCTGGCCGGCCGAGGAGCTGCTCACGCTGATGCCTGCGCACCACCGCGAGCCGGTGGACATGCGCGAGGTGGCGGCGCGCCTCGTCGATGGCGGCGTGCTGCTCGAATTCAAGAGCGGCTACGGCATGGCGACGGTCTGCGCGCAGGCGGCGATCCATGGCCATGCGGTCGGCGTCATCACCAACAACGGGCCGATCGACATCGCCGGCGCGAACAAGGCCACGCATTTCATCCAGTGGATGTGCCAGCTCGGCCACCCCATCGTCTACCTGCAGAACACCACCGGCTACATGGTGGGCAAGGATGTGGAGCAGGGCGGCATCATCAAGCACGGCAGCAAGATGATCCAGGCGGTGACCAGCGCCACCGTGCCGCAGCTCACCATCCAGTGCGGCGCGAGCTTCGGCGCGGGCAACTACGGCATGTGCGGGCGGGGCTTCGCGCCACGCTTTCTTTTCACCTGGCCGGGCGCCGTGACCGCCGTGATGGGCGGCGAGCAGGCGGCGGGCACCATGCGCATCGTGACCGAGGAGGGCTTTCGGCGCAAAGGGATCGAGCCCGATGCCGCGCGCCTGCAAAAGCAGTACGACGCCATCGTCGCGATGTTCGAGCGCCAGCAGGATGCCTTCTACACCAGCGGCGGGCTGCTCGACGACGGCGTGATCGACCCGCGCGACACGCGCGCGGTGCTCGGTTTCTGCCTCGACACCCTCGCCGAGGGCGCGGCGCGCGCGGTGCGGCCGATGCAGTTCGGCGTGGCGCGGATGTGAATCTTTCTGGAGACCTGTGATGCAACTGACCCACGAACACGAACAGATCCGCGACACGCTCAAGCGCTACATCGCCGAGCACATCAACCCGCACGTCGACGAGTGGGAGGCCGCGGAAATTTTCCCCGCGCACCAGGTCTTCAAGGGCCTGGGCGAGCTGGGCCTGCTGGGCCTGACCAAGCCGGTCGAGTACGGCGGCATGGGGCTCGATTATTCCTACAGCATGCTGATGGCCGAGACCATGGGGTTGGTGAACTGCGGCGCCATCCCCATGGCCGTGGGCGTGCAGACGGACATGTGCACCCCGGCGCTGGCGCGCTTCGGCAGCGACGAGCTCAGGCGCGACTACCTGGCTCCGGCGATCGCGGGCGACATGGTGGGCTGCATCGGCGTTTCCGAGCCCGGTGCGGGCAGCGACGTGGCGGGCATCACCAGCCACGCGCGCCGCGATGGCGACGACTACGTGATCACCGGCCAGAAGATGTGGATCACCAACAGCCTGCAGGCCGACTGGATGTGCATGCTGGTGAACACAGGCGACGGTCCCATGCACAAGAACAAGAGCTTGATCATCGTGCCCATGCGCGACGGTCCGAACGGGCAGCTCACCAAGGGCATCAGCGTGGCGCAGAAGATCCGCAAGATCGGCATGCACGCGAGCGACACCGGCCTGATCTACTTCGACGAGGTGCGCGTGCCCGCGCGCAACCTGATCGGCCAGGAGGGCCAGGGTTTCATCTACCAGATGCAGCAGTTCCAGGAAGAGCGCCTGTGGGCCGCGGCCAATGCCATCACCGGGCTGGACGTGGCGATCCGAGAGACCATAGCCTACACGCGCCAGCGCCGGATGTTCGGTGCCACGCTGCTCGATCAGCAGTGGGTGCAGTTCAAGCTGGTGGAGCTGCAGACCGAGGTGGAGGCGCTGCGCGCGCTCACCTGGTCAGCGGGCGAGCGCTACGTCGCGGGCGAGGACGTGCTGCAGTGGGCCAGCATGGCCAAGCTCAAGGCCGGGCGCCTGACGCGCGAGGTGGCGGACACCTGCCTGCAGTTCTGGGGCGGCATGGGCTTCACCTGGGACAACCGCGTCTCGCGCCTGTACCGCGACGGGCGCCTGGGCTCGATCGGCGGCGGCGCCGACGAAGTGATGATGGGCATCATCGCCAAGACCATGGGGATGGCGAAGCGGGCGAACGCCGCATGAAGCGCATCCTCATTGCCAACAGAGGGGAGATCGCCCGCCGCGTCATCGCCACCGCGCAGCGCATGGGGCTGTCCACCGTGGCCGTGTATTCCGACGCTGACGCGCAGGCCCCGCATGTGCGCGAGGCGACGCAGGCGGTGGCGTTGGGCGGCAACACCTCGGCCGAGAGCTATCTGCGTCTGGACAAGCTGCTCGCGGCCGCGCGGGCCACAGGCGCCGACGCGGTGCACCCGGGCTACGGCTTTCTGAGCGAGGACGCGGGCTTTGCGCAGGCGGTGCACGACGCGGGCCTGGTCTGGATCGGCCCGCCGCCCGAGGCCATTCGCGCGCTCGGCGACAAGGGCGCGGCCAAGCGTCTGGCGGTGCAGCAGGGCGTGCCGGTGCTGCCGGGCTACGCGGGCGAGGATCAGTCGGTCGAACGCTTTGCGCGCGAGGCGCAGGCCATCGGCTACCCCGTGATGGTCAAGGCCGTGGCCGGCGGCGGCGGGCGCGGCATGCGCCTGGTGCGCACGGCCGCCGAGCTGCCCGCGGCGTTGCAGAGTGCAAGTTCGGAGGCGCTGGCGGGTTTCGGCAACGGCCGCCTGCTCATCGAGCGCGCGGTGATGCAGCCGCGCCATGTCGAGGTGCAGATCTTTGCCGACGCGCACGGTCACGTCATCCACCTGGGCGAGCGCGACTGCTCAGTGCAGCGGCGCCACCAGAAGATCATCGAGGAGTCGCCCTCGCCCGCGGTCTCGCCCGAACTGCGCGAGCGCATGGGCGCGTGCGCCGTGCGCCTGGCGCAGGGTGCGGGCTATGTGGGCGCGGGCACGGTGGAGTTTTTGCTCGAAGGCGAGGACTTCTACCTGATGGAGATGAACACACGGCTGCAGGTCGAGCACCCGGTGACCGAGGCGGTGACAGGGCTCGATCTCGTGCAGTGGCAGATCGCCGTGGCGCGCGGCGAGGTGCTGCCGCTCACGCAGGACGAGGTGCGCCTCACCGGCCACGCGATCGAGGTGCGCCTGTGCGCCGAGGACGAGCATTACGTGCCGCACGCCGGGCGCATCGCGCACTTTGCCGAGCCCGAGGGCGCCGCGCACTTCACGCGCGCGCCGCTGCGCTTCGACCATGCGATCACGGCGAGCGGCGAGGTCACGCCGTTTTACGACGCCATGCTTGGCAAGCTCATCGTCCATGCACCCACGCGCGGCGAATCCATCGCGCGGCTGGCCGACGCGCTGGCGCGCACCGAGGTGCTGGGGTTGCCGACCAACCGGGCTTTCCTCATCGAGTGCCTGGGCGATGCGCGCTTTGCCCGTGGCGAGGCGCTGATTTCCTTCCTGGACGAGCAGGGCGACACCCTGCGCGCGTCGCTCCTCGAAAAAGAGCGTGCCGCGCATGCTCAGTGCGCGTTAGCAGCCATTTTGCCTGTGAACAAAGGGCTGGCTTGCGACTTTCCCGCACCGCGCCGGCTGGTGCATCGGAACGTGGCCGTGACGCTGCCCGTACGTCAGTGCCCGGGGGGCCTGGAGGTGCTGGGCGAGGCGCCGCGTGCCATGGACGTTCAGCCCTTACCCGACGGGAGCGTGCGCTGCGTGGGGGCCGGCCTGAGCCGGCGCGTGCGCGCCGTGGCCGTACCCGGCAGCGGCGAGGGCGGCGTGCGCTGGCACGCGCAGGCGGGCGGCGTGGACTGGTGGTTCGAGGACGCCACCTACCTGCCGCAGGCGGACGCCAGCGGCGCGCAGGCGGCCACCGAACTCAAGGCGCCGTTCAACGGCCGCGTGGTGCGCGTGGATGCGCGGCCGGGACAGGTGCTGGCAAAGGGCGAGGCGGCGGTGGTGATCGAGTCGATGAAGCTGGAGCACAGCCTCTCGCCGCGCGCGGCCGTGACGGTGGCCGAGGTGCTGGTCGAAGTCGGCCAGCAGGTCAGCCCCGGCCAGGTGCTGCTGCGCTTTGCCCCACCGGCGGCGAAGGAGGAGACGCGATGAGCTGGACCCCTGAGGAACTCGCGCAGGCGCGCACCGAACTGGTGGACGCGGTCACGCGCTTTGCGCGCCACGAGATCGCGCCGCACGTGAGCGAGTGGGATGCGGCGGGCGAATTCCCGCGCGAGCTCTACCGCCGCGCGGCCGGGCTCGGCCTGCTGGGCCTGGGCTACCCCGAGGCGCTGGGCGGCAGCGACGCGCCGTATGCGCTGCGCATGCCGGTGTGGCGCGCGCTGTGCCGCCATGGCGCTTCGGGCGGCGTGCAGGCGAGCCTGTTCTCGCACAACATTGCGCTGCCGCTGGTGGTGGCGCTCGCAAGCCCCGAAGTGCAGCGCGAGGTGGTGCCGCCGGTGCTGGCGGGCGAGCAGATTGCGGCGCTCGCGATCACCGAGCCCGGCGGCGGCTCGGACGTGGCGCAGCTCGGAACCACGGCCCGGCGCGAAGGCGGTGACTATGTCATCGACGGCGAAAAAATCTTCATCACCAGCGGCATGCGCGCCGACTGGATCACGCTGGCGGTGCGCACCGACGCCACGCGCAAAGGCGCGGGCGGCATCAGCCTGATCGTGGTGCCGGGCGAAAGCGCGGGCCTGTCGCGCACGCGGCTCGAAAAGATGGGGTGGCTCAGCTCCGACACCGCGCACCTGCGCTTCGACGGCGTGCGCGTGTCCGCGCGCTACCTGCTGGGCGGCGAGGGCGAGGGCTTCAAGGCCATCATGGGCAACTTCAACGGCGAGCGTCTGGGCCTGGCGGCCGGGGCCGTGGGCTATGCCGAGGCCTGCCTGGACGAGGCGCTGGCCTGGGCGCGCCAGCGCACGGCCTTCGGCCAGCCGCTCGTCCAGCACCAGGTCATCCGCCACAAGCTCGTGGACATGCGCCAGCGCATCTGCGCCAGCAGCGCGTGGCTCGATGCCGTCGCGGCGCGCGCCGATGCGGGCGACATGGGGCCGGACTGGGTGGCCGAGGTCTGCACGCTCAAGAACCAGGCGACGCAGACCATGGCGTTCTGCGCCGACGCGGGCGTGCAGATCCTCGGCGGCATGGGCTACATGCGCGGCACGGTGTGCGAGCGCCTGTACCGCGAGGTCAAGGTCGTCACCATCGGTGGCGGCACCGAGGAAATCATGAAGGAGCTGGCCGCGCGCCAGTGGGGTTTTTGACCGGAGGTGGCTGTGGCAGACACGCAAGAACTGGGCATCGCGCGCGAAGGCGGCGTGCTGCGCCTGACCATCGCACGCGAAGAGCGGCGCAACGCCATGAGCGCCGCCGTCATTGCGGGCCTGACTCGCGAGCTGGCGCACGCCAATGAAGACCGCAGCCTTCGCGCCATCGTGCTCAGCGGCACGGGTGACAAGGCCTTCTGCGCCGGGGCGGACCTGGCCACGGGCAAGTCGTTTCAGTTCGACTACGCCGAGCCGCAACAGGGTTTTGCCAACCTGCTGCGCGCCGCGCATGCGGTACACGTGCCCCTGATCGCGCGCGTCAACGGCGCGTGCATGGCGGGCGGCATGGGCTTGCTCGCGATGTGCGACCTGGCGGTGGCCGCGAGCCATGCGCGCTTTGGCCTGCCCGAGGTCAAGGTGGGCGTGTTTCCCGCGCAGGTGCTCACGGTGCTGCAGGGGCTGATCGGCCGGCGCGCGCTCGCCGAGCTGTGCATCACCGGCGAGAGCGTGGATGCGCGGCAGGCGCTGGCCATGGGGCTGGTGAACGAGGTCAGTGATGAACTCGATGTGGCGATCGATCGGTGGCTCGCGCGCATCGTGGACAAGTCGCCCGCCGCGATCCGCCGGGGGCTGTATCTGATGAAGCACCTGGAGGGCCTGCCGTTCGAGCAATCCATGGCTTTCACCGAAAGCCAGATCGGCCTGATCGCGCTGACCGAGGACGCGGCCGAGGGGCAGGCAGCGTTCCTCGAAAAACGCGCGCCGAATTGGAGTGGACGATGAATGCAGGCAAAGTGATACGCATCGGCGGCGCCTCGGGCTTCTGGGGCGATTCGAGCGTGGGTGCGCCGCAGCTCGTGGCGAGCGGCCAGGTGGACTACCTCGCGTTCGACTACCTCGCGGAACTGACCATGTCCATCCTCGCGGCCGCGCGCATGAAGCGGCCCGAGCTCGGCTACGCGACGGATTTCGTGCAGGTGGCGATGCGCGCCGTGCTGCGCGATGTGGCAACCCAGGGCATCCGCGTGGTGAGCAACGCGGGCGGCGTCAACCCCGAGGGCTGCGCCGAAGCGCTGCGCGCGCTGGCCGAAGAACTCGGCGTACGCGTGAAGATCGCCGTGGTGACGGGCGACGACGTGATGCCGCAGCTGGCAGCATTGCGCGCGCAGCAGCCCCCGGTGGCCGAGCTGCAAAGCGGCGCGCCGCTGCCCGCCAAGGTCGTCACGGCCAACGCCTACCTGGGCGCGCTGGCTATCCAGGCGGCGCTCGATGCGGGCGCGCAGATCGTCATCACCGGGCGCTGCGTCGATTCGGCGGTGACGCTGGGCATCCTCATGCATGAATTCGGCTGGCGGGCGGATGAGTTCGACCGCCTCTCGGGCGGGAGCCTGGCGGGCCACATCATCGAATGCGGCTGCCAGGGTACGGGCGGGCTGCACACCGACTGGCAGGCCGTGCCCGACTGGGCGCACATCGGCTACCCCATCGTCGAATGTGAACGCGACGGCAGCTTCACCGTGACCAAGCCCGCGGGCACCGGCGGGCTGGTGGCGCCGCAGGTCGTGGCCGAGCAGATGCTCTACGAAATCCACGACCCCGCGGCCTACCTGCTGCCCGACGTGGTCTGCGACTTCACGCAGGTGACGATGGCGCAGGCCGGGCCCGAGCGCGTGCACGTGCGCGGCGCGCGTGGCCGGCCGCCGACTCCCAGCTACAAGGTCAGCGCCACGTATCTGGACGGCTACAAGACCTCGGCGCAGCTCACCATCGTGGGCGTGCAGGCCGTGGCCAAGGCGCGGCGCACGGGCGAGGCGATTTTCGAGCGCGTGGGCGAGCTGCTCGCCGCACAGGGCCTGGCGCCGTTTTCGCGCACGCATCTGGAGGTGCTGGGCGCAGAAAGCGGCTGGGGGCCGTTGGCGGCGCCCGGGGCCCTGGCCACGCGCGAGGCGGTGCTGCGCCTCACCGCCTGCCATGCGGACAAGCGCGCGCTGGAGCTGCTGGCGCGCGAGATCGCGCCCGCGGGCACTTCGTTTGCGCCGGGCACGACCGGAGCGGGCGGGCGCGCCGGCGTCTCGCCGCTGATCCGGCAGTACGCGTTTTTGCTGGACAAGGCGCAGCTTGCGGCGCGCGTGGTGCTCGATGGGGTGGACGTGGCGCTGCCCGCGCCTCCTTCTTCAGCGCAAGAGGGCAGCGGTGAAAGTTTTGGGTCAAATCAGACTCAAACGCAGATGGGACAAGCGCAAGAAGCTATCGATACGAGAGATCCGGCAAGCATCGAAGTACCGCTGATCCGCCTCGCCTGGGCGCGCTCGGGCGACAAGGGCGACACCTCCAACATCGGCGTGATCGCGCGCCGCCCCGAGTGGCTGCCCCTGCTGCGCGCGCAGCTCACGCCCGAGCGCGTGAAGGCGCATCTGGCGCACGCCATCCAGGGGCGCGTCACGCGCTACGAGGTGCCGGGCATTGCCGCCTTCAACTTCGTTTGCGAGCAGGCGCTGGGTGGTGGTGGCATGGCGTCGCTGAACAACGACGCGCTCGGCAAGGGCATGGCGCAGATGCTGCTCACGCTGCCCGTGCGCGTGCCCGCCGACCTGGCCCAGGATCCGAAACCCCAAGGAGACCGATCATGAACGAGATGAATCCATCCCCCGAGCAGCGGCGCATCCGCCGCGTCGCGCTGGGCGACTTCGTGCACCGCAGCGCGCGCCGGTTCGCCGGGCGCACAGCCGTCGTCGATGGCGCGCTGCGCCTGAACTATGCCGAGCTCGATGCGCGCAGTTCGCGCTTTGCGCACCACCTGCTGCAGCAGATCGGCAGCGGCCGGCAGGTGGGCATGCTGTGCCTGAATTCGGCCGACATGATCGTGGCCTACAACGGCATCCACAAGTCCGGCAACGTCTGGGTGCCGGTGAACGTGCGCCTGGACGCCGAGACCATTGCCTACATCCTGCGGCATGCCGAAGTGGCGGCCGTGGTGGTCGACGAGGCCTTCATGGCCATGCCCGCGCTGGCCCAGGTGCTGCGCGATCTCGCGGTGCCGCTCATCCTCACGATGGCCGCGGCGCCCGTCGATGGGGCGACGCCGCTGGCGCAGGCCGAACACGGGCACAGTGCCGAACTGCCCGAGATCGCGATCGAGAGCGAGCAGAGCGCGCTCATCATGTACACCAGCGGCACCACCGGCCGGCCCAAGGGCGTGGTGCACTCGCATGCCTCGGTGGCCGCGGCCGTCATGGGCAACATGGCTGGCCTCTCGGTGACCGAGCAGGACGTGTTCTCGGGCGTGCTGCCGCTGTTTCACTGCGCGCAGCACTGCCTCGTGGCGACGGTGCATGCGGCCGGCGGCTGCGTGGTGCTGCTGCGCGGCTTCGTGCCCGAGGAGGTGCGCGATTCGATCGCGCGCGAGCATTACAGCGTCTTCACCGGCCTGCCGATGATGTATGGCGCGCTGCTGGCCGACCCGGCGTTTCGCGCGCCGTCGCTGCGCCTGGCGATGTATGCGATGGCGCCGATCCCCAAGCCCCTCATCGCGCAGATCGCCGAGCGCATGACGGCCAACGTGATGCTCGCCACCGGGCAGACCGAGATGTACCCCGGCACGATGACGTTTCGCCCGCTCGACCATCCCGATCTCGACGCCAATTACTGGGGCACCTCGCTGGCGCACAACGAGACCGCGGTGATGGACGACGAGGGCCGTCTGCTGGGCGAGGGCCAGCCGGGCGAGATCGTGCACCGCGGTGCCAACGCCATGCTGGGCTACTTCAAGGACCCCGAGGCCACGGCCGCCGCGCAGCGCTTCGGCTGGCACCACACGGGCGACCTCGGCATGTGGGGGCCGCACGGGCAGATGATGTTCCTGGACCGCAAGAAGGACATGATCAAGAGCGGCGGCGAGAACGTCGCCAGCGTCAAGGTCGAGGCCGTGATCCTCGCGCACCCGGGCGTGGCGGGCGTCGGCGTGATCGGCGTGGCGCACCCGCGCTGGATCGAGGCGGTCTGTGCCTTCGTGGTGAAGAAGCCCGGCGCCGAACTCGACGAAGCGGCGCTGCTCGCGCACTGCCGCCAGCACCTGGGGGGCTTCGAGGTGCCCAAGCTCATCCGCTTCATCGATCAGTTGCCCGCGACTTCCACGGGCAAGGTGCAGAAGCACGTGCTGCGCAAGCAGTTCGAGGCCCTGGCGCAGCAGGCCTGGGCCGATCAGGCCGAGTAGGCACCGCCCCGGCGGCGCGGCTGGGCAGACAATGGCGTGATGCCCGACATCTCCCGCGCCGCACCGGGCCATCGCGGCTGGATCCTCGTCGGCCTCATGGCCATGATGATGCTGGCGGCGATGGACACCACCATCGTCTCCACCGCCATCCCGCAGATCGTGGGCGACCTCGGCGGGCTGGTGCTCGTGAGCTGGGTGTTCTCCGTCTACCTCGTGGCGCAGACGGTCACGATCCCGATCTACGGCAAGCTCTCCGACCTGTTCGGGCGCAAGCCCGTGCTGCTGGGCGGCACGGTGCTGTTCCTGCTGGGCTCGGTCGCGTGTTCGGTGGCGTGGAACATGCAGGCGCTGATCGCGTTTCGCGGCCTGCAGGGGCTGGGCGCGGGCGCCATCATGGCCACGGTGATGACGCTCGCGGGCGATCTCTACACCGTGCAGGAGCGCGGCGCGGTGCAGGGGTGGCTCTCCAGCGTCTGGGGCATGGCCGCCATCGCCGGGCCGCTGCTGGGCGGGGCGTTCGCTGAATACGCCTCGTGGCGCTGGATCTTTCTCGTGAACCTGCCCATCGGCGTACTCGCACTGGCGATCATCGCGCGCACGCTGCATGAGGCATTTCATCGGCGCGAGGCACGCATCGACGGGGCGGGCGCGGCGCTTCTCTTCGTGGCGCTGAGTCTGCTGATCTTCGGCGTGCTCGAAGGCGGGCAGCGCTGGCCCTGGGCCTCGTGGCCCGTGGCGCTGGTGTTCGCTCTCGCCGCGCTGGCCATTGCGGCGCTGGTGGCGGTGGAGCGGCGTGCCGCCGAGCCGGTGCTGCCCGGCTGGCTGTGGCGGCGGCCCGAGCTGCTGGGCTCCAATCTCGCGGCCATCGGCATGGGGCTGGTGATGATGGCGCCCAGCGTCTTTCTTCCCACCTTCCTGCAGTCGGTGCAATCGCTGGGCGCGATCGCGGCCGGGCTGGTGCTCGCCGCCATCAGCATGGGCTGGCCGGCCGCCTCGGCGCTGTCGCCGCCTTTGTGGGCGCGCCTGGGCTTTCGCGATGCGGGCCTGGGCGGTTGCGTGCTCATCCTGTTGTCGTCGCTCGCCTTTCTGTGGATGCCGCGGCCGCAGCCGGTGGCGCTGGTGTTTCTCGACCAGATCCTGCTGGGCGCGGGGCTGGGATTCTTTTCCACGCCCATCCTCGTCGGCATGCAGTCCACGGTGGACTGGGGGCGGCGCGGCGTGGTGACGGGCTCGCACATGTTCTCGCGCTACCTCGGTCAGAGTCTGGGGGCCGCGCTGTTCGGTGCCATCTTCAACGCGACGCTGGGTGCCCGCCTGGCCGATGCGCCCCCGGCGCTCGCGCACCGGCTGCCTGCCGACGTGGACGCGGTGATCGCCACGCTGCAATCGCCCGCCACAGAGGCGGCCGTGGCAGCGTACCTGCGCTTGAGCCTGGGCAGCGCCACCGATGAACTGTACGTGGGCATGAGCGTGATTGCCGTGCTGATGCTGCTCACGCTGCTGATCGCACCCCGGCGCTTTCCTGTTCTTGAAGAAAAGTAGAACCAAGGGTTAACCCTAGTTACCTTCTCCCCGTGTCCGAGCGCAAGATCGGCGCTTCCCCTTCACCGTTCATTGAGAGCCGCATGTCCGCCACCACCCTGGGTATCAAAGTCGACGACGTGCAGCGCGAGCGCATTCATGCCGCAGCGCAGCAAATCGGTCGCACGCCGCACTGGCTGGTCAAGCAGGCGGCACTGCTGTACGTGGACGCGATCGAGCGCGGCGTCCACGAAATCCGCCTGCAGGGCCTGCCCGGCAGTGCCCAGGACGAGGCCGAGGAAGTGCCACCGGCCGCGCCACACGAAGTGCAACCGTTTCTGGCCTTCGCCCAGTCCATTCTGCCGCAGACGCCATTGCGCGCCGCCATCACCGCCGGCTGGCACCGGCCCGAGCCCGAGTGCCTCGCGGCGCTGCTGCCGCAGGCGCGTGCGCACGACGACGAGCAGGCCGCCAAGGTGCAAGAGCTCGCGACGCGCCTGGTGCAGGGTCTGCGCGATGCGCCCGTCACCAGCGGCGTGGCGGCGCTGGTGCAGGAGTTTTCGCTGTCCAGCCAGGAGGGCGTGGCGCTGATGTGCCTGGCCGAGGCGCTGCTGCGCATTCCCGACCGGGCGACGCGCGACGCGCTCATCCGCGACAAGATCAGCCATGGCGACTGGCGCGCGCACGTCGGGCGCTCGCCCTCGCTCTTCGTCAACGCGGCGGCCTGGGGCCTGGTGCTCACGGGCAAGCTCACGGCCACGAGCAGCGAAAAGACGCTTTCGGCTGCGCTCACGCGCGTGATTGGCAAGGGCGGCGAGCCGCTGATCCGCCAGGGCGTGCACCGCGCGATGAAGCTCATGGGCGAGCAGTTCGTCACCGGCCAGAACATCGCCGAGGCGCTGGCGAACAGCCGCGCGCACGAGAAGCAGGGCTTTCGCTACAGCTACGACATGCTGGGCGAGGCCGCCACCACCGAGGCCGACGCGCAGCGCTATCTGGCCGACTACCAGCAGGCGATCCACGCCATCGGCAGTGCCTCCAACGGGCGCGGCATCTTCGACGGGCCGGGCATCTCGATCAAGCTCTCGGCGCTGCACCCGCGCTATGCGCGCGGCCAGTACGAGCGCGTGATGAGCGAGCTGCTGCCGCGCGTGCTGCACCTGGCCGAGCTGGCGCGCCAGTACGACATCGGCATGAACATCGATGCCGAGGAGGCCGACCGGCTCGAGCTCTCGCTCGATCTGCTCGAAGCGCTGTGCGCCGCGCCCTCGCTCAAGGGCTGGAGCGGCATCGGCTTTGTTGTGCAGGCCTACCAGAAGCGCTGCCCGCAGGTCATCGACTACCTGGTGGACCTGGCGCGGCGCAGCCGCCGGCGCCTGATGGTGCGCCTGGTCAAGGGCGCGTACTGGGACAGCGAAATCAAGCGCTCGCAGATCGACGGCCACGCGGGCTACCCGGTCTACACGCGCAAGGCCTACACCGACGTGAGCTACCTCGCCTGCGCGAAAAAGCTCCTGTCCGCGCCTGACGCCGTCTACCCGCAATTCGCCACGCACAACGCGCAGACGCTCGCCAGCATCCACCATCTGGCGCAGGCCGTGGGCGGCAGCTACTACAGCGGCCAGTACGAATTTCAGTGCCTGCACGGCATGGGCGAGCCGCTGTACGCGCAGGTCGTCGGCCCCACGGCCGAGGGCAAGCTCGCCAGGCCGTGCCGCATCTACGCGCCCGTGGGCAACCACGAGACGCTGCTCGCCTACCTGGTGCGCCGGCTGCTGGAAAACGGCGCCAACACCTCGTTCGTCAACCGCATCGGCGATGCCTCGGTCACGGTGAGCGAACTGGTGCAGGATCCGGTGCAGGAGGTGCTGCGCATCGCGCAGGAGGAAGGGCAGCTGGGCGCGCCGCACCCGCGCATTGCGCTGCCGATCGACCTCTACGCCGGGCAGGGCGTGCTGGCGCGCACCAACTCGCAGGGCTTGAATCTTGCGAACGAACAGCGTCTGGCGTCGCTGGCGGTGGCACTGCTGCAAAGCACCAGCCGCCCGTGGTTCGCCGCCGCTCCCGAGGTGGCCGCGGCGGCCGATCCCACCCGGGACCCGGCGTGGGAGCCGGTGCGCAACCCGGCGGAGCTCGGCGATGTCGTCGGCTGGGTGCGCGAGGCGAGCGCGCAGGACGTGGACGCTGCCGCGCGCCGCGCCGCGCAGGCGCTGCCGATCTGGGCCGGCATGCCGCCCTCGGGGCGCGCGGACGTGCTCTCGCGCACCGCCGATCTGCTGGAGCAGCGCGGCCAGACGCTGATGGGCCTGATCCAGCGCGAAGCCGGCAAGACGCTGGCCAGCGCCTTGGGCGAAGTGCGCGAGGCGGCCGACTTCATGCGCTATTACGGCGCGCAGGTGGCTGCGCATTTCGACAACGCGGCGCAGCGCCCGCTGGGCGTGGTGCTCGCGATCAGCCCGTGGAACTTTCCGCTGGCGATCTTCGCCGGGCAGGTGGCGGCGGCGCTGGCCGCGGGCAACGCGGTGCTGGCCAAGCCCGCGGAGCAGACGCCGCTCACCGCGGCTGCGATGGTCGCGATCTTTCACGAGGCTGGCGTGCCGCACGACGTGCTGCAGCTGCTGCCCGGGCGCGGCGAGACCGTGGGCGCGGCGCTGGTCGCGCACCCGCAGGTCGCGGGCGTGATGTTCACCGGCTCCACCGAGGTGGCGCGGCTCATCAACCGGCAGCTCGCCACGCGGCTGTCGCCCTCGGGGCGCGTGATCCCGCTGATTGCGGAAACCGGCGGGCAGAACGCCATGGTGGTCGATTCCTCGGCGCTCGCCGAGCAGGTGGTGCTGGACGTGCTCGCCTCGGCCTTCGATTCGGCCGGGCAGCGCTGCTCGGCGCTGCGCCTGCTGTGCCTGCAGGAGGATGTGGCCGAGCGTCAGCTCGCCATGCTCAAAGCGGCGCTTCAGGAGTGGACCATGGGCAACCCCGACCGTCTGTCCACCGACATCGGCCCCGTCATCGACGAAGCGGCGCGCGCGCAGATCGAGTCGCACATCGAGGCCATGCAGGCCGCCGGGCAGAAGGTCACGCGGCTGCATCAGAACGGTGGCAACGGCCACTTCGTGCCCCCGGCGATCATCGAGATCGACAGCCCGGCGCGGCTCACGCGCGAGGTCTTCGGCCCGGTGCTGCACGTGCTGCGTTACGAGCGCGAGCAGCTCGACGAACTCATAGCCCAGATCAACGCCGCGGGCTACGGCCTGACCTTCGGTGTGCACAGCCGCATCGACGAAACCATCGCCCATCTCACCGACTCCGTGCACGCGGGCAACGTCTACGTGAACCGCAACATCATCGGCGCCGTGGTTGGCGTGCAGCCTTTCGGCGGCATGGGCCTGTCGGGCACTGGGCCCAAGGCCGGCGGACCGCTGTACCTGTACCGCCTGGTGCAGGGCGAGCCGGGCGACGCGCTGGCGCTGCTGCCGCGTACGTCAGCGGGCGAGGGCGCCCCGCAGGCGGCGCTGCTGCAACCGCTGCTGAGCGCCAGCCTGCCCGAGGTGGACGCGGTGCAGGCGCGCGCGCTGCTGGAGGCCGCGCTGCGCGCCGCGCGCCTGCACGAGCGCTGGGTGCTGGCGGGCCCCACCGGCGAATCCAACGTCTATCGCCTGCTGCCGCGTGGCCCGGTCTGGGCCGTGCCGGGCACGGCGCTGGGCCTGCTGGCGCAGGTGGCGGCGGCGCTGGCCAGCGGAAACACCTGCCATGTGGTTCTGCCCGAGGGCGATGCGGCCTGCGCCGCGCTGTGGCAGGCGCTGCGAGCCGCGCTCGGAGGTGCGGGTCAGGCCCGCGTGTACACCGCCGCGCGCCAGGACATCGGCAACGCCGCCGCGCCCATGGCGACGCTGCTGTTCGAGGGCGATGGCGACGCGCTCGCGCAGGTGCTCGCGGACGTGGCGGCACGCGAGGGCGCGCTGGTGCGCGTGGAAAGCCGCACGGGCTTCGAGCTGCAGTCGGGCCGCGGCTACGACCTTGCGGCCCTGGTGCACGAGCAGTCGATCAGCACCAATACGGCGGCGGCCGGGGGCAATGCGCAATTGATGACCATGGCCTGATGGCATGAGCCCGGCCAGCGGCGGTGGCGCCGAACGCGGACAATCGGCGCCTTCCCCATGGCTCTCTCCAACGACGCTTTCAGCCTGCGGCGCATGGCGCTGCCCGCCTTCGGCCCCTCCCTCATGTTCGGCCTGTGCGAGGGCACCATCCTGCCGGTGCTCGCGCTCAGCGCCCGTGCGTTGGGCGCGAGCCTGGCGGTGGCGGGTCTTATCGTCGCGCTGATCGGGCTTGGGTCGCTGCTGGCCAATATTCCGGCGGCGCAACTCACCACGCGCTTTGGCGAACGCCGCGCCATGGTCGGCGCCTCGCTCTTCTGCCTCGTGGCGCTGCTGCTGTGCATCGCCGCGCCCAGCGCCTGGGTGCTGGGCCTGGGCGTGTTCATGGTGGGGCTGGCGCGCGCGGTCTTCATGCTGGCGCGCCAGAGCTTCCTCGTCGAGGCCGCGCCTGTGCACCTGCGCGCGCGCGCCATGGCCCTGCTGGGCGGCGTGCACCGCATCGGCATGTTCGCGGGGCCGTTTCTCGGGGCCGCCTTCATCCACTGGCTGGGGCTATCGGGCGCGTATTGGGCGGCGCTCATCGTGATGCTGGCCACGGGGGCGCTGTCGCTGCTCGTGCCCGATCTTGAGGTGAAGGAGGCGGGCGCCCGCGCCGCGCCCGAGGTGCCAGCGGCCTTGCAGATGCTGCGCACGCACGCCAGGGTACTTGCGACGCTGGGCGTGGCCACCGCACTCGTGGCGGCGATCCGCGCCTGCCGCCAGGTGGTGATTCCGCTGTGGGCCAGCCACATCGGGCTCGATGCGGCCACCACCTCGCTGATCTACGGCCTGATGGGCGCGGTGGACATGCTGCTGTTCTACCCGGCCGGGCGCGTGATGGACCAGCGCGGGCGCCGCGCGGTGACGATCCCGAGCATGCTCGTCATGGGCGTGAGCTTTTGCCTCATGCCGCTCACGGGCGGCTTTGCGAGCCTGCTGGCCGCGAGCCTGCTGCTGGGCATGGGCAACGGCATCGGCGCGGGCATCGTGCTCACCATCGGCGCGGACGCCTCGCCCGTGGCGGGGCGCACGCAGTTCCTCGGTATCTGGCGCGTGATCACCGACATCGGCGGCGGCGGCGGGCCGCTGCTGCTCGCCGGTATGACGGCGCTCATCACGCTCGCGGGCGGCATCCTCGTGACGGGCGGGCTGGGCTTCGTCGCGGCCTGGATGTTCCGGCGCTGGCTACCCGCACCCCACGCGAGCCATTGATGCGCTCGAGAACCTCCGCCTTGTGTGGGAGCGGCTTCGGCCGCGAACGATGAGGCACGGGATTCGCGGCTGAAGCCGCTCCCACAAGCGCAGAGGGCAGGCTCAACCCGCGCTATTGCGGCGGCAGGATGATTTCGGTGAGCTTCCAGCCCAGGCCGCGCCGCCCGAGCACGAACTGCGTATCGCCCTGGCGCCCATGCGCCGTCACGACGAAGCGGCCAAGGCTGCGATAACCCATGTCCGCGTCCGCGAGCGGCTTGCGCGCCTCGCCCTGCGCATCGGGCGTGCTGCTCGCGCCACCCGCAGGCTCTTGCGCGCTGACGCTCGGCCTGTGCCCGGCCATGAGCTGCGCCACGCCCGCGGGCGTGATGTAGGCATCGACCATCTTGTCCACCACCGCGCCCGCCAGCGGCGCCACCAGGGCCGCCAGCGGATTGAGCGCCTGGCCGTCGTCGCTCGCCATTCCGTGCAGCACCCGCGCGTTCATCTGGTCCTTGAGGCTCTGGCGCACGCTCTCGAAATCCACATGCTCGGCCAGCGCCTGCGCGTCACGCGCCTGCACCGCCGCACTGATCTGATGCACGGTGATCCATGGCGTGGCGATGAACCACGCAAGCGCCAGCGCAAAGGCGATAGGGAGCGCGAGGTATTTTTTGTTCACTTGGAAAATTCGAAGTGGATCTTTTTCGGCATGACGTGAACCGCCTTGAAATCCGGGTTGGCGTCAATTGCCTGACGCGATTCGCCAGGCACGTAAGCGTTCAAGACTCTCTCTCGGACGCTGGCGGCGTTGGCATTTTCAGTTCTTCGGTGACGCGCAGCTTGCCCACCACCAGCTCATCGATCTCCACGCGTCGTATGCGTGCACGACCTATCGCGAGCTTGCCTATCGCCAACGCACCGATGGCCATGGCTCCGATCGCAACCGCTCCCACGGCCAGGGCGCCCATGACGTGCGCGCCTCCCGCCGAAGCAGGCAGCACGCGCGACTCTTGACCGCTGGGCGGGATGCGGTCGGACAATTTTTCACCGTCTTTGCGCGAGAAAACGCTCATTGGATCACCTCGCAAGGGTAGGCGCACAGAGTGTGCCTGACGTCGGCACCTCAGGCGTCACGTTTCAAGCAGGCCAGGGCCTCGGCGCTTGTTCGCTCGACGATGGTTCCCGCAGGTTCTATCGAGTGAATCAACCCGGCGGCCTCGCCAAACCATACCCCGGTGTTCTCGGGGTCGCCGTCCGCAAAGGCTTGCCGATAGCGAAGGCCTTCCACCGAGACGTTCCTTTCCAGCTCATCTTCCCGCCCGTGCCATCGGTTGGTGAAGGCGTTTCGGCGAATGCGAGCCGTAAACCCCGTGGGCCAGGCAATCTGGCGGGCAATGTCTGCAATCCGGGTGCGGATCGTCCCATCGCCATCGGTCTCGATGAGGGCCTCGTGATGTCGAGCATGGACGAGGGCCTCCCTGGATGCCCAAAGCCGGGTTCCCATCAGCACCCCATCCGCACCGAGCATCAACGCCGCAGCCAAGCCTCGGCCATCCGCAATGCCACCAGCTGCCAGGAGCAGGGTGTCGGGGGCGTTGGCCCTGATGTAGTCAGCTGCCTCGGGAATGAAGGTGAATCCGCCTCGCAATGCGCCATGGCCTCCGGCCTCCGTTCCTTGTGCGATGACGGCATCGGCCCCGACATCGACGGCATCGATGACATGCTCCATGTTCTGGCATTGACAGATCAGCCTGGCGCCTGCCGCTCGGACTTCGGCCACAAACGGCCTGGGGTTGCCGAATGACAGCATGACGGCGACGGGCTGATGCTTCAGGGCATCCGTCAGCAGGGAGGGCGACTTGCGCAGGGACCATGTGATGAAGCCGACCCCAACCGGAATCCCTTGGGCCGCTGCGAACTGTTCCTCCAGCCAGGCGGGATCGCCATACCCTCCACCTATCAATCCCAGCCCCCCGCCGCGGCTGACGGCAGCAGCCAGCTTTCCACCTGCGGCGAAGGCCATGGGGGCTGACAGGATGGGGTGCCTGAGGTTCCAGGATCGAGTCAGGCGGGTCGATAGTGTGGTCATGCTGCACTCCTGGTTGTCATTGGGTGGGCCGAATCGCAATAGCTGCCTGGGGTCAAACGCGGGCGTTCCGCGTTCTTGAAGCCCAACGCCCTGGGCTCGGCCGCCGCCGTAGGCGGTCGGCTGCGATGATGGGATGGACCCTCCCCGTTTGTTTGCGCGAGATTGGCGCATTGGTCTTCATTGGCGTGGGGACCAGATCTTGAAACGAAAGGGGTCTGACATGCATGCTACTACTGTGGCTGCCGGCTTGGCCCGATCCGTTTTCCAGATCGCCATTCCCGATGAGTAATGGCGCATCGCCGATACCCAGCGCTTCACTCGTTTGCGGTTCGAGCGCTGGTTCAACTGGTACGCCTGATGGGGAGCAGGTCAATTCAGTTCTCTGCCGCCTCGCGGGATCGCAGCTGAAGCGCATGGGTTGTTGTACCTACAACAATCCGTGGGTGCAAGAGCCTTGCCGCGTTCTGGCATGAGCGGCGGCGGCGAAGCTGCGATGGGCCGTCCGCTCGGTGGATGGGTCAGCCTGTGAGCGCCTGGTGATAGGTATGAAACTGATGGTCCCGCTTCCAGCCTCGAGCCTCATAAAGACGCTGAGCCGCCTCATTGCTGATTTCGGTATTCAACGATAGCCGTACCGCGCCCATCGTGCGCGCATAGCTGGCGGCCGCTTTGAGAAGGGCGGAAGCGGCCCCACTTCTTCGAGCCTCCTCTTGAACGAAGAGATCGTTCAGTATGAAGACCCGCGCCAATGACGCAGACGAGAAGCTCGGATAGAGCTGAGTGAAGCCAACAGGCGTCTCGGCGCACTCGGCGATGAATACAACAGATTCGCCATGGTTGAACCGTTCCAGGAGAAACGAGCGTGCTGCAGCATGGTCGCTGGATTTTCCGTAGAACTGGCGGTATCCGTCGAACAATGGCACCACTGCGTCGAGGTCTGCAAGAGCGGCTTGGCGGACGTTGATGTTCATAAATTCCCGTTCATGGCTAACTGTCGCATCCCGGACGATTGCATAGATGAAAAACGCTATCCACTGTTCATGGGCCGCGCCATGTTCAATGAGTTGATAGAGTCACTGCAAGCCACTGGCGTGTCAAGCTTGCTGAACGCCTTGCACAAGGATGCACGCGCCACGCCTGCGGTGCGCGCCGAGATCGCCGCCAGTAGCGAGTGAGCAAGCATACTGGCCAAGCGCTACGGTATCACCGAGCAGACGGTCTACAAGTGGAAGAAAAGCGAGGTCTTTGGCGTCCGGGGTGCGACACCTAACTCACTGATCTTTACGTACGATCAGTGCGACGATGCGCTGGGTCACGGGCATTAACATGACCATCGCCGGAAATGCGATGACCCACGACACCATCCAGGATTTCATCCAGCTTTTCAGGAAAAACACGCTCCACGACTCCACGGCGATCCAAGTACTGATTCCGGCGACCGCGAAAGTCATCAGGAATGTCAGGATGAGTGGCATAACGTACCTGCCGTAGTGCGAGGGAAGCTTTCTTGGTCTCATGGTGCCGTTTTACGTTGGTCGTGCTGGTGGATAGTCAGGGCAGTCTCAAAAGTGAAGTGAAACACCCGTACCCCAGGTAATGTACGCAGATGAGGTCAACACACGCACTTGTAAACTGAAAGGAATGAGGCTGGCCTCGCTGCGCCAACGAGGCTGGAGCATGCGAGCCATGGTCGAGCTGACGCGGCGCAGCCCCGGCACCATCAGCCGCGAGCTGCGGCGCAATGCCTGCCTGTGGTTCTGAAACCCGGTGAGATGCGCGATCTTCTGTTGCACACCGATCGCGTGGCGGGGCTTGTCGTGCAGCTGATGTGCGGCATCGACAGGCGCCTGCTGCAAACGCTGCGCGTGCACGTTCCCCCGCGCGCCCGTCCCATAGCAGGAGGGCGTGGGGGCAGCGGCCGCTCAGTAGCGTGGCTGGTGGTGCGCGATGGCCTCGCGCACCTGCGCACTCAGTGCAAACCCCGCGCCATGCGCCTCAGCCAGTTCGTCCGCGCGCTTGCAAAACGCCTGCACGCCCGTGGCGTAGATGAACTGCATCGCGCCGCCGGTCCAGGCCGGAAAGCCGATGCCGAAGATCGAGCCGATGTTGGCGTCGTGCACGCTGGTGAGCACGCCCTCGGCCAGGCAGCGGGCGGTTTCGATGGCCTGGCGGTAGAGCAGGCGGTCCTGGATGTCCTGCACGTTCCAGGCGGCGCCGGGCTGCTCGAACAGGGGCTTGAGCTCGGGCCAGAGCATCTTTTTGCCGCCCTGCGGGTAGTCGTAGAAGCCGCCGCCGCCCGCGCGGCCGGGGCGCTTCAGTTCCTTGACCATGCGCTCGACGAGCAGCTCGCCGGGTGTGGCGGTGTAGGGCTTGCCCTCGGCGGCGAAGTCGGCGCGGGTCTGGTCCATCACGTGCACGCTCAATGAGAGGGCGGTTTCGTCGAGCACCGCCAGCGGCCCCACGGGCATGCCGGCCTGCATGGCGACGTTTTCGATCACGGCAGCGGGGATGCCCTCGGCCAGCAGGGTCGCGCCTTCCATCACGTAGGTGCCAAACGTCCGGCTGGTGTAGAAGCCCCGCGCGTCGTTGACCACGATGGGTGTCTTGCCCAGGGCCTGCACATAGTCGAAGGCGCGCGCCACGGTTTCGTCGCTCGTTGCCTTGCCGCGGATGATTTCCACGAGCTGCATCTTGTCCACGGGGCTGAAGAAGTGGATGCCGACGAATTTCTCGGGCGCCCGGCTTGCCTTGGCCAGGCCCGTGATGGGCAGGGTGGAGGTGTTGCTCGCAAAGAAGCCGTGCGCGGCCAGTTGCGGCTCGGCCTCGCGCGTGACCTGGGCCTTGAGCTCGCGGTTCTCGAACACGGCCTCGATGATGAGGTCGCAGTTTGACAGCGCCTGCACGTCGGCCGCCGGCGTGATGCGCGCGAGCAGCGCCTGCGCCGCCTCCTCAGTCATGCGGCCTTTTTCGACGCGTTTCTGCGCCAGCCTGGCGCTGTAGGCCTTGCCCGCCTCGGCCTTCTCCAGGCTCACGTCCTTGAGCACGGTGGCGATGCCGCGGCTGGCCTGCGCCCAGGCGATGCCCGCGCCCATCATGCCGGCGCCGAGGATGCCGACCTTCGCGGGTTTGAAGCGTTCGCTGGCGGTCGGGCGCGACTTGCCGCTCTTGATCGCGTTCAGGTCGAAGAAGAAGGTGCTGACCATGTTGCGCGCGACCTGGCTCGTCATGATCCTGGCCAGATACCGGCTTTCGATGCGCAGCGCGGTGTCGAAATCCACCATCGCGCCTTCGACCATGGCGCTCAGGGCCGCCTCGGGCGCGGGGTAGCGTCCGCGCGTGGTCTTGCGCAGCATGGCGGGCGCGACGGCGAGGCCGGCGGCGATCTTCGGGTTTGCGGGCGTGCCGCCGGGCATCTTGTAGCCCTTTTCATCCCAGGGGTGGTGCGCCTCGGGGTGCGCGGCGATCCAGGCCAGCGCGGCGGGCCGCAGCGCGCTGACGTCGGCCACCAGCTCGTGCACCAGGCCCAGCTCCTTGCCCTTGCGCGGGTTGAAGAGCTTGCCTTCCATGATCCAGGGCTGCGCGCCCATCAGGCCCAGCAGCCGCACCATCTTGGTGATGCCGCTGGCGCCCGGGATCAGGCCCAGCGTGACCTCGGGCAGGCCGAGCTGAATCTTCGCGTCATCGACGGCGATGCGGTGGTGGCCGATCAGCGCCACCTCCCAGCCGCCGCCGAGCGCCGTGCCATTGATGCACGAGACAACAGGGATGCCCAGCGTCTCCAGCGTGCGCATCTGCCGCTTCATGTGCTCGATGCGCTCGAAGGCGCGCGGCGCGTCGGCCTCGCTCATCTGGAAGATGGCCTTCAGATCGGCCCCGGCGAAGAAGCTGCTCTTGGCCGAGGCGAGCACGATGCCCTTAAGCGTGGCGCCGAGTCGCGCGCGCTCGGCCAGCACCTGCGCGGTCACGCTGGCGAGGTCGTCCTGCCAGCGCTGGCACATGGTGTTGACGGGCGAGCCGGGCTCGTCGAAGGTGATGAGCGCCACCTGGCCTTCGCCGTGGGCCGGGATCAGTTCGTAGCGGATGGTGTCCATGAGGTGCTCCGGATTCAGATGCGTTCAACGATGGTGGCGATGCCCATGCCCCCGCCCACGCACAGCGTGATGAGGCCGTAGCGCAGCTGGCGCCGGTGCAGCTCGTCGACCAGCGTGCCCAGCAGCATCGCGCCGGTGGCGCCCAGCGGGTGGCCCATGGCGATCGCGCCGCCGTTGACGTTCACCTTCTCGTGCGGCACCCCCATCTCGCGCATGAAGCGCATGGGCACGGCGGCGAAGGCTTCGTTCACCTCGAAGAGGTCGATCTGGTCGACCGTCATGCCCGCCCGGGCCAGCGCCTTGCGCGTGGCGGGCATGGGGCCGGTGAGCATGATGGTGGGGTCGGCCCCGCTCACGGCGGTGGCCACGATGCGCGCGCGTGGCGTGAGGCCATGGGTCTTGGCGGCGGCCTCGCTGCCGATGAGCACGGCGGCGGCGCCATCGACGATGCCGGAGGAATTGCCCGCGTGGTGCACGTGATGGATCTGCGCCACCTGCGGGTAGCGCTGCAGCGCCACCGCGTCAAAGCCCATGTCGCCGAGCTGCGCGAACGAGGGCTTGAGCGCGGCCAGCACCTCAAGCGTGGTCTGCGGCTTGATGAATTCGTCCTCTTCCAGAATGGTCTGGCCGAGAAAGTCGCGCACCGGCACGACCGAGCGCTTGAAGTGGCCGGCGGCACGCGCGGCGGCGGCGCGCTGCTGCGAGGTGACGGCGAAGGCATCGACATCGCTGCGCGTGAAGCCGTCGAGCGTGGCGATCAGGTCCGCGCCTATGCCCTGCGGCACGAAGAGCGTGTCCATGTTGGTGGCCGGGTCCTGCGCCCAGGCGCCGCCGTCGCTGCCCAGCGGCACGCGGCTCATGCTCTCCACGCCGCCCGCGACGACCAGGTCTTCCCAGCCGCTGGCCACTTTCTGCGCCGCGAGGTTCACCGCCTCCAGTCCCGAGGCGCAGAAGCGGTTGATCTGTAGGCCTGCGCACGTCCAGGCCCAGCCGGCCTTGAGCGCTGCCACCTTCGGTAAAACGGAGCCCTGCTCGCCCACGGGCGAGACGATGCCCATCACCACGTCATCGACGGCGGCGGTGTCGAAGTCGTGGCGCGCCTGCAGCTCGTGCAGCAGGCCGACGGCCAGGTCGATGGGCTTGACCTCGTGCAGGTGGCCGTCCTTCTTGCCCTTGCCGCGCGGGGTGCGCAGGGCTTCGAATACGTAGGCGGATGTCATGGAGGGTCTCCGGTTTCAAATGAAAATGGGCTCTAACGCTTATGGGGCAAGCGCGAGCAGCTATCGGTAGAGAAGTGAATCTTCAGCGTCACGCGTGGGGCTCATTTGGCGCCACCCAACCCCATGCCGCGCGAGATCACTTCCTTCATGATCTCGTTGGTGCCGCCGTAGATGCGCTGCACGCGCGCGTCGGCCCAGGCGCGGGTGATCGGGTATTCCCACATGTAGCCGTAGCCGCCGAAGAGCTGCACGCACTCGTCCATCACCTTGAACTGCAGGTCGGTCGTCCAGTACTTGGCCATGCTGGCCGTCTGGGTGTCGAGCTGCTCGCGCAGGATCAGCTCGCAGCATTTGTCGACGAACACGCGCGCCACCTGCACCTGTGTCTGCAGTTCGGCCAGGGTGTAGCGCGTGTTCTGGAACGCCGCCACGCTCTGGCCGAAGACCTTGCGCTGCTTGACGTAATCCACGGTCCAGTCGATCGCGGCCTGCGCGGCAGCCACGGCGGTGATGGCGATCTGCAGTCGCTCCCAGGGTAGCTGCTCCATCAGGCAGATGAAGCCCTTGTTGCGCAGGGCCGCGCCGCCCAGCAGGTTCTCGGTCGGCACCTTCACGTCGTTGAAGAACAGCTCGGAGGTGTCCTGCGCCTTCATGCCGGCTTTCTTCAGGCGCTGGCCCTTCTCGAAGCCCGGCATGCCACGCTCGACCAGCAGCAGGCTCGTGCCCTTGGCGCCCGCGGCCGGGTCGGTCTTGGCGACGACGATGACCAGGTCCGCGTGCCAGCCGTTGGTGATGAAGGTCTTGCTGCCGTTGAGCACATAGTGGCTGCCGTCCGGCGACAGCAGGGCGGTGGTCTTCACGCCCTGCAGGTCGCTGCCGGCCGCGGGCTCGGTCATGGCGATGGCGCCCACCATTTCGCCGCTGGCGAGCCGGGGCAGGTATTTGCGCTTCTGCGCCTCGGTGCCGTAGTGCAGGATGTAGGGCGCGACGATCTCGCTGTGCAGCCCGAAGCCGATGCCGGTGCAGCCCGTGCGCGCGATCTCCTCCATCTGCACCACCGAGTAGAGCTTGTCCGCGCCCGCGCCGCCGTATTCCTCGGGAAGGCTCAGGCACAGGAAGCCGTTGGCGCCGGCCTTGTTCCAGACGGCGCGGTCCACATAGCCCTGCTCTTCCCAGGCGGCGTGGTGCGGCGTGACTTCCTTGTCGATGAAGCGGCGGAAACTGTCGGCAAAGGCCAGGTGGCCGGAATCAAACAGGGTGCGGTCGATCATGGTATTTTTCCAAAGCAGATGCTCGGTGAAATTCTGACAGCCGACTGACAAATTGCAAGTCGCACAAACGACAAACCGCCCGAAGGCGGCTTGTGCTCTGGCCAAAGGGGTCGCCTACTTGGTGTGGTAGGGCGAGACCACCTTCCACTTGCCGTCCTCGACCTGCGACAGGCGCCAGGCGGTGCTGCCCAGGTGGTTGTTGGCGGTGTAATGCGCGGGGGCGCTGCCGAAGATGTCGGTCGGATAAGTCATGCCGTCCATGGTCTTGATGAAGGCGTCGGTCGTCAGGTTGGGCCCGGCCTTGGCGACGGCCTGCAGGAACATGTCCATGACGATGTAGCCATAGGCCGAGAAGATGCCGCCGTCCTCGTTGAACTTGGTCTTGTACTTGGTAGCCCAGAACGCGAGCGGCTTGTTGCTCGCGTCATCGGTGTAGGGCACCTGCGCGGCCATCGTGGCGTAGAGGCCGTCCATGGCCTTGCCGCCGAGCTTGGGGATGAGCTCGCTGTACGACGCGGCCGAACCCAGGAACACCGGGGTGTAGCCCATCTTCTTGGAGGTGGCCACGGTGCCTATGGTCTCGCGGATCACGCCGCCCAGCGTCACCAGGTCGCAGCCCGCGGCCTTGGTCTTGGCCACCTGCGATGAAAAGTCGGTCGCGCCGCGCTTGAAGCTGGCCTTTTCCACGAGCTGCATGCCGATGTCTTTCAGGCCGTCTTCGGTCCCCTTGAGCACTTCGGCGCCGAATTCATCGTCCTGGTAGATGGTGCAGACCTTGCTCAGCTTCTTTTCTTTCACGAGCTCGGGCACTGCCTCGCGAATCTGCTGGTAGTAGGGCGCGATGAAGGCGTAGGTGAGCGGGTTCAGCGGCTCGTACATCTCGCGTGCGGCCGTGAGCGGCAGGAAGTTGATCACCTTCTTGGGGAACATCACTGGGAAGGTGGCGAGGTTGGCTGCCGTGCCGATGTGGCCGACGATGGCGAACACCTTCTCCTGGTTCACGAGCTTTTGCGCCGCCAGCACCGCGCGCTTTGGGTCGTAGCCGTCGTCCTCCACCTTGAAGACGATCTTGCGGCCGTTGATGCCGCCCTGCTCGTTGGCCTCGTCCACGCGCAACTGCATGCCGTCGCGCGCCTGCTTGCCGATGGGCGCGAGCGGCCCCGAGAGATCCTGGATGGTGGCCAGCTTGAGTTCGGTCTTGCTCACGCCCAGGTTCTGTGCCAGCGCGGTGCCGGCAAAGCCCAGGGCGCAGGCGGCGGCGACAAGGGTGGTCTTCAGGTGCATGGTCGGGTCTCCTTGGGTATCAGTGAAATGATTGTGGGTGCTCTTGTTCGGGCGTGGCTCAGGGTTTTCCCGCGCCGCCGGCGTACATGGCCTCGATCTGCGGCGCGTACTTCTTCTCCACCAGCTTGCGCTTGAGCTTCATCGTCGGGGTGAGCTCCTCGTCCTCGGCGGTGAGCTGGGTGTCGAGCAGGAAGAAGGTCTTGATCTGCTCCACGCGCGCGAACTTGCCGTTGACCTCGTCGATCACGCCCTGGATCAGCGCCTGCACCTCGGCCGCGCGCGTGAGGCTGGCGTAGTTGGAAAACGGCACGTCGTGGTCCTGCGCGTACTTCTCGACGTTCTCCTGGTCGATCATGACGATCGCCGTGAGGTAGGCGCGCTTGTCGCCGATCACCACCGCGTCGGTGATGTAGGGGCTGAATTTCAGTTCGTTCTCGATCTCGCTCGGGGTGATGTTCTTGCCGCCCGCGGTGATGATGATGTCCTTCATGCGGTCGGTGATGCGGTAGTAGCCCTCGTCATCCACCGTGCCCACGTCGCCGGTGCGCAGCCACCCGTCCTCGGTGAAGGTCTCGGCGGTCTTTTCCGGCAGATTGAGGTAACCGGCGAAGACGTTGGGGCCCTTGACCTGAATCTCGCCGGTCGCCGGGTCGATGCGCACCTGGTTGTAGTGCGCGGCCGGGCCGATCGAGCCGGGCTTGATGCGCGTGGCCGTCATCGCGGTGGAGACGCCGCAGGTCTCCGTCATGCCCCAGACCTCGAGCATGGGGATGCCCAGCGACAGATACCACTTGATGAGCTCGGGCGAGATCGGCGCGGCGCCCGTCACCAGGTGGCGCGCGCGGTGGATGCCGATCATCTTGCGCACGTTGTCCAGCACCAGCCAGCGCGCGAGGTGAAAGCGCCATTTCAGGCCCATGGGTACCGCCTCGCCCGCCAGCACCTTGTCGGCGATCGCGCGCCCCACGCCGATGGCCCAGGCGTAGGCCGCCTGCTGCAGCCGCGTGCTTTCCTTGAGCGCGATCATCACGCCCGAATAGAACTTTTCCCACACGCGCGGCACGGCGACGAACACCGTGGGCGCGATCTCGCGCACGTTCTCGGGCACGGTGTCGGGGTTTTCGACGAAGTTGAGCTTGCAGCCGGTGTAGAGCGAGAGGTATTCGCCCCCCATGCGCTCGGCGATGTGGCACAGCGGCAGGAAGGCCATGGCCTCGTCGCCCTCGCCGCGCGCGATGATGGTGTTGAGCCCGCGCGCCGTCTGCACCAGCGCGTCATGCGTGTGCATCGCCCCCTTGGGCTTGCCCGTCGTGCCCGAGGTGTAGACGAGGATGGCCAGGTCCTGCGGTTTGATCGCCGCCACGCGCGCCTGCACCGCATCCGGGTGCCCGGCATTCCAGTCGCGCCCCAGCGCGCGCAGCGCATCGAGGCTCATCACGCCTTCGTCGTGCAACTGGTGCAGCCCCTCCATGTCGAAGACGATGATCTTTGTGAGCAGCGGCAGGCGCTCGCGCACCGCCAGCGCCTTGTCCAGCTGCTCGTCGTCCTCGACGAAGAGAATGCGGCTGTGCGAATCGTGCGTCAGGTAGTGCACCTGCTCGGCCGCGTCCGTCGGGTAGATGCCGCTGGCCACGCCGCCGCACGAGAGCACGGCGAGATCGCACAGCACCCATTCGAGGATGGTGTTGGAGAGGATGGACGCGGTGTGCCCGGCCTCGAAGCCCAGCGCCATCAGCCCGCCCGCGATCTCGCGCGCCGCCTCGCCCACCTGCGTCCAGGTCCAGGCCTGCCACAGGCCGAGCTTTTTCTCGCGCAGCCACACCTTGTCCCCGCGCGCGGCCACGGCGCTCCAGAACATCGCGGCGATGGTCTCGCCCTGCATGGCAATGCCCTCGCGTGGCGCGCAGTCGGGGTTCCAGAGCACGCTCATGGCAGCTGAACCTGAATCCGGCTGTTGGATGCGCTCACCAGTGCCGTGATGGGCGTGCCAGGCAAGGCGCGAGAACGCAGCGCACTGGATGTGCGCAAGGCCGAGCAACGCAGCATGGCGTGGCCAGCATGGTGCTGGCGAACGCATAGCGCTGCCAATTCGGAGGTGAACTGCGTCAAGTTGAAAAACGTCAGCATCTGCAAATCCTTGGCAGAATCAGGTAGCGGTCAACGGCCGGATTCAGGTTTACCTCCAGGTCTTCTTCTTTTTCCAGCGCCGCTCGCCGCGCATGCCCGTGTCCTTCATGCCGAGGTAGAACTCCTTGATGTCCTCCTTCTCGCGCAGGCGCTCGCAGCGGTCTTCCATCACGATGCGGCCGTTTTCCAGCACGTAGCCGAAATCGGCGGCGTTCAGCGCCATGTTGGCGTTCTGCTCGACCAGCAAAATGGTGGTGCCGCGCTCGCGGTTGATGCGCACCACGATCTCGAAGATCTCCTTGGTCAGACGCGGGCTCAGGCCCAGGCTGGGTTCGTCCAGCAGGATGAGCTCGGGCGCGGCCATGAGCGCGCGGCTGATCGCCAGCATCTGCTGTTGCCCCCCCGAAAGCAGGCCCGCGTCCTGCTGCATGCGCTCCTTGAGCACGGGAAAGTAGCCGTAGACCCATTCCAGGTCGCGCGCTACCGCGTCGCGGTCGCGCCGCGTGTAGGCGCCCATCATGAGGTTGTCTCGCACCGACAGCAGCGGAAAGACCTCGCGCCCCTCGGGCACGTGCATCAGGCCCATGCGCACGATGCTCGTCGGGTCCTGCGCAGTGATGTTCTCGCCCTTGAAATGCACGCTGCCCTTGAGCGGATCGATGATGCCCGAGATGGTCTTGAGGATGGTTGTCTTGCCCGCGCCGTTGCTGCCCAGCACCGTGGCGATCTCGCCCGTGTGCACGGCCAGGCTCACGCCGCGGATGGCCTTGATCGGCCCATAGGCGCTCTCCACGTTCTGCAGTTGCAGCAGCGGCTGCGCGTTGACGTCCGGCGTGCTCATGCCCGGCCTTTCACCTGCTGCCCGGCGGGGCGGCGCAGATTGCTCACGTCGTCGACGGTGCCCAGATACGCCTCGACCACGCCTGGATGCGCCTGCACCTCGGCCGGCGTGCCCAGCGCCAGCACCTCGCCCTGGTTCATGGCCAGCACCCGGTCGGAGACGCGCGAGACAAGCGACATGTCGTGCTCCACCATCAGCACGGTGATGCCCAGGTCGTTGCGGATGTCCTCGATCCAGAACGCCACGTCGTCCGTTTCCTCCACGTTCAGGCCCGAAGAGGGTTCGTCGAGCAGCAGCAGCTTCGGTTCGGTGCACAGCGCACGCCCCAGCTCCACCACCTTGCGCACGCCGTAGGGCAGGCCGCCGACCAGCGTGTCGCGGTAGTGCTGCAGATCAAGGAAGTCGATCACTTCCTCGACCTTTTCGCGCGCGCGCACCTCGGCGGCGCGCGTGCCCGGCGTGAACAGCAGTTCGCTCCACAGGCCGCTCTCACGCCGCGTGTGGCGGCCGATCAGGAGGTTGGCCAGCACGCTTGCGTGCTCGAACAGCTCGATGTTCTGGAAGGTGCGCGCGATGCCCAGTTGCGCCACGGTGTGCGGCGCCTGCTCGGTGAGCCTGAGCTCGCCGTGCGGCCCGGTCCAGGTGATGTGTCCGCTCGTGGGCTGGTAGATGCGGCTGATGAGATTGAACACCGTCGTCTTGCCCGCGCCGTTGGGGCCGATGAGCGTGAAGACCTCGCCTTCATGAACATCGAAGCTCACGTCGTTGACCGCCAGCAGGCCGCCGAAGCGCACGCTGAGGTGCTGGGCTGAAAGCAGGGTGTTGCCGCCCGTCATCTCAGGCGCTCCGATTTCTGGAAACTCTTCTGGCGCTTGAACATGCCGCGGCGGTAGAAGGGAAAGAGCTGCAGCCAGGCGCGCACCTTGATCCAGCGCCCGTAGATGCCCAGCGGCTCGAACATGACGAAGGCGACCAGCACCGCGCCGTAGACGAAGGTCTGCAGGCCCGGCGACTGGCCGATCGATTCAGGAAGCCAGTCCTTGCCCAGGCCGATGAGCTGCGGCATGAAGATGAGGAACATCGCCCCGAGGAAGGCGCCATGCACCGAGCCCAGTCCGCCGATCACGATCATCAAGAGCAGGTCGATGGACTGCACGATGCCGAACTGCTCGGGCGTGATGAACTGCAGCTTGTGCGCGTACAGCGCCCCGGCGATGCCCGCGAGCGCGGCCGAGAGCGCGAACGACAGCGTCTTGTAGTACGCAAGGTGAATGCCCATGCTTTGTGCCGAGATCTCCGAATCGCGGATCGCGACGAAGGCCCGGCCCGTGGGTGCGCGCAGCAGATTGAGGATGGCCAGGGTGCAGGCCACGGCGATCGCCAGGCACAGGAAATAGAACGCCTCGGACGATTCGAACGCATGGCCCATGATCTGTGGCGGCTGCAGGAAGATGCCCTTGTTGCCGCCCGTCACCGACTCCCAGCGTGCGAAGATTTCCTCGACGATGAAGCCGAACGCCAGCGTCGCGATCGCGAGATAAATGCCCTTGACGCGCAGCGCCGGCAGCCCGACGACGATGCCCACGGCCGCGGCCAGCAGCGCCGCGCAGGCCAGCGCCAGAAAGAAGGGCCACCCCGCTGCCGTGAGCAGCGCCTGCGTGTATGCTCCCACGCCGAGAAAGGCCGCGTGCCCGAGCGAAAACTGCCCGGTGTAGCCCGACAGCAGCATCAGCCCCAGCCCGGCGATGCCGTAGATCAGCACGAAGGTGAGCTGCGCCAGCCAGTACTCGGGCAGCCCCCAGGGCGCCGCCAGCAGCGCGAGGCACAGCAGTCCATACCAGAACACGTGTCCACCGTGCCGGGCGAGACGGATGTCCTGCAGGTAACTGGTCTTGAAGATGAAACGCATCGCCCTAGACCTTCTTCGCCAGTCGCTCGCCGAACAGCCCATTGGGCCGCACCATCAGCATGGCGAGCACCACGACGTAGGCCGCCACGTCCTTGAAGCCCTCTGGCAGGTAAAAGCCCGACAGTGATTCGATGATGCCAATCACCAGTCCGCCGACGATGGCGCCGGGCAGGCTGCCGAAGCCCCCGACCACGGCTGCTGGAAAGGCTTTCAGTCCGATGAAACCCATGTTGGCGTAGACGAAAGTGATGGGCGCCAGCAACAGGCCCGCGACGGCTGCCACCATGCCCGCCAGCGCCCACACCAGGCCGTTGATGCGCTGCACCGGGATGCCCATGTAGTAGGCGGCGAGCTGGTTCTGCGAGGCGGCCTGCATGGCCACGCCCATGCGCGTGTAGCGGAACATCACGAACAGCAGCGCGCACAGCACGGTGGTCACCGCGATCACCGCGAGCTGCTCGGCCCCCAGGATCAAGGAGCCCCAGGCCATCGTCACGTCCTTGTAGGGGACGGCCAGCGTCAGTGTCTCGGTGCCCATGCCTGGAATCATCGTCACCAGCCCGCGCAGCAGGTAGCCGATGCCGATCGTGAGCATGACGATGGAAAACGCGGGCTGCCCCAGCACCGGCCGGATCACCACGCGTTCGAGCAGCAGCCCCAGCAGCGCCATGGCCGCCATGCTGGCGATCACGGCGAGCCAGAACGGGAATCCGAGGTAGGCCATGACGGCCACGCCGATGAAGGCGCCCACCATCATGAGCTCGCCCTGGGCGAAGCTGACGATTTCGGTGGCCTTGTAGATCAGTACGAAACCCAACGCGATCAGGCCGTAGATGCATCCTTGCGCGACGCCGCTGATCAGTAGTTGGACAAATTGCACCGACGCATTCCCTTTATTTTTACAAAGCAGCCGCTTTGCGTAAATGCCGATCATGCATGCTCGCGGCCGGTTGTGCACCGCGTAATAACCCTGATGCGCGCGGCTGCCGGAGCCGGGCAGGGTGTGCCTGTGCGTCCGCCTGGATCAGGGCGTCTGCTGCACCGCGCGCGGGCGGCCCTCGTCGTCGATGGCCACATAGGTCAGGCGCGCCTCGGTCACCTTCACGTACTGGCCCTGCGCGCGGATGCGCTCGGCGAAAACTTCCACCTGCACCGTCATCGAGGTGCGCCCGATGCGCAGCACGCTGGAGTAGAACGAGAGCAGATCGCCGACGCGCACCGGCTGCTTGAAGACGAATTCGTTGACTGCGACGGTCGCGATGCGCCCCTGCGCGATGCGTGCGCAGAGCACCGACCCCGCCAGGTCCACCTGGGACATGACCCAGCCGCCGAAGATGTCGCCATTGCCGTTGGTGTCGCTCGGCAGCGGAATCACCTTGAGCACGAGTTCCTTGTCGGTGGGCAGGCTGGTGTGGATGGCGTCGTCGCGGTGCGGCATGGGAAGTGATCGTCCTCGGAATACAGGCCGCCGATTGTCGGTCATGCGTGCGCGGGCGTCAGCGCCGCGCCGTGGTCAGGACGGCCAGCAGCGCCAGCAACAGCGCGGCCATCAGGTTGTGCGCCCACGTGCCGCCCAGCGGCAGCTGCTGCGCCACCAGCCCCAGGCCCAGCAGGATCTGCAACGCGGGCAGTGCCACGCAGGCAGCGGCCACCCAGGGCTTGTCCAGTCGCATCGCGCGCCACGCCATGAGGGCGAGGAATCCCAGCAGCGCCAGTCCCGCGGCGCGGTGCAGCAGGTGGATCAGCGCGCCGCCGGCATGGTTCGCGCTGGTGCCGGGCGCGGGCGCGAGCCAGGGGTTCAATGCCTGCAAAGTGGCCTGCGACAGATCGCACATGCCCCAGGTCGGGCAGGAGAGCCCGGCGTGCGTGCTGCTCACCATGGCGCCGAACGCGGCCTGCACGAAGGCCAGCGCCAGCGTCACCCAGGCCCAGCGCGCCAGGGGCGAGGCGCCCATGCCGGAGTCGGCCGCGTCGGGCAGACGTGCCAGTCGCACGCTGAGCACGAGCATGCCCAGCCCGGCCAGCAGGTTGCCCAGCGTGACCGCGGGCAGGAGCGAACTGCGCGCGCCCGCGCCCAGCCCTGCCAGGAACAGGGCCAGCGCCAGCAGGGCAGCGGCGTGCCGTGCCTGCTGGCGCAAGCGCCGCCTGAGCGCCAGCGCCAGCAACGCCAGGATCACGACCAGACTGCTCGACGCGATGACGCGGTGCGCGGCGCGTGCCGTCGCGACGGCGGCCTGCGAAGCGCCGGGCTGCTGCCCGCCTGTTGCGTCAGTGCCGAGCTGCCCGTAGCATGCGGGCCAGGGCGTGCAACCCACACCCGTATTGACGAGCCGGATAAAAGCTGAGAGGCTCGTAATGGCCAACATCATGACGGCGCACAGCCAAGCCAGGCGTCGCAGCCATGATTGTGTGCGCTGGACGTCCGCAGTGGACGGATGCGAATGGGGAGGTGGCATATGAATTTCCCGGGGCTCGATCACGAGCGGTACGCGAATCTAGCGCATGCCACGTGGCGTGCGCGCAAGCCGCGGCCGTTGTCTGAGACGCGGTGGCACGGCGTCTGGATACCCCTGCGATGGGTGTGTACATCCTCTCACAACTTGATCCAGATCACGTTTGCGGACTTTCCATCCCTGTAGACTGCGGCGTCCCCAAATCCGGATTCTGCCGGCCTTGCCAAGGAGCAATCAGCATGAGCCCACACGACGAAGACGAGAACGAGCCCATTCCCTTCATGCAGCGGCTGCTGGACAGTCCATTTCTGCTGCTGTTCCTGGGTGTGATGATCCCCATGGTTATCTACAACCTCTGGGGCTTCATCGACACCTTGACCATTCCCCTGGCGAAATAAAGGAAGCGCCCATGACTGCAATACTGCCTCCTTCGGAGCGGCTGTGGTGGAAACACCCGATGGATCGCCAGGAGACCATCTGGATCGCCATCGCCTTTGTCTGGTGCATGATCATGTTCGCCATGATGGTGGGCTGGCACTTCTTCGGCAAACAGAATCTCTCCACCGAAACCTACAAGGTCGACCCCGCCAAGTACGCCGAGCGTGCCGAGGCCTTCGTCGCCAAGTACACGGTGCGCAAGGAAACCGACCAGGAAATTCCGGTGGTGTCCGCGCCCGAGGGCTCCGACGTCTACATGATCGCGCGTCTGTGGAACTGGTGGCCCATCCTCGAACTGGAAAAGGGCAAGACCTACAAGCTGCACCTGACCTCGATGGACTACAACCACGGCTTCTCGCTGCAGCCCATCAACATGAACATCCAGGTGGTGCCGGGCTACGAGCACGTGATCAAGATCACGCCGAACCAATCGGGCCAGTACTCCATCGTGTGCAATGAATACTGCGGCATCGGGCACCACGAGATGGTCGGTCGCCTGTACGTCAAGTAAAGCGAGGGAACCGACATGACCGTCTCCACCACCTACCGTACATGCCCTCGCTCCGGTCTGCAATTCGAAGACCAGGCCGAGAAGCTCATCAAGATCAATGCCTTCACCGCCATCGTCGCCCTGATGGTGGGCGGCATCCTGGCGCTGGGCGTGGTGCTCACGCGCTGGCCCGCCGTGCACCTGCTGCCGGCCGACACCTTCTACATGGTGCTCACGGCCCACGGCCTGGACATGCTCATCTACTGGATGATCTTCTTCGAGGTGGCCGTGATGTATTTCGCGGCTTCCACGCTGTTGCGCTGCCGCATCGCAACGCCCAAAATCGCATGGGCCGCCTATGTGCTCATGCTGGTGGGTGCCGTGATCAACAACATCGCGGTGTTCCAGGGTGAATCGAGCGTGATGATGACCTCGTATGTGCCCATGATGGCGCATTGGTCCTTCTACCTCGGCCTCGTCGTGTTCGCCGTCGGCGCGCTGGTCGCCTGCGGCGTCTTCTTCGGCACGCTGGTCGTGGCGCAGCGCGAAAAGACCTACGAAGGTTCGATGCCGCTCGTGACCTTCGGCGCGATGACGGCCGCCATCATCGCCGTGTTCACGCTGCTGTCGGGCGCCATCATCCTCGTGCCGACGCTCTTCATGTCGTGGGGTCTCGTTGATCACGTCGACCCGCTCGCCTACCGCATCATCTGGTGGGCCCTGGGCCACTCCTCGCAGCAGATCAACGTCGCCACGCACATCTCGATCTGGTATGCGGTGGCCGCCATCGTGCTGGGCGCCAAGCCCATGTCCGAGCGCGTGAGCCGCGGCGCCTTCCTGCTGTACATCCTGTTCCTGCAGCTGGCCAGCGCGCACCACATCCTTGCCGATCCGGGTGTGAGCACCGAGTGGAAGATCGTCAATACCAGCTACTTCATGTACTTTGCCGTGCTGGCTTCGATGATCCACGCGCTGTCGGTGCCGGGGGCCATGGAAGTGGCGCAGCGCAACCGCGGTTTCAACAAGGGCCTGTTCGAGTGGCTGCGCAAGGCGCCGTGGGGCAACCCGGTGTTCTCCAGCATCTTCATCTCGCTCGTGGGCTTCGGCTTCCTGGGTGGCATCACCGGCGTGATGATGGGCACCGAGCAGCTGAACCTGCTGATCCACAACACGATCTACGTGCCGGGACACTTCCACGCTACCGTCGTGATCGGCACCACGCTGACCTTCATGGGCATGACCTATTTCCTCGTGCCCGTGCTGTTCAGGCGCGAGATCATCAACCCCGGCCTGGCCCGGATCCAGCCCTTCCTGTTCGGCTTCGCGATGTATGCCTTCACCATCGTCATGATGGGCGCGGGAACGCTCGGGGTCTCGCGCCGCCACTGGGACATGGCCTTCAACGGCAATGCACTGGCCTATGAATGGCCGGGCGCCGCCTACCTGATGATGGGCCTCGTCGGCATCACGGGCGTGATCGCGATCATCGGTGGCGCGCTCTTCATCTACCTGGTGGTGGGCTCGCTCCTGTGGGGCAAGAAGCTCGATGGCGGCAAGGTGAGCAATACCTTCGTCTTCCTCAACCGTGCCGCGCCCAGCGCGCCGCTGCAGACCTATGGCTCGGCCGGTTTCGTGGCGCCCGGCACCTTTGCGCTCACCATGATCTTCCTGCTGACCTTCATCCTGTACTACTTCGTGAACTGGAAGTACCTCGGCCAGCTCTGGGGGCTCAGCTGAGCGTTTGCAGGGTGTCAGCGGATAATCGAACGATGGAACCCTCCACGCTTCAGGTGACCGAGCGCGGCATGGCGCAGGTGGCGCGAGACGTCATCTCGCTCTTCAAGCTGCGCATCGGCGTGCTCATCATGATCACCGCCCTGGTGGGCATGGTGATCACGCCGGGGCCCTCGGTGACTTGGTTGCAGGTGCTGGTGCTGGCGCTGTCGGTCCTGACGGCGTCGGCCAGTGCCGGGGCGTACAACCAGTACGTCGAGTTCGAGAGTGACCGGCTGATGAAGCGCACGGCCCGACGGGCGTTTGCCACCGGCGCCCTGCCGCACCATCCGGGCTGGCTGGTGCTGATGGCCGTGATGCTGGCGGGCGCCGTGGCGTCGGCCTGGATGGCGTTCAACGGCGCGGCCGCACTGTACGTCTTCCTGGGTGCGTTCTTCTATGGTGTGGTGTACACGCTCTGGCTCAAGCGCCGCACCTCCATGAACATCGTCATCGGGGGACTGGCGGGCAGCTTTGCCGTCCTGGCTGGTGCCGCCGCGATCGACCCGGCGCTCGGGCCTCTGCCGTGGCTGCTCGCGCTGGTGCTGTTCCTCTGGACGCCCCCGCATTTCTGGGCCCTGGCAATCGCCAACAGCCAGGACTATGCCCACGCTGGTGTGCCCATGCTGCCGGTCGTGGTGGGCGCACGGCGCGCGGCGCACGTTGTCTTCGTGAGCACGGTGCTGCTGTTCCTGGCCTCGGTGGCGCCGGTGTTTTTTGGTGCTGGCTGGGTCTACGGCCTGGGGGCATCGGCAGGGGGGCTGTACTTCGTCTACAAGTCATGGCATCTGGTGCGTCAGCCCACGGTGCGCTCGGCGGCCATGGGCGCCTTTTTTGCCTCTCTGATTCAGTTGAGCGTGCTGCTCGTGGCAGCGTGCGTCGACGCAGCCCTGCGCTGAAGGAGCACGTGGTGTCCCAGCGAGCCACCCCGCGCCGACTCTGGCGCCGCGTGCTGCTTGCCTGCGGACTCACGCTGACGATGGTCGCGCCTGCCTGGGCTCAGGGCGGGCATGCAGCCCGATCCGGTCTGGACGGTACCTACGCCCTGCGCGTGAGCCAGGAAGCGGTGGGGCGCCAGATCGGCGAGCATGTCCTGCTCAACCGCGAGGGCAAGCCGGTGGCACTGTCGTCCTACCGCGGCAAGCCATTGCTGGTGAGCTTCATCTACACAGGATGTTTCTCGATCTGCCCCACCACCACGCGGTCGCTGCAAAATGCCGTCAATGACCTGCAAAAGGCCGTGGGCCCCAATCAGTTCAATGTGGTGAGCGTGGGCTTCAATCAACCCGAAGACAGCCCGCAGGCGCTCAAGTCCTTTGCCAGGCAGAACGGCATCAACAACCCGAACTGGGATTTTTTGAGCCCGCCGATGACCAGCGTCGCCGCCTTGGCCAAGGATTTCGGCTTTGTCTACGCGGCCACTTCGGCCGGTTTCGACCATGTGCTGCAAGTCTCCGTGCTCGACGCCGAGGGACGCATCGTGCACCAGGTCTACGGAGAAAAACTCGCCGCGGGCGATCTGGGCGAGCCGCTGAAGATGCTGCTCGCGGGCAAGACGTATCGGCCATCGAGCGCGCTGCTCGACAACCTGATGGATCGCGTGCGCATCCTGTGCACCGTCTACGACCCGAGAACCGGGGGCTACAAGGTCGATTACTCGTTGCCCCTGCAGATTGCGGGCGGCATCACCTTCTTCATCGTGATGATGCTGTTTTTCTTCAATGAGTGGCGTGCCGGCAGGGCGCGCAGGAAAGGGAGCCGAGGCGCCACCTGACGCTCGTCCCATCGCCAAGCGTGCCAGGATTGGTACCTCCTCCCTCAGCGCGGGATTCCAGCGTTTCGCCGCAGACCAGGGCGCTCACGCCGTGGGTGCGCGCCCTGGAGCATGCGCTCGACCGACCCTTCGGCGGCGCCAATCCGCTCAAGCACCTGGGTGCGGTGGCCACGCTCCTGCTCTGGCTGCTGCTGGCAAGCGGGGTGGTGCTCTTCGTGGTGCTCGATACGTCTGCCGCGGGCGCGTATGCATCCATCGCAGGCCTCGCCGAGGTGCCGTGGAGGCTGGGCACGCTGCTGCGCGGGTTGCACCGCTACAGCGCCGATGCGCTGGTGCTGGTCTTGCTGCTGCATGTGGCGCGCGAGTGGGCACTGGGACGTTACACGCACGCGCGCCGCACCGTCTGGCTCACGGGGGTGCCGCTTGTGCTGCTGATTTTTGCCAGCGCGATCGGTGGCTTCTGGCTCAATTGGGATCGTCTGGGCCAGTATTCGGCCATCTCCACCGCCGAGTGGCTTGATGCGCTGCCGCTGTTCGCGGCGCCGCTGGCGCGCAATTTTCTCAGCGGGCAGGCATTGGGTGAGCGCCTGTTCACGCTCTTTCTCTTCGTGCACATCGGCGTGCCCCTGATGTTGATGTTCGGCCTGTGGTTTCACGTACAGCGCCTGGCCCGGGCGCAGGTGTTTCCTCCGCGCACCCTCACCGTGGGAGTCTTGCTGATGCTGCTGGTGCTGTCGCTGGCCGCGCCGGTGACCAGCCAGGGAGAGGCGAGCCTGGGAACCGCGGCGCAAGCGCTGCGCATCGACTGGCTGCTGCTCTTCATTCATCCGCTGGTGGATGCGACGTCGGCGCCGTTCGTCTGGGCCCTGGTCGCCGCCGCGTTTGCCTTGCTGCTGCTGCCCCCGTTCCTGCCGGCGGGCCAGCGGCCGCCCGTGGCCAAGGTTTACCCCGAGCATTGCAGCGGCTGTGAACGCTGCTTTGACGACTGCCCCTATTCGGCCATCACCATGGTGGCGCACGCGAGCGGCAAGCCGGGGGCGCTGATGGCGCAGGTGGACCCCGACCTGTGCGTGAGCTGCGGCATCTGCGCCGGCTCATGTCCGTCATCCACGCCCTTTCGCAGTATCCACGAACTGGTTACGGGCATCGACATGCCGCAGCTTTCCGTCGATACACTTCGCGCCGAGCTTATGCATCGGCTCGCGATGTTGCCTGGGCCGGGAAAGTTCGTCGTCTTCGACTGCGTCGAGGGAGCGCAAGCGCGCGTTCAGGCCCCCGATGTGGTTCACATGGATTTGATCTGCGCGGGCATGCTGCCGCCGTCCTTCGTGGAGTGGGCGCTGCGCGCCGGGGCCACGGGTGTGCTGGTCGCGGGCTGCCGTGAAGGGGCCTGCGCCTATCGACTGGGCCAGCGCTGGACGGCCGAGCGTCTTGCGCGTGTGCGCGAGCCCAGGCTCAGGCGGCAGGTGCCGGAGCATGGCCTGGGCGTGGTCTGGGCGGATGTGGGTGACGAGGCGGCGCTTGCCGCCGCACTGGATGAATTGCGCCGGCAGACGGCGGGCGCAGCTGCTGGTTTTGAGGAGATGGCGTCATGAATCGCGCGTTGAACTGGGTCGGGCAAGCCGTGCTCTACGGCTGCTTTGCCGTCGCCTTGGGGGTGCTCTCGCGCTGGCCCACCTATCACCCCCTGCCGCCCGATACGGCGGAGATCAAGGTGAGCTTCCTGCACTACGGGCAGCGGCTGGAAGATTGCCGTCCCTACACCGAGGCGGAAAAGGCCAAGATGGCGCCGAACATGCGACGGGCCATGAAGTGCGGGCGCGAGCGCTCGCCCGTGCATATCGAGGTGGATATCGATGGCCAGCCCGCACTCAACCACACGGCCCGGCCTTCGGGCCTGTCGCATGACGGCGCCTCCACGATCTACCGCCGCCTGAACGTGCCCGCGGGCGAGCGCCACATCGTCGTGCGCTTTCAGGACAAGATGGGCACCGAAGAGTCGCTCAAGAGCATGGAGAAGACCGTCGATCTCAAACCGGCGCAGGTGCTCGTGATCGACTACGACCAGGGCAAGGGAGGCATCGTCTTCCAATGAACACGAGCACCGTTTCCATGCACGGGTTATCGCGCGCCGCCGCCGCGCCCATGCCGGCACGCACGGGGGCCGACTACCAGTTGCGCATCACCGGAGACGCGCGTGTGCAGCTGGCGCGGGGCTGGCTCTGGCTGGGGCTGGCGGCGCTTATCGGTTCGGGCCTCTTCGCCATTTTGCTGGTGGCTTCGCGTACGCCGGGCGTCAACCAGTGGCTGCCCGCAGCCAATTTTTTTCATGTGGCACTGGTGCTGCACGTGGACCTGTCGGTCATCGTCTGGTTCGTCGCCATGGCGGGCATGCTCTGGAGTCTTTACGGGCGCACCAACGTGCAGCGCCTGGGGTGGGCCGGCTTGTGGGTGACGGCCGCAGGCACGCTGGCGATGGCGCTGGCGCCCTTCGTCGATCCGGGTGAACCGGTGATGTCCAACTACATCCCGGTGCTCGATTCTTCCCTGTTTCTCGCGGGGCTGGCGGCGTTCGGCCTGGGCGCTCTGCTGCTGGTGCTGCGCAGTCTCAATGCGGCTCCGCGCCTGGGCCTGCACTATGACGGTCATGGCGCACTGCACTTCGGTCTGAGCGCGGCCGCGGTTTCGGCGGCGGTGGCGCTGCTGGCTTTTGGCTGGTCATGGTGGGTTCTGCGCCCCGACCTGGACGCCAAGACCTATTACGAGATCGTGTTCTGGGGCGGCGGGCATGCGCTGCAATTCACCTGGACGCTGCTCATGCTGGTGGCCTGGCTGTGGCTGGCGAGCGCCTGCGGCGCGCGCATCCGGCTCACGCCGCGCGTGGTGGTGCTGATGTTCCTGCTGGCGCTGGTGGGGGTGTTCGCCACGCCCTATGCCTATGTGTCGCACGACATCACGTCCGTGGAGCATCGCAATCTGTTGACTTGGGCCATGCGCCTGGGAGGCGGCCCGGCCATCGTGCCGCTGGGCATGGCGGTGGTGCTGGGCATCGCCACGGCGCGCATCCGCGAGCCGCTGCTGCGCCCGCTGCGCGCCGCATTGCTTTCGTCCATGCTGCTGTTCGCCGCCGGTGGCGTGATCGGCATCTTCATCAGCGGCAGCAATGTGCGCATTCCGGCGCACTACCACGGCTGCATCGTCGGTGTCACGCTCGCGCTTATGGGCGCGGTCTATCGCGTGCTGCCCAGCATGGGGTACCAGGCGCCGCGGGGACGGCTGGCGACGTGGCAGCCCTGGGTCTATGGCATCGGCCAGCTCATGCACATCATCGGCCTCGTGTGGTCCGGCGGCTATGGCGTGCAGCGCAAGGTGGCGGGAGCCGAGCAGGTGCTGCACAGCGCGGGCGAGGTGGCCGGCATGGGCCTGATGGGGCTGGGTGGCTTGATCGCCATCATCGGCGGTTTGTTGTTTGTCGTTGTGGTGCTGCAAGCGATGCGCGCCCCAGCCGGGTCGGCGCGTTGAAGGAGCACCGGGCATGATAGAAAAATTCCAGAGTCTGCTGCAGTGGATCTTCCTGCGCGTCGAAAACCTCTTCAACCTGGCGTTCGGCGATCGCATCAACCCCTACTATCACCTGGGCGCGATCACCTTCTTCCTGTTCTGGGTGGTGGCCGGCTCGGGCCTGTATCTGTACGCCTTTTTCGAAACCGGCATTACCGATGCCTATGCCTCGGTGGTGGCCATTTCAGAGAAGCAGTGGTGGCTGGGCGGCATCATGCGCAGCGTGCACCGTTACGCGTCCGACGCGATGGTGCTCACCATGGGCCTGCACATGCTGCGCTACTTTGCGTTCAATCGCTACCGCGGCTTTCGCTGGTTTTCGTGGATCACGGGCGTCGTCCTGATCGTGATGGTCTGGGCCTCGGGCATCAACGGCTACATGCTGCCCTGGGACCAGATGGCGCAGTACGTGACGGTGACGAGCTTCGAGTGGCTGGACTGGCTGCCGATCTTCGACGGCACGCTGATGCGCAATTTCCTCTACTCGGATCACGTGGGCGGGAGGCTCTTCACGCTGCTGTCGTTCATGCACATCGGCCTGCCGCTGATCGTGCTGATGATCATGTGGGTGCACGTGCAGCGCGTGCCCAAGGCCCGCACCACGCCGCCCAAACCCATCGTCTGGGGCTTGCTCGGGACGCTGCTCGGGCTCTCGCTGGTGGTGCCGGTGCACAGCCAGGGCGGGATCAGCGATCTGTCGCGCGCGGTGGCGAGCATCCATCTGGACTGGTTCCTGCTGCCGCTGTTTCCCCTGATGTCCGAATGGTCGCTGGGCCATGTGTGGGCTCTGGTCGTCGTCGTCGGTCTCTTCGTGGCCCTGCAGCCGTGGCTGCCGCTGCGCTTTCGCCGCAATCCGGCCAAGGAGGTTCACCAAGTGGTGGTGCATGGTCCGGGCAACGTGCGCGCGCAGTTCAAGGTGCGCCCCGGCGAGACCATCCTGGATGCCGGCCTGGGCGCGGGTATCGGTCTGGACTATGAGTGCCGCAATGGTGCCTGTGGCCGCTGCATCTGCAGCGTGGAGCAGGGCACCTACGACCATCGTTCCTACCAGCTCACCGCCATGAGCAACGAGCAGAAGGCCAGGGGCATGGCGCTGATGTGCTGCGCCATCCCACGCGTGGACATGGCCATCAACGTGGAGATTCTGAGCGCCGACATCACGCACAAGGTCAAGGAATATTCCGCCACCGTGCAGACGATGGAGCGCCTGGCGCCCGATGTGATGCGCGTGGTGCTGCGCCTCCCGGTGGGTGAGGCGGCGCTGGATTTTGCCGCTGGACAGTACGTCAACATCCTGCTCGAGGATGGGCAGCGGCGCGCTTACTCGTTTGCCAACCGGCCGGGTGTGAGCTACGACATCGAGCTGCACGTGCGCCACATGCCCGGCGGGCTCTTCACCACGCGAGTGTTCGAGAGCATGAAGGAGGGCGACTTCATCCGCTTCGAGGGACCGCTGGGCAGCTTCACGCTGCGCGATGGTCCGGCCCCGATTCTGTTCGTGGCGGGAGCGACGGGTTTCGCGCCGATCAAGAGCATCGTCGAGGATGCCTTCGCGCGCGACGTCAAGCGCAGCATGCGCCTGTACTGGGGCGTGCGCCATCCGCAGGACCTGTACATGCTGCAGCTGTGCGAAGCGTGGCAGCGCGAACATGCGAACTTCACGGTCGTACCCGTGGTCTCGGAGCCTGTCGAGGGCGATGGCTGGCAGGGGCGTACCGGTCTGGTGCACGAGGCCATGCTGGCCGACTTCCCTGACCTGAGCGGCCACGAGGTCTATCTGTGCGGCTCGGTGCGCATGGTGGAAAACGCCGTGCCGGCCTTCATCGGCCAGGGCCTGTCCGAGGACGCCTGCTTCTCCGATGCCTTCGTGCCCGCGGCGGGCAAGCCGGTCGTGACGACCTGAGAGGGCCCCGGCCTGGGGGCCGGGTTGCCGCGCGCGACAGGGGCGCTGCCTGAGTGCAGCGCCGTTTTTCTCGCCATGGACAAGAATCGGCCTGTTTTCGTAACCGGTCGACCGACACTCATGCGCCATCGAGGCTCCCCTTCTTCTTTCGTCGACACACCCGCCCACGCGCGTGGGGCGTCGGACTGGCGCACGCTCTCGCGCCTCATCCCCTACCTGTGGGAATACAAATGGCGTGTGGTCGCGGCCATCGCCTTCATGCTGGTGGCCAAGCTCGCGAATGTCGGCGTGCCCCTGCTGCTCAAGGACCTGATCGACGCGATGGATGTCAAGAGCGGCACGGCGGCTGCGCTGCTCGTGGTCCCGGTGGGTCTGTTGCTGGCCTACGGCGGATTGCGCCTGTGCACTTCCATCTTCAACGAACTGCGCGAGCTGGTGTTTGCGCGGGCCACGCACGGTGCAGCGCGCTCGATCGCGCTGGCCACCTTCGTGCACCTGCACAACCTCTCGCTGCGCTTTCATCTGGAGCGCCAGACGGGAGGCATGACGCGCGACATCGAACGCGGGGTACGCGGCATCGAGTCGCTGGTGTCGTTCGCGCTCTTCAACATCATCGCCACCCTCGTCGAAGTCCTGCTGGTGCTGGGGGTGCTTGGGGCGAAGCTTGACTGGCGCTTCGTCGCCGTGACGCTCACCGCGCTGGTGCTCTACATCGGCTTCACGGTCTGGGTGACCGAGTGGCGCATCGAATTTCGCCGCGAGGCCAACCGTTCGGACTCGGCCGCCAACACCAAGGCGATCGACTCGCTGCTGAACTACGAGACCGTCAAGTATTTCAACAACGAGGCCTTCGAAGCACGCCGCTACGACGAGAGCCTGGAGCGCTTTCGCCTCGCGCAGCTCAAGAGCCGTTCGTCGCTGGGCCTGCTCAACAGCGGCCAGCAGCTCATCATCGCGGTGGCGCTCGTGGCCATGCTTTGGCTGGCCACGCAGGGTGTGGTCGATGGGCGGCTCACGGTCGGCGATCTGGTGATGGTCAACGCGTTCATGATCCAGATCTACATCCCGCTCAATTTCCTGGGCGTGATCTACCGCGAGATCAAGCAGAGCCTGACCGATCTGGCGCGCATGTTCACGCTCATGGACAAGGAGCGCGAGGTGCGCGATGCGCCCGATGCCCAGCCGCTCGTGGCGCTGGAGGAGCCTACGGTGCGTTTCGAGGACGTGCATTTTGCCTATGCGCCCGATCGGCCGATTCTGCGAGGCGTGAGCTTCGAAATTGCGGCGGGTCGCACGGTCGCCGTCGTCGGCCCTTCGGGTGCGGGCAAATCGACGTTGGCGCGCCTGCTGTTTCGCTTCTACGACGTGCAGGCCGGGCGCATCACGATCGCGGGGCAGGACATCCGCGGCGTGACACAGGAGAGCTTGCGCCGCGCGCTCGGCATCGTGCCGCAGGACACGGTGCTGTTCAACGACACCATCGCCTACAACATCGCCTACGGCCGCACCGGTGCGACGCAGGCCGAGGTCGAACAGGCCGCGCGCGCGGCGCACATCCACGACTTCATCGCCTCCACGCCCCAGGGCTATGACGCGACCGTGGGCGAGCGCGGTCTGAAACTTTCCGGCGGTGAAAAGCAGCGCGTGGCGATCGCGCGCACGCTGCTCAAAAACCCGCCCATCCTGATCTTCGACGAGGCCACGAGCGCGCTCGATTCGGCCAACGAACGCGCCATCCAGGCCGAGCTGCGCGCCGTGGCACGGGGCAAGACCACGCTGGTGATCGCGCACCGCCTGTCCACCGTGGTCGATGCGCACGAGATTCTGGTGATGGAGGCCGGGCGCATCGTCGAGCGCGGCACGCATGACGATTTGCTGGCCGCAGGAGGGCGGTATGCGCAGATGTGGGCCCTGCAGAGAAATACAAGCGAAATTGCCATTTAGCGCTTGAGGGGAGGGCGCCGAACGCTCTCATCTTTCAGAACATTCCGGCATCCGATGGTGGATGCGCACCAGCGTTTGGATCAGCGCCGCAGCAACCGCTGCGCCGCCTGCAGCACCTTGTCCGCACCGATGCGCGACTCGGCCTCCAGTGTTGGCGCGTAGCCCACGGGGATGCGCGGCGCGCCCAGGCGCGCCACGCGGGCGCGCGTGTGCTCGGCCACCGTGGCGGCGATTTCGGCGCCGAAGCCCGCGGCCTGCACCGCCTCGTGCACCACGAGCAGGCGCCCGCTCTTCTCGCAGCTGGCCAGCACCGCCTCGCGGTCCCAGGGCCAGAGGGTGCGCAGGTCGATCACCTGCGCATGCACGCCTTCTCCCGCGAGCTGCTCGGCGGCCTGCACGCAGGTCTGCACCTGGCGCGACCACGAGACGAGAGTGAGGTCGCTGCCCGCGTCGAACGCGATGCGGCACAGGCCGATGGGCACGGGCGCGGCGGTGTCCACCTCGCCCTGCAGGCCCCAGAGCTCCTTGTGCTCCAGGTAGGCGACCGGGTCGTCGCCCGCGAGCGCGCTCTTGAGCAGGCCGTAGTTGTCCTGGGGCGTGCCGGGCGCGAGCACGACGAGGCCGGGCACGTGCGCGAACCAGGCCTCCAAGGACTGCGAGTGCTGCGCGGCCGAAGCCGTCCAGATGCCGATGGGCATGCGCACGACGAGCGGCACGCGGCCCTGGCCGCCGAACATGAAGCGGTTCTTCGCTGCCTGGTTCACCAGTTCGTCGATCGCGCAGAGCGCGAAATCGACCACGCGCAGCTCGACCACGGGGCGCAGGCCCGCGAGCGCCATGCCCACGCCCGCACCCATGATTGCGGCTTCGGAAATGGGCGTGTCGATCACGCGGTCCAAGCCGAAGGTGGCCGCCAGCGGCCTGCCGTCGGTGGCGCGGTACTGGCCGAACACGCCGCCGCGGCCCAGGTCCTCGCCGAGTGCGACGACCTTGGGGTTGGCGGCCATGGCTTCTTCGAGCGCCAGCGAGGCGGCCTGCGCGTAGCTCAGGGGGCGGGTGCTCATTGCCACGCCCCCTGGCCGGCGGTGATGACGTCGGCGTAGGCGGCTTCTGCAGTGGGTGGTGGCGCAGCGGCGGCGGTGGCCACGGCGGCGGCGATTTCATCGCGCGCCTCGCGCTCAATGCGTTCGGCTTCGAGCCCCAGGCCTTGCGCCTTCAACCGTTCACGGGCGTTCGCGATGGGATCGTTCTTCAGCGCCGACTCGACTTCCGCTGCGTCGCGGTAGGTGGCGGCATCAACCGAGACGTGGCCCTTCAGGCGGTAGGTGATCGCGTGCAGCAGGCGCGGACCGCTGCCCGCGCGGATCTCGGCGATCAGGCGTGCGGCGGCCGCGCTCACCGCCTCGACGTCGTTGCCGTCCACGCGCAGCGCCGGGATGTCCATGGCTTCGGCGCGGCGGCTGGCGGCGTTCTCGCCCGCGGTCATCGCGGCCGAGGGCGTGGTGGCGGAGATGCGGTTGTCCTCGCAGACGAAGAGCACCGGCAGGCGATAGACCCGCGCCCAGTTCAGCGCCTCGAAGAAGGGCCCGCGGTTGAGCGCGCCGTCGCCGACGAAGCCGACCGCGATCGCGTCCAGGTGTTGCAGCTTCAGCGCGTGCGCCGCGCCCACGGCGATCGGCAGGCCGTCGGCCACGACGCCGTTGGCGCCGAGCATGCCGACGGAAAAATCCGCGATGTGCATCGAGCCGCCCTTGCCGCCGTTGTAGCCGCTGGCGCGCCCGAACAGCTCGCACATCATTCGCGCCGGATCGGCCCCCTTGGCCAGGGTGTGGCCGTGGCCGCGGTGCGTGGAGGTGAGCAGGTCCGTTGCCTTGAGGTGGGCGCACACGCCCGCGGGCACGGCTTCCTGCCCGGTGGACAGGTGCAGCGGGCCCTTCACGCGCACCTCGGCAACCTTGTCGGTGGCTGCGCCGCCCCAGGAGACGCCGCCCTGGCTCGCGGCCTCGGCCGCGTCCTCGAAGGCGCGGATGCGCACCATGACGCGGAACAGGTCAAGCAATTGAGGCATCAGGACAAAACAGGAATGGCGGCTGGGTGGGAGATGGTGTGGGTGCGAACGCCCACGTCAGGACGTGCGCTGAGCGTTTGGCGAGAACGGCCAAAGACCGAACCCAACGCCCAACGCCCGACGATCTTCAGTGCTTGCGCGCCGCGATCGCCTTCTCGGCCTTGTCCACGAGCCCGGCGCCGATCTGGCCCTTCCACTTCTTGTAGACGGGCTGCGTGGCTTTCACGAATTGCTCGCGCTCCGCGGGGGTGAGCTGCGTGACCGTCACGCCCATGCCCGCGATGTCCTTGAGCAGCGGCTGACCGGGTTCGACCAGGCCCTTGCGCGCCAGCGCGATCTCTTCCTTGCCGGCTTCCAGCGCGGCTTCGCGAACGGCCTGTTGATCCGCCGGTGTCCAGGAGTTCCAGACTTCCTTGTTGACGACGAAGACCAGCGGATCGGCGACGTAGCCCCACATCGTCAGGTACTTCTGGCCGACGTTCTGCAGCTTGGCCGCCGTGAAGATGCTCAAGGGGTTTTCCTGCCCGTCCACCGCACCGCTGGCAAACGCGGGCTGCGCGTCGGCCCAGCTCATCTGCGTCGGGTTGGCGCCCAGCGCGGTGAAGGTGTCGATGAACAGCGGCGAGCCGACGATGCGGATCTTCAGGCCCTTCAGGTCGGCGGGGGTCTTGACCGCGTGCTTGGAGTTGGTCAGCTCGCGGTAGCCGTTTTCGCCCCAGGCCAATGGCACCACGCCCGCCTTGTCCAGCGTCTTGAAGATGTCCTTGCCGACCTCGCCCTGCGTGAGCGCGTCGATCGCCGCGTAGTCCGGCATCAGGAAGGGCAGCGAGAACAGGTTGAGCTGCTTGACCTGCGGCGACCAGTTGATGGTCGAGCCGATCGCCATGTCGATCACGCCCTGGCGCAGCGCGGAGAACTCGCGCGTCTGGTCGCCCTGGATGAGGGACACGCCGGGGTAGAGCTTGATGTTGATGCGCCCCTGGGTTTTTTCCTTGACCTTGTTGGCCCAGATTTCGCCCCCCTTGCCCCAGGGGAAGGCGGTGCCGACGACGAGCGACATGCGGTATTCGCTCTTGTAGTTGCTCTGGGCATGGGCGCTGGGTAGGCCCAGCGTGAGCAACGTGGCAGCGGCTGCCGTGGCGGTGAGGAAGGTGCGAAGTTTCATGGGAAGAGTCTCCTGTCGTGGGTGAAAAGAAATCAGTATCCCAGCTTGGCCGGAAGCCAGAGCGAAATCTGCGGGAAAGCGACGACGAGCAGCGTGGCCAGCGTCATTGCCAGCACCATCCAGAGCACCCAGCGCGTGGTCGATTCCATGCGCACCTGGGCGATCTTGGAAGACACCATCAGGTTCACCGCCATCGGCGGCGTGAACTGGCCGATCGCGATGCACAGCACCAGGATGGTGCCGAACCAGACCACGTCCCAGTGGTAATGCTGCAGGATGGGCATCATCAGGGGTACGAAAATCAGCATGATGGAGATGCCATCGAGGAACATGCCCATGATGAGGAGCAGCACCAGGATGCAGCCCATCACGCCCCACTCGCCCAGGCCGGAATGGACGATGGCGTTCGTCACCGGGTCGATCACGCCCAGCGTGGAGAGCGAGAAGGCGAAAATGCCCGCGAGAGAGACCACGATGAGGATCACGGCGGAGAGCTCGCCCGCCTCACGCAGGATCTCGTACAGATCGCGCAGGCCTATGGTGCGGTGGATCACCATGCCGACGAACAGGCCGTAGAACACCGCCACCACGGCCGCTTCGGTCGGTGTGAACCAGCCCATGCGCATGCCGCCCAAGATCACCACCGGCGCGAGCAGCCCCCACGAGGCTTCGCGCAGGCTCTTCCAGAACGGCGGGCGCGGCTCGCTCGCCTCGTTCTGTCCCATCTTGTGCTTGCGCGACAGCCACACCGCTGGAATGATGAGCGCCAAGCCCGCGAGAATGCCCGGGAACATGCCCGCGGCAAACAGGGCGGGCACCGAGGCCCCCGAGACCAGCACCGAATAGACGATGAAGGCGATCGACGGCGGAATCAGGATGTCGGTTGACGCTGCCGCTGCCACCACGCTGGCCGAGAACGCTGCCGGGTAGCCCGCGCGGCTCATCGCGGCGATCATCACGCCGCCCACGGCCGCGGCCGTGGCCGGGCCCGAACCCGAGATGCCGCCCATGAACATGGCCACTGAAATCGCCACCAGCGGCAGCATGCCCGGCCCGCGCCCGACGATGGCCACGGCGAATTTCACCAGACGCAGCGCCACGCCAGAGCGGTCGAAGATCGAGCCCACGAGCACGAACATGGGAATGGCCAGCAGCGGGTACTTGCCCAGCCCGGCGTAGAAATTCTGCGGCACCGCGAGCAGGCCGAACCACTGTGCGTCCTGGTTCGCCAGTGCGATCGCCGCCGCGCCTGCCAGGCCCAGGGCCGCGCCGATCGGCACGCCCAGGAACATGAAGACGACGAAGGCCGTGAAGAGCAGCGTCGCGATCACGGTGCGCGCTCCTCGTCCCGGGCTAGGTACTGCGCATCGCTCTGGCGCGAACGCCTGCGGTACAGGCCGACCGCGCGTGCCGAGATCAGTGCCGAGAGCAGGGGCAGCCAGATCGAGTACCACCACTGCGGCACGCCGATGCCCGGCGAGGTTTCCTCGTAGCGCCAGTCGTCCCAGACCATGCGCACGCTGATCACCGCGATGAAGGCAAAGAGCAGCGCCACCAGCGCCGCGCCCAGTTGCGCCAGGCGCCTGCGCCGCGCGGCCGAACCGCTTTCGGCAAAGAACTCGATGCGGATGTGCGTGTCGCGCGCCACCGCGGCCGAGCCGCCGACCATGGCGAGCACGATCATCAGAAAGACCGAGATTTCCTCCGTCCACGCAAACGAGGCGTCGGTGAAATAGCGCACCAGCACGTTGGCGAAGGTGATCAGCGCCAGCAGTGCCATGGCGATCACGATGCACCAATCCTCGAATCGCAGTGAGCGTGGTTCGCCGTCTGGGGCGCGGCGGTGAGTGTCCTGCGGCTCGTCGGTTGGTTCAGAAGACATCGATGTGCATTCAGAGGGCACGGTCCTGCCGTGCGTTTGCGTGAAGCCGGAGAGCTATTCTGCACGTAAATGGCGATGTGCCGAGCCGCGGCGGGCTGACTGGATAATGCGCGCCATGGAAACCAAATGGCTCGAAGATTTCGTCAGCCTGGCTGAAACGCGCAGTTTCAGTCGCTCGGCGCAGCTGCGTCACGTGACGCAGCCGGCGTTCTCGCGCCGCATCCAGGCGCTGGAGGCCTGGGCGGGGACCGACCTCGTGGATCGCACGTCCTACCCCACGCGCCTGACCGCTGCGGGAGACACGCTGTACGACCAGGCGCTGGAAGTGCTGCAGACGCTGCAGAACACGCGCGCCGTGCTGCGCGCGCACACAGCGCCGAGCGACGACGTGATCGAATTTGCCGTGCCGCACACGCTCGCGCTCACCTTCTTTCCCACTTGGGTGACGAGCCTGCGCAAGGGTTTCGGGCCGCTCAAGAGCCGTTTGATCGCACTGAACGTGCACGACGCGGTCGTGCGCCTGATGGAAGGCAGTTGCGATGTGCTCATCACCTATCACCACCCCTCGCAGCCGCTGCAGCTCGATCCGCAGCACTTCGACATGATCCTGATCGGCGAGGAGCCGCTCGCGCCCTACGCCAGGGCGGGCAGCGATGGCGAGCCCTTGTATCGATTGCCGGGCACGACCAGCCATCCGCTGCCGTTTCTCGGGTACGCCCCGGGCGCCTACCTGGGGCGCATGACGGATCTGGTGCTGCGCCAGGCGGGCAGCGCGGTGCATCTGGACCGCGTGTACGAGACCGACATGGCCGAGGGGCTGAAGGCCATGGCGCTCGAGGGCCACGGCATCGCCTTCCTGCCGCACAGCGCCGTGCGGGGCGAGGTGCGCGCGCGCAAGCTCGCGAGCGCCGCCCCCAAGGACGCTCCGCAGAGCCTGCGCATGGTGATGGACGTGCGTGCCTACCGCAAGAGGCCCTCGCGCCGCGAGCCGACCAAGACGCTGGCGCAGACGCTGTGGAGCTATCTGCAGAAGCAGGCCGGGCTGCCTCGGGGCGAGGACGATGCCTGAAGCGCCGCCGTCGGCGCGTGGCACACCGAGGCACGCAGCGAGAACTTTCGCCCGGACGCCGACTCCACGCAGCTCTGCCCGCTGCGCGCCTCTTGAAGCGCGGCGGGCAGCGCCCATCTTTCACGGACCTTTTGACGCTCGTCTGGAGCCTTTCACATGAAACGTATCGTGCTGTTCCTGCTCACCAACATCGCCGTCGTGGCGGTGCTCGGCGTGGTGGCGAGCCTGCTTGGCGTGAACCGCTACCTCACGGCCAATGGCCTGGACATGACGAACCTGCTGGGGTTCGCGCTTGTGATGGGCTTTGGCGGCGCCATCATTTCGTTGCTCATGAGCAAGATGATCGCCAAGATGAGCATGGGCGTCACGATCATCAGCGCGCCGCGCAACGCCGACGAGGCCTGGATCGTCGAGACCGTGCGCGAACTCGCCGACAAGGCCGGCGTGCGCATGCCCGAGGTGGGCATCTACGAGGGCGAGCCCAACGCCTTCGCCACTGGCGCGTTCAAGAATTCGGCGCTCGTGGCGGTGTCCACGGGCCTGCTCTCGGGCATGACGCGCGAGGAAGTGCGCGCCGTGCTCGGCCATGAGATGGCGCACGTGGCCAATGGCGACATGGTGACGATGACGCTGATCCAGGGCGTGATGAACACCTTCGTGGTGTTTGCCTCGCGCGCGATCGGCTATGTGGTGGATGGCTTCCTGCGCCGGGGCGACGACCGCGACAGCGGCCCGGGCATCGGCTACATGATCACGACGCTGGTGCTCGATATCGTCTTCGGCTTCGTGGCCGCGATCATCGTGGCGTGGTTCTCGCGCCAGCGCGAGTTTCGCGCGGACGCGGGTTCGGCCCAGTTGCTCGGTCAGACGCAGCCCATGATCAACGCGCTGTACCGCCTGGGCGGGATGCAGCCGGGTGAGCTGCCCAAGAGCATGCAGGCCATGGGTATCACGGGCGGCATCGGGGCGCTGTTTTCCTCGCACCCGCCGATCGAGCAGCGGGTGGAGGCGCTCAAGGCGCTGCGCGGGTAAGCGCCGCCTCCACGGCCAGCGCCAGCGAGAGCAGGCGCGGGTCGTGCCCGCCCGGGCAGGCCAGGCTCAGGCCCACGGGCGCGCCGCCTGCGGCGTGAATCGGCAGTGAAACGGCGCAGCCATCGAGGAAATTCACCAGTGACGGATTGCGCAGGATCAGTGCATTGGTGGCGAAGAACGCCTCGTCGCTCGCCTGAAGCGGCGCGATCTCTGGCGCAACGATGGGCAGCGTGGGCATGATGAAGGCGTCGTAATCGGCCAGGGCGCGGTGCATTTCGCCGATCCAGCGCTGGCGTGCATTCAGCAGGTCGATGTAGTCGGCCGCGTTCATGCGGCTGCCCACCAGGATGCGCGAGGCCACGCGCGGGTCGTATTCGTCCTGCTGATCGGGAAAGTAGGGGCGGTGCCAGGCCCAGGCTTCGGCGTTCGACAGCGTGCCGTGGGCGTGAATCGCGGCCAGTTCATCCAGCGGCTCCAGGGGCGCGTGCGTGATGCGCGCGCCGGCGCGTTCCAGGCGCGCCAGCGCGCTTTCCCAGGCGTCGGCCACGGCCGCGTCCATGCTGTCCTGCAGCAGGTTGCCCGGCGCCAGCAGCCGCATGTGCGCGAGGGTGGCGGGTACGGGTTCGGCCCAGGGTTCACCCGCGAGAATGCTGTCCAGCAGCGCGCAGCAGCGCACCGAGGCCGCGAGGGGGCCGATCGAGTCGAGCGTGGTCGACAGCGGCAGTGCGCCTCCGGTGGGAATGCGCCGTGCGGTGGGCTTGAAACCCGTGAGGCCGCACAGGGCCGAGGGAATGCGCACCGACCCGCCCGTGTCCGTGCCGATGGCGGCCAGCGCCATGCCGTCGGTCACGCTGATGGCCGCGCCCGAGGATGAGCCGCCCGGAATGCGCCCGCCGCCCTCGCGGCCCCAGGGGTTGCGCGGTGTACCGTAATGCGGATTGATGCCTATGCCCGAGAACGCGAATTCCGTCATGTTGGTGCTGCCCACGATGACCGCGCCCGCGGCGCGCAGGCGCGCGACGATGGCCGCGTCCTGGGCGGCGGGGACGGTGTCCCGCAGCAGCCGGGAACCCGCGTGCGTGACGCGGCCCTGAACGTCGAACAGGTCCTTGATCGAGATGGGCAGGCCTTCCATCGGCGAGCGCACGATGCCCGCGGCGCGCAGCAGGTCGCTGGCGCGGGCCTCGGCCAGCGCGCTGTCGGTGAAGACGTGGGTGAACGCGACGGGCCCTTCGCCCGAGTCGATGCGCTCCAGGGCCGTCTGCGTGAGCTGCACGGATGTGCTGCGGCGGCGGGCAAGTTCCTGGCTTGCGTCGGCGAGCGTGGTCAGGGGGGCGAAGGCGGACATGGCGAAATGATGCTGAAACGATGTGCGCATCGTAGCGCCGTCACCGATAATCCCCCCGTGAAGCACGCCAGACCGCCGCCGGTGCAAGCTGGGAAACCAGGCACTGGAGGAACGTCCGGACTGCACAGGGCAGCGTAGCAGCTAACGGCTGTCCACCGCGAGGTGAGGATCAGAGCAACAGAGACGAGCCGATTCAGTTCGGGTGCAACGGGCAATCTCTACGCGCAGCAACACCAAGTAGGCACACGTTGACGGGGCCCCCGGAGTGTGCGGGTAGGTGGCATCGAGCCGGTGGGGCGACCCCCGGCCCAGATTGATGGCGGTCACATGCGGGCGACCGCATGCACAGAATCCGGCTTATCGGCGGGCTTCACACTTTTTTCCTGTTCTGCCCGCTGATGATTCAGGCGGCGGGCAGGAACCCGTCCACCGACAGATAGCGCTCGCCCGTGTCGTAGTTCACGCCCAGCACCCTGGCACCCGCGGGCAGCCGGGGCAATTGCTGCGCGATGGCCGCCAGCGCCGCGCCCGTGGAAATGCCCACCAGGATGCCTTCGCGGGTGGCGCACTGGCGCGCCCATTCGCGGGCTTCTTCGTCGGCGATGGCGATCACGCCATCGATCACGCTGGTGTCCAGGTTCTTCGGGATGAAGCCCGCACCCAGGCCCTGGATGCCGTGCGGACCGGGCTGGCCGCCGCCGATCACGGCCGATTGGCTGGGCTCGACCGCATAGACCTTGAGCCTGGGCCATCTGGGCTTGAGCACGCGCGCCAGTGCCGTGATGTGGCCGCCCGTGCCCACGCCGGTGATGATGGCGTCCAGCCCCTCGGGGAAGTCGGCGAGCACTTCCTGCGCCGTGGTGCGCGCGTGGGCATCCACGTTGGCCGGATTCTCGAACTGGTTGAGCATCACCGCGCCCGGCGTCTGTTCGGTCAATTCCTTCGCTCGCGCCACGGCGCCGCTCGTGCCTTTTTCCTTGGGCGTGAGTTCCAGCCGCGCGCCGAAGGCCAGGATCAGGCGGCGGCGCTCGACGCTCATGCTCTCAGGCATCACGACGATGAGTCGATAGCCCTTGACGGCGGCGACCATCGCCAGGCCCACGCCCGTGTTGCCGCTGGTCGGCTCGATGATGGTGCCGCCGGGGTGGAGCTGGCCCGATCGCTCGGCCGCCTCGACCATGCCCAGGGCGATGCGGTCCTTGAGCGAGCCGCCGGGGTTGGCGCGTTCGCACTTGAGCCAGACCTCGGCGTCACCGAACAGCCGGTGGATGCGCACGTGCGGGGTGTTGCCTATGGCCTGCAGGATGGTGTCGGCTTTCATCGCAAATTCCGAAAAGTCAGAAGAGACTTGGAAGATATAGGCGATTCGGCGAAGGTTTCAGACATTCGCGTCATATGGATATGCGCGGGCCACGTGGCCGACCCGGCCGGGCACCGCCACGGCTCAGTCGTTGCCCGGCTGCAAGGAGCGGATGCGCTCCACATGCGCCAGCAGCGAGCGCTGCGCCAGCGGCCACATGCGCGCGGGCACGTCGTCGTACGCCAGCGCCACCCATTGCTCCAGCGTGCCGTCCGGCAGCCGCTGCATCGCAGCGAGCACCTTGGCCTCGCGCGCCAGGCGGTGGGCCTTGAGGTGCGCGATGGCGCCGCGCGCATCGCCCAGCACGTGGCCGTGCGCGGGCAGGATGAAGGGCACGTTCCATTGCACGCACAGCGCATCGAGCCGGTCGAGCGACTCGAGGTAGTCCGTCATGTTGCCATCGGGCGGGTCCACCACCGTGGTGCTGCCGTTCAGGATATGGTCGCCCGAGAACAGCAGGCCGTCCTCGCGCAGCAGCAGGCACAGGTGGTTGGCGGCGTGGCCGGGCGTGTGCACGATCTCCAGGGTATGAGTGATTTCGCCCTCCAGCCCTTTGCCGGAAAGCGTGAGCAGCTCTCCATTCGATAGTTCCCGGTCGGGCGTGAATTCGCTGTGGGTGCGGGCATGCGGCCCCGAGGTCAGGCCCAGGATGGGGGGACGGGGCCGTCCTGCGTGCTCGCACAGCGCCTGCAGCGGCCGGGCGCCCGGAAAGTGGTCGGCGTGCGAATGGGTGCAGACGATGGCGCGCACGTCGCCGTCCGCGGCGCGCCACAGGCGCTCGATGTGTTCGTCGTCATGGGGGCCGGGGTCGATCACGATGCAGCCCGTGCCCGGCTCGCCCACGACGTAGCTGTTGGTGCCGGGGCCGGTCATGGCGCCGGGGTTGGCGGCCGTGAGGCGCTGCACGTTGCGCAGCAGCGGCACGGCGTGGTCGTTTTGCCAGTCCAGCGCGTGGCGGATCTGCCCATCGGGACACACGAGCGCCAGTTCGCCGTATTCCGCTTCGTGCTCCATGAAGCGCTCTTCACGCCCATGCTTGAAGCCCGCGCGCGGGCAGCTCGTCCACAGCGGCTTTTCGGTCCGAAGCGCGGCCAGCACCGCCTCCACGCCAGAGAAACCGCACAGGCGCTCGAGCGTGCGTATCGTCGGATAGATCATGAAGAACGTCCCCGCCGCATGGCGCGCAAGGGCGTCGCCAGGGCTGACCCATTCGGGCGCGAACTGCTCGGCGTTGTCGGCCACCGGGCTCTGGCCCGGCGGCATGCGGGCGACGAAGAAGGGCACGGAGAAGCGCCGGGGCAGATCGCGGTCGGTGTTCCAGTGCGCCAGCAGATGCATGGCGTCGGCCGCCAGCGTCAGGCCGCGGGCCGCGCACTGGCTGGAAAAGGGCGCTTTGCGATCCAGAGCCGCCACGTCGTGCTCATCCGCCCAGGTGCCGTCACCGTGGCGGGCGAGCAGCACGCCGAGCTCTTCAAAACTCTCGCGGATCGCGGCGATCGCCTGGGTCAGCACCTCGCCCGTCTGTTCCGGCCGGTGGTCGGCTAGATCATGGCTTTCGGCGTCTGCAGCGTCGACACCGCCGCCTGGAAACACGTAGGCGCCGGGCGCAAAGCTCGCTTTTGGCGAGCGCCGGGTCATCAGAACCTGCAGACCGGCCTGGGCGTCGTCGCGAAGCAGCAGCACCGTGGCTGCGGGCAGCAGCGCGGCTGGTTCGCGCTGCGGATACAGGAGTTGGCTCGGGCGTGGCATGGCGTCATTATGTGGACATGCCGCGCCATGCGTGCGGGCTCCTCAGCTTCGCGGTCTGGCCGTCAGCAGCACCACGAGCGCGGAGACGAAATAGAACGCCTGCAGTTCCAGCGCCCAGCCGCCCGAAGAGTTGAGCGTGAGCAGCTGGCTCTGGTGCATCAGCACGACGGCCACCGCCATGTTGATCATCACCAGCAGCGCCGCGGGAACCACGAAAAGACCGGCCAGCAGCAGCAGCGGCGCCAGCACTTCCCCGAGATAGACCGCATAGGCGAAGAACCCCGGAACTCCGGTTTTTTCGAGGACTCCCACCAGCCATCCGACCCCGCCGCTGATTTTGGCCCAGCCGTGAAACAGCAGGAGCAATGCCAGAACGGTGCGCAAAATGACGGCGGCGGCGCGTGGCTGATACAAGGCATTCATGGGCGGAACCTCGTGTGCGTTGAAGGGCGGGCCAGGCAGTGGCGACGCAATGGTCGCGTGTGCGCTATCAATTATTGCATGTCCTCCCGCCCGGCGTCAGGCGCGCCGCAGGGTTGCCGCAGTAGCCAGCGCATGGCGTATTCCTTAAGATGGCGGCCTGTAGCCTTTTGCGATTGCCAAGTTCATGACCTCTCCCGCCGTCCCGCCGATCACCGAAGACGATATTGCGCAGTACCTCGCCAACACGCCCGAATTTTTCGAGCGCCACGCACCGCTGCTCACGAGCATCGTGCTCACCAGCCAGCATGGGCAGCGGGCGGTGAGCCTGATCGAGCGCCAGGCCGAGATGCTGCGCGACAAGATCAAGGCGCTGGAGGCCCGCATCGTGGAGATGGTGCGCCATGGCAGCGAGAATGCCGCCATCGCCGCCAAGGTGCAGCAATGGAGCCGCCAGCTGCTGGCGGTGGCCGATCCCGCGGCGCTCGTTGCGGCGGTGCAGGAGGGGGTGCATGCGTGGTTTGACGTCCCCAAGTCGGCGCTGCGCCTGTGGGATGTGGCGCCGTCGTGGGCCGATGCACCCTGGGCGCAGGACGTGAGCGAGGACGTGCGCTCGTTCGCCTCATCCCTGACCATGCCGTTTTGCGGCCCCAACCTGGGGTTCGAGGCCATAGGCTGGCTGCCCCAGGCCGCGCAGGTACGATCGGTGGCGATGCTGCCGCTGCGCCCCGGGGCGATCGATGATGCCACCCAGCCGGCCTTTGGCCTGCTGGTGCTCGCGTCCGATGATCCGGACCGTTTCGACAGCACCATGGGCACCGAATTCCTCACGCACATGGCGGAACTCGCGTCCGCGGCGCTGACGCGCCTGTATGCCCATTGAGGCCGGGCCCGATGACGCAGCCCCTGCCGCCGCTGGCTCTGCAGTATCTGCAGCACGTGCGGGTGGAAAAGCGCCTCGCGCCGCGCACGGCGCAGCTGTATGAACAGGAGCTCACGCGGCTGGTTGCGCTGGCGCAGGGGCAGGCCTTGCTTGCGCTCACCAGCGCCCATGTCCGCCGCTATCTGGCGCAGCTGCATGCCCGCGGGCAAAGCGCGCGCAGCTTGAGCCTGACGCTGTCGGCGTGGCGCGGGTTTTATGCCTGGGCCGGTCGTCAGGGGCTGGTCGCCGCGAATCCGGCGCAGGATGTGCGCGCGCCCAAGGCGGCGCGGCTGTTGCCCAAGGCGCTTGCCGTGGACGAGGCGGTGCACCTGGCGGACTTCACCGAGCCGGCGGCCGATCCCTGGCTGGAGGCGCGCGACCGCGCGATGGTCGAGTTGCTCTATGGCTGCGGCCTGCGCGTGAGCGAGCTCACGGGGCTCGATGCCACGCCGGGGCACGTCGCCGAGCCGCAGGGGCGAGGCTGGGTCGACCTGCAGGCGGCCGAGGCCCATGTGCTGGGCAAGGGCTCCAAGCGCCGTGTCGTGCCCATGGGGCAGGCGGCATGCAAGGCCTTGGCGGCCTGGCTGGCGCTGCGTCTGCAACCCTTCGCGGCCGAGCCGTGCGAGGCCTTGTTCATCGGGCAGCGCGGCACGCGCCTGAGCAGCCAGTCCATCTGGATGAGGCTGCGCGCGCGCAGCCAGCATGCGGGGCTGAGCGCCCCCGTGCATCCGCACATGCTGCGCCACTCGTTTGCCAGCCATCTGCTGCAATCGAGCGGTGACCTGCGTGCCGTGCAGGAGCTGCTGGGCCACGCCAACATCAGCACCACGCAGGTGTACACGCGGCTCGATTTCCAGCACCTGGCCCGGGTGTACGACCAGGCGCATCCGCGTGCGCACAAAAAACCATAGTTCGCGTCCCGGTTATCGTCCACCGCCCCCGGGCTGGCGGGGAAAACCGCACAATGGCCGCTTTCCACCGCATGCCTTGAAGGAGAAAAACATGGCCGATGTTTGGTTGACTTCGTTGATTACCGAGACCCCTCAGCAGGGGTTCGAGCTGGCCATCACCCTGAGCCGCCGTGGCGTGAAGTACACCCAGCCCGACAGCGAGGTGCTGCACAAGCTGCGCCCCGAATACGCCAATGATGCGGCGGGCCTCACGTCTGCCTCGCACGTGATCGCGCTGAATTTCCAGACCGTCGCCGCGGCCAACAACTACTGGCGCAAGTAAGCCGGGCGCTGTCCGTCAAAAGAAGAGGCCCCGGGCGGCGCATGCCGCCCGGGGCCTTGTTGCGTGCGCGCGCGGCGCGGCGTGCGCGGGACGGGGGATCCGCGCTTCTCAGAAGCTTTCCCAGTCGTCGTCGTTTCGGGCGCCTGCCTTGGCATCGCTCTTGTTGCCGCCCTTGGCGCTGCCCTGGGCGTCGCCCTGTGGCAATTGGCGCGTGGCCGTGACTCGCGGCTGAAGTTTGGCCGGGGCTGGTTTGGCCGCCACGCGCACGGGGCGCGCCGAAGCCGCGGGCCTGGACGGGGACTGGGCGGGGAGTGCTGGCGGCGCGGCCTGGGCCCGGGCCGCGGGGGCGGCGCGCACGGCGCTCGCCGCCTGCGTGTCCTTCAGGCGGAAGGTGGCCACCGCACCCACGAGCTGCTGCGCCTGCGTGTTCAGGCTGGAGGCGGCCGCCGCCATTTCTTCCACCAGTGCCGCGTTCTGCTGCGTGGCCTGATCCATCTGCGCCACGGCCTCGCCCACCTGCGCCACGCCCTGGCTCTGTTCATTGCTGGCGGCGCTGATCTCGCCCATGATGTCGGTCACGCGCTGGATGGCCTGCACCACTTCGCTCATGGTGTGGCCGGCCTTATCCACCAGCGCGGAGCCCACGCCCACGCGCTCCACGCTGGCCTGTATCAGTTGCTTGATCTCGCGCGCGGCATCGGCCGAACGCCCCGCGAGCGAGCGCACCTCGCTGGCCACCACGGCAAAGCCCCGCCCCTGCTCGCCCGCGCGCGCCGCTTCCACGGCCGCGTTCAGCGCGAGGATGTTGGTCTGAAACGCGATCGAGTCGATCACCTGGATGATGTTGGCGATCTTGCCCGAACTGTCGTTGATCTCCTTCATGGTGCGCACCACGTCGGCCACCACCGCGCCGCCCTGGCTCGCGACGCCGGAAGCGTTCTGCGCCAGCTGGTTGGCCTGGCGTGCGTTGTCCGCGTTCTGGCGCACGGTGGAGTTGAGCTCTTCCATCGAGGCGGCGGTCTGCTCCAGGGCGCTGGCCTGGCTTTCGGTGCGTGCCGACAGGTCCTGGTTGCCTTGGGCGATTTCCGCGCTGGCCGTGGCCACGCCGTCGGAATCCTGGCGCACGTGCGAGACCACCTTGATCAGCCCCTCCTGCATGCGGCGCAGCGCCTGAAGCAGGTGCGCCGTCTCGCTGTTGCCCGACGCGTCGATGTGGTGGGTGAGGTCGCCGTCGGCCACCGCGTTGGCCACGCCCACTGCCTGGTGCAGCGGCCGGATGATGGAGCGGATGATGGACCACGCCAGCACCACCCCGAGCGCGATCGCGATCAGCGAGGCCAGGGCCACGATCCACAGCATGCCCTGCACCGAGGCCGTGGCGACATCCGCGGCCTGCCCCATGAGCTGGTTCTGGAGCTTGAGCAGGCCGTCGATCGATGTCTTGTAGGCCTTGAGCGGCCCGGGCATTTCCTTTTCCAGCATCGTTGCGGCATCGCCCGTCAGGCCCATGTCCACGGCTTCGAGGAATTTGTCCTGCAGCGCCGTCACCTGGGTGCGCGGCGCCCTGGTGCGCTCCAGCGCGGCCTTGCCCTCGTCGCTGGTGATGACGCCATCGAGCTTCTTGAACAGCTCCGAGATCTGTTTGCGCTTGTCACGCAGGGCGGTGACCTGAGCCTTGACGTTGTCCGGCTCCCGGTAGGCCAGCATGTTCGCCAGGGCCACCTCGTTGGCCGCCACGGCCGCCTTGATTTCGTAGGCTTCGGTCACACGTGGGTAGTAGTCATGGACGACCTTGCCGAATTCGCCGATCAGCATTTGGCTCTTGAGCGCGGCGGTGCCGCCGATGATCAGGATCAGCGCCACCATCAGGCCGAAGGCCACCATGAGCCGGGTGCGGATTTTGAAATTGTGAATTGACATCGCTCTTCTCCGAAGCCGGGATCATGTGTGTTTAAGGATGTAACCACACTTGCGCCGTATTATGGAACCGTCGCTTGCGCGACGGGAGCCATGACGGCCGTGGCCTCCAGATAGCTATCATATTAATAGCTGATTACGCATTGTACGCAAGCGGGAATTTGGCATTTCAATAAAATAGTGATTGTTGCGACCGCTTTGACGCGGATATTCTTGTTTTTCCCGGATTCACCATGTCACTCATCCCAGCCACCATCCTCACGGGCTTTCTCGGTTCTGGCAAAACCACGCTGCTCAAGCGCGTGCTTACGGAAACCCACGGCCAGAAGATTGCCGTCATCGAAAATGAATTCGGCGAGGAAAACATTGACAGCGATCTGCTCGTCGCCGAGTCGAAAGAGCAGATCCTTCAGATGAGCAACGGCTGCGTGTGCTGCACCATCCGCGAAGACCTGCGTGACACCTTGCGGCTGCTGGCGGCCAAGAAGCGCAAGGGCCTACTCGACTTCGAGCGCGTGGTGATCGAGACCACGGGCCTGGCGGACCCCGGTCCCGTGGTGCAGACCTTTTTCATGGACGACGAGATCGCCGAGTCCTATCTCGTGGATTCGGTGATCACGCTGGTCGATGCCAAGCATGCCAATGAGCAGCTGGACACGCGCCAGGAGGCGCGCCGTCAGGTGGGGTTCGCCGACCAGATTTTTCTCTCCAAGACCGATCTCGTGAGCGAGCAGGACAAGGATGCGCTCATCCATCGCCTCAAGCACATGAACCCGCGCGCGCCGATCCGCGCGGTGCACTTTGGCGAGGTGCCGCTCAAGGAGGTGCTCGATCTGCGCGGCTTCAATCTCAACGACAAGCTCGAAGTCGATCCGGAGCTGCTCAAGGAGGATGACCACGATCATGCTCATCACGAGCACCACGATCACGACCATGGCCACGAGCACGGCGAGCACTGCGCCCACCTGCACCACCACCACTATGACGACGACGTCAAGAGCTTCGTCTTCCGCTCCGAGCGGCCGTTCGACCCGGCCAAGCTGGAGGATTTCATCGGCGCCATCGTCAACATCTACGGTCCGCGCATGCTGCGCTACAAGGGCGTGCTGGCGATGAAGGGGACCGAGCGCAAGGTGATCTTCCAGGGCGTGCACCAACTCATGGGCAGCGACCTGGGCCCCGAGTGGGGCAAGGACGAGCCGCGCCAGAGCCGCATGGTGTTCATCGGCATCGACCTGCCCAGGGACATCTTCTTCCAGGGGCTGGAGCAGTGCCTGGCACCGGCGTGAGCGCCTGTCGCCTGTTCGTGGCGGGGTGCTGTTGGGGTATTCCCTCAGCGCCTTCGGCGGCCCTTCGCGTTCCCGGTCTATACAATCGCCGCCCGTCCACGGGGCGGCCTGCAGGCCTGCCGTGGCGGGCCGTTGCCGCAACGTGACCGGCGCTTGCGAGGCCATGGCTTTTGCTTGCACTCAAGTGGCGTTACCATCGTCGCATTGACCTGCTTTTCCTTCACTCTAGCCAGCGTACCCTCACCATGAATACGACCCTGCAAAAACCTGTGGCGGCCGCCAAGAAAGATTCGAAGCTGGCCAACAACTGGAAAACCAAGTCCGTGGAACAGCTCACGGACGAGGATGTGCTTGCCATGCCCGAGAGCGAGTACATGAATGAGAAGCAGCTGGCATTCTTTCGCCTGAAGCTGGTGCAGCTCAAGCAGGATATCCACGACAACGCGGGCGCCACGACGGAAAACCTGCGCGAGGACACCGTGGTCGTGCCTGACCCCGCCGACCGCGCGACGATAGAGGAAGAGCATGCGCTGGAGCTGCGCACGCGCGACCGCGAGAGGAAGCTCCTCAAGAAAATCGAACAGTCGATCGCGCGCATCGATGCGGGCGACTACGGCTACTGCGACGAGACCGGCGAGCCCATAGGCGTGGGCCGCCTGCTGGCGCGGCCCACGGCCACGCTCTCGCTTGAAGCGCAGCAAAGGCGTGAACTCAAGCAGAAGATGTTCGGTGACTGAGGAACCGGACATGGTCGCCGCGGACGGGGCATAGGAACACCAGCGCATGACCAAGGAAGACACGGCGCCCGGTGGCTTGCTGTCCAAGGTCGTGCGCTTCGTGCGCAACCCCACCGTGGACTGGACCGAGCTGGACTCGCTGGCCGGAAGTCCGGAGTCACAGTACACGCGCCAGAAGCTCAAGGAGATGATCGAGCGCAAGCGCCGCAACGATTTCGTGCGCAGGCGTGAATTCGATCAGTTGCGCAAGCTGCGTCGCAAGGAAGGTGCTCCCGGCGTGATGCACGACGACACACCTGCGCGTACCTCCTTCATGAGCACTGGCATCGGCGAGCGCTCGGAACGCGCCGAGACACTGCGCAAGATCGACGCGATCGAGCAGCAGATGTCGCAGCAGTGGTGGAAGGCGCAGGGCGCCGTCCCGTCCGGGCGGCAGCCGGTCCGCCAGGAAGCCGAGCGCCACCCGGATGCGGACGCCCCCAGCGCGCTGGGTGAAACCACCTTGCCGCCTCCGATGTCGGCATCGCAATCGCAGGCGGGGTCCTGGCGCGATCCCCTGCAGGCCTTCGCGCCCACGGCGGCGTCTGCGCTGCAGCGCGACTCCACCATCAACAGCGAGGTGCCCAGCGCCCTGTTTCGCGATGACAATTTGCTCAGCCCGTTTGCACCGTCCGCGGCTGAAGAGGCCGCCGCCCAGAACGCGCCCAGAGAGGAAAAATTCGTGCATGAACCTGATCTTGAAGAGGCCGCAATCCTGTTTGCCAACGCCGATTACGCGGGTGCGGCACGCTGCCTGAACGAAGTGCTGGCCCGGCATGCCAAGGATGAAACGGCCGAGCAACACGAAATCTGGATGACCCTGTTCGACCTTTATCGCGCGACGGGTCAGCAGGAGCCCTTCGATGCGCTGGCCATCGACTATGCGGCGCGTTACGGGCGCTCGGCCCCGTTGTGGTTTTCCATGCCCAGGCAACTGGGCGTGGCCCCCTCGGCCCACACCGAGGCACAGCCGCAGCGCGAACTGGTCTGGAACGCGCCCGCCACCTTGGGGCAGCAGACCATCGCCGCGCTGCAGGTCTCGCTCTCGCGCTCTGCCCCTCCGTGGACGCTCAATTGGGGGCGGCTCGTCGCGATCGATGCCCCCGCGCTGGCGGCGCTGGTCGATCTGTTTGGCGCATGGGCGAACCAGAAGGTGTCATTGCGCTTTCAGGGACTGGCGGCGCTGCACAAAGTGCTGCAGGCGCAGACCGTGGCCGAGGATCGCACCGCGGACCCACAGTGGTGGCTGCTGCGCATGGCGCTGCTGCGCCTGACCGACCAGGCCGACGATTTCGAGGCGGTGGCGCTGGACTATTGCGTCACTTACGAGGTGTCTCCGCCGTCGTGGGCCGACCCCAAATGCCGCCTGCTGGGAGAAGACGCACCCGCGACGCACGGGCTGGGCGACGCCGCTGCGGTGGCGGCGCCGGGGATGCCGCAGGCGATGGACGATGCTGCGCCCGTGGCCGAACTTGCTGGCGAGATCGAAGGAGATGCGCAGCCCCAGCTGGCACCCCTGGAAGAGCTGATGCCCAAGGGGCGTCCTTTCGTGATTGCGTGCGACCGGCTGATCCGCATCGATTTCGCGGCCGTGGGCTCGGTGCTGAACTGGGCGGCCGTCCAGCAGGCGCAGGGCCGGGAGTTGCACTTTCACAACCTGCATCGGCTGATCGCGGTGTTCTTCAACGTGATCGGCATCGGTGAACACGCCTGGGTGGAGCCGCGCAAGAACTGAGCGTTCCCCCTTGCAAAACGGGGGCGCCGCCGCCACATGGCGAAGCTATGGAACAGTTTCACGGTACCACCATCCTGAGCGTGCGCCGCCAGCTTCCTGATGGCCGCGTGCAGGTGGCGATCGGCGGCGACGGCCAGGTCACCCTCGGCAACATCGTCGTCAAGGGCTCGGCGCGCAAGGTGCGCAAGCTCTATCACGACAAGGTGCTCGCGGGCTTCGCCGGCGCCACGGCCGATGCGTTCACCTTGTTCGAGCGCTTCGAGGCGAAGCTGGAAAAACACCAGGGTCAGCTCACGCGCGCCGCCATCGAGCTCACCAAGGACTGGCGCACCGACCGCGTGCTGCGCCGCCTGGAGGCCATGCTGGCCGTGGCCGATGAAACCGCCTCGCTCATCATCACCGGCAATGGGGATGTGCTCGAACCCGAGCAGGGCATCGTCGCGATCGGTTCGGGCGGCGCCTACGCCCATTCGGCGGCCAAGGCGCTGCTGGCCAACACCGATCTGTCGGCGGTGGAGATCATCAGGAAATCGCTGGAAATTGCCGGCGAGCTGTGCATCTACACCAACATGCATCACACGATAGAGACGCTGTAGTCTCTTTTCAATAGCTGCTCGCGCTTGCTGGAAAAGCGCTGGAGCCTGATTTGGATCACAAATGTCTTCCATGACCCCCCAGGAGATCGTCTCCGAGCTCGATCGTCACATCGTCGGCCAGCAGGGTGCCAAGCGTGCCGTTGCGATTGCCCTGCGCAATCGCTGGCGCCGCCAGCAGGTCGATGCGGGCCTGCGCGCCGAGATCACGCCCAAGAACATTCTCATGATCGGCCCGACCGGCGTGGGCAAGACCGAAATCGCGCGGCGCCTGGCTCGGCTGGCCGATGCGCCCTTCATCAAGGTCGAGGCGACCAAGTTCACCGAAGTCGGCTACGTGGGCAAGGATGTGGACGCCATCATCCGCGACCTCGCCGAGGTGGCGGTCAAGCAGATGCGCGAGCACGAGATGAAGAAAATGCGCGCGCGCGCCGAGGATGCGGCCGAGGAGCGCATCCTCGATGCGCTCGTGCCCCCGGCGCGCGGTGCCGGACTCGACGCCTCACGTACCGAGGAGCCGCCGGCGGACAACACGGCGCGCCAGGTGTTTCGCAAGAAACTGCGCGAAGGGCAGCTCGACGACAAGGAAATCGAGATCGACGTGCTCGATGCGCGGCCGCAGGTCGAGATCATGGGCCCGCAAGGCATGGAGGAAATGGCCGAACAGCTGCGCGGCCTGTTCAGCCAGATGGGCCAGGAAAAGCGCCGCACGCGCAAGCTGGCGATTGCCGAGGCGCTCAAGCTCCTGACCGACGAAGAGGCGGCCAAGCTGGTGAACGAGGAGGAAATGAAGAGCCGTGCCATGGCCAACATGGAGCAGAACGGCATCGTCTTCATCGATGAGATCGACAAGGTGGCCACGCGCCAGGAAACCAGCGGCGCCGATGTCTCGCGCCAGGGCGTGCAGCGTGACCTGCTGCCGCTGGTGGAGGGCACCACGGTCTCGACGAAATACGGCATGGTCAAGACCGACCACATCCTGTTCATTGCCTCCGGAGCCTTTCACCTGGCCAAGCCCAGTGATCTGATTCCCGAGCTGCAGGGGCGCTTTCCGATTCGCGTTGAACTCGGCTCGCTGTCGGTGCAGGATTTCGAGGCCATCCTCACGCAGACGCACGCGAGCCTGGTCAAGCAGTACCAGGCGCTGCTGGCCACCGAAGGCGTGACGCTGGAGTTCACGCCCGAGGGCATCACGCGCCTGGCGCAGATCGCGTACGACGTGAACGAGCGCACCGAGAACATCGGCGCGCGGCGCCTGGCCACCGTCATGGAACGGCTCCTGGATGAGGTGAGTTTCGATGCCACGCGCCTCTCGGGGCAGACCGTGGTGATCGATGGGGCGCTCGTCGATGCGCGCCTTGCGTCGCTCAGTGCCAACGAGGACCTGTCGCGCTACATCCTGTGACGAGCCGGAGCTGACTTCGGCCGTGCTTCATGGATCACATGCGCTATGTGGTCCAAACTCTTGACTATCAAGGTTTTTCTAGTCCCTCGTGTTGAATATGAGGCGCTAAACCTTTGATTTCATTCGTGAATTTTCCGGGCTTGTCCCCTTGCGCAGCCTCACTTTCCTGCTACAGTGCAAAAAGGTGCAATGAAGTGGTAAAAAGTGCCGTTACCACCCCTCAAAAGGGGTTGTTGCGGCGGGTGTCGGTTCGAAGGGTTCAATTCCGTGTTCCAAGGTGCGTCTTCGCTCAGTCTGGATGCCAAGGGGCGTTTATCGGTCCCTACGCGCCACCGCGACGCGTTGGCGCTGGATGCGGCGGGCCAGCTCACGATCACCAAGCATCCTGATGGCTGCCTGATGGTGTTCCCGCGTCCGGCGTGGGAGGCCTTCAGCGCGCGCATTGCCCAGCTTCCCATGCAGGCGCAGTGGTGGAAGCGGATCTTCCTTGGCAACGCCATGGACGTGGAAATGGATGGCACGGGCCGGGTGCTGGTCTCGCCGGAATTGCGTGCCGCGGCCGGCCTGGTCAAGGAGGCGGTGCTGCTGGGCATGGGCACGCACTTCGAACTCTGGGACAGGGCCACCTACGAGGCCAAGGAAGCCGCGGCCATGCAGGCGCAGATGCCTGATGTGTTCAAGGACTTCTCCTTCTGAGAGTGGCAAGTGAATCCGGGACAGCCACACACCACCGTCCTGCTCGAAGAGGCGGTTGCCGCCCTCGTGGGCGAGGTGCGTGCGCCCAATGCCGTCTTCATCGATGGCACCTTCGGGCGCGGCGGGCATTCGCGGCGCATTCTCGAGTGCGTCGGGCCGGGCGCGCGGCTGGTGGCGTTTGACAAGGATCCGGAAGCGCTCGCGGCGGCCTCGTCCATCCAGGATGCGCGGTTTTCCATCCGCCAGGGCAGCTTCACGCAGCTCGTGGAGTTTGCCGTGGGCAGCGTGGCGGGCGTGCTGCTGGATCTGGGCGTGAGTTCGCCGCAGATCGACGCACCCGAACGAGGTTTCAGTTTCCGGTTTGATGGGCCGCTCGACATGCGCATGGATCCCACGCGCGGCGAGAGCGTGGGGCAGTGGCTGGCGCACGCCGAGCCGTCGGCAATAGCGGAGGTGATACGTGACTATGGTGAAGAACGGTTTGCTGGCGCCATTGCAAAGGCGATTGTTGCTCGGCGCGAGAAGCAGGGGCCTGTTCAGACCACTGCCGAGCTCGCCCACCTCGTGGCTGGCGCGGTCCGCACACGCGAGCGCGGGCAGAACCCCGCGACACGCACCTTTCAGGCTCTTCGGATTTTCATCAATGCCGAACTCGAGGACCTCCGGCAGGCGCTAGAGGCGAGCCTGCGTGTGCTCGCGCCGCGCGGGCGCCTGGTGGTGATCAGCTTTCATTCGCTGGAAGACCGCATCGTCAAGCAGTTCATGGCCAGCCATTCGCGCGAAGTGGTGGACAGGCACGCCCCGTTTGCCGCGCCCCGGGCCATGCCGTTCAGGATACTGGGGCGCTTCAAGCCCGGTGCGGACGAACTCGCGGCCAACCCCCGAGCGCGCAGTGCCGTGATGCGCGTGGCCGAGCGCACGGAGGCCGCGGCATGACGCGGATCAGCATCGCGCTGCTGCTGGCCGTGATGGCGAGCAGCATCTGGCTCGTGCGGGTGCAGTACGAATCGCGGCGCCTCAGCACCGAGTGGCACCGCGTCAGTGTCGAGGCGCGCCAGCTCGAGGTGGAGCACCAGCGCCTGCTGGTGGAAAAGCGCGCGCAGGCCACGCCGCTGCGTGTGGAGCGCCTGGCGAGCGACAAGCTCCGGATGCGCACGCCCACGCCGGCCACGACGCTGTATGTGGCCGCCGATGGCAGTTCGCTCGAACCCGCCGCGGGAGGCAAGCCGTGAGCCGGCGCCGCGTCAATTACGTCTCCAGCCCCCTGCTGGCGGCGCGCACGCCTGTCTGGCGCAGCAAGTTCGTCGTGGCCCTCGTAGGGTTCGGCTTTGTCGCGCTGGCCGCGCGCGCCACCTATGTACAGGTCATTCACAGCGATTTCTTCAAACGTCAGGGCGAAGTGCGCTTCGTGCGCACGATCGAATTGCCCGCGTATCGCGGCCGCCTGCTCGATCGCAACGGTCTGATCCTCGCCTCCAGCGTGCCCGCGGCGAGCATCTGGGCCATTCCCGAGGACGTGGACGACCAGCAGCCCACGGTGCGCGAGCGGCTCAAGCAGGCGGCGCAGCTCATGGACATGCCGCTGGACAGGTTGCTGACCCGGTTCAGCGACGAGGACAAGAGCTTCGTCTGGATCAAGCGCCAGCTCGACTGGGATGTGGGCCAGAAGATCATGGCGCTCGGTATCAAGGGCATCTACCTGCGCAAGGAATACAAGCGCGAGTATCCCGAGGGTGAGTCGGTGGCGCACGTCGTGGGCTTCACCAATGTGGAAGACCATGGCCAGGAAGGCATGGAGCTGGCCTTCGACAGCGAGCTGGCGGGCAAGGCCGGGTCGCTGCGCGTGATCAAGGACGGGCGCGGGCGCGTTGTCCAGGGCATCGGTGCCGAGACGCCGCCCGAGGATGGGCGCGACATTCAGCTGTCGATCGACAGCAAGGTGCAGTTCTTCGCCTACCAGAAGCTGCGCGATACGGTGATTGCCAACAAGGCCAAGGCGGGCAGCGTCGTGGTGCTCGATGCCCATACGGGCGAGGTGCTGGCATTGACCAACTACCCGAGCTACGACCCGGCCGACCGACGCCGACTCACGGGTGAGCAATTGCGCAACCGTGCGCTGACTGACACCTTCGAGCCCGGCTCCACGATGAAGCCCATCACCATAGGCACGGCGCTGGAGCTCGGACGCGTCAAGCACGACACCATCATCGATACCAATCCCGGCCGCTACGCGATCGGCGGTTTCGTCATTTCCGATACGCAAAACCATGGCGTTCTGACGGTGGATGGCGTCATCGAGAAATCGAGCAATATCGGCGCGCTCAAGGTGGCGCAGCGCATGTCGCCACAGGAGATGTGGACCGTGCACACGGAACTGGGCTACGGCCAGAAGCCGCAGATCGCCTTCCCCGGGGCCGCCAGCGGGCGCCTGCGCCCCTGGAAAACCTGGAAGCCGGTGGAGCAGGCCACCATTGCGTATGGCTACGGCCTGTCGGCGTCGCTCTTTCAGATGGCGCGCTCCTACACCGTGTTCGCCAACGGCGGCAAGGTGATTCCCGCGACGATGCTCAAGAGCGATACGCGGCCCGAGGGCATGCAGGTCTTCTCGCCGAAGACGGCTGAACTCGTGCGCCACATGCTGTGGCTGGCTGCCGGGCCGGGGGGCACGGGGCAGAAGGCGCAGACCGTGGGGTATTCCGTTGGCGGCAAGTCCGGCACGGCGCGCAAACAGGCGGGCAAGGGCTATGCGGCGGGCAAGTACCGCGCCTGGTTCACTGGCATGGCGCCCATCGACAACCCGCGCATCATCGTGGCGGTGATGGTGGACGAGCCTTCGGCGGGCGTCTATTACGGCGGCTCCGTTTCCGGCCCGGTCTTCAGCGAAGTGGTGCAGCAGACCCTGCGCCTCATGGGCGTGGCACCCGATCTGGCGGTCAAGCCGCTGATCGTTTCCAACCCGGTCGAGGAGCCGCTGCTGTGATGCCGCAATTTCTCCCGGATGTGGACCAGGCCATCGCCTTCCTGAGGCAGCGCGTGAGCGGTGAACTGCGCTCGGACAGCCGGCTGATCGCGGCGGGCGATGGCTTTCTCGCCTGGGCCGGGCACAAGGCCGATGGCCGCGCCCACGTGCAGGAGGCGCTGGCGCGTGGCGCCGCGGCCTGTCTGGTCGATGCCGCGGGCGCCCAGGCGCCCGAGGTGGCCACCGATCGCATCGCCGCCTTGCCGGACCTGAAATCCAACGTCGGCGTGCTGGCATCCCGCTGGCTGGGCGAGCCCAGTCGCCACCTCAAGGTGCTGGCCGTGACCGGTACCAATGGCAAAACCAGCACGGCGTGGTGGCTGGCCCATGCCTTGCATCAACTCTCGAAAGCAGAGCCGCCAACGCTGGGTGGATGCGGCCTCATAGGCACCTTGGGTGTGGGAATTCCGCCCGTGCTGCAGGATACCGGCTTGACCACGCCAGACGCCTTGCGCCTGCAGCAGGTGCTCGCCAGCCTTGTGTCGGCCGGTGTCGGTGCGTGCGCGATCGAGGCCTCCTCCATCGGTCTCGTGGAGCAGCGCCTGGCGGGCACGCGCATCGATACCGCCATCTTCACCAATCTCACGCAGGATCATCTGGACTATCACGGCAGCATGCAGGCGTATTGGGAGGCCAAGCGCATGCTGTTCGACTGGCCGGGGCTGCGCGCGGCGGTGATCAATATCGAAGACCCGCATGGCGCCGCCCTGCATGCCGAGCTGGGCGCTCGTGGGCTGGATCTGTGGAGCGTGGCTGTCGGTGCGCCCGCGCGCCTGAGGGCCGAAGACCTGCACCACGGCGCCACGGGACTGGCATTCGACGTGGTGCAGGGTGGCGAGCGGGCCTCTCTGGCCACGCAGTTGGTGGGGCGCTACAACGTTTTGAACCTGCTGGGCGTGATCGCCACCCTGCGCTCGCTCGGTGTTTCGCTGGCTGCCGCCTGCGCCGCCTGTGCCGATCTCGAGGCCGTGCCCGGGCGCATGCAGCAGATCGCGCAGCCGGGCCAGCCGCTGGCGGTCGTGGACTATGCGCACACGCCCGATGCGCTCGTCAAGGTGCTGGCGGCGCTGCGTCCGGTGGCGGCGAGCCGCGGCGGGCGCCTGTGGTGCGTGTTCGGCTGCGGGGGCGACCGCGATGCGGGCAAGCGCCCCTTGATGGGCGCGGCGGCGCAGCAGGGAGCGGATCGCGTCATCGTGACGAGCGACAACCCGCGCAGCGAAGTGCCGGGCGCCATCATCGAGCAGATCGTGCGTGGCATGAAGGTGGGCGAGCACATGAGCACCGAGCCCGACCGGGCCGCGGCCATTGCGCAGGCGCTGTCGCAGGCGGATGCGGACGACGTGGTGCTGATTGCCGGCAAGGGACACGAACCCTACCAGGAGGTTGCCGGTGTGCGCCGGCCGTTTTCCGATCTGACACAGGCCAGGCAGGCGCTCGCGCGGCGCACGGCACCGTCGGCGAAGGGCATGTGCACGCTGCGGCAGGCGTATGAGCTGATTCGCGCTCGCGTGCCGCAGGCGCGGCTCGTGGGCGATGGCGCGATCGAGCTGACGCGCGTCCACACCGACACGCGTTCGCTGGCGGCGGGTGATCTTTTTGTGGCGCTCAAGGGCGAGCGCTTCGATGCGCACGATTTTCTGCCGCAGGCCCGCGCGGCGGGTGCGGCCGCGGCGATCGCCCGGGCAGGCCTCGAAGCGGCTGAGCTTTCCGGCATCGAGGTGCCCGACACGCTCGTGGCGCTTGGAGCCCTGGCCGCCGGCTGGCGCTCGCGGTTTGATCTGCCATTGATCGCCGTGACCGGCAGCAACGGCAAGACCACGGTGACGCAGATGGTGGCGAGCATCCTGCGTGCCTGGCTGGGCGAAGATGCACTCGCGACCAGCGGCAACTTCAACAACGCGATCGGCGTACCGCTGACGCTGCTGCGTCTGCGCGCGCATCACCGCGCCGCGGTGGTGGAGCTGGGCATGAATCACCCGGGTGAAATCGCCGAGCTGGCCGCGATCGCGCAGCCCACGGTGGCGCTGGTGAACAACGCGCAGCGCGAGCATCAGGAGTTCATGCACACGGTCGAAGCGGTGGCACGCGAAAACGGCGCGGTGCTGGCGGCGTTGCCGTCGGACGGCGTCGCGGTGTTTCCCGCGCACGACGCCTACACGCCGCTGTGGCGCGAGCTGGCGGGCGGGCGGCGCTGCGTGACGTTTGCGGGCGAGGGTGTGGGCGAGAGGGCCGATGTGCATGACACCCGTCAGGCGTGGCGCGACGATGCCTGGGCCGTGCGGGTGGCAACCCCGGCGGGCGAGTTCGATACGCGCCTGCGCATCGCCGGGCAGCACAACGTGGTCAATGCCCTGGCCGCGACGGCGTGCGCGCTCGCCATCGGTGTGCCTGCCGACGTCACCGCTCAGGGTCTGGCGGCTTTTTCCCCCGTCGCGGGCCGCTCGCGCGCCTTCGCCGTGCGCCAGGGCGGGCGTGCCGTCACCGTGGTGGACGATACCTACAACGCCAATCCCGATTCCGTGCGTGCCGCCATCGACGTGCTGGCTGGCCTGCCCGCACCGCACCTGCTGGTGCTGGGCGATATGGGTGAAGTGGGCAGCCAGGGACCCCGGTTTCACGCCGAGGCCGGCAGCGAGGCCAGGGCGCGCGGGGTGGAGCAGCTCTTTGCGCTGGGCGATCTGACGCGCCATGCCGTGCAGGCGTTCGGTGCCGGGGCACGCCATTTCGCGGAGGTCGAGGCGCTGATTGCCGCCGTGCGAGAGGCACTGCCGCATGCGGGCAGCGTGCTCGTCAAGGGCTCGCGCTTCATGCGCATGGAGCGCGTGGTGCGCGCGATCGAGGAGGGCGGCGCATGATCTTGTGGCTCAGCCAGTGGCTGCAGGGGCTCTCGCCCGAGTTCGGCTTCATGCGGGTGTTCCAGTACCTCACGCTGCGTGCGCTGATGGCGGCGATGACGGCGCTCTTGATCGGTCTCGTGGCGGGGCCGCGCGTGATCCGCATGCTCACGGCACTCAAGATCGGCCAGCCCATCCGCGGTTACGCGATGCAGACGCATCTGTCCAAGAGCGGCACGCCCACGATGGGCGGCGTGCTCATCCTGCTGGCCATCACCATCTCGACGCTGCTGTGGTTCGATCTGTCCAACCGCTTCGTCTGGATCGTGCTCGCGGTGACGCTTGCGATGGGCGCGATCGGCTGGGTTGACGACTGGCGCAAGGTGGTCAACAGGGACCCCGAGGGCATGCGCTCGCGCCAGAAATATTTCCTGCAGTCGGTGGTCGGGCTGCTCGCGGCGCTGTACCTGGTGTTCAGCATTTCGGAAAACTCCAATGCCCGCGTGTTCGAATTCTTCGTCACCTGGGTGCAGTCGGGGTTTTCGCTCGATCTGCCGCCCAAGGCGGGCTTGCTCGTGCCCTTTTTCAAGGAAGTGAGCTACCCGCTGGGCGTGCTCGGTTTCGTGGTGCTCACCTACCTCGTGATCGTGGGCGCGAGCAACGCGGTCAACCTGACGGACGGGCTCGATGGCCTGGCGATCATGCCGGTGATCATGGTCGGTTCGGCGCTGGGCATCTTTGCCTACGTGACGGGCAATGCGGTGTATGCGCGCTACCTGCTGTTCCCGCACATTCCGGGTTCGGGCGAGCTGCTGGTGTTCTGCGCCGCGATGGCCGGCGCGGGTCTGGCCTTCCTCTGGTTCAACACGTATCCGGCGCAGATCTTCATGGGCGACGTGGGGGCGCTGGCGCTGGGCGGCGCGCTGGGCACGATTGCCGTGATCGTGCGCCAGGAGATCGTGCTCGCGATCATGGGCGGCATCTTCGTCGTCGAGGCGATCTCGGTGATGGCGCAGGTCACCTGGTTCAAGTACACCAAGCGCCGATACGGCGAAGGCCGGCGCATCCTGAAGATGGCGCCGCTGCACCATCATTTTGAGAAGAGCGGCTGGAAGGAAACGCAGGTCGTCGTGCGCTTCTGGATCATCACCATGCTGCTGTGCCTCGTGGGTCTGGCCACGCTGAAACTGCGATGAACGAATCGACCCACGATCTCCCCCCGGTACTCGAAGCGGTGCCGTCCAGGGCTGCCGAAGCGGCCGAGTATGTGGCGCGCCTGTTTGCCGAGGTGCATGCGCAGGACGATGTGCCGACCGCCCCCACGATGCTGGTCGCGCAGGAGCCCCCGGCCGTGGCCGATGAACTGCGCCCCGTGACGGTGGGCTCGAACTGGCAGCCCCTGGCCGGGCAGCGTGTGCTGGTTCTGGGTCTGGGAGACTCGGGCCTGGCGATGGCGCGCTGGTGCGCCGCGCGTGGAGCGCAGGTGACGGTGGCCGACACGCGCGAGACGCCGCCGCACCTGGCGGACCTGCGCGCCGGGCTGCCCGGGGTGGAGTTTCACGGCGGCGCCTTCACGGCGGCGCTGGCGCAGGGGGCGACCGTGGTGGCGCGCTCGCCCGGGCTGCGGCCCGCGGACATCGCCGCCGTCACCGACGCCGCGCATGCGACCGGGGCCCGGGTCGCGACGGAAGTGGATCTGTTTGCCGACGCCTTGCGCGTGCTGGCGCGAGATTTCGGCTATGAGCCCAAGGTTCTGGCGATCACGGGAACCAACGGCAAGACCACGGTGACCTCGCTCACCGGCAGGCTGGTCGCGCGCGCGGGGCGCCGTGTAGCTGTGGCCGGCAACATCGGCCCGACGCTGCTTGACACCTTGGGCGAGCGTCTGGCGCAGACGAGCCTGCCCGAGGTCTGGGTGCTGGAACTCTCGAGCTTTCAGCTCGACGGCGTGCAGGGTTTCGAGCCCACGGCCGCCACCGTGCTGAACGTCACGCAGGATCATCTCGACTGGCACGGCAGCCTGCAGGCCTATGCAGCGGCCAAGGCCCGGGTCTTCGGCGCCCAGGCGCTGATGGTGCTCAACCGCGAAGACCGGCTGGTGATGGAGATGCTGCCGCCGCCCGTGCCGGTGAAGCTGCAAAGGCCGCGTCAGCGCGCGCATCTGACGTTTGGCACCGATCTGCCGCGCGCTCCCGGCGACTTCGGCATCGAGGTCGTGGGCGGCATGGCCTGGCTCGTGCGTGCCCATGACGCGCAGGACGCAGGTCGGCGCGACTCCGTGGAGCAGGAGCTTTTCATGCAGCGTCTCCTGCCGCTGGATGCCTTGCGCATCCACGGGCGCCACAACGCGATGAATGCGCTCGCGGCGCTGGCGCTGGCGCAGGCGGCAGGCTGCCCCTTGGCCGGCATGCTGTACGCGCTGCGCGAGTACCGCGGCGAGCCGCACCGCGTCGAGTCGATCGGCGTGATCGATGGCGTCGAGTATTTCGATGACAGCAAGGGCACCAACGTCGGTGCCACCGTCGCCGCGCTTGCGGGCCTGGGCAGCGAGCGCCGCCTGGTGGTCATCCTGGGCGGCGATGGCAAGGGGCAGGATTTCTCGCCGCTGGCCGCGCCGGTCAAGCGCCACGCCCGTGCCGTGGTGCTCATCGGGCGCGATGCGGCGCAGATCCGCGCCGCCCTCGCCGATTGCGCGGTGCCGCTCATCGACGCCGCGACGCTCGAGCAGGCCGTGCAGCAGGCGGCCGCGGCCGCGCACGCCGGGGACGCCGTGCTGCTTTCGCCCGCCTGCGCGAGCATGGACATGTTCGACAACTACAAGCACCGCGCGCGCGTGTTCCTCGAGGCGGTGCAGGCGCTGGCGGATGAGCGGGGCCAGTCGCTGGTGGGAGGAGGCGCATGAACGCGGTCGCCCAATCCGGCCTCTGGCAGCGCCTCTTTGCCCGCCGCGGAGCCGAGCGCGGCGAGAGCGTGGATCGCCTCCCGGTACGCATCGGCGGCATGGAGCTGCGCCGCACCGCCGCCGTGCCCGCGCGCGTGCTGGGGTTCGACGAGTCGCTTCTGTGGGTGGTGGTGCTGCTGCTCGCGTTCAGCGTCGTCATGGTGTATTCGGCCTCGATCGCCATGCAGGACAACCCGCGCTTCGGACATGTGACGTCCACCACGTTCGTCGTGCGCCACATCGCCGCGATCGCGGTGGGATTCGTCGCAGGCCTGCTGGCCTTTCAGTTTTCCATGGATACGTGGGAGCGTATCGCCCCGTGGCTGTTCATCGGCTCCATCCTGATGCTCGTCGTGGTGCTGATCCCTCACGTGGGCACGGTCGTCAATGGCGCGAGGCGCTGGCTCAGCCTGGGGCTGATGAACTTCCAGCCGTCGGAGCTCGCCAAATTCGCCGTGCTGATCTATGCCGCCGGCTACATGGTGCGGCGCCTGGAAGTGAAGGAGCGATTCTTCCGTGCCGTGCTGCCCATGGCCGCGGCCGTGGCCATCGTCGGTGCCCTGCTGCTGGCCGAGCCCGACATGGGCGCCTTCCTGGTGATCGCGGTGATCGCCATGGGCATTCTGTTTCTCGGCGGCGTGAATGCGCGCATGTTCTTCCTGATCGCGCTCATCCTCGTGGCGGCGTTCGCGCTCATGATCTGGTCCTCGCCGTGGCGGCGCGATCGCATCTTCGCCTACATCGATCCGTTCAGCGAGGATCATGCGCTGGGCAAGGGCTACCAGCTCTCGCACGCGCTGATCGCCATCGGCCGTGGCGAGATCTTCGGCGTGGGGCTGGGCGGCAGCGTGGAAAAGCTGAGCTGGCTGCCCGAGGCGCACACCGATTTCCTGCTCGCGGTCATCGGCGAGGAACTGGGTCTCGTCGGCGTGCTCACGCTCATCGTCGCCTTCTTCTGGCTCACGCGCCGCATCATGCTCATCGGCCGCCAGGCGATTGCGCTGGACCGCGTGTTCTCCGGCCTCGTGGCCGAAGGCGTGGCGGTGTGGGTGGGCTTTCAGGCTTTCATCAACGTGGGAGTGAACCTGGGGGCGCTGCCCACCAAGGGGCTCACGCTGCCGCTCGTGAGTTACGGCGGCTCCGCGATCCTGATGAACCTTGTGGCGCTCGCCGTGGTTCTGCGGGTGGACTACGAGAATAAATTGTTGATGCGGGGGGCACGCGCATGAGCAGCCCCAAGGTCGCGCTCGTCATGGCCGGCGGCACCGGTGGCCACATCTTCCCGGGGCTGGCGCTCGCGCAGGAGCTGCGTGCGCGCGGCTGGCAGGTGCATTGGCTGGGCACGCCCGCGAGCATGGAGTCGCGCATCGTGCCCGCCGAGGGGTTCGCGCTGGAGACCATCGATTTCTCCGGGGTGCGAGGCAAGGGGGTGATCACGCTTGCGCTGCTGCCCCTGAAGCTTCTGCGCGCGTTCTGGCAGGCGCTCGCGGTCGTGCGCCGCATCAGGCCCGACGTCGTGATCGGCTTGGGTGGTTATGTGACTTTCCCCGGCGGGATGATGGCGGTGCTGGCGGGCAAGCCGCTGGTGCTGCACGAGCAGAACTCGGTGGCGGGCCTGGCCAACAAGGTGCTCGCGGGCGTGGCGGACCGCATCTTCACGGCCTTCCCGGGCGTCTTCAAAAAGGGCCAGTGGGTGGGCAATCCGCTGCGCGCGGCGTTCACCGAGCAGCCCGACCCCGAGGCGCGATTTGCCGGTCGCAGCGGGCCACTCAAGCTGCTCGTCGTTGGCGGGAGCCTGGGCGCGCGCGCGCTCAACGAGGTCGTGCCGCAGGCGCTCGCCTTGATTCCCGAAGCCCGGCGCCCCATCGTCACGCACCAGAGCGGCGAAAAACAGCTGGAGCAGCTTCGCGCCAACTACGAGGCCGCGGGCGTGCAGGCCACGCTCGTGCCTTTCATCGCCGAGATGGCGCAGGCCTGTGCCGAGGCCGACGTGCTCCTCTGCCGCGCGGGCGCGAGCACCGTGACGGAGATCGCGGCGGTGGGCTGCGCGGCGCTCTTCGTGCCGTTTCCGTTTGCCGTCGACGACCATCAGACGACGAACGCGCGCTTCCTCGTTGACTCGGGCGCGGGCTGGCTCGTGCAACAGGCGGACCTGACGCCGCAGAGCCTGGCGAACATGATTGAAAAATGGGAGCGCCCTGCGCTTGTCCAGAAAGCGCTGACGGCCAAAAAGATGCAGAAAACCCAGGCCACGCGCGAGGTTGTCGCGGCCTGCGAGGAGCTGGCGGCATGAAGCACGTCATTCACCACATCCATTTCGTCGGCGTGGGCGGTTCGGGCATGTGCGGCATCGCCGAGGTGCTGCACAACCTGGGCTACACCGTCTCGGGCTCGGATCAGAGCGACAGCGCGGTGCTGCGGCGACTGCAGTCGCTGGGCATCACCACCCACCTGGGCCATGCGCCTGAGCACGTGGTCGGAGCCGACGCGGTCGTCACGTCCACGGCCGTGCACGACGACAACCCCGAGGTGCAGGCCGCGCGCGAGAAGAAGATCCCGGTGGTGCCGCGCGCGGTGATGCTCGCCGAGCTCATGCGCCTGCGCCAGGGCATCGCGATTGCCGGCACGCACGGCAAGACGACGACGACGAGCCTCGTGGCGAGCGTGCTGGCCCAGGCGGGGCTCGATCCCACCTACGTGATCGGCGGGCGCCTGAACAGCGCCGGGACGAACGCCAGGCTCGGCAAGGGCGAGTACATCGTGGTCGAGGCGGACGAGTCGGACGCGTCCTTCCTGAAGCTGCTGCCGGTGATGGCCGTGGTCACCAACATCGACGCCGACCACATGGACACCTATGGCCATGACTTCGGGCGTTTGAAGCAGGCGTTCGTCGATTTCCTGCATCGCATGCCGTTTTACGGCACGGCCGTGCTCTGTGTGGACGACCCGGCGGTGAGTGAAATTGCCGCGCGCCTGAATTGCCCGATCACGCGCTATGGCCTGTCGGACACGGCCGAGGTGCGGGCGACGGACGTGCGCGCGGTGGGCACGCAGATGCATTTCACCGTGCAGCGGCGCAACGGCGTGACGCTGCCCGATCTGCAGGTGGTGCTCAACCTCGCGGGCGAGCACAACGTGCGCAATGCGCTCGCGGCGATTGCCGTGGCGACCGAACTGAACGTGCCCGACGAGGCCATCCTCGCGGCCCTGCGCGACTTCACGGGCGTGGGGCGGCGCTTCCAGAGCCATGGCGAGCTGCCCGCCGAGGATGGCGGGCGCTTCACCCTGATCGAGGACTACGGCCACCACCCGGCCGAGATGGCCGCCACGATCGCCGCCGCGCGCGGCGCGTTCCCGGGCCGGCGTTTGCTGCTGGCCTTCCAGCCGCATCGCTACACGCGCACGCGCGACTGCTTCGAGGACTTCGTGCGTGTGCTCGGGCTCGCCGATGCCGTGCTGCTCACCGAGGTGTACGCCGCGGGCGAGGAGCCGATTGCGCTCGCCGATGGCCGCTCGCTCGCGCGTGCCCTGCGCGTCGCGGCCAAGGTGGAACCGGTTTTCGTCGAGGACGTGAATGAACTGCCCGAGCACATCGCTCAACTCGCACGCGCGGGCGACGTGGTGCTGTGCATGGGCGCGGGCTCGATCGGGGCCGCTGCCGGGCGAACCGCGCAGATGCTTCAAAACAAGGAGCTGCCCGCGCAGGAGGGGAAAGCGCCATGATGCCATTTGACCAAAAAGCAGACCCCTCCGGGTTCGGCAAGGTGGCCGTGCTCATGGGCGGCGATTCGGCCGAGCGGGAAATTTCGCTGCTGTCGGGCCAGGGCGTGCTCAAGGCATTGCGTGCGCGTGGCGTGGATGCACATGGCTTCGACACGGCGGAACACGACCTGTCGCTCCTCAAGGCCCAGGGTTTTGCGCGCTGCTTCATCGCCCTGCACGGCCGCCACGGCGAGGATGGCACGGTGCAGGGGGCGCTCGAGCTGCTCGGAATCCCCTACACCGGCCCCGGGGTCATGGCGTCGAGCATGGCCATGGACAAGACCATGACCAAGCGTGTCTGGCGCTTCGAGGGTCTGCCCACGCCCGACTGGCGTCTGGCCACGTCGAGCGCCGAGGTGGCACAGGCCTTCGCCGAGCTCGGCAGTCCCATGATCGTCAAGCCGGTGCGCGAGGGCTCCACGCTCGGGCTGACCAAGGTGGTGTCGGCCGGGCAGTGCGATGCCGCCTGGCAGCTTGCCGCGCGCCACGACCCGCAGGTGCTGTGCGAGCAGTTCATCGCGGGTGATGAAACCACCTGCGCGCTGATCGGCCAGGGCGCTCAGGCCCGGGCGCTGCCGCTCATACGCATCGTCGCACCCCAGGGCAATTACGACTTTCAGAACAAGTACTACACCGACGCGGTGCGTTACGACTGCCCGAGCGGCTTGCCCGCCGAGGAAGAGCAGGAAATGCAGCGCCTGTCGCTCGCGGCCTACCGCAGCCTCGCATGCCGCGGCTGGGCGCGCGTGGACATCATGGTGCGCGCAAGCGATCGCAAGCCCTTCCTGCTGGAGATCAACACCTCGCCCGGCATGACCGGGCATTCGCTCGTGCCCATGGCGGCGCGCGCCTGCGGCGTGAGTTACGAAGACCTGTGCCTGCAGATTCTCGCCAGTGCATCGCTCGATGCCTGGCAGGGGCGGGGAGGAGCGGCATGAGCGAAGCCCTGCGTCTGCCCGTCGATGTGCGCCTCATGAACTGGACGACGGCCGTTCTGCTGCTCGGATGCGCGGTGGCGTTCATGCTGGTGCTGGGCAGCTGGATGTCGCGTCTGCCGCTCTTTGCCCTGACCAAGGTGACGGTCGACGGCGAGCTGGCGCGCGTGGACACGGTGGCGCTACGCACCAAGGTGACGCCCGTGCTCGTGGGCAACTTCTTCACCATGGATCTGCAGGCGGTGCGTCGCGCCTTCGAGCAGGTGCCGTGGGTCAGGAGCGTACAGGTGCAGCGCGAATTCCCGCACGCCCTGCGCGTGCGCGTGCGTGAGCAGGACGCGGCCGCGCTCTGGGGCGAGGCGGACAGCGGCACGCTGGTCAATCGCGAGGGCGAGGTATTCGAGGCGGACCCGGCGGCACTGGAGGATGAGCGCCTGGCGCGCCTGGTCGGCCCCAGGGAGCAGTCGGCCCCGATGCTCGCGATGCTGGGGCAGCTCGCTCCCGCGCTCGAGCCGCTGCAGCGGCCCGTGGAGTCCCTGGCCCTGAGTGCGCACGGCAGCTGGCGCGTGCAGCTGGAAAACGGCGCGGCGCTCGAGCTCGGCACGGGCGAAGCGCCGGTGCTGCTGGCGCGCCTGAAGCGCCTCACCGACACGCTGGCCGGCGTGGCGCAGCGCCAGGGGCGGCGCGTCACCCAGCTCGAATACGCGGATCTGCGCTACGCCAACGGCTACGCCCTGCGCCTGCAGGGGGTGAGCACGGTGAGCAGTGATACGCCCCATCCTGCGGCGGCGCGGCGCCCCGCACCCACCAATCATCGAGGGTAGGACGCAAGCACATGCCAAGGGAAACCAAAGACGTCATCGTGGGCCTGGACATCGGCACCGCCAAGATCATGGTGGCCGTGGCCGAGGTGCAGCAGGATGGCAGCCTCAAGCTCGCGGGCCTGGGCGTGGCGCCATCCAACGGCCTCAAGCGCGGCGCGGTGGTCAACATCGAGGCCACGGTGCACAGCATCCAGCAGGCCCTGAAAGAAGCCGAGCTGATCGCCGACTGCAAGATCCAGCGCGTGTACACCGGCATCACCGGCAACCACATCCGCGGGCTCAATTCGAGCGGCATGGTGGCGATCAAGGACAAGGAAGTGAGCCAGGCGGACGTGGCGCGCGTGGTCGAGACCGCCAAGGCCGTCAACATCTCCAGCGATCAGCGCCTGCTGCTGGTGGAGCCGCAGGAGTTCATCATCGACGGCAACGAGGTCAAGGAGCCGATCGGCATGAGCGGCATCCGCCTGGAAGCCAAGGTGCACATCGTCACCGGCGCGCAGGCCGCGGCCGAGAACATCATCAAATGCGTGCGCCGCTGTGGCCTGGAGGTGGAGCAGCTTCTGCTCAACCCGCTGGCCAGCAGCCAGGCGGTGCTGACTGACGACGAGCGCGAGCTGGGCGTGGCGGTGGTCGACATCGGCGCGGGCACGACCGACATCGCCATCTTCACCGGCGGCGCGATCCGCCACACGGCGGTGCTGCCGATCGCGGGCGACCTCATCACCAGCGACATCGCGATGGCGCTGCGCACGCCCACCAAGGACGCCGAGGACATCAAGGTCGAGCACGGCTGCGCCAAGCAGCTGCTCGCCGACCCCGAGGCGCAGGTCGAGGTGCCGGGCCTGGGCGACCGCGAACCGCGCATGCTCACGCGCCAGGTGCTCGCGGGCGTGATCGAGCCGCGCGTGGAGGAAATTTTCCAGCTCGTGCAGCAGGTGATCCGCGACTCGGGCTTCGAGGAGGTGCTCTCCTCCGGCATCGTGCTCACGGGCGGCTCCAGCATCATGCCGGGCATGGTGGAGCTGGGCGAGGACATCTTCCTCAAGCCCGTGCGCCGGGGCCTGCCGCACTACGCCAACGCGCTCGCGGACATGGTGGCGCAGCCGCGCGCGGCCACCGTCATGGGCCTGCTCGAAGAGGGGCGGCTGGCGCACATGCGAGGTTTCAAGGTCGCTTCCAGGAACGGCTCGATGAAGACCGCGCTGGGGCGTTTCAAGGACTTCATCGTGGGGAACTTCTGATGTGCCGGCTTGACACTCTTCGCTTTCCCCTGCCGCCGCGAGCGGCGCGCTCGCATGTGCCGCGCCGAAAACGAGGCCGATGGCGGTGGTGCGGCAAACCGCCTCCCGACTCGATTGCACCGTTTCCTCATTCACTCTCAGACATCACCGTTTTTCACATTCATCCAGGAGCAGTCACATGGCCATCGAAATGATCGAAACCGAAGAATTCAACCAGGGCACGCTGATCAAGGTCATAGGCGTGGGCGGCGGCGGCGGCAACGCGGTGGAGCACATGATCGCGCGCAACGTGCAGGGCGTGCAGTTCGTCTGCGCCAACACCGATTCGCAGGCGCTCCTGCGCAGTTCGGCGCACCAGACGGTGCAGCTGGGCAACAACGGCCTGGGCGCGGGCAGCAAACCGGAGAAGGCGCGTGACGCGGCGGAGCAGGCCGACGAAGACATCCGCCAGGCGATCGCCGGGTCGCACATGCTCTTCATCACCGCCGGCATGGGCGGGGGCACGGGCACGGGCGCGGCGCCCATCATCGCCAGGATCGCTAAGGAGATGGGCATCCTCACCGTCGGCGTCGTCACCAAGCCGTTTGCCTGGGAAGGCAGCCGGCGGATGAAGAACGCCGACGAGGGCCTAGCGGAACTCGAAGCCAATGTCGATTCGCTCATCGTTGTGCTCAACGAGAAGCTGCTCGAGGTACTGGGCGACGACATCACGCAGGAGGAAGCGTTTGCGCACGCCAACGACGTGCTCAAGAACGCGGTGGGCGGCATCGCCGAAATCATCAACGAGTACGGCCAGATCAACGTCGACTTCGAGGACGTGCGCACCGTGATGGGCGAGCCCGGCAAGGCCATGATGGGCACGGCCACCGCCAGCGGGCCGGACCGCGCGCGCATCGCGGCCGAGCAGGCCATCGCCTGCCCGCTGCTCGAAGGCATCGATCTCTCGGGCGCCAAGGGGGTGCTGGTGCTGGTGACCGCCAGCAAGAACAGCCTCAAGCTCTCCGAGTCGCGCCTGGCGATGAACACCATCAACGCCTACGCCTCGCCCGATGCGCATGTGATCTTCGGCGCCGCCTACGACGACAGCCTGGTGGACGAGATCCGCGTGACGGTGGTCGCCACGGGCCTGTCCAACGTCGCCTCGCGCCGCCAGAGCATCCAGGTGGTGCAGGGCGGGCAGCGCACCGGCACCGACAACCTGCCCTACACCCCGGCGACGATGGCGGGCGCGCTCGGCGGCGGGGCCGCGCGCGGCGACTACGCCAACATGGCCGTGCCCAGCGTCTGGCGCACCAACCGCTCGCAGGCCACGGCGCGCGTGGACGCGATGTCCTCGGGCGGCATGGACGAGCTGGAGATTCCGGCCTTTCTGCGCAAGCAGGCCGATTGAGATGACGCCGCGCCGCTGGCGCGGCGCGACCTCGCTTCGCCCGGTGACGGCGGCTGCGCCGACATGACGAATGCACGGGCGTTCGTGCATTCGTCATTTGTCGTTGACGCCGCGCCAGCGGCGCATCATGAAATTAAAATTGCCGGATGTTGCAGCAACGCACGATCAAGACGCTCACCCGCTCCGTCGGCGTGGGGCTGCACAGCGGCCAGCGTGTGGAATTGACCCTGCGCCCGGCGCAGCCCGATACGGGGATCGTGTTTCGCCGCATCGATCTGCCCGAGCCGGTGGACATCGCGGTATGCGCCGAGGCGGTGGTCGATACCCGCATGGCCTCGACCATAGGCGCGCACGGGGCCAAGGTGCATACCGTGGAGCACCTGATGTCGGCCTGCGCGGGCCTGGGGCTGGACAACCTCTACGTGGACATCACCGCCGAGGAGGTGCCCATCCTCGATGGCTCCGCGGCATCCTTCGTGTTCCTGCTGCAGAGCGCGGGCATCGAGCTGCAGAACGCGCCCCGGCGTTTCCTGAGGATCAAGCGTGCCGTCGAGGTGCGCGAGGGCGAAGGGCATCAACTCAAATGGGCGCGGCTTGAACCCTTCCATGGCTACAAGCTGCGCTTCGAGATCGATTTCGCCCATCCGGCGGTGGATTCCACCGAGCAGTCCGCGGAGTTCGACCTGGGGCAGGGCAACTACGCACGCGACATTGCGCGGGCACGCACCTTCGGCTTCACCAAGGATGTGGAGATGCTGCGTGCCAATGGCCTGGCGCTTGGCGGGGGACTCGATAACGCGATCGTGATGGACGACTACAAGGTGCTGAACGCCGACGGCCTGCGCTACGACGCCGAGTTCGCCCGGCACAAGATCCTCGATGCGATGGGCGATCTTTACCTCATCGGCCATCCGCTGCTGGCGGCCTACAGCGCGTTTCGCAGCGGCCACGCGCTCAACAATCAGCTGCTTCGCGCCGTGCTCGCGCAGCCCGATGCGTGGGAGCTGGCGACTTTCGACAGCGAGCGCGAGGCGCCCCAGGGCTTTGCCAGGCCGGTCGCGGCCTGGTAGCGTTATTTTCTAAGCGGTATCGGCGTGGCCGGATCGACCGGCACGGCCGTCACGCTGTTTTGCGGTGAGCCGTCGATGAGCTTGTCCGAATACGTGAGGTAGACGAGCGTATTGCGCTTTTCGTCCACCATGCGCACCACGCGCAGGCGTTTGAAGACGAGCGAGATGCGCTCGCTGAAGACTTCTTCCTGCTGTTTGAGTGGCTTGTCGAAATGGATGGGGCCGATTTGGCGGCAGGAAATCGACGCCTCCGCGCGGTCCTCGGCCAGGCCCAGCGTGCCCTTGACGCCGCCCACGCGTGCCCGCGAGAGGTAGCAGGTGACGCCCGCCACGCGCGGATCGTCATAGGCCTCGACCAGGATGTCGTGGTCGCGCCCGAGCCACTGGAATGCGGTGTCGACGCTGCCGATCTTCTCGCCCGAGGCGGCAAAGGCCGCGCCACACGCGAGCAGCAGCGCGCCCGCCATGAAGGTGGCGGCGCGCTTCACAAGTGTGGCTCCGTGCAGCGCTTTTGCAGGTGCGCGATCGATTCCTGCACCTGGTCGACGAGCACCAGGCACAGGTCGCCCGCCTTCAGGCGCGCCAGCGCATGGTCGATGGCGATGAACTCGCCGTGGATTTCGGTGATGTAGCTGGCGCGCTGGGCGTTCTGCAGGCCCTTGTGCAGCAGCGCCAGCACCTCGCCATCGGCACGCCCGCGCTGGCAGGCGTCCTGGTAGAGGATGACGTCGTCAAAGCTGCTGCCCAGGATTTCGGTCTGCTCGCTGATGTCCTGGTCGCGCCGGTCGCCCGCGCCGCTGATGACCACGCCGCGGCGCTTGCCGGGCATGGCCTGCGTGGCCTGCACCAGCGCGCGGATGGCGTCGGGGTTGTGGCCGTAGTCGGCGATGATGGTGGCGCCGTGGTAGTCCATGACGTTGAAGCGCCCCGGCACGCTGTCGGCGCTGCTCTCGAAGCTCGCGAGGCCCCGGCGCACCGTGTCCCACGGCAGGCCCGTGCCCCAGGCCGCGCCCACGGCTGCCATCACGTTGTCCACCTGAAAGCCGATCAGCCCGCCGTGCGTGAGTGGGATGTCGCGCAGCAGGATGCTCTCGCGCCACGAGCCCTCGGCGGCCACGATGCGGTCCTCGTCCACGTACACCACGCGCCCGCCTTGCGCGCGGTGCGTGACCATCACCGGATGGTGGCGGTCGTGCGCGAAGAAGATCACCTTGCCGGGGCAGGTGTGCGCCATGGCGGCGCAGTGCGGGTCGGCGGCGTTGAGCACGGCCCAGCCGGCGGGCGCGACGTTCTGCACGATCACGCGCTTCAGGACCGCGACGTCTTCCACCGTGGTGATGTAGTTCAGTCCCAGGTGGTCGCCCGCGCCGATGTTGGTGACCACGGCCACCTGGCACTGGTCGAAGCCGAGTCCCTCGCGCAGAATGCCGCCGCGCGCGCATTCAAGCACCGCCGCCTCCGTGTCGGGGTGGGCGAGGGCGTTGCGCGCGCTCTTGGGGCCGGAGCAGTCGCCGCTGTCGATCTGGTGCCCGCCGACGTAGACGCCGTCGGTATTGGTCATCGCGGTGTTCCAGCCGCGTGCGTTGAACAGGTGGGCGATCAGGCGCGTGGTGGTGGTCTTGCCGTTGGTGCCGGTCACGGCCACGACCGGAATGCGCCCGTCCTCGCCCGGCGCGAACAGCGCGTCCATCATGGGCACGCCGACGTTGCGCGGCTTGCCGTACGAGGGCGAGAGGTGCATGCGCAGGCCCGGCGCGGCGTTCACCTCGACGATGCCGCCGCCTTGCTCCTCCAGGGGCTTGAGCATCGATTCGCAGATCACGTCCACGCCGCAGATGTGCAGGCCTATGGTCTGCGCCGCGTCCACCGCGCGCGCCGCGATGTCGGGGTGCACGTCGTCGGTCACGTCGGTGGCGCTGCCGCCGGTGGACAGGTTGGCGTTGTGTCGCAGCACGATGCGCTGGCCCTGCGCGGGAACCGATCCGGGCGTCAGGCCTTCATGGGCGAGGCGCGCCAGTGCGATCTCATCGAGCCGGATCCTGGTGAGCGCGCTGCCGTGGCCGCTGCCGCGGCGTGGGTCCTGGTTGACGATGTCCACGAGCTCGCGGACCGTGTGCTCGCCGTCGCCCAGCACCTGCGGCGGCTCGCGCCGCGCGGCGGCGACCATCTGGCCGCCGACCACGAGCAGGCGAAAGTCGTGGCCCGGCAGAAAGCGCTCGACCATCACCTCACCGCTGTATTCCTGCGCCGTGGCATAGGCGGCTTCGAGCTGCTCGCGTGTCGTGATGTTCACGGTCACGCCCTTGCCCTGGTTGCCGTCCTGGGGCTTGACCACGACCGGCAGGCCCACCTCCAGTGCCGTGGCCCAGGCATCTTCCACGTCGTTGACGGGGCGGCCCAGCGGCACGGGCACGCCCGCGGCGTGCAGCAGGCGCTTGGTCAGGTCCTTGTCCTGCGCGATCGATTCGGCCACGGCGCTCGTCGCGTCGAGCTCGGCGGCCTGCACGCGCCGCGCCTTCACGCCCCAGCCCAGCTGCACGAGCGAACCGCTGGTCAGCCGCCTGAACGGGATGTTGCGCGCGATGGCCGCATTGATGATGTTGCGCGTCGACGGCCCCATGCGCACGTCCTGATCGAGCTCGCGCAGCTGGGCGATCGTCGTGGCGGCGTTGTACGGCGTGTCGGCGAGCGCGGCGCGGATCAGCGCCTCGGCCTCCCCGACGGCCTTGCGCCCCACGTCTTCCTCCGTGTACTCGACGACCACCTGGTAGGTGTCGGTCTCCACCGTCTCGTGCGTGCGGCTGAAGGTGACGCTGCAGCCCGCCTGCGCCTGCAGCTGGCGCGCGGCCGTTTCCATCACGTGGGCGAGCGAGACCGGCAGTTCCGCGCCATGGGGCGCGAGCGCGCCGATGGCGGGAAAGCGCGCACGCAGGCGGTCTTCGAATCCGGCGATGGTCGCAATGTCGTGCTCGCCCGGTTCGCAGTGCACGATGGTCTCGATCGCGGTGTTGCGGGTCCAGAGGTTGGGGCCGCGCAGGGCGCGGGTACGAAGGATTTGCATGGTGCTGGTTCAGATAGAAATAGGGCTCTGAGGCTTTCCTGGCGGGCGCTGACAGCTATCAATCGTGGTATTCAAAGGTCTTGATGCCGGCCGCAATCAGGTCGGGCGCGATCCCGAGCGCCCACGCGCCGGCGATCGCGGCGAGCAGCGCGGACGTGTCGGGCGCCGGTCGATGCGCGGGCTGCAGGGTGGCGAGCGTTCCCAGCACGCGTTCCTTGGCGCCCGTGGCGAGGCAGATGTCGCTTGCGCGCGCATACACCGCCCGCCCGTTGTTCGTGGCGCGGTGGTGCGCCAGCGCGGCGTTGTCGGCCGAGAGCGCGTACAGCAGCACCTCGCCATCGCAGAGTTCGGCCAGCTGCGCCACGGCTTCGACGTCGGCATTGAGCACGCCCGCGCCGTCGTCCAGCACCACGTCGATCTGCGTGCGCAGCACGCGCGGCATCTGCTCGGGGCCGTGCACATCATGGTCCGCCAGCTCCTGCCAGCCATCCATGTCGGTCACGATGCCGACCAGGCAGCGGTCATACGCCAGGCCTTCGCCGAGGATGGAGCGCGCGCTGCTCTGGATCACCGCCGCCTCGGCCAGGCGGTTGGTCAGCAGGCGGTGCGCGCCGGCCCAGTGGGCGGTGTTGCTCGCTTGCGTGCGCCGGCCTGCGATGAACATGCCTTCGCTGCTCGCGATGCCGGTGAGCTTGCCCGACAGCTGCAGCAGCCAGCCCACGAGCCGCGCGATGAAGGCATTGGCGCGCGTGCCTGCCACGCCCACGATGGGAATGCGTCCGGCGTGGCTGCCTTTTTCGCCGCTGCCGGGGAACAGGTGCTCGACGATCGCCTGCCCCACCGGGCGCGGCGCGCCGCTGGAGGGCTTGAGGTGCATCAGCAGACTCGGGCCGGCGTTCACTTCCACGATGGCGCCGCCCTGTTCCTGCATCGGGCGGCTGGCGTCCCTGAGCACCATATCCATGCCCGCGATATCGAGCCCCACGACGCGCGCGGCCAGCTCGGCGTGATAGACCACGTCCGGGTGCAGGTCATCGGTGCAGTCGATGGCCATGTTGCCGTTGCGCTGCAGCAGCACCTTGCGGCCGGCCGCCACCACCGTGTCGGCCGTTACTTCCTGACGCGTCAGCTCCAGCTGGATGTTGGGCAGTTGCAGATCCAGCAGTTCGAGCGGAAATTCTTCCTCGACGCCGCGGCGCGGGTCGCGGTTGAGTTCCTGCACCAGCTGCGCGAGTGTGCGCTGGCCGTCGCCCACGACGAAGACCTGCTCGCCGCGGCAGGCCGCCACCACCTTGCCTCCGACCACGAGAACGCGGTGCTCGGTGCCTTCGATGAAGCGCTCGACGATGACCTCCGAGCCCTCCTTCTCGGCCAGCGGGAAGGCGGCGCGGATGTTCTTTTCCTTGTGCAGCTCCAGCGTCACGCCACGCGCGTGGTTGCCGTCGCTGGGCTTGACCGTGACGGGCAGACCGATGTCCTGCGCTGCTTCCCAGGCCTCGTCGGCGCTGGCGACGATCACGCCCTCGGGCACGGGCACGCCAGCCGCGGCCAGCAGGCGCTTGGTCAGGTCCTTGTCCTGCGCGATGCCCTCGGCGATGGCGCTGGTCTGATCGGTCTCGGCCGTCCAGATGCGCCGCTGCGCCGCACCGTAGCCCAACTGCACCAGGTTGCCGTCGTTCAGGCGCACGTGGGGGATGTTGCGCTCGAGCGCGGCGTCGACGATGCAGGCCGTGCTTGGCCCCAGGTAGTTGTCGTCTATCGTGGTCTTGATGGTCTGGATCGCGCCCTTGAGGTCGAACGGCGTGTCGTTGATCGCCGCCATGATGAGCGCGTGGCCCTGCGCCAGGGCCGTGCGCGCCACCGCTTCCTCGGGGCAGCGAAACACCATGCGGTAGGTGCCGCTCGTCGAGGTCTCGCGCGTCTGCCCGAACTTGGCCGGCATGCCCGAGAGGTTGAGCAGTTCGATGACGATGTGCTCGAGCACATGGCCCATCCAGGTGCCCTCGTGCAGCCGTTCGACGAAGCCGCCGCGCTCGCCCACGCCGCAGTGGTGCTCGACCAGATCGGGCAGCCAGGCGGTCAGGCGCTCGTTGAAGCCGGGAACCTTGTCGGAGGGGTATTGCTCCAGCGCTCCGAGCGCCAGCCAGACTTCCAGTGCCGGGCGATAGGTCCAGATACTCGGTCCTCGCAGGTAGGTGGCGCGCAGCAGTTGGATGTCTTCAAAGCGTGGCATGGCTTGTATGGTCAGGTTTCAGGAAACGTGCGCCGGGGCGCGGATGCGAATGATGCAGCAAGCCGCTGTCAGCCACTTGCATGCCATTTGCGTTACTGTGCGTTGTACGTCGTGCGTGCGCCCCGGCTTTCATCCGGGTAGACGCCTCCCATGAGGCGGCTGCGGCGCGCACGCGGTGTCCAGACAACGAACAATGCAACATCACGATCAAAAGGGTGGCCCGGACGCCCTGACGCAACCCTTGAATCACGGCTGGCAGGACGTGCTGGCACCCAGTGAAAACGTGCGGGCCGCTTTCGAGGTTGACCTTGATGCCGATCTGCGCTTCGCGCCGGGCTCCCTGGCGCTGACCGATACCCGCCTGCTGGCGCGTGACGGGCAGGGTCGGTGGCTGCAGTGGCCGCTCGCCAAGGACCTTACGCTGCAGGAATTCGACGCCGCGGGCGTGGGCACGCTCGAACTGCACGGTGCCCGGGGGCGGCTGGCACTGTGGCGTTTCACGCTCTCGCATCACTCGAAGGCGCTGGAGTTCCAGCACCATTTCACGCGCAGCATCGAGCATCTGGGTGAGCCCCATGCCGAGGCGCCGTCCGCCGAGGACGAGGGCCGCTGCCCCCATTGCCACACGCCCCTGCCCGAGGGCAGCGACGAATGCCCCGTCTGCGGCGCGCGCGAAGAGGAGCCCACCGCCTCCACCTGGGTGCTGCTGCGCCTGTGGCGCTTCGCCCGGCCCTACCGCAAGCATCTGCTGCTGGGTTTCGCGCTCACGCTGCTGTCCACCGCGGCCACGCTGGTGCCGCCCTACCTCACGATCCCGCTGATGGACGACGTGCTGATCCCGTTTCAGGACGGCAAGCACATTCCGGCCTCGCTCGTCGCGCTGTACCTGAGCGGGCTGCTCGCGTCCGCGCTGCTGGCCTGGGGCCTGGGCTGGGCGCGCACCTGGGTGCTGGCGCGGGTGTCCGAACGCATCGGCGCCGATCTGCGCACCGCCACCTACGAGCACCTGCTGCGCCTGTCGCTCGATTACTTCGGCAGCAAGCGCACGGGTGACCTGATGGCGCGCATCGGCTCGGAAACCGATCGCATCAACGTCTTTCTCTCGCTGCACGCGCTCGATTTCGCCACCGATGTGCTGATGATGGTGATGACGGCCGTCATCCTGGTGTCGATCAACCCTTGGCTCGCGCTCATCACGCTGGTGCCGCTGCCGTTCATCGCCTGGATGATCCACGGCGTGCGCGACCGCCTGCGCACCGGTTTCGAGAAGATGGACCGCATCTGGAGCGAGGTGACCAATGTGCTGGCCGACACGATTCCCGGCATCCGCGTGGTCAAGGCCTTTGCCCAGGAATCGCGCGAGGCCGAGCGCTTTCGCGTGGCCAACCAGCGCAACCTGCAGGCCAACGACCGCCTGAACAAGACCTGGAGCCTGTTCTCGCCCACCGTCACGCTCATGACCGAAATCGGCCTGCTCGTGGTCTGGGCCTTCGGCATCTGGCTGGTGGCGCACGAGCAGATCACGGTGGGCGTGCTCACCGCCTTCATCGCCTACATCGGGCGCTTTTACACGCGGCTCGATTCCATGAGCCGCATCGTCTCGGTCACGCAGAAGGCCGCCGCCGGCGCCAAGCGCATCTTCGACATCCTGGACCACGTGAGCAACGTGCCCGACCCGGCCAACCCGGTGCGCCTGCCCCGGGTGGAGGGCGCGATCGCGCTGCGGGACGTGGTGTTCCGCTATGGCAGCCGCACGGTGATCAGGAACCTGACGCTGGACATCCGCCCGGGCGAGATGATCGGCCTCGTGGGCCACAGCGGCTCGGGCAAGAGCACGCTGGTGAACCTCATCAGCCGCTTCTACGACGTGGCCGACGGCTCGATCAGCGTCGATGGCGTCGATATCCGGCGCATGGCCGTCAGCGACTGGCGCCGTCACATCGGCCTGGTGCTGCAGGAGCCCTTCCTGTTCTTCGGCACCGTGGCCGAGAACATCGCCTACGGCAAGCCCGAGGCCACACGCGAAGAGATCATCGCCGCCGCACGCGCCGCCCACGCGCACGACTTCATCCTGCGCCTGCCGCTGGGCTATGACTCGCTGGTGGGCGAGCGCGGCCAGGGCCTGTCGGGCGGCGAGCGCCAGCGCATCAGCATCGCGCGCGCGCTCTTGATCGACCCGCGCGTGCTCATCCTGGACGAGGCGACCTCGGCCGTCGACACCGAGACCGAGAAGGAAATCCAGAAGGCGCTCGACAACCTGGTGCAGGGGCGCACCACCATCGCCATCGCCCACCGCCTTTCCACGCTGCGCAAGGCCGATCGCCTGGTGGTGATGGATCGCGGCGAAATCGTCGAGGTGGGCCCGCACGACGAACTCATGGCGCGCGAAGGTGCCTACTGGCGCCTGTACCAGGCGCAGGTGCGCCGCGAGGCGCAGGAAGAAGAGGTGGCCGCATGAGCCGTCTGTATGAACTCGGGCGCAACGCCCATGGGCGCCTCGTGCTGCACATGGCCGACGGCAGCGAGCACGTGGGCGTCACGCCCGTGCGGGCGTTTCCGATCGCCGCGCCCGAGGAGGGGCTGTCGCTCGTCGGGCCCGAGGGCAATGAGCTGATCTGGATAGCGCGGCTGGCCGACCTCGCGCCCGAGGTGCGCGCGCTGATCGAGGAAGACCTGCGGGTGCGCGAGTTCCTGCCGGCGATCACGCGCATCGTCTCGGTGTCGAGCTTTTCCACGCCCAGCACCTGGCAGGTGCAGACCGATCGCGGCGCCGCCACGCTGGTGCTCAAGGGCGAGGAGGACATTCGGCGCCTGGCTCCGCGCACGCATCTGCGCATCAGCGCGAGCGATGGCGTTCAGTTCCAGATCGCTGACCTCACCCAGCTGGACAAGGTTTCGCGCAAATTTCTTGAGCGATTTTTATAGCTGCAAGCGCTGGACAGGTGTTTGTTTGAAGCTGTTTTTATGCCGAACCGTGACGGTGGCAGCGGATCGGGCGGACAGCTGTTTTGTAACGAAATCTAAAAAAACCTTCATTTCCCCTCTTGTTTGCCGTAATGCAGGTACGACGTAGTGCTAGCTGTATCTGCTGGTCGCTGCCGCCATCGAGGAGCACCGCCATGCCACTGTCACCTGTAGAACGAACCGCCGCGCAGTGGTCGCAGTCGCGCCCGCAGAGCGATCTGTATTCCACGGGTGCCTCTGGGGCCGTGCCCGTGCGTCCGATCAACCCGGTCAATCCGGCCGAATCCACCAACGAACTGGGCGCGGGCGCGATCGTGCGCCTGTCCGAGAAAACCGGCCTGCCCGATCCCATCCAGCGCGACTGGACGCTGGCCGAGCCGCAGAAGGAAAAACCCCAGGAGGTCGAGCCGCCACCGCGTGATCCGCCCCTGTATCAGCAGCTCATCGACATCGTGCAATCGATGTGGCGTGCCAGCGGCCAGGCGGTGCAGCTGGCCGAAGACATGAACCAGACCACGCTGGATGCGCGCCTGAATCAGCAGGTGCCGCCGCCCGCGCCGGCCAAGCCGCTCACCTACACCGATCCGTCCATCAAGCGTACCGGGGGCCTTTGAACCCCGGATTTGCGAACGGGGCCAGTGGGCGTCTGCCGTGCACCCGCCTGGTGGGGGCTGGGTTCAAAGGGTAGCCGAGTGCTACCCTTTTTTGTGGCTGACAGCGTTGGTCACGCCATTGCTCACGTGGCCGGCGGGCACGTGTTGCGCGGCGCTCGCCACGTGACTGCGCTGATCGTCGAAGAAAAAATCGGGCTCGAATTCACGCAGGAACGGGCCCTTTTCCAGTCCGCCCAGAAACATCGCTTCATCGACCGTGATGCCCCAGTCGAGCAGGGTGCGCACCGCGCGTTCGTGCGCCGGGGCGCTGCGCGCGGTCACCAGGGCCGTGCGGATGCGCATGGTCTGCGACGCGGCGGCCTGCCGCTGCAGGTGGTTGAGCGCCGCCAGCAGGGGCTTGAACGGCCCCTCGGCCAGGGGCGTGTCCGCGAGCTGCGTCTCGTGCTGCACGAAGGCGGGCAGGCCGCCCTCCTGATAGACGCGCTCGGCCTCGTCGGAAAACAGCACCGCGTCGCCGTCGAAGGCGATGCGCACCTCCTGCGGATAGTGCTGGCTCGCGGGCCGGGATTCGGTGAGCACGCGGGCCGCCGCGTAGCCCATGCTCAGGGCCTGCTGCACGTCCTGGGCGTTGGCCGAGAGGAACAGGTGCGCGCCCAGGGGACGCAGGTAGGCGAACGGGTCCCGGCCGCGCGTGAACACGCCGCGCTCGATGCGCATGCCCGCGGCCTGCGCCGAGGCGAACACGCGCAGCCCGCTGGCCGGATCGTTGCGCGAGAGCACGACCACCTCCACGCGCTGCTCGGCCTCGGTGTTGAAGGCGAGCAGCTTCTTGACCAGCGCGAAGGCCACGCCCGGGCCGGGGCTCTGGCGCACATGCTCCAGCTGGTAGTTCATGTACCCGGCTTCATCGCCGGTCTCGAACAGCCGGTTTTCCTCCTCGAAATCGAACAGGGCGCGCGAGGAGATCGCCACCACCAGCTTGCCGTTCAAGGTGTTGGCCACGGTCGCTACTTCACGAACTGGTTGAGTTCGATGATGGGCTGCAGCACCGCCAGCACGATGAGCATCACGATCAGACCCATGCCGACAATGAGCAGCGGCTCCAGGATGGTGGCCAGTTGCAGCGCGCGGCGCTGCACTTCGTTGCCCATCTGGCGCGCGGCGCGCTCGAGCATCGTCGGCAGCTGCCCGGTCTGCTCGCCCAGGCGCGCGAACATCGTGAGCAGCGAGGGAAAGCGTTTGGCGCGCGCCAGCGCCGAGGCCAGTGGCGCGCCTTCGCGCACCAGCACCAGCGCACCCAGCGCATCGGCGCGCAGCGCGCGGTTGGACAGCGTCTCGGCCGCCGCCTGCAGCGCCTTCAGGATGGGCACGCCCGCGCCCGCGAGCATGCCCAGTGTGCCCGCGAAGCGCGCCGCGTTGTAGCTGCGCGAGAGGCGGCCGAGGATGGGCAGGCGCAGCCACCAGCCATCGAAATTTTCACGAAAAACGTCGTTTTTCAGTGCCAATCGTGCGCTAATTGCTATCAACACAAGAGCAATCAACACGATCCAGCCATCGTGCCGGACGAAGTCGCTGATCGCCAGCATCACCACCGTGAGCAGCGGCAGTGCGTGCTTGCTGCCCGCGAAGACGCTTGCCACCTGGGGCACGACGTAACCCACGAGGAACAGCACGATGGCGATCGCCACCAGCGTGACGATGGCCGGGTAGAGCGCCGCGCCCATGAGTTTGCCGCGCAGTTGCTGGCGTTCTTCCAGGTCATCGGCCAGGCGATCGAGCACCTGCGCCAGGCCTCCGCTGGCCTCGCCCGCGCCGATGACGGCGCAGTAGATGGGGGAGAACTCGCGCGGGAACTGCGCCAGCGCCTGGGCAAAGGGGCTGCCCGCGTTGACCTCGGCGCGCAGCGTCGCCAGCAGGTGGCGCTGGCGCTCATTGTCGGCCTCGTCGGCCAGTGCGGTCAGCGCGCGCTCGAGCTGCAGGCCCGAGCCCACGAGGCCCGCGAGCTGGCGCGTCCAGACCGCGAGCGCGGTGGCGTTGAAGACCGGCCGCGTGAGCAGCCGCTCGGACAGCGTGGGCGCGCCAGCGTGGCTGCTGGCAAGCGTGGCCACCTCCAGCGGCACCAGCGCCTGCGCGCGCAAGAGGCTGCGCGCGGCGCGCGCGGTGTCGGCTTCCACCGTGCCGCGGCGCACGCGGCCTTCGCTGTCCAGGGCTTCGAACGAGAACGCGGGCATGGTGGCGCAATGGTAGCGTCAGGCGGCCATTGCCTGCGCGGTGATGTCGAGCGAACGCAGCCGCAGATCGGCGTCGAAGATGTCGCAGACCATCATGAATTCATCCGCCTGCGTGGCTTCGTGAATCGCGGCCAGGCCGGCGCGCACCGTGTCGGGCCCGCCGACCACGGCCAGCGCCAGAAAATCGGCGATGGCCAGGCGTTCGGCTTCGCCCAGTTGCGCCATGAAGTCGTGCACCGGCGGCGCCAGCAGGCCGCGCCGCCCGGTGATGATGCCCAGCACCCGCTGGTAGGTGCTGCTGGCCAGATACTCGGCTTCGGCATCGGTGGGCGCGGCGATCACCGGCACGCCGACCATCACCCAGGGCTGGGCGAGCACGCTGGAGGGGCGAAATTCCTGCCGGTACACCGCGAGGGCCGCCTGCAGCAGGCGTGGGGCAAAGTGCGAGGCGAACGCGTAGGGCAGGCCCTTGTGCGCGGCCAGGCGCGCGGAAAAGAGGCTGGAGCCCAGCAGCCAGATCGGCACCTCGGTGCCCGCGCCCGGCACGGCGGTGATCGCCTGCCCGGGCTGGGCGGGGCCGAGCAGGCGCTGCAGCTCGCTCACGTCGCGCGGGAAGTCCTCCTCGCTTTCGATGCGGTCGCGCCTGAGCGCGCGCATGGTCACGCGGTCCGTGCCCGGCGCGCGCCCCAGCCCCAGGTCGATGCGCCCGGGGTAGAGCGTGGCCAGCGTGCCGAAGGCCTCGGCCACGACGAGCGGCGCGTGGTTGGGCAGCATCACGCCGCCCGAGCCCACGCGGATGCGGTTCGTCGCGCCCGCGATGTGGCCCACGAGCACGGCGGTGGCCGAGCTCGCGATGCCCGGCATGTTGTGGTGCTCGGCGAGCCAGTAGCGCGTGAAGCCCAGCGCCTCGGCCCGGCGCGCCGTGCGCACCGCGATGTCCAGGGCCTGGGCCACCGTGGCGCCTTCGCGCACGGCAACGAGGTCCAGCATGGAAAGCTTGGGGGTCGTCATGACCGCGATTGTGCGGTGGGATGGGCGCGCGTGGCGGACGTGCCCATAATGCCCGTTCAGACATGAAAGGAGACCGACGATGGCTTTTGTCCTGACGAGTCCGGATGTGGCCGAGCAGCAGATGCTGGCCAGGACCTTCGTGCACAGCGCCATGGGCGCGGGCGGCGACAACGTCTCGCCCGCCCTGAGCTGGAGCGGCGCGCCCGAGGGCACGAAGAGCCTTGCGCTCACGATGTACGACCCCGACGCGCCCACGGGCTCGGGCTGGTGGCACTGGGTGGTGTATGACCTGCCTGCCGCCTGCACGGGCCTGCCGCGCGGCGCGGGCAACCCTGGCGGGGCCTTGCCCACGGGCGCCTTGCAGGGCCGCACCGACTTCGGCAGCAAGGAATACGGCGGCGCCGCGCCGCCACCGGGGCACGGCCCGCACCGCTACGTCTTCACGCTGCACGCGCTGAACGTGGACAGGCTCGACGTGCCGGCCGATGCCTCGGCGGCGTATGTCGGCTTCATGATCCACTTTGCCAAGCTGGGCGAGGCGAAGCTGACCGCGACCTACCAGCGCTGAGGGCGGGGTGACGGGCGGCGCAGTGCCCTCGTCTCAATTCGCCAGGATCAATTGCACGATCACGCCGGTGCCGATGGCGACCAGCATGTAGTCGGCCCCGTACTGCACCCAGTGGTAGCCCCTGGGCGGTGCGCTCAGACGGTGGGCGCGCCAGTCGTTGACCACGTATTGGTGGCCGCGATAGGGCGGCGGCACGCGGTCGCCGCGGTACCAGCGGCGCTGCGGCCCGGTGCCGTACATGGGCCTGCCGTGTCCCGGAGGGGGGCGGTGGCCGGGAGGGCCTCGGCGATCGTCCCAACCTTGGCGGTCATCCCGGCTTCGACGGTCGTCCGGGCCTCGGCGGTCGTCCCGACCTCGATGCTTGCCCCGGCCGCGCCAGTCCTCGTGCGGCTGGGCCTGGGCCCCCGTGACGGCCAGCCCCAGCACGGCCGTGGCACCGGCGGCCAGCCAGGCGCGTCGGCTGGTGTCGGGGCGCGCGGCTGGGGCGCCATCCGCTGCGGCGGATGGGTGGCGGGATGCTGGCAGATGGTTTGGGAAATGCATGGTCTCGCTCCTCGCAAAAACAGTGAACACAAGCATGGTGCCATTGATCTCGCGAGAACGGCCTCTTCAAGGCCGCCTGTTACCTGGGGTTGCCTCCGCTTGCCCCCGGTTCACACGGCTGACGCGGGCTTCACGGTGTAACCAGAGGTTCCGCAAGATTCAAGCAAAAAGTGGCTCTGATGCTTGTCGGACAGGCGTTTGCAGCTATTCTTTCAATAGTTTTTGCGCGGTGCTCTTGCTCATCCATCGCGCGTCACGCGCAGCACTTCCTCCCGGCTGGTGATGCCCGCGGCGATGAGCCGTTCGGCGTCCTCGCGCATGAGCTGCATGCCCGTGGCCTGCGCGGCCGCGCGGATCTCGGCTTCGCCCGATTCGCGGTGGATGAGGCCGCGGATGGCATCGTCCACCGTGAGCAGCTCGAACACGCCGGTGCGCCCCGCGTAGCCGGTGTGCCCGCAAGCCTCGCAGCCCGCGCCGTGGCAGGCGGTGCACAGCTTGCGCACGAGGCGCTGGGCCAGTGCCCCCAGCAGCGACGAGGAGAGCAGGAAGGGCTCGACGCCCATGTCCGTGAGCCGTGTGACGGCGCTCGCGGCGTCGTTGGTGTGCAGCGTGGCGAGCACGAGGTGGCCGGTGAGCGATGCCTGGATGGCGATCTGCGCGGTCTCGAAGTCGCGGATTTCGCCGATCATGATCACGTCCGGGTCCTGGCGCAGGATGGCGCGCAGCGCGCGGGCGAAAGTCAGGTCGATCTTGCCGTTCACCTGTGTCTGACCCACGCCCGGCAGTTCGTATTCGATCGGGTCTTCCACCGTCATGATGTTGCTGCGCGTGGCGTCCAGGCGCGAGAGCGCGGCGTACAACGTGGTGGTCTTGCCGCTGCCCGTGGGCCCGGTCACGAGCAGGATGCCGTGCGGCTGGGCGATGAGGTGCTCGAACCGCGCCAGCACCGCGCCCTGCATGCCCACGGCTTCCAGGCTCAGTTTGCTTTCGCTCTTGTCCAGCAGGCGCAGCACCGCGCGCTCGCCGTGGGCGTTGGGCAGAGTGGAGACGCGCACGTCCACGGCGCGCGTGCCCAGGCGCAGGCTGATGCGGCCGTCCTGCGGCAGGCGTTTTTCGGCGATATCGAGGTCCGCCATGATCTTCAGGCGGCTGATGAGGGCGGCGTGCAGCGCGCGGTTGGGCTGCACCACCTCGCGCAGCTGGCCGTCGATGCGAAAGCGCACGCTCGAATGGCGCTCGTAGGGCTCGATGTGGATGTCGCTCGCGCCATCGCGCACCGCCTGCGTGAGCAGCGCGTTGAGCATGCGGATGATGGGCGCGTCGCCCGCGCTCTCCAGCAGGTCTTCGACCGCGGGCAGTTCCTGCATCATGCGCGAGAGGTCGGCCTCTTCCTCGACTTCGCTCACGATGGTGGCGGCGCTCGATTCATTCTGGGCGTAGGCGGCGCTGATGCGCTGCGCGAGCTCGGCCGCGGGGAGCTGCAGCACCTGCGTCACCGCGTGCTTGCGCATCACTTCCGAGAGCGGCCCGGGCCGCGGCTCGGGGCCGTGCCAGAGGGTCAGCTGCTGCCCGTCGTCTTCCAGCAGCAGCTGGCTGGCGCGGGCGAAGGCGTAGGGCAGCGGGTGGCGCATGGTCAGGGCCTGTCCGCGCTATTGCGGTGGCGGCAGGTCGCCGGAAAGCGGCTGGCTGGTTGGCTCGGCGCCGGGCGCGGGCGGACGCGTGACCGTGGGCGGCAACGGCGGCGGCACCTCGCCCGCGCCGCCCTTGCCCGGCAGCGGCGGCAGCATCGGCGCGTCGCTCACGCCGCGCAGCATGGCGCGCGGCGCGGGCTGGCTCGCCTGCTGCAGTGCGCGGATGGCATCGTAGCGGTCCTGCACCAGCGTGTCGCTGGTGGCGCTGTCGCGGATCACGACAGGACGCAGGAACACCATGAGGTTGGATTTCTGCCGCGTGCGCTTCTCGCTGCGAAACAGGTTGCCGAGCACCGGCACGTCGCCGAGCACCGGCACCTTGTCTTCGCCCAGCGCGTAGCTGTCCTCCAGCAGGCCGCCGAGCACGACGATGCTGCCGTCGTCCACCAGCACGGTCGATTCGATCGAGCGCTTGTTGGTCGACGGGCCGTAGGCGTTGGTGAGCGTGGACTTGTCCACGTTGGAGACTTCCTGGTAGAGCGTGAGCTTGACGGTGCCGTTCTCGTTGATCTGCGGGCGCACGCGCAGCATCAGGCCCACGTCCTTGCGGTCCACGGTCGTGAAGGGGTTGACCGAGCCGTTGGCGCCACCCGTGTTGGTGTACTGGCCGGTGGGGAAGGGCACGTTCTCGCCGACGATGATCTGCGCCTCTTCGTTGTCCAGCGTGAGCAGGTTGGGGGTGGAGAGCACGTTGGCGTCACCCGTGTTCTCCAGGAAGTTGGCCAGTGCTCCGAGGTAGTACTTGCCGTTGATGCGCGGCGCGATGGCGGCATTGAAGCCGGGGGCGGGCTTGGCCTGCGCGAGGGTGGTGGTGTTGCCGCTCGCCGCGGCCAGGGCCAGGTCCAGGATGTTGGGTCCGGCCGCGCCGGAGTTGGTGCCCAGCAGACCCAGCGTGCTGCCGTAGCTGCCCAGAACGCCCTGCCACTGGATGCCGAATTCGGCCACCTTGTTGGCGCTGACCTCCACGATCAGGCTCTCGATGAGCACCTGCGCGCGCTTGCCGTCGAGCTTGTCGATCACGGCGCGGATCTGGCGGTACAGCGGATCGGGCGCGGTGATGATGAGCGAGTTGGTGCTGGGGTCGGCCTGGATCATGCCACCAGTGGAGACCGTCTCTGGCGCATTGCCCGTGCCACTCGCGCCGCTGCCCAAACTGCTGCCCAGACCGCCGCCCGCGCCCGAACTCAGGCCCGTGGCGGTGCTGCCCGTGCCGGCGACGCTGCCCAGCGTCCTGCCGCGGGCCTGCGGGGTGCTGGTGCCGCTCGCGCCGGCGGAAGGGCCACCCGTGCTCTGCGCCGGGGTTTCCGCCGCCAGCGCGGCGCGCAAGGTGGTGGCCAGGCGCACCGCGTCGGCGTTTTTCAGGTACACCACATGGATGTTGCCGCTGGCGCTGCCGGTGCTGGCGGCGGCGGGCTGGTCGAGCTGCGCCACCAGCGCGCGGACCTGCGCCAGGCGCGCCGGATTGGCCGCGCGCACGATGAGCGCGTTGCTGCGCGGCTCGGCCAGCAGCGTGGTCTTGTAGGAGCTGTCGCCCTGCGCCGCGGCCGTGGCGGGAGCGCCGGCCGCCGGCGTGCCGCCCTCGATCAGGCGCGAGACCAGCGGCGCCAGCTCGGAGGCGATCGCATGGCGCAGCGGGATCACCTCCACGTCGGTGGCGTGCGAGACGTCCATGGCCGCGATGATGCGGGCGATGCGCCTGAGGTTGTCGGCGTAGTCGGTGATCACCAGCGAGTTGTTGCCGGGGTTCACGTTGATCGTGTTGTTCGGGCTGATGAGCGGGCGCAGCACTGGCACCAGGTTGTTGGCGTTCTCGAAGTTGAGCTTGAAGATCTGCGTGGCGATCTGCCCGCCCGCGGCCACGCCCCGCCCGCCGCCCGCCGAGACGCTCACGCTGTCGGTCTGCAGCTTGGCGTCAGCCTCGGGCACCACCTTGTACAGGCCCGCCGCCTCCACCACCGTGTAGCCCTGCAGGCGCAGCGCCGCGAGGAACTGGTCGAACGCGGCCTTGGGCGACACCGGGTTTTCGGTCGAGAGCGTGAGCTGCCCCTTCACGCGCGGATCGACCACCACGTTGCGCCCGGTGATCGTCGCCATGGTGCGGGCCACGGCGTCGATGTCGGCATTGACGAAGTTCAGCGTCACCGGCTCGCTCGCCTGCACGCTGGGCGTGGCCTGCGCGGGTTTTGAGCGATTTTGGCCGCTGGCGCCCGTCCATAAAGTGCAAGCAGCTATCACTACAAGAGTGTTTCGCACAAAAAATGGGGGGCTGGTGAGCATGGAATCAACCGATCGTGATGACGGAGCGTGCGCCGCTGCGCCGTCCAATGATATTGAGCAGGTTCGCGAGCACCGCCTCGCTGCCGGGCGCGGCCGTCGCCTCGCCCGTGAAGCGCAGGCGCTGGCCCACCCACTGGCCGCTGCCCGAGAGCCGCAGCGCCCCGTCCAGCGTGGTGAGCGTCAGGCGCGTGGCCTCGCCCCCCTGAACGTTCACGCGGTAGCTGCCGATGGGGTGCAGGGTCGACAGGCGCGAGGACATGCCCAGCAGGTCCAGCTGCAGCTGCCCGTCCACTTCGGTGCGCCCGTGCGCCCACGCCAGGGCAAGGCCCGTGGTGCTGAGCGCCAGCTGTCCCTGCAGCTGCACCGTGTTCCAGGGCGTGCCCAGTCCCGCGAGCAGCGCGGCGGGCCAGCGGCTTTGATTGTCGTCCACCCGCACGCGGGCCGACCCCCAGCCCAGCGCCACGGCCAGCCGCACGGGCGCGGGGGTGCAGCAATCGGCGCGCAACTCGGCATGCATGCCTTCCCAAGCGGGCCGCAGGCGCCAGTGCACGGAGCCGGGCAGGGTGAGGGCGTCGCTGCTGCCGCTGCCGCCGGTCAGTTGCAGCAGGGCCGAGCCGTTCCACAGCGTGCCCTGGGCGTTGGTGAGCACCAGCTGACCCTGGCTCGCGCGCTGCACGGCCGAGGCCAGCCAGCGCGCCGGTGCCTGCACGGCCAGCGTGGGCAGCAGGCCGAGCAGCAGACCCGCCAGGGCCCAGCGCCAGGGAGCGCCGGAGGGGTTGGATGTGCGGCGCGCGGGCATCACGGCGTGGGCAGGACCAGCACGAGGGTGCCGCTCCAGCGCGTGGGCCGGGTGTCGCCCGAGCGCGTGAGCTGGGCCTGAACCGGCGTGGCCTGGGTACTGGCCCTGACCTGGGCGAGCCAGGCGGCCACGGCGGTGGCCGGCGCCTCGGTCAGCGTGAGCGTGGCTTGCCCCGCCGCGATGGTGAGGCGCGCGGTCGGCCCCAGTTGCGTCTCGGTCATGCCGCGCAGCTGCGCGGGCGCATCGGCGCTGGCGTGTTTCGGTGCGTTTTGCAGCTGCTCGGCCTCGGCCTGCATCTGCTGCATCTGCTGCATCTGCGCGTTCACCTCGGCGTGGCGCGCGGCCGATTGGCGCAGGGCCTTGAGCGGCGGTGCCAGCAGCAGCCACCACAGCAGCGCCAGCAGCACCAGGGTCCCGGCCGCGCGCACGAGCGTCTGCTCGCGCGGTGCCAGCCGTGCCCACTGTGCTTTCAGCGCCTTCAGCGCCGCGCCGTCCGTCATGGCGCGCCCCGCGCGGCCTGCACGATGAGCGTGCCGTCCTCGGTGCGCGTGCCGAGCTGTCGCGCGGCAAGCTGCTGATCGAGCGCCGCGTGCTGCCCGGCCGAGAGCGTGAGGCCCGACAGGCGCAGCTGACCGTCGGCGTAATCGATGCGCGCCGGCACCTGGCCCGCGGGCAGGGCGTGCGCCGCGGCCGCGAGCAGGCTCTCGAAATCGCGGGCCGAGAGTGCGCCCGTCTGCTGGCGCAGCAGCGCCATTTCCTTGTGCATCTGCACCGGCGCATCGACGACGAGCTTCACCTGCGGGAAGGTCTGCGTGAGCACTCCGCGCACCGCCGACTGCTGGCGCGCGAGCGAGCGCGTGTCCTGCCAGGCCCAGAGGTTGAGCGCGACGATCTGCCCGGCGATGAGCAGGCCCAGCGCCCAGCGCGCGGCACGCCACTCGGGCGCGCGCCACAGCGCGTTGGCGCTCGTTCCCAGCCAGCGCAGCGCGCGCTGGCGGCCGTTGCTCGCCAGATCGAACTGGGCCAGATCCCAGGCGCCGCGTGCCGCCGCGAGCAGCCCTTCGTCCAGGGGCTGCAATGCCGCAGGCCGGCCGAAGGTGTGCTCCGCCAGCTCCGCCACCGCGGGTTCGGCGCGCAGCGGCGTGGTGGGCGCGACCTGGTCGGCAAGCCCCTGAGCCTGCAGCGGCATCACGCTCACCGCCTGCTCCTCGCCCACGCCGGTCAGCACCGCGAAGGCGTCTCCCGGCGTGCCGATGAGGGTGCATTCGGGGCCGCCGCTGGCCGTGGCTCCGGGCGCATGGGCCGGCACGATGCGATCCACGCGGTGGCCGGCTGCTTCCAGCGTCCGCAGGCAGGCGCGCAGCCAGGCGCGATCACACACCGCGATCCAGATCGGCACGCCTGCCGCGGCGTGTGGCGCCAGCGCGAAGTGCAGGCTGTCGGGGTCGTCCAGCAGCTGCTCTTCCAGCATGCCCTGGAGCACGGCGCGCAGGCGCTGGGATTGCGCGAGGGCGCCGTGCGGCAGCGTGACGCGCTGCCACGAGAGGTGGCGCGGCGGCACCACGGCCACGGTCTCGCCCGCTCGTCCGGGCGCGGGCAGCAGCTGCGCGCTGCAGTGGCCGCTGCGCAGGACGCGCCGCCCGTCGCTCGAGAGCACGTAATGCCACTCGGCGCCAGCCACGGGCACGGACGGGGGCAGGGAAAGGATCAGGATGCTCATGGCGGGGATGCGCCGGGCATTGTAGGGTCCGGCCGTGCCTGCGCCGTCGTGAGCCAGCCCCCGCGCTCGCGCCAGAGCGTGCGCGCCGCGCCGCGCTGCTTGAACACGAGCGAGCGCTCCTGTACGACGATGGTGCCCAGGCGCAACTGCCCGCGCACTTCAAAGTAGCTGGAGGCCACATCGTGGGTGTCCACGCGGATCAGGTTGGGCTTGGGCAGGCGGCTCGCGGCGTCGCTCACTTTCGTGAAGTAATGTGCATCGCGCGCCTGCACGAGCTGCTGCGCGTCGGCCATGGAAATATCGTCGATGCTCGCCCACAGTACGACGGCGCCAGCGGTATTGATGTTCAGGCGCGTGCGCACCGGCAGCAGCGTCGCGTAGGGGAGCAGCCGCGTGATGGTGGCGGCAGGCACGCCCCACCAGGCGAGTTCATCGACGCTGCGCGGCAGCAGGGGCGCATCGGGCGCGTCCGGCGTGTCGGTGCGCGTGGCCTGCACCATGTTTCTCGCCATCCGGTCGAGAAGCCCCGTGTCCAGCCCCAGGTAGCCGAACAGCCGCACGAACTGGCGCAGCGCCGCCGGGTCCACCGCATTGCCCTGCGCCAGGTTGCGCAGGTTCAGCAGTCCTTGCTGATCGGTGATGCTGCCCGAGAGGAAGGCGTCGCCCACGTCGGCGCTCGCGTCCGTCACCGCGCCGTGGTCGGCCGCGAGGAAGGTGGACAGGCGCGCCTCTTCCAGCGGCACCGACCAGGGCTCGGTCAGGTTGTCCGTGCCGTCGCCGCGCGCCAGCGAATCCTCGCGCAGGATGAGCCGCGCCCAGTCCAGCGCCCCGATCAGGATCCAGGCCGACTGCGCGCGCGCGCGCTCGGCCGTCTCCACTTCGATCGCGCGCCACTGCCGCCACAGCGCGGTCGCCGCGAAGCTGGCCACGAGCGTGACCACCAGCATGGCCGTGAGCAGGGCTGCGCCCCGCTGCCGCGCGTGCCGCCGCGTCATGATTTGTTCCCGCCCACTACGGGGCTGACCCAGTCGCGCGTGATGCGGCCCGAGGGCGATCCGCCGCCGGGAAGCGTGAGCTGCAGGCGCACGCCTTCGGGCAGCGCGACCGCGTTGGGGTTGACGGGCGGCGCCTGCGTGTCGCCGGGCTGGCTCGTGGCGCCGCTGGACAGCCCGTTGGCCCAGCTGCCATCGCGGTAGAAGAAGAGTTGCCAGTCCGTCAGCGGCATCAGCGCCGTCTCGCCTCGGCGCGTGGCGGCATCGGGGCTGCGCGCCCACAGCGCCGCGCGCTGCCAGGCCTCGTTCCAGTCCGCGCGCGTGGCCACGGGCGCGGATTGCCAGCGCAGCCACCGGTCCGTGCCGCCGTCCGCGCGCAGCGCCCAGGCGACCACGACTACTCCCGGATCGAGCGGGCGAGGGCTGCGCCGGGTCAGGCGCAGGACCTGGCCGTCCCAGGCGATCGGGCTGGTGTGCTCCAGCGTCTGCGCCGCGTCCAGGTCGGCCCCCCATTGGTCGAGCACGGTCTGCAGGGTGAGCACGGCGTCGGTGTGCTCGCGTGTCTGGTTTTGCGCGCGCACCATGCCGTCCAGGCCGCGCCAGCTCACGACGGCCAGCAGCGCGAGCACCGCGATCGCCACGAGCAGCTCCACGAGCGTGAAACCGGCGCCGCGCCTGCGTGATGGCTCCCGCATCAATAGCGTCCCACGATGGTGGACAGCCGCAGGACCGGGGTCTGATCACGGCTCACGCGCGCATCGACGCGGCGAAACTGCGGATTGGGCGTGGGCGTGACCTGCAGCATCACGAGGTAGTCGCGCCCCGCCTCGGCGCAGGCCGAGCTGCTGTCGCCGATCGCGGGCATCTGCCGGGCCAGGCGCACGGCCACGAGCGCGTTTTCGGCGCAGATGTGGGCCAGCGTCACATCGGTCTGGCGCTCGCTGTTGCGCACCAGCGCCGAGGTGGCCTGCGAGCCCGCGAGCAACGCGATCGCGACGATGCCCAGCGCCACGAGCACTTCCACCAGCGTGAAGCCGTGCGCACGCCTGCGGCTCACTGCAGCGCCTGCGCCGTGAAGGGGCGCAGCCCGTCGCTCGCCACCCGCACGGCCTGGCCCGGCAGCTCGGGGTTGACGAGGGTGATGTCCTGCGCGCCGATGAGCGGCTCGGGCCCCAGCCACAGCGTTTTCGGCGTGCGCGGCTGCGTGCCCGGCTCAAGCCAGTGCTCGGGCAGGCTCCCGGGCGCCACGCCGTCGAAATGAAAACCCGTTGGGCTTGCGCGCCAGCTCACCACGCTGCCCGTGGCGCGCGATTGCGCCCGCGCCGAATCCAGCAGCGCCGCCAGGCGATCGCCCTCGCGTTGCAGCCGGGTGCGGCCGCCGTCCGCCAGCGCAAAGCCCACGCCCGCCGTGGCCAGCGCCATGATGGACACGACGACCAGCAGCTCCAGCAGCGTGAAGCCGCGCGCGACGAGTCGGCTCGCGCGAGAGGTGGTTTCGCCGCCGGGCCGCCCCAAGGCGAAACGCGGCCCCCTCGGGGGGCAGGGAGCGACGCGCAGTCCGCGACCGTGGGGGCGACTACTGCCAACTGCCGATGTCCGCATCCTTGCCCTCGCCTCCGGGCTGCCCGTCCGCCCCCAGCGACATCACGTCCACCTCGCCCCTGATGCCCGGGTTCAGGTACTGGTAGGGGTGGCCCCAGGGATCCCTGGGCAGCTTTTCCAGATAGGGCCGCCAGTTGGGCGGGAGCGGCGCCGCCGTGGGCTTGGCCACCAGCGCCTGCAGGCCCTGCTCGGTCGTGGGGTAGCGCAGATTGTCCAGCTTGTAGAGCTTGAGCGCCTGCATCAGATTGGTCACGTCGGTGCGCGCGGCCGTGACGCGCGCGTCGTCCGCGCGGTCGAGCACGTTGGGCACGATGAGCGCCGCGAGCACGCCGATGATGACCAGCACCACCATGAGTTCGATCAGGGTGAAGCCCGCGGCACGGCGCAGACGGGTGAAGGCGGGAGACATGAACACGGGAGGGCTCTCGGGGAAAAACGGGTCGATCCGGTCAATGATAATGGCGCCATGCCCGCCCGCCTTTCCACCCGCTGGATTCAGCGCCTGATCACCTTCGCGCTGTGGGCGCTGTGCGGCGTGAGCCTGGCGTGGTGGGGCCTGAGGCTGACGCAGGGCTCGGCGCCGGGCCGTGCGCCCCTGGTCGTCTCGCAGGCGCCAGTGCTCGATGCCCAGGCGCTCGCGCGCCTGCTGGGCGCCGATGCGGCGCCGTCCTCGGGCGCGGTGGCCGCGGCGCCCACGCGGCTGGTGCTGCTGGGCGTGCTCGCGGGCACGGTCAGCGGCGATGGCGCGGCCCTGATCGCCATCGACGGCAAACCCGCCAAGCCCTACCGCGTCGGCCGCGAGGTCGAGCCCGGCCTCGTCGTGCAATCGCTGGGTGCGCGCGAGGCGCGGTTGGGTGCGTCGCTGGATGGGCCGCCCACGATGACGCTGGAGCTGCCGCGCAAGCGCTGAATCAGCGAGGGTTCTCCGAAGACCTTCCTCAGTGCCCGTTGGCCTGCAGGAAGAGCCGGTACGCGGGGTTGAGCGTTTCCTCGATGTAGGGGTAGTCCAGCGCCTTCAGGAAGGCGTCGAACGCCGCGCCGTCCTGCGGCGGCACCTGCATGCCCACGAGAATGCGGCCGTAGTCCGCGCCCTGGTTGCGGTAGTGAAACAGTGAGATGTTCCAGGTCGGCGCCATCAGGCTCAGGAACTTGAACAGTGCCCCTGGCCGCTCGGGGAAGGTGAAGCGCATCAGGCGTTCGTCGCGCGCCAGATCCGAATGCCCCCCCACCAGATGGCGCAGGTGCTCCTTGGCCATTTCGTCGTGCGTGAGGTCCAGCGCCGCGAAGCCGTTCTTCTCGAACGATTTGGCGATTTTTTCCGATTCGCCGCGGCCGTGGGTCGAGAGGCCGACGAACACGTGCGCGCGTCTGGCATCGCTGATGCGGTAGTTGAACTCGGTCACGCTCCTCGGCGCGCCCGGCAGCGCGCCCACGATCTCGCAAAAGCGCCTGAAGCTGCCCCGCTCCTCGGGGATGGTCACGGCGAACAGGGCTTCCTTCTCCTCGCCCATCTCGGCACGCTCGGCGACGAAGCGCAGGCGCCCGAAGTTCATGTTTGCGCCCGAGAGGATGGCCGCGTAGGTCTCGCCCTTCGTCTTGTGCGTCGCCACGTACTGCTTGATCGCGGCCACGCCCAGCGCGCCGGCGGGCTCGACGACGCTGCGCGTGTCGGTGAAGATGTCCTTGATCGCCGCGCACACCGCATCGGTATCCACGCGCACGTACTCGTCCACCAGCGCATGCGCGATGCGAAAGGTCTCCTGGCCGACGATCTTCACCGCCGTGCCGTCGGAAAACAGCCCCACGTCGTCCAGATGCACCCGTTCATGCACTTGAGCCGATTGCGCCATCGCATCCGAATCCGACATCTGCACGCCGATGACCCTGATCTCGGGCCGCACCGCCTTGATGTAGTTGGCGATGCCCGAGATCAGGCCACCGCCGCCGATGGGCACGAACACCGCGTCCAGCCGGTTGCTGGCAAGTTGCTGCACCTGCTGCAGGATTTCCATCGCCACCGTGCCCTGTCCGGCGATCACCTCGGGGTCGTCGAACGGGTGGATGAAGGTCAGGCCCTCGCGCTGCTGCAGGCGCACGGCTTCTTCGTAGGCGTCGGAATAGCTCTCGCCCGCCAGCACCACCTCGCCGCCCAGGTTCTTCACCGCGTCCACCTTGACCTGCGGCGTGGTGGTCGGCATCACGATCACCGCGCGCGCGTTCATGCGCGCCGCGCTCAGCGCCACGCCCTGGGCGTGGTTGCCCGCCGACGCGCAGATCACGCCCTTGGCCAACTGCTCGGGCGTGAGGGTGGCCATCTTGTTGTAGGCGCCGCGCAGCTTGAAGGAAAAGACCGGCTGCTGGTCTTCGCGCTTGAGCAGCACCTTGTTGTGCAGGCGCCGGCTCAGGGCCTTGGCCGGTTGCAGCGCGGATTCAATGGCCACGTCGTACACCCTTGCCGTGAGGATTTTCTTCAGGTAGTCGAAGGGGGTGAGGGCGGTGTCCATGATTCGGTGTGATGTTGCAATGCAATAAACGGCGGCGGCAATGATAGTGCCGCGCCCGCCCTGGCACGGTCGGCGCGAGAATCGGCCACTGCTACCCAACGTAAAGGAAACAGCATGGAATGCACTGTCAGCTGGACCGGCGCCACCCTCGGCGCGCGCTCCGGCATGGGTTTTGTGGCCGAAACCGGCAGCGGCCACCTCGTCACGATGGATGGAGCGCCCGACGGCGCGCATCCCGAGCAAGGCGGGCGCAACCTGGCGCCCCGGCCCATGGAGATGGTGCTGGTCGGCGCCGGGGGCTGCACCGCCTACGATGTCGTCCTGATCCTGCGCCGGGGCCGCCACGATGTGCGCGGCTGCAGCGTGCGCCTTGAGGCCGAGCGCGCCGGGACCGATCCCAAGGTCTTCACGCGCATCCACCTGCAGTTCACCGTGAGCGGCCATGCCCTGCCGCGAGAGGCGGTGGAGCGCGCGATTGCGCTCAGCCACGAGAAGTACTGCTCCGCCATGGCCATGCTGTCGAAAACGGCGGCGATCACGACCGGCTGCGACCTGGTGGAGGTTTAACAGCGTTCACAGGCATTGTTGCCAGTGAACAACAAAACTTGGGCTTTGGGCCGTGTTGACAGTGAATTGCTTTGCTTATCCCGCCGGTCTCTGTTGCAATACGTAGAACTTCCCCACCAGGAGGTTGGCCCGGCGAGGCAGCGCTCGCATGGACAAAGTCTTTCAGGCCGGAGCCTTCTATTTAACCTTGGAGTATTGGTAATGAAAAAATCTCTGATTGCCTTGGCAGTCTTGGGCGCCTCGGGCTTTGCGATGGCGCAATCTTCGGTGACTCTGTACGGTGTGGCCGACGCCGGCCTCGGCAAAGTTGCCAATGGCAAAACCCAAATGACGAGCGCTGGCTTGCTCAACAACGGCAACAGCCGCTTGGGCGTCAAGGGTGTTGAAGACCTCGGTGGTGGCCTGAAGGCTGGCTTCAACTTCGAGTCCGGCCTGACGCTGAAGAACGGCGACTACGCGGGTTCGGGTGGTGGCTTCTGGGGTCGCAATGCCAACATGTACCTGGGTGGCAACTGGGGTACCTTCCTGATGGGCCGTACACTGACGCCGTCGTTCTACGGTTATGCGGCTTGGGAGCTGACCGGTGCGGCCAACTATACGGTCGTCGGCAACACCTACGGCTTCGGTGGCGGCAACGGTCCTCGCAACAGCAGCCAGTTCACCTACACCACGCCGAACATCAGCGGCTTCTCCGGTTCGCTGGGCTACATTTTCAGCGCCGACAACGGTGGCAACGCCAAGTGGGACTTGAACGCGATTTACGCCAATGGCCCGATGTCCGTGGCCATCACCGCCAACAAGACCCAAACCCAGAAGACCGGCTGGTCGCTGGGCGGCCGCTACAACTTCGGCCAGTTCATCGTGGCCGCGTCCTACAGCGACGCTTACACCGTGCGCCGTGGCTTCTCGATCGGCGGCACGGCCCTGTTCGGCCCGGCTTCCGTCACGCTCGACCTGACCCGCGACACCAAGAACCCGGTCAAGAAGTACACCAACGCCCTGCTCGAAGGCAAGTACAGCCTGTCCAAGCGCACCTTCGTGTACGCCGACTACCTGCGCTTCGACGGCGAAAACAACTACGGTGTGGGCGTCCGCCACAACTTCTGATGACGCGGCTGTCCCTGCGGGCAGCCTCTGAATCAGCCAAAGCCGCCTTCGGGCGGCTTTTTTCATGGATTTTCATTCGCGGGGCAGCATGAACGCTCTCTACCACGCCGGCGGGTCGGCGTTTGCGGCCATCCGGCAGTTTCATCCCGAACTCACGGCCTTGCGGCGCGATCTGCACGCCCACCCCGAGCTCGGTTTCGAGGAGGTTCACACCAGCGCCCGCGTGCGCGAGGTTCTGCGTGCCTGCAAGGTCGATGAGCTGCACGAGGGCCTGGGCGGCACCGGCGTGGTGGCCCTGATTCGCGGGCGCGGCCACGGCAGCGGCGCGATGATCGGCCTGCGCGCCGACATGGACGCCCTCCCGATGACGGAGCACAACGACTTTGCCTGGAAGTCGGCCCGCGGCGGCCTGATGCACGGCTGCGGGCACGATGGGCACGTGACCATGCTTCTGGGCGCGGCGCGCTACCTCGCGGCCACGCGCCGCTTCGACGGCACGGCGGTGCTGATCTTCCAGCCGGGCGAAGAGGGTTTTGGCGGCGCACGCGTGATGATCGAGGATGGTTTGTTCGAGCGTTTCCCGGTGCAGGCGGTCTATGCCATGCACAACTGGCCGATGATGGCGCCGGGCACCGTGGGCCTCAATGAGGGGGCGATGATGGCTGCGGCGGATCGCATCACCATCGAGATCTCCGGCAAGGGCGGCCATGGGGCGCATCCGTATCAGACGGTGGACGTGGTACTGGCGGCTTCCCACATCGTCGCGGCGCTGCAAAGCATCGTCTCGCGCAATGTGCGCGCGATCGACAGCGCGGTGCTCAGCATCTGCGCCATGCAGGCGGGCGACCTGGGAGCGTTCAGCGTACTGCCGGGCGAGGCGACGCTGGTGGGCACGGTGCGCAGCTTCAGCACGACCGTGCAGGATCTCATGGAGCAGCGCATCAAGGAGGTCTGCAGCGCGGTCGCGCTGGGCCTGGGTGCGAGCGCCACGGTGCGCTACGAGCGCATCTATCCGGCCACGATCAACACCGCTGCCGACGCCCGTTTCGCGGGCGACGTGGCGGCGGGCCTCGTGGGTGAGGGCAACGTCACCCGCGCTCTGGAGCCGAGCATGGGTGCGGAGGATTTTTCCTTCATGCTGCAGCACAAGCCCGGCGCCTATTTGCGCCTGGGGCAGGGCGGCGGGGTGGGGCTGCACAGCAGCCGCTACGATTTCAACGACGAGGTGCTGCCGCTGGGGGCGGCGCTGCACGCCAGCCTGATCGAACAGGCTATGCCTTTGCCCTCGGGAGATTAAGGCAAAATAGCGCTCAAAGCCTTGCAAAAAAAGCGCAGCAAGCTCTTTTTATTGAAGCGGAGAAAGTCGCGTGAATCAACTTGACGCCTTGAAGCAGATGACCACCGTGGTGGCCGACACGGGCGACTTCCACGATCTGGCGCGCTTTGCGCCGCAGGATGCGACGACCAACCCTTCGCTCATCCTCAAGGCGGTGCAAAAGAGCGAATATGCTCACCTGCTGCGCGAGAACGCCGCGCGCTGGCACGAGCGCGACCTGGGTGAGCAGATGGATCGGCTCATCGTGCGCTTTGGCTGCGAGACGCTGGCGCACATCCCGGGCCGTGTCTCGACCGAGGTCGATGCCCGTCTGTCCTTTGATACCGAGGCCATGGTGTCGCGCGCCGAACGCCTGATCGAGCTGTATCAGGCCGAGAGCGTGCACATCGACCGGGTGCTGATCAAGGTGGCGAGCACCTGGGAGGGAATCGAGGCGGCCCGGCGTCTTGAGAGCCGCGGCATCCACACCAACATGACGCTGCTCTTTTCCTTCACGCAGGCGGTGGCGTGCGCGCAGGCCAGGGTGCAGCTGATTTCGCCCTTCGTCGGGCGCATTTACGACTGGTTCAAGAAGGCCGCGGGCACGCACTGGGATGAGGCTGCCATGGCGGGGGCGAACGACCCCGGCGTGCGGTCGGTGCGCCGCATTTTCGAGTATTACAAGCACTTCGGGATTGCCACCGAGATCATGGGCGCGAGCTTTCGCAACGCGGGCCAGATCCGCGCGCTCGCGGGTTGCGATCTGCTCACCATTGCGCCGGCCCTGATGGCCGAACTGGCGGCCAGCGACGCGCCGCTGGCGCTGGCGCTCGATGCCGAGGCGGCGCGCGCCTTGGCCGTGCCGCATGTGCAGCTCGATGAGGCGGCCTTTCGCTATGCCCTCAATGAAGATGCGATGGCCACCGAGAAGCTGGCCGAGGGCATCCGTGCCTTCGCTGCCGATGCGCTCAAGCTCGAGGCGTTGATGCAGCAGGCAGCATGAATCATGCCCCTGTGCCATGAAACGCCCGCCTGGGCGCGGCTGCAGGCGCACTGGGCGCAGGAGGTGCGCGCGATCGACTTGGCCGCGCAGTTCGAGCGTGACGCCACGCGCGTGCAGGCGCTGAGCCAGCGCGCGCCGCACCTGGGGGTCGATCTTTCCAAGAACTGGCTGATGCCCGATACGCCCGCGCTGCTGCAGCAGCTGGCGCGGGAGTGCGGCGTGATGGCGTGGCGCGACGCGATGTTCGCGGGCGAGGCGGTCAACACCACCGAGCGGCGCGCGGCCATGCACTGGCTGCTGCGCACGCCCCCGGGCGGCGGGCGGCTGACGGGCTTGGCGCCGCAGCAGCGCTGGGATGCCTCGGTGCGCGAGGCGCTGCGCGAGGTGGGCGAGACGCTGCAGGCGATGCTGAGCCTGGCCGAGCAGGTGCGCTCGGACGACTCGATCACCGACGTGGTGCACATCGGCATCGGCGGCTCTTACCTCGGGCCAGAGGTGGTGGTGCAGGCCCTGCAGGGCCTGGCCCGTGGCGGCAAGCGCATCCACTTCGTGGCCAATGTCGATGGTGCGGAGATCGTCTCGGTGCTGCGCACTCTGCGGATGGAGACCACGCTGTTCCTCGTGGCTTCCAAGTCGTTCACGACGGCCGAGACCATGATGAATGCGCATGCCGCGCGGGACTGGTTCCTGGCGCAGGGTGGCGGCGAGGATGCGGCGCATCCGCACTCGATCGCACGCCACTTCGTCGCGCTGACGGCGCAGCCCGAGGCGGCCGCGCGCTTCGGCATCACGCGCACGCTGGGCTTTCGCGACTGGGTGGGCGGGCGCTATTCGCTGTGGTCGGCGATCGGCCTGCCGGTCGCGATCGCGGTGGGCGCGCAGGCGTTTCGAGAGCTGCTGGCAGGCGCGCACGAGATGGACGTGCACTTTCTCGGCGCGCCGCCCGAGGCGAATCTGCCGTTGCGCCTGGGCCTGCTGGACGTCTGGTACCGTGATTTCTGCGGCTTGAGCAGCCGCTGCATCGCACCCTACAGCCACGGTCTGCGGCGCCTGCCGGCCTACCTGCAGCAGCTGGAGATGGAGAGCAACGGCAAGGGCGTGACGCGCGACGGCCGGGCCTTGATCGTGCCCACCGCACCGGTGATCTGGGGCGAGCCCGGCACCAACAGCCAGCATGCGTTCTTCCAGATGCTGCACCAGGGCCAGGACGTGGTGCCGGTGGAGTTCATCGCGGTGCGCGAGTCAGGTGGCAGCCTGCCCGGCCATCATCATGATCTGGTGGTCAATGCGGTGGCGCAGGCGCGGGCCTTGATGGCGGGCAGCAGCGCCAGCGAGCCGCACCGGCGCTCTCCAGGCAACCGGCCGAGCACCTTCGTGCTGCTCGACCGGCTTGATCCAGCAGCGCTCGGCGCGCTGATCGCCCTTTATGAGCACCGGGTCTTCGTTTCAGGGGCCGTGTGGGGCGTCAACAGCTTTGACCAGTGGGGCGTGGAGCTGGGCAAGTGCCTGGCGCGCGATCTGTTCGAGCGAGAACGCTCGGGAAACTGGGATGGGGTGGACCCGTCCACACGGGCGCTGATGGTTCAGCTGGGCGTATAGGCCAGGCGCAGGTAGATGGGCGCGTAGGCTTCGCCCTGCGTCACTTCGATCAGGGCTTCCTTCGCGAGTTCGAGCAGCGCGACGAAGGTGACGACGAGCACGGGCACGCCCTTGGCGGGGTCGAACATCTCCTCGAACGTGACGAAGCGGCGCCCCTGCAGGCGCTTGAGCACATGGCTCATGGTCTCGCGCACCGAGAGTTCCTCGCGCGGAATATGGTGGCGCTGCACGAGGCGCGCGCGGTTCAGCACGTCCTGCCAGGCCGATTGCAGGTCGGCGATGGATACGTCGGGAAAGCGTGGCTGCAGGCTCTGCTCTATCGTCACCTGCGCCTTGAGAAAGTCGCGCCCGTACTGCGGCAGCTCGCCCAGCTGCTGCGCGGCCAGCTTGAATTTTTCGTATTCGAGCAGGCGGCGCACAAGTTCGGCGCGCGGGTCTTCGGCCTCCTGGGCGCCTTGCGCGGCCCGCGTGGGCAGCAGCATGCGCGATTTGATCTCGATGAGCATCGCGGCCATCAGCAGGTATTCGGCGGCCAGTTCCAGGTTGCGGCTGCGGATCTCGTCCACGTAGGCCAGATACTGGCGCGTGACGCTCACCATGGGGATATCGAGGATGTTGAAATTCTGCTTGCGGATCAGGTACAGCAGCAGATCGAGCGGCCCCTCGAAGGCCTCCAGGAAGACTTCCAGCGCATCGGGCGGGATGTACAGATCCTGCGGCAGCGCAAAGAGCGGCTCGCCGTAGAGCCTGGCGAGCGCGATCTGATCCACGACGGCGAGGGCGTTGCTATCTGTTTCGGAGCTGTCCGCGACCATCTGTGTTGCGCTGGATCGCGGTCAGGCTCAGGTCGGGATGGAGTCGTAGCCGTTTTCGTCGAACGAGTAGTAGACGTAGGCCTTCTGGTGGATTTTGGCGGCGCGCAGGTCGCCCCAGAGCTCGCGGTCCACGTCCTTGTCCCACAGCAGCTTGCGCCCCTGCGACTGACGTTCTTCCAGGCCGGGCTTTTGCTCGCGCAGCTGGTGGATGAACTGCGTGGTGTCGGACTGATAGTCCGGGCGGCGAATAAGATACATGGCTGGCAACCTCCGGTAACCCGTCATTTTACTGACACCATGCTGGCTCCTGTGCGTACCTTGGGCGTTCTGATGGCTCTTGCGGCCGGTTCGCTCGTCCTCGTCGGATGCGATCAGCAGCGTCTGGCCGAACTGCAGGAAGGCGTTTCCACCGAGGCGGACGTGCGCGCCCGGCTGGGCGTGCCCTCCAGGGTGTGGTCCGAGGAGGACGGTTCGAGCACCCTGGAATACAACCGCCAGCCCGAGGGGCACGCCAACTACATGATCGCACTGGACGCCGATGGCACGATGGTGCAACTGCGCCAGGTGCTGGTGCCGGCCAATTTTGCGCAGGTACAGCCGGGCGTGGAGATGCTCGCCGTGCGCCGCCTGCTCGGCCAGCCCGCGCGCAAGGTGACGTACGAGCTGACGCACGAGACCGACTGGGACTGGAAGTGGCTGGACGGCCCCGCGCGCGCCATGGTGTTCACCGCCACCTTCGGGCCCGATGGGCGCGTGCGCCGCTCGGGCAGCCGCGAGGACGTGCCCTCGGCGCAGTAGGCGCCGCCAGCGGCCTATGGCGCGATCCTGCGCTTGATCGCCTGCGCCACCTGCGGCGGCAGGCTGGGCAGGGCGCGCAGCATCCAGGGCAGCACGCGGCGCTTGGCGCCCGCGAGCGACTCGGGCACGAGCGCCTCGATCAAATGCGGGCCGGGCTGGGCCAAGGCGTATTCCAGGGCGGTGCAGAACGCCTCGGCGCTGTCGGCGCGCGCGGCGTGCACGCCCATGCCCTGCGCGAGCCGCGCGAAATCGAGCGCCGGGCCGCCCAGGTCGAGCTGGGCGCGGGCCTTGCTGCCGACTTCGCCGCGCGCGCCCACGCGCTCGAGCTCGACGTTGAGCACCGAGTAGCTGGCGTTGTTGAAGACGATGGCCGTCACGTCGAGCTGCTCGCGCGCCATGGTCCACAGCGCCTGGATGGTGTACATGGCGCTGCCGTCGCCCACGAGCGCGAGCACGGGGCGATCGGGGCAGGCAATCGCCGCGCCCACCGCATTGGGCAGTCCCTGGCCGATGGCGCCGCCGGTGAGCGTGAGCAGGTCGTGGCGCGGGCTGCCCGCAGTCATCATGCCGAGCATGAGGCCGGAGGTGATGGCTTCGTCGACGACGATGGCGCGCTCGGGCAGCAGGTGGCCGATGGCCTTGCAGGCCTTGGGGGCCGTGAGCCTGCCCGTGGGGCGCACCGGGCGCCGAGCGGTGCGCAGCGCGGGCGTGGCGCCGTCCGCACCCAGCGCGCGGGCCAGCGCCTGCAGGCTCGCGGCTGCGTCCTGCGCGGGGCTGGCAAGGGTGTGCACGGCGCAGCCCTCGGGCACGAGGTCGCTCTTCTTGCCGGGGTAGGCGAAGAAGGATACCGGCGACTTGGCATCGACCAGCACGAGGTGCTTGAACGGCGCGAGCTGCACGCCCGCGAGCTCCGCGAGGTAGGCGATGCGCTCCACGCCCGGCAGGCCCGCGCCACGCTCCATGCGCGTGGGAAAGCACTCGGCGAAGAGCTGGGCGCCCGTGTGCGCGGCGATGCGCGCGGCCGCCATCAGGCCCGCCTCGCGCAGTGCGTGGCCGCCCAGCAGCAGCGCCACCTTGTCGCCCGTGCGCATCAGGGCGGCGATCTGCGCGATGGTGGCGTCGTCGGCGGGTGCCGCTGGCGTGGGCGGCGCGGGCGGGCAGGGTGCACCGCCTTCGCTCCACGAGACGTCGGCGGGCAGGATGAGCGTGGCCACCTGCCCTGGCAGGCCGCGCGCGGCGGTGAGGGCGTCGATGGCGTCCTGCGCGAGCGCGGCCGTGCTCTGCGAGGTGCGCACGAAGCCGGGCGAGACGTTGCGCGCGACGGTTTCTATGTCCGACTGCAGCTGCGCGTCGTACCTGACGTGGTGGGTGGCATGGTCGCCCACGATGTTGAGCACCGGCACTCTGCCCTTGCGCGCGTTGTGCAGGTTGGCCAGGCCATTGCCCAGGCCGCAGCCCAGGTGCAGCAGCGTGGCCGCGGGCTTGCCCGCCATGCGCGCGTAGCCGTCGGCCGCGCCCGTGGCCACGCCCTCGAAGAGCGCCAGCACGGCGCGCAGGCGCGGCTCGTCGTCGAGCGCGGCGACGAAGTGCATCTCGCTCGTGCCAGGGTTGGTGAAGACCACTTCGATCCCGGCATCGGCTAGAGTGTGGATGAGGGCGTGGGCTCCGTTCATGGCTGAGGCTTTCTTCTTCCGATGCGTGGGCGAATGGGGGAAATTCTTCGTATTGATAGCTGCTCGCGCTTGTTGGATAAGCGTTAAAGCCTGATTTTGTTCACGAAGTAACGCTCCAGATGGTCGGCGCTGATGTCCTGCACCCGGGTCACGCCGGTGAGCATCATGGTGGTCTGCAGTTCGCGCTGCCAGTGGGCGAGCAGGCGGCGCACGCCCGCTTCGCCCTCGGCCGCCAGAGCCCAGACCCAGGGGCGGCCGATGAGCACGCCGCGCGCGCGCAGCGCCAGCGCCTTGAACACGTCCACGCCGCTGCGGATGCCGCCGTCGACCAGCACCTCGGTGCGTTCGCCCACGGCCTGCGCGATGGCGGGCAGCACGCTGGCGGTGGCGGGCGCGCTGTCGAGCTGGCGCCCGCCGTGGTTGGAGACGATGAGGCCGTCGGCCCCGGCATCGACCGCGGCCTGCGCGTCGTCCACGGTGAGGATGCCCTTGAGCAGCAGCCGCCCCTTCCACTGCCCGCGCAGCCAGGCGATGTCGCGCCAGCTCACGCTCGGGTCGAACTGCGCATCCACCCAGGCCTTGAACGCGCCCAGGTCGCGCGCGCCGGGCACCTGCGCCGCCAGGTTGCCAAAGGTGAGCGGTTTGCCGCCCACGGCCACGCGCCTCACCCAGCCGGGGCGCGCGAGCACGTGCAGCGCCTTGATGAGCGCGGCGCGCGCGCCGGCGTCGGCCATGCCGTGGCGCACGTCGCGCCAGCGCAGGCCGGTCGCGGGCAGGTCGACGGTGAACACCAGCGTGCGGCAGCCGCTGGTCCACGCGTCCTGCAGCAGCGCGCCGACGGCGCCGCGGTCGCGCAGCATGTAGAGCTGAAACCAGAAGGGCGCGTGCGTGGCGGCTGTCACTTCGGCCAGCGGGCAGATGCCCACCGTGGAGAGCGTGAACGGCACGCCCGCCGCCCTGGCCGCGCGCGCCGCCAGCACCTCGCCGCGCGGCGCGGCCATGCCCGCCAGGCCCACGGGCGCCAGCACCAGGGGCAGGGCGCAGCTTTCGCCCGCGAGGGTGGCCTGCGTGCTCGCGTGCTCCACGTTCACCAGCACGCGCTGGCGCAGGCGCAGCTCGGCAAAGGCCTGCACATTGGCGGCCAGCGTGCGCTCCTCGCCGGCTGCACCGTCGATGTAGTCGGCATAAAAGCGCGGCAGGCGCCGGCGCGCCAGGCGCTGCCAGTCTGCGGTGGTGGCGGGGTAGGCGAGGCTCATGATGGCGCTCCCGTGGCGATGTCGCGCGCGGCGGCGTGCGCGGTGAGGATGCAGCCGGGCAGGAAGGTTCCTTCGAGCGAGCGCTTGCCGCTGGCGCCGCCGCCGCCGAAGCCCGCGGCCTCGCCCACGCCATACAGCCCGGCGATGGCCTCGCCCCGCGCGTCGAGCACGCGGCTGGCGAGATCGGTCTGCAGCCCGCCCAGGCTCTTGCGCGTGATGAGCTGCGTCTGGATGGCGATGAAGGGGCCGCTGCCCGCTTGCTGCAGCGGCGCGGGCTTGCAGGTGCGCAGGCGGTCCGGCCCCCACTGGCGCGCATGGCGGATGCGGCGGATCTGATCGTCGTTTTCGAGTTTGGCTCCCAGCGCGAAATTCGCATCGAACGCATCGGCCGTGGCCTGCAGCACGGCGGTGTCGATGTCGTGCGAGCAGGTGAGCTGGTTCATCTGGAGCGCCAGCGCGGCAAGCGTGTCGGCCACGAGGAAGTGGCGGCTTTCGCGCTGCATCTGCCTGAGCAGCCTGTGGTTGCCCAGCAGTGTTTCCTTGAGGAAGGCCGGAAACTGCCGCTCGCGGATGCGCGCGTTGTGCTCGGCGCCCGAGATCGCGAACTCCTTGGCGGCAATGCGCCAGTTCATGAGCTGCCAGGTCCAGGGCTTGGCCTGCGCCGCCACGCGCTGGCACAGCCAGTGCGTGTCGAAGCCCGTCACCAGCGGCTCAGGGCCGATGCGCCGCCCGGTGTGGTCGAGCCACAGCGCCGATTTGCACGGAATGAGCGACAGGCCGTGCCCGGGAAAGTGCGGGAACGGGTGCGGAATGCCGGCGGCGTAGTTCCACATCTCGCCCGCATGGGTGATGCGCGCGCCCAGGTGCTCGCACGCCCAGCGGTGCATGCGCCCGTCGGCAAACGGATGCGCGCCATTGAGCATGGCGGCGGGCAGAGGCCGGTCCCTGGGCCAGTTGCGCCGCACTTCCTCGTGGCTGCCGTTTAGCCCCCCTGTGGCCAGCACCACGACGGGGGCGTCGATGCGCGCCTCCCGGCCCGTGGCTTCATTGATGGCGACCACGCCCGACAGCCGTCCTCCGGCGCGGTCGAGCGCCGTCGCGCGGTGGCGGTGCAGCACGGTGAGCCGCCCCTGGCCTGCCTCGCGCAGGGCGGCGATGAGCGTGCGCGTCATGTGCCGTGAGGTGCCCCAGAGGATGTGGTAGCGCGGCAGGCTGTTGCCATCGCCCTGCAGGCCGCGTTCCACCCAGTTCACCGCGGGCATGAACTTCAGGCCGTGCGAGAGCAGCCAGTCATGGACCTGCGCGCGGCTGTGCTCGACGTAGTGGCGCGCCCAGGCCAGCGGCCAGGCGTCATTCTCGGCCAGTTCGGCAAAACGCAGCCAGTCCGCGAGCGCCCGCTCGGGCGAGTCGGGAATCTTCATGCGCGCCTGCAGCGGCGTGCCCACGAGCGCCATGCCGCCGAAGGCCCAGAGCGCCAGACCGCCGAAACGCTCTGGGGTGTCGCGGTCGATCAGGGTGACGCTCCGGCCCGCGCGCAGCAGGTCCAGCGTGGTGACGATGCCCGCGAGGCCGCCGCCCACGACCACCGCGTCTGCCTGTTGTTGTGCCAAGGGTTTGTCTCCTGTCGGGCTGCCATTCTTGCGCAGCATGCCAGATACAGTTTGTAGCGCCAATGGCAAGGGGGCTTTGTCACCCCGGGGACGCGGCGGCGGGTGCCGGTTCAGGCGCGTCGGCGCGATCCCACACGAGGTGGCGAAAGTCGAAACCCTCGACCAGCCTGGGCTTGATGATCTCGAAATAGGGCGAGACATCGAAATCGCGTGGCGTGAAGAGCGCGTAGTTGCGGATGTGCAGCACCTCCTCGGTGCAGGCCGGGCAGATCGCGGTGGGCTGCGCCCGCTCTTCGATGATGGGCAGGACGGGGTAGTCGATGGCTTGGTAGGCCTGCGCGATGAGCGTGGAGCAGATGGCGCGCGTGGGCTCGCCGCTGCCCAGCGCGATCATCTTGCGCCGCAGGCGCACGGGCACGGGCGGCGTGGGCAGCAGGTAGCGCGCCAGGTCGAGCACGTTGCGCAGGTCGTAGCGCTCGCCGATGCGCGCCAGCACGAAAGCCACCAGCGCCTGGCGCTCGGCCTCGCTCAGGCCCACGGGGCGGCAGATGCGCGTGGGCACCTGCGTGTATTCGTCGATGGCGAGGCTGCGCACGCCCGCGTTCAGATCGGCCTCCACGAGGCAGTGGTCGGCATGGTCCGTGCCCGCGAACGGCGCCGTGCCCACGAACATTGCCGCGTGCGACCAGCTCGATTGCGTGAGGTATTTGATCGCGGTGCTGATGCGCGTGTTGCCATCGACCAGCAGCACGTCGCCCGGCTGCATCAGTGCCGTCAGCTGGGTGCCCGAGGTGGTGGAAAGCACGTCGTGGCGCGGGCTCTCGCGCGAGAGAAAGCGCGCCAGCCTGGCCCCAAGGAAACCCGGCAGCGCGTTCATGATTCATGTCCTCGGGTCGTCGACGCGCGGTTCAGGCCGCGTTGATCAGCCCTTCGTGCGTGGCGCGCAGTATCGTGTGTTCCACGAGGCGGTCGCACCGTTCGCCATCGAAGGCGAACGCGTGGCTCATGGTGCCGTCGATGTCGCTGGCCAGCCCCTCGCGCAACAGGCTGCGCGCGCGAAAGAAGCGCGTGCGCACCGTGGGCTCGGGGATCTGCAGCGCGTGCGCCACTTCTTCCACGCTCAGTTCCTGCACCGCGCGCAGCACGAAGACGGTGCGGTAGATGTCGGGCAGGCCATCAATGCGTTCTTCCAGAATTTTGCGAAGTTCGTCACGCATGGCTTTTCTTTCGGGTTGCTGGCTGGGGTCGGCCGTGAAACGGGCCTGCACGTCGGGATCCGGGATCAGCATGGCTGCATCCAGGGGAATGACCTCGCCGTGCTTGCGTCGAAGACGTCCCAGCGCCTCGTTGGCGACGATGCGAACGAGCCAGGTGGAGAGCCTGGCGTCGGCCCGAAACGTCGCCAGCGCGCGCCAGGCCTGCAGATACGCGTCCTGCACCGCTTCCTCGGCCTCGGAATCGTTCCTGAGGATGGAGCGCGCGGTGCGAAACAGCAGCTGGTTGTGTCGACGCATGATGGCCTCGAAGGCATGGCGCTTGCCCGCGATGGCACGCGCGATCAACTCGGTGTCGCTGGCCGTGGCGGCGCTCTCGGCGGTGTCAGCGGGCTGAATGCTTGCCGTGTTCATGAGCTGGCCTTTCAATAGCCGTAGAACTCTTCACTGCGCACATCGTCCTCGTCGATGCCCGCCTGCTCCAGCGTATGGCGCATCGCCTCCACCATGCCGGGCGGGCCGGAGACGTAGAACACGGGCGAGGGCAGGCCCTTGACCGCCTGCTGGATGAACGCGGGATCGATGAAGCCGGTGGCACCGCTCCAGGGCTCGCTGGACTTGTCCATGTCGGTCATCGTGGCCACGAGCCTGAAGTGCGGATTTTTCTTCTCCAGGCTCTGCAGCTCGGCCAGGAAGGCCGTGTCCTCGGGACGGCGGTTGGAATACAGCAGCACCAGGGGCTGGACGCTGTGCTGCTCGGCCGCGTGGCGCAGGATGCTCATGAAGGGCGTGACGCCGATGCCGCCCGCGATCATCACGCCGGCGCGCTCGACCTTCTTGTGCATGGTGAGCGAGCCGAACGGGCCGTCCAGCTGCACCGTGCCGCCCAGGGGCAGGCTCCCGAGCGCCTTCTTGAACGTGCTGTCGCGCATGCGCGTGGTCACGACGATCTCGTCCTCGTGCGGCGCGCTCACGATGGAAAACGCATGGCGGCCATCGGCGCTGCCGGCGTCCACGCCCGGACCGCCCAGGATCACATCCAGCGCCTGCCCGGGGCGAAAGTCAAACCCGGCGGGTTTTTCGAAGTGAAACGCCATCGTGCCGTTGGCGACTTCATTCCTTGATTTCAGATGCACGGTGTGTGTTGCCATGTCGCTGCCTCGTCTTCGTGGTTGCACCATTGGATGCGGGATACAGGGCAAATATTCCCACAGTCGCTGCGCAGGCGCTTGCCTGCCCTCACTTTGGGGACAATCCCCTTCCATGAGACCCCCTCTTTCCCTGAAGGGTGCCCGCGCGCCCTCTGCCCTCGCGCTGGGCTGGCGCACCCTGCGGCGCGACCTGCGCGCGGGGGAGCTGCGCCTGCTGATGCTGGCCGTGCTGCTGGCCGTGGCCGCGCTGACCAGCGTCGGTTTCTTTGCCGACCGGTTGCAGGGCAGCCTGCAGCGCGATGCGGTGCAGCTGCTGGGCGGCGACGTCGTCATCGTGAGCGACCAGGCCACGCCCGCCGCCTTCATGGACGAGTCACGTGCGCTGGGCCTGGTGGGCGTGGACACGCTGGCCTTTCCCACGATGGCGCGCGCCGATGATGCCCGGGGCGGCGCCAGCCGCCTCGTCGCGCTCAAGAGTGTGGCGCCCGGCTATCCGCTGCGCGGGCGCATGCAGACGGCCGCGGGTCCGGACCAGGCGGGCACGCCGACCGAGGGCATACCTGCGCCGGGGCAGGTCTGGGTCGACGCGCCGCTGCTGGGCGCGCTCGATCTGGCCGTGGGCGATGTGCTGTGGCTGGGCGATGCAAAGCTCGTGATTGCCCGCGTCATCACGCTCGAACCCGACCGCGGCAGCGGCTTCATGAGCTTTGCGCCGCGCGTGATGATGAACGGGGCCGATCTGCAGGCCACGGCGCTGGTGCAGCCCGCCAGCCGCATCACCTGGCGCTACGCGGTGGCGGGCGATGCCCCGGCCGTGGCGCGCTATACCGCCTGGGCACAGCAGCAGATCAAGGGCATGCGCGGCGTGCGCGTCGAGTCGCTCGCCAGCGGCCGCCCCGAGATGCGCCAGACGCTGGATCGCGCCGGGCAGTTCCTGAACCTCGTGGCGCTGCTTGCGGCCCTGCTCGCGGCCGTGGCGGTGGCGCTGGCGGCGCGTGCGTTTGCGGCCCGGCACGTCGATGCCGCGGCGCTGCTGCGTGTTCTCGGGCTGGCCCAGCGCAAGATTGCCGGCGCCTATCTGGTCGAGTTCGGGCTGGCCGGGCTCTTTGCCAGCGCGCTGGGCGTGGTTCTGGGCTGGGGCGTGCACTGGGTCTTCGTCTGGCTGCTGGCGGCGCTGGTGCCCGCGGGGCTGCCGCCCGCCAGCGGCTGGCCCGCGCTGCTGGGCATGGGCGTGGGGCTGACGCTGCTCATGGCCTTCGGCCTGCCGCCGGTGCTGCAGCTGGCGCGCGTGCCGCCGCTGCGCGTGATCCGGCGCGACGTGGGCGCGATCAAGCCGGTGTCGGCGGCGGTGCTGCTGCTGGGCGTGGGTGGCTTTGCCGCGCTGCTGCTCATCGTCAGCCGCAGCTGGCGCCTGGGGCTGATCGCCGTCGGCGGCTTTGCGGCGGCCGTGCTGCTGTTCGCGCTGCTGGCGTGGCTGGTGGTGTGGGTCCTGCGCAAGGCCGTGCATGAAACCCGCGCGCCGCACTGGCTGGTGCTGGCCACGCGCCAGATCGCCGCGCGCCCGGCCTACGCGGTGGTGCAGGTCAGCAGCCTGGCCGTGGGTCTGCTTGCGCTCGTGCTGCTGGTGCTGCTGCGCACCGACCTGATCGCGAGCTGGCAGCAGGCCACGCCCGCCAGCGCGCCCGACCGCTTCGTCATCAACATCCAGCCCGATCAGGCCGAGGATTTTCGCGCGCTGCTCGCGAAGGCGGGCGTGACGCACTACGACTGGTATCCGATGTTTCGCGGCCGCCTCGTGGCCGTCAACGGCCGCGCCGTGAGCGCCGCCGACTATGCCGACGAGCGCGCGCAGGGGCTGGTGGAGCGCGAATTCAACCTCTCGCACACGCCGCAGGCGCCCGAGCACAACACCATCGTGGCCGGGCACTGGACGCCGGGCGAGGCGGCCGCGGTGAGCGTGGAAGAGGGCATCGCCCAGACCCTGGGGCTCAAGCTCGGCGACGTGCTGCGCTTTGACATGGCAGGCGTGACGAGCGAGGCGCGCATCACCAGCCTGCGCAAGGTGGACTGGAGCTCGATGCGCGCCAACTTCTTCGTGCTCTACCCGCTGGCGGACATGCCCGACGTGTCCGTCACCTACCTGGCGGCCTACCGCGCGCCGCCCGAGCGGGGCTTCGACAACGCGCTGGTGCGGCGCTTTCCCAACGTCACCAACGTGGATCTGAGCGCCACGCTGGCGCAGGTGCAGGGCGTGCTTGCGCAGGTGGTGCGCGCGGTGGAGTTCCTCTTTGCCTTCACGCTGGCCGCGGGGCTCATCGTGCTGTTCGCGGCGGTGACGGCCACACGCGAAGAAAGGACAAGGGAATTTGCCATCATGCGTGCCCTGGGTGCGCGCGAGCGCCTGCTGCGCCAGGTGCAGCGGGCCGAGCTGGCCGGTGTGGGCCTGCTTGCCGGTCTGCTCGCCAGCAGCGTGGCCATGCTGGTGGGCGGCCTGCTGGCGCTGTACGTCTTCGACTTCACGTGGACGGCGCCGCTTTGGGTTCCGCTGGCGGGTGCCGCCGCGGGCGCGCTGCTGGCGCTTGCGGCGGGCTGGTGGGGCCTGCGCGATGTGCTGCGCCGGCCCGTGGTGCAGACGCTGCGCGAGGCCGCGCAGTGATGGAGGAAGTGGTCGTGAATCAGGCGGTAAATGCGGGGGGCGTGCCCGACTGGGCCGATGCACCCGAGGGCGAGGGCTGGAACTGGCTGGCGCAGGATGCGGACGGGTGCTGGTTCTGGTATCGAACCGAGCCGAAACTGAACTGGTCGGGCGGCGTGTGGCGCTCCAATTCGCGCAACCAGCAGCCGGCGGGCGAAGGCGCACCCAACCCCGATTGGGACCGCACGATGCGGGTGCGCCCGGGCGCCGAAACGCCTGGGTCGGCTGAGACACAATAGCGCCCGGCCGCGCGTCCCGATGTCCCTGAACCGGCGCGGCCCGAGCAGAGGAGGGCAGTGATGTCGCAGGTGGATTGGATGGTGCTGGCACTGCTGGCCGTGGTGTTGATCTGGGTCGTCTCGGCCTACAACCGGCTGGTGGTGCTCAGGAACCGCATCGCCAATGCCTTCGGGCAGATCGACGTGCAGCTCAAGCGCCGCCACGATCTCGTGCCCAACCTGGTGGAGGCGGCGCGCGGCTACCTGAAGCACGAAGCCGGCACCCTCGAAGCCGTGATCAAGGCGCGCGCGCAGGCGCTGGGCGCGGCGCAGGCGGCGCGCGAGGCGCCGGGCGATGCCGCGCGCATGGGGCAGCTGGCGCAGGCCGAGGCCCTGCTCGGCGGCAGTCTCGGGCGGCTGATGGTGCTGACCGAAAACTATCCCGAACTCAAGGCCGATGCGACGATGCGCGAGCTCTCCGAGGAGCTCACGAGCACGGAAAATCGCATCGGCTTCGCGCGCCAGGCCTACAACGACCAGGTGCTGGAGTTCAACGACGCGGCCACGCAGTTCCCCGCGCTGGTCGTCGCGCGGCTGTTCGGGTTTGGCGCCGCGCCCATGCTGCGTTCCACGCAGAGCGCCGAAGAGCGCGAGGTGCCCAGGGTTCAGTTCTGAACGGCACAGCCCGCGCTGCATGAAATTCTGGGACAGGCAGAACGCCGCGCGCGCCGAAACCCGGCGCCTGCTGCTGGCCTTCGGCCTCGCGGTGCTGCTGCTGCTCGTGGGGGTGCATCTGGCGCTGGCGCTGGCCTGGCTCGTCATGGCGGCGCTGCTGCCGGTGCACCTGCCGTTTCCGGCGGGGTTCATGGCCACCAACGTCGGGGTGTCGCTGCTGCTGGTGCTGGGCGGCTGGTGGATAGAGACGTCCAATCTGCGCGGCGGCGGCGTGAAACTGGCGCGGCGCATCGGCGCGCGCGAGGCGCGGCCCGGCGTCTCGCATGCCGAGCAGCGGCTGTGCAACGTCGTCGACGAGCTGTGCATCGCCGCACACATGCCGCGCCCGCAGGTCATGGTGCTGCCGCATGCCGAGGCCATCAACGCCTTCGCTGCCGGCTGGGACGAGGACGACGCGGTGGTCGCCGTCACGCAGGGGGCGCTCGATTACCTCGATCGCGAGGAGCTGCAGGGCATGGTGGCGCATGAGCTCAGCCATCTGCACGAGGGTGACACGCGCCTGAAGATGCGGCTGGCGGGCATGGTCTTCGGCCTGGAGCTGATCACCAACTTTGGCGACGAGGTGCGCGAGCGCGGCGGGCTGGCGTGGTGGTTCGGCAGCGCCATCATGGTGGCGGGCAGCGCCGGCTGGCTCACGGGGCGCTTGCTCAAGGCCGCGGTCTCGCGCCAGCGCGAGCTCCTGGCGGATGCGCGCGCGGTGCAATGGACGCGCAGCCGCGACGGCCTGGGACAGGTGCTGCGCAAGGTGATGACGCAACGCGCACAGCAGGAGCCGGGCAGGCGCTCGGCCCGGGCCGATGACGGTGGCCTGGCGCATCCGGCCGTTGAGCACATGCTGCTGGTGCAGGCGCCCGATGAGCGGCGCTGGCTGCGGCGCCTGGACAGCCACCTTCCGCTCAGGGAGCGCGTGCGGGCGATCTACAGCCGCCCCATGGCGCCGCTGCCGGTGGCGCCCGTCCAGGTGGCGCCCGAGTCCGGGCGGCGTGAGGCGGTGATGCCGGGCGCGACGCCGCTGGCGGCGCAATTCGATCCGTTCGCACGCCGCGGGCAGGCGTAAGCGGCGTCCCCGGTGGCCTTGCTCCCCGGTGCGCTCCGTGGCGGGCGGGCTGTCGCCACCCGTTCGTGACACTATTGAACCAATAGCTGCTTGCGCTTGACTGGCAAGCGTTACAGCCTGTTTTAGCTAAAAATGGGCGATCGCGGAGGTTGCTCGCCCGCTCAGGTCTTGCGCCGATGGGGCTGCAGCAGCACCACGAGCGCCCCGGCGCCGCCGTCGGCCGGGCGTGCCTGCACGAAGGCGAGGACCTCGCGTTTTTGCACCAGCCAGGCCTGCACGCGGCCCTTGAGCACCGGCGCCTTGCCCGGCGAGCCCAGCCCCTTGCCGTGGATGATGCGCACGCAGCGCAGCCCCGTGCGGTGCGCGAGGCGGATGAACATCGCCAGCGCCTCTCGCGCCTCGTCGCGGCGCAGGCCGTGCAGGTCGAGCTGGCGCTGGATGCTCCAGTGCCCGGCACGCAGCTTGCGCGTCACGTCGGGGCCGATGCCGGGGCGGCGAAAGCTCATCTGGTCATCGACGTCGAGCAGCGTGCTGACGTCGAACTCGTCGCTGAGCGACTCGATCAGCACCTGCCTTTCGTCGAGTTCGCGTTGCAGCGGGCGCGGCTCGGGCGCGGGGGGCGCGAACCGGTGGCGCGCCTGGCCGCTCCTGAGCGGCTGCACCTGGCCCACCGCGCTTTCGAACAGATGCTGCGCCGCCCAGGCCCGTTGCCTGGCCTCGCGCTCGGCCTGCTCGCGTGCCGCTTCGCGTTCCTGCGCCGCCTGCAGCGCGCGGCGCAGCTGCGCCAGCTCGCCCAGCGAGCGCACGAGCAGGCGTGTCCTCGGGCGCTGAGCGGCCGAGCGCGCGGGTGTCACACCAGGCCCCTCTCGGCCATCGACAGCGCCCCGCCCGGCGCGACGATGATGTGGTCGAGCACGCGCACGTCGATCAGCGCCAGCGCGCTTTTGAGCGTCTGCGTCAGCGCCTCGTCGGCGCGGCTCGGTTCCAGGCTGCCGCTGGGGTGGTTGTGCGCCAGCACCACGCTCGCGGCGCCATGGTGCAGCGCGCGCAGCACCACCTCGCGCGGATAGACCGCTGTCTGCGTGAGCGTGCCGCGAAACAGCTCTTCGAAGACGATCAATCGGTGCTGACTGTCGAGCAGTAGCAGCGCGAACACTTCGTGTGGCTGCGCGCCCAGGTGCAGCTGTAGGTAGTGGCGCACGGCCTCGGGCGTGTCGAGCACGGCGCGCTCCCTGAGCTGCTGCGCCAGCGCCCGGCGGGCGAGCTCCATCACCGCGAGCAGCTCGGTGCGCTTGGCCGGACCCAGGCCCTTGATGCGCTTGAGATCGTCGCCGCTGGCGGCTAGCAGCCCGGCGATGCCGCCGAAGCCGCCCGTGGCCTTGCCGCTGGCCGCGTCGTGCGTCGGTGCGCCCAGCAGCTCCTGCGCCAGTTGCAGCACGCCCTTGCCCTGGATGCCGGTGCGCAGCAGCAGCGCCAGCAGCTCCGCGTCCGACAGGGCGGCCGCGCCGCGTGCCAGCAGTTTTTCGCGTGGCTGGCTGTCGGCAGGCAGGTCTTTGAGCGGTGGCATGGCGGGTCAGCGATAGGGGTTTGGCGGTATTTCCTAGAATCGGGCAGTTTATCCAGGGCACGCTGTCATGACAGATTCCTCCGCCACCGCCGCGCCTGCGAAGGTCGAGCAAGGCTCCTTCCTCACGCTGCACTACCGCCTGGCGGGCCCGGCGGGCGACGTGATCAACACCTTCGCGAGCCGCCCGGCGACGATTTCGGTCGGCACGGGCGAGCTTTCGCCTGCGCTGGAGGCGCGCCTCATCGGCTTGGCCGAGGGCGCGCGCGTCACCTTCGAGGTGCCGGCGGGCGAGGCCTTTGGCGAGCGCAACCCCGAGATGCAGCAGTGGGTGGCCAAAAAGCTGCTGGACGACATGGGCGACCCCGAGGACGTCTACCACGTGGGCGAGGTGGTGGAGTTCGCCACGCCCGACGGCAGCGGCACCTATGCCGGCGCGGTGCTGGAGGTGCGCGAGGACGGCGCGCTGCGCGTCGATTTCAACCACCCGCTGGCGGGCCGTCCCGTCACGTTCGAAGTACAGATCATCGGAGTGTTATGAGCGTCAACAAACCCCAGGAAGTCCTCCTTGCGCAGCCGCGCGGCTTTTGCGCGGGGGTCGATCGCGCGATCGAGATCGTCGAGCGCGCGCTGGTCAAGTTCGGCGCGCCCATCTACGTGCGCCACGAGATCGTGCACAACACCTACGTGGTCAACGACCTCAAGGCCAAGGGCGCGATCTTCGTCGAGGAGCTGGAGGGCATTCCCAAGGGCTCGATCGTGATCTTCTCGGCCCACGGCGTGAGCCGCGCGCTGCAGGAAGAAGCCGTGGCCCGGGGCCTGAAGGTCTACGACGCCACCTGCCCGCTCGTGACCAAGGTGCACGTGGAGGTGGCCAAGCTCGCGCGCGAGGGCTACGAATTCATCATGATCGGCCACGCCGGCCATCCCGAGGTCGAAGGCACGATGGGCCAGCTCGACGGTGGCATCTACCTGGTGCAGGATCTGTCGGACGTGGCGAAGATTACGCCGCGCCAGACCGAGAAGCTCGCGCTCGTGACGCAGACCACGCTCTCGGTCGATGATGCGCGCGAGATCACCGCGGCGATCCGCGCGCGCTTTCCCGCCGTGCGCGAGCCCAAGCAGCAGGACATCTGCTACGCCACGCAGAACCGCCAGGATGCGGTCAAGCTTCTGACGCGCCAGGTGCAGATGATCATCGTCGTGGGCAGTGCAACCAGCTCCAACAGCAACCGCCTGCTGGAACTGGCCCAGCGCATGGGCACGCCCGCGCACATGATCGACAGCGCCGACGAACTCAGGAATGAATGGTTTGACGGCATGATGCGCGTGGGCCTGACGGCCGGAGCCTCGGCGCCGGAAATCCTGGTGCAGCAGGTGATCGCGCGCATCAAGGAGATCAGCGGTGTCGCGGTGCGCACCATGGAGGGTGTGACCGAAGACATGCGCTTTCCGCTGCCCAAGGGGCTCAAGCTGGACGGCGAGGAGCAGCCCGAGCGCTCGGCGCTGCACGTGCGCGCGCAGGGTGCGGATTCAGTCAAACTCTGAATTGATAGCTGCAAGCGCTTCATGGATAAGGTCTGGAGCCATTTTTGACTCATATCTTCGGCGCGGCCGTCTGAGAGGCCCCACAATCAGGGCATCTCAGCTGACCTGAACCCATGGTCGAAATCGCCGTTCTGTTGGCGCTCATCGTGCTCAATGGCCTGTTCGCCATGTCCGAACTGGCGCTGGTGTCCGCGCGCAGGGCGCGGCTGCAAAAGCTCATCGACGAGGGCGACGCAGGCGCCATCGCCGCGGCCCGGCTGGGCGACAACCCCACGCGCTTTCTCTCCGCCATCCAGATCGGCATCACCTCGATCGGCGTGCTCAATGGCATCGTCGGCGAATCGGCGCTGGCGCAGCCGCTGTCTCGCTGGCTGATCAATTGGGGGATGCAGGCCAAGACGGCGGGCTATCTGTCGCTGGGCGTGGCGGTCGTCGTCATCACTTACTTTTCCATCGTGGTGGGGGAGCTCGTGCCTAAGCGCCTGGGCCAGAGCCACCCCGAGCTGCTTGCGCGCATCGTGGCGCGGCCCATCGACGGCCTGGCGCGCGCCACGCGCCCCTTCGTGCGACTGCTCACCATCTCCACGGAGGCGCTGTTGCGCCTGATCGGTGTGAGCGAGGGGAGCGCGACGGTCACCGAGGACGAAATCCACGCCATGCTCGCCGAGGGCACGAGCGCGGGCGTGATCGAGCGCGACGAGCATCAGATGGTGCGCAACATCTTTCGTCTGGACGAACGGCGCATCGGCTCGCTCATGGTGCCGCGCGCGGACGTGGTGTTCCTGGATGTGCTCGACCCCTTCGAGCACAACCTGGCGTGCATCGAGCACTCCAGCCACGCGCACTTTCCCGTCGTCCGCGGCGGCATGGAGCACATCCTGGGCGTGGTGCGCGCGCGCCAGTGGCTGGCCCGCGTGCTGCGCGACCCGGCCGCGCAGGCGCTCGACACCGAGCTGCTGCAGCCGCCGCTGTACGTGCCCGAGACCATCGACAGCATGGAGTTGCTGCACGATTTTCGCCGCTCGGGCGTGCACATGGCTTTCGTCGTCGATGAATATGGCGAGGTTCAGGGCATCGTCACCGTGCAGGACCTGGTGGAAGCGATCACCGGCGAGTTCAAGACGCACGACCCCGGCGACGCCTGGGCGGTGCAGCGCGCCGACGGCTCGTGGCTGCTGGACGGCCACATCCCCCTGCCCGAGCTCAAGGAATGCCTGGGCCTGGCCAGTTTGCCCGAGGAAGACAAGGGCCGCTACCAGACGCTCGCGGGCATGCTCATGCGGCTCAGCGGCAGGCTGCTGAGCGAGACCGACGTGGTGCAGTGGGAGCAGTGGAGCTTTGAAGTCGTAGACATGGACGGCAAGGCCATCGACAAGGTGCTCGCCACGCGGCTGCTCGACGCGCAGGAATCCTCAGGTCCATAGATCCAGTGGCGGATCGGCCACCATGGCGCGCAGGATGTCGGTGCGCGAGACGAAGCCGATGCAGTACCCGCCTTCGTCCGTCACGGGCAGGCCCGGCAGTCCCGTCTCCAGGAATACGCGCGCCAGGCGCCGCAGGTCCGTGTCGGGCGTCACGGTGGGTACGGGGCTGGCCATCACCTGCGCCACCGGTCGGCGCGCGAGTGCAATCGCCTGCTCGATGGCGCCGGGCTCGGGCAGTAGATCGAGCGGTGCCATGTCGGCGCGCAGCAGCAACCCGATGACCTGCCCGCGCTCATCCACTACCGGCGCCTGCGCCACGTGGTGCTGTGCCATCGTCTGCCAGGCGTCGTTCACGCGCATGCGTGGCGTCACGGTGATGGCGCCCTGCGTCATCACGCCGCTCACGTGCTTGACGATCTGGCGTGGCTGCGACGGGCCCGCGGCCGTTTGTTCGTAGGCGGAGATGGGCGCCGGGCGGCTGGCCGGGCCGCCGCTGGCGTCGCGCTCCACCGTGGGCTGGGTCGGCGCGAATGCGTCGTCGTCCTGCGAGCGCGTGCGTAGCGCCTGCGGCCGCGCCACGCGCCTGAGTCCGCTCACGGCCGAAATCGCGTCAGCGTCACCCTTGGCCAGGCGCCCGGTGGGGCCGAAGACAAAGAACATGATGGCATCCCCCTGTCTCTGTATATCGGCAACTGCCGCCTAAAATTGCGCACTATGCTAGACATCCTGATGCTGCGCAAAGACTTGGCTTCGGTCGTTGCGCGCCTGCAAACCCGCAAGAACCCCCAGCCTTACCTCAACGTCGCCGCCTTCGAGGCGCTGGAGGCCGAGCGCAAGGCCATCCAGACGCGCACCGAAGAGCTGCAGTCCACGCGCAACCGCCTGTCCAAGCAGATCGGCATGCTGATGGGCAAGGGCGAGAAAGACGCTGCCGAAGCCGCCAAGGGCGAAGTGAACGCGCTCAAGGGCGAGCTTGATGCCTCGGCCGCGCGGCTCGAACAGATCCAGCACGAGCTGCAGGCCGTGCTCGCCGCCGTGCCCAACCTGCCGCACGAAAGCGTGCCCGTGGGCGCGGACGAGCATGCCAACGTCGAGGTGCGCCGCTGGGGCACGCCGCGCGCCTTCGACTTCGCCGCCCAGGACCACGTCGATCTGGGCGCGCCGCTGGGGCTGGATTTCGATACCGCCACCAAGCTCACCGGTGCGCGCTTTGCCGTGATGAAGGGCGGCATCGCCCGCCTGCATCGGGCGCTGGCGCAGTTCATGCTGGACGTGCACACCGCCGAGCACGGCTACACCGAGTGCTACGTGCCCTACATCGTCAACGCCGAGACGCTGCGCGGCACCGGCCAGCTGCCGAAATTCGAGGCCGACCTGTTCGCCGCGCAGAAGGGCGGGCAGGACGCCGAGCCCGCCCCCGACCACGCCCAGCTCTATCTGATCCCCACGGCCGAGGTGCCGCTGACCAATTTCATGCGCGATCGTGTGGTGCCCGAGAGCGAATTGCCCATCCGCCTGACCGCGCACACGCCGTGTTTCCGTTCCGAGGCCGGCAGCTACGGGCGCGACACGCGCGGCATGATCCGCCAGCACCAGTTCGACAAGGTCGAGATGGTGCAGATCGTGCACCCCGAAAAGAGCTACGAGGTGCTCGAGGAGATGACGCGCCACGCCGAGACCATCCTGCAAAAGCTCGGCCTGCCCTACCGCGTGGTGAGTCTGAGCACCGGCGACATGGGCTTCGGCGCCGCCAAGACCTATGACCTGGAAGTGTGGCTGCCCGCGCAGAACACTTACCGCGAGATCAGCTCGGTCTCCAACTGCGAAGCCTTCCAGGCGCGGCGCATGCAGGCGCGCTTCAAGAATGCGCAGGGCAAGAACGAGCTCGTGCACACTCTGAACGGCTCGGGTGTCGCCGTCGGGCGCGCGCTCGTCGCGGTGATGGAAAACTACCAGCAGGCGGATGGTTCCATCACCGTCCCTGAAGTACTGCGCTCGTACATGGGTGGTCTGGAGCGCCTCACCCCCTGAATTCGCCGCTACAATCGCCGGTTCGAGTCGCGGAGAGGTGGCAGAGTGGTCGAATGTACCTGACTCGAAATCAGGCGTAGGTGTAAGCCTACCGAGGGTTCGAATCCCTCCCTCTCCGCCAGTCACTAGAAGGGGTTGGCAGGCGCTTGGCCGCTAGCCCCTTTTCTTTGCGGCTTCCTCTGAGACGGCGGTCCGCAGCAGAGGTAGTACCCCGGCAAACCGTGTAGGGCCGCATGCGCTCTCTTGTCCACATGAGCCACTGCGCATCGCGCCACTCACGACGGCAAAAGATCAGCGATGCCTACGATGCATGGGTCGCCAGTCGGTTCCCTGGCGACGCATTTCGCTCCAAAACTTCTTTCTCCTGCCGGTAGGAATGCATGTTGTGGATGTGAAGTTGCGAAAACGGGTGATGCCGGGTTCCATGAGGTCTTCCGGGGCACCCGGCGACAACAGTTTTGCTCTTGGCAAAGCAATTCTTGACCGTACTGCCTGGAGACTTGCTGGCTAATTCAGGGTGGTTGCAGCAGCCGCTGCACGCGTTGCCACTGCGCGACCTGCCACAGTCGTGCCACGGCAGCGCTGGCCTGCGTGGTATCGATTGCGCCGCCATAGGCCGCTAGGCGCAGCGCCTTCGCGGTGATCTCCTCGCGCGACAGGGTGTTGCCTGGGTCGCCCTTGGGTTCATCCACGCGGCCGTGCAGCGTGCGGCCATCGGCGGTGCGCACCGTCACCTTGCCGATCCAGCGGCGCGGGTAGGCGGCGTCCACTTCGGCATCGAGCTCCATGCGCACCTTGTCGCGCAGGGCCACGGTCTCGGGCGCCAGATACTCGTTGTCGAACGCGGCCAGGCCCGCATGGCCAAAGCGCGCGGCCAGGGCCAGTACCGTGCCCATGGAGAACTTGGACTGGTGCACCGTGGTTGGCGAGACCACCGGCCCCAGCACGTCGATGGCGCCCTGGTGCACATGGCAGGTCACCTGCGCAATGTCGGCGGGCTTGAGACCGTGCTCGAGCATCACCTGCTGCAGCGCGTCGGCCGCGGGGTGGGTGTGGCGGCACGAGGCATGCCATTTGAACGATGTCTCGGCCGTGGCCCAGCGCGTGCCCAGGCCGTCCGTCAGCTTGGCGGGATTGGCGTCGCTGGACATACCCGCGGCCATGCCTTGCGGGCCGGTGAAGATGTCCTGCGCGCCGGTGAAGCCGTCCTGGGCCAGGAAGGCGGCCATCAGCCCGGCGGCGGCAGCGTGCGCAGTGTGCAGCTGCTTGCTGTCGGCCGCGGTGCGCAAAAACTCCCACAGCCCCGCCGACTGCGTGCCGGCCGAGCCAAAGGCGTGCTGCATCTGCGCGGGTGTCAGTTCCAGCAGGCGCCCCACTGCAGCGGCCGCCGCCAGCGTGCCCGCCGTGGCCGTGGTGTGGAACACCTTGTAATGGCTGCGGCCCAAAAATTCACCTACGCGGATGCCGACCTCGTAGCCCGCCACGCAGGCCGCCATCAGTTGCGCGCCGCTGGCGCCGATCTGCTGCGCCACGGCCAGCGCGGGCGGGAAGACCACGGCCGCCGGGTGGAACACCGAGCCGTTGTGCACATCGTCCTGCTCGGCCACATGGCTGGCCGCAGCGTTGGCCAGCGCGGCCATCATGGGGCTGGTGGTGACGCCGTGGCCTATCACTTCGCTGGGGCCTTGCGCAGGCCCCTGCGACAGCGCGAAGCGCGTGATGCTGGCCACGGGCCTCGCGCGGCAGCCGGCCAGCACGGAGCCGAACCAGTCCACCCACAGGTCTTCGGTGCGGCGCTGCACGGGCGCGGGCACGTCGCTCCATTGCAGCGTGGCGGCAAACTGGGCCAGGGGGTGAGTAGCGGCTTGGGTTTCTTGCTTCATTTTTGGCTAAAGTGCTTATGCATCAAGCGCGAGTAGCTATGTTTTTTGATTTATAAAGGTTATGAGCGTTGCAGCGCGTCGATCTGCTCGGCGCTCCAGCCCAGCTCGGCCAGGATGGCGGCGTTGTGCTGGCCCACGGCGGGGATTTGGTCCATGCGGTAATCGAACGCGCTGTTCACGCCGGGCGGCAGCAGGGCCGGGATGCGGCCCACGGGGGAATCCACCTCGCTCCAGCGCTGGCGTGCCGCCAGTTGCGGGTGCGCCCACAGGTCGGCCATGTCGTTCACGCGGGCGTTGGCGATGCCCGCTGCATCAAGCCGCTCGACCACCTGCGCGGCCGTAAGCGCCGCGAAGCTCTGCGCGATCAGCGCCTGCAGCGCGTCGCGGTGGGCGTTGCGCTGGGCGTTGGAACAGAAGCGCGCATCGACCGCCACCTCGGGGCGCAGCAGCACGGTGTCGCAAAAGGCCTTCCATTCGCGCTCGTTTTGCAGGCCCAGCATCACCGTCTTGCCATCGCCCGCCACGAACGGGCCATAGGGGTAGATGCTGGCGTGCGATGCGCCGGTGCGCGGCGGTGGGGGCGCGCCGTCGAAGGCGTAATACAGCGGGTAGCCCATCCACTCGCCCATGGCTTCGAGCATGGACACGTCGATGTGGCTGCCCTCGCCCGTCCTGCCGCGCAGCAACAGGGCCGAGAGGATGTTGGTATAGGCATACATGCCGGCGGCGATGTCGGCCACCGAGATGCCGGACTTGGACGGCGTCTCGGGCGTGCCGGTCACCGACAGGAAGCCCGCCTCGCTCTGGATCAAGAGGTCGTAGGCCTTCTTGTCGCGGTACGGGCCGTCGGCGCCGTAGCCGCTGATGTCGCACACGATGAGCTTGGGGTTGTGCACCTTCAGGGCTTCATACGACAGACCCATGCGCGCGGCGGCGCCGGGCGCCAGGTTCTGCACCAGCACGTCGGCGGTCTTGAGCAGCTGCAGCAGCGCGGCCTTGGCCTGGGGCTGCTTGACATCCAGCGCCAGGCTTTCCTTGCTGCGGTTGATCCAGGTGAAGTGCGAGGACTGGCCCTTCACGCGCTGGTCGTAGCCGCGCGCGAAGTCGCCGCTGCCGGGGCGCTCCACCTTGATGACGCGCGCGCCCAGGTCGGCCAGCTGACGCGTGCAGAACGGCGCGGCCACCGCATGTTCGAGCGAGATGACGGTGATGCCGTCGAGGGGGCGGGTCATGGCGGCCATGTCAGAACGAGCGGGGCAGGCCCAGGATGTGCTCGGCCACGTACGAATAAATCATGTTGGTCGAGATCGGCGCCACCTGGTACAGGCGCGTTTCGCGGAATTTGCGCTCGATGTCGTATTCGCAGGCAAAGCCAAAGCCGCCGTGGGTCTGCAGGCAGACGTTGGCCGCTTCCCAGCTGGCCTTGGCCGCCAGGTACTTGGCCATGTTGGCCTCGGCGCCGGCGTTCTGGTGGGCGTCGATCTTCTCGCAGGCCTTCCAGCGCATCAGGTTGGCGGCCTCCAGCTCGATGAAGGCATCGGCAATCGGGAACTGCACGCCCTGGTTCTGGCCGATGGGGCGGTTGAACACCACGCGCTCGTTCGCGTACTTGGTGGCGCGGTCGATGAACCAGTAGCCGTCGCCGATGCACTCGGCGGCGATCAGCGTGCGCTCGGCGTTCAGGCCGTCCAGCAGGGTCTTGAAGCCCTTGCCCTCTTCGCCCAGCAGCGCGTCCTCGGGGATTTCGAGGTTGTCGAAGAACAGCTCGTTGGTCTCGTGGTTGACCATGTTCAGGATGGGGCGCACGGTGAGGCCGTTGCCAATCGCCTGGTGCAGGTCGATCAGGAAGCAAGACAGGCCATCGGAGCGCTTCTTCACCTGATCGGCGGGTGTGGTGCGGGCCAGCAGAATCATCAAATCGCTGTGCTGGATGCGCGAGATCCAGACCTTCTGGCCATTGATCACCCAGCGGCCATCCTTCCTGACGGCGCTGGTCTTGAGCTTGGTGGTGTCGCTGCCGGTGGTGGGCTCGGTCACGCCCATGGACTGGATGCGCAGCTCGCCGGCGGCAATCTTGGGCAGGTACGTTTCCTTTTGCGCCTGAGAGCCGCTGCGCACGATGGCGTTCATCACGTACATCTGGCCATGGCAGGCGCCGGAGTTGCCGCCGCTGCGGTTGATCTCTTCCATGATGACCGAGGCCTCGGCCATGGTCAGGCCCGAGCCGCCGTATTCCTGCGGGATCAGCGCGGCCATCCAGCCGGCTTGGGTCAGGGCATCGACAAACTCCTCGGGATAGCCGCGGGCCTCATCGACCTTGCGGAAGTATTCGTCGGGGAACTGGGCGCACAGGGCGCGCACGGCGTCGCGGATTTCCTGGTATGGGTCGGGCGGGTGGATCATGGTGTTTTTGGCATCTGACGCTTGCATGGCAAGCGTTAATAGCTATTTATTTGATAGTTTCTAGACCAGCGTGGCCGTGCCCTGCATGGTGAGGAACCCCTCGTGGTCCTGCGCCCACAGTTCGATGGTCTTGCCGTCGCTTGAGGGTTTGCCGTGCACGCTGAACGGATGCAGGTCGAAGGTGGGCCGCACGGCGCGGAAGTCGAAGCTCGCGACCCGCGCGCCGGGCAGGCTGCGGCGCAGCAGGTCCAGCAGCAGCGTGGCGATCAAAGGGCCGTGCACGATCAGGCCGGGGTAGCCCTCGACCTCGGTCACGTACTTGCGGTCGTAGTGGATGCGGTGGCCGTTGAAGGTGAGCGCGGAGTAACGGAACAGGACCACCGCATCGGCCGTGATGGTGCGTGACCACGCGGCCTCACCATCCAGTGGCGGCTTTTGCGGCGTGGGTGCCGCCTCCCCGGACCGGGCGGCCGAGCGGTAGACGATGTCGTGCTCCTCGGTCAGTGCCAGGCCGTTCTCATTCGAGAAGCGGTGCTCCACCAGCACGAACAGCAGCTCGCCCGAACGCCCCGCCTTGTGCTTGACCGACTGGATGGTCGACTGGCGCTGCACCTGCTGGCCCACCTGCAGCGGGTTGGCGGCCTCCCAGCGCAGGCGCCCACCCGCCCACATGCGGCGCGGCAGCGGCACGGGCGGCAGAAAGCCGCCGCGCCTGGGATGCCCGTCGGGGCCGATCTCGCTGGCCCGCGCATGCGGCAAAAAGTACAGCCAGTGCCACAGCGGCGGCACGGCGGTGCCGGCGGCGGGTGCTGGATCGTCGCGGTCCAGCGTGGCCGACAGCGCTGCGATGGGGGTGGCCGTGAGGGTGTCGTTCAGGGTCTCGCTCTTGCCCTGCCACGTTTGCAGATGCGCGAGCAGGGCAGCATCGATCAGGATGTCGTTCATGGCCCGATCGTCCGTCCGGGCAGGCCGGCGCGCAATCCGTGTTTGTAAAAGCACGCCTTCGGCACGCTTGAAGGCCACCGTCCCTTGCGGGCGCGGATGGCGTGGTACGGTGAGGCACTCTTTAAAAGTGAGCTGCTTGCGCCTTGTCGCAGACTTTTTCGGATATTTTCATATCCGAAATCGTTCTTCAGAAAGTGATGAATGCTATCTTTTAAGTAGCGTATTACCCGATTCGCAGCGTCCCTTGCGCATCGGCCACGAGCAGTTCCACCAGCTCGCGGGCGAAGGAGGGCAGGGCGTCGAGGCTGCGCACGCAGATCTGCATCTCGCGCACCGCCCAGTCGTCGGACAACGGCACGAGGGCGATGCGCATCGCCTGCGCGTGGCGGCGGGCGGCCGATTCAGGCAGCACGCCCACGCCCACGCCGGACTCGATCATGCGGCAGGCGGTCTCGAAGTTGCCCACCTGGATGCGCAGCCGGATCGGGCGGTGCAACTGGTCGCTGGCCTGGCGCAGGAAGGCGTGGATGGCCATCGATTCGTGCAGGCCGATCTGCTCCAACGCCAGCGTGTCGGCGAAGGCGATCTGCGCCTGGCCGTCCAGCGCGTGGCCACGCGGCACCACCAGCACCAGGCGGTCGCGGCGGTAGGGCAGGGTCTGCAGGCTTTCGGTGCGCACCAGGCCGGCGACGATGCCGATGTCCGTCTGCCCCTCGGTCACGGCGCGCACGATGTCGTGCGACGGGCGCTCGCGCAGGTCGATGTTCACGTCCGGATTGCGGCTCAGGTAGTGGCGCAGCACCGGGGGCAGGAACTCGCCCAGCGAGGTGGTGTTGGCGAACACGCGCACGTGGCCCTTGATGCCGCGCACGTATTCCTGCATGTCGCCGCGCAGGTGTTCCAGCTGGCCCAGCACGATGCGCGCGTGTGTCACGAAGGCCTGGCCGGGCGGCGTCAGCGTCACGCCCTGGCTGGTGCGGTACAGCAGCTTGGTGCCCATGCTCTCTTCCAAGTTCTTGACGCGCGTGCTCGCCGCTGGCAGGGAGATGAAGGACAGCTCGGCGCCGCGCGTCATGCTGTTGGCGTCGGCGATGTGCGTCATCAGGCGCAGGTCCACAAGGTCGAAATGCATGGCCATGCGGGCCATTGTAGAAACGCCGACCGCCGCTGGCGGCGCAGGCGCATCGGGCGCGGGCGTCTGCCCGCGGCCCCGGTGTGCCGCGCTAGCCCTTGGGCTCCTCATGCATCTTCTTGAAGTGCATCAGCCCCGGCGCCCACATGTGCTTGACCGGGTCCACGTCCACGTGCACGACGGCGCACTTGCCGCTGGCCAGCGCTCGCTCCAGCGCGGGCCTGAGTTCGCGCGGGTCCGAGACGCGCTCGCCGTGCGCGCCCATGGAGCGGGCCAGCATGTCGAACTGAATCTCGCCCAGATCCGCCTTGATGGTCTCCTCGGGGCCCAGGTGCTTGAGCAGCAGCGTCTTGATGGGCCGCAGCATGAACTGCTGGTTCATCTTGACCATACCCCACTGGCGGTCGCTGAGCACGATGTAGATCACCTGCGCGTGGTTGCGCACCGCGGTTTCCACCTCCTGCGGGTGAAAGCCGAAGGCGCCGTCGCCGATGATGCAGCACACGGGCCTGCCCGGCAGCGCAATGGCCGCGCCCACGGCCTGCGACATGCCCGCGCCCAGCATGCCGAACTTGAAGGTCGAGACGATGCGGTTGGGCACGAGCGCGCGGTGGTAGAACATGGCCCAGATCGTGGCGTTGCCGCCGTCGGCCACGAGCACGCTGTCGCTGGGAAAGACTTCGCCGCAGACCGCGCCGATGTGCGCCGGGTGCATGGGGGCGGCCATGTCGGCAAGCGCCTTGTCCCATTTGGCGCGCTCGCCCTGCATGGCGCGGGCGTAGTCGGCGTTGCGCGTGCGCCGCTGCTGCAGCGGCATGCGCTCGACGCGGGTCTGCAGCGCCTCGGCGAGCTGGCGCAGGAATTGCCGGGCGTCGGCCACGATGGGCAGGTCGGCGGGCTTGTTCAGGCCGATGAGCTCGCCGTCGATGTCCACCTGGATGGTCTTTTGCTGGGCCGGATCGCGCCAGTAGGGCGGTCTTCCCCACCAGTCGGTTTCGCCCACGCGCGAACCGATGATCAAGGCCACGTCGGCGTTGTTGCGTACCAGGTGATTGACCGTCACGTGCGGCATGGGGATGGCCAGCGGTGAATCCTCGGACAGCACGCCGCGCGCGGCCCAGCTGGTAGTGACGGGCGCCTGCAGCAGCTCGGCCACGCGCGCCAGCTCCTCGAACGCCCCCGCGTGGATCACGCCGCTGCCCGCGTGGATCATGGGCAGCTGCGCCTGCGCCAGCCAGTCGGCGGCCTGATCCACCTGCTCTTGCCCCGCCACCAGCGGCATCACGTTGCGGTACTGGTGCGGCGCCCACGGGGCGGGCGCGGCGGTCTTGCCGTTCATGATGGTCTCGGGCACGTCCAGATGCACCACGCCGGGGCGGCCGAGCCAGCTCTTGCGCAGCGCCTTGCGGGCCAGCTCCGGCACGCGATCGAAGCTGGAGACGGCGGCGCTCCATTTGGCGATCTTCGAGATCACGCCGCTCTGGTCGAAGCACTGGTAGGCGCCGCCGCGGTCCGGGTACGTGATGCTGGGTCGGCGCGCGCTGGTGATGGCCAGCACCCGGTTGCCCTCGCCCTGTTCCACGACCAGGCCGGGCAGCAGGTTGGCCACGCCCGGGCCGTTGCTGGCCATGCACACGCCGAGCTTGCCGGTCAGGCGCGCGTACGCACCCGCCATGTGCGCGGCGCAGCTTTCGTGGCGCGGCGTGATGATTTCCATGCCGAGGCGGTGCAGCGCCTCGTAAAAGCCGAAGTAGGTGCCGTCGATGATGCCGAAGACCTTTTCCACGCCTTCGGCGCGCAGCATGCGCGCGAGGACTTCGCCCCCCGAGATTTCTGCCATGCTTGTCTCCTGTCGTGTTGCGTGTTTCGGTGCGCCGCCCTGCGTCGGTGCCTGCGGGCGGTGTGCGAACGGCATGATGGCTTGAAATCATTTTTCATGCAATCATGGAACTTGATATTTCATTTTCAGTTGATTTTGGACAAATATGGCGACAGACCCTTCATCGGCAGCGCTGCGCGCGATTGCGGTGCTCGAAGCGGTGGCAGGCGCGCCGGGGGCGCAGACGCTGAGCGATCTCATGGCGGCGACGGGCCTGGCCAAGCCGACCGCGCACCGCATCGCGCATCTGCTGGAGGATGCCGGTCTGCTGGTGCGCGAGCCCGACGGCAAGCGCTACGCGCCCGGGCCGCGCCTGTCGGCCATGGCGCTGCAGGTGCTGGCGGGCAGCCACTGGAACGCGCCGCGCCACGCCATCCTGCAGTCGCTGGTGCAGCGGCTGGGCGAGACCTGCAACCTCACCATGCTCGACGGCGCGCAGGTGGTGTACCTTGATCGCGTGGAGACGCAGTGGCCGCTGCGCCTGAGCTTCCAGCCCGGCTCGCGCGTGCCCGCGCACGCCAGCGCCAGCGGCAAGCTGCTGCTGGCCCTGCTGCCCGCGCGCGAGCGCCAGCGCATCCTCGAGCGGCTGCCGCTGCAGCGCTTCACCGCCGCGACGATCACGCAGGCGCAGGCGCTGCACGAAGAGCTGGCGCGGATACGCAAGAGCCGCGTGGGGCGCGACAACGAGGAATACCTCGATGGCACGGTCTGCGTGGCCGTGCCGGTGGAGGACGGGGCACTGCGCGTTCCGGCGGCGCTCGCCGTGCACGCGCCTCTGCCCCGCATGAGCCTGGAGCAGGCCATGGGCCACGTGCCGCTGCTGCGCGAGGCGGCGGCGCAGCTGGCGCACACGTTTTTCCCCGGCGAGCCTGTTTCTCCCGGCGGGCCTTCTTAAGATTCCTCTAAGCCAGCGCTCGCACACTGCCTTTCCATCGAAGCGATTCCTCCGGAAAGGCACACCATGAACTCCCTGATTTCCACCCCGCGCCGCCTCGTCGCGGCCCTGCTGGCCGCGGGCGTGCTGGGCGCCACGGGCGCCGGGCTGATGACGGCGCGCACGGCGCACGCGTTCTCCTTCGGCGAGTCGGCCCCCGTGGCCGCCGCCACCACCTCTGCGCCGGCCGCCGCGCCAGCCTTGATCACGCTGCCCGATTTTTCGCAGATCACACAGCGCTATGGCGCGGCGGTGGTCAACATCAGCGTGAGCGGCATGCGCAACGTCTCCGACACCGGCAGCGATGGCGATTCTGGCGCGGCGTCGCGCCAGGGCCAGGGTCCGCAGATCGATCCGGATGACCCGTTCGCGCCGTTCTTCCGCTATTTCGGTGTTCCCAATGGCGGGCGTGGCGGCCCGCAGATCCAGCAGCCGATGCGCGGTGAGGGCTCGGGCTTCATCATTGACCCCAATGGCATCGTGCTGACCAACGCGCACGTGGTCAAGGGGGCCGACCGGGTGACGGTCAAGCTCACCGATCGGCGCGAATTCAGGGCCAAGGTGCTGGGCTCCGACCCCAAGACCGACATCGCGGTGCTCAAGATCGACGCCACGGGCCTGCCCACGGTGAAACTGGGCAATTCCAGCAACGTCAAGGTGGGCGAATGGGTGCTGGCGATCGGCTCGCCCTTCGGTTTCGAGAATTCCGTGACGGCGGGCGTGGTCAGCGCCAAGGGGCGCACGCTGCCGGACGACAGCTACGTGCCCTTCATCCAGACCGACGCGGCGGTGAACCCGGGCAATTCCGGCGGGCCGCTGTTCAACACGCGCGGCGAGGTGGTGGGCATCAACTCGCAGATCTACAGCCGCACGGGCGGCTATCAGGGCGTTTCGTTCGCCATCCCGATCGAGGTGGCCACGCACGTGGAGCAGCAGATCATCAAGACCGGCAAGGTCGAACACGCGCGCCTGGGCGTGACGGTGCAGGGCGTGAACCAGACCTTCGCCAATTCGTTCAAGCTGGCCAAGCCCGAGGGCGCGCTCGTGGCCAATGTCGATGAAGATGGTCCCGCGGCCAAGGGAGGCCTGAAGACCGGCGACGTGATTCTGAAGATCAATGGCGAGCCCATCGTCACCTCGGGCGACCTGCCGGCCTACGTCGGCCAGTCGCTGCCGGGCCAGAAGGTGCAGCTCGACGTCTGGCGCGACGGCGCGGCCAAGACCCTCGTGGTCACGCTGGGCAATGCCAGTGACAAGAGCGGCAAGGTCGCGCAGGCGAGCGCGGGCGTGAAGAAGGGCCAGCTCGGCCTGGTGCTGCGGCCGCTGCAGTCGCAGGAGGCGCGCGAGGCGGGTGTGGACCATGGCCTGCTGATCGAGGATGTGCGCGGCCCGGCGGCGCTGGCGGGCGTGCAGGGCGGCGACGTGCTGCTGGCGATCAACGGCATGCCGGTCAGGAGCATGGACCAGGTGCGCGCGGCCATGGACAGGTCGGGCAAGTCGGTGGCGCTCTTGATCGAGCGCGACGGCGACAAGATCTTCGTGCCCGTGAACATCGGTTGACGCACAGCGGCGCGAAGGCGCATGGCTTATCCTGTGGACCTGAAACCGGTCGTTGGATGCGCCTGCCAGTGCCGTGATCGGCGTGCCGGGCAAGGCGCGACGACGCAGCGGGCTCTTGCCCGCAAGAAGGAGCAACGCCGCATGGTGCGGTGAGCGCGGTACTGGCAGGTGCATAGCGCTGTTCACTCGGCAGGTGAGGCTGAACGAAGCAAGCCATGCATGCATTCATGGGAGTTCCAGGACGATCACCAGCGGTCAACGACCGGATTCAGGTCTAACCATGCGCCTTTTGCTTGTCGAAGACGATGCCATGATCGGCGAAGCCGTGCACGATCTGCTGCGCGAGCAGGACTATGCGGTCGACTGGGCGCGCGATGGCGAACAGGCCGATGCGGCGCTGGCCGCGCAGGGCTACGATCTGGTGCTGCTGGACCTGGGCCTGCCGGGGCGCGATGGCCTGGCGGTGCTGCGCGGCCTGCGTGCCAGGCGGGACCGCACGCCGGTGCTGATCGCCACGGCGCGCGACGGCGTGGCCGAGCGCATCGAGGGGCTGGATGCAGGCGCCGATGATTACGTGCTCAAACCCTACGACCTCGATGAACTGCTCGCGCGCATCCGCGCGCTGCTGCGCCGCGCGGCCGGGCGCGCCGAGCCGGTGTACGAGCACAAGGGCGTCACGATCAACCCCGCGACGCGCGAGGTCACGGTGCAGGGCCGGCCGGTGGTGCTCTCGGCGCGCGAGTGGGCGGTGCTTGAACCGCTGATCGCTCGCCCGGGCCTGGTGCTCTCGCGCCAGCAGCTCGAAGACAAGCTCTACGGCTGGGGCGAGGAGATCGGCAGCAACGCGGTGGAAGTCTTCATTCACGGCCTGCGCAAAAAGCTCGGCGCCGCGCTCGTGCTGAATGTGCGCGGCGTCGGCTACATGGTGCCCAAATGAGCGCGCGCTGGCGCCTGCCGCAGTCGCTGCGCCTGCGACTCTTGCTGTTTTTGATAGCTGCCATCGCTCTGACGGCGGGTGTTCAAGGCCTTTTTGCCTATAAGACAGCCTTGGATGAGGCCGATGCCTTGTTCGACTACCACATGCAGCAGACGGCGTTCGCCCTGCGCGCCGGGCTGCCGGCCGACGCCAAGGGCATGGGGAGCCTGCGCCCCGAATACCAGAACAACGAGTTCATCGTGCAAGTCTGGACCAACGAGGGCCTGCGCATCTTCGAATCCGCCATGGGCGATCTGCTGCCGCAGCGCGCGGTGCTGGGGTTTCAGGAAGTGCGCTCGCATGGCGGCGTCTACCGCGTATTTTCCCTGCAGACGCGTTCGCAGGTGATCCAGGTGGCGCAGGACATGGCGGTGCGCCACCGCTTGGCGCGCGGCATGGCCTGGCGCTCGCTGGCGCCGCTCGCGGTGATGGCGCCGCTGCTGGCGCTGGCGGTGTGGTGGCTGCTCGGACGATTGTTTGTGCCGGTGGACCGGGTGCGTGCGCAGGTGGCGCGGCGCCAGCCGCAGGATCTCTCGGCGGTCGACGAGGGCGATCTGCCCGCAGAGGTGCAGCCGCTGGTGCATGAGCTCAATGCGCTGTTCGATCGCGTGCGCCGGGCCTTCGCGGCGCAGCAGGATTTTGTCTCCGACGCGGCGCACGAGTTGCGTTCGCCGCTGGCTGCCCTGAAGCTGCAGGCGCAGGGCCTGCGCCGCGCGAGCGACGAGCCCACGCGCGAGCGCGCGGTGGCGCGGCTGGAAGCGGGGATCGATCGCGCCACCCGGCTGGTCGAGCAGCTGCTGGTGCTGGCGCGGCAGGAGGCGGCGGGCAGCCCGCTGGAGCAGGTGGATCTGCGGGACGTTGCGCGGCTGGCGCTGGCCGACGTCGCCGCCAGCGCCCAGGCGCGGGGCATCGATGCGGGGCTGCAGGAAGATGCGCCGCGCGGCTGCCACGTCCCGGGCGTGGCCGAGGAGCTGCGCCTGCTCGTGCGCAATCTGCTGGACAACGCCATCAAATACACGCCCGAGGGCGGGCGCGTGGATGTGTCGCTGCGGCGTGAGGGTGCGGGCTTGTGCCTGAGGGTCGAGGACAGCGGCCCCGGCATCCCCGAAGCCGAGCGCGAGCGCGTGCTGGGGCGCTTTTACCGCTCGCCGCAGAGCGCGCAGCAGGCGCCGGGCAGCGGCCTGGGGCTGGCCATCGTGCAGGCGATCGCCCAGCGCCATGACGCGCAGCTTGTGCTGGAGCGCTCCGAGCGCCTCGGAGGGCTGTGCGTGCGCGTCTGCTTTCCCGAGGGTCTCAGCTGACGTGCTGCAGGAAGTCGCGCAGCCGCTGCGACGAGGGCCGGGTCAGCAGCTCTTCGGGGTTGCCGTCCTCGGCGATGCGCCCGCCATCCATGAAGAGCAGGCGGCTGCCGACCTTGCGCGCGAACTCCATCTCGTGCGTGACCACGATCATGGTCATGCCGGTCTCGGCCACGTCCTGCATGACCTTGAGCACCTCGTGGCGCAGCTCCGGGTCGAGCGCCGAGGTCGGTTCGTCGAACAGCATCAGCTTGGGCTTGATCGCCAGCGCGCGCGCGATCGCCACGCGCTGCTGCTGACCACCCGAGAGCTGGCCGGGGTAGTGATTCTCGCGCTCCGCCAGGCCCACGCGCGCGAGCAGCGCACGCGCCTGCTCGCGCGCCTCGTCCCTGGGGACGGCGCGCGTGTGCAGCGGTCCGAACATCACGTTCTCCAGCGCGGTGAGCTGCGGGAACAGATTGAACTGCTGGAACACCATGCCCGCCTCGCGCCGCAGCAGGCGCACCTGCGCCGGCTTGCCGCGCACGCTCAGGCCGTCGACGATGATGTCGCCGCCCTCGATGGTCTCCAGCGCGTTGATGCAGCGCAGCAGCGTGGACTTGCCCGAGCCCGAGGGCCCGACGATCACCACCACCTCGCCGGCGTCGATGCCCAGGCTGATGCAGTCGAGCACCGTGTTGGCGCCGAAGCGCTTGGTGACGTTCCTGAATTCGACGATGCTCATGCGATGCGCGTCTTGTGTTCGACGACCTTGAGCACCAGCGCGATGCACCCGGTCATCATGAGGTAGATCACGGCCACCGTGCCCCAGATCTCCACGGCGCGAAAGTTCGTCGCGATGATCTCCTGCCCCTGGCGCGTGAGCTCGGCCACGCCGATGACGATGAACAGCGACGAATCCTTGAGGCTGATGATGCACTGGTTGCCCATGGTCGGAATCATGCGGCGCAGCGCCACCGGGCCGACGATGAAGGCCATGATCTTGTGAAACGGCAGGCCCATGGCCAGCCCCGCCTCGTGCAGTCCCTTGGGCACCGACTGCAGCCCGGCGCGCACGATCTCGGCGATGTAGGCGCCCGAGTTGATCATCAGCGTGAAGATGGCCGCCGTGAAGCCGTCGATGCGCAGGTTCACCAGCAGCGGCAGCGCGAAGTAGATGAACATCACCTGCACCACGATGGGCGTGCCGCGGATCAGGAGGATGAATATCTGCGCGAAGATGGAGACGCTGCGCCCTATCCACTGCGGGAAGCGCCACAGCAGCAGCGCCGCCGCGGCCAGCAGCACGGCCGCCAGCACGCTGCCCGGCACCGCGGCCAGTGCACCGCCCGCGAAATGCAGGGCCAGCCCCAGCACCGCCACGAAGGCGACGACCCAGGCCGCATTGCGCCGGTTGACCGGCACGTGCACGTAGGTGACGACGATGCCGAACAGCCCGCCGATCACGCTGCCGCCCAAAAGGCCCATCGCGGTGATCTTCAGGGTCATCCACGACCCCGCCATCAGATCGGGCCAAGCGGCCCAGATGGAGGACCAGTCAAAGGTCATTGCAATGCTCCGCTGAATACGACAAAGCCGCCCTTCCCATGTGCGGACAGGGCGGCGCTGTCAGGTGAGCGCAGGAATCAGTCGGGCTTCTTGCCGAACCAGGTCTCGTAGAGCTTGTCGTAGGTGCCGTTGGCCTTGAGCTCCTTGAGAGCCTTGTTCACCACCGGCACCAGCGCGCTCCCCTTGGGGAAGGCGATGCCGTAGAAGTCGCCGCTCTTGAGCGAACCCGTGACCTTCACCTTGCCCGCGCCCGCGGTCCTGGCGTAATACTGCACGTTGGGCGTGTCGTGCACCACGGCGTCGATGCGGCCCGTGGCGAGCTCGAGGAAGGCGTTGTCGATGTTCGGAAACAGCTTGAGCTTGGCGCCGGGCACGTTGGCCTTCATGTAGTCCACGCCCACCGTACCGGTCTTCACCGCCACGGTCTTGCCGTCCAGGTCCTTGGCGGTCTTGATCGTGCTGGCTTCAGGCGCCAGGATGGCCAGGCCCGATTCATAGTAGGGGTCGGAGAAATCCACCACCTTGGCGCGGTCCTCGCGGATCGTGATGCCCGCCAGCGCCGCGTCGATGCTCTTGGTCTGCAGGCCCGGGATGATGCCGTTGAAGTCCATGGGCTGCAGCTTGTACTGCAGGTTCGCCTGCTTGGCGATGGCCTCCCACAGCTGGATGTCGAAGCCCGTGTATTTGCCGTCCTGCTTGAACTCGAAGGGCACGAAGGCGGTGTCGGTGGCGACGACCAGCGTCTTGTCGGCGGCGTGCGTCATGGGCGCCGCCAGGGTCATGACCAGGCCGAGCGTAGCGGCCTTCAGGGCTTGTGTGAATTTCATGGGGTCTCCTGAAAAAATAGTGCTCTCGGGCTTGTGGCCCTTGGTTTGAGCGCGTTCTGAGGCGCGCAAGTATAAGCGCGCCCATTTTTTGCTTACGCCGGACTTACGCCGGGTGCGCACCGGCGCGTGCCGCATCGCGCGTCGTCAGCCGGAAGTTTCTGGCCAGGTCGATGAAGGCCCTCAGGTAGGCGGTGTCCAGTTCGCCCTCACGCGTGCCCAGGTGGATCTGCTTGGCGATGCCCTTTTTTCCTAGGCGCAGCGGCACCACCGCCATGCGCTCGGCGTACTCCAGCGCGAGCCAGCGCGGCAGCGCCGCGACGCCCCGGCCGCTCTCCACCATCTGCACCATGATGTCGGTCGTCTCTATCGTCTTGTGGCGCTTCGGCGCCTGGCCCGCGGGCAGAAGGAATTGCGTGTAGACGTCGAGCCGGTCGGTCGAAACCGGGTAGGTGATGAGCGTTTCCTGCGCGAGATCGCGTGGCCGCAGGTATTCGCGATCCGTCAGGCGGTGCGCCCGGGCGACGAGCAGCACCTGTTCATAGTCGAACACCGGCTCGAACACCAGGCCCGGGCGATGGACCGGGTCGGGCGTGACGAGCAGGTCGATTTCATACGCCAGCAGCGCGCCGATGCCGCCGAACTGGAATTTCTGGCGCACGTCCACGTCCACGTCCGGCCAGGCCTTGAGATAGGGCGAGACGATCTTCAGCAGCCACTGGTAGCAGGGGTGGCACTCCATGCCGATGCGCAGGCTCCCGCGCTCGCCCTCGGCAAACTGGCGCAGCCGCTCCTCGGCCAGTTCGAGCTGCGGCAGCACGCGCTGCGCCTGCGCCAGCAGGTAGCGCCCGGCCTGCGTCAGGCGCAGCCCCCGGCCCTCGCGCAGCCAGATGGCCGTGCCCAGCTGCGTCTCCAGCTTTTTCATGCTGTGGCTCAGCGCCGATTGCGTCAGAAACAGGCGCTCGGCCGCGGCGGTCAGCGAGCCCTGTTTCTCGACCTCGGCGACGATGGCGAGGTGGATGCGTTCCAGTGTTTGCATGAATGAAATTCATCAAAGCGTGAATTAATACCATTTTACGTCATCGATCATTTTTCCTACGATGCGTTGGATTCATGCCTCTGGAAGGAAAAACAATGACGATCCTGCACAACCTGGGCTTCCCGCGCATCGGCGCGCAGCGCGAACTCAAATGGGCGCTGGAGAGCTACTGGAAAGGGCAAAGCCCGCGCGAGCAACTGCTGGCCACGGCCGCCGAGCTGCGCCAGCGTCACTGGGCGCGGCAGCAGGGCCTGGCCTGGGTTCCGGTGGGCGATTTCTCGCTCTACGACCAGGTGCTGGACATGAGCTTCGCGCTGGGCAACCTGCCCGAGCGCGTGCGCGGCGACCACGGCGATGCGCTGGACAACTATTTCCGCGTTGCGCGCGGCAGGAGTGCCGACGGCGCTCGGCACGACCATGACGCGCACCATGAGGGTTGCGGCGGCGTGGCGGCGGGCGAGATGACCAAATGGTTCAACACCAATTACCACTACATCGTCCCCGAGCTGACGGCGGGCACGCAGTTCACGCTCGACGCCTCGCGCCTGCTCGCGCAACTGGCCGAGGCGCGCGCGCAGGGCGTTCCCGCCAAGCCGGTGATCGTCGGCCCCGTCACCTACCTCGCGCTGGCCAAGGCGCATGATGGTTCGAACAAGCTGGCGCTGCTCGACCGCCTGCTGCCGGTCTATGCCGCGCTGCTCGACGCGCTGGCCGCGGAGGGCGCCGAGTGGGTACAGATCGACGAGCCCATCCTCGTGACCGAACTCGATGCCGACTGGCAGCACGCCTTCAACACAGCCTATCACCAGCTCAAGAGCAGCCGCGTGAAGATCCTGCTGGCCAGCTACTTCGGCGCCCTGCTGGACAACAAGTACCTCGCGGCGAACCTGCCAGTGGCGGGGCTGCATGTGGATGCGTTGGCGAGCCGCGAGGACGCGCGCCAGCTTATCGGCCTGCTGCCGCCGCACAAGGTGCTGTCCCTGGGCGTGATCGACGGGCGCAACGTCTGGAAGGCCGACCTGGCCGCGTTGCTCGACTGGCTGGAGCCGATCGCCACGCAGCTCGGCGATCGCCTGTGGCTCGCGCCCACGTGTTCGCTGCTGCACGTGCCGGTCGATCTGGCGAGCGAAGACCGGCTCGACCCCGAAATCAAATCCTGGCTGGCGTTCGCGCTGCAAAAACTCGACGAACTGCGCGTGGTGGGCCAGGCGCTGGACCAGGGCCGCGCCGCCGTGGCCGACGAACTGGCGAGCAACGCGCGGGCGCTGGCCAGCCGCCGCCAGTCCTCGCGTGTGCACGATGCTCGGGTACAGCAGGCGCTCGCGCAGGCCACGCCCGCGATGGAGCAGCGCCACAGCCCCTACGCCGTGCGCGCGCCGCTGCAGGCGGGGAAGCTCGGCCTGCCCGCGTTCCCGACGACGACCATAGGCTCGTTTCCGCAGACCGCCGACATCCGCCGCGCGCGCAAGGAACACAAGGCCGGGCGCCTCTCCGATGCCGATTACCAGAAGGCCATGCGCGCCGAGATCGCGCACAGCGTGCGCGAGCAGGAGGCGCTGGGCCTCGATGTGCTGGTGCACGGCGAAGCCGAGCGCAACGACATGGTCGAATACTTCGGCGAGCAGCTCGCGGGTTATGCCTTCAGCGGCCACGGCTGGGTGCAGTCGTACGGCTCGCGCTGCGTCAAGCCGCCGATTCTGTTTGGCGACGTGAAGCGCACGCATCCCATCACCGTCGGCTGGATCACTTACGCGCAGTCGCTCACGAAGCGCCCGATGAAGGGCATGCTCACCGGTCCGGTGACCATGCTCAACTGGTCCTTTGTGCGCGACGACCAGCCGCGCGGCGCCACCTGCCGCCAGCTTGCGCTGGCGCTGCGCGGAGAGGTGCTCGACCTCGAAGCGGCGGGCATCTCCATCATCCAGATCGACGAGGCGGCGTTCCGCGAAGGCCTGCCGCTGCGCCACGCGCACTGGCGGGAGTACCTGGACTGGGCGATCGCCGCGTTTCGCCTCATGGCCAACGGCGTGCGCGACGAAACGCAGATCCACAGCCACATGTGCTATTCGGAATTCAACGACATCATCGCCTCGATCGCTGCGATGGATGCGGATGTGATCACCATCGAGAATTCACGCTCGGGCATGGAGCTGCTCGGCGCCTTCGAGCACTTTGCCTACCCCAACGGCATCGGCCCGGGCGTGTACGACATCCATTCGCCCAACGTGCCCACGCAGGCGAGCATCGCGGCGCGCATGCGCGAGGCGGCGCGGCGCATTCCGGCGAACCAGCTCTGGGTGAACCCGGATTGCGGCCTCAAGACGCGGCAGTGGCGCGAGGTGGTGCCGTCGCTCGCGCACATGGTGGCCGCCGCCAGGGAACTGCGCGAGGCGGCTTGAAAAGTCCAATGGCCCCGGGGCTGGGCAGGCGGGCGGGTGACGCCGCGCCGCTGAACCGTCAGGCTTTTTTCGCCTCGGCCGCCTGCGCGTGTTGCGCCATCTGGTCGATGGCCAGCGACGAGTGCGCGTAGGCGCCGCCCGCGCGCATTTCGGCAGCGACCCAGATCGCTTCCATGATCTGGCCCTCCGTCGCGCCGGCCTTGAGCGCAGCGTCGGTGTGGCCGCGGATGCAGTAGGGGCACTGCGTCACGTGCGCCACGGCCACGGCGATCAGCTGCTTGGTTCTTGCGTCCAGCTCGCCTTCGGCAAAGGCCGCCGCGCTGAAGGCGCGAAACGCTTCGAGCTGCCTGGGCGCGAGTTCGCGGCGCTTGCGCGCGATGTCGGCGCTGCTGGCGGGGTAGATGGCGTGTTCCATGAAACTTCTCCTATTGCACGTTCAGGCCCGTGGGGCTCAGCAGGTAGTCGCGCAACGCGACGGCGTTGTTCACGGTTTCGTCGCGCGCGCTGTAGACCAGCGTGATCACGCCTTTGCGCGCACGCTCGCGCAGCGCGTTGAATTGATCGGCGTGCTGGGTCAGCTCGGCGGCGTAGCGGCGGCGAAACTCGGGCCACAACTCGTGCTGGTGGTTGAACCAGTGGCGCAACTCGGTGCTGGGCGAGAGCTCCTTGTTCCATTCAGTGAGCTGCAGCGCTTCTTTCTTCAGGCCGCGCGGCCACAGCCGGTCGATCAGGATGCGCTCGCCATCCTCAGGCGAGGGCGCCTCGTAGGCGCGCTTGATGCGTACGTTGCTCGCTGAAATTTTCACGCTCATAGCGCCGTGCCTCCACGCTTGCCCATGACGGCGTCAGGATACGCCGCTGCGGCAACGTCTGCCGCCTTCATCATTATTTTGCGGAGTGCCCGTGGTGTTGCGAAAGGCCGGTGCGCGGCCGCCGTGATCACCTGACATTCGAGGATGAAAGGCAGAATGGCGCCGCTTGGCGGCTTTCCGATGAATATCGTCCTTACCCGGCCAGCCCAGGCGCGGATTCTTCGGATTTCACTTGCGGCGAGCAGGCAGCATGCGCTGCAGCACGCCATCGCGCAGGAAGAAATGGTGATAAAGCGCCGCACCCGCGTGCCCCGCGATCAGCACCAGAAACACCCACATCGTGTAGGCATGGATATCGCCTGCGGTCAGCGCCCAGCGGGCATGGGTGGCCGCGATCTCAGGCAGAACAATGATGCCGAACACGTTCACGGCAAGCTTGTGCGCGGATGCCGAGGCCCAACCCAGGAACGGCCCGGCCAGCAGAATGAAATAAAAGGCCAGTTGCATTGCCTGGGCAGCCCAGCGCTCCCACGCAGGCGAATCGGGCATGTCCAGCGGCACCGGATGGAGCAGTCGGTGGTTGAGGCGGATCACCATCACGATGAAGATGAGAACGCCGAACGAAAAGTGCAGACTGATCAGCGTTGCCGGCACGGTGTTGGGCCCGATTTCGGGCATCAGGAACGAGATCAGGAATTGCGTCAATACCAAAAGCACGACCAGCCAGTGCAGCCATTTCGCCGCCGGGCTGTACCCTTGAGCGGCAGGGGCGCTCTGCGCCGGTCCGATTGAGCGAGCATGGTGGTCGCGGAGCATGGACATTCCTCGTGGTTGTTGAAGCGCACGCGTCAGAGACGCGCGACCCGGGGCGGCGGCAAGCGGGTCTGTGCACCGTCCCGGCTTTCATTAAATCCCATCTTTTCGTCCGCCTCGCGATCGGCAACTGTCCCCGTGCGGACGTGTGATTTTTCCTGGTCAGTCCTGGATGTTGTACCTCAACGGAGAGAACGGCCCACCGCCACGCACCCGCATGTTGCCGGCGCAGACCCCCTCAGATCTTGAACAGATTGGTCGCGTTGATCGTCAGCACCCGGGTCTGGTCCTGGTTTTCCATCGCCCAGTCCCAGCGCAGCACGCCCAGGCCGGACTTGGACGTGCGCTTGTCCACGATGGTGATGGCCAGGCGCAGCGTGTCGCCCGGGCGCACCGGGTGCAGCCAGCGGATATTGTCCAGCCCGGGCGAGACGTAGGATTCCGATCCCGCGAGGTATGCGTCGACCGCCAGGCGCATCGCCATGCAGCAGGTGTGCCAGCCGCTGGCGATCAGGCCCTGGAAGGGGCCGGTGGCCGCCGCGTCGGGCTGGGTGTGGAACCACTGCGGGTCCCATTGCGTGGCAAAGGCGAGGATTTCCTCTTCGCTGACGGTGTACGGCCCGGCATGCAGCACCTGGCCCACTTCGAATTCGGCGTATTTCATTCGGCATTTCCATGGAACATGGCGGCGATGCTGCCACACTCGGGGCGCACGTGCCGACAGCTTTCCCGATCGGATGACGTTCGATCTCTTCGCCGACGATGCCCCGCTGGCGGGCAGCCACACACCGCTGGGTGATCAATCCGTGGTGCTGCGTGGTTTTGTCCTGCCGCGCGTGGGCGAGCTCTGGCCGCTGCTGCAGGCGGTGGTGGCGCAGGCGCCGTTTCGCCACATGGTCACGCCCGGGGGCCTTGCGATGTCGGTGCCGCTCACCAACTGCGGGCCGCTGGGCTGGACGAGCAGCCGCGCGGGCTACCGCTATCGGTCTGACGATCCGCAAACCGGCGCGCCGTGGCCGCCCATGCCCGAGGCCTTCCTGCAGTTGGCACGCGACGCGGCGGCGGCTGCCGGTTTTGACGCCTTCGTGCCCGATGCCTGCCTGGTCAATCGCTACACCCCGGGCTCGCGGCTCACGTTGCATCAGGACAGAAACGAGCGCGATTTCAGCCAGCCCGTCGTCTCGGTGTCGCTGGGCGTGCCGGCCATGTTTCTCTGGGGCGGCCTGCGGCGCGGTGACCCCACGCAGCGCGTGCCGCTGTTTCATGGCGACGTGGCCGTCTGGGGCGGTGTCGATCGCCTGCGCTACCACGGCATCGCGACCCTGCGTGCGGCCAGCCACCCGCTCACGGGCAGCGAGCGCATCAATTTCACGTTTCGCAAGGCGGCGTGAGGTTGTGGCGCTTGGACGGTCATGCTGCGGTGCGAAAATTCCGCCACGTCCGTTGCTAGTGTGACCCTTCAAGGCCCGATCTTCCATGTCTTTCGCGTTCGCTTCCGTCGCCCGGTGGACCGGCCGGGGCCTGGTATGCGCGCTGCTGGCACTGGCCGGCGGCGCATGGGCGGCAACGCCCGTGCAACTGGAGGACCTGACTTGGACCGAGGTGCGCGGCGCACTGGCGGCGGGCGAGACCACGGTGCTGATCCCGATCGGCGGCACCGAACAAAGCGGCCCCTACCTCACGCTGGGCAAGCACAACGCGCGGGTGCGCGCGCTGGCCGAGCGCATCGCACGGGCGCTGGGTGATGCGCTGGTGGCGCCTGTCGTGGCCTATGTGCCCGAGGGCGGCATTCATCCGCCCACCGGGCACATGCGCTTTCCCGGAACGATCAGCGTGCCCGCGCAGGTGTTCGAGAAAACCCTGGAAGCCGCGGCCGAGAGCCTGCGCACGCATGGTTTTCGCACCGTCGTCCTGCTGGGCGACCACGGCGGTTATCAGGACAGCCTGCAGCGCGTGGCCAGCCGCCTGAACAAGGCCTGGGCCGGCTCGGGCGCGCGCCTGCTGGCGCCGCGAGCCTACTACGAGGCCAGTTCCACGGGCTTCGATGCGCTGCTGCGCGAGCGTGGGTATGCGGCCAGCGAGATCGGCACGCATGCCGCGCTGGCCGATACTTCGCTGCAACTGGCAATCGCGCCCGGCAGCGTGCGCCGTGAGGCGCTGGCCCATGCGAACGCGCCCGGCCCGGGCGATGGCGTCTACGGCGGCGACCCCCGCCGCGCGAGCGCCGAGCTCGGGCAGCTCGGGGTCGATGCGATCGTCGCGCGCACCGTGCAGGCCATTCGGCAGGAGCGTGGCGGGCATTGAACACGCGGGTGCCTTCTTTTTCCTTTTCTTCACTAAACCTTGCATCATGAGCAAACTGTCTGCCATCCCGCCCCGCGCCACGCGGCTTGCCGTGGGCGCTCTGCTGCTGGCCCTGGGCTGCACGGCCGGTGCACAAGCGCCGTCACCAGCCCCGGAGGGCGCGCCCGCGACAAACGTGGTCAACATCTATGCCGAGACGGGCGCGGGCCAACTGAGCCCCGCCACGCAAGGGGCGCTGGAGCGGGCGTATGTACCCAACCTGCGCTCGAACGACGTTTACGTGATCGACCCGGCCACGTTCAAGGTGGTGGACAAATTCCCCGTGGGCCGCAGCCCGCAGCACATCGTGCCCTCGTGGGATCTGCAGACGCTGTGGGTGACGAACAACGCCGAAGGCCACACCGACGGCAGCCTGACGCCCATAGATCCCCGCACGGGCAAGCCCTCGGGCCCGGCGATCGCGGTGGACGACCCCTACAACATGTACTTCACGCCCGACGGCAAGGAAGCCATCGTCGTGGCCGAGGCGCTCAAGCGGCTGGATTTTCGTGATGCGCACACGATGAAGCTCAACTCCAGCCTGGCGGTGCCCGAGTGCAAGGGCATCAACCATGCGGAGTTCGCCGCCGATGGCAGCTTCGCCATCTTCACCTGCGAATTCAGCGGCAAGGTGGCCAAGGTGGACCTGGTGCAGCGCAAGGTCGTCGGCTACCTGGAGCTGGCCAAAAAGGGCATGCCGCAGGACGTGCGCAGCTCGCCCGACGGCAAGGCCTTCTTCGTCGCCGACATGATGGCCAATGGCGTGCATGTGATCGATCCTGTGGCCTTCACCAGGATCGGCTTCATCGAGGCGGGCATAGGCACGCACGGCCTGTACCCGAGTCGCGACGGCAAGAGCCTGTACGCCACCAACCGCGGCACGCAGATGATTCACGGCAAGCGCAAGGGCAAGGGTGGCGTCACGGTGATCGACTTCGCCACGCGCAAGGTCGTCGCCACCTGGCCGATTCCGGGCGGCGGCAGCCCCGACATGGGCAACGTCAGCGCCGACGGCAGGACGCTGTGGCTCTCCGGGCGCTACGACGACGTCGTCTACGCGATCGACACCACCAGCGGCGCCGTCAGATCCATCCCCGTGGGCGCCGAGCCGCACGGCATGACGATCTGGCCGCAGCCGGGGCGCTATTCGCTGGGACACACGGGCAACATGCGCTGAGGCGCGCAGGCCCCGTTCAGCCGCGCAGGGTGCGGCGCGCACGCACCGCCGCGGCCAGTCCGCCCAGCACGGGTACGGTCTGCGCGAAGCTGATGCAGGCGTCGGTCACCGACACGCCGGGCTTCAGCGGCTGGCCCGGCACGATGTCCTGGCGGCCTTCCTCCAGGTGGCTTTCGATCATCACGCCCAGGATGCGGTCATCGCCCGCCGCGATCTGGCCGGCCACGTCTTGGGCCACCTCGATCTGCCGGCGGTGCTGCTTGCTCGAATTGGCGTGCGAGCAGTCGATCATCACCTGCTCGCGCAGGCCGCAGGTCTTGAGCAGCGCGCACGCCGCGTCCACGTCGGCCTTGGCGTAGTTGGGCCGCTTGCCGCCGCGCAGGATGACGTGGCAGTCGTCGTTGCCGCGCGTCTCGAACACGGCGGCCTGGCCCATCTTGGTCAGGCCCAGGAAGGCGTGTGGCGCCCGCGCCGCCACGATGGCATCGGCCGCCACCTTGACGCCGCCGTCGGTGCCGTTCTTGAAACCGACCGGGCAGCTAAGGCCGCTGGCGAGCTGGCGATGGCTCGGGCTCTCGGTGGTGCGCGCGCCGATGGCGCCCCAGCTCACCAGGTCGCTGATGAACTGCGGCGACAGCAGGTCGAGGAACTCCGTGCCCACGGGCAGCCCCAGCGCCAGCACGTCGAGCAGCAGCTGGCGTGCCAGCCGCAGTCCGTCGTTGATGGCGCAACTACCATCCAGGCGCGGGTCGTTGATGTAGCCCTTCCAGCCCACCGTGGTGCGGGGCTTTTCGAAGTACACGCGCATCACCACGAGCAGCTCATCCGCGTGGCGCTCGGCCTCGCGCTGCAGGCGGCGCGCGTAGTCCAGCGCCTGGTCATGATCGTGGATGGAGCAGGGCCCGACCACCACCACCAGCCGGTCGTCCTGGCCCCGGAGTACGCGCGCGAGGGCCGTGCGGCTGCTCTCCACCAGGGCCTGCGTCGCATCGGGCGCCGGCAGCCATTCCTGCAGCAGCGCGGGCGTGATCAGCGGGCGCACGGCGCGGATGCGCGTGTCGTCGATGCGGGTGGTGTCCTGGGTGGAGGGGGTTTGGGTGTCGGGCATGATGCAATTATCAGTCTTTCCAGATCGTAACGTCCGTACGATAAGCGGTGATAGCTATCAAATCCATATTGATCGTGAACCAGTGAGGCCGGTTCACCGTCGGCCTGCGGAGGTGGTGCCTTCGTATCATGGCGGCCTCATGAACGAGATCGTTGTCACCCGCCACCTGCTGATCGAAGGCCGCGTGCAGGGCGTGCGCTACCGCGCCAGCACCGTCGAACAGGCGCGGCGCCTGGACCTGCGCGGCTGGGTACGCAATCTTGCCGACGGACGGGTGGAGGCCCTGGTCCAGGGCCCGCCAGAGGCCGTGCAGGCGCTGATCGCCTGGGCCTGGCAGGGCCCGGCGCTGGCGCAGGTGCGGCAGGTGCAGGTGAGCGAGCGCGATGACACCGAGGTCTTCGATCGGTTCGAGCAGCGCGCCACGGCCTGACACAAGAGCGAGCGCATCGAATCCACCTTCCGCAAGGCGGGGTGCGGCCGCCGCTTCAGCGCAAGAACCGGATGGCGAGCGCGGCGCATGCGGCCTACAGTCCACACCATGCAAAGCGCCACCCTATCCCACCTGGATGCCATCACCCGCGCCTGCCGACGCATCGAAAGCGCGGAGACGCCGCCGTTGCTGGCCGAGTTGGCCCGCGAAGCGGGGCTGAGCCCCTGGCATTTCCAGCGGCTCTTCAAGCGGCACACCGGCGTCACGCCCCGGCACTACGCGCAGGCGCAGCGTGCCCGGCGTCTGCGTGCCGAGCTGCAGGGCCAGGGCAGCGTGACCGAGGCCATTTACGGCGCGGGCTTCGGCGCGCCCAGTCGCTTCTATGAAAACAGCGATGAGCTGCTGGGCATGACGCCCACCGCCTGGCGCGCCGGCGGCGCGGGTGAAACCATCCATTTCGCGCTCGGCGAATGCAGCCTGGGCGCGATTCTCGTGGCCGAAAGCGCGCGCGGCCTGTGCGCCATCGCGCTGGATGATCACCCCGAGCCGCTGCTGCGCGAGCTGCAGGACCAGTTCCCCCGCGCCCACCTGGTCGGCGGCGACGTCGCGTTCGAACGCCGCGTGGCGCAGGTGGTGGGCTTCGTCGAGCTGCCCGCCGTCGGGCTCGAACTACCCCTGGACGTACGCGGCAGCGCCTTCCAGCAGCGCGTGTGGCAGGCGCTGCGCGCAGTGCCGCCGGGCACGACCGTAAGTTATGCGGAACTGGCGCGGCGCATCGGCCAGCCGGCGGCCGCCCGCGCCGTGGCCCGCGCTTGCGCGAGCAACGCGCTGGCCGTCGCGATCCCCTGCCACCGCGTGGTGCGCGCCGACGGCCAGCTTTCCGGCTACCGCTGGGGCGTGGTGCGCAAGGCGGCGCTGCTGGCGCGCGAGGGGCGCTCGCCCCAGGGCTGCGGCGACACAGGCTCGTGACGTCGTGGGTAGCGCGGCTTCATACGGTTTCACCTTCAAACAACTGCGTTGGTTCGCCTTGTTCTACGCTTGGATGCAAAACCGTATCAGTCGGGCAGCAGCCGCGCCCAATCCACTGTCTGCGTCGTGTCCACCTGCGTGACGAGCGGCCGCTCGTCGTCCGTGAACGGCTCGCGCTCGGCGAGCTGGCGCTCCAGCACCGGCTCGGTCGCCTCCGAGGCGTCGCCGCCGGCCGCGGCGCGGCGGCGCACGCGCTCGCGCAGCACCGGCTCGGGCGCGTCGAAGGCCAGGATGCGGCAGGGCACACCCAGCTCGCGCGCCAGCGCGATGAACCCGGCGCGGTGCGCGCGGCGCAGGAAGGTGGCGTCCACCAGCACCGGCTGGCCCGCGGTCAGCACGGCGCGCGCCCGCTCGGCCAGCGTGGTGTAGGTGCGTGCGCTGGCGTCGGCCGTATAGATGCCTTCAGCCACACCGGTGCTGCGCTGCAGCGGCGCCAGATCGAACAGCCGCTTGCGCTCGACGTCGGAGTGCAGGGCGACCAGGCCGCGCTGCTCGACGAGCGGCTGGCTCTGGCTGCTCTTGCCGCTGCCCGAGACGCCGCTGGCCAGCCACAGCACGCGCTCGCGCGGTTGCATGAAGCCGCGCGCCAGGCGCAGGTAGCGCGCCGCCTCCTGCGCCGGCGCATCGTCCGGCGCGGCCGCGCGCAGCGCCGCCACCTTGGCGCGCACCAGCGCGCGGTAGGCCGCGCACCAGGGCAGCAGGGCGACGCCCGCGTGGTCGCCGCCGAGGTCGAGCCAGGCATTGATGAAGCGCCAGGCCAGCGGCGCCAGGCCGTGCGCGTGCAGATCCATGAACAGGAAGGCCACGTCGGCGATCACGTCGATCCAGCGCAGCGCCGGATCGAACTCGATGGCGTCGAACAGCACCGCGTCGCCCTGCAGCCACAGCAGGTTGCCCAGGTGCAGGTCGCCATGGCATTCGCGCACCTGGCCGGCGGCCAGGCGGGCGCGCATCAGGGGTGTCAGCCGCTCGCCCTCGGCCGCGCTCCAGCGCGCCAGCGCGTCGACATCGGCCGCCAGCGGCGTGCCGGCCAGCAGCGCGGCCAGGGACGGGAAATTGTCCCGCGCGGCGCGCACCAGGGCCTCGGGCTGGCCGTACGAACGGGCCGGTGTGGCGCGCGCCGCGTCCGCGTGCAGCGCCGCCACGCGGCGCGCCAGCGCTTCGATGTGCGACGCCCGCAGGCGCCCCTCGGCGACGATGCGCGCCAGCTCGGCATCGGCCGGAAAGCGGCGCATGTGCACCGCCCATTCCAGCACCGGCCCGTTGCCGCCGATGCGCGGCGCCCGCACGCTTCCGGTGATCGGCACCACGTCCAGATACAGCCCGGGCGCCGTGCGGCGGTTGATGCGCAGCTCTTCCAGGCACGCGGCATGGCGCTGCTCCAGCGTGCTGAAGTCGAGGAAATCCAGCTTCAACGGCTTCTTGATCTTCCAGGCGTCATCGCCGGCCAGCAGCACCCAGGAGATGTGGGTTTCGATGCAGTCGGCCTGAGCGCCCGGCAGGCTGGCGCGCAGGGCGTCGACGAGTGCCTGCGCCGAGTCGCCCGCGCCTGCGGAGTGCGGTGAATGGCCGTGCAAGCTCACGGCCGCGTTGTCGACATGAGGCGGCATCATGCCTGCCATGTTGCCAGTATGCCGACGCGTTCCGCGTCAGACGTTGAACAAAAAATTCATCACGTCCCCGTCCTTGACCACGTAGTCCTTCCCTTCGGCGCGCATCTTCCCGGCGTCTTTTGCGCCCTGCTCGCCCTTGTACTGGATGAAGTCGTCGAAGGCGATAGTCTGCGCGCGGATGAAGCCGCGCTCGAAGTCGCCGTGGATCACGCCGGCCGCCTGCGGCGCCGTGTCGCCCTTGCGGATGGTCCAGGCTCGCACTTCCTTGACGCCTGCAGTGAAGTAGGTCTGCAGGCCCAGCAGGTCGTAGCCGGCGCGGATCAGGCGGTTCAGGCCGGGCTCGTGCAGGCCCATCTCCTCCAGGAACATCGTGCGGTCTTCGTCGCTCATCTCGGACATTTCGGCTTCGATCTTGGCGCAGATGGCGACCACGGGCGCGTTCTGCGCGGCGGCGTATTCCTTCAGCCGGTCAAGCATCGGGTTGGCCTCGAAGCCGTCCTCCGCCACATTGGCGACGAACATCGCGGGCTTGGCGGTGATGAGGCAGAAGGGCTTGAGCAGCGGCGCATCCTCCTTGCTCATGGCGATGGCGCGCGCGGGCCGACCTTCGTTGAGCGCGGCCTGGATGGGCGTGAGCAGAGCCACCAGCTTGGCCGCCTCCTTGTCGTTGCCGCTCTTGGCGGCCTTGGCGTAGCGGTTCAAAGCCTTCTCCACCGTGGCGAGGTCGGCCAGGCACAGCTCGGTCTGGATGACCTCGATGTCGGCGATCGGATCGACCTTGCCCGCGACGTGGATGACGTTGGGGTCCTCGAAGCAGCGCACGACGTTGACGATGGCGTCGGTCTCGCGGATGTGCGCGAGAAACTGGTTGCCCAAGCCCTCGCCCTTGCTGGCGCCGGCCACCAGGCCCGCGATGTCGACGAATTCGACGATGGCCGGGACGATGCGCTCGGGCTGAACGATCCCGGCCAGCTGTTTCAGACGCGGATCGGGCACTTCCACCACGCCGGTGTTGGGTTCGATGGTGCAGAAAGGATAGTTCTCGGCGGCGATGCCAGCCTTGGTGAGGGCGTTGAAGAGGGTGGACTTGCCGACGTTGGGCAGCCCCACGATGCCGCATTTCAGGCTCATGGCAGGGTTCTTTCGGGATGGGGATACCGGAGATTTTAGGGAGGTCTGAAAACCGATGGCCTCGCTCGCATCCGCCATGGCGGCTTGAGCTCCCCCTTCCGGGTTTCGCAGGCTTTCCCTGGGGCTTGCTTCAACCCCCCGTTTGCCGGGCCATGTGCACGCCAATGCCGTGCGATCGTGATTGCTGGGCTGATCTGGCACACAAGGCGCATCGGCTGGCGCTCCATTTGCGCCCATTTAGGGCCCCGTGGGTGTGCTCATGCCCCGCGCAGCTGCAGCCGTTTGTGCGGCACCCACGGATGGCCCAGCGCGAACGGCGTGCGCAGCCTGGCCGCGTTCTCGGCCAAACCCCGGTCGCTCCGGCACTCGCACGTCAAAGGCGGTCAACCGGCGACGCGAAAAGCAATAACCGGTAGGTCGTCCATGCGCAGCGTCTCTGCCTTGACAGCTACAGGACCCCGTTCAAACAACGCCCGGAGATCTCGTGGAGTGGGCTGCACTCCAAGCACGATTGCCTGAGCGAACGGCCCTTCCGCGAGGCGTAGATGTCCGTACACATAGGGAGCAATTTTTTCGAACCGGGGGTGGCATGCCGGCACTATGTTGTGGGATGCGTAGAGAAGAGTCGCGTTCCCACTGAGTTGCACACGCTCGACATCCCAGCTCGCGCAATGTTCGCAGCAGCCCGTTGGTGGAAATGTGTAGGCGCCGCAAGAGCGACATTTCACCGCTCGGAAACTGTTTTGAGCGAGGCCCTCGTAGTACCAGGGAATCGCGCTCGCTTGCTCGTTGGTGGCTTGCATGTTACATCCCTCCCAGGACGACCACGGTCCCGATCATGGCGTAGCCGTGGGTGTGAATGACGGAAATTTCGGGCGCCTTCGGAATCTGCCGCGCTCCGGCGTTGCCGCGCATCTGTAGCACCGCCTCATAGGTATCTGAACCGGCGCTGGCAGCCCAGGCATGTCCGAAAGCGTGGCGACCCCCGTGGGTGGACATGGGCCGATCTCCGTCGAAGCGCAGACGTCCTTCGCGCGCTGCGGCAAGGCCCTGGCCATGCTCAAGATAACCTATCGTCTCGGCCGTGCAGATTCCGGAAATATGCGAGCAGTCGTGCGTGTGCAGGTAACCGATGTCACCTGGACCGATGCCGGACATGCCGAATGCGGCGTCGATCGCCCTGCGGTCGAATTCCCAATAAGTCGGGTCCTCTCCGTACCAGGGGAGGTCGCTGTAACTGACGCCGAAACCCTTGAATTCCACTGGCTGCGAATGGCCCTTTTGGGCCAGGTCCGCGCGTGTGAGCACCATCGCCGACGCGCCATCTGCAGTGGTGACCAAGCTGAGCAGGCGTGATGGCCAGGCTACAAAGGGATTGTGTTTTTCCGACTGCCAGTACTCGAATGCATCGGCGAAGCCTTCCCGAGCCGCGCGCGCTTCGAGCGTCTCCTGAATGTTCGCTTTCGGATTCAACGAACCGTGCAGCCGCCGCGTACGACACAACTCGAACATGCTGCGGTCATAGTCTTCGATGGAGATGCCGTATTTGCGGCAATAGCCGAGTGCAACGATGCCGTTGTACGTGGAGAAAATGTCGTAGCCTTGTGGAACGCCATAGGCTTGGTTCACGGCCATGTCGGTCCATAGCCACGTGTCTTGGTTGGACAGGGGCTCACGTTCATACGGGCTGAAACCCTTGACCCTCGTGCGAGTCGTTTCCAATCCGTAGACGAGCGCGGTGTCGTACACCCCGGCGGCGATGGACATGGCCGCAAGCGACGCCCCCAAGTTGGTGCTGGAGCATTGCCCTTCAAAATGAATGCCGGACTTGAACTGTGTTCCCGTCCATTTGGAGAGCTGCGAATACGTGCCAGGCAACTGAGAGCTGTGCACCATCGCGTTTCCGGCGAACACGACATCGATGTCAAGTCCCGTCATGCCAGCATCGTCGAGTGCCTCCTTGACTGCGGAGGCCGTCAACTCTTGGACACTGAGACCCTTGATCTCCGGTGTGTTGAGCAGGTCGCCGAAGCGTGAACACCCAACGCCTGTGATCGCAACTCGTTTCTCAAGTTTCGTGCTCATGATTCGCCCCTTCCGTCATGCGACAGCGCGCCAAATCGCCATCACGTTGCTTGTGTTTCCGATACCAGATACCCGCGATTGAGCGCGCTCTGCGCCTTTTCCGTATTGATGCGCGTCAGTGGACACCAAGCTGTGCCTGCGCACCGATCGCTCCGGACATGCGTCATCGCCACAACAAAAACGTCCTCCGCAAGAGCCGCAGCGAATTCATCCACGATCGGGCCGAGAGGGCCGCTCATCGTCGTGCCGAACGCGTATCGGGTTGTCACCGCTGATGTGGGTGCGATCAATCATCAACGCCGCGGCCCGGGTGCGTCGCGGCGCCAGGTTTGCAGCCACTCACGCTGCTCTTTCGTGAGTACTGCATCGATCTTGGCGCGCATGTCGAGCGACGCTTCGAGCTGTTGCAGGCGCAGATCCGAAAGCGCCTTGTATGCCGATTGAATCGCACCGCGATCCGGGGCCTCGCTCGCGAGCAGTTCGTGCAGCTTGCCCCCGGCGGCCAAGATGTTGCCCGCGAGATTCCACTGTGTGTCCGCGGCGTTGGCGTGGATCTTCTCGATCTTGTCCTTCTGCTCGTCGCTGAGCTCCAGGCCGGCTCCTGCAAAACCTCGCCCGCGCATCATCCCCGGCCCCATGAAATATCCGCCGTCCCAGCCACCGCCCCAGCCGTTCATCATCTCGGGGCCATATTCACCGTTCCAGCGGCCCATCATTCCCGGTCCATAGCCGCCACCCCAGCCTCCCATCATTCCGGGGCCATAGCCGCCACCCCAGCCTCCCATCATTCCGGGGCCGTAGCCGCCGCCCCAGCCTCCCATCATTCCGCGGCCCCTGCCATAGCCGTAGCCGCCAGCCGCAGATTGACGGGCCGGCACCCCGGGCACCGTTCCGGGACTCACTTCGCTGGATGGGGCCGCGCCGCTCGCGGCGAATCCCGGCGCCGGCATCACCGCGAGGCCGCTGGTCACAGCGAGCGCGACCAGGCATGCACGCGCACCATTTTTGGAAATTCTCATTTCAATGCTCCTGTCGACGGTATCTGGGTCTGGATCCGAGCCCATTCGGCTCCCACGAGGTTCGGGCCAAGCGCGATGCGGACTCCATGAGCTTCGCGAACATTGGAGCCAAGCATCGTGTGATCGACCGAACCATCGGCAAGAGTCATGCTATTTCGTCTGTGCCGGAGCTCCTTGATCCGGATCACAAGCCCTCGCGATCGGTTTGACGGATATCAATACCGGCAACGGTATGGGTACCTAAAGTGGTCCTGACGCGGGGTGCCGCCGGGAGATTCACATGAAGACCGACCATCAAATCAAGCAGGACGTGGTTGCTGAGCTGGAGTGGGATCCGGCCATCAACTCGAATGCCATCGGCATCGCGGTCAACGATGGCGTGGTGACCGTCAGCGGACACATCGACACGTATGCCCAGAAGCGGGTCATCGAGAAGGCGCTGCGGCGGGTCAACGGCGTGAAAACGATAGCGTTGGACCTTGATGTCAGCCTGTCTCAACAGAACCAGCGCGAAGACACCGGGCTGGCTCTTGCGGTCCAGAACGCGCTGAAGTGGAACAGCGCGGTGCCTGTCGACAAGATACGCGCGGCCGTCGACAACGGCTGGGTCACGCTTGCCGGGGAGGTGGACTGGAATTACCAGCGTGCCGCTGCCGAGAAGGCAGTGCGGCCCCTCGTGGGTGTCACCGGAATCAGTAATGACATCAGTCTCAGTCCGCGCCCTGTACCCGCCGATGTGACCAGCAGCATCGAAGGCGCGTTGAAGCGCCAGGCTGAGCGTGAGGCCAAGCGCGTGCAGGTCGATGTGAGCGGATCGACTGTCACGCTGCGTGGTGACGTCCGCTCGTGGCCGGAACACACCGCTGCAGTCGGTGCCGCCTGGTCGGCGCCCGGCGTGCGCAAAGTGATCGACGAACTGCACGTCAATCCCTGAGTGGGTGGACCGCGCCGCCGGACCTACTCGGGCAGGGGGGTGCAGGCGCAGTTTTTCTCTTCAACCGTCAAGGACCAAGACCATGAGCTCTCTGACCCGATTCGACCCTATGGATGATCTGTTCCCCGACTTCATGCGCCGCTTCATGCGGCGGGGTGTCGGCGATTTCGAGGCTGCACCGCCGGAAATCCGGCTCGACGTGACCGAGCGTGAAAAGGATTTCCTGGTGCGCGCCGAAGTGCCGGGTGCAAGGAAGGAAGACGTGCGTGTGCAGATCGACGGCAACTATGTCTCGATCTCGGCCGACGTGAAAAAGGAAAAGGAAACGAAAGACGAGAAAGGACGCGTGCTGGTCAAGGAAAGCAGTTACGGCACGGCAACGCGCGGCTTCTCGCTCGCCTGGGAAATCGACGACAAGGCCTCGAGCGCCAAGCTCGACAATGGCGTGCTCACCCTGACGTTGCCCAAGCGCCAGGGCGCTGGCAGCAAGCTGCTGCCCATCAGTTGAGCCCCCGCGCCATGACAGTCGACGGTGACACGGCCAGGCGCAACCAGTTCAATCCGGTGCGTCTCGCAGCCCACGGCGGGCGCGCCCTTGGGGCGCTGCGATGACAGCGGCCCCGGCAGACGCCGGAGCAGATTGGACGAAGCCATGGGCCAAAGTGGACGAACCGCCTTGGTAACGGGCGGCAGCCGAGGACTGGGCGCGGCCATTGCGTGCGCGTTGAGCGATGCAGGCCACGCCGTCATCATCACGCACACGCCTGCCAACAGCCAGTCCATGGCGTGGATCGGGCAGCAGGACCATGAATGTCGCCCATTCTCCGCCTATGGCGTTGATGTGGCCGACGATCAATCGACCGAGGCGCTTGCGCGCCAACTCCATGCCGACGGCCACCACGTCGACATCCTGGTGAACAACGCCGGCATCACGCACGACGCAAGCTTGCACGAGATGGACAAGTCTGCCTGGGACGCCGTGCTGCGCACGGATCTCCACTCGATGTTCAACATGACCCGGCCTTTTCTTGAACCCATGCTCGAGCGCAACTGGGGCCGCATCATCAATATTTCCTCGATCAATGGCAGCAAGGGCCAATTCGGCCAGACCGACTATTGCGCAGCCAAGGCCGGCGTGCACGGCTTCACCAAGGCGCTGGCGCTGGAGGTCGCCCGCAATGGCGTCACGGTCAACACGGTCTCGCCGGGCTATCTGGAGACCGAGATGGTCATGGCCCTGCGCGAGGACGTCCGCAAACGGATCGTCCATGACATTCCGGTCGGTCGCCTGGGGCAGGCCGCCGAAATTGCGGCGCTGGTCGCTTTCCTTGCCAGCGATCCTGCCGCTTTCATGACCGGCAGCAATCTCGCCATGAACGGCGGTCAGCATATGTCATGAGCGCCTCGGATCGCAGCCCGACCGGAGGCCTGAGCAGCGGTGAAGCCGCCGAGCGGCTGGCCCGATTCGGCCCCAACCAGCTCACGTCGCGGCGCCAGGCCTTGCCGTGGCGGTTCATGGCGCGCTTTCGCAACCCACTGGTGCTGATCCTGCTCGTGGCCAGCGCCGTTTCGGCCACCACCGGCGATGTGGCCAGCGCCAGCGTGATCGCGGCCATCGTGCTGATGTCGGTGGCGCTCGACTTCGTGCAGGAGCAGCGTGCCGGCAATGCGGCCGAACAACTGGCGCGACAGGTGGCGCTGCGCGTGCGCGTGCTGCGCGATGGGCGCGAACAGTCCTGCCTGGCCGAGGCACTGGTGCCGGGCGACGTGGTGCTGCTGTCCGCCGGCGACCTGGTCCCGGCCGATGGCGAAGTGCTTGAGTCACGGGATTTCTTCGTCAACCAGGCTGTGCTCACCGGCGAGCCCTACCCGGTCGAGCGCCACGCGGCCAGCAGTCCGCTGCCGGAGCAAGGTGACTGGGAAACGGACACTCCGAGCGCCCTGTTCAGGGGCAGTTCCGTGGTCAGCGGCTCGGCGCGTGCGCTGATCCGACGCACCGGCCGGCGCACCGCGATCGGCCAGATCGCCAGCAGCCTGCAGCGGCAGGCGCCGCCCACGGCGTTCGAGATCGGCACGCGCCAGTTCGGCCTGCTCATCATGCGCCTGACGCTGCTGCTGGTGCTGTTTACCCTGTTGGCCAATGCGGCATTCCACCGGCCACTGCTGGAGTCGTTCCTGTTTGCCGTGGCGCTGGCGGTGGGCCTCACGCCCGAACTGCTGCCAATGATCGTCTCGGTCACGCTGGCGCGCGGCGCGCTGCGCATGGCGCGCGCCAAGGTGATCGTCAAGCGCCTGTCGGCCATCCATGACATGGGCGCCATGGACGTGCTGTGCACCGACAAGACAGGCACCTTGACCGAGGCGCGGATTCACCTCGAGCGCCATATCGATGCGCAAGGCCGCGACAGCGCTCGCGTGCTGGAGCTGGCGTACCTGAACAGCGTCTTTGAAAGCGGCCTGAAAAGCCCGCTGGACGAAGCCATCCTGGCTCACGATCACCTGGACGTGAGCGGCTGGACCAAGATCGACGAGGTGCCGTTCGACTTCGAGCGCCGCCGCGTGTCAGTGCTGGTGGCGCGAGGCAGCGAGCGCCTGCTGGTGCTCAAGGGCGCACCCGAAGACGTGCTGCGCCTGTGCACCCGCCACGAACCCGACAGCGATCCGGATCGGCTGGAAACCGGCAGGGAGCCGACGGACTTCGACCCGGCGGCGCGCGACCAGGCGCGGGCCCAATTCGACGCCCTGGGCCGCGAGGGCTTTCGCGTGCTGGCCATCGCCTACAAGCGCGCGCCTGCCAGCCTGGTCGATGCCGTGGTCGGCGACGAGAGCGAACTCGTCTTCGCCGGCTTTGCCGCCTTCCTCGATCCGCCCAAGGCCGGTGCCAGGGATGCGCTGGCGCTGCTGGCCGCCAGCGGCGTGGCGCTGAAGATCGTCACCGGCGACAACGAACACGTCACGCGGCACGTGTGTGCCGAATTCGGCATTGCGGTCACCGGCGTGCTGCTGGGCAGCGAAATCGCCGCCATGAACGACGACGCGCTGCGTGCGCGTGTGGAGGACGTCAACCTGTTCTGCCGCGCCAATCCGCAGCAGAAAAATCGCGTGCTGCTGGCGTTGAAAGGCCGCGGCCACGTGGTCGGCTATCTGGGCGACGGCATCAACGACGCGCCCTCGCTGCACACTGCCGATGTCGGCATCTCGGTCGACGGCGCGGTCGACGTGGCCAAACAGGCCGCCGCGCTGATCCTGCTGGAAAACGACCTGGGCGTGCTGCACGCTGGCATCCGCGAGGGCCGGCGCACGCTGGGCAACGTGATGAAGTACATCATGATGGCCACCAGCTCCAACTTCGGCAACATGTTCAGCATGGCCGCGGCCACGCTGTTCCTGCCGTTCCTGCCCATGCTGCCGCTGCAGATCCTGCTCAACAACCTGCTGTACGACGTGTCGGAGCTGCCACTGCCGCTGGACAACGTCGACGAATCCGAGCTGGCGCGGCCGCAGCGCTGGGACATGGCCTTCGTCCGTGATTTCATGATCCGCATCGGACCGATCAGCTCGGTATTCGACTTCATCACCTTCGCCCTTCTGCTGTATGTGCTGGACGCTGGCGCGGCAGAGTTCCACACCGGCTGGTTCGTCGAGTCGCTGGCCACCCAGGTGCTGGTGATCTTCATCATCCGCACTCGCGGCAGCCCGCTGGCAAGCCGGCCCAACCGCTGGCTGGCGCTGACTTCGCTGGGCATCGTTGCGCTGGCCATGGCGCTGCCGGTCACGCCGCTGGCGCCGATGCTGGGTTTCACGCCGCTGCCGCTGGAGTTCTTCGTCCTGCTGTCCGTGGTGGTCGTGGTTTACCTGGGCGCGGTCGAGGCCGTCAAGCGCTGGTTCTACCGGCGGCTGGCCCTGGCAGATGAATCCAGGGCTCGATGATGACTTTCAGGGCATGTGTCGCCGCAGCTGCGGGGCCGCCGCTCGCGACCGGTACGCAGAACCTGCAGCCGTTGCGGGCCGCACCGGGCAGCTGCATCCCGCAATGCTGACCTTCATTCGCCCGACCGCAGCATGTTGTGCGATGCAGCCACTTGCCGGCCGCAAGCAGGGGCTTGCGCCTGTTCGTGCGTTCGTCGGATGTGGCTCATTCACGGTCACTCTGCCGCGCCGTTGAAGCGGCGCATCAACTCGGCGTATTGTTCGCGCCAGTATTCGGCAAACTCACCCTGCAGTTGTTGCCAGGATTCGATCAGCGCCTGCTGCTCCAGTGTCAGCTGGCGTGCCGCGGCATTCAACGCTTCGAGCTGGCGGTCCCAGGCAGGCTGCGATGGATCGCCGTCGGCTGCCTTGGCCGCCGTTTCAGACAGGACGTGCGGCCAAGCCTGCCAAAGCTGCTGGTGCCATTGCGCCAGCAGTGCCCACGGATCGGTTGGGTCGGGGCGCGGGGTTTCCGATGTCGGATTGCGGGCCATCATTCAGCCTCCTATGACCGAAAGCCGACTGTAGGCTGGCGCTCGGGCTCCCGGTTTGATCGAGCGCAAGAGGACCATGCGTAAGGGCCCCCGGTGCACCAATTCGAACATCCGTGCCTCCCAGCAGTGAATTCGGGAGGCCACGCTGACATTTTCAAGCCTAGCCGACCTTGACGGGGATCAAGCCAAGTCGGAGAGGTGGTCCGTAGACTCAGTAGCACGGTCTAGACTGATCGAGGGAGTTGCCGCCATGTACAAGCGCATCCTGGTTCCGCTCGACGGTTCTCGCTATTCGGAAGAAATCCTTCCCTATGCGAGCGGCCTGGCCGCTGCCTCCAACACTGAGCTGGTGCTGCTGCGCGTGGTGGACCGATTTCCCCCAGATGCCGACCCGGCCGAATACGTCAAGCGGCTGGCCATGGCCTATGGGGCCCACGCGTTGTGCCTGCCCGGGTTCGACGATGTCGCGGACACCATACTCGATGAAGCGTATCGCGTGCCGCAAACTTTGGTGGCCATGACTTCGCGCGGGCGCTCGGGGCTGCTGGAGCTGGCGCTTGGCAGCGTGGCGCAGCGCGTTTTGCGAGGGGCCGGGAGTGCCGTGCTCGTCTATCATCCGAGCGGCTCACGCGACACCCAGCGCTGGCCTCAGAGGCTGCAGCGTGTCATCCTGCCGCTCGCAAGTGACGATCCTGACCACGGAATGGCCGATGAAGCTGCGCAATTTGCTCACTGGATCGGAGCCGAGCTGGAAGTCGTGAGCGTGATCGAGCCCCTGTCCGAGGCCGTCAGGGCGCAGGTGCCTGAAAGCGATTTCGCGATCCTGGAATCCGGATTCGTTCACACCACGGCAGAAAAATTGGCGAAGGCGCACGATGTGCGCATCAACTGGGACACGCTGCACGGCGACCCGGTCGAGGCCATCGTCGGGTGCGTGGCCGGCCAGCGGGAATCCATCCTGGCGATGCACACGCGGCGCAAGAGCGCGCTGGAGACAGCCTTCCTCGGCAGCGTCACGGCAGGTTGCCTGCACCGGGCGGGCGTGCCGATCCTGATGCGCACACCTCTGAGCCGAGCTGCTGCACCTCGGCGCACGGCGCCAGGGTGAGGCGTGATCGCACGACGTCGGCCTCGCAAGCGCGGGCGCCAAGGCGAGCAGCACTTTCATCGTCGTCGTCTGCCGGGCATCCGGATGGCGCGCGTGGTGACGAATCGGCGCCTGGCCGGACACTTGGCGTTCTTGGCGTTCCGCGCAACCGTCAATTCGACAGGAAACGATGGATGTCCGAGTTGTCCAGGAGAGATCGAGTGACGCCACCAAATACCCATTCGCGCAATCGGCTGTGGCCGTAGGCTCCGGCCACGACCAGATCGGCGCCGCTGGTGGCAATGAATTCCAGCAAGCGCGCGCTCTCGTCGGGCCCCTTGATCACTTCCGTACGTGCGCGGATTCCATGACGCGCGAGGAAAGCGGTCGCGTCGGCCACGCCCTTGCGGATCCACGGTTCGATCACCGCCGCGACCGTGACCACGATCACTTCATCGGCCAACGCCAGCAGCGGTACCGCATCGGCCAACGCGCGCCGCGCCTCGCGCGTTTCCTTCCAGGTGACCACCACCTTGCCGAGCGGTATCCGGTTCCTGCCGCGCGCCATGACCAGGACCGGGCGACCGGCCTGCAGGATGACACTGCTTGGCGCCGCGGTGCGAGTCGAGTCGCCGGTGGCCGCTCCGCTTGAGGCGCGCATCACAACCAGGTCCGCCACCCTGGACAAGTCGGTGAGCGCACGCGTCGGCGAGTCGAGCGCTTCGCGCCACTCGGTGTGGCCAAAGCCCGCCATCAGCCGTTCGAACGTGGCGCGAATTTTCCTGATGTCGGCCTTGATCTCGTCGCGTTCCTTTTGCCACACCTCAACCACCAAGGCACCGCCGTCAGTGGTGACCATGGGCGGCCGCGCGTCTGCTGCGCACAGGCCGATCACCATGGCTTGCAGGTGCGTGGCGAGATCACGCACGGCCTCGACGACCGGCTCGACCGGACCTTCGATATCGAGATTGACGAGGATGGTTTTGCAGTTCATGGGAACTCCTTGACGCGTCGCTCAGATGACGCTCATTTTCCTTGGGGAAAGGCATCCATGGAAGCGCCCGATGTGACGCAGATCAAGGCGGCGCGAGCCCTTGCTGAGCCTGGGTCCACTGCCGTCTGATGCGGAATGAGGTTGCCGTTCGTCGGCTGGAATCCCGCAAGCCACAGCGTCAGGCCTACGTCGGCTTGCAGGCCCGCAGCGCGTTCAGGATGGCCATCGCAACGGCGAGGATCAGTGGATAAGGCGTGGCGACAACCGTCGCCCTGGGTCTGCAAGGTCATGCACGCGCCGGTGTCTGCCCTGGCGGGGATCTGTTGTGAGCTTGCATCCGGCGTTGGCGTCAGTTCAACGCACGCCGTCAGGAGGGGTGGGCGCTTCGAATCGCCGCAGGATGGCGATGACCTCCTCGTCCGGGAGCTGCGGGAAATCGCGGTAGTGATGGCCGAGCGCCAGGAACGGGGCGGGCTGCTCCAAGCATACCAGACGGTCGGCCATCGCTGCCAGTTCCGCTGCCGTCTCCCGTGGCGCAGCGGGAATGGCGACGATGATCTCGCGCGGTGCACGCCGCCTGAGCGCGCGTATCGCCGCCTTCATGCTGGCCCCCGTTGCTGCGCCATCGTCTACGACGATGACCGTCCGGCCCGTGACCGGGACGGGCCGCGCCCTGCCAAAAGCACGCCGGCGTCGCTCGAGCTCGAGCCTTTCATGCGCAACCAATTGCGCCAGAGCGGCGTCGCTCAGCCCGCAGGCTTGCACGATGTCCGCATTGAGCACGACGTCGGGCGGGTCGCCATCGACCAGCGCCCCCGCCGCGAGTTCTGGTTGGCCTGGCGCGCCCAGCTTGCGGACAATGACGAGGTCCAGCGGCGCCGCGAGTGCCCGCGCAATTTCGGCCGCAACCGGCACGCCGCCGCGCGGCAGCGCAATCACGACCGGATCGGTCAGGCCGAACGTGGCCAATTTCGCCGCCAGCTTCTTTCCCGCATCGCTACGGTCACGGAACTCCACCATCATTCGCTCCCTCAGGATCGCGCCCGCTCGCATTCGGCGCCACGTTTCAATCCGCCCCGGTTTCAGGCTCGGCCGCCATTGGAGCGAGGTTCAGCGCCACCAGCGCCGTGCTCGGCTCTTGCGGGTCGAACGTCGCCGAGAAGCCGAATTCCCGGCACATCTTGAGCATGGCGGTGTTGTCGCCCAGGACGGTGCCTTCGATGCGCCCGATTCGCTCGGCCCTGGCATAAGCCACGATCTGGTCCAGCAACTTCCAGCCCAGGCCGTGCCCTTGCAGATCGGAGCGCACCAGCAGCGCGTACTCCCCATTGGCGCGGTCCGGGTCACAACAGAGCCGGGCGACACCCGCCAGTGCGCCGTCCGCATCGATTGCGACGAACGCCATGTCGCGCTCGTAATCGAGCTGAGTCAGGCGCTTGAGCATCCTGTCGGGGAAATTGCGGCGCGGCGCGAGGAACCTGAGGCGAATGTCCCCCGGGGAGATCTTCGCGAGGAAGTCCGGATAAAGCGCGATGTCGGTCGGCTTGATCGGGCGGATCGTGTAGTTCGCGCCCCCCGCGGAAAAACCCCCTTCCCAGCGCGCCGGATACGGCCGGATCGCGAGCCGTGGATTCGGACCCTGCTGGTTCACGGCATTCGGATCGATTTCCACGCGGGCATCGAGTGCGATCACGCCCTCGGCATCTGCCAGCAGCGGATTGATGTCGAGTGCGGCGACGCACGGGAAATCGACCACCAATTGCGAGAGGCCGTTGAGCGCGGCCACGATGGCCGGCCGGTTTGCCGGCGGGTGGTCGCGAAAGCCGGCGAGCAGCTTGCCGATCCGCGTGCGGTCGATGAGATCGCCCGCCAGCACGTCGTCGAGCGGCGGCAGCGCGACAGCGGTGTCGGCCATCACTTCGACCGCGATGCCGCCGGCGCCGAACAGGATCACCGGCCCGAAAATCGCGTCTTCGCTCATGCCCGCGATCAGTTCCTGCGCATTGCGGTGGACGATCATCGGCTGCACGGCGTAGCCGTCGATCACCGCGTCCGGCGCCTTCTCGGCAACACGGTGCCGGATGGTTTGCGCTGCGGCAACCGCGGCCTCGGCGCTTTCCATCCCCAGCGCCACGCCGCCGATATCGGATTTGCGCGAAATGGCTTTCGAGAGCAGCTTGACCGCGACGGCCGCCGAATTTTCCAGCAGATGCGCCGCCGCTTCCCCGACCTCGGCGGGCGTGCGGGCAACAACGGTTTCTGGAACGGCGACGCCATACGCCGCGACCACCGCCTTGGCTTCGGTCTCGGTCAGCATGCGCCGGCCTTCGGCGGCCACGCGCCTGAAGGTCGTGAGCACGCTGGCACGATCGGTGCTCACGACTTCGCCATTGCTTGCGGGAACGCGCAGCAGCGCGTTTTGCGCCTTGGACCAATCGGCCAGGTAAGTGAGGGCGCGCGCCGCGTCGGCGGGCGTTGCGAAGCTCGCGACACCGGCCGAGGTCAGCACTGAGCGCGCCTCGCGCGCCGTCTGCTCGCCCAGCCAGCAGGAGAGTACCGGCTTGCCGGCGACCGTGCCTTTTTCGGTGAGCCCGGCGACCGCACTGGCTGCTTCAACCGACGACGCAAGTTTGGTCGGACAGTTGAAAACCATGACGACTTCGACCGCCGGGTCGCTCGCGACGATGTCCACGGCGGCCCGGTAGCGACCCGCATCCGCGTCGCCGACGATGTCCACGGGATTGGCATGCGACCAGGTCGGCGGCAGCACCACGTCCAGCCGTTCGTGGGTCGCCGGTGTCAGCGCGGCAAGCTCGTTGGCGCGAGCGCTCAGTTCATCCATTGCGAGCACTCCGGCGCCGCCGCCGTTGGTAACGATGCCGACGCACGCGCTTTCGACCGGTGCGAAGCGTGCGGTGATCTCGGCCGCATCGAACAAATCGGCCAGTCCGTCCACGCGCAGGATGCCGGCGCGGGAAAACGCTGCGTCAACGGCACGGTCCGAACCCGACAGTGCGCCGGTGTGCGTGCGGGCGGCCTTCGCTGCGAGTTCATGACGCCCGGCTTTCAGCGCGATCACTGGCTTGACGCGTGCCGCGGCGCGCGCCGCCGACATGAATTTGCGCGCATTCGCCATCCCCTCGAGATAAACCAGAATGGCGTGGGTGTGACCGTCGCCCGCCAGCAGATCAAGCCAGTCGGCGACGTCGACGTCCGCCATGTCGCCGAGCGACGCCACGCAGGAAAAGCCCACGTTGCGCGCTGCCGCCCAGTCGATCAGCGCCCCCGCGACGGCGCCGGACTGCGACAGCAGCGCCAGGTGGCCGGGCCTGGGCGCCATGTGTGCAAAGCTCGCGTTGAGTTGGAGCAAGGGCAGCATCAGCCCCAGCGTATTGGGGCCGATGATGCGAAAGAGGTGCGGCCGCGCGGCGTCGAGCATCGCCTGGCGCAAGCCGTTGTCCGCAGTCAGGCCGGCTGTGATGACCACCGCTGCACGGCAGCCCAGAGTGCCCAGTTCGGCAACGATGTCTGGCACGGTTCGGGGCGGCGTTGTAATGATGGCCAGATCGGGTATCCCCGGCAGCGCTTGCGCGTTGCGATGGCATGGGCGGCCGTGCAGCGTGGCGTGGCGCGGGTTCACCAGCCAGATGGTGCCCTCGAAACCGCCACCGATCACGTTGGTGGTGACCGCGCTGCCCACCGATCCGGGGCGTGCCGTCGCGCCGAAGATCGCGATCGATCTCGGGCGGAATGCGTGCTCGAGATTGCGTACCGTCACGGTGTTCTCCTTCGGTCACCAGGTCTGGCGGGGTTTGCCGAGGTGTTTCCCATCGCCCGGCCAACGCGCGCGCCTTCCTCCCTCCCTCGCATTGCGCGGGAGCTTCGCGTACCGCACGGCACTTCGCCTTGCGCTGGCGCAAGATTCGCACGTGCACCGCCGCCTGTAATCGCACGCATGCCGCCCCGTATCGACCTCCCGCACAGCGCCGCCGTCGGCTTTGACGTGGCGGCGGCGCTGTGGGCTACGCCTGCGGCGCTGAAGGCGCGGCAACGCCGGCGCCTGCAAACGCTGCTGGCCAGCGCGGCGGCGTACTCCAGGGTTTATGCGGGGCGATTGCGCGGCGTCGATCCGGATAAGGCGGAGCTGACCGAGGTCGAGCCGATGGCCAAAACGCACCTCATGCGTCACTTCAGCGACTGGGTCACCGATCCGCGGCTGACGCTTGCCGCGTTGCGCCGCTTCACGGCCGATCCGACGCGTATTGGCGAGCCTTTCCTCGGCGACTACATTGTCTGGACGAGCTCGGGCAGCAGCGGTGAGCCTGCTCTCTTTGTTCAGGATGCGCGCGCTCTGGCGGTTTACGACGCGCTCGAAGCACTGCGCCGCGCGCCGCTGCGCCAGCCGTGGCCTTGGTTCGCGCCCGGATGGGCTGGCGAACGCTTCGCCTTCGTCGGCGCCACGGATGGGCATTTCGCGAGCAACGTCACGCTTGAGCGGCTGCGCCGCATCGTGCCCGGTTTCGCGACGGTGCTGCGCGGGTTTTCATTCCTGTTGCCGCCGACCGAGTTGGCCGCGCAACTCGAGCGCTTCGGGCCCACCGTGCTTGCCACTTATCCGACTTGCGCCCTGATGCTTGCCGAAGAAGCGCGCGCCGGCCGCCTGCACATCGCGCCGCAGGAAATCCGGACGGGCGGCGAAACGCTGACGCCGGCGATGCGCCGGCGCATCGAAGCCGGTTTTGGCTGCCGCGTCGGCAACAGCTACGGCGCGTCGGAATTCCTGGCGCTCGCCGCCGAGTGCCGGCATGGGCGCCTGCACGTCAACGAAGACTGGGCCATCCTCGAATCCGTAGATCGCTACCTCGCACCGGTGCCGGACGGCCAGTTCGGCCATACCACGCTGCTGACCAACCTGGCCAACCACGTGCAGCCGCTGATCCGCTACGACTTGGGGGACCGCATCGCGCTGCACAGAGATCCGTGCCCGTGTGGCATGCCGACAGCATGGCTGGAAGTCGACGGCCGCAGCGACGATCTGCTGACCCTGTACGACACGCAGCGACGTGCGGTGTGGCTGTCTCCGCTGGCACTCACGACCGTGCTGGAAGATGGTGCGGGCGTATTCGCGTTCCGGCTGGAACAGACGGGCGACACCGCGCTGCTGTTGAACATCGCCGATGGCGGCAAGGCCGGCCGCGCCGCGCAGGCGCGTGCCCGGACGGTGTTCAAACGCTATCTGCAAGAACAGGGACTCGACAATGTCACTGTGAAAGTCGTTTGTGGCGTTTCGCCTGCGCCGGGCCCAGGCGGAAAAATGCGACGCGTCATCGGGCTGAAGCACAGCGCATCCCGCGCGACTTGAATTTGGCGCGGCGGTGTGGCGATGGCTTGCTGCGCGTTACCTGCTCGCCTCGACGGGCCTGCTCTCGAACGCCATCTGGCACTCCGTGCAGCGCTCGGCGGCAGGTTGCACCCGCAGGCGTTCGTAGGCGATCGCATCACCACAATCGATGCAATGGCCGTAACCGCCGGTTTCCAGGCGGTAAAGCGCGGCCTGTACCTCACGCAGTTCATCGATGTCGCGCTGCACTTCCATGGCGCCCACCGCGTCGTGCGCGTGGCGCTCTGCGTCGTCCTTGAAATCGCGAGTCTCCCGCTCGTCGGTGCCATTGCGAATCGCCTGTCCGCCCGCGCGCACTTCGTCTTGCAATACATGCATGCGATCCAGCAGCGCCCCACGCAGGGTGGCGAGATGTCTTCGTGTCAGCAGGTTCATGCGTCATTCCTTTTCAAGGTGCCGGCACACATGATCGACGGCGCACCGCGCGCACGCGTTGACGCCGGTCAAGGTGCACGACACGATCACATCCGCCCGCGCCGAGGTACACCGGCAGACTTGTTCCAATCGGTCGCCATGTGTCCTGCGCTGGCTCGTACGCGGGCACAGGCAAATCCACCCTCGTGGCGTTGGAATCCTCTCGCAAGTCGACTTGGACACGGATCGCGGCGCTGCCCGGGATGATTGCGGATTGGCAGATGATTTGCGCCGCGTCAAGCCGCACTCTCACAGGCGCCGACACACTTCAGCTCCATGAAACCCGACCTGATCCTCGTCGCCAACGCCGCCAACGCCCGGCTGTATGCCCACAGCAAGCGCGAGCGGGGGCTGCTGATGCTCGATACGCTGCAGGCACCCGAAAGCCGTTTGCATTCGCACGAGCTGGACACCGGGCCCATCGGTCACGAACGCAGCGATAGCCGGCCGGGAGGAGTCATGCTGGCACCACGCATGGATGCGCAGCACAAGCGCCAGCTCGCATTCGCATGCCACCTGGCGCAGCGCATCGACACCGCGCTGCAGACGCACGCGTACGGCGACGTCGTGCTGTTTGCTGCGTGTCCGTTCCTCGGCAAAGTGAAAAACGCACTCGGTGCCGACGCGCGCAAGGCGCTGCGCGATGCGGTGCCGCTGGATCTCACGCACTTCGACGGAGACGAACTGTGGCGCCGGGTCAACAACGCGTTGCACTCCGGAGCCGGCAGCGCAGGCTGACATCCATGCGGGCCAACACTGTCGCAATAGCGACAAGAGAGAATCGCCAGGACGGCAGCCGTCAATCCAGTTCAATGCCTCGATCCTGCTCCGCCACCGGTACGGGCCAGCCGAGACACTCTTCATAGCCAGCCGGGCACATCGGCTGCTGTCCGCTGTTCAGGAACATGGGGAGGCCCGGAATCCGCCGTGCCAGTTTGAGTTGACGCTGGCAGTACAGCGGCCTGCGCGCACATACGATTGCCGTATGTCGATGCGATGACGAACCGCTTCGGCCGGACGCTTGGGCGAGTATTTGCGCCACGTCAAGTCGCAATCGCATAATGGCGCGTATGAGTGAGACCCACGTCGCAGTGGTTGACGATGAGCCCGCCATCACCCAGCTCATAGCCGACTACCTCAAAGGCCATGGATTCCGCGTTAGCCAGTTGCGCGGCGGCAATTCATTGTTTGCTCTCATGGCCGCCGACCCGCCGGCGCTGGTTCTGCTTGATATAGGGCTCGGCAGCGAGGACGGCTTCGCCGTCGCGCGCAAACTGCGCGCCCATTGGCGTTGTGGGCTGGTGATTGTCACCGGCCGGGGAGATACCGTCGACCGCATCGTCGGCCTTGAAGTGGGCGCCGACGACTACGTGGCCAAGCCGTTCGACTTGCGCGAGCTGGTGGCGCGCATCAAGGCGGTCCTGCGCCGCCTGCAGCCAGACGAGGCCGACGGCCCGGCGCCGGAGGCTGAGCGCGGCCGCCTCAACTTCGCCGGCTGGTCGCTGGACGTCGGCGCGCGCCGGCTGACCGCGCCCGACACCACCGAAGTGCTGCTGACCAGCGGCGAGTTCGAATTGTTGCGCGCGTTTGCCGAGCATCCCGGCCGCGTCCTCTCGCGCGAATTCCTCCTCGAATGCACACGGGGCCGCGAAGCCGGCCCTTATGACCGAACGATAGATGTCCAGGTCGGCCGGCTGCGGCGGAAAATAGAAGCCGATCCAGTCCATCCGCAAATCATCAAAGTGGTGCGCAGCGCGGGCTACGTGCTGGTGCCGCCGGTGTCGGCTGACTGAGTCAAGCCATGCTGCCGCAGCAGGAGGTCGGTTGGGTTTACCGTTCGGTGTTTTCAGCCTCTCCCGATGCGCTGCTGCTGATTGACGCGCGAGGGGCTGTCGTTCTTGCCAATCCAGCGGCGAGCGAACTCTTCGGCTACGCTGCGGGCGAGCTCGAGGCCATGCACCTGGACGACCTGGTTCCCGCCAGCCGGCACGAACGAGCCGCGCGAGTGCCGCTGGAATTGTCGGCCCGGCACAAGGACGGCAGCCAAAGGATGGTGGAAATTGCGTTCAGCTCCCTTGAGAACGCCGACGCCCCGCTGCTCCTGGTCACGGTACGTTCCCTCGGTGAGGACCAGCACGTCAGGCAGGCGCTGAGGCGCGCACGCTACAGCGAATGCGTTGCCGACGTGGGCCTTCTCGCTGTCGATACGCGTGATCCCTACGCGCTGCTGAGCCGCGTGCCTGCGGCAGCGGCGAGCGCCATCGGGGCCGATACGTCGGTTCTCTGGCAGCTCGAACCGAACCAGCTCGCGCTGCGCGTGGTCGCCGGTGTCGGCCTCGTGGACGAAGAGGCCGAAGGCACCCTGATGGCCAACCGGCCTGATACGCCGCCCGGCTATGCACTCGCGGCAGCTCAGACGATCATCATCGCGGATTACCAGCAGGAGCGGCGATTCAACGTGCCACATTGGCTGTTGCGTCAGGGGCTCGTGAGCGGCATTCTGGTGCCGCTGCGTGATCGTGGGCGCATGATCGGCGTGTTGGCCCTGCGTTCGCGCCAGGCACTGCGCTTCGGCGACGATGAGGTCTACTTCCTGCGTTCCCTGGTCAATCTGCTTTCGAGCAGTCTGCAGCGCGCCGAAAGCGAAGAGGCGCTCGCCCATGCGCAGAAGCTGCAGGGCATCGGCCGGCTGACCGGCAACGTGGCGCACGATTTCAACAACCTGCTGACGATCATCCAGGGCAACCTGCAATTGCTCGCCGCGCTGCCGGTGCTGCGCAAAGGCGATGGGCAGCGACTGGTCGCGGCGGCAACGCGGGCGAGCCAGCACGGCACCGAACTCACCGGAAGGTTGCTGGCGTTCTCGCGCCGCCAGAGCCTGCAGCCGGCATGCGTCGACGTCGACGCCACGCTGCACGCGCTGGCCGACATGCTGCACCACACGCTGGACCCGCGCATTCGCATCACCGTCGATGTGGAGCCGGCCTGCCCGCCGTGCCAGGCCGACCCCAGTCAGCTTGAATCGGCCTTGTTGAACATTGCGATCAATGCCCGCGACGCCATGCCCGAAGGCGGTTTGCTGGCATTCGGCGCCGCGCCGGTCGCCGGCGGCTTCGTCGCCATCACCATCGCAGATAACGGCAGCGGCATGTCGGCGCTGGAGCGAGAACGCGCCTTCGAACCGTTCTTCACCACCAAGGAGAAGGGCCGCGGCACGGGCCTGGGACTGAGCACGGTGCATGGCTTCATGCAGCAATCCGGCGGCAGCGTCGATCTGGCCAGTGCGCCGGGCCGCGGGACGATCGTTACGCTTCGGATCCCGCGCTGGCACGAGCCCGGGGGCGCTGCACCCTAGGACGGAGGGTGCGTTGCCACTGGCGGAAGCTGCGGGTACTGCGGGTCGAAGAGGAAGGCGTGGTGCGCGAGGTTGCGCACATGATTCATGCACCGGCGACGTGCACCCCCTGGACAGGCCTTTTGGAGCAGCCTCAGCGAACTGCCGCCGCCAATCCATTGCGCTCTATGAATCCGGTGAGCGCCGCGACTTCCGGAATTTCGATGTCGCGCCGGAACCGATTGTCCACGCGGATGACGTCGGCGCCATCCAGACGCGAGAGTGCGCGGCTGACCGATTCGAGCGTCATGCCCAGATAGCTGCCGACTTCGGCGCGCGTGAGCGGCAAAGTGATCTTGTCGGTGCGCAGTCCCCGCTCGGCCAGTGAACCCGCCCAGTTGCGCAGGAAGTCGGCGACGCGCACGTCAGCGGGCAAGGTGGCCAGCGACAGCATCAATTCGTGGTCGCGGCTGATTTTGCGGCTCATCGCCGCATGCAGCGCCGTGAGCAGATCGGGCTGTCGGGCGCTCGCGCTCAACAGGTGGTCGTAGCTCAGCGACCAGACTTCGCCTGTATCGAGCGCCACCGCATTGCAGCCGTAGCGGCCCTCCGCAATACCGTCGAAACCGAGCGAATCACCCTTGAAGTGCAGCCCGACCACCTGCTCGCGACCGTCGGCGGTCAGGATGACGTCTTTGAAATAACCCGAGTTGGGAACGAAGAGCGATGTAAAACGCGTGCCTATCGTGTACAGCACGTCTCCCGCGTGCACGACCCAGCGTTGCAGCGGCACGTAATTGCGCAGCCGCTCCAGCATGTCGCCGATTTCGCGAGTAGTCGTGCCTGGTTGGCGCACAGGCGTTGAATTCATGACGTTCTCCAGGTGGTTCCAGGACATTTCCATGGCCTGGAATTTGGCGAACGAGGGCCAACGGACGATCAATCGGGCATGTCACTCGGCAACAGTGTGTGAATGGTTTGTGTCAGCCGCTTCGGGAGCCTCATTCAGCGGCATGTCGCCTGGCGGATGCACTCAGCGGCGCCTGCGCATGGCAAGCACCTTCGCCCAACCTTGCCGGAACCCCTCGACTTTCCTTCTTCGTCCTGGCGAACCATTGCGCTGCGTCAAATCGCGCTGGGATTCGGAAGGCCACACTGATCTGAGGACTAACGACGAGGTGCGAGCATGAAACCGACCGCTAAGCAGCAGCTCTGGATGTACGAGCGCATGGTCACCAGCCGATATCTCGAGGAATCGCTGCTGAAGGTGTACCTTGAGGGCAAGACTCCGGTCTTCAACATGGGCGACGGTCCCATCCCGGGTGAAATGCACCTGTCCAACGGTCAGGAGCCGTGTGCGGTCGGTGTCTGCGCGCATTTGCAGCCGACCGACGTCATGACTTCCTATCACCGTCCGCACCACGAGGCGGTCGCCAAGGGCGTCGATTTGAACCGCATGGTCGCAGAGATCATGGGCAAGAAAACCGGCCTGAGCGGCGGCCGCGGCGGCCACATGCACCTGTTCGATCCGTCGGTGCATTTCTCCTGCGCGGGCATCGTTGCACAGGGTCTGCCGCCCGCCGTGGGTGCGATGCTGTCGCGCCACCTGCAGAAGAAGCCGGGAGTGGCCATCGCCTACCTGGGCGAAGGCGCGGCCAATGCCGGCGCTTTCCACGAGGCGCTCAATCTCGCGAGCGTCTGGAACCTGCCCGTGCTGTTCGTCGTGGAAGACAACGCCTGGGGCATTTCCGTGAGCAAGAAGCGGTCGACCTCAGTGCCGCGCAACGACGTGCGCGCCGCGGGTTACGGCATGCCCGGTGTGTACGTTCCCGGCAACGACCCGGATGCCATCTTCGCTGCCGCGGGTGAAATCATCGGGCGCATGCGCAAAGGCGCCGGGCCGGCACTCATGGAGCTCGAAACCTCACGCCTCGAAGGCCACTTCGTCGGCGACGCCGAAGGTTACCGGCCCAAGGGAGAAAAAGAAGCGCTGATGGCCAAGGACCCGATTCCGGCTTATGCCGAGCGCTTGAGGGCCGCCGGCGTTCTGACGCCGAAATCCGATCGCGAACTGACAGCGGCGGCACACGCCCGAGTCGACGCGGCCATCAAGTTTGGCCGGGAAAGCCCCTATCCCGAGCCTGAAGAGGCGCTTGCACACGTTTTCGCGTGACGGCGTCGAACGCCGTCACGCACCGACCCGGGCGAATCAAGGAGATCGACATGGCTGAATCAGTGGCACGCGTCACCCGCAAGGAGGCGCAAGAATCGGCGCAAAAGAAGCTCACCATCGCGCGCGCGATGGCCGATGCGATCGCGCACGAAATGCGCACCGACCCTCGCGTGTTCGTGATGGGCGAAGACGTCGGAGCGCTCGGCGGCGTCTTCGGCAACACCCGCGGCCTGATCGATGAGTTCGGGCCCGAGCGCGTGCGCGATACGCCGATTTCGGAAACCGGCTTCATCGGCGCCGCGGTCGGCGCCGCCATGGACGGCATGCGCCCGATCGTCGAGCTGATGTTCGCCGACTTCATCGGGGTCTGCCTCGACACCGTTTACAACGCAGCCGCCAAGAACTGCTACTTCTCGGGCGGCACCGTCAACGTGCCGATGGTGCTGATGACCGCCACGGGCGGCGGCTATTCGGATGGCGGCCAGCACTCGCAGTGCCTGTACGGCATGTTCGCGCACCTGCCCGGCATGAAGGTCGTCGTGCCGAGCAACTCGTACGACGCCAAGGGCCTGATGACCGCTGCCATCCGCGACCCGAACCCGGTCATCTACATGTTTCACAAGCGGCTGCAGGGCATGGGCTGGCTCGGCACCGAAAAGGGCGCGACCGTCGCGTGCCCGCAGGCGGCGTACACCGTCGAAATCGGCAAGGCCAAGACCGTGCGCGAAGGCTCCGACGTGACGATCGTGAGCCTGGGCCTCGGCGTCCATCTGGCGCTGCATGCGGCCGATATCCTGGCCCAGGAAGGCGTCCAGGCCGAAGTGCTGGATTTGCGCTCACTGGTTCCGCTGGATCGCGACCATGTTTTCAAGTCGGTCAAAAAAACGGGGCTGCTGATCGTGGTCGACGAGGACTACATGAGCTACGGGGTGACCGGCGAAATCATCGCCACCGTCGCCGAACGTGACATCTCGGTGCTGAAGGCAAGCCCGCAGCGCATTGCCTACCCCGATATCCCGGTTCCTTACAGCCGTCCCATGGAGTACTGGGCCCTGCCCTCAGCCGAAAAAATCGCCGCGGCGTATCGCAAGATGGGGAGGTAGCGGATGACCGACGTGAAGATTGCGGACGACCTGTGGGACGATGACCGGCAGGCGGTCATCACGTCATGGTCCTACGACGACGGCACCATGGTCAGGAAGGGTGACACCATCGCCGAGATCATGGTCGAGAAGGCGCAGCTTGAAATAGCCGCGCCAGCCTCGGGCATCCTTCGCATCCGAGAGCACGAGGACGCCATTGTCAGCCGCGGCGCCGTGATCGCAACGATCGAGTAAGCGCGGCGGCGCATGACTAGGGATGCCGGGTATCGCCCCCGCGCTGGCGGAACGCCATGATGGCCTGGTTGCGCAGGCTGCGCAGGCTGCCCAGCAGCTGGTCGTCCACAGCGAGCGCGCCGGGTCGGTCGTGGTCGGCGTAGATCAGCGCGAAGGGCTTGCCTTTCATCTGCAGCGGCAGCAGCAGGAAGGCGGGGGCGTTCAGGCCGCTGCGAAACCACGCGGGCAGGCGCTCGTGCAATCGTCCCTGGCGTGTGTCGGCGATGAGGGTGTCGGCGCCGCGTTGGCAGACGGTGGCGAACAGGTCGGCGCTGTCGTGCAGGGGCACCGCGAGCGCCGCGAGATCGGCGTCGGTGCACTCGCCCAGGCCCAGGCGCCCGCGCAGCACGTCGGTGCGGGCGTCCCGCAGGGCGAACACGATGCGCCGGGCGTTCAGCGCGCGCAGCATGGTTTCGAGAATCATGCGCAGGATGTCGTTGAGCTTGAAGCTGTCGTCCACCATCGCGTCGGTGATGTCCTGGATGCCCGCGGCCAGCACCTGTGCTGCGTGCTGCGTCGCGGCCTGCCCGCCGAGCGCCGCATCGGCCGGGGCGGGCAGCGTGGGGTCGGCGCGCAGGGCGTGCGCGGCGAGCGGGTCGGCGGCCGCGTTCGTCTCGGGCGGCGGTTCGGGTGACTGCAGCAGGCGCTCGGCGGGGCTGCCGGGGGTGACGCGCAGATCGAGCGCGCTGGCGATGTCCACGAGCTGCTGGCGTGCGCGCAGCACGGCGTCGGAAAACGATTCGGGCGTGAGCTGCAGGGTGCGGCGGTAGTCGATGGCCAGCTGTTGCAGACGTGTGGTGAGCCTGGGCGGTTCATTCTGGAGCATGGCGCCGGCCACTTCGTTGGCGGCGCGCACCAGCCAGCGCAGATGCTCGTCGCCCTGCTGCGGCGGGCGCATGGGCGGCGCGCCCATGGGCGTGCGCATGCAGCGCTGCAGGGTTTCTGGCAGGCCCCAGGCACGGGCCACGCCCACGCCCAAGTCTTCGAGCGTGAGGCCCAGTACCTGGGTGGCGGCGGCGCCTTCGGCCTTGCCCGCGGCATGCAGCGCGCGGATCTGCGCCGCCTCCTCGGGAAAGTAGAACGAGCACAGCATGCGTCCCAGGTTCTGCAGCATCGCGCCGATGAAGGACGATTCGGAACCCGCGTTCCCGCCCATCTCGGCAGCCAGTGCCCCCGCCATCATGGCGCGCAGGAATTCCTCGCGCATCTGCTCGGCATGCGCCTTGTCCTGCATGTGCTCGAGCAGCACCAGGCTCAGCGCCATGTTGCGTATGGTATTGAAGCCCAACAGCGTGACGGCGCGCGAGACGGTGCTTACCCCGCCGCGGTTGGCGTGGGCGAACAGCGGGCTGTTGACCAGTCGCAGCAGCTTGTTGGTGAGCGCGACATCCTTGAGGATTTCGCGCGTGAGGTCGCCCACGCTGTCGTCCTCGGACGTGGCCACGCGCTGGATGCGCACCACGGTGTCGGAGAGCGCGGGGAAGTCGCTCTTGCGGCGCATGCGCAGCAGCAGGAAGTCGAGCGTGGCGTTGCCGACGGGCTGCGCGGCGCCCGGCTCGGGGCTGGCCCAGGCGCGCAGCGCATCGCGGAACTCGGCGGCGCTGGCGTAGCGCTGCGCGGGCTCGCGCGCCAGCGCCCGCGCCGCGATGGCGCGCAGCGCGTCGTCGACATCGGGGCCCAGATCGTCGGGCAGCGTGACGGGGCTGCCCGTGCTCGGGTACAGCGCCTGCCAAGTCTCGCTCTGACGGCGCAGGGGCTGGCCGGTGAGCAGCTCCACGAGGATGAGCCCGGCGCCGTAGATGTCCACGGCGGGGGTGGGTACCGCGCCCGCGCTGGCTTCGGGCGCCATGTAGGCCGGGGTGCCCGCCAGCGGCGCGTGCGCGGCGTTGGCCACGCTGACCGAGATGCCGAAATCCATCACCCGCGCGCGCCCCTGGGCGTCGATCATGATGTTGGAGGGCTTGAGATCACGGTGCACGATACCTGCCGCGTGCGCGGCCTGCAGGGCGTCGAGCACGTCCACCATCATCGCCGCCGCCTCGTGTGCCGTGCAGCGCCCCTTGGCGGCCAGATGCTCGGCCAGACTGGCGCCGTTCACGTATTCGAAGACGGTGAAGGCCTGCCGCTCCTGCACGTCGGCTTCGAACACCGGGACGATGGCCGGGTGCGAGAGCTGCCCCATGTGGCGTGCCTCGGCCAGCCAGCGCTGCAGATGGGCCTCGGTACGGCCGCCGCGCGCGGGCGCCAGCAGCTTGATGGCCACGTCGCGCTCCAGCCACGGATCGCGGGCCAGCCAGACGCTGGCCTGCGTGCCCCGGCCCAGCAGGCGCAGCAGCTGAAAGCGCCCGATCTGGCGCGGCGGCGCCCCTGCGTCCGTGGCGGCAGTCACCGGGGAGTCGGGCGCTGAGGTGGGCATGGCATGCAGGCGGGTGGTGGCGAGGGTGTCGCGTGCATTGTGCCGTGTGGCGTGGCTTTTTTCAGGCGAAATTCCAGTCTGCCGTGATCGTATCGCCCACGCGCAGCGTACGCCCGATGCCATCCACGATGATGGCGTTCATGCCGAACGTGGGTTTGCCGTCCATGCGCGGGTCGGCGCGGTAGCTCGTGAGCGTGGCGAGCACCTCGGGGCTGCGCTCGGCGGTGGCGGGGTCGATGTTGGGGATGGGGCAGCGCGCGCAGGGTTTGACGGGGGTGAGCACGATGCCTCCTTCATTCGTGGCGATGCGGATCTCGGCCAGGCTGTCCTCGTCGTGGGCCTGCAGGTCCGCGAGCAGCAGGTTGGGTCGCAGGCGCTCGATGCCGATGGCGCCATGTCCCGCCTGCGTCAGGCGCCGGTTGAGCTCGGCCAGCGAGGCCTCGCCGATCACGAGCAGCGGATAGCCGTCGACGAACTGGTTCACGGCTTCGACGCCCTTCGTCCAGGCCAGGTCGGACAGGCGCCGCACCCGCGGATCGAAGCGTGCGAGTCGCAGCCCCGCTTGCGCCAGAAAGCGGCTGAACCACTGCGCGGCTGCGTCGCCCATGTCCCAGGCGTTCACGGTGTCTTTCCAGACGCGCACGCGGGCCGGCCGGTCCTGCTCGCCTGCGGGTTCGCGCGGCAGGGGCAGGATGGGCATGCCGGGCGCCTGCAGCAGCACCTCGTCGGGCGTGATGCGCGGGTGCACCAGCGCCAGGCGCGGCCATTCGCGCTGGGTGAGGAAGACGCCGTCCGCATCGACCACCATCCAGGCACGGTCCAGTTCCAGCCCGGTGGCGGTGAGCCGGGCCTGCTCCAGCGCCACGCCGGCGCAGGACTTGACGGGGTAGACGAACAGTCGGGCAATGCGGGCGTGCACTGCGGCATCGGTGCTGGACATGCGGGCGGCCACGGGAAAGCGAGCGATTGTGCGCCTCCTACAATCGCCGCCATGGCGCAATCCTTCGATATCTGCATCCGCGGCGCGGGCGTCGTTGGCCGCGCGGCGGCGCTGCTGCTGGCGCGCGCGGGCCTGCGCGTGGCGCTGGTCGCGCCGGGCGCGGGCCATGGCGGGCAGGACGTGCGCGCCTACGCGCTCAATGCCGCCTCGCGCGGCCTGCTCCAATCGGTGCGTGCCTGGCCCGAGGCGCCGCACGTCACCGCCGTGCAGCGCATGCAGGTCTGGGCCGATGGCGATGGCGCGGTGCAGTTCGATGCCCAGGCCCAGGGCGTCGAGGCGCTGGCCTGGATCGTCGACGTGCCGGCGCTGGAGCAGCGCCTGCAGGAGGCGATCGGCTTTCAGCCGCTGGTGGAGATGGTGGCCGCGCCGGTGGCGGCGCCGCTCACCGTGGTGTGCGAAGGCCGCGCCAGTCGCACGCGCGCCGAATTCGGGGTGGAATTTGCCGTGACCCCCTATGGACAGGATGCGATCGCCACACGCCTGCTCTGCGAGCGGGCGCACGGCGCGGTGGCGCGCCAGTGGTTTGGCGCGGACGGCAGCATCCTCGCGTTTCTGCCGCTCGCGGGTGCCGAGGGGAACTCGGTGGCCGTGGTGTGGTCTCTCCCGCATGGGCAAACGCGGAATCGGCTGGCCATGGATGAGGCAGGCTTTGCTTTGGCGCTGCAGGGCGCGAGCCGTGGCGTGCTCGGGGCACTCACGGTGAGCGCGCCGCGCGCTTCCTGGCCGCTGGCGCAGGCGCGCGCCGCGCGCTGGTGCGGCGCCTTCCCGATGCAGGCCTCCGGGCAGGCGGGCGATCGGGCGTGGGTGCTGGCGGGCGACGCCGCGCATGCGGTGCATCCGCTGGCCGGGCAGGGCCTGAACCTGGGTCTGGCGGACGTGGCCGCGCTCGTGCGCGTGCTGCAGGCGCGCGAGAGCTGGCGCCCGCTGGCCGACCTGCGGCTGCTGCGCCGCTACGAGCGCCAGCGCGGCAGCGCCGTCGCGGGCGCGCAGCTGGCGATGGACGGGCTGCAGCAGCTCTTCACACGCGCCGACGCGTTTTTGCCATCGCTGCGCAATCGCGGCATGAATCTGTTCGACCATTGCACCCCGCTCAAGGGCTGGGTGTCCCGCCGCGCCATGGGCGTGGCCTGAATCTCTCCACTCGGGGCGCCCGCCCTGTCCTGCAACCATGAAACTTCTCGCCCGATTCCTTCCCTTTCTTCTGGCCACGCTGCTGGCCGGCGCCCAAGGCGCCTGGGCGCAGGATGCGCAGATCCGCAAGACGCTGGCCGAGCGCATTCCGCAGCTGTCGCAGATCGACGAGATCAGCGCCACGCCGATGAAGGGGCTGTACGAAGTGCGCATCGGCACCGACGTGTACTACTCCGATGCGCAGGGCAATTTCCTCATTCAGGGCGAACTTATCGACACCAAGGCGCGGCGCAATCTCACCGAAGACCGCGTGAACAAGCTCACGGCCATCGACATCAAGTCGCTGCCGCTGCAGGACTCCTTCAAGGTGGTGCATGGCAAGGGCGAGCGCCAGCTCGTCATCTTCGAGGACCCGAACTGCGGCTACTGCAAGCGCTTCGAAAAGGACATGCAGAAGGTGGACAACGTCACCATGCACGTCTTCCTCTATCCCATCCTGAGCGCCGACTCGGCCGAGAAGTCGCGCAACATCTGGTGCGCCAAGGACCCCGCAGCCGCCTGGCAGGCCCATATGCTGAAAGACGTGACGCCCGAGGCGGCCAGCTGCGACGTGGGGGCGCTGGAGCGCAACCTGGCGCTGGGGCGCAAGCACCGGATCACCGGCACGCCCACGGTCATTTTCAGCGATGGCAGCAGGGTGCCTGGCGCCATCCCCGCGGCAGAAGTCGAGAAGCGCTTTGCAGCCTTGGCCAGCGCCAAGTAACCTGGTTATTTTGATAGCTTCGAACGCTTTTCCATTAAGGAATTCAAAGACAAAAGAATTTGAATTGCTTGTGTGACGGGCGTGTGCCGCTCTCTTTTTTCATAGTATTCATGCCACACGCCACCTCTGCCGCGATCCACTACCGCATCGAACTGCCCGACCCGCGCACGCACCGCTACCACGTCACGCTCACCATCGCAAAACCCGCGGCCCGCCAGCGCGTCTCGCTGCCGGTGTGGATACCGGGCAGCTACCTGGTGCGGGAGTTTTCGCGCCATCTCGTGCGCCTGCGCGCGCTGCAGGGCGGCAAGCCGGCCGCGCTCGGTCAATTGAACAAATGCGAATGGCAGGTGGCCTGCCGCAGGGGCGAGCCGCTCACGCTGCACTACGAGGTGTTGGCCAGCGACCGCTCGGTGCGCACGGCCTGGCTCGACGCCACGCGCGGCTTCTTCAATGCCACCAGCCTGTGCCTGCGCGTGCATGGTCAGGAGCACGCGGCGCACGAACTGCACGTGGCGCGCCCGCAAGGCCATGCCGATTGGCAGCTGGCCACGGCGCTCGTCCCGGTCAAGGCCGCGCGCCACGGCTTTGGCAGCTATCGCGCTGCCAGCTACGATGAACTGGCCGACAGCCCGGTGGAAATGGGCGCATTCCAGAGCCTGCGCTTCACCGCCTGCGGCGTGGCGCACCGCCTCGTCATCAGCGGCGCGAGCGCGTCGCTGGACAGCGCGCGCCTCGTGCGCGACGTGCAGCGCATCTGCGAGGAGGAAATCCGCTTCTGGAGCGCCGACGCCGAGGCGCCGTTCGATCACTACCTTTTCCTGCTCAACATCGTGGACGAAGGCTATGGCGGGCTCGAACATCGCTCCAGCACGGCGCTGATCTGCGGCCGGCGCGACCTGCCGCGCCTGGACGAGGCCAAGGCGCCCGAGGGCTACACCACGCTGCTTGGCCTGTTCAGCCACGAGTATTTCCACGCCTGGAACGTCAAGCGCATGCGCCCCAGGGAGTTCACGCGCTACGACTACGCGCAGGAAAACTACACCGGGCTGCTCTGGTTCTTCGAAGGCTTCACCAGCTACTACGACGACCTGCTGCTGCGCCGCGCCGGCCTGATCGACCAGGGCGCCTACCTCAAGTTGCTCACCAAGACCATCAACCAGGTGCTGCAGACGCCCGGGCGCCACGTGCAGAGCGTGGCGCAGGCGAGCTTCGACGCCTGGGTCCGCTACTACCGCCCGGACGAGAACTCGCCCGCCACCACGGTCAGCTACTACACCAAGGGCGCGCTCGTCGCGCTGTGCCTGGATCTGGCGTTGCGCCGCGGCGGGCGCTGCACGCTCGACGACGTGATGCGCGCCCTCTGGGCGCACGGCAAGGGTGGGCCGATCACCGAGGCCGACGTGCGCCAGGTGCTGCGCCGCATTTCGGGGCGCCAGTGGGGCGAGGAGCTCGACGCCTGGGTGCATGGCACGGCCGAGCTGCCGCTGGCGCAATTGCTGGGCGCGCACGGCGTCGCGCTCAAGAGCGACACGCCGCAGATGGCGCAGCGCCTGGGCCTGCGCGTGCAGGAGACGAGTGGCGTGCAGATCAAGCTCGTGCTCGCGGGGAGCTGCGCCGAGCGCGCCGGGCTCATGGCCGGTGACGAATGGCTGGGCGTGGAGGTGGCGGGCGCAGATGGGGCGGGCGGCGGCTGGCGGCTGAAAAAGCTCGACGACCTGCCGCTGTACGCGGGCCGCGCGCGCGAGCTCACGGCCCTCATCGCGCGCGACGCGCGCCTGTCGCGCCTGCTGCTCACGCTGCCCGCGCCCGATGCGATCGGCGACACCGTGCAATTGGCCGTCACCGATGCGGCCCTTGCCGACCAGTGGCTGGGCATGCCCTGACGCGCTCGCTATATTCGGCAACTCTGAACCCATCCACACACCGCAGGAGAACATCGTGGCCTACGAATGCATCATCACCCGCACCGAAGCCGAAAAGGTCGGCGTGATCCAGCTCAACCGCCCCAAGGCGCTCAATGCCCTGAACAACCAGCTCATGGACGAGCTGGGCGAGGCGCTCAAGGCCTTCGACGCCGATGAATCCATCGGCTGCATCGTGCTCACCGGCAGCGAGAAGGCCTTTGCCGCCGGCGCCGACATCGGCGCCATGGCCAGGTACAGCTTTGCCGACGCCTACAAGGGCGACTACATCACGCGCAACTGGGAGACCATCCGCAGTATCCGCAAGCCCGTGATCGCGGCCGTCAGCGGCTACGCGCTGGGCGGCGGCTGCGAGCTGGCCATGATGTGCGACTTCATCATCGCCGCCGACAACGCCCGCTTCGGCCAGCCCGAAATCAAGCTTGGCGTGATTCCCGGCGCCGGCGGCACGCAGCGTCTGCCGCGCGCAGTGGGCAAGGCCAAGGCCATGGACATGGCGCTCACCGCACGCATGATGGACGCCGTCGAGGCCGAGCGCGTGGGACTCGTGAGCCGCATCGTGGCACTGGACAAGCTGATGGAGGAAGCCCTGGCCGCCGCCCTCACCATCAGCGGCTTCTCGCAGATCGCCGTCATGGCCGCCAAGGAATCGGTCAATCGCGCCTTCGAGGGCACGCTCTCCGACGGTGTGATGTTCGAGCGGCGCCTGTTCCATTCGCTCTTTGCCACGCAGGATCAGAAAGAGGGCATGGACGCCTTCATCAACAAGCGCCCGGCGAAGTTCATCAACGAGTGAGCGCGCGCGTCCGTGGCGGCGCCCGCCGCTGCGGACCGTGCCCGCACCCCATCATCGGGTTCGCCATGGAGAACGGAAATTCCCCCTTTCATATCGCGCTGCTGATCGATGCCGACAATGCGCCCGCTGACCTGATCGACGAAATCCTCACCGAGTTGTCCACTCTGGGCGTGATCAATATCCGGCGTGCGTACGGCAACTGGACGAAGCAGGCGCTGGAAGGCTGGCGTTCGCGACTGCTGGATTTCGCGATTCGTCCGATGCAGCAGTTCGACTATTCCAAACGCAAGAACGCCAGCGACATGGCGATGACCGTAGATGCGATGGAACTCCTCTACACGGAGCGGCCCGATGCCTTTGGCATTGTCTCTTCCGATGCGGATTTCACGCCACTGGTCATGCATCTGCGCGCCAAGGGTGCCGCCGTTTTTGGCTTCGGCGCGGCGCAGACGCCCAAGCCCTTCGTCAACGCTTGCTCGCGCTTTCTTTATCTGGAGGCGATGGCCGAGTCGAGCGCGGAAGCCGACACCGTGAGCGGTGCCGGCGCGCCTGCCGAGCGCGTTGCGGCGCCGCTCTCCAGTGCGGCCCCGGCCAAGGCGCCCGCCAGAGTCGCGACCGCGGCGGGGGCGCATGCGGCCGAGGTGCAACGCATCCGTATTCCGACAGCCCAACTGCGCCAAGACTCCGCATTGATGAACATGCTGCGCGATGCGGTCAACGCCATGCAGGATGAGTCGGGATGGGCCAGGGTGGGGGCCGTCGGTACGCAGATCAGCAACAAGGCGAGCTTTGATTCGCGCAATTACGGCTATGCGACCCTGAGCAAGCTGCTGGTGGCGACCGATGCGTTTGATTTTCGCGACGAAGGTACGTCGCGCGTGAGCGTGCGTGACAAGCGTGCCGCCGCGCGTGGCGCATGACGCGGCCGGGTTTTCGCCTACGCGAATTGGTCGCATATCTTGGCTGCGCGTTGCGGGGCGGACCGGCGATTTAGGCTAGAATGCGCGCCTTTCGGTGGTATAGCTCAGTTGGTTAGAGCGCAGCATTCATAATGCTGATGTCCCAGGTTCAAGTCCCGGTACCACCACCAGATCCCGAAAGCCAGCCTTGCGCTGGCTTTCTTTTTGCCCGAATTCTTGTATCGTGCGCGCACTGTATCAACGCGGGACGAAAAAATGGGAGACCCACGCGACCGGGCTGCTTTCGACGGGCGTGATCGCGCCTTCGTGCGGGGGCGATGGATAGGGGCTTTGGCGCTGGCCGGCGCGCTGGTGGCGGCTCTAGCTGGCTGCGCGCACATGGGCGCAGCCGATGCCCGGCCAGACGCCGATACAGCGCCCGAGCTGGTGCCCCTGGCCAGCGTGGCCCCGGGCGTGCTCCAGGACATGCGGTACCACGGCCGCCACAACTTCATGGGCCGGCCGGTGGCCGGTTACGAGGCCGCGCGCTGCTGGCTCAGTCGCCCGGCGGCGCAGTCACTGGAGGCGGTGCAGCGAGACGTCGAGCCGCTGGGCCTGACGCTCAAGGTCTTCGACTGCTACCGGCCGCAGCGCGCGGTCGATGACTTCGTGCGCTGGGGCAAGGATCTGCAGGACCAGGGCACCAAGGCTGAGTACTACCCGCGCGTGCCCAAGCAGGAGCTGTTCCGGCGCGGCTACATCGCCGAGCGCTCGGGCCACAGCCGCGCCAGCACGGTGGATGTGACGCTGGTGGTGATCGATGGCCGGCGTGCGCGCCAGGTGTTGACCGGGCCGCTGGCCGACGGCGGGGAGGTGGACATGGGTACGCCGTTCGACCTGTTCGACGAGCGCTCGCACACCGCCGACACCACCCTGGCGCCGGATGTGCAGCGCAACCGCCAGTGGTTGCGCGCGCTGATGCAGCGCCACGGCTGGCGCAATCTGCCCGAGGAGTGGTGGCACTACACGCTGGAGCCCGAGCCCTACCCGCAGCGGTATTTCGATGTGCCGGTGCGTTAGGGCAACGCTGAACGAGCGTCTCGCGCCTCGCGCGAGCCTGTCCAGCGTCGCTGCAGCCGTTGCCGCGTTCAGGCAGGCAGCCGCACCATGCCCGCCGCCGCCGTCTGGTGGCTCGCGTCGTCGATCAGGATGAAGGCGCCGGTGGCGCGCTCGGTGCTGTAGTCGTCCAGCGCCAGCGCGTCACGCGTGCGGATCTGCACGCGGCCGATGTCGTTGCTTTGAAGCGGCTCGCTCGACACCACGGTACGCAGTTCGCTGATGTCGCGTTTGGCGGTGATGGCCGTGATGCGCGCCTGCGTGAGGCGCGCGCCCTGCTTGAGCCAATACCAGCGTGCGGGCTGGAGCGCCTGGCGGTCGAGCCAGCACAGGTCGGCCTCGAATTCGCGTGCCACTTGTGGTGAGGCCCCGAGCGAGACCAGCAGATCGCCGCGCGAGACGTCGATCTCGCGGTCGAGCACGAGGGTGATGCTGTCGCCAGCGGCGGCGGTGTCCAGCAGTTCCTGACCGCGCTGCAGCGCGCTCACGCGCGCCGTCTCGCCGCTGGGCAAAACCTGCACCTCGTCGCCCACGCGCAGCACGCCGCCCTGCAGCTGCCCGGCGTAGCCGCGAAACGCCTGGGTGCTGCTGCCTTCGTGGCGGATCACCCATTGCACGAAGAAGCGCACCGCATTTTTCGACGCATCGCCCGCGAGCGGCAGCGATTCGAGCAGCGGCAGCAGTGGCTCGCCCCCGTACCACGGCATGTGGCCGCTGGGCTGCACGACGTTGTCGCCGGTCAGGGCCGACAGCGGCACGCAGTGGGGCGCGGCGATGGCCAGACGCTGGGCCAGCTCGGCGACGCTCGCGCGGATGCGCTCGAACACCGTTTCACTCCACTGAACCTGATCCATCTTGTTGATGGCGAAGACGATGTGGCGCAGGCCCAGCAGCCGCGCCAGCGTGGCGTGGCGCTTGGTCTGTGGCAGAAGATTTCCGCTCTCGGCGCGCGCGGCGTCGATCAGGATCACGGCCGCGTCGGCGGTGGAGGCGCCGGTGACCATGTTGCGCGTGTACTGCTCGTGGCCGGGCGCGTCGGCGATGATGAACTTGCGCGCGGGCGTGGCGAAGTAGCGGTAGGCCACGTCGATGGTGATGCCCTGCTCGCGCTCGGCCTCCAGGCCGTCGGTGAGCAGTGCCAGGTCGAGCTTGTCGCCCGGCGCGCGCGAGTAGCGCGAACCGGCGATGGCACTGAGCTGATCGGCGTACACGCCCTTGCTGTCGAGCAGCAGCCGGCCGATCAGCGTGGATTTGCCGTCGTCGACGGAGCCGGCCGTGACCAGGCGCAGCACGCCCCGGTGGCGCGCCTCGGGCCAGAGATCGTTGATCGCGTTCATCAGAAGTACCCCATTTTCTTGCGCCGTTCCATCGATGCCTCGCTGAGTTGGTCGTCCATGCGCGTGGCGCCGCGCTCGGTGATGGTGGTCACCGCCGTTTCGGCGATGATGTCGGCGGGCGTGGCGGCGCTGGACGGCACCGGGCAGGTGCACGAGACATCGCCCACGGTGCGAAAGCGCACCTGCACCCGCTCCACGGTTTCGCCCTCGCGCGCGGGAGTGAGTTCGGTAACGGGCGCCAGCAGCCCATTGCGGCGCACCACCGGGCGCACGTGGCTGTAGTAAAGCGAGGGCAGGGCGAGCCGCTCGCGCTCGATGTACTGCCAGATGTCGAGTTCGGTCCAATTGGAGATCGGGAACACGCGGATGTTTTCGCCCGGGTGCACGCGCGTGTTGTAGAGATTCCAGAGCTCGGGGCGCTGGTTCTTCGGGTCCCACTGGCCGAACTCGTCGCGGAACGAGCAGATGCGCTCCTTGGCGCGGGCCTTCTCCTCGTCGCGGCGCGCGCCGCCGATGCAGGCGTCGAAGCGGAATTCGGCGATGGCCTCCAGCAGCGTCGTGGCCTGCGCGGCGTTGCGCGAGTCGGTGGCGTGGCGCAGCACCACGGTGCCGCGTGCCATCGAATCTTCCACGCTGCGCACGATGAGCCGCTCGCCCAGCTCGGCCGCGCGCTGGTCGCGAAACGCGATCACCTCGGGAAAGTTGTGGCCGGTGTCCACGTGCAGCAGCGGAAACGGAAACTTGCCTGGGCGAAACGCCTTCTCGGCCAGACGCAGCAGCACGCAGGAATCCTTGCCGCCGGAAAACAGCAGCACGGGGCGCTCGCACTCGGCGGCGACTTCGCGCAGGATGTAGATGGCTTCGGATTCCAGCCAGTCCAGGTGGGTGCGGTGCAAGGTGGTGGTGCTCGTCATGGCTTCAGGCAATGGTTTCAGGCGGCTGGCGTGGGGTCGGTGTGTTCGTGGTGGCTGGCATTGACGCTGGTGTGCAGGCCGCACTCGGCGTTGTTCCTCTGCTCCCACCACCAGCGGCCGGCTCGGATGTCCTCGCCGGGGCGGATCGCGCGCGTGCAGCACTCGCAGCCGATGGAGGGGTAGCCACGGTCGTGCAGCGGGTTGTAGGGAATGCCGAGCGCCCGCACCACGGCCCAGACCTCGCCGGTGCTCCAGCTCGCGAGCGGGTTGTACTTGTGCAGGCCGAAGGCCTCGTCCCACTGCGCTTCGGGCAGCTCGGCGCGCGTGCTCGACTGCTCGCGCCGCTGGCCGGTGATCCAGGCCGAGTGCCCGGCGAGCGCCCGGCGCAGTGGCTCGACCTTGCGGATGCCGCAGCAGAGCTTGCGCAGTTCCACGCTCTCATAGAAGGCGTTCAGACCGTGGGTGGCGATGTATTCCTTCACGGCTTCCGGCTTTGGGTGCATGACCTGCACGTTGATGCCGTAGCGCTGCTCGATCACGCCGACCATGTCCAGCGTCTCCTTGTGCAGGCGGCCGGTGTCGAGCATCAACACGCCCAGGCGTGTGGGCAGCTGCATCAGCGCGTGGATCAGCAGTGTGTCTTCCACGCCCATGGACGAGGCGAGCAGCGCGTCCGGGTGCTCCTGCGCAATGCCGTCGAGCAATTGCAGCAGCGCGTTCCAGCGGTCGGCCAGTGGTGTGGTCAAGGGGCTTGCCATGGTGTTCCTTCCTAGGCGGCGAGTGCCGCCGCACGCGCCGTTTTCGGCCGTGCGTGTTCGGGCGCGAGCGTTTCGCCGAACCAGGCCAGCGTCTGGCCCAGCCGAGTGACCTCGCCGACGATGAGCAGCGCGGGCGAGACGATGGCGTGCTCCCTGGCCTGGGCGGCCACGGTGGCTAGCGTGGCGTGCAGCGTGCGCTGGCGGGGGCGCGAGCCGTTTTCCACCAGCGCGCAGGGCGTATCAAAGGGCAGGCCATCTTGCGCGAGCTGGGCACTCAGCGCCGCGAGGCGCTCCACGCCCATGTAGTACACGCGGGTGTGCTGGCCGGGCGCATGGGTGTGCTCGGCGGCTTCCCGCCGGTGCGCGGTGGCGAGCGTGAGCGTGTCGGCCACGGCGCGGTGCGTGAGCGGAATGCCTGCATATGCGCCGCAGGCCAGCGCCGCCGTGATACCGGGCACTACCTCGTAGGCGATGCCGTGCGCGCGCAGTGCCAAGAGCTCTTCGCCGCCACGGCCGTACACCAGCGGGTCGCCGCCCTTGAGGCGTACCACCGTGCGACCCCGGCTGGCGTGGTCGATCATGAACGCGTGGATGCGCCGCTGCGTGGCTTCGTGGTCTTCGCCGGGGGTCTTGCCCACGCTGATCTGCAGTGCATCGCGCCGCGCGAGTTGCAGCACCTCGGCGCTCACGAGCCGGTCGTGCAGGATGACGTCGGCCTCATGGAGCGCGCGCAGGCCGCGCAGCGTCAGCAGGCCGGGGTCGCCCGGGCCGGCGCCCACGAGCAGCACCTTGCCTTGCTGGGTTGGTTCGCCCGTGCCGAGGGCTTCTTCAAGCAGCGTCTCGGCCGTGTCGGGCCGCGCGGCGCGCAGGGCGTCGTGCACCGGGCCGTCGAGCAGCCAGTGGTAGAAGCGCCGGCGCGCACCCAGCTCAGGGCGAGCGCGCCGGATCGCCGTGCGCTGACGCCGGGCCAGGGCCGCGAGCCAGCCGATGGAGGGCTCGATGAGCGATTCGATGCGCTCGCGCAGGCGCCGAGCGATCACCGGCGCGGCGCCGCCCGAGGAGATGGCGATGGTGAGGGGCGCGCGATCGACGATGGCGGGCACCTGCGCGCTGGAGCGTGCGGCGTCGTCCACCACGTTGCACCAGAGCTGGCGCGCGCTGGCGGCCTGTGCCACGGCGGCGTTGAGCGCTTCGTCGTCGGTGGCGGCGATCACCAGCCACACGCCTTGCAGCCACTGCGCATCGAAGGCGCACAGGTGCAGGCTGATGTGGCCCTGGTCGGCCTGCGCGAGCACGCTGGGGTGAGCCGCCTTGGCCACCACGGTGACCTGTGCTCCGGCGCTCAGCAGCAGCGCGATCTTGCGCGACGCGACGAGGCCCGCGCCGACGACGAGCACGCGCCGGCCACACAGGTTCAGAAACAGGGGAAAGTGCTCCATGGCGCGCGGCGGCCTCAGTACTGGATGGCGGGGCGGCGCTTGGGCGGCTCCACCACCTTGGCGCGCGCCACGAAGTCGCCGAAGTGCTCGCCCGGTGTGCGTTCGCTGGCGAAGCGTCCGAACAGTTCGTCGAGCGCGGCGAGGATGACCTCTTCGCCGACGTTTTCCCTGTAGAGCGCGTTCAGGCGTTCGCCCAGGTGGTCCGCGCCCAGGCGCAGGTCGTATTTGCCGATGGCGCGGCCCACGAGCGCGATCTCGCCCATGTAGGGGCGCGAGCAGCCGTTGGGGCAGCCGGACATGCGAAAGTGAATTGGCTCGTCCATCAGACCATGCTTGGTGAGCAGCTCTTCCATCTTCTGCACGATGCGCGGCAGGTAGCGCTCGGATTCGGCCATGGCCAGGCCGCAGGTGGGCAGCGCCACGCACGAGATGGCGTTCAGCCGCAGGCCGCTTGCGCCGACGTGGTCATCCAGGCCGTATTGCTTGACCAGCGTGTCGATCGCCGCGCGGTCGGCTTGGGCCACGTTGGCGATGATGACGTTCTGGTCGCAGGTCATGCGAAATTCGCCCTGGTGCACGCGGGCGATCTCGCGCAGGCCGCTCTGGCGCGGGTGGCCCTCCACGTCCAGCACACGGCCGCTGGGGATGCGCAGCGTGAGGTGCCAGCGCCCGGTATCGTCCTCGACCCAGCCGAAGCGGTCGCCGTTGTGCTCGAAGTGGTAGGGCCGGGGCGGCTCGATCTTGAACGGCAGGCGCGACTGCAGCTCGTCGTGATACCACTGCAGGCCGCGGTCGGCTATGGTGTATTTGAGGCGCGCGTGCTTGCGCTCGCTGCGGTCGCCGAAGTCGCGCTGCACGGCCACGGCGTGCCAGCAGGTGTCGAGCAGGTGTTCCTTGGGTACGTAGCCGATCAGGTCGGCCAGCGCGGGGTAGGTCTTGGGGTCGCCCGCCGTCGCGCCCATGCTGCCGCCGGGTGCGAGGTTGAAGCCCTGCAGCTCGTTGCGTTCATCGAAGATGGCGATCAGGCCGAAGTCCTGTGCGAACACGTCGATGTCGTTGTACGGCGGGATGGCGATGCCGAACTTGAACTTGCGTGGCAGGTAGCTCTTGCCCAGCAGCGGCTCGTCGTCCTGCGCGCCGTCGCTGGTGCGCTCTTTCTTGTCTATCCACAGCTCCTGGTACGCCGTCGTTTGCGGCTTGACGTGGTGCATGAGCTTGAGCGCCCACTCGTACGCCTGCGCATGGGTCGAGGCCACCAGCGGGTTGACCGAGCAGATGACATTGCGCACGTCGTCGCCGCAGGCCGCGAGCGTGGACAGGCCCGCCGCATTGATGTCGCCGATCACGCCGCGCAGGTCTTCCTTGCGGATCTCATGGAACTGGAAGGTCTGGCGCGTGGTGATGCGCAGGCCGCCCTTGGTGCGCGCGGTGAGCGCGTCGAGCGCCAGCCACTGCGTGGGCGTGAGCACGCCGCCGGGCAGGCGCACGCGCACCATGAAGCCGTAGTCGGGCTCGAGCTTGCGGCGGCGGCGTTCGTCGCGCACGTCGCGGTTGTCCTGCATGTAGCTGCCGTGGAACTTGAGCAGCTTGGTGTCGGGCTCGCTGATCGAGCCCGTCGTGCGATCGGCCAGGCCCAAGTCTATGGTGCCGCGCAGGTAGCGGCTCTTTTCCTTGATGCCTTCCAGCGCGGAGAGCTTCTTGTTCCTGGTGATGGTGAGGGTATCGGTCATGAAAGGGGTGCAGGAGGCCTGAGAAGGCGCGGGGCGTCTTCGCTTGGCAGGTCAGGAAAGCGCGGGGATGTCAGTACACGTCGCGGGCGTAGCGGCCTTCGAGCAGCAGGGTCTGGACCCAGGCAGCGGCGTCTTCGGGTGTTTTGCCGCCGTGCTTCGCGGCGATCTCCACGAGGGCGCGCTGCACGTCGCCGGCCATGCGCTCGGCGTCGCCGCAGACGTAGAAGTGCGCGCCGTCCTGCAGCCACTGCCAGACCTCGCGGCCGTGCTCGCGCAGGCGTTGCTGCACGTAGACCTTGTCGGCCTGATCGCGCGAGAAGGCGACATCCAGGTGCGTGAGCGCACCTTCCTTCACGGCCTGCAGCCATTCGGTCTGGTAGAGAAAATCGCTGTGGCGGTGCGGGTTGCCGAAGAACAGCCAGTTGCGCCCCGTGGCGCCGTCATTCTGGCGCTGCTGCACGAAGGCGCGAAACGGCGCGACGCCGGTGCCGGGGCCCACCATGATGACGTCGCGCGCGCTGTCCGCGGGCAGGCGAAAGCGCTCGTTCGCCTCGATGAACACCGGCACCTGCGCGCCTTCCTCGGCATCGCACAGATAGCGGCTGCCCACGCCCCAGCGCGCCTCTCCTTCCTTCTCGAACCGGACCAGTGCCACGGTGAGGTGCACTTCTTCATCGACCTGTGCCTGGCTGCTGGCGATTGAGTACATGCGCGGCGCGAGCGGGCGCAGCGCGGCCACCAGCGCGGCGGCATCCCACGGGGCGGGCCAGGCGCGCAGCGCATCGATGAGCTGTTGGGTGTTGAGCAGCCTGGCCAGCTCGGCGTTGCCCGCGGGCTGCAGCAGCGCCTTGAGCGCCTCGTGCCCGCCGCGTTCGGCCAGCGCCGCGACGAAGGGGCGCGTGAGCACAGTCAGTTCGCGCCGGTGCGCGAGCCATTCGCTCAGCGGCAGGGTGTCGCTGCCGTGGGTGACGGGTGTATCGCCGTCGAGCGAGAGTGTTTGCAGCACGCGCTGCACCAGCGTGGGCGCTTGCGTGGGCCAGACGCCGAGCGCATCGCCCGGTTGGTAGTGCAGGCCGCTGCCTTCCAGCGACAGCTCGATGTGGCGCACGTCCTTTTCGCTGCCGCTGCCGACGATGCGCTGGTTCACCAGCACCTCGGCGAGGTAGGGGCGCTCGCGCGACCAGGAGGCGTGCGCAGGGCGCAGCGTCAGCACCTCGGCGCCGGGGGCGGCGGGTTGCGGCTGCTGCGGTGCCAGGCGCTGCTTCGCCTGCTCCAGCGCCTGCTTGGCCCAGGGTGCGGCCACGTAGTCCACGTCCACGTCGGCATCGGCGCGGGTGAGCACGCGCTGCGCGCCCAGCTCGGCCAGGCGCTCGTCGATCTGGCGGCCGATGCCGCAGAAATCGACGTAGCTCGAATCGCCCAGCGCCAGCACGCCATAGGCGAGCTGGGGCAGCCTGGGCGCGCGCTTGCCCATGAGAAATTCGTGGAAGCCGCGCGAGTCGTCGGGCGGCTCCACCGCATCACCCTCGCTGTGCGTGCTGATGACGAGGTAGAGGAAGCTTTCCTTCTTGAGGTCGGTCGTGCGGTAGGCATCGGCGCGCACGATGCGCACCGGCAGACCCGCGGCCTGCACTTCGCCCGCGAGCCTTTCGGCCACGCGCTTGGCGTTGCCGGTCTGGCTGCCGTAGACGATGGTGAGCTGCTGCTGCACCGCGCTGCCCACGGCCACCGCCACCGGCGTGGCGGCCTGCGGCGTGGCGGCTTGCGGTGCGTGGTGGCGCACACGCGCGGCGGCGCCAGCCATGAAGCCCGCCAGCCACTCCAGTGCCGGGCGGTCCAGCCCCTGCACCAGGTCGGCGGCGGTTTGCGCTTTCTCGCGCGAAATGGGCAATACGTCGAGCATGGCGTCTGCAATCTGTGTCATGGAGACCCTCTCTTGCTTCTTATGCAAACAGTGCTTGCGGCTCGGCAGGCACTGTCCCGAATGTAGTGAGCGACCCCGTGCAGGGGAAGAATTGATTTTTCATAACTTAAGCAGCAGGATGAATAAGGAAATGGATAGCTGGAGACGCTTGTGCATCAAGCGTTGGAGCCGAAAAAGACCCGTGCTCTTTGCGGCCGTGCGATGAAGTGCTGGCAGCCGCGGGCGCGCAGGCGGTCGAACTCCTGGCTGGGCATCACGACCTCGATGATTTCCTGCGTGTCCTCGCGCGTGAGTTCGAGCTGCGCCAGCGGCCCGAGCGCTCGCGCGCGGTGCAGGCTCACGCGCAGCTCGCTCGCCTGCGCCGGGCGGCGCTGCGGCTCGCAGGGTTCGATCTGGATGTCGTGCGGGCGCACGTAGGCCGTGCCCGTTGCGTCGTTGGTGCTGGCCACGCCGGGCAGCGCGAAGCGCATGCTGCCCGATTGCAGCGTGCCGCCCTGCACACGGCCATGAAACAGGTTCATGTGCCCGAGAAAGCCGCAGACGAAGGCGGTGGCGGGTTCGTCGTACACCGCCTGCGGCGCGCCGCGCTGCTCCACCCGGCCACTGTTCATGATGACGACCTCGTCGGCCACTTCCAGCGCTTCTTCCTGGTCGTGCGTGACGAAGATGCTGGTCACGTGCAGTTCGTCGTGCAGGTGGCGCAGCCAGCGGCGCAGCTCCTTCCTCACCTTGGCGTCGAGCGCGCCGAAGGGTTCATCGAGCAGCAGCACGCGCGGCTGCACCGCGAGCGCGCGCGCCAGGGCGATGCGCTGGCGCTGCCCGCCCGAGAGCGCGGCCGGGCGCCGGTCGGCGAGCCAGTCGAGCTGCACCAGCTGCAGCAGATCCATCACCCTGGCGCGGATTTTTGCCTCGCTCAGGCGCTCGCGCCGCGGCTTCACGCGCAGGCCGAAGGCCACGTTGTCGAACACCGTCATGTGCCTGAAGAGCGCGTAGTGCTGAAAGACGAAGCCCACCTGGCGCTCGCGCACGTCGGCGTGCGAGGCGTCCTCGCCGGCGAGCAGCACCTGGCCGCTGTCGGGGCGTTCCAGCCCCGCGATGATGCGCAGCAGCGTGGTCTTGCCGCAGCCCGAGGGGCCGAGCAGCGCCGTGAGGTGCCCATCGGGAAAGGCGAGCGAGACGTCGGCGAGTGCCGTGAAGGCGCCGAATTGTTTGCGGATGTGGCGTACTTCGATGCTCATGCGAGCCGCTCCTGGAGGTGCCGGGCCGCCTGCGCGCGCAGGCGCCATTCGGCGATGGATTTGAGGGTGAGCGTCACCAGCGCCAGCAGCGCCAGCAGCGAGGCAACGGAAAACGCGGCGGCGCCGTTGTATTCGTTGTAGAGAATTTCCACGTGCAGCGGCAGCGTGTTGGTCAGGCCCCGGATGTGGCCCGAGACCACCGAGACCGCGCCGAACTCGCCCATGGCGCGTGCATTGCACAGCACCACGCCGTAAAAGAGACCCCAGCGGATGTTGGGCAGCGTCACGTGCCAGAAAACGCGCCAGCCGCCGGCGCCGAGCACGATCGCGGCCTCTTCCTCTTCACTGCCCTGTGACTGCATGAGCGCGATCAGCTCGCGCGCGACGTAGGGGAAGGTGACGAACACCGTCGCGAGCACGATGCCCGGCACCGCGAACAGAATCTGCAGGTCGTGTGCGTCGAGCCAGGCGCCGAACCAGCCGTGCGCGCCGAACAGCAGCACATAGGCCAGGCCCGCGATCACCGGCGAGACGGAAAACGGCAGATCGATCAGCGTGACGAGCACGCCCTTGCCGGCAAACTCGAAGCGCGCGATGGCCCAGGCGGCGCATACGCCGAGCACGAGGTTCAGCGGCACGGCGATCAGCGTGGCGGTGAGCGTGAGCCGGATGGCGGCAAGCGCATCGGGCTCGGTGACCGCGGCCCAGCTCGCCGCCCAGCCTTGGGCCAGCGCCTCGTGAAACACCGCGGTCAAAGGCAGGAAGAGGCACAGCGAGAGGAAGCCGAAGGTGAGCGCCATCAGGGCTCGGCGCAGCCAGCGCCCGTGGTTTGCGGTGTGGTGGCTGGCGGTCTTCATGCGCTCCTCCGGCCCAGCGCGTGCGCGCGGCTTGCACCCTGCAGCAGGTTGATCACCAGCAGCAGCGAGAACGAGATCGCCAGCATCACCACGGCAATGGCCGTCGCGCCCGCCACGTTGTATTGCTCCAGCTGCGTGACGATGAGCAGCGGCGCGATCTCCGAGACCATGGGCATGTTGCCCGCGATGAAGATCACCGAGCCGTATTCGCCCGCCGCCCGTGCGAACGCGAGCGCAAAACCCGTGAGCAGCGCGGGAGCCATGGCGGGCAGCACCACGTGCACGAAGACCTGCGCGCGCGAGGCGCCCAGGCTGCGTGCGGCTTCCTCGTATTCGGGCGAAAGGTCTTCGAGCACCGGCTGCACGGTGCGCACCACGAAGGGCAGCCCGATGAAGATCAGCGCCACGACGATGCCCGCGGGATGAAACGCCACCTGCAGACCGAGCGGCGCAAGCCAGCGCCCGACCCAGCCCTGCGGCGCGTACAGCGCCGTGAGCGCGATGCCCGCGACGGCGGTGGGCAGGGCAAACGGCAGGTCCACCAGCGCGTCGATGAGTTTCCTGGCGGGAAAGGGGTGGCGCACCAGTACCCAGGCGGTCAGCCCGCCGAAGACGAGGTTGACCAGCGCGGCGAGCAGCGCGCTGCCGAACGAGAGCCTGAGCGCGGCGAGCACGCGCGGCGAAGAGACCGCATGCCAGAACGCCTCCCAGCCGGGCGCGGCGGCCGTCAGCGTAACGGCCGAGAGCGGCAGCAGCACGATGAGGCACAGCCAGGTGAGCGTCAGGCCCAGCGTGAGCGCACGCCCCGGCAGCACGTCCGGTGCGCGGCGGGAAACGAAGGTGAGCGTGGCGGCGGGCATGGCGTGCTTCAGCCCTGCGGATAGATCTGGTCGAACACGCCGCCATCGGCAAAGTGCCGCTGCTGTGCCTCGTGCCAGGAGCCCGCCACGTCTTCGATCGCGAAAGTCCTGAGCGGCGGCAGCTCTGTGGCCGTCGCCAGCGTCGGGCGGAAAAAGTGATGTGCGGCAAGCGCCTGCGCCTCGGGGCCGTAGAGGGCTTGAAGATAGGCGTGCGCCAGCGCCATACTGCCGCGGCGCTCGGCCACCTGATCGACCACCGCCACGGGCAGGTGCGCCGCGATGCTTTCGGCCGGCCAGACGACCTCGACCTTCGCCGCGCCGAAGGTCTGCACGGCCAGCAGCGCCTCGCTCTCCCAGGTCAGCAGCACGTCGCCCAGGCCACGCGCGACGAAGTTCATCGTCGCCGCGCGTGCGCCCGCATCCAGCACGGGCACGTGGCGGAACAGCTCGCCCACGAAGGCTCGCGCCGCGCGTTCGCTGCCGCCCGAGGCGCGCAGCGCATGGCCCCACGCGGCAAAGTAGTTCCAGCGCGCGCCGCCGGAAATCTTGGGGTTGGGGGTGAGGAGCGTCAGGCCCGGCTGCAGCAGGTCGTTCCAGCCGCGCACGCGTCGTGGATTGCCCGGGCGCACGAGAAAGACGATGGTCGAACCGAAGGGGCAGGCCTGCCGTGGCAGCGCCTCGCGCCAGCGTGCGCTGAGCAGGCCGCTGCGCGCGAGCACGTCGATGTCGGGCGGCAGCGCGAGCGAGACCACGTCGGCACGCAGGCCGTCGAGCACCGAGCGTGCCTGCTTGCCCGATCCGCCGTGCGATTGGTGAATGGCGATGTCCTCGCCATGTTGCCGGGCCCAGCCGCGCGTGAACGCGGCGTTGAACGCCACGAAGAACTCACGCGTCGCGTCGTACGCGGCGTTGAGCAGCGTGCGCTCGCCCGCCTGCGCCGCCATCAGGGGCGCGAAGGCGAGGGGCAGGGCGAGCCATTGGCGACGCAGCATGCACGGGCTTTGCGGTTGGAAAGCCCATGAGCTTAGGAAGCTGCGGCCGCAAAACGAACGACTTGTTTGCTTGAACGATATGTGCCCCGCGCATTAGACGCGGCGGCTATATGCGTATGCGCGCCGCTGCGCGCGCCCTGGGGTCAGATCGCGCCGTGTGGCCACAGCTGCAGCAAGGCCGTGGTCATGAACAGATAACGTGCGAATTTGCCCACGGCCATGTAGAAGACGCAGGGCCAGAAGGGCAGGCGCAGCCACCCGGCCACGGCGCACAGCGGGTCTCCGACGACCGGGAGCCAGCTCAGCAGGCAGGCCGCTGGGCCGAAGCGCCGCAGCCAGCCCAGCGCGCGTGACGGCGCGGGTTTGCCGAGCCAGTGCTCCACCATCCGGTGCGTGCCCAGTCCCATCCACCAAGTGATGGCGCCGCCCAGCGTATTGCCCAGCGTGGCCACAAGGATGGTGGGCCAGAACAGCTCGGGGTTGAGCTGCACCAGCGCGAACACCGCGGGCTCCGACCCCAGCGGGAGCAGCGTGGCGGACACGAGCGCGACGAGAAAGACCGTCGCCAGGCCGTTGTGCGGCAGCGCGAACCAGTTGGCGAGATCAATCATCCACGGTTGCATGAGGTGGCAAGTTTAAGGAAGGTCTTGAACCCCGGTGCCGGGCATGCCTGGCCGGACGGTTGCACAAAAAGCGGGCAACTACAATCAGCGGCTTCGCAAGCCGGTGGGCTTGCCGTTTGACTCCCCCCATGACTTCGCTGCGCATCGGCCCCGTTGTTCTCGCCAATCGCGTCTTTGTCGCGCCCATGGCGGGCGTGACGGACCGGCCGTTTCGCCGCCTGTGCCGCCAGCTTGGCGCGGGCCATGCGGTCAGCGAGATGGTGACCTCGCGCAGGGATCTGTGGGACAGCCTCAAGACCTCGCGCCGCGCCGATCATGCGGGTGAGCCGGGCACCATCGCGGTGCAGATCGCTGGGACCGACGCGGCCATGATGGCCGAGGCCGCGCGCTACAACATCGATCGCGGCGCGCAGCTCATCGACATCAACATGGGCTGCCCGGCCAAGAAGGTCTGCAACAAGTGGGCCGGTTCAGCGCTGATGCAAAACGAACCGCTGGCGCTGGAGATCGCCGAGGCCGTGGTGGCCGTGTGCGCGCCGCGCAACGTGCCCGTCACGCTCAAGATGCGCACCGGCTGGTGCGACGCGCGCAGGAACGCGGTGCTCCTGGCGCGGCAGTTCGAGGCGGCGGGCATACGGATGCTGACGGTGCACGGGCGCACGCGCGAGCAGGGCTACCGCGGCGCGGCCGAATACGACACCATCGCCGCCGTCAAGCGGGCGGTGACGATTCCGGTGGTGGCCAATGGCGACATCACCGATGCGCGCAAAGCGCGCGCCGTGCTGCGGGCCACGGGGGCGGATGCGCTCATGATCGGGCGGGCGGCGCAGGGCAGGCCGTGGATCTTTCGCGAGGTGGCGCACTTCCTCGAGACCGGCGAAGAGCTCGCGCCGCCGCTGGTGGCAGAAGTCCGGCGCCTGCTGCTCGCGCATCTGCAGGAGCACTACAGTCTCTATGGCGAGTCCACCGGCGTGCGCAGCGCGCGCAAGCACATCGCCTGGTATGTGCATGGCCTGCCGGGCGGAGATGAATTGCGCCGCCGCATCAATCAGGTCACGGACAGCGGCGCCCAGTGGAGCGCGGTGCGGGATTATTTCGAGCGGCTGGAGCAGCGGATGCAGCGCCTGCCGCGCCCCGATGAGGTGAGTCAAGTGTCAGTCCATGAAAGTCAGGAGGGAGCGCGCGCATGAGCCCTGCCCACAACCATGCCAGCATCGAAATGTGTGTGCGCGACAGCCTGCTGCGCTACTTCGAGGACCTGGGCGGAGAGGCGCCCGAGGACATGTACGAGATGCTGTTGCGGCTGGTGGAAAAGCCGCTGCTCGAAGTGGTGATGCAGCATGCGGGCAACAACCAGTCGCGCGCGGCCGAGTGGCTGGGCCTGAACCGCAACACGCTGCGCAAGAAGCTGGTCGATCACCGACTGTTGTGAGTCTGGTATCGCATTGATAGCTGCCAACGCTTCATAGATAAGCGTTTGAGCCGCATTTTTTTTGAAAATATGGAGTTGAAAGAGTGACCAACGCATTGATTTCCGTCTCGGACAAGAGCGGCATCGTGGACTTTGCTCGGGCCTTGCATGCGCAGGGTGTGCGCCTGATTTCCACCGGGGGCACGGCCAAGCTGCTGGCCGCCGAGGGCCTGCCGGTGACCGAGGTGGCCGAGGTCACGGGCTTCCCCGAAATGCTCGACGGCCGCGTCAAGACTCTGCACCCCAAGGTGCACGCAGGTTTGCTCGCGCGCCGCGATGTGCCCGATCACATGGCGGCGCTCAAGGCGCACGGCATAGACACCATAGACCTTCTGGTGGTCAATCTCTATCCGTTCGAGGCGACGGTGGCCAAGTCGGGCTGCACGCTGGCCGACGCGATCGAGAACATCGACATCGGCGGCCCGGCCATGGTGCGTAGCGCTGCCAAAAATTGGAAAGACGTGGGCGTGCTGACCGATGCTGCGCAATACCCCGAGGTGCTCGCCGAGCTCAAGGCGCAGGGCAGGCTTTCGGATGCGCTGCGCTTCAAACTCGCGGTGGCGGCGTTCAACCGCATCGCACAGTACGCGGGGGCGATCAGCGACTACCTCTCGTCCGTGGATTTCGAGGCCGACAAGCTCGGCGAGAGCTATGTGCCGCAGCGCCAGCTCTTCCCGGGCCAGAGCAACGGCATCTTCACCAAGGTGCAGGACCTGCGCTATGGCGAGAACAGCCACCAGCAGGCGGCGCTGTACCGCGATCTGTACCCGGCGCCCGGCTCCATCGTCACCGGCGAGCAGTTGCAGGGCAAGGAGCTCTCGTACAACAACATCGCTGACGCCGACGCCGCGTGGGAGTGCGTCAAGAGCTTCAAGCTGCCCGCCTGCGTGATCGTCAAGCACGCCAACCCCTGCGGCGTGGCCGTCGGCACGAGCGCGCGCGAGGCCTACGCCAAGGCGTTCCAGACCGATCCGACCAGCGCCTTCGGCGGCATCATCGCGTTCAACCGGCCGGTCGACGGCGCGGCCGCCGAGCAGGTGGCCAAACAGTTCGTCGAGGTGCTGATGGCGCCCGACTTCACGCCCGAGGCGCTGGCCGTCTTCAAGGCCAAGGCCAATGTGCGGCTGGTGAGGATCGCGCTGCCCGCCGCCGGCGGCGCCAGCGCCTGGAGCCAGGGCCGCAACCTGATGGATGCCAAGCGCGTCGGCTCGGGCCTGCTGCTGCAGACCGCCGACAACCACGAGCTGCAGCTCGCTGATCTGAAAGTGGTGACGCTGCGCCAGCCGACGCAGGAGCAGCTGCAGGACGTGATGTTCGCCTGGCGCGTGGCCAAGTACGTCAAGAGCAACGCCATCGTCTTTTGCAAGGGCGGGATGACCATGGGCGTGGGCGCGGGGCAGATGAGCCGGCTCGACTCGGCGCGCATCGCGTCCATCAAGGCCGAGGCCGCGGGCCTGTCGCTCAAGGACACGGTGGTCGCGAGCGATGCCTTCTTCCCCTTCCGCGACGGGCTGGACGTGGTCGTCGATGCGGGCGCCAGCTGTGTCGCGCAGCCCGGCGGCTCCATGCGCGACCAGGAAGTGATCGATGCCGCCAACGAGCGCGGCGTCGCCATGGTCTTCACCGGAGTACGTCATTTCCGCCACTGACACCCTGCCTGCCGCCGCCGGGGCGCGGCAGGTCATCTCGGTCAACCACCTGCTGCTGGGCCTGCTGGTCGTCGCGATCTGGGGCAGCAACTTCGTCGTCATCAAGGTGGCGCTGGCGTCGTTCCCGCCGCTCCTGATGGCGGCGCTGCGCTTCGCCAGCGCCACCGTGCCGGCCATCTTTTTCTTCAAGCGCCCACAGGTGCCCTGGCGCAACCTGGCGGGCTATGGCCTGTTGATCGGCGGGGGGCAGTTCAGCCTGCTGTATCTGGCGATGCAATCGCAGATTTCACCGGGCCTCGCGTCGCTCGTGGTGCAGGCGCAGGTGCTCTTCACCGTGGGCCTTGCCGTCGTGATTGAGGGCGAGCGTGTGCGGCTCTTTCAGCTTGTCGCGGCGGCGCTCGCGATCGCGGGCTTCGCGGTGATCGGTCTGCACACCGACGGCACCACGACGTGGCTGGGCATCGTGATGGTGCTGGGCTCGGGCCTGTGCTGGGCGTTCGGAAACCTGGTGGGGCGCCAGGCCGGGCGCGTGAACATGGTGGCCTACATGGTCTGGACCAGTGCGTTTTCCGTGCCGCCGCTGGTCGTGCTGGCGCTGCTTGCCGAAGGGGGACCGGCGGTGCTCTGGCATGCGATCAGCGTCGCGCCACCGCTGGCCTGGGGTGCGATCCTCTGGCAGTCGATGGCCAACACCATCCTCGGCTATGGCCTCTGGGCCTGGCTGCTGGTGCGCTACGACGCGGCCACCGTCACGCCGCTGGCGCTGCTGGTGCCGGTGTTTGGCATGGGCAGCTCGGTGGCGCTGCTGGGCGAACCCTTCCCGGTGTGGAAGGGCACGGCCATGCTGCTCGTGATGGCGGGCCTGAGCCTGAACGTGCTCTGGCCGCGTGTCAGGAAAAAGTTGGTCAAAATGGCCTGAAACGCTTGCTGGACAAGCGCTACAAGCCATCAATTGCGTAGCGTTTTGAACACTTCGCGGGCGGCCGCCACGGTTTCTTCGATATCGGCCGCGCTGTGCGCGCCGCTGACGAAACCCGCTTCGTACAGCGCCGGGGCGGTATAGATGCCGCGGTCGAGCAGGCCGTGAAAGAAGCGGTTGAAGCGCGCGCCATCGCTCTGGAGTACCTCGGGGTAGTTGCGCGGCAGCTCGGGCAGCAGGAAGTAGCCCATCATGCCGCCCTCGCTGTCTCCGCAAAAATCCACGCCTTCGGCCTGCGCCGCCTGGCTCAATCCTTCGATCAGCGAGCGCGTGCGCGCGCCGAGCCGCTCATGAAAGCCGGGCTGGCCCACCTCGCGCAGCGTGGCGAGCCCGCAGGCCGTGGCCACCGGGTTGCCCGAGAGCGTGCCTGCCTGGTACACCGGCCCCAGCGGCGCGAGCTGCTCCATCACGTCGCGCCGCCCGCCGAAGGCCGCCAGCGGCATGCCGCCGCCCACCACCTTGCCCAGCATCGTGAGGTCGGGCGCGAAGCCGGGAAGTGCCTGGGCGTACAGACTCTGCGCGCCGCCCAGCGCCACGCGAAAGCCCGTCATCACCTCGTCGATGATGAGCAGCGCGCCGTGGCGCGTGCACAGCTCGCGCGCCGCGCGCATGAAGGGCACGCTCGCGCGCACGAAGTTCATGTTCCCTGCAATCGGCTCCATGATCACGCAGGCAATCTTTTCGCCGTGCAGCGCGAAGGCCTCTTCGAGCTGCGTCACGTCGTTGTATTCAAGCACCAGCGTGTCCTGCACCACCACCTCGGGCACGCCCGCGCTCGTGGCGTGGCCGAAGGTCGCGAGGCCCGAGCCGGCCTTGACCAGCAGCGCATCGGCGTGGCCGTGGTAGCAGCCGTTGAACTTGATGATCTTGGCGCGCCCCGTGGCGCCGCGCGCCAGGCGGATCGCGCTCATCCCGGCTTCGGTGCCCGAGCTCACCAGCCGCAGCATCTCGATCGAGGGCAGGTGGCGCACGATCTCCTCGGCCAGCTCGCTCTCGCGCTCGGTCGGCGCGCCGAACGACAGGCCACTGTCGATCGCCCGGTGCACGGCTTCGAGCACCGCAGGGTGCCCGTGGCCGAGGATCATCGGTCCCCAGGAGCCGATGTAGTCGATCAGGCGCCGCCCGTCGGCGTCCCAGACGTGCGCGCCCTGGCCGCGTGTGATGAAGGGGGGCGTGCCGCCCACGGCCCGGAAGGCCCGCACGGGTGAATTGACACCGCCGGGAATCAAGGCTTTGGCACGGTCGAACAAGGTGGCGTTGAGGTCGTGATGATGTGTCATGGCCCGCATTTTCGTCGCTGTCGCCGCGCCTGGGCGAAGACGCCGTGCGCAACCTGCGTGGGCCAGGGGCGTTGGCGTACGGGTAATCCTGAGGCGCCAAACTGTTGCATTGGTGAAGCGCTTTGGCGTTTGCGCGCTTTGGGTTACGTAGAATCGTTGCATTTCATGGTGAGCATCGATAAGCTTGTTCGAACCGGGTCTGCATGCCCTTTTCATGGCAAGGCAAGAACGGAATCCAAAGGAGCGGGACAAATTGGCGACAGCGACTACCGGTCCCACGATCAAGGTGCTCGTGGTGGACGACAGCAACACGATCCGGCGCAGCGCCGAGATTTTCCTCAAGCAGGGTGGTCATGAAGTTTTGCTCGCCGATGATGGCTTCGACGCTCTCTCCAAGGTGAACGACTACCAGCCGCAGCTCATTTTCTGCGACATCCTGATGCCCAAGCTCGATGGCTACCAGACGGTGGCCATCATCAAGCGCAATCCGCGCTTTTCCGATACCCCCGTCGTCATGCTGTCTTCCAAGGACGGCGTCTTCGACAAGGCCCGGGGGCGCATGGTGGGCTGTCAGGATTACCTCACCAAACCCTTTACCAAAGATCAGTTGCTGCAGACCGTGCAGCAATTGGGCCGCGTGCAACCAGGAGCTCAGTGATGGCTATCAAAAAAGTATTGGTCGTGGACGATTCCAAGACCGAATTGGTGTTTCTTTCGGACTTGCTGAAAAAGGAGGGCCTGGACGTGACCACCGCGGAAAACGCCGACGAGGCCTACCGTCGGCTGGAGGAAAGCATGCCCGACCTGATCCTCATGGATGTGGTCATGCCCGGCAAGAACGGCTTTCAACTCACGCGCGCGCTCACCCACGATCCGAAGTACGCGAACATTCCCATCATCATGTGCACCAGCAAGAACCAGGAGACCGACAGGGTCTGGGGCATGCGCCAGGGTGCTCGCGGCTACATCACCAAGCCGGTCGATGCCGCAGAGCTGCGTGAAAAAATCAGCTCCCTGAACTGAGGCGCGCGCAGCCCCCGTCATGGCAGAACGCGAATCACTGAAAGACGTTCAACTGCGGCTGCTGGCTCGCCTGCAGGCGGCCAGGACAGAAAGCGTGGCGATGGCCTCCTGGCTGGCTGTCGAATGCGCGTCCCATCGTTTGCTGCTGCCACTTTCCCAAGCCGGCGAGATTTTCGCCTGGTCCGGCACCCAGCCGGTGCCGCATGCGCGGCCATGGTTCCTGGGCGTGGCCAATCTGCGCGGGGTGCTTGCGGGTGTGGTCGATCTCGCCATGCTGCTGGGCTCGCAACAGACGCGCACGGAACAGGCGCTGTCCGAGTGCTCGCTGGTGACGCTGGGTTCGCTGCTGGACGTCAACGCGGCGCTGCTGATCGACCGGTTTGCGGGTTTGCGCGGCAAGCAGGATTTCGTCGCCGATGAAGAGCCGGTGCCTGGCGCGGCGGCCTACCTCGGTGGCGTCAAGGTCGATGCACACGGAGGGCGCTGGCAGGTTCTTGATCTGCAGGTGCTCGCGGGCGATGCGGGGTTTTTGAATATCGGTGCCTGACGTGCGGGCGCAACTGTCGTGATGGGAAAGTACTATGTCGTTGGCTGATACCTTGAACAAGTTCTTGCGACGCGCGCCGGTGGAGGCCGATGTGCAGCCCAGCCGCATGGATCTGGGGGTTGACCCGCAACATGCAGATGGCTTGTCCACCGTGTTTCGCTCCGACGGAGTGGACAGCGTGCAAGGAAGCGAGCCATTGGAATCTTCCGAGTCCGCCGCCCCGCAATCGCAGGAGGACATGATCGCCCTGCCGCTGCTCGGGCGCGCCAGCGCGGCGGTGCACCAGCGCCGCCTGCTCGTGCTGCTCGGCCTGGGCGTGCTGGTGCTGGTGATCTTCGGCGGCTGGCTGGTGCAGCGCGCACAGGTCTCGGCGCGTCAGCTCGCGACGGTGGGCGAAACCCTGACCCAGTCGCAGCGTCTCGTGAAGGCGTTTGGCGAGGCGGCCGCGGGCGAGCCGAAGGCCTTCGGGGTGCTGGCCGACAGCTCGCGCATCTTCTTGCGCGATTTCAAGGCGTTGTCCGAGGGCAACGCCGAGATGGGCGTGAAGCCGCTGGGGGGCGCTTTCTTCAGCGAACTGGAGAGCATCCGGGCCAGTACCGAGCGTGCGGAGCGCTACGTCCAGGTCATGCAGTCGCACACGTCGACTCTTGTGGATGCGGCCAAGACCCTGAACGCGATCAATCACGATGCGGGAGACTGGCGGCGTACGGCGCAGGCCATTGCAGACCGCGCATTCAAGGGGACGGATGTCCAGGCGATGGAGTTGGCCAGCCGCCTGACCATGCTGACGCAGCGCATCGGGCTCGATGCCAATCTCGTGTACGGGGGCGCCGGCGTGGGTGTGCAGGCCGAGCTCGATCAGGCGGCGGCGGATTTCAGGTCCATCGTGCAGCGCATTCCTCAGCTGATGACGGGTCCGGCTGGCGCTGCCCTCATGGCCCTGTACGAAGACAACGAGCCGCGCGTGACCCTGCTGCTTGACAGCGCCGACGATCTCTCGACGGCGCGCATGGCGCAGGCCGTGCTGGCGCTGGACAGCGAGCCGGCGCGTCTGCACCTGGAGACGATACAGAGCAGATTGGCTGCGCAATCGGGCTTCGGCGTCAGTGAGATTGCCCTGCTCGTCGTGCTGGCCCTGTTCACGCTGCTGTGCGGCGTGGGCATCGCCCGGGTGCAACTTCTGGACAGCGAGCGGCGCCAGAAGGCGTCGGAGCAGCAGCGTCAGGAAGCGCGCCTGCAGGAGCTCGAGGCCAAGCGCATCAACGATGCCAACCAGGCGGCCATCTTGCGACTGATGAACGAACTGCAGTCCGTCGCCGAAGGTGACCTGACGCAGGAAGCCACGGTGACCGAGGACATCACCGGCGCGATCGCCGACTCGGTGAACTACACCGTGGAAGAGCTGCGGGTGCTGGTGGGCAGCGTGCAGAACACCGCCACGCGCGTGGCGCAGACGACGACCCAGGTGGACGGCACCTCGACAGAGCTGCTGGCGGCTTCGAGCGAGCAACTGCGTGAAATTCGCGAAACCGGCCAATCGGTTCTGGACATGGCCACGCGCATCAACGGGGTATCGTCTCAAGCGCAGGCGTCCGCGACGGTGGCGCAGCAATCGCGGCAGGCGGCGGACGAAGGCTTGAAGGCGGTGCAGAACGCCATCGGCGGCATGAACTCGATCCGTGACCAGATCCAGGACACGTCCAAGCGGATCAAGCGCCTGGGGGAATCCTCGCAGGAGATCGGTGAAATCACGGAGCTGATCTCGGGCATTACCGAACAGACCAATCTGCTGGCCCTGAATGCCGCCATTCAGGCCGCGTCCGCCGGCGAGGCCGGTCGCGGCTTCTCGGTGGTGGCCGAGGAAGTGCAGCGCCTGGCGGAGCGCTCGGCGGACGCCACGCGCCAGATCGCGGCGCTGGTGAAGGCCATTCAGACGGATACGCAGGACGCGGTCGCCGCCATGGAGCGTTCCACGCGTGGTGTGGTTGAAGGCGCGCGCCTGTCGGACAGTGCCGGCACGGCGCTGTCCGAGATCGACAGCGTGTCGCGCAAACTGGCCGAACTCATCGAAAGCATCTCGTCGGCCACGCTGCGCGAAGCCAACCTTGCCAATGGCGTGGCCGAGAACATCCAGCACATTTTCGCCGTGACCGAACAAACGGGAGAGGGGACTCGCACCACCGCCCACCAGGTGCGCGAACTCTCCAAGATGGCTGAGGAATTGCGTCAATCGGTGGCGCGGTTCAAGATCGCCTGAGCGGCCTCATCGTGCCACAGGCCACCACACTCGGAGGGCAAGCCATGTCATCCACGGGAACACCACACGCTGCGGTGCGTGATGTTCGGTATGAGGAGCAGGATCTGGGCCCTCTGGCGTGGGTGCATGCCGAGCTGCGCAAGACACTGGACAGTGCCGTCAAGCTGCTGCGGCACTTCGCGCACGAGATCGAAAGTTCGGGCGAGTCGGACCTGACTTCCCACGACACGGCCACCTTGCGCAATGTGCGGCAGATGCTGCACCAGTGCGCTGGCGCGCTGGTCATGGTGGGCATGGAACAGACGGCGCTGGTGCTGCGGGCGATGGAAGCGGCGGTGCATCGCCTGGTGCAGGAGCCCGAGAGGTGCCGGGGCGAGGCCGTGGCGGTGCTCGAGAGCGCGAGCTTTGCCATCATCGAATACCTGGACAGCATTCTCGCGGGCAAGAACGTCTCTCCCGTGGCGCTGTTCCCGCAGTATCGCCGGGTGCAACTGCTCGCGGGGGTGCCGCATGTGCATCCGATGGATCTGTGGCCTGCCGAGCGGCGTGTGCGCGAGCCGGTCTTTCCCGGCACCGTCCTGCCGCTGCCCTACGGCGCCGAAGTGCGCTCGCACCTGGATACGGCGGTCTTGCGCATCGTCAAGAATGGGGATGCCGAGGCGGCGGTGGACATGCAGCATCTGTGCATGGGGTTTGCCGCCGCGCAGCAGCAGACGCAGCCACGCATCTTCTGGAAAGCGGCTGCCGGGTTCTTCGAGGCGATCGCGCGGCGCTGGCTGACGGTGGATGCCTACGTCAAGCGCACGACTTCGCGCGTGCTGATGCAGTACACGGCGCTGGCCCGTGGCCAGACGGCGCTGGCGGAACGTTTGCTGCCCGAACTGCTTTTTTTCTGCGCCCAGGCGCGCATGCCGGACGATGCCGCGGGCGTGACGGCGCTGCGCTCGGTCCGCCACGCATGGAGTCTGCAGGATGTGGCTCCGGTCGACTACGAGTCCGCGCGCTTCGGGCTCTGCGATCCGGCGCAGCTCGCGCAGGCGCGCAAGCGCATCGCGGCGGCCACCGAAACCTGGTCTGCCCTGGCCGGCGGCGACAAGCACAAGATCAAGCTGGCCGCCGATCAATTCAGCCTCGTGTGCGATTCGCTGCGCAAGCTGCAGCTCGACAGCGAGCCGCTGGCCGAGGCGCTCATGCGCGCGGTGGCGGTGCCGCTGCACGCGGCGCAGCCGCCCGCGCCCGCGCTGGCCATGGAAGTGGCCACCGCCGTGCTCTATCTGCAGGCCTCGTTCGAGGAACTCGATGCGGCACGCGAGCACATGGCCGAGCGGGCCGAGCTTCTGGCGGGGCGCCTCGATGGCGTGACGCTGGGAGGCGAATCCCAGCCGCTCGAACCGTGGATGGAGGAACTGTACCGCCGGGTGAGCGACCACCAGACCATGGGCAGCGTGGTGGGTGAGTTGAGGGTGACGCTGGCGGATGTCGAAAAATCGCTGGATCAGTTTTTCCGCAACCCCGCGGACACGACGCCGCTGACCGCAGTGCCCGGTGGCATGCAGCAGATGCGTGGCGTCCTGTCGGTGCTGGGCATAGAGCAGGCGTCGCTGGCCGTCCTGCGCATGCGCGACGTGATCGAGAAGCTGCTGGTGGGCGAGATCGACGAGGCGCAGCGTCCGCTGGTTTTCGAACGGCTGGGCAACAGCCTCGGGGCCCTGGGTTTCCTCGTCGACATGCTGGGTTACCAGCGCGCGATGGCGGCCAAGCTGTTCGTCTACGACGAAGAACTGGGCGAGCTCAAGATCGTGATGGGCAGCACGACCCGCATGCGTGTGGAAGATGAGCCCGAGGTGGCGGAGCAGGTGCTGGCGGCGCGTGCGTCCGAGTTCCCGGAGTTCGAGGTCGAGCCGGCCCTGGTGGCGCAGGCAGCGGCGCAGGCCGATGTGGCGGTGCCGTCGATCGAGCCGGTACAACCGACGGAGACCGGCGCCGTGCAGCCCGGGGCCGACCAGGCGGCGATGGTCGAACCCGTTGTGGATTTCATGCCTCTCCCGGGGCTCGAGTCCGAGTCCGGGGCGGCGCCGGAGCCGACCGAGGCCGCCGAGGCCGCTGTGCCAGCGCCGGTGATGCAGGCCGCCGGAGACGAGGCGCCCGACGCGGAGCTGCTCGAAATCTTCATCGAAGAGGCACGCGAAGTCATCGCCAACGGCCTGGCGGCGGTCGCCGCACTGCGGGACGAACCGGGCGACATCGAGCAACAGACCACCCTGCGCCGTGCATTCCACACGCTCAAGGGCAGCTCGCGCATGGTGGGCCTGAATGAATTCGGTGAAGCAGCCTGGTCCCTGGAGCAGGTGCTCAACGACTGGCTGGTGCATGAGAAGCCGGTGTCGGCCGATCTGAGGACGCTCGCGCACGATGCCATGCAGGCCTTTGGCGCGTGGGTGCAGGATCTGGCCCGGGGCGGGGATGTCGCATGGCGTGCCCGGGATTTTCACGAGGTGGCCGATGCCATGCGGACACAGGGCGTGCTCGTGCCCTGGGCGCATGCCGGTTCGCACGAGGGGGGCGAGCCGCACATCGCGGATATGGTGCCTGCCGAGTCGGCGCCTGAACAGGCCGCCGAGGCGGCACACGATCCGGTCCATGACTCCGGGTTCGGCTTTCCCGACACGGTCATCGAGGATGCGCTGGAGCCGCAGATGCCAGCGCCGGTTTCCATGGCGGCGGACGGGGGGCCGACTTCGCCCGCTCCCCTGCTGCCTGACGGGATGTTTGCGCCGGTGGATGCGCTTCCCGCCGAGCACGCCGACTCACGCGAACCTCCTGCCCTGGTGGAGCCTGTCGGGCCGGTGCCGACCGAGCCGCCGCCGCTTCCGACCATCGTCGAGGGCGATTCCAGGCTGATTGGCGATTTGCGGGTTCCAACCGCGCTGTACAACGTCTACCTCAACGAGGCCGACGATTGGTCCCGCCGTCTGGTCGATTGCGTGCAGGAGTGGGCCGAGGCGGTGTCGCCGGTCATCTCCGAAGAAGCCGTTGCCATGGCGCATTCGCTGGCCGGCAGCTCCGCCACCGTCGGTTTCACCGTCCTGTCGCAACTGGCGCGCACGCTCGAGCACGCGCTGCAGCATCTGCAACTGGCCGGCTCCGCGGACCCTGCCGCGGTGCGCGTGCTGGGCGACGCGGTGGACGAGATTCGCCGCCTCCTCCATCAGTTCGCAGCGGGCTTCCTCAAGGAGCCGCAGGCTGATGTGGTCGAGCGTCTCGAAATCCTGTTGCAGACGGATATCACCAGCGGCGTCCAGCCCCTGGTGGCCGAGTCGGGCGACGGAAGCGATCTGGAAGCCACGCTGATCCACAAATTGCAGGAATGGAGGGATTCCCAGATCGGCGGGATGGAGCATGAGCATGAGCCGTACGACATGCTCGACGAGGCGCCCCTGGAACAGGGCGAGGCGCCGTCCCCGCAGGCCGAGCCCCTGACTCAGGCCACCGAGCCCGAACCCGAAGCACCGTCCGTCGCCGCGCCCGCCGGCATGCCGCTGGCGCAGGATCTGCCACGGCTCGATGAGCCTGCGCAACCTCGGGCGGACGCCTTCCAGCATGAGCGCGATATCGACCAGGCGATTGCACAGGCCATCGCCGCCGATGCCGACGAAGACGATATCGATGTCATCGATACGATCGACCCGGATCTGTTCCCGATCTTTGAAGAAGAAGCGCTCGAACTCCTGCCGACGCTCGGGGGCGCGTTGCGCCAGTGGCATGAGCGTCCGTCCGATCTGGACGCGCGGCGCGAGCTTCTGCGCGCGCTGCACACGCTCAAGGGCAGCGCGCGCCTGGCTGGCGCCTTGCGCCTGGGCGAAATGGCGCACCGCATGGAGTCGGCCGTCGAGGGTGTGGATGCCGAAGCCGCCACGGCGGCGGACATCGATCCCCTGCTGGCGCGTTTTGACGGCCTGCAGGCCACCTTCGACGCCCTGCGGGCGATAGGCGCGCAGGCGCCGTCTGCTGCGTCACAAATGCAGGCGATCACTCCCGCGCAGGGGGATCAGGCAGGCGCAGAAGCCCCATCGGGTGCCGCGCAGCCGCTGGTCGCGCCCGTGGCCGTGGTGCGGCCGGTCGAGCTGGTGCGCACCGCCGCACGCACGGGCGGCGGCCAGCAGGTGCGCGTGCGCTCCCATCTGCTCGATCGCATGGTCAATGACGTGGGTGAGGTGCTGATTGCCCGCGCGCGCCTGTCCACGCGCGTGCTGCAGATGCGAGGCTCGCTCGATGACCTCGGCGGCAATCTGGAGCGTTTGCGCGCCCAGTTGCGCGACATCGAAGTGCAGGCCGAATCGCAGATGCAGTCGCGCCAGGCGCAGTCGCGCGAGAGCGCGGCGGCCTTCGATCCGCTGGAGTTCGACCGTTTCACGCGCATGCAGGAGCTCACGCGCATGATGGCCGAGTCGGTCAACGACGTGGCCACGGTGCAGCGTGCGTTGCAGCGTTCGGTGGAAGGGGCGGAAGATGATCTGACCGACCAGGCCCGTCAGGCGCGCGAACTGCAGCGCGGACTGCTGCGCACGCGCATGGTGGAGTTCGATTCGCTGGCCGAGCGCCTGTACGCCGTCGTGCGCCAGGCCAGCCGCGAGACCGGCAAGCAGGTCAGGCTGGACCTGGTCGGCGGCGCCATCGAAATGGACCGTGGCGTGCTCGAGCGCATGGCGCCTGCGTTCGAGCACCTGCTGCGCAACTGCGTGGGGCACGGCATCGAACCGGCGCAGGTGCGTGAAGCAGCGGGCAAGCCGGCGGCGGGCTCTATCGTGGTCACCGTGGGCTACGAGGGCAATGACGTGTCCGTCGAATTCCGCGACGACGGCTCGGGCCTCGATATCGAACGCATCCGCGAGCGCGCGCTGGCACTGGGTCTGGTGGCTGCGGATGAATCGATCGATGCGGCCCGCGCCGCCGATCTCATCTTCCAGCCGGGCTTTTCCACGGCGTCCGAAGTGACCGAACTCTCGGGCCGCGGCATCGGGATGGACGTGGTGCGCGCGGAAGTGCAGTCCCTGGGTGGCCGCATCGAGACTCACAGCACGCCCGGGGAAGGCACCGCGTTCCGGCTGGTGCTGCCCCTGACGACCGCGGTCACGCAGGTGGTCATGGTGCGCGTCGGCAGCCTGGGCGTCGGCATCCCGGCCAACATCATCGAAGTGGTGCGCCGCGCGCCCGCCGCCGAGCTCGAGCAGGCGTATGCCGCCGGCAGCTATCTGGACGCGCCGTTGTACTGGGCCGGTGCGCTGCTGCAGGCATCGGCCAACAGCACCGAGGCTGCGGACAAAACGCGGCCGGTGGTGATCGTGCGCTCGGCATCGCAGCGGCTGGCGCTGCATGTGGATGAGGTGCTGGGCAACCAGGAAGTGGTGGTGAAGAACCTCGGCCCTCAGCTGTCGAGCCTGCCGGGGCTGGCCGGCATGTCGGTGCTGGCCTCGGGCGCCGTGGTGCTGATCTACAACCCGGTGGCCCTGGCGACGGTGTACGGCGTTCAGGCGCGCGGCGTGATGCGTCCGCCCAGCGCTGCCAGAATCGCGCCCACTCGGGCGCAGGCCCAGTCGGCCGCTGCCTTGCAGTCCACGGCGGTGGTGCCGCTGGTGCTGGTGGTGGACGATTCCATCACCGTGCGCCGGGTCACCCAGCGCCTGTTGCAGCGCGAGGGCTATCGGGTGGCGCTCGCCGCCGATGGTCTGCAGGCGCTGCAGCGCCTGCGCGATGAGCGGCCCGTGGTGGTGCTCTCGGACATCGAGATGCCGCGCATGGACGGCTTTGATCTGGCGCGCGCGATCCGCGCCGATGAAAAGCTCGCCGACCTGCCCATCATCATGATCACCTCGCGCATGGCGGAGAAGCACAAGGAGCACGCGGTGGCGCTGGGCGTGAGCCATTATCTGGGCAAGCCCTACTCGGACGAGGTCCTGCTCGGGCTGGTGCAGCGCTACGCGGAAATGGAGCAAGTGGTGGCACAGGGGTGATGCATCCGCGCGGCGGGGCCACGGGTTCAATAAAATGCACCCATGCCTGCCCCGACGGATTCGGTCAATCTGACCAATCATTTCCTCATCGCCATGCCCAGCCTGCGCGACGCCACGTTCGCGCACAGCGTGGTCTACCTGTGCGAGCACGGCGCCCATGGGGCGCTGGGGCTGATGATCAACAAGCCGAGCGACATGGACATGCAGGGGCTGTTCCAGCGAGTCGATCTGTCACTGGGCCGTGCCGACCTCACGCGCCAGCCGGTCTTTCACGGCGGACCGGTGCAGACGGAGCGCGGTTTCGTGCTGCACGACGTGATGAACACCGAGGTGCTGCAATCCACCCATCCCACCAGCACCGTGGTCGATATGGACGACGATCCCACGCCCTACGCCTGCACGCTGGCGATTCCCGGCGGGCTCGAGATGACCACCTCGCGCGACGTGCTGGAAGCGCTGTCGCAGGGCGCAGGGCCGCGGCGCGTGCTGGTCACCCTGGGCTACGCGGCCTGGGAAGGAGGGCAGCTCGAATCGGAACTGGCGGCCAATACCTGGCTCACGGCGCCGGCCGACCCCGATGTCATCTTCGATGCGCCGGTGGCCGAGCGCTATGACCGGGCGCTGGGCCTGCTGGGCGTGCATGCCGCCATGCTCTCGCGCGAGACGGGGCACGCATGAGCACGAGCGGGACGCCTGCGAGTGCGGCGGCTGCCCTGCAGTCCTTCCTGGCCTTCGATTACGGCCTGAAACGCACCGGCGTGGCCACGGGCACGCGGCTGCTGGGCGTGGCCACGCCCAGGAAGAGCATTCATGCCGAAGGCAAGGCGCGTTTCGCGCAGGTCGCCGAGGTTATCCGTGAGTGGCAGCCGGACGCGCTCGTGGTGGGCGTACCGTTTCATCCGGATGGCGCCGAGCACGAGAACACGCTGCGTGCGCGGCGCTTCGTGCGCCAGCTGCACGGGCGCTTCGGGCTGCCGGTGTTCGAGGTGGATGAGCGCTACAGCACCACGGAGGCGCTGTCGCAAGGTGCGCGCGACGCCGATGCGGCCTCGGCCTGCATCATTCTGGAGCAATTTCTGAGGAGTCTTCCATGAACCAGGCCGTGGCCGCGCCGGGCCATCTGGCGCTCGATGCCGAGGCGCTGTACGTGCAGTTGCGCGAGGGGGTGCGCCATCTGCTGCGCCCGCCCACGCGCCTCGTCGGCATTGCGTCCGGGGGCGCGTGGCTGGCCGAGCGCTTGCAGGAGGATCTGGCTTTGCCGGGCCGCGCCGGCGTGTTGTCTTCCGTCATGCATCGCGACGATTTCGCGCAGCGGGGCCTGTCCGCCAGCACGCAGACGCAGCTGCCGTTCGACGTCAATGGCGCCGATATTCTGGTGCTCGACGATGTGCTCTATACCGGCCGCACGCTGCGCGCCGTGCTCAATGAACTGTTCGATTACGGGCGCCCCGCGTGCGTGCGGCTCGCGGTGCTGGTCGATCGCGGAGGACGCGAGCTGCCCGTGGCGGCCGAATTCGCCGCGGCGCGCATCGCCTTGCCCGCCGATCTGCACCTGGCGTTGGCCCGCACCGAGGCGGGTGCGTTTCATTTCGACGTGAAGGAAGTCCGAGCGTGACCCGTGATCGCAATCCCCAACTCAACAAGAACGGCGAGCTGATCCATCTGCTCTCGCTCGAGCGGTTGCCGAGCGAGATCGTCACGCATATCCTGGATACCGCGACCAACTTCGTGAGCGTGAACGACCGCGAGGTCAAGAAGGTGCCGCTGCTGCGTGGCAAGAGCGTGTTCAACCTGTTCTTCGAGAACAGCACGCGCACGCGCACCACCTTCGACATCGCAGCCAAGCGCCTCTCGGCCGACGTGTTCACGCTCGACATCGGGCGCTCGTCCACGTCCAAGGGCGAGACGCTGCTCGATACCGTGGACAACCTCTCGGCCATGGCGGCCGACCTGTTCGTGGTGCGTCACAGCCAGTCGGGCGCACCCTACCTCATCGCGCAGCATGTGGCACCGCACGTGCACGTGGTGAATGCGGGCGATGGCTGGCACTCGCATCCCACGCAGGGGCTGCTGGACATGTACACCATCCGCCACTACAAGAAGGATTTTTCCAAGCTGGTGGTGGCGATCGTTGGTGACGTGCTGCACTCGCGCGTGGCGCGCTCGGACATTCATGCGCTCAAGGTGCTCGGCTGCCCCGAGGTGCGCGTGGTCGGGCCGCGCACGCTGGCGCCGGCAGGCTTCGAGAGCATGGGCACGCGCGTTTTCGACAACTTGCAGGAGGGCATCAAGGGCGCCGACGTGATCATCATGCTGCGGCTGCAGAACGAGCGCATGAGCGGCGCGCTCCTGCCCTCGCGCGAGGAGTATTTCAAGACCTTCGGGCTGACGCCTGAGAAACTCCGGTGGGCCAAGCCCGACGCCATCGTGATGCACCCGGGGCCGATCAACCGCGGCGTCGAAATCGATTCCGCCGTGGCCGACGGGCCGCAGGCCGTGATCCTCTCGCAGGTGTCGTTCGGCATCGCGGTGCGCATGGCGGTCATGGCCATCGTGGCCGGAAACAGTGCATGAAATTTACTGAGTTGATAGCTGTATGCGCTTTCTGGGAAAGCGTTTCAGCTCGTTTTGCTTGAAACCATGAAACTTCGCATAGACAACGGCCGGGTGCTGGATCCGGCCACTGGCCTGGACTCGGTGGGCAGTGTTGCGCTGGCCGCCGGGCGCATCATCGGCATCGGCCGCATGCCCGACGGGTTCGAGCCGACGCGTGTGATCGATGCCGCGGGCTGTCTGGTGCTGCCGGGCCTCGTCGATCTGGCGGCGCGCCTGCGCGAGCCGGGGCACGAGCACGAGCGCATGCTCGAGTCCGAGATGGCCGCGGCCGTGGCCGGTGGCGTGACGAGCCTGGTCTGTCCGCCCGACACCGACCCGGTGCTTGACGAGCCCGGCCTCGTGGAGATGCTCAAGTTCCGCGCCGAAAAGCTTCATCAGGCGCGGCTCTTTCCTTTGGGTGCGCTCACGCATGGCCTCCAGGGCGAGGTGCTCACCGAGATGGTGGAACTCACCGAATCGGGCTGCGTGGGTTTCGGGCAGGCCGAGGTGCCGCTGGCGAGTACGCAGGTGCTGCAGCGCGCGCTGCAGTACGCGGCCACCTTCGGCTACACCGCTTGGTTGCGTCCGCAGGAGATGAGCCTGGGCAAGGGTGTGGCCGCCAGTGGCGCGATCGCCACGCGGCTGGGGCTGCCCGGCGTGCCGGTGGCGGCTGAAACCATTGCGCTGCAGACCATCTTCGACCTCGTGCGCGCCAGCGGAGCGCGCGTGCACCTGTGCCGCCTCTCCAGCGGCGCGGGCGTGGAGCTGCTGCGCCGTGCCAAGGCTGAAGGTTTGAGCGTCACGGCAGATGTGAGCATCAATTCGCTCCTGCTTACCGATGAGGAGATCGGCTACTTCGACAGCCGTGCGCGCCTTGCGCCGCCGCTGCGCCAGGCGAGCGACCGCGCGGCGCTTTCAAAGGCGCTGGCCGACGGCACGATCGATGCGCTGGTGTCCGACCACATGCCCGTGGACGATGACGCCAAGACCCTGCCGTTTGGCGAGGCCGAGCCCGGCGCCACGGGGCTGGAGCTGCTGCTGCCCGTGGCGCTGCACTGGGCCGCGTCGGAAAACGTGCCGCTGCGGCGTGCGCTGGCCGTGGTCACTTCGGAGGCGGCGGGCGTGCTGGGCTCTGCGCTCGGCACCCTGCAGGCGAGTGTCGGGCGCCTCGCCGAGGGTGGCGTGGGGGATCTGTGTATCGTCGAGCCCGACGAACGGTTCGAGGTCGTGGGCCAGGCGCTGGTTAGCCAGGGCAAGTACACGCCGTTTGAAGGTCATGCCCTGCCGGGGCGCGTGCGTTGCACCGTGGTGGCCGGGCAGGTGGCGTTCGAGCGCTGATATCCAGGGAACCATCGATGGAAGCCACCATTTACCACAACCCGCGCTGCGGCAATTCGCGCGGCGCTCTGGCTCTGCTGCGCGAGCGCGGTATCGAGCCCGCCATCGTGGACTATCTCGGCCATCCGCTGGACGTGCGGGCGCTCAAGGCGTTGGTGGCGCGCATCGGCGTGCCCCTGCGCGAGCTGGTGCGCACCAAGGAAGCGGTGTATGCCGAGCTCGACCTCGGCCATCCCGCGCGCACCGAGGATGAGTTGTACGAGGCCGTCGCCCGCCACCCCATCCTGCTCAACCGCCCCATCGTCGTGACGCCCAAAGGCGCGTTGCTGTGCCGCCCGCCCGAGCGCGTGCTGGAGCTGCTGTGACGGACACCCTCACGATTCGCCGGCCCGACGACTGGCATCTGCACGTGCGCGACGGCGCGCAACTGGCCGCCGTCGTGCCGCACAGCGCGGCGCAGTTCGGCCGCGCCATCATCATGCCCAACCTGCGTCCGCCCGTGACCACCACGGCGCAGGCGCTCGCGTACAAGGAGCGCATCCTCGCCGCCGTGCCGCCCGGCGTGGCCTTCGAGCCCTTGATGACGCTCTACCTCACCGATACGCTGCCGGTGCAGGAAATCGCGCGTGCCAAGGCGGCGGGCATCGTCGCCTGCAAGCTCTATCCGGCCGGTGCGACGACCCACAGCGACGCGGGCGTCACCGATATTCGCAAGATAGAGCCGGTGCTCGAGGCCATGCAGAAGGCGGGCCTGCTGTTGCTCGTGCATGGCGAGGTCACGGACCCCGGGATCGACATCTTCGACCGTGAAGCCGTGTTCATCGAGCGCCAGCTGATCCCGCTGCGCCAGAAGTTCCCCGCGCTGAAGATCGTCTTCGAGCACATCACCACGCGCGAGGCGGCGCAGTACGTGGCCGAAAGTGGCGTCTGCACGGCGGCAACGATCACCGCGCATCATCTGCTCTACAACCGCAATGCCCTCTTCACCGGCGGCTTGCAGCCGCATTACTACTGCCTGCCGGTGCTCAAGCGCGAGGTGCATCGCCAGGCGCTGGTGCAGGCAGCCACCAGCGGCAGCCCGAAATTCTTCCTTGGCACCGACAGTGCGCCGCACCCCGCGTACCTGAAGGAGCACGCCAGCGGCTGTGCCGGCTGCTACACCGCCCATGCGGCCCTTGAGATGTACGCCGAGGCGTTTGACGCCGCGGGAGCGCTGGACAGGCTGGAGGGCTTTGCCAGCCTGCATGGGCCGGCGTTCTATGGCTTGCCGGTCAATGCGCAAACGATCACCCTGCACCGCGAGCGCTGGACGGTTGCCGAGCATTTCGCATTTGGCGACGCCGAGCTCAAGCCGCTGCGGGCGGGCCAGTCGATGGCCTGGCGCCTGGGCTCGTCCCGGGGGCTGTGAGCGGCTTGCCTGTCGGTAGGGTCATGCATATATTGCATAACCAAGGGCAAACCCGATAAGGGCGGTGCAAGACCCGCAGGCCGTACCGTGCACAATACCCGCTTCTGCTGTTTCGCCGTTGGCGTGAGCGGCTGCCATGCGGCGGCCGCATTCATGGGCGGCATGACAATTCACCTCAATTTTCAGGAGTGATACCTATGAAGAAACTGTTGCTTGCCGCAGCCGTGACCTTCCTGGCCACCGGTGCCGCATTTGCACAGGCGACCGACACCTTGGCCAAGATCAGTGAACGCGGTGCCGTCAATCTTGGGGTGCGCGATTCGTCGGGTCTGGCGTTCACGCTCGGTGGCGGCAAGTACGTCGGTTTTCACACCGAGATGGCCGAGCGCATCATCGATGACATCAGCAAGCAGCTGGGCAAGCCGCTGAAGATCAACTACCAGGTCATCACCTCGCAAAACCGCATTCCGCTGATCCAGAACGGCACCATCGACTTCGAGTGCGGCTCCACCACCAACAGCCGCGCGCGCCAGAAGGACGTGGATTTCGCCTACACCACCTATGTGGAAGAGGTGCGCATCGCGGTCAACAAGAAGTCCGGCATCCATTCGATCAAGGATCTGAATGGCAAGACCGTGGCCACCACCACCGGCACCACCAGCGTGCAGACGCTGCGCAAGAACGAGCGTGCCCAGGGCATCGACTTCAAGACCGTGCAGGGCAAGGACCACGCCGACAGCTTCCTGCTGCTGGAGGCGGGCCGCGCCGATGCCTTCGTGATGGACGGCTCGATCCTGGCGGCCAACATCGCCAAGGCCAAGAACGCCAAGGACTTTGAAATCGTCGGCGAAACCCTCTCGGTCGAGCCGATCGCCTGCATGCTGCCCAAGGGCGACGAGAAGCTGAAGAAGGCCGTTGACGATTCCATCGTGCGCCAGATCAAGGATGGGTCCCTTGCCAAGCTGTACGACAAGTGGTTCATGCAGCCGATCCCGCCCAACAACGTCAACATGAACATGCCGGCGTCCGAGAGCACCAAGAACGCGTGGGCGCATCCCAACGACAAGCCGATGGAAGACTACGGCAACAAGTGATCACGTTTGAGACGCTCGCGGGATGAGCCCCGGGAGACTCCGAGAGTCTCCCCCCTGTGTCCGTTCTGCGCGTCAAGACCGCCCCTTGCGCATCGTTGCAGCCGCGTGCTCATGCCGCGACTGCGTCTTGCGTCTTGATCAGGGCCGTTTTGATGCCCCTTTCAGGCACGGAGAAGAAACTCTCGACCCCTGAAACGCCCACTTGAGTTCAAGTGGGCGTTTTGGTTGACAGGACTCACGCGCGCTGGGCGAGCACAGGAGGAGGATGACCATGGCAATGGATTGGGTGGTGTTCTGCAAGGACACCTTGAGCGGTGATGTCATGCCGGGCTGCTTTGGCCATGGGCGCGACATCACCTATCTGGACTGGCTGTTCTCGGCCTGGGGCTGGACGGTATCGGTCTCGCTCACCGCCCTGGCCGTGGCTTTGATCACGGGCTCCATCATCGGTGTCATCCGCACCCTGCCGGGCAGCCCCTGGCTGACGCGTCTGGGCAATGCCTGGGTCGAGCTGTTTCGCAACATTCCGCTGCTGGTGCAGATTTTCCTGTGGTATTTCGTCGTGCCGGCGCTGGTGCCGCCGATGAAGAACTTCCCGCCCTTCATCCTGGTGGTGCTGGCGCTGGGCCTGTTCACTTCGGCGCGCATCGCCGAACAGGTGCGCGCCGGCATCCAGGCGCTGCCCAAGGGCCAGCGCTACGCCGGCATGGCGCTGGGCTTCACCACGCCGCAGTATTACCGCTACGTGCTGCTGCCCATGGCCTACCGCATCATCATCCCGCCGCTCACCAGCGAATCGATGAACATCTTCAAGAACTCGGCCGTGGCGTTCGCCGTCTCCATTCCCGAGCTGACGCAATATGCGTTGCAGGTAGGCGAGGAGACGGCCCGCCCCATAGAGGTCTATCTGGCGGTCACGGTGCTCTACGCCATCTCGGCGCTGGTGGTCAATCGCGTGTTCGCCTGGATCGAGAAGCGTGCCCGCGTGCCGGGTTTCGTCGCCGCCGGTACCGGCGCAGGGGGGCATTGAGATGTTGAATCTGGACTTCTCGATTCTCAACTGGAGCCTGATCCAGAACTTCATCCTCAAGGGGCTGTGGTTCAGCATCGCCCTGACCGCGGTGGCCACGGCTGGCGGCGTGTTCTTCGGCACCTTGCTGGCGTTGATGCGCCTGTCGGGCACGAAGTGGCTGGGCGTGCCGGCGGCGCTGTACGTGAACGTCATGCGTTCGGTGCCGCTGGTGATGGTGATCCTGTGGTTCTTCCTGCTGGTGCCGCTGCTCATCGGGCGCCCGATAGGCGCGGAGTATTCGGCGGTCGTCACCTTCATTGCCTTCGAGGCCGCATACTTCAGCGAGATCATGCGCGCCGGCATCCAGTCGATCCCGCGCGGCCAGGTGTTCGCCGGCCAGGCCCTGGGCATGAGCTACCGGCAGAACATGCAGCTCGTGATCCTGCCGCAGGCCTTTCGCAACATGCTGCCGGTGCTGCTCACGCAGACCATCATCCTGTTCCAGGACACCTCGCTGGTGTATGCCATCGGCGCCTACGACCTGCTCAAGGGCTTCGAGACCGCGGGCAAGAACTTTGGCCGTCCGATCGAGACCTACCTGATGGCCGCCGTGACCTACTTCGTCATCAGCTACACGCTCTCGACCGTGGTCAAGGGCATCAACAAGAAGATCGCCATCATTCGCTGATCCACCGGAGCAAAGCCCCATGGCTGAAAACATGATTCAACTGAAGAACGTCTCCAAGTGGTACGGAGCCGTGCAGGTGCTTGACAACTGCAACCTGAGCGTCGACAAGGGCGACGTGGTGGTGGTGTGCGGGCCCTCGGGTTCAGGCAAATCCACGCTGATCAAGACCATCAATGCGCTGGAGCCGGTGCAAAAGGGCGAGATTGTCGTCAATGGCACCAAGGTGACCGATCCGGCGACCAACCTGCCCAAGCTGCGCAGCAAGGTCGGCATGGTGTTTCAGCATTTCGAGCTGTTTCCGCACCTGTCGGTGTCCGAGAACCTCACGATCGCACAGATCAAGGTGCTGGGGCGCAAGCGCGACGAAGCCAGAACGCGGGGTCTGAAAATGCTCGACCGCGTGGGTCTGATGGCGCACAAGGACAAGTACCCGGGCCAGCTCTCGGGTGGCCAGCAGCAGCGCGTGGCCATCGCGCGGGCGCTGTCGATGGACCCGATCGTGATGCTGTTCGACGAGCCCACCTCGGCGCTTGACCCCGAGATGGTGGGCGAGGTGCTCGATGTGATGGTCAAGCTCGCGAGCGAAGGCATGACCATGATGGTGGTCACGCACGAGATGGGTTTTGCCCGCAAGGTCGCCAGCCGCGTGATCTTCATCGACGTCGGCGGCCGCATCCTGGAGGACTGCGACAAGGAAGAGTTCTTCGGCCACCCCGAGAACCGCCAGCCGCGCACCAAGGACTTCCTGAGCAAAATCCTGCAGGGGTAGAGTCCTGAAAAGAGAGCTTCCAGCGCTTGATGGATAAGGGTTAGACCCTGCTTTTATTCAAAATTTTGCGTGCCAGCTCGGCAAACCCCGCCCCGCGCTCGCCCTGCGTCACGTAGCGCGGCGGGTGCTTGAGTTGCGGCAGGAAACGCGCAATGTTGGCCACCCCCACGCTGAGGGGGAAATGCTCGAACATCAGCTCGTCGTTGGTCGAGTCACCCACGTAGATCCAGCGATCGAGCTCGGCATCCATGTCTCGGCCCAAAAGCTCACGCACGATCCAGCGCGCGCCCTGCAGCTTGTTGTGCTCGCCAAACCAGCCGTTGATGTGGATGCTGCTCACCGTCGCGTTCATCCCCGCTTCGCGCATGATCGCGACACACCGATCGATCGCCTCCTGCGGCAGATGCGTGAATTCGCCGTGGTCAATGGCGATGTCGCACTCACGCCCGGCAGAGTCGCGCGCCCGGTGCGCACCAGGCACCTCGCGCTCGATGCGCGCCAGGACGCGCTGCATGACTACAAAGTTGGCGCTGCGTTCGGCAGGGCTTTGTTGATAGATCTTCTGCAGTGCACCGCCGCTGCCCGACACGAGCGCGCAAGCACCGTTCTCGGCCACGATCGCATCCACTGGCCAGGTCCTGGCAAACGGCTCGCTCCACCTCACGGACCGCCCGGTGATCGGGATGAGATGCAGGCCGGCGGCCTTGAGCGCGCCCAGTGCGGCCAGCGCATCGGGCGTGATGGCGCCCTCGGTGGTCAGGGTGTCGTCGATGTCGGTGAAAATGCCGATGGCCTGGGTCCGAGCGCCGTGCGGCAATGCATCCGGCGCCTGCATCATGCGTCCGGCTCGGCAGACAGCGGTTCGGTCGGCACGTTGCCGACGTCATGATGCAGGAAGGCGATCAGGAACTGGATACCGATCAGCAGCGGCAGCGCGGCCAACATCACCGTGCCGCTGGACGCCGGCCGCCCCGTGGTGATGCTGTGGACCCACTGGCCGATACCGAACATCAGCCCCAGCGTGGTGAGCACCGCCCCGGCCAGGCTGTAGACGCTACCCAGGTTGAAGTCGCGCACCAGGTACACGTAGACGTAACGCTTGAAGAAGCGCTTGATGTGCTTGGCCAAGAACTCGGGCAGCACGCTCGACACCTTCAGGTTGGACTGCTCGTCGGCATACACCGCGTCCATCGGCACGTCGTGCACCACAGCGCGGATGACGTTCAGGCGGTAAAGCATGTCACTCTCGAAGAAATAGCGACGCTCGATCTTCTCCAGAGGCAGTTCGCGCAGCGCGGCGGCATGGATCGCGGTGTAGCCGTTGGTCGGGTCCATGATCGGCCAGTAGCCCGAGCTGAGCTTGGTGATGAACGACAGCATGGCATTGCCGAACAGGCGCAGGCGCGGCATGCCGCGCAGAGACTCGGGTCGGTAAAAGCGGTTGCCCTTGGTGTAGTCAGCCTTGCCGCGCGCGATGGGCCGAATGAACTTGGGGATCAGCGCCGGGTTCATTTGCCCGTCGCCGTCGATCTTGACCACCACGTCCATACCTTCGGCCAACGCTGCCCGGTAGGCTGTGACCACCGCGCCGCCCACGCCCTGGTTTTGTTCGTGGAACAGCACACGTACGCGCGGATCGCGGTTGTTCTCCTCGATGAAGCGGCCGCTGCCTTCGGGGCAGGCGTCGTCCACAGCGTAGATTGTCTCGACCTCGGGCCCGATGGCCGCGATCACGTCCAGCACGTGCTGCGTGACCTTGTAGCAGGGGATGGCGACGGCGATGCGCATGGGGCTCCCGGTCCTCAACTGGTCGAGGCCAGCGCCACGCCAGCCATGATCAAGGCGCCGCCAGCCAGCGTGCGCCAGTGCAACGGCTCACCCAGAAACAGCCAGGCCAGCGTTGGCACGATCAGGAACGCCAAGCCCATGAATGGGTAGGCCAGGTGCAGCGGCGCGTGGCGAAGGATCCAGACCCAGCCGAGCGTGGTGAGGCCATACAAGGCCAACGAGGCGATCAGCCAGCCGTTGGACAGCAGTGCGGAAAACGTCACCGTATCTGGTATTGCCTGTGCAGCCTTTTTGAACAGAAGTTGCCCCAGGCTGATGGCCGATACGCACAACAGCGTCAGACAAATGAGTAGATTTGACACGTCACGCGGGGTCCGTGGAGTAGAGCGCCGGCAACAAAACCATTGGTGCCACAAAAAAAGCCAAGAGGTATCTGTACTCGCCGGCAATTGAAAAAAGAGCGACCGCGAACAAGTGTAGTAGAAATGTAGCGCAGATCAGGCCGCCTGAGCCATCCTTTTTACGCCAGCTCCGAAAAGCGCCTGCAAAAATCAGGAAAATTCCGACCCAGGGAGTCCAGAATATTACGCGATATTTGAATGAAAAATCGAACCATTTCGTTAGGATTCGATGAGTGGCGCCGTCTCTGAATTTCAGTTCGGATTTTGACTGTGTCAGAGGTAATATGTTCTCGGCATTGGTTGGACCAGGGAACCCTCCGTCTGCGAATGCGGCATAGAGAAAAATATTTACGCGACTTGCCATAAAGGCTGGGAAATTGTGCCAGAGGTTGTAAAAGAAAAATTCTTTTATGATCGTGTCTTTGGCTTGCCTTGTCAAACCAAGGAGCGAAGGACCTTTTGGGAAGAATACGAGAGGATCCCAATAATAGTGATCATAGTAGTTTCTAATATGATCAATTTTTTTGCCTCCCGAAGTCAATGCTTTTATTGTTTCTGGCGTGACGCGTGGTTCGCCATGCTCCCATAAATCCATGGGGCGTTCCTCCAGGAAGCCAACTGTTTCATAAAGTGCCAGAGGGAAAATAGTACCAATGGGCGCCCGGTATTTGACCTGAACCTGTGCAATGATAGCCAAGACGCACCAAGGAAATAAAATTGCGATGAGCTTCCAACGTTCCTTGTTGCGAAGATAAACAGCAAGTATGAGTAGAGCAAAAAGGCTGATGAATCCGTTGGGGCGGGAAAAAAGTGCAAAAGGTATGGTCAGGAAAAGCATCCAACCGCCAACGCGGCCGAGCCGCCGTTCACGGTAGCTGCGCCAGATTTCAAAGAGCATTCCAGATGTAGTGATTGCGTAAACACCATCTGAATACAAACTGCTCGCATAGTATACGACGCTAGGAGCCAAAACAACGAAAATGAGACAATACCAGAAACTCTTGTACATTCCGTGATGCCACAGCCATTCAAGAATGCGAGCTGCCACTACTGCACAAATGATCATCTGAAGGATGATCGGTATTTCTACAAGGCGTGTAGGGCCGTAGGATATTAGGACATACCAATACCATAGCGGCGGCTTGTTGGCCTGAAATTCGCGGCCCGTATCCACTTCATAAAGAATGGCCAGACTATCTTGTCCAAGCACCCCTGGCCAGCATGCGATCAACCAGAATGCATATGCCAGAGAGATGCCGGTCAACAATAGAGTGAAGCGGCCATAGCTGGTTCTATGGAAAAAGGAAATCATCGCTTGTGCGGTTTGAATCGCAGTGCAGGCTTTTCGATGACGTGCCAGGACGCGTAGGCAAGAGTATATGTAAGGATGGTTGCGATCGCTAGCGTGGCGCCGAATCCAAATTTTTGGAACAGAAAGTAAATTACAGTTTGTTGGATGGGAAATGCCAGCAGGTATGCTCCGTATGACGGATCGCCCCAGCGGCCGAAGCGTCGCACGATAGGCGTGGAGCGTGTGCCCGCGTACAGGATGAGCAAGGGCAGGGCGGCGAGTGTGGCGGTGTAGTGCCAGCCAGCCAGCCAGAGCAGTGCACCAAGACCGCTTACAGCCAGCAACCATGCAACGGGGCGGCGCTCCCAGTGCTCCTTGAGCAGGAAAAGAGCCGAACCGGCAAGAAAGAAGGCGCTGAGCTCCCTGCCGTAGTGCACATGCCCGGTGATGTCTGCGCTGCTTTTGGTGATGAACCACGCCATGTAGAGGGCGATGCACCCCAGCCACACGGTGCGCCAGCGCAGTAGTTGCAGCAGTCCGGCCACTGCGAGCACCACGTAGCAGCGCACTTCCAGCGGAATCGTCCACAGCGAGCCGTTGACGCCGAACGCATACGGGTTGTGCTCGAAGACGCCGGGCAGCACGTAGTAAATCTGCATCTTGAGTATGTGCAGGTAGTCGAGCGTCGCTTGATGTTTCCAGTACTCGCCCAGTGGCAGCGAGGTGACCCAGGCCCCCAGCCCGTAGGCTGTGAGGACGACCACAGTCGTCAGGGCGGGCCACAGGCGAAGGATGCGCCGGACACCGAAGCGCAGGGCGTTGGGGTCGTTGTACCAACTGCTCGTGACGAGAAAGCCGCTCACCACGAAGAAGACGATGACCGCCAGGCCGCCCCAGCTGTGCATGCCGAAGAAGGACGGCTCGGGCCGCCCGGTCAGCGCAAAGTGGTGGCTGTAGAGCACCGTGAATGCGGCCACGATGCGGATGGCGTCGAAATTGTTGTAGTGGCTGGGCCCGCCCCTGGAAGCCACTGCGTCTTGCCGCTCGGGCGCGTTTGCCATGGCTTATCCCGCCTGCAACGCCAACCCCGCATGCTCGCGCAGCGGGTGGAAGTGGATCTTCGGAAACCGCTCCTGCGCCAGGCGTACGTCGTACGGGCTGGTGCACAGATACGCCAGCGCGTTGGCCGCGTCGTGCGCCATGCGCAGCGGATAGGCGTTCTCGAACTCGCGCAGCTCGGCGGGCGTGTCGGCGCTGATCCAGCGCGCGCCGGTGTAGGGGCAGCCTTCCAGGCGGATGTCGCAGTCGTATTCGGTTTTCAGGCGGTGCTGCACCACCTCGAACTGCAACTGGCCGACGGCGCCCAGCAGCATGTTGCCGCCGGCGTCGGGCTTGAAGACCTGGATCGCGCCCTCCTCGCCCAGCTCCATCAGGCCCTGCTGCAGTTGCTTGGAGCGCAGCGGGTTCTTCAGCACCACGGTCATGAACAGCTCGGGGGCGAAGAAGGGCAGGCCGGTAAATTGCAGATTCGGCCCGTCGGTGATGCTGTCGCCCAGCTGCACGCCGCCGTGGATGGTGAAGCCGATGATGTCGCCGGCGTAGGCCTCGTCGACGGCCTCGCGCCGCTGGCTCATGAAGGTGACGACGCTGGTGGGGCGCAGCTCCTTGCCGGTGCGCTGCACCTTCATCTTCATGCCGGGGGTGTATTTGCCGCTGGCCACGCGCACGAAGGCGATGCGGTCGCGGTGGTTGGCGTCCATGTTGGCCTGCACCTTGAAGACCACGCCGGCAAAGCCGGGGTCTTCGGGGCGGATGGTGACTTCCTCGCGCTGACGGTTCACCTCGGTCCAGGCCTTGCGCGGGCCGGGCGGCGGGGACATGTCCACCACGGCGTTGAGCACTTCCTGCACGCCGAAATTGTTCACGCCCGAGCCGAAGAACACCGGCGTGAGCTTGGCGGCAAGGAAAGCTTCGTGGTTCCACTCGGCGGAGGCGCCCACGGCCAGCTCCATGCCCTCCAGCGCCTCGTCGAACGCGCTGCCGAAGCGCGCGCGCAGCCGCTCGGTTTCGGTGAGGGGGATGACTTCGAAGTCCTGCGGGCGCTTGTCCGTGCCGGCCTGGAACACCGTCATGCTGCGCGTGCGCAGGTCGATGATGCCGCCGAAGGTCTTGCCGTGGCCCACGGGCCAGGTGATGGGGCAGCAGGGCATGCCGAGTTCGCGCTCCACTTCGTCCAGGATGTCGAGCGCGTCGCGCACTTCGCGGTCCATCTTGTTGACGAAGGTGATGATGGGCGTGTCGCGCTGGCGGCAGACCTCGATCAGGCGGCGCGTCTGCGCCTCCACGCCGTTGGCGGCGTCGATCACCATCAGCGCCGAATCGACGGCGGTGAGCACGCGGTAGGTGTCCTCGGAGAAATCCTTGTGGCCCGGAGTGTCCAGCAGATTGATCACGTGGTCGCGGTAGCTCATCTGCATCACGCTCGACGCCACCGAGATGCCGCGCTGCTTTTCGATCTCCATCCAGTCACTGGTGGCGTGGCGGCTGGCCTTGCGGCCCTTGACGGCGCCGGCGATTTGGATGGCGCCCGAGAACAGCAGGAGCTTCTCCGTCAGCGTGGTCTTGCCGGCGTCGGGGTGGGAGATGATGGCAAAGGTGCGGCGGCGCCGGGTTTCTTTGGCGTAAGACACGATCTTGGGTACGAGGCCGCGCGGGTGCGCGCGGCGGCAAAGCGGTGGCGGGCGCGGCGGTGCGCGGTAAGCGACTGATTTTACGGCGTTCCGTATAATTTCTCGCTTTCCGAGGAGCGTTGCAGCGCCCCCAGCATGGCGGGGCGCGAGGCTCGGAATCCCTTTCCTGCAACGACGCTCACCCACGCTGTGCCGGTGCGGTGATTCGTGTTTCAGGCGCCTGCCTGCGTGGTTCCGTTTCTTTCTTGAAGGACCACACCATGAGCGCTGTTCTCTCCACTTCCCCCGAGCATGCGATTGCCGATATCGGCTTGGCGGGCTGGGGCCGCCGCGAGATTGCGATTGCCGAAACCGAAATGCCGGGCCTGATGGCCATCCGCGAGGAATTCGCCGCCGCGCAACCCCTGAAGGGCGCGCGCATCGCCGGCAGCCTGCACATGACGATCCAGACCGCCGTGCTGATCGAGACGCTCAAGGCCCTGGGCGCCGACGTGCGCTGGGCCTCGTGCAACATCTTTTCGACGCAGGACCATGCGGCCGCCGCGATCGCCGAAGGCGGCACGCCGGTGTTCGCCGTCAAGGGTGAGTCGCTGGCGGACTATTGGGATTACACCCACCGCATTTTCGAGTTCGGCGCGCGGGGCAACAAGGGCGAAGGCCCGAACATGATCCTGGACGACGGCGGCGATGCCACGCTGCTCATGCACCTGGGCCAGCGCGCCGAGAAGGACGCCTCGGTGCTCGCGCATCCCCACAGTGAAGAAGAGCGCATCCTCTACGCTGCGGTCAAGGCGCGGCTGGCGCAGGACGCCACCTGGTACACGCGCAAGAGTGCCGAGATCATCGGCGTGACCGAAGAGACGACGACCGGCGTGCACCGGCTGCACCAGATGTCGGCCGCGGGCGAGCTGCTGTTCCGGGCGATCAACGTCAACGACTCCGTCACCAAGTCGAAGTTCGACAACCTCTACGGCTGCCGCGAATCGCTGGTCGATGGCATCAAGCGCGCGACCGATGTGATGATCGCCGGCAAGGTGGCGCTGGTGGCGGGCTACGGCGATGTGGGCAAGGGCTGCGCGCAGGCGCTCTCGGCCCTGCGCGCGCAGGTCTGGGTGACCGAGATCGACCCCATCAACGCGCTGCAGGCGGCGATGGAGGGCTACAAGGTCGTGACCATGGAGTACGCCGCCGACAAGGCCGACATCTTCGTGACCACCACCGGCAACCGCGACGTCATCCGCCACGAGCACATGGCGGCGATGAAGAACGAAGCCATCGTCTGCAACATTGGCCACTTCGACAACGAGATTGACGTCGCCTCGCTCGAAAAATACCGGTGGGAAGAGGTCAAGCCGCAGGTGGATCACATCATCTTTCCTGACGGCCACCGCATCACGCTGCTGGCCAAGGGGCGGCTGGTGAACCTGGGCTGCGCCACCGGCCACCCGAGCTACGTGATGAGCTCCAGCTTCGCCAACCAGACGCTGGCGCAGATCGAGCTCTTCACCAAGCCCGGCGAGTACGAAAAGGGCAAGGTCTATGTGCTGCCCAAGCTGCTCGATGAAAAGGTGGCGCGGCTGCAGCTCAGGAAACTGGGCGTGCAGCTCACCACGCTCACGCCCGAGCAGGCGGCCTACATCAACGTGCCGATCGAGGGGCCCTACAAATCCGATGCCTACCGCTATTGAAAGCGTAGCGTCATGCAAGTGCCCGTCAGTTTCGAATTCTTCCCGCCCAAGACGTCCGAGGGGGTGGGCAAGCTGCGCGACGTGCGCCAGCAGCTCTATGCGCTGCAGCCCGAGTTCTGCTCGGTGACCTACGGCGCGGGCGGCTCCACGCAGGCGGGCACGTTTGCCACGGTGCGTGAGGTCCTTTCCGAGGGCGTGCCCGCCGCCTCGCATTTCTCGTGCGTCGGCGCCACGCGCGAGACGGTGCGCGCGCAGCTGGCCGAGCTGCAGGCCATGGGCGTGAAGCGCCTGGTGGCGCTGCGCGGCGACCTGCCCAGCGGTTACGGCATGGGCGGCGAGTTCCAGTACGCGAGCGACCTCGTGGCCTTCATCCGGGCGGAAACCGGCAGGCACTTCCATATCGAGGTGGCCGCCTACCCCGAGATGCACCCGCAGGCGCGCTCGCCCGAGGCCGATCTCAAGGCCTTCGCGGCCAAGGTGCGTGCGGGGGCGGATTCGGCGATCACGCAGTATTTCTTCAATGCCGATGCGTACTTCCGCTTTGTCGACGAAGCACGCCGCGCGGGGCTGGATGTGCCTGTCGTGCCGGGCATCATGCCCATTCTGGGCTCCACGCAGCTGCTGCGTTTCTCGGACGCCTGCGGCGCCGAAGTGCCGCGTTGGCTGCGCCTGCGTCTGCAGGGGTTTGGCGATGATGTGGCGAGCATTCGCGCGTTCGGGCTCGACGTCGTCACGCGCCTGTGCGAGCAGCTCGTGGCTGGCGGCGCTCCGGCGCTGCATTTCTACACCATGAACCAGAGCGCGGCGACGCTGCAGCTGTGCCACCGCCTGGGGCGGGTGGAGCAGGCCTGATGGCGTGGCGCCGACCGGCTCGGCTCGCAAGTGCCAGCGCGCTGGCCTTGCTGCTGATCGCCTGCACGGCGCCGGTGCGTGAAGGGAAGTCGCCCGAGCCTGCAACAGGCGCCACGACCCCGGCGCAGTCACCGACCTCGGCGGCCGAACCGATGGCGCCTGCGGCTGTCCAGACGCCGACGCCCCCACCCGAGACGGCATCCGCGGGCGAGCCTGGGCAACCCGGCGGTCTTCTGCTCGACCAGGGCCTGGCCTCTTGGTATGGACCGGGGCTGCACGGGCGGCGCACCGCCAGCGGCGAGCGCTTCGACCGCTCTGACTTCACGGCGGCGCACCGTACGCTGCCGTTCGGCACGCGGGTGTGCGTGCGCAGCCTCGTGACGGGCAAGACAGTGATGGTGCGCATCAACGACCGCGGGCCATTCGGCGCGGGCGATCGCGTCGTCGATCTGAGTCAGGCGGCCGCCCGCGAGCTGGGCATGATCGGGCTGGGAATCAAGCCGGTTCAGCTCTGGCAGGCCGATGAGGGTGATACCGGCTGCGTGCCAGCGCTCGGTGGCGAGGCATTGCAGGCGGGCAGCGACGGTGCCGCACCGCCAGCGGATGCGGGTCCGATCTCGGGGCAGCTCCTGGCGCCCAAGGGCAGCGGCAAGCGCCGATAGCGCAGCGTGCGGGTTTCAGCCGGCCTGCAGACTGTAGCCGGCGTGCTCGTCCTGCCCCAGCAGTTCGGCCATCTGCGGCAGCGCCGCTTCCAGTTGCGCGTGCAGGGTGTAGGGCGGGTTGACGAGAAACATGCCGCTGCCGGTGAGGCCCGGACGCTGCTCGCTGCCATCTTCCATCTTGCGCACACGCGCGGATTTCACGGTCAGCGTGGCGTTGAGCCACGGCTTGCCCGCGCGCACGGCCAGCGCCTTCAGGCGCCGGGGCAGCTCGTGCGCCTCGGGGCGCGCGATCACCGGGTACCAGATGGCGTAGCAGCCCGTGGCAAAGCGCCTGAGCGCCTCTTGCAGCAGGGTGTGCACGCGCGTGTAGTCGCTCTTCAATTCATAGCTTGGATCGCAGAGAAGCAAAGCGCGACGGGGTTGTGGCGGCAAAAATTTCTTGATGCCCTCGAACCCGTCCTCGGAGAGCACGGCGATCTGGCTGCCGGCCTCCAGTTGCGCCACGTTGCGCACCAGCGTGGGCAGGTCGCTCGGGTGCAGCTCGAAGAGCCGCAGGCGATCATGAGGGCGCAGCAGGCGCTGCGTGATGAAGGGCGAGCCGGGGTAGATGCGCGGGGCGCCCTTGCCGTTGAAGCTGCGCACCACGTCCAGGTAGTCCTGCAGCGCCGGTACGAGTGCCGGGGCCTGCGGCAGGCGCAGGACGCCGTCCGCCGCCTCGCCGCTGGTGCGCGCGTAGTCGCCGTCGAGCCGGTACAGGCCGGCGCCCGCGTGCGTGTCGATCACGGTGAGCGCCGTCTCCTTTTGCGTGAGGTGGCGCAGGCAGGCGATGAGCACGGTGTGCTTGAGCACATCGCCGTGGTTGCCGGCGTGAAAGGCGTGGCGGTAACTGAACATGGGCGGCAATGGTAGCGGCAAGCCGGTGCAGGCGGCATGCCCGTGGCTTCTGTGCGATGCTTGATCCCTGCAGAAAGGAAACCATGCGTACCGCGATATTGAATCTTGAAGGATCGAAGATCCGTGAAGTGGCCAACGTCGGCATGGGGCGCGCCGACGTGCTGCCGTTCTGGTTTGGCGAGAGCGATGAAGCCACGCCCGAAGTCATCCGCGCTGCCGCCGTCGCGTCGCTGCAGGCGGGCGAAACTTTCTATGCCCACAACATGGGCCTGCCCGAGCTGCGCGAAGCGCTGGCGGGCTACACCAGCGGGCTGCACGGCCCGGTGGCGGCCGAGCGCATCGCCGTGACCTCGGGCGGCGTCAACGCGCTGATGCTGGCGATGCAGGTGCTGGTCGATGCGGGCGACGAGGTGGTGGTGCTCACGCCCGTCTGGCCCAACCTGACCGGGCAGCCGCAGATCATGGGCGCTCAGGTGCGATGCGTGGCGCTTGAGCCGCAGGCCGATGGCGCGTGGACGCTGAACCTGCCCCGGCTGCTGGCCGCCATCACGCCGCGCACGCGCCTGCTGGTGCTCAATGCCCCCAACAACCCCACGGGCTGGACCCTGAGCCGCGAGGAGCAGCAGGCCATCCTCGCGCATTGCCGCACGACCGGCACGTGGATCCTGGCCGACGAGGTGTATGAGCGCCTGTACTACCGCGACGACACCGCGAGTGGTGCGGCGCCGTCGTTTCTCGACATCGCGGCGCCCGACGACAGGCTCGTCGTGGTGCAGAGCTTTTCCAAGGCGTTTCTGATGACCGGCTGGCGTCTGGGCTGGATGGTGATGCCGCCGGACATGGCCGCGCAGATGGGCAAGGTGATCGAATTCAACACCTCGTGCGCACCGGTCTTCGTGCAGCGCGGCGCGCTGGCGGCGCTGCAGCACGTGAACGAGATCACGCCGCGCATCGTGGCGCACATGCGCGCCTGCCGCGATGCGCTGGTTCCGGCGCTGCAGGCGCTGCCCGGTGTGCACACCAGCAGCGCGCCGGGCGGGATGTACGCCTTCGTGCGGATCCAGGGCCAGGCGGACTCGCTGGCGCTGGCCAAGCGACTGGTGCTCGAAGCGGGAATCGGCCTGGCGCCGGGCGTGGCCTTCTCGGCCGAGGGCGAGGGTTGGCTGCGCTGGTGCTTTGCGTCCAGGGACGTGGCGCGTCTGCGGCTCGGTGTGCAGCGGCTGTCCGATTGGCTCAGGAGCCAGAAAGGCTGATGCGCGGCTGCAGCGGCAGGGCCATAGGCGCCTGCCTGCCGCGGCTCTTCAGGTAGTGCGCCAGCGCATCGGCATCCAGGCCGCCGCCCACGGGGTCGCGCCCCTGGGTGAAGACGCTGAAGTTGTCGCCCCCGCTGGCGAGATAGCTCTGCACGCCGATGCGGTAGTCCTGGTCGGGCACGATGGGCGTGCCGTGCAGTTGCATCCCGCGGATGCGCTGGCCCGGCGCCGCGCCGCGGTCCAGCGTGTAGCCGAAGCCTTGCGAGACCTGCAGGATGCGTGGACGCGCCACGGTGTTGGTGCCGCTCGCCAGTTGCTGCTCCAGCAGCGCATGCAGCTGCGCGCCGGTGAGCGTCAGGCTCGTGAGCGTGTTGCCGAAGGGCTGCACGGCATAGACCTGCCCATAAGTGACGTGGCCGTCTGTGTCCGGCACAAGGTCGGTGCGCACGCCGCCCGAATTCATGAAGGCGATCTGCGCGCCGCCCGCCTCAGGAGCCTGCGTGGCGGCCAGCACCGCGTCGGCCGTGATGCGGCCCAGCACGCTTTCGCCGTTGGCCTGCAGACGGCGCGTGGCGGGCGCAGCCAGGCGCCCGGCCGGGGCACTGGCCTGTGGCGCCGCGGCTGCGGCATAGCGCTCGACCAGCGCCGTGACGACCGGATCGGCGGGTGCATCGCCGGCGGCCGCGCGCACGATGTGCTGGCGCGCCGTGCGCTGGATCACGCGCCGGCTGGCCATGTCCACCGTGAGCTCGATTTCGGTCAGCAGCGTGCCGTACAGGCCCGCGCTTGTGAGCAGCAGCGGCTTGGCCGGGTCGATGTGGGCGTAGTCGCACAGGTAGGCCTGGTGGGTGTGACCTGAAATCACCACGTCCACGGCGCTGGACAGGCGCCGCACGATGGGCAGGATGTCGCCCGAGAGGCCCTTGCAGCTCGTGTCCTGCAGCGGCTGGCCGCCTTTGCCGCCTTCGTGGATCAGCACCACGATCACGTCGGCGCCTTGCGCGCGCAGTGCCGGGATCTGGGCGTTGGCGGCGTCGGCCTCGTCGGTGAAGCGCAGGCCCTGCACGCCGCTCGCGCGCACCATGCGGGGCGTGTTCCTGAGCGTGAGGCCGATGAAGCCCACGCCGATGCGCACGCCATCCTGCTCGAAGAACTTCACGGCCGTGGGCGCGAACAAGGTGGAGCCGTCGCGCCGAAGCGTGTTGGCCGTGAGGTAGCGAAAGCGCGCGCCCTCGAAGGGCTGGCTGAGCTGGCACGGCGTCTTGCGGGTGAAGCGCTCGCAGCCGCCGTCCTGCATGCGCTTGAGCTCGTGCCAGCCCTGGTCGTATTCGTGGTTGCCGGTGGAGGCGAAGTCCAGGCCGATGAGGTTCATGGCCTCGATGGTCGGCTCATCGAGAAACAGCGAGGACATCAGCGGGGACGCGCCGATCAGATCGCCCGCCGCGACCACCGCCGTGTGCCGGTGGGCCGCGCGTTCGGCCGCCACCAGAGCGGCCAGGTGCGAGGCGCCCCCCGCCGCGACGGGCCGGGGCGCCTCGCCCGCATCGGCGGCGTTGACGCTCAAGCCTGGTGGCTGCAGGTTGCCGTGAAAGTCGTTCAGGCCCAGCAGCGTGATCTGCATGCGCCCGGGCCGCGCGCCGCCCGAGGGGCTGCCGCAGGCCGTGAGGCCCAGCACGAGCGCGGCGGCGGCCAGCGCCATCAGCCAGCGCCGCAGCGTGCCCGGCCTGCCGACGTGTTGGGGCATCAGGATTTGAGGAAAAGTGGCTGAAACGCTTTATGGACAAGCGCTGACAGCTATGATTTCAGTGAATCCGCATGCCCGGTTCGGCGCCCGGGAAGGGTTCGAGCACGTAGATGCCGGGATGCGCCTTTTCGTCGGCGTGGCTGGCCGCGAGCACCATGCCTTCGCTCACGCCGAACTTCATCTTGCGCGGCGCGAGGTTGGCGACCAGCACGGTGAGCTTGCCCGCCAGCTGCTCGGGCCGGTACATGCTGGAGATGCCCGAGAACACGTTGCGCAGCCGCCCCTCGCCCGCGTCCAGCGTGAGCTGCAGCAGCTTGGTCGAGCCCTCCACCGCCTTGCATTCGACGATCCTGGCGATGCGCAGATCGACCTTGGCGAAGTCGTCGATCTTGATCTCGGGGGCAATGGCCTCTCCACCGGGAAGGACCTTTTCCGGCTCGGGCAGGGCGAAGAGGGCGTCGAGCTGCTCGACGGTCACGCGCTGCATCAGGTGCTGGTAGGCGCCGATGGCGTGGCCCGCGCCCAGCAGGCGCTCGGCATCAGCGAATGCGAGCGGCGCCACCTGCAAGAAGCCTTCCACCTGCCGCGCGACGAAAGGCAGCATGGGCTTGAGGTAGATGGTGAGGATGCGGAAGGCCTCGATGCAGGTGGAGCACACGTCATGCAGGCGCGCGTCCTGGCCGTCCTGGCGCGCCAGCTCCCAGGGTTTGTTGGCATCGACGTAGGCGTTCACCTTGTCGCACAGCAGCATGATCTCGCGCGCGGCGCGGGCCGTGTCGCGGTCTTCGTAGGCCTGCACGATCGCGGCCGCGGGCGCGCGCAGCAGGGCCAGCAGCTCCTGCCCATCGCCCGAGACGGCGCCGAGTCGCCCGCCAAAGCGCTTGGCGATGAACCCGGCCGCGCGGCTGGCGATGTTCACGTACTTGCCGATCAGGTCGGCGTTGACGCGCGCCATGAAATCCTCGGGGTTGAAGTCGATGTCCTCGTTCTTGCCGTTGAGCTTGGCGCCGAGGTAGTAGCGCAGCCATTCGGCATTCATGCCCAGCTCCAGGTACTTGAGCGGGTCGAGCCCCGTGCCCCGGCTCTTGCTCATCTTCTCGCCATTGTTCACGGTGAGAAAACCGTGCACGCAGATCTTCGTCGGCGTCTTGCGGCCGCTGAACTTGAGCGTCGCGGGCCAGAACAGCGTGTGGAAGGTGATGATGTCCTTGCCGATGAAGTGCACCTGCTCCAGGGCGGGGTCGGCCATGTAGGCCTCGTAGTCCTCGCCGCGCCGCGCCAGCAGGTTCTTCAGCGATGCGAGGTAGCCGATGGGCGCATCGAGCCAGACGTAGAAATACTTGCCCGGCGCGTCCGGGATCTCGATGCCGAAGTAGGGCGCGTCGCGCGAGATGTCCCAGTCATCCAGGCCCGTGCTCGTGGAGCCGTCGGGATTCGTGCGCGTGCCGAACCATTCCTTGACCTTGGCGGCCACTTCGTGCTGCACGTGCACGCCGTTCTGCGTCCACTCCTTCAGGAAGGCCACGCAGCGCGGGTCGGACAGCTTGAAGAAGAAATGCTCCGAGGTCTTGAGCTCGGGCTTGGCGCCCGAGAGCGCGGAGTACGGGTTGATGAGTTCGGTGGGCGCGTACACCGCGCCGCAGACCTCGCAGTTGTCGCCATACTGGTCCTTGGCGTGGCAGCGCGGGCATTCGCCCTTGATGAAGCGGTCGGGCAGGAACATGGCCTTCTCGGGGTCGAAGAACTGCTCGATGGTGCGCGTCTCGATCAGGCCGGCGGCCTTGAGGTCCAGGTAGATCTGCTGCGCCAGCGCGTGGTTTTCCGGTGCGTCGGTGCTGTGCCAGTTGTCGAAGGCGATGTGAAAACCGTCCAGGTACTCCTTGCGCCCGGCGGCGATGTCGGCCACGAACTGCTGCGGTGTCTTGCCCGCCTTCTCGGCGGCGATCATGATGGGCGCGCCATGCGCGTCGTCCGCGCCGACGAAGTTCACCTCGCTGCCCTGCATGCGCTGCGCCCGCACCCAGGTATCGGCCTGGATGTATTCCATGATGTGGCCGATGTGGAATTTGCCGTTGGCGTAGGGCAGGGCGGTGGTGACGAAAATCTTGCGGGCGGACATGGCGATCAAACGGACAAGGCGAAACCGGGCATTGTAGGAAACGCCGCCAGGATGGATTCATCCCGCGCGGCTCGGTGCCTTTTGCCGGTACATGTCTTCGTCGGCGTATTTGAGCAGGGTGCTCGGGTCGGTCGCGTCGCGCGGATAGAGCGCGTAGCCTATGGTCGCGTCCACCGTGGCCGATGCGCCCGCCGCGGCGCCTTGCAGCGTGCGCAGCGGCTGGGTGATCGCCTCCCGCAGCTGCTCGCAGGTGGCGCGCGCCTGCGGGTCGCTGTCGATGCCGCGCACCACGGCCACGAATTCGTCGCCCCCGAGCCGGGTCACGATGTCGTCCGCCCGCAGTCGCTCGCGCAGGCGCTGGGCCACCTCGATCAACGCCAGATCGCCGTTGTCGTGCCCCCATCGGTCGTTCAGCGGTTTGAAGCGATCGAGGTCGATGAACAACAGGGCAAAAGGTGCCGGCGCCTGCCCCGGGCTCGGGCGCGTCAGGGCCTCGAGGATGCGCTGCAAGGCGCCGCGGTTGCTCAGGCCGGTCAACGGGTCGGTGAACAGGCTGTGGCGCATGTGGTGGAAGTTGCGCGCAAGCTCGCCGATTTCGTCATTGCGCGCCACCGTGATCGGGGTGTCGATGTCGCCCTGACCCACCCGGCGCACCGCGGTCGCCAGCTGGCGCATGTCGCTCGCCAGCCCGCCGAAGATGCGCCAGCCTATCATCAGCGCCACGCCGAGCACGAGCAGCCCGAGCGCCAGCATCAGGGTGACATCGCGGCGGATGCCAGCGAGCATGTCCTTGTGCGGCAGCGTGACGACGGCCAGCCAGTTCAGCCCGGCCGTGTCGCTGATGCGCTGGTAGGCCACTTGCACGGCCTGACCTTCCACGTCGACCGCGATCGATTCGCGATGCCCTGGCGGGCTGGTGTCGAACGACTGGCGCAAGGCATTGAACGTGGCCGCCAGCGCGGAGTTGCCGCTGTAGTCGACGTGCACGCGCTCCGGGGTGCCGTCTGGCGAGACGCGGACATTGGGCATGCCGGAAATCGCCACGATGGAGCCGTCGGGCTCCAGGATCATGGCCTGCCCGCCCGAAGTGATCGGCAGTTCGGCGACGAACTTCTGCAGCGCATCGAGAAACAGATCGGTCGCGACCGCGCCCTCGAATGCGCCGCTGGCGGACAGGACGCGGCGTGAGCGCGTCATGACCAGAAAGCGCGAGTTGAAGTCGATGTAGATCGGTGTCCAGACGTCGCCTTGCGCCTTGCGCGCCGCCACGAACCAGGGGCGGGTGCGCGGATCGAAGGTGGTGGTCTCGACCGATGTCGGTTCGGGCGTGCCGGTGATGCCGTCGAGCCGGTAATAGGTGCGCGGGTCTTGCTCGCGCGTCTTCAGGCGCACTTCGGCTTGCGTGGCATTGGTGCGCAGCAGCCCGATGCTCTGCCCGGCGATGTTGCCGTAGTGCACGTAGTCGCCCGTGCGCCCGCTCAGCGATGTCGCGGCCCAGAGGCGCTGGCGCAGCGCCGGCAGATCCTGCGCGATGTCGGGACTCGCAGGCAGCCCGGTCGGGAAGGCCGTCTCCAGCATGGCGCCGGACATGTGCACGTTGGAGTCGATCGCCAGGCTGATGCGCTCGACCATTTCATCCATCAGCTGCTGCGACAAGTTGGAGATCGTGCGTGTTCCCGTCCAGTACCAGAGCACTCCGACCATGCCGGTCAGCAACGCGATCAGCGCGACGAACGGCAGGATCAGGGACAGCCGTAGCCTGGAGTAGCGCAAGGTGCCGAATGCAAGGCGCATGGGCGGGAGCAGCCTCCTCGTGTGTCAGCTCAAAGATGGCGTGTTCGTGTTCGGTTCATTCCAGCCGAAGAAGGCCATGACCTCGCCACGGCGGGCATTGACGTCGGAGCGACCCAACGCAATAAGTTCCTGAGTGTAACTTTCTTCGAACAAAAGGTAACTTGCGAGCGCCGCGCTGCGGATTTCCTGCTGTTGCGAGGACACGCCTATGGCGCCCAGCAGGGTTCGCAGCGTGACGGGCAGGTATTGCACGTGGCGCGCTGCGATCGCATCCAGGCGCTGCGACGGAGCGATGACCAGCAGTTGCATGGGCCGCAGCGCGCTGTTGGTGCGCAGTTCGGGTGGAATCAGCGACAGTGTCTTGTTGATGCGCTGCGTGCGTTCCACGTCCACCCACAGCGCGTCCAGGAAGATGCTGGAGAGCGCATGCCCGGCAATCTGGGCCAGGCTCGGGTAGCCCGTGGAAGGCGCGGCCGTGGGGTCGCGCCCCGACTCGTGCATGCGCCCGGCGCCAATCACCAGGATGCGTTCGGCCCCAAGATGAATGGCCGGAGCGATGGGCGCGGACTGGCGCATCGAGCCGTCGCCGAAATATTCGGTGGCGCCGTCGATGTCGATGCCCTGGGCCGGAAAGATGAAGGGAATGGCCGAGGAGGCAAGCAGGTGGTCGTGGCGGATTTCGTCGCGTATCGAGCGCCGCTGCGAGCGCACCCAGGGCACGAGCCGGTCGCCCGCTTCGAAGAAGGTGATGTGCTCGCCCGAGCTGTAGCTCGACGCGGTGATGGCCAACGCATGCATGTGCCCCTGACGCATCATCAGGGGCAGGCGCACGAGCGGCACGAGCTGCTGCAGCAGCTCGTTCAGCGGCGCGTTGTCCAGCAGCGAGCGCGGGCGCATGCGCTGCCAGCGCGCCACCATCCAGCCCAGCGAGAGCAGGGTCAGCCAGCTTGCGCCGCTGCGCAGCATGCTGATGGAGTCTGATCGATACACGTGGTGCACGTGAAAGTGGCTCCACACGCGCGCCACGCGGCGCACCGCGCGGTCGAACTGGTCGGCGCCACAGGCCAGTGCCGCCGCGTTGATGGCCCCGGCCGAGGTGCCTGCCATGATGGGAAACGGGTTGTCACGCGCCCCCGGCTCGCAGATGCGCCTCAGCTCCGAGATGGCTTGCAATACCCCCACCTGGTAGGCCGCGCGGGCGCCGCCGCCAGTGAGCACCAGCCCAGTCAGGGGGGCGGCTGGCGTTTCGGCATTCGGGGGCTGGCGTGGCATGAAGGGCGGCGCGTAGCGCCGTGTGGGGGAGCTGTGGCCGTTATAGGGGATTTGGCCTTGCGCGACCAGATCGGGAGAACACCGAGTGACGGCAGGTAAAATTGCGCCTGTTGCGGATGGCGCCGCACCACTCATGTGGCGTGCATCACCGCCGATCCGATCCCACCAGGAGAGCGCATGCTGTTTGGAAAATTATTGCCCCGCGAGGGCAATTTTTTTGAAATGTTCAACCAGCACGCGCATTGCGTCGTTCAGGCGTCGCAGGCTTTTTCGTCCCTGGTGGCCAATTACGCCGATCCGCGCCAGCGCGAAAAATACCAGCAGGAGGTAGACGACGCCGAGCGCGCGGCCGACCGGGTGACGCATGAAGTCAACCGTGCGCTGCATCGCACCTTCATCACGCCGATCGATCGCGAGCAGATCCACTCGCTCATCAACACCATGGACGACGTGGCCGACCTGCTGCAGGACACGGCCGAGGCGATGGCGCTGTATGACCTTCAGCACGTGACCGAGGAGGTCATGCAGCTCACCGACCTGTGCGCCAAGTGCTGCGCGCTGGTGCTCGACGCCGTGCAGATGCTCGGGCGCATCGCAGATCCGGCGGTGACCGAGCGGGCGCTGAAGGTGTGCGAGGAAATCGACCGTCTCGAGGGCGACGCCGACCGCGTGCTGCGCAGCGCCATGAGCAAGCTGTTTCGCGAGGAGGTGGACGTGCGCGAGCTGATCAAGCTCAAGGAAATCTACGAGTTGCTGGAAACCGTGACGGACAAGTGCGAGGACGTGGCCAACCACATCGAGGGCGTGATCCTCGAAAATTCCTGAATTCCTCCACGATCCTTCCAACTCTTCCCTCTCGTACATGGAACCCGTACAGACCGCCCTGTGGGTCGTGATTCTGCTGGTGGTGCTGGCCATCGCCTTCGACTTCATGAATGGCTTTCATGACGCCGCCAATTCCATCGCCACGGTGGTCTCCACCGGCGTGCTCAAGCCCACGCAGGCCGTGGCCTTCGCCGCCTTCTTCAACGTCGTGGCCATCTTTGTCTTCCACCTGAGCGTGGCCGCCACCATAGGCAAGGGCATCGTGGACATCCATGTGGTGGACACGCACGTGGTCTTCGGCGCCCTGGCCGGGGCGATCGCCTGGAACATCATCACCTGGTACTACGGCATTCCCAGCAGCTCCTCGCATGCGCTCATCGGCGGCATCGTGGGCGCGGTGATCGCCAAGACCGGCGCGGGCGCGCTGGTGGCCAGCGGCATCTTCAAGATCGTCGCCTTCATCTTCATCTCGCCCCTGCTCGGCTTCCTCCTGGGCTCGATGATGGTGGTGCTCATGGCCTGGGTGCTCAGGCGCGTGCGGCCGCAGCGCATCGACCGGTGGTTCAGGCGCCTGCAGATCCTCTCCGCGGGCGCCTACAGCCTGGGCCATGGCGGCAACGACGCGCAAAAGACCATAGGCATCGTCTGGCTGCTGCTCATCGCCACGGGCTACGCATCCGCCGGCGACGCCGAGCCGCCCCTCTGGGTGATCGGCGCCTGCTACACGGCCATGGGGCTGGGCACGATGTTCGGCGGCTGGCGCATCGTCAAGACCATGGGGCAGAAGATCACCAAGCTCAAGCCCGTGGGCGGTTTCTGCGCCGAGACGGGTGGCGCGATCTCGCTGTTCCTCGCCACCTGGCTGGGCATCCCCGTCTCGACCACGCACACCATCACGGGCGCCATCGTCGGCGTGGGTTCGACGCAGCGCGCCAGCGCCGTGCGCTGGGGCGTGGCCGGCAACATCGTCTGGGCCTGGATCCTGACCATCCCCGCCAGCGCCTTCATCGCCGGCGTGGCTTACTGGGTCAGTCTGCAGCTGTATTGACGCCGCCGGCGGCCGGTTCTCTTCATTGCGACATCCTGCGCGCTTCTTCCAGCTGGTATTCCCAGAAGTGCTCGAAGCCGAAGGCGATGGTCGCCATCAGCACGCCCGCGCCCACCAGTAGCGAGGCGGCCACGGCGAAGACCGTCAGCCACCAGGTCTCGCCGGCCGGGTCCTCGGGCGCGGCCTGGGGGTTGAACCGGGCGTTCCATTTCTCGCAGGGCATGAGGCCGTAGATGATGGCGGTGAGGGCGCAGGCAGCGATCATCAGGCCCAGCAGCGGCACCAGCAGCCAGCTGAGTTCGTCGTCCACGCCGAACTGCTGCAGTCGCTGCACGCCAAAGAGGCCGATGGCGGTGGGAATCGGCAGCAGCCAGCCAAACCAGTCGCCCAGACCGTGCAGATAGAAGCGGTGCAGGCCCAGGGGACCACCGAGGAAGGCAAGCCAGGTGGCCAGCGTCTTGTTTTTCATGGTGAATCGGGATTGTTCGCTATAATGACCGGCTTTGCTGCGTGTCGCTGGCCGGGTGGCCAGTTGCGTGTCTCAAACGCCGCAAGAACAGCCGCATCGGTCACCGGCGCGGCAACCACCCGAAGGATACAACCATGGTCGTGATTCGACTTTCTCGCGGCGGCGCCAAGGGCCGTCCGTTTTTCAATGTCGTCGTCGCCAACAAGCGCGAACGCCGTGACGGCCGCTTCATCGAGCGCGTCGGCTTCTACAATCCGTCCGCCAAGGAGGGCGAAGAAGGTCTGCGCCTGGTGCAGGACCGCATCACCTACTGGAAGAGCGTGGGTGCGCAGGCTTCGCCGACGGTGGACCGTCTGCTCAAGCAAGTCGCCAAGCAGGCTGCCTGAAGCGCAGGCATCGTTCACGACGCGGGCTCCGTTGGCTGGTCTGACGGGCCCGTTTTGTTTTTGTTCAAACCATGAGCGACTTTCCCCAACTGCCAGCGGCCAGCCTCCCGGACGATGCGGTCGAGGTGGGCCGCATCGGCGAGGCCTGGGGAGTCAAAGGCTGGTTCAAGGTATTTGCCCACAGTAGCGAGCCCGAGGCGCTCCTCGCCGCCCGCGAGTGGTTTTTGCTGCCCGCGTTGCAGGGGCCGAAGTGCCCGTTCGATGGCCCGGTGAGGCTTGCGGTGCGCGAGGTTCGCGAACACGGCGGCACCCTGGTCGCTTGGGCCGATGGCATCGATGACCGGGCCGTGGCCGAGCAGTTGCGCGGCGCGCGCATCCATGTGGCGCGCTCGGCTTTCCCCGTGCCGCAGGATGACGAGTACTACTGGGTGGATCTGATCGGCCTGACCGTCGTCAATCGCGAAGGGGTGGAGCTTGGCGTGGTCAGGGAGCTGATGCCTTCGGGGTCGCAAACGACACTGGTGCTCGAAGGCGAGCCGCAGGATGGCAAGCCGCGCCAGCGCCTGATCCCCTTTGTCTCGGCTTTCGTCGACCGGGTGGATCTGAAGGCGCGGCGCATGACGGTGGATTGGCAACCGGATTTCTGAGTGCGCTTCGACCTGATCACGCTGTTTCCCGAACTGTTTGCGCCATTTCTCGCGAGCGGAGTCACGCGTCGTGCCTACGCATCGGGCCAGGTGGATGTGCGGCTGTGGAATCCGCGGGACTACGCCGAGGGCCATTACCGCCGCGTGGATGACCGGCCCTTTGGTGGCGGCCCGGGCATGGTGATGCTGGCCGAGCCCCTGGCGCGCTGTCTCGCGGCCATTCGCGCCGATCGCGGCGAGGCCGATGATGCCGAGGCGCCGCTCGTGCTCTTTTCGCCCGTTGGAGCGCGTCTGGACCAGGCAGGGGTGCAGGCCTGGGCCACGGGCAGCGGCGCCATCCTGCTGTGCGGGCGCTACGAGGGGGTGGACCAGCGTTTCATCGACGCCCATGTGCAGCGGCAGATCAGCCTGGGGGACTTCGTGCTCTCGGGGGGCGAGGTGGCCGCGATGGCCCTGCTCGATGCGGTGGCGCGCCTGCAGGACGGCGTGCTGCACGACGCGGACAGCGCGCTGCAGGACAGCTTCAGTCCCGGGCTGGACGGCTTGCTCGATTGCCCGCACTACACGCGTCCCGAGATCTGGCGGGGCAGGGCGGTGCCGCCGGTGCTGCTGTCGGGCAATCACGCGGAGATCGAGCGCTGGCGCCACGCCCAGCGCCTGGAACTCACGGCGCGCGAGCGCCCCGACCTGTGCGTGCCGGACGATGATCGCGCCTCGCGGGCTTCGGGGCCGGGGGATGGCGACGCATTGTTATAATGCGAAGCTTTTTGATCCTCTGCCCGGCCGCCGCGCATTGAAGCGCGGCATCCAAGGCGCCATGGTGGCGCCGCAGCCAATCACGGCGCGGACATGATCAATGGATGAAGCCATGAACCTGATCCAGACCCTCGAGCAAGAAGAAATTGCTCGCCTCAACCGCACGATTCCCGACTTCGCGCCCGGCGACACGCTCATCGTGAGCGTCAACGTCGTCGAAGGCACGCGCAAGCGTCTGCAAGCCTACGAGGGTGTCGTGATCGCCAAGCGCAACCGCGGCCTGAACAGCGCCTTCACGGTGCGCAAGATCTCCAACGGCGAAGGCGTGGAGCGCACCTTCCAGACCTACAGCCCCCTGATCGCCAAGATCGAGGTCAAGCGTCGCGGCGACGTGCGCCGCGCCAAGCTCTATCACCTGCGCGCGCTCAGCGGCAAGAAGGCCCGCATCAAGGAAAAGCTGCCTTCGCGCGTGAAGGTCGGCAACACCGCCCAAGGCTGATTCCGTCCGTGCTGCGCCCGCAGCACTGCCGCAAACCGCTACAGTGCTGCCGGCCTGTAGCGGTTTTTTGTTGCCTCATTGTTTTTTCGTGCAAAAGCCTGTCTCTCCCGATTACGTTCTGCCGCACTTCGATCCGCGCGCGCTGCCCTTTCTGAGGGGAGGCGAGCCGCTGCCACCGGTGGCGGCGCGGGCGCAGACGCCAGAGGCCTTGCGTGAGCGGTTTGCCAGACCGCCCGTGTGGACACCCGAAATCCAGCGCGAACCCAGGTACGCGGCGCGCGATGCGGCGCACGCGGCGGTGCTGGTGCCCATCGTGCTGCGCGAGCAACCCACGGTGCTGCTGACCGAGCGCACGCGGTCTCTGGCCACCCATTCTGGGCAGGTGGCGTTTCCCGGCGGGCGCAGCGACCCGGCGGATACCGACGCCGCCGCCACCGCGCTGCGCGAGGCGCATGAAGAGGTGGGGCTGGAGTACGACGGCGTCGAGGTACTGGGTACCTTGCCGGTTTACGTCACGGGCTCTTCCTTCATCGTCACACCGGTGGTGGCGCTGGTGCAGCCACCGGCGCAACTGCATGCCAACCCGGCCGAAGTGGCACATATTTTCGAGGTGCCGCTGCGCTTTCTGCTCGATCCCGCGCACCATCATCGCCAGAGTCTGACCTGGCGAGGCCAGCGGCGCGAGTGGTATGCCATGCCGTATCAGGATGGGCCGAGCGAGCGCTTCATCTGGGGTGCGACGGCGGGCATGCTGCGCAATTTCTATCGTTTCATGGCGGCGTGACGCGGGGGGCGATGATGCGCCTGGGCGCACCGCTATCATTGTCGGCATGAGCTTTTTCGCGATCGTGCTGGCCCTTTTGATCGAACAGGCGCGTCCGCTGGCGCGCAGCAACCCGATCCACGAGGGCCTGCGCGCCTGGGCGCTGTCGGCGCGGCGCAATTTTGATGCCGGCACGAAAGCACATGGCTGGATCACCTGGACCCTGGCCGTGGGTGTGCCGCCGCTGGCGGTGCTCGCGGTGTACTGGGCACTGCTGCACTTCATCGGCTGGCCGCTGGCGCTGGCCTGGAATGTGCTGGTGCTCTACATCACGCTCGGTTTTCGCCAGTTCAGCCACCATTTCACCGGCATTCGCGATGCGCTCGAGGATGGCGACGTGGCGCTGGCGCGCGAACGCCTCGCCGAGTGGAAGCAGGTCGAAGCGGAGCAGTTGCCGCGCAGCGAGATCGTGCGCCACGTCATCGAGTATTCCGTGATTGCCGCGCACCGGCACGTGTTTGGCGTGCTGGCCTGGTTTGCCGGGCTGGCCATGCTGGGCCTGGGGCCGAGTGGCGCGGTGCTCTATCGCATGGCGGAGTTTGCCTCGCGCCACTGGAGCCCGACGGCCGCGTTGCCTGAGCACCCGCCGAGCGCGGCCCTCGTCGATGCGGCGGCGCGTGCCTGGATGGTGATGGACTGGCTTCCCGCGCGACTCACGGCCTTGTGTTTCGCGGTGGTCGGCAGCTTTGAAGATGCGATCGAGGGCTGGCGCTTTCACGCGCAGCGCTTCCCCGGTGACAACGATGGCGTGGTGCTCGCTGCCACGGCAGGCGCCATCGGCGTGCGTCTGGGGGGGGTGGCACTGCGCAGCCGCGGCGATGCGGGTGCTGCCGCTTTTGAAGCCGGTGGGTCGCTGGGCGACAGTGATTCAACCCCGGGACTGGAACCCCAGCTCGGGCACTTGCGCAGCGTCGTCGGCCTGGTCTGGCGTTCGGTCGTGGTCTGGCTGCTGATGCTCGCCTTGCTGACGCTGGCGCGCTTGATGTAATGTTTTTGTAGCTTCCAACGCTTGATGGGTGGGCGTTTCAGCCGTTTTTCATCAATATTCCTTGGCATTCAGCTCGGCGAACAGCTCTCGGTAGATGCGGTGGCGTCGCGTGCTGATGGCGCCGGGTTCGTTCCGGTCTGACACCTGCGCCAGCACCGCGCAGCCGGGCTCGTGCAGGTGCGTGCAGTTGTAGAAACGGCAGCTCCCCCGGTGTACCGCGATGTCCGGCATCAGCTGCGCCAGTTCGGTGGCTTCGATGTGATTGAGCCCGAAGGACTGAAAGCCGGGCGAGTCGATGAGCGCGCTGCGCCGCCCGTCGTCGAGCCAGTACAGCGTCGTCGTCGTCGTGGTGTGGCGGCCCGATGCCAGCGCGCGCGAGAGCTCTCCGGTCAGCACGGCGGCTCCTGGCACCAGCAGGTTCACGAGCGTGCTCTTGCCCACGCCCGAGGGCCCCAGCACCAGCGTGGTCTTGCCGTCGAGCAGGCCGAGCAGCATCGCCCGGTCCACGTCCTTCGATTCCCTGAGGGAGAGCGCCAGCACGCGGTAGTGGTGCGCGTCCCGACCCTCGCCCCCCATGTGTCGGTAGGGCCAGAGCCGTTGCCAGGCGGCGGCGAAAGGAGCGACCAGGTCGCTCTTGTTGAGCGCGATGAGGGGGGTGACGCCCGCCGCCTCGCTGGCGATCAAGGCGCGCGTGAGCAGACTTTCGGAAAACGCCGGTTCGGCCGCGATCAGGATCAGCACCTGATCCAGGTTGGCGGCAAAGGACTTGCTGCGCACCTCGTCCTGGCGGTACAGCAGATTGCGCCGTTCGATCACCTGCTCGATCGTGCCTTCGCCGTCGCCGTGGCGCGCGCTCAGCCAGAGCACGTGGTCGCCGACGACAGCCAGGCTCTTCTTGCCGCGCGGATGGCAGATGCGCCGCGTGCCGTCGGGGGTTTCGACGACGCAGTGGCGCCCATGGGCGGCCACGACCAGGCCGCGGGTGGGTGTCACGTGAGCAGTGCGTCGATCTTGTGCGCGCACTCGATGTCGGTGGCCGAGATACCCCCCACGTCGTGCGTGTTCAGGCGCACCACGCAGCGGTCGTAGTGCACCGACAGATCGGGGTGGTGATCCTGCACATGCGCGATCCAGGCCACGGCGTTCACGAAGGCCATGGTCTCGAAATAATTGGCGAAGCGGTAGGTCCTGGTGATCGCGACGTTCGCGCCGTCGCCATCGAGCGTCCAGCCCCCGGTCTGGGTCAGTTCCGCCACGATTTCAGTGGCCGACAGCGCGCGCCGTGGTTGCGTGGACCAGTCTTTCCTGGGGAGCATGGAGGTCATGAGGGTGCGTGGGTCAGATGCGCCAGGCGCTCGCTGGCCGGAGGGTGGGAATAGTAGAACCGCGCATAGACCGGGTCGGGCGTGAGCGTGGAGGCATTGTCCTGATAGAGCTTGAGCAGCGCGCTGCGCAGGTCGCCGCGGCTCGCCTGCCGGGCCGCATAGGCATCGGCCTGAAATTCATCGCGGCGCGAGAGCTGGGCGAAAAGCGGCGTGATGAACACCGTGAACACCGGCACCGCCAGCATGAAGAGCAGCAGCGCGAGCGCGTTGTTCGGTGCGCTCGCGTCCAGCGTGAGATTGGGCTGCACGCCCAGGCCAGTGTAGAACCAGCCGCGCGTGGCCAGCCACCCGAGCAGGGCCAGGCCCGCGAGGCTGAGCACGAACACGCCCAGCATGCGGCGCAGCACGTGCCGGTGCTTGAAGTGCCCGAGTTCGTGCGCGAGCACCGCCTGCACCTCGTCGGGCGAGAGCTGCCTGAGCAGCGTGTCGAAGAACACCACGCGCTTGGCGTGGCCCAGGCCCGTGAAATAGGCGTTGGCATGGGCGCTGCGCCGGCTGCCGTCCATCACGAAAAAGCCCTTGGCCCTGAAACCGCAGCGCTGCATGAGCTCGCTCACGCGGGTCTTGATGGCCTCATCTTCCAGCGGCTGAAACCGGTTGAACAGCGGCGCGATCCAGAGCGGATAGACCACCATCATCGACAGATTGAACACCACGAGCACGCCCCAGGCCCAGAGCCACCACAGCGATCCCGCCGCCTGCATGATCCAGAGCACGAGCGCCGCCAGGGGCAGGCCGATCACTGCCGCCACGAGGGTGGACTTGACGAGGTCCGCCACCCAAAGATGCGGCCGCATCTGGTTGAAGCCGTAGCGCTGCTCGATCACGAAGGTCTGCCACCACTGCAGCGGCAGATCAATCACGCCGCCGATGAGCGCGAAACAGGCCAGCAGCGCCAGCTGCTGCACCATGCCACCGCCCAGCCAGGCCAGCAGCGCCTGGTTGAGCGCATCCAGCCCGCCCAGCAGGGTCCAGCCCAGCAGCACGGCACTGGAGAGCGCCAGCTCCAGCAGGCCAAAACGCGTCTTGGCGATGGTGTAGTCGGCCGCGCGCTGGTGCGCAGCGAGCGTGACGTGGCCGTCGAAATCGGCCGGCACGGCCGCGCGGTGCCGCGCCACGCTGCGGATCTGGCGGCTTGCCAGCCAGACCTTGAGCAGCAGACCCAGCACGAGCGCTGCCGTGAAGGCATAGGTAAACAGCAGCGAAGGGGACAAAAGCGAGGGCATGACATCGACGAGTTTAGGGCATGGTTCACAATCACGCCCATGACTGAATCGACCCCCGACACCCCCGCGCAGCTCGCCAAATCCGATCAGAATCTGGTCTGGCTCGACTGTGAAATGTCCGGCCTGGACCCCGAAAAAGAGCGCCTGATCGAGATCGCCATCATCGTCACCGGCCCGCAACTCACCCCGCGCGTGGAGGGGCCCGTGCTGGTCATCCACCAGGACGATGCCTTGCTCGATGCCATGGACGCCTGGAACAAGGGCACGCACGGCAAGAGCGGGCTGATCGACAAGGTGCGCGCGTCCACACTCAGCGAGGCGCAGGCGGAAGAGGAAATCCTCAAGTTCATCAAGCGCTACGTGCCCAAGAACAGCACGCCGATGTGCGGCAACACCATCGGGCAGGACCGGCGCTTTCTCGTCAAGTACATGCCCAAACTGGAAGCGTATTTCCACTATCGCAACATCGACGTGAGCACGCTCAAGGAACTGGCCAAGCGCTGGAAGCCGCAAGTGGCGGAGTCGTTCAAGAAAGCGCAGAAGCACACGGCCCTGGCCGACGTGCATGAGTCGATCGACGAGCTCGAGCACTACCGCAAGCACTTCCTGAACGTGTGACTGGTGCGTGGGCTGGCTTGCGGGTAAACCCTGATCGTGCGATAATCACCGGCTTGCGCAGAAAAGCGCAAGCCTTGTGCATCTCCCTTCTTACACCGGATGGCTGGCCATCAAGCCAGCGCAAACAATCCACCAAGGCGCTTTTGAACGAGCGCCCTGTTCGCGTCAGATGGTTGATGTTTTCATGAACCACTGATGGCTGCCGCGGTTTTCGCCGCGCGGCTCTTTACACCATGACGAACACCGTATCTCCTGCGGGCGTTGACGCGCCCGTTTCCACCCCTATGGCTGAAAATGGCTTTGACAGGCTGGGCCTTGCGCCCGAGCTCCTGCAGGCCGTGGCCGACCTGGGTTTCACCGAACCAACCACGGTACAGGCCCGCGCCATTCCGCTGGCGATGGGTCAGGGCGCGGACCACGCAGGTTTCATCGACCTGATGGTCTCCAGCCAGACCGGCAGCGGCAAGACCGCGGCCTTCCTGCTGCCGGTCCTGCACACCCTGCTGGCCCAGCACGTGCAGGCCAAGGCCAGCGAGCACGAGGCCTTCGAACGTGCCTGCGCGCAGGCCGAAGCCAGTGGCCAGCCCCTGCCCAAGCGCCCGCGCCGCAAGAACCCCTTGATGGCACGCCATTTCCAGCCCGCCGTGCCGGGTGCGCTGGTGCTGTGCCCCACGCGCGAGCTCGCGCAGCAGGTGGCGCACGATGCGATCGAACTGGTGCACCATTGCAAGGGCCTGCGCATCGCCAGCGTCGTGGGCGGCATGCCCTACCAGCGCCAGATCGCTCAGTTGCAAAACGCCAATCTGGTCGTGGCCACACCGGGTCGGCTGCTCGATTTGCAGCGTTCGGGCCAGCTCAAGCTCGAAGAGGTGCAGTTCCTCGTCGTCGATGAGGCCGACCGCATGCTCGATCTCGGCTTTTCCGACGACCTGGCCGAAATCCACCGCCTCACGGCGCATCGGCGCCAGACCATGATGTTCTCGGCCACGCTCGCGCCGCGCATCCAGCAGCTCGCCATGCGCGTGATGCACGAGGGAGGCAGCGGCGTGCAGCGCCTGCAGATCGATACGCCGCAGGAAAAACACGAAAACATCAAGCAGGTGCTGTACTGGGCCGACAACGCCCAGCACAAGCGCGCGCTGCTCGACCACTGGCTGCGTGATGCCGAGATCGACCAGGCCATCGTCTTCGCCAGCACCCAGATCGAGTGCGATGCTCTGGCGGGGGACTTGCAGCAGGCCGGCTTTTCCGCCGTCGCCCTGCATGGCGCACTGAGCCAGGGCCTGCGCAACCGTCGCCTGATGGCGCTGCGTCGCGGCCAGGTGCAGATCCTCGTGGCCACCGACGTGGCGGCGCGCGGCATCGATGTGCCTACCATCACCCACGTCTTCAACTTCGGACTGCCGATGAAGGCCGAGGACTACACGCACCGCATCGGCCGCACCGGCCGCGCGGGGCGCCAGGGGCTGGCGATCACGTTTGCCGAGTTCCGCGATCGTCGCCGTATCTTCGATATCGAAGCTTTCACGCGCCAGCCCTTCACCACGGCCGTGGTGCCGGGGCTCGAGCCGACGCAGCGGCCGCCGCAGCCCATGCGCGCGGGGCGCCCGGGTGGCGGCAATGAACGCGGGCACGCGGGGCCGCGCGGTGGCTTTGGCGCGCGTCGTGAGGGCGCGGGTTATCGCGCGGGTGGCTCGCGCGAGGACGGGCGGCCGCCCATGCGTGGCGAGGGACGTGCGCAGCCCGGCATGCGCCGGAGCGGTCCAGCGGCGCCAGGGCGTGAGCGCCCGCGCGCCGAGCGGGGTTTTGCAGCGCGTACGCGCGGCACGCGCTGAACGCATCGATTCAGGCGAAGGGCCGACCACCGCTCAGCGATGGTCGGCCCTTCGCGTTTCAGGCGCGTTTTCTCGCCAATAATCGGCCTTCCCTTGGAGTAAGCCATGTCCGCTGCACCGTCTTTGGCCGCCGATTTCGAGCACATGTTCGATCTAGCTCCCGTCTCGCTCTGGATGGAGGATTACAGCGCGGTGCGCGCGCTGTTCGAGCGCTGGCGGGGGCAGGGGGTCACGGATGTGGAGGCATTCCTGCGCGAACATCCCGAGGGCGTGCGAGAGTACGGCAGCGCGATTCGCGTGCTCAAGGTCAATCAGCGCTCGCTGGCCCTGTTTGGCGCCGCGGACCAGGCCCGGCTCGTCGCTTCGCTGGATCGTGTCTTTCGCGACGACATGTTCGAGGCCGCCTTGTCCGAAGTGCATCAGTTGTGGAATGGCGCGCAGGAGTTTTCCAACCAGACGGTGAACTATGCGCTCGATGGCAGGCGCCTCGATGTGTTCATTCGCGGGCGCATCCTGCCGGGGCACGAGGCCAACTGGGATCGGGTGCTGGTCTCGCTCGAGGACAACACGCAGGAGCAGCAGGCTCGCCTGATGCTGCAGCACAGCGAGCGCCAGGCACGCCTGCTGTTCGAGCACTCGCCGGTTTCGCTCTGGGTCGAGGATTTCAGCGCGGTCAAGCGCCTGCTCGACCAGATCCGCGAGCGCGGCATCGTGGACCTGAAGACCTTTCTCAAGGTGCATCCCGAGTTCATCGAACAGTGCATGCGCGAGATCCGCGTGATCGACGTCAATCGCACCACGCTCACGATGTTCGGCGCGCAGAGCCGGCACGCGTTGCTCGCGGGCTTGCACCGGGTCTTCCGCGACGAGATGCTCGACTCGTTTGCCGAGCAGTTGATCGATCTGTGGGAGGGGCGGTTGCTGCAACAGCGGGAAGTGGTGAATTACACGCTCGCGGGCACGCCGCTGAACATCCACATGCAGTTTGTCGTGCAGGAGGATCACCTGCATGACTGGAGCCTGGTGCTGCTCTCGCTCGTGGACATCACCGCCCGCAAGAAGGCCGAGGCGTATCTCGAATACCTGGGCAAGCACGATGTGCTCACGGGGCTGCGCAACCGGGCGTACTACATCGAGGAGCTCAACCGTCTCACGCGCAAGGGGCCGTGGCCGGTGGCGGTGATCGCGGTGGATCTCAACGGCCTGAAGGCCTTGAATGACGAGCAGGGCCATGCGGCGGGCGATGCGGTGTTGCGCCGTGCTGGCGAGGTGCTTGCCAAGGCGGTCGATACCCTGCCCGGGTGCGCGGCACGTATCGGAGGCGATGAGTTTTGCGTGCTGCTGCCGGATGCGGATGAGCGCATGACGCAGGCCTTGATGGAGCGCGTGGTCAGCCTGCAGGAGCTGAACAACCAGTACTACCCGGGCCAGCCGCTGAGTCTGGCCATGGGGACGGCGGTGGCGCACGAGGGCGAATCGCTCGAGGCGGTGGTTCATCGCGCCGATCAGGCCATGTACACCTCCAAGGCGCGCTACTACAGGGCGCAGGAAATCAACCGGCGCCAGCGCTGAGGCCGCGCTCCGGCGCCTTCAGACGAAATGGCGCCCGATCTCGGGCCAGCGCCGATGCAGGTAGATCCAGGCCAGCAGGCCGACGAGCATCAGCAGCAGCGACGCCACGGCCAGCCACACCGTGGAGTGCATCACGAGTGGCGCGATCACCCCGGCGACGAAGCCGTTGGCGGTGGAGCCGACGAACATCTGCAGGGACGAGGCCATGCCGCGGCGCGAGGGCACGAGATCGAGCACCAGCAGCGTGATCACCGGCACCATCAGCGCCCAGCCGAACGAGAAGATGCAGATCGGCAGCAGCGCCCAGGCCACATGCGGGGTGAACAGCAGGTTGGCCGCGAGGTTGATGAGCTCCATCGCCACCATGATCACGAAGCCATGGCGGATCTGGTGCTTGGGCAGCACGCGCCCCGCCATGCGCCCGCTGATCCAGGCGCCGCCCATGATGCCGCCGATGTTTAGAAGGAAGAACCAGAAAAACTGGCCGGGCTGCAGATGCAGGTGCTCGCCCAGGAAGGCGGGCGCCGCGAGGATGTAGAGGAACATGCCGTTGAACGGCACGCCGCTGGCCAGCGCCAGCAGGATGAAGCGCGGATTGGCGATCAGCCCCCAATACCCCTGCAACAGCGGCGCGAGGCGCAGCGGCTGACGCCGCTCCAGCGGCAGGGATTCGGGAAGCGCGCGCCAGATGGTCGCCAGCAGCAGCACCGCGACGATGGTGAGAAACCAGAACACGCTCTGCCAGGGCAGATACTCGGAAAGCCACCCGCCCATCATCGGGGCGATGGCCGGCGCGATGCCGAAGAAGATCGTCACCTGGCTCATGACGCGCTGCGCCTGCGCGGGCGCGAACAGGTCGCGGATGACCGCGCGCGAGACGACGATGCCGCCCCCGGCCGAGAGGCCTTGCACCGCGCGAAAGAAAATCAGCCAGCCGCTGCTGGGCGCGAGCGCGCAGCCGGCCGAGGCGAGCGTGAAGACGGACAGGCTCCACAGCACGATTGGGCGGCGCCCGAAGCTGTCGGACAACGAACCGTGGAACAGCGCCATGAAGGCGAACGCGAACAGATAGGCGGAGAGCGTCTGCTGCATCTGCAGCGGCGTGGCGTCCAGGCCGCGCGCGATGGCCGAGAACGCGGGCAGGTAGGTGTCGATGGCAAACGGCCCGAGCATGCCCAGCAGCGCAAGCAGCACGGAGAGCACCCACCTCGGGCCGCGCCAGGTCACGGGGGAGTTGGAATGCATGAACGGGCTTTCTGACGCGCCATGGGCAAGGCGCATCGGCAAGGTTTGTACACCGGCTGGCGGCATTTTCTCGCCGGGCGGTGAAACAAAAAACCCGCCATGGCACTATGCTTGGCGGGTGTGATGTGTTTTGGTGGGCCCTGTAGGGATCGAACCTACGACAAACGGATTAAGAGTCCGCTGCTCTACCAACTGAGCTAAGAGCCCGAGCGCGTCAAACGCTGAGAGCGGGATTATGCACCAAGTTTTGGTGATCCCGGGCAATGATCTTGAGGAGATTGGCTTATGCCGGATGCGATCCACGATGACCCCGCGTGGCTGGAGCGCATGTACAACGCGCGCGCCGCAGTGCCCGGGTATGTGGAGATTCTGCAGCGCTGGGCCAGCGATTCGGCCGCCGCGCGCGCCGCATCGACCTGCCACCTCGACGTGCCCTATGGCCAGCGACCCAGCGAGCGGCTGGATATTTTCCCGGGCGAGCCGCGGCGCGCGCCCGTGCTCGTGTTCGTGCACGGCGGTTGGTGGCGCTCGCTGGACAAGTCGGACTACTCCTTCGTGGCGCCCGCTTTCGTCGCCCGGGGCGCCTGTGTCGTCATGGTCAACTACGCGCTGTGTCCGGGCACGGCCGGGCAGCCCGTCACCTTGCCTTTCATCGTGCGTCAGTTGGAGCAGGCCCTGGCGTGGCTCTGGACGCATGTGGCCGACTATGGCGGCAACCCCGGGAACATCACGCTCGCGGGCCACTCGGCGGGAGGGCACTTGGCGGCGTTGCTGCTGGCGAGCGCCTGGCCGCTGCTCTCACAGCGCCTGCCCGCCGTGCTGGTGCGCAAGGCTCTGGCGGTTTCCGGCGTGTACGACCTCACGCCCATCAGGCGCACGCCCTTCCTGCAGCGGGATCTGCACCTGACCGGGCAGCAGGTGATGCGCCTGAGTCCGGCGCTGCTGCCCGCACCCCGGGAGGCACACCTGCACTGCGTTGTGGGCGGCAACGAAAGCGAGGAATTCCAGCGCCAGTGCAGCCTGATGCGGCAGGCCTGGGGCTCGCACTACGTGCCGCGCGCCGACGTGCTGCGGGGCATGCACCACTACAGCATCGTGGATTGCCTGGCCGACCCGGGCGGCGAGGTGCACCAGATGGCGGTCAACCTGCTGCGCCTGTGATCCTTTTCGACAGTCCGCGAAGGGCGAGCCTCACATGAGCAGGTGCTCGCCCGCGTTGTCGCCACCCAGGATCACGTAGTTCACCTTGCGGATGTCCAGTAACTTGTTGCCGCCTGAATAGCTGATCGAGCTCTGGATGTCCTGCTCCATTTCGGTGAGCGTGTCGGCGAGCTTGCCCTTGATGGGCTCGAGGATGCGCTTGCCTTCGACGTGGCGGTACTCGCCCTTGTTGAAGTCGCTCGCGGAGCCGTAGTACTCCTTGTAGAGTTCGCCGTCCACTTCCACCGTCTTGCCGGGAGACTCTTCGTGCCCGGCGAAGAGCGAGCCCACCATCACCATGGTCGCGCCAAAGCGCACGCTCTTGGCGATGTCGCCGTGGCTGCGGATGCCGCCGTCGGCGATGATGGGCTTGGTGGCCACGCGCGCGCACCATTTAAGCGCCGAAAGCTGCCAGCCGCCTGTGCCGAAACCGGTCTTGAGCTTGGTGATGCAGACCTTGCCCGGGCCGATGCCGACCTTGGTGGCGTCCGCGCCCCAGTTCTCCAGGTCGATCACGGCCTCGGGCGTGCCGACGTTGCCCGCGATCACGAAGGTCTGCGGCAAGTGTTCCTTGAGGTAGCCGATCATGTCGCGCACGCTGTCGGCGTGGCCGTGGGCGATGTCGATGGTGACGTACTCGGGCGCCAGGCCTTCGGCCTTGAGCTGATCGACCGTGTCGCGATCCGCCTGCTTGACGCCCAGCGAGATCGAGGCGAAGCACCCGGCCGAGCGCATGTCGCGCACGAACTGCACGTTGTCCAGGTCGAAGCGGTGCATCACGTAAAAATAATCGTGCCGCGCGAGCCAAGTGCAGATGGTCTCGTCCACCACGGTTTTCATGTTCGCCGGCACCACGGGCAGGCGAAAGCGCCGCCCGCCCAGCTCGATGCCCGTGTCGCATTCCGAGCGGCTTTGCACGCGGCACTTGCGCGGCAGCAGCAGGATGTTGTCGTAGTCGAAGATTTCCATGAGGTTCCAAGCTCCTGTGGGTAGGCGCGGCCGACTGATTTCAGCCGCGTGGGGCGCTTGGCCTGAAGACCGGTTTCGCGGATGGACCGGTGGCTGCGGCCTCATCGAACCCCGCTGTGCGCGGGCACAAAAAACCGGGCGTCAAGAAACTTGGGCCCGGTGCGCGATTGTAGGTCTTTTGCCCGGCTTGTGGTGCTCACTCATCCTGCGCTGCGTGCACGCAGGCGATGATGGCGCGGGTGGCGGTACGCTCGAGCGCCTGCATGTCCGGGCCTTCGGGTGCGGCCATGCAGGCGTGGGCCACCAGACCGTAGAGGAGCGTTTGCGCGCCCAGGGCGGCCGTGGCCGGGCTGTGCCCCTCGGGCCAGTCGCTCGCGGTCTCGATCGCGTGCGCCCAGGCCTGCACGAAGCGTTCGTACATCGCGAGATAGGCCTGCAGGCTGGAAAAGTGGCGCTCCAGCAGGTAATGCGCGGCCCACTCCCGGGGGGTGCGCTGGTGGCGCGCGAGCACGGCCCGCACGATGGCCTGCATCATTTCGGCCAGCGGCGCGCCTTCGTGCTCGGCGCCTGCGCCGCGCAGCGCCGCCAGCAGCGCCTTGCTGCGCAGGTGCAGGCTCACGCGGGCCAGATCGTCCATGCTGCTGTAGTAGTCGTAGAAGCTGCCGATGGCGGTGCCTGCGACGAGCGAGACCTCGCGCACCGTGACGGCGGCGTAGCTGCGCCGCTCCACCAGAACCTGAACAAAGGCCTCGCGCAGGGCGCGCGCGGTGTGGCGGGCGCGCTCCTGCCGCGGCCTGCGACGCGTGCCCGGCGCGGCGGCTGGCGCGCGTTTGCGCGCGGTATGGGAAGAGGGGTGTCTGGAGGGTTTCATGGGGCCGTCGAATCCGAACATGTTTCGGGGCTGTGCCGCCTAGAATTTTTCTGTGTCGCCGACGGGTTTGCGGGGGCCTCCCGCGGACCGGCCGGAGCCTGAACAAAACCGCCATCCGGGCCGGGCCCGGGTGGCATCACAGGAGAAGCGCATGTTGGGAATCCACCCGGACAATCAGGTGCCGGAACTCAAAGACTACAACCTCTACACCAGCGACCCGCTGCTGCAGGCTGCGGTGCAGCGCGGCGGCGCGACCTGGCGCACGCAGGAGCTCGTGCGCCAGGGTGCCGAGTATGGCGCGGCCGACACCTTGCGCGCGGGGGAAGAGGCCAATACGCACCTGCCCGAGCTGCACATCTATTCACCGATGGGCGCGCGCATCGACGAGGTGCGTTTTCATCCGGCATGGCACCGCATGATGGCGATCGCCCGACGCAACGGCATCTGCAACCTGCCGATGTTCGATGCGCGCCCCTCGGCCTGGGTGGCGTATGGCGCGTCGATCTACATGCATTGCCAGGTCGAGGCCGGCTCCACCTGCCCGAGCACGATGACCAAGGCGAGCATTCCCCTGCTGAGAAAAAACGCCCCGCTCTGGGCGCAGCTCGAATCCAAGCTCGCTTGCAGCGAATACGACGCGCGCGACGTGGTTTTCCTGGACAAACCCGCACTCACCATCGGCATGGGCATGACCGAGAAGCAGGGCGGCAGCGACTTGCGCACCAACACCACCACGGCCGTGGCCGCCGGCAGCGGCGCCTGGGGCGACGAATACCTGATCAACGGCCACAAATGGTTCTTCTCGGCGCCCATGTGCGACGGGCATCTGGTGCTGGCCAACGCCCTCGAGGGTGGCCTGACGTGCTTTTTCGTGCCGCGCTGGCGCCCGGATGGCACGAAGAACGGCGTGCACATCCTGCGCCTGAAGGACAAGGTGGGCGACCGCTCCAACGGCAGCGGCGAGGTGGAATTTCATGACGCCTGGGGCGTGCGCGTGGGCGAGCTCGGGCGCGGCATCGCCACGACGGTGGAGATGGCCAGCCAGACGCGCCTCGACTGCGCGCTTGCGGGTGCGGGCCTGATGCGCCAGGCGCTGGTGCAGGCGCTGCACCATGCGCGCCACCGCTTTGCGTTCGGCAAGGCGCTGGCGGACCAGCCGGCCATGACCGTCCTGCTGGCCGACATGGCGCTGGAGGCGCAGGCCGCGCTCCTGCTGGCGATGGATCTGGCCGAGCGCCATGGCAGCGATGAAGCCGCCGACGTGACGTGGCGGCGCATCCTCACCCCGGCGGCCAAGTTCTGGAACTGCAAGCGCTCGGTGGCCTTCACGGGCGAGGCAATGGAAGTCTTTGGCGGCAATGGCTACGTGGAAACCGGCCCCATGGGGCGGCTCTTCAGGCAGGCGCCGGTCAATTCGATCTGGGAAGGCTCGGGCAACGTGATGTGCCTGGACGTGCTGCGCGCCGTCTCGCGCGAGCCGCAGGCGGCGGTGCAGTTGCTGCAGGATCTGCGCGCGCAACTGGGCGCCGAGCCACGCGCGGCGGCACGCCTCGATGGCCTGCAGGCCGCCTTGCGCGACCCCGAGCAACTGGCGCTGCGCGCGCGCTGGTTCGCGCAGGAGCTGGTGCTGGTGGCGCAGGCCGCCCTCATGCTGCGCCATGCGAGCACGCAGGCCGCCACGGCCTTTGTCGCCAGCCGCTTCGGCGGCGACTGGGGCATGGTGCTGGGCGCCGACTGCGGCACCAGCGATCCGGCGGCGCTGTTGCGTGAAGCCTGGGTTGAGTGAGCGCCTGAAAGAGATTTCCATGCGAGGAGACCCGTCAAGATGATTGATTTCGTTTCGGTACTGGACCAGCACGCACGCACCCGAGGCCATGAGCTGGCCTTGCGCGCCGACGGGCGCGACTGGACTTACGCGCAACTGACCGAGCAGACGCGCCGGGCGGCGCGCGTGCTGGCCGACGCGGGCGTGGTGGCGGGCGAGCGCATTGCCATCTTCACGCTGAACACGCCGGGGTTCGTGTTTGCGCTCTTCGGCGCGTGGCGCCTGGGCGCGGCCGTGGTGCCGGTGAACCACAAGCTGCAGGCGCCGGAAGTGCAGTACGTGCTGCAACACAGCGGCGCGCGCGTGGCCGTGGTCGACGCCGCCCTTGCGCCCGTGGCGCGGCGCGTGCAGACCGGGGTGCGTTGGCTCGCGACGGCGGGCGATGCCGAGGGCTGGGCATCGCTTGATGCGCTGATGGCTCAGGCCGAGCCATATGGGAATGAGCATCCCGCGCCGGCGGGCGATGTCCTGGCCGAGGTCCTCTACACCTCGGGCACCACGGGCCGGCCCAAGGGCTGTCTGCACAACCACGCCAATCTGTTCCAGACCGCGGTGTGCGCGGCGGCATCGGTCTCGCTCACGCCATCGGACCGGGTGCTCACGGCCATGCCCATCTGGCATTCGTCACCGCTCAACAACTGGTTCCTGGGCGCGCTGCTGATTGGCGCGGCCAATGTCCTGCTGCGCGAATACACGCCGCAGGCGTTTGCCGACGCGCTGGTGCGCGAGCGCATCACCTTTACCTTCGGCGCTCCGATCGCCTTGCTCGCGCCGCTGCAGGTGGTGGCGGGCATAGGTGAATATGACTTCGGCGCAATGCGCATGTGGGCCTGTGGTGGCGGGCCGCTGAGCGCCGACAATACCCGGCGCCTGATGGCGGGTTACCGCACCAGCCGCCTGATGCAGGTCTATGGCATGACCGAATCGGGGCCCCTGGGCGCGGTGCTCTATCCCGAGGAGGCCGAGCGCAAGGCGGGCTCCATCGGCCGTTGTGGCAACCCCGGGGTACTGCTGCAACTGCGCCGTCCCGATGGCCGCTTGTGCGCGGCGGGGGAAGTGGGCGAGATCCACCTGCGCAGCGCGCCAATGATGCAGGGCTATCTGGACGACCCTCAGGCCACCGCGGCGGCGTTCACCGAGGACGGCTGGTATCGCAGCGGCGATCTGGCGCGCATCGACGAAGAGGGTTACCTGTTCATCGTCGATCGCATGCGCGACATGATCGTGACCGGCGGCGAGAACGTCTACTCCAGGGAAGTGGAAGACGCGCTCTCGGGGCATCCCGATGTGGCGCAAGTGGCCATCATTGGCCGTCCGCATCCGGACTGGGGCGAGACGGTGACGGCCATCGTCGTGCCCAAGCCGGGTGTGGCGTTGCGGGAAGATGAACTCAAGCAGTTCCTGGAGCCGCGTCTGGCGCGCTACAAGATTCCGCGCATTTACGAGTTTCGCGCCGAACTGCCTTGCACGCCCAGCGGCAAGGTCCAGAAGCACCTGTTGCGTCACGTAGCGTCCATCTGACGCAGAAGCGTCCGGGCATTTTTACAATGCCCGGATGTTTCCTGATTCGTCCGTGCCGGCTGCTGCCGCGCCCTTGCTCGCCCACCTCAACCCCGAGCAGCTCGCTGCCGTCACGCTGCCCGCGGGCCATGCGCTGATTCTTGCCGGCGCAGGTTCGGGCAAGACGCGTGTGCTCACCACGCGCATCGCCTGGCTGCTGCAGACCGGGCAGGCCTCGCCCGGCGGCATCCTGGCCGTCACCTTCACCAACAAGGCCGCGAAGGAGATGCTCACGCGCCTCGCCGCGATGCTGCCGATCAGCGTGCGCGGCATGTGGATCGGCACGTTTCACGGTTTGTGCAACCGCATGCTGCGCGCGCATCACAAGCTGGTCGATTTGCCGCAGACTTTCCAGATCCTGGATGCGCAGGACCAGCTTTCGGCCGTCAAGCGCCTGCTTAAGGCGTACAACGTCGACGAGGAGCGTCACCCGCCCAAGCAGGTTGCGTGGTTCATCAACGGTTGCAAGGAAGAGGGGCTGCGCCCGGCGGGCGTGCCCGCGCCCAATGAAGAGACGAAAAAGCGTGTGGAGCTTTATCAGCTTTACGAGCAGCAGTGCCAGCGCGAGGGCGTGGTCGATTTTGCCGAGCTGCTGCTGCGCTCGTACGAGCTGCTGCGCGACAACGACCCGGTCCGCGCGCACTACCAGCGGCGCTTCGCGCACATCCTGGTCGATGAATTCCAGGACACCAACCGCCTGCAATACCTGTGGCTCAAGCAGCTCGCGGGCGACGTGGTCGATGGGCGGCTGGTGACCCAGGGCAGCGTGATGGCCGTGGGCGACGACGACCAGAGCATCTACGCCTTTCGCGGCGCGCGCGTGGGCAACATGCAGGACTTCGTGCGCGAGTTCGGCGTGGGCCAGCAGATCAAGCTGGAGCAGAACTACCGCTCCTACTCCAACATCCTGGACAGCGCGAACGCGCTGATCGCGCACAACAGCCGGCGCCTGGGCAAGAACCTGCGCACCGAGCAGGGGCCGGGGGAGCCGGTGCGCATCCACGAGGCCGAGAGCGACCTGATGGAGGCGCGCTGGCTGGTCGATGAAGTCCGTGCGCTGGCGGCGGGCGGCATGGCGCGCCAGCAGATCGCGGTGCTCTACCGCAGCAATGCGCAAAGCCGGGTCCTCGAATCTCAGCTCTTCAATGCGGGCGTGCCCTACCGCGTCTATGGCGGCCTGCGCTTTTTCGAGCGCGCCGAGATCAAGCATGCGCTGGCCTATCTGCGCCTGCTGGAGAACCCGCACGACGACACCAGCTTTGCCCGCGTGGTGAACTTTCCGCCGCGCGGCATCGGCGCGCGCACGCTGGAAACCTTGCAGGACAGCGCCCGCGCCAGCGGCTGCTCGCTCTGGGATGCGGTCAGCAGCGTGCCGGGCAGCGCGGGCGCGAAGCTCGGAGGCTTCGTCGCGCTGATCGACGTGATGCGCGAGCGCAGCCAGGGGCAGACGCTGCGCGCCATCATCGAGCAGGTCGTCGATGAAAGTGGCCTGGCCGCGCACTACCGCCAGGACAAGGAGGGCGAGGACCGGCTGGAAAACCTGCAGGAGCTGGTGAGCGCAGCCGAGAGCTTCGTGATGCAGGAGGGCTTTGGCCGCGACGCGGTGGCGCTGCCGCTTGATGAGCAGATGGCCACGCTCAGCCAGAGCCCGGCAAGTCAGGGGCTGAATCCGGACGTGCCCATGGATGGCACGGCGATCGACGAGCCTACGGGCGAGACGCTCTCGCCGCTCGTGGCCTTTCTCACGCACGCGGCGCTGGAGGCGGGCGACAACCAGGCGCAGGCCGGGCAGGACGCGGTGCAGCTCATGACGGTGCACGCGAGCAAGGGGCTGGAGTTCGATGCGGTCTTCATCTGCGGGCTCGAAGAAGGGCTGTTTCCGCACGAGAACGCGATGAGCGACCGCGATGGCCTGGAGGAAGAGCGCCGCCTGATGTACGTGGCCATCACCCGCGCGCGAAAGCGCCTGTACCTGAGCCACGCGCAGGTGCGCATGCTGCATGGGCAGACGCGCTACAACGTCGCGAGCCGCTTTTTCGATGAGCTGCCCGAAGGTGCGCTCAAGCGCCTCACGCCACGGCGCAACATGCTGGGGCTGTCTGCTCCTGATAGAGAAGCTGCTTACGCCAGACAGTCAAGCGCTGCAGGCCAATTAGGCATTGATCTTTCAGCCTTTGGGGCAGGGACCTCGCCGACGCGCAAGGAGCCGCCCGCGCACGGCATTTCCCAGGGCGTGCGGGTATTCCATGCCAAGTTCGGTGAAGGCAAGGTGCTGGCCGTGGAAGGCGCCGGCGATGATGCGCGCGCGCAGGTGGCATTCGGCCGCCACGGCACCAAGTGGCTGGCGCTGGCGGTGGCCAGGCTCACAGTGATCGAGTAGGGCTGACGTGCGCCGCCTCTCCCCTTTCGAACCGCTCGTGATGCTGGGCACGGTGGTGCAGTGGTTGGTGCTGGCGATGGCCACGGGCGCGCTCGTGGGCACGGGCTGCAGCCTCTTTCTCGGGGCCTTGTTCATGACCGAGGGGCGGGTGTATGACGCACCTTGGTGGGTGCTGGCGCTGCTGCTGCCGCTGGGGGGGCTGGCCAATGGGCTGCTGCTGCACTACGCGTGGGAAAAGCGCCGCGGCGACTTGAACGACGAACCCATCGTTGCGGTCAACGAACAGGCCGGGCGCATGCCCATCACCACGCTCTGGGTCAAGCCCGTGGCGGCGCTCATTACACTGGGCTGCGGCGGCTCGGCCGGCAAGGAGGGACCATGCTCGCACATCGGCGCCAGCGTGGCGGCCGGGATGGGGCAGGCGCTCAGGCTCAATGCCGAGCTGCGCAAGCGGCTCGTCGCGTGCGGCGTGAGCGCGGGCTTTGCCAGCGTGTTCGGCACGCCCATCGCGGGGGCGATCTACGGCGTGGAGATGCTGGCGATCGGACGCATCCGGCACGACTTTCTCTTTCCCGGCATTGTGGCGGGCGTGACCGCCTTTGTCGTGAGCCGCTGGTGGGGCGTGCCGTACCCCGAGTTTTCGATCGGGTTCGACGCGCGCTTCACGCTACTGCTGTTTCTCAAGACGGTGCTCGTCGGCGTGCTCTGCGGCCTGGCGGCGCTGGTGTTCGTCGAGCTGCATCGCGGCGTGCGCACGGCCTTTGCCTGGCTGCATTGGCGCACCGGGCTGTGGCCGCCGCTGGCGCCCCTGCTGGGCGGCGTGTTGGTTGCGGCGCTGGTGCTGGTGGCGCCCACGGATTTCCTGGGCCTGTCGCTGCCCGTCATGGACCGCGCCCTGGCGGGCGAGAGCGTGCCCGTGCTCGGCTTTCTGTGGAAGGCGCTGCTGGTGGCGCTGACGCTGGGCTCAGGGTTTTACGGCGGCATCGTCACGCCGCAGTTCGTGATCGGCGCCGTCGCGGGCGGTGCATGCGCGCCGCTGCTGGGCCTGGCGCCAGCGCAGGGTGCGGCCGTGGGCCTGGTGGCGGTGGTGGCGGCCGCGTCGAACACGCCGGTGGCCGCGCTCATCATGGGCGTGGAGCTGTTTGGCGCGGGCTCCATCTGGTACGTGGCCGGGGCGTGCGCCGCGGCCTACCTCGTGATCGGTCACCGCAGCGTCTATCCAGCGCAGCATCTGGCCTACGCCAAATCGGCCTGGATCGTGGCCTCGCCCGATGAGCCCGTGGGCAACGAGAAGGTGCAGTTGTCCTACGGACTGCTGCGCTGGTGGGGCGACCGGCTGCACCAGGCGCGGCGCTGGCGTGACCGGCGGTCGAAACGGCCGTGAAGATCTTGTTTTCCGGGTCACCGCCGCTGCGCCCCGTCCGGTGCCCACGCTCGCGCCTGACGGGCGCCGTTCATTCCTGCAGACGCATCTGCGACGCCGTGCCCGTGAGGTAACCCACGGCAGCGCCGAACTTGCCCTTGTAGTTGGCCTTGAGCAGCGGCTCCAGCGTGTCCTGCACCGTCTTGTGGATACCCCCCCAGTCACCGGGGTGCTGGAAATTGCTCATGATGTAGGTCCAGCCGTTGATCTCATCGACGGCGTGCAGGCCGGTGGACTCGCCGCCTGCGGGGATGGACATGAGGCGCGCGAGTTGCCGGGTGTCCACGTCGTAGGCCCACAGGAAGTTGTTCACGTGCTGGCTGCTGTCCTCGCCGATGAACAGCGTGCGCAGCTTCTCCGAGAACTTGAGGTTGTCCGGGTTGGCCATCTTGTCGGGGTTGGCGGTGTTGCCCAGTGCGTCGGGCTTGAAGGTCTTGCCGTCGGTGTCGAGCAGGTCTTCGCCCAGCAGCAGCGGCGCGATGTCCACCGGCATCCAGTCGCTGGCGATGACGGCGCCCGCCGTGTCCTTGAGCCCGCCCTTGAGGTTCAGCGCCATGACGCCGCCCGCCTTGAGCTGCCTGGGCACTGAAATGCCGTTGCCCGGGACGTTGGTCTTGTCGCCGGCGACCATTGATTTCTCGATGTTCTGCAAGGCGGAGTACGCCACCTTGTCCCTGGCGTTGACGGTCGTGCCTTCCATCTTGCTGAAGCCCATGCTGGCGCCCACGAAGGCCGCGTAGCGGTGCGTTTCCAGGAAGGCGGCGGCCTTTTCCATGCCCGGCATGAGCTTGATCCACTCGGTCTTGCCGTTGGCGACGATCCTGGTGTAGCTGGCATCGGCAGGGTCGGCCGGCTTCACGTCCATGATGTCGGCCGGCTGGATGCCGCCATCGACCAGGGCACGGATTTCAGCGCTGGTGGCAGAGCCGAGCTTGATCCAGGTCAGCGCAGCCGCGGGGGAGCCGATCTTGGTGAAATCGGTGCCGCCGCCCACCTTGGCCACGTAGAGCGAGCCCGAGGACAGGTCTTTCTCCTTGTCGGCGACGAACACGAAATAAGCGCTGTTGGTGGCGTCGTCGCCCATCAGCGTGGTGCGCTGGTCGGGCATGACCTGCACCAGTTCGTGCGAGATGCGGCCCATACAGTAGTGCTTCTTGATGGAGGCGGTGCCGTCCACGTGGACGATCACTTCCGGCATGTGGCCGTAGTGGTAGGGGTTGGCCGTCGCCGCGTTGCCGTACAGGTGCAGGCTGAAATCGTTCATGCGGTTGTGGTCGCGATCCTGGAAGGCGTCGGGCTCGTATTCCTCGCTCGACAGGTGCGTGCCCCAGGGCGAGAGGCTGGCGCCGCAGGTGATCCACAGGCCGTTGACGGAGGACGTGTCCACGTTGTGGTACTTGACCAGCGAGAGCCTGCCGGTCTTCTCGTCCTGGTCCAGCGTGAGCACGGCGACCGGCGAGGGCAGCTTGCCGTACATGTCGGTCTTGCCGTCCTGCGCCCAGGTGGTGTATTCGAACTGCACCACGGCAAACACGGGCTTGCCCTTGACGCCCTCCACCTTGGCGCCGGGCACGGTGAGCAGCGAGGTGCCGTCGGGCGAGTCGGAGAAGAACTGGCGCTCCTGGCCGGGCACAGTAGTGTCGATCAGGGGCTGGTTGTGGATGTCGTAATAGCCGCCGGCCAGCAGCTTGCCGCCCTTGCCGTCGGCCACCATGTCGCCCGTGATGAAGAAGGGCTGGTAGGCCAGCGTGAAGGTCTGCGTGGAATCGTCGTCGTACGTGACCTTGAGCGCCGAGCCGACCGCCGTGGTGGCCATGGCGGGCGGATGGGCCAGCGTGGGCGCGGCCATGGACGTGAAGCTGGCGGACTTGAACGCGAGCGCGCCGCCGCTGTCGCCGCCGCCGCATGCGGCCAGCAGGCCGGCGGAGGAGGCTCCGGCGCCCAGGGGCAGCAGTGGCATGCTGGTCAGCAGTCGCAGCGTCTTGCGGCGGGTGATCAGGGGAGTGTGGGGCATGGGCTTTCCTGAAGGATGTGAAATGTCCGGCAAGGCCCGGCGCCGAAGGGTGCCGGGGCGCGCGGATGAAAAGAAAAGCAGCCGCGGCTGTTTTCTTCAACCTGATCCTAGGAAGCCGATGTGACGGGTGTATGACGGGCGGTTGACACGCAGGTGCCCGTGGGCGTGCCCGCCCGCGCACCGCCCGCGGCGCTTCAGTCGGGTGTGGCGTTGGTGGGCGCGTCGGGCGGCTCGAAGCAATCGCGAAAGCTGAACACCACCGAGCAGAAGAACATCGCGGCGAGCACGATGGCCGTGGTCACCAGCAGGCTCGTGATCATTCCCGTGCCCATGCCCAGCTCGCTCGCCACGGTGAGCACCAGGCTCACCACGATGCCGGTTGCCATGAACACGCCCGCCCAGCCCAGGCCGTAGACGGTGAACGCGCCGAGGTTGCGCAGGCAGGCGATGAGGCTGAAGAACATGGCCTTCAGGGGCGGCACGCCCCACCAGTGCACGAGGCCGGGCGCATGCCAGAACAGCAGCGACAGCGGCAGGTACAGGAGCACCGACAGCCACATCGCAGTTTCGAATTCCGGGGATTCGGCCATTTCCCGGGTCAACTGGGCCGTGCCCATGTACACGCGGGCGAATTCGCCGCCATCGATCAGCGCCGACAGCGCGAGCACCAGCAGAAAGCACCCGGCGTAGAGCAGCCCCAGCACCACCAGGTCGCGCGCGCGTTCGCGGCCGCTGCGCAGCGCCGCCATCAGCAGCGCCGGCACCGGCTGCTTGCCCAGGTGCGTTTGCGCGGCCGCCACCATCATCAGGAGCGTGATGAACGGGATCATCGCCAGCGCCAGCACCGTGCCCACGATGGGCAGCAGGGTCACCACCGAGATGCAGCCCATGCACAGGAAGAACAGCGCGGTGAGCGCCATGGGCTGGCGCCAGAACACGCGCGCGCCAAGGCGCACCCAGAGAAGGCCGGTGCGTGCGGGAACGAGTTGAAGTTTCATGCGAGGAAATCGGTCGGGGCGCGGCGACTGTAACCCAGCGCATCCGCCGGGGCCGCCTGTCGGCACTACAGCCGTATCGGATGCATCACGCGCTCGCGCAGCACGCGCTCGAAGTGCGTGGGGTCGTGAGGCTGGAGCATCTGGGCGTCGCGCGGCAGATAAAAATCCCACAGCCGCGAGATCCAGAAACGCAGAGCGCCCGCGCGCAGCATGGCGGCGAGCATGGGCCGCTCGTGCACGGTGAGCGGGCGCACGCGCTGGTAGGCCGCGAGCAGCGCGCCGAAGCGGGCCGCATCGTGCCGCCCCGTGCTCAGGTCGATGCACCAGTCGTTGAGCGCCACCGCAAGGTCGAAGAGCCAGGTGTCGACACCGGCGAAGTAGAAGTCGAAGATGCCCGTGAGCACTTCGCCGTCGAACATCACGTTGTCGCGAAACAGGTCGGCGTGCACCGGCCCGCGCGGCAGGGCCGCGTAGCCCGAGCTTTGCGCGACGTGGTTCTGGTAGGCCAGTTCGGCCTGCAGCAGCTGGGCCTGCGTGGCGTTCAGGTGCGGCAAGACCAGCGGGGTCGTGTCGTTCCACCACGCGAGGCCCCGCAGATTGGGCTGCTCGCGCTCGTAGTCCAGCCCGGCCAAGTGCATGCGCGCGAGCACGTTGCCCAGCGCCGCGCAATGCCGCTCGGTGGGCGCGAGCTGGCTGCTGCCCGCCAGGCGCGTGGCCAGCGCGGCCGGCTTGCCGGCCAGGGTGAAGAGGATGTCGCCCTGCGCGTCGCTCTGCGGGTCGGGCACCGGAATGCCCGCGTGCGCCAGATGCTTCATCAGGTGCAGGTAAAACGGCAGCTGCGCAGCCGTGAGGCGCTCGAACAGCGTGAGCACGTACTGCCCCTCGGTGCTGGTGAGGAAGTAGTTGGTGTTTTCGATGCCGCCCTGGATGCCGCGCAGCTCCACGAGCGAGCCCAGACGCAACTCACCCAGCAGGCGGCTGGCCTCGGCTTCGGAGACGGGCGTGAAAACGGCCATGGAACGGGCGCGGCGCAGCCGGACGGGTCGGGTGGCGCGGGCTCAGAAGTGGCCGAGGTTCCACACGCGCGCGCCATCGTTCGGGCGCACCTGGTAGGGGGGCACGTCGCCCCCGACCTTGGGTTGCACGGTGATGGACTTCGTTTCTCCGCCCACGCGCAACTCATCCACGCGGCTGCCTGCGTCTTCCACGACGATGCGCTCGATGCGCTGGCCGTGGTCTCTCTCCACTTGCTCTTGTTGCGGGAGCTGGTTGCCCTTGTCGGACGCCGGTCTGGAAGCGTTTTGAGCAGAATTCTGCGCCAGCACCACGGTGCTGGCGAGAGTGGCGAGGGCAAGAAGGAGAAGGGCGCGCATGGTGACAGCGATTGTAGGCGGCGCCGCCGCCCTCAGCGTCCGGCCGCCTCGTCGTCCACCGCCCGGCGCACGACCTGGTAAAAAGCCTCGCGCTCGGCCTTGAATTCGGCGCCGCTGGCGCTGGGCCAGTCGGCGTTGGTGGCAATCACGAGCTGGCGCGCCGGGTCGATGAAGATGCCCTGGCCGAAGATGCCGCGCGCGGCAAAACTGCCGTCGTCGTACGTCCACCACTGGTAGCCGTAGCCGTGACCGGGGTCGCCGATGTCGGCCTGTCTGGTGGTGGCGGCGCGCAGCCAGCCGTCGGGCACGATGCTCTGGCCCTGGATCATCGCGCCCTCCAGGATGAACTGCCCCATGCGCGCAAAGTCACGCGAGGCCGCCTGCAGGCAGCAGCCGCTGATTTCCTTGCCGGTTTTCGACAGCAGCCAGGTGGCCTGCTGCTGCATGCCCGCGGGCTGCCAGATTTTCTCCTGCAGGTATTGCGCCAGCGGCTTCTTGATTGCCGCCATGAGCATCACGCCCACGAGGTTGGTCTCGCCCGTGCTGTAGTTCCAGCGCTCGCCGGGCGGCGCGGCGCGCGGGAGCTTGCGCATATAGCTCACGAGCGCGTCGACGCCGGGTTCGGGCACGTGGTTGTTGAAGCGCGCGACGTCGGAATGGGGGTCGCCGTAGTCCTCGTTCCACTTGACGCCCGAGGTCATGGTGAGCAACTGCCTCACGGTCACGTCGTCGTAGGCCGAGCCCTTCATGTCGGTGAGGTAGTCGCTCACCTTGTCGTCCATGCTCTTGATCAGGCCGTCCTTGAGCGCCGCGCCCACCAGCGTGGAGGTGAAGGACTTGGCCACCGAAAAACTCGTCCAGCGGCCGTTGGCGTCAAAGCCCAGGCCGTAGCGCTCCAGGCGCAGCTTGCCGTCCTGCAGGATCAGCACGGCGGCGCTGTGCTGGTGCGCCATGTAGGCATCGAGGTCGAAGTCGAGCTTGAGCGGCTTGCCCTCGGGCAGCGGCCGCGGCGTGGCCGAGGGCTGGACCGTGTGCCACTTGGCAAGCAGCGAAATGCGGTCCAGCGCCCGGAAGGCCGCGTCGCGCTGCGCCTGGTTCCAGAACAGCAGATCGCGGTTGGTCGGAAAGGTCTTGAGCAGACCGCGGGTCTCCTTGTCCAGACTGAACCAGCCGATCGTCCCGGCGACGAGGATGAGGGCTAGCAGCGCCAGCAGGATGCGTTTGAGGGTCTTCATGAAGTCTCCGTGCAAGTGTCGATCGTAAAAGTTTCCATAGGCACAATCCGCGCATGAGTGACACCCCGCTTTTGCTGCTGGTCGATGGCTCCAGCTACCTGTACCGCGCCTACCACGCCATGCCCGATCTGCGCGCCGTGCCCGGCGACCCGGCGAGCCCGCCCACGGGCGCGATCCGCGGCATGATCAACATGCTGCACGCGCTGAAAAAAGAGCACGCCGCCACCTACGCCGCCTGCGTGTTCGACGCGCACGGCCCGACCTTTCGCGACGGCATCTACCCCGAGTACAAGGCCAACCGCTCACCCATGCCCGACGACCTGCGCGCGCAGATCGAGCCCATCCACGAGGTGGTGCGCCTCTTGGGCTGGCCGGTGCTGAGCGTGCCGGATGTGGAAGCCGATGACGTGATCGCGACGCTGGCCACGCAGGCGGCGGCGCAGGGCATGCAGGTCATCGTCTCCAGCGGCGACAAGGACCTGAGCCAGCTCGTGAACGAACACGTCACCATCATCGACACCATGAACGGCAAGCGCCGCGACGTGGCTGGGGTGACGAGCGAGTTCGGCGTGCCGCCGCAGCTCATGATCGACTTCCAGACGCTGGTGGGCGACGCGGTGGACAACGTGCCCGGCGTCACCAAGGTGGGCCCCAAGACTGCGGCCAAATGGCTGCTGGAGTACGGCTCGCTCGACGCGCTGGTGGCGCGCGCGGGCGAGATCAAGGGGGCTGCAGGCGAGAATTTGCGCGCCGCGCTCGATTGGCTGCCCACGGGCAGACGTCTCGTGACCATGCGTACCGACTGTGACCTGACGCGTGACGTGCCCAGTCTGCCCGCTTTTGATTCGATAGCTGTTGGCGCAGAACAGACGGGAGGTTTAAGGCATTTTTACTCAAAATTCGGTTTCAAGAGCCTGGCGCGCCAGCTCGACGCCGAGGCGGCGCCCGCGCCGGCGGCGGGCGATCTGTTCGCCGACGAACAGGCCAGCCACGAGGGGACGCAGGCGCAGCAACGCGATGTGGACTACGACGTGGTGCTGACCTGGGAGGAACTCGACGCCTGGATCGCCAGGCTCATGGCCGCGCCGCTCGTCGCCTTCGATACCGAGACCACCTCGCTCGATGAGCAGCAGGCGCGGCTCGTGGGCATCAGCTTCAGCGTGGAGCCGGGCGCCGCCGCCTACGTGCCGCTGGCGCATGAGGGCGTGGACGTGCCACCGCAGCTGCCGCTGGCCGAGGTGCTGCAGCGCCTCAAGCCCTGGCTGGAAGATGCGGCACGCCAGAAGCTGGGCCAGCACATCAAGTACGACCGTCACGTGATGGCCAACCACGGCATCACCGTGCGCGGCTACGCGCACGACACCATGCTGCAAAGCTATGTGCTGGAGGTGACCAAGCCGCACAACCTCACGAGCCTGGCCGAGCGCCACACCGGACGCACCGGCCTCAGCTACGAAGACCTGTGCGGCAAGGGCGCCAGGCAGATTCCGTTTGCGCAGGTGCCGGTGGCCCAGGCCGCCGCCTATTCGTGCGAGGACTCGGACCAGACGCTGGACGTGCACCGCGTGCTCTGGCCGAAGATCCAGGCCAGCGACAAGCTGCGCGCGATCTACGAGCTGGAGATCGCCAGCAGCGAGACGCTGTTTCGCATGGAGAGGAACGGCGTGCTGATCGACGCCGCCCGGCTCGCGCGCCAGAGCCATGAGCTGGGCCTGCGCATCACCGCGCTGGAGCAGGAGGCGTACCTGCTCGCGGGCCAGCCGTTCAACCTCGGCTCGCCCAAGCAGCTCGGCGAGATCTTTTTCGACAAGCTCGGCATGCCGGTCGTCAAGAAGACCGCCACCGGCGCGCGCTCCACCGACGAGGAAGTGCTGGAAAAGCTCGCCGAGGACTATCCGCTGCCGGCCAGGCTGCTCGAGCACCGGGGCCTGTCCAAGCTCAAGAGCACCTACACCGACAAGCTCGCCGCGCTGGCCGATCCCACCGGCCGCGTGCACACGCACTTCGCGCAGGCCGTGGCCGTCACCGGGCGGCTTTCCAGCAACGACCCGAATCTGCAGAACATCCCTGTGCGCACGGCCGAGGGCCGGCGCATCCGCGAGGCCTTCATCGCGCCGCCGGGGCGTGTCATCGCCAGTTGCGACTACAGCCAGATCGAGCTGCGCATCATGGCGCACCTGAGCGGCGACGAGGCGCTGCTCAAGGCCTTTCACGACGGCGTGGACGTGCACCGCGCCACCGCGGCCGAGGTCTTCGGCGTGGCGGTCGACGAGGTCACGAGCGAGCAGCGGCGCTACGCCAAGGTGATCAACTTCGGGTTGATCTACGGCATGAGCAGCTACGGCCTGGCGAAGAACCTCGGCATCGACGCGCAGGCGGCGAAAAACTACATCGACCGCTACTTCCAGCGCTACCCGGGCGTCAAGCGCTACATGGACGAGACGGTGGCGCTCGCGCACCATCAGGGCTATGTGGAGACGGTGTTCGGCCGGCGCCTTTACCTGCCCGAGATCAACGGCGGCAGCGGCCCGCGCAAGAAGGCCGCCGAGCGCGCCGCGATCAACGCGCCGATGCAGGGCACGGCCGCCGACCTCATCAAGAAGGCGATGGTCGCGGTGCAGGCGCGGCTGGACGCACAAAAGCCCGAGGTGCTGATGATTTTGCAGGTGCACGACGAGCTCGTGTTCGAACTGCCCGAGCGCGACGCCGACTGGGTGCGCGCCGAGGTGCCGCGTCTGATGGCAGGCGTGGCCGATCTGGCCGTGCCGCTCATCGCCGAGGTGGGCGTGGGCGCCAATTGGGAAGAGGCGCACTGAGCCCATGTGCCACCGCGGCCGCCGTCAGCCGATTCTTGCGAGCGCAGGCAGAATATCCATTGGAAACCCTCGCCATGGACGCGGTGATTTCCGCGATCAACAACCCCAGGAGGTGAATCATGAAGGTCCTGCATACGGTATCGATTGCCCTGTTCTCGGCGGCCACGCTGGCGTTTGTCGCAGGCTGCTCGGTGGCGCGCAACCAGGAAACGGTGGGCCAGTACGTCGACGGCAGCGCCGTGACGGCGCAGGTCAAGGCCAAGCTGGCCGAAGACCAGCGCACCTCGGCCCTGAACATCAACGTCAAGACCATAGACGGCGGCGTGGTGCAGCTCTCGGGTTTCGCCAAGTCGCAACAGGAAAAGGACGTGGCGAGCCAGATCGCGCGCAGCGTCAAGGACGTGAACTCGGTGCACAACAACCTGATCGTCAAACCCTGATGCCCGGCGTGGCGGTCACGGTGCGCCTGCGTGCATGGATGAATTGAGCGGCAAGGCCCACCCTCCGGCGGGCGTGAGGTTCAGTCGCCTCACGCCCGCCGTGCGCATGGGGCTGTCGATTGCGGTGGCCACGGGCCTGTACGGCATTTCGTTCGGCGCGCTGGCGGTGGCCGCAGGCCTGAGCGTGGGGCAGGCGATGGTGCTCAGCCTGCTGATGTTCACCGGCGGTTCGCAGTTCGCCTTCATCGGCGTGGTGGCGGGCGGTGGCAGCGCGGGAGCCGCCGTGGGCGCGGCCAGCCTGCTGGGCGTGCGCAATGCCGTCTATGGCGTGCAGATGAATCATCTCTTTTTGCCGCGCGGCTGGCGCAAGGCGCTGATGGCGCAGCTCACCATCGATGAATCGGCCGCGACGACGCTGAGCCAGGACGAGGCCGTCGAGCAGCGCCGGGGCTTCTGGACGGCGGGCGTGGGTGTGTTCGTGCTCTGGAACGCCTTCACGCTCGTGGGTGCGGTGCTCGGCGATGCGCTGGGCGACGCGCGGCAGTGGGGGCTCGATGGCGCGGCGGTGGCGGCGTTTCTGGGGCTGCTGTGGCCGCGCCTGAAGGGGCGCGAGCCCGTGGCGCTCGCCCTGGCGGCGGGCCTGGTGACGGCGGCCGCCATTCCCTGGGTGGCTCCGGGCGTGCCGATTCTGCTGGCCGCCGCGCTCGGTGCGGCCTGGGGCTGGTGGGGGCACGCGCGATGACGCTCTGGCAGGCCATCGCCCTCGCGGGGCTGATCGCGTTCGCCACCAAACTCGCCGGTTACGCCGTGCCCGCGCGCTGGCTGCAGAACCCGCGCATGCACCGCGTGGCCGGAGCGCTCACGGTGGCGCTGCTGGCCTCGCTCACGGTGATGAACACTTTTGCCGCGGGCACCGCGCTGAGCCTGGATGCGCGCCTGGCCGCGCTGGTCGTGGCGGCGCTGGCGCTGTGGGTGCGGGCACCGTTTCTGCTGGTGGTGGTCTTGGGGGCGCTGGCGTCGGCGCTGGTACGCTGGTGGGCATGAACCGGTTTGACCTGGAACGAAGGAGTGCCCGTGAATTACCCTCTGGTGGCCGATGAACTCGAAGTCTTCCAGCGCCTGCTGCCCGAGCCCGGCACGCGCGTGATCGAGCTCGGTTGCGGCGCGGCCCCGCTGGCCCGGCGCCTGCTGCAGGCGCATCCCGGCATGCGCTACGTGGGCCTGGAAGTCGACCGCGTGCAGATGGCGCGCAACCTGCAGGACGTACCCGAGCGCATGCGCTTCGTCGAAGCGGGGGCGCAGCAGATCCCGGAGAAAGCGGCGCAGTTCGATCTGGCGCTGATGCTCAAGTCGCTGCACCATGTGCCCATGGCGCTGATGGACCAGGCGCTGGCCGAGGTGGCGCGCGTGCTGCGCCCGGGCGGGCATCTCTACGTTTCGGAGCCGGTGTACGGCGGCGCGTTCAACGAGGTGATCAAGATCTACAACGACGAAGGCGTGGTGCGCGCGGCGGCGCAGGCGGCGCTCGATCGCGCCCTGGCGGCAGCGGCATCCCCGTGGACGCAGGTGGCCGAGGAGTGCTTTGCCACGCAGGTGCACTACGCCGACTTCGCCGAGTTTGAGCGACGCATGATGCATCCCACGTTTGCCGAGCACCACATCACCGATGCGCTGCGCGCCCGCACGGCGGCCGCGTTCGCACCGCACTGCGCGGCGGACGGCGCCACGTTCGAGCGGCCCATGCATGTGCGGTTGCTGCGGCGCGCGGCATGAACGGCTTTTGACCCCTTGGCGGCGCGGGGCCGCGCAATTTGGTAACGTGTGCGCTCCGATGGCAGGAGCCGAGCGCCGTGCCGCGCACCAAGGAGAGATGCATGCTGCAGGACAACCTCAAGAACGATCTCATGGCCTTGTTGCCCTCGGGTGGCGCGGCGAGCAGGCGCCGGGCGCTGGGCCTGATGCTGGGCGCGGGCTATGCCGCCGCGGCCGCACCCATCATGGCGCAGACCGCGATCGAAACCCCAAGCACGGGCCTGGAGGTGGGCGAGGTCAGCTACCCCTCGGGCGACTTCCAGGTGCATGCCTACCGCGCCGCGCCCAAGGGCAAGACGGGTCTGCCGGTGATCCTCGTTGTCTCGGAGATTTTTGGCGTGCACGAATACATCGCCGATGTCTGCAGGCGCCTGGCGCACGCGGGCTATCTGGCCGTCGCGCCCGACCTGTTCGAGCGCCAGGGCGACCCCATGGCCTACGGCGAGCTGGCCAAGCTCATGAGCGAGGTGATCGCCAAGGTGCCGGACGCGCAGGTGATGCGCGATCTGGATGCCACGGTGGCCTGGGCCGGGGCGCATGGCGGCGACGCGAAGAAGGTGGGCATCACCGGCTTCTGCTGGGGCGGGCGTATCACCTGGCTGTATGCGGCGCATGCGCGGGTGTTGGCCGCCGTGGCCTGGTATGGGCGCCTGGCGGGGCAGAACACGGCCTTGCAGCCCCAGCAGCCGCTGGCGCTGGCCGCGCAGGTCAAGGCGCCGGTGCTGGGCCTGTACGGCGGCAAGGACGAGAGCATCCCCGCGGCGAGCATCGACGAGATGAAGGCGCTGCTGGCCAAGGCGGGCGCGCCGGCCAACACCTCGCAGTTCGTGGTTTATCCTGACGCCCCCCATGCTTTTCACGCCGACTACCGCGCGAGCTATCGCAAGGAAGCGGCCGAGGATGGCTGGAAGCGTGCCCTCGCGTGGTTCAAGCAACACGGGCTGGGTTGAATAACAGGTAGATCGGGCGCTAGCCAAGTAATGGCGTGCGTTGACAGCAATGATTTTGATAGTAATCATCGGCGCCACGCTGGCAGCCGGTATCGGCAGCGTGTGGCTGGCGGCGATGCTGCTGCTTCTGGGCATGGGCGGGCGCTGGCGCGTGGGGCCGCAGCATTTGCTGAGCCTGGCGGCGGGCGCGCTGCTTTCGACCGCCTTCATGGCGGTGCTGCCCGAGGCCTTCGAGGACCATCCCGCGCAGCCGCTCTTCGCCACGCTGCTGCTCGGGCTGGTGTTCTTTTTCATCCTGGAGAAGGCCGAGCTCTGGCACCACGGTCACGAGCACGGCGCGCATGCCGATGTCACGGGACAGGAACCGCCCCCCGACGATGACCATGACCACCACCACCACGGGCATGGCCGCGGCGGCTGGGCGCTGATCGCGGGCGACAGCCTGCACTGCTTTGGCGATGGCGTGATGATCGCCTCGACCTTTGTCGCCGATGTGCGCCTGGGGATCGTGGCGGCGCTCTCGGTGCTGGCGCACGAGGTGCCGCACCACGTGGGCGACCTGGTGGTGCTGCGCCGGGGCAAGCGCCGTGCCGCGCTGCTCAAGGTCTCGCTCGCGGGCGCGGCCACCAGCCTGGGCGGGGTGGCGGGCTATTTCATCGTCGGCCACTGGGAGGGGCTGCTGCCGTACTTCCTCGCGGTTGCGGCCAGCAGCTTCATCTATGTGGCGCTGGCGGACCTGATTCCGCAACTGCAGCGGCGCATGTCGGCCGTGCAGGCGCTGGTGCAGATCCTCTGGCTGCTGGGCGGCATGGGCGCGGTGATGCTGGTCAGCACGCTGGCGCACCACACGCACTGAACTCACGCACGCAATTACTCGCTTTGCAATAGTTCGCGCACGGCCGCGACCTGACGGCGCGAAACGGGCAGCAGTTCGGTCGTTCCCGACAGGCGCACCGCCCAGCCATCGCCCTCTTCGAGTTCAGGGTGGCGCTCCAGCGCACGCAGCGCATGGCGCGCCACCAGGGCGTTGCGGTGGATGCGCACGAAGGCCTGCGGGTGGTGCTCGTGCAGTTCGCTCAGCGAACCATCGAGCACATAGCTGCGCGCAATGGTTCTGAGCGTGAGGTATTTGAGCTCGGCGCGCACGTACAGCACCTCGGCCAGGGGGATGCGTTCGGTGCGCCCCTGGTCCTGCACCAGCAGGCACGGCCCGTCGACGGCGGGCGCGGTCGCCGCCGGGGTGTGGCGCCGCTGCGCTCTGGCAAGCGCCTGCTGCAGACGCTCGCGGCGCACCGGCTTGGTCAGATAGTCGGCCGCGTCCAGCTCGAAGGCCGAGAGCGCATGTTCGGCGTGCGCCGTCACGAAGATGATTTCGGGTGGGTTCGCCAGGCGCCGGATCTGGTGGGCGAGGGCCATGCCGTCGATGCCGGGCATGTGGATGTCCAGCAGCACCACGTCGAAGGCCGGCGGCTGCGTGAGCAGCGCCAGCGCTTCGCCTGCGTGCGAGGCCTGGGCCGCCTGGTGGCGCGCATCGCATTCGGCCAGCAACGTCTGCAGGCGTTTGCGTGCCAGCGGCTCGTCGTCGACGATGAGGATGCGCATGGCGGCGCCCATCATGCGGCGGGCACCGAGAGGCGCACGCGGTAGCGGCCGTCCTGCGCGCCGGCGCTGAAGTCGCATTCCACGTCGTGGAGGAGCTTCAGGCGCGCGCGCACATTCTTGATCGCGATGCCGTTGCCCGCCGTGGCGGGCTCGCTCGCCAGCGCCCTGGGCGGCAGGGAATTGGTGATGGTGACGGCCACGCGCGCGCCGCGCCGTTCGGTGCGCACCTCGATGAGCGCCGTGAGCGGCGAGGGCTCCACACCGTGCTTGACCGCGTTTTCCACCAGCGGCTGCAGCAAGAGCGGCGGCACGCGCGCGCCGCCCGCGCGCTCGTCGAGCTGCCACGCCACCTGCATGCGCTCGCCGAAGCGGATCTGCTCGATCGCCAGGTAGTGGCGCGCCAGCTGCACCTCCTCGGCCAGGCTGGCGCTCTCGCCCTGCTCCAGCAGCGCGTGGCGAAACAGGTCGCTCAGGTCTTCGAGCAGCGTCTCGGCCTTGGCCGGATCCTCGCGCACCAGCGCGATCGCGCTGTTGAGGCTGTTGAAGAGAAAGTGAGGGCGGATGCGCGCCTGCAATTCCGTCAGGCGCGCCGTCGTCGCCGCCGGGGTGCGGGCGCGCGCGCGCAGCACCAGCGCGGCCACCAGCAGTGCCGACAGCAGCGCGCCGCTGGCGGCGCTGGCGATCCACGGCGGCTCGCCGCCATCGGGCACCACCAGCATGAGCAGCGCGCAGGCGAGCACGCCCGCGAGCACGCCCAGCACCACGCCTGCCGTGCATTGCAGCGCGATGCGCGCGTTTTTCAGCAGGTGCTTGAGGCTGCATGCCGCCAGCAGCCAGGCGAGCGTGGCAGGCAGCGCGCCGCCGGTGAGCAGCGCCACGCGCCCCAGCCATTGCGTGGGCGTGGCGGCCATGAAGAGCGCAGCCACGCCCAGCACCAGTTCCACGAACAGCACCGCGCGCAGCACCACGCCCGCGTGGCAGGCGTCGAAGATCAGCGCATCGGTGCTCGTGCTCCCTCGGGCGGCGGCCGATAGAATTTGCGGCTTTGTCATTGCTGGTACCGTGACCCTCCCGGTGCCGATTATTGCCGCCATGTCCGACCAGCCCACCACCCCTTCCCACGATCAGCTTGCGAGCAAGGCCCAGGCGTGGTCGGCGCTGTTTTCCGAACCCATGAGCGATCTCGTCAAGCGCTACACCGCCAGCGTCTTTTTCGACCAGCGCCTGTGGCGGGTGGACATCGCCGGGAGCCTGGCACACGCCGAGATGCTGGCGGCGCAAGGGATCATCGCGGCGCAGGACTACGCAGCCATCCAGAAGGGCATGGCCCAGATCACGCAGGAAATCGAGGCCGGGCAGTTCGACTGGCAGCTCGACCTGGAAGACGTGCACCTGAACATCGAGGCGCGCCTGACGCAGCTCGTGGGCGATGCCGGCAAGCGCTTGCACACCGGGCGCAGCCGCAACGACCAGGTGGCCACCGACGTGCGCCTGTGGCTGCGCGGCGAGATCGACCTGATCGAGAGCCTGCTGCGCGCGCTGCAGACAGCGCTGGTCGAGGTGGCGGAAAAGAACGTGGAGGTGATCCTGCCCGGCTTCACGCACCTGCAGGTGGCGCAGCCCGTGAGCTTTGCGCACCATCTGCTCGCCTACGTGGAGATGTTCGCGCGCGACGAGGCGCGCATGCTCGACGTGCGCCGCCGCGTGAACGTGCTGCCGCTGGGCAGCGCGGCGCTCGCGGGCACCACCTACCCGTTGGACCGCGAGCGCGTGGCGCGCACGCTCGCCATGGAAGGCGTGTGCCAGAACAGCCTGGACGGCGTCTCCGACCGCGACTTCGCGATCGAGTTTTGCGCCGCCGCCAGCCTGGTGATGCTGCACGTCTCGCGCCTGTCGGAAGAGCTGGTGCTGTGGATGAACCAGAGCGTGGGCTTCATCCGCATCGCCGACCGCTTCACCACCGGCTCATCCATCATGCCGCAGAAGAAGAACCCCGACGTGCCGGAACTCGCGCGCGGCAAGACCGGCCGCGTCGTCGGCCACCTGATGGGCCTCATCACGCTGATGAAGGGCCAGCCGCTGGCCTACAACAAGGACAACCAGGAAGACAAGGAGCCGCTGTTCGACACCGTCGACACGCTCAAGGACACGCTGCGCATCTTCGCCGAGATGATCGGCGGGCAGGTGAACCCCGCCACCGGCGCGAAGGAGGGCGGCATCACGGTGAATGCCCAGGCCATGCGCGCGGCGGCGATGAAGGGCTACGCCACGGCCACCGATCTGGCGGACTATCTCGTCAAGAAGGGCCTGCCGTTTCGCGACGCGCACGAGACCGTCGCGCATGCGGTCAAGGCCGCGCAGGCCCAGGGCGTGGATCTGTCGCAGCTGCCGCTGGCCACGCTGCAGGGTTTCAATTCGTCGATCGAGGCCGATGTGTTCGACGTGCTCAGTCTCGAAGGCTCGCTCGGTGCCCGCAAGACGCTGGGCGGCACGGCGCCCGTGCAGGTGCGCGCGCAGATCGCACGCCACCGCGCGCGTCTGGTAAGCCCTTGAAAAGCATAGCTGTCAGCGCTCTACAGTATTTAAATTCGAATATAAATCTACTTGAACCCGTTTACTGAAAAGCGTCATCAGCTCCTTAATTCATATTCCCCCGATCCAGGAGACTTTCATGCATCTGACCCGTCGCCACCTTCTGGCCGCCGCCGCGGCCCTCGGCAGTCTGCCCGCCTGGGCCAGTGACAGCAAGCCGCTGCGCGTGCTCGTCGGCTTTCCTCCCGGCGGCGGCACCGATGCCATCGCGCGCCTGCTGGCCGACAAGCTCAAGGATCTGCTGGGTCGCGCCGTGGTGGTGGAAAACCGCGCCGGCGCGGGCGGGCAGCTGGCCGCGCAGACGCTCAAGAACGCCGAGCCGGATGGCTCTACCGTCTTCATCACGCACGACCACACCATCTCCATCCTGCCGCAGGTGGTGAAGAACCCGGGGTTCGATCCCGACAAGGACTTTGTCGCCGTGGGCGGTTTCGCCTCCTTCGTCAACTGCTTCGCCGTCTCGGGCGGCACGCCCGCGAAGAGTTTCGACGGGTACGTGCAGTGGGTGAAGACGAAGAACGAGGGCAAGAGCGCCGTGGGCATCCCGGCGCCCGCGTCCACGCCCGAGTTTCTCGTCAAGCTGATCGGCGAGCGCTACCAGCTCGACCTCGTGGCCGCGCCCTACCGCGGCAGCGCCCCCCTGATTGCCGACATGCTGGGCAACCAGATCCCGGCGGGCATAGGCTCGGTGCCGGATTTCATCGAGAACCACCGCGCGGGCAAGCTGCGCGTGGTGGCGGTGCTGGGCACGAAGCGCCAGGCGCAGCTGCCCGATGTGCCGACGTTCGACGAGCTCGGCGTCAAGGGTTTCGAGGACCTGCCCTACTACGGTTTCTTCGCCCCCAAGGGCACGCCCGCCGCGTTCATCCAGCAGTTTTCCGGGGCGCTGGCCAAGGTGGTGCAGATGCCCGACGTGAAGCAGCAGCTCACCACCATGGGGCTGACGATCGATGCGATGACGCCAGCGCAGCTCAGCCAGCGCGAGCATGCCTACACAGCGGCGTGGAAGCGCATCATCGGCGAGAGCGGCTTCAAACCGCAGTGATTCTTCGGGCGGGCCGGGCCGGCTCGGTCCGGTCGTCCAGCCAGCGCTGGAGCGCCTCGATCGGCAGTGGCCGACTGAACAGGTAGCCCTGATAGGTGCGGCAGCCGTTCTCCAGCAGAAAGGCCTGCTGCTCGGGGGTTTCCACGCCTTCGGCGATGGCCTGCAGGCCCAGGCTGTCGGCCAGCGCCACCACCATGCGCGCGATGGCCGCGTCGTTGCTGTCCACGAGCACGTCGCGCACGAAGCTCTGGTCGATCTTGAGCTGATCGAGCGGCAGGCGCTTGAGGTAGGCGAGCGACGAATAACCCGTGCCGAAGTCGTCGAGCGAGAAGCCCACGCCATGGTTCTTGAGCGCCTGCATCTTCTCGATCACGGCCTCGATGTTCTCGATCAGCAGGCTTTCGGTGATCTCCAGCTTCAGCCGCGTGGCGGGCGCCCCCGTGGCGCGCAGGATGCCCAGCACCTGCTGGACGAAGTCCGCGTGGTGAAACTGGCGCGCGCTCACGTTCACCGCGATCGACAGGCCCGCCGTCGCGTGGGTCCGCGCCCACGTGGTCAGCTGGTGGCAGGCGGCTTCCAGCATGTGCTGGCCCAGCGGCACGATGAGTCCGGTTTCCTCGGCCAGGGCGATGAATTCGCCGGGCGCGACGAGGCTGCCGTCCGGCTTGCGCCAGCGCACCAGCGCCTCCACGCCGATCACGGCGCCCGTCTGATCGATCTGCGGCTGGTAGTAGGGCAGGAATTCCCCACGCTGCAGGCCGTCACGCATGGCGCGCTCCAGCGCTGTACGGGCGTCGACGGCCGATTGCATCTGCGGGTCGAAGAACGAGAGCGTGTTGCGCCCCGAGGCCTTGGCGCGGTACATCGCCATGTCCGCCTGCTTGAGCAGCTGCGCGACCGAGGTGGGCGTGGCGCCAAACAGCGCCACGCCCATGCTGGCGCTGTGGTGGTGCGACTGGCCGGCGAGCTCATAGGGCTGCTCCAGCGTGCGCAGCAGGCGGGTGCCCAGTGTCTTGATCTCGGAGACGAGTTGCGTGGTCTGGATCGACAAACCTTCGACGAGGACGACGAATTCGTCTCCGCTCATGCGCGCCACGGTATCGCCCTCGTGCACGCAGCTGGCGAGCCGCTGGCCGATCTGCTTGAGCAGCAGGTCGCCCACGTCGTGGCCGCGCGTGTCGTTGAGCGCCTTGAAGTTGTCCACGTCGATCAACAGCACTGCACCGCCCGTGCGGTTGCGCAGGCCGCTCACCAGCGCGTGCTCCAGCCGGTCGCCGAGCAGGCGCCGGTTGGGCAGGCCCGTGAGCGGGTCGTTGAAGGCGAGCTGCTGGATGCGTTCCTCGTTCTGCTTTTTCTGGGAAAGATCGGAGAAGGCCACGACATAGTGCGTTGGAGCCCCCAGGGAATCGCGCACCGCGGCCACCGAAAGCCATGTGGGATAGATTTCCCCGCCCTTGCGCTGGCCCGGGGCTTCGCCCTGCCAGCTGCCGTCGCGGTCGACATGCTGCTTCATGCGGATGAAAAACCCGCCGGATTTGTCGTGGTCCTCCAGCAAGGGCATGGGGTGCCCGACCGCATCGTCGCGCGTGTGCCCGGAGATGGTGGTGAAGGCCTGGTTGATCGTCAGCACGGTGCCGTCCGCCCTGAGGACGGCCATGCCTTCGCTGCTGTTGTCGAACACGGTTGCGTTCAGGCGCAGTTCGTCTTCCAGGCGCTTGCGCTCGGTGATGTCGATCATCACGCCGACGATGCCGCCCACCTTGCCGTCCAGATCGGTGAAGGTCGCCTTGTGAAACTGCACCTGGTGCACCGATCCGTCGCCGTAATGCACCGTGCCCTCGTAGCTGCGCCGCCCCGGCTCGCTCAACAGCTCGCGATCCGCGGTCGCGTTGTACGCCGTGAGTATGTTCGGCTCGACCTCCTCCAGCCTCTTGCCGATCACCTGCTCGATCGGCTTGCCCAGCACGAGCTCGAACGCCGGGTTGGCGCCGAGATAGCGCGCCTGCGTATCCTTGTAGAAGATCGGCGTGGGAATGGCTTCGAGCAGCTGGCGCAGAAAACTGAGTTGTCCGCGCAGCGCCTCGGTGCGCTCGCGCACCTGGCGTTCCATCTCGGCGTTGGCGCGCTCCAGCGCCGCCGTGCGTTCCTGCAGCAGGCGCTGGGTGCGCCGGCGCTGGGTGATGTCCATGCCCGTGCCGTGGTAGCCGAGAAAGCGCCCCTGCGCGTCAAAGCGCGGCGCGCCGCTGACCGACAGGTAGCTGGTGCTGCCGTCGGGCGCGACCAGGCCGTACTCGAAATTGCGGAAGGTCTCGTGGCGCTCGTGCTGGGCGATGTGCTCGGCCAACTGCTCCTTGCTCACGCCGAGGAGCGGGTGCTCCCAGCGGCGCTTGGCCATGAAATACCCGGGCGTGATCCTGAGCTTGGTGTAGATGTCGCCGTAGACGTGGGTGATGCGGAACTCTTCGTCGGACTCCCAGAACCAGTCCGACGACAGCCGGGTGTAGGTGTCCAGCGTCTGCGTGCGCTCGCGCACCAGGTTTTCGGCGTCCTCGCGGGCCGTGCGCAGCGCCAGCAGGGCGCGGTGGTGTTCGGTGATGTCGGTGTAGGAGGAAACCGCGCCGCCGCCGGGCAGCGGCCGGTCGGCCACGGCGATGATCTGCCCGTCTGGCGTTTCAAACTGGAAGTCGTTGTTCTTGCCCTCGCGCAGGCGCTGCACGCGCTCTTGCAGGCGCTGGCGGACCTGCGCGTCGTCAATGCCCGCCCGGTTCAGGAAGTGCAGCACCATCGCCTGCATCGTCTGGCCACGGCAGGATCGCTCGCCGGGCCAGCCCGCCAGCTCCAGGTAGCGTTGGTTCCACACCACGAGCCGCAGGTTTTCGTCGAAGAGCGACACGCCTTCGTCGATGTGTTCGATCGCCTGGTGCAGCCGCGCGAGGCTGAAGCTCACGGTGGTGGTCGCGTGGTGCAGCAGTTCGCTCAGATTGGCCGCTGGCGCGGCGGCGGGCGGGGGTGGCAGCGGATGGCGCGGGTGCCCCGCTTGCGCGGTCTGCAGCAGCGATATGACGCAAAAGCGCACGATGCGCACCAGCGGCCTGACCACCGGCAGCGGGCCGGCCATGGTGAAGCACGTCAGGCGTTCGCCGTTGATGTCGATGGGCGTCAGCATGCCTTCGAGCATCACGTCCGAGTGCGCGGCCTCCTCGCTGCTGACGCTGCATTCGCCCAGTTCGCCGCGCATGATGCGCAGCGCCCGCGGGTGAACCTGCCCGATGCGCGCCCGCTCGCTGGAGGCGATGATGCGCCCGGTGTGATCCATGAAATTGCACACCAGCGACAACTCGGCGTGCAGCATGTCGCACAAATCCTGGCCGAATTGAATGTCGAAAGGCGTGGACATGAAATGTTACGGGGGTTCGTTGGCGCTGCACAATGACACGACTGCAACAAACTCGCAAGTCGGGTTTGCCTCAACAATACGGCGGTTTTGTATTTCGTGCTGCCTTCAAGAGAGGACGGAGGGGACATGCTACAAAAACAAGCGCTGATCGGCGCCGGGCTCGCTGGTCTGCTGGCGCTTGGCGCGGGCAGCGCGCAGGCGCTTGGCGTCGTCAGCGTGTCCCCGCGCGGCGAGGTGGCGCAGGTGCGGCAGGTGGTGGTCAAGTTCGATGCGCCCGCGGTGAATTTTGGCGACCCCAAGGCCCCGGCGCCGTATGCCGTGCAATGCAACGATGCGCAGGCCGCCCGGGGACAGGCGCGCTGGCTCAGCGACCGCGAGTGGGTCTGGGACTTCACGCAGGATCTGCCGCCGGGTGTGCGCTGCGAGATCACGCCGCGCGCTCAATTCAAGTCCGCCTCCGGCGCTGCCTGGTCGAAGCCAACCGCTTACAAGTTCAATACCGGCGGCCCCATCGTGCAGGACACCTGGCCGCGGACCTGGGGCGCGATCGAAGAGGGGCAGTACTTCATCCTCAGGCTCAGCGGCGCGGCCACGGCGCAGAGCGTGCTCGAGCACGTCTGGTGCGATCTGGACGGCGTGGGCGAGCGCGTGCCGGTGCGCGCGATCGAGGGCGCGGACAGGGAGGCGCTGCTGCGTTCGCGCCGTCTCTGGGACGAGGCGCGCAAGGACCCGCTGCGTTACCCGGTGCTCGCGTGCGCGCGCCGCGCCACGGCGGGCAGCCACCTGCAGCTGGTGTACGACGAGGGCGTACAGACCGCCAGCGGCGTGGCCAATCATGTCGTGCGCCGGTTCAAATTCCAGGTGCGCGAGGCCTTCAGCGCCGATTTTTCCTGCGAGCGCGAGAACGCCCAGTCGGCCTGCCTGCCGATACGGCCGATGCGCCTGGGCTTCAACGCGCCGGTGACGCGCAAGCTGGCGCTGGCGATCCGGCTCAAGGGCGGCGGGCAGACGCTTTCGCCGCACGTGGATGAGGGCGAAGGCGGCGGGCCCGACGACATGGTGCGGGCCGTCGTGTTCTCCAGCCCGTTCGCGCCCGAGACGCCCTACACGCTGGAGCTGCCCGCGCACTGGCAGGATGCGTCGGGCAGGCCGCTCGCCAACGCACAGAGTTTTCCGCTCAAGGTCGCCACCGGCCCCATGCCGGTGCTGGCCAAGTTCGCCGCTGCGCCCTTCGGCATCATCGAGCGCTTCGCCGAGGGACCGGACGGCCCGGCGCTGCTGCCCGTGACCGTGCGCCGCGTGGAGCGGCAACTCAAGGTCCAGGGCTGGCAGCCCGGGGCCACGGCAGGCCAGGTGAGCACCTTCACGCCCACGAGCGACGCCGAGATCATCCAGTGGCTGGGCCGCGTGGAGCGGTTCGAATCGCTGTGGCTCAGGCGCGACGAAGCCGAGAAGGCGGTCAGTGATCCGCTGCCGCCGCCCATGAAGAAGGCGCGGACAGGCCAGGAGGGTGACGATGCCGCCAACACCTCGCCGGACGAGCGTGTGTACGTTCAGGCGCGGCGCGTCTCCCTGCTGGCGGGGCGCAAGGGCGTCAAGACGCTGACCCTGCCCGATGCCAGGGGCGATGATCCGCGCCCCTTCGAAGTGGTCGGCATCCCGCTGCCCACGGGCTTCAACGTGGTGGAAATCGCCTCGCCCCAGCTGGGGCAGGCGCTGCTGGGTGCGGGCTACGGCAGCGAGCGCACCATGTACGTGCGCACCACGGCGCTGGTCACCAACCTGGGGGTGCATTTCAAGCTGGGGCGTGAAAACGCGCTGGCCTGGGTTACGAGCCTGGACAAGGGCGAGCCGGTGGCCGGTGCCACGGTGCGCGTGTCCACCTGCGCGGGCAAGGAGCTGGCCACGGCCAGGACGGACGAGCAGGGCATTGCGCGGCTGGAGGGCCTGTCGCCCGAGGCACCCATGTGCCAGACACCCGATTGGCGCCAGGCCTACTTCGTGAGCGCGCGAACGCAGGGCGACATGGCCTTCACCTGGAGCGACTGGCAGCGCGGCATCGAGCCCTGGCGCTTCAACCTGCCGAGCAGCATGTCCGAGCAGCCGGACGAGCTGGTGCATACCGTGTTCGACCGCACGCTGGTGCGTGCCGGCGAGACGGTTTCCATGAAGCATCTGCTGCGTGTGCAGACGGGCGGCGGCTTTGCGTTGCCGCAGGAGCGTCCGGACGAGCTCATCGTCACCCACGTGGGCAGTGGCCAGGAGTACCGGCAGCCGCTGGCGTGGCGGCGCACGCCCACGGGCGGGCTGAGCGCGGTCAGTGCCTTTCATGCGCCGCCCGGCGCCAAACTCGGCGAGTACCAGGTGCAGCTGGGCTGGGCGCGTGGCGGGCGGCGATATGACGGCGGGCTGTTCCGGGTGGAGGAATTTCGCCTGCCAGTGTTCGAGGGCCGCATCGGCCCCGTGGACACCCGGCCGCTGGTGCACGTGCGCGAGTTGCCGACCGCGGTGCAGGTGGCCTATGTGGCCGGCGGCCCCGCGGCGCAGCTGCCAGTGCGGGTCTCAGCCATGGTGCGCGCCAGGACGCTGGATTTCGATGCCTACCCCGGCTTCAGCTTCGCCGTGGCGCGCGAGCGCGAGCAGGCGCAGGATGGCGACACCGAGGCCGACGCCGAGCCGAGCCAGCCCGAGCAGCAGGCCCGCGTGGTGGCCGACAAACTCGCGCTCACGCTTGATGGCAACGGCATGGGCCAGGTGACGGTGCCGGACCTGCCCGTCTCGCGCCGTCCGCAGGAGCTCGTGCTCGAAGCCACCTATGCCGATCCGAACGGCGAAATCCAGACGCTGCGCAGCACGCAGCCGCTGTGGCCCGCCGCCGTCATCGCCGGCATCAAGACCGAGGGCTGGGTCTCCTCGGGCAACCGCATGCGGTTTCAGGCGCTGGCACTCTCGCTCGACGGCAAGGTGATGAAGGGCGTGCCGCTCACGGTGCAGGCCATCGCGCACACCACCACCTCGAGCCGCAAGCGCCTGGTGGGCGGCTTCTACAGCTATGACAACCAGACCCGGACCAAGGACCTGGGGACCGTGTGCACCGGCGTGAGCGACAGCCGGGGGCTGGTGCTGTGCGATGCCAGGCTGGCCCAGCCCGGCGAGATCCAGCTCGTGGCCACGGCGCGCGACAAGGATGGCAACGAGGCGCAGGCGGCCACCACGGTCTGGGTCACGCGCGAGGGCGAGCTGTGGTTCGGTGGCGACGACAATGACCGCATCGACCTGCTGCCCGAGAAGAAAAGCTACGAGCCCGGCGAAACCGCCAGGCTGCAGGTGCGCATGCCGTTTCGTCACGCCACGGCGCTCGTGAGCGTGGAGCGCGAGGGCATCCTGTCCACGCGGGTGATGCGGCTCGACGGCAAGGACCCGACGATAGAACTCAAGATCGACGAGCACTGGTCGCCCAACGCCTACGTGAGCGCGCTGGTGCTGCGCGGGCGCCTGCGCGAGGTGCCGTGGTACAGCTTCTTCACCTGGGGCTTCAAGGCGCCGCGCGAGTGGTGGCGGGCGTTTCGGGTGGAGGGCAAGGAGTACGTTGAGCCTACGGCCATGGTCGATCTTTCCAGGCCCGCGTACAAGCTGGGTGCCACCGAGCTGCGCGTGGGCGCGAAGGCGCACCGCATCGCCGTGAACGTCAAGGCCGACCAGGCGAGCTACCAAGTGCGCGACACAGCCAGGGTGACGATAGAGGCCACGCTGCCCGACGGCAAACCGGCCGCGCACGCACAGGTGGCGGTGGCGGCGGTGGACCAGGCGCTGCTGGAGCTGATGCCCAACACCAGCTGGGACCTGCTCGATGCCATGTTGCAGCGGCGCGCCTGGGGCGTTAGCACGTCCACGGCGCAGATGCAAATCGTCGGGCGGCGCCATTACGGCCGCAAGGCCGTGCCCGCGGGCGGCGGCGGGGGCCACGCGCAGACGCGCGAGCTGCTTGATACACTGCTGCTGTGGAAGCCCCTGGTGGAGCTGGATGCCGAGGGCCGCGCCGTGGTGCAGGTGCCGCTCAACGATGCGCTCACCACGTTCGAGATCGTGGCCGTGGCCGATTCGGGCGTGGGCCTGTTCGGCACTGGCAAGACCAGCATCCGCGCCACGCAGGACCTGCAGATCATCAGCGGCCTGCCGCCGCTGGTGCGCGAGGGCGACGGCTTTCGCGCGCAACTCACGCTGCGCAACACCACCGGGCAGGCGATGAAGGTGCAGGTGGCGCCGCGCGCCACCCTGCTCAAGCTGGAGCGGCAGACGGTGGACATTCCCGCGGGCGAGGCACGCGAGGTGGCGTGGGACGTGACGGCGCCGGCGCAGCTCGCGGGCACGCGCGCGCAGGCGCTGCTCTGGGAGATCGAGGCGCACGACACGCTCGGCAAGGCGCGCGATGCGCTCAAGGTGAGCCAGCGCCTGATCCCGGCCGTGCCGCTGACGGTGCAGCAGGCCACGCTCACGCAGCTCGATGCCAGCCTGAGCCTGCCGGTGGCCGCGCCGCGCGATGCGCTGCCCGGCCGCGGCGGCCTCAAGCTGGCGCTGCAGCCCAAACTGGCCGAGGGCCTGCCCGGCGTGCGCGACTGGTGGGCCAACTACCCGTTCAGCTGCCTGGAGCAGCGCGCGAGCAAGGCCGTCGGCATGGACGACGCCAAGGCCTGGCAGGTGCTGTCGGCGCAGCTGCCGACCTACCTCGATGAAGACGGCCTGGCGTACTACTTCCCGCCGAGCGCGGGCATGTCGCACCAGGGCAGCGACACGCTCACGGCGTATCTGCTCGCGATGGCCGATGAAGCCTCGCGCCTGCATGCGTCATTCGCACTGCCGCCCGATGAGCTCAAGGCGATGCAGCAGGGCCTGGCCGCGTTCGTCCAGGGGCGCCTGCAACGGCGCTTCTGGAGCCCGCGCAAGGATCTTGATCTGCGCAAGCTCTCGGCCATCGAGGCGCTGTCGCGCTACGGCAAGGCCGATGCGCGCTGGCTGGCTTCGATCACCCTCGCGCCCAACGAGTGGCCCACGCATGCCGTGATCGACTGGATCAACATCCTCAAGCGCGTCAAGGCGGTGCCGCAGCGCGAGGCGCGGCTGCGGGAGGCCATGCAGATCATCCGCGCCCGTCTGTTCTGGCAGGGTACGCGCGTGGCCTTCAGCACCGAGCAGAGCGACTACTGGTGGTGGCTGATGCAAAACGGCGACGTGAACCTCGCGCGTCTGATCCTCACCGTGATCGATGATCCGGCGTGGAAGGACGTCATGGGGCGCCTGGCCAATGGCTTCATCGCGCGCCAGCAGGGCGGCGCCTGGCACACGACCACGGCCAATCTCTGGGGCGCGCTGGCGCTGCAGGCGTTCAGCGCCAAGTTCGAGGCTGCGCCCGTCACCGGCATCACGCGCGCTGCCCTGGGTGATGCCCAGGCCAGCGTCGATTGGGCCAAGGTGGTGCGCGCCAAGGCCACGGACGAGGGCGGCGCGATGCACCAGGGCACCTGGTTCGGCGCACCGGTGGCGCCCGGCAACTGGCTGAACAACACCCTGTTCCTGCCCTGGGGCCGCAACATGGCAGGGGGCGAGTTGCGGGTGAGCCACCAGGGCACGGGCAAACCGTGGCTCACCGTGCAGTCGGTCGCGGCGATCGAGCTCAAGGCGCCGTTCAGCGCGGGCTACACCCTCAAGCGCACGGTGACGCCGGTGGAGCAGGCGGACAAGAGCCTGCCGGAAGGTCATTATTCGCGCGGCGACGTGCTGCGCGTGACGCTGCAGGTGAGCGCGCAGACCGACATGACGTGGGTGGCGGTGACAGATCCGGTGCCGGGGGGCGCGACGATCCTCGGCAGCGGCCTGGGGCGCGATTCGGAAATCGCCACGCGCGGCGAAACGCGCGAAGGCGACGGCTGGCCGGCATTCGAGGAACGCTCGTTCGAAGCCTACCGCGCCTATTACCAGTACCTGCCCAAGGGGGAGAGCACGCTGCAGTACACCGTGCGGCTGAACAACCCCGGAAGCTTCGCGCTGCCTCCGAGCCGGGTCGAGGCGCTGTACGCCCCCGAGATGTTCGGCGAGGCGCCCAACGCCCGTGTCGTGGTGGAGCGCAAGGAAAAGGAAAAACAGTAGCATTTCCCGCCGGTCCACCCGTGTTTGCGGCCATTTTGTTATAAAGAGCCGGCGTTCTGCACTGTGGCGGGGCGCCCTTCGATCAGCGGGAGTGGACCGTGCAACTGGTGCGTAGCCTCGGACACTGGGTGGTGGCCGCCGCCGTGTTGGCGGCGGGACTGCTGCTCACGTGGATGCTGACGCACCGGCAGCTGCTGGCCAACGAGCAGATGCAGCGCGAACGCCTTTCGCAGGTGGTGAGCGCCACCACCGATGCGTTCGCGCAGCGCGTCCGTGCGTATGCCGATGTGGTTGCCGGGGTGCGGGATCTCTTCCTGGCCAATCCGCAGCTCACCTGGCGCCAGTTCGATCGGGCGGCCCGGGCGCGCGATTTCCCGAGGGACTATCCCGAGCTGCGCCACCTGACGTTCGCGCGTGCCGTCGGCGCCGGGGATCTGCCCGCCTTCGAGCAGCGCCTGCGCGACCAGGCGCGTGAGGCGGGCGGGGCCGCCGAAGGCCGGCTCATCCATCCGGTGCTCGACCGCTCCGGGCATCACATCGTCGAATACCTCTGGCCGCGCGAGCAGGCATCTAACCTCCTGGGTCTGGACGTCGGTGCCGATCCCGAGAGTCTGCAAGCGCTTGCGCGGGCGCGCGAGACCGGGGAGCCCGTGGCTTTGCCGCCGCTGGATCCGGCCGGGGCGCAGGAGGAATCGCCGGCCTTCACGTTGCGCTACCCCGTGTTTGACGAATCCACGCCGGGGGCTGGCGGCAGGCCGCGCTTCATGGGCACGGTGGCGGCCACCATCGGCGTCGGCGAGACGCTCGATGGCCTGCAGAGCAGTGGCGTGCTGCGTCTGGTGGCGCTGCAGTGGCGCGATGACGGGGCCGTCGGGACGGCGCCGTGGCCGGGTGCATCGCAGTGGCTGGGGGAAACGGCCGACCTGGGAGCGCGCTGGCAGCAGCCCGGTCTGCGTCAGGAGGTCACGCGGCAGATCCTGGGCAGGCGCTGGCGGCTCATCTATGTGCCCACGCAGCCGCTGCTGTCCTCGGCCGAAGCCTTGCTGCCGCGCTGGATGGCGGGCGCGGGCGGTACCTTGTCCGTTCTGCTGGCGCTGGGAGCGTGGTTGCTGCTGGCCCAGCGTGCGCGCGCCGTGGCGCTGGTGGATGAAGCCGATGCCCAGCGCCGCAGCAGCGAGCAGCGCCTGCGCGCGATGTTCGAGCAGGCCGCGGTGGGCGTGGCCATGGTGGACATGCGCGCGTTGCGCTTCGAGCGCGTGAACGGCAGGTTTTGCGACATGCTGGGCTACACGCGCGAGGAAATGCTGGAATTGTCGGTGCTCGATGTCTCCGACAGGCGGGATATGCCGCTCAATGATGATTGGCGCGATCAGCTCAGGCAGGGAAAAATTTCCGCCTTTCACATGGAAAAGCGCATGCTGCGCAAGGATGGCTCCGTGGTCTGGGTGGACCTCACGGTGGCACCGGTGCTGCGCGATGGAGGCTTGCCACAGTACAACGTGGGCGTGGTCCAGGACATCACCGAGCGGCGCGCGATGCGCGAGGAGCTGCAAGCCAGCGAGCAGCGCCTGCGCGGCATCCTCGATCACCTGCCGCTGGGCATCGCCATGTGGCACAGCGGCCGCATGGTGTTCCGCAACCGTTCGTTTGTCCAGCTCACGGGTTACGGCGACGACATCCTGATGACCGGCGAGCAGTGGTGGCACATGGCCTACCCCGACGACGCAGCGCGCCAGTACGCGCGCGCGCGATGGGAGGAGCGGACCCTGCGGGCCAAATCGCGCGGCGGCTTCGTCGAGTGGGATGAATACGAAATCCGCTGCGCCGACGGGCGCATGAAGCCGGTCGGCATCTCGGGCATTTTGCTCAAGAGCTCACAGCTTTTCATTCTGGAAGACCTGAGCCAGCACAAGGCGGCCGAGGACGAGATCAACGCGCTGGCCCATTACGACGCGCTCACGGGACTGGCCAACCGGCGCCTGCTGGTCGAGCGCTTCGATCATGCGCTGGCCGCCAGCGCGGCCAACGGGTTGTGCGGCGCGGTGCTGATGCTGGACCTGGATCACTTCAAGACGCTCAACGAGACGCGCGGGCACGAGCATGGCGACGCGCTCCTGCGGCTGGTGGCGGCGCGCCTGCGCGCCTGCGTCGGGCAGGACGATGTGCTTGCGCGCCATGGCGATGATGAATTCGTCGTGGTGCTCGCGGGCACGCATGCGACGCTGGAGCAGGCGCGCACCCAGGCGCGCGCGGTGGGCGAGCGCATTCTCGGCGCCTTGCGCGCGCCCTTCATGCTCGAAGGCGGGCTCCATCACACCACGATCAGCGTGGGGGCCGCCGTCTTTTTCGGGCAGGAAGAGGCCGTGGACGAATTGCTGCGCCAGGCGGACATGGCCATGCACCAGGCCAAGGCAGCCGGGCGCGACACGCTGCGCTTTTACGACCCGCGGATCCAGACGCAGATGCAGGCGCGCGCGAGCCTGGAGCGAGACCTGCGCGGCGCCCTGGAGCTGGGCCAGTTCGAGCTGCACTACCAGGCGCAGGTGGACGGCGGGCGGATCATCGGCGCCGAGGCGCTGGTGCGCTGGCGCCATCCGGGCCGGGGCACCGTCCTGCCCGCCGAATTCATTGCGCTGGCCGAGGAGACGGGACTGATCATGGCGCTGGGCGACTGGGTGCTGCGCACGGTCTGCGCCCAACTGGTGCTGTGGGCGCGCCAGCCCCGGCTGGCCGATCTGACGCTGGCCGTGAACATCAGTCCGCGGCAGTTTGCGCAGACCGATTTCGTGGCGCAGGTGCTGGCCGCCCTCGCGGGCAGCGGCGCCGATCCGCGCCGGCTGGAGCTGGAAGTCACCGAGGGGCTGCTGCTGCAGGACGTGGAGGACACGATCGCCAAGATGATTCAGCTCAAGGCCTATGGGCTCGACTTTTCGCTCGATGATTTCGGCACCGGCTACTCGTCGCTCGCCTACCTCAAGCGCCTGCCGCTCGATCAGCTCAAGATCGACCAGAGCTTCGTGCGCGACGTGCTCGTGGACCCCAACGATGCGGCGATTGCGCGCACCGTCGTGGCCCTGGGCAACAGCCTGGGCCTGCGCGTGATCGCCGAAGGGGTGGAAACCGAGGCGCAGCGCGTGTTCCTCAAGCGCCATGGGTGCGATGCGTGGCAGGGCTATCTGCTGAGCCCGCCGGTGCCCGCGCCGGACTTCGAGGCGCTGGTGCACAGAGGCGTTTCGTTCCCATGAAGACCGTGGCCTCGTGGATGCTGGCGCTGGCCATGGCGGTGCCCGCCGTGTCGGCCTGGGGTCTGCCCGCCTTCGACGAGGTGCGCGCGGCTTATGCATCGTCGGAAACCCTGGTGCGCTCGCGCGAGGGCGAGGTGATCGAGCGCGTGCGCACCGACCCCACGGTGCGCCGGGGTGCGTGGCAGGAGCTGGGCGACGTGTCCGCCGCCCTGCGCCAGGCGATGTTGCTGAGCGAGGACAGGCGCTTTTACGAGCACAGCGGCGTGGACTGGGCGGCCGTGTCCGCCGCCGCCTGGAGCAACCTGCTGAACCGGCGCACGCGCGGCGCGAGCACCATCACGATGCAGCTCGCCGGCCTGCTCGATGAGGACCTCCAGCGCACCAGCGGCGGGCGCGGCCTGATCACCAAGGCGCAGCAGGTGCTGGCAGCCCGGCAACTGGAGCGCGAGTGGCGCAAGGACCAGATCCTGGAGGCCTATCTGAACCTGGTGCCGTTTCGCGGCGAGATGGTGGGCATAGACGCGCTCAGCCGCACGCTGTTCGGCAAGGCGGCGCATGGCCTGGACGCACGCGAGAGCGCCGTCGCTGCCGCCTTGGTGCGCGCGCCCAACGCCAGCGCGGCCGCGGTGGCGCAGCGTGCCTGCGCGGTGCTGCGCGCGATGCGCCGCCCGGCGGACTGCGAGGCGCTGGACCTGTACAGCGCCGCGGCGCTGCAGCGCCGGGCCTTCGATGCGGTAGGCGGCATCGCGCCGCACTTCGCGCGCCAGTGGCTGCGCGCGGGTGCGGCGGCCGGTGAGCGCACGCCGATCAGCGCGCCGCTGCAGCACGTTGCGGTGCAGACGCTGACGCGGCATCTGCGCGAACTGAAGGGGCGCCATGTGCAGGACGGCGCGCTCGTCGTGCTGGACAACGCCAACGGCGAAGTGCTGGCGTGGGTGGGGTCGTCGGGCGCGCTCAGCCAGGCGAGCGAAGTCGATGGCGTGCTGGCGCTGCGCCAGCCCGGTTCCGCGCTCAAGCCGTTTCTCTATGCCCAGGCGCTGGCCGAGCGGCGCCTCACGGCCGCCTCGCTGATCCACGACGCGCCCACGCAGATTCCCACGGCCGGCGGCTTGTACATCCCGCAGAACTACGACCACGCGTTCAAGGGCTGGGTGTCGGTGCGCACGGCGCTCGCTGCGTCGCTCAACGTGCCGGCGGTGCGCACGCTGGTCATGGTCTCGCCCGACGCCTTCTTCGCGCAGTTGCGCGCGCTCGGCCTGCCGCTGCGCGAGTCCGGCGGCTACTACGGCTACAGCCTGGCGCTCGGTTCCAGCGAGGTGACGCTACTGCAGCTCACCAACGCCTACCGGGCGCTGGCCAATGGCGGACGGTATGCGCCGGTGAGCCTGCGCCTGGGCCAGCCGGCTGCAAAAGCCGAACAGGCCGTGCCGCAGGCCGCCGCCTTCATCGTCGGCGACATGCTCTCGGACGCCAATGCGCGTGTGCCCACCTTCGGGCCCGACAGCGTACTGAACACGCGCTTCTGGACGGCGGTGAAAACCGGCACCAGCAAGGACATGCGCGACAACTGGGCCGTGGGCTGGTCCGCGCGCTACACCGTGGGCGTGTGGGTGGGCAACGCGGCGGGCGGCCCCATGCACGACGTCAGTGGCGTGAGCGGCGCCGCGCCGATCTGGGCCGATGTGATGGCCTGGCTGCATCGCAAGACACCAAGCGCCGCGCCGCGGCCCCCGCAGGGCGTGGTGCACCAGGCCGTGCGCTTCTCAGCGCCGAGCGCCGAAGCCGCGCGCGAGGAGTGGTTCATCGCGGGGACGCAGCAGGCGCAGTTTGCCATCAAAACGGGAGCTGCAAGCGCTTATGCAGCAAGCGTTCAAGCCGAAAATGAGTCTGAAACTCGTGGCGAGGATGGCGCGCCGCGCGCTCGCATCCTCGCGCCCGCGCCGCACACGGTGCTGGCGCTGGACCCGGACATTCCGCCCGAGCACCAGCGCGTGTGGTTCGAGGCCGCGGGCGGCAAGGCCTTGGCCTGGCGCATCGATGGCAGGCGCCTGGGGCAAGGCGCGCGCGTGGCGTGGTTGCCGTGGCCGGGGCGCCACACCGTGGAGCTCGTCGATGCGGCGGGGCAGCGGCTCGATGCGGTGCGCATCGAAGTGCGCGGCGCGGGCGTCAGGTGAGCCTCGGGTCGTCCTATAGTCAGGGCTGCTTGATGCAAGGTGCATGCCATGAACATTTCCAGCTTGCTGCGGCGCAGCGCGCAGCTCTTTCCTGACCGCCCCGCCGTGCTGCATGGCGCACGGGTGTTGCACGATTACCGCCAACTCGCGGCCCGCGTGGCGGCGCTCGCGGCCTTTTTGCGTGAACGCTGCGCCGTGGCGCCCGGCGATCGCGTCGCGATCTACAGCGCCAATGGCCCGGAATATCTGGAGGCGCAACACGCCATCCACTGGTGCGGCGCCGTCACCGTGCCCGTGAACTACAAGCTGCACGCGCGGGAGCTCGCCTACGTGCTGCAGGACAGCGGCGCGCGCGTGCTCTGCACCTCGCCAGAACTGCACGACGCGGCACGCCAGGCCTGCGCGGCCGATGAGCGCGTGCTGGTGCTCGGCAGCGCCGAGTGGGAGCAGGCGGCGCAGGGCACCCCCATGGCGCTGCACGACGCCGCGCCCGACGACGTGGCCTGGCTCTTCTACACCTCGGGCACGACCGGCCGGCCCAAGGGCGTGATGCTGACGCAGCGCAACCTGCTCGCGATGACCATGGCCTACTTCACCGACGTGGACGAGGTCGCGCCCGAGGACGCCATGGTCTACGCCGCGCCCATGTCGCACGGTGCCGGGCTGTACAACTACGCGCACATGCTGCGCGGCGCGCGCCACGTGGTGCCCGAATCGGGCGGGTTCGACCCGGCGGAGCTGGCCGACCTGGCCGCGCGCGTCGGCCACCTCACACTCTTCGCCGCGCCCACCATGGTGCACCGGCTGGTCGCACACCTGAAGCAGACGGGCCAGGGCGGCAGCGGCTTCAAGACCATCGTCTACGGCGGCGGGCCGATGTATGTCGAAGACCTGCGCCGGGCCATGGACGTCATGGGCCAGAAGTTCGTGCAGATCTACGGCCAGGGCGAATCGCCAATGACCATCACCGCCCTGGCGCGCGAGCATCTGGCCGCCAGCGATCATCCGCGCCGGCGCGAGCGCATTGCCTCAGTCGGTGTGGCGTACGCCTGCGTGCAGGTGCGCGTGGCCGACGCCGAAGACCGCGACGTGCCCATGGGCGAGATGGGCGAGGTGCTGGTGCGCGGCGACACCGTGATGGCCGGCTACTGGAACAACTCCGAGGCCACGGCCACCACGCTGCGCGGCGGCTGGCTGCACACCGGCGACATCGGCAGCCTGGACGCCGACGGCTTCCTCACGCTGCGCGACCGCAGCAAGGACGTGATCATCTCCGGCGGCTCCAACATCTACCCGCGCGAGGTCGAGGAAGTGCTGCTGACGCACCCGCGCGTGAGCGAGGTGGCGGTGGTGGGCGAGCGCGACGCCGATTGGGGCGAGATCGTCGTCGCCTTCCTCGTGGCCGACGGCGAGCCCGTGCCCGATGCCGAGCTGGACGCGCTGTGCCTGAGCCACATCGCGCGCTTCAAGCGGCCGAAGCACTACCGCTGGTTGCCCAGCCTGCCCAAGAATGCGTATGGGAAGGTGCTCAAGACCGAATTGCGGGCGAAGATAGGGTAGGTGGGCCCTTTGGGCTGTGCGGTCTTGTGTGGGGTGCGGTGGTTATCGGCCAACGACGGACTCTCGCTGGCGGGTTGCGTTGCGTTTTGCGCCTGTTGCATGGCGGACGTTGCCGGTTTACGGCTGCTCGGTATGAATGGTTCCATCGCACAAGTCGATGCGAGCTGCCCACCTTAGGTTCATCTGGTTCGCCGGAACGACATTTCTTTTTTCGTTTTGCAATCGTCTTCCCTATGGTTTTGCGGGTAACGGCAGTGGGCACGGCTTTTCCGCTTCAACCTCTGCAGAGCGTATGCAGACCAACACCATCAGCGCTACTGCCTTGAAAAAGCCCGAGCGGCCGGCCAAGCAGCGCCGCGACATCACCGGCCAACTTCTCGCCGAATCCCTGGAGGCTGTCGGTCAACAAGCTGGCTACCTTAGCTGGAAGCAAGTGACCATGCTGGCCAGCGCCCACAAGTCGCTCCTCATGCCTGCCTCTCACCGCTGGCGAAGCCACTGAGTTGCCGACGGCAGCCCCAGACAGCGCCAATGCACAACGGTGGAGGAACTTTGCGAAGTGCTCGGCGGGGTAGTGCCGGCATTGCTGTGCAGCCGCTGCCATGAATCCCGTCCCGGCGCCCGCTGTCCGTGTGAACTGAATCCCTTTGTGACGGCCAAGCGCACTAATGTGGCCATCGACATTGGCGACAAATATGACTTCTGGAATTACCTTTACATCCTCGACAGGCCGTATTCCGGTAAGCGTCCAATGACGCCACGTTGACGGTGTTCGGCATCTCCTTGTCGGTGGTCAGCACGGTGGGGGTGGCAGGGGTGGCGGTCGTTGACCAGACGATCGACCGGGTCAGCGCCTGGTCCGAACGAAAAAAAACCGGCTGAGCCGGTTCTTCGTTGGAAGCGACTGAGGTCAGTAACGGCCACCGCCGTAGCCGCCATTGCCATAGCCAACGTGCTCTCGCGCCGGGGCCTTGAAACCGGCCGCACCGTAGCCACCCGAACCACGGCTTTCTTCGCGAGGGCGGGCCAGGTTCACGACGATCGAGCGTCCATCCACGGACATGCCGTTCAGCGCCTTGATGGCGGCCTGGGCGACGTCCGCAGACGCCATCTCCACAAAACCAAAGCCCTTGGAGCGGCCGGTATCGCGATCCATCATGACCTTGGCGGACGAAACGCTGCCGAACTCGGCGAAGTTGCTTTCCAGGATGGAATTGGTCACGGAATAGGGCAGGTTGCCCACGTAGATTTTGCTGCTCATGGAAGAGCCTTTCTCAATGATGGCGCACCCCGTAGGGCGCACCGTGGGAAGTGGGTATGCGGACCGGAATTCCGGCGCAACGGGGAAGGCTGGCGCGGATCTGCGCCGAGCAGACCATCAGCACGCCGGGGGATGCACCATGCACGTTTGCAGCCAGCCCTGGGTGACGGCAAACATCCGGGCGGCTTCGCGCGAGGCGAAGGCTTTATCGATTAGGAATACGCGGCAGTAGCTGTCGTTTCCCTGTGACCGATGGACCGAGAAGGAGGCGCGGAAACGGCCGCAGTCGGTCGGGTGTGTCGCGGGCGAAACGACGTACTCGCCCATGGATATAGCAGACTGTGAAATTTAGTGCATTCAGGACCGCAGGCTTGGATCAACCTGCGTGAGCATCGGGGACTCGGTTGGCTGCAGCTCGACAGACCAACTGGGCGACCAAGGTCGCAAGAGGCACGCAGCATCGCTCGGCTTGCCGCCTATGAGCATGCGTTTCGGATGGAGAGCCCCCGTCAGGAACTCTCTCTGCAACCCACCAGAGGCGTGCCAAGCACGCCCTTGAGATTGCGCTCCAGTGAATCAGTAGCGACTGCCGCCGTAGCCGCCAGCGCGGGGAGGACGCGCCTCCATCGGCTTGGCGACGTTCACGACCATGTCGCGGCCGCCCAAGTCCTGCCCATGCAGGGCCTTGACGGCGGCATTGGCTTCAGCGGCGGTGGACATCTCGACAAAGCCGAAGCCCTTCGACCGACCACTGTCGCGGTCCATGATGACCTTGGCGCTGTTGACCGACCCGAACGCACTGAAAGTGCGCTGCATGTCGTTGTCGCTGAAGGTGTAGGGCAGGTTGCCCACGTAGAGTTTGTTTTCCATGATGTCTCCATTGAGGAAGAGGCCGCGCAGCAACATGCCGTGCGGTGCACAACGCCAGAGAACATCGAGAGGGATTCAGACAACGACGCGGCGGGCTGCAAATCCGCCGGAGGGAGAAAGTAAGACCTGAAGAGCGACGATCTGTTGAACGTCCAGCAACTTTGCAGGTTAGCACATTATGAACTTTCGTGCAATGCAAGTTCGCGCTTTCATTGCGATGGCCGGCTTGGAGCTGGAATCAGGAAGGGATGGGCGTGCTGCCTTGGTCAAACAACCGTGCCGACCAGCTCAACCCAGCAACAAGCCATTTAAGCTTTGACGCGCTAAAAAGCGCCTGCTACCTGCCGGAACTGGATAACGTCCGAGCGATTTGGATTGAAGGGCCAGTGGCTGCTTTGGGTCGGAATCCGCGATTGCGATCTCCTGTTTACACAGTACAGACAACTCGGCAGAAGCGCCGCCGCATCGTCACGCATGCTCCGCCGCAGCGGACAGCCGCCTCGCATGCCCCGCGCACACCTCCCGGAACCCCGCGCTGATGCGCTCGTCCCCCGCCGCCGCCTGCCAGAAATCGGGCGCTGCACCCCATGTTGCATGCCACACCTCGCGCTGCTGCGGCAGCGGCAGCGGTGGCTCGAAGGTGCGCACCGGCACCTCGCTGCCCGGAGCGGCGCGTGCAGCATTGGCTGCATGTCGTAGGCCGGGGTCAGCGTCAGGCGGCCCTGCACGGGACGCGGGGCGAGGTTGCCCAGGTGCATGTCGGTGTTGGCGATGAGGCGGCCGAACCACCACAGGTGGGCGATGCGCTGAGCATCGTCCGGTGCCAGCAGGCCGTGCGCGGCGAGGCGGCGTCCGCGCGTGCTCGTCAGGCGAGAGCGCCCGTCTGCCGCAGACACCACGCCTCGAAATCGGCCAGCGCCAGCGGCCTGCTGTAGTAATAGCCCTGATAGGTGGTGCAGCCCATGGCCGCGAGCAGGTCGCGCTGCCCGGCGGTTTCCACGCCTTCGGCAATCACTGTCAGGCCCAGGCCCCGGGCCAGCGCGGCAACCGAGCGGGCGATGGTGGCGTCGTTGCCGTCCGCTTCCAGGTCGCGCACGAAGCCCTGGTCGATCTTGAGCTGCTGCAGCGGCAGGCGCTTGAGGTAGGCCAGCGATGAATACCCGGTGCCGAAGTCGTCGAGCGAGAACGCGATGCCATGCGCCTGCAGCGCGCCCATCGTGGCGATCACCGCGTCGGCGTTCTGCACCAGCAGGCTTTCGGTCAACTCCAGCTTCAGGCGCCCGGGCGGCGCGCCCGTGCTCGCCAGCAGCTCCAGCACTTCCTGCGTGAACCCCGGCTCCAGGAACTGCGCGGCGCTCACGTTCACGGCCAGCACCAGATCGGCGAACGCCGGCCGGCCTTTCCAGGCGGCCAGTTGCTCGCAGGCGGTTTGCAGCACCCAGCGGCCCAGCGCCGCGATGAGCCCCGTCTCCTCGGCCAGCGCGATGAAGAAGCCCGGCGCGATCAGGCCGCGCTGCGGATGCTGCCAGCGCACCAGCGCTTCGGCGCCGACGACCGCGAGATGACGCCCCTCCTGCACCGTGACCTGGGGCTGGTAATGCAGGCGCAGCTCACCGGCGGCGATGCCCGCGCGCAGCTCGCGTTCGATGCGCATGCGCTCGCTCACGGCCTGTTCGAGCTGGCTGTCGAAGAAGTGCAGGCTGCCCCGGCTGTTTTGCTTGGCCTCGTACATTGCCAGTTCTGCCTGCTTGAGCAGGGCGTTGGCGTCGAGCTGCTCGTCGGCGAAGAGCACCACGCCCATGCTGGCGCTGCCCTGGTAGTCGGTGCCGCCGATGCGGCAGGGCTCGGCCAGCGCCTGCAGGATGCGCGTGCCCATGGTTTCGGTCTGCGCGGCCGCCTGGTCGCGGCTGGCGCAGGCGAGGTGCAGCACGATGGCGAATTCGTCCCCGCCGGGGCGCGCCACCGTGTCGCTGGCGCGCACGCAGGCGCCGATGCGCTCGCCCGCCAGGCGCAGCAGCGCATCTCCCTGGGGGTAGCCCAGGCTGTCGTTGAACGATCGGAAATCGTCCCAGTCGAGCAGCAGCAGCGCGGCGTATTCGCCGCTGCTGCTGGCCTGCCTGGTGGCTTCGCTCAGGCGCTCACGCAGCAGGGCGCGGTTGGCCAGGCCGGTGATCACGTCGTGAAAGGCCAGCCGCTCGATTTCCTCCCGGGCGCGCTCGCGCTCCGCCAGATCGGTGTAGCAGGCGATCATGTGGGTCACGGTGCCGGTGGCGTCGGGCACGGCCGTGATGGTCATCCATTTGGGGAAGACGTCGCCGCTCTTGCGCCGGTCCCAGACCTCGCCCGCCCATTGGCCTGTGCGCTGGATGGTCTCGACCATGGTGGCGTAAAACGCCGCGTCATGGTGGTTGGAGCGAAACATCTTGGGCGTGTTGCCCAGCATTTCCTCGGGGCGGTAGCCCATGAGCTCGCAGAACGCCGCATTCACGCGCTGGATGTGGGCGCGTGCGTCCGTCACCATCACGGGCTGCGTGGAGCGAAAGATGGCCTCGGCCACGCGCCGCTCGTCTTCCAGCTCGCGGATGCGCGCCTGGGCCTCGGCAAGTCGCCTGCTGTCGAAGGGGCTGGGCATGGCGGGCGCGCGAGTTTCAGGGCAGCGGACGCGGCTCGCCCGCCATCACCACCGCCTTGCGCGGCAGGTGCAGCATGGTCAGGCCGTCGAGCATGAAGAAGCCCGCCTCCCACGGGTTCTTGAGGATGAAGGCGGTGCGCACCTCTTCATACAGCGCCGTGCCCTTGGGGATTTCGTGCGCCACGGACTCCATGATGGTGTAGTTCCAGTGGATGGCCTCGTCGAACGTGAACTTGGCGCGTTCGTCGATGACGAAGAAGCACCGCGGCTCGCGCTGCAGCACCGAGAGCTTGAAGGTGCCGGGCTCGATGATGAGAAAGACGTCGTCGTCCTCGCTCGTGAGAAAGGCGAGCACCGTGGTGTGCGGCTGCCCGGGCGTGAGCGTGGTGAGCACGCCGACCTTGTTCATGTGGTCCTTTTCCTCGGGCGGCGCCATCCGCGCGAGCGGGGTGACCGGCAGCGGCCGCTGCGGGCGGGCGTCGGGCGGGTAGTCGTAGCCCGGCGCGCGGATGTCCTCGACGAGCGTGAGCCCGTGCACGAGCTGGCATTCGAGCGGGTCTATCGTCACCCAGTTCTCGTCGATGTCCACGATGCGCCCCTTGCAGGACGCGCGGTACACGCGCAGTTCGGCGTCGAGCTCGTCCACGCCGGTGCGGTTGTCCAGATGCAGCGTGACGAGCGAGCCTATGGCCAGCGCATGGCCTCGCGGAATGAAGAACCGGATCTGGTTGTTGCGCCGCAGGTAGACCACGCCGATGTGGTGCACGATGCCGCTGGCCTGGTAGGACGCCAGGATGCCCAGGAACTGTTCGCCGAGGTAGTCTTTCAAAGCCATGGGGGGCTGCGCCGATCGCGGTCTTTGATGCCTGCAAGAGGCGGAATGTTTCTCGCGCGCCACGGGGCGGCGAATCACCATGGTAACTACGATGGCCCCTGGCCGTATGAAAGGATGAACATGACCCGCCCAGCCGTGACGCTGAAGATCGATTTCGTCTCCGACGTGGTCTGCCCGTGGTGCGCCGTGGGCTTGCACGCGCTGGAGCGCGCGGCCGAGGCGGTCCGGGACGAGGTGTGGCTGGACTGGCATTTCCAGCCGTTCGAACTCAACCCCGGCATGCCGCCCGAGGGGCAGGACATGCAGGAGCATCTGCAGGAAAAATACGGCTCCACGCCCGAGCAGCTCGCGCACACGCGCACGGTGCTCGCCGAGCGCGGCGCGCAGGTGGGCTTCACCTTCAACCTGGACAAGCGCACGCGCACCTGGAACACCTTCGACGCGCACCGGCTGTTGCACTGGCTGGGCGAGGAGGGCGCGCCGGGCCAGCAGCGCGCGCTCAAGCATGCGCTGCTGGCGGCATATTTCACCGAGGGCCGCAATCCGTCCGATCACGCGGTGCTGCTCGATGTGGTGGCCGCGCTCGGGCTGGACGTGGCGCGTGCCCGCGCGGTGCTCGAAGGCGGTGAATACGCCGGCGAGGTGCGCGAGCGCGAGCAGTTCTACCAGGGACTGGGCATCCATTCGGTGCCCTCGATCATCATCAACGATCGCCACCTGATCTCCGGTGGCCAGCCGGTCGAGGTGTTCGAGCAGGCGCTGCGCCAGATTGCGTCGCAGGTGCGGCCGGGCGCGCAGCCCGTTCAGTAACTGCGCCCGCCCTTGTACATCGCGTGCTGGCGCCGGTGCAGGGCGGCCACTTCGCCCACGCGCGCCATCGCGGCGCCCGCGTGCGCGTGGGTGATGGCCAGGCCTAGCGCGTCGGCGGCGTCGGTGCCGGGCAGGCCGGGCAGGTTCAGGAGGCGGCGCACCATCTCCTGCACCTGCGACTTGGCGGCGCGCCCGTGGCCGACCACGGCCTTCTTCATCTGCAGCGCGGTGTATTCGGCCACGGGCAGGCTCGCGTGCACCAGCGCCGTGAGCGCCGCGCCGCGCGCCTGGCCGAGCAGCAGCGTCGATTGCGGGTTGACGTTGACGAAGACGATTTCCACGGCGGCGCAGTCGGGCGCGTAGCGCTCGGCCACTTCCGAGATGCCGTCGAACAGGAGCTTCAGCCGCCCCGGCAGATCGCCCAGGGCCAGATCCGAGCCGCCGCGCCGCGTGGTGCGGATGGTGCCGCTGGCGACATAGGCCAGGCGCGGGCCGCTGGCTTCGATCACGCCGAAGCCGGTGGTCTGCAGGCCGGGGTCGATGCCGAGGATGCGCATGGCCTATGGTAGTTGCGCCGAAGGCATGCGCGCGAGGATGGTGCGCGTGCGCCCGGCCAGGTAGGCGGAGTTCGGCGATTTCTCGAAGCGCCGGGGCGCGGGCAGCATCACCGCCAGGCGCGCCGCCTCGGGGGCCGTCAGTTGCGCGGCGCTCTTGCGGTAGTAGTGCTCGGCCGCGGCCTCGGCGCCGTAGATGCCGTCGCCCCATTCAACGTTGTTCAGGTAGATCTCCAGGATGCGCTGTTTGCTCAGGAGCCCTTCCAGCATGTAGGCGAGCGCCAGCTCCTGCCCCTTGCGCGCGAGTGTGCGCTCGCCCGAGAGCAGCAGGTTCTTGGCCAGCTGCTGCGTGATGGTGGAGCCGCCGCGCAGCCGCACCGGGCGCATGGGCCGGTTGGGGTGGCGCTGCTCGGAGCGCTCGGCCCGGGCGCGTGCGCTGGCGTTGCGCTCCCAGGCGCGTTCGATGGCGGACCACTGCACGCCATCGTGCTGCGTGAAGCCATCGTCCTCGGAGGCGATCACCGCGCGCTTGAGTTGTGCGGAGATCTGCGCGTAGGGCACCCATTGCTGGCGCCAGTGCACCGGGGCATCACCACGCCACTGCGCCCAGAGCGCGCTGCGCTGAAAGCTCGTGGACTCGGGGTTGATGCGCGCCATGAGCGCGATGCGCAGCACGAAGAAGAGCTGCAGGGCAAAAAAGGCCAGCAGCGCCAGCGCGAGCCACCGCCACAGGCCTTTCATGTCGACGCCAGCAGGGCGCGCAGTTCGGCGAGCACCTGGCCCGAGGGTGGGCGCACGCCGCGCCAGAGCGCGAAGGACTCGGCCGCCTGCCGCACCAGCATGCCCAGGCCGTCGCGCGCGATCGCGCCGTGGCGCGTGGCCCAGTCGAGAAAGCCCTGGGCGGGCGGGCCGTACATCATGTCGTAGGCGAGGGCGCCGGGCCTGAGCACGCTCGCGGGCACGGGGACGGGGCCGCCCGAGAGGCTGCTGCTCGTGGCGTTGATGATCAGATCGAAATCGGCCTCCAGCGCTTGCTGGTCAAGCGCGAAGAGCTCCGTTTTCGATAGTATTGCACTGTCCAGATGGCGTACCACCAGTTCCTTGGCGCGCGCTGCGGTGCGGTTGCACACGGCGATGCGCCGGGGCGCTCGCGCGAGCAGGGGGCCGAGCACGCCGGCGGCCGCGCCACCCGCGCCGATCAGCAGCACGTCGCGCCCGGCCAGCGGCACGAGCGCGCCCTGCTCGATGTCGGCCACCAGCCCCAGGCCGTCGGTGTTGTCGGCGTGGATGCGCCCGTCCTGCAGCACCAGCATATTCGCCGCGCCCGCCTGCACCACGCGCTCGCTGCGCGTGTTGGCCAGGCGCGCGGCCTCGTGCTTGAGCGGCACCGTGATGTTGCAGCCGCGCCCGCCTTCCAGAGCGAAGTGGCGCAGCGCGTCGGCGAAGTCGGCTAGCGGCACGCGCCGCGCCTCGTAGCTCAGCCGCTCACCGGTCAGCTCGGCAAAGCGCGCATGGATCCAGGGCGAGCGGCTGTGGGCGATGGGGTCGCCCATCACGCAGTAGGCATCGAGAGCGGCGCTCATTGCGACTCCTGGATCTGCGTTTGCAGTATCTGCTCGCGCGTGAACTTGAAGCGCGCGACGACCGCGAGCTGGTCGGTCTTGGCGCGCAGCTCGGGGCCGAAGGCGCCGAACGGCCCGGCCGTGCGCGCGATCGCCTCGGCGCGGCCGTCCAGCAGCCGGTTGCCCGAGCCCTGCACGATCTCGGTCGAGAGCACGCGCCCGTCGTGGTTCACGGTGAGGATCATCACCAGCTCGCCATAGAGCTTCTTGCCGCCGGCCTCCGGAAAGTGGCGCGTGCCCCTGTCCTCGACCTTGCGGCGCAGCTGGTCGTAGTACAGCGCGTAGACGGCCTCGCGCGTGGCGGGGCTGATGTAGCGCTTGCGCGGGCGGGCGTTTTCCTCGTTGATGCGCTTTTCGATCTCGGCCAGCAGACGGATGAGCTGCTGGCGCTTTTCTTCCTGCGCCCGGCCCTCGGCGCTTTGATGCACCTGGCGCGGGTTGGGCGTGGGCATCTTCGCGAGCTGGCGGCGCACCTGCACCAGCAGTTGCTGCTGCTCCTGCAGCAACTGGTCCATCTGGCGGTGCGCATTCTCGGTGTCGTCGCCCGTGGCCGTGAGGGCCGAGTAGGGCAGCGGGCTGCTGGCACGGCCCTTCTTGACGTTGCCGCCGCCGGCCAGCGACGCCTGTGCGATGGCTTGCGCCTTGTCGGGCACCGCCTGGCTCTTGGCGTTGACGAGGATGACCTCCAGCGGCGTGTCCTGGAAGATGCGGTCAAACGCCGCAGGGGCGACGAAGCGCACCGTGAGCAGCGCCGCGTGCACCGCGATCGAGAGGCCCAGCGCCAGCTGCAGCGTGCTGACATGGCGCAGCAAGCGGAGCATGGTCACGGCGCGGGGGGCTCCGCGGCGCCTTCGCCGCCTTCGCTCACGTCCACCGCGATCGCCAGCGTCGCCTGCGGCGCGTCGGCTTCTTCGTCGTCGATCACGGCGTCGTCGCTCGTATCCAGCGGGTCGTCGAGCCGCGCCGCCAGCGTGCCGCTGATCTCCAGCGTGATCTCGTCGGCCGCGCCCAGGCGCACGCGCACGCGCGCGCCGCGCGGCAGGCCCTGCGCACCCAGCACCGGCAGCACCAGCGGCAGGTGGTCGGCGCGCACCAGGAAGTCGCCGTTCATGCCCTCGCGGATCACGGCGGCGTCCAGCTCGGTGATGGCGTTCTGCTTGAGGTAGCGCAGCGTCCACCAGCGCTCCATGCTCGCCTGGTAGGCGTTGTAGGCGCCGTAGGTCGCGTCGAAGCTGCTGATGATGGCAAACAGGCTCGCGTCCTTGGGCTTGAAGGGCGCGGCCAGCGCGGCCGTGGTGCCGTGGCGCACGCAGGCGATGATCTGCCACTGGTTGAACAGATCCACGTAGCGGCGCAGCGGCGAGGTGGCCCAGGCGTAGCAGGGCACGCCTATGCCCGCGTGCGGCAGCGCGCGCAGGCTCATGCGCACCTTCACGCCGGGCGCCAGGCTCGCCTGGCTGCGGTAGATGCCGGGCACGCCGTGCTCGGCCAGCATTTGCCCCCAGGTGGCGTTGGCGACGATCGCGGCCTCGGCCACGATGAGGTCCAGCGGCGCGCCGCGCTGGCGCGTTTCGATGGCGACGGTTTCGCTGCCATCGGGTTCCTCGCCATCGACACCCGAAAGGCGAAAGGTGTAATCGGGCCGGTTGAAGTTCTCGGGCTTGCCGCGCACCGCTTCGCGCCCGGCCTTGAGGTGGCGTGCCAGCTTGTACAAAAAGGTGAGCTCTTCGCGCTTATCCAGCAAGGGCTGGGGCGTGTTTTCGCTTGAAATATTGGGATCGCCGATCCAGTCTTCGGTCACGATGTGATCGAGCCGGTCGTGGCGGAAGTTGATCGCCACTTGCACGCGTTCGAGCCGCGTCTCGCTCGCCAGCACCGCGAGCGTCGCCTCGTCGTAGGTGACGTACAGCGACACCGCCGGGTTGGCGCGCTCGGCGTCCAGCGTGTAGGCCTGCACCACCTCGGGCGGCAGCATGGTGATCTTGTGCCCCGGCAGGTAGACGGTCGAGAGGCGCTGGCGCGCCAGCGCGTCCAGCGCGTCACCCGGCGCAATCGCCAGGCCCGGCGCGGCGATGTGGATGCCCACCGTTACGCGCCCGCTGCCCAGGCCCTGCACCGAAAGCGCATCGTCGATCTCGGTGGTCTGCGAGTCGTCGATGGAATACGCTGCCACGCTGGCCAGCGGCAAGTCCCGCGGCGGTTCGGGCGCGGCCACCGGTGCGAATCCCGTCCCCTTGGGGAACCATTCGAACAGAAAGCGCTGCCAGTGAAACGCGTAGGCCGAGGCGATTGCCCCCGCATCCTGCAGCAGCGCCAGCGGCGCCTTGTGCGCGCCGCGGCTGGCCTGCACCACGGCCTTGTACTCGGGCGCGTTCTTGTCGGGCTTGAACAGGATCTTGTAGAGCTGCTCGGCAATTGGCGCGGGGCAGCGGCCCTGCGTCAATTCGTCGGCCCAGGCGTCGATCTGCGCCTGCACCTGCTTTTTCTTTTCGATCGCGGCCAGCGCCTGCTGCAGGATCTCGGCCGGCGCCTTCTTGAAGCGGCCCTTGCCCGCGCGGCGAAAGTAGTGGGGGGCGTCGTAGAGCGCCAGCAGCATGCCCGCGAGCTGCGGCGCGGGCGCCTTGTCGGAGAAATACTCGTGCGCCAGCTCGGCGAAGCCGAATTCTCCCTCGGGTGCGAACTCCCAGGCCAGCGGCAGCTCCACCGTGGCGGCCACCGCCTGCGCCTGCGCCAGCAACTCGTCCGGCGCGGGTTGCTCGAACCTGAGCATCAGCGCCGCGCCCTTGACCTTCACGCGCTTGCCGCTGGCAAGTTCGACCTGCGCGGAGTTTTCCGCCTCGGACAGGATGCGCCCGGCGTGGAACTTGCCCGCTTCTTCAAATAAGACATGCATGGGCCGGATTTTCCCATGCGATGGGGGAGCTCAAACCGGGCTCAGACTTCGAGGATGAGCCGTGGGTCGAAATACCGGTTTTCGTTGACGCCACCCTTGGCGTAGCCGCGCGGATTGGCCACCACGCGCGTCTTGCCCACGCGGTAGTCGAAGCTGTCGTGCACGTGCCCGTGCAGCCAGAGCGCGGGCTGCCAGCGCTCGATGCGCGCTTCGAGATCGGAGACGAAGGCCGCGTTGATGGGCGAGCCGACGAATTTTTCGGCGATGCTGCCGCGCGAGGGCGCAAAGTGCGTGACCACCACCGTAGGGCCGTCGAAGGGTTCGGCGAAGCACTTGTCCAGCCACGCGACCGACTGGTCGAACAGCAGCTGCGAGACGGCGGGCGTGAACAGATCGGCGAAGTCCGGTGCAATCGCGATGCGCGTGTAGTCGCGCGCGAAGGTGGTGATTTTTTGCAGCGCCGCATCGCGCTGCTCGGTCGACTCGAACAGCCGAAAGTCCGACCACAGCGTGCAGCCCAGAAAGCGCACGCCCTGGTGGCGCCATTCGTCGTGCTCGAGCACGTGCACGTTGCTGCCCTCGGCGTGCTGGCGCAGCTGCGCGTGCGTGGCCTGGATGCTGGCGCCGAAGAACTCGTGGTTGCCCGCGACGAACAGCGTGGGCTGCGTGTACTGGCGCGCCCAGGCCATCGCGGCTTCGGGGCGCTGCAGATCGCCCGCGAGCACGACCACGTCGGCATCGGTGGGCGGCGGCTCCATGGGATGAACGGACAGGTGCAGGTCGGAGAGCAGGGCAATCTTCATGGCGGGGTGCTGTGTGGGAGGGTTCGCGCCAAGAATAAGCGAGGACGGCGGCGCGTGCTACGCGAGATGGCAAAAGGCCAGCACGCCGTCCAGCTGATTTCCAAAATCTAGCAGCGCATGCTCGCCGCCTTCGAGCACGATCTGGCTGGCAGCCGGGTAGCGCGCCACCATCTCGCGCCAGTCGAGCACCTCGTCGCCCTTGGCGGCGATCAGCAGTTCGCGCCCCGCGGGCGCATCCGGGCGGACGTCGAGCGCGCGCAACTCGTCGATGTATGCCTCGCGGAAGAAAAAGCGCTCCTCGGGGTTGTGCCAGGCCGTCTGCTCGCCGATATGGCGCGCCAGATCGCGCGCCGGGTCCACGGCGGGGTTCAGCAGCACGCTCGCGCAGCACTTTTCCTTCGCCACCCAGCTTGCGTAGTAGCCACCGAGTGAAGAGCCGATGACCGCCATGCGCTCGCCCGGCCAGTGCGCGATGCCCGCCGCCACCTTGTCCATCGCTTCGCGCGGCGAGGGCGGCAGTTGCGGGCACCACAGCAGCACGCCGGGGTGGTGCCTCGCCACCGCCTGCGCCACGAGGCGTGCCTTGGCCGATTGCGGCGAGGAGCGGAAACCGTGCAGGTACAGCAGGTGGGTGGTGGGCATGGCCGTGGCGGCAGGGTGCGGCAAAGCCATGGACTTTGACACAGGCGCACGCCTTCCGGATGCCGTGGGCGGCTTCAGCGGCGGGGATAATCGCGCGCCGATGTCTCCGACCACCTTTGAAAAGCTCACCCTGCTGCAGCGCATCGCGCCGCTGTTTCGGGGCTTCGACCTGATCCTGATGCTGCTGGTGCTGGTGATCATGGGCATCGGGCTGGTGGCCATGTATTCCTCGGGCTACGACTATGGCAGCCGCTTTGCCGACCACGCGCGCAACCTGCTGCTGGCGCTGGGCATCCTGTTCGTGGTGGCGCAGGTGCCGCCCCAGAAGATGATCAGCCTGGCGCCTCCCGTGTACGCCGTGGCGGTGACGCTGCTGGTGGCGGTGGCGCTGTTCGGCATCACCAAGAAGGGGGCGCAGCGCTGGATCAACCTGGGCGTGGTGATCCAGCCCAGCGAATTCATGAAGATCGCCATGCCGCTGATGCTCGCCTGGTGGTTCCAGCGCCGCGAGGGGCAGCTCAGGGTGCTGGATTTCGTCGTGGCGGCCGCCCTGCTGGTCGTGCCCGTGGGCCTGATCATGAAGCAGCCCGACCTGGGAACGGCCCTGCTCGTGATGGCCGCGGGCCTGTCCGTGATCTTCTTTGCCGGGCTGCCGTGGAAGCTGGTGCTGCCGCCGCTCATCATTGGCGTGGCGGGCATCGTGCTGCTTGTCTGGTTCGAGCCGCGTTTGTGCGCGGACGGGGTCAACTGGCCGCTGCTGCACGACTACCAGCAGCAGCGCGTCTGCACCCTGCTCGATCCTTCGCGCGACCCCCTGGGAAAGGGGTTTCACATCATCCAGGGCATGATCGCGATCGGCTCGGGCGGCGTCTGGGGCAAGGGCTTCATGTCGGGCACGCAGACGCACCTGGAATTCATTCCCGAGCGCACCACCGACTTCATCTTTGCCGCCTTCTCCGAGGAGTTCGGCCTAGCGGGCAATCTCGTGCTCATCGTCTGCTTCCTGCTGCTGGTGTGGCGCGGGCTGGCGATCGCCTTGCGCGCCAACACCCTGTTCTCGCGCCTCGTGGCGGGGGCCGTGGCGATGATTTTCTTTGCCTATGCCTTCGTCAACATGGCCATGGTCAGCGGCCTGCTGCCCGTGGTGGGCGTGCCCTTGCCCTTCGTGAGCTATGGCGGCACGGCCGCCGCCACGCTGGGCCTGGCGCTGGGCATCCTGCTGTCGATCGCCAAGGCGCAGCGCCAGGAACCCGAGGGGCTGCCGCTGCCTCTATAGCCGTGTAGGACAATGGCAGGCATGATCTCACGCGAACCCACGATAGAGCGCCTGGCAACCGCCCGCGCGCTGCTGCTCGAACCCTTCGGCCTCGACGAGAGCCACCTCACGCGGGCCTTGGCGGAAATCCGCGCGCACCGCGTCGATGACGCCGATCTGTATTTCCAGTACACCCGCAGCGAGGGCTGGAGCCTGGAGGAGGGCATCGTCAAGACGGGCTCGTTCTCCATCGACCAGGGCGTGGGCGTGCGTGCCGTGAGCGGCGAGAAGACCGCGTTCGCCTATTCCGACGATATTTCAGAGGCCTCGCTGCTCGACGCGGCCCGCGCCGTGCGCTCGATCTCCAGCGCCGGCAGGGCGGGGCGCGCCAAGGTGGCGCCGCGCAAGGTGGCCAGGAGCCGCGCGCTGTATCCGGTGCTCGATCCGATCACCACGCTGGGCAGCACCGAGAAGGTACAGCTGCTCGAACGTGCCGAGCGCGCCGCGCGCGCCAGGGACCCGCGCGTCGCCCAGGTGATGGCGGGCCTGGCCAGCGAGTACGACGTGGTGCTCATCGCCCGCGCCGATGGCACGCTGGCGGCCGATGTGCGCCCGCTGGTGCGCCTGTCGATCAGCGTGATCGCCGAGCACAAGGGGCGGCGCGAGATCGGCTCGGCCGGCGGTGGCGGGCGCTTTGGCCTGGCGTGGTTCAGCGATGAGCAGATCACGCAGTATGTGAACGAGGCGGTCGACGCGGCGCTCGTCAATCTGGAGTCGCGACCCGCGCCCGCGGGCGAGATGACGGTGGTGCTCGGCCATGGCTGGCCCGGCGTGCTGCTGCATGAGGCCGTGGGCCACGGGCTGGAGGGCGACTTCAACCGCAAGGGTTCGAGCGCCTTCACCGGCCGCATCGGCGAGCGTGTGGCCGCCCGGGGCGTGACGGTGCTGGACGACGGCACGATGCCCGACCGCCGGGGCTCGCTCAACGTCGATGACGAAGGCCATGCGACGCAGCGCAACGTGCTGATCGAGGACGGAATTCTCAAGGGCTACATGCAGGATGCGCTCAACGCCCGCCTCATGGGTGTGCCGCGCACCGGCAACGGCCGGCGCGAGAGCTATGCCTACGCGCCCATGCCGCGCATGACCAACACCTACATGCTCGCGGGCGACAAGGACCCGGGGGAGATCGTCGCCAGCATCAGGAAGGGTCTGTACGCGACCAACTTCGGCGGCGGGCAGGTGGACATCACCAGCGGCAAGTTCGTGTTTTCCGCAAGCCAGGCCTGGTGGGTGGAAAACGGCAAGCCGCTCTACCCCGTCAAGGGCGCGACGCTGGTGGGCAGCGGCCCCGATGCGCTCAAGAAAATCCGCATGATCGGCAACGACCTGCAACTGGACAGTGGCGTGGGCACCTGCGGCAAGGAAGGCCAGAGCGTGCCCGTGGGCGTGGGGATGCCCACCCTGCGCATCGATGCGCTGACCGTCGGCGGTACAGCGTGAGACCTGTGGCGCGCAGACAACGCCGCGTGTTGCAGTGCGGCAAATCATCGTGCTACATTGAACGCATGGCTACGCACCACGCGTTTTACTTTTACTTTTGGTACTCGACCGCAGGCGGTTGAGAGGTACGCGCGCACTCATCAAGTCCCTTCTCTTCAAGAAAACCGCCGCAGCGACAAACGCCCGGCGGTTTTTTTTGGCTTTCAATCAACTTACCCAAGGAAGACCGTCATGACCCCCCCGAGCAGCAAGAACGATACCTGGCAGTACGGCACGCCCACGACGAGCGCCACCGACGACCAACGCATCCAGGAAATTACCGTGCTGCCCCCTCCCGAACACCTGATCCGCTTCTTCCCGATCCGAGGCACCCCGGTCGAAACCCTGATCGCGGACACGCGCCGGCGTATCCACCGCATCATGCGCGGCGAGGACGACCGGCTGCTGGTCATCGTCGGGCCGTGCTCCATTCACAACCCTGACGCGGCCATCGAGTACGCGCGCAAACTCCAGGCGGTGCGCGCCAAGTACCGTGATCAGCTGGAAATCGTGATGCGCGTGTACTTCGAGAAGCCCCGCACCACCGTGGGCTGGAAGGGGCTGATCAACGACCCCTACCTCGACGGCAGCTACCGCATCGACGAGGGCCTGCGCATCGCGCGCGAACTGCTGATCGACATCAACCGCCTGGGCGTGCCCGCGGCGAGCGAATTGCTGGACACCATCAGCCCGCAGTACATCGGTGATCTCATCAGCTGGGGTGCGATCGGCGCGCGCACCACCGAGAGCCAGGTGCACCGCGAGCTGGCCTCGGGCATGTCGGCGCCCATGGGTTTCAAGAACGGCACCGACGGCAATGTGCGCATCGCCACCGACGCGATCCAGTCCGCCAGCCGCGGCCACCACTTCCTCTCGGTGCACAAGAACGGGCAGGTGGCCATTGTGCACACCAGTGGCAACCAGGATTGCCACGTGATCCTGCGCGGCGGCAAGGAGCCCAATTACGACGCGGCCAGCGTGGCTGCGGCGTGCGAATCGCTCAAGGCTGCGGGCCTCACGCCCTCGCTCATGATCGACGCGAGCCACGCCAACAGCCGCAAGCAGCACGAGCGCCAGATCGAGGTGGTGGGCGACATCGCCGCGCAGGTGGCCGGCGGCTCGCAAGCCATCTTCGGCGTGATGATCGAGAGCGCGCTGGTGCCGGGCGCGCAGAAGTTCACGCCGGGCAAGGACGATCCGCGCCAGCTCGTCTACGGCCAGAGCATCACCGATGCCTGCCTGGGCTGGGACGATTCGCTGGGCTGCCTGGAGACCCTGGCGCAGGCGGTGCTCTCGCGCCGCAAGAACGCGCCGGTGGCGGCGCAGGCCGAAGCCCTGGCATCGGTGTAAGCTCTTCGCACCCGCTTGCCCGCCGGTGCGGGCGAGCGAAGAAGCAAAGGAGCAAGGACGATGTTTCAGGGCATCTGGATCAACAAGGAAGACGGCCATTACAGCGCGCAGTTGCGCGGCATCGACAAGGAGCAGCTGCCCGAAGGCGACGTGACGGTGCGCGTGGCGTATTCCACGCTGAACTACAAGGACGCGCTCGCGATCACCGGCGCCTCGCCCGTGGTGCGGCAGTTTCCCATGGTGCCGGGCATCGACTTCGCGGGCGTCGTCGAATCGTCCTCGCACCCCGACTACAAGCCGGGCGATTCGGTCGTGCTCAACGGCTGGGGCGTGGGCGAGAAGCACTGGGGCGGGCTGGCGGAGTTCGCGCGCGTCAAGGGCGACTGGCTCGTGCCCTTGCAGTCGCCGTTCACGCTCAGACAGGCCATGGGCATAGGCACGGCGGGCTACACGGCCATGCTATGCGTGCTGGTGCTGGAGCGCCAGGGCCTCACGCCGGCCTCGGGGCCGGTGGTGGTCACAGGCGCGGCGGGCGGCGTGGGCAGCGTGGCCGTCGCGGTGCTGGCCAAGCTGGGCTATGAGGTCAGCGCGGTCACGGGCCGCCCCGAGCAGGCCGAGTATTTGCAGAAGCTGGGCGCGCAGCACATCGTCGAGCGCTCGACCTTGAGCGCACCGGGCAAGCCGCTCGCCAAGGAGCAGTGGGCCGGCGCCGTCGACGTGGCGGGCGGTCATGTGCTGGCCAACGTCTGCGCGGCCATGCGCTACCGCGGCGTGGTCACGGCGTGCGGCCTCGCTTCCGGCATGGATTTCCCGGCCACGGTCGCGCCCTTCATTCTGCGCGGCGTCACGCTCGTGGGCGTGGACAGCGTGATGGCGCCGCGCCAGGAGCGCCTGCAGGCCTGGAAGCGGCTGGCCAGCGACCTGGACCTCGGCCTGCTGGAGAGCCTCACGCAGGAAGTGCCGCTGGCGGACGTTCTCAAGCTCGCGCCGCAGATGCTCGCGGGCAAGGTGCGTGGGCGCGTGACCGTCGCGGTGCGCGGCTGAGGCGGCGCGAGCGCTCTCTCGGGGCGTGCGCGGCGCTAACATCCGCGCGTTGATGGACTGAAGAACAACACCATGCCTTCTCTGGAGAAGATGACCTGCATCGAGGATCTGCGGGTCGTCGCGCAACGCCGCGTGCCTCGCATGTTCTACGACTATGCCGATTCCGGCTCGTGGACCGAGGGAACCTACCGCGCCAACGAAAGTGATTTCCAGCGCATCGAGTTCCGCCAGCGCGTGGCGGTGAACATGGAAGGGCGCAGCACCGCCGCCACCCTGGTGGGGCAGAAGGCCGCGATGCCGGTGGCCATCGCCCCTGTAGGCCTGACCGGCATGCAGTGGGCCGATGGTGAAATCCATGCGGCGAAGGCGGCCGAGAAGTTCGGCATTCCCTTCACGCTTTCGACCATGAGCATCTGCTCGATCGAGGACATTGCCGAGCACACCAGCGCCCCGTTCTGGTTCCAGCTCTACATGATGCGCGACCGCGAGGCGATGGCGCGCATGATCGCTCGCGCGAAGGATGCGAAGTGCAGCGCGCTCGTGCTCACGCTCGATCTGCAGGTGATCGGCCAGCGCCACAAGGACATCAGGAACGGCCTCACGGCGCCCCCCCGGCCCACGATCGCCAACCTCATCAACCTTGTGACCAAGCCGCGCTGGTGCCTGGGCATGGCGGGCACGCGCCGCCACACCTTCCGCAACCTCGTGGGGCATGTGAAGGGCGTGTCGGACATGAACTCGCTCGCGGCCTGGACCAACGAGCAGTTCGACCCGCGCCTGTCGTGGGCGGACGTCGATTGGGTGCGCCAGCAGTGGGGCGGCAAGCTCATCCTCAAGGGCATCATGGAGGTGGAGGATGCGCGCCTCGCCGCCGAGCATGGTGCGGACGCGATCGTCGTCTCCAACCACGGCGGGCGCCAGCTCGATGGCGCGCCGTCGAGCATCCGCGCGCTGCCCGCGATCGTCGATGCCGTGGGCAGCCAGCTCGAAGTCTGGGTGGACGGCGGCATCCGCAGCGGCCAGGACGTGCTGCGCGCCTGGGCGCTGGGCGCGCGGGGCACCATGATCGGGCGCGCCATGGTCTATGGCCTGGGCGCCTTTGGCGAGGCGGGCGTGGCCAAGGCGCTCTCCATCATCCACAAGGAACTGGACGTGAGCATGGCGTTTTGCGGCCATACCGACATCCAGACCGTGGATCGCTCCATCCTCGTGCCGGGCAGTTATCCGGTCGCGGTGCCGTCCTGATTCTGATAGCTTTTCACGCTTGCCAGTATTCGATTTCAGGTATTAATCATTCTGAAATCGTTGGTGGAAAAGCGCGAGCAGCTATGAATTAAGCAAACCACCGGCCCCGTGGCCGACGCCGCGATGGCCGCCGGGCGACAATCCCCGGCGTGACCGCCGCCGACCTGCCCCGCCGCATCGCCCACCTGGACATGGACGCGTTCTATGCGTCCGTCGAACTGCTGCGCTACCCGCAGCTCAAGGGTCTGCCCGTCGTCATCGGTGGCAGTGCCACGCCCGAGGACGAGGCGCGCAGCCAGGCCTGGGCGGGGCGGCTGCACGAGATTGCGGCCGGTGCCTTTCCGCGCCTGTCCAGCTACGTCGGCCGGGGCGTGATCACCACCGCCACCTATGCCGCGCGCGCCTTCGGCGTGGGCTCGGCCATGGGGCTGATGAAGGCCGCGCGCCTGTGCCCGCAGGCCGTGCTGCTGCCCGTCGATTTCCCGCAGTACCGGCGCTATTCACGGCGCTTCAAGGAGGTCATCCTCTCGATCGCGCCGGTGATGGAAAACCGCGGGGTGGACGAGGTCTACATCGATTTCACCGACGTGCCGGGCGGTCAGCGGGGCGGCGGCCGGGCGCTGGCGCGCCTGATCCAGAAAAGCATCTTCGACGAGACGGGCCTGACCTGTTCGGTGGGCGTCGCGCCCAACAAACTCATCGCCAAGATGGCGAGCGAGTTCAACAAACCCAATGGCATCGCCGTGGTGATGCCCGAGGACCTTGAGCCGCGCATCTGGCCGCTGGCGTGCCGCAAGATCAACGGCGTCGGCCCCAAGACCGATGAAAAGCTGCGCCAGCTCGGCATTCACACCATCGGCGAGCTGGCGGCGCGCCCGCGCGAGTGGCTGCTGGCGCAGTTCGGGCCGTCGCACGGTGCCTGGCTGCACGACGCGGCCTGGGGGCGCGACGATCGGCCCGTGGTCACGCAGAGCGAGCCCGTGAGCATGAGCCGTGAGACGACCTTCGAGCGCGACCTGCACGCGGTGCGCGACAAGGCACAGCTCGGCGCCATCTTCACCGAGCTGTGCGAGCAGGTGGCGGGCGATCTGCAACGCGGTGGCTATCTGGGGCGCACGATAGGCATCAAGCTGCGCTACGACGATTTCAAGATCGTTACGCGAGACCAGACGGTGGACGAGGCAACGTGCGATGCCCTCGTGATCCGCCGCGTGGCAGGCCTGTGCCTCAAGCGCGCGCCGCTCAACCGGCGCCTGCGCCTGCTGGGCGTGCGTGTGGCGAAGCTGGAAAAAACGGGCATGGTGCCTGTGCCCGTGGCGGCCCTTGGCCCGCACACGGAGGCTCTTTTTTAGCATGGCCTCATGGTGATGCGGCCGCCAAGTGCCGTGGTGGCCGGGGAGGTACGTGCGCTGGCACAGCGCAGCAGCGATGCTGCGAAGGAAATAGGTGTCTTGATTCGAGCCATGGTGGACGGCATCTTGCAAGGGGCCGACTGCATGTCGCAGGCCGGCAAGACCATCGACGAGACGGTGCAGGCCATCGAGCGGGTGGGTGCGCAGATCGGCGGCATCGCCTCGGCGGCTCATGAACAATCCACTGGTATAGGCTAGGTGAATCAGGCGGTGGGCCAGCTTGACAGTGCCTCGCAGCAAAATGCCGCGTTGGCCGAGCAATCGGCCGCCGCGGCGCGGGTACTGAGCGATGGCTCTGTGTCCCTTGAGCGCAGCGCGAGTGTCTTCAGGCTTTGATCAGGCCATCAGGGGTTTGCGCTGCCGGGAGCCTCAATCATGTCATTGTGGACGATCCGGGTGTGCCGCTTGCGTGCGGTGCGGCGCCTTCACATTTTCGGTCGCTTCCGTCTCCGCGCCCGCCTGATCCTGCACTTCGATGGGGTTGCCATACAGGGGCCTGGTTCCGAACCCCGTACTGACGGCGTGGGCCACGCCGCAGGCCAGCATGGTCGGCAGGGTGAGGTGAAACTGCCCCGTCATCTCCAGCACCATCACGATGGACATCAGCGGCGCGTGGGTGACGGCCGCAAGCACGGCGGCCATGCCGATCACCGCCATGATGCGCGGGTCACCCACCCAGGCCACGGGCAGCAGGTATACCGCCAGTTGCGCCAGCAGGCTGCCGGCCGTGGCGCCGACCAGCAGCGAAGGCGTGAACACGCCGCCGATGGCGCCACTGCCCGAGCTCAGGGTGGTCGCGAGCACCTTGGCCACCAGAATCAAGGCCAGCGCCTGCCAGAGCAAGTCGCCGTGCAGCACCCGCTGCACCACGCTGTAGCCGTTGCCCCAGACTTCGGGCACCGCCGTCGCCACCAGGCCGACCAGCAGGCCACCTAGCGCCATGCGCGGCACGTGCGTCTTTGCCAGGGCATGAAACAGCGTGCGGCTGCGCTCCAACAAATACAGCAGCGCCCAGCCGGTGGCGCCAAAGACCAGGCCCGCCACCAGGGCCGCGCCCAGGCTGGTGGGCAGAATGGGGAGCTCGGACGTGGCGTACAGCGCGGCATGCAGTGGATCGACGAACCAGAAAATGAGCGCGTTGCCGGTCGCCGACGCAATGAGCACGGGCGCCACGGCTGAAGGGGCGATGAATCCCAGGGCCAGTTCCAGCACGAAGACCACGCCTGCCACCGGGGCGTGGTAGACCGCGCCTATGCCCGCTGCAATGCCGCAGACCAGCAGGGCCTTGCGCTCCATCTCGTTGAGGCCGGGGACGTGCTGCGCCAGTTTGGCGGCCAGCCATGCAGCCAGTTGCACCATGGGACCTTCTCGTCCTATGGAGGCGCCCGTGCCCACGGAAAACAGCGAAGACAGGGTGCGCACCAGCGTCGTGCGGTCGTTCAGGTCCACACGGCCCTGGCGCGCGGCGTCGATGTAGTCCAGATTTTTATCACCCGCCGGGCCGCGCCGCGCCCAGCGCATGCCCCAGTGCAGCGCCGCCCCGGCCAGCAGGCCGCCGACGGCACCGACGAGCACGCGTTGCCATGGCGGGATGCCGCGCGCGGCGTCCACCAGTCCGCCCATGTGTCCGGTGGCCAGCCATTCGATGTGGTGGGCCACGGCACGCAAGGCGATGGTGGCGCCCGCCGCCAACCCGCCGGTGAGCATGGCCAGAACCCACAGACGTGCGGTGCGGCCCGTGGGTGCTGCGGGGCTGGGAGGAGGGGTGTTCATGCGGCCTTATTCGGCGGGATCAGACGCGCTGGCGCATGCCCTGGCGCGTTGCCCGGGTGCTCCGGTGGACCGAGATCGGGGCGTGCGATCAGGGCGCATGCGGCGGGGCGCTATTGTCGCGCCGTGCGCCCGCTGTGGGGCAGCGGCATGGGGTGGCTGGTGCGCAGCGGATTGATGTCGATGCCGCCGCGGCGCGTGTAGCGTGCGTACACGGTGAGCTTGATCGGGTGGCAGCGCGCGCTCAGGTCCATGAAGATGCGTTCCACGCACTGCTCGTGAAAGCCCTGGTGGTTGCGAAAGCTCACGAGATATCGCAGCAGCCCCGCCTGCTCGATCTGCGGGCCGCTGTAGCGGATCTGGATGCTGCCCCAGTCGGGCTGGCCCGTCACCGGGCAGTTGCTCTTGAGCAGATGACTGGTGAGCGTTTCCTCCACCGGCGCCTCGTCCAGCGCGGCCGTGAGCAGCTCGGGCGCGGGCTGGTCGTGCGTGCACTCCACCTGCAGGCGGTCGAGCAGCAGGCCGTCCATCTCTGCGATGCGCTCTTGCTCGAACTGCTCGGGCGCGAGCAGCTGCACGCCCACGGTGCCCGCATGCTCGGCGCCGCGCCAGGCGGCTTCGCTCAGGTCGGCGCGGATGCGTTCGAGCACCGCTTCCATGCCGGCCAGGCGCGTGCCGTTGTAGCTGTTCAGGTAGAGCTTGAGCGACTTGCTCTCGATGAGATTCGGCGTTTCGCAGGGGATGGTGAAACGCGCGATGGCCACATGCGGCTTGCCGTGCGGATCGAGCCATGAGACCTCGTAGGCCGTCCACAGGTCGGCGCCGAAGAAGGGGATGACGCCCTCGATGCCGATGGCCCCGCGCCCCTGCGCCCGGGCGATGGGGAAGAGCAGTGCGGGGTCGTACTGGTCGGGATAGGGCGAAACGCGGCCGAGGGGGGAGTGTTCAGGCAGGTTCATGGCAAGCGAAGTGTGATCGCTTCCGGCGTTCCAAGTTCAGCGGAATTCGCGCTCGCGCAGCCACTTGGTGGCAATCCACTTTTCGCCCTCGATCACCGGCGCGCCGCCATGCAGACTGCGGGTGCTGGAGTGGGGTCGTTCGTAGCTGAAGAACACCGCATGGCCCTGGCACGGCGCGACTTCCAGGTTCGCGTCGGGAAAGACGGTGGCGCCGCCCTTGACGGGGTTGTTCAGGTAGATGACGAGCGTTGCCACGCGCTGGCCGCCGCGCGCCAGGATGTTGGCGCTGCCCGGCTGATCGAGGTCGAAGTAGTCGTAGTGCGGTTTGTACTGCGTGCCCGGCTGGTAGTGCAGGACTTGCAGCCCCTCGCCGTTTTCCACCGGCCAGTTCACGAGCCGCGCGATGCGCTCTTCGATGCGCGCGATGGCGGACGTTTCGCCGCGCTCGAAGAACATGCCGTCGCTTGTGCGTTCCTGGTTCACTTCGCCGTCGCCCGTGTCTCGCTTGACGGTGAGTGAGCGCTTCAGGCGTGGGCGGGCCGTCGCCATCAAAAGCTCGCACTCCTCGGGCGAGAGCAGATTGCCGAACAGCACGACGCGCGGGGAGGCGAGTGTCATCAGCACCTGAACCTGCCGGTCGCCCACGTCTATGAAGAGGGGTGAGTCGTCGAGTGCGGGTTCGGGTACGGGCACCGCGGCAGGCCAGCCTTGCTGGCGCGCCGCGTCGTCCACGTGCGCGCGCAGCACCTGTTCGATGGCATCGACGGCCACGTCTTCGTTCCAGCCGGACTTCACCATCGCGGCGATCAATGACGGCGCGCTCACGCCCGCGCCGGCCTGCGTGACGATCCATTCGCGCAATTCGGTGGTGATGGTCTGAGGGGTGCTCATGGGCTGATCCGGCGGCGAAAGATCAGGTGCTCGGGCGTCGAGGCTTCGGGGGTGTAGGCGTAGCCCTCGCTGTCGAAGTCGCGCAGCTGCCCGGGCCGCGTGGCGCGCCTCTGGATGGCCCAGCGCGCCATGAGGCCGCGTGCGCGCTTGGCAAAGAAGCTGATGAGCTTGTACCGGCCGTCCTTGAAATCCTCGAACACGCATTCGACCACACGGGCGCCGAGCACCTGGCGATCGACCGCCTTGAAGTACTCCTTCGACGCGAGGTTGACGACCACCGGCTGTGCCTGCCGCGCGAGCCGCTCGTTCAGGTGCTGCGCGATGCGCGGGCCCCAGAACTGGTAGAGGTTGGCGCCGTGCGCGCCCGCCAGGCGCGTGCCCATCTCCAGCCGGTAGGGCTGCATCCAATCGAGCGGCCGCAGCACGCCGTACAGGCCGCTCAGGATGACCAGATGCTCCTGCGCCCAGCGCAGGTCGGCCGCGGACAGGCTGGCCGCCTGCAGCCCCTCGTAGACGTCGCCATTGAAGGCAAGCACCGCCTGGCGCGCGTTGTCCTGCGTGAAACGTTCGCTGAACGCGGCGTAGCGCGCGACGTTGAGCGCCGCGAGCTTGTCGCTGATCGACATGAGCGCGGCGATGTCCTGGGGCGACCTGGAGCGCAGGTCGGCGATCAGCGCCCGGGTTTGCGCCGGAAACTGGGGCAGCGTGTGCGCCAGCCCCGGCGGGAGGGGACTGTCATAGTCCAGCGACTTGGCGGGAGAGAGTAGAAACAGCATGGCGTGCAAGGCGGTTGGTGCCGCCATTGTCGCTGCCCCGTGAGCGTGGAAAACCCGCGACCTCGCCGCCGGTGCCGCAGCACTCGGGTCTTTGAACCAAAATGCGGCACAGCGCTCGCCAGGCGGGCGCTGTGCGCTACTTTCTCAGGAGCCTGTGCTCAGGCCTGCTGGTCGAACGGCAACTGCACCTGGCGCAGGTCGCGGCGGGTTTCCACCAGCACCAGCGAGCCTGCGTCCGGTTCGGCGGGCGCCGGCCGCTCGCGCGGCACGTGCACCGGGCGAGGCTCGGCGTCGATGGCCGACTGCACGGTCGCCACCTTTTCCGTGTCGGACTGCACCCAGACGAGGCCCGAGGCCTGCGCCATCTCGGCTAGGGTCTGCACGGGCAGAGCGAAGGGTTCGGCGACCGCCGGGGCCATGGGAGCTTCGGCCGCGGGCGTGGCCATCTTGGCCGTGTCGACGTCTTCTGCCGATGCAGTCTGCAGCGGCGTGTGTGACGGGTCCACGGGCACCGTGACGTCGATCAGCGTCGAGGGACCTTCGTCGCCGCCGTGCTCGGCCTGCGCGCCGTGCGACGGCTGCGCAGAGACGGCGGGCGCGCCGAAGTAGCTGCGACGCGGGGACTGCGGCAGGAGTTCGCTTTCTTCCAGAACCACGGTGGGCTCGAAATCGGCGTGCGGTTCGCTGTCCGGCCCCTGGGCGAGGTTGTCCTCAGTGGGTTCCTGCGAGCGCTCGTTGCGGCGATGGCGGTCACGCCCGTAACGGTCGCGCGAACGACGCTCGCGCTGCTCGCCATTGGTGGACGTGGTGGCGTCGGTGCCGTCCCCGGCAGGTGCCAAGGCCGCGGATTCTGCCGCGGTCTGGGGTGCCATCGGCTCGCGCGGGCGCGGCGGCGTTGCGACGGCGTCCGCCCCCTCGCGTTCACGGCGTTCGCGAGGTTCGCGGCGGCGGCTGCGCTCGCGATCGCCATGGCGCGGAGCGCGCTCGGCGCCGGATTCGCGCGGGGTGTTGCCGTCGGTGGCGCCAGCGGCGTTGCCGTCCTGCGCAGGTGCGTTCTGGCGCTCGGCGCGCTCGCGGTTGCCGCGCCCTTCACGGGGTTCGCGCGGTTCACGTGGTTCGCGGCGCGAACGTTCGCCGCCATTGCCCTCGCGCGGTTCGGAGCGCTCCGAACGCTGTCCGCCACGGCGGGAGCCGTTGCCCCGGCGCTGACCGCCGCGCTCTTCGCGTGCGGCGGTCTCGGCCGGCGCGGGCGCGGCGGGCGCCGCGGCGGTGGCCGCTTCTGGCGCACCCAGCCCCAGCACGGACTTGATCCAGGTGAAGAAGCCCTGTTGCGGCGCGGTTGCGGGCGCCACCGGGGCGGCGCGCGGAGCCGGTGCCGCCTGCACGGGCGCAGGCTTGGGCGCGACGATGGGCGCGGGCGCGTCGGGCAGCACGCCCTTGATCACCGGCGTCTGCTTGTTGGTGGGTTCCTGCGAGCGGCGGGTGATCTGCGTCGGCTCTTCCTGCACGTCGGCCATCTTGTAGCTGGCGTCCAGGTCGTCCAGGCGCGGGTCGTCGTGCTTGAGGCGTTCGAGCTTGTAGTGTGGCGTCTCCAGCGACTTGTTCGGGATCAGCACCACCGAGATGCGCTGGCGCAGCTCGATCTTGGCGATCTCGGCGCGTTTTTCGTTGAGCAGGAAGCTGGCCACCTCCACCGGCACCTGGCAGTGCACGGCGGCGGTGCTGTCCTTCATCGACTCTTCCTGGATCATGCGCAGCATCTGCAGCGCAAAACCCTCGGTGTCGCGTACGTGGCCGGTGCCGTCGCACAGCGGGCAGCGGATGTGCGCGCCTTCCGAGAGCGCCGGCTTCAGGCGCTGGCGGCTCATCTCCATCAGGCCGAACTTGCTGATCGTGCCGAACTGCACGCGCGCGCGGTCCTGGCGCAGGGCGTCCCTCAGGCGGTTCTCGACCTCGCGGCGGTTCTTGCTCTCCTCCATGTCGATGAAGTCGATCACGATCAGGCCGCCCAGGTCGCGCAGGCGCATCTGGCGCGCGACTTCGTCGGCCGCTTCCAGGTTGGTGCGCGTGGCGGTTTCCTCGATGTCGCTGCCCTTGATGGCGCGCGCCGAGTTCACGTCGATGGAGACCAGCGCCTCGGTGTGGTCGATGACGATGGAGCCGCCCGAGGGCAGCGTCACCATGCGCGCGTAGGCTGATTCGATCTGGTGCTCGATCTGAAAGCGGCTGAACAGCGGCGCGTCATCGCGGTAGCGTTTCACGCGCGCGGCGTGCTCGGGCATCACGTGCGCCATGAACTGCTGCGCCTGCTCGTAGATGTCGTCGGTGTCAATCAGGATGTCGCCGATGTCGGCGCTGAAGTAATCGCGGATCGCGCGGATCACCAGACTCGATTCCTGGTAGATCAGGAACGCGCCCTTGCCGGCCTTGGCCGCGCCGTCGATTGCTGACCACAGCTTGAGCAGGTAGTTCAGGTCCCACTGCAGCTCGGGGGCGCTCCTGCCGATGCCGGCGGTGCGCGCGATGATGCTCATGCCCTTGGGGTATTCGAGCTGGTCCATCGCCTCCTTGAGCTCGGCGCGGTCCTCGCCCTCGATGCGGCGCGAGACGCCGCCGCCGCGCGGGTTGTTGGGCATCAGCACCACGTAGCGGCCGGCCAGGCTGATGAAGGTGGTGAGCGCCGCGCCCTTGTTGCCGCGCTCTTCCTTCTCGACCTGGACGATGAGCTCCTGCCCTTCCTTGATCGCGTCCTGGATCTTGGCCTGGCTGGGCGAGACGCCCTCGGCAAAGTACTGACGCGAGATTTCCTTGAACGGCAGGAAGCCGTGGCGATCCTCGCCGTAGTCGACGAAGCAGGCTTCGAGCGACGGCTCCACGCGCGTGACGACCGCCTTGTAGATGTTGCTCTTGCGCTGTTCGCGCCCTTCGATCTCGGTTTCGTAGTCCAGCAGCTTCTGGCCGTCCACGATGGCCAGGCGCCGCTCTTCGGGCTGCGTGGCGTTGATGAGCATCCGTTTCATGATGCGTGTCCCTTGTTCCGTTGTGTGGCCCGGGCGGGGCTGGACGCCCCGCACGAACCCGACAGGCCTCGCGTCAGCGAGGCCGCAAATGCCAGGGCGAACGATGGAAACAGAGTGGGAATGCCGCGCTCGTGCCGCAGCCACGCCAGCCGGTCAGCTGCGTGGCACAAGCGGTGGGGCGTGGATGAGGGCGAAAGGCAGGAGGACTTGCTTCACTATCAATTTCGAAGCTGTCTGCACCCGCCAGATGGGCGCATCAGACGTTTTTTGCGTGCAAGGCGCAGGCTCACGCCCTTGCCAGTGCGACACGATCCACGCCAGTACAACCCACATGATTTCGCTTTGATCCGCTGGCGCCCCGTCCGGATGAGACGATCGCCAGCCTTGAATTCCGTATGCTGTGTTTCAATGCATTCGCCGACCGGGCGCGCGTGCCTGTTGTCAAAGGCATCTGCTTTCCGGTGGCATCACCAGCCTGCGCAACCGGTCGGGCTGGTGGCCACTAAACTTCAGCCACTTCAACCACTTACACACTCTTCGCGCAGGTGATGTCAATTATAGAGGGCAAACCGTCGGGGGCGGCGGCCGCGCGCCAGCTGCGGGTGGACGCCGAATCCGCCGGGCAGCGGCTCGATAACTTCCTGCTGCGGCACTTGAAGGGCGTGCCCAAGACCCATGTCTACCGCATCATCCGCAGCGGCGAGGTGCGCCTGAACAAGGGCCGCACCAGCGCCGATGCGCGCGTGGCCGAGGGCGACCTGGTGCGCCTGCCGCCGGTGCGCGTGGCCGAGCGGCCGCCGGTTCAGGCCGCGCCGGCGCGCGAGTTCCCCATCCTGCTCGAAGACGACTGGCTCGTCGCGCTGGACAAGCCCGCGGGCGTGGCGGTGCACGGCGGCAGCGGCGTGAGTTTCGGCGTCATCGAGCAGTTGCGCCGCGCGCGCCCCGAGGCGAAATTCCTCGAACTCGTGCACCGGCTCGACCGCGATACCTCGGGCATCCTGCTCGTGGCCAAACGCCGCTCGGCGCTCACCGCGCTGCAGCAGCAGTTTCGCGAGCGCGTCACCGGCAAGACCTATCTGGCGCTCGTGACCGGCACCTGGCCCGCCCGGCTCAAGGTGATCGATGCGCCACTGCACAAGTACCTGCAGCCCGATGGCGAGCGGCGCGTACGCACCACGACGACGCAGGACCCCGATGGCATGCGCGCGGTCACGCTGGTCAAGCGCCGCGACGTGCTGGCGCCGCGCCATGCGCAGGGCCTGCCTGCAATGAGCCTGCTGGAGGTGACGATCAAGACCGGGCGCACGCACCAGATCCGCGTGCATCTGGCCAGCCAGGGCCATGCCATCGTGGGTGACGAAAAATACGGTGACTTCGAGCTCAACAAGCGCTTGCACAAGCTCGGTTTGGCACGCATGTTCCTGCACGCGTGGCGGCTGCAATTCGATCATCCCGCGAGCGGCGAACGCATTGAACTGCACGCCGAACTGCCGCCGGACCTCGCCGCCTTCATTCCTTCCGAGACGCCATGACCGACCTCTTCACCCGCCGCTTCGACCTGATCGCCTTCGATTGGGACGGAACGCTGTTCGATTCGACGCAGCTCATCGTTCGCTGCATCCAGGAGGCCGTGCGTGACGTGGGCGGCAGCGTGCCGAGCAGCGAGGCGGCCGCCTGGGTCATCGGCATGGCCTTGCCGCAGGCGCTGGCGCGCGCGGCGCCGGACGTGCCGCCCGCCAGGTACCCCGAGCTGGCCAACCGCTACCGCGTGCACTACATGCGCCACCAGGACGACCTGAGCCTGTTCGATGGCGTGCTGCCCATGCTCGAGCGCCTGAGGGGCAGCGGCCATCTGCTGGCCGTGGCCACGGGCAAGAGCCGCCGGGGGCTGGATCAGGCGCTGGCCAGCGCGCGGCTGCGCGGCGTGTTCGACGCCTCGCGCACCGCCGACGAAACGGCGGGCAAGCCCGATCCGCTGATGCTCAGCGAACTCATGGCCGAACTCGATGTGCCGCCCGAGCGCGTGCTCATGGTGGGCGACACCACGCACGACCTGGAGATGGCGCGCAATGCCGGGTGCCCCAGCGTGGCCGTGGCCTACGGCGCGCATGACAGCGACGGATTCGCGGCGCTCTCGCCGCTGTTCATCGCGCCCACGGTCGCCCGGCTCGATGGTTGGCTTGCGGAGCATGCATGATGGCGCAGGACAGTGACGTCGGTGAGCGCATCCTTCTGTGCGCCAGCAGCGATCTGCTTGAAGGCGGTTTGGGCATCCCCTTCAAGGTGGTCTATCGCGGCGAGAAACTGCGCGCGTTCGCCGTGCGCTGGCGCGGCGAGGTGCGCGCCTACCTCAACCGCTGCACGCACGTCTATAGCGAGCTCGACTACCGCGAAGGCCATTTTTTCGACATGACCGGTCAACTGCTCGTGTGCGCCACGCATGGCGCGGTATTCGAGCCAGACACCGGCTGCTGCGTCGGCGGCCCGGGGCGCGGCCCCCTCGTGAAGATCGCCCTCACCGAGGAGGACGGCCGGGTGTACTGGCATACTGCCCCGCTCCTGCAACCGCAAACCGCGTGAGTTCATGACTGAACCGAATCGCCCTGAATCCCATGATTCATGGCTCAATCAGCCTGCAGAGCCCGATCTGTGGGCGCAACCAGCTATTAAAAAAGAAAGCACCCCATCCAGTGCCGCGCCGCCTGATGGATGGGAGCGCGAGGTGCTCGAAAAACTCGTGCTCGCCACCGTGGCCGAGCAGCGCGCCGCACGGCGCTGGCGCATCTTCTGGCGTCTGCTGTGGCTGGCGCTGCTGGGCGCCGTCGTCTGGGCCGTGTCCGTGCGCGATCTCACGGGGGTGACGAAGAGCTCGCCGCACACGGCGGTGATCGACATCAAGGGCGAGATCGCGGTCGACGCGCAGACCAGCGCCGACGCGGTGGTGGCGTCGCTGCGCAGCGCGTTCGAGGACAGCGGTGCGCAGGCCGTCGTGCTGCTCGTCAATTCGCCCGGCGGCAGCCCGGTGCAGGCGGGCATCATCAACGACGAAATCTTCCGGCTGAAGAAAAAGTACGACAAGCCGGTATACGCCGTCGTGGAAGAAAGCTGCGCTTCGGCCGCCTACTACATCGCCTCGGCGGCCGACAAGATCTACGTGGACAAGGCGAGCATCGTCGGCTCGATCGGCGTGCTCATGGACGGCTTCGGTTTCACCGGCACCATGGACAAGCTCGGTGTCGAGCGGCGTCTGCTCACCGCAGGCGAGAACAAGGGCTTTCTCGATCCGTTCAGCCCCATGCAGCCCGAGCAGCGCGCCTATGCGCTCAAGATGCTCGAGCAGATCCGCCAGCAGTTCATCGCGGTGGTGGAAAAAGGCCGCGGCGATCGCCTGAAGGTCACGCCCGAGACCTTCAGCGGCCTGTTCTGGACCGGCGAGCAGGCGGTGCAGATGGGCCTGGCCGACGGCTTGGGCAGCCTGGACTATGTGGCGCGCGAGGTGGTCAAGGCCGAGGACATCGTGGACTACACCCAGCGCGACAACGTCGCCGAGCGCCTGGCGCGGCGCTTCGGCGCGGCCTTTGGCGAAGCGGCGTTCCGGGCGCTGCGCACCTTGCCGGTGCTGCGCTGAGCGCCTGCCGCCACACGCGGGTCAGCGCGTTTCGTCGGCCTGGCCGTGGCGCCCCGCGCCCTGGCTGAAGCGCGCCGCGCCCGCCGCGCCTTCGGCTGCCACCAGAGGCACACCCATGTGCCCTTCGCGGCGCAGCGCCTCGGCCAGCGGCAGGTTCCATTGCGCATGGGCGGATGCACGATCGGTCAGCATGCACTGCTGGGGAAAGGCTGCGATTTGACGCGCGAGCATCAGCGCCACGGCCAGCGCCTGTCCTGGCGGCGCGATCCGGTTGACCAGGCCCATGGCCAGCGCCTCGGCGGCATCGACGGCGCGCCCCGTCAGGATCAGGTCCAGCGCCCGCCCCATGCCGACGATGCGCGGCAGCCGCACCGTGCCGCCGTCGATCAGCGGCACGCCCCAGCGCCGGCAGAACACACCGAGCTGCGCATCCTCGGCGGCCACGCGCAGGTCGGCGAGCAGCGCCAGTTCCAGCCCGCCCGCCACGGCGTAGCCCTCGATCGCGGCGATCAGCGGCTTGGCGAGCGGCATGCGCGTCGGCCCCATGGGCGCGCGCGGGCCGCCTTCGGGGTCGAGTTCGTTGCGCAGGAGCGGATCGGCCACGGCCGTGAGGTCCGCGCCGGCGCAGAAGTGGTCGCCCGCGCCGTGCAGCACCGCCACGCGCAGCTCCTCGTCGGCCTCGAAACGCACGAAGGCCTCGCGCAGCGCATCCGCCATCGGGCGGTGCACGGCGTTGCGCCGCTCGGGGCGATCGAGCGTGATGAGCGCGACCGGACCCTGGGCTTCGAACACGACGTTGCTCATGTCAGGCTCCTATGGCAAAGACCGTGGGCAGCCGGGGTGGCGCAAACGCCGGCAGTTGTCGCCAGGCATGCACCGGTTTGCACTGCACCTGCGCCTGCGCGAGCGTGAGGCCGCTGGCCAGCGCCAGGCGCGCGGCGGGCTGCAGGTGCTGCAGCAGCGCCTGCCAGAGTGCGGTGTTGCGGTAGGGCGTTTCGATGAAAAGCTGGGTCTGTCCGTGCTTGAGCGCCAGCGCCTCCAGCTGGTGGATGCGCTGGATGCGTTCGCCCGCTTCCTGCGGCAGATAGCCGACGAAGGCAAAGTTCTGACCGTTGAGGCCGCTGGCCGCGAGCGCCAGCAGCAGCGACACCGGCCCGACCAGCGGCACCACGCGCAGGCCCGCGTCGTGCGCGGCGCGCACCACCGAGCTGCCTGGGTCGGCCACGGCGGGCATGCCGGCTTCGCTCACGAGCCCCATGTCATGGCCTTGCAGCAAGGGTGCGAGGAGCGGGCGCGCGTCAAAACGCCCCGCGTGGTCGCCCTTCTTGTGCACGGCGTGCGGCAGCTCGGTGATCTGCTGCTGCTGCAGCGGCGCGGCCAACGGCGTGTGCGCGTCGATGCGCTTGAGGTAGGCGCGGCAGCTCTTGGCGTTTTCGCAGACCCAGTGGGTCAGGCGCGCGGCGTGCCGCAGCGTGGCCTCGGGCAGCACGTCGGTGAGCGGCGCGCGCGGCTCGCAGCCGAAATCCAGCGGCGCGGGCACGAGGTAGAGCGTGCCGCGCGGTGCGTCCGCGGTCATGGCAGCATCAACCCGGCGGCGCGCAGCATGCGGGCCACGCGAATCAGCGGCAGGCCGATCAGGGCCGTGGGGTCGTCGCTGTCGATGGCGTCGAGCAGCGCGATGCCCAATCCTTCGCTTTTGGCACTGCCCGCGCAGTCGTAAGGGCGTTCGGCCTGCAGGTAGCGCTCGATCTCGTCCGGCGCGAGCGTGCGAAAGCGCACGCGCACGGGCGCCAGCTCGGTCTGCAAAAAACCGCTTTCGCGGCAGACCACGGCCACCGCCGTATGGAAGACGACGGTCTGCCCGCTCATGCGCGCCAGCTGCCGCACCGCCTTGTCGTGCGTCCCCGGCTTGCCCAGCGGTTCGCCGGCCAGATCGGCCACCTGATCCGAACCGATCACGATGGCGTGCGGGTGGTGCGCCGCCACCGCCTGCGCCTTGGCGATCGCCAGGCGCAGCGCCAGCGCGTGCGGCGCTTCGCCCGGCAGCGGCGCCTCGTCCACCTCGGGCGCGGCCACGTCGAAACGCAGCTTCAGGCGTTCGAGCAGTTCGCGCCGGTAGCGCGAGGTGGAACCGAGGATCAGCGGGCGGGTGCCGTCGGGTGTTTGCGTCATGCAATGATTCTCTTACACTGCCTGCATGACCAGAGAGTTTTTCGCCGATCGGCTCGACGTCAAGGCCTTCGCGCAGGCGCAGGGGCAGCTTTCCGGCCACGATTCGCTGCTCAAGTACAAGCGTCTGGCGCAGGTGGCGTCCAAGCTTCACCCCGAGCTGTATGTGGATTGGCACGCCGCGGGTGAGGTGCGCGATCGCCTCGGGGCCGGTGCCCAGATCTGGCTGCGCCTGCAGGCACAGGCGCAGTGTCCGGCCGTGTGCCAGCGCTGCCTGCAGCCCATGGATGTGCCGCTCAAGGTCGATCGCTGGTTTCGCTTCGTGGCGGATGAAGCGGCTGCCGAAGCGCAGGACGACGAGAGCGAGGAAGACCTGCTGGTGCTCTCGCGCGAATTCGCTCTCAACGAGCTCGTCGAGGACGAGCTGCTTCTGGACATGCCCCTGGTGCCGCGCCATGAACGCTGCCCGGTGGCCGTGAAGATGTCCGCGGGCGAGGAGGAGCTTGCGCAGGAGCCGGGGCAGGCCGGCAATCCGTTTGCGGCCCTGGCGGATTTCAAGCCTCACGACCGCAAAAAATAGGTGTTCGCCCTCGCGGGCCGATTCCTTTATAATGCAGAGTTTCGCGTGAGCCTGCTTCGTCTTTGGTTGGGCTGGACGCGCAGCTTCAGTTACCTCAAGACATCAGGAGCCCATCATGGCTGTTCAGCAAAACAAGAAGTCGCCCTCGAAGCGGGGCATGCACCGCTCGCACAACGGGCTCAAGAACCCGGGCACGGCGGTCGAGCCCACCACGGGTGAAGTGCATCTGCGCCACCACATCAGCCCCAACGGCTACTACCGCGGCCGCCAGGTGATCAAGTCCAAGGCGGACGACAGCGACGTCTGACGCGCGCCATCGGCGTTGCGCGCCCGGCACAGGCCCGCAGCTACTTCACGGTAGCGCGGGCCTTTGTCATTTCTGGCGACGATCTGCAATGCCGCAGACCGCCCAGGCAGAGGATGCGCGTTGCGCCAGGGCACTGGTTCGGCGCGGCCCTGAACCAGTGACACAATCTCCGTCATTCAGGACAACACGACAACAATGATCACGCTGGCAGTCGATTGCATGGGAGGGGACCATGGCGTTGCGGTCACGCTGCCTGCGTGCCGACAATTTCTTGACGCGCACCCCGATGCGCAGTTGCTGCTGGTGGGCCGACCCGAGGCCCTGGGTGCACTGGTGCACGAACGCACGCGAGTCGTGGCGGCCAGCCAGGTGGTGGGCATGGATGATTCCGTCGAAGTGGCGCTGCGCCGCAAGAAGGAATCCTCCATGCGCGTGGCCATCGAGCAGGTCAGAGACGGAGCGGCGCAGGCCGCGCTTTCGGCGGGCAACACCGGGGCGCTGATGGCGACCGCCCGTTACGTGCTCAAGACCCTGGACGGCATAGACCGCCCGGCCATTGCGACGCAGATCCCGAATGTGCTCGGCGGTGCCACCACGGTGCTCGACCTGGGCGCCAATGTGGATTGCACGGCCGAAAACCTGCTGCAGTTCGCCGTCATGGGCTCGGCTCTGGTGTCGGTGCTGAACGACGACCCGCATCCCACGATTGGCCTGCTCAACGTGGGTGAGGAGGCGATCAAGGGCAGCGAAGTCATCAAGCAGGCAGGCGAACTGCTGCGCGCCGCCGCGGCCCGGGGCGATCTGAACTTCGTCGGCAACGTCGAGGGAAACGATATTTTCAAGGGCACGGCCGACATCGTGGTCTGTGACGGATTTGTCGGCAACGTCGCACTCAAGACCATCGAAGGTCTCGCATCGATGATAGGCGGCTTCCTGAAAGAAGAGTTCTCGCGCACGATTTTGACGAAAATTGCGGCCATCGTTGCTTATCCTGTGTTAACTGCGCTTAAAAGACGCATGGATCACCGTCGTTACAACGGCGCGGCGCTGCTGGGCCTGCGCGGCCTGGTGTTCAAGAGCCACGGCTCGGCCGATGCGCTGGCGTTCGAGCAGGCTCTGGTGCGCGCGTATGATGCGGCCCGCAATGACCTGCTGGCGCGTGTGCGCGTGCAGGTGGCTCGCGCGGCGCCGCTTCCGGTTGCCCGCGACACGGTTTTGTGAACCCGCGGTCCCCGCTCGCCAGGAATTTGATGAGACCTTATTCACGCATCGTCGGCACGGGCAGTTACCTGCCGCCACGCCGGGTCACCAACGACGAACTGGCTGCCGATCTGGCGAAGCGGGGCGTTGAAACTTCCGATGAATGGATCGTCGAGCGCACGGGTATCCATGCCCGGCACTTCGCCGCGCCCGATGTGACCAGCAGCGATCTGGCCGAGCAGGCCGCGCGGCGGGCGCTGGAGGCAGCCGGTGTGGCTCCCGGTGAGATCGACCTGATCATCGTGGCGACGTCCACGCCGGACATGGTGTTTCCCTCCACGGCCTGCATCCTGCAGCACAAGCTCGGGATCGCAGGCTGTCCGGCGTTCGACGTGCAGGCCGTCTGCAGCGGTTTCGTCTATGCGCTGGCCGTGGCGGACGCCATGGTGCAGACGGGTACGGCGCGCTGCGCGCTCGTGGTCGGCGCCGAAGTCTTCAGCCGCATCCTCGATTTTTCCGACCGCACCACCTGCGTGCTGTTTGGCGACGGCGCCGGGGCGGTGGTGCTCAAGGCGTCGGACACGCCCGGCATTCTGGCGAGCGACCTGCATGCCGATGGCCAGCACGTGGGCCTGCTGTGCGTGCCGGGGCACGTCTCGGGTGGCGCCGTGCTGGGCAGCCCGCTGCTCACCATGGACGGGCAGGCGGTGTTCAAGCTCGCCGTGAGCGTGCTCGAAAAGACGGCCCATGCCACGTTGCAGAAGGCGGGCGTGACCGAGTCGGCGGTGGACTGGATGGTGCCGCACCAGGGGAACATCCGCATCATGCAAAGCACGGCGCGGCGCCTGCGTCTGCCCATGGACAAGGTTGTGGTCACGGTGGGCGAGCACGGCAACACCTCGGCTGCGTCCATCCCGCTGGCGCTCGATCATGCGGTACGCGACGGGAGCATCCGGCCCGGACAGAATGTGCTGATCGAAGGCGTGGGCGGTGGTTTCACCTGGGGTTCCATGCTCATTAAAATGTAGCTTTCCGCGCTTGTTCTACAAGCGTTTGGTGCGTATTTCATTGTTATTCCGTCATGGCACTCGCTTTTGCTTTCGTTTTTCCCGGCCAGGGTTCGCAGTCGGTGGGCATGCTGGATGCCTGGGGCGATCATCCGGCGGTGCTTGAAACCCTGCGCGAGGCCTCCGACGCGCTGCATGAAGACATCGGCGCGCTGATCCACGACGGCCCCAGGGAAGCGCTGGCGCTCACCACCAACACCCAGCCCGTGATGCTGGTGGCGGGCGTGGCCGCCTGGCGGGTCTGGCGCGCCGAAGGCGGCGCCCTGCCGGTGGCGCTCGCGGGGCATTCGTTGGGCGAATACTCGGCGCTGGTGGCCGCGGGCGTGCTCACGCTCGCGCAGGCGGCGCCGCTGGTGCGCCTGCGCGCGCAGGCCATGCAGGATGCCGTGCCGGTGGGCGCGGGCGCCATGGCGGCGATTCTCGGCCTGCCATCCGCGCAGGTCATCGCCGGCTGCGCGCAGGCGGCTGCCAGCTTTGGCGCGAGTTCGAGCGAAGTCGTCGAAGCGGTGAATTTCAACGACCCGGCGCAGACGGTCATTGCCGGCACCAAGGAGGGCGTGGCCAGGGGCTGCGAGGTGCTCAAGGCGCTGGGCGCCAAGCGCGCGTTGCCGCTGCCGGTGTCGGCGCCGTTTCATTCCAGCCTGATGAAGCCGGCCGCAGAGAAGCTCAAGGCGGCGCTGGTCGATGTGGCTTTCGGTGCGCCTTCCATCCCCGTGATCAACAATGTCGATGTCTCGGTCTGCGTCGAGGCCGATGCCATCCGCGACGCCCTCTACCGCCAGGCCTTCGGCCCGGTGCGCTGGGTCGAGTGCGTGCAGGCCCTCAAGGCACGCGGCGCCCGTCATATCGTCGAGTGCGGCCCGGGCAAGGTGCTCGCCGGCATGGTCAAACGCATCGACGGCGAACTGGTTGGCGCCTGTCTGCAGGATCCGGCGTCACTGGCTGAAATCAAGGAGCTGCTGGCATGAGCAACACCTCGTCTTCCCGAATCGCCCTGGTCACGGGCGCCACCCGCGGTATTGGCGCAGCGGTGGCGGCGGAACTGGCCGGGCGCGGTCTGGTCGTGGTGGGAACGGCGACAACCGCCGACGGCGCGGGGCGCATCACCCAGGCGCTGTCCGCGCGTGGGGGCAAGGGCGTGCAGCTGGACGTGACCGACGGCGCCGCCGTGGAGGCGCTGGTTGATGCCATCGTCAAGGAGTACGGCGGCCTGCATGTGCTGGTGAACAACGCCGGCATTACGCGTGACCAACTGGCCATGCGCATGAAGGACGATGACTGGGATGCGGTGATCGACACCAACCTCAAGGCGGTGTTTCGCGTGAGCCGTGCGGTGATCCGCCCCATGATGAAGCAGCGCTTCGGGCGCATCGTCAGCATCACCAGCGTGGTCGGTGCCTCGGGCAACCCGGGGCAGGCCAATTACGCCGCCGCCAAGGCCGGCGTGGCCGGCATGACCCGAGCGCTGGCGCGCGAGCTCGCCAGCCGCGGCATCACGGTCAACTGCGTGGCGCCCGGTTTCATTGCCACGGACATGACGGCTGGCCTGCCCGAAGAGCAGAAAAAGGCGCTGCTGACGCAGATTCCGCTGGGCGCGCTCGGGCGCCCCGAGGACATCGCCCATGCCGTGGCCTACCTGGCCAGCGAGGATGCCGGTTACGTCACCGGGCAGGAACTGCACGTCAACGGCGGCATGTACATGTAAATTGGCGGATGATTCCAGCCGGATGGTTGCCCTTCGTGGGGCATATGCCGTGCGGCTAGAATCACCGATCTGTTCACAACCCCCAGAGGGAACCCCCCATGAGCGATATCGAAGCACGTGTCAAGAAAATCATCGCCGAGCAACTCGGCGTGGAAGAGTCCCAGGTCACCAACGAAAAGGCCTTCGTGGCCGATCTGGGTGCGGATTCGCTGGACACGGTCGAGCTGGTGATGGCGCTGGAAGACGAATTCGGCATCGAGATTCCCGACGAGGACGCAGAGAAGATCACCACGGTGCAAAACGCGATCGACTACGCGAACACCCATCAAAAGGCTTGAACGCCGCTTGCTGCCGCCCGCTGGATAAATCGAATCGCGCGCGGGGCAGCGCTATTTTGGAAAGCTGAACGCATGAGCCGACGTCGCGTCGTCGTGACCGGTCTGGGCTGCGTCACTCCCGTGGGCAACACGGTACGTGAGGCCTGGGCGAACATCCTGGCTGGCCGCTCCGGCATCGGCCCCATCACGCGTTTCGATGCCAGCGCGTTTTCCTGCCGCATTGCGGGTGAGGTCAAGGGTTTCGACCTGAACGCCTACATGACGCCCAAGGAAGCGCGCACGATGGATACCTTCATCCATTACGGCATCGCGGCTGCCGATGAGGCGGTGCGCGATGCGGGCCTGCCCACGGGCGAGGCGCTGGGCGAGGAGCTGGCCACGCGCATCGGCTGCATCGTGGGCTCGGGCATCGGCGGCCTGCCGCTGATCGAGAACACCCATGCGGAACTCGCCAGCCGCGGGCCACGGCGCATCACGCCGTTTTTCGTGCCGGCCTCCATCATCAACATGGTGGCGGGGCACGTTTCCATGCGCTTCGGCTTCAAGGGCCCCAACCTGTCCGTGGTGACGGCCTGCACGACCGGGCTGCATTGCATCGGCGAGGCGGCGCGCAAGATCGAGTACGGCGATGCCGATGTGATCGTGGCGGGGGGCACGGAGGCTACGGTTTCCCCCTTGGGCGTGGGTGGCTTCGCGGCCATGCGGGCACTGTCCACACGCAACGACGATCCGGCCAGTGCCTCGCGCCCATGGGACAGGGATCGCGACGGTTTCGTGCTGGGCGAGGGCGCCGGTGTGCTCGTCCTCGAAGAATACGAGCATGCCAAGGCGCGCGGCGCGAAGATTTACGCCGAACTCATCGGCTACGGCATGAGCGCCGATGCCGGGCACATGACCGCGCCGAACATGGATGGTCCGCGCCGGGCGATGCTGGCGGCCTTGCGCAACGCCGGCGTCAATGCCGACGAAGTCGACTACCTCAATGCCCACGGGACGTCCACCCCGCTGGGGGACATCAACGAAACCCATGCCATCAAGGCGGCGCTGGGCGACGCGGCGCGCAAGGTGGTCGTGAGCTCCACCAAGTCCATGACCGGGCATCTGCTGGGGGGCGCTGGCGGCATCGAAAGCGTGTTCACCGTGCTGGCGCTGTGCGAGCAGAAGGTGCCGCCCACCATCAACCTGGTCAACCAGGATCCGGAATGCGACCTGGACTACTGCGCCAACACGGCACGTGACATGGTGATGAACGTCGCCGTCAAGAACAATTTCGGCTTTGGTGGAACCAACGGCACGCTGGTTTTCCGGCGTGTCTGAACGCGGTGGCCTGGCACGGTGCGCGGGCCTTGTGTGATGCCAGCAGCCTCCCGTCAGCCGCCGCCCGTGCGTTATCCGTTTGCGCCGTCACGCAAAGTGGCATGGGCGCTGTCCCTGCTTTGCGCGTCGGGAGCCGTGGTGCTCCTCGCCTGGCTGGCCACGCAGCGTGGTGGCGCGCCGCAATGGGCTCTGAGCTCCCTGCTCTGGGGTGGCGCCAGCCTGTCGGCATGGCGTTGGTGGCGTGCGATGCCCACGGGCGAGCTGGCCTGGGATGGACGGCAGTGGTGTGTGCGCCGTGGCACGCAGGGCGATGAACCCTGTTCGGCTGTGCGCGTCTGCCTCGACATGCCGTCGGGGTTGTGGCTGCGGCTTGATGGCCTGCACGGCGGCGTGCGCTGGTTGTGGCTCGCGCGCGCTGCCGCGCCGAGCCGTTGGCTCGATCTGCGCCGCGCCCTGTTCGATGGCCGATCCCGCCGGAGTCCCGCGGCTGAGAGCGTTGCGTCTGGGGCTGCGTCATGAATCCGCCGGATCCCACCCCGTCCGTCAACAGTGACCTGCAGCTGGTCGAGCGTACGGTGGCGGGCGATCAGCGCGCCTACGAATTGCTGGTGATCAAGTACCAGCGGCGCATCGAACGCCTGATCGGCCGCATGGTGCGTGACGTCGATCTCGTCCAGGATATCGCGCAGGAGACGTTTTTGCGCGCCTATCGGGCCTTGCACCAGTTTCGCGGGGATGCGCAGTTCTATACCTGGCTGTACCGGATCGCGGTCAATACGGCGAAAAAGACGCTGATGGACCTCAAGCGAGACCCGTTGATCACCGAAAGCGCACTGCGTAGCGCGGTTGACGACGACGATGAAACTTCCGTGATGACGCGTGAACTAACCACCGACGACACGCCCGAGACGCTTTTGGCGGCACAGGAAGTGGCGCAGGCGGTCAATACCGCCTTGCAGGCTTTGCCGCAGGAATTGCGCCAGGCTGTCACGCTGCGCGAGATCGAGGGCCTGAGCTACGAGGAAATTGCCCAGGCCATGGGGTGTCCCATAGGCACCGTGCGTTCCCGGATCTTTCGCGCGCGCGAGGCGATTTCGGCGAAGGTCAAGCCTCTGCTGGAAAGTCGGACGGGCAAGCGTTGGTGAAAGCCGGGCGCGGTGGCAGCTGGAGACAGAAAGAAGGTAATGCCATGAATGACGAAGATGTGATGCGCGAGCGCCTTTCGGCTCTGGCCGATGGCGAATTGGTCGGGCTGGAGTGCCACGAGGCGCTCGCCTATGCGCAGACCGAACAGGGCCAGGCCTCGTGGCAGGCCTATCACGTCATTGGTGATGTCATGCGTGGCGTGCCGGCTGTCCCGATGCTCGATACCGCCATGCTGGAGCGCCTGCGCGGCCAAATCGCCCAGGAAGTTTTGCCGCTGCGGCCAGGCATGGCGTCCGCGGCCGTGTCGCGGGTGGGCCGCGCCGATGCGCGGGCCGCCAATGCATCGGTGATGCACTGGAAGCTCGCCGCCGGATTCGCCTCGTTGACGGCAGCGGTGGCGCTCGGCTGGACGGCGTATGCCGGTTTCGGGCCGCAGACCGGCGGGGGCACGCAGATCGCGGTGGCAAGTCCGGCGCAGGGGGCTGCCATGGTGGTCGATGGACACAACGTCATTCGCGACCCCAGGCTGGACGAGCTGATACGGCAGACGGGTCGTTATGGCGGCAGCAGCCAGATGATGCGCGACTCCTTCCTGCGCAATGCCTCGCTCGAGGCGCCGCCCAAACATTGAACGTGTCGTTGGAATTTTTGTCTTTTGGCGGGGCCGCTCGTGTGAGCGGCTCTTGTTGTCCAGGGCAGGTCAAACATCGAGGGTGACATCATGAGATTTCGGACAGGCGCCGCAGGCCATGCGGCTTCACTGGTGCTGGCGGCGACGATGACCCTGCTGGCGGGGTCGACGCTGGCGCTGGTGTCGTCGCCGGTGCGGGCACAGTCGGCACCCGTGGTGCGTGGGCTGCCCGATTTCACCGAGCTGGTGGATCTGGTCGGCCCCTCGGTCGCCAACATCCGCACCCTGGAGAAGGCCGGTGGCGATGGTGCCCAGGACGGGCCCGATGAAGACATGCTGGAGTTTTTCCGGCGCTTCGGCATCCCGATCCCCAACATGCCGCGTCGGCGCGGGCAGCGCCCGGGCAATCCGCAGGAGCAGCCGCGCGGCGTCGGCTCGGGCTTCATTCTCACGTCCGATGGCTACGTGATGACCAATGCGCACGTGATCGACGGCGCGGACGAAGTGATGGTCACCCTCACGGACAAGCGCGAGTTCAAGGCCAAGATCATCGGCGCCGACAAGCGCTCGGACGTGGCGGTGGTCAAGATCGATGCCACGGGCCTGCCGGCCGTGAAGATCGGCGACGTGTCGCGGCTGAAGGTGGGCGAGTGGGTGATGGCCATCGGCTCACCCTTTGGTCTGGAAAATACCGTGACGGCGGGGATCGTCAGCGCCAAGCAGCGCGATACCGGCGAATACCTGCCGTTCATCCAGACGGATGTGGCGATCAACCCGGGCAATTCGGGCGGACCGCTCATCAACATGCGCGGCGAGGTCGTGGGCATCAACAGCCAGATTTATTCGCGCTCGGGCGGTTTCATGGGCATTTCATTCGCCATTCCCATCGATGAGGCCATGCGCGTGAGCGACCAGCTGCGCGCGACGGGCCGTGTCAGCCGGGGACGCATCGGCGTGCAGATCGAGCCCGTGACCAAGGACGTCGCCGACTCCATGGGCCTGGCCAAGGTGCAAGGGGCGCTGGTGCGTGGCGTTGAAGTGGGCTCGCCCGCGGAAAAGGCCGGCATCCAGGCCGGTGACGTCATCACCCATTACGACGGCAAGGCCGTCGAGCGCGTCTCCGATCTGCCGCGCATGGTCGGCAACACCAAGCCCGGCGCCAAGGCCACGGTCACGGTGTTTCACCGCGGCAGCGCGCGTGACCTGACGGTGACCGTGGCCGAGGTCAAGCCCGACGCCGATGAGGCCGGCGCGACCGCGGACAAGGAGCCCGCCAAGGACAAAGCGTCGCCACAGGCCCAGCAGTGGGGGCTCGTGGTCGGAGAACTGACCAGCGATCAGGCCAAGGATTTGCGCGTCAAGGGGGGCGTGCGCGTGGTCAGCGCCGAGGGCGCCGCCGCGCGGGCCGGGCTCAAGGTGGACGATGTGATCGTGGCCGTGGGCAACAGCGATGTGCGCTCGGTCAAGGATTTTGACGCGGCTCTGGCCAAGGCCGATGCGAAGAAGCCGCTCAGCGTCATGTTCCGCCGGGGCGACTGGGCTCAGTACACCCTGATTCGCCCGGAAAAGTAAACGCCGGGGTCGATAGAATTCCCCCGATGGCGGCATCGGCCTGCTGCCTGCGTGCCGCTACAATGGCTTTCCAACTCATTCGCAGATGCCAGTTGGTCTGGGGCGCGTCGCATCGCTGACGCGCCCTTTTTTCATGCATTCGAGCGCCGCTGCTCCGCGTTTCACGGTTTTTGGATGAAATACATCAGGAATTTTTCGATCATTGCGCACATCGACCATGGCAAGTCGACGCTGGCCGATCGCATCATCCAGCGTTGCGGGGGCCTGGCCGAGCGTGAGATGCAGGCGCAGGTGCTCGATTCGATGGAGATCGAGAAGGAACGCGGCATCACCATCAAGGCCCAGACGGCCGCGCTCTCCTACACGGCACGCGATGGGCAGGTCTACAACCTGAACCTGATCGATACCCCTGGGCACGTGGACTTCTCCTACGAGGTGAGCCGTTCGCTCTCGGCCTGCGAGGGCGCGCTGCTGGTGGTCGATGCCAGCCAGGGGGTCGAGGCCCAGACGGTGGCCAACTGCTATACCGCGCTGGAATTGGGCGTGGAAGTGCTGCCGGTGCTCAACAAGATGGACCTGCCGCAGGCCGACCCCGAGACGGCCAAGGCCGAGATCGAGGATGTGATCGGCATCGACGCGAGCGACGCCATTCCCTGTTCGGCCAAGACCGGCATGGGCGTGGACGAGATTCTCGAGGCCGTGGTGGCCCGGGTGCCGCCGCCCAAGGGTGATCCGGACGGGCCGCTGCGCGCCATGATCATCGACTCGTGGTTCGACAGCTACGTCGGCGTCGTCATGCTCCTGCGCCTGGTCGATGGCCAGCTCAGGAAAGGCGAGCGCATCAAGCTCATGGCGACGGGCGCGGCCTACGAAGCCAATCAGCTGGGCGTGTTCACGCCGGCACCTCAGTCGCGCGACATGCTGCGCGCGGGCGAGGTGGGCTATCTCATCTGCGGAATCAAGGAGCTCAAGGCGGCGAAAGTGGGCGACACCGTCACGCTGGAGAAGAAGCTGCCCAACAACGCGGGACCGGCCAGCCAGGCGCTGCCCGGCTTCAAGGAAGTGCAGCCCCAGGTGTTCGCCGGGCTCTATCCGACCGAAGCCAACCAGTACGACCAGTTGCGCGACGCGCTGGAAAAGCTCCAGCTCAATGACGCGTCCCTGCATTTCGAGCCCGAGGTGAGCCAGGCGCTCGGTTTCGGCTTTCGCTGCGGGTTCCTCGGCCTGCTGCACATGGAGATCGTGCAGGAACGGCTGGAGCGCGAGTTCGACCAGGACCTGATCACCACCGCGCCGAGCGTGGTCTACGAGGTGCTCAAGGGCGACGGCGAGGTCATTCGCGTGGAAAACCCCTCGAAGATGCCCGATCAGGGCCATATCGAGGAGGTGCGCGAGCCCATTGTCACGGTCCATCTGTACATGCCGCAGGATTACGTCGGCCCGGTGATGACGCTGGCCAACCAGAAGCGCGGCATCCAGATGAACATGCAGTACCACGGCCGCCAGGTGATGCTCACGTATGAGCTGCCGCTGGGCGAGATCGTGCTCGACTTCTTCGACAAGCTCAAATCCATTTCGCGCGGCTACGCCTCGATGGACTACGTGTTCAAGGAGTACCGCGCGTCCGACGTGGTCAAGGTGGACATCCTGCTCAACGGCGAGAAGGTCGACGCGCTCTCGATCATCGTGCACCGCAGCCAGGCGCAGTACCGCGGCCGGGCGGTGGTGGCGAAGATGCGCGAAATCATCAGCCGCCAGATGTTCGATGTGGCCATCCAGGCCGCCATCGGCGCCAACATCATCGCGCGCGAAACCGTGAAGGCGCTGCGCAAGAACGTGCTGGCCAAGTGCTACGGCGGCGATATCACGCGCAAGCGCAAGCTCCTGGAAAAGCAGAAGGCCGGCAAGAAGCGCATGAAGCAGATTGGCACCGTCGAGGTGCCGCAGGAGGCGTTTCTTGCCATCCTGCAAGTGGAGGATTGATCTTGATGCAAGCCCTGACCGCCGCGATTCTTGCGGCTTTCGTTGCCTATGTCGGCGCCTGGTACTTCGGTGCGATCGAAGGCAATTTTGCCCTGCTTCTCATGCTCGCCACCCTGGTGACGGGCTTGTACTGGGTGGCCGAGCGCCTGTATTTCCTGCCGCAGCGCAGGCGCGCGGCGCAAGCCGTGCAGGCCGCGGCCGAGCAGCGCCGCGGCGAACTCGATCGCATGGGGATCGCCAAGAAGGATGAGGAGAACCTCCAGGAGGCTCAGGGGCGCATGCTGACCCAGCCCTGGTGGCTGGACTGGACCGCCGGCCTCTTCCCGGTGATCGCGGCTGTCTTCCTGCTGCGCTCCTTCCTGTTCGAGCCGTTCAAGATTCCGTCGGGCTCGATGATTCCCACCCTGCAGGTGGGTGACCTGATTCTGGTGAACAAATACACCTATGGCCTGCGCCTGCCGGTGTTCAATACCCGCATCACGCAGGGCCATGCGCCGCAACGCGGCGAGGTAATGGTGTTTCGCTATCCGCCCCAGCCCAGCCTGGACTACATCAAGCGCGTGGTCGGTGTGCCCGGTGACGAGGTGGCCTACCTGAACAAGCGCCTGACGATCAATGGCAAGGAAGTGCCGATCAAGAGCCTGCCCGAGTTCTTCGACGCCGATGCCATGCGCTATTTCGAACAGCGCCAGGAGCAGCTGGGCACGCACACGCACAGCATCCTCGTCAACAAGGACGTGCCGGCCTTCGTGCAGGGTGCGAGCAACTTCAAGTACCGCGATCACTGCACCTACAGCGTCGAGGGCGTCGTGTGCAAGGTGCCGCAGGGGCACTATTTCATGATGGGCGACAACCGGGATAATTCACTCGATTCGCGCTATTGGGGTTTTGTGCCCGAGGAAAATATCGTGGGCAAGGCCTTTTTTGTCTGGATGAATTTCGGTAACCTCAAGCGCATCGGTTCGTTTGACTGACAAGGGGAGCATGAATGGCGGTACAGCACAATGCACTGCGGTCCAGGCAGAGGGGCCTGTCGTTCCTGGGCGTGATTTTCATCGGAGTGTTCCTGGTGGCGGCGTTTGCCATCGGCGGGCAGTCGATCCCCGTCCTGCTCGAATACCAGGCCATCAAGAAGGCGGCCACCAAGGCGGCCCGCGAAGAGACCACGGTGGCGGGCATACGCGCCTCGTTTGATCGCGCCGGAGCCATCGACGACATTTCATCCATTTCAGGCAAGGACCTGCAAATCACCAAGCGCAATGACAAGGTGGTGGTTTCCTTCAAATACGAGCGCGAGATTGCCCTGTTCGGGCCGGCCTATCTCGTTTATCGGTTTCAGGATTCCGTCGAATAACTGGTGTCCGCAAATTCCCTTGGGGAGCTGCAGCAACGGCTGCAGCACCATTTTTCCGACCGGCGCCTGATCGAGCGCGCCGTGACGCATCGCAGTTTTGGTGCGGAGCACAACGAGCGTCTGGAATTCCTGGGTGATGCCGTGCTGGAGCTGGCCATCTCCACCCTGCTGTTCACGCGGATGCGGCACGTGCCCGAGGGCGAGCTCTCGCGCGTGCGCGCGCTGCTGGTGCGCCAGGATTCGCTGCATCGAATCGCCTTGCACCTGGGCCTGTCCGAGGTGCTGCGCCTGGGCGAAGGCGAGGCGCGCTCGGGCGGGCGTGAGCGCCCGTCCATTCTGGCCGACGCGGTGGAGGCCCTGATCGGCGCCGTGTTCCTCGATGGTGGCTATGACGCCGCGCGGGCGCTGGTGGAGCGGTTGTTCGAGGGTGTGCGGCTCGATGCGCATCTGCAGGAGGTGGCCAAGGATGCCAAGACCGCGCTGCAGGAATGGCTGCAGGGCCGGCACATGCCGTTGCCGCGCTATGCGGTGGCGCGGGTGGACGGGCAGGCGCATCATCAGGTTTTCCAGGTGGAGTGCGAGGTGGCGCAACTGCAACTCATCGAGCGAGGCGAGGGCGCCTCGCGCCGGGCGGCCGAACAGGTGGCCGCCGCCGCCATGCTGCAACGTTTGAAGGCCCAGCCATGACCGATTCGACCCCCGCCGCGCCGATGCCTGCCGCCGCCAGCCAGCGCTGCGGCCTGATTGCCATCGTCGGCAAGCCCAATGTCGGCAAATCCACGCTCATGAACGCGCTGGTCGGGCAGAAGATTTCGATTACCAGCCGCAAGGCGCAGACCACGCGCCACCGCATCATGGGCATACGCACGCGCGGCGATGCGCAGTTCGTGTTCGTCGATACGCCGGGTTTTCAGACGCGCCACGGTTCGGCGCTCAACAAATCGCTGAACAAGGCCGTGCTGGGCGCGGTGAGCGACGTGGACCTCGTGCTCTTCGTCGTCGAGGCAGGGAGTTTCTCACTGCAGGATGCGGCGGTCCTCGGGCTGCTCAAGAGCGACATTCCCACGCTGCTCGTGGCCAACAAACTCGACACCGTGCACCGGCGCAGCGAGATCGCGCCGTGGCTCAAAGGCATGCAGGAGCGCCACCCGTTCGCCGAATTCGTGCCCATGTCGGCCAAGAAGCCGGCCGATATCGACCGTCTGCTTGCCATCGTCGAGAAGTACCTGCCCGAGCAGCCCTGGTGGTACGGGGAGGATGAGCTGACCGATCGCAGCGAGAAGTTTCTGGCCAGCGAGACCGTGCGCGAAAAGCTCTTTCGTCTCACGGGCGATGAGCTGCCCTACACCTCCACGGTGGTGATCGAGCAGTTCCAGGAGGAGCCCAGTCCGAAGCACGGGCGCTTCGTGCGCATCGCCGCCACCATCATCGTCGAGCGTGACGGCCACAAGGCCATGGTGATCGGCGAGGGGGGCGAACGCCTCAAGCGCATCGGCTCCGAGGCGCGCCAGGAGCTGGAAAAGCTGCTCGGCGCCAAGGTGTTTCTGGAACTGTGGGTCAAGGTGCGTTCGGGCTGGGCGGACGACGAGGCGCGCGTGCGCTCGTTTGGTTACGAGTGAAAACCGCCTCTTGCGCTTTGCCGACAAGCGCTGACAGCTATCAAAACCGTAAAGCTCATGGCCGCCCGCCGCATCATCGATGAACCTGGCTACATCCTGCACAGTTACGCTTGGAGCGAATCGAGCCTGATCCTGGAGGTGTTCACGCGTGGCTGCGGCCGGGTCGTGCTGCTGGCCAAGGGCGCGAAAAAGCCCACGTCCGGTTTCCGCCCGGTGCTGCTGCCGCTGCAACCCCTGCGGCTGACCTGGAGTGTGGGCGGCGGCGAGGGCGAGGTGCATACGCTCAAGGCAGCGGAGTGGGCGGGCGGCCATGTGATGCCCGTGGGCGATGCGCTGCTCTCCGGCCTGTATCTCAATGAACTGCTGATGCGCCTGCTGGCGCGCGACGATGCCCACACGGCCCTGTTCGACGTGTACGCGGGCGTCGTGCGCGTGCTCGGCGGCGGCGAGCATGGCGAGGCGCTGGAGCCGGTGCTGCGCGCGTTCGAGCTGCTGCTGCTGCGCCATGTGGGGCTGCTGCCGGCGTTGAACCGGGAAACCGCCACGCTCGCCGAGCTGCGGGCCGAGGCCCGCTACGCGCTGGTCGCCGAAGGTGGTCTGCGCGCGGCCGGTGCGGCCGATCGCAGCGCCCTGGTGGGCCGCCAGTGGCTCGCCTTGCAGCAGGCGCTGATGACCCGCGGCGAATACCTGGCCGTGCTGCGCGCCTGCGCCGACATCGGCGCCGAACTCAAGCCGCAATTGCGCGCCGTGCTGCAATACCATTGCGGCTTGCCGCTGCTGCGCACGCGCCAGCTTTTGATGGATCTGCAATCCTTATGATTCCCGCCGCCACCACCTTGCTCTCGGTCAATGTCAACAAGGTCGCGCTCGTGCGCAACACGCGCCACCTGGGCATTCCGAGCGTGGTGCGCGCCGCCGAGCTGTGCCTGCAGGCGGGGGCGCATGGCATCACCGTGCATCCCCGGCCCGATCAGCGCCACATTCGGCCGCAGGACGTTTTCGATCTCGCCGCCTTGCTCCGGCGCTGGCCCCGGGCGGAGTTCAACATCGAGGGCAATCCGACGAACAACCTGATGGACTTCATCCGCCGGGTGCGCCCGAGTCAGGCGACCTTCGTGCCGGACAGCGACGACCAGTTCACGAGCGACCATGGCTGGAGCTTCCCGCAGGATGCCGAGCGCCTGCGTCCCCTCGTTGCAGAGTGCCGCGCGCTCGGCGTGCGCGTGAGCCTGTTCATGGACCCGCTGCCCGACCAGATGGCCGGGGCGAGCGCGGTGGGGGCGGACCGCGTCGAGCTCTACACCGAACCCTATGCCGCCGCCTGGGGCAGCGGCGAGCAGCCCGAGCAGCTGCAGCGCTATGCCGATGCCGCGCAGGCGGCGCTGGATGCCGGGCTGGGCGTGAACGCCGGGCACGATCTGAACCAACATAATCTGGCCGCCTTCGTCGCGCGCGTGCCGGGATTGCTCGAAGTTTCCATCGGCCATGCCTTCATCGCCGACGCGCTGGAGGCCGGTTACGCGGCCACGGTGCGGGCCTATCTCGCGTGCATCGCGGACGGCACCGCCGCGGCGTCCGGCGCGGGGCGTGAACGGCCGTGATGCCGAAGCGGCCGCATCCGGAAGACGCACCATGATCCACGGCGTCGGCACCGACATCTGCGACGTGCGCCGCATCCGCGCGAGCCTGGCGCACCATGGCGAGCGTTTCGCGCAAAGAATCCTGTGCGAGGGAGAGTTGGCCGTCTGGCGTGCGCGCGGCGCGCGCTGGCCCGAGCGCGGCGTGCGCTATCTGGCCACGCGTTTTTCCGCCAAGGAGGCGTTCTCCAAGGCCGTGGGCTTGGGGATGCGCATGCCCATGACCTGGCACGCCTGCGAAATCGTGAATCTGCCCGGTGGCGCGCCCTCGGTGCGCCTGCATGGGGCTTTGGCCGGCTGGTTCGAGCAGCGCCAACTGCGCTGCCATTTGAGCCTGAGCGACGAGAGCGACTATGCGGTGAGTTTTTGTGTCGTCGAAAATATTTGAGAGAAATCGGGCTCCAGCGCTTGTCAGACAAGCGCGAACAGCTATCAAACAAGGAGATTTGACATGGCGCACTCCCCTCTGATCATCGACATCGCGGGCCCCAAGCTCACCGCCACCGACCAGCGGCGCCTGACGCACCCGCTGGTCGGGGGGCTGATTCTGTTTGCACGCAACTGGCAGGACCGTGCGCAGCTCGTCGCGCTCGTGGCCGAGATCAAGGCGCTGCGCGCCGACCTGCTGGTGTGCGTGGACCATGAGGGCGGGCGCGTGCAGCGCTTCAAGACCGATGGCTTCACCCATCTGCCGCCGATGAGCACCCTGGGACAGCTCTGGATGCAGGACGGCCAGGCAGGCGAGGGCCATGGCGCCATGCGGGCGCTCGACGCGGCCACGGCGGTGGGGGACGTGCTTGGCTCCGAGCTGCGCGCCTGCGGGGTGGACCTTTCCTTTACCCCGGTGCTCGATCTGGATCACGGCGGCAGCGGCGTGATCGGGGACAGGGCGCTGCACCGCGACCCGCGCGTGGTCGCGGCGCTGGCGCGCGCGCTCATGCATGGCCTGTTGCAGGCGGGCATGGCCAATTGCGGCAAGCATTTCCCGGGGCATGGCTTCGTCGCGGCCGACTCGCACACCGACGTGCCCATCGACCGGCGCAGCCTCAAGGCCATCCTCGCGGACGACGCCGCCCCCTATCCGTGGCTCTCCACCGTGCTCGCCAGCGTCATGCCGGCCCATGTCGTCTACCCGCGCGTGGACCGGCGCCCGGCCGGGTTCTCGGCGCGCTGGCTGCAGGACATCCTGCGCGAGCGCTTCGGTTTTCAGGGCGCCATCTTCAGCGACGACCTCAGCATGGAGGGCGCCCGGCATCTCGACGGCCGGCTGCTCAGTTACACCGACGCGGCGGTGCAGGCTTTGAGCGCGGGCTGCGACATGGTGCTGCTGTGCAACCAGAGCGTGGGTGGAGGCCGCGCCGTGGACGAGCTGATCGACGGCCTGGCTCGGGCGCATGCGCAGGGGCTCTGGCAGCCTGATGAGGCCGGCGAGCTGCGCCGCGCCGCCTTGCTGCCTCGCACGCCGCCGCTGCCCTGGGATGAACTCATGCTGTACCCCGCCTACGTGCACGCACTGGAGCGACTGCCATGACGCGGGGCATAGGGCGCGTGGGCATCCTCACCGGCGGGGGCGACTGCCCGGGCCTGAACGCGGTCATCCGCGCGGTCACCAAGTCGCTCATTCACCACGGCCGGTGCGAGGTGATCGGCATTCAGGACGGCTTCGAGGGGCTGATGGCCGAGACGCCGCTCGTGCAGCCACTGGACTGGGAGCGCGTCTCGGGCATCCTGCACATAGGCGGCACCATGCTGGGCACGAGCAACAGCGCCAATCCGCTGCGCGACGCGGCCACGCTCGCCCGGGTGGCGCACAACGTGCGTGCGCTGGCGCTGGACGTGGTCGTCGCCATCGGCGGCGACGGCACCATGAGCCTGGCGCACGGTGTCGCGCAGGCCACGGGCATTCACTGCGTGGGTGTGCCCAAGACCATAGACAACGACATTGCCCATTGCGAGCGCAGCTTCGGCTTCGACACGGCGGTGACCACGGCCACCGAGGCCATCCGGCGCGTGGAGAGCACGGCCAGCAGCCACCACCGCGTGATGATCGTCGAGACCATGGGGCGCCATTCCGGCTGGCTGGCGCTGGAATCGGGCCTGGCGGGCGCGGCCGACGTCATCTTGCTGCCCGAGATCGATTACGACGTGCAGGCCGTCGCGGCCCACTGCCGCGCGCGCGAGGCGCGCCAGCGCTACACCATCATCTGCATCGGCGAGGGCGCCAAGGCGCGCGGCGGCGCGCTCACGGTGCGTGAACACGTCGCGGGCAGTCCCGACCCGGTGCGCCTGGGCGGCGTCGGCCACGTGCTGCGCGTGCAGCTGCAGTCGCTCCTGAGCAGCGAAGTGCGCGCCACCGTGCTCGGCCATGTGCAGCGCGGCGGCGACCCGACGCCGTTCGATCGCGTGCTCGCCACGCGCTTCGGCCACCATGCGGCCGAGCTGGTGCTGGCGCGCCGCTTTGGCGAGATGGTCACGCTCAGCGGCGCGCGCATCAGCAGCGTGCCCATCGCCCGCGTGGCCAACGTGCAGCGCCTCGTCACGCTCGACCATGAACTGGTGACCATGGCACGCGACATCGGCGTGTGCCTGGGAGACGCGCCCGCGTGATGCAGCGGGCAGGACTCAGCCGGCTCGCGGGCCGGCTGGTTCGTTGCTGGGCAGGGCGCCGTTCAGAAGGTGTAGCCCGCCATCAGCGTGAGCACCACGGGGTGGAAGCGGATATCGATGTTGCGCTGAACGCCCGCGGTGCTCGTCGTCAGCCGGGTCTTCACGCGGGCCGTGGCGATGGAGCCCGTGATGGACCAGTGGTCGTTGACGCGGTAGCTCAGGCCCGCCTGCGCCGCCAGGCCCCAGGAATCGGACAGGCTGATGTCCGTCGGTCCGCCATTGAGTGCATTGTTGGCGGCCGTGGAGGTGCGCTTGTCGAAGTTGGTGTAGTTCACGCCGATGCCGACAAAGGGGCGCCACGTGCTGTCGGCTTGGCCGAACTTGTAGTTGAAGAACAGCGTGGGCGCGACCTGGCGCACCCGGGCGAGGCGCTGACCGTCGAACGCCCGGACCTGCGCGGGCAGAAAGGACGCGATCCTGGCGTTGATGTCGTGGGTGGGCGGGTAACCCAGCGCCAGTTCCACCTCCATGTTGGGGTTGAAGCCATAGGCGACTGAAAAATACGCGGTCGCCTTGTCCCTGACGTCGATGCTGATGCCCGAGGGCGGTCCGGGCAGTATGGGGCCGACGGCGTCGCTGGCCGATGAATGGGGCGAGATGTTCGTGACGCCGGCGCGCAGCGCCCACTGCGCCGAGGCGCTGCCGCAAAGCAGCAGCAGGGCAGCGCCATACAGAAGTTGTTGGGGCAAGCGGTTCATGGTGCGATTTCCTTCATGATGAAGTGCCTTCATGTGGTTTCGCCTTCAAACGTGTCACTGCGTTGGTTCGCCTCGTTCCACGCTTGAATGCAAAACCTTGTCAGTGAGCGGACGCCAGCACCTGCTGGAAGAATCCGCGCGCGGCGGCGGTGCAGAAGGGCGGAACCAGGCCGCCGTGGTAGGCCTGCACCACCGCGTTCGCGCCGCCCTGGGCCGCCGTCGCGGCCTTGGCCTGAGCGAAGCCCGCCTTGGCGGCGGCGAACGGATCGTCGGCCCCGCTGGGCGCGGAGTCCACATCCAGCACCGTCACCAGATGGGCCGAGACGAGGCTAGACCACAGCTGCGCCATCACGCCGGTGTTGACGTTGTAGAACACGGTGGGATCGGCATCGCCGCCACACAGCAGGACCGGGCTTTGCGGCATCCAGCCGCGCAGGTCGTTCTTGACGAAGGCCTGGCGCATGGGGTTGCCGGGGGCAGTGGCGGGCATGCCCGTCGTGGCGGCGGGGACGGCACCGTCGGGGTGGGCCTGTGCATCCATCAGATAGGCGAGTCGGGCGCTGTTCTTGATCAGGTTGCTGCTGCCGAAGCCCAGCGCGAACAGCGGTGCCAGCTCAGGTGGCTGGGTTGGCGGCGTGATGGATTCGAAGCCGGGTGCCGGAGCCACGTTGCTGAAGAGCTGGGTCTGCGGCAGCTTGCCCTGGGCAAAGAGCTCGCCAATGGGTGTGTAGGACGGCAGCAGCGTGTCGATCCCCGGGGCGTAGGCCGCCTCGAACAGATCCGAAGGCTGGGTGTAGATATTGCCATAGGCCTTCTGATAGCTGGTGGCGAGCATGGGCGCGAACACCGTGGCACCCAGGTCCACGTTGCCGTAGTAGATCGCGTCGCCGAACGCGCCCATGGCGTAGGGGCCGGACATCGGTGCCGAGGCCGTCACGCGTTGGCCCAGCGCCTGCAGCGCGCGGTGCGTCGCCATGGCCACGTGCCCGCCCTGGGAATAGCCGGTGATGAACAGCTTGCCGTTGTCCTCGCCCCCCGTGGCGGGCAGCGCCTTGCGCGCGGCCGTGAGCGCATCGATCATGTCCTTGGATTGCTGGTCCGCGTTCAGGTAGGGGTGGTAGCCGAGCGTGGAGACGTCGTAGCCCGCGTAATTGGGCGCGACCACGATGAAGCCCTGCGCGGCGAACATCGCCGCGAGCAGCGTGCCTTCGGAGGCTCCCGGGCGCGCGGGGTTGGTGATGTCGGCGATGTTGTAGCCGCGGTCGGTGGTGGTGCCGTGCGCGTACAGCACGATAGGATGGGGTCCGCTGCATCCGGCGGCCGTTCCCGAAGGCACCATGAGTGCGCCCGAGGCGTTGGTGGCTTCGCCGGCGCCGCCCACGGTGCCGTATTCGAAATAGCGGAAGCTCACGTCGCATTTCGGCGCGCCGGCGAGGGCCAGCAGCGTCTGGCCGCTGGTGCCGCCGCCTTGCAGCCGCGCGGTGAAGTCCGCCGCGCCCATGGCCGTGACCTGCAGCGGCGGGTTGTACATGAGAGAGCCGCGTGCGCCGCTCAGGTCGATGTCGGTGCTGCCCCCCGGATCCGAGCCGCCACCGCAAGCGGTCAGCAGGGCCGCGGCACTGGCCAGGACCAGTCCAGTCCAAAGCTTCATTTTTGGTCTCCCGTACAAGTAAAAACGCTCGCAGCGTCTGCGAGCGTTTTCATCGTAGTCTCAACCCGAAGCCAGCGGGAGCAGGGAAACCACCTAAGGCGGCACTGAATAAATCCTCGCGATGTGTCGCGCCCGCGACCCGGCTTGCGAATGGGATGCGTCAGCCGCCGAGATAGGCCTTGCGGATGGCCGGGTTGGAAAGCAGGTTCTTGCCTGTGTCTTCCAGCACGAGGTGGCCGTTCTCCAGAACGTAGCCGCGGTCCGCGATGGACAGCGCGCGGTTGGCGTTTTGCTCGACGAGGAAGACCGTCACGCCATCGGCGCGGATGGTCTCGATGATCTCGAAGATCTGCGCGATGATGAGTGGCGCCAGTCCCAGCGTGGGCTCGTCGAGCAGCAGCAGGCGCGGTTCGCTCATGAGCGCGCGGCCGATCGCCAGCATCTGCTGCTCGCCGCCGCTCATCGTGCCCGCGCGCTGGCTGGCGCGGTCCTCCAGGCGGGGGAACAGCTCGAACACGTGCGCCACGCCCTTCTCGCTCGCTTCCTTGTCCTGGAAGAACCCGCCCATCTTGAGGTTTTCGACGACCGTGAGCTGGGGGAACACGCGCCTGCCCTCGGGGGAGATGGCCAGGCCCTTGCGCATGATCTCGTGCGTGGGCAGCTGCGTGATGTCCTGGCCTTCCAGAATCACCTTGCCGCCGCTGGCGCGCGGCGTGCCGCAGATGGTCATCAGGAGCGAGGTCTTGCCCGCGCCGTTGGAGCCGATCAGCGAAACGATCTCGCCTTGGTTGACGTGCAGGGTGACCTCATTGACCGCGCAGATCGCGCCGTAATGGGTGGAGAGTTTTTCCACCTGAAGCATGGGGGTCGAGGTGCTCATCAGGCTTCTCCCAGATAGGCCTTGATGACCCGTTCGTCGTTGCGCACGGCCTCGGGCGTGCCCAGGGCAATCGGGCGGCCGTACTCCATGACCAGAATCCGTTCGGACACGCCCATCACCAGTCCCATGTCGTGTTCGATCAAGAGCACCGTCACGCCATGATCGCGCCGCAACTGGTCGATCAGTTGCTGCAGGTCGTTCTTTTCCTGCGGATTGAGGCCGGCAGCCGGCTCGTCGAGCATCAGCAGGCGCGGTTCGGTGATCATGCAGCGCGCGATTTCCAGGCGCCGCTGGTGGCCGTAGGCGAGGTTGCCGGCCTCGCGGTTGGCGTACTCGCGCAGGCCCATGATGTCCAGCCATTTGAGCGCGTTGACGATCTTCAGCCGCTCGCTCTCGCGGTAGCCGCGTGTGTTGAGCAGGCCCGACAGGGGCGGCGGCCTGTGGTGGCGGTGCTGCGCCACAAGCAGGTTCTCCAGCACCGTCATGCTCTTGAACAGGCGCACGTTCTGGAAGGTGCGCACCACGCCTTCATTGGCCACGTGGTGGCTGCTGTGGCCCGCAATGCTCTTGCCTGCCAGCGCGATGGCGCCGGTGGTGGGCTTGTAGAAGCCGCTGATGCAGTTGAACACCGTGGTCTTGCCCGCGCCATTGGGGCCGATGATGGCGAACACCTCCTGGGGCGCGACGTCGAAGGCGATGCCGTCCACCGCCAGCAGGCCGCCAAAGCGCATGCTCAGGTCCTTGACCGTCAAAATGGGGGTGCTCATCGTGGCACCTCCGCCTGATGGCGTTTCATGGGCAGCAGGCCCTGCGGGCGCCAGACCATCATGACGATCATCACCAGGCCGAAGATCAGCATGCGGTACTGCGAGAACTCGCGTGCGAGTTCGGGCAGCACGGTGAGCACGATGGCGGCGACGATCACCCCGAGCTGCGAGCCCATGCCGCCGAGCACGACGATGGCCAGAATCAGCGCCGATTCGATGAAGGTGAAGGACTCCGGATTGACGATGCCCTGGCGTGCCGCGAAGAATGCGCCACCGAAGCCCGCGAACATCGCGCCCAGCGTGAAGGCCGAGAGCTTGATCTTCATGGGGTTGAGCCCGAGCGAGCGGCAGGCGATCTCGTCTTCGCGCAGCGCTTCCCAGGAGCGGCCGATCGGCATACGGATCAGGCGGTTGCTGACGTACAGCGTGATGCAGGCAAGCATCAGGGCCATCAGGTACAGGAAGATCACGACGTGTATCGTGTTGAATTCCAGCCCGAAGAACTGATGGAAGGTCATGCCGCCTTCCGTCGCCGGGTTGCGCGTCATCGGCAGGCCGAACACCGTGGGTTTGGGCAGGCCGACGATGCCGTCCGGCCCGCCGGTGAAGCTCACCAGGTTCACCAGCAACAGGCGGATGATTTCGCCGAAGCCGAGGGTGACGATGGCCAGGTAGTCGCCGCGCAGGCGCAGCACAGGAAAGCCGAGCACGAAGCCGAACAGCGCCGACATCGCGCCCGTGAAGGGCAGTGCCTCCCAGAAGCTCCAGCCTGCCCAGTGGTGCAGCAGCGCGAAGGTGTAGGCGCCCGTGGCGTAGAAACCGACAAAGCCCAGGTCCAGCAGGCCGGCGAAGCCGACCACGATGTTCAGCCCCAGACCCAGCATGACGTAGATCAGCGTGAGCGTGGCGATGTCGATGGAATTACGCCCGCCGAAGAACGGCCAGGCGACAGCGGCCACGAGCACCGCCAGCATCAGCACGCGGTGCCGGCCGGGCTCGAAGCTGGGCAGGCTGGGCAGCTTGACCGTTGGAAGTCTGGGCAAGAGCAGCGGCCGCAGCAATTGCACGACGAAGACGGCCAGGCACCCCCAGACCAGGGTGGACCAGTTCGGGACGATGGTGGTGCGCGCGCCCGCGCGCTCCAAATGCAGCGTGAAGGAGGGCAGCAGCACGATGGCCGCGAGCACGGTGGCGGTGATGGCGCCGCGCAGGGCGCCGCGGATGTCGATGGAAGTGGTGGTGGGGTGCGCCATCAGACTTTCTCCACTTCAGGTTTGCCCAGGAGCCCGGTGGGGCGGAACATGAGGATCAGGACGAGGAGAAGGAAGGCCACGATGTCCTTGTATTCCGAGGAGATGTAGGCGGCGGCCAGCGTTTCGGCGATGCCGAGGATGACGCCACCGAGCATGGCGCCGGGAATGCTGCCGATGCCGCCAAGCACCGCCGCCGTGAAGGCCTTGATGCCGGCGATGAAACCGATGAAGGGATTGAGCTTGCCCACAGCCAGGGCGATCAGCACGCCGCCCACCGCGGCAAGCACGGCGCCGAGCACGAAGGTGAAGGAGATCACGCGGTTGGTGTCTATGCCCAGCAGATTGGCCATGTGCATGTCCTGCGAGCAGGCGCGGCTGGCGCGGCCCATGCGCGAATTGCGGATGTACAGCGTGAGCAGCACCATCAGCACCACGGTGACGGCGATCACCAGCACGCGGGCGTAGGGGATGAAGATTTCAAAGCCGCCGCCCTCGCCGCCAAAGCGCATCGCGCCTGGAATCAGCGCGGGCACGGCCATGTCGCGCGCGCCTTGGCCCAGCGCCATCCAGTTCTGCAGGAAGATGGACATGCCGATGGCGGAAATCAGGGGCACGAGGCGCGGGCTGTCGCGCAGCGGCTTGTAGGCGAGCTGCTCCACCGCGTAGCCGTAGACGGCCGTGACCAGGACGGCAACGATGATCATGAGCGCGATCACCAGCCAGACCGGCAGGCCGCCCTGCACCCCCACGGCCGAGAGCGTGACGAGGCCTACGTAGGCGCCGATCATGTAGATCTCGCCGTGGGCGAAGTTGATCATGCCGATGATGCCGTACACCATCGTGTAGCCAATTGCGATCAGCGCGTAGATCGCGCCGAGTGACAGGCCGTTGAACAGCTGCTGCAGCAGCTCGGGCAAGAAATTGGACATGTGAGGTCCTCGGACGGGGCACGTACAGGTGTGTTACGTGCTTGCGGGAATGCAAATACGGCAGCGCCGCCAGCGTGTACCGCAACGGACGAACCGTGTGCGGAACAGCGGGGCGGCGCTCAGCCCGGGATCAGGCTTACTTCACGAGAGACTTGGAACCGTCCTTGTGCCACTCGAAGACCTGGAATTCGAACGACTTCAGGTCGCCCTTGGCATCCCAGCTGGTTGCGCCCAGCGGGGTCTCGAACGTGGTCTTGTGCAGGTGATCGGCAACCTTCTTGGCATCGTCGCCGACGGCCTTGACGCTGTTCATGATCACTTCCGCCGCGGCGTAGGAGGTCATCTGGAAGGCACCGGCGGGGTCACGCTTCTTGTCCTTGAAGGCCTTCACGATGGCGGCGTTCTTGGGGTTGGTCGAGAAATCCGCGGGCAGCGTGAGCAGCATGCCTTCGACGGCCGGGCCGGCGATCGCATTGATCTCGGGATTGCCCACGCCTTCGGGGCCCATGAACCTGGCCTTCAGACCTTGCTCGCCTGCCTGGCGCAGCAGCAGGCCCATTTCAGGGTGGTAGCCGCCGTAGTAGACGAAATCGACTCCCGCGCTCTTGAGCTTGGTGATGACGGCGGAGTAGTCGCTGTCGCCGGCGTTGATGCCCTCGAATAGCGCCACGTCCACACCAGCCTTCTTCAGGTCGTCGCGCACGTTGGAGGCAATGCCCTGGCCGTAGGACTGCTTGTCGTGCAGCACCGCCACTTTCTTGGGCTTGATCTTCTCGACGATGAACTTGGCGGCCGACGGACCTTGCTGGTCGTCACGCCCGATGGTGCGGAAGATCGAATGGAAATTCTTGCCGTCGGTCAGGTTCGGCGAGGTGGCCGAGGGGGTGACGACGACCACGCCTTCGTTGTTGTAGATCGGGGCGGCGGCGATGGCGGCGCCCGAGCATACCGGACCGACGACATAGTGGATCTTGTCGTTGATCACGCGATTGGCGGCCACCGGGCCTTGCTTGGGTTCGCAGCCGTCGTCCACGACGACGGTTTCGACCTTCTTGCCATTGATGCCACCGGCGGCGTTGACCATTTCAACGGCGGTGAGCACCCCTTCCTTGATCATGTCGCCGTACTGCGTGAGCGGACCCGTGGCCGGAATGACCATGGCGATCTTGATCTGCGCGTGGGCGGGGAACATCAGCGACGCGCTGGCCAGGCCGATGGCGCCAACCAGGGTATGCAAGCGGAATTTCATGGAGTCTCTTTTCAAATGGGTAGAAGTGAAAACCTCTGCGGTGCCGGTAAGCACCTGCGAGAGGGAAGAGATTAACCGTTTTGCGGCGTTTGACAACGGGGAAAACCTGAGGCGCCGGTACAGTTTTAGAGCGATTTTTCTGGTATGGAGGGGGTGGCTTCTGTGGGCGCGGAACGGGACGCCGGGGCGTCGTGACCCGCGTGCCAGCGGCGCACGACGCGCTGAAAAACCAGGGCATTGGGGATTTGCAGCCATCGGTGCTCGCCAGTCGGCGCGCTCGTGTCTTCCAGCGTGATGTAGAGCAGGTTGATGTCGATCACCCTGCCTTGCGGGCCGGGCTTTTCGGTATTGGCGTCCAGCAGCTCGATGTGATCACCGACGCGAAAGGGGCCGGCCGTGAAGATGAGGAACGCGCAGAAGATGTTGGAGAGCACGCTCCACGCCGCGAAGAACGCCACCGCGCCCACCGCGGCAAAGCCGGTGAACGCCGACCACAGCACGCTGGCGGAGACGCCCAGGCGTTCGAGCACCAGCAGGGTGGCGCCGCCCAGGACGAACAGGCGCACGACGCCATTGATCGGCTTGACCAGCTCGTGCGGAAACTGGTAGTGGTCGCTGGCGCGGAAGATCAGCCGGCGCAGCAGGTGGTGCAGCACCAGCGCCACCGCCACGATCAGCAGGATTTGCACGGCAGGCGTGATGACGTCGAGCCAGTCGTGCATCCACGGCGGCAACGCAGTTTTCAGGCGCGCCAGCATGGTACTTTTCCCGTGCCTTATTGTTCGCGGCGCAGTGCCGGAAACAGGATCACGTCGCGGATGCTGGCGCTGTCGGTGAGCAGCATCATCAGGCGGTCGATGCCGACGCCGCAGCCCCCGGTCGGCGGCAGGCCGTACTCGAGCGCGCGCACGAAGTCGTGGTCGAAGAACATGGCCTCCTCGTCGCCCGCATCCTTGGCGGCCACCTGCGCGGCAAAGCGCGCAGCCTGGTCCTCGGCGTCGTTGAGCTCGGAGAAACCGTTGGCCATCTCACGGCCGGTGATGTAGAGCTCGAAGCGCTCGGTCACCTCGGGGCGTTCGTCGTTGGCGCGTGCCAGCGGCGAAATCTCGGTAGGGTGTTCCATGATGAAGGTGGGCTGCCACAGCTTGTCTTCCACGGCCTCCTCGAAGTAGAGCACCTGCAGGCTGGCGAGCGTGCGCCGCGCGAGGTGGTCCTTTTCTTCCCTGAGACCGAGCTTTTTGAGCGCCTGGATGAGCCACGCGGCATCGTCCACGCGCTCACCCGCGTCGGTGTGCGCGACGATGGCCTCGCGTATCGTCATGCGCGCGAACGGCTGGGCGAGGTCGACGTCGCGGCCGCCGTAGCTCAGCCGCAGGGAACCCACGGTCTTCATGGCGGCATCGCGCAGCAACTGCTCGGTGTAGTCCATCAGGTCGCGGTAGTTCCAGTACGCGGCGTAGAACTCCATCATCGTGAACTCGGGGTTGTGGCGCACGCTGATGCCTTCGTTGCGAAAGCTGCGATTGATCTCGAACACGCGCTCGAAGCCGCCGACCACGAGACGCTTCAAGTAAAGCTCGGGCGCGATGCGCAGGAACATGTCCTGGTCGAGCGCGTTGTGGTGCGTGATGAAGGGCTTGGCATTGGCGCCGCCGGGAATGGGGTGCAGCATGGGCGTTTCCACCTCCAGAAAACCGTGCTCCACCATGAAGGCGCGCAGGCCGGCCACGGCCTGGCTGCGCGCGACGAAGCGCCGGCGCGCCGCATCGTCTGTCATCAGATCGACATAGCGCTGGCGGTACTTGGTTTCCTGGTCCTGCATGCCGTGGAACTTGTCGGGCATGGGGCGCAGGCTCTTGGTGAGCAGGCGCAGGCGTGTGACCTTGATCGAGAGCTCGCCGGTCTTGGTCTTCATCAGCGTGCCCTCGGCACCGAGGATGTCGCCCAGGTCCAGGCGCTTGAATTCGGCGTAGGCGTCTTCGCCGATCGCGTCGCGCGTGACGTACAGCTGGATGCGCCCGGCGGTTGCTCCAAGAGAGCCATCCTGCAGCGTGGCGAAGCTGGCCTTGCCCATCATGCGCTTGAGCATCATGCGCCCGGCGACGCTCACGGCGACGGCCTGTGCCTGCAGGTCCTCGGACTCGGTTGAGCCGTATTGCTCGTGCAGCGCAGCGGCGCGGTGCAGCGGCTTGAAATCGTTGGGAAAGGCGACGCCCTGCCCCTGGGCCTGGCGTTCGCGCAGGTGCCTGAGCTTTTCTCGGCGCTCCGCGATGAGCTGGTTTTCGTCGGAAGCAGGCGTTGCCGCAGCGGTGGTGGGCTCGGAGGAAGACATGGCAGCATGGGCGCCACCGCATGACGGTGCGCCTGGTCAGAACAGGCGGGGGCCGCCTGCGATGGTAAAACCGTCGATTTTAGGGCGGCGCTGAATAAGTCCTCGCGATGTGGCGCGCCCTGCATGGGGGAGGGGTGCAAGGCGCAAGGCGCAGACACGGCAGCAGCCATGGAGAGTATTTGCAACGCTGCAGACAGCCCCAGACAGGGACGTGACGCGCGCCAGCAGGGGCCTGTTCAGAGTTGCCTCAGGGGTACGCCCATGCCGGCCTTCATTTGACGACCGTCTTGCTGCCGTCCTGATGCCATTCGAAAACCTGGAATTCAAATGACTTCAGGTCACCGCCCGCGTCCCAGCTCGTGGGACCCAGCGGGGTTTGGAAGGTGGTCTTGTGCATGTAGTCGGCAACGAGCTGGGGATCGTCGCCCACCGCCTTGATGCTGTCCATGATCACCTGCGCCGCGGCGTAGGAAGTGAGGCCGAACGCGCTGGCGGCGTTGCGCTTCTTGGCATCGAAGGCCTTGACGATGGCGGCGTTCTTCGGATTGGCCGCGAAGTCGGCCGGCAGGGTGACGAGCATGCCCTCGACGGCGGGGCCGGCGATGGCATTGATCTCGGAATTTCCGACGCCCTCCGGCCCCATCATCCTGGCGTTCAGGCCCGCTTCCTGCGCCTGGCGCAGCAGGACTCCCATTTCGTTGTGATAGCCGCCGAAGTACACGAAATCGATGCCGGCGTTCTTGATCCTGGCGATCACATCCGAGTAATCCTTGCCGCCGGGGGTGATGCCTTCATAGAGCGCGACCTCGGCCCCGGCCCGGCTAAGGAGCTTGCGCGCTGTGTTCGCGATGCCCCGCCCGTAGGATTGCTTGTCATGCAGCAGCGCGATCTTGCGCGGCTTGATTTTCTCCATGATGAACTTGGCCGCCGCTTCGCCCTGTTCGTTGTCCTGGCCGATGGTGCGGAAGATGTAGTGGTAGTCCATGCCGCTGGTCAGGGACGGCGACGTGGCCGATGGCGTCACCACGACAACGCGCTGGCTGTCGTAGATGGGGGCGGCAGCGATGGCGGCGCCGGAGCAGACCGGACCGATGACGTAGCGCACCTTCGCGTCAAGCAGGCGGTTGGCCGTACCCGGGGCCTTGCCGGGGTTGCACGCATCATCGAACACCACCGTCTGCACCTGCTGGCCATTGATGCCGCCCGCGGCGTTGACCTGCTCCACCGCGGTGCCCACGCCTTCCTGGATCATGGTGCCGTACTGCGTGAGCGGGCCGCTTGCCGGGATCACCAGACCGATCTTGATTTGTGCCTGCACCGCCGTCGCGAGAACGGTCGCTGTCACGGCCATTGCCATCGTGCGAACCTTCATCTGGAGTTTCATGTGGACCTTTGTGGGCGTATGAATGTCATGTGCGGCGATCATCGCCGCCAGCGAAGCTGGCAAGCGTACCGGGTTGCCGGGCTTTGGCAAGGGGGGAAACCTGAGCGGATGGTGCTTTTCGGCTGGTCCGGGCGCCCTGTGCCATGGCGGACGGACTAGCCTGGCCGGCCGGGGTGATGCGCCGGGCAGTCGGGACGCAGTCCGGTGCGCCGAGGTGGCGCATGGCATGCGTGGCATCATCGCAGGACCAGACCGCACGGATGCCCTCATGCTCTACCAGATCGCTTCTTTCCTGCTCGATGTGGCGGGCAGCGTCATCGCCGGCGCCTGTCTGCTGCGCCTGTACATGCAGCGCCAGCGCGTGCCTTTCGGCAATCCCGTCGGGCAGGCGGTGTTTGCGCTCAGCGACTGGCTGGTGCTGCCCTTGCGCAAGCTGGTGCCTGCAGTGAAAGGCTGGGATGGCGCCTGCATGGTGGGGGCCTTGCTGGCGCAACTGGTGGAATATCTGGTGCTGGTGCTGTTGGCGGGGAGCGGCTTGCAACTGCTGCCAGCCCTGGTGCTGTTCAGTACCTTGCGCGTGGCCATCCTGGGGCTGATCGGTCTCATCATCCTGCACGCGGTGCTTAGCTGGGTGCCCAACCATTCGCCGATTGCGGGCGTGGTGGCGCGCCTGGCCGAGCCCTTGCTCGCGCCCCTGCGCCGCGTCCTGCCCAACCTGGGCGGGCTGGATTTCTCGCCGCTGGTGGCCTTGGTGATCCTGCAGGTGCTGCTGATCGTGCTGGGCAACCTGCAAGCCGGGAGCTTGTTTTAAGAAGGACGGCCTGTAACGCCCGGTGGACGGGCGTTAACAGCTATCCTTCTTCAGGCAATCGCATCGGCAGGCAGGCGCTGCAGCATGGCCAGCAGCCGCGCTACGGTGTCGCGCAACTGGCGCCGATCCACGATCATGTCCACCGCACCCTTGGTCTGTAGGAACTCGGCGCGCTGAAAGCCTTCGGGCAGGGTCACGCGCACCGTTGATTCGATCACGCGCGGGCCGGCGAAGCCGATGAGCGCGCCGGGTTCGGCCATCACCACGTCACCGACGAAGGCAAAGCCGGCCGAGACGCCGCCCATGGTCGGGTCGGTCAGCACGCTGATGTAGGGCAGGCCCTTCTTGGCCAGGTGGGTGAGCGCGGCGTTGGTCTTGGCCATCTGCATGAGGCTGAGCAGCCCTTCCTGCATGCGCGCGCCGCCCGTTGCGGTGAAACAGATGAAGGGCACCTTCTGCTCGATGGCGTTGTCCACGCCGCGCGCGAAGCGTTCGCCGACGACCGAGCCCATGGAGCCACCCATGAAGTCGAATTCGAAGGCGGCGGCCACGACACTGATGCTCTTGACGGCCCCGCCCATCACGACGAGCGCGTCGGTCTCGCCGGTGTTTTCCAGGGCTTCTTTCAAGCGCTCGGGGTACTTGCGGCTGTCCTTGAATTTGAGGGCGTCGACCGGAATCACTTCCTGCCCGATCTCGTAGCGGCCTTCGCCATCGAGAAAGGCGTTGAGCCGCGCCCTCGCTCCGATGCGGTGGTGATGGCCGCAGTTGGGGCAGACGTTCTGGTTGTGCTCCAGGTCGGTCTTGTAGAGGACGGTATCGCAGCTCGGGCATTTGATCCACAGGCCTTCCGGGATCTGGCGCCGCTCGGCCGGGTCGGTCTGATGGATCTTGGACGGTAGAAGTTTTTCCAGCCAGGACATGTCGTTTGCCTTTCAGCTATCCAGTGCCTTGCGAATCTGACGCAAGAAATCGGTGGTGACGCCCACGACGCGCTCGTGCGGCTGGTCCTCGATGAGCGTGATGATGCGACTGCCGATCACGACGGCGTCGGCCACGCGGGAGATGGCCCTGGCGGTGTCCGCATCACGGATGCCAAAGCCCACGCCCACGGGGATTTTCACGTGCTCGCGGATGCGCGGCAGCATGGCCTCGACCTCGTGCACGTTGAGCGCGCCCGAGCCGGTCACGCCCTTGAGCGAGACGTAGTACACGTAGCCGCTGGCGACGGCGGCCACCTGCCGCATGCGCTCGGTGGTGGACGTGGGGGCCAGCAGGAAAATCAGGTCGATGCCGTGCGCCCGCAATTGCCCGGCAAACTCCTCGCACTCTTCGGGCGGGTAATCGACAACGAGCACGCCATCGACCCCGGCCGCCGCCGCATCGCGCGCGAAGCTGCCCGCACCGTGGCGCTGCTCGTAACGTTCCACCGGGTTGGCATAGCCCATGAGGACGACGGGTGTGTCGGCGTTGCGCTGCCGGAAGGTGTGAACCATGTCCAGCACTTCGCTCATGCCCACGCCCAGCTGCAGGGCCTTTTCGCCGGCGCTCTGGATCACGGGGCCGTCGGCCATGGGGTCGGAAAACGGCACGCCCAGCTCGATCACGTCGGCCCCGGCTTCGACCATGCCGTGCATCAGCGCAGGGGTAATGTCGGCGAACGGAAAACCCGCCGTCACATAGGGAATGAGGGCCTTGCGGCCCTTGGCGGCCAGGGCTGCAAAAGTGGCGGGAATGCGGCTCATGCCTTCGCCCCCTTCACGCTGACGCCGTGCTGGCTGGGTCGGTCGTGGTATTCGCCGCCCGAGAGATCGGCGACGGTGCCGATGTCCTTGTCGCCACGGCCCGAGAGGTTCACGAGGATAGTTTGCTCGGGTGCCATGGTCCTGGCGAGTTTCATCGCGTAAGCCACCGCGTGGCTCGATTCGAGCGCCGGAATGATGCCCTCGGTGCGGCACAGGTGGTGAAAGGCCGCCAGCGCCTCGTCGTCGGTGATGCCCACGTACTCGGCGCGGTGAATCTGCTGCAGCCAGGCGTGTTCGGGGCCGACGCCGGGGTAGTCCAGGCCCGCGCTGATCGAGTGCGTCTCGGTGATCTGGCCGTTCTCGTCCTGCAGGATGTAGGTGCGGTTGCCATGCAGCACGCCGGGGCTGCCGCGCTCCAGGCTCGCCGAGTGCTTGCCCGAATCCAGCCCCAGCCCCGCGGCTTCGACGCCGATCAGCTTGACGTTCTCGTGCGGAATGTAGGGGTAAAAAATGCCCATGGCATTGCTGCCGCCGCCCACGCAGGCGACGACGACGTCGGGCTGGCGATCCGCGCCCAGCAGCTCGGGCATCTGCGTGAGGCACTCCTGGCCGATCACGCTTTGAAAATCGCGCACCATGGTCGGGTAGGGGTGCGGTCCGGCGACGGTGCCGATGATGTAGAAGGTGTTGTCCACATTGGCCACCCAGTCGCGCATGGCTTCGTTGAGTGCGTCCTTGAGCGTGCGGCTGCCGGACTGCACCGACACGACGCTGGCGCCCAGCAGCTGCATGCGGTAGACGTTCGGGCTCTGGCGCTTGATGTCCTCGGCGCCCATGTAGACCACGCATTCAAGACCGTAGCGCGCGCAGATCGTGGCCGTGGCCACGCCGTGCTGCCCCGCACCGGTCTCGGCGATGATGCGCGGCTTGCCCATGCGCCGCGCGAGCATGGCCTGGCCGATCACGTTGTTGATCTTGTGCGCGCCGGTGTGGTTCAGGTCTTCGCGCTTGAGGTAGATCTGCGCGCCGCCGATTTCGCGGCTCATGCGCTCGGCGTGGTAGATGGGCGAGGGGCGCCCGACGTAGTGCGCAAGATCGCGCTGGAATTCGGCGATGAATTCCGGATCGTTTTGGTAGCGAGCATAGGCCGCGCGCAGTTCATCGGTGGCATGCGTGAGCGTCTCGCTCACGAAGCTGCCGCCATAGGGGCCGAAGTGGCCACGGGAATCAGGTTGGTGATAGTCAAACATCGGGTTCAGGGGCGGAGGCTGCGTCGGCCGCACGCACGGCGGCGACGAAGCGGGCTATCTTGCCGGCGTCCTTGATGCCGTGAAGCAGGTTTCCATCGGGGGCATCAAGCTCTACGCCGGAGCTCACGTCAACGGCCAGCGTCTTGCAGCGCGGCCGGACCTCGCGTATGCCATCGCCCACGTTTGCAGGTGCAAGTCCACCAGACAAAACGAGGTGAGCGTCGACGTTTGGTGGCAGCAGTGACCAATGGAATGTCTTGCCGCCCCCGCCGTACCCTTCGACATGTGCGTCGAGCAGGATGGCGCGGGCGTGGGAGTAATCGTGAGCGTATTTTACGAGGTCGAACCGCGTGCCGGCGGCGCCCAGGGGAATACGCGCCGCGCGGATGTAGGGAATGCGGCCGCGATCGCTGGCGCGCCAGCAGTCCTCAGGCGTTTCATCTCCATGAAACTGGATTGTGGCGCCCGCCAAATATGCGCAGGCCGCTATCACATCGGAAGCATCCGCGTTGACGAACAGCAGCACGGGGGTGACGAACGCCGGCAGCCTCTTGCCGAGCTCGGCGGCGCGCGCGGGCGAGACGCAGCGCTTGCTCCCGGGGTAGAGCACGAAGCCGATCGCGTCGGCGCCGAAAGCGACCGCGGCGTCCACGTCTTCCTCGCGGGTCAGGCCGCAGATCTTGATGCGGGTGCGTGTGGGGCGATGGGGCTGCTGTGCATGAAGGGTGCCATTCATGGCAGCCAATCATACGCAGGGGTGCGCTCGGGCAGACCCCAGACGGTGTCGTAGCGTGGTCCTAGGAAATACAGCCCATCGGCCATGAAGGTCGGCGCCGCGGCGCTGCGCGAGCGCGCGTCCAGCACCTCGCGCATCCAGCGGCTGGGCCGGGTTCCCTGGCCGACCGCCACGAGGCAGCCCATGATGTTGCGGATCATGTGGTGCAGGAAGGCGTTGCCCTCGAATTCAAAGCGCCAGTACGCGGTGGCGCAGCCCTGCATGCCGGTGGCGGCGGGTTGCGGGTGGCCGCGGGCGGAGAGGGTGATGCGCCGCAGGTGCTTGACGGGGCTTTTGGCCTGACACTCGGCAGCGCGAAATGAGCTGAAGTCGTGCTCGCCGATCAGGTGGTTCGCCGCCTCCTGCATCGCCGCCTGGTTCAGCGGCTGGAAGACCCAGCCCACGCGCCCGGCTTCCACGCTGGGGCGCACCGGTGACTGCAGCAGCACGTAGGTATAGCGGCGCGCGGTGGCACAGGCGCGGGCATGGAAATCATCCGGAACGTGCCGCGCCCACTGCACGGCGATGTCCGCGGGCAGGAAGCTGTTGGGCCCGCGCACCCAGGCGAACTCGGGGCGGTCGATCGCGGTGTCGAAATGCACCACCTGCATCAGCGCATGCACGCCGGCGTCGGTGCGTCCGGCGCAAACGGTGGAAACGGGGACGGTGGCGAAGCGCGCGAGCGCTGCTTCGAGGTGGTCCTGTACCGTCTGGCCCGAAGGCTGGCTTTGCCATCCCCGGTAGGCCTGGCCGTCGTAGCTCACGCCGAGTGCGATGCGCATGGAGATGCTGTGGCCTCTGAAGGGTGGCAGGCGCGTGGAAAAGAAAACCCGGGCGCGGCAGAACCTCGCCCGGGGTGCGGCGTGGCCTGATCAGCTCAGCGTATCGAGCAGGCGCTGCGCCTCGGCCTTGAGGTCGCCGCTGGCCTGCGCCATGACTTCCTCGATCAGCGAGCGTGCACCTTCATTGTCGCCGATGGTCTTGAATTCTTCGGCCAGCGCCAGCTTGGTGGCCAGCGGATCGCTTGGAATGGACGGTTGTGGCTCATCGGCCCGCACCGGGGCGGCCGTGCTTGCCGCGGGCGCGGCGCCAGCGGGCTGGTTCAGATCCAGCGACAGATCGCCCAGGTCGAATTCCAGCGGGGCCGGCCGTGACGCCAGGCCTGCAGATTGCGCGGGCGACACGTCCTTTCCGGTCAGCGGCATGGGGCCGCTGTCGGCCAGGGCCAGGTCATCGATCGGAAAATCCAGCGTCTGTCCGAGAGGCTCACCCGTGTGCAGCGCGGGGACCGGCTCTTCGGGCAATGCCGAGGGCAGTATCAGTTCATGGAGTTCGTTCGTCGCGCTGGGCTCGTCCAGCGCATGCTGCGCCGCACCGACGGCCGCAGCCACGAAGGTGCCGCCCGCTACGGACGTCGCGGATGGGTTGTGCGCAGGCGGCAGTGTGGCGGCGCCGTCGTCCAGATCCAGGTCGAGGTTGATTTCGGGCAGCAGCGAGTCGGGGGCGGCGGGTGCCGGTGCCGCGAACGCGGGCCCGGCCGTCGGCTCCGCAGGGTGAGCCGCTGCCGGGGCGGCAGGCTTGTAGAGCGGGTTGTCGCCGTCGAGCTCGGCGCCCGCCTGGCGCACGCGCTCCCACTCCGCGCCCTGGCCGCGGGTGAGGTCCTGGACCTTGCGGGCCATGGACTCGAATGCCACGCGATCCTGCCGTTTGGCGTAGATCTCCGCAAGCTTGGCCGCAATGGAGATCTGCTCCGGGTGTTGCAGCGCCGCTTCCTTGAGGATGGCCTCGGCCTCAGGGTCTTTCCCGTAGGCGAGGTAGACGTCCGCCTCGGCCACCGGATCCACATCGCCGATCTGGTCGAGCTGGCTCGGTGAATACAGGGTGGAGGTGGAGCCCGTGGTGAGGTCGCTGCTCGTGGTGTCCACTTCCTGGCCGCCGCTTTCGGCGAAGAAAGAGTCGGGATGGTCGGCGTCGTCGGCGAACGTGGTCTCCGGCCCTTGCGCATTGCGTCGGCTCCGCTTCCAGCGGTAGCCACCCCAGCCGAGCATCAGGAGCACCAGCGCCAGCGCGCCACCAGCGAGCATCGGTTGTTCGGTCAGCGAGTCGAGCAGGCTGGGTTCGGGCACCGGCGCGGGCGCCGCCACAGCCGGCGTGGCGGGCTTGGGAGGCTCCTTGGGCTTGACGGATTCCGCCGGCGGCGCGACAGGCACCGCAGGTGTCGTTGCGGGCGCGGCTGCGGGCTCTGGCGCGGGGGTGGCCGCGGCCGATGGGGCTGGCGAGCTGCCAGCAGCCCCGGAGGCGGGCGGTGTCTGCTCGGCCGCTTGCGGGGCGGGTGCCGAAGCGGGTTCGGTTCCCTGGCTCACATTCTTGAGGTCTTCAATGTTCTTGGAGAGCTCTTTCAGGCGTGCCGCGTCGTCTTCGGCCTGCTTGGCTTGTGCCGTCTTGGCATCCGCGGTCTGCCTGGCTGCACTGCCCTTGCTCAGCGTGAGCTTGTCGGCGCTCTTGGCGGTGGATTTGTCTTCCGCCACCTCGGTCTGCACCTTGCCGCTGGCCGAACGCGAGGCGGCCTGCACCGCTGCCTCGGGCGCGGCGCCTGCCAGGCGGCGACGGTAGGCGTTGAAATCCTGGCTTTGCGTGGCGATGATCTGGCGTGCCTCCGCAGCGGGGGTAGCCTGCGCCTCCTCCTTGCCCGGCAGTTGCAGGACGGAGCCCGCGCGCAACCGGTTGACATTGCCTTCGATGAAGGCGTGCGGATTGGCTCGCACCATGGCCACCAGCATCTGATCGAGCGAGATGCCGCTCGGGCGGTGGGCGCTGGCGATGGCTCCGGCCGTATCGCCCGCCTGAACACTGACTTCCTTGCTGGACGGCTGCGCCGTGCCATGCGTTGCAACAGCAGGCGCGCGCACGGCCGGGGCGGCGGACACGCTCGGCGTGCGCACCGGCGCGGCCACGGCCGGGCTGCTGGACGTCTGCGGAGCGACGGGCGCGGGTGCCGGGGTGCTGCGCAGCGCGGGAGGATCGAAGAGCAGCGTGTAGCTGCGCACCAGGTGGCCGGCATTCCAGGCGGCGTCGATGACGATGTCGATGAACGGGTCGTTGACCGCGTTGTTGCTGTTCATCTGCAGCACCATGGCGCCACCTGCGCCGCGCTTGAGTTCCAGGTGGATGCCGTTGACCGCGGGCGAAAATTCCAGCCCCTGGGCGCGAAAGACGTCGGGGCTGGCGATGCTGACGTGCAGGGAGTCCGCCTCGGCCGCCGTGATGTTGGGCAGCGCAACCTGAGCGCGCAGAGGCTCGCCCAGTGCCGATTGCACCGTCACGCGACCCAGCGTCAGGGCGTTGGCGTCGGTGATGTACAGCCCCGTGGACAAAGCGGCCGCAGTGGCCAGGAGAGAAAATTTCCAGCGATGCATGGGTGCGGCGATGTGCGTTGCGTCCTGAAGGGGTGTCTTGCGCTTTGAAAACAGGAGCGTAAAAGCTCCTGATGACAGGTCAAAGCACCTTAGCATCAATATGTTGCACTGACAAGGTGAGGATGCGGTTCAGCTTTTTTTCCGAGCTTTCACCGCTGGCTTGTTGGCTGGGGGCAACAGCCGTGAGCCGGTCCCGCTCGGAGCATCGACGGCGTTCTGGAGGAACGGCACAGCCCATGATGGGTGGCCGCGGCCGATTTGCAGACGATGATTTCAGGCCCGACGGGCGATCGCGGCGTGCCTCTGCGGCGCGGGGCCTGCGTGGCCCCTCGGGCGACGCGGATCAGGCCTTGAGCAGGATGCGCAGCATGCGGCGCAGCGGCTCGGCCGCGCCCCAGAGCAGTTGGTCGCCCACCACGAAGGCGGAGACGTACTGCGGGCCGATGTTGAGCTTGCGCACGCGGCCGACGGCCACTTCCAGAGTGCCGGTGATGGCGGCGGGCGTGAGTTCCTGGACGGTCTGTTCGCGCTCGTTGGGGACGAACTTGACCCAGGGGTTGCCGCCCTTGATGAGCGCCTCGACTTCGGCCAGCGGCACGTCGCGCTTGAGCTTGAGCGTGAGCGCGAGCGAGTGGCAGCGCATGGCGCCGATGCGCACGCACAGGCCGTCGACCGGGATGGGGGAGGGTGTGCCCAGGATCTTGTTGACCTCGGCCTGGCCCTTCCATTCTTCCTTGGACTGGCCGTTGTCCAGCTGCGCGTCGATCCATGGGATCAGGCCGCCGGCCAGGGGGGCGCCGAAGAATTCGCGCGGCACGTCCTGGCGGATGGTCTGCGCGACCTGGCGGTCGATCTCGAGGATGGCCGAGGCCGGGGTGGCGAGTTCTTTCGCCACCGCGCCGTGGATCACGCCCATGCCCTTGAGCAGCTCGCGCATGTGATTCGCGCCGCCGCCCGAGGCCGCCTGGTAGGTCATGGAGCTGACCCATTCCACCAGACCGGCCTTGAAAAGACCGACTAGGCCCATTAGCAGGATGGAATTGGTGCAGTTGCCGCCGATCCAGTTCCTGCCACCCGCGGCGAGCTTCGCCTGGATGAGGTCTTCGTTGACCGGATCGAGAATGATGACCGCGTCGTCCTGCATGCGCAGCGCGCTGGCCGCGTCGATCCAGTGGCCTTGCCAGCCGCTGGCGCGCACCTTGGGGAAGATGGCCTTGGTGTAGTCGCCGCCCTGGCAGGAGATGACGATGTCGCACTTCGTAAGCGCGGCGACGTCATTGGCGTCCTGCAGCGCGCGGTGCGTGCGCGCCATCTCCGGTGCCTGGCCGCCCGCGTTGGAGGTGGAAAAGAAGACCGGCTCGATCAGCTCGAAGTCGCCTTCGGCCTGCATGCGCTCCATCAGCACGGAGCCGACCATGCCGCGCCAGCCGACGAGGCCTACCAGTTGCTTGCTCATTGCTCTGCCCTTTCAGATAAAAAGTCTGTGCACCATCCGGCGCTGCTTTCTGCCCCGGCTCGTCAGGGCCGGAGGGGGGCGCACGACGATGCCGGAGCTGCTTCAGCCCGTAATGGTCGTGGTTTTGGTGATGGATGCGCGCGCCGCCGCACCTGCTGCTGCAACAGGCAGGTTCTGGGTCGGAAACAGGCAGTGATCGCGCATGACACCGGATTTTAAAGGATGCCGCATGACTTCATGCCTGCGGCATCTCCATGAACGCCGCATCAGCGCAATGCGTTGACTACCGCGTCGCCCATCTGCGTCGTGCCGACGCGGGTCGTGCCTGCGCTCCAGATGTCCGGCGTGCGCAGGCCCTGGGCCAGCACCGCTTTGACCGCCGCCTCGATGCGGTCCGCGGCTTCGGGCTGGCCCAGCGAGAAGCGCAGCATCATCGCGGCGCTGAGAATGGTGGCGAGCGGATTGGCCACGCCCTTGCCCGCGATGTCGGGGGCGCTGCCGTGGCTGGGCTCGTACAGGCCCTGCTTCTTCTCGTTCAGGCTGGCCGAAGGCAGCATGCCGATGGAGCCGGTGAGCATCGAGGCTTCGTCGCTCAGGATGTCGCCGAACATGTTGCCGGTGACGATCACGTCGAATTTCTTCGGTTCCTTGACGAGCTGCATCGCGGCGTTGTCCACGTACATGTGGTCGAGCTGCACGTCGGGGTAGTTCTTGTGCACGTCGCTCACCACGTCCTTCCAGAACTGGAAGGTCTCCAGCACGTTGGCCTTGTCCACGCTGGTCACGCGCTTGCCGCGCTGGCGCGCTGCGTCGAAGGCCACGCGCGCGATGCGCTCGATTTCGGGGCGCGTGTAGCGCATGGTGTCGAACGCTTCCTCGCTGCCGGCAAACGTGCCATCGGGCGCGCTGCGGCGCCCGCGCGGCTGGCCGAAGTAGATGTCGCCCGTCAATTCGCGCACGATGAGGATGTCGAGGCCCGCGACCAGCTCGGGCTTGAGGCTGGAGGCGTGCGTGAGCTGCTCGTAGCAGATCGCGGGGCGGAAGTTGGCGAACAGGCCGAGCGCCTTGCGCAGGCCCAGGATGGCCTGCTCGGGGCGCAGCGCGCGCTCGAGCTTGTCGTACTTCCAGTCGCCCACCGCGCCGAAGAGGATGGCGTCGGCCGCCTTGGCCAGATTCAACGTGGCTTCGGGCAGCGGGTGGCCCGCGGCTTCGTAGGCAGCGCCGCCGACCGGGGCGGTCTGCATTTCGAATGTCAGGCCGAGCGCCTTCAGGACCTTGACGGCTTCGGCGACGATTTCGGGGCCTATGCCGTCGCCCGGCAGGATGGCAATATTCATGATTTTTCTTGATTTGATAGCTGCTAGCGCTTGATGGGCAAGCGTTGGGGCCTGTTTTTGCTTGAAATTTCAGGAGGACATCACATGCGCCAGCCAGGGCTTGGTGATGAGGCGCTCGGCCTCATAGGCCTGGATCTTGTCCTTGTGGCGCAGCGTTAGGCCGATGTCGTCCAGGCCGCCGAGCAGGCAGTACTTGCGAAAGGGCTCGACCTCGAACGGGATTTCCTCGCCCTGGGGCTGCACGACCACCTGGCGCTGCAGATCGACGGTGAGTTCGTAGCCCGGGAATGCGGCCACCGCGTCGAACAGCCTGCCGACGACGGTCTCGGGCAGCACGATGGGCAGCAGGCCGTTCTTGTAGCAGTTGTTGAAGAAGATGTCGGCGTAGCTGGGCGCAATCAGCGCGCGAAAGCCGTACTGCTGCAGCGCCCAGGGCGCGTGCTCGCGGCTCGATCCGCAGCCGAAGTTCTCGCGCGCCAGCAGGATGCTCGCGCCTTTGTAGCGCGGCTGGTTGAGCACGAAGTCCGGGTTGGGCTTGCGTTTGGATTCGGGCATGCCCGGCCTGCCGGGCTGATCCAGGTAACGCCATTCGTCGAACAGGTTGGGGCCGAAGCCGGTGCGCTTGATCGACTTGAGGAACTGCTTGGGAATGATCGCGTCGGTGTCCACGTTCTCGCGATCCATGGGGGCGACGAGCCCCTTGTGCACGGTGAATTTCTGCATGGTGTGTCCTGTTATTTGGCCGCGCGCTCGATCGCGCTGCCGGCCTTTTGCACGTCCTGGCCCATGCCCTTGACGGTGTTGCATCCGGCAAGGAGCACGGCGAGCAGCAGGGAAACGAGTGCGGTCGCTTTGAGCATGGGGGTCCTTCAGGCGAATTGGCGGATATCGACGAAGTGGCCGTGGATCGCGGCGGCCGCGGCCATGGCCGGGCTCACGAGGTGGGTGCGCCCGCCCGCGCCCTGGCGGCCTTCGAAGTTGCGGTTGGAGGTGGAGGCGCAGCGTTCGCCCTTTTCCAGCCGGTCGGCGTTCATGGCCAGGCACATCGAGCAGCCCGGTTCGCGCCATTCGAAGCCCGCGCCCAGGAAGATCTTGTCCAGCCCCTCGCGCTCGGCCTGTTCCTTCACCAGGCCGGAGCCGGGCACGACCATTGCGAGCTTGATGTTCTTCGCGATCTTCTGGTTGAGCTTCTTCACCACGGCGGCAGCGGCGCGCAGGTCCTCGATGCGGCTGTTGGTGCACGAGCCGATGAAGATCTTGTCCACGAAGATGTCGGTCATCGCCTTGCCGGGTTCCAGGCCCATGTAGGTCAGCGCGCGCTCGATCGCGTGGCGGCGGCTTGCGTCCTTTTCCTTGTCGGGATCAGGCACGCGGCCGTTGATATCGGTCACCATCTCGGGGTTGGTGCCCCACGTGACCTGCGGCAGGATGTCCGCGCCCCGCAGCTCGACGATGGTGTCGAAGTGCGCGTCGGCGTCCGAGTGCAGCGTCTTCCAGTAGGCCACCGCGTGGTCCCACTCCACGCCGGTGGGCGCAAGCGGCCTGCCCTTGAAGTAGTCGATGGTTTTCTGGTCGACCGCGATCATGCCCGCGCGCGCGCCGGCTTCTATGGTCATGTTGCACACCGTCATGCGGCCTTCCATCGAGAGCGCACGGATCGCCTCGCCGCCGAACTCGATGGTGTAGCCGGTGCCGCCGGCCGTGCCGATCTTGCCGATGATGGCGAGCACGATGTCCTTGGCGGTGATGCCCGGCGCCACCTGGCCGTTCACGCGCACCAGCATGTTCTTCGCCTTCTTGGCCAGCAGGCACTGCGTGGCCAGCACGTGCTCGACCTCGCTCGTGCCGATGCCGTGCGCCAGCGCCCCGAAGGCGCCGTGCGTGCTGGTGTGGCTATCGCCGCAGACCACGGTCATGCCGGGCAGCGTCGCGCCGTTTTCCGGGCCGATCACGTGCACGATGCCCTGGCGGCGCGACAGGAAGGGAAAGAACGCCGCGGCGCCGCTCTTGGCGATGTTCTCGTCCAGTGTCTCGATCTGCAGCTTGCTGATCGGGTCGGCGATGCCGTCGTAGCCCTGCTCCCAGCCGGTGGTCGGCGTGTTGTGGTCTGCCGTGGCAACGATGGAACTGGTGCGCCAGACCGGGCGGCCCGCCTCGCGCAGCCCTTCGAATGCCTGCGGGCTGGTGACTTCGTGCACCAGATGGCGATCGATATAGAGCAGGGCGGTGCCGTCTTCTTCGGTATGGACGACGTGCTCGTCGAAGACTTTGTCGTACAGGGTGCGTCCCATCGTTTCCTCTTGCGTTGTTCGCCCGTTCGGGTGCATTCGGGCGAGTTCCAAATTCTAGTGATCCACCGTCCCGGGCGCGATCTGGTCCGCGAGCAGCCGCGCGGCCGCGGGCAGCGCGTCGAAGTCGCGTGCGACGAGGCGCAGCTCGCGTTCGGCCCAGGGCTCCTGCAGCGCCACGGCGGCGAGCTGCCCCATGCCCTGCATCAGCGTGAACGCGCGGTCGGGCAGCAGGCCGATGCCCAGGCCGTTGTCGATCATGCGGCACATCGCGTCCAGGCTCGTGACCTGGATGCGCTGGCGCAGCGGTCGGGCCGCTTGCGCGGCCGCCGCGCGCATCGCCAGGCTGATCGAGCTGCCCGCGTGCAGGCCGACGATGTCCCAGGCCAGCACCTCGTCGAACGCCACCGCCTTGCGCGCCGCGAGCGGGTGCGAGCGCGGCACGACGACGACCAGCCGGTCGTTGCGGTAGGCGCGGCTTTGCAGGGCGGTGCCGCTGGCGCGCAGGCTGCAGATGCCCAGATCGGCCGCGCCCTCGGCCACCGCGTGCGCCACGGCGGGCGAGAGGTGCTCCTGCAGATCGATCTTGATCTGAGCGTGCGCGCGGGCAAACGTGCCCAGGTCCTCGGGCAGGAACTGCACGATGGCCGAAAGGTTGGCGTGCATGCGCACATGGCCGCGCACGCCCTCGGCGTACTCGGCGAGTTCGCCTTGCATGCGCTCCAGGCCGAACAGCACGGCGCGTGCGTGGTGCAGCAGGCTCTCGCCCGCGGGCGTGGGGGTGACACCGCGGCGGCTGCGCCGCAGCAGCGGCGTGCCCACCGCGGCTTCGAGATCGGACAGGCGCTTGCTCACCGCCGAGGCGGCGATGTATTCCTGCTGCGCCGCGCGGCCGATGCCGCCGAGTTCGCACACGGCGACGAAGAGTTGCAGCGAGGTCAGGTCGATGCGGCGCGCGAAACTGCGCTCGGGGCCTTCCATCGGCGGTATTTTCGTCGTGTTTGGCGATGGATGACTATGAATTATCTGTTAGTTTGCGCAATCAACATCGTGAAATACGATGAATGGATGAAGGCGTGATCATCGTTTTTCTCGAAACCATAGCTGCCAGCGCTTGCTGGAAAAGGGTTTGAGGCCAATTTCGTCAAATATCCAGCGTCGCTCCGTGTTCCGGCATCTGCGCATTCCAGCCCAGGCGGTGGGCGATGTCCTCGCGCAGGCGGTCGGACGCGGCGATCTCGCCGTGCACCACGAACACGCGCTCAGGCCGGTCCGGCATCCGGCCCAGCCAGTCGAGCAGTTGCGTGCGGTCGGCATGCGCCGATGCGCTGGCCAGTTGCACCACCTCGGCGCGGATCGCCACGTCCTGGCCGTGGATGCGCATACTCTTCTCGCCGGCGGCGATGCGCGCGCCGCGCGTGCCTGGAGCCTGGTGGCCGGTCAGGATGATCATGGAGCGGTGGTCGCCCGCATAGTGCTGCAGGTGGTGCAGCACGCGCCCGCCGGTGGCCATGCCGCTGGCTGAGAGGATGACGCGCGGGCCGTGCATGCGCGCGAGCGCCTTGGATTCGTCCACGCTGTGCACCAGCGTGGTGCAGCGCGCCATGGCGCGCAGTGCAGCGGTGTCCAGCCGGTGCTCGTCACGGTGGCTGCCGTAGAGCTCGGTGGCCTGCACCGCCATCGGGCTGTCGAGAAACACCGGCAGCGCCTGAGGCAGCACGCCGCGCAGCTTGAGCTGGGCGATGGCATGCAGCACCGTCTGCGCACGCCCCACTGCGAACACCGGCACCACCGCCACGCCGCCGCGCGCGGCCAGGCGCGCCAGCGGCTCGGCGAGGTCGTCCAGCACCTTGCTGTCGGGGTGCTCGCGGTCGCCGTAGGTGGATTCGATCAGCACCACGTCGGCTGCGGGCGGCGGCTCGGGTGCGCGCATCAGCAGGTCGTCGGGGCGCCCCAGGTCACCCGAAAACAGGATGCGCCGCCCACCGACCTCCAGCAGCACGCTGGCCGCGCCCAGGATGTGGCCCGCGTGGCTGAACGTGGCGCGCCAGCCCGGCAGCGGCTCGAACGGCTGGTGCCAGCCCTGCGTGCGCAGCAGACGCAGGCTGTGCAGCGCATCCTGGCGGGTGTACAGCGGCAGTGCGGGGTCGTGCTTGCTGAGCTTGTGGCGGTTGAGGTAATTCGCGTCTTCTTCCTGCAGATGGCCGCTGTCGGGCAGCAGGATGGCGCAGAGGTCGCGCGTGCCGGGCGTGCAGAACACCGGGCTGCCGAAGCCGTTCCTGGCCAGCAGCGGCAGGTAGCCGCTGTGGTCCAGGTGCGCGTGCGTGAGCACCACGGCGTCGATGGCCGCGGGTGTGATGGGCAGCGGTTGCCAGTTGCGCTCGCGCAGCAGCTTGTAGCCCTGAAACAGCCCGCAATCGACGAGCAGCGCCTGCGTGCCGTGGCGCACCAGGAATTTCGAGCCGGTGACGGTGCCGGCGGCACCGAGGAAGGTGATCTGGACGGACATGGAACTCCCCGTGACGGATGCATCAGCGTATCAGGCCGCGGGCTCCTGCCGGCCCTGGCGATGGCGGGCCATTTCCTCCAACTGTGCGAAAAAAGCGACACCATGGAAATTTCAGGGCGCTACCTTCGTTGCATTCCATTGACCCACGAGGAAAACACATGCCCAAAACCATGATCGAGCCGTTTCGCATCAAGAGTGTGGAGCCGATTCGCATGACCACTCGCGCCGAGCGCGAGCGCCTGCTGGAAGCGGCCCGGCTCAACGTCTTTCAGCTGCGCGCCGAGGACGTGCTGATCGACTGGCTCACCGATTCTGGCACTGGCGCGATGTCCGCGCGCCAATGGGGCGCGATCATGGAAGGCGACGAGAGCTACGCCGGCGCGCGCAGCTTCTTCCGGCTGGAGAAGGTGATCCAGGACATCACCGGCATGCAGCACTTCGTGCCCACGCACCAGGGCCGCGCGGCCGAGAAGGTGCTGTTCACCGCCGTCTGCAAGAAGGGCGATCTGGTGCCGAGCAACTGCCACTTCGACACCACGCGTGCCAATCTGGAATACGTGGGCGTAGAGGCGCTGGACTGCGTGATCGCCGAGGGGCTGGAGCCCGCCACCATTCATCCTTTCAAGGGCAACATCGACCTGGAACGCGTCGAGGCGCTGCTCAAGAAGGAGGGCGCGCGCATCCCGTTCGGCATGATCACCGTGACCAACAACACCGGCGGCGGCCAACCCGTGGCCATGGCCAACATCCGCGCCTACGCGGCGCTGCTCAAGAAATACGGCAAGCCGCTGGTCATGGACGTATGCCGCTTCGCCGAGAACGCGATGTTCATCAAGATGCGCGAAAGCGGTTATGAGAACACCAGCGTGCGCGCCATCGCCCAGGAGATGTTCTCCTACGCCGACGGCGCGACGATGAGCGCCAAGAAGGACGGCATGGTCAACATCGGCGGCTTCATCGTGCTGCGCTCGGACGAATGGCTCGACGAGGTGAGGAACGACCTCATCATGATGGAAGGCTTTCCCACCTACGGCGGCATGGCCGGGCGCGACCTGGAGGCGCTGGCCGTGGGGCTGGAGGAGGGTTTGGACGAAGACTACCTGCGCTATCGGCTGCGCACGGCTGAATACCTGGGCGAAAAGCTGGACGCGGCGGGCGTGGGCTTCGTCAAGCCCACGGGCGGACACGCCGTCTACATCGACGCGAAAACCGTGCTGCCCGACATGCCGGTCGCGCACTACCCCGCGTGGGCGCTGTGCAATGCGCTGTACCTGGAGGGCGGCATCCGCGGCGTCGAGGTCGGCTCGATGATGTTCGGCCGGCATCTGGAAGACGGTACCGAGACCTTTCACAGCATGGAACTCGTGCGCCTGGCGTTCCCGCGGCGCATGTACACGCAGAGCCATTTCGACTACGCGGCCGAAGTGATTGCGGACGTGAAGCAGAAGGCGGCGAGCATCCGCGGCGTGAAGATCACCAAGCAGCCGAAATTCCTGCGCCACTTCACCGTGCAATGCGCCTGGGCCTGATGGCAAAGAACTGCGTTGCCTGCGCCCTGGATGCCAGGTAACGCAAAAAAATTGCGTTAAAAAACAAAAACAGAAAACATTGTTTTTGTTCATGTCCATAAAATAGCAGCCACGTTGCGTCAAAAAGGCTATTTGAGCTTTCAGACGTTTCACCGACAGCCTACCGATAGGAGATGCCCATCATGCAAGCACACTACCCCGCCGAGCCTTACAAGATCAAGGTTGTCGAGCCCATCGCGATGACCACGCGCGAGGAGCGCGCGCAGTACCTGAAGGATGCGGGCTACAACACCTTCCTGATCAACTCCGCGCAGTGCTACATCGACCTGCTGACCGACAGTGGCACCACCGCGATGAGCGACAACCAGTGGGCCGGCATGATGCTGGGCGACGAGGCCTACGCCGGCAGCAAGAACTTCATCCACCTGCAGGCCGTGGTGCGCGAGTACTACGGCTTCAAGCACATCATCCCCACGCACCAGGGGCGCGGCGCCGAGAACCTGCTCTCGCGCCTGTGCATCAAGCCCGGCGACATCGTGCCCGGCAACATGTACTTCACCACCACGCGCGCGCACCAAGAGCTCAACGGCGCCAAGTTCGTGGACGTGATCGTCGACGAGGCGCATGACTCGCAGGCCGATGTGCCCTTCAAGGGCAACGTGGACCTCAAGAAACTGCGCAAGCTGATCGACGAAGTCGGCGCCGAGCGCATCCCCTACATCTGCGTCGCCGTCACGGTGAACCTCGCGGGTGGCCAGCCGGTGAGCATGGCGAACTTGCGCGCAGTCAAGGAGTTGTGCGCGCCGCTGGGCATCCAGGTGATGCTGGACGCCACGCGCTGCGTGGAAAACGCCTACTTCATCAAGGAGCGCGAAGCCAGCCACAAGGACAAGACCATCCGCGAAATCCTCAAGGAGATGATGAGCTACTCCGACGGCTGCACCATGAGCGGCAAGAAGGACTGCCTGGTCAACATCGGCGGCTTCCTGTGCATGAACGACGACGATCTCTACCAGCGCGCGAGCGAACTCGTGGTGCTGTTCGAGGGCATGCCCAGCTACGGGGGCCTCGCGGGCCGCGACATGGAAGCGATGGCGCGCGGCATCGAGGAGTCGGTCGATTTTCACTACATCGAGCATCGCATCGCGCAGTGCCGCTACCTGGCCGATCAACTCACCGACGCGGGCGTGCCCATCGTGCGCCCCGTGGGCGGGCATGCGGTGTTCCTCGATGCGCGCGCGTTCCTGGACCACATCCCGCAGGACGAATTCCCGGCGCAGACGCTGGCCGCACACCTGTACCTGGAAAGCGGCGTGCGCAGCATGGAGCGCGGCATCGTCTCGGCCGGGCGCAACAAGGAGACGGGCGATCACCACCGCCCCAAGCTCGAACTGGTGCGCCTGACCATTCCGCGCCGCGTCTACACCTACGCGCACCTCGATGTCGTGGCCCAGGCCTGCAAGGACCTGTACGCGCGCCGCCGCGAAATCCACGGCATGAAGATGGTCTATGAACCGGCCTTCCTGCGCTTTTTCACCGCCCGCTTCGAGCCTCTGCCCGCGCCGACCGGCGCGGCGCGCAAGGTGCAGGAGACCGAAGCCGTACCGGCCTGACGAGGGCGCAAGGCGGCGCGCGGGCCGCCTGCCGGGCGCGAAGCCATGATCGCGCCGTGGCGCATGCGCACCGCGCTATGCTTGCCCCCTTTGACGCGCCGCCGCACTGCGGCGGCTTTTGACTCTTCGGGGGTGTGCCATGTCTCTGTCCATGCAACGCGGCGGTCGTCGCCTGGCGCTGGTCGTCGGCGTCCTGTCCGCGTGGGTACTGACGGCTTGTGCCAGCGGTTACGCCGGTGATCGGGGTGGCTACGGCGATCGCGGTGGATACGGATACGGTGATCGCGGATATGGCGACCGGGGGCATGCCCAGGAGCGGCGGGAAATGGCCCGTCAGGCGTATGAGCGCGACCTGGAGCGGCGCGTGGCAGCGGCGCTGGATGCCGACCCACGCACCAAGATCCATGGTCTCCAAGTGACCGCCCAAGGCGATGGCGTCGTTCAGATCAGCGGCTCGCCGGCCAACGGCGTCCTGGGGCGCGATCTGGCGCTCAGGGCCGCGTCGCGCGTGCCCGGCGTGCGTTCCGTGGCCAACAACATGACCGTGAACTGAAGGGCGCGGCCCATGTCGCCGAGCGAGGTGGGCCACGGAGGGATCGAGCCGAAGAGCATGGGCGAGTACGACCAGATCATCAGTGCGCTCAATCGCCAGGGCTGGAGCGTCACCGACACCACGGTGCCGCCCTCGTGGTGCGGCGAGTTGCGGGCGCACGCCGAGCAGCTTTGGCAGACCGGTGCGTTCGAGCCGGGAGAGTTCGGCCTCGATCTCGCCAACGGCCAGCAGCCCGAGGTGCGTGGCGACTCCATCTGCTGGGTTGAACCCGGTTCAAGCATCGCGAAGCTGCCTTTCTTCGAGTGGATGGCGGCGTTGCGCGGCGTGCTCAACGAGCGCTTCAACCTGGGCGTGCGCAGTCAGGAGTTCCACTTTGCGCGCTACCCCGAAGGCCGGGGCTACCGCAAGCATCTGGACCAGCACCGTGGGCGCAATGTGCGCAAGATTTCCGTCGTGCTCTACCTGAATCCGGGTTGGGATACGGCCCGTGGCGGCGAATTGTGCTTTTATCAGCCCACCGATCCGGAGACCGAGATCGCCCGGTTTGCACCGATGAATGCACGCCTGGCCGTGTTCGTGAGCGGTCTCATGCCTCATGCCGTCCTGCCCTGTCGCGACACGCGCTGGAGCGTGACCGGTTGGCTGCGCACGGACGAGCCCGCCTGACGCGACCTGGCATGTCTGGGCGCGGCGTCCGTTCCGTCTTCGTCTCCCATCGCCTGGCCGTGCGGTGGGCGCTGGCGTGCCTGTGGTTCATGGCCTGGGCCGCGGCTGCGCAGGCGCTGGATGCGCGCCAGATCCCGGCGGCAGGCCTGGATATCAGCCCCTCGGTCATGGCGCTGGAAGATCCGGGCGGGGTGCTGGCGCCGCGGCAGATGCCGACACCCGGCGTCGCCGAGCGCTTTGCCGCCGGCCTCGGCAAGGCGGGCGCCTTCAATTTCGGCATCACGCCCTCGGCCTGGTGGTTTCGCTTCACGCTGGACAACTCGGGCGATGACGCACTGACGCGAGTGCTGGATGTGGGGTATGCGCGGCTGTCGCATGTCGCGCTCTATCAACTGGCCGATGACGGCACGGTGCGTTCCGTGGTGACCGGCGTGACGGCGCCGTTTGCGTCGCGCCCTATCGCCTGGCGCCAGTTCGCCTTTCCCCTGCACCTGGGGGCGCATTCGCAGCAGACCTTCTATCTGCGCGTGCAGTCGCTCACGGCCTTCATCGTTCCCTTGCGTCTGTGGGAACCCGCGGCCTTCGAGCACCACATGGCGGCCGATGCCGCGGCGCAGGCCTGGTACTTCGGCATGGCGGCGGCCATGGTGCTTTTCAACCTGCTGATTTTCATCTGGCTGCGCGAGCGCATCTTTCTCTTCTACGTGTTCTTCGTGTCGTCGATGGCATTTGCGCTGGCCGGGCAGAACGGGCTGGTGAAGCAGTTCATGCCGTTCGAGCCGCCGTGGTGGTCGGACCTCGCCTCCACGTTCGGCTACTCTTTTGCCATTGCCACGGGGCTGCAGTTCATGCGCAGCCTGCTCGACACCCGGCAGACGCTGGCGCGGTGGGACGCGGCGCTGCGGGCGATGGTGTGGTTCTTCCTGCTGAGCCCGGCCGTGTTTCCGTTCACCGGCCAGACCCTGATCAAGCCGGCGGCCGTGATCTACCTGCTGGCCATTCTGGTGGCCGCGGCCGTGATCGCGCAGGGCGTCGTCAGGCGCCAGCGCAGTGCCTACTTCTACGGTGTGGCGGCGCTGGCGCTTGCGGCGGGGGCCTTGGTCAACGTCCTGCGCGCCATGGGGCTCGTGGCCACCAACGTCGTGACGGCCAATGCGATGCAGATCGGCTCGGCGCTGGAGATGGTGCTGCTGGCATTGGCGCTGGCCGATCGCTATGGTCAGATGCGGCGCGAAAAGATCGCGATGCAGCGCGAGTTGCTTCAAACCCAGACGCGGCTCATCGAGCACCTCCAGCGTTCCGAGCAGCAGCTGGAGCAGAAGGTGCAGGAGCGCACCAAGGAGCTGTCACGCGTCAACCGCCAGCTTTCCGCCTTGAGCATGACCGATGGCCTCACGGGCATCGCCAACCGGCGCCATTTCGACGAGGCGCTGCAGGCCGAGTGGCAGCGCGCGCGCCGCTCGGGCGAGCCGATCAGCCTGGCGCTGCTCGACGTGGACTGGTTCAAATCCTACAACGACCACCTGGGCCATCAGGCGGGCGACGACTGTCTGCGCCGCATCGCCCAGATCATGGCGCGCAGCGTGCAGCGCCATACCGATATGGTGGCGCGCTACGGTGGCGAGGAGTTCGTCGTGCTTGCCCCTGGTGTGACGAGCGCGGGCGTGATGCAGGTGTGTGAGCGCATACGCGAGGAGCTGCGGCGGCTGGCGCTGCCGCATCCGGGGTCGACATTTGGCACGGTGAGCCTGAGCATGGGCATTGCGTGTGCCTCGCCCGTCGAGGGCGGTTCGGTGCAGGAGTTGCTGCGTCGCGCCGACGATGCGCTCTACCGGGCCAAGGAGCAGGGGCGCGATCGCATCTGCGTGGCGTGAGCGTGGCAGTGACCTGAAAGCTATGCCGTGAACTGCAGCGCGGCGAGCCGCGCGTAGGCGCCGTCGGCCGCGATCAGTTCGGCATGGCTGCCCTGCTCGATGATGCGGCCGTGGTCGAGCACGACGATGCGGTCCGCATGCTGCACGGTGGCAAGGCGATGCGCGATCACCAGCGTGATGCGCTGCGCCGTGCGCTGGTGCAGCGCCGCATCCAGCGCCTGCTGCACCACGCGCTCGCTGTGCGCGTCGAGCGCGCTGGTGGCTTCATCGAGCAGCAGGATGGGTGCGTCCTTGAGCAGCGCCCGCGCGATGGCGATGCGCTGGCGCTGCCCGCCCGACAGGCGCACGCCGCGCTCGCCCAGGAAGGTCTCGTAGCCCTGGGGCAGGGCGGAGATGAATTCATCGGCGAACGCAGCCCGGGCGGCCGCGACGACCTCTTCGCGCGTGGCGTCGGGGCGGGCGTAGCGGATGTTCTCCAGCGCGCTGCTGGAGAAGATCACCGCCTCCTGAGGCACGGTGGCAATGCGCCGGCGCAGCGCCCGCGGATCGAGCTGGCGCACGTCCTCGCCCGCGACGCGGATGCGCCCGCCCGCCACGTCGTAAAAGCGTTGCAGCAGTTGAAAGACGGTGGACTTGCCCGCGCCGCTGGCGCCCACGAGAGCCACCGTCTCGCCCGGGATCAGGCGCAGCGTGAATTGCTCGATGGCGGCGTGCTCCGGGCGCGAGGGGTAGCAAAAGCGCGCGGACTCGAACACCACCGCCAGGGGACCTTGCGCCAGGGCGCGCAGCTGCGTGGCGGGCGGCGCCGCGATGTCCGGCTCGACGGCCAGCAGCTCCATCAGGCGCTCCGTGGCCCCCGTGGCGCGCAGCAGGTCACCATACACCTCGCCGAGGACGGCCACCGCGCTCGCAAGGAACAGCGCATAGACGAGGGTCTGGCCCAGGCTGCCCGCGCTCATCTGGCCCGCGGCGACAGCCTGGCTGCCGCGGTACAGGCCCCACAGCAGCAGGGCCGCGTTGCCGATGATGATGAAGGCCACGAGCGCGGCGCGCACGCCGCTGCGCCGGATCGCGGTCTCGAACGCCGCTTCATTCGAATCGGCGAAGCGCGCCGCTTCGCGAGGCTCGGCGGTGAAGCCCTGTACCACGGGGATGGCGCCCAGCACCTCGGCGGCAATCGCGCTCGCGTCGGCAATGCGGTCCTGGCTGGCGCGCGAGAGGCGCCGCACGCTGCGCCCGATCCACATCGCGGGCAGCACCACGACAAGCACGGCGGCGAGCGCCACCGACATCACGTAGGGGTTGGTCCAGACCAGCATGACGAGCGCCCCCAGGCCCAGCACGGCGTTGCGCAGTCCCATCGAAAACGACGAGCCGATGACGGTCTGCACCAGCGTCGCGTCCGCCGTCAGGCGCGAGAGCACCTCGCCCGTCTGCGTGGTTTCAAAGAAGGCGGGGCTTTGCCGCAGCACGTGGGCGTAGACGGCGGTTCTGAGGTCGGTCGTCACGCGTTCGCCCAGCCAGCTCATCATGTAGTAGCGTGCGGCGGAAAACACGCCGACCGCGACCGCGACGATGAACAGCACGAGGAAGTGCGCGCGCAGCATCGTGCCCTGGCCCGCGTAGGGCAGGCCGCGGTCGATCACGAACTTCAGCGCCAGCGGAAACGCCAGCGTCGCGGCGGCCGCCAGCAGCAGAAAGCCGAGGGCCGCCACGATGGGCCAGCGGTAGGGGCGCAGGAAAGGCAGCAGCGCGCCCAGGGCGCGCGGGACGGGGCGGCGTGCCGCGGATGGGTTGGAAGGCATGGCGCACAGTGTAAAAAGATGGGAGGCGTGGTTGCCTGGAGTGAGATCCTGATGGAAGAAATTTCCGCGGTGTGTTTGCGGGCGAGCGCCCTTGCGCTGGACACCCGCCTTGCGGACTGGAATGCGACGTTCGACAGCGGCCTGTCTCTTCTCGTGGACGAGGAGGATGCGGTCAAGGGGCCGCTGCTGCGCGTGCTGGCCGGCGAAATGCCGCCGCAGGCGGGTGCGGTGAGCTGGGGCGGCATGGACATGCGCGTGCGCCGCGAGCAGGCGCCCGAGGCCGTTTTTTGGCGCGATCCGCGCGCGCCCTGGCCTGAGGTGTCACCGGCGCAATGGGCGCGGGAACTGGCCCGGCGCCATCCGGCCTGGAGCGAGCCGGATTGGCAGCGGCATGTGCGGGAATGGGCGCTGCAGGAGCACCTGCACAAGGAGATGTTCCGCCTCTCGACGGGCAGCAGGCGCAAGGTGCTGCTGGCGGCCGCGCTCGCCAGTGGCGCGCTGCTCACGCTGATCGACGAGCCGGAGGCGGCGCTCGACCATTCATCCATCCGTTATTTGCACGAGGTGCTGGGCGCGGAAGCCCAGCGCTGCCGGCAGAACGGGCGTATCTGGGTCGTCGCCCACTATGCCTCGATGCCGGAGGTACCCTGGAATCAGGCGATCCGGCTGCCCTGAAAGCGCCCCGGCGCCGCACGGGGCGCCGGGCAGGCGTGGATCAGATCACGCCTTGCGACAGCATGGCGTCGGCCACCTTCACGAAGCCCGCCACGTTGGCGCCCGTGATGTAGCTCATCTTGCCGTCGGGGCGGCGCCCGTGCTGCAGGCAGGCGCCGTGGATGTTCTGCATGATGCAGAGCAGGCGCGCGTCCACTTCGTCGCGCGACCAGACCAGGCGCTGCGCGTTCTGGCTCATTTCCAGGCCCGAGGTGGCCACGCCGCCGGCGTTGCTGGCCTTGCCGGGGGCGTAGAGCACGCCGGCCGCCTCGAAGGCCTTGGCGGCTTCGATGGTCGAGGGCATGTTCGCGCCTTCGGCCACGCACTGCACGCTGTTCTTGATGAGCGTGTGCGCGTCGTTCTCGTCAAGCTCGTTCTGTACCGCGCTGGGCAGCGCCACGTCGACGGGCACGTGCCACGGGCGCACACCCGCCTGGAACTTCGCGCCCACGCGGGCCGCATAGTCGCTCACGCGACCGTATTGCTCGTTCTTGATCTGCATCAGGATGGCGAGCTTCTCGGCCGTGAAGCCTTCCTCGTCGATCACGGTGCCGCCCGAATCCGAGCAGGTGACGACCTTGGCGCCCTGTTGCATGGCCTTTTCGATCGCATATTGCGCCACGTTGCCCGAGCCCGACACCGACACGCGCATGCCGTCCAGGCTCTTGCCGCGGGTCTTGAGCATTTCCTCGGTGAAGTACACGAGGCCGTAGCCGGTGGCCTCGGGGCGCAGCAGCGAGCCGCCGAAGCTCATGCCCTTGCCCGTGAGCACGCAGTCGGCCCGGTTGGTGAGCTTCTTGATCATGCCGGCGATGAAGCCGACCTCGCGCCCACCCACGCCGATGTCGCCCGCCGGCACGTCGGTGTCGGCGCCGACATGGCGGAACAGCTCGCTCGCGAACGCCTGGCAGAAACGCATGATTTCCGCGTTGCTGCGGCCCTTGGGGTCGAAGTCGGAACCACCCTTGGCGCCGCCCATGGGCAGCGTGGTGAGCGCGTTCTTGAAGGTTTGCTCGAACGCGAGGAATTTGAGGATGGAGAGCGTGACCGAGGGGTGCAGGCGCAGGCCGCCCTTGTACGGGCCGATGGCCATGCTGTGCTGAATGCGGTAGCCGCGGTTGACGTGAACGCCGCCCTGGTCGTCGGTCCAGGTTACGCGGAAGGTAACCACGCGCTCGGGCTCGACGAGGCGATCGAGCAGAGCCTGCTCGGTGTAGCGCGGGTTGGCCTCCAGAAAGGGCCACAGGGTTTCCACGACCTCGGTCACCGCCTGCAGGAATTCGGGCTGGTGGGGGTTGCGCTGGGCAACGCGTTCGAGGAATTGACTGGCGGAGAGATGAGCGCTCATGAAATACACCTTCAAAGAAAAATGTGGCGTTGCAGCATTATGCCAAATAAACATATTGTCATGCATGCCCACATTCGGTGCAGTGTCAAAACACAACGGTGCACGCGCCCGCACCGCGCTGGTGCGAGGAAAGACAACGTGAGGAGAAGGGCTGAGAAAAGGGGGTCAGCGGCCGCGCAGAAACAGTGCGTCCAGCTCTTTCATCGAGAGCTGGCGCCAGGTCGGGCGGCCGTGATTGCACTGGTCGGAGCGCTCGGTGCTTTCCATCTGGCGCAGCAGGGCATTCATTTCGGGCAGCGTGAGCAGCCGGTGGGCGCGCACGGCGCCGTGACAAGCCATGGTGCCCAGGATCTCGTTGCGTGCGCGTTGCACCACGGTGCTGGCATCGTGCTGCGCAAGCTCGGCGAGCACGTTGCGCGCCAGCTCTACCGCATCGCCCTGCGCCAACGTGGTGGGTACGGCGCGCACCGCCAGCGTGCGCTCGGAAAATGGCGTGATCTCCAGCCCCAGCATGGCCAGCGTATCGGCCTGGGTCTCGGCCGTGGCCACTTCCACGGGCGTGGCGGCAAAGGTGGCCGGGATCAAAAGCGGCTGGCTGGCGATGCGTTTTTCGGCGTCGATCTGCGCCTTCAGGCGCTCGTAGACGATGCGCTCATGCGCCGCGTGCATGTCAACGATCACGAGGCCGTGGGTGTTCTTGGCCAGGATGTAGACCCCATGGATTTGCGCCACGGCATGGCCCAGTGGCCAAGCGGACTCGGGCGCGGGTTCGGGCGCCAGCGCCGCCAAGGGCATGGGCCAAGGGCGAACCGGGGGGGCGGGGGTGTCGTCGTGGTTCACCCACGGGCTGGCTGCAGTGGGTGCGGGCATCCCCCACAAGGCCTGAAGGTCCGAGACCTTGTGGCCTGGACGTTCTTCCAAATAGAGAGCTGTTTGCGCAGGATATACAAGGGTTTGAGGCTGATTTGACGGATATTTTTCCGGAGGTGCAGGGGTCGGCGAATCCGCCAGCGCCTGCGCGCGCGGCGCAGCAATCACGTCTTGCAGCGCATGCAGCGCGGCCTGGTGCACCTCGCGGCTGTCGCGAAAGCGCACCTCGATCTTGGTCGGGTGCACGTTCACGTCCACGCGCTCGGGCGCAATCTCCAAGTAGAGCACGTACACCGGCTGGCGCTGGCCATGCAGCACGTCCTCGTAGGCGGCGCGCGCGGCATGCTGCAGCACCTTGTCGCGCACGTAGCGGCCGTTCACGTAGGCGTACTGCTGGTCGGCGCGTGAGCGCGAGGCCGTGGGCAATCCCGCGCGGCCGGTGATGACGAGCGGCCCCGCGCGATGGCGCACGGGCAGGGAAAGCGTGACGAACTCCTCGCCCAGCACATCGGCCATGCGTCGCGCCAGCGCGTCGGTGGAAGGCTCCTCGCCCGGCGAGAACGTGGCGCGCCATTGCTGAACCAGTTTGCCCTCGTGCCAGATGGCAAAGCTCACATCGGGCCGCGCCAGCGCGTGACGGCGCACCGCCTCAAGACAATGCGCGAGCTCGGTGGCGTCGCTCTTGAGGAACTTGCGCCGCGCGGGCGTGGAGAAGAACAGTTCCTTGACTTCGACGGTGCTGCCCGTGCCGCGTGCCGCCGGGCGCAGTTCGCCGCTGCGGGCATCGAGCAGGAAGGCGCTGGCCTGATCGGCGGTGCGCGACAGCAGCGAGAGATCCGAGACCGAGGCGATGGCGGCGAGTGCCTCGCCGCGAAAACCCATGGTCGCGACCGACTCCAGATCGCCCAGGCTGGCGATCTTGCTCGTCGCGTGGCGCCTGAGCGCCAGCGGCAATTCGCTCCGCGCGATGCCGCAGCCGTCGTCCTCTACGGCGATCAGGCGCACGCCACCAGCGAGCAGGCGCACCGTGATCTGTGTGGCGCCCGCATCGAGTGCGTTGTCCACGAGCTCGCGCACGACCGAGGCCGGGCGCTCCACCACTTCGCCGGCCGCGATCTGGCTGATCAGCTCATCGGGCAGTTCGTGGATGGGGCGGCGGGCAGGGGTGGGCATCGGGTCGTTCACCGCAGCCATTTTAGGAGCCACCGATAATCCGGCGCGTTGCCCATTCGTGCGAGTGCTTCGTGGAAATTGCTGCCTTGTTGATCGACTTCATCCTGCATGTGGACAGGTATCTGGAAGCGTTCGTCGCCAGTTACGGCGCCTGGGTCTACGCCCTGCTGTTCCTGATCGTGTTCGTCGAAACCGGCGTCGTCGTGATGCCGTTTCTGCCGGGCGATTCGCTGCTCTTCATCACCGGCGCGCTTAGCGGCGCGGGCCTGCTGGAGTTCGCGCCCGCGTGCGCCGTGCTGCTGGCGGCGGCGGTGCTGGGCGATCAGTGCAATTTCCAGATCGGCCATCACTTCGGGCCGCGCGTGTTCCAGTGGGAAAACTCGCGCTGGTTCAACCGCAAGGCCTTCGATCAGGCACATGCGTTTTACGAGCGCTACGGCGGCATCACCATCGTGCTCGCGCGCTTCATGCCCTTCATCCGCACCTTCGCGCCTTTCGTCGGGGGCGTGGCCAGGATGAACCGCGCGCGCTTTACCGCCTACAACGTCGGCGGCGCGCTGCTCTGGGTGATGGGCATCGTCACGGCGGGGCATTTCTTCGGCAATCTGCCGTGGGTCAAGGAAAACCTGGAGAAGATCATCTGGGCGCTGATCCTCGTGCCAGGCCTGCTGGCCATCTATGGTGCCTGGCGCGGCAGCCGCAAGGCGCGCGCGGCGTGATCGGTTCATTACAAAGCGAGGGGATGGAGTATGTCGTGGGTCCTGATGCTGGCCGTGGCCGTTCTGGTTGTTGTTGTGCTTGCGGCGATAGCCATAAAGATAGCAGGCAGCGGTGGGCGCATCGGTTACCCGTATGTTCAAGTCAAGGCGTTATTCACCCCTGCTGAGCGCTCGTTCCTAGGTGCTCTTGATACGGCAGTCGGACCGCAGCGGCGTGTATTTGGAAAGGTGCGGATAGCCGATATCGCAGGGATCAAGCCTGGCCTGGGTAAGTCGGCCCGTCAGGCGGCGCTCAATAGCGTAATCGCCAAGCATTTTGATTTCGTGGTTTGTCGCGCATCCGACCTCGCAGTGCTGTGCGTTGTCGAACTCAACGATAAATCTCATGCGAGCAAGTCTGCTCAAGCGCGCGACGAAGTGAAGCGCCGGGTGTGCGAGGCCATTCATATCCCGATGATCGAGGTTGCCGCCAAGCGAGCTTACGCCGTTGAAGAATTGCGGATGCAGCTCGCTACGGCGATGCCTGCGGATTTCGCGGGTACGCCCATGGCTCCCCTGCCGCAGGGGCAAAGCAGCGGCCAGACGGTTTGAAGTTCCGGCTTTCGAATATTCGGGGTCCGTACCGAACAACTCACTTGGATTTGTGGCTCTTCAGGCCGTCACCACGCGTTCGACCACGCGGTCGTCTCCGAGCACGATCAGTGCGAAGAGCAGCTCTTCGAGGTTTTCTGCGCGCCTGGCCTTGCGCGAGAGCAGGGGGATGGCGTCCGGGTTGAGGACGACGAAATCCGCTTCGCTGCCCGTGGCGAGCGTGCCGACCACGCCTTCGAGACCGAGCGCGCGTGCCGCGCCGCCGGTGTGCAGCCACCACAGGTGCGAGGGTGCGAGCGACAGCCCCGGCTTGCTCTGTCCTTCGCGGCCGACGAAGTAGGCCGCCAGCATGGTGCGAAAAGGCGAGAAGCTCGTGCCCCCGCCCACGTCGCTGGCCAGGCCGTGCAGCATGCCGGCGGCATCCGCGCCGCGAAAATTGAAGAAGCCGCTTCCCAGGAACAGATTGCTTGTCGGGCTCACGGCGGCGGCCGCGCCACTGGCGTGCATCAGCGCGCGGTCGGTGTCGTCCAGATGAATGCAATGCGCGTAGACGGCACGCGCGCGCAACAGGCCGAAGTTTTCGTAGACCGAGAGGTAGGAGCGCGCCTGCGGATAGAGCTCGGCCACCCAGCGCACCTCGTCGCGGTTTTCTGCCACGTGCGAGTGAATCCAGGTCTGCGGATAGCGCGCGGCCAGCTCGCCCGCGCCGCGCAGTTGCGCCTCGCTGCTCGTGGGGGCGAAGCGCGGCGTGATGGCGTAGCCCAGGCGGCCCCGGTCGTGCCAGCGCCGGATCAGGGTTTCGCTGTCGATCAGGCTTTGCTCGGTCTCGTCGCGCAGGCCATCGGGTGAGTTGCGGTCCTGCAGCACCTTGCCACTCATCATGCGCAGGCCGCGCTTTTGCGCCTCGTGAAAGAAGGCATCGACCGATGCGGGGTGCGCCGTGGCGAAGGTGAGCGCGGTCGTCACACCGTTGCGCAGCAGCTCGGTAAAGAACACCTGGGCCACTTCGGCGGCATGGTCGGGGTCGGCAAAACGTGTCTCGGCCGGGAAGGTGTAGTTCGTGAGCCAGGGCAGGAGTCCGTCGGCTGGCGAGCCGATGATGTCCGTCTGCGGGTAGTGCACGTGCATGTCGATGAAGCCGGGTGCGATCAGGTGATCCATCCAGTGCGTCACGGTCACGCCCCGATGGCGCGCCGCCACCGCGCGATACGGCCCGGCATCGACGACGCGCTGCACGCCGTCGCTGCCCCGCTCGGTCACGAGCAGGCCGTCGCTGTCGTAAAGGGCCTGGCCCTGCGCATCGAAGCGCAGCAGTTGCGCGCGGTAGCCGTTCATGGTCTCCTTATTCTCCGATGTAGAAGAACTTGAACAGGAACACCATGGCGATCAGCCAGACCATCCAGTGGCTCTCGCGGATGCGCCCGGTCAGCAGCTTGATGACGGCGTAGGTGATGAAACCGAAGGCCAGGCCGTTGGCGATCGAGTAGGTGAAGGGCATCATCAGCGCCGTCACGGCGGCGGGAATGACCTCGGTGGTGTCGCCCCAGTCGAGCTCGGTCAGGTCCCGCATCATCAGGCAGCCGACGAAGAGCAGCGCCGGGGCGGTGGCGTACGCGGGCACGGCGCCGGCCAGCGGCGCGATGAACAGGGCGGCGAGAAACAGCACCGAGACCGTGAGGGCCGTCAGGCCCGTGCGGCCGCCGGCCTGCACGCCCGCGGCGCTCTCGACATAGGCCGTGGTGCTGGAGGTGCCCAGCAGCGAGCCGGCGAAGATCGCGGCGCTGTCGGCGAACAGAGACTTGTTCAGGCGGTCCATCCTGCCGGGCACCAAGAGGCCCGCGCGCCGCGCCACGCCCATGAGCGTGCCGGTGGCGTCGAACAGCTCCACGAGAAAGAACACCAGCACCACGTTGAGCAGACCCTTGGTGAGCGCCGTGTGGATGTCGAGTTTGAACAGGGTGGGCTCGATCGAGGGCGGCGCCGAGAAAATGCCGTGAAACTCATTGCCGCCGAAGAAGAACGAGAGGATGGTGACGGCGATGATGCCGATCAGGATGGCGCCGCGCACCTTCATGACGTCCAGCGCCACCATGATGAGAAAGCCGATGGCGGCCAGCACCACGCTGGGCTGGTGCAGGTCGCCCAGCGTCACCAGCGTGGCCTTGTTGCCCACGACGATGCCCGCGCTCTTGAGCGCGATGAGCGCCAGGAACAGGCCGATGCCCACGGTGATGGCCAGGCGCAGCGACTGCGGGATGCCGTTGATGATCAGGCTGCGTATGCCCGTAATGGTGACAAACAGAAACAGGCAGCCGGAGATGAACACCGCGCCCAGCGCCGCCTGCCAGGTGAAGCCCATGTGCAGCACGACCGCGTAGGCGAAATAGGCGTTGAGCCCCATGCCGGGCGCCAGCGCGATCGGGTAGTTGGCGTACAGCGCCATCACGGCCGTGCCCAGCGCGGCGATGACGCAGGTGGCGACGAAGACCGCGTCCTTGGGCATGCCCGCGTCGCCCAGGATCGCAGGGTTCACGAAGATGATGTAGGCCATCGTGAGGAAGGTCGTCAGGCCCGCGATCAGCTCGGTGCGCACGGTGGTGCCGTGCTCCTGGAGCTTGAACAGTTTTTCGAGCATCAAATGTCTCCTGATGTTGTTGCTTTGAGTGGGGGAAATCAGAGGCTTGCGATCGTGCGTTTGACGCGTTCGCGCAGCCAGCGGGCGGCGCGCGCATGCTGGCTGCGCGTGTGCCAGAGCTGGTAGTAGTGCAGCGGCGGCATGGGCACGGGGCAGGGCACGATGACCAGCGGCAGCTGCGCCGCGACGCGCTCGCAGTGCTGGCGCCCGGTGGTGAGCACGAGGCGGCTGTGCGCCACCATCTCGGGAATCAGGCCGAAGTAGGCGCTGCGCGCGACGATGTTGCGCGTCAGGCCCAGGCTGCTGAGCACCTGGTCGATGACGCCGCGCGCGCCCGGGTAGGTGGGCATGGGCGCGATGTGTTCGGCGGCGAGCCATTCCTCCTGGCTCCAGCCGCTTCGCGCGGCCGGGTGCTCACGGCTCACGAGCGAGACCACCTCATCGCTGAAGAGCTGGGCGATGTGCAGGTCATCGGGTGGCTGCAGCCAGTTGCCGATCACGAGATCGACCTCGCCCTGCGCGAGCTGCGCGCGGTAGTCGGCCTCGCGCGTGAGCGCATGGATCTCGATGCGCGCCAGCGGTGCCTCGCTCTTGATGTCGGTCACGAGCCGCGGCAGAAACAATGGGTCGAGGTAGTCGCTGGCGGCGATGGTGAAGGTGTCGGTGCTCGTGCGGGCGTCGAAGGCGCGCGGCTCGGTGAACAGCGCCTGGGCCGCGCGCAGCACGCTCGCCGCAGGCTCGATCATCTGCTGCGCCACGTCGGTGATGACCATCTCGGCGCCGCTGCGCACGATAAGAGGGTCGCCCGTGAGCTCGCGCAGGCGTTTGAGCGCCGCGGAGACCGCCGGCTGGTTCATGCCCAGGCGCAGCGCCGCGCGCGAGACGCTGCGCTCGCTGAGCACGGTGTAGAGAATGCGGATCAGGTGCAGATCGACCCGGTCGAAAAAGGCGCGGTCCACGCCTGCAGGCGTGCTGCCCTGTGTGGTCGGTGGCGCGCGGTGCTCCATCGGCGTCGGTGGTCGGAAGGCTCAGGCCGATTGCACGGCCGTGACGGCGCGCAGGATGGCTTCGCTCGTCGCGGGTACGGTGAGCGGCGGATTCACCTTGTGCCCGCCTGCGGCGGAGATCGCGTCGCGAATCGCAAAGAACACCGAAAAAGGCAGCAGCAGCGGCGGCTCGCCCACGGCCTTGCTGCGGTGGATCGCGTCCTGCACGTTGCGCCCTTCGTAGAGCTGGACATTGAACACTGGCGGGCAGTCGTTGGCCGTCGGAATCTTGTAGGTGCTGGGTGCGTGCGTCGTCAGGAGACCGGTCTTGGGGTGCCAGACGAGCTCTTCCATCGTCATCCAGCCCATGCCCTGGATGAAACCGCCCTCGATCTGGCCGATGTCCACGGCCGGGTTGAGCGACTGGCCGACATCGTGCAGCAGGTCGGCGCGCAGAAGCTTCCACTCGCCGGTGAGGGTGTCGACGACGACCTCGCTCACCGCCGCGCCATAGGCGTAGTAGTAGAACGGGTGGCCGGTCATGGTCTTGGCGTCCCACGACAGGCCCGGCGTGGCGTAGAAGCCGTCGGACCACAGCTGCACGCGGTCGAGGTACGCGTCGGCCACGACGGCGCTGAAATCAAGCTGCTTGCCCGCCACGAGCACCTTGTCGTTGGCAAAGCGCACGTCCTCGGGCTTGCCGCCGTGGCGCTGCGCGACGTTGGCCGCCAGGCGATCACGGATCTGGCGCGCCGCATCCTGCGCCGCCTTGCCGTTCAGGTCCGAGCCGGTGGATGCGGCCGTGGCCGAGGTGTTGGCCACCTTGCTGGTGTCGGTGGCCGAGAGGCGCACGCGTTCGAAGTTCACGCCCAGCTCGTGCGCCACCACCTGCACCACCTTGGTGTTCAGACCCTGGCCCATCTCGGTGCCGCCGTGGTTCACGAGGATGGAACCATCGAGGTACACGTGCACGAGGGCGCCCGCCTGGTTCAGGTGCTTGACGTTGAAGCTGATGCCGAACTTCACCGGCGTGAGCGCCAGGCCCTTCTTGAGCACGGCGCTCGCGGCGTTGAACGCCGCCATCTCCTTGCGCCGCGCGGCGTAGTCGCTGCTGGCTTCAAGCTGGTCCACGAGCTCGTGGATGATGTTGTCTTCCACTGTCTGGCGATAGGGCGTGACGTTGTGATCGTCCTTGCCGTAGAAGTTGGCGCGGCGCACCGCGAGCGCGTCCTTGCCGAGTTCGCGCGCGATGCTGTCCAGGATGTATTCCATGCAGATCGCGCCCTGCGGCCCGCCGAAGCCGCGAAACGCCGTGTTGCTTTGCGTGTTGGTCTTGCCGCAATAGCCGTGCATGGCCACCTCGGGCAGCCAGTAGGCGTTGTCGAAGTGGCAGACGGCGCGCGTCATCACGGCGGCGGAGAGGTCCGCCGAGTGCCCCGCGTGCGAGACCATCTGCAGCGTCACGCCCAGCACGTGTCCGTCGTCGTCGTAGCCCACGTCGTACTCGTACCAGAAGCCGTGGCGCCGGCCGGTGATCATGAAGTCGTCGTCGCGGTCCAGGCGCAGCTTGACCGGACGGTTCAGGGCGCGCGCCGCCATCGCGGCGATGCAGGCGAACTGCGCCGACTGCGATTCCTTGCCGCCGAAGCCTCCGCCCATGCGGCGGCACTCCACCAGCACGGCGTGCGCCTGGATGCCGAGCGCGTGTGCGACGAGGAACTGCATCTCGCTCGGGTGCTGCGTCGAGCAGTGGATATGCATGCCGCCGCCTTCCTTGGGCAGCGCGTAGCTGATCTGACCTTCGAGGTAGAACTGCTCCTGTCCGCCCACGTCCAGACTGCCCGTGAGCCGGTGCGGCGCCTTTTCGATCGCGGCGTGCATGCCTGCTTCGTCCAGGCCGCTCACGCTGCGCGCCAGCTGCATGGGGGGCACCACGTATTGCTGTTTTTCGTGGGCCTGGCGCGGCGTGATCACGGGCTCGGCGCCTTCGGTCTTGAGCACGCCCTTGGCGAGCGCGGCGGCGCGGCGCGCCTGCTCGCGCGTCTGCGCCACCACGGCGAACACCGGCTGGCCCAGATAGCGGATCTCGCCGTCGCAGAGGATAGGGTCGTCGTGCAGCACCGAGCCGCAGTTGTTCTCGCCGGGAATGTCCGCGGCCGTGAACACGCGCACCACGCCGGGCATGGCGCGCACGGCGGCCAGGTCGCTGTCCAGCAGCCGGCCCGCGGCCACGGGGGAGAGGCCGAGCGCGCAGTGCAGCGTGCCGGTCAGCTCGGGGATGTCGTCGGTGTAGGTCGCGGTGCCGGTCACGTGCAGCTCGGCCGATTCATGCGGGCGGCTCACGCCCACCCGCGCTCCGGCGTGCATCGCCGTGGCTTCGGCGCTGGCATTGAAGCGCGCCTTGAGGTTGTGCTGGTAGTCGGTGAAGGGCTCGTCCTGGCGCAGGAGTTCTTCGGCAACTCTGGTGTTCATGATGATCTCCTTCAGGCGGTGACGGCAGTGTGCGGCAGCACGCTGAAGACGCTGGTGGCGTGGCTGGCCAGCGGCGCCACCGCGCGGGTTTCGAGCCACAGGCGCTGCAGCAGGTTCTGCGCCACCTGCAGGCGGTATGCGCTGCTGGCGCGCATGTCGGTCATGGGTGCGTAATCCTGTGCCAGCGCCTGCTGCGCGGCGTGCACGGCTTCCTGCGTCCACGGCTGGCCCGTGAGCACCGCCTCGGCGCGGGTAGCGCGCTTGACGATGCCCGCCATGCCACCGTAGGCCAGGCGCACGCTCTTGACGGTGTCGCCCGTCAGCTCGATCGCCATGCCGGCGCTGATGGCCGAGATGTCGCAGTCGAAGCGCTTGCTGATCTTGTAGCCGCGCAGCTGCCGGTCGAAAGCCGCAAGCGGCACGGTGATGGCCTGCACGAATTCGCCCTCCTGCAAGGCGTTCTTCATGTAGTCCAGGTACAGATCGGGCAGCGCCAGCGTGCGCACGGCGCTGCCTCGGCGCAGCTCGACGCTTGCGTCCAGCGCCATCAGGATGGGGGCCGAGTCTCCGATCGGCGAACCGTTGGCGACGTTGCCGCCCATCGTGCCCGAGTGGCGAATCGGCAGCGAGGCAAAGCGCAGCCACACGTCCATCAGGCTGGGGGCGCGCTGCACGAGGGCCCGCCAGGCGTCTTCGAGCGTGGCGGCCGCGCCAATCCAGAGCTGGCCGTCGCGCTCCTCGATGCGCTTCATCTCATCCACATGGCCGACGTAGATCAGGTCGCCCACGTCGCGAAACTGCTTGTTCACCCACAGGCCGATGTCGGTGGCGCCGGCCAGCAGGCGTGCCTGTGGCTTGGCGGCGCGCAGCTCGGCCAATTCACCCAGCGTGCGCGGGGCGTGGAAATGATCGATGCGCTCGCCCTGGGCTGTGGCGCAGGGGGCGGCGTAGTCCAGCGCGCGCTCTCGCTCGATGGCCTTGAGCGCATCGACCACGGCCTGGCGTTTCAGGCGTGCCTCGGGCAGGTCGAACATGCGCTGGCCCGCGTCCAGGATGGGGCGGTAGCCGGTGCAGCGGCACAGGTTGCCCGAAAGATGGTCGGCCAGCTCCTGACGCGTCGGGCGCGTGCCGTCGTGCAGGTGTTGTTCGTAGGTGTCCCAGAGCGTCATGACGATGCCCGGCGTGCAGAAGCCGCATTGCGAGCCGTGGCACTCGACCATGGCCTGCTGCGCCGGGTGCAAGGCGGGCTTGCCCCTGGCACCGGGCGGCGCGAGGGCGGCAAGGTCTTCGACGGTGAACAGCGCCTTGCCGTCCAGCGTGGGCAGGAACTGGAGGCAGGCGTTGATGGAATGAAGTTGCAGCTCGCCGCGCGCATCGAGTTCGCCCAGCACCACGGTGCAGGCGCCGCAGTCGCCCTCGTTGCAGCCTTCCTTGGTGCCCGTCTGGTGGCGGTTCTCGCGCAGCCAGTCCAGCAGCGTGCACGTGGTCTGCACACCGCTGACTTCAACCGTGCGGCTGCCGAAGTAGAAGCGAATGGGGGAGGGTGATACGTGTTCTGTCATGGCCATCTCGATCGCGTGGTGGGCGGCTTGATCGTGGGCCGCCCTTTGCACATGCCGATGGTGCGGCTTTTTGCTTCCGGTTTCCATAGCCGGCCTGCCATGTTCACCATGCCGATAATGGCATAACACATGGGTTTACCCCTAGGGTGTGTTCCAGGCCCTCTGCGGGCCATGCCGAGGGATACCGGGCCGTTGCTCAGACGTCCAGCGGCAGATCGGCTGATTTGAGGGTGCGCAGCACGAAGCTGGACTGGCTGTGCCGTATGCCCTTGATCTTGTAGAGCTTCTCGCGCAGCAGGCGCTCGTAGTCGCGTGTGTCCTTCACGACCACGCGCAGCAGGTAGTCGTATTCGCCTGAAACGAGGTGGGCTTCGACGATTTCGGGAATCGTGGCCAGCACCTGGCCGAATTTTTCCAGCGTGTTGTCCGAGTGGCTGTCGAGCGTGACCATCACGAGCACGGTCTCCGTCAGGCCGAGCGCCACCGGGTTCAGGCGCACGGTGTAGCCGGTGATCACGCCGGCCTCCTCCATCTTCTTGATGCGGCCCCAGCAGGGCGAGGGGCTCAGGCCGACGGCGGCGCCGATCTCCTGCAGGCTGGCGCGCGAGTTGGCTTGCAAAACCGAGAGAATTTTCCGGTCAAGGCGATCCATGAAGTGAATTATTCCATATATGTCATAAATTCAGAAATACATTCTGAAATAAATGAAAATCTGAAGAAATACGGAAAAATTGTCTGCTGCCCGCCGCGTACAGTTCTTCTCTGTCAAGGCGCTTTACCGAAGCGCACGCCGTGGTCAAGGCCCCACCCGGTTACCGCTGGGTGGGGCGCTTGCTTTTCCGGGCAGGCCAGCCCTACGCGCTGGCAGGGATCAGGCAGATGGTGAGCAGCAGCGACGCGTCCTGCACGGCCAGCAGCGCGTGGGGTGCGCGGGGTTCGAGGTGGATCCAGTCACCGGCGCGCAGCACCTGGTTCTTGTCGCCCACAATGAATTGCACCTCGCCTTCCAGGCACTGCACGGTGATTTCACCGGGTGTTTCGTGCAGTGGCAGCCTGTCGCCGGCGGGCAGGACGATCCGAATGACTTCCATCTGCCCGGCCTTGATGATGGCGTGCGTGGGTGTCCCGGGAATGCGCTCGCCCAGGGGCTTGAGGCTCACGATTTCGGACGACAGGGCATGGTGCAGGGCCATGGTGAGTTCTCCTTGCGGTGCGGGGCCCGTGCATGGGTGCGGCCGCCGCACCGCCGAGTGTGGCACGTTCTTTCGCACGGCGGCGGTGCAGGTCGCGCGCCCGACGTGCTCCTACTTCAGAGCGACCCTGGGGAAGTCGACCGGGACGTCCAGCGCCACGTTGACGTAATTCGTGAAGAGATTCAGGGCCACGTGCGCCATGAGCTCGACGATCTGCCCGTCGCCGAAACCGGCTGCGCGCAGCCTGGCTACGTCCGCATCGCCGAGCCGGGCGCGCTGCTCCACCACCTTGAGGGCGAATTCCAGCGCGGCGGCGGTCCTGGGGTCATCGGACTGGCCGAGCTGCGCGGCCGCCATTTCGGCAGGCGACGCGCCGGCGTTGCGGCCCAGCACGGTGTGCGCGGCCAGGCAGTATTCGCAGCGGTTGCGGTTGGCGATCGCGACGGCGATCTGTTCGCCCAGTCGGGCCCCCAGGGTGCCCTTGCCCAGGGCGCCGAATGCCGCCCACATGCTTTGCAGCGCCGCGGGTGCGTTGGACACCGCCTTGAACATGTTGGGTGTGGCGCCGAAGGCCTGGTGGATGTCTGCCAGCAGGGCCTGGCTGGTTGCGGGAACGCGTTGGGTGTCGAGGTTGACGCGGGACATGTCGATCTCCTTCAGATTAAAAAAATGGCAGGGAAAAGGCGGCGGGGCTTACCGTTCGACCTTGCCGGGCAGCGACAGGTCGCCGGATGCGACCTTGAAGACGTCGGCGACGCATAGCAGCGGGCTGTGCATGCTGGCATCGACACGCAGCGCGGCGGTCACTGCGTCGAAGGCGCTGGCCTCGATGGCGCCGATGTCGTCGAACGGCACGCGCACCTCGACGGTCTCGTCGCGGAACACCGGCGCCCAGCCCGGGCTGTCGATCAGGAGGGGCAGGCCCGGCCAGGTCTTGGGCAGGCGTGGCCGGGTGCCCTCGGGAATGTCCACGACCTTGAGCGCGTCCTTGCCGCAGGCCGCGTCCGGCTGCAGCACGACCCAGTGCGAGTGCCAGACATCGCCGTCGTTGTCGGTTTTTCCGTCGCCGTTTTCATCGAACAGCGGCGTGTCGTCGAAGTCGGGGTGGGAGGTGGCCGCGAACGCGAGGATGCCGGCCTTGGGTTCGAAGCCGACCACGGACGGGTCCAGGCTGGTGGGCCAGACGTAGGAAAACACGGAGCTGCCGGCGAGCTTGCCGGAAGGCGTGGGGCGCACGGCGCCCGCCGCGCCCGAGACCGCCATGTGGAAGGTGGCGAGGTTGCCGCTCATGGACACCCTGGCGTGCACGATGTCGAACGAGGCCACGGCGGCGGTGCCGCGTTCGGCGGCGATGCCGCCGGTGTGGCTCGTGCCGTGGGCGCCGGCGGCGCCGGTCAGGGCCGCCAGCAGCAGGGCGAGCGGCAGGGAGGATGGCAAGGATTTCATGTCTGCCCTTTCCGGGGAAGTGCTTGGAAGGAGGCAGTATGGAGGCGAAGAATGTATGATAAGAACCATTAAATATCCAATACATGCCAATTCATACAGACCGGATACAGGCAGGTCCTTCCGTTGACCTGGACCGTCTGTCGGGTGTGCTTGAGCGCTTTCGGGTGCGGGCTCAGTTGCACCACGCCGGTGCGCTGTGTGGGCTCAGTCACTTCGATGCCCGCGAGGGGCACGGCTACCTGCATCTGCTGCGCCGCGGCTCCCTGGAGGTGAGCCATCCGGGCACTCGCGGCGACGTGCCGCGGTCGATGCGTTTTGACGAGCCCGCGTTGCTGCTGTATCCGCGGCCACTGACCCACCGCTTCCACAATCCGCCGGCGCAGGAGTCGGATTTCACCTGTGCGCGGCTGCTTTTCGACGGGGGCGCATACAACCCGCTCGCCCGGGCGCTGCCGGCGGTGATCGCCCTGCCGCTGGCGCGCGTCTCGGGTCTGGATCTGGCGCTGGAGCTGCTGTTCGCCGAGACCGACCGGGTGCGCTGCGGCCAGCGCGTGCTGGCCGATCGGCTCTTCGAGGTGGTGGTGATCCAGCTCCTGCGCTGGCTGTTGGATCATCCGCGGGAGGCCGGCGTGCGCCCCGGCTTCATCACTGGGTTGTCGGATCGGCGGCTGGCGCGTGCGCTGGTGGCCATGCACGATGCCCCGGGCGAGCCCTGGCCGCTGGAGCGCATGGCCCGGCATGCCGGCATGTCTCGCACCGCGTTCGCCAACACTTTCCGCGACGTGGTGGGCCAGACGCCAGCCGATTATCTGAGCGACTGGCGCATGGCGCTGGCGCGAAGCCGGCTGCGCGAGGGCCAGCCGGTCAAGCTGCTGGCCGACGAGCTTGGGTATGCCAATCCGTCGGCGCTGTCGCGTGCCTTCGCGGCCAAGGTCGGGATGTCGCCGCGCCAGTGGATGGCGCAGGCTGCGGCGCACGCGGACGAATAGGCCGGGCGGCCGTTGCGGCGCCCGCTACACCGCGCGGCTGCGCGCCAGCGGCGGGTTCTTGGCGAAATAGCGCACGATGCCGCGCATGAGCGCATCCGCCAGCTGCTGCTGGTAGGCACTCGAGCGCAGGCGCGCTTCTTCTTCCGGGTTGCTGATGAACGCGGTTTCCACCAGCACGCTGGGAATATCCGGCGCTTTGAGCACGGCAAAACCGGCCTGCTCCACGTGCGCCTTGTGCAGCCTGGCCATGGTGCCGATTTCGCCCAGCAGCACGCCGCCGAGCTTGAGGCTGTCGTTGATCTGCGCGGTGGTGCTCATGTCGAGCATGGCGCGCTGCACGTGCTGGTCCTGCACGCCCACATTCACGCCGCCGATCAGGTCGGCCTCGTTTTCCTTGCTGGCAAGCCAGCGTGCGGCCGAGCTGGAGGCACCGCTCTGGCTCAGCGCGAAGACGCTCGCGCCGCGTGCGTCGGGGTTGCTGAACGCGTCGGCGTGGATGGAGACGAAGAGGTCGGCCTGCACGCGCCGCGCCTTGGCCACGCGCGTGGCCAGGGGCACGAAGAAGTCGGCATCGCGCGTCATGTAGGCCCGCATGGGGTTGCCGCCGATGCGGGTGGCGTTGATGCGATCGCGCAGCAGGTAGGCCACTTTGAGCACCACGTCCTTTTCGTGCGTGCCCTGGGGACCGCTGGCGCCCGGGTCCTCGCCGCCGTGGCCCGGATCAAGCGCGACGATGATGATGCGGTCGGTGCCGCGGTGGATGGCGGGGCGCGGCGGGTCCGACGGAGTTGGCGCGGCTGGCGGCTTCGGCGTTTGTGCCACGACGGCCTTGGGGGATTCGTGGGGCTCGGGCTGGGCGCGGGTATCCGCCGTCTGCAGGCGACGGTTGATGAGCGCCTCCAGCGGGTCCTGCATGCTCGCGTGCGCAGCGGGGGCGGGGGCAGGCGCAGGCGTAGGCGTAGGGCCTGATGGTCCGCCCGCGCGCTCGGCGATCAGGGCGGCCAGCGGGTCGGGCGGCGCCGCCGGGTACAGATCCAGCACCAGGCGGTTGCGGTAGGCGGCCACCGGCGCCAGCGAAAACACCTGCGGACGCGCCTCGCGCTTGAGGTCGAGCACCAGACGCACCACACCCGGCTGGTATTGGCCCACGCGAATGGAGGCGATGTTGGGGTCGTCCGGCCTGACCTTGCCCACCAGTTCACGCAGCTGCGGATTCAGATCCATGCCTTCGATGTCCACGGCCAGACGTGGCGGCTCGGGCACGAAGGACTGTTTGGTGGCGAGCGGCGTGTCCGATTCGATCGTGACGCGCGAATAGTCCTGCGCGGGCCAGATACGCACGGCCACGATGGAGGCCCCGCGCGCGATCTGCTGCGTGCCCAGCAGCAGCGCGAGCGAGCCCGCCTGCAGCAGGGTGCGGCGGTGCAGCGGCGATGAACTCAGGTATTCGGACATGAATGAGCCAGCGCACTCAGCAGCGTGCTGCCCAGTGGCGAGCCGGCGCGCAGAGTGACGTGCCTATTTTCGTCATCCTTTACCTGAATTTCAACCTCCAAATCTGCATCAGGCAAACACTTTTGGGCGTTCTGCGGCCATTCCGCCAGCTTCAGGCCGGGGCTGGCGAAAATATCGCGCAGCCCGGCATCCTCCCACTCGCGTGGATCGCTGAAGCGGTAGAAGTCGAAATGCCAGATGGCGAGGTCCCCGACCTGATAGGGCTCGACCACGGCGTAGGTCGGACTTTTGATGCGGCCCGTGACGCCCAGCGCGCGCAGCAGGTGGCGCACCAGCGTGGTCTTGCCCGCGCCCAGGTCGCCGTGCAGCGCGATGAAGGCGTGGGCAAGCTGCGGTGCCTGCGCCAGTCGCCGGGCGAAGTGCTCGGTATCGGCTTCGGAGTGCCAATGCAGCTCCAATGGGCGTTCTCCGGCAGGCAAATCGGGCATTTCTACAATCGTGGGATGGTGGACAGTGATCAACTGATGGCGCAGATCCGCGACTGGGCGCGGGAGCTGGGATTCTCCCAAATCGGCGTCTCGGGCGTGGACCTGTCGTCGGCCGAGCCGGGATTCCTCGATTGGCTGGCCAAGGGCTACCACGGCAGTCTGCACTACATGGAGCAGCACGGCCTCAAGCGCGCGCGACCGGCCGAACTGTTGCCGGGCACGCTGAGCGTGATCACCGCGCGCATGCCCTATCTGCCGCGTGACACTCCCGATGATTGGGCCGCGCGCGAGCGCGCGCGCCTGGGCCGCCCGGGCGAGGGCGTGGTTTCGCTCTACGCCCGGGGGCGGGACTATCACAAGGTGGTGCGCTCTCGCTTGAACAGGCTGTGCGAGCGCATCGCTGAGGTCGTCGGCCCGTTCGGCCACCGCGCCTTCTCCGATTCCGCGCCGGTGCTCGAAAAGGAGTTGGCGCGGCGCAGCGGCGAAGGCTGGCAGGGCAAGCACTCGCTGATCCTCTCGCGCGATGCGGGCTCGATGTTCTTTCTGGGCGAGATTTACGTGGACTTCGAGCTCGCGCCCACCGCGCCGGTGACGGACCACTGCGGCACCTGCACCGCCTGCATCGATGTCTGCCCGACGCAGGCGATCATCGCGCCCGGCGTGGTCGATGCGCGCCGCTGCATCTCCTACCTCACGATCGAGAACAAGGGCGCGATCCCGGTGGAGCTGCGCGCGCTCATGGGCAACCACATCTACGGCTGCGATGACTGCCAGACCATCTGCCCCTGGAACAAGTACGCGCAGAAGACCGACATTCCGGATTTTGACGAACGCTCGCCGCTCGTGGGCCAGCAGCTCGTGGATCTGTTCGCGTGGGACGAACAGACCTTCCTCAAGCGCACCGAGGGCGGCCCGATCCGGCGCATCAACCACGAACGCTGGCTGCGCAACGTGGCCGTGGCGCTGGGCAATGCGCTGCGCCAGGCCAGCGGCGAAGAGGCCGAAAAAATCCGCGCGGCCTTGCGTGCGCGGCTCGATTTCCCCAGCGAACTCGTGCATGAGCACGTCGTCTGGGCTTTGGAACAAAATCCGGCCTGAGCGCTTGCCAGTCAAGCGCGGACAGCTCTCGTTTCAGGAGAGCAGGCCCAGTGCCAGCGGCAGGCTCGCGAGCGCCACGATGTGCGACAGCGTGATCAGTCCCGCCACGTAGGGGCCACGGTAGCCCATCTCCACCGCCAGCACGTAGCAGCTCGATGCCGTGGGCAGCGCCGCGAATGCGATCAGCACCGTGGCCTGCGTTGGTTCGAGCCCGAGCAGCCACGCGAGCAGCCAGGCCCACAGCGGCATCAGCACGTGGCGGATGGTCAGCACCCCGGCGGTGAGCAGGCGGCTGGTCTGCAGCTGTCCCCACTGCATGCCCGCGCCCACGGCCATCAGGCCCAGCGGCACGGCGGTCGCGCCCACGCGCTGCAGCGACGGCGTGAGCCAGGCGGGCAGCGTGAGCCCCGCGAGGTTGAACGCCAGGCCCGAGACGGTGGCGATGATGAGCGGGTTGCGCGCGAGTTCGCGCAGCACGTGGCTTTCGTTGTGGCGTGCCATGGGCCAGACCGCCGCCACGTTGATCAGCGGCACGCACACGCCGATCAGGATGGCCACGGCCTGCGAGCCCGCTTCCCCCGCGATGCGCGCCGCGAGCGCCAGCGCAATGTAGGAGTTGAAGCGGAACGCCACCTGCGCCGCGCCCGCGTGGTCGCGCGCGTCGATGTGGCGTGCCAGCCCAGGCAGGTGCGGCAGCGCCCACGACAGCGCGATGCCGCCGCAGCTCAGCAGCAGCCCGCCCGCCATGAGACTCGCGGCCTCGCCCACGTGGATCGGGGTTTTGACGATGGAGAGGAACAGCAGGATGGGAAAGAGCAGGTAGTACACCAGCCGCTCGAGCGGATGCCAGACGCCGCGATCGAGCGGCGTGAAACGGCAGATGAGCCAGCCCGCCAGGATCAGCGAGAAATCCGGCAGCAGCAGCGCGGCGATGTTCATTGGGGACGGGTGCAGGGCGAGAGCAGCGTGATGCCGTGATCCGACGGCAGCTCATGGGCCATGGTGCTGCACCGCCCGTCGATGCACAGGTCGAAGTCCGCCGTGAATTCCGAACGCGTGAGGCGCAGCGGCGTTGTCGGCCAGGTGGCTGGGTGGTAGACGTACCAGCCGTCCACGAACACCGCGTCATCGGGTGGCTCCATGCCCGCGCCCGAGCCGCGGATGCGCGCGGCCAGGGCCTGCAGCCGGGGCGGCTGACCCGGCAGCACGGCGTAGTCTTCTTCCCAGCGCTGCTTCTCGATCGAATGCGTCCATGCCAGCGTGAAGTGCTCGGCTGGCACGAACACGGCAGGGGCACCGGCGGCGGCAGCCGCCAGCGCAAGGCAGATACCGAGCATCACGCCTTCATGCCGTCCGCCGTTTGCGGTGCGCGCGTGCGCCAGACGTGCCAGATCACGAAGGCCGCGCACGCCGCCATGCCCGCCTCGTCGGTCCAGGGCACGGCAGCCACGAGCAGGCAGGCGGCGGCCACGGCGAAGATGCGCTCGGCCCAGTTCAGTGGCCCGCGCAGGTAGCCGATCGCGCCCGCACCCCACATGCAGACGGCAACGACCGCCTTGAACGTCACCCAGGCGGTGGCCGCGAGGCTGTCGCCCTGCAGCATCAGCGCCGGGTCGTAGACCGCCATGTAGGGCACGATGAACCCGGCAATGGCGATGCGCACCGCGTTGAAGCCGATCGTCAGGCCGCTCGCGCCCGCGATCGGCGCGGCGGCGAAGGCGGCGAGTGCCACCGGCGGCGTGAGGTCGGCCATGATGCCGAAGTAGAAGACGAACATGTGCGAGACGATGAGCGGCACGCCGAGCTTGAGCAGCACGGGCGCCGCGAGCGAACTGGTGATGATGTAGTTGGGAATGGTCGGGATGCCCATGCCCAGGATCAGGCAGATCACCATGGTGAAGAAGAGCGCGAGGAAGATGCTGTCCTTGCCGATGGCGATCACCTGGCCGCCCAGCTCGGCCGCCACGCCGGTGAGGTTGATCACGCCGATGATCACGCCCACGATGGCGCAGGCCGCCGCCACGGGCAGCGCGTGGCGCGCGCCGTCGGCCAGCGCCGTGATGGCGAGCTTGCGCGCATCGCCCCCGGTGCGGCGCACGAAGGTGAGCGTCACAAGCAGCGCCGTCACAACGAAGAAGGTGCCCACGCCGAACCAGAAGAAACCGGCGCAGGCAAAACCCAGCAGCACCCAGAACAGCACGCGCAGCGGCGCGCCCTTGACGCCGGTGAGCACGGCCGAGCCGAAGATCAGCACCACGGTGAGCCCCAGGCCGATGGTGCCCGAGAACATCGGCGTGTAGCCGGCGAACAGCAGCCACACGAGGCCGATCAGCGGCAGCAGCAAATGCCAGCGCTCGCGTACCGCCTTCCAGGGGTTGGGGCATTCGTCCTTGGGCAGGCCCAGCAGGCCCTTGCGGCCGGCCTCCAGGTGCACCATCCAGAAGGCGGTGAAGAAGTAGAGCATGGCCGGAATCACTGCGGCCTTGACGATCTCCACGTAAGGCACGTTGATGGTTTCGGCCATGATGAAGGCCACGGCGCCCATCACCGGTGGCATGATCTGCCCGCCCATGCTGGCGGTGGCTTCCACGCCGCCGGCGAACGCCGGCGCGTAGCCGAAGCGCTTCATCAGCGGGATGGTGAACTGGCCGGTCGTCACCACGTTGGCCACGCCCGAGCCGTTGATCGTGCCCATGAGCGCCGAGGAGATCACCGCCACCTTCGCTGGCCCGCCGCGCGTGTGGCCGACGGTGCCCATGGCGAAATCGGTGAACAGGTCGATCATCCCTGCCTGCTCCAGGAAGGCGCCGAACAGGATGAAGAGGTAGATGTAGGTGGAGGAGACGTAGGTCGGCGTGCCGAAGATGCCCTCGGTGCCGAACGAGAGCGTGCTCAGGATCTGGTCCGTGCCGTAGCTGCGGTGCGCGAGCACGCCGGGCAGGTGCTGGCCGAACAGGCCGTAAAGTAAAAAGAGGCCGCAGATCAAGGGCAGGCCCCAGCCCATGGCGCGGCGCGTGGCCTCGAACACCAGCGCCAGCATGACGATGCCGATGAACCAGTCGGCGCCGACGATTTCGCCCGCGCGCGCCGTCAGGTCGGCTTCGAAGAACCAGTAATAGAAGCTGCAGGCGAAGCCGAGCAGGCCCAGCGCCCAGCCCGCGACGCGGCCGATGCGCGCGAGGGTGGGCCTGCCACCCTTGAACGGCGGATACAGAATGAGCACTATCCAGATCACGAACCCCACGTGGATGGCGCGCACCACCTGGCTGGAGAAGGGTTGAAACGCGGCCGTCCAGATCTGGAAGCAGGAAAACAGCACCGCCACCCAGAAGGCGGCGCCGCGCAGCGGCACGTGTTCGATGTCGGGATCGCTCATGGAATTTCCCAGCCTCAAAAAAGCCCCCGGGAGGGGGCTGTGGCGGATGGATGCCTGGTTACTTGATGACGCCGACTTCCTTGTAGAAGCGCTCGGCCCCGGGGTGCAGGGGCACCGGCATGCCCTTCACGGCGTTTTCCAGTTTGATGGCCTTGGCGGCGTTGTGCGCGGCGTACAGCGTATCGAGATTGGCATAGAGCTGCTTGGCCATCTGGTAGGCGAGCTCGTCGGACACACCAGAGTGCGACACGAGGAAGTTGGGGATGGCCGCCGTCGCCACGTCCTCGGTCTGGCCTGTGTAGGTGTTGGCGGGGATCACCGTGGGCTGGTAGGCCGGATCGCCGACCTTGGCGACGACGTCGGCGGGGACCGGCACGACCACGATCTTCACCGACGTGGCCAGGTCACGGATCGAGGCCACGCCCAGGCCCGCGGATTGCAGCGTCGCATCGAGCTGGCGGTTCTTGATGAGTTCGACCGACTCGCCGAACGGCAGGTATTCGACCTTGCCCAGATCCTGGTAGGTCAGGCCCGCCGCCTTGAGGATGGCGCGGGCGTTGAGTTCGGTGCCCGAGCGCGCCGCGCCGACCGACAGGCGCTTGCCCTTGAGGTCCGCCAGCGTCTTGATGCCCGAATCGGCGTTGGCGACGATCTGGATGATGTTGTTGTAGGTGGCCGAGATGCCGCGCAGCTTGTCCAGCTTCTTGGCGAAGCCCGCGTCCGCGTCACCCTTCCAGGCGTCCGAGAGCGCGTCGCCCAGGGTGAAGGCGATCTCGCCGCGACCGGCCTGCAGCAGATTGAGGTTTTCCGCCGAGGCCTTGGTCACCTGCGCCGTGGCGCGGGCGTTGGGAATGGACTTGCCGTAGATCTGCGCCAGCGATACGCCCAGCGGGTAGTACACGCCGCTTTGTCCGCCTGTGAGAACGTTGATGAAAGTCTGTTGCGCCATGGCACCGGGTGCCATGAAGGCGGCGCTCAGGCCGAGGCTGTAGCAAAGCGTGCGTATCCAGCGCATGGGGGTGTCTCCTTATGGTTTGGATGAGAGCAGGCAGAATAGCGCAAGAGCGGGTGTTTGGATGATCAAATCGCGACGAAGAGCGACAGGGATTTCCCTGAATCCCGACTTTCTGCCATGGCCACCTCCCTGATTTCCGGGCCCGATGCGCGGCTCGTTGACGCATTTGCCGATGCCGCGTGGTTGCGCGATGGCCTGGCGGCCAATACGCTGCAGGCGTATCGGCGCGACATGAACGCGCTGGCGCAGTGGCTGGCTGGGCGAGGCGCCGGGTTGCTGCAGGCGGATGAGGGCTTGCTCGGGGGTTATTTCGATGCGCGGCACGAGCACACGAAAGCCACCACGGCCAATCGCCGGCTGACGGTCTTTCGGCGCTTTTACCACTGGGCCTTGCAGGAAGGCATGGTGGCGGCGGATCCGACCCTGCGCCTGCTCGCCGCGCGCCAGCACCCGCGCCTGCCAGGCACGCTCACGCAGGCGCAGGTCGAGGCGCTGCTGGCCGCGCCCGATGTGGCCCGGCCTCTGGGCCTGCGCGACCGGGCGATGCTCGAACTCATGTACGCCAGCGGCCTGCGCGTGAGCGAGCTCGTGGGGCTGAAGGTGTTCCAGCTCAGCCTGACCGAGGGCGTGGTGCGGGTGCTGGGCAAGGGCAGCAAGGAGCGGCTCGTGCCCATGGGTGAGGTGGCGTGCGAGTGGCTGCAGCGCTATCTGGCCGACGCGCGCGGCGTCATCCTCGCCGGGCAGCAGACGCAGGACCTGTTCGTGACCCGGCGCGGCGGCGCAATGACGCGCGTGATGTTCTGGATGCTGGTGAAAAAATACGCGGCGGCCGCCGACATCGCTGCGCCTCTCTCGCCCCACACGCTGCGCCACGCCTTCGCCACACACCTGCTCAACCACGGCGCCGACTTGCGCGTGGTGCAGATGCTGCTGGGCCATGCGGACATTTCCACGACGACGATCTACACCCACGTGGCGCGCGAGCGCCTCAAGCAGCTGCACGCCAGGCACCACCCGCGCGGGTGACGCTTGGGGCCTGTTCACACCACCAAAAATAGTGTGAACAGGCCCTAGTCGCCCCCTGCGAGCAAGTCGTCGGCCCAGGTGAGCGCCTGCATGTGCGCCATGTTGATCTGGTGGCCGGACATGTGCAGCTGCTCCGCCGCGCGCGCGAAGGCCGCTTCATCACCGCTTTCGCAGGCGCGCGTAAGTTCGAGGAAAGGCGCGAAGACGCCCTGGTTGCGCAGCAGCGCGTCGACCACCGATGCGGGCAGGGACACGCTCTCCAGTGCCCGGTCGAGTGGCACGCCCAGCATCACGTCCAGCAGGGAGAACACGCCGACCACGAAGGCGTGGTCGCTCTCTTCGGGGGGCAGCATTTCGGCGGCCAGCAGCTCCATCAGGCGCCCGCGCACCACGGCGGTCTGCCCCACGGCCAGTGGGGTGCCGGTGTTGCGCGAGGTGGTGAGCAGCAGGGCGGCCCAGCGAAATAGCTTCTTGAGTCCGAGGATCATCACCGCATGGCGAAACGAGGTGATTTCCATGGACAGGCCGAAGCCCGAGGAGTTGATGAAGCGCAGCAGATTGAAGGACAGCGTCGGGTCTTTCTTGAGCAGTTGCTCGATCTCGTCGACGTCGGCCTGCTTGCGCACGAGGTTGATGAGCTGCAGGACCGTCGCCTGCGAGGGGCGGATGGTCTGCGCCTTGACCTCCGTGGGCTGGGCGAACCAGTAGCCCTGGAACAGCGTCACGCCCAGGCCTGCCATGCGCTCGTACTGCTGCGGGCTTTCCACCTTCTCGGCCACCAGTGTGGCCTTGGGGCATTGCGAGCGCGCGAACTTCACCAGCGGCTCGGCCAGCTCCGGCTTGAAGGCCTGCATGTCCAGCTTGATGAAGCTGGCCAAGGGCAGCCAGTTCACGTAGGCCCTTTTCATGGCGTTTTGGTCGAGGGCGATGCGAAAACCCCGATCCTTGAGCGCCTGCAATACGCCGACCTTACTTTCGATCGCCTCGGCCGACGCATCGGGCGCGAGCACCGGAACCTCGAGCACCACCTTGTCGGGGTGGATCAGCTCCAGGTGCGCGCCCACCAGGCTCTCGTGCGTGCAGTTGATGAAGACCGTGTTGCGCCCGATCAGGGTTTCCGCGCCCGCGTAGGCCAGCGCATTGAACAGCACCGCGGCATCGGTGGTGGCCGTGTGCTCGTGCACGGTGGTGGAGCGGTCGAACAGCTCGTAGCCGTACACGGCGCGCTTGGCGTCGAGGATCGCCTGACGGGCGATGACGATGAAGTTGTCGGGAGCGGGAGCGGTGGGGGTTTCGGTGGAGTAGTCGGTCATGAAAAAATACCGGGAGCGGTCAGATTTCGCACATCTGGTCTGACCAGGCGAGGGCCTGAAGGTGGGCCATGTTCACTTGCTGGCTGGTCAGCGGCGTGTTTTGCAAGGCCGTGTAGAAATCGGAGTCGTCGTTGGTTTCACAGGCCTTGACGAGCTGCAGCAGCTGGCCCAGGGTGCCGTCGTGGCGCGTGATCTGGCCGAGCACCTCGTCCGACAGATCCAGCAGTTTCAGTGCCTTGTCCAGCGGCATGCTCAGCATCTGGTCGAGCATGGAGAACATGCCGACGAGAAAAGCCTCGTCGGCCTGCTCGGCGGACAGGAATTCCCTGGCCAGCAGCTCCATGAAGCGCCCGCGCACCACGGCGGTCTGCCCCACGGCCGGGGGCGGGCTGCCATGGCGCGAAGCCGTCAGCAGCAGCGCGGCCCAGCGAAACAGCTTTTTCAGGCCCAGCAGCATGACGGCCTGGCGAAACGAGGTAATCTCATGCGTCAAGCCCAGGCCCGCGGAATTGATGAGACGCATGAGGTTGAACGCCAGGCCCGCGTCCTTCTTGAGCACTTCCTCGATCTTGTCGGTGCTGGCCTGCTTGCGCACCAGGTTGAGCAGTTCGATGACGTGCGCCTGCGCCGGGTTCAGCAGCTTGGTCTGCACCAGCGCGGGCCGCGCGAACCAGTAGCCCTGGAACATCGCCACGCCCAGCGAGGAAACCATGTCGTACTGCTGCGCCGTCTCTATCTTCTCGGCAATCAGCTCGGCCTTGCTCGAGCGCTGCGCGTAGTTGATCAGGACGGTGGCTTGATCGACCGGCAGCACCGAGAGATCGAGCTTGATGAAATCGGCCAGCGGCAGCCAGGGCGCGTAGGCCGATTCGAGTACCGTCTGGTTGAACGCCAGGTGAAAGCCATGTTCGCGCAGCTGTACCAGCATCGGCTGGCGGGCCGCGACTTCCTGGGCGTTCGGCATGGTCAGCGGCGGGATTTCCAGCACGATCTTGTCCGGGTTGACCAGCTCCAGGTGCCCGCCCGAGAGGCTCTCGTGGGTGCAGTTGACGAACAGCAGGGTCTTGCCCACGAGTTCTTCGGAGCCCGCGTGCGAGAGTGCGCTGAACATCACCAGTACGTCGCTTGCCGCCGTGTGGTCGGTGCGGCCATGGCTGCGATCCAGCAGCTCATAGCCCACGACGGCCTGCTCGCCATTCATGATGGCCTGTCGCGCGATCATGGCGCCGGCAAGGGATTCGCGAGGTGCGGAGGTGTCGTTCATAAACACTGACGCTGCCAGGGCGGCGCAAGGGGGATCGATCTGGCGGACATTGTAGGCAACGATCCGTTCAGTCGGCGGGCGAATCGAGCCAGGCCAGCTCCGCTTCGGTAAACCCGGCCGCGCGGCGTGCGCTGGTGTTCAGCGGCGGCCTGGCCCGAGGCGCGCCGTGGCAGCGTGTCAGCGTGTCGTAGTGGGTCAGCGGATCCAGGCCCTGGCGCTCGCACAGCCAGCGGTACCAGTGGTTGCCGATGGCCACGTGCCCGATCTCGTCGTGCAGGATGATGTCCAGCAGGGCGCAGGCGGCAAGCGCGTCGGGCGTGCCGACCTGACGCAGCTTGTGCTGGATCTGCGGCGTCGCGTCCAGGCCGCGCGCCTCCAGCGTGCGTGGCACGAGGGCCATGCGCGCGGTGAGGTCACCCGCGGTTTTTTCGCACATGCTCCACAGCCCCTGGTGCGCGGGAAAGTCGCCGTAGTCGTGTCCGAGGGGGTCGCGCAGGTGTTCGCGCAGCAGCGTGAAGTGCTTCGCTTCCTCGGCTGCCACACGCAGCCAGTCTAGGTAATACTGCCGCGGCATGCCCGCGAAGCGCCAGATCGCGTCCAGCGCCAGGTTGATCGCGTTGAACTCGATGTGGCAGATCGCGTGGATCAGGATGGCGCGCCCCTCGGCCGTGGCGGGCGAGCGGCGCCGGACCTGTGTGTGAGGCAGGAGGAGCGGCCGTTCGGGGTGGCCGGGCAGCTCGCGAGTGGCGGCAAGGGTTGCATCAAGCGCTATTTCAAGCGTAGCTGCTTGCGCTTGCAGATCAAGCGTTTGAGCCGGCTTCTCATCAATATCTGACAGTTCCAGCAGTTCGAGGGCGCGTGCGCGAAGCTCCATCTCTACAATTGTAATTTTTGGCCTGATGGGAGATACAGCGCGATGGCGATCTATGAACTCGACGGCGTGGCGCCGCAACTGGCGGCGACGAGCTGGATTGCCGACAGCGCCGAGGTGATGGGCGGTGTCACGCTCGAAGACGATGCCAGCGTGTGGTTCGGCGCCGTGGTGCGCGGCGACACGGCCCACATCACCATCGGCGCGGGCTCCAACATCCAGGATGCGAGTGTGCTGCATGCCGATGAAGGCCTGCCGCTCACCATCGGCCGGCACGTGACCGTGGGCCACAAGGTGATGCTGCACGGCTGCACCATCGGCGACGAGTCGCTGATCGGCATCGGCGCGGTGGTGCTCAATGGCGCGAGGATCGGCAGGAACTGCCTGGTGGGCGCCGGGGCCCTGGTGACCGAAGGCAAGGAATTTCCCGATGGTTCGATGATCATCGGCAGCCCGGCGCGCGTGGCGCGCACGCTCACGCCCGAGCAGATCGAGGGGCTGCGCTGGAGCGCGCGCCACTACATCGACAACGCGCGCCGCTTCCAGGCGGGGCTCAAGCGCATCGGCTGAGCGGGGTCGCGTGTCCGAGCTGCAGCGTTTTCTCTTCGATGGCCTGCCGGTGCGCGGCGCGATCGTTCGCCTGACCGACGCCTGGCAGGAAGTGCTGCGTCGGCGCGCCGCCAATACCGAGACGGGTGCCTGGCCCGCGCCCGTGGCGCAGCTGGTGGGCGAGATGCTCGCGGCCGGCGTGCTCATGCATGCGCATGTGAAATTCGACGGCACGCTCATTCTCCAGATCTTGGGCGATGGCCCGGTGCGCCTGGCCGTCGCGCAGGTCGACGGCCAACTGCGGGTGCGAGCCACGGCGACCGCGGGCGTTGCCGTGGCCGAGGATGCGCGCCTGCCCGAGCTGGTGAACCGCCATGGCACGGGGCGCTGTGCGATCACGCTCGACCCGCAGGAGCGCCAGGCGGGCCAGCAGCCCTACCAGGGCATCGTCTCGCTCACCGATGACGCGGGCGTGCCGTTCGCAAGCCTCGCGCAGGGGCTGCGGCACTACATGGAGCGTTCCGAGCAGCTGCCCACGACGCTGGTGCTCGCCGCCAACGAAGAAGTGGCCGCGGGGCTGCTGGTGCAGCGCATGCCACTGACGGGTGAGGGCAACCTCGGCCCTCGCGCGCAGGACCCCGAGGCCGATTACGAACGCATCGCCCTGCTGGCTGCGAGCCTCACGCCGCAGGAGCTGCTCGCGCTCGAGCCTTCGGCCGTGCTGCACCGCCTGTTCTGGCAGGAAAACCTCATGAGCTTTGCCCCGCTGTCGGGCGCGCAGGGCCCGCGTTTTGCCTGCACCTGCTCACGCGAGCGCGTGGCGGGCATGCTGCGTGGCCTGGGGGAAGCGGAGGTGCAAAGCATCGTGCACGAGCGCGGCGAGGTGGAAGTGGGATGCGAGTATTGCGGCCAGCAATACCGGTTCGATCCCGTGGATGCCGCGCAGCTCTTCACCGCGCCGGGCAACCAGCCCCCGCCGCCCTCGCGCATGCAGTGAGCGGGCTGCCCGACCGGTGTCGGGCGGCCGTCTTCAGAACGATTCCCAATCCCCTTCGCCTGCCTTTGCAGCGGCCTTGGGCGTGGCAGCGGGCAGACGCGGCGCCGCTCTGGGCGCTTCGGCGGCTGCGGGCCTGGGCTTGCGAGCGGTGGCTGCGGCCACGGGCACGGCCAGAGATGCGGTCACGGGTGCGGGTTTGGGCGCCGGGCTTGCGGATGGCTTTGCCGGCGCAGGCACGCGCGAAGGCGCCGCCGCCGTGCCCGCCAGCTTGAAGATCGCCACGGCCTGCACCAGGTCCTGCGCCTGCGTGCTCAGGCTGCTGGCGGCCGCCGACATTTCCTCGACCAGCGCGGCGTTCTGCTGCGTCGCCTGGTCCATCTGCGTCACGGCCTCGCCCACCTGCGCCACGCCGCTGGCCTGTTCGTTGCTTGCGGCGCTGATCTCGCCCACGATGTCGGTCACGCGGTTGATGCTCTGGACCACCTCGGTCATGGTCTCGCCCGCCTGGTCGGCCAGCCGGCTGCCCTGGTTCACGCGCTCCACGCTTTCATGGATCAACTGCTTGATCTCCTTGGCCGCCTCGGCCGAACGGCCGGCGAGCGCGCGCACCTCGCCCGCGACGACGGCAAAGCCCCGGCCCTGCTCACCGGCGCGCGCCGCCTCGACCGCCGCATTGAGCGCGAGGATGTTGGTCTGGAAGGCGATGCCGTCGATCACGCCGATGATGTCGGCGATGCGCGTGGAGCTTTCGTGGATGCCCTTCATGGTCTGCACCATCTGGCCCACCGCGTCGCCGCCGCGCACGGCCACGTCCGAGGCGTTGCGCGCAAGCTGATTGGCCTGGCCGGCGCTGTCGGCGTTCTGGCGCACGGTGGCCCCGAGCTGCTCCATGGAGGCCGCCGTTTCCTCCAGCGCGCTGGCCTGGCTTTCGGTGCGCGCGGACAGATCCTGATTGCCTTGGGAAATCTCGCTGGCCGCCACGGCCACGCTGTCGGAGCTGCCTCGCACCTGGGCCACCACCCTGGCCAGGTTCTCCTTCATGAGGTGCAGCTGCGCCATCAGGCTGCTGCTGTCGCCCGCCTTCACGTCGATCGACTGCGTGAAGTCTCCATTGGCCACGGCCGTGGCCAGCCGCGCGGCGGTGGCTGGCTCGCCGCCCAGTTCGCGCACCAGGCCGCGGGCAATCAGCCAGCCCAGGGCCGCGGCCAGCAACAGCGCGACCACGCCCAAGGCGATCAGCGCATTGACGGCCGTCCGGGCGTCCGCTTGCGCGGCTTGGCCGCTTTCGTCCGCGCCACGGGTTGTCCGATCGATCATGGCGTTGATGGATGTGCGGTACGCAGCCAGCGTGGGGCGCAGCTCGTCGTTCAGATAGTTGCGCGCGGAAGCCACCGTGTCGTTGAAGATCAGGTTGCGCAGTTCCTTGTCGCCGTTGAAGTATGTGTCGCGCAGCTTGGCGATCTTGTCGAACTCGGTGCGTTCCTCACCGGAGCTCATCAGGGCCTTGAGTTCACCCAGCCACTGGTCGCTGGATTTGCGGGCCTGCTCGATGAGCTTGATCTGCTCCTCACGGTCTTCCTTCTTGGTGCTGATCATGATGTTGCGCAGCGCGATCGCAATGGTGTCGGTGTCCGCCAGCAATCGGTTGGATGCTGCCACGGTGGGCAGGTTTTCAACCACGATCGTTCGGAGATCCTTGGTGATGGCGCGTAGGGTCAGCACCCCGGTGATCACGCAAACGACGAGAAGCGCGCACACCGCGCCGAAGCCCACCGTCAGCCGGGTGCTGACACGCCAATGGGACAGATTCATTTTTTTGTTCTCCGGTGGTGACCGCGGCACCGACCTTGTGAGTACAGGCCGCCCTGTCGGGTGGATGGGTAGGGGCAGATTACACACGATCTCACCGGGTTGGCAATCGGGGGTTTGCCGCTGGATGCGTGGGTCACGACGCCCGGCACAAAATGAAAAAGGCACGCAGCCGGGCTGCGTGCCTTTTCCTCGAGTGTGAGCGATCGACTTGCGCCGACGTTCAATGAATGGGCTTCACGACAGGTTGCCGCTGGCCACGCGGTAACCGTGCGCGATGGCGTCGCGCGTGGCTTCGCGCACCTGGGCGCGGGTCAGCGTGCTGGTCCCGACCGTCGGCTGCGCCATGGGCAGGTTGCCTGCCACCGGCGCTTGGCTTGCGGCGGCCTTGCGCACATCGGCGCGCTGGACCACGCTGGTGCCCGGCGTGGCTTGCGGAAGGGCCAACGGGGCCTCGCCGGCAGCGGGTTGCAGGTCGGCGGCGAAGGCGGTGCCTGACAGCAGCAGGGCAGCGGCGATGGCGGAGAGGGTGGTGTTGATGCGGATCATGATTTTTCCTGAAGTAAAACGATTGAACAAAGCACTTGTCGAAACGGCGGCTACGGTGCAGGCCTGACCTTTTCCCGTCGAAGGGCTTGTGTTGTGTCCTTCGATGGCTGATAGTTTCGGGGCGCTAACGGGTTAAAAAAATACCTGTAAACGAATTTGATTGTTTCGATATAGGAAATAATCTACATATGGACTCCCTTGATCTCATTCAAATTTTTCGCGAGGTGGCGCGGCGCGGCAGTTTCTCGGCCACCGCTGCTGCGCAAGGCGTTTCGCCTGCGAGCGTCAGCAAGGCCATCGCACAGCTAGAAACGCGTTTCGGCCTGCGTTTGTTCCATCGAACGACGCGCAAGGTGTCGCTGACCGACGCCGGGCAGTTGCTGTTCGAACGCAGCAGCGCGCTGCTCGAACTCGTGGACCTGGCGCAGGGTGAGTTGCATGAACGCGCCACGCGGCCCAGCGGCAGATTGACGGTCACCGTGCCCTACGGTCTGGGGCACACCGACCTGCCGGCGATGCTGGGCGACTTTCTGCTGCGCTATCCGGAGGTGGATCTCGATCTGTACGTGACCGACCGGGTGGTGGGGCTGGCCGAAGAGGGCGTGGACCTGGCGTTTCGCGTCGGACCCATCGAGGACCAGAACCTGATCGTGCGCCGCCTGCTGCCCCTGGATTTCGTGGCCGTGGCCGCGCCCGCGTACTGGAAGGCGCATGGCAAGCCCGCGCATCCGCGAGAGTTGTGTACCCACGCGCAACTGGCCTGGAGCCTGCACGGGCAGGCGCCGCGCTGGCACTTCGAGGTGGCTGGCAAGCCGTTCGAATTGGCCCTGCAGCCACGGGTGAACGCAACGCTGGCGGCCCCGCTCATCACGCTGGCCACGCAGGGCCTGGGTGTGATGTGGGCACCGCGACGCGCGCTGGCGCAGTGGATCGACAGTGGCGCGCTCGAGTGCGCGCTCGAGCCGTTTTCACCGTCCAACGTGTGGCTTTATGCGGCGTACATGCAGCGGCGTCACAACAGCGCAGCGCTGCGCGTGCTGCTCACGCATCTGGATGCGTTTGCCGAGGCCTTCAAGTGCCGTGATGGGCAGCGGCCGCAGGATGCGCCACCATCATCGGGCGCCGCCGCACCGCAGTCTTGAGCTTCATGGGCGCGGAGCCCGTCCGGGAAGCACTTCCACGTAGATCTCGCCGGGCTTGACCATGCCGAGCTCGCTGCGCGCCTTTTCCTCGACGATGTCCAGGCCCTGCTTGAGGTCACGTACCTCGGCGCTCAGCTGCTCGTTGGCCTGGCGCGCCTTGGCATTGGCCGCCTGCTGCTCGGTGAGCTGCGCGCGCATGGCCGCGACATCGCCCAGGTTGCCGTGTCCGCTCCACAGCCGCACGTGCACGAGCAGCAGCAACAGCAGCAACAGCAGGGCGACGGTACGCGAGCCCAAGATTCAACCAGCGGCAACAGCAGTCCGCGGGCTCAGCGCAGGTTGTAGAACGCCGCGCGGCCCGGGTACTCGGCCACATCGCCCAGGTCTTCCTCGATGCGCAGCAGCTGGTTGTACTTGGCGATGCGATCGCTGCGGCTGAGCGACCCGGTCTTGATCTGCCCGGCGTTCAGGCCCACGGCGATGTCGGCGATGGTGCTGTCCTCGGTCTCGCCCGAGCGGTGGCTCACCACGGCGGTGTAGCCTGCGCGCTTGGCCATCTCGATCGCGGCGAAGGTTTCGGTCAGCGTGCCGATCTGGTTGATCTTGATGAGGATGGAGTTGGCCACGCCCTTGGTGATGCCTTCCTTCAGGATTTTGGTGTTGGTGACGAACAGGTCGTCGCCCACGAGCTGCACGTTCTTGCCCAGGCGCTCGGTGAGCAGCTTCCAGCCGTCCCAGTCGCCCTCGGCCATGCCATCCTCGATGCTGATGATGGGGTATTTGTCGGCCCAGGCGCGCAGCATGTCGCTCCACTGCTCGGCGCTGAGCTTCAGGCCCCCTTCGCCGTTCAGCACGTATTGCCCATCCTTGTAGAACTCGCTGGAGGCGCAGTCCAGGCCCAGCGCGATCTGCTCGCCCGCGGTGTAACCCGCCGCCTCGATCGCCTGCAGGATGAGCTGGATCGCTGCCTCGTGGTTTTCCACGCGCGGGGCAAAGCCACCCTCGTCACCGACGGCCGTGCTCATGCCCTTGTCGTGGATGATCTTCTTGAGCGCGTGGAACACCTCGGCGCCCCAGCGCAACGCCTCGCGAAACGAATCGGCGCCCACGGGGATGATCATGAATTCCTGCACATCCAGGCCGTTGTTGGCGTGCGCGCCGCCGTTGATCACGTTCATCATCGGCACCGGCAATTGGCAGCCGCCCATGCCACCGAAGTAGCGGTACAGCGGCAGACCCGCTTCCTCGGCCGCCGCACGTGCCACGGCCATGGAGACGGCGAGCAGGGCGTTGGCGCCCAGGCGGCTCTTGTTTTCGGTGCCGTCCAGGTCGATCAGTGTCTTGTCAAGGAAGGCCTGTTCGGAGGCATCAAGCCCGAGCACGGCCTCCGAGATCTCGGTGTTGATGTGATTGACCGCGCGCAGCACGCCCTTGCCGCCGTAGCGGCCCTTGTCGCCATCGCGCAGCTCGATGGCCTCGCGCGAGCCGGTGGAGGCGCCGCTGGGCACGGCCGCGCGTCCCATCACGCCCGATTCGAGCAGGACGTCGCATTCGACGGTGGGGTTGCCGCGGCTGTCCAGGATTTCGCGGCCGACGATGTCAACGATGGCACTCATGGGGGTCCTTCCGTGGGCTGTCAGTGCATTGAAGCTCTGAATATGAATCAAACAGTGCGCTGGCGATTGTCCGTAAAGCGCCGTGCGCTATCAAATATAGAGTCTATACGCCTTCGACCACGACCATGCGCATGGTGCAGGCGCCCTCGCGCGCGGCGCGGGCGGCGCGGTACTCGGGCGAATCCCAATAGGTTTTGGCCGCCTCGACGCTCGGGAATTTGAGGATCACGGTGCGTCCGGGGTTCCAGCCGCCTTCCAGTGTCTCTACCTTGCCGCCGCGCGCCAGCACCTCGGCGCCGTGCACGCGCATGGCTTCGGTGCTGAGTTTTTTGTAGACGTCGTAGGCGTCCGGGTCGGTCACTTCCACCGAAGCAATGATGTAGCCACAGGGCATGGTTCAGACTCCAAAGTCGTTTTCGAGAAAGGGGCGGCGCTTGGCCGCGGCATCGAGTTCGCGCAGCGATTCGAGCAGCGCGCGCATGTGCCTGAGCGGCACGGCGTTCGGGCCGTCGGAGAGCGCGTGCAGCGGGTCAGGATGGGTTTCCATGAACAGGCCCGCCACACCCACGGCCACGGCCGCACGCGCGAGCACCGGCACCATCTCGCGCACGCCGCCGCTGCTCGTGCCGTTGCCGCCGGGCAGCTGCACGCTGTGCGTGGCGTCGAAGACCACGGGCGCGCCGGTCTCGCGCATGATGGCGAGGCTCCTCATGTCACTCACGAGGTTGTTGTAGCCGAAGCTCGTGCCGCGCTCGCAGGCCATGAAGTTGTCTTCGGGAAGGCCTTTTTCGCGCGCGGCGGCGCGGGCCTTGGTGATCACGTTCACCATGTCGTGGGGTGCGAGAAACTGCCCCTTCTTGATGTTCACCGGCCTGCCCGACTGCGCCACAGCGCGGATGAAATCGGTTTGGCGGCACAGGAAGGCGGGCGTCTGCAGCACATCGACCACGGCGGCGACGGGCGCCACCTCGGACTCGGTGTGCACGTCGGTGAGCACCGGCACGCCAATGGCTTTCTTCACCTTGGCGAGGATCTCCAGGCCCTTTTCCATGCCCGGACCGCGAAAGCTGTCGCCGCTGGATCGGTTGGCCTTGTCGAAGCTGCTCTTGAAGATGAAGGGCACGCCCAAGCTGGCGGTGATCTCCTTGAGCTGGCCGGCCACGTCCATCTGCAGCTGCTCGCTCTCGACCACGCAGGGCCCGGCGATCAGGAAGAAGGGGTGATCGAGCCCGATGTCGAAATCGCACAGGCGCATGGCATTCAGCCTTTGTGCCGGGTCACGGCGGCGGCAATGAAGGAATTGAACAGCGGATGCCCGCTCCAGGGGGCGGATTTGAATTCCGGGTGAAATTGCACGCCGATGAACCAGGGGTGCACGTTCTGGGGCAATTCGATGATTTCGGTCAGGTGTTCGCGCTGGGTGAGCGCGGAGATCACGAGGCCCGCCTTGCGCAGGGCATCGAGGTATTGCACGTTGGCCTCGTAGCGGTGTCGGTGGCGCTCGGTCACGACGTCGCCGTAGATCTGGTGCGCGAGCGTGCCGGGCTGCACGTCCGACGATTGCGCCCCCAAGCGCATGGTGCCGCCCAGGTCGGAATGTTCGTCGCGCGTCTTGATGCTGCCGTCTGCGTCCTTCCATTCAGTGATCAGGGCGATGACGGGGTAGGGCGTCGTGGGGTCGAATTCGGTGGAGTTGGCCCTGGCCATGCCTGCCACGTGGCGCGCGTACTCGATCGTGGCCACCTGCATGCCAAGGCAGATGCCCAGGTAGGGCAGCTTGTGTTCGCGGGCGTAGCGTGCCGTCGAAATCTTGCCCTCGATGCCGCGCGAGCCGAAACCGCCGGGCACGAGAATGGCGTCGAAGCCGCCGAGCTGCTGCGCCGCGTTGGCGTCGCTGATGGTTTCGGAATCGAGGTGGGTGATCTGCACGCGCACATGGTTGTGCATGCCCGCGTGCTTGAGCGCCTCGTTCACCGATTTGTAGGCGTCGGTGAGCTCCACGTATTTGCCCACCATCGCCACGCGCACCTCGCCCTGCGGGTGCTCGCACTCGTACACCAGGTCGTCCCAGCGCTGCAGCGTCGCCGGTCGCGTGTTCAGGCGCAGCTTGTCGCAGATCAGACCGTCCAGGCCCTGCTCGTGCAGCATGCGCGGCACCTTGTAGATGGTGTCCACGTCCCACATGCTGATCACGCCCCATTCGGGCACGTTGGTGAAGAGCGAAATTTTCTCGCGCTCCTCAGTGGGCACGGCCTTTTGCGCGCGGCACAGCAGCGCATCGGGCTGGATGCCGATTTCGCGCAGCTTCTGCACCGTGTGCTGCGTGGGCTTGGTTTTCAGCTCACCTGCGGTGGCGATCCAGGGCAGGTAGGTGAGGTGCACGAAGGCGGTGTTGTTGGGCCCGAGCTTGAGCGCGAGCTGGCGCGCGGCTTCGAGGAAGGGCAGCGACTCGATGTCGCCCACCGTGCCGCCGATCTCGCAGATGGCCACGTCCACCGCGTCGGGTGTACCGATGCCGGCGCCGCGTTTGATGAATTCCTGGATTTCGCCCGTGATGTGCGGGATCACTTGCACCGTCTTGCCCAGGTAGTCGCCGCGGCGCTCCTTTTCGAGCACCGATTGGTAGATGCGCCCGGTGGTGAAGTTGTTGGCCTGGCGCATGCGCGTTTCGATGAAACGCTCGTAATGGCCCAGATCCAGGTCGGTTTCCGCGCCGTCGTCGGTGACGAAGACCTCGCCGTGCTGAAACGGGCTCATGGTGCCCGGATCGACGTTGATGTACGGGTCGAGCTTGACGAGGGTGACTTTAAGACCGCGCGACTCCAGGATCGCGGCGAGGGAGGCAGAGGCGATTCCCTTGCCCAGGGAAGACACCACACCACCGGTGACGAAGACGAATTTGGTCATGTCGTGCTTGGGGTGGAAATGCTGATTATAGGGAGCGGCTCCGGTGCCCTCGCCGCGTCCTCGCCACAGGCGCCGCTGCGCCGGACGGTAGTTGTGCGTTTATGCAATTCTTGTGACAAAACACCCGCCTTCTCCAGTTACCATGCGCGGTGCGTTTCCGTCCCATGTTGCGCTGCGGAAATGTCTTTCCTGAAACTTTCAGAGTTCTTTCATGTGGAACAACCTGCGTATCACCCAACGGTTCCTGCTGGTCCTGTGCGGTTGCTGGCTCTCGGGCGTAGTCATCATTGCCGTCAGCTACTGGGGGCTGTCGTCGGCCCGTGACGGCCTGAAGGCGGTTCACGAGCATGCGATGACCCTGGCCCTGCAGGCCGCGGATGCCGCCGATCTGACGGTGCAAAACCGGCTGCAGGTGCTGCTGGCGTTCCAGCACGCGCCCGACTCGCCGCTCGCGTCGCTGCACGATCATCCCGTCCAGCTGCATCTGGACGCCGTCAAGGCCAATCGCGCCAGGGTGGCGCAGCAGATCGATGCGTTGGTGGCGGCCGCCGCCAGTGAACGGGAGAAGGGGCTCGCCCAGGCCTTGCAGGTGGCGCGCGTGGCCTGGGTGGCGCAGCTGGACAAGGCGACCGATGCCGTTGCCAAGGGTGATTTCTCCCCCGCCGTGATGCTGGCGTTTGTCGAAGCGGGGCGCACTCAGGGTGAAGCCCTGATCGGCGCGGCACGCGACTTCCGCGCGGAACAGATCGCCCAGGCCGACCAGGCCGTCCAGGGCGCGCAGAGCCGCTTCAAGACCGGTCTGGTGGTCTTCGTCCTGTCGGCGCTTTTCCTGGGCTTGCCGGCTTCGCTGCTGGGCCTGCTGCTGTTGTCGCGGCTGCTCAGCGGCTTTCGCGTGGCCAACGCCACCGCGGCATCCATCGCCGCGCGCGATCTGACACAACCCGTGAAGGCCGAAGGCAAGGACGAGATCGCCGCCATGCTCACCCAGATGGAGCTCATGCGCGGCAATCTGAACCAGATGATCGGCCAGGTGCGCGATGGCGCGCAGGCGATTGCCGGGGCGTCCACCCAGGTGGCGGCGGGCACCATGGATCTGTCGTCGCGCACGGAGCAGCAGGCCAGTGCGCTGGAGCAGACGGCGTCCTCCACCGAGGAGCTCGCCGGCACCGTGCAGCACAACGCCGACAGCGCTCTTCAGGCCAATCAACTCGCAGCGCAGGCGACCCAGATCGCGCAGCACGGCGGGCAGGTGGTGGGGCAGGTGGTGCAGACGATGGAGGCGATCAATACCTCATCGCGCAAGATCGTGGACATCATCGGCGTGATCGATTCCATCGCGTTTCAGACCAACATCCTCGCGCTCAATGCGGCCGTGGAAGCAGCGCGTGCCGGTGAGCAGGGGCGCGGTTTCGCGGTGGTCGCGAGCGAAGTGCGCGCGCTGGCCCAGCGCAGCGCCGACGCGGCGCGCGAGGTCAGGGACCTGATCACCACCTCGGTGGCCAAGGTCGATGTCGGAACCGAACAGGTGGCCCAGGCCGGCACGACGATGCAGGAGATCGTCGCCGGCATCGAGCGCGTTGCCCAGATCGTGGACGAGATCGCCTCGGCCAGCCGCGAGCAGTCGCTGGGGCTGGCGCAGATCAACCAGGCGGTGTCGCACCTAGACGGCGTGACGCAGCAGAACGCGGCCCTCGTGGAAGAGACCTCGGCGGCGTCGGGTTCGCTGCAGGAGCAGGCCCGCCAGCTCGCGGACATGGCGGCGCAATTTCGTCTGCAGCCGCGGGCTGGCGCGCATGCGCCGCCGTTGCTGGCGTCCGGCGGCTGAGCGCCACGGGGCAGGGGAGTCTGCTAAATTGCCCGCCATGAGCGTCTTATCCGGCAAACACATCGTTCTCGGGCTCTCTGGCGGCGTGGCCTGCTACAAGGCCGCGGAGCTCGCGCGGCTGCTCACCAAGGCGGGAGCCACCGTTCAGGTGGTGATGAGCGAGGCGGCCGAGCACTTCATCACGTCCACCACGATGCAGGCCGTGAGCGGGCGCGCCGTGTACACGTCTCAGTGGGACGGGCGCGAGGCCAACGCCATGCCGCACATCAATCTGAGCCGCGAAGCCGACGCGATGCTGATCGCCCCCTGCAGCGCCGATTTCATCGCGCAGCTGGCCCAGGGGCGATGCACGGAGTTGCTGGCACTGCTGTGCGTGGCGCGCCCCATGGACAGGGTGCCGCTGCTGCTGGCGCCTGCGATGAACCGCGAAATGTGGGCGCATCCGGCCACGCAGCGCAATCTGGCGCGGGCCGTGGCCGACGGCGCCGTCTCGCTCGGAGTGGGCTGCGGAGCGCAGGCGTGCGGCGAGACGGGTGACGGGCGCATGCTGGAGCCTGCCGAGATCGTGCAGGAACTGGAGGCTTTCTTCACACCCAAGCTGCTTCGCGGTGAGCATGTGCTGATCACGGCGGGCCCCACGTTCGAGGCCATCGACCCGGTGCGCGGCATCACCAACCGCTCCAGCGGCAAGATGGGATTCGCCCTGGCGCTGGCGGCGCGCGAGGCCGGAGCCGAGGTGACGCTGGTGGCGGGGCCGGTGGCGCTGCCGACGCCGCGCGGCGTCATGCGCATCGACGTGCAGTCGGCGCAGGACATGTTGCAGGCGGTCGAGCACCATGTGCGCGATGCGCGCGTATTCATCGCCACGGCAGCGGTGGCGGACTGGCGCCCGGCAACAGCGGCGCCGTGCAAGATCAAGAAGGATGGTTCGGGGCAGGTGCCGCAGCTGTCATTCATTGAGAACCCCGACATTCTTGCCACCGTGGCGGCGAGCGAGCGCGCCCGGCGCGGTGAGCTTTACTGCGTGGGCTTCGCGGCCGAAAGCGACCGGCTGGCAGAGCATGCCAAGGCCAAGCGCGAGCGCAAGGGCGTGCCGCTGCTGGTGGGCAACATCGGTCCGGCCACCTTTGGCCAGGATGACAACGCCCTGCTGCTGGTCGATGAGGCGGGCATGCGGGAATTGCCCCGGGCCAGCAAGCGCGAGCTCGGCCGGCAGTTGGTGGCCGAACTCTCACGCAGGCTCGCGGCGGCGCGCGCGTCGGCATCGGCTGGAGGTGGCGCATGACGCTGCCCATGGCGGAAGGTCCGCGCGATGGGGATTTCGCGCGCTACGTCGAACAGCTCACCGGTGGCGCGGCGCAGGCTCCCGTGCCGCCGTCACCTTCGCCATCGACCGGTGCCTCCGACGCCGACCCGGGCAAGGCCGCGCGCCCGACGGCGGCGGTGCCCCGCCGCGGTGACAATACCGTGGGCCAGGGTGGGCCGACACGGCCGGGCAACCCGGGGGGCTATTTGAAGTTGCAGGTGGGGGTGGCTGCCGCCATGGTGGTGCTGGCCATGGTGTTCATGCCGCGCCTGATCGTTCCGGCGCTCGTGTTCGCGGGCGCGTTGCTGGTTTCGGCGGTGATCCGCTGGGTCGGCGCCCACAAGGGTCGTTGAATGTCATCGCATCATGGATGTTGATCTGAAAATTCTCGATGAGCGCCTGCGCACGCAGATGCCCACGTACGCCACGCCCGGCAGCGCGGGGCTCGATTTGCGTGCGTGCCTGAAGACGCCGCTCGAGCTCGGCGCGGGGCAGTGGGAGCTGGTGCCCACCGGCATGGCGATCCATCTGAAGGACCCGGGATATGCCGCGCTCATCCTGCCGCGCTCCGGGTTGGGGCACAAGCACGGCATCGTGCTGGGCAACCTGGTCGGCTTGATCGACAGCGACTACCAGGGAGAGCTGATGGTGAGTTGTTGGAACCGTTCGTCAACGATCTTCACCGTGCAGCCGTTGGAGAGGTTGGCGCAGCTGGTCATCGTTCCCGTCGTACAGGCGCAATTTCGCGTGGTGCAGGAATTTGTGATCAGCGAGCGTGGTCGAAACGGTTATGGCTCCACCGGGCGTCACTGAATGCCTGCATGGCGTGGAGCCGATTGCAGTGAAGGAATGATGATGAAGCGAATCGTTTCCATGGCCACCACAGTGGCCGGCGTGGCTGTGGCAAGTTTGCTGGTCGGGTGCGCGAGCAGCCAACCCAGGCCCTATCCCGCACCACGTTACGCAAGCCAGCCCGCGCAGGTCTATCAGGCGCAGACCGATCCCCAGGGCACGCGTTACGGGACGGTGGTCGGCATCGAGGGCGAACGCACGAGCCACGGCACCAGCGGCGCGGGCGCGGTGGCCGGGGGTGTCATCGGGGGTGTCCTCGGCAACCAGGTTGGCGGCGGCACCGGCCGCGCCCTGGCCACCATCGCGGGCGTAGTGGGCGGTGCGGTGGCGGGCAATGCCATCGAAGCCAACACCAACCAAGGCAGCACCGGCCCGTACTCCGTCACGGTGCGCTTTGACGATGGCGCGCAAGAGGTGGTCAGCGTGCCTGCGCTAGGGGGCCTGCGACGCGGTGAGCGCGTGCGGTTCTATCGCGGGCAGATCACGCGCATGTAGCGCGTGGACACGCGCCCCTATGCATGCAGCTTGAAGAAACCGGCGCCAGCGCTGCGGCGCTCGGTTTCCTCGGGCGTGGCCTCGCGCACACCGTGCACCTTGAGCGTGAGACGCAGTGCGATGCCGGCCAGCGGATGGTTGCCGTCGAGCACCACGTGATCGGGGTAGATCTGGGAGACGGTGAACAGGTGGTCCCTGGGCAGCCTGGTGGCCATGTCGGTGGGCAGGCTGGTGTTTTCGATGATCATGCCCTCTTCGATCGCCTCGGGAAAGGCCGAGCGCGGTTCGAGAAAGAGCAGGCTCTCGTCATAGTCGCCAAAGGCCTCTTCGGGTTCGAGATGCAGCGCCAGTTCCGCGCCCGTGCCGTGGCCCTGCAGCGCTTGCTCCAGGCGCGCGAGCAGGTCGTCTCCGCCCACGAGAAACTCCACGGGCTCCTGCAGCACATCCAACTCTTCGCCCAGGGTGTCCTGCAAGACCCAGGTGAGCGCAACGACGCAGTGTTCGGTGATGTCCATGGGCGAGAATTGTCGCAGCAGTTTGCCGTGGCGAAGAAGCCGCGTGCATGGAGTTGAACATGCAGGCCGACAACCATGAATGTCCATTGCCCGCGGGGCGTTTCGAGGGGCGCGAGGCGTTTCGCCAGCTGGTGCGCGATGCCCTGACCGGCGCTGCGAGCCAGGCCTGGCCCGAACTGGTGCTCAGCGATTTTGATTTTGCCGATTGGCCGCTGGGCGAAAAAGAGGTGGTGGAGAGCCTGCACCGCTGGGCCGGGCACCGGCGGCGCCTGACGATGCTGGCGGGAAATTTCGATGCCGTGGCACGCCTGCATCCGCGCTTTGTGCATTGGCGCGTGCGCTGGGATCATGTGGTGGTGGCGCGCAAGGCCAGGACGCTCGGCAGCGAGGAAATGCCCAGCGTTCTTTGGTCGCCGATGTGGATGCTGCAGCGGCTTGATCCCGTGCGCAGCAACGGCGTCAGCTCGCGCGAGGCGCAGCGCCTGACCTGGCAGCGCGAGCAGCTCGACGAGTGGCTGCAGAGCCGTTCCGCGCCGGGTTTCCCGGCGTCGGTGCTGGGCCTGTGACAAATATTTGCGATAAGGGTTAATCAGGATTGACCCAAATGCCTACAATCAACTTTGAATTCATCCTCGCCGAATTGCGCGGCAGATGAACCCTGTTGCCCGGGTGCAGGAAATTCCCGGATGGCGGGGTGGTTTGCATTGACATACCTGCGTTTCATTTTTTTCTGGATTGACCATGAAATATTCTGTCGTTCTGGCGTCGCTGCTTGCAGCGGGCGCACTCGTGGCTTGCGGTGACAAGCAGGAATCTGCTCCGGCGCCTGCCGCCGCTCCTGCTGCTCCGGTCACTGCCCCTGCACCCGCGCCCTCGCCGGCCGCCGAAGCGGCAACGAACGCCGTGGACGCTGCCAAGGACGCTGCCAAGGACGCATCCCATGCAGCTTCCGAAGCCGCCACCGCCGCGGGCGATGCCGCCAAGGCTGCGGGTGACGCCACCGTGGATGCCGCCAAGGACGCCGCGCAGGCAGCCAAGGAAGCTGCGGACAAGGCAGCTCAGGCAGCGAGCAAGTAAGCATTGCGACGCGAGCTGGGGCCGATGGGGCCCAGCCCATGAAAAAGCCCCGGCGAACCGGGGCTTTTTCATGGGGGTGTCCGGGATTTACTTCAGGTCATCCACCAGGATGCGCAGGATGCGGTCCACGTTGGCCGAACTTTCAGGCTGGCCGTCCGCCTTGAGCACCGAAACGGTGCTCTGCCCGCCATTGCCGTGCACGACGATGCGGTATTTCTCGGGCGGCGCGGCGTTGCTGGTGGAGCCAAAGAGCTTGCCGAAGAAGCCTGGTTCCTTCTTGTCGGTGGGCGTGACGTAGCGCACGAAGTAGGTGCCCTGGCTGCGGTCGCGGTCTTCCACCGTGAAGCCGGTGCGGTCCAGCGACAGGCCCACGCGCCGCCACGCGTGATCGAAGTCATCGTGCAGTTCGATGATCTGCGCGCCGTTCACGTTGGCCAGCTGGGCCGTGGCGGCGGATGCCGCCGCCGGTGCCGCGGCCACGGCGGCCTTGGCCTGTTCTTCCGAAACGCCAAGTTTCACCATGAGGCGGCGCAGGAATTCCGTTTCCAGCTCGTGGTCTTCCGGCCGGGGCTGCCACATCGTGTTGTCTTTCTGCGCATTGGTGTAGACCTCCTCCATGCCGCGGTGCGTGATGTAGATGTCCGTGCCGCCGTCGGCGCGGCGCTCCAGCCGCGTGCGGAACTTGTCGCGCTCACCCGTGGAGTAGAGCGAATCGAAGACCTTGCCGATGGTGCGACGGATCACGTCTTGCGGTATCTTGGCGCGGTTCTCGGCCCAGTCGGTTTCCATGATGCCCAGCTGCGGCTGATCGAGCGCCAGAACGAAGCCGTGTTCGAGCCAGAAATCGCGCACCGGCTCCCACAGCTGGTTGGGCGAGCGTGCCACCACCAGCCAGCGCCCGTTGCCGTCGCGCTCGATGCGCACGTCGCCGACTGTGTTGGGCGCCGCGTTGATCCCGGCCTTGGCCTGTTGCGCGCGGCCGGCTTCGTAGGCGGCTGCCGAATTGGCTTTTCCGGGGACGACGTAGCGTGTGTCCGTGCTCAGCTGCGTGAGGTCGGGAGGCACCTCCAGCGTCGAGCCGACGGCGGCGCTCTTGTAGTCGATTTTGTCGCTCTCGAGGGTGGAGCAGGCCGAGAGCGTGACGGCGAGGCCCAGCAGGCCCAGGCGTAGGGTCGGGTTCACGCGGGAATCTTTCGTGGTGAGGTGAATGGATTCAGTGCAGCAGGCCGCTGGCGCGCAGCGCCGCTTCGACGCTGGCGTGGTGCGCGCTGGCCAGCGCCGTCATGGGCAGGCGCAGGGTGCCGCCGCACAGGCCCAGGCGCGCCATGGCCCACTTGACGGGGATCGGGTTGGCTTCGACGAACAGGTGTTTGTGCAGCGGCATCAGCTGGCGCTGGATGCGCATGGCCGTGCTCGCATCGCCCGCGATGGCCGCGACGCACAGCTCGTGCATCAGGCGCGGCGCGAGGTTGGCCGTCACGCTGATGTTGCCCTGCCCGCCGCAGAGCATGAGCGCGACCGCGGTGGCATCGTCGCCCGAATAGACGGCGAAGCCCTCGGGCACGTCGCGGATCAGCCACTGCGCGCGGCCGATGTCGCCCGTGGCTTCCTTGATGCCGACGATGCCCGGCACTTGCGCCAGGCGCAGCACGGTGTCGTGCTGCATGTCGGCCACCGAGCGGCCGGGCACGTTGTAGAGCACCATGGGGAAATCCCCCACGGCCTCGGCGATGGCCTTGAAGTGCAGGTACTGGCCCTCCTGCGTGGGCTTGTTGTAGTAGGGCACCACCTGCAGCTGGCTGTGCGCGCCCACCTTCTTGGCAAAGCGCGCCAGCTCGATCGCCTCGTGCGTGGAATTGGCGCCGCAGCCCGCGAGCACGGGCACGCGCCCTTTGGACTGCTCCACCGTCACGCGGATGATTTCGCAGTGCTCCTCGACGTTCACGGTGGGCGACTCGCCCGTGGTGCCGACGACGCTGAGGCAGTCGGTGCCTTCCTGAATGTGCCAGTCGATGAGTTTGCGTAGCGTGGGGTAGTCAACGCTGCCATCCTCGTGCATGGGGGTCACGAGGGCAACGGTGCTGCCGGTGAAGAGTGGACTGCGGGTGGTCATGTCCGTGTCAAAAATCGTTAATGGAGCATTCTATGGCAGCTGCAACGGGATGCGCGCCGCCGGGGTTGACGGTGATGCCGGCGGGCGCATGGCCGCGATGCGCTGCACGAAGCGCTCGGGCGCGGGGAGAAAGCCGTCTTCGTAGGCCACGATGCGCAGCGATGCGCAGGCCGCCAGGAGCTCGCCCGGGCGCAGCAGGAAGTCCGGTCGCGAGGGTCTGCCCACGGTCTCGTTGCCCTGCGCGAAGGTTTCGTAGATCAGCACGCCACCGGGCGCGACGCTTGCGACGATCGTGGGCAGCAGCGCTCGCCAGAGGTAGTTCGTCACGATTACGCCGCCGAAGTTGCGCCCGGCGAAGGGCCAGGGGCCGTTTTCGATATCCGCGCAAACGGCTTCGCCCAGCATCGATATTGAATCGATAGCTTCTTGCGATTGATCCACGCCGGTTACAGAGTGATTTCGTTCGTAAAACCAGCGCAGGTGCCGGCCCCTGCCGCAGGCGACATCGAGCACACGCCCGCCGACGGGGACGAGATGCGCCCAGCGCAGCACCCAGTCGGATGGCGGAAGGTGTTCGTGCATCGTTCAGAAACAGGCCCAGACCTGTTCGGCCAGCAGCACCATGAAACCCGGCTGCAGGTACAGCAGCACGCTGCCCGCCAGCGCCAGCAGCATCGCGATCCACAGCAGCAGGCGCGGCGTGGTCATCGCGCGGGCTCCGGCGCGCGGTGGATGGGCGCCTCGCGCACCGGCAGGTTGACGAAGCCGGCTGCGATGCCCAGCGCGATGGTCAGATACCAGACCACGCTGTAGTCGCCCGTGGCGTCATACAGGTAGCCGCCCAGCCATACGCCCATGAAGCTGCCGAGCTGGTGGCTGAAGAAGGCCAGGCCGCTCAACATGGAAAAGTGCTCGGTGCCGAAAATCTGCACCACGGCGGCATTGGTCGGCGGCACGGTGGAGAGCCAGAGCGCCCCCATGGTGGCCGCGAACACGTAGACCGAGAGCGGCGTGACGGGCACGAGCAGAAAGACCGTGATCACCACGGCCCGTGCGAAGTAGATGAACGAGAGGATGTGGCGCTTTTGCAGACGCTGACCGAGCGCGCCCGCCGCATACGAGCCGACCACGTTGAAGAGCCCGATGAGCGCAAGCGCCCCCGCCGCCACCTGCGGTGTGAGGCCCTTGTCCGACAGATACCCGGGCAGGTGCACCGCGATGAACAGCACCTGGAAACCGCAGACGAAATAGCCCGCGATGAGCAGCACGAAGGGCGGGTGGCGCAGCGCCTCGGCGAGCGCGTGGCGCACGCTCTGCCTGCGCGGTGCGGTCGCGCCCGCGTGGAACCCCGGCTCGCGCAGACCCCAGGCGAGCGGCGCCACGAGCAGCACAACGGCCGCGAGCGCGAGCAGCGACTCCTTCCAGCCCAGGTGCAGGATCATCTGGCCTTCGATCGGCATCAGCAGGAACTGCCCGAACGAACCCGCGGCCGCCGCCACGCCCATGGCCCAGGAGCGCCGGTGCGCCGCGATCTGACGCCCGATCACGCCATAGATGATGGCGTAGGTGGTGCCGGCCTGCGCCGCGCCTATGGTGACGCCCGCGGTGAGCGCAAACAGCAGCGGCGTGGGCGAGAGCGCCATGCCCGCCAGCCCCAATGCGTACAGCAGCGTCCCGCCCACGAGCACGCGAAACGCGCCATGGCGGTCGGCCAGCATGCCGCCGACGATGCCCAGCACGCCCCAGGCCAGGTTCTGGATGGCGAGCGCGAGCGAAAACGTCTCGCGCGTCCAGCCGTTGGCCTGGGTGATGGGCAGCATCCACAGGCCGAAGCCGTGGCGTATGCCGGTGGACAGCGTGACGATGGCGGCGCCACAGACCAGGATTTGGACGAGGGAGAGCGTGGGGGCGGCGCGGCGCATGGCGGCACTGTACCGAAAAACGGCGTTCAAGCATGGGCGACGAGCGGCGTTGAGGCTGTTTTTATATCCAGTCATACAATCCGCCGCCATGCCGACCAAACCCGTTCCCGAGTATTCCGAAAGCACCATACGCATCCTCAAGGGCCTGGAGCCTGTCAAGCAGCGGCCGGGCATGTACACGCGCACCGACAACCCGCTGCATGTGATTCAGGAGGTGATCGACAACGCCGCCGACGAAGCGCTGGCGGGCTTCGGCAAGAAGATCCGCGTCACGCTGCATGCCGACGGCTCGGTCAGCGTGGAGGACGACGGCCGGGGCATCCCGCACGGCCTGCACCCCGAGGAAAACGTGCCCGTGCTCGAACTCGTGTTCGCGCGTCTGCACGCGGGCGGCAAGTTCGACAAGGGCGCGGGCGGCGCCTACAGCTTCTCGGGCGGCTTGCACGGCGTGGGCGTGTCCGTGACCAACGCGCTGGCCACGCGCATGCAGGTGCAGAGCTTTCGCGATGGCGCGGTGGCGAGCATGGAATTCGCCGGCGGCGACGTGGCGCAGGCGCTGGCGCTGCGCGAGCCGCAGGAGGGCGAGCGCAGGCACGGCACCACGGTGCGCGTCTGGCCCGATGCCAAATACTTCGAATCGCCGCAGATTCCCGTGGCCGAGCTGGTGCATGTGCTGCGCAGCAAGGCGGTGCTGCTGCCCGGCGTGACGGTGCAGCTCATCGACGAGAAGAAGAAGGACACGCAGAGCTGGCAGTACAAGGGCGGCCTGCGCGACTACCTGGAGCAGAGCCTGCCCGCCGACGCCATCGTGCCGCTCTTCGAGGGTGAGGGCTATGCCGCGGCGGACGACGACAACTTCGCCGAGGGCGAGGGCGCGCAATGGGTGCTGGCCTTCACCGAAGACGGCCACCCGGTGCGCGAGAGCTATGTCAACCTGATCTCCACCACCGCCGGCGGCACGCACGACAGCGGCCTGCGCGACGGCCTGTTCCAGGCGGTGAAGGGCTTCATCGAACTGCATGCGCTTTTACCGAAGGGCGTCAAGCTCATGCCCGAGGACGTGTTCGCGCGCGTGAGTTACGTGCTCTCGGCCAAGGTGCTCGATCCGCAGTTCCAGGGCCAGATCAAGGAGCGGCTGAACTCGCGCGATGCCGTGCGGCTGGTGAGCAGCTTCGTCAAACCCGCGCTGGAGCTGTGGCTCAACGCCAATGTGGAGTGGGGCAAGCGTATCGCCGAGCTGGCCATCAAGGCGGCGCAGACGCGCCAGCGGGCCGGGCGGAAGGTGGAAAAGCGCAAGGGCAGCGGCGTCGCCGTGCTGCCGGGCAAGCTCACCGACTGCGAGAGCCGCGACATCGCGCTCAACGAGGTCTTCCTCGTCGAGGGCGACAGCGCCGGCGGCAGCGCCAAGATGGGGCGCGACAAGGAAACGCAGGCCATCCTGCCGCTGCGCGGCAAGGTGCTCAATACCTGGGAGGTCGAGCGCGACCGGCTTTTCGCCAACACCGAAATCCACGATATTTCCGTGGCCATCGGCGTCGATCCGCACGGACCCGAGGACGAGGCAGACCTGTCCAACCTGCGCTACGGCAAGGTCTGCATCCTCTCGGACGCCGATGTGGACGGCGCGCACATCCAGGTGCTGCTGCTCACACTGTTTTTCCGTCACTTCCCCAGACTGATCGAGGCCGGGCACGTCTACGTCGCGCGCCCGCCGCTGTTTCGCGTCGATGCCCCGGCGCGCGGAAAGAAGCCGGCCACCAAGCTCTACGCGCTGGACGAGGCCGAACTCACCGCCATCCTTGAAAAACTGCGCAAGGAGGGCGTGCCCGAGGGCAAATGGAGCGTGAGCCGCTTCAAGGGCCTGGGCGAGATGAGCGCGGGGCAGCTGTGGGAAACCACGCTCAACCCCGACACGCGCCGCCTCATGCAGGTAGAGCTCGGCGGCTTCGACTTCGCCACCACCGCTCTTGAGATCACCAAGCTCATGGGCAAGGGCGAGGCCGCCGCGCGCCGCGAGCTGATGGAGCTGCACGGGGATGCGGTGGAGGTGGATGTATGAGGGCGCAGATCGATCAGGTGGCCCCGGCCAAGAGAACTGCAGGGAAGAAAACGCGATGATCGAGCAGTGCACCACAGCCGCCTCGTGCCCAATTTGAACTGGCAACGCCCATCGTTGGGCATGGCAGTATTTCAGATTTGATAGCTATTAGCGCTTGCCGGTCGGGCGCTAGAGCCTAATTTTCTTGAGTAATGACTGAACCAACCGTTCTCGACCTCACCCCCGCCGATCCCGGCGGCGACCTCCCGCTGGCCACCTACGCCCAGCGCGCCTACCTCGAATACGCGCTCAGCGTGGTCAAGGGCCGGGCGCTGCCCGATGTGGCCGATGGGCAAAAGCCCGTGCAGCGGCGCATCCTCTACGCGATGCAGCAGCTTGGCCTGGGCTGGGGCGGGGCCAATGGCAACACGCCCGCCAAGCCGGTCAAGTGCGCGCGTGTGGTGGGTGACGTGCTCGGGCGCTTTCACCCGCACGGCGACAGCGCGGCGTACGACGCGCTGGTGCGCATGGCGCAGGATTTTTCGCAGCGCTATCCGCTGATCGACGGGCAGGGCAACTTCGGCAGCCGCGACGGCGACGGCGCCGCCGCCATGCGCTACACCGAGGCGCGGCTGGCGAAAATCACGCGACTGCTGCTCGAGGAAATCGACCTGGGCACGGTCGATTTCGCGCCCAACTACGACGGCTCGACCGAGGAGCCGCGCCAGCTGCCCGCGCGGCTGCCGTTCGCGCTGCTCAATGGCGCCAGCGGCATCGCCGTGGGCCTGGCCACCGAAATCCCCAGCCACAACCTGCGCGAGGTGGCCGATGCGTGCGTGGCGCTGGTGAAGAACGCGAAGCTCACCGACGAGGAGCTGTTTGCCCTGCTGCCGGGGCCCGACTACCCGGGCGGTGGCCAGATCATCAGCAGCGAGGACGACATCCAGGCCGCCTACCGCAGCGGGCGCGGGAGCCTGAAGGTGCGCGCGCGCTGGGGGATCGAAGACCTGGCGCGCGGGCAGTGGCAGATGGTGGTGAACGAGTTGCCGCCAGGCACCTCGACGCAGAAGGTGCTCGAAGAGATCGAGGAGCTCACCAACCCCAAGGTCAAAAGCGGCAAGAAGAGTCTTACGCAGGAGCAGAACCAGCTCAAGGGCGTGGTGCTCGCGGTGCTCGACGGCGTGCGCGACGAGTCGAGCAAGGACGCGCCGGTGCGCCTGGTGTTCGAGCCCAAGAGCCGTGCCGTGAGCCAGGAGGAGCTGGCCAACACGCTGCTGGTTCACACCAGTCTGGAAACGTCCGCGCCCGTCAATCTCACGAGCGTGGGGCTCGATGGCCGGCCGGTGCAGAAAAGCCTGCGCCAGATGCTCACGGAGTGGATCGCATTCCGCCAGCAGACCCTCACGCGGCGCAGCGAATTCCGCCTGCGAAAAGTGCTGGAGCGCATCCACATCCTCGAAGGTCGGCAGCTCGTGCTGCTGAACATCGACGAGGTGATCGCCATCATCCGCGAGAGCGAAGAGCCCCGCGCGGCGCTGATGGCGCGCTTCAACCTGAGTGAGCGGCAGGCCGATGACATCCTGGACATCCGCCTGCGCCAGCTCGCGCGGCTGGAGGCGATCAAGATCGAGCAGGAGCTGGCCGAACTGCGCCAGGAGCAGGGGCAGCTCGAAGACATCCTGGCCAGCCCGGCGGCGCTGCGCCGCCTCATGGTCAAGGAAATCGAGCGCGACGCGAAGGAATTCGGTGACGCGCGGCGTACGCTGATCCAGGCCGAAAAAAAGGCTGTGGCCGAGGTCAAGGTGGCCGACGAGCCAGTGACGGTGGTCATCAGCGAAAAGGGCTGGGTGCGCGCGCGCACCGGCCACGGGCATGATGCGGCGGGCTTTTCGTTCAAGTCGGGCGATGGCCTCTACGGCACCTTCGAGTGCCGCACTGTCGATCAGCTGCTGGCCTTTGGCGGCAACGGACGCGTGTACAGCGTGCCGGTGGCGAGCCTGCCCGGCGCGCGCGGCGACGGGCAGCCCATCACCACCCTGATCGAGCTGGAGGCGGGTACCGAGGTGCTGCATTATTTTGCGGGGGCCGAGCGCGCGAGCTTGCTGCTGTCGAGTTCCGCAGGTTACGGCTTCGTGGCGCACGTGGCCGACATGCTCTCGCGCACGCGCGGCGGCAAGGCGTTCATGAGCGTGGGCGAGGGCGAGCACATTTGCCGTCCGTCCATCGTCGCGCTGGATTTCGAACAAAAAGAGCCTCAAACGCAGGATGGACAAGCGCAAGCAGCTATCGGCACCATAGCGGCAACGCATGTAGCCTGCGTGTCCACGGGCGGACGCATTCTCACCTTTGGCCTGGGCGAGCTCAGGCGCCTGGAAAAGGGCGGCCGTGGCCTGACCCTGATGGCGCTGGAAGCGGGCGACGCGCTCGCGGGAGCCGCGGCCTATGTGCGCAGCGTGCGCATCGCCGGGGTGGGCCGTGGCGGCAAGGCGCGCGAGGAGCAGCTGGAGATCCGCAGCCTGAACAACGCCGGCGCCGCGCGTGGCCGCAAGGGCAAGGCGGGCAATTTCGGCTTCAAGCCCGATGACGTGACGAGGGTGCTCTGATGATGAACGACGTTTCCGTGCCTGAAATCCTGGCGCTCATCATCCTGGCTCTGCTGAGCGTGCTGCTGGGGCGCTGGGCCGGTGCGCGCTGGCGTGCGCGCCGTCACGAGCGCCAGGAGCAGGCGGAGCGCGCGCAGGAGAGCCGCCAGGCGCGCCGGGCGCGCCAGCGCCGGGAGCGGCGCGGACAAGAGCGGTCTTGAGCCCTTGGCTCATTGCCGGCGGGCGAGCCGCGTACTCTGGCGCTGTCGCCGTGTGTCATGCACACTAAGAGGCGAATCATGCAGGAGACAACATGAAGCAGATCAGCATCGCTCGGAAACTGTGGCTGTCGGTGGCCGTGATCGTCATCGCGTTCAGCGCCATCGTCGCGGGTGCGGGCTGGCGCTCGGGGCAGACGTCGGCCGCGTCTCGCGCCGTGAGTGATGACGTGATGCTGCGCGTGACCACCGCGACGCGCTGGATGGGCCTGACCGAGACCAATGCGGCGCGCACGCTGGCGATCGCGATCAGCACCGAGCCCGCGGTCGCCGCCGCGTTCAAGGAGGCGATGGCGGCCACGTCCAGGGAAATCAGCGAACTGCAAAAGCGCCTCGAGGGCCTGCAGCTCTCCGATGCCGACCGCGCCGCGCTGCAGCGCATTGCCGATGCGCGCAAGGCCATGTTCGAGCAGCGCGCGCAGGTGAACAAGCTCAAGGAGGCGGGCGACAACGAGAAGGCGGCGCAGCAGGTGAAGCAGTCGTATGTGCCTGCATCCGATGCCTACCTCAAGGCGCTGGCGGATTTCGTCAAGCTGCAGCAGACCTATGGGGATGCGACCCGCGACGCGGCCGCGCAGGCGAGCATGGATACGGTCAGGATGGCGGCGGTGGGCGTGGGCCTGCTGCTCATGCTGATCATCATCGGCGCCTATTACCTCATCCGCAGCATCCGCATGCCGCTGGAGCAGGCCAATGGCATGGCTGGGCGCATCGCCATGGGCGATCTGAGCTCCCGGGCCGGCTCGGATACGCGCGGCGACGAATTCGGCCAGCTGCTGCGTTCGCTGGAGGAGATGCGCGCCTCGCTGGCCAGGATGGTGCATGACGTGCGCCAGAGCGCGGACAGCATCGCGGTGGCCAGCTCGCAGATCGCCAGCGGCAATCAGGATCTTTCGGCGCGCACCGAGGCCGCTTCCAGCAGCCTGCAGCAGACGGCCGCGGCGATGGAAGAGTTCACCAGCACCATCCAGCAAAGCGACGGCACGGCGCGCCAGGCGAGCCAGCTCGCGTCCAGCGCCAGCGACGTGGCGCAGCGCGGCGGCTCGGTGGTCTCGCAGGTGATCGCCACCATGAGCGAGATCCAGAGCAGCAGCCACAAGATCGCCGACATCATCGGCGTGATCGACGGCATCGCCTTCCAGACCAACATCCTCGCGCTCAACGCCGCCGTGGAAGCAGCGCGCGCGGGCGAGCAGGGGCGCGGCTTTGCGGTGGTGGCCAGCGAGGTGCGGGCGCTGGCCGGGCGCTCGGCGCAGGCGGCCAAGGAGATCAAGGCGCTGATCGGCGCTTCGGTCAGCAGCGTCGAGGCCGGCTCGCAGCTCGTGCATGGCGCGGGCGAGACCATGCAGGAGGTGGTGCAGTCGGTGCAGCGCGTGTCCGACATGATTGGCGAGATCACGGCGGCCTCGTCGCAGCAGAGCGCCGGGGTCGGCGAAGTGAACCAGGCCGTGGGGCAGCTCGATCAGATGACGCAGCAGAATGCCGCGCTGGTGGAAGAGAGCGCCGCGGCTGCGCACAGCCTGAACGAGCAGGCGCAACACCTCGCGCAGGTGGTCTCGGCCTTCCGCGTGGATGGCAGCGACAGGTTGGCGGCCGCCGGTGCGCGCAGGCCCGCCGCAGCGGCGGTGGCCCCGCCCGCGCAGGCGCAGGCGCAGGCGCGCGCCAGGGTGGCCCCGCCCATGGCACCGGCGCCTGCGCGTCTGGCGCCCGCGCCCCGAAAGATCGCGGCGCCCAGGAAAATCGCGGCGCCCGCCGCCGGGAGTGCGCCGGTGAAAAAGGCGCCTGCCGCCGACGGAGGCGAGTGGGAGAGTTTCTGACGCCGTGCGTGGCGCGCGTCTACGATGACGGGTTGGCTCGTCACTGAAGAAAGGCCGTCATGGCTGAACAGAACATCGTCATCATCATCCACGCCGCCCCGCACGGCAGCGAGCGCTGTCTCTCGGGCCTGCGCGTGGCGGGCGCACTGGCCGCGCGCGACGACGTCAAGCGACTGCGCATCCTGCTGATGTCGGATGCGGCCGTCGCCGCGCTGCCCCATCAGAAGGACAACGCGGGCAACGTGATCGAGACGCTGGTGACGGAGCTCGCCAGCGCTGACAACGCCAGCGTGCACCTGTGTAGCAAGTGCGCCGAGGCGCGCGGGCTCGTCGGCCTGCCGCACATCGCCGGCGTGACGCTCACCAGCATGATCGAGGTGGCTGGCTGGATCGTTGAGGCCGACAAAGTGCTCACGTTCTGATACGGATTTACCTTCAGCCGTATCACTTTGTTGGTTCGCCTTGCCGTGCTAGCGCACTGTCTTCGGCTTCCCGCCTCGTGATCCGACTGAATGCAAACCCGTATGGGCCCAGGCCTTAGGCGAGTTCGGCGATCAGCTCGATTTCCACGCAGGCGCCCAGCGGAATCTGCGCCACGCCGAAGGCGCTGCGCGCGTGCTTGCCCGCGTCGCCGAAGACCTCGCCCAGCAGCTCGCTCGCGCCATTGGTCACGAGGTGCTGCTCGGTGAAATCACCCGTGGAGTTCACCAGGCTCATCACCTTGACGATGCGCTTGACGCGGTTCAGATCGCCGCCGCACGCGGCCTGCAGCGTGCCAATGAGTTCGATGGCCACGTTGCGCGCCGCTGCCTTGCCTTCCTCGGTGCTCAGGTTCTTGCCGAGCTGACCCGCGTAGGGCTTGCCGTCCTTGCGCGCGATGTGGCCGCTCAGAAAGACCAGTTTGCCCGTCTGTACATAGGGCACGTAGGCGGCGGCCGGCACCGCCACGGGCGGCAGCGTGATGTTCAGGGCCTGGAGTTTGTCGTAGACGCTCATCGTTGTTCCTTGGATAAAAAGAAGTGAATGCGACGCCCGGCCGATCTGCGCGGGGTGTGGCAGGTGGGCCGGGCGTGGCCCGAAGTGTTGCACAGGTAGCATGCAGCCTTCATGCGTGTTGCTGCCCCCCGTTTCAGCCAAACCGTCGCCTGGCCTATACCTGCGCTGCTGTGCGGATGGCTGCTGGGCACGGCGCTGCAGTTGCAGCAGGCGGCGCTCTGGCCGCCGTGGGCGTATGGGGTGCTGGCGGGCCTGGCGCTGCCCGTGCTCGCGCTGCTTGGGCGCGCGGGCCGCCGGGCCGTGGTGTGGGCCTGGATCGCGGGCGCGCTGCTGGCCTTTGGCAGTGCCGGACTGCGCTCGGCGGCGTTTGACGCTGGGGCACTGCCCGCGGCGCTCGAAGGCGTTGACCTACGTGTGACCGGCGTGGTCGCCGCCATGCCGCAGCGGCGCGACGATGGCGATGTGCGCCTGCGTCTGGCCGTCGAATCGGCCGAGCAGGTGTCCGGGCAGGTGGAGCGTGCGGTGGCGCTGCCGCCGCTGCTGGATCTGAGCTGGTACGCCACCCAGCATGGGCGTGAACCCCGGCCCGTGCCCGATGTGCACGCGGGCGAGCGCTGGCGGCTGAATGTGCGGCTGAAGGCGCCGCACGGCGCGCACAACCCCCATGGGTTTGACTACGAACTCTGGATGTGGGAGCAGGGCGTGCAGGCCGGCGGCTACGTGCGCACGAGCGCGCGGCTGGACGAACGCTTTGGGGCGCCCCGGCTGCTGGAGCAGACATGGCGCTATCCCTTGGAGCAGGCGCGTCAGGCGGTGCGCGACGCCATCGTGCGCCACCTGGCGAGCGGCGGGAGCGATAGTGCGCGCGATCGCGCCGCGGGCGTGGTGGCGGCGCTCGTCACCGGCGACCAGCGGGCGATAGAGCGCAGCGACTGGCAGCTTTTTCGGGTCACCGGCGTGGCGCACCTCGTGAGCATTTCGGGGCTGCATATCACCATGTTTGCCTGGCTGGCGGCGCTGCTCGTGGGCTGGCTCTGGCGGCGCAGCAGGGCGCTGTGCCTGGCGTATCCAGCGCCCTCGGCCGCGCTCGTGGGCGGCGTGCTGTTGGCAGCGGCGTATGCGCTCTTCAGCGGCTGGGGCGTGCCGGCCGAGCGCACGCTGCTCATGCTCGCCACCGTCACGCTCTTGCGCCTTTCGGGGCGGCGCTGGCCGTGGCCGCAGGTCTGGCTGCTGGCGTGCGCGGTGGTCGTCGCCTTCGATCCGTGGGCGCTGCTGCAGGCGGGTTTCTGGCTCAGCTTCGTCGCAGTGGGGATACTTTTTGCTACCGATAGTGAAGCTGTTGACGTAGGTAACATGGGCGTTAGAGGCCGATTCGTCTCATTGCTACGCGAGCAGGCGCGCATCACCGTGGCGCTGGCGCCGCTCACGCTGGTGCTGTTCGGGCAGATCTCGGTCGTGGGGCTGGTGGCCAATCTGCTCGCGATTCCGTGGGTCACGGTGCTGGTCACGCCGCTGGCGATGCTCGGCGTGCTGTGGGCGCCGTTGTGGCAGGCAGCGGCGTGGTGCGTGCAGGCGCTCTCATGGTGGCTGTCGTGGCTGGCCTCCTGGCCATTCGCTCAGCTCACGCTGGCGCAGGCGCCGCTGTGGGCGGGCGCGGCCGCGGTGGTGGGCGGCATCGTGCTCGTGCTGCGTCTGCCGTGGCAGGTGCGCGCGCTGGCGCTGACGCTCGTGTTGCCCGCGCTCTGGTGGCAGCCGCCGCGCCCGGCGCCGGGCCAGTTCGATCTGCTGGCGGTCGACGTCGGCCAGGGACAGGCGGTGCTGGTGCGCACCGCCACGCACAGCCTGCTCTACGATGCCGGGCCGCGTTATGGCGAAGCCTCCGACGCCGGCCAGCAGGTGCTGGTGCCGCTGCTGCAGTCCCTGGGGGAGCGGCTCGATACGCTGGTTCTGAGCCACGGCGACAGCGACCACATCGGCGGCGCGGCCGCGATCATCGCGCAGCAGCCGCAGGCCGATGTGCTCGGATCGATCCCGCCCGAGCACCCGTTGCAGGCACGGCACCCGGTACGGGCATGCGTGGCGGGCCAGGCGTGGCAGTGGGACGGCGTGCGCCTGACCGTACTGCATCCGGGCGAGGCGCCTTCTGCGGGCGAGCCGGTGCTGCTGCGCGGCTCGACGAGCAACGCGCGCACCTGCGTGCTGCGTATCGCCACCGACCAGGGCGTGGCCGCGCTGCTCGCCGGTGACATCGAGCGTGCGCAGGAGCGGGCGCTGGTGCACTCGGGTGCACCGCTGGCCGCGGACGTGCTCGTGGTGCCGCACCATGGCAGCAAGACCTCGTCGAGCGACGCTTTCCTCGATGCCGTGCAGCCTTCGCTGGCGCTGGTGCAATCGGGCTATCGCAACCGCTTCGGCCATCCGGCGGCGCCCGTGGTGCAGCGCTACCGTGATCGTGGCATCACGCTGGTGGCCAGCCCCGCGTGCGGTGCGGCGTCGTGGTCATCGCAGGAGGGGCAACTGCGCTGCGAGCGCGAACGATCCAAGCGCTATTGGCACCACCAGGTACCTGGCGACATGGCTGCGGGTGACGAAGAGGAGTGAGTGTCAGCCCGCCGCCACGGGGCGCGCGCGGTCGGCGCACCACTCGCTCCAGCTGCCCGCGTACAGCGCCATGGGCGCGTAGCCGGCCAGCTCCATTGCCAGCAGGTTGTGAATGGCGCTCACGCCGCTGCCGCATTGGTGCACCACCGTCGCCGGATCGTGCCCCTGCAGGACGGCAGCGAACTCTCCGCGCAGTTGCGCCGCGCTCTTGAAGCGGCCATCGGCGCCGAGGTTCTCGGTCCACGGGCGGTTGAGCGCGCCGGGGATGTGCCCGGCGACCGGATCCAGCGGTTCGACCTCGCCGCGGTAGCGCTCGGCGGCGCGCGCGTCGAGCAGGGTTTGATCGGCCTGCCCCAGGTGGGTGAGCACGCGCGTGGTGTCGACGAGCGTGCGCAGCGGCTCGCCCGGCTCGAAGTAGCCCGGCGCGCGCGGCATCTCTTCGTGCTGCGCCGCCTGGCCGCCCGCGGCCTGCCAGGCGGCGAAGCCGCCGTCGAGCACCGCCGCCGCGTCGTGCCCCAGCCACTTGAACAGCCACCACAGCCGCATGCACGGCATGGCGCCGTTGCGGTCGTAGACCACGGCCTGCATGCCATTGGAAAAGCCGACGCTGGACAGCCAGGCGGCAAAGCGCTCGCGCGTGGGCAGCGGATGGCGCCCGCCCGAAGCGTTGGGGCCGCCCGCGGCGCTCAGGTCGTGGTCCAGGTGCGCGTAGATGGCACCCGGGATGTGGGCCTCGTGGTAGCGGGCAATGCCCCATTCGGTGTCGGCCAGATCGAAGCTGCAGTCGAACACCATGAACGGCGTGCCGCTGTGCATCAGCGCCTGCAGGTCGGTGGCGGAAATCAGGGAGGTGTGGGTCATGTTGCCTTCGCAGTCAGGGGGGCGGTCCGCGTGCGCAGCACCCCGGCGGCAATCGCGCTCGCGACGATGAGCGCCATGCCCAGCCAGGCGCCGGCCGGCAGGTAGTCGTCAAACACCAGCATGCTGTAGAGGCTGGCAAAAATCAGGCCCGAGTATTGCAGGTTGGCCACCAGCAGCGTGCCACGCGTGCTTGAAGCGCGTGAGAACGCCATGGTCATGCACAGCTGCCCGCCCGCGGCAAAAAGCCCCAGCGGCAGCAGCCACAGCGCGTGCCAGCCGGCGAAGGGCGAGACCCCGGTCACCGGCATGACCAGCGCCCCGGTGAGAGTGCAGCCCAGCGCGAAATAGAACACGGTGCGCGTCTCGGGCTCGCCCAGGCGCGAGAGCGCCACCACCTGCATGTAGGCCAGTGCCGCGCACATGCCGCCGAGCAGCCCCACGACGGCGGCGAAGCCCTGGTGGCCGTCCACCGTGGGCCTGAGCATCATGATGACGCCGACGAAGCCCAGCATCACGCAGGCGACGAGCGACAGTGGCACGGGCGGGCGCCGCTCGCTGCGGGTGGGTCGCCACATCAGCATCGCGCCGCCGACGATGAAGGCGGCGATCCAGACGCTGCTCATGTAGCCGAAGGTCATGGCCGTGGGCAGCGGCAGGTAGATGATGGCGTAGAACGATGCGCCCAGCGAGGTCACGCCGATGAAGCTGCGCCAGGCGTGCATGCCCGGGTAGCGGGTGGCGAGCGACACGCGTTGATGGCGCGCCAGCCACCAGAGCACGGCCATGCTGATGAGGCCGCGCCAGAACACCATCTCGAAAGTCGTGAACCAGGGCGCCGCGAGCTTCACGCACACCCCCATGCTGGCGAAGAAGAAGGCCGCCAGAACCATCCACAGCGCTTGCATGGGGTTTTGATGAAAAGTAGTGAAAACGCCCGGTTGGCGGGCGTGAACAGCTATGGTTTCAGTGGCCCTGCAGGGCCTCGCCCATCCGGGCGCGGTACCACTCGTGAAAATGCCGCATGCCATCTTCCAGCGGGCTCTGGTAGGGGCCGATCTCGTTCACGCCGCGCTCCAGCAGCGCGCGCCGGCCCTGGTCCTCGCGCTCGCCGATCTCGTCGTCCTCGATGGCGGTTTCCATGTAGGCGGCCTGCTGCGCCTCGATGAATTCGCGCTCGAAGGCGTGGATGTCCTCGGGGTAGTAGAACTCCACGAGGTTGAGCGTCTTCTGCGGCCCCACGGGGTGCACGGTGGAAATCGTCAGCACGTGCGGATACCACTCCACCATGATGTGCGGGTAGTAAGTGAGCCAGATCGCGCCGCGTTCGGGTTTTTCGCCGCCGCGGTAGCGCAGCAGCACCTCGTGCCAGAGCTTGTAGATGTCGGTGCCGGGCCGGCCGAAAGTGGGCGCCACGCCCACGGTCTGCACCGAGTATTCGCGGTCGAACTGCCAGTGCAGGTCGTCCACGGTGACGAAGTTTCCGAGGCCCGGGTGAAAGGGCCCGACGTGGTAGTCCTCCAGATAGATCTCGATGAAGGTCTTCCAGTTGTAGTTGCACTCGTGCACTTCGGCGCGGTCGAACACGTAGCCCTCGAACGACAGATCCCGGGCCACGCTCATGCTGGCGAGGTCGGCCGCGATGTCGCGCCCGTTGTCCTCGAAGAGGAGGCCGTTCCATTCGCGCAGCGCGTAGTTCTGCAGGTTCAGGCCAGGGTTGCTCGCAAAGCGCGGCGCGCCCAGCAGCTGGCCGGCGCTGTCGTAGGTCCAGCGGTGGATCGGGCAGACGATGTTGCCGCCCGCGTGCCCCTTGCCCTCGGCCCGCAGGTTGCCCTGGCCCGTGAGCATCAGCGCCTGGCGGTGGCGGCAGCAGTTGGAAACGAGCTGGATGCGTCCCTCGGGACTGCGAACCAGCGCCCGCCCGCCGTTTTCCTGCGGCAGCACATAGTAGTCGCCGGGCTCGGGCGCGTTCAGGCTGTGCCCGAGGTAGCGCGGCCCGGCAGCAAACAGCAGCGCCCGCTCGCGCTGGTGCAGCGCCTCGTCAAAGTAGCTGGATACCGGGAGTTGGCTTGCGGCCTGCTGCAGTTGAAGACTTAAATCAGACATGAACGTCCTGACCTAAAGCCCCCCCACAGGGAGGTTGCGCGTGGCGTGCACGAGCGGAAAAAAATGAAACCGGCCGGGCGCGGTATGCCAAAGCCGGTTGGGGCGGAACGGACGATTATAAGTGGCTGCCCATGACCTCGCGGAGCACCGGCTGCGCCGCCCTGGCCGTGCGCTTGCCCTACAGTGTCGCGCTGATCGACCGACCACACCGGTGCATGCATGCACCGACATTTTTCACGACGGGAACGCCTGCCATGACGGATCAGGGTTTTGAAGGCCTCAAGGGCTTGGCCTGGCTGCTGGCGCTGCAGTCTCTGGGAGAGGTGCTGGCGCATGCGCTCGATCTGCCGTTCCCGGGACCGGTGATCGGCATGGTGCTGCTGCTGCCCTTGCTCAGGCTGGCGCGCGTTCGCCGCCATGTCGCGTCCTGCGCGGATTTCCCGCTGCGCCACCTTTCGCTGTTGTTCGTTCCGGTGGGCGTGGGGGTCATGTCGCACCTGGGGCTGCTGAGCACCTACGGGCTTCGCATCCTGTTGGCGATCACCCTGTCGACCTGGGCCGGCATGGCGGCCACCGTCTGGGTGCTGCGCGTCACGCGTGGCCGCACCACCGACGGCGGAGAACAGTGATGCCGGATTTCGTTGCGCTCTGGGTCTATCTCGCATCCAAACCGCTTTTCGGCCTCACCGCCACGCTGGTGGTTTATGTCCTGGCCATGAGCGCCTATCGCCGCGCCCACCAGGCGGCGTGGGCCAATCCGGTGCTCTGGAGCATGCTGGTGCTGGCCACGGCGCTGGTGTGGAGCGGCATCGATTACGAAACCTATTTTGCCGGGGCGCAGTTCATCCACTTTCTGCTCGGGCCGGCGGTGGTCGCGCTGGGCTGGCCGCTGTTCGAGCGCCTGGGCGAGCTGCGCCGCCACTGGCACCGCATTCTTCTGGCGGCCCTGGTCGGGGGCAGTGTCGCGGCCGTCTCCGCCGTGGGCCTGGGGATGCTGCTGGGCTTGCCGCGTGAGGTGCTGCTCTCGCTCGCGCCCAAATCCGTGACCGCGCCGGTGGCCATGGGCATCGCCGAGAAGATTGGCGGCATCCCGGCGCTGGCGGCGTTTTTTGCCGTTCCCACGGGCGTGATCGGCGCGCTCAGTGCGCGCTGGCTTTTCACCCGCATGGGGCTGGGCACCAGCGAGGAGGAATGGCGCATGCGCGGCTTTGGTCTGGGCACGGCGTCGCACGGCATAGGCGCGGCGCATGCGCTGCAGGTGCACCCGAGCGCAGGAGCCTACGCCGGACTCGCGCTGGGGATGCAGGTGCTGCTGGCGGCGGTGCTGATGCCATTGGTGTTTCGCTGGCTGGCTTTGTAGCGCGGCCCTGGGACCTTCCCCATGCAGGGCATGCCACCCTGCGGGGACTTGTTCGGCACCGCCCTAAAATCACCCGCGCGCCCACCACCGATCGCATCCGGATTTTCATGCCCAAGGCTGCTGCCACCCCACCCACTTTGCCCACCCCGTCCGAGCCCGCCAGCTACGAAGCGGCGCTGCAGGAACTCGAAGACCTGGTGGCACGCATCGAAGCCGGCCAACTGCCGCTGGAGCAGATGCTCACGAGCTACCAGCGCGGCGCCGAGCTGCTGCAGTTTTGCCGCGGCAAGCTCGATGCGGTGCAGGATCAGATCAAGCTGCTCGATGAGGGGGTGCTCAAGCCGTGGACGTCCGTGTGATGGAGAGCGGCGCCCGTGCCTTCGTGGCCGCCGACTGGATCAGCCAGGCGCAGCAGCGCGTGGAGCAGGCCCTGGCCGACTGGGTGCCGCTGGCCACGCCGGCCGATCTGGGCGAGCCCATGCGCTACGCGGTGCTCGATGGCGGCAAACGCCTGCGCCCGCTGCTGGTGCTCGCCGCCTGCACGGCGGTGCGCGGCAATCACGACGCGGCGCTGCGCGCGGCCTGCGCGGTGGAGCTGATTCACGCCTATTCGCTGGTGCACGACGATCTGCCGTGCATGGACAACGACGTGCTGCGCCGCGGCAAGCCCACGGTGCACGTGCGCTTTGGCGAGGCGCGCGCGCTGCTGGCGGGCGACGCGCTGCAGGCGCTGGCCTTCGAGCTGCTCACGCCCGACGAGGGTGTGCCGCCCGCCATGCAGGCCGAGTTGTGCCGCCTGCTGGCCCGGGCGGCGGGTGCTCATGGCATGGCGGGTGGGCAGGCGATCGACCTCGCCAGCGTGGGCGAAACGCTTTCCGAGGCGCAGCTGCGCCAGATGCACCGCCTCAAGACCGGGGCGCTGCTGCAGGCCAGCGTGCTCATGGGCGCCGCCTGCGGCGCGCTCGAGGTGCGTGCACGTCAGGCGCTGCTGCAGTATGGTGCGGCCATCGGCCTGGCGTTCCAGGTGGTGGACGACGTGCTCGACGTGACGCAGGACTCCACCACGCTGGGCAAGACGGCCGGCAAGGACGCGGCCTGCGGCAAGCCCACCTACGTGTCGCTGATGGGGCTGGACGGCGCGCAGGCCCATGCGCGGGCGCTGCTGGACGAGGCGCGGCAGGTGCTGCGCACCAGCGGTCTCGTGGACACCCACGCGCTCGTGGCGCTGGCTGAAATGGTGGTGAACCGCACGCATTGACGCGGCGGATGTTTTTGAGACGAAAGTAGGCTGCAAGGCCCGTGGACAGGGCGCTTGCAGCTATCGGAACAGGATATGGCGACGACGAACTACCCGATGCTGGAAAGCGTGAATGACCCGGCGCAACTGCGCCGCCTCTCGCGCGGCGAGCTCAAGATCCTGGCCGATGAGTTGCGCGCCTTCGTGCTTGAAAGCGTGGCCAGGACGGGGGGGCACCTCTCGTCCAACCTCGGCGTGGTCGAGCTCACGATCGCGCTGCATGCGGTCTTCGACACGCCCGAGGACCGCCTGGTCTGGGACGTGGGCCATCAGTCCTATCCGCACAAGATTCTCACCGGGCGGCGCGAGCGCATGGGCACGCTGCGCCAGCTCGGCGGTCTTTCCGGCTTTCCGATGCGCTCGGAAAGCCCTTATGACACCTTCGGCACCGCGCATTCGAGCACCAGCATCTCGGCGGCCCTGGGCATGGCGTTGGCCGCGCGGCAAAAGGGCGAGGATCGCCACTGCATCGCGGTGATCGGCGACGGTGCGATGACCGCGGGCATGGCGTTCGAGGCGCTGAACAACGCGGGCGTGGCGGACTGCAATCTGCTGGTGATCCTCAACGACAACGACATGAGCATCAGCCCGCCCGTGGGCGCGCTCAACCGTTATCTGGCGCAGCTCATGAGCGGGCGTTTTTACGCCAAGGCGCGCGACGTGGGCAAGACGGTGCTCAGGAACGTGCCGCCGCTGCTGGAGCTGGCCCGGCGCATCGAGCAGCAGGCCAAGGGCATGGTGGTGCCGGCCACGCTGTTCGAGAACTTCGGCTTCAACTACATCGGCCCGATCGATGGGCACGATCTGGACTCGCTGATTCCCACGCTGGAAAACATCAAGGGCTTGAAGGGCCCGCAGTTCCTGCACGTGGTGACCAAGAAAGGGCAGGGCTACAAGCTCGCCGAGGCCGACCCCGTGGCCTACCACGGCCCGGGCAAGTTCGACCCGGAGATCGGCCTGGTCAAGCCCGCCACGCCGCCGCGCCAGACCTTCACCCAGGTCTTCGGCCAGTGGCTGTGCGACATGGCCGCCAAGGATGAGCGGCTCGTCGCCATCACGCCCGCGATGCGCGAGGGCTCGGGCCTCGTTGAATTCGAGCGGCGCTTCCCCGGCCGCTACCACGACGTGGGCATCGCCGAGCAGCACGCGGTCACGTTCGCGGCGGGCATGGCCTGTGAAGGACTCAAGCCCGCGGTGGCGATCTATTCCACCTTCCTGCAGCGCGGCTACGACCAGTTGATCCACGACGTGGCGCTGCAGAACCTGCCGGTGGTGTTCGCGCTCGACCGCGCGGGCATCGTCGGCGCCGACGGCGCCACGCACTGCGGCGCGTTCGACATCGCCTACACGCGCTGCATTCCGAACATGGCGCTGGCCTGCCCGGCCGACGAGGGCGAATGCCGTCAGCTGCTCACCACTGCCTTCGGGCAGGATCACCCGGTCACGGTTCGCTATCCCCGGGGCGCGGGCGTGGGCGTGCAGCCCGGGGGCGAGCTCGACGAGCTGCCGTATGGCAAGGCGCAAGTGCGCCGCAGTGGCCATCGCGTGGCCATCCTCGCGTTCGGCACCCTGCTGTATCCGGCGCTCGAAGCGGCGCAGCGGCTTGACGCCACCGTGGTGAACATGCGCTGGGTCAAGCCGCTCGATGTGGAGCTGCTCGCGCGCTTGGCGGCCACCCACGAGGCCTTCGTCACCGTGGAAGAGGGCGTGATCATGGGCGGCGCGGGCAGCGCAGTTGGAGAGTGGCTGGCGGGCGCGGGCAGCGCCACGGCCTTGCTGCAGCTGGGCCTGCCCGATCATTTCATCGAGCATGGCGACCCGGCGAAATTGCTGGCGTTGCAGGGGCTGGATGCCGCGGGCATCGAGCGTTCGGTGCGGCGGCGGTTCGAATCCCTGGTGAGCGCCGCGCCAGCGCTGCGTGCCGTGGGCGGGGATTGAGGCAAGGCTGAACAAGCCCCTCTATCGAGTATCGCCTTGAATTTGTCTTCGCAGGCACCTGCCTGCTATAAGATGGCGCGCTGAGTGCGGAGCCCCTCGGGCGCTGACGCTTCACAAGCGCGTCCGTGTTCGATGGTTTTCCGTTGTTCTCGATGTTTATCAACAAGGAGTCAAAGCCCATGGATCGTCGATCTCTCATCAAAAACGCCGGTATCGCCGGTGTGCTGGCCGCCGGAGTGGCGCCGGCCGTGCACGCGCAGGCGACAGTACGCTGGCGCCTGGCCACGAGCTTTCCGAAGGCGTTGGAGACGCTGCACGGCTGTGCCGTCAAGTTCTCCGAAACCGTCAAGGCGCTCTCGGGCGGAAAGTTCGAGGTTTCGGTGCACGCCGCGGGCGAACTGGTGCCGGCGTTCGGCATCGTCGATGCGCTGGCTGATGATTCGATCGAGATGGGCGAAACCGCGTCCTACTACTACACCGGCAAGGATCCGTCGTTCGCCTTCAGCTGCGCGATTCCCTTCGGCTTCACGGCGCAGCAGAACCAAGCCTGGAAGCTGCATGGCAACGGCCACAAACTGCTCGACGAGCTATTCGCCAAGTACAACTTCCACGCTCGCAGCGCGCTCAATACCGGCACGCAGATGGGCGGCTGGTACCGCAAGGAGATGAACAAGCCCGAGGACTTCAAGGGCCTGAAGATGCGCCTGGGTGGCGGTGTGTTCGGCGAATCCATGGCCAAGCTTGGCGTGGTGTCGCAGAACATGCCCGGCGGTGATGTGTATCAGGCGCTGGAAAAAGGCACGCTCGATGCCGCCGAGTTCGTCGGCCCCTACGACGACGAGAAGATGGGCTGGAACAAGGTTGCCAAGTACTACTACTATGGCGGCTGGTGGGAAGGCGGCGCCGACCTCGAGTTCTTCATCAACAACAAGGCCTACGCCAAGCTTTCGCCCGAATACAAGGCCATCGTCAATTCCGCGATGGACACTGCGTACAACGACGGTACGTCCAAGTATCTGTACCTGAACCCGATCTCGCTCAAGCGCCTGGTGGCCTCGGGCACGCAGCTCAAGCGCTTCAACAAGGAGATCGTGCAGGCCGGTTTCAACGCGGCGCAGGAGGTCTACGCCGAGCACAGCGCCAAGGATCCGGTGTTCAAGAAGATCCTGGACGACATGCGCGTCTTCCAGCGTGACCAGATCCTCTGGAACCGCATTTCCGAGCTGGTGTTCACGCAGGACATGGCGTCGCTGAAGATCTGACGCCCATCCCTTGGGGCACCTGCAAAAGAAGGTGCCTCCTCATGAAAAAACCGCAGCTTTCGGCTGCGGTTTTTTCATGGTCAGAGGGTTTCCCCTCCGCCATTGCGGCCGTCAGGTTATTTCCCGATCGAGTCCTGGATGGCCTTCATGGGGTCGTTCGCTTCGCCGCCCACCGGGCCGAAGCTGGAGTCGCCCGCGCCGCTGCCGGCCTCGGGCAAGCCGCCGCCGCTGGCAGGATTCGGCGCCTTGTTGCCATCGCCGGTGGCCGGGGCGGCGTTGCCGCCGGGTACGACGATGGTATTGAAGTCCGAGCTTTGGTCGGTTTCATTGAGGTCCTGCAGCATCTGCTGCTCGACGGCCTTCATGTCCACCTTGACCGGCTTGTCCAGCCCGCCGGTCACCAGGGCCGGGAAGGCGATCAAGATGGCCACCATCGACAGCTGCAGCAGCAGGAAGGGGATGGCACCCTTGTAGATCTGCATCGTCGTGACCGGCTCCATGGTCTTGCCGGTGTGTGCGTCCACATAAGGCTTCTCGGGCGCGACCGAGCGCAGGTAGAAGAGGGCAAATCCGAATGGTGGGTGCAGGAACGAGGTCTGCATGTTCACCGCCAGCAGCACGCCGAACCAGATCAGGTCGATGCCCATCTTGTCGGCGATCGGCGCCAGCACCGGCACGACGATGAACGACAGCTCGAAGAAGTCCAGGAAGAACGCCAGGAAGAACACCAGCACGTTCACGAAGATCAGAAAGCCCAGGTGTCCGCCCGGCAGCTTGGTCAGCAGGTGTTCGACCCAGACCGGGCCGTCGGCAGCCTGAAACACCATGCTGAAGATCGTCGCGCCGACCAGGATGAACATCACGAAGGACGCGAGCTTGGTGGTGGTATCGAGCGCCTGGCGCAGCAGTTTCCAGCTCAGGCGCTTGCGCGAAACCGCCATGATCAGCGCGCCCATGGCGCCCATGGCGCCGCCTTCGGTCGGCGTGGCCACGCCCAGGAAGATGGTGCCGAGCACGAGGAAGATCAGCAGCAGCGGCGGGATCAGCACGAAGGTGACGCGCTCGGCCAGCCTGGAGAGCAGCCCCATGCGCGTGACGCGGTTGATCACCGCGATGAGCCAGCCAACGAAGCTGCCGCCGCACATGGCCACCACGATTTTTTCGTCGGTCGGCACGAATTCCACCAGCTCGCCCTGCCACCAGCTGTGGATGGCCGGCATCTCGTGGCCCAGCAGCGCCGCCACGGCCACGCAGAAGATGAAGAGCACGGTCAGCGAGGTGTAGCCGTGGCTGCCACTGGGCTCGGTGAAGGTGCGTGCCTCAGGGGGGAGGGCGGGCACCGATTTGGGCTTGAAGACGGCCAGCACGACCACCCACAGGATGTACAGGCCCATCAGCGTGAAACCCGGGATGAAGGCACCCTTGTACATGTCGCCCACGCTCTTGCCCATCTGGTCGGCGAGCACGATCAGCACGAGGGACGGTGGGATGATCTGCGCCAGCGTGCCCGAGGCGGCGATCACGCCGCTGGCGAGGCTGCGGCTGTAGCCGTAGCGCAGCATGATGGGCATGGAGATCAGGCCCATGGAGATCACCGACGCGGCGACGACGCCGGTGGTGGCCGCGAGCATGGCGCCCACCAGCACCACGGCGAGCGCCAGGCCGCCGCGCATCGGGCCGAACACCTGGCCGATCGAATCGAGCAGGTCCTCGGCCATGCCGCTTCGCTCCAGGATCAGGCCCATGAGCGTGAAGAAGGGCACCGCCAGCAGCGTCTCGTTGGCCATGATGCCGATCAGGCGCAGCGGCAGCACCGAGAGGATGGCGGTGGGGAAGATGTCGAGCCAGACCCCGAGCAGGCCGAAGGTCAGGCCCGCGGCGCCGAGCGAGAAGGCGACGGGAAAACCCAGGATCAGGAAGCAGATCAAGCCCACGAACATGATCGGGGCGAAGTTGGATGCAATGAATGCCATGTGTGTCTGCTCCGGCGGGTCAGTGGGCCTGGGCCGGTGCGGCGCCGGCAGCCTTGGCGGCGGCCTCCTGGCGCAGCGCTTCGATCAGCGCTTCTTCATCCGATTTTTCGTCGGATTTGATCATCGGGTCGGGGCCCTGGCCCAGCGCGAACGCCATGCATTTGATGAGCTCGGACCAGCCTTGCAGCAGCAGCAGCGTGAAGCCCACGGGCAGGGCCAGCCACACCGGCCAGCGAATCAATCCGCCCGGGTTGCTCGACATTTCGCCGGAGTTGAACATCTGGACCGTGAGCGGCGTGGCGTAGTACAGCACCATGAGGCACACGGGGGTGAGGAAGAAGAGCAGTCCGAAGATTTCGATGCCGAGCTGCACTTTCCTGGGGAAGTGGCTGTTGAGCACGTCGATGCGCACGTGCTCGCGCTTGAGCAGCGTGTAGCCGGCGGCGATCAGGAACGACCAGGCGAACAAATACCACTGCACCTCCAGGTAGCCGTTGGAGCTGTAGTTGAAGACCTTGCGGATGACGGCGTTGATGGCGCTGATGGCCGTCGCGCCGAAGATCAGCCAGATGGCGTATTTGCCAATGAAGGTATTGAGCTTGTCGATGGCTCGCGATAGCGATAGCAGGGCCTGCATGGTGTCTCCAGAAAAAGGCCGGGTTGGCGCGCGGCCCCTTGATGGGTATGGGGCTCTGGCGGTTGCCGTGCGGTCCGGGGTAAGTCGGGCCGCTGCAACAAGGCGGGCATTCTAAAGGTCTGCCCTTGCATGATTCTGAATGTTGCGGCAGGCTACCGGCCCATCATGACGGCGCGACACACACGAACGCGGGATACAAGGCAGACATGAACCAGGCCGCGGCCCCTTCCTTCGCGGTGTCCCGCCTGGGGCGCATGCGGCGCACCGCGTTGAGCGCCACGGTGCTCAACGGCGCCTCGGTGGCGCTGGGCCTGTTGCTGATTGCGCTGCTGGTCCATGCCTTGTTCGGCGCCCATGCGGCCTCCAACGCCAGCGTCGGCGCCATCGTCGCGCTGATTCCGGACACGCCGCGTGCGCGCCGCGGCAAATTCGCGCACCTGATCGTGGCGCCGCTGCTGGGCGTGCCGCTGTTTCTGGCGGTTCAGCTGCTGCGGGGCCACCCGGTGGAGCTGGGCCTGCTGCTCGTGCCCGCCACGTTTATCGCCTTTCTGTCCACCGCCTGGGGCCGCCCCGGCATGCCGGTGGCCGCGGGCTTGATGTTCGCCATGCTGCTGGCGCTGGCGCCCGAGCCCGCCGCCGGCGTGCATGAGGCCTTGCAGCGCACGGGCTGGTGCGCGTTGGGCGCGGGCCTGTACGTGGCGTGGGCCACCGCCGCCAACGCCGTGCTCAACGAGCGCTATCGCGCGCAGACCCTGGCCGAGCTGCTGCTGACCGTGGCGGCGCTGCTGCGTACGCATGCGGCGCGCATCACGCGCGTGCCGGCGCCTGACACGCTGGGCGGGGTGCTGCGCCGCCAGGCGGCCCTGGCCGAGCAGCTGCAGGCGGCGCGCGACCTGATCCTTGAAACGCCCGACACGCCCGGGCGCCAGCGACTCGCGGGCATGCTGGTCGTGGTTCTGGAGATGCGTGACCGCCTGATCGCGAGCGAGCTGGACATCGAGCGTGTTCAGGCCAGCCATTCGGCCAGCCTGGAGCCGCTGGCCGCGCTCTCCTGCGCCATGGCGCAGGACGTGGAGCGCGTGGCCGACGCGCTTCTGTCGGGCGCCAGGCCCCCCGCGGCACGCGAGCACGACGCCGTGCTGTCCGACCTGCGGGAGCAGGCGCTGGATGAGGCCCGCGCCCACCCCGAGCGCGGCGAGGCCATGCAGCAGGCGGCGTTGCTGCGCAGCGTCTGTGTGCGCCTGGGCGATCAGGCCAGCGCCGTGCGCCAGCTCGCCGCGCTCGCGCGAGGAGAAGCCGAGCCCGACCTGTCGGCCGTGCGCAGCGGCTGGCAGCTCTTCGTCAGCCCGGCGTACTGGTCCCGGCAGCCCCTGCTCGGCCTGTGGCGCTGGCGCCAGCCGGCCTTGCGCCACGCCCTGCGCGCGGCGCTGGCCATAGGTACTGGTTATGCGCTGGCCATGCTGCTGCCCTGGGGCTCGCGCGATTATTGGGTGTTGATCACCATCGTGGTCGTGTTGCGCGGCTCGCTCGCGCAGACGCTGGAGCGGCGCAACCAGCGCGTGCTCGGCACGCTCGCGGGCAGTGCGCTGGCCGTGGGCCTGCTGGCGGCGCAGCCGTCGGTCGCCGTGCTGCTGGGGGTGGTGGTGCTGGCGCAGGGGCTGGCGCATGCCTTCGTCGTGCGCCGCTACGTGGTCACGGCCGTGGCCGGGTCGGTGCTGGGGCTGGTGCTGGCGCACCTTCTGTCCGCCACCAGCCATCCCGCCTTCGATTTTGCCGAGCGCGTGGGCGACACGCTGCTGGGCGCGGCCCTGGCCTGGGGCTTTTCCTACGTGCTGCCGTCGTGGGAGCGCACGCGCATTGCCCTGACGGTGCGGCGTGTCTGCCGAGCCATGGCCGCGCATGCGCGCCAGTCGCTGGCGCTGGCCACGTTGGCCGAGGTCACGGGCCAGCCCGAACTGGCCTGGCGCCTGGCGCGCCGCGAGGCCTACGATGCGCTCTCGGCGCTGGTGCAGGCCACCGATCGCGCGCTGGTCGAGCCGCGCGCCGTGCAGCCGCCGATCGCGCTGCTCGAACAATTGCAGGGGCACGGCTACCAGTTGCTGGGCCAGCTCAGTGCGGTGCAGTCCATCCTGCTGCTGCGCCGCCAGCGCCTGCAGATGCAGGCCATCGCCGCGCCGCTGGCCGAGGCCGCGAGCAACATCGATCAGCAGCTGGATCTGGCGCGCCCCTGCGCGCCCGTGGCGGCGCGGACCCAGGGCGGGGGCGACGCGATGCCCGCCGTGCCCGAGGACCTGCCCGACCCGTTCGTGGCCGATTCCAGTCCGTGGCTGCTGCGCCGCCTGGCCCTGGCGGTGGCGCTGGCCGGCGAGGTCAGGGCCGATGCGCTGGCAGTGCTGCGCGAGTCGGGCGCCGGGTGATACGGTTCCGCCTTCAAACGTATAACCGCGTTGGTTCGCCTTGCCGTGCTACAGCACTGTCTGCGGCTTCCCGCCTTGTTCTACGCTTGAATGCAAAACCGTATAGGCGCGGCGTCAATCCACCAGCGCCACGCCCTTGACCTGGGCGAACAGGGGCTCGCCCACGGCCAGGCCCAGGGCCTCGCATGAATGCTGCGTGATGCGCGCGAGCAGCGGCGTGCTCGCGCAGTCGAGCGCCACCAGCGTCTGACCCGGCCCGTCAGGCACGATCTGCGTGATGCGCACCGCCAGCACGTTCAGGATGGTGCTGCCGATCGGCGCGGTGCGCGCCAGGCTTACGTCGCGCGCGGGCACGCGCAGGCGCACCGGCTCGCCGGTGGCGTGCGTGCGCGTGCTCACCAGGCGCAGCAGGCCGCCGCCAAAGCGGGCACTGAGCAGATAGTCATCGGGGCTGTGGCTCACGACCTGAGCGTGGATCAATGCGCCCGCGTGCTCGCCGTGCGCCAGCGGCAGATCGGCGCGCGCCAGCAGATCGGCCGTGGCACCGTGCGCCCGCACGTGCCCGTGCTCGAGCAGCACCAGATGGCCCGCCAGCCGCGCCACCTCGTCGGCGCTGTGGCTCACGTAGAGTACCGGAATGTCGAGTTCGCGCTGCAGCCGCTCCAGGTAGGGCAGCACCTCGGCCTTGCGCGCGGCGTCCAGCGCCGCGAGCGGCTCGTCCATCAGCAAGAGGCGCGGGCTCGCGGCCAGCGCGCGGGCGATCGCCACGCGCTGGCGCTCGCCGCCCGAGAGCGTCTGCGGCGCACGCCCGAGCAGGTCGCCCAGTCCGAGCAACTGCACCGCCTGGTCGAGCGAGACCCGCCGGCGCGCGGGCGGCAGGCGGCGCAGGCCGTATTCCATGTTCTGGCGCACCGACAGATGCGCGAACAGGCTCGCCTCCTGAAACACGTAGCCGAGCTGGCGCCGGTGCGTCGGCAGCCAGGCGCGCGCGTCGTCGTCCTGCCAGACCTCGCCATTCACCGTGACGCGCCCGGCGGCGCGCGTGAGCCCCGCGATGGCGCGCAGGCAGGTGGTCTTGCCGCAGCCCGACGGCCCGAACAGCGCGGTGACGCCATGGCCGGGCAGCTGCAGATCGACGTCAAGCAGAAAGTCCGTGCGTTGCAGCGTCAGGCGGGCGTGGATCGCGCTCATTGCAGCCGCTCCTTGGGTTGCAGCCAGTGCAGCAGCACCAGTACGATGAAGGCGAACACCAGCATGCCGCCCGCAAGCCAGTGCGCGTGCGTGTACTCCATGGCCTCCACGTGGTCGTATATCTGCACCGAGACGACGCGTGTCTGGCCCGGGATGTTGCCGCCGATCATCAAGACCACACCGAACTCGCCCACGGTGTGCGCGAAGCTCAGCACTGCGGCGGTGACGAAGCCCGGGCGCGCCAGCGGCAGCGCGACGCTGAAGAAGCGATCCAGCGGCCCTGCGCCGAGCGAGGCGGCGGCTTCAAGCGGCCGCGTGCCCATGGCTTCGAACGCGCGCTGCAGCGGCTGCACCGCGAACGGCAGCGAGTACACGACGGAGCCGACCAGCAGGCCGCCGAAGGTGAAGGGCAGGCGCCCCCAGCCCAGGGCCTCGGTGAACTGTCCGACCGGGCCGCTCGGCCCCATCAGCACCAACAGGTAGAAGCCGATCACCGTCGGTGGCAGCACCAGCGGCAGCGCCACCACCGCGCCCACCGGCGCGCGCCAGCGCGAGGGTGTGTGCGCCAGCCACCACGCGAGCGGCGTGCACAGCACCAGCAGCAGCGCGGTGGTCAGGCTCGCCAGCGTCAGCGTGAGCCGGATGGCGGCCCAATCTTCAGGGGAAATGGGAGGCATAGCTATGGAGTTGATAGCTTCTCACGCTCATCGTATGTGAATTCCAAAGATGAACATCATTGAAATCGAGAAGGTACAGGCGCGAGCAGCTTCAGAAAGAATAGCCGTAGGATGTGATGATGGCGCGCGCCTTCTTGCCCCTGAGGTAGTTCATCAGCGCGGTCGCGGCCGCGTTGCCCTCGCCGCTCTTGAGCACGATGGCGTCCTGGCGGATGGGGTCGTGCATCGCGGCCGGCACCACCCAGGCGGAGCCCTCGCGCAGCCGGCCGTTCTCGGTCACCTGCGAGAGCGCGACGAAGCCCAGTTCGGCGTTGCCCGATGCCGCGAACTGGTAGGTCTGGGCTATGTTCTCGCCTTGCACGATGCGCGCCTGCACCTGATCCGCGAGGCCGAGCTTTTCCAGCGTCTGCATCGCCGCCGCGCCGTAGGGCGCGAGCCTGGGATTGGCGATGGCGATGTGTCGCCAGTCTGTCTTGGCGAGCACCTTGCCCTCGGCGTCGACGTAGCCCGGCTGCTTGCTCCAGAGCGCGAGCTGGCCGATCGCATAGGTGAAGCGGGTGGCGCCCACGCCCAGCCCTTCGCTGGCGATCTTCTCGGGCGTGGCGTTGTCGGCCGCCAGCAGGATGCCAAACGGCGCGCCGTTCCTGATCTGCGCATAGAACTTGCCGGTGGCGCCGAACGACAGCTCGGCCTGGTGGCCGGTGTCCTGCGCAAAGGCGGCGGCGATTTTCTGCATCGGCGCGGTGAAGTTGGACGCGACGGCGACAGTCACGGTATCGGCATGCGCGCTCGTCAGTGCCGCGGCGGCGAGGGCGATCAGCGTGAACGCGTGGCGGGGGAATGGGAAAGTGGGCATACCCTTCGCTATTCCATAAGTGAATAGCGAAGCAGTATAGGGCAACGCGTGGATGCGGCATGATGGTGCGCATGGCCAGAAAACAGCTTTCCGTCGTTCAGGCGCTCGGGCAGGACCGGGCCGACCGGCGCATCGCCATCCTGCGCGAGATCGGGGTGCAGGGTTCGATCTCGCAGGCCGCGCGCGTTGTCGGCGTGAGCTACAAGGCCGCGTGGCAGGCGCTCGATACGCTGACGAATCTGGCTGGCGTGGCGCTGGTCGAGCGCGTGGTCGGCGGCGCGGGTGGCGGCGGCGCACGGCTCACCCAGGCGGCGCATGAGCTGCTGGCCGCCGCCGACACGCTGGCGCGCGAGCGTTCGAATGCGGCTCAGGGCAGCGGGGCGCATCAGGCGGCCGCGCAGCTGAGCGTGCGCACCAGCATGCGCAACCAGTGGCCTTGCGTGGTGACGGCCCTGCGCCGCCAGGGCAGCATCGTCGATGTGGTGCTGGCGGCCCGGGGCGACGAAGCGTTGCTGGCGCTCTCGCGCATCACGCGCGAGAGCGCTCAGCTGCTGGGCTTGGCGCCCGGTCTGCCGGTGCAGGTGCTGTGCAAGGCCACGGCGGTGCGGGTGCGGGCGGGCGCGTCGCCCGATGAGAACGGGCCCAATCACTGGCGCGGGCGGGTGCTGCGGATTTCACGCCATCCGGCGGGCGATGAAGTCGTGGTGCAGCTCGGTGGCGGCCTGCAGCTCGTCGGCTTTGCGCCTCCCGGTTCGGGGCTGCGGGCACGCGGCGCCGTCGTGGCCAGTGCCGATCCGAGCGCGCTGGCCATCATGGTGAGCGCGGCCTGAGCACGGCTTGAGCACGGTGTGACGGGCGATGTCGCGCCGTGCGGCAATGCTCGCAATCCCTAGTGTCCAGACCCTGGTGTTCATTGAACAATGGTTCGATCCGCCGCTACCAGGATCGGAGGCCGTGCAAGCTTGCTTGCGGCGCCGTTCACAGGCCTGCGATGTCAGGCGTTGCATCGGCCCGCGAGGATCTGCGGCGCGGTGCTTTCTTCCAGGGCTCTGTCGCATTCACCCGCATGGCAGCATTCATTTTCCGCCGTCTGATCCAGGCCATCGTCGTGATGGTGGTGGTGGCCTTCGTGTCCTTCCTGCTGTTTCAGTACGTCGGTGATCCGGTGGTCTTCCTGCTGGGGCAGGACGCCAAGCCCGAACAGATCCGCCAGTTGCGCGCCGACCTCGGGCTCGATCAGCCGTTTTTCGTGCAGTTCTGGCACTTCCTCGTGAACGCGGCGCAGGGCGAATTCGGCCTGAGCCTGCGCCAGGGACAGAAGGTGTCGCGCCTGCTGGGCGAGCGCTTCCCTGCCACCTTCGAGTTGTCCATCGTGGCGGCGGCGCTGGCATTGCTGGTCGGCGTGCCCATGGGTGTGTATGCGGCGCTCAAGCGCGGCAAGGCGCTCAGCCAAGTGTTCATGGTGGTGTCGTTGCTGGGCGTGTCGCTGCCGACCTTTCTCATCGGCATCCTGCTGATCCTGATCTTTTCCGTGCTGCTGGGCTGGATGCCCAGCTTCGGGCGTGGCGAGACGGTGCAGCTGGGCTGGTGGAGCTCGGGCCTGTTCACGCGCGACGGCTGGATGCACATGATCCTGCCGGCGATCACGCTGGCGATCTTTCAGCTGGCGCTGATCATGCGGCTGGTGCGCGCCGAAATGCTCGAAGTGCTGCGTACCGACTACATCAAGTTCGCCCGCGCGCGCGGGCTGACCGACCGCGCGATCCACTACGGCCACGCGCTCAAGAACACGCTGGTGCCGGTGATGACCATCACCGGCCTGCAGCTGGGTGGCCTGATCGCGTTCGCCATCATCACCGAGACGGTGTTCCAGTGGCCCGGCATGGGCCTGCTGTTCATCCAGGCCGTCACCTTTGCCGACGTGCCGGTGATGGCGGCCTACCTGTGCCTGATCGCGCTCATCTTCGTCGTGATCAACCTGATCGTCGATCTGCTCTACGTCGTGGTCGATCCGCGGCTGCGCGTGGGCGGGGCGGCGGGACATTGAAGCCTGGCCTGCTTTCGAAAACCAACCGAGGAGACCCGTATGACCCCTTCGATCCGACATCTGCGCCTGCTTGCCGGCGCGGCCCTGCTGGCCATGGCGGCCGCCGCTTCGGCGCAGACGGTGCGCATCGCCAATCAAGGCGATGCGCTGTCACTCGACCCGCATTCGCTCAATGAGTCGCTGCAGCTTTCGGTCGACAGCAATGCCTACGAGGCGCTGGTCGGCTGGAATCAGAAGCTTGAGATGCAGCCGATGCTGGCCACCTCGTGGAAGCAGACCTCGCCCACGGTCTGGCGCTTCGAGCTGCGCAAGGGCGTGCAGTTCCACGACGGCACGCCGTTCACCGCGGACGATGTGGTCTTCACCATGGGCCGCATCATGGCCGACGGTTCGGACATGAAGAGCTACGGCACCGACATCAAGGAAACGCGCAAGATCGACGAGCACACGGTCGAAATCGAGACCAAGGCACCGCTGCCCATCCTGCCGCGCATCCTTTCGCAGGTCTACATCATGAGCAAGAAGTGGTGCGAGGAGAACAATGCCACCAAGCCGGTGGACCGGCGCAAGGGCGTGGAGAACACGGCCTCTTTCAAGACCAATGGCACGGGGCCGTTTCATGTGCGCGAGCGCCAGCCGGGCGTGCGCACCGTGTTCGTGCGCAACCCGCGCTACTGGGGCAAGGTCGAGGGCAACGTGCAGGAGGTGATCTTCACCCCCATCGCCAACCCGGCCACCCGCGTGGCGGCGCTGCTGTCGGGCGAGGTGGACGTGATGGAGCCGGTGCCGGTGCAGGACATCGCCCGTGTCGAGTCCAACCCCGGCACGCGCGCCATCGTCGGCCCCGAGCTGCGCACCATCTTCCTGGGCATGGACCAGAAGCGTGACGAGCTGCAGTACTCGAGCGTCAAGGGCAAGAACCCGTTCAAGGACGTGCGCGTGCGCAAGGCCTTCTACCAGGCGATCGACATCGAGGGCATCAAGAAGACGGTGATGCGCGGCCAGTCGCGCCCGACCGCGCTGATGGTCGGCCCCGGCATCAACGGCTGGACCGCCGAGCAAGACAAGCGCTTGCCGTTCGACGTGGAGGCGGCCAGGAAGCTGATGGCCGAGGCAGGCTACCCGAACGGCTTCGAGGTCGCCATGAACTGTCCCAACGATCGCTACGTCAACGACGGGCAGATCTGCCAGGCGGTGGCGGCCAACCTGGCGAAGATCAACGTCAAGATCAATCTCCAGGCCGAGACCAAGGGCACCTATTTCCCGAAGATCCTGCGCCGCGACACCAGCTTCTACCTCTTGGGCTGGACGCCTTCGACGTATGACGCGCACAACGCGCTGAACGCACTGATGCGCTGCCCCGACGACAAGACCGGCGCCGGACAGTTCAACCTGGGCAGCTACTGCAATCCCAAGCTCGATGGGCTGATCGAGAAGATCGGGTCGGAGACCGACCAGGCCAAGCGCGACGCCATGATCAAGGAGGCGTTCCAGATCCACATCGACGACGTGGGCCACCTGCCGCTGCACCAGCAGACGCTGGCCTGGGGCGCCAGCAAGAAGGTGGAGTTGACGCAGCTGGCCGACAACTACATGCCCTTCAAGTGGATCAGCATCAAGAAGTGACGGCGCAGGCGCCAGAGGCTGATTTCAATGCCAAAGTGGTCTCTGGCGCGCTTGCAACAAGCGCGGCCAGCTATTGATAAATGAGTAATGTCCTGACCCGGTGGCTCGACAGTGACGTCGGCTACAGCTTTCGCACCTCGCCCACGGCGATCGTCGCGGCGGCGATCGCCTTCGTCTGCATCTTCTGCTCGATCTTTGCCGGCTGGGTGTCTCCGCATAACCCGTTCGATCTGGCCTCGCTCGAACTGGGGGACGCCCGGCTGCCGCCCGCCTGGCAGGAGGGCGGCAGGCTGACCTACCTGCTGGGCACCGACGATCAGGGGCGCGACATTCTCTCGGCGCTGATCTACGGCGCGCGCATTTCGCTGGTCGTGGGCATCGTCTCGGTCATCCTTTCGGTGCTCGCGGGCGTGGTGCTGGGGCTGGTGGCGGGCTTCAAGGGCGGCTGGATCGACACCTTCCTGATGCGTGTGTGCGACGTGATGCTGTCGTTTCCCGCCATCCTGGTGGCGCTCTTGATTGCCGGCGTGGGCCGCGCAATGTTTCCCGCAGCCCACGAATCGGTGGCGTTCGGCGTGCTGATCATCGCCATCTCGCTCACCGGCTGGGTGCAGTACGCGCGCACGGTGCGCGGCTCCACCATGGTCGAGCGTGGCAAGGAATACGTGCAGGCGGCGCGCGTGACCGGCGTGTCGCCGCTGCGCATCATGACGCGCCACGTGCTGCCCAACGTGACCGGGCCGGTGCTGGTGCTCGCCACCATCCAGGTGGCCACCGCGATCATCACCGAGGCCACGCTGTCCTTCCTCGGCGTGGGCGTGCCGCCGACCTCGCCCTCGCTGGGCACGCTGATCCGTGTCGGCAACGACTACCTGTTCTCGGGCGAATGGTGGATCACCATCTTTCCGGGCGTGATGCTGGTGCTGATCGCGCTGTCGGTGAACCTGCTCGGCGACTGGCTGCGCGATGCGCTCAACCCGCGCCTGCGATGACGCAAGGGCGGCGCGCGGGAGAAATCATGAAAGCGCTGGATGTCCCTGCTTGAAGTCCGCCACCTGATCGTGGAGTTTCCCCACCGGCGCGGCACGCTGCGCGCGCTCGACGACGTGTCGTTTTCCATCGCACCGGGAGAAATCCTCGGCGTCGTGGGTGAATCCGGCGCGGGCAAGTCGCTCACCGGCGCCGCCATCATCGGGCTTCTGGAGCCGCCGGGGCGCGTGGCCGGCGGGCAGATTCTGCTGGAGGGGCAGCGCATCGATCAGCTGACGGGCGAGGCCATGCGCCAGGTGCGCGGGCGCAGAATCGGCGCCATCTTTCAGGACCCGCTGACCTCGCTGAACCCGCTGTATTCGATCGGCCGGCAACTGATCGAGACGATACAGACGCACCTGAAGCTGAGCAACGCCCAGGCGCGCCAGCGTGCGATCGAGCTGCTGCGGGACACCGGCATACCCGCCGCCGAGCAGCGCCTGGAGCACTACCCGCACCAGTTCTCGGGCGGCATGCGCCAGCGCGTCGTCATCGCGCTGGCACTGGCGGCCGAGCCCAGGCTCATCGTCGCCGACGAGCCGACCACGGCGCTCGATGTGTCGATCCAGGCGCAGATCATCCAGCTGCTCCAGCGCGTCTGCCGTGAACGCGGCGCCGCCGTCATGCTCATCACGCACGACATGGGCGTGATCGCCGAAACCTGCGACCGCGTGGCCGTGATGTATGCCGGGCGCATCGCCGAGATCGGGCCGGTGCATGACGTGATCCACCAGCCGGCGCACCCCTACACAGTGGGCCTGATGGCGGCGATTCCCGACATGGAGCAGGATCGCGAGCAGCTCGCGCAGATCGATGGCGCAATGCCGCGGCTGGGTGCGATTCCCCGCGGCTGTGCCTTCAACCCGCGCTGTCCCCGGGCCTTCGAGCGCTGTCGTGTCGAGCGCCCCGAACTCATGCCCGCGGGCGCCACGCAGGCCGCGTGCTGGCTGCACGCCGGGCCGCAGGAGGCTGCATGACACAGGCCGTGCAAACCCCTGGCGCCACCGCCTCGACGCAGCAAGACGGTGGCGCAGTGCTGGTGCGCGCCGAGGGCCTGGCCAAGACCTTCGACGTCTCGCCGCCGCTGCTCAACCGCCTGCTCGAAAGGAGGCCACGCGTGTGGCTCAGGGCGGTGGACGAGGCCAGCTTCAGCATCCGCAAGGGCGAGACGCTGGCGCTGGTGGGCGAATCGGGCTGCGGCAAGAGCACGGTGGCGCGCCTGCTGGTGGGTCTGCATCAGCCGACGCGCGGGCGCTTTCTCTTCAAGGGCCAGGATGCCCATGCGGTCTACGCCGGCCGAGAGGCGCATGCGATGCGCCGCAGCATCCAGATGATCTTTCAGGACCCGTACGCCAGCCTGAATCCGCGCTGGAAGGTCGCCGACATCGTCGCCGAGCCGCTGCGCGAGCACGGCATGGCGGCCTCCCGCGCCGAGGCCGAAGAGCGCGTGGCCGCGCTGCTGCAGTCGGTGGGCCTGGCGGCGGTGGACATGGGCAAGTTCCCGCACCAGTTCTCCGGCGGGCAGCGCCAGCGCATCTCGATCGCGCGTGCTCTGGCCACCGAGCCCGAGTTTCTCGTCTGCGACGAGCCCACGAGCGCGCTGGATGTCTCGGTGCAGGCACAGGTGCTCAACATCATGAAGAACCTGCAGCGCCAGCACCAGCTCACCTACCTCTTCATCAGCCACAACCTCGCGGTGGTGCGCCACGTGAGCGACCACGTTGGCGTGATGTACCTCGGGCGCATCGTCGAACTGGCACCCCGGCGCACGCTGTTTGCCACGCCGCGCCACCCCTACACGCGCATGCTGCTCGATGCCATCCCCCGGATGCGCGACACCGGCCGCGCACGCACGCCGGTGCAGGGCGAGGTGCCCAACCCGCTGGACCCGCCCACGGGCTGCGCGTTTCATCCGCGCTGCCCGTTCGCCACCGAGCGCTGCCGCGTCGAGCGCCCGAAACTGCAGGTCATCGATGGCGTGCAGGTGGCCTGCCACGCCGTGGAAGAAGGGCGGATCTGATCAGCTGCCCAGGCCGTCCACCGCCTGGAGCAGGGCCTGCCGCGCCTGGCCGATGATCTGTTCCTTCCACGCGTCGGTGTCGGTGTAGAAGGCGCCGAGCACGCGGGTCTTGATGCTCGCGGCAAGCGCTGCGGGCGCGTCGGGATGCAGCGCCAGCCAGTGGTCACCGCGCAGCGCGTCGAGCACCTCGGTGATCGGCTCGGTGCCGTATTCGAGCGCGATGCCGGTGTATTCGGCCTGCGGCGCGGCGTCGTGAATGCTCTCCCACATCAGGCCCGTGAGCACCGGGCTGGTGGAGGAGCCGTCGTAGATCGAGGTGACCTCCTCGCCCCACCAGCGGCGCGCGCGGGCCACGTCGGGCGCGCTGTCGCGTCCGGCCCAGATGCGCTCGCCCACGCCGCTCGGGCCCAGGCCCGTGTGCAGGTCGATCCAGGCGATGCGTCGTGCGCGGTCGGCGTGCCGCGCGAGCACGGCGCGCAGCGTCGCGTTGCTCCAAGTGGGCGCGCGGCCGCCGTAGAACAGGCCATCGGCAAACTCGTGCTGGCCGCCGGAAATCGCCGCCTGCCAGGCCGTCACGCCGTGCGCGGCGATGAAGTCGCGCACTGCCTTCTGGTTGGCCGCGTCGGGTGGCCAGACCTCGGGCAGCAGCAGCGGGTGCACCGCGCGGTAGGCCGGGTTCTCGGGCAGCGGCCGGGTGAAGTCGTGAAAGTTGCGGTTCAGGTCCACGTTCTCCTGCGTCACGCGGCGCAGGTGCGAAAAGCCATACGGATTGAGCGCATGGATGTAGAGCACCGCGACGCCTGCCTCGCGTGCCCTGGCGCGCCATTCGGCGTCGTGCAGCGCGAAAACCTGCACGCCGCTGCCGCAATAGCCTTCCACGCCGTGGCAGGCGCTGGTGACGATCAAGAGGCGTTCGCTGCCCGCGTCGCCATCGAGCGCCACATCCATCGCGAGCGGCTCGCCGTCGCGGCCGGGCAGGGGGTGGGGCAGTGATTCGACGTGCAGCCCGGCACCCGTGGCGGCTTCCAAGAATTGCGTGCGCGCGCTGGCGTAACTGCGTGCGAAGGCCGAGGGGATGGCGATCATGGTGGGCGGCGATGGGCGGGTTGGCAGAGGGATTCGCCGCAGGTCAGCGCGAACCCGGCATGGGGCGTTCGGCGGGCGGCGTGTGCGCGAGCCAGGCCTGCGCCAGGTTCACCCAGTAGGTGGCGCCCAGCGGAATCAGCTCGTCGTTGAAATCGTAGTGCGGGTTGTGCAGCGTGCACGGCCCGGCGTCGTGCCCGCCGCCGTCGTAGCGCCCGCGGTGCGCGCCGTCGCCGTTGGCGATGAAGCAGTAGGCGCCGGGTTTCTCCTGCAGCATGTAGGCGAAGTCCTCGGCGCCCAGCGTCGGCTCCTGCGCCAGCGCCTTGTCTTCGCCGACGATGCCGGCCATCACCTTGCTGCAGAAATCGGCCTCGTAGAGCGTGTTGATCGTCGGCGGGTAGTTGCGCACGAACTCGAACGCGCAGCGCGCGCCAAAGGCCGCGCTCACGCCCTCGGCGATTTCCCGCATGCGCCGCTCGATCAGATCGAGCGTCTCGAAGGTGAAGGTGCGCACCGTGCCTTGCAGCTCGCAGGTGTCGGGGATGACGTTGGTGGCCTCGCCCGCGTGGATCATGGTGACCGAGATCACCCCGGCATCCACCGGCTTGCGGTTGCGCGAGACGATGGTCTGAAATCCCTGCACGATCTGGCAGGCGATGGGCACCGGGTCGATCCCCATGTGCGGCAGTGCCGCGTGTCCGCCCTTGCCGGTGATCGTGATCTTGAACTCGTTGCTCGACCCCATCACCGGGCCGCCACTGACGGCAAACGTGCCCATGGGCATGCCGGGCCAGTTGTGCATGCCGAACACGGCCTCCATCGCAAAGCGCTCGAACAGCCCGTCCTTGATCATCTCGCGCGCGCCGCCGCCGCCTTCTTCGGCGGGCTGGAAGATCAGGTACACCGTGCCGTCGAAATCGCGGTGCCGCGCAAAGTGCTGCGCCGCCGCGAGCAGCATGGTGGTGTGGCCGTCGTGGCCGCAGGCGTGCATCTTGCCGGGGGCGGTGCTGGCGTGCGCGAAGGTGTTGAACTCGGTCATGGGCAGCGCGTCCATGTCGGCGCGCAGTCCGATGGCACGGCCGCTTTGGCCTTTGTCCCTGCCTTGCACGATCCCGACCACGCCGGTCGTTCCCAGCCCTCGGTGGATCGGTATGCCCCATTCGGTGAGCTTGGCGGCCACCAGATCGGAGGTGCGCACCTCCTTGAAGCACAACTCGGGATGAGCGTGGATGTCGCGCCGCAATTGAGTCAAGGCCGCGGCCTGTGCCAGGATGGGTTCGATCAGCTTCATGGCGGCAGTCTAGCCTTGCCTGCCTGTCTTTGTCACGCGGGCAAGGACGCTGCGTCGGGGCGTGGTGTCGAAACGCTCGGCGCCGCCGACGTGCCGCTACCATCGCCGCATGCCTGCTGAAGTCACTCCAACCACCGTCTTGCCCCACGAGCCGCAGGGCATCCTCGACCTGGCCGTTCGCTCGATGTTCCAGCTGCTCTCCAGCCTGAGCCAGGGCATGTTCATCATGGACGTGAACGGGCGCATCGTCTGGGTCAACGAAGGGTATCGGCGGTTTCTTCCGGCGCTGGGTCTGGATTCGGTCCAGGATTTCGTGGGGCACATGGTCGAGGAAGTCATTCCCAATACGCAGATGCGCCGGGTGCTGGAAACCGGCAAGCCGGTGCTCATCGACCTGCTCACCAACCGCGCAGGCACCTTCGTGGTGAGCCGGTTGCCGCTGCTGGCCGAGGATGGGGCCGTGATCGGCGCCATCGGCCTGGTGCTCTTCGATCAGCCTGAAACCACGCTGCAGCCGCTGATCGCCAAGTTTGCGCGCCTGCAGCAGGATCTGGAGGATGCGCGCAGGGAACTGGCGGCGCAGCGCAGCGCCCACGCCGGTGCTGGCCGACACGCCAAATACACGCTGGCGAGCTTTGTTGGCGCCAGCGCCGCCGCCACCGAGGTCAAGCGCCGCGCGCGCCGCGCCGCGCTCTCCAGCAGCCCCGTGCTGCTGCTGGGGGAAACCGGCACCGGCAAGGAGCTGCTGGCGCATGGCATCCATTCGGCCTCGCCGCGCGCGAACCGGCCATTCGTGAGCGTGAACATTGCCGCCGTGCCCGACACGCTGCTGGAAGCCGAATTCTTCGGCTTCGTCGCCGGTGCGTTCACGGGCGCGGACCGGCGCGGGCGCGAGGGAAAATTCAAGCTAGCCGATGGCGGCACCTTGTTCCTGGACGAGATCGGCGACATGCCGCTGGGCCTGCAATCCAAGCTGCTGCGTGCCTTGCAGGAAGGCGAGATCGAGCCGCTGGGCAGCAACCGCCTCATTCCCGTGGATGTGCGCATCGTCGCCGCCACCAGCCGGGACCTGCCCGCGCTGGTGCGTGACGGCAGGTTTCGCGAAGACCTGTTCTACCGGCTCAATGTGCTGCCGATTCGCGTGCCGGCGTTGCGCGAGCGCCGCGAGGACATTCCCGCGCTCGTGGAGGTGCTGGGCGAAGATCTGGCGCAGCGCAGCGGCGCGGTGCAGCCCGAGCTGCTGCCCGAGGCGATGGGGCTGCTGGCCGCCCAGAGCTGGAGGGGCAATATCCGCGAGCTGCGCAACGTGCTCGAACAGGCTCTGCTGCGCGGCGACTCGCTTGCCATCGATGCCGGGCTGCTGGCGGCGGTGCTGCGCGAATCCGGTGTGGAACCGCAGGACCCCGTCGTGCAGGAGATCGCGCTGGACGATGGCGCCGGCCCCGATCTGCTGCGCCCCCTGGCCGAGCAGGTGGCGGAGCTTGAACAGCGCGCGATCGCGGCGGCGCTCAAGGCCCACAAGGGCAACAAGGTGGCCGCCGCGCGCCTGCTTGGCATCTCTCGGGCCACGCTGTACGCACGCATGGAGCACATGCCTAACATCCAGACATTTGACTGAATGTTTGACAATTGCATGTCTGATCTGGAGGCATTTCTTCAGCCTGGGCTCGGGTTCCTGCCTTGAACTTGTTGGCACGGCTTGTGCTGCTATCAACGGCTCTGTCAAGAACAAAGGAGACCCGCAGATGCCCACTTCGACACATGCCACGATCGCCGCGCCATGCGGCGGATGCAGCGCTTGAACCTTCAAATTTGCGTCGGCTATACGTGTTTATCCTGAGACGAATAGTGTTCAACAAGGTTTACGATGCAGTGCAACATAACTCGGGGAGCACGCGGCGGTGCCGTATCTTTTGCGCGGCATGCGCTGATCTGCAATGAGTGATTTCATACTCGAAACATCCCATCTCACCAAGGAATTCAAGGGGTTCACCGCGGTCAACGACGTGAATCTGTCGGTGAGTCGCGGTGCCATCCATGCCTTGATCGGGCCCAATGGTGCAGGCAAGACGACATGCTTCAACCTGCTGACCAAGTTCCTGGTGCCTACCTCGGGCACCATCCATTTCAACGGCAAGGACATCACGGGTGAAAAACCCGCAGAGATTGCGCGCCGCGGCATCATCCGCTCGTTCCAGATTTCTGCGGTGTTTCCCTATCTGACGCTGCTGGAGAATGTGCGCCTGGGCCTGCAGCGAAAGCTGGGCACGTCCTACCAGTTCTGGCGCAGCGAGCGCAGCCTCTACAAGCTCAACACCCGTGCGCGTGCCCTGCTGGCCGAGGTCGGGCTGGAGCACATGGCGGACGAAATGACCGTGAACCTGCCTTACGGCAGCAAGCGGGCTCTTGAGATTGCCACGACGCTGGCGATGGAGCCCGAGCTCATGCTGCTCGACGAGCCCACGCAGGGCATGGGCCATGAAGACGTGGAGCGCGTGACGCAGCTCATCAAGAAGGTCTCCGCCGGGCGCACCATCCTGATGGTGGAGCACAACATGAAGGTGGTGTCCACCATCGCCGATCGCATTACCGTGCTTCAGCGCGGGGAGGTGCTGGCCGAAGGATCGTATGACGAGGTGTCGAACAACCCGCAAGTGATGGAAGCCTACATGGGAACGACCGAAGGCCAACTCGAGGGAGCGCACTGAGATGGCGGGTACACCTGCTCTGGAAATTCGCGGCCTGAAGGCCTGGTATGGCGAGTCGCATGTCCTGCATGGCGTGGACATGGTGGTGCAACCCGGTGAAGTGGTAACGCTGCTCGGTCGCAATGGCGCCGGGCGCACCTCCACGCTGCGGGCCATCGTCGGCCTCACGGGCCGGCGCGAAGGGTCGATCAAGATCAACGGGCACGAGACGATCAACCTGCCCACGCACAAGATCGCGCATTTCGGCGTCGGCTACTGCCCCGAGGAGCGCGGCATTTTTTCCAGTCTGTCGTGCGAGGAAAACCTGCTGCTGCCGCCGCATCTGAAGACCGGCGAGAAGGGCATGTCGGTCGATGAGATCTATGCCATGTTCCCCAATCTCGCGGAGCGCAGGAACAGCCAGGGCACGCGGCTTTCGGGCGGCGAACAGCAGATGCTCGCGGTGGCGCGCATCCTGCGCACGGGCGCCAAGCTGCTGCTGCTCGACGAGATATCCGAAGGTCTGGCGCCGGTGATCGTGCATGCGCTTGCGCGCATGATCACGATGCTGCGCGAAAAGGGCTTCACCGTCGTGATGGTGGAGCAGAACTTCCGCTTCGCCGCACCTCTGGCCGATCGCTTCTACGTGATGGAGCACGGCAAGATCGTCGAGCAGTTCGGCGCAGCGGAGCTGGAGGCCAAGATGCCGGTGCTCAACCAGTTGCTCGGCGTCTGACGTTCGCGCCGCGCGGGACGTCCGCGGGCATTCCCACTTCACTCAGGAGACAAGCCCTCATGCAGAACAAACTGAAAACTCTCGTGGTCGCTCTCGGCGCCGGCTGCCTTGGCTTCGGCGCGATGCACGCGCAGGCGCAGGACAAGGCGCTGCGCATCGGTTTCATCACCGATATGTCCAGTCTGTACGCCGACGTTGAAGGCAAGAACGGAGCGCTGGCGATCCAGATGGCGATCGACGATTTCGGCGGCAAGGTGCTGGGCATGCCGATCGAGCTGCTCACGGCCGACCACCAGAACAAGGCCGACATCGCCGCCACCAAGGCGCGCGAGTGGATCGACACGCAGAACGTCACGATGATTTTTGGTGGCACCAATTCGGCCACGGCGCTGGCCACGGTCAAGGTCGCGGCAGAGAAAAAGCGCGTCTACATCAACAATGGCGCGGGTTCTTCGGCGCTGACCAATGAGCAATGCACGCCGTACACGGTGCACTATGCGTATGACACCGTGGCGCTGGCGCGCGGCACGGGCGGTGCCGTGGTCAAGAACGGCGGCAAGACCTGGTATTTCCTGACGGCTGACTATGCCTTTGGCCATGCGCTCGAGGCGGACACCAGCAAGGTGGTCAAGGACAATGGTGGCCAGGTGCTCGGCGCGGTGCGCCACCCCATCGGCGTGTCCGATTTCTCGTCCTTCCTGCTGCAGGCCCAGAACTCCAAGGCGCAGATTCTTGCGCTGGCCAATGCCGGGGGCGACACCATCAACGCAATCAAGGCGGCCAAGGAATTCGGCATCACCAATTCGATGAAGATCGCAGGTCTGCTGGTGTTCATCACCGACGTGCACAGCCTGGGCCTGAAGAACACCGAGGGCCTGCTGCTCACCACGAGCTGGGACTGGAACCTCAACGACAAGACGCGTGCGTTCGGCAAGAAGTTCTTCGAGAAGACCAAGCGCATGCCGACCGACATCCAGGCCGCGGACTATTCCGCGACGATGAACTATCTCAAGGCGGTGCAGGCGGCGGGTACCATCGACGCCGACACCGTGATGGCCAAGCTCAAGTCCACGCCGATCGATGACTTCTACGCCAAGGGCGTGATCCGCCCCGACGGGCGGTTTGCGCATGACATGTACCTGATGCAGGTCAAGTCGCCCAAGGAGTCGACGACACCGTGGGATTACTACAAAGTGGTGAGCAAGCTGCCGTCCGACGAAATCTGGACCAAGAAATCCGAGACCAAGTGCGCCTTGTGGAAGTGATCCTCGCGGCCGTGCGGCGCGACAGCCGCACTACCGTCGTGTGGATGTGAACCCTGTTTGAAGCGAAAGTTGAGGAAGATATCCAATGAAATCGAGATTCACCAAACTGGCCGTGGCACTGGGCGCGGTCGGTCTCATGGCGGGTGCCATGCACGCGCAGGCCCAGGACAAGCTCAAGATCGGTTTCATCACCGACATGTCCAGCCTGTACGCGGACGTCGAGGGCAAGAACGGCGCGCTCGCGATCCAGATGGCCATCGATGATTTCGGTGGCAAGGTGCTGGGCAAGCCGATCGAGCTGCTCACGGCAGACCACCAGAACAAGGCCGACGTGGCGGCCACCAAGGCGCGTGAGTGGGTCGACACCGAAGGCGTGACGATGCTGTTCGGCGGCACGAACTCGGGCACGGCGCTGGCCATGGCCAAGGTGGCGGCCGAGAAGAAGCGCGTGTTCTTCGACAGCGGCGCGGGCTCCTCGCAGCTGACCAACGAGCAGTGCACGCCGTATACCGTGCACTATGCCTATGACACCGTGGCGCTGGCCAAGGGCACGGGCAGCGCGGTGGTCAAGAATGGTGGCAAGACCTGGTTCTTCCTGACAGCCGACTACGCATTCGGCCATTCGCTGGAAGCCGACACGGCCAAGGTCGTCAAGGACAACGGCGGCACGGTGGTGGGCAGCGTGCGTCACCCGCTGAACGCGACCGACTTCTCTTCGTTCCTACTGCAGGCACAAAACTCCAAGGCGCAGGTGCTGGGCCTGGCCAATGCCGGCGGTGACTTCCAGAACGCCATGAAGTCGGCCAAGGAGTTCGGCATTCTCAAGACCATGAAGGTCGCGGGTCTGCTGGTGTTCATCACCGATGTGCACAGCCTGGGCCTGAGGAATACCGAGGGTTTGTTGCTGACGACCAGCTGGGACTGGAATCTCAACGACAAGACGCGCGAGTTCGGCAAGCGCTTCTTCGACAAGACCAAGCGCATGCCCACCGACATCCAGGCGGCGGACTACTCCGCGACCATGAACTACCTCAAGGCCGTGCAGGCGGCGGGCACCATGGATGCCGACAAGGTCATGGCAAAGCTCAAGTCGACTCCGATCGACGACTTCTATGCCAAGGGCGTGATCCGTCCCGATGGCCGCTTCGCGCACGACATGTACCTGGTGCAGGTGAAGGCGCCGAACGAATCCATGAAGCCGTGGGATTACTACAAGGTGGTGAGCAAGCTGTCGGCCGATGAGGTGTGGACCACCAAGGCCGAAAGCAAGTGCGCCTTGTGGAAGTAAGCTGAGCGCGCACACGGGCGCGCCATGAGCGCGACCGTGTGCCGCGGGTTGTGATGATGAGCATGTGCTCGGGAAACGAAGAAGGAGACAGGCAATGAAGAACAGATTCACCAAGCTGGCCGTGGCCCTCGGGGCCGTCGGCCTCATGGCGGGCGCCATGCAGGCGCAGGCGCAGGACAAGGTCAAGATCGGCTACATCTCCGACCTTTCCAGCCTCTACGCCGACCTGGAGGGCAAGGACGCCGCCACCGCGATCCAGATGGCCATCGATGACTTCGGTGGCAAGGTGCTGGGCAAGCCCATCGAGATGATGAGCTTCGACCACCAGAACAAGCCCGACCTGGCGGCCTCCAAGGCGCGCGAGTGGATCGACACCGATGGTCTGACGATGATCTTCAGCGGCACCAACTCGGGCACCGCGCTGGCGCTGGCCAAGGTATCGACCGAGAAGAAGCGCGTGATGGTCAACAACGGCGCTGGGACTTCCGCGCTGACCAACGAACAGTGCTCGCCCTACGCGGTGCACTACGCCTACGATACCGTGGCGCTGTCGCGCGGCTCCGCCGGTGCGGTGGTGGCCAATGGCGGCAAGAGCTGGTTCTTCCTGACGGCCGACTATGCATTCGGTCACGCCATGGAGGCCGATGCGGCCGCCGTGGTGAAGGAAAAGGGCGGCACGGTCGCGGGCACCGTGCGCCACCCGCTCAATGCGACCGATTTTTCTTCGTTCCTGCTGCAGGCGCAGAACTCCAAGGCGCAGGTGCTCGCTTTGGCGAATGCAGGTGGAGACACCATCAACGCCATCAAGGCAGCCAACGAATTCGGCATCTCCAAGACCATGAAGGTGGTGCCGCTGCTGGTGTTCTTCAGCGACATTCACAGCCTCGGCCTCAAGACCGCGCAGGGCATGCAGTTCGTGACTTCGTGGTACTGGGACATGAATCCCGAGGCCCGCGCGTTCGCCGACAAGTACATGGCCAAGCTTAAGAAGCGCCCGACGGAAATCCAGGCCGCGGACTATTCCGCGACGATGAATTACCTCAAGGCGGTGCAGGCGGCGGGCACCGTGGACGCCGACAAGGTCATGGAGACCTGGCGTGGCATGAAGATGAAGGACTTCTTCGCGACGGGCCACATTCGCCCCGATGGCTTGTACGAGCACGACATGTACCTGGTGCAGGTCAAGACACCTGCCGAATCCAAGGGCGCGTGGGATTACTACAAAATCGTCAAGCAGCTTCCAGGCGCCGAGGTCTTCACGACCAAGGCCGAAGGCAAGTGCCCGCTCTGGAAGTGAACCGCGCCTGATTCGTACCTGATTCCACTCACTACCTGTTCACCATTCCATGGAAATTTTCGGCATTTCGATGGCGGCCATGATGAGCCAGCTCCTCGTGGGGCTGGTCAATGGCTCGTTTTACGCCATCCTGAGTCTGGGCCTCGCCGTGATCTTCGGCCTGCTCAACGTGATCAATTTCGCCCACGGCGCGTTGTTCATGCTGGGCGCGATGGTCACCTGGATGGCGATGAACTATCTGGGCGTCAACTACTGGGTCATGCTGGTGGTGGCGCCTTTGGTGGTGGGTGTCTTCGGTGCGATTCTCGAGCGCCTCTTCCTGCGCTGGATCTACAAGCTCGATCACATCTACGGGCTGTTGCTCACACTGGGCCTGACGCTGCTGATCGAGGGGGTGTTCCGCTCGATCTATGGCGTCTCGGGTCTTGGGTATGACACACCCGACCTGCTGCAGGGCGCAACCAATCTCGGCTTCATGATGCTGCCGAACTATCGCGCCTGGGTGGTGCTCGCTTCCATCATCGTGTGCGTCGCCACGTGGTATGTGATCGAAAGAACCAAGCTCGGCGCGTATCTGCGCGCGGGCACCGAGAACCCGCGGCTGGTGGAGGCGTTCGGCATCAACGTGCCGGTCATGGTTACGCTCACCTTCGCCTTCGGCTCTGCGCTGGCGGCGTTTGCCGGCGTGCTGGCCGCGCCGGTCTATCAGGTGACGCCGCTCATGGGCCAGCACCTCATCATCCTCGTGTTCGCGGTGGTGGTGATCGGCGGCATGGGCTCCATCATGGGCTCCATCCTCACCGGTCTGGGGCTCGGAGTGATCGAGGGCTTCACCAAAGTGTTTTACCCCGAAGCTTCGTCAACGGTGGTTTTCATCATCATGGCCATCGTGCTGCTGGTGCGCCCGGCCGGGCTGTTCGGCAAGGAAAAGTGAGAACAGGGGCACGCGCAAATGAATATCAAGAAATTTACCCCTGTGGGCTATGGGCTGCTTTTGCTGGTCCTGATCGTGGCGCCTTTCTTCGGTGCCTACCCGGTGTTCGTGATGAAGCTGCTGTGCTTCGCGCTTTTCGCGGCCGCGTTCAACCTGCTGCTGGGCTATACCGGCCTGCTCTCGTTCGGCCATGCGGCGTTCCTGGGAGGCTCGGCCTACATCGCGGGTCACGCGGTGAAGGTCTGGGGCCTCACGCCCGAGCTCGGTCTGCTGGCGGGCACGCTGTGCGGTGCGCTGCTGGGCTGGATCATGGGCGCGCTCACGATCCGGCGTCAGGGCATCTACGCGACGATGATTACCCTGGCGTTGGCGCAGATGGTCTATTTCGCGGCCCTGCAATTGAAGTTCACCGGGGGTGAAGATGGCTTGCAGGGCGTGCCGCGCGGCAAACTGTTCGGCGTGCTCGATCTGGGCAACGATCTGACCATGTATTTCGTGGTGCTGGCGATCACGGCCGCGGCGTTCTGGCTCATCGTGCGCATCATCCATTCACCGTTCGGCCAGGTGCTCAAGGGCATCAAGGAAAATGAGCCGCGAGCCATTTCGCTGGGCTATGACACGGATCGCTTCAAGCTCGTCGCCTTCATCATCTCGGCGGCGCTCTCGGGTCTGGCCGGGTCGCTCAAGACGCTGGTGATGGGCTTCGCCTCGCTGTCCGACGTGCACTGGACCATGTCCGGCAACGTCGTTCTGATGGCGCTGGTGGGTGGCATGGGCACGCTGAGCGGCCCGCTGGTGGGCGCGATGGTGATCGAGCTGCTGGAAAACAAGATTGGCGACTTCGGCACCTGGCTCGCCGACCTGACCAGCGTGGCGTGGTTCAGCACCATAGGGGGCTCCGTCACCATAGTCACCGGCCTGATTTTCGTGATCTGCACGCTGGCGTTCCGCCGCGGCGTCATGGGCGAGCTGATCGCCTGGCTGCAGCGTCCGCGTGGCGGTGGGGGTGGTGGTACTTCGTGAATTTCCTGGCTTCTTCGTGGCCTCCCGCCAGAGCCGGAATGCAAGGCTCTGGCGGTTTTTTCACGGGGAGTGCGCATCACGGTGGCGGGATGCGCGCCGCGGGGGGCGTCGCTGCTGGCGCGGTGGGGCCCTATCGCAGCCGCAACGGCCTGGCGTAGCCTGTCATCTCGAGATAACCGCGTCCGATTTCCTCGCCGCCCGCATCGCGCAGCACGCTCAGACCTTCCCAGTAGATGGCGCCGGTGGAGGCGCCGCTGTCAAGCTCTTGGTCATCGAGCAGGGCGTGCACGCCGTAGCGTCCCGCGGGTGTATCGATCTGCCACTGGACGGGGTAGCGGGCGCCGCTGGCGGCGCTGGTCCACAGGCGCTGCGGCGTGAAGCGCACGTCGTCGGCGCCGAAGACCTGCGCGGGCGCGCTGGCCGAGGGCCTGAAAGAACCTCCGGCCCAAAGCGCGCTACCGTCCAGGCGGCGCAGCACGAAGGCGGTGAGCGCGCCGCCGTCGCGCAGATTCATGCCGATCCAGTCCCAGCCCACGGCGTCGGGGTGCATGAGGGCCTCGCTCCATTCGTGATCCATCCAGGCGCGGTTGTCCCACGGCTGGCCGGCCTGGAGCGGCATGCGCTTGTTGCCCAGCGTGACGTGGCCAGTGACGGCCAGTTGAGGCTGGCTCGTGTACCAGCTGGACTGAGCAGGCTCGGGTCCCTTGCGCGAGAGGCCGTGCTCGCCCTGCAGCAGCACCGGTTGGGTGCTCGTGGCCTGCAATTGCAGTGAAAAACCCTGCGCGGCCGCCTCGATGAGGTAGCGGCTGTGACCGGGCACGTGCGCGTTCTCGCGGGTAAGGGACCAATCCTGCAGGCGAATGGCCGTGTCCTCCTCGCTGGCCCGTGCCACGCCGAAACCTTCGCGGGCGATGCGTTGATCGTGCAGCAGGCGCCGGCCCCGCAGATCGGTGAGCGCCGCATGCGCGAAGAGCAGCTGTCGCGCGGCGAACGCGGAGTGCATGGTCGCGGCGATATCCACGCGCGAGCGAAAGAAGGTGATCTGGAAGCCCCAGAGCGCACCTTCGGCCTGCACCTGCCCGGTGAGGTACCACCACTCGGTGGCAAACGTCGGGTGGCTGCCATGGTCGCGCGGAAAGTGCAGCTTGTCGGTCGTGACGGGCCATGCCGCGCGCTGCATGCCGATGGCCGTCAGTGCCAGCAGCGCGTGGCGGCGGTGCATCAGGCAAGCTGCGCCTGGGCGGCGGTTTGCGCTTCGGCGCAATCGCCGATGTGCGCGGCCACCCACTGCGGGTCGTGGTAGCTGTGCAGGTAGCGTTCGCCCGCGTCGCACAGCAGCGAGAGGATGGAGCCGGTTTCGCCGCTCTTTTTCATTTCGTCAGCCAGGCGCAGCATGGCGGCGAAGTTGGTGCCGGTGGACGGGCCCACGCGCCGCCCGAGCAGGCGCGTGAGTTCGCGCATGCAGGCGATCGATTCAACGTCCGCCACCGCCTCCATGCGATCAATCAGGTGGCGGATGAAGCTGGGCTCCACGCGCGGGCGGCCGATGCCCTCGATGCGCGAGCCGGGCGCCGTGAGTGCGACATCGCCTGTGCGCCAGTAGTCGGCGAAGACCGAACCGGCCGGGTCGGCCACGCACAGGCGGGTGGCGTGGCGCTGGTAGTGCACGTAGCGGCCGATGGTGGCGCTGGTGCCGCCGGTGCCCGCGCCCACCACGATCCAGCGCGGCACCGGGTGGCGCTCGCGCTGCATCTGAATGAACATGCTCTCGGCGATATTGTTGTTGCCGCGCCAGTCGGTCGCGCGCTCGGCGTAGGTGAACTGATCCATGTAGTGGCCACCCGTCTCCCGCGCCAGGGCACGGGCCGCGTCGTACATCTCGGGGGCGCTTTCGACGAAGTGGCAGCGGCCCCCGTGGAATTCGATCAGCGCGATTTTTTCGGCCGAGGTGCTGCGCGGCATCACGGCGATGAAGGGCAGGCCGAGCAGCCGGGCGAAGTAGGCCTCGCTCACGGCGGTGGAGCCGCTGGAGGCTTCCACCACGGTCGAGCCCTCGTGGATCCAGCGGTTGCACAGCGCGTACAGGAACAGTGAACGCGCCAGGCGATGCTTGAGGCTGCCCGTGGGGTGGGTGGATTCGTCCTTCAGGTACAGGTCGATCCCGGCATCGGAAAACGCGGGCAGAGGCAGCGCGATGAGGTGCGTGTCGGCGCTGCGCTGGTAATCGGCTTCGATGCGGGCAATCGCTTGGTGCAGCCAGGGGTCGCGGTGGAGGGCGGCTTCGGGTTCGGTCATGGGAATCGATTGTGGATCAGCTACCAGTCTTCCTTGACGGCGAGCACCGCGTCGTGGCTGGCGGCCGAGCGCCCGGCGAGCAGCGCGGTGATGCCGCCCGCCAGGACCACGGCGCCGGCCAGCAGCCCCAGGCGCGGCCAGGGGATGGCCAGGTCCATGCTCCAGTGAAAGCTCTGCGGGTTGACCACGCGCACCAGCACCAGCGCCACGGCCAGGCCCAGCAGCGTGCCGACGACGGCGCCCACGGCCGTCCAGGCCACGCCTTCGCCCGCCACGACGGTGAGGATCTGCCGACGCGTGAGCCCCAGGTGCGTGAGCAGGCCGAACTCCTTGCGCCGCGCCAGCACCTGCGCCGAGAGGCTGGCAGCCACACCGAACATGCCGATGGCAATGGCCACCGCCTGCAGCCAGTAGGTCACCGCGAAGCTGCGGTCAAACAGCGCGAGCGAGCGCTGACGGATCACGTCGGTGCGGGTGAATTCCAGCGCGCCGGGGGCGGCGCCCTGCGCGCGAGCCAGCGTCATGATCGTCTCGCGCAGCGCGCCCAGGTCGGTGCCGGGCGCGGGCCACAGGGCCAGGTCGCTCGCTCGGGTGTCGCCCGTCAGGCCGATGAAATCCGAGCGCCTCATCGCGACGGCGCCCGTCTGACGGACGTAGTCGCGCCACACGCCAGCTATGAAAAAAGGTGCTGTCTGCGCTTGATTGGAAAGGTTTCCGGAGTGAAATGCCTTGGAGAGCGCGGGCCAGCCGTCTCCCGGGCGCACGCCGTGCAGGTCGAGCACGGCTTCGCTCACGTACAGCCCGATGTGTCCAGCCGGCACCGGCAGCGGCTCGCCGACCATGGGCAGGCTGCGTTCGGGGTGGTCTCCGAGGGGGCGCGCCAGGATGGCCAGCGCCGGCTGGGTGGCGCTGAGCTGCACGCTGCTGCTGCGCGAGGCCTGCAGCTTCGCGAGGCCGGGCAGCCGCCGGATATCGTTCACCAGCTCCTGCGTGAAGACGGCGCCGTCGTCGCCCTTGAGCTGGCCGCTTGCGCGAACGTACAGGGGAGCGGGCAGCATGGCGTCCAGCCAGTGCTGTACCGAGCTGCGAAAGCTCGCCACCATCACCGTGAGCGCGACCGCGAGGCTGAGCGCGGCCACCACGCCGCCAATGGTGGCTGCCGCCGCGCCGCGCGTGCGCAGGGCGCGTTCCATCGCCAGCATGGGCAAGGCCCGCTGCGCGACCAGGGGTCTTGCGGCACCGAGCAAGGCTTCCACGGGCCAGGGCAGTAGCGCGATGCCTCCGATCAGCAGCAGAGCCACCGACAGATAGGCCGCGATGGGGATGCCCAGCACTGGCGGCAGCAGCGCCAGCAGCGCGCTGGCGGCAAGCAGCACCACGCCGCTCAGCGCCAGCCGCGCGTTGCCGTGCATCAGGGCCATGCCCAGCCCCTTGAGCGCCTGCGCGGGCGCCAGCTCCCGGGCCTGCCGCGCGGGCCACCAGCCTCCGACCAGGGCGGCGGCCAGGCCCAGCAGCATATAGCCGAGCGCGGCGCCCCCGCTCCAATGCAGCCTCGATGTGGCCGAGAAATAGCCGCCCCCCAGGTCGCCCCCGGCCAGGCGCAGCGCGGCCCAGGCGAGCAGCGTGCCCAGCAGGACGCCGGCCACGGCGCCGATCAGGCCCAGCGTGCCGGCTTCGCCCAGCATGAGCATCAGGCGTTGGCTCGGCGTGGCGCCCAGCACGCCGAGCAGGGCAAATTGCGGCAGCCTGCGCGCCAGTGCCAGCGCCAGCACGGAGTAGACGAGGTAAGCGCCCGTGAACAGGGCCACGAGCGCGAGCGCCGTCAGGTTCACACGGTAGGCGCGCGAGAGTTGATCGGCCTGCGTGATGCTGTTGTGCGGCGTGGTTGACAGGAGTCGGGCGGCGGTGTCCGGATGCGCATCGAGCGCCTGTTCCAGTGCGGTTTTGTCCGCGCCGGGGCGCAGTCGCACGTCGATGCGCGTGAGCCAGCCATCGAGCCCCAGCAGGTCTTGCGCGGCGCCGATGTCCATCACGCCTACGGGCTGCCCGGTGGCCGGGACGCTGCCCGCCACCTGCACGGCGGTGCGTTTGAGCCCGATCTGCAGCTGCACCACCGCCGGACCATCCGCCAGATGCAGCGCCTTGCGTGCGCTGGCGTTCAGGAAGAGGGCGTCGGGCGCCAGCATGACCAGGCGCGCGCTGCCGGGCCAGGGGCGGGGCATGAGCGCGGGTGCGGTGGCGGGCAGCTGCAGCGCGTCGGCGCCCGTGAGATGCAGCGTCACCTCGTGGCCCGCCTCGGTGAAGGCCTGCACCGTGGCCTCCAGTACCGGATTGGCCTGCGCCACCAGCGGCTGGGCAGCCACCGCGGCGAAAAATCGCTGCGGCAGCAGTCCCTGGCGCGCGCGCAGCTGAACGTCGCTCTGGCCGCTGATGGCCTGGGTGGCCTGCGCGAATTCGGTCAGTGCGCTGGCGTTGATCAGGTGCACCGCCAGCCCCAGCGCCACCCCCAACATCACGGCCACGGCGGCCGCGAGGCTGCGCCAGGGGTGCTGGCGCAGGTCCTGCCAGGAGAAGGTGAAAAACAGCTCGCGCATGGTCTGCGATTGTCGGTGCAGCGGCAGCGCCGGGTGAGGTCTTGAAACCTGGCGCGCGGTGCACATGTACGAGGCAGCCGCACGAGGCGGCGCAATGCAACATGAGGAGTAAGACCATGAACTCGCTGATGACCCGTGGCAACCTGCTTGATGATTTTTTCCGTGACGTGGCCCCTGCCTTTTACGTGCGGCCGTTGCATGGCGACGCCCTGCCGCAGCCGTCGCAGATCCGTTTCGACGTGAAGGAGGATGACGCTGGCTACAGCGTGCAGGCCGAACTGCCGGGCGTGTCCAAGGAGGACATCCAGGTGTCGATCGACGGTGCGGTGGTGACGCTGCGCGCCGAGGTGCAGCAGCACGAAGAGAAGAAGGAGGGCGAGAAGGTGCTGCGCAGCGAGCGTTACTTCGGCTCGGTCGCGCGCAGCTTCCAGTTGCCGATGGAGGTCGACGCGGCCAAGGCCAAGGCCAGGTACGAGAACGGCGTGCTGACGCTGACGCTGCCCAAGAAGCTCGAAGGCAAGGCGCAACGCCTCGCGGTGGAATAAACGCCGCCCTGCCCGTCAACCGTGGCCCTGTCGCTGCCATGCGCCAGGGCCCGTTGTTTTTGCTGCTTGCCGTGCGTGCGGGTGAGACCCTGCCTCACCTGTGGACTGTGAGCGGCGTGATGGGAGCTTCCAGCCTGTCAGCCTCCACGGACCCCGGTTTTTGAAAGATGCAGCACACGGTCGGCGGAGGCGGTCACGCCGGCCGTGTGGCTTACCAACACCAGCGCCGCCTTGCATTCGCGTGTCTGTCGGGTCAGCAGGTCGAGGATGCGCGCCGCGGTGTCGGGATCGAGGTTGCCGGTGGGCTCATCCGCGAGCAGCAGCGGCGGGCGATGCACCAGCGCGCGGGCGATGGCCACGCGCTGCAGCTGGCCGCCGCTGAGCTGCTGCGGCAGCCGCCCGGCCAGGCCCGCGAGGCCGACGGCGGCGAGCATGCGCTGAACTTCGGCGTCATCGTGGCGCCCCAGCAGCATCAGCGGCAGCGCCACGTTCTGCGCCACGGTCAAATGGGGCAGCACATGAAACGCCTGGAACACGAAGCCGACGTGCGCGCGCCGCCAGAGGGCGCGCGCGGTGTCGTCCAGCGATGTGAGGTCGGTGCCATCGAACAGTACCTGGCCCGCGTCCCAGGTGTCGAGTGCCGCCAGGCAGTTCAGGAGCGTGGATTTGCCGACCCCCGACTCGCCCACGATGGCGACGAATTCGCCGCGCGCCACCTGCAGGCTGACGTTCTCGAAGACCGTCTGCGCCCCGTAGCGGCGCGCCAGCTGGCGGGTTTCGACCAAAGGGGTGTCGGCGCTCATGCGGCGAGCCGCTCCATGGTCGCGCGCAGCCATTGGGCGGTGGCATCGGGCGCGTCGGCGGCGATCACCTGGCGCCCGGGCATGGAGCGCAGCCAGGTGAGCTGGCGCCGGGCCAGCTGGCGCGTGGCGGCGGCGCCGCGCGCGGCCAGTTCGGCGATGGGGAATTCGCCCTCCAGCGCCTGCCAGCACTGGCGATAGCCCACGCAGCGCATGCTGGGCAGCTCGGGGCGCAAGTCGCCGCGGGCGCGCAGGGCGCGCACTTCATCCAGCAGGCCCTGCTCCAGCATCCGCTCGAAGCGGTGGGTGATGCGTGCATGCAGCCAGCCGCGATCCGATGGTTCCAAGGAAAAAACGGCTCCAGCGCTTGTGGGATAAGCGCCAGCAGCTCTCTTGCTGGTAGCAATCAAGTGGGACAGTGTGTGCCCGGTCAGCTGCCAGACCTCCAGCGCGCGCTGGATGCGCTGGCTGTCATTGGGTGCCAGACGCGCGGCCGTGGCTGGGTCGATGCGGGCCAGCTCCTCGTGCATCGCCGGCCAGCCGATGGCGCGGGCCTGCGCGTTCAGCTGCTCGCGCGTGGCGGGGTCGGCGGGCGGTAGCTGGGCCATGCCTTCGCTCAAGGCCCTGAGATACAGGAGGGTGCCGCCCACGAGCAATGGGAGCGCGCCGCGCGCCTGGATCTCGGCGATGAGCCGCGCGGCATCATGCGCGAATTCCGCGGCTGAATAGGGTTCGCCCGGATCGCGGATATCGATCAGGTGGTGCGGCGCGGCGGCGAGTTCGTCGGCGCTGGGCTTGGCCGTGCCGATATCCATGCCGCGATAGACCAGCGCCGAATCCATGCTGATGATTTCCACCGGCAGGCGCGGCGCCAGCGCGCGCACCAGTGCCAGGGCCGCCGCCGTCTTGCCGCTGGCCGTGGGGCCGGTGAGGGTCAGAACCGGCGGCGGCGTGCGGGATGGGGCTGGCGATGCGGTGCGCATGGGAGCGCGAGCGTAGCAGAGTGTTCGTGCGGATGAAAAAGGCCCGTGGCGCTTGCGCACCGCGGGCCGTGAGGCAGACCTTGGGTATCGAGAGAGGCGCTCAGAACCGGTGGCGCATACCGACCGCGAAGCTGTTGCCGCTGGGTTGCGCCGTGATGCGGTCGTTCATGTACATCGCGTACAGATCGGTGCGCTTGGAGAGGAAGTAGTCGTAGCCCAGGGTGAGGGTCTTGCGACTGGTATCGAGCGCCGTCACGTTGGTGCGCGCCCACGAGGCCAGCACGCTGCCGCCGCCCAGTGGGGCCGAGGCGCCCAGGTGCATGGTCTTGGCCTTGCCGGGGGCATTGTCGGCCTTGGCCTGACCGTAGCCGACATAGGGCTTGACGACCTTGAAGTCGTAGGCGGCCGTCAGCATCCAGTCGGTCTTGGTCGTGCCCAGCCAGGTACTGTTGCCGGGGTTGCTCAGCTGGTCACGCTCGTAAAAGCCGGTGACCGTGAGCGGACCGTGAAAGTACAGGAAGTTGGCGCCGATGTTGTGCTTGCCCGTGTCGCCCCCCAGCTGATATTGCAGCGTGGCCTTGAACCCGCCGATGTCGGGCGTGGTGTAGGCAATCTGGCTGTTCCAGCCGGTGTCCGACGGCGTCGTCGCCTGCCAGCCGCTGCCGTTGAACAGCGGCACGTTCATGTGCAGGATGAGCGGCGCGAAGGTGAACGAGTCGCCCAGCGGGTTGCCGATGACCGACGGCAGGAAGTTGGGCGCGAGCCAGCGGCCCAGCACCACCGAGCCGAAATTGCCCGAGAAGCCGATGTTGGCGTCGCGCGAGAAGAAGGTGTCCCCGGGGAAGCGCCCCTGCGAGCCATCGGTGAGCTTGAGGAACGAGGTCATCGCGACATTGACCTTGAGCCCGCCGCCGAGGTCTTCCGAGCCCTTGATGCCGACCCATGAGGTGGTCATGCCGCTGTTGCCCATGGTGGTGCGGCTGCTGGCGTCGCCCGCCATGCGCATGGAGCCCACGTACAGGTCGGCCAGGCCACTGAGTTGAACCGTGCTCTGGGCATGCGCCCCGAGCGTGCAGAGGGTGGTCGCGGCAAGGGTCAGCAGTGTTTTTCGCATGTCGTCTCCTGAGTGGCTTCGAGGTGAAAACCGGGGTGGCGCCATCACCTCGATTTTTTTGTGTGGGAAAAGTGTATACAAAAAATCCGGTGTTGCAAATGGGCTTGATGCATGAGGGGTATGCGCGAGAGACAGATCTCAATGGCCGTTGTCCTTGTTTTGCAGGCTGGCGGCAAGGCGCTGGGCGTATTGCGCGAGGGTGCTGGCCGCAGGGTCCTTGCGCGGCCAGGTGAAGCCGATGCCGTCGGCCTCGTGGCGCGGCACCACGTGCATGTGCAGGTGCCCCACGGTCTGCCCCGCCACGGCGCCGTTGGCCTGCAGCAACATCAGCCCCGCGGGTTCGAAGACCGCGCGCGCTGCGGCAGCTATCCGGTGCGCGGTGCGCATCATGGCGGCCGCTTCCTCGGGCGTGGCGTCCCACAGCGTTGCTGCGTGGCGGCGCGTGGCCACGAGCACGTGCCCCGGGTTGACCTGGCCCAGGTCCATGAAGGCGATGGTGTGCTCGTCCTCGAAGACCTTGGCGCTGGGGATTTCCCCGGCGATGAGGCGGCAGAAGATGCAGGAGCCTTGAGGCGAGGTATCGGTGAAATTGGGCATGGTCCTCTCGTGGGTGGTGGAGTGAGGGTCGATTGTCATCTTCCGGTGTGGTTCCTAGGGTTTTCCGCAACGGTCTTCAGGGTTGTACCCGAGCCTGCGGCGGCCCGTGGCTACCTATAGTGCAAAGGTGGTCGGCATGGGGCCGACGGCGCGCACGTGCCAATGACGATGGATCTGTTTGTTTTCAACGATTCGCCTGCCGGTTCGCGGGGTACTCATGGACGCCGTGGCGGATACCGCGACGCGTGATGCCGCGCCGCGGCATGCGTGGCTGCCGGGGCCCCTGGTGCGCGCCGTGGGGCTGCTCGTCCTGCTGGCGGTCATCGCCGCCGGCGGGGTGTCGACGTGGCTCGTGACGCGCGCCAGCGAGCCGCAGGTGCTGCAGCGCATCCTGGAGCAGGACGGCGGCGAGGTGGAAATGCTCGCGCGCATGCTCTCGAGCAAGATGGAGCTCAACATCAAGATGCTGGCGGCGCTGGCCGACGGGCTCTCGCCCGCGGTGATCGGCTCCAATGCGCGCCTGCGCGCCTGGCTGCTGCAGGACCGGCCGGTGGCGCGCCTCTTCGATACCGTGACGGTGCTGCGCGGCGAAGAGACCGCCGGCCTGCAGTTGCGGGGCGGGGAGGTTACGGCCGTCGACCAGGTGGAAGCTGCGGAGCAGGCGCTGTTGCACCGCGTCTGGCAGGAGCGCAAGCCCATGGTTTCGGGGGTGCTGGGCAGCAAGGCATCGCAGGCGCGCGTGGCTCTGGCGCTGCCGGTGCTGGGCAGCAGCGGCCAGACGGTGGCGGTGGTGGCCGCCACCTTGCGACTGCAGTCGCAGAACCTGCTGCCGCCCGCACTGGCGCTGCCCGAGCGCGAGAACACGCGCTTCATGGTGTTCACGCAGGAGGGCGTGATCCTCTCGCACCCCGACGCATCGCGTGTACTTGGACTGGTGCGCGACGAACCCGGGCTGTCGCGCATTTTTTCCGGCAGCGATGCGGCGCAGCTGCTGGCTCAGCCCGGGCGCACCGTGCTGCCCGATGGTTCTGTCGTCGGTTGGGCCGTGGCCGGGCTGCCGGGCTGGGTGGTGGCGCGGGTCAACCGTGCGCCCTCGCTGCTGCAGCCCCTGGTGGCGGCCGAGCAGCGGGTGTGGTGGCTGGCGGGCGCCGCCGTGGCCGCCGTGGCGCTGGCGGCCCTGCTGCTGCTGTGGTGGCTCATGCATCCGCTCTCGCTGCTGCGCCAGCGCGCACGCGACGTGCTGGAGGGCGAGCACCCCGCCAGCGTGCCCCGGCAGCCGCCCGATCTCCTGGGTGCGAGCGGGGAGGTCAACGACGTGGTGCGCGTGTTTGCGCGTCTGGTGCAGCTGCGCCGCCAGCAGCAGCATACGGCGCAGGCGCTGGAGCGCCAGCTGCAGGCCGTTCTGGAGCATGTGCCGCTGGCGATCGTGCTGACGCGCTTGCAGCGCATCGAGATCGCGAGCAGCCAAGCCTGTCGCATGTTCGGATACACCCCGGCGCAGCTGGTGGGGCGCGATTTTCTGCAACTGGTCTCTGGCTCCCCAGAGGGGGGCGAACTCGCCGAGCGCGTGCGCGTGGATTTCGCGGTGCATGGACGCTTTCACGGGGAGCTGCCCCTGATGCGGCGCGACGCAAGCACCTTGTGGGCCCAGGCGCAGGGCGAGCCCGTGCACGCGGGAGACCCTGCCGCCGGGGTCATCTGGGTCATCGAAGATGGCTCGGCCGAGCGCGAAGCGCGCCTGCAACAGGACTGGGAGCGCTGGCACGATGCCCTGACCTTCCTGCCCAACCGTGCCGCCCTCGTGCGTCGGCTGCAACTGCTGCCGTCCAGGCGCGTGGCGCGCGGCGCGCGCACGCTGGCCCACGAGCAGTCCGTCACGGGTGTGCTGATGCATGTGGATGTCGACCACTTCACGCTGATCAACGAGCTGGCCGGGCATGACGCGGGCGACGATGTGCTGCGCCATCTGGCGCGACTGCTCGAATCGCATGTGCGCCAGACAGGGTGGCTGGGACGCCTTGGGGGCGATGAGTTCGCGGTGGTGCTGCCGGGTTGCAGCATGGAACGCGGAGCCGAACTGGCGGAGAAGCTGCGTGCGGCCGTGGCGGCATGGGAGCCCACCTACCGGGGGCGCAGTTTCTCGCTCAGCCTGAGCATCGGGCTGGTGCTGCTCGCCACGGACGCCGGCCCGGCCGAAGCCCTGGCCGGTGCCGACATGGCCTGTTACGTGGCCAAACGGGCCGGGCGCAACCGGGCGCAGTGGGGGCAGGTGCCGCAGTCCGCCAGCGCGCAGTGAGCGGACGATGATTCATGGTTTTTTCGGGGCGGGAATGACGTCGATGTTGTGTGTATGCAAATTTTGTCTACACATATCGCATGCAATTTGCTGGCGCTATCTCCGGATAGCGGGTAAAGTGACGCAAACAAAGCAGCGTGGCTCATGCACATCGTGGCGCGGGTCGTTCCATCGCACTACAAAGAGACAAATCAGCATGCCGCCATTGCATGTTCCCCAAACGCCTGAGGTGATCGTGCCCCGATTGCAGCTCACGGGCATCACCAAGCGCTACCCCGGTGTCGTTGCCAACAGTGAAGTTTCGCTGACCGTGCAGCCCGGCGAAATCCACGCCGTGCTGGGCGAGAACGGCGCAGGCAAGAGCACCCTGATGAAGATCATCTACGGCGCGGTCAAGCCGGACGCGGGCGACATGCGCGTCGATGGCCACCTGGCGTTGGTGCGCAGCCCGCAGGCGGCGCGCCAGCTCGGCATCGCGATGGTGTTTCAGCATTTCAGCCTGTTCGAGACGCTTTCCGTGGCGGAGAACGTCTGGCTGGGCTTGGACAAGACGTTGTCGCTCGCGGAGGTGACGCGACGCGTGGCCGGCACAGCCGCCACCTACGGCCTGGAGGTGGACCCCGAGCGCCCGGTGCATACGCTAGGCGTGGGCGAGATGCAGCGCGTGGAGATCATCCGTGCCCTGCTGGCCGGTCCGCGTCTGCTGATTCTCGATGAACCGACTTCGGTGCTCACGCCGCAGGCGGTCGAAAAGCTCTTCGTCACGCTCAGGCGTCTGTCCCAGGAAGGATGCTCCATCCTCTACATCAGTCACAAGCTGCATGAAATTCGAGCGCTGTGCAGCGCCTGCACGGTGATGCGCGGCGGCAAGGTCACGGGCGTGTGCGATCCGCGCGAAGAAACCAATGCCTCGCTCTCGCGCCTGATGATAGGTGCCGAACCTCCACCGCTCGAGCACGTGCCGCGCGAGCCGGGTGCGCCGGTGCTGGTGGTGAATCAACTCAGCCTGCCGCGCGAATCACCCTTTGGGGTGGACCTGGAAAATCTCTCGCTGCAGGTCCGCGCGGGCGAGGTGGTGGGCATCGCTGGTGTCTCGGGCAACGGGCAGCGTGAACTGCTTTTTTCACTTTCTGGTGAGGACAGGCGTGCGCTGCCAGCATCCGTTTCGATAGCGGGCCAGCCGGTCGGACGCATGGCGCCCTTCGGGCGGCGCGCACTCGGGCTGCATTTCGTACCCGAGGAACGCCTGGGGCGCGGCGCCGTGCCCGAGATGAGCCTGGCGCACAACCTGCTGCTCACGCGCAAGGAGGCCGTGGGCCGCCTGGGCTGGCTGCGCATGAGAGTGCTGCGCACGCAGGCGGCGGGCATCATCGAGCGCTTCAAGGTCAAGGCCGCGGGCACGCACGCAGCCGCTCGCTCGCTTTCCGGCGGCAACCTGCAGAAGTACATCATGGGCCGCGAGATCGATGCCAGGCCCCGGTTGCTCGTCGTCTCCCAGCCCACGTGGGGGGTGGACGTGGGCGCGGCCGCGCAGATCCGCGGCGAAATTCTGGCGTTGCGCGATGCGGGTTGCGCGGTGCTGGTGGTCAGCGAGGAGTTGGACGAATTGTTTGAAATCTGCGATCGGCTTCATGTCATTGCCAAGGGGCAGCTTTCGCCCAGCCTGCCGCGCGCCGAGGCGACGGTGGCGCAAATCGGCCTGTGGATGAGCGGCCTGTGGCCGGGCGCGGACAACGCGGCGGCGCGGCAGGAGGTGGTCCGTGCTGCGGCTTGAACTGCGCCCCACGCCTTCGCGTACCTGGGCCTGGGCCTCGCCGGTGCTGGCGCTGGTGATCACCGTGGCGCTGGGCGCGCTGCTGTTTTCGCTGCTCGGCAAGGACCCCGTCAAGGGCCTGCTTATCTTCTTCTGGGAGCCGATCAAGTCCTCCTACGCCCTGGGCGAGCTGGGCGTGAAGGCCACGCCGCTGCTGCTGATCGCGCTGGGCCTGGCGGTGTGCTTTCGCTCCAACATCTGGAACATCGGCGCCGAGGGGCAGTACGTGATCGGCGCGATCTTCGCCGGTGGCATGGCGCTCATGGCGGGCAAGGAGACCGGACGCTGGATCGTGCTGGCCGTGCTGATCGCGGGCGCGGTGGGCGGCATGCTCTGGGCGGCCATCGTCGCCTTCCTGCGCGATCGTTTCAATGCCGGTGAGATCCTGGTCAGCCTGATGCTGGTTTACGTGGCCATCCAGGTGCTCAACTACCTCGTCTTCGGGCCGTGGAAAGACCCCATGGGCTACAACTTTCCGCAGACGCGCACCTTCGAGGCGGTGGCGCGCATCCCCAAGCTGATGGCAGGCTCGCGCGTGAACATCGGTGCGCTGATCGCGCTGGCGGGCGCGGCGCTGCTGTGGCTGTACCTTTTTCGTACCCGCGCGGGCTATGCGCTGCAGGTGGGCGGCGTGGCGCCGGCGGCGGCACGCTACGCCGGGTTTTCCTCGCGCAGCGCGCTGTGGACGGCACTGCTCATGTCCGGAGCCACGGCGGGCCTGGCGGGGGCGCTGGAGGTGGCGGGACCGGTCGGGCAGCTCACGCCCTATGTGCCCGTGGGCTACGGTTTCGCGGCCATCATCGTGGCCTTCGTCGGACGATTGCACCCGCTGGGCATGGTGCTGGCGGCCATTTTGATGAGCATGTTCTACATCGGCGGTGAACTCGCGCAGTCCCGCCTGGGTCTGCCCAAATCGCTCACGGACGTGTTCCAGGGGCTGCTGCTGTTTTCGCTGATGGCGTGTGACACGCTGGTGAACTACCGCATCCGGCGCATCAGTGTTCTGAAGGGGGTGAGGTGATGGACGCTTACCCTCTGCTTTTCGCCTCCACGCTGACGGCGGGGACGGTGCTGGCGCTGGCGGCGCTGGGCCTCCTGATCAACGAAAAAGCCGGCGTGGTGAACCTCGGCGCCGAGGGCATGATGCTGTGCGCCGCCATCGCGGGCTTCGCCACCGTGGTGCATACCGGCAGCGACACGCTGGGCTTTCTCGCCGGCATGGCGGCGGGCGCGGTGCTGGCGGCGGCCTTCGGTTGGCTCGTGATCTGGCTCAACGCCAACCAGTACGCCACGGGCCTGGCGCTCACCCTGTTCGGCGCGGGCTTTTCGGCCTTCGTGGGTATCGGCTACGTGCAGGCCCGCATGCCCGAGCGCCCGCGCTTCAGCTGGCTGGGGCTGGGCGACGTGCCCGTCATCGGCCCAGCGCTCATGCGCCAGCACCCGCTGGTGTATTTCGGCATTGCGTTCACGCTCGTCTTGATCTGGGTGCTGTACCGCACGCGCGTCGGCCTGGTGTTGCGCGCCGTGGGCGAATCGCCCGAATCGGCGCATGCGCTCGGTTACCCGGTGCGCCGCATCCGCATGGCGGCCGTCGTCATCGGCGGAGCGCTGTGTGGGCTGGCGGGGGCGTTCCTGTCCATCATCTACACGCCGCTGTGGGTGGAAGGCATGGTGGCGGGCAAGGGCTGGATCGCGCTGGCGCTCACCACCTTCGGCACCTGGCGGCCGGCGCGCGTGCTGCTGGGGGCGTATCTGTTCGGCGGTGTCACCATGCTGCAGTTCTACCTGCAGAGCCAGGGCTCGCACGTCCCGAGCCAGTTGCTCACGGCCATGCCCTACCTGGCCACCGTCGTTGTATTGGCGCTGATCTCGCGCAACCCCGCGTGGATTCGTGTCAATATGCCCGCTTCACTCGGCAAGCCGTTTTACCCGGGCTCCTGATTTTTTCCACCTTGCCCCATTTTTCCTGGAGGACTTTTCTGATGACCGACATGAACAAACGCACCGCCTTGCGCCTGGCCATGGTGTCTGCCGCGGCGCTCACGATGGCAGCCTGCGGGCAGAAGGAGGAGCCGGCCCCGGCGCCTGCACCAGCTCCCGCTGCGGCTCCTGCCGCTGCCCCGGCACCGGCGCCCGCCGAGCCGCTGAAGGCGGCCTGGATCTATGTCGGCCCGGTGGGAGACGGTGGCTGGAGCTATGCGCACGACAACGGCCGCAAGGCGGTCGAGAAGGACTTCGCCGGCAAGGTGGTCACGAGCTTCGTCGAAAACGTGCCCGAGGGCGCCGACACCGAACGTGTGGCGCGTGACCTGGTGGCGCAGGGCAACAAGCTCATCTTCGGCACCAGCTTCGGCTTCATGGAACCCATGCTGAAGGTGGCGGCCGACAACCCCGGCGTGAAGTTCGAGCACGCCACCGGCTACAAGACCGCGCCCAACATGCGCACTTACGACAGCCGCACCTATGAGGGCGCGTTCATGGCCGGCGTGATCGCCGGCGCCATGACCAAGGCCAATGTGCTGGGCGTGGTCGGCACGGTGCCGATTCCGGAGGTGGTGCGCAACATCAACAGTTTCACGCTGGGCGCGCAGGTCACCAACCCCAAGATCAAGACCATGGTGGTCTGGATCAACGAGTGGCACAACCCGCCCAAGGAAACCGAGGCCGCCACCTCGCTGATCAACGGCGGCGCCGACGTGCTGTTCCAGAACACCGATTCGCCCGCCGTGCTCAAGACGGCCGAGTCCATGGGCAAGCGTGCCTTTGGCTGGGATTCGGACATGACCGCCTATGGCCCCAAAGCCCACTTGGCGTCGGCCATCATCAACTGGGAGCCCTACTACAAGAAGGCCGTAGGTGAGGCGTTGGACGGCACCTGGAAGACCGGCCCCAACCAGTGGTGGGGCGTGAAGGAGGGCGCGATCGACCTCGTCTCCATCGCCGACGATGTGCCCGCCGAGGCCAAGGCCAAGCTCGCCGAACTCAAGGCGGGCCTGAAGGACGGCAGCTACCACATCTGGAAGGGGCCGATTTCCGACAACACCGGCAAGGAAGTGCTCGCGGCCGACAAGGTGGCCGATGACGACTTCCTGCGCGGCATCAACTTCTTCGTCAAGGGTGTGGAAGGCAAGGTGCCGGGCACGGACGGCAAGTAAGCGGGGCTCCCCTTGCCTCGCAAGGCCGCCGTGGGCGGCCTTTTTTGCGCTTTGCATGCTGCTTGCATTCCAGCAAGATCCGTGCTTCGATGTGCATGACGTGCCGACAGGAGCGGGCACAATGGGGCGGACGAGCGGGTACCGTGGTACCAGGGCCAGCGAGGCAGCGAAGCCGCTTGTGCCGCCGCTTGCCGGGACAGGCTCGGCCGCTGGCCATCCCTGGCGACGACCGAATCGGAGGTGGACGATGGTCAAGCGCAAGCTCATGGGAGGAGTGTTGGCCGCCTGCGGCCTGTGGATGGGCGCGCCCGGTGTGGCGGCGCCCGCGGCGCCAGCTGCAAGCCCCTGGGTGCTGTCGGCCGATGGCACCTTGGTGATCGATACACGCTCGCATCTGGCCTGGGACCGCTGTGTGGCCGGCATGCTGTGGAACGGCGGCACCTGCACGGGCCGTGCGCGGCTGCTCACGTTTGTCCAGGCCCGGGCCCTGGCCGATGAGCGCTGGAAGGCGAGCGGCGTGCGCTGGCGCCTGCCGCGCGTGCCCGAACTGCGCCGCCTGGTCAACCGCGGCGCCAGCCCGCCCGCCGTCGACGCGGCCCTGTTTCCGGGCGCGCCCGCCGACTGGCACTGGACGAGCACTCGCAGCGTCAACACCGCGGCGGTCAACCCGTATGCCTATGGCAACGCGATGGGCGGCGGCAAGGGCGGTGATGTCCTCCACGCGCGGCAGGCCTGGGCGGTGGACATGGGCTCGGGAGAAGGGCGGGGGGACATGAACCGCGCCACGCCGTTTTACGTGCGTCTCGTGCGGCCGGCGCCCAAACCGTAGTACAAACGGCGCCCGATGGTGGCGTCTCATTCCCTGCTTCGCGGCCTGCCTGCGCTCGTGGCGCCGCACACGCGTGTGCTCATACTCGGCAGCTTTCCCGGCGTGGCGTCGCTGCGTGCGCAGCAGTACTACGGGCATCCGCAGAACCAGTTCTGGCGCCTGCTGGCCGCGCTCTGGCCACAGGACGCGATGCCCGGCCCCGAGGACTATGCCGGACGCTGCGCCTGGGTGCTCGCGCGCGGGCTCGGCGTCTGGGACGTGTACATGGCCTGCGAGCGCGAGGGGAGCCTGGATGCCAGCATCCGCCATGCCCAGCTCAACGATTTCGCCGGGCTGCACGCCCGCCTGCCTCGGCTGGTGGCGATCGCTCACAATGGGGGCGAGAGCCATGCCCGCGCGCGCCTGGTGCGCGAGCGCATGGGGCTGGCCGAGGATGCCTCCGTCGTCTCGCTGCGCCTGCCTTCGACCAGCCCGGCCAATGCCTCATGGAGCTTCGCGCGCAAGTGCGAGGCGTGGCGCGAGGCGTTTACCACTTCTGGATTGCTTTGATGCCCCCCAAGCCCGCTCGTGAACTGCCCGAAGTCAGCATCTCCGACGATGGCGTGCTGCGCCATCTGCACCTGGGCACGCCCTGGATCCAGGGCTCCATGCTCGTGGATGCCCCCTTCGACATTGCCCTCGAATATGTGCAACGCATGATGGCGTGGCTGCTTTTCGTGGAGTCGGACAGCGTGGCCGGGCGTCATGCCATGCAATTGGGGCTGGGAGCCGGGGCGATCACCAAGTTCTGCCACAAGAAGCTGCGCATGCATACCACGGCGGTGGAACTGAACCCGCAGGTGGTCAACGTCTGCCGCGCCTGGTTCAAGCTGCCGCCCGAGGGGCCGCGGCTCGCCGTGGTGCTCGGCGATGCAGGCCAGGAGATCCGCAAGCCGCAGTATCTGGGCACGATCGATGCACTGGCCGTGGACATGTACGACGACGATGCCGCCGCGCCGGTGCTGGACAGCGTGGCGTTCTACGCCGACTGCCGTGCCCTGCTTACGGACGAAGGCTGCATGACGGTGAATCTGTTTGGCCGCACCAGCCACTACGAGCAGAGCCTGGCGCGCATCAGCGAGGCCTTTGGCGCCGACGCCGTCTGGGCGTTCAAGCCCACGCGCGAGGGCAATGCCATCGTGCTCGCGCAGCGCACGCCTTCGCGTCCCAGCAGGGCCCTGCTGCTGCGGCGTGCCGAGGCGGTGGAGGCGCGCTGGGGCCTGCCGGCGCGCAAGTGGCTGCGCAGCTTCAAGCCCGTTGCCTGATTTTTGCTGCACCATTGCGTCATGAACCCCACACCTACGGCCGCGCGCGCCCCGCATTCCCATGCTGCCCATCGCGGGCCGTTGCAGTGGCGCCAGATCGTCGATTGGTTGCGCGAGGATGGCGTGATTTCCAGCGCGCAGGCCGAACGCACGATCGAGCGCTGTTCGCGTGCCGAAAGCAGCCAGCATCCGCTGGTGCGCCTGGCCGGTGTCTCCATGGTGCGCGAAGGCGATGGCAAGGTGCTCGATCTGGACCTGCTCACCGAGACGATCGCCCCGCGCTGCGCCCTGCCGTTTCTGCGCATCGATCCGCTCAAGGTCGATGCCGGGCGCGTCGCCGAAGCCATGAGCGCGAGCTACGCCGAGCGCCACAAGATCCTCCCCGTGCAGGTCTCGGGCAGTGAAATCGTCGTGGCCACGGCCGAGCCTTTCGTCGCCGACTGGGTGGGTGAAATCGAGCGCCAGACCAAGCGCAGCGTGCGCCGCGTGCTCTCGAATCCAGAAGATATCAAGCGCTATACGGCCGAGTTCTATGCGCTGGCCAAATCCGTGCGCGCCGTGCAAAAGAGCGGCGGCAGCGCCGGGGGCAGCAGCTTTGAGCAACTGGTGGAGCTGGGCCGCGCTAACCGCCAGCTCGATGCCAACGACCAGGGCGTGGTGCGCGTCGTCGACTGGCTCTGGCAGTACGCGTTCGACCAGCGCGCGAGCGACATCCACATGGAGCCACGGCGCGAGCAGGGCGTGATCCGTTTTCGCATCGACGGCGTGCTGCATACGGTCTACCAGATTCCGATCGGTGTGCTCAATGCCATGGTGGCGCGCATCAAGCTGCTCGGGCGCATGGACGTGGTGGAAAAGCGCCGCCCGCAGGACGGGCGCATCAAGACGCGCAATCCCGGAGGTGACGAGGTGGAAATGCGCCTGTCGACGCTGCCCACGGCGTTCGGCGAGAAGATGGTGATGCGCATCTTCGACCCGGACAACACCGTCAAGGATCTGAGCGCGCTGGGCTTTGCGCCGCACGACGCCGAACGCTGGGAGCAGCTCGTCGCGCGACCGCACGGCGTGATCCTCGTGACCGGACCCACGGGCTCGGGCAAGACCACCACGCTGTACTCCACGCTCAAGCGCGTGGCCACCGACGAGGTGAACGTGAGCACGGTGGAAGACCCGATCGAGATGATCGAGGCGAGCTTCAACCAGACACAGGTGCAGCCGCAGATCGACTTCACCTTTGCCGAAGGCCTGCGCGCCCTCATGCGCCAGGACCCGGACATCATCATGGTGGGCGAGATCCGCGACCTGGAAACCGCCGAAATGGCGATCCAGGCCGCGCTCACCGGCCACCTCGTGTTCTCCACGCTGCACACCAACGATGCGCCCAGCGCGATCACGCGGCTCATGGAACTGGGCGTGCCCTACTATCTGATCAATGCGACGCTCCTTGGCGTGCTGGCGCAGCGGCTGGTGCGCACGCTGTGCTCCAATTGCCGCCAGCGGGACCGGGAGGCCGATCCGGCGGAGATCGCCGGGCTCATCAAACCGTGGAAGCTCTCCGGCGGCTACCGGGCCTACCGCCCCGTGGGCTGCGTGGAGTGCCGCATGACGGGCTTTCGCGGCCGCATGGGCTTGTACGAGTTGCTCACCGTCACCGAGGGGCTGCGCGAGAAGATTTCGCAGAGCCCTTCCATCGACGCGCTGCGCCGCCAAGCGGTCAGCGATGGCATGCGCCAGCTGCGCCTGGCCGGGGCGCTGCGTGCCGCCGAAGGCCTGACGACGATCGATGAGGTCGTGGCCTCGACGCCGCCGCTGCAGTAGCGGGCGGGCGCAGCGGCCGTGGCGCATGGCTGCACCGATAATTCGCGCCGTCTTTCATGACGGTGGAGCGCGCACGTGAAGATCAAGAACGAAAAGGATTTCTTCGCCGGACTGCTGTTTCTGGTGTTGGGCACGGGCTACGCCTGGGGCGCCACCGGCTATGCGCTGGGTTCGGCCGCGCGCATGGGCCCGGGCTATTTCCCGCTGCTTGTGGGCGTGCTGCTGGCGGTGATCGGCGTGTTCGTGATGTTCAAGGCCCTGGTCATCGAGACCGAGGGCGGCGCGCCCATCGGTGCCTGGGCGTGGCGGCCGCTGGTGTTCATTCTGGGCGGCAACGTGCTCTTCGGCTTGCTGCTCGTCGGCCTGCCGGCCTGGCATCTGCCGGGCATGGGGCTGATCGTGGCCATCTACGCCCTGGTGCTCGTCGCGGGCATGGCGAGCCGCGCGTTCCGCGTTCGGGATGCGCTGCTGCTGGCCACGGTGCTGGCCGCGGGCTGCTACATGGTCTTCGTCCGGGCGCTGAACATGACGCTGCCGGTCTGGCCGAGCTTCGTCGCCGGTTGACGACGCGGAGCACCACGGCATGGATCTGCTCAATCACCTGATTCTCGGTTTCGGCGTGGCCTTCACGTGGCAGAACCTCGCGTACTGCTTCGTCGGCTGTTTTTTGGGCACGCTCATCGGCGTGTTGCCGGGCATAGGGCCACTGGCCACCATCGCCATGCTGCTGCCGGTCACCTATGCGCTGCCGCCGGTGTCCGCGCTCATCATGCTGGCGGGCATCTATTACGGCGCGCAGTATGGCGGCTCCACCACGGCCATCCTGGTGAACCTGCCGGGCGAGGTGTCGTCGGTGGTCACGACGATCGATGGCTACCAGATGGCGCGTCGGGGCCGGGCCGGCCCGGCGCTGGCGTCGGCGGCCATCGGTTCGTTCATCGCAGGTTGCGTGGGCACGGTGGTGCTCGCGGCGTTCGCTCCGCCGCTCACGGAGCTGGCGTTCAAGTTCGGCCCGGCCGAGTATTTCTCGCTCATGGTGCTGGGCCTGATCGGCGCCGTCGTGCTCGCCTCGGGGTCGCTGCTGAAAGCCATCGGGATGATCGTGCTCGGCCTCATGCTCGGACTCGTGGGCACGGACGTGAATTCCGGCGTGGTGCGCTTCGCGTTCGATATCCCCGATCTGACGGACGGGATCGATTTCGTGCCGATCGCCATGGGCATCTTCGGCTATGGCGAGATCATCGCCAACCTTTCGCGTCCCGACGAGCATCGCGAGGTGTTCACCTCCAAGGTGTCCGGCCTGATGCCGACGGCCGAGGATTTCAGGCGCATGCTGCCGGCCGTGCTGCGTGGCACGGCCCTCGGGTCGGTGCTCGGCATCCTGCCGGGCGGCGGCGCCGTGCTGTCGTCGTTTGCCTCTTACACGCTGGAGAAGAAGAGCCGATTGCGCGAGGGCGAGCTGCCGTTCGGCCAGGGCAACATTCGCGGCGTGGCGGGGCCGGAGTCGGCCAACAACGCGGGCGCGCAGACCTCGTTCATCCCCATGCTCACGCTGGGCATCCCGCCCAACCCGGTGATGGCGTTGATGATTGGTGCGATGACCATCCACAACATCCAGCCCGGCCCGCAGGTGATGAGCGGCAACCCCGAGCTGTTCTGGGGGCTGGTGGCCTCGATGTGGATCGGCAACCTGATGCTGGTGGTGCTGAACTTGCCGCTCGTGGGCATCTGGATCAAGCTGCTCACGGTGCCCTACCGCTGGCTCTTTCCATCCATCGTGCTGTTTTGCGCGCTGGGCGTCTACAGCAACAACAACAACCAGTTCGACATTTGGACGGTGGCCATCTTCGGCTTCGTCGGCTACCTGTTTCACAAACTGGAGCTGGAGGCCGCGCCGCTGCTGCTGGGACTGATTCTCGGGCCGATGATGGAAGAGAACCTGCGCCGCGCGTTGCTGCTTTCGCGCGGCGATTGGGGGGTGCTGTTCACGCGCCCGCTGTCCGCCGGACTGTTGATCGCGGCGGCGCTGATGGTGCTCGTCGTGCTGCTGCCGGCGGTGAGCAAGAAGCGCCAGGAGGCGTTTGTCGACGAGTAGCCGCGGCCTGCCGACCAGGCACATACTCCAAGGAAATTCATGCAAGCTTTGACCACGGCGCCATCGCATCCCCAGCGTGCGCTGCTGCACAACGAAATCCACGCGCGCCCGCCGGAAGCCGTCACGGCGCCCCTGGCCATCGGCCACATCGTCATGTGGGCGGATGCCGGCGAGCGCGAGGCCAGCCGCGCGCATCTGGCGTCTTTGCTCGGGCAGTACCCGCGCGGGGCGGTGCCTGATGCGCTGGCCACGCATTGGCGTGCCGACCTCGGCGCCTTTCGCGTGCGATGGGAGTTGCATACCGAGTTTGTCGCCTGGACGTTTGCGGCGCCGCTGGATGCCACCGGCTTTGGCCAGGCGGAACCGGCCAGCGCGCTCACGGCCGTGCCCGCCGACTGGCTGGCGGGTCTGCCGGGGCGGTGCCTGTGCCAGCTCGACCTCTGGGTACTGGACATGCGCTCTTTCGGCGATGGCGAGCTCATGCCCCGGATACTGCAAGAGGGCACGCTGGTGGCGTCTTCGGTGGCTGGCGGCCACGCCGAAGTCTTTACCGATTTCGCGCTGCGCGCCGATGGCCACTCGCGCATGGTGCTGGTGGCTGGCGGTTTGAGCGCGAGGCGGCTGGGCCGCACGGTGCAGCGCCTGCTGGAGATGGAGACCTACCGCATGACGGCGCTGCTGGCGCTGCCCGTGGCGCGCGATGCGGCCGCGGCGCTGGCGCGCGCCGAGCGCGATCTGGCCGATCTGGCCGAAGCCATTCGCGGTGCCGAGCGCGATGACGAGCCCCGGCTGCTCGATCGCCTCACGCGTCTGGCGGGGCAGGTGGAGAGTCTGTACGCCGGCACGCACGCGCGGTTTTCCGCCAGCAGCGCCTACTTCGATCTGGTGAGCCAGCGCATCCGCGAGCTGGGCGAGAGCCCCCTGGCGGGCATGCAGACCCTGGGCGAGTTCATGGAGCGGCGCCTGAGCCCGGCGCGCAGCACCTGCGAGTGGGCGGTGCGCCGTCAGAATGCGCTGTCCGAGCGGGTCTCGCGCACCAGCAGCCTGCTGCGCACGCGCGTGGAGATCGCGCAGCAGCACAGCAGCCAGCAGCTGCTCACCACGATGAACCAGCGCCAGGACATGCAGCTGCGCCTGCAGGCCACGGTGGAGGGCCTGTCGGTGGCGGCCATCACGTACTACGTGGTCGGGTTGATCAGCCATCTCGCCAAGGGCGCGCAGGCGCTGGGCTGGCCGTGGTCACCGGAGGTAACGGCGGCGTCGGCCATTCCGCTGGTGGCGCTCGGTGTCTGGTGGTCGCTCCGGCGCATGCACCATCGCGTCTTCAAGAGCATGCATTGAAAATGCCTGAAACCCATGCGGAGCAATCGGGAAAAGATCCTCGAAGCGTAGCCAACGGACTGATGCTGGCGGGTCTGGGCGCGGTGGCCTTCAGCGGCAAGGCGGTGATCGTCAAGCTCGCGTACCGCTACGGCGTGGATGCGGTGACCTTGCTGATGTACCGCATGCTGTTCGCCTTGCCCATTTTCCTCGTGATGGCCTGGTGGGCCAGTCGCGGCCAGCCGCGCCTGTCGGCGCGCGACTGGCGCGGCATCGTCGGCTTGGGCGTCTGCGGCTACTACCTCGCCAGCTTCCTGGATTTCGCGGGGCTGGCCTACATCACGGCGGGTCTGGAGCGCCTGATCCTGTACCTGAACCCGACCCTCGTGATGCTGCTGGGCTGGATGTTCTACGGCGAGCGCATGAACCGGCGCCATCTCGGAGCCATGCTGCTCAGTTACTGTGGCGTGGTGCTGGTGTTCGGCGTGGAGGCCTTGGGCCATGGCGCACCAAGCGGCCATACGGCCTGGGGCGTGCTGCTGGTGTTCGGCAGCGCGGTGAGCTATGCGCTGTACCTTGTCTACAGCGGGGCAATGGTGCGTCGTGTCGGGCCGCTGCGCCTGGTGGGTCTGGCCACGAGCGTGGCCTGCGTCTGCTGCGTGGCGCAGTTCGCCCTGCTCAGGCCGCTGTCGGCCGCCGTGGTGGCGCCCGAGGTGATCTGGCTGTCCATCCTGAACGCCACCGTCTGCACGGCCGCGCCCGTGCTCATGGTGATGCTGGCGATCGAGCGCATCGGAGCGGCCATGACGGCCCAGACCGGGATGATCGGGCCGCTGTCCACCATCGTGCTGGCCGCTTGGCTGCTGGGGGAGGCGATCACGGTGTCCATGGTGGCGGGGACGGCGCTGGTGCTGGCTGGCATCTATCTGTTCACGCGGGCAGGAAGGCGTGGCTGACGTCATTTCAACAAGGGAAAACCCGTGCGAAACAGGCGCAGGCAGAGGTTTTTCCCGTGCCACAATCGCGCCCGCTGACTTGCCTGGATGCATGCCGGGCCGGTTGTTTGTGAAACGCGTGTTCAGGTGTGGCGTCCGCTGCCGCCCATAAGGTGGCAGCTCGGGCGCCGCAGCACGGTCTGCCAGTGCCCTGTTGCCCCACTCTCGGGCAAGGGGGTGCGCCTCAGGCTGCCGCGCGCAAGCCGCACCCCGCGCGGCCTGCGCGCTGACGCACTACCAGGGAAGGACTGCTTTTATGGATATCCTGCTGCAGCAGATCATCAATGGTCTGGTTCTCGGCAGCATGTACGCCCTCATCGCGCTGGGCTACACCATGGTCTACGGCATCATCCAGCTGATCAACTTCGCCCACGGCGAGGTGCTGATGTTCGGTGCGCTCATCAGTTGGTCCTGCGTGGGGTACATGCAGGCGAACATGAGCTACCTTCCGGGATGGGCCATGCTGCTGATTTCGATGGTCATCGCCTGCATTCTCGCGGCCGTCCTGAACTACTGGATAGAGAAGATCGCCTACAAGCGCCTGCGCAACAGCCCGCGACTAGCGCCGCTGATCACGGCCATCGGCATGTCGCTGTTCCTGCAGACGGTGGCGATGATGATCTGGAAGCCCACCTACAAGCCCTATCCCGTGCTGCTGCCGGTGGAGCCGCACCTGATCGGCGGCGCCGTCATCACGACCATGCAGATTCTCATTCTGGGGATCACGGTCGTATCGCTGGCGGCGATGGTGTACCTCGTGAGCTACACGCGCCTGGGGCGCGCGATGCGCGCGACGGCCGAGAGCCCCAACGTGGCGGCGCTCATGGGAGTCAAACCCGACTTCGTGATTTCCGCCACCTTCGTGATCGGCGCCGTGCTGGCGGCGATCGCCGGGGTGATGTGGGCGGCCAACTACGGCACGGCGTTTCACACCATGGGCTTCCTGCCGGGTCTGAAGGCCTTCACGGCGGCGGTGTTCGGCGGCATCGGCAACCTGCCCGGCGCCGTGGTCGGCGGCTTGCTGCTGGGCCTGATTGAGGCGATCGGCTCGGGGTACATCGGTGACCTGACGGGCGGCGTGCTGGGTAGCCAGTACACGGACATCTTTGCCTTCATCGTGCTCATCATCATCCTGACGCTGCGCCCCTCGGGCCTGCTCGGTGAGCGTGTGGCCGATCGCGCCTGAGGAGGGTGACATGAACAAGAACATGACCAAGAAGCTGGCGTGGGCCGTCGGGCTCATCGTGCTGCCGCTCGTCCTGCAGCAGTTCGGCAACGCCTGGGTGCGTATCGCCGACCTGACGCTGCTCTACATCATGCTGGCGCTGGGCCTGAACATCGTGGTGGGCTACGCCGGCCTGCTCGACCTGGGTTACGTCGCGTTCTATGCGGTGGGCGCGTTCGGCTACGCGTTGCTCGCATCCCCGCACCTGACGGAGAACTTCCCGGCGATCGCCGCCATGTTTCCGCAAGGCCTGCACATTTCGGTGTGGTGGGCCATACCGCTCTCGCTGCTGCTGGCGGCCTGCACGGGCGTGCTGCTGGGCATCCCGGTGCTCAAACTGCGCGGCGACTACCTGGCCATCGTGACGCTGGGTTTCGGCGAGATCATCCGCATCTTCATGAACAACCTGGACCAGCCGGTCAACATCACGAATGGCCCCAAGGGGATCGCGAACGTGGATCCGGTGCACATGTTCGGTGTGAATTTCGCCAAGCCCCACACGCTCTTCGGCTTCGAGATTCCCTCGGTCACGCTGTATTTCTACCTGTTCATCGTGCTGGTGCTGCTGACGGTGCTCATCTGCTACCGCCTGCAGGATTCGCGCATCGGCCGGGCCTGGATGGCGATCCGCGAAGATGAAATCGCGGCCAAGGCCATGGGCATCAACACGCGCAACATGAAGCTGCTGGCCTTCGGCATGGGGGCCTCGTTCGGCGGCGTCTGCGGCGTGATGTTCGGCGCCTTCCAGGGCTTTGTCTCGCCCGAGTCGTTCAGCCTGATGGAGTCCATCATGATCGTCTCCATGGTGGTGCTGGGCGGTCTGGGCCACATCCCGGGCGTGATTCTCGGCGCCATCCTGCTGGCGGCGTTGCCCGAGGTGCTGCGCTACGTGGCCGGGCCGTTGCAGGAGATGACGGGTGGGCGGCTGGATGCGGCCATCCTGCGTCAGCTCCTGATCGCCTCGGCCATGATCATCGTGATGCTGCTGCGCCCGCGCGGCCTCTGGCCCGCGCCGGAACACGGCAAATCGGTCATACGCAAATCGTGAAATCGGCAGATTGGGCAAGGACATGACAGAAGCATCCAACGAGATCGTGCTCAAGGTCGCCGGTATCTCCAAGCGCTTTGGCGGCCTGCAGGCACTGTCGGACGTGGGCATCACGATCCGCAAGGGCCAGATCTACGGGCTGATCGGGCCCAACGGCGCGGGCAAGACCACGTTCTTCAACGTGATCACCGGGCTGTACACGCCCGACAGCGGCAGTTTCCAGCTCGGGGACAAGCCCTATGCGCCACATGCGGTGCACCTGGTGGCGAAGGCGGGCATTGCGCGCACCTTCCAGAACATCCGGCTGTTCGCCGAGATGACAGCGCTGGAGAACGTGATGGTCGGGCGCCACGTGCGCACGCATTCGGGGCTTTTCGGCGCCGTGTTTCGCAGCAGCGGTTTTCGGCGCGAGGAAAAGGCCATCGCGCACCGCGCGCGTGAGTTGCTGGACTATGTGGGCCTGTCGGAGTACGCGGACTTCAAGGCGCGCACGCTCTCCTATGGCGACCAGCGGCGCCTGGAGATCGCGCGGGCGCTGGCCACCGATCCGCTGCTGGTGGCGCTCGATGAACCGGCAGCCGGCATGAATGCCACCGAGAAGGTGGCCTTGCGCGAGCTCATCGACCGCATACGCAACGATGGCCGCACCATCCTCCTGATCGAGCACGACGTGAAGCTCGTCATGGGCCTGTGCAACCGCGTCACGGTGCTGGACTACGGCAAGCAGATTGCCGAAGGCACGCCCGCCGAGGTGCAGAAGGACCCGAAGGTGATCGAGGCATATCTGGGTACGGGAGGTCACTGAAATGGCAGACAACGACAAGCCGGTGCTGTTGCGCGTCAAGGGCCTGAAGGTGGCCTACGGCGGCATCCAGGCCGTCAAGGGTATCGACATGCAGGTGCACGAGGGCGAGCTGGTCTCGCTCATCGGCTCCAACGGCGCGGGCAAGACGACGACGATGAAGGCCATCACCGGCATGCTGGGGGCCAATGATGGCGACATTGAGTATCTGGGCCGCAGCATCAAGGGGCGCGGTCCCTGGGACATGGTCAAGGAAGGCTTGGTGATGGTGCCCGAGGGGCGTGGCGTGTTCGCGCGCATGAGCATCACCGAGAATCTGCTCATGGGCGCCTATACCCGCAACGACCAGGCAGGGATTGCCGAGGATGTGGAGAAGGTCTTCGGCATCTTCCCGCGCCTGAAGGAACGCAAGAGCCAGCTTGCGGGCACCATGTCCGGCGGCGAGCAGCAGATGCTGGCCATGGGCCGTGCGCTGATGGCCCGCCCCAAGGTGCTGCTGCTCGACGAGCCCTCCATGGGACTGTCGCCCATCCTGGTGGACACCATTTTCCAGGTGGTGCGCGACGTCTACGCGCTGGGCGTGACCATCGTGCTGGTCGAGCAGAACGCCAGCCGCGCGCTGGCGATCGCCGACCGCGGCTACGTGATGGAGTCGGGCCTGCTGACCATGGAAGGCTCGGGCAAGGACCTGCTGGCCGATCCGCGCGTGCGCGCTGCCTATCTGGGCGAAGAGGCGACCTGACGGGCCACGCGCCGGCTCATTCGATGAGCTGGCGCAGGCGTTCGGACAGCGGCACGGATTTCTGCGCCGGGAAGTCCACCCAGACCGCCGTGGCGCCGCCTGACGCGCAGATCACACCGGGCTGGTCCGTGCGCTCCATCGTCGCCCAGGTGTCGAAGGACGAGCGCCCGGGCGAGCTGACATAGGAGCGCACCCGCACCTCGGCCGGAAATTCGAGCTGGTGGATGAAGTTGCAGAAGGCATTGGCGATCACCAGCCCTATGCCCTTGGGGTCGGGTGGATAGCCGATCTCATGCAGCCATGCCAGCCGCGCGATCTCCATGTAGCGGAAGTACACGGTGTTGTTCATGTGACCCATCGCGTCCATGTCGCCCCAGCGCATGGGGATGATCATTTCGTGGACGAGCTTTTTCTGTTCGGGGATGTCGATTCTCATGCCCGCATTTTGGCGTGTAATGCACCGTTTCGCCGCCGCGCCTACCGTGCAACCATGAACTGGCTGATTTCCCTGCCCATTCCCCTGCAGACCGTGCTGCTGCTCGTGGCCAGCAACGTCTTCATGACGTTCGCCTGGTATGCGCACCTGAAGAACCTGAGCGCCTCGCCGTGGTGGGTGGCGGCGCTGGCGAGCTGGGGCATCGCGCTCTTCGAATACCTGCTGCAGGTGCCGGCCAACCGCATCGGCCACACGCAGTTGAGCCTGGCACAACTCAAGATCACGCAGGAGGTGATCACGCTTTCGGTCTTCGTGCCGTTCGCCGTGTTCTACATGGGCGAGTCGCTCAAGTGGGACTACCTCTGGGCCGGGCTGTGCCTGATGGGCGCGGTGTACTTCATGTTCCGCGGGGTGTGAGGGCGGCGATGGCGCGAATGCACGTGGCGCCTCCGGCAGGAATCGAACCTGCATCTGGCGCTTAGGAGGCGCCCGTTCTGTCCATTGAACTACGGCGGCGTGGTGGGTGGCGGCGATTGTATCGGGCGCGGCAGCGGGGAAGTGCGTTAGGCTCTCTTCAATTAATAGCTGCTCGCGCTTTATGGCCGAGCGCTGGAGCCACTTTTGGCCTCAAATTCTGACCGCATCAATCAAAGGACAGGCGATAGATCAGGTCGAGGCCCGCGTTTTCCCCCGCCTGGCCGCGCAGGCTCCACCGGCGCGAGAGCTCGTAGAAGATGAGCAGGGTGCTGCCCGTGCCCGCCAGGCTGTGCTCGTAGGCGGCGTACAGGCGCTCGGACAGGCGCTTGCCCAGCGTGATGCTGGTGTTGGCGGTGGCGCCGTTGGTGTCCCGGGCCACGCTCAGCTCGTCCAGCCCGAAACGCGAGGCAAGGGTGCGGCCGTTGCGCCCGCCCAGCAGCGCCAGCGCGGCGGATTGCAGCATGGCCGATTCCGCGCCATCGGTGGGCGAGGCGTGGCCCAGCAGCAGCCAGGCGAGGGCCTGGCTGTCGGGCAGCGCGGGTTCGGAATACAGGCTGATGCGCGGCAGCAGCGCACTGCCGCTCACCTGCACGCCGACTTTCTGGTCGCTGCTGAAATTGGGGCGCAGCGCGATGATGTCGAGCGCCGGGTTGTCCATGGCGCCGGTGAAACGGATGAGTCCGCGCGTGATGTCCAGGTTCTGCCCATAGGCGCGAAAACGCCCGCCCTGTGTTTGCACCAGGCCGCTGAGCCGCGGCGGCTGCGTGAGCGGCCCGCTGGCGCTCAGGCGCATCTGCCCCGCAAGCCGCGTGTCCACGCCCATGCCACGGACGCGAAAGTCGTCGCCCAGGGCGATGCCCACGTCCACCTGGGCGCTCAAGCCGGTGTCGGCGGCAGGAGTGGTCGTGCCGGCCTTTCCGCCTTCGGGAGGCTGCTGGCTTTGCACATGCACGTCGCTGCTCAGCGCCGGGCGGCTTTCGTCGGGCAGCTCGATGCGCGCCTGGTCGATGTGCAGCGTGCCCTCGGTTTTCAGCGTCTTGTCCTGCAGGGCGGCCTCCACCCGCCCCGAGACGGTGACGTCGCGGTCGCTGCGCACGCTGGTGCGCAGGCGGCTGAGCGTGGCTTGCAGGCGCGCCTGCAAGCGCCCGTCCATCCAGCCCGCTTCGCCATGGGCCTGGATCTCGCCGCCTTCCTTGCCTGGGCCGTGCAGGCTCAGCGCATCGATCACCAGCCGGGTGTCGGCAAAGCGCGCGCGCAGCTGCCCCTGGCCGAGCTCGATGCCATCGACGACGGAGCGCAGCGCCAGGTCTTCAGCGGTGACCGTGCCCGCGAGCCGCGGTGCCGCCCGGGTGCCTGAAATGGCGAGATCGGCGGCGAGCGAGCCGCCGAGCCGCCAGCCCGGTGGCGCGAGCGCGGACCAGGCAGCGATCCGGGGCAGGCGGGCGTGCAGCGCGCCTTGCAGGGGGGCGTCCTGTGGCCAGGACCAGTGCGGCGGGCCGCTGGCGTCGGGGGTGGTGGTCAGCGTTGAATGCAGCTCGCCACGCGCCTGGCCCGCGTGGGTGCTGTCCCATTGCAGTTCAAGAGCTAGGGCGTGGCCGTCGCTGGCGAGTGTGACGCGCGCTTCGCTCAGACCCGCCGCGATCCGCGTGGCGGGGGCGCCATCCTGCGTGTCTGAGCGCAGCATCAGGTCGCCGCTGGTGCGGGCGAGTTCGGCCTTGAGCTGCAGGCCGTCGCCGCTCACCAGTTGCCACGCGCCGCCCAGGATGAGGTTGCCGCCCAGGCCCTGATCGTGCGCGGCGTTTCCCAGCACGCGCCCGGCCCATTGCAGCGGCAGACCCGCGATGCGCCCGGCGCTTTCCAGGCGCCCCTGCGCGTGTGTGATGGGGCTCCAGGAGAGCACCGCCCGGGCTTCGGGCGCGGGGGAGGTGAGGGTCAGCTCGCCCGTGGCGATGGACCAGTCGTCAGGTGTCGCAGCGTTCAGGGCGACAGGCTGGCGCAACGACAGCTGCCACCGGCCCGGGCCCAGCGCCGGGTCGCTCAAGTCCATCGCCAGCGACGAGAGCCGCGCGTGCCAGCGGCTGGCGGAGGCCGCCTGCGCGCGACCGCCGTCGGCCACCATCTGCAGGTGAAGCGCGCGCGCCTGCTGCGTGGCCTCGGTCTGCAGGGTGAGTTGCGCCTGGGCCAGCGTACCCGAGAGCTGCGCCCGGGCCTGCCGCAACTCGATGGGGGCCGCGCCCCGGGGCGTGATGGAGAGCGCGGTGCTGGCCAGCTCGGCCTGCAGCTCGGGCGTGCGCCAGCCGCCGTTCCAGCGGCCGGAGAGCCGTGCCTGGCCGCGCACCGCGATTTGTTGCGGCACGGCGTTGGCCAGTCCGGGCATGCGGCCCAGCCAGGCCAGCGCCTTGGCGGCGTCGCCCACCTGCCACTGCAGCGTGCCCGCGCCGGTGGTCGCTTCCAGCGTGCCCTGAACGGCAGCGTTCATGCCGGGGGCCTGGGCCGTGAGGTCGGCGCGCCCGCCGATGAGAGCTTGGCCGCGCCAGCGCAGTTGCAGGCTGCCCTGGGCCTGGGCGTCCATCGTGCTCAGTCGCAGTTGCTCCAGCGTGAGGCGCCCCGGCTCGTAGCGACCGCGTACGCCGGCCTCGCGCAGCGTGATCGTGGAGCGCTCGACGGGGATGGTGGCCGCTTCCGTGGCCTTGGGCGATTGCAGCGCGACGTCAAAGTCGATGGCGCCCTGGGCATCGCCGCGCGCCGAGGCACTGCCTTGCACCGGCGGCGCGGCCAGTCGCGTGTGCAGTTGCGCCGGGTGGATGCCTTTGAAATGGGCTTGAAGCTGCCAGTGCCCCGCGTCGCCCGCCGGGGCGGATGCGGCGCGCCAGTTGCCTTGCGCCTGGACGGTGCCATCGGCGGCGCGTGCGTGCAGCGCGCGCACCGTGATGTCGTCGGTGCTGCCCAGCAGGTCGGCCTGCAGCGATTGCAGGGGCAGCAGCCCGCGATCCCAGGGGCCGGGGGTGGTGTTGGCGAGTTCGGCCTCCAGTGCCCAGCGCAGGGCCCCCGCCGGTCCTGGCTGCGGGCTCAGCGTGGCGTGGCCGCTCAAACGCGTGCGCGGCGCCGCGTGCCAGAGGCTGGCGACGTCGATGTCTTGAAGTTCCGCCCGTGCCTGCGCAAGTGGCTGGGCCGCCCAGGGCTGGATCTCGGCCGTGATGGTGGCGGTGGGTGTGTTTTCCGTGGGCTCGCCGGGCATGGCCTGGAGGGTGGCCTGCAGTTGCAACTGCGCGAGCGGCCCCTTGAGCGTGGCTTGCAGGCTGAGCGGCAGCGGGACGTCGGCCGACGGCAGTTCGGGCGCCACGGTGCCGGTGAGCCGTGCGTCGAGCGTGAGCGGGGCGCCGGCCTGCAGCCGGGCCCGTGCCTGGTAGCGGCCGGTTTCAAAGCGCGCCTGCGCGATGTTCAGATCGTGGCGCAGTCCGTCGAAGTCGTAGACCGCCTCGATGTCCTCGATGGGTGGTGAAGCCGGGCCGGACAGACGCAATTCTCCGATCCGCAATTCTCCGATCCGCAGCGCCAGGGGCAGGGTGAACGCGGCGGGCTGTGTGCCGCCGGAAGGGCTCTGGTCATCCACCACGATGCGGCGCGCGCCCAGGTGCTCGATGTCGAGCCGCCCCTGCAGCAGCGCGAGGGTGTGCCAGCGCAGCTCGGCGTCGTCGACGGTCACCTTCAGCCCTTCCTGGTTCCAGACGAGCTGGCCCGCGCGCCCGCCCTGGCGCAGCGACCCGCTCACCTGCTCGGCCGTGAGCGGCAGCCGCTGTCCGGCCCAGCGCAGCGTGGTGGCGAGCGACCCTTCACTGCCGCTCCACAGCCACAGACCCGCAAGGAGCGCCACGGCCGTCACGCCGAGCAGCATGGTGATGCGGGCGATCCAGCGCAGGAGCGTGCGCGCCATCAGAAGCTCAGCCCCACATTGATGTGCAGCCGCCAGGCGTGGGCCTGCAGGCCGCGCGCCACATCGATCTGCATCGGGCCCACGGGCGTGACCAGGCGCAGGCCCGTGCCCACGCCCCATTGGCCGCGCAGATCGCCGATATGGTTGGAGACGCTGCCGACATCGATGAACACCACGTGTTCGATCAGGCCAGGGTAGGCCTGCGTGAGGATGGGTCGCTGCCACTCGATGCTGCCCACCGTCATGTACCGACCGGGAGCGACGAGGTTGGCGCCCACGGGCAGGCCGATGCTGCGCAGGCTGTAGCCGCGCACGGTGGTGTCGCCACCAGTGCGAAACAGGTAGGTGGAGGGCAGGCGCGCATCCATTTTGGCCACCACGGCGCCCGCTTGCGCGCGCAGCTGCAGGCGGCTCGATCCCCCCGCCAACGGCACGAAGCTGAGCCAGCGGCCGCTCACGTGAATGAACGGGCGGCGTGTGCCCACGGTGGTCATGCCCGTGCCCAGCTCCAGCCCCAGGCCCCAGCCGTGCGTCGGATTGGGCAGATCATGGAAGCGCCGGTGCGTCCAGGCCATGTTGGCGCTGATCGCGGCGCCGTCGCCGATCAGGGTGGCGGGCACCTGCGCGCCACCGGCGCCCGCCACGCTGGCCTGGTCGTATTGCAGGTAGATGTTGCGATCGATCCGCTCGGTGATCTGGAGCTGCCCGATGCGCAGGGTGTCCGAGGTCGTGACCAGCGTCCCGTCGTCCTGACGCATGTGCCGCGCGAAACTCGCCCGGCGCCGGCCCGCCTCGTCGGGCAGCGAGGTGAGCTGCAGTTGCACCAGGGGTTGCTTGCGCTCCAGATGCAGGCGGGTGTCGGCACGCCAGGTGGTGCCCAGCGCGGTGTTGTCGCGGTGCTCCAGCGTCAGGCGCGCGCCGGCGCTGTCGGTGCTGTAGCCTGCACCCAGCTGGACCTTCTGGCGCTTGGCTTCGGTGACGGTGTAGGTGACGGGCGTGGCGGTCGGATCGCCCTCGGGGTCGATGGCGATGTAGGCCGAGTCGTAGTAGCCGCTGCCGGCCAGGCGCTGCTGCGCGTCCACGAGCTTCTTCTGGTCGTACACGTCGCCGGGCTTGAGCCACGACAGGCGCTCGGCCAGTTCGGGCGGGTAGCGCCGAGCGCCCTCCACGTGCGCCGGCCCCAGGTAAAAGGGCGGTCCGGAGTCGAGCGTCAGGCCCAGCCGCGCCTCGTGCGCCGGGGCATCCACGTCGGCCTGGCTGTGCTCGATGCGCCCGCGCGGGTAGCGCCGCTCGACGAGTTGGCGCAGCGCTCCGGTCTTGGCGTCGGACCAGCGCGACTGGCTGAAGCGCCGGCCCGGCGCGAGGCCCCAGCCGTCCTGGATGGCCTCGCGCTGCGCCTGGGCGGCGGCGTCGCCTGACGTGGCGATGTCGCCGGCAAAGCCGATGTCCACCGCCGCCACCGTGGTGGCCGGGCCAGGGTCGATGGCGATCACGATCACGGGCGGGCCTTCGGCGGGTCTTTCGCGGCGCACACGCACCTCGGGCGAGAAATAGCCCTCGGTGGCCAGCAGGTCGCGCGCGTCCTGCGCGCCCAGGGTCGTCAGGCGGGCCAGCTCGGTGTCGTCCAGGTCGCTGACCACGCTGTAGCGCCTCAGCACGCCATGGCGCTCGATGAGCGTGCGCAGATCCGCGTCCTCTGCCTCCACGCGCAGCGTGAAGGCCGGCGCGGGGTCGCCGCCCAGCGCGGCAGCGCTGCGGTTCTGGGCGGGCGACGTTTCGGCCTCCGGTTCGATGGGCAGGGAGAGCGCGGCGCAGCCGCCAAGCGCGCAGGCCAGCGCCCAAAGCGCGAGCGCCCTGGAAACGGTGTCGAGATTTGGTCTGCGAAACACCAGCCCAGTTTATTCGGCCCCGGTGCAGGCGCCGTGTGCACCTGTTCCAGATGGGATTTCTCAATCAAATTGGCCTCCAGCACCTGAGGGACAAACGCTGGCAGCTATTGATCGAGTAGCTGATCCGCGCGCTGCGATGGCGCCGGCCTGCGCTCGCGCAGCCGGCGCAGCAGTTCGGCCAGGGTTCTGCCGGGCTCGTCGGCAAAGCGCTCGTCCATGACCTGCAAGGTGTCGATGCGGTCGATGCGGAAGCGGCGGAAATCGCCGCGCAGTTCGCGTCACGCGGCCAGCGTCCAGACCTTGCCGAAGTAGAAGCATCCCAGCGGGTGCACGGTGCGCCGCGTGGGCGCTTCCTGTACGTCGCGGTAGTCCAGGCGCAGCTTGTGGCGCGCCTGCACGGCCTCGCGCAGCGTCTGCAGGTGCTGACGTGCCGCCTCGTCCAGGAGCACCGGCGGCGCGTACAGCGCCAGTGACTCGGTCGAGGCGCGTGCCGTGGGCGGCAGCACCGAGAGGATCTTGCCCGGCGCGCCCTCCACATCGGCGGCCATGCCCGCGTTCCAGCCAGCTCCGTGCCAGCCGCGCGGCGGCCACCAGGGCGCGCGCTTCGTTTTGCGTGAACATCAGCGGCGGCAGCTCGAAGCCCGTGCCCAGCCGGTAGCCGATGCCGGCCTCGCCCTCGATCGGCACGAGACGTTGAGCGTGTTCATGGCCGGTGTTGTGTTGTTCGGCCGCATGCCGCCCGACCACGTTGCCGTCGGCGTCCTCCACGTGGGCGAAGGAGCCGATGCCCGGCGCGATCAGCGTGCGCGGCGTGACTGCACGGGCGCCGGCGGTCCGGGCGCGGTCGAGCGCTGCCTGCACGCTGGGCGCGCTGTCCAGGTAGACCAGCGTGCCGCCCGGCGCGGCGCAGTGGCCGTCGCGCTGCACCAGGCAGCCGCCGGCGCCTGGTTTGTCGTGGGCAAACACGGTGATGTACTCGCCGCCCATGTCCTCGGTGCCGCGCATCGGCCGGCCGGGCAGCGTCTCGTAAAAGCGCTGCACGGCGGCCAGGTCGCGCACGGGAATCTCGAACCAGGTGGCGGCGTTCTGCATGAGGGGCTCCTTGAAGGGAAAGTTGAGGAGCCTCAATGCTGCGCGGGTGCTCCTGACAGCGTGCCGTCAGGAGTGTGGGAATATCAATGAAATCGGCCGCGAGGCCAATAGGGGTAGGTGCGAGGGACTCTTATTTGGAGAGCATCCGCATCGCATCCTCCAGCCCCTTGAGCGTGAGCGGAACCATGCGCTGGCCCATCAGTTGCTGGATGATGGCGATGCTCTGGCGGTATTGCCAGACCCCCGGCGGCTCGGGGTTGATCCAGGCGAACTTGGGGAAGGCGTGGGTGAGGCGCTGCAGCCACTCGGCGCCGGGCTCCTCGTTGTTGTATTCCACGCTGCCGCCGGGCTGCAGGATCTCGTAGGGGCTCATCGTCGCATCGCCCACGAAGATCAGCTTGTAGTCCTTGTTGTACTTGCGGATGATGTCCCAGGTGGGGAATTTTTCGGCAAAGCGGCGCCGGTTGTTCTTCCACAGGTAGTCGTAGACGCAGTTGTGGAAGTAATAGAACTCCAGGTGCTTGAGCTCGGCCTTGACGGCGGAAAAAAGCTCTTCCACGCGCTGGATGTGTTCGTCCATGGTGCCGCCCACGTCCATCAGCAGCAGCACCTTCACGTTGTTGTGGCGCTCGGGCTGCATGCGGATGTCCAGCCAGCCGGCGTTGGCGGCGGTGCTGCGGATGGTGTCGGGCAAGTCCAGCTCCAGCTCGTGGCCCTCGCGCGCGAACTTGCGCAGGCGGCGCAGCGCCACCTTGATGTTGCGCGTGCCCAGCTCCTGCGTGTCGTCGTAGTCGCGGTACGCGCGCTGCTCCCATACCTTCACGGCGCTGCGGTTCTTGCCGGCGCCGCCGATGCGTATACCCTGCGGGTTATAGCCGCCATGGCCAAACGGGCTGGTGCCGCCGGTGCCGATCCACTTGCTGCCGCCTTCGTGGCGCTCCTTTTGCTCTTCGAGGCGCTTCTTGAGCGTCTCCATGAGCTCGTCCCAGCCCATCTTCTGGATCGCCGCCTTCTGCTCCGGCGTGAGTTCGCGCTCCAGCATCTTGCGCAGCCAGTCGGCCGGAATCTCGCGCGTGAAATCGGCCAGCAGCTCCACGCCGTGGAAATATGCGGCAAAAGCCTTGTCGAACTTGTCGTAGTGCTTCTCGTCCTTGACCAGCACCGTGCGCGCGAGGTGGTAGAAATCCTCCATGCTCCACGTCTCTTCGCTCAGCGGCCCGACCACGCCCGACTTGAGCGCCTGCAGCAGCACGAGGAATTCCTTGACCGAGACCGGCAGCTTGGCGGCGCGCAGCGTGTAGAAGAAGTCGATCAGCATCGAATAACCTCCAGCGCTTATGCAGCGGGCGCGTGCAGCTGCAAAAGATGAAGCAGTTGGGCGCGTGTCTCGGGCCATTCACCGGCGCGCAGGCTGTACATCACCGTGTCGCGTACCGTGCCGTCGCGGCGCAGCTGGTGGCCGCGGATCACGCCGTCTTTCCTCGCGCCCAGCCGTTCGATTGCGCGCTGGCTCGCGAAATTGAAATTGTCGGTGCGCCAGCCGACGACGGCGCAGCCCAGCGTGTCGAACGCGTGGCCCATCATCATCAGTTTGCAGGTGGTGTTCACGTGCGTGCGCTGCACGCTCCTGGCGTAGAAGGTGTAGCCGATCTCCACGCGTTTCACGGTGGGCAGGATGTCGTGAAAGCTCGTGGTGCCGAGCACGCGTTCGGTCGCCTCGTCGATCACGGCGAAGGCAAAGCGCGTGCCCTCTTCGCGCGCGGCGAGCGCCGCCTCGATGTAGGCACGCGTGTCCCGAGGCTCGGGCACCGAGGTGACGCGGATCGTCCAGAGTGCGCCGTCGGCCGCGGCAGCGGCCAGGCCCGCCGCGTGCGCGAGGGCCAGGGGCTCCAGGCGCAGGCCGCGACTGCGCAGGGTCACGGGTTCGACAAAGGCCATGATGTCAATCCTTGGGGGCTGCGGCGATGCCATGTTGCTCGCACCAGCGCCGCGCCGCGGCGATGCCCATGCCGCCGCCCAGGCCCACGGCCGCCACCGCGAGCACGCTGCGCGGGCCGTAGGCATGGTGCAGCAGATCCACGCCCAGCCACCGGGCCAGCATGTAGCCTGCCAGCGCGCCGGCAATGAATCCGATGGCTTGTGCCACGGCGCTGAGAAGTCGGGCGGGCATGGCAGGCGCTGCGTCAGCGGTTGCGCTGGTTCATGAAAACGAGTTTCTCGAACAGGCTCACGTCCTGCTCGTTCTTGAGCAGCGCACCCACCAGCGGCGGAACGCTGACCTTGGCGTCCTGGCTCTGCAGCGCCTCGGGTGGAATTTCCTCGGCCAGCAGCAGCTTGAGCCAGTCGAGGAACTCGCTGGTCGAAGGCTTTTTTTTCAGCCCCGGCAAGCTGCGCACGTCGTAGAAGGACTTCATCGCCGCGTCCAGCAGCGCACCCTTGAGGCCCGGGAAGTGCACCTCGACGATCTTCCTCATCGTCTCCGCTTCGGGAAACTTGATGTAGTGAAAGAAGCAACGGCGCAGGAAGGCGTCGGGCAGCTCTTTCTCGTTGTTGGAGGTGATGAACACCAGCGGGCGGTGTTTCGCGCGGATCATCTCGCGCGTCTCGTAGCAGTAGAACTCCATGCGGTCGAGTTCGCGCAGCAGATCGTTGGGAAACTCGATGTCCGCCTTGTCGATTTCGTCGATCAACAGGGCCACCGGCTGCTCGGCCGTGAACGCCTGCCAGAGCACGCCGCGCACGATGTAGTTCTGGATGTCCTTCACGCGTTCGTCGCCCAGCTGCGAATCGCGCAGCCGGCTCACGGCGTCGTACTCGTACAGGCCCTGCTGCGCCTTGGTGGTGCTCTTGATGTGCCACTGCAGCAGCGGCATGGAAAGCGCCTGGGCCACTTCCTCGGCCAGCATGGTCTTGCCGGTGCCGGGCTCGCCCTTGACGAGCAGGGGGCGCTCCAGCTTGATCGCGGCGTTCACCGCGAGCATCAAGTCAGGGGTGGCGACGTAATGGGAGGAGCCTTGGAATTTCATGCTGGAAATCGAGAATGAGTGAGGTCGTGCACCGTTTTGCGAGTGCTGCCTATAATCTTTGGGAGGTCAGCAAAAGAGACAACCCACAAATTGTGCGCGCAAAATGAATAAAGCATTGATGATTGGTTTGGGAGTGGCGGTCGCCTTCGCGACGTCCGCGGTTCTGGCACAGGATATCAAGGGAGACGCAGCCGCGGGAGCACAGAAAAACGCCATGTGCATCGGTTGCCATAACATCATCGGCTATCAGTCGAGTTTCCCCGAGGTCTACAAGGTGCCGATGATCTCCGGCCAGAGCGCGGGCTACATCGACGCGGCACTGCATGAGTACAAGAGCGGTGAGCGCAAGTTCCCGACGATGCGCGGCATTGCCATTTCGCTGACCGATCAGGACGTGGCCAATCTTGCCGCCTACTATGCCGCGGATGGCAAGAAGATCGAAGTGCCCGAGAAGCCGGCCAAGGAGCCGGGCAGCGACGTCGCGGCCCTGTTGCAAAAGGGCGCGTGCGTCTCCTGCCATGGCGAAAACTTTTCCAAGCCCATCAGCGAGGCTTATCCGAAGATCGCGGGTCAGCACCCCGATTACCTCTACGTGGCGCTCAAGGCCTACAAGAACCCGAACGAAGGCCCCTACAGCGGCCGCGCCAACGGCATCATGGGGGGCGTGGCCTCGCAGTTCAGCAACAGCGAGCTCAAGGCGCTGGCCAACTACATCGGCTCGCTCGACGGCCAATTGCAGGTCGTGCCGGAGTCGCGCTTTCGCTGAAAGCCCGAAGCGCCCGTCAAAGAGCCCGCTCCTGGCGGGCTTTTTTGCGTCCGCCGGCGGACGCGGTCAGTCGCGCGTGGCGCGCCGTTGCACACAAGAGACGTAGGCATCGCCATCAGGCGCTCGCCCCGACTGCTGCGCCTCCCAGAGCATGGTGCCCAGGCATTCCATCGCCGCGTGGTGCGCGGCGTGCAGCGAGCCCAGCCGCGCGCTGAGCAATTCCACGGCCTGGCGGATGCCGCGCGGCTGATCGATGCTGCACTGCTCGCTGATCGACAGGTGCATGGACAGGTGCAGGAAGGGATTTGTTCGGCCCGGGGTCTCGTCGTAGTTTCTCGTCAGCGCGGCGGCCTCGTCCTGCAGGTCGTCCCGATACTCCGGGTGCTCGGTGATCCACAGGCCGGCCAGCGTTTCGATCGCTTCCATGGGCTCGGCCTGCTGCTGCTTGCGCCGCACGGCGCAGAAAAAGTGCCGGACATCGGCTTGCGTGGGGTTGAACATGGTGTGCGGTATCGGTTCTTGTCGGCCTCGCCTATTATTGGCCGGGTTCAGTTCTGGGGATGAAGGCGATGAAACTCGCAACCATATGGGTCGACGGCGAGCCGCATGCCGCCGCGGTGCAGGAGCAGCGCCTGGTGCCGATTGGAAGGCCGGGCGGTGATCTCGGGGAGCTCGTGCGCGCCGGGGTCACGGCGGCCGACATGGCGGCCCTGGCGGAAGGCGCCAGGCGCCACGTGCCGCTGGACGAGGCGCAATTCCTGGCGCCCGTCCTGCGGCCCGGCAAGGCGATCTGCGTGGGTCTGAATTACGCGGACCACGCCAGGGAAAGCCACTTCGAGCCGCCCGCGCACCCGACGCTGTTCCTGCGCTGCGCCACGAGCCTTGCCGCGCATGCCAGCGCGGTGCATCGCCCCAGCGGTGACGACAGCCTGGACTTCGAGGGCGAGATGGTCGTGGTGATGGGCTCGGGCGGGCGCGGCATCACGAAAGAGGCCGCGCTCGGTCATGTGTTCGGCTACGCCGTCGGCAATGACATTTCCGTGCGGGAGTTCCAGTTCCGCTCGCCCCAGTGGACGCTGGGCAAGAACGTGGATGGCACCGGTCCCTGGGGGCCCTGGGTCGTCACGGCCGACGAAGTGCCCGCCGGTGGCACGGGCCTGCAGCTGCAGACGCACGTCAATGGCGAGCTCATGCAATCGGCCAACACGCGCGACATGCTGTTCGACGTGGCCACCATCATCGCCAGCGTGAGCGAGGTCATGACGCTGGAAGCGGGCGATATCCTGTTCACGGGCACCCCCGCGGGCGTGGGGCTGGGGCGCACGCCCAGGCGCTACATGCAGCCGGGAGATGTGGTGCAGGTGCAGATCGAGCGCATCGGCATGCTCCGCAACGCCATCGCGGGTGCGTGATGGCTGGCGGCCCGACCTGGTTTTTCCGAGACCTTGTAGCGCCGTGACGGCCTGCCCCGCGAGACGCCGCTCTCAGGCAGCGCGCGCGTCGTTGCTGGCAGCAGGCGGCGCATGGCCCTGCAACGGGGTGCGCGCGTGTTCCTCGCGTTCGCGCGCCATCTGTTCCACCAGTTGCTCCCGTCCTTGCTTGGCCGCCGCGATGAAGCGCTCGCGATCCTTGTGGTGGGGATAAAGCCGCTCCGCCAGTTCGAGGTTGTGCGTGCGAAAGCGCTCGATGATGGCGCGGGTTTCCGCCGTGCCCATACCCATGCATTCGAGCACGGTCCTTGCGCTTTGCAGACTGGACTCGAACAGCTCTCGCTCGACCAGCGTCACGCCAAGGTCGCGCAGCGCATGCCAGTGTGAAACATCCCGCGCCCGCGCCACGATGCGCAGCTTGGGGAAATGCTTGCGCGCCACCTGCACGATCTTCAGGGATTGCTGCGGCGTATCCACGGCCACCATCAGCACGCTGGCGTGCTCGGCCCCCGCCTTGCGCAGCAGCCGCACGCGCGTGGCGTCGCCGAAGAACACGCGGTAGCCGAAGGTGTGCGCCACCTCGAGCATCTCCACGCTGTGGTCCAGCACCGTCGTGGGCACGCCTTGCGCAAGCATCACGCGCGCCACGATCTGACCGTAGCGCCCAAACCCGGCGATGATCACCGGGGCCGTCTGCGGCTCGGTCAGATCATCCTGTCGCGATTCATCCGCTGCACCCATCCGTGCGTAGTGCTTCTGCAGCGCGCGATCCAGCGGTACGAGCAGCAGCGGCCCCAGCAGCATGGAAATTGTCACGGCCGCGATCAGCATCGAGCCCACGTCCGATGGCAGCGCTTGGAAATTCATGCCGGTCTGAAACACCACGAAGGCGAATTCGCCCCCTTGCGTGAGCAGCAGCGTGAAGACCGGGCGTTCCTGGCTGGGCATGCCCGTGGCACGGGCGATCAGGTAGATGACGACCGCCTTGAGCGCGAGGAATCCGGTGACCAGCGCCAGCATCTTCAGGGGCGATGCCAGCAGCACGCCAAAGTCGATGCTCATGCCGACGGCAATGAAGAACAGCCCGAGCAGCAGGCCCTTGAACGGCTCGATGTCGGTTTCCAGTTCGCTGCGGTATTCGCTGTCCGCGAGCAGCACCCCGGCGAGGAAGGCGCCCAGGGCCATGGACAGATCGACCACCACCATCAGCATCGCGATCCCGACCACGAGAAACAGCGAGGTGGCGGTGAAGATCTCGGGCGTCTTGCTCTGCGCCACCCAGCGCAGCACCGGGCGCAGGGCCAGGCGCCCGCCCAGAATGATCACGCCCACCACGCTCAGCGTCTTCAGGATCTCGGTCAGCAGCGCCTGCCCGGTCGCGGGCAGTTCGTTGCCGGGTGCGCCCAGCAGCGGCAGCAATGCCAGGATGGGGATGGCGGCAATGTCCTGGAACAGCAGGATGGAGAATGCATACTGCCCGCCTTCGCTGCGCATCAGGTTGCGCTCGGCCAGGATCTGCAGCGCGATGGCAGTCGACGACAGTGCGAGCCCGAGAGCCGCCACCAGCCCGATGCGCCAGGGCAGGCCCCAGAGCCACGCCGCCGCGCCCAGCAACAGCGTGCAAAACAGCATCTGCGCGCCACCCAGGCCGAAGATCGGGCGGCGCATGCTCCACAGGCGGCCGGGCTGAAGTTCCAGCCCGATGAGGAAGAGCATCAGCACCACCCCGAACTCGGCGAAGTGCAGGATGTCCTGCACGTTGCTCACCAGCGCCAGCCCCCAGGGGCCGATGGCGATGCCCGCGGCCAGGTAACCGACGATTGCCCCCAGGCCCAGCGCGCGGGTGATCGGCACGGCCACCACGGCGGCTGTCAGATAAGTGAACCCGTAGGTGAGCCAGACGGGGGCTTGGGCCATGGTGTGTGGATGAGGGGCTGGAGTGGTTTTGAGGTGTCCGGACGCGGGTGCGGCTTGCACGCCCACGCATCTGCAACCCATTTTCGTGCATATGGGTTGAGATGGCGCCCGGGTGCGTGCCTTGCGTTAGAGTAGACGGCCTTTGGTGCGGGCGCCATCGCCATTTGTTCCCATCTCGAATTCGTAGCGTGCCGCGGTTGTATTGCAAAGGCTGAAGGCCATTTTCAATGAAAGTGCGCGACATGACATTGATTGCAGTGGCCAACCCCAAGGGCGGCGTTGGCAAATCCACGCTTGCAACGAACATTGCTGGCTATTACGCCAGCCGTGGCCACCCGGTGGCCCTGGGCGACATCGATGGGCAGCAGTCCGCGCGCTGGTGGCTGTCGCAGCGCCCGCAGGCGGCGCGGCCGATCGAGTTGTGGGAGGCCAGCCCCGACTGGCTGGGCCGGCCACCGCGCGCCGTGCACAACGCCGTGCTCGATACTCCGGCGGGGCTGCAGGGCTGGCGGCTCAAGGACGTGCTGCGCAAGGCCGATCGCATCATGGTGCCGCTGCAGGCGAGCGTGTTCGATATTTTCGCCACGCGCCAGTTTCTCGACGAGCTGCATGAACTGCACGTGGACAACCCCAGGCGCATCGGCATCGTGGGCATGCGGGTGGACGAACGCACCCTGGCGGCCGATCAGCTGCGGGAATTCGTCGCGACGCTCGGCCTGCCGGTGCTCGGTTTTTTGCGCAACACGCAGAACTACGTGCATCTGGCGGCGCACGGGCTCACGCTGTTCGACCTCGCGCCCTCGCGCGTTCCGCGCGACCTCGAGCAGTGGCAGCCGCTGTGCAAGTGGCTGGACCACGCCTGAGGGAAGCGGCGCGCTGTCGCCTGCTCGACTTTGCGGCGCCAGGGCTGGCTCTACATTGCCGGGCATGAGAGTTTTCAGAAATTACGGCGAGCTGGCCGCTTGTGTCGGGCAGGAAGTGGTTGTCACCGACTGGACGGAGATCACGCAGCAGCGCATCGACCAGTTTGCGCAGGCCACGGGCGATCATCAATGGATCCATGTCGATGCCGCGCGCGCCGCCACCGGGCCTTTCGGAGGCACCGTGGCGCATGGTTTTCTCACGCTGTCGCTGCTGGCCTCTTTTTTCGAGCAGGCTTTTGCCATCGAGGGCGCGCGCATGGGCATCAACTACGGCCTGAACCGCGTGCGTTTTCCGGCGCCGGTGCCCGTGGGCTCGCGCCTGCGTGCCCGTCTGAGTTTGATCGCCATGGAGCCGCTGCAGCCCGACGGTGTGCAGATGACCTGGGAGGTCGTCGTGGAGCGTGAGGGCGGCGACAAGCCGGTTTGCGTTGCCGAATCGTTGGTGCGCAGCTACGGCGCGGCGCCTTGAAGGCTGGCGCTGCCGGCAAAGCCGTTTTGCCGCCACGCTTCGAACACGGCCACGGCCACGGCATTGGAGAGGTTCAGGCTGCGCTGCTCGGGCCGCATCGGCAGCCGCAGGCGCCGGGGCGCTGCGAAGCTCTCGCGCAACTGTGGCGCCAGGCCCCGCGTCTCGCAGCCGAAGACCAGCCAGTCGCCGGGTGCGAACGCGGTGTCGTGGAACGGGCGCGTGCCGTGCGTCGTGAACGCGAACATCCGGCGGGCGTCGGGGCGCTCTTCGTCCAGCAGCGCTTGCCAGTTCGCATGGCGGCGCAAGTCGGCCCATTCGTGATAGTCCAGCCCGGCGCGGCGCAGCAGTCGGTCTTCCATGGCGAAACCCAGCGGCTCCACCAGATGCAGCTGGCAGCCTGTGTTGGCGGCCAGTCGGATGATGTTGCCCGTGTTGGGCGGAATTTCGGGTTCGACCAGGACGATGTGAAACATGGCCCCGATTGTCGGTCCGCGCCGCCCCGTATCAGGGGGTACGTGCGAAGACCAGGGCGGAGACCCGCGCGGCTCCAGCGTTGCACAGGGCGCGGGCGGCCGCGCGCAAGGTGGCTCCGGTCGTCATGACGTCGTCCACCAGCAGCACGTGACTGCCCTGCAGCGCGGCGACCGCGTCGGCGGGCACCGCGAATGCCCCGAGCAGATTGCGCAGGCGTTCGCGCCGACCGAGGCCGCTTTGCGCGTCGGTTTCATGCGTGCGTTCCAGCCATTGGTGATGCAATTTTCCGGGGTGCATCTGCCGCGCGAGCAAAAGAGACTGGTTGTACCCGCGCTGGCGCAGGCGCTGCGGGGCAAGCGGAACGGGCACCAGGGCATCGCAGGTGCGCAGCGCCTGATCCGCGCCCTCTGCGTCGCGCATGATCTGCGCGAGCGGACCCGCCAGCCCGGGTTCTCCGTGAAATTTGAGTCGAGTCACAAGGTCTGCCCACGGCCAGTCGTAATCGACGGCCGCGATGCAGGCGTCGAGTCCGGTGGGCTCGCGCAGACACGGCCCGCAGTGGCTCACGCCGTCGGGCACGCGGGCGGCGCAGCCTGCGCAGCGCACTGCCGCGGGTGCGAAACGCGTCAGGCATGCGGTGCAGATCCGCTGCGAGGGCCAGACCCGGCAGATCGCGCACTGACTGGGCAGCCGGTCGCGGAGGGTGCGGGATGTCCCCAGTGACCGTGTGAAGGGCATGGGGTCAATATACTCGCGCCGGTTTGCAGGACACCATGCCCGAAAAAAGCCCCCCCACCATCGACCCCGTTGCCGCCGCGCGCTGGCACGCCCTGGCCCAGGAGCCTTCACCGTGGTTGCACGAGGAGGTGGCGCGGCGCATGCAGGAACGCCTGAGCTGGATCGTGGTTCCGCCGGGCAATTGGTGCGATTGGGACCCGGTGCGTGGCGGCATGCAGGCGCATGCGCTCATCGCGGCGGGTCTACCCAGGGCCGATCAGTGGGTGCATGAAACCACGAGTGCGTCGGCACGGGCCCTGGCGCGCGCACGCTTGCAGCGCCCGTGGTGGAATGCGGCGCGCTGGCTCGGCCCGGCCGTGTGTTTCGGGGAGCCAGCGCCGGCGAGCATGCAGATGGTGTGGGCCAACATGTCCTTGCACATGACGGCCCAGCCTCAGGCGCTCATGGCGCAGTGGCACAAGGTGCTGGGTCCCGACGGATTCGTCATGTTTTCATGCTTGGGCCCGGACACCCTGCGCGAATTGCGCGCCGTGTACGCGAAATTGGGCTGGCCCGAGCCCAGCCATACCTTCACCGACATGCATGACTGGGGCGACATGCTGGCGGCGGCCGGTTTCGCCGAACCGGTGATGGACATGGAACGCATCATCCTCACGTTCACCTCGCCCGGGCGCCTGCTGCAGGAGCTGCGTGGCCTGGGGCGCAACCTGCAGCCGCAGCGTTTTCCCGCGTTGCGCGGGCATCATTGGCGGCGGCGGCTGGAGAGCGCCATCGCCGAGGAGCTCGTCGATGAAAACCATGGCGGGCAACTCGCGCTGACCTTCGAGATCATTTACGGCCACGCCTTCAAGCCCACGCCGCGCGCACCGCGCGAGCAGCGCACCTGGACCAAGACGAAAACGCAATACCTGGCCCAGATCGGTGCAAATCAGGGTGTCGACCAACACCCCGACGCATAAGTGGTTAAAATTTTCGATTGACAAGGAACGGTTGCCCTGCAGACCGCGGCAGGGGCGCAACAACGCAGGCTAAAGCGCCTGCCGCCGCGCTCGATGGTGGTGCCGGGAGTGGCCGCGAATGGAGACAACGTGTCGCATCAGCGGCTCGCATGGACATTGCTAGTGTTGAAAAAAATGAATACGTGTCGCAGCGTTGCGGCGCATCCGGATCGTCGTACACGGCATCTGGTGACGCGCGAGCCCCAGAGGGCTTGCGTGGCGCTGGCGGCCGCTGGTGCGTGGGCGCCTGCCTGCGCTGATCGTGCTTTGCAGAGAAGTGGGAGAACTATGAAGAGCATTTCCAACCGACTGGCTGCCACGTTGCTCCTGTGCAGTACCTGGTTGGCCACCACGGCCCACGCGGTCCAGGATCTCCCCGGGGGGCCGGCGGTCAATCAGCTGAACCTGCACCCGCCCGTCACCAAGATCGCGCAAGCGCAAATCGATCTGCACTGGATGCTGCTGATCATCTGTACCCTGATCTTCATCGGCGTCTTCGGGGTGATGTTCTATTCCATCATCAATCACCGCAAGTCGCGTGGCGCCAAGTCGGCCAATTTCCACGAGTCCACGGTGGTCGAGGTCACTTGGACCATCGTTCCCTTCCTCATCGTGATCGGCATGGCAGCGCCCGCCACCAAGGTGATCATCGCGCAGAAGGACACGAGCAACCCCGACCTCACGATCAAGGCGACGGGTTACCAGTGGAAATGGGGTTATGACTATCTGTCGGGCGAGGGCGAGGGCATCGGCTTCCTGTCTACCCTCGACCCGGCGCAGCGCGCCCTCTCGAGCGCCGGCACCCCCCAGGGAGATGACTACCTCCTGAAGGTGGACCATCCCCTCGTGGTGCCCGTCAACAAGAAGGTGCGTGTCATCACCACCGCCAATGATGTGATTCACTCGTGGTTCGTCCCGTCGTTCGGCGTCAAGCAGGACGCCATCCCCGGTTTCGTGCGCGACACTTGGTTCAAGGCCGAGAAAATCGGCGACTACTACGGCCAGTGCGCCGAGTTGTGCGGCAAGGAACACGCCTACATGCCTATCCACGTGAAGGTCGTCTCGGGCGAGGATTACAGCAAGTGGGTTCAGGAACAACTGAAGAACAAGGCCGCCGTAGGCGCGGATGGCGCGGCGAAAGTCAGCCAGGCTGCAACCGCTTCGGTCGTCGTGGCCCAGCGAGCCCAATGAGTGCTGATGCACAACGCATAACGAGGAGTCGAGCATGAGTGCAGTTTTGGACAACCACGGCCAGGCGGGTGGTTTCGCGCAGGCGCACGATGACCATCATCATGTGCCGACGGGCTGGCGCCGGTGGGTCTTTGCCACCAACCACAAGGACATCGGCACGCTGTATCTGCTGTTCTCCTTCACCATGTTGATGGTGGGAGGCACGCTGGCCATGCTGATCCGCGCCGAGCTGTTCGAGCCCGGCCTGCAGATCGTCAATCCCGAGATGTTCAACTCCTTCACCACGATGCATGGCCTCATCATGGTGTTCGGCGCCATCATGCCGGCCTTCGTGGGCTTCGCCAACTGGATGGTTCCGCTGCAGATCGGCGCATCCGACATGGCGTTCGCGCGCATGAACAACTTCAGCTTCTGGCTGCTCGTGCCCGCCGGCATCATGCTGTCGGCCACGTTCTTCATGCCCGGGGGCGCGCCCGCCGGGGGCTGGACGCTGTATGCGCCGCTGTCGCTGCAGATGCCGATGTCGCTCGACTACGCGATCTTCTCGCTGCACCTGATGGGCGCGTCGTCCATCATGGGCGCGATCAACATCATCGTCACCATCCTTAACATGCGCGCGCCCGGCATGAAGCTCATGCAGATGCCGATGTTCTGCTGGAGCTGGCTCATCACGGCCTACCTGCTGCTGGCGGTGATGCCGGTGTTCGCGGGCGTGCTCACCATGACCCTGACCGATCGCCACTTTGGCACGAATTTCTTCGTGTCCGCCGGCGGTGGCGACCCGATCATGATGCAGCACATCTTCTGGTTCTTCGGACACCCCGAGGTCTACATCATGATCCTGCCCGCGTTCGGCATGATCAGCGAGATCATCCCGGCGTTCGCGCGCAAGCGCCTGTTCGGCTACACCTCCATGGTGTATGCGATCGCCGCGATCGCGACGCTGTCGATGATCGTCTGGGCGCACCACATGTTCACCGTCGGCATGCCGGTCACGGGCCAGCTGTTCTTCATGTACGGCACGATGCTCATCGCCATCCCCACGGGCGTGAAAGTGTTCAACTGGACGGCGACGATGTGGCGTGGTTCGATGAGCTTTGAAACGCCCATGCTCTGGGCCGTGGGTTTCATCTTCGTGTTCACGATCGGTGGTTTCACTGGCGTGATCCCCGCCGTGGTGCCGGTTGACACGCAAATCCAGGACACCTACTACATCATCGCGCACTTCCATTACGTACTCGTCGCCGGGTCCCTGTTCGCCATTTTCGGTGCGTTCTACTACTGGTCACCCAAGTGGACCGGGCACATGTACAGTGAAACGCGCGGCAAGATCCACTTCTGGTGGTCGATGATTTCGTTCAACGTGGCGTTCTTCCCCATGCACTTCCTGGGGCTGGCGGGTATGCCGCGACGTTATGCGGACTACCCGATGCAGTTTGCCAACTTCAACATGGTTGCCTCCATCGGCGCGTTCTTCTTCGGCGCGGCCCAGCTGTATTTCTTCTTGGCGGTGGCGTTGCCGCTCATGCGCGGCAAGGGCGCCAAGGCACCTCAGCGTCCCTGGGAAGGCGCGATCTATGGTCTGGAGTGGGAGCTGCCTTCGCCCGCGCCTTTCCACTCCTTCACGACGCCGCCCAAACTGGATGCGACGGCGGCGCGCATCGTCGGTTGAAGCAGCCTGCTGAAATGGAGAAACAGGGCATGTCCACCCGGGAACAGCGCAAACACAATCTGCGATTGGGGCTGATCCTGGCCTCCGTCGTCATGGCGCTGTTCTTCGGCATCATGGTGCGCTGGGCACTGATGGGGGGCTGAGACATGAATCTGCGCGCCGAAAACGTCAAGATGGTTGCCAAGCTCGTGGTGGTGGCCTGTGGCATGTTCGCGTTCGGCTATACCCTGGTGCCGCTGTACCGCGCGATCTGCGAGGCTACAGGGATCAACGTCCTGTCGCGGCAGGAAGGCCAGGTGCCGGGCAACGGCTACACTGGTGAGTCTGCCAAGACCTTGGCGAACAACACCCAGGTCGATCTCTCGCGCACGATTACCGTGCAGTTCGATGCCAATGCCCGTGGCCCCTGGCACTTCAAGCCCGAGAAAACCTCCATGCAGGTTCATCCGGGTGAGCTGGCCACGGTCATGTACGAATTCCAGAACGTGCAGGACAGGCGCATGTCGGCGCAGGCCATCCCCAGCTACGCGCCGCGCCAGGCAGGACCTCATTTTCACAAGCTGGAGTGCTTCTGCTTCAACCAGTACACGCTGGACCCGGGCGAGAAAAAGCAGTGGCCGGTGACGTTCGTGATCGATCCAAAGCTGACCCGGGATGTGCAGACCATCACGCTTTCCTACACCTTTTTCGAGGTTGGAGGGCGCACGCCAGCGGCGCCGCAGTCGACGGCCTTGGCACCGGTGCAGGCCGTGCCCGCAATCAGGGCAGGGTCATGACGGCGCCATCCGAGCGGAGTTCGTGGCAGCAGACGCTGCGCATGGTAGCCTGGTCGCTCATCGGCATCCGCAATGGGGCGCGCCATCGGGAAGATCAGCGCTCGGTGGGAATCGTGCCGCTGATGTTCACGGCGCTGGGAGCGGTGTTTGTTTTTGTGCTGGCATTGATGGCACTGGTGCACTGGATCGCGTGAGCCCAGGGTTGGCGAGTGGGTATTGACCGGAAAATCGAAGAACGAGGAGTAAAAATGAGCGCAACGACACCAGGGATCGCACCGTACTATTTCGTACCCGAACCTTCGCGCCACCCGATCATGGCGGCCTTCGGGCTGTTCTGGGTCATTCTGGGGGCGGCCACCTGGATGAATGGCTACGGCTGGGGCCAATGGGCGCTGCTTTTTGGCATCGTCTGGTGGTTGTGGGTGTTGTTCCACTGGTTTCGCGACACCACCCGCGAAAGCGAGGCCGGGCTTTTCAGCCGCAAGATCGATGTCTCCTACCGCTGGGGCATGAGCTGGTTCATTTTTTCCGAGGTCATGTTCTTCGGCGCCTTCTTCACGGCGCTGTGGTGGGGGCGGGTGCACTCGGTGCCCGAGCTCGGAGATTTGCAGCACGCCATCCTGTGGCCTGATTTCAAGGCGGTCTGGCCCAGCGTGGCGGCCGGTGCGACCGCATCGCCCGGCGGCATCGTCGAGCCTTTCAAGACCGTGGGCCCGTTCTGGCTGCCGACGATCAACACCGCTCTGCTGCTGTCCTCGGGCGTGACGCTCACCATTGCCCACCACGCGCTGCTGGCCGACCGTCGCAGCAAGGCCGTCGGCTTCATGTGGGTCACGGTGCTGCTGGGCTTTGCCTTCCTGTGCATCCAGGGTTACGAGTACCACCATCTCTACACCGAGCTCAATCTCAGGCTCGACTCGGGGATCTACGGCTCCACCTTCTTCATGCTCACCGGCTTTCACGGCTTTCACGTGTTCGTCGGCATGGTGACCCTTTTCTTCATCACCTTGCGCATGCAGGCAGGACATTTCACGCCCAAGCACCATTTCGGTCTGGAGGGCGCGGCCTGGTACTGGCACTTTGTCGACGTGGTGTGGCTTGGTCTGTACATCCTTGTCTACTGGATGTGAGCCGACACGACCCTGTGCGGCACCCGTGAAAAAGCGCCGTCAGGCGCTTTTTCATTGGCGGCGCGAGGGTTTGCTCAGAAACCGCTGGCGCGCAGCCCCGTGGGCTGGATGTATCCCAGCTTGTAGGCGAGCAGCAGGCAAATGAACAAGACGATGGACAGACCGACCCGCACGGCCAGGGCGTGGACCATCCGCGAGCCTGAATCGCGGTTATCGTCGGGGTCGCCCCGCATCATGTACAGGAGCGCCGCTCCCAGGCTGGCAATGATGGCGATGAATGCCACGGCGATGACGATTTTCATGGCAGGTGTCTCCGATGATTGATGCAGGCAGGCCTTTCTTGACCGTGCGCTTTGTACTGATGACCGTGGTCTCGCTGGCGCTGATCGCCACCACGGCGTCGCTGGGTTTCTGGCAATTGTCGCGCGCGCATCAAAAGCTTGCGCAGCACGCCGCCATGCTGGGTCGGGAAAACCTGGCTCCGTGGTCCGCGCAGGAGCTGCTGGGCGCGCTGGCCTCAGACCCCGCGCTGGGGCAGACGCAGGCGTTTCATCCATTGCTGTTGCGCGGCCACTGGGTGAAGGAGGCCATCCTGTACCTGGACAACCGGCAGATGAAGGGGCGCCCGGGGTTTTATATCTACACTCCCTTGCGCCTCGCGGACAGTGGCGCGGTGGTGGCCGTCGAGCGTGGCTGGGCTCCGCGCGATTTCGATGACCGCACGCGCCTTCCGCAGGTGGCTGTGCCAGAGGGCGAGGTGACAATACGGGGGCGCATCGGTGGTGAGCCGAGCCGGTTGTTCGAGTTTTCTCCGCCTGTTTCGGGGCAGGGTGCATCACCCATACGGCAAAATCTGACGGTGGCTGCGTATGCTGACGAGTTTTCCCTGTCTCTGCTGCCGCTGACGGTGGTGCAGACGGGAGCTCCCAGCGATGGCTTGCAGCGCGACTGGCTCACGCCGGACAGCGGCGTGGACACGAACTACGGCTACGCATTTCAATGGTTTGGGCTCTGTGCCCTGGTGACGGTACTTTATGTCTGGTTCCAAATCGTCCGACGTCTCACTGGCCGCCCCGGCGACGCCGCAGAACGCGGCTGAGTCCGTGGACCCCATGCAGATGACGGTGCACAGCCTGCCGGGCATGCATGCGGCCAGCGAGTTGCCGCGCTCACGTCGGGGCCGCTGGCAGCTCTGGTTCATGCTGCTGGTGTGCGTGGCGCCGGTCGTGGCGTCGTACTTCACGTATTTCGTCCTGCGCCCTCATCTCGGGACGCTCAATTACGGTGAGCTCATCGAGCCGCAGCGCCCCATGCCTGCCGAGCAGAAGCTCACCGCCCTGGATGGCTCTTCCAGCCTGCTGGGTGATTTGAGCGGGCAGTGGCTGCTGCTCAGCGTGGCCGGTGGCGCGTGCGACGCAAGCTGCCGCAACAACCTGTATTTCCAGCGCCAGTTGCGTGAAAGCCTGGGCGAAAACCGCGAACGCGTCGACTGGGTCTGGCTGGTCACCGACGATGTACCGCTGCCCGCTGAAATACGTGAAGGCCTGGCGCATGCCACGGTGCGGCGCATCGATGCGGCGGCGCTGCAGGCATGGCTCTCGCCCGCGACGGGCCATCGCCTGGAAGAGCAGCTGTATCTGGTGGACCCGCATGGCAACTGGATGATGCGCTTTCCGCCGAATCTCACCGTCGCCAGCGCCGAGAAGGTGAGAAAGGATTTGTCCCGGCTGTTGTACGCGTCGGCGGGCTGGGATCGGCCTGGGCGTGGGGCCAAGCCATGAATGCAGGGGGTTCAGCGCTCTACGACCTGGCGCCGCTGTGGGAACTGCTGTTCTTCGGCGCCCTGATCGCTCTCGTGCCGCTGGGATGGACCGCGTGGCGCCATCGCGCCAGCGGGGGGGCGCGACGCCTGCAGGCGCTGACGGTACTCACCCTTTTCCTAACATTCGACCTCGTGCTGTTCGGCGCGTTCACGCGCCTCACGGATTCCGGGCTGGGCTGCCCCGACTGGCCGGGGTGCTACGGGCAGTCCAACCCGGTGCTGGCCAATGCCGAGATCAGCGCCGCCCAGCAGGCCCTGCCCAGCGGCCCGGTGACACACACCAAGGCCTGGATCGAGATGATTCACCGCTATCTGGCCACCAGCGTGGGGGCCCTGATCGTCGTACTCATGCTCACGGCGTGGTGGCAGTGGCGTCGTTCCCGGCAGAGCGGCGCTGCCGCGCCCGCGCTGCATCGCTGGTGGATGACGGCCACCTTCGTCTGGGTTTGCCTGCAGGGGGCGTTCGGTGCGCTCACGGTGACGATGCGGCTTTTTCCGGCCATCGTGACGCTGCATCTGCTCGGTGGCGCGATCCTGCTCATGCTGCTGTGCGTGCAGGCGGTGCGCCTCACGCTGGCCGTGGATCGACGGGCCGCCACGCCGGTTTCCGCGCCGCTGCGCGCCGCCCTGGTGGTTGGTGTCACGCTGGTGCTGGTGCAACTGCTTCTGGGGGGCTGGGTCAGCACCAATTACGCGGTGCTGGCGTGCACCACCTTCCCGACCTGTCAGGGAAGCTGGTGGCCGCCCATGGCTTTTGATGAAGGCTTTCAGATCTGGCACGAGCTTGGGTTGCTGGCCGACGGCAGCCACATCAGCTTTGCCGGCCTGACCGCCATTCACTATGTGCATCGGCTGGCGGCCTATGTGGTTCTGGTAGCGCTGGCCGTGCTGGCCTGGCGCCTGCGTCGCGAGCCGGCCCTGCGCCTGCAGGCGCGGTGGCTGGCGGGGCTCTTGGTGCTGCAATTCCTGACGGGCCTGTCCAATGTGGTCCTCGGCTGGCCACTGGTGTCGGCCATCCTGCACACGGGTGGCGCGGCCGCCCTGCTGGTCGTGATGGTGTGGGCGCTGGCCGCCACCCGTCGGCCGGGAACGGGGAGCGCGCCGCCGACTACCTTGCATTCAACTTCTGGAGCTCCTGCATGACAGCAGTCCATACCTCCGAATCCGTCACGAGCGCGGCGGGCACCGCAGCGGCGCCCGCGCACCCCTTGCCTCATCGCGTCTGGCAGTTTTATGCGCTGACCAAGCCGGGGGTGGTGCAGCTCATCGTTTTCTGCGCCTTCATCGGGATGGTGATGGCCGTCCCGGGCCTGCCCACGCTGTCCGAGTGGCTGCGCATGGCCGTGGCCAGTTTCGGTATCTGGTGCGTCGCCGGCGCGGCCGCGGCCGTGAACTGCATCATCGAAAAGACCATGGATGCGCGCATGAGGCGCACCGCGTGGCGGCCCACAGCGAAGGGAGAGCTCACCAACCATCAGACGATCGCCTTCGCCATCGGCTTGGGTCTGGCGGGTTGCGTCACCCTCTATGCCCTGATCAATCCGCTCACGATGTGGCTCACCTTTGCCACCTTCATTGGCTACGCGATCATCTACACCGTCGTCCTCAAGCCGATGACGCCGCAGAACATCGTCATCGGCGGTGCCTCGGGCGCCATGCCGCCGGTGCTGGGCTGGGCGGCCATGACGGGGCAGGTCGGCCCCGAGGCGTGGATCATGTGCCTCATCATCTTCCTGTGGACTCCGCCGCACTTCTGGGCGCTGGCGCTCTACCGGGTGGAGGATTACCGCAAATCGGGCCTGCCCATGCTGCCCGTGACGCACGGGAACCAATTGACGCGGCTGCACGTCTTTCTCTACACGTGGATCTTGTTCGCGGGTTGCCTGATGCCGTTCGTCTACGGCATGAGCTCCTGGATTTATCTTTCGGCGGCCGCGGTGCTGAGCCTGATATTCTGCTGGTACGGCTTCAGACTGTGGCGCGATTATTCGGACGCCTTGGCGCGCAAGACCTTTCGCTTTTCCATCATCCACCTGAGCTTGCTGTTTTCTGCCTTGCTGGTGGATCATTACGTGTTCTGAGCGTACTCATGCACAAGAGAAATTTCATCAAAACAATAGCTGCTGGCGCTTTGTCGTTGGGCGTGGGGGTCGTTTTCGTTGCATGCACCGAGGCGCCGAAACCGGCCTTCAAGGGCGTGGACATCACGGGTGTGGACTACGCCAGGGACTTGCCGTTGACCGATCAGTTCGGTCAGCAGCGCCACCTCAAGGACTTTGCCGGCAAGGTGGTCGCGGTGTTCTTCGGCTACACGAACTGCCCGGACGTGTGCCCCACGACGATGTCGGAGCTGGCGCAGGTCAAGAGCGATCTGGGGGCGGAGGGCGACAGGCTGCAGGTGCTGTTCGTCACCGTTGATCCCGAGCGCGACACGCCCGAGGTGCTCAAGGCCTACATGGCGCATTTCGACCCGAGCTTCCTAGCGTTGCGCGGCTCGCCAGAGGAGCTCGCGGCGGTCGCCAAGGACTTCAAGATCTTCTACAAGCAGGTGCCGGGCGACACGCCCACCAGCTATTCCATGGACCATTCGGCCGGAATGTACATGTTCGACCCGAAGGGCCAGTTGCGGCTGTTCCAGCGCTATGGCAGCAGCACGCAGGCGCTGGTGGACGACACGCGGCTGCTGCTGGACGAAAAAAAAGCGCACGGCTGAAGCCGGGCGCTCTTTCGACCCTGACGTGAATCAGGCGTATTCGGCCAGCGCCTTCTTCATCTTCTTCATCGCGGCCACTTCGATCTGGCGGATGCGCTCGGCGCTCACGCCATACTCGGCCGCCAGTTCGTGCAGCGTCATGCCGCCCGAGCCGTCGTCGTTGACCTTGAGCCAGCGCTCCTCGACGATGCGGCGGCTGCGCGAATCCAGAGCTTCCAGGGCCGTCGAGATGCCTTGCGTGGCCAGTGCGTCGCGTTGGTGCGACTCGATCACCGCGGTGGGCTCGTGGGCGGCGTCACTCAGGTAGGAGATGGGGCCGAAGCTCTGCTCTCCATCGTCGGACGGCGCCGGGTCCAGCAGCACGTCGCCGCCCGCCATGCGCGTTTCCATCTCGATGACTTCCTCGCGCTTGACCTTGAGCTGCTCGGCCATGGCATCGATCTGCTCGGCGGTAAGCGTTTCGCGGTAGCTGTCGGCGTCGTGCGCGTCGGCCTTGAATTCCTGTTTCATCGAGCGCAGGTTGAAGAACAGCTTGCGCTGCGCCTTGGTGGTCGCCACCTTGACCATGCGCCAGTTCTTCAGGATGTATTCGTGAATCTCGGCCTTGATCCAGTGCATCGCGTAGCTGACGAGGCGCACGCCCTGGTCCGGATCGAAGCGCTTGACCGCCTTCATCAGGCCGATATTGCCTTCCTGGATCAGGTCGCCGTGCGGCAGGCCATAGCCCAGGTACTGGCGCGAAATGGACACGACCAGGCGCAGGTGCGACAGCACCAGCCTTCCGGCGGATTCCAGGTTGTTGTCTTCGCGCAGTTCCCGTGCATAACGCTGCTCTTCTTCCAGCGTGAGCATGGGCAGGCGGTTGACGGCCGTGATGTACGCATCCAGGTTGCCCAGCGGTGGCACCACCGCCCACGGGTTGGCGGGCGTCAGGGCAGTGGCAGTAGAGGCGTTGGGCAAGGTCATCGTGGGTGTCCTTTTGGGCATGGTCAGGATATTAGCACTCGATTAGGTAGAGTGCTAAAGCCGAAGTTCCCGCCGAGGGAGGGTTCGGAGGTGGAAAATCGGCCGGCGTGGGGTAAGGTCTTGGTGTCGATCGTCACTTAGTCTTGAATTTTTTTCACTCAGTTTTGAATTTTTCGCTGGTTTGCGCCCCGAAAAACGAGGCCGCCGTCCAGAAATGCGACGCGAGCAGCGCGGAGAAGACCGATCGTGAATCTGTGGTGGGATCAACGCTACTCCCACGTACCGCGAGTTCTATGGATACAGGTACGAGAAAGCTTGGCTTCGATGGATTCATACCTGCAATCTCAGGGATAAACCCTTGGTTGCGGGGGGGGGGCGCTTTGCGACGACGATACCTTTCGCATTAGTCATGGAAATTAATTTTCCATATGGATGGTAATTAACCATGTTGCCTACGATGGAATAATATTGATTCTTGTTTGAAAAAGAACAATTTCAAGTAAATCAAGGATTTGCGCGGGGCTGATTGGTGTTATCCCTGAGTGTTGTCGCCTTGGCACTGAAGTTGCATCGTGTCTGTCGTCCCACAGGAGGTAGACACGATGGAGACCTTTTACGATGTGATGCGCCGCAAGGGCATCTCGCGCCGCAGTCTCATGAAGTACTGCTCGCTGACAGCCACTTCACTGGGCCTTGGCCCGGCCGTCGTGCCGCAGATCGCCCACGCGATGGAGAACAAGCCGCGCACGCCGGTGCTCTGGCTGCACGGTCTCGAATGCACCTGCTGCACCGAGAGTTTCATCCGCTCGGCGCACCCGCTGGCCAAGGACGTGGTGCTGTCGATGATCTCGCTCGATTATGACGACACCTTGATGGCTGCCGCCGGTCGACAGGCCGAAGAGGTGCTGGAGCAGATCATCGAAAAATACAAGGGCAACTACATCCTGGCGGTCGAGGGCAATCCGCCGCTCAATGAAGACGGCATGTTCTGCATTCAGTCGGGGCGGCCGTTCATCGAAAAGCTCAAGCACACCGCCGCGGGAGCCAAGGCCATCATCGCCTGGGGGTCGTGTGCTTCGTGGGGCTGCGTGCAGGCGGCCAAGCCGAATCCAACGCAGGCCACGCCGATCGACAAGGTGATCTTCGACAAACCCATCATCAAGGTGCCGGGCTGCCCGCCAATCGCCGAGGTGATGACCGGCGTGATCACCTACATGCTGACGTTCGACCGCATCCCCGAGCTCGATCGCCAGCGCCGGCCCAAAATGTTCTACAGCCAGCGCATTCACGACAAGTGCTACCGCCGTCCGCACTTCGACGCGGGCCAGTTCGTCGAGGCGTTCGACGATGAATCGGCGCGCCGCGGTTACTGCCTGTACAAGGTCGGCTGCAAGGGCCCGACCACCTACAACGCCTGCTCCACGATGATGTGGAACGAGGGCACGAGTTTTCCGATCAAGGCCGGTCATGGCTGCATCGGCTGCTCGGAAGACGGCTTCTGGGATCGCGGCTCGTTCTACGACCGCCTGACCAATATTCCGCAATTTGGCATCGAATCCACCGCCGACAAGGTCGGCGCCACTGCTGCCGGCGTGGTCGGCGCCGCCGTGGTCGCGCATACCGTCGCATCGGTCATCACGCGCACCAAGCGCAAGAGTGGCAGCACCAGCGATCAACCCACCCCCTGAGCCCAACGCAAGGAAGATGAAACCATGTCCGTGACCTACGAAACCCAGGGCTTCAGGCTCGATAACTCCGGGCGGCGCCTGGTGGTGGACCCGGTGTGCCGCATCGAGGGCCACATGCGCGTGGAAGTCAATGTGGACGAGCAGAACGTGATCCGCAACGCCGTCTCCACCGGCACCATGTGGCGCGGGCTGGAGGTGATCCTCAAGGGACGCGATCCGCGCGATGCTTGGGCTTTCGTCGAGCGCATCTGCGGCGTGTGCACCGGTACCCACGCGCTGACCAGTGTGCGCACGGTGGAAGACGCGCTGGGCATCAAGGTACCGCTGAACGCCCACCTGATTCGCGAGATCATGGCCAAGACGCTGCAGGTGCACGACCACGCGGTGCATTTTTATCACCTGCACGCGCTTGACTGGGTCGATGTGGTCAACGCGCTCAAGGCCGACGTCAAGCGCACCAGCGAGCTGCAGCAACTGGTCTCGCCCTCGCACCCGATGTCCTCGCCGGGATATTTCCGCGACATCCAGAACCGGCTCAAGCGCTTCGTCGACAGCGGCCAGCTCGGTCCGTTCAGCAACGCCTACTGGGGCAGCAAGGCCTACGTGCTGCCGCCCGAAGCCAACCTCATGGCCACGGCGCACTATCTGGAGGCGCTGGACCTGCAAAAGGAATGGGTCAAGATCCACACCATCTTCGGCGGCAAGAACCCGCACCCCAACTATCTCGTGGGCGGCGTGCCCTGCGCGATCAACATGGATGGTGACTTAGCCGCGGGTGCGCCCATCAACATGGAACGCCTGAACTTCGTCAAGGCGCGCATCGACGAGATCATCGAGTTCAACAAGAACGTCTATGTGCCCGACGTGCTCGCCATCGGCACGCTGTACAAGCAGGCCGGCTGGCTCTACGGCGGCGGGCTGTCGGCGCTCAACGTGGCGGACTACGGGGAATATGAGCGCACGCCGTACGACCCCAGCACGCAGCAACTGCCGGGCGGCGTGGTGCTCAACGGCAACTGGGACGAGGTGCTGCCGATCGACCCGCGCGACCCCGAGCAGGTGCAGGAGTTCGTCACCCACAGTTGGTACAAGTACGGCGACGGCAACAACGACAAGGGTCTGCACCCTTGGGACGGCGTGACCGAGCCGCATTACGAGCTGGGCCCCAACGCCAAGGGCACCAAGACCGCAATCGAGCAACTCGACGAAGCCGCCAAGTACTCGTGGATCAAGGCGCCGCGCTGGCGCGGTCATGCGGTGGAGGTGGGGCCGCTGGCGCGCTACATTGTCAGCTACGTGCACGCGAACAAAGGCAACAAATATTGCCAGCGCGTCAAGGAACAAATCGAGACGTCGGCAGCGGCAATCAACTCGGCCATCCCGAAGGCGCTGGGTCTGCCCGAAACGGAATTCACGGCCAAGCAACTGCTGCCCACCACCATCGGCCGCACCCTGGCGCGCGCACTGGAAGGCCAGTACGCGGGCGAGATGATGCTGGACGACTGGAACAGCCTGGTGGCCAACATCAAGAGCGGCGACCGCTCGACCGCCAACGTCGAGAAGTGGGACCCGTCCACCTGGCCCAAGGAAGCCAAGGGCGTGGGCACCGCAGCCGCACCGCGCGGCATGCTGGGCCACTGGATCAAGATCAAGGACGGCCGCATCGAAAACTACCAATGCGTAGTGCCGACCACCTGGAACGGCAGCCCGCGCGATGCAAAGAAGCAGATCGGCGCGTTCGAGGCGAGCCTGATGAACACACCGATGGTCAATCCCGAACAGCCGGTGGAAATCTTGCGCACCATCCACTCGTTCGACCCGTGCCTGGCCTGCTCTACGCACGTGATGAGCCCCGATGGCCAGGAACTCGCCAACGTCACAGTCCGCTGAGCCTACAGGAGATAAATCATGAAAAAGATAGCTACCCGCGCAATGTCCACAGTGGTTACGGCGCTTTTCCTCTTGATATCAGGCAGTGCTTTGGCACACACCGGAACGGGTGAGCCGCATGTCCACGGCTGGATGGCAAGCCTGCAGGCCGGTGTGCTGCACCCATTCTCGGGTTGGGACCACCTGCTGGCAATGCTGATTGTTGGCGCTTGGGCGGTGACCGGCCTGCGACGCGATCGGCGCGTGCTCGCGCCGCTGGCGTTTCTGGCGGCGCTGGCGCTCGGCGGCACGCTCGGCATGGCAGGCGTGGCGATTCCTGGTGGCGAGCTGGCGATCGCCGCGAGCGTGATCGTGCTGGCTGTGCTCTGGGGTCTGGGCCAGCGCGTGGAACCTGCCACGGGACTGGCGTTGATCGCCGTCGCAGGCTTGCTGCATGGCCACGCGCACGGCGCCGAGATGGTCGACGGGCTGTTTGCCACCGGCTACGCAGCGGGCTTTCTGACGGGTTCGGCAGTGCTGCACGGTCTGGGCTGGGTCGCCGGTCGCGGTCTGGCCGAGACGCGCTCGGCACTCGGAGAACATGCGCGCCGCCTGCTGGCGGCTGGCGCCGGCCTGGCTGGCCTGGCAATGCTGGTCGGCCGCGTGTAAACGCAACCCTGCGAGGAGGACGCCATGGCAAACGCTTCCCAATCGACAGCCACGGTGACCGGCGTGGACGACAACGCGGTCGCACGCGGACGCACCCTTCAGTCGGTCTACGTCTATCAGGCGCCGGTGCGCATCTGGCACTGGATCAACGTGCTGTGCATCGTCACGCTTGCGCTCACCGGTTACTTCATCGGCAAGCCGCTGCCGACGATGCCCGGCGAAGCCATCGCCAACTACCTGATGGGCTACATCCGCTTTGCGCACTTCGCGGCTGCCTACATCTTCGCGGTCGGCTTGCTCGGGCGCATCTACTGGGCCATCGTCGGCAACCACCACGCACGCGAGATGTTCTGGCTGCCGATCTTCCAGAAGGAGTATTGGCGCGAAGTGGGCCGCATGATCCGGTGGTACGGATTCATCGCGCCGCGTCCGGGCCGTTATGTGGGCCACAACCCCCTCGCGCGCCTGGCGATGTTTGGTTACCTGTGCCTGTCGGTCTTCATGATCTTCACCGGCTTCGCGCTGTACGGCGAGGGCTCGCAGATGGGTTCCTGGCAGGAGCGGATGTTCGGCTGGGTGATCCCGCTGTTCGGCCAGTCGATCGACGTGCACAACTGGCATCGCCTGGGCATGTGGGCCATCATCTGCTTCGTGATGCTGCACGTCTATGCAGCCATCCGCGAGGACATCATGGGTCGCCAGAGCATCGTCAGCACCATGATCTCCGGTCACCGCACGTTCAAGGACTGAGAGGTCCGAGCCATGAAAATCCGTGTTCTGGGCATCGGCAACCTGCTGTGGGCTGACGAGGGTTTCGGCGTGCGCTGCGTGGAGCTGCTGGCACGCCGCCATGCGTTCGGCGACACGGTCGAAGTGCTCGATGGCGGCACGCTCGGGCTGTACCTGCTGCCGTGCGTGCAGGAGGCCGACGCGCTCCTGATCTTCGACGCAATCGATTACGGCTTGCAACCCGGCACGCTCAAGATCGTGCGCGATGACGAGGTGCCGCGCTTCATGGGCGCCAAAAAGATGAGCCTGCACCAGACCGGTTTCCAAGAGGTGCTGCAGCTCGCGCAATTCACCGGCAGCTACCCGTGCCATGTGACACTGATCGGCTGCCAGCCCGAGGAGTTGGAAGACTATGGCGGCAGCCTGCGCGATGTGGTCAAGGCCGCGCTCGAACCGGCGCTTGCGCTCGGCATCGCTGAGTTGCGCGCGTGGGGTGCCACGGTGGAAGACAAGGTGCCGTCCGACGAGGAATCGGCCGCATTTGACGAGCTGGCCATGGATGCATATGAGTCGGGGCGCCCAAGCACCACCGAAGCCTGCCGTTCAGGCGACGAACGCGTGTTCTCCACCTTGCCCGCCAGGGGCCTGTTCCGAGCGTGAGGCCCCCATCATGTGCATAGGCATCCCCATGCAGGTCGTGCAATGTGCCGAAGGCACTGCCGTGTGCCGCGACGAGGCGGGCGAACTGCACTCGCTGCGCACCAGCCTGCTCGAACGGGGACTCGCCGTGGGCGACTGGGTGCTGACCTATCTGCACGATGCGGTCGAACGCCTCACACCCGAGCGCGCGCAAGAGGTGCTGCACACGCTGGCTCTGGTGCGCTCGGCGATGCTGCCCCCCGCGGCGTTGGATGCCGATGATGTCCACCCGGCTCGTGCCGCTGCTGACTTCGATCTGCCCTCGCGCCTCAGAGCCGAAGACCTGGCCGCGCTGACGGGTGCCTGAATGTTTGCCGCTGGAGACTCACATGACCACCACTACACCCACCGAACCCCCACTGATCACCCGTCTGGTGCGCGACTTCGCAGCCGTGCGCGTCGATCCCGCCGCACCCGAGGCGTGGTGTGCCGACGCGCCGCACGCGGTAATGCTGCTGGCGGGCGACGCGGTGCGTTTTCCCGAGGGGCAGGATGTGGCTGTAGTGCTGCCAGAACTGATCAAGGCCTGTGAGGGCGTGCTGGACGCCCCCGTGCGCATCGGCGTGGTGGCGCGCGAATCCGAGGATGCGATGGCACGACGCTTCGCCTCGCGGCGCTGGCCCAGCCTGATTTTTTTTCGCAATGGCCAATACTGCACCGAGCTCGCCGGCATGCACGACTGGGCGGAGTACGTCGCGTACTTTCGCGAGAGCTTGGCCGAAGAGCCGTCGCCGCTGCCTACTGAGCCGGTGCCGCTGCGCGGGCTCCCGCCCCGTCGCAGGCGTGTGCGCCCCGCGCCTGGCGAGGCATCGAGTTCGATGTTCGACTAGCGCCATCGTTTCACCTCCCCGTCATCTCTCAAGGAATTCGCATGAAGCCCCTTTCCATTACCCGCAGGCGCGGCGCTGGCTCGCAGGTTGAAGGCGAGCGCTTGGAATACATGAGCATGCCCAAGGGTATGGACGTCTACGAGCCGCCGCGCCTGCCCGAGGCCGAGCAAGTCGCCGCCGCACCGGAAGGCCTGAGTGTGCTGCAACAAGTGGCGGATGCCTTGCTGCGCGGCGTGGGCAGCCATGACAATGAGACGCTTGAAATCGCCGCGCTGACTGCAATTGATCGGACTGTGGTCAACCAGGTGCTCGGCGAGGGCGAAGTCAGCGCCATCATCGACAACGGCGATGGTGTGCGCGTGAGCGTGCAGGAATCGCTGCTCGCAGGGGTGTGGCGCCTCATCACCACGCGTGGCGAGGCTATCGAGCGCGACACCATTGAAATTGGTGCCGTGCCGCTCCTGTTTCGGCAGGCGGCGATGCTCGACTGGGGTGCCGAGCGCCCCGCATGGCAAGGGCCGCTCCCGCCGAACGTGCTCAATGCTCCCGCGCTGGTGGAGGAAGTGCGCGACCAGTCGGCGCGCTGGAAGCCGGGACAGGATGCGCACGTGATCAACCTGACGCTGCTGCCCGTGACGATGGAGGACATCGGCTTTCTCGACCACGAGATCGGCACCGGCTCGCTGCTCGTGCTCTCGCGTGGCTACGGCAACTGCCGCATCACCAACACGCGCATGCGCTATGGTTGGCGCGTGGTCTACTACAACTCAATGGACAAGGTGATCCTCAACACCGTGGAAATCACCGACATCCCGCAGGTCATGATGGCCGCGCCCGAAGACATCCGAGACGCACACGAGCGGCTGGTGGATCTGCTGCACATTTTGCGGGAGGACTGACGCCATGCAACGCCTGGAAACTTTCGAAGGCACCTATCTGGGCGACAAGAAGGCGCTTAAACCTGGCTCGCGCCTGGAATGCAAGATTTGCTGGTGGGTCTACGACCCTGCCGAGGGCGATCCGGTGTGGCAGATCCCGCCCGGCACACCGTTTGCGGAATTGCCGCCGCACTGGCGCTGCCCCAATTGCGATTGTCCGCCAGAACAGTTCATGCTGCTGGACGACGAGAGCGCTACACCCAAGGCCTGATGGCAATGTTGGACAAACTCAGCATTACGACAAGCGCCTGACGGCGTATCACGCCATGCCTGCCACCACCCATGCCGAACTGCTCGCCACGGTTGATCCTGTGCTGCTTACGCAGCGCGTGCGGATGCTGGAGCAGCGCTTCGACTTCATTGCGCGCGAGCGCATGACGGGCCTACCCATTGTCAACCCGCATCTGCGCGTGCAGGCGCTGGGTTTCGAGCCAACCGCATCTACCGCGGACGGCCACATCACCATCATCGCCGGGGTGCTGATCACGCCGTGGTTCATGAGCCTCGTGCGCCTGCCGCTCAAGCTCCACACCGTGGACACGGCCGCGCACGAGCAATGGCGCAGCGGCAGCAAACGCGACCATATGTTCGGCGCGCACAGCTTCGTCTTCCTCGCCGCGCACGATGAGGTACTGGGTGTCTACGAAAGCTGTGCGCTGTTCTCGCCAATGGACGAATTTGTAAGCCATGCCGACGCCGAGACCGTCGCACTCGAAGTGCTGCGGCAATTGCGTGACGTTCCGGAACCGGCAGAGGCTGTGCCGGCAACATCCGCTACCGCCGCCAAGCAAAAGCCTGCAGTACCCTCGCGCCGCTTGCTGTTGTTCGGGCGCGGCGCGCCAAGGACGGGCACATGAACAGCCTCATGCCGCCTCTGCATGTGCGCGCCGGCGCGCCGCTGGGCCAGACCGTGCACCACCACCGCGCAGATCTGGCACAGGCGCTGGCCGAACGCACACCGCTGGCCGAGCTGCCGGACGTGCTGGGTCGCGCCTACAACCTGTGCGGTCGCGCACACACGCTGGCCGCACGCCTTGCGCTGGCTGCCGTCGGCACCCTCGCGCCAGTGCCAAGCGGCGAGAGCTTGCGTGCGCTGCACGCCGAGACTTGGCTGGAACACACGCGCCGCCTGCACCTCGACTGGCCGCGTTTGCTGCTCGCCGGCGACCCCACCCTGGCGGATGGCCAATCCGCCGCGCTGCAGGCGTTGCGCCGCTGCCCCGTGCCGCTGCACCAACCGTTGACCGGCTTGCCTTGCGCAGACGCGCTGCGCGCGCTGACAGAATGGCAGGTTCAGAGCGCATTGGGCCAATCCGTCGATACCTGGCTGGGCGCCTGGAATAAACATGGCGTACAGGCACTGGCCGAGTGGGCCGCGCGTGCAGATACCTGGCTCGCGCGAACGCTGCGGCGGGCGCTGGCGGTGCAGGCCAGCCTGGCGCCCGAGCGCCACACGCGTTGTGCTGCGCTCGAATTTCATCATGATGCCGACCGCTGCGCCGCCTTCGCCGAGGCGGTACTGGCCCAGCCTACCCTGGCGGCAGAACCGGTGATCGATGGCGCGCCCTGCCACACCGGCACGTGGTCGCGCGGCCATGGTCCCGCAGCCACACTGTTGGCCATGCTCGGGCGGCGCATCGCCGAATGGCTGCGCCTGCTCATGTCGGCCACGCGCCCGCTGCTTGCAACGCAGGCCCGGCGTTGCGGGCAGCGCGCTGCATGGGCCTGGGTAGAGATGGCGCGCGGTCTGCTGTTGCATGTGGTGGAACTGGGCACCGATGGCGGTGTGGCGCGATACCGCGTGGTCGCACCGACCGAATGGAATTTCCACCCTCTGGGCGCGGCGGCGCGACGCATCAGCGATCTGCGCCCCATGGATGCCGCGCAGGCCGCGCAGCAGGTCAGCCTCGTGATGGCGGCGTACGATCCGTGCGTGCCCTTCATCGTGGAGCCAGCCGAGTTGCCCAAGGAAGTTCTCCATGCATGAAGTGAGCTTGGCCGGTGGTATTCTGCGCATCGTCGAACAAGCAGCCGAGCGCGAGCGCTTCAGCCGGCTGCTGCGCTTGCGGCTGGAGGCGGGCAGTCTCGCCGGCGTGGACGTGCGCGCGCTGCGCTTCGCGCTCGAAGCCCTCAGCGCGGGCACGCTGCTGGATGGCGCGCGCATCGACATCGACAGCCCGATGGGCCGGGCCTGGTGCATGGACTGCGCGGCGAACGTCGCCATCGAGCAGCGCGGTAATGCCTGCCCCGCTTGCGGCAGCTACCAGTTGATTCCCAATGGCGGCACCGAGCTACGCGTGGTGGACATGGAGGTCGCTGACACGTGAACGCCCTGGAAAACTTCTATATTGATAGCTTGTCACGCAATATGGACAGGCGATTAAAGGTTATTTTGTTTGTAATCTTGGCCGTACACTCGACGCCTGCGACTTGCCGGCGGCTGAAATTTTTTGCGTACAACCAGGACCCTCTTCTTCACTGAACAGCAGGAGAAAACCATGTGTGTCGTCTGCGGATGCTCCAACACCTCCGATCCAGCCGCCAGCCATACCCACGGGCACGGACATGCCCAGGGCATGGACGCGCAATCCGACCTGCATTTCGGTCAGGGCGCGGCGCGCGTCTCGGTACCGGGCATGAGCCAGAGCCGGGCCATCCAGATCGACGAAAACGTACTCGGCGCCAACAACGCGATTGCCGAGCGCAACCGCGCGCAGTTCACGGCGCACGGCATTACCGCGCTCAACCTCGTCTCCAGTCCCGGCTCGGGCAAGACCACACTGCTGTGTGCCACCTTGCAGGCGCTGCGCCAACGCCATCCCCATATACCGCTCGCGGTGATCGAGGGTGACCAGCAGACCAGCTTTGACGCGGACCGCATCCGCGCCACACAGGTGCCCGCGATACAGATCAATACCGGCAAGGGCTGCCACCTCGATGCGCCCATGGTGGCCGAGGCATTCGAGCGCCTGCACGGCCACTTTCACCAGCACGGCCATGCGCATGAGCATGAGCACGACCACCATCACGGCGGCGGCCTGCTGTTCATCGAGAACGTCGGTAACCTCGTCTGCCCCGCCGCGTGGGACCTGGGCGAGGCCGCGAAGGTGGCGATCCTGTCGGTCACCGAGGGCGAGGACAAACCGCTCAAATACCCCGACATGTTCGCCGCGTCGCGGTTGATAATCCTGAGCAAGATCGACCTGCTGCCCCATGTACCGTTCGACGTCGCGCGCTGCGTGGAGCTCGCACGGCGCGTGAATCCGGCGATCGAGGTGTTGCAACTGTCGTCCACCACCGGCGAGGGCATGGACGAGTGGCTGCACTGGCTCGAACACGCCATGGGCCACGCGCACCATCACCACGATCATGGCCACGAGCATGCGCAGGATCCCGCATCGGCCACTGAAGCCGAATTGCGCGAGCGTGTGCGCCAGCTTGAAGCGGAGCTGGCCAGCGCCCGCGCCGCACGTGTCTGATCGAATCGGCAAGAGATGACGACCAGCGTCCTCGGCGTCGGTGCCTGGCTCAAGAATACGGCCTGCCTGTGGCTGGATGGCCATGCGCACTGGTCACCCTTGCATGGCGACCTGGGCACGCCCGCAGCCTGCGAGGCGCTGGAGGCGTCAGTGCAGACCCTGCTGCGCCAAGCCCATGCCGCGGGCGCACCGGTGCAGGCCATCGCGCACGATCTGCACCCGGATTTTTTCAGCACACATCTGGCGCTTGCCACTGCCGATGCGCTTGGTGTGCCGAGCATCGGCGTGCAGCACCACCACGCGCATCTGGCGGCCGTACTGGCCGCACACGGCGTGGACGGCCCGGCCGTGGGCCTCGCGCTGGACGGCGTGGGCCTTGGCACCAACGGCCTGCCATGGGGTGGCGAACTGTTCTGGCTGGCTGGTGCGCAGTGGCGGCGGCTTGGCCATCTGCTGCCGCTGGCCTTGCCCGGTGGCGACCGCGCCGCGCGCGAGCCGTGGCGCATGGCCGCAGCGGCACTGCATGCACTGGGCCGCGCCGACGAGATCGTGCCGCGCTTTGGCGCGCAGGTGGGCGCGGCGATGGCGCAGGGCGTGCGCCACATGCTGGAGCGGGAACTGAACTCCCCACGGAGCAGCAGCACCGGTCGCTGCTTTGACGCGGCGGCAGGCGCGCTGGGACTGTGCCTGCACCAGCACGACGAGGCACAAGCGGCCATAGCACTGGAGCGCGCTGCCGCGCGCGCATTGGCCACACACGGCGAGATCACGGCGCCCGCGGCCTGCGTCGATGCGCAGGGGCAGCTCGACTGGCGCCCCTTGATCGCACCGCTGTTCGATGCGCGCGATGTCGATACCGCTGCCGCCGCATTTCACATTGGCCTGGCCGATTCGCTGGCTGGCTGGCTGCTGACCGCCGCCCACGCGCATGACGTACGCACAGCCTGCCTTGGCGGCGGGTGCTTCTTCAACTGCATCCTGCGCGAGCGCGTGCACCAGCGCTTGACGGATGCGGGCCTGACAGTCTTGCTGCCCGGTGAACACGGCTGCGGCGATGCCGGTCTGGCGCTCGGTCAGGCCTGGGTCGCGGCGCGGGAACTGGCTGGCGCGCACACCACAGCCAACAATTGTTTGTCAGCGGAGGCTACCGCATGCGCTTGACCGCTTGTTTTATCCGTACCTGCTGAGGAGGCCTTTGCCATGTGCCACGCCCTGCCTTCCTTGTTGATCGCACGCCTGCCTGGAGATGACGCCATCGTCGAACTCGGCGGCGTGCGCAAGACCGTTTCGGTCGCGCTGTTGCCCGACGCCCGGGTGGGCGACTACGTGATCGTGCACGTTGGCTTTGCCATCGGCCAGATAGACCCCGACGAAGCCGCCCGCACGCTCGCGTTGTTCACCGAAATGGAGGCGGCGCACCGCGCCACAACGATGCAGGAGGCTACCTCATGAAATACATCGACGAATTTCGCGACGGCGACACTGCCAGTGCACTGGCCGCGCGCATCGCAACCGAAGCGCGACCCGAGCGTAACTACAGCTTCATGGAGTTCTGCGGTGGCCACACGCACGCCATCGCGCGCTATGGTGTTAGTGAATTGTTGCCGCCCAACGTACGCATGATCCACGGCCCCGGCTGTCCGGTATGCGTGCTACCGATAGGCCGCATAGACCAGGCCATCAAACTGGCAATGGAGTGCGACGCCATCGTCTGCACCTATGGCGATACCATGCGCGTGCCGGCTTCGGGCTCGCTGAGCCTGACCAAGGCCAAGGCGCGCGGCGCCGACATCCGCATGGTCTATTCCGCGGCCGACGCATTGAAGATCGCACGCCGCCACCCGGATCGTGAAGTGGTGTTTTTCGCCATCGGCTTCGAGACCACCACGCCACCCACCGCGATACTCATCAAGCAGGCGCAGGCCGAGGGCATCGCCAACCTCAGCGTGCTGGCCTGCCACGTGCTCACCCCCAGCGCCATCACGCACATCCTCGAATCGGCCGAAGTGCGCGACTTTGGCACCGTGCCCATTGACGGCTTCATTGGCCCGGCGCACGTGAGCATCGTGATCGGCTCCGCGCCGTACGAACACTTCGCCGAGGAATACCGCAAGCCGGTGGTCATCGCGGGCTTCGAGCCGCTGGATGTCATGCACGCCATCCTGATGCTGGTGCGCCAGATCAACGAAGGCCGCGCCGTGGTCGAGAATGAATTCAGCCGCGCGGTCACTTCCGAGGGCAACCTGGCCGCGCAAAAACTGGTGGCTGAGGTGTTCGAGCTGCGTGAGAACTTTGAATGGCGCGGCCTGGGTGAAGTCCCCTACAGCGCGCTCAAGATTCGCGGCGCCTACGCGCAGTTCGACGCCGAGCGGCGCTTCGGCCTCGTCTATCACGGCATGCCCGACCACAAGCAGTGCGAATGCGGCGCGATTCTGCGCGGCGTCAAGAAGCCCACCGACTGCAAACTGTTCGGCACCGTCTGCACGCCCGAGACGCCCATGGGCTCGTGCATGGTGTCTTCCGAAGGCGCCTGCGCCGCCCACTACAGCTACGGCCGCTTCAAGGACAAGAAACCACAACCGACCGCCCATGCAGCCTGAATCCGAGGAACGATGAAGAAAGACTATTTGCGTCCAGTCGATTTCAAGAACGGTCGCATCGACATGAACCACGGCGCGGGCGGACGCGCCACGCTGCAACTGATTGAAGAACTGTTCGCGCATGCCTTTGACAACGAGCTGCTGCGCGAGGGGGATGATGGCGCGCGCCTCGACGTGCCGCCCGGCCACCGCCTTGTCATGGCCACCGACGCGCACATCATCTCGCCACTTGAATTTCCCGGTGGCGACATCGGCGCCTTGAGCGTGCATGGCACCGTCAACGACGTGGCGATGCTCGGCGCCGAACCGCGCTGGCTCGCGGCCAGCTTCATCCTCGAAGAAGGTTTTGCGCTGGCCGATCTCAAGCGCATCGTTGAATCCATGGCTGCTGCTGCGCGTGAGGCAGGCGTAGCCATCGTCACCGGCGACACCAAGGTGGTGGAACAGGGCAAGGGTGACGGTGTGTTCATCACCACCACGGGCGTCGGCGTGCTGCCGGTGGCGCGACGCATCTCGGGCGCGCTCGCGCGGCCGGGCGATGCGGTGCTGGTCTCCGGCACCATCGGCGATCACGGCGTCGCGGTACTGTCCCAGCGCGAATCGCTCGAATTTGAGACGCAGATCGTCTCCGATACCGCCGCGCTCAATGGCCTGGTCGCCACCATGCTCGCCGCCGTGCCCGAAGGCGCGGTGCACACGCTGCGCGATCCGACGCGCGGCGGGCTCGGCACCACGCTCAACGAAATCGCACGCCAATCCGGCGTGGGCGTGCAGATCGACGAGACGCGCATTCCGATCGCCCCACAGGTGGCGGGCGCGTGCGAGCTGCTCGGGCTCGATCCGCTGTACATCGCCAACGAGGGCAAGCTGATCGCTATCGTCGCGCCCGAATACGCGCAGGCGGCGCTCGACGCAATGCGCGCTCACCCCTTAGGTCGCGACGCGGCGCGCGTCGGTGACATCACCGAAGACGCGCACCACTTCGTGCAGATGACCACGCGCTTTGGCGGCCAGCGTGTGGTCGATTGGCTCTCTGGAGAACCGCTGCCACGCATCTGCTGACATGACTGCTCCGCTTCGCATCCTGCTGCTCACGCACATCTTCAACGGCCTGTCGCAGCGCCTGTTCATCGAGCTGCGCGCGGCTGGGCACGCGGTATCGATCGAGTTCGACATCGCCGACACGGTGGCCGAGGAAGCCGTCGCGATGTACCAGCCCGATCTGGTCATCGCACCGTTCCTGAAGCGGCGCATTCCGGAATCGATCTGGAGCAAATACGTCTGTCTCGTCGTGCACCCCGGTCCGCCGGGCGACGGTGGGCCATCCGCCCTGGACTGGGCCATCCTGCGCGGCGCACCTCGCTGGGGCGTGACGGTGCTGCAGGCCAATGGCGATCTCGATGCCGGCGAAGTCTGGGCCTTCGAGACATTCGCGATGCGCAGCGATGCCAGCAAGAGCAGTCTGTACCGGCGCGAAGTGACCGAGGCCGCAGTCCGCTCGGTGCAGGCGGCACTGCAGCGTTTCGTGCGCGGCGCCACCAGACCCAGCGGCGCATTGGCGTTGCCCCAGGAGCTTGGCGCATGGCAGCCGCTGATGCGCAGGCACGAACGCGCCATCGACTGGATGCGGCACGATCGGAGTGAAGTGCTGCGCCGCGCGCACAGCGGCGACGGCAGTCCCGGCGCCGAAGCACTGGTGTTTGGCCAACCGTGCCGCCTGTTCGATCTGCACGAAGCCCGGATCACGCACCAGGCCACCCCAGGCACGGTGCTCGCCCGGCGCGGCCCGGCACTGGCGATCGCGACGCGCGGCGGCGGGGCAGTCTGGGTGGGTCACATGCGCCGTGTCGCACAGGACGGCACGGTCGATGATCTCAAGCTGCCTGCGACCGAAGTCTTCGCCGAATTCTGCGCGTCCGTGCCCGACTCACCAGCGCCACTGTTGCGCGAAGTCGATGACCCACCCACGCACGCGCTTGAATGGGACGAGTTGCGCTACCGCGAATATGGCAGCGATGGCGCGCGCGTCGGTTGGCTCGAATTCGATTTCCACAACGGCGCGATGTCCGAACGCCAGTGCCAGCGCCTCCAGGCCGCGCTGATCGAGCTGCGCGCGCGCCCGCTGCAGGTACTGGTGCTGGCCGGCGGCGCCGAGTTCTTCTGCAATGGCATCCACCTGCACACCATTGAAGCCGCATCGCGCCGCGATGGCGATTCGGTCGCCGACGCCTCGTGGCGCAACATCCAGGCGATCGACGACACCGTGCTCGCCCTGCTCGAAACCACTGACCGCCTCACCGTGGCCGCCCTGCGCGGCAACGCCGGCGCTGGCGGCTGCTTCCTGGCGCTGGCGGCCGACCAGGTCTGGGCGCACCCCGGCGTGGTAATGAACCCACACTACAAGAACATGGGCAACCTCTACGGCTCCGAGTACTGGACCTACACGCTGCCGCGGCGCATCGGACTGGAGGCGGCGCGCGCCGTGATGCGCGAGCGCCTGCCCACCGGTGCGCGCCAGGCCGCAGCCAGCGGGCTCATCGACGACTGCTTTGGAGCGGATGCGGCGAGCTTCGAAGCCGAGGCTCTGCAGCGCGCGCTCGCGCTGGCCGCGTCACCCGATCTGGCGAGCTGCATTGCCTCCAAGGCCGAGCGCCGCGCGCAAGATGAAGCCGCCAAGCCGCTCGCCACCTACCGCGAGGAAGAGCTCGCGCGCATGCACCGCAACTTCTACGGATTCGACCCAAGCTACCACGTCGCGCGCCACTACTTCGTGCACCGCAAGCCACAGGCGTGGACGCCGCGACACCTCGCAGTTCACCGCTGAAGCCAGGCCGCTGGGCCGGTGTCGGCGCAAGCCGGTCGCGCGTGCATTAGCCTGCGGCGTATCGTTGTGCCGTGTCCTCCGACCGGACCACTTTGATCCTGCTCGCCTGGCCACAGCAACCGAAAGCCTCAAAGCGCTGCTTGCAGATGCCGCGCGCGGCCGATTTGGCAGCGGACAGCACCTTGCGTGGGTCGAACTCGCTGCGCTGTTTGGTAAACAGCTCGCGCATCGCGCCCGTCATGGCCAGGCGAATGTCGGTGTCGATATTGACCTTGCGCACACCGTGCTTGATGCCGCGCGCGATCTCTTCCACTGGCACGCCGTAGGTTTCCTTGATGTCGCCACCGTACTGGCGAATGATGGCCAGCCACTCCTGCGGCACGCTCGACGAGCCGTGCATCACCAGATGCGTGTTCGGCACCTGGGCGTGGATCGCGGCGATGCGGTCGATCGCCAGGATGTCACCTGTGGGCCTGCGGCTGAATTTGTAGGCGCCGTGACTGGTTCCGATGGCAATCGCCAGCGCATCCACCCCTGTTCGGGCTACGAAGTCACGCGCTTGCGCCGGATCCGTCAGCAACATGTCATGCGTGAGCTTGCCGGCCGCGCCCACGCCGTCCTCCTCACCGGCTTCGCCGGTTTCCAGGCTGCCCAGGCACCCCAATTCGCCCTCGACCGAGACACCGACAGCGTGAGCCATCTCGCAGACCCTGCGCGTCACATCGAGGTTGTAGTCGTAACTGGCGGGTGTACTGGCGTCCTCGCGCAGCGAGCCGTCCATCATCACACTGGTGAAGCCCGAGCGTATGGCCTGCATGCAGACGGACGGCGTGGCGCCGTGATCCTGGTGCAGCACGATGGGAATGTCCGGGTGCGCCTCGACCGCCGCCAGCACCATGTGACGCAGATAGGGCTCGCCCGCGTACTTGCGCGCGCCAGCCGACGCCTGCAGGATCGCCGGGCTGTCGGTGGCTTGCGCGGCTTCCATGATGGCCTGGATCTGTTCCAGGTTGTTGACGTTGAAGGCTGGCACGCCGTAGCCGTGCTCAGCCGCATGATCCAGAACCTGCCTCAGCGATGCGAGGGCCATGGGAATACTCCTTGGTGGTTGATCAAAATGTCGCCCCGTCGGCCCGCTCGGCAAGTATCGCCAGTGCGGGCAATTGCTTGCCTTCAAGTACCTCGAGAAAGGCGCCGCCACCAGTCGAGATGTAGTCCACGTCTCTCTCGATGCCGTATTTGGCGATTGCAGCGAGCGTGTCGCCACCGCCCGCGATGCTGAACGCGTTGCTCTCAGCGATCGCGCGCGCGATGGTTTCGGTGCCGTGCGCGAAGGCATCGAGTTCGAACACGCCGACCGGCCCGTTCCAGACGATGGTGCCCGCAGCCTTGAGCTGCGCCGCCAGGCGCGCGGCGGTCTCGGGGCCGATATCAAGAATCAGGTCGTCCGCCTGCACCTCGCTTGCCTGCTTGACAGTGGCGCGGGCGTCGGCACTGAATTCCTTGGCTGTCACGACATCGGTCGGAATCGGCACCTCGGCGCCACGCGCTTTCATGGTGGCGATTACTGCCCTGGCGTGATCGACCAGGTCGGGTTCGGCCAGACTCTTGCCTATGGGGAGGCCCGCGGCCAGCATGAAAGTATTGGCGATGCCGCCGCCAACGATCAATTGATCCACGTTGGCGGCCAAAGATTGCAATATCGTGAGTTTCGTGCTCACCTTGCTCCCCGCAACACTGGCCACCAGAGGGCGCCTGGGCCGCGCCAGCGCCTGGTTCAACGCATCGATCTCGGCTGCGAGCAACGGCCCGGCGCAGGCGATGGGCGCGAACCGCGCAATACCGTGAGTGGTGGCCTCGGTGCGGTGCGCAGTCCCGAAGGCGTCGTTGACGAAAATGTCGCAGAGCGCGGCCATCTTGCGTGAAAGCGTTTCATCGTTCTTCTTTTCGCCAGGGTTGACACGGCAGTTTTCGAGCAGCACGAGTTCACCCGGCGTCACCCGCACACCATCGATCCAGTCACGCACCAGTGGCACATCGCGGCCCAGCAATTCGCCGAGGCGATGGGCAACGGGTTCGAGCGAATCCCTAGGCTTGATCTCACTTTCGGTTGGCCGCCCGAGGTGAGAAGTCACCATGACGGCCGCGCCCGCGTCGAGCGCCATCCGGATGCATGGCATGCTGGCGCGAATGCGCGTGTCGTCGGTGATTGCGCCTGTCGCGTCCTGCGGAACGTTGAGGTCGGCGCGGATGAAGACGCGCTTGCCGCGTGCGAAGCCGCTGGCGGTTACATCGGAAAAGCGCAGCATTTTCATGTAAAGACCTCCTAGTGCGCAGCGTCGGACAGCGCAGCCCCGGTGCCCAAGCAGATGGATGGCGGCATGGGTGCCCTGGCGCGAGTTAGCGACCGAGCAACGAGCGCACCGCATCGGCCACGCGCGCAGCCGTGATGCCGAAATACTCGTACAAGGCATCCGCCGAGGCCGATTCGCCGAAGCGGTCAATACCTATCACCGCGCCGCTGCGGCCCACGTATTTACGCCAGAAATCGGGGTGGGCCGCCTCGACCGCCACGGCTGGCAAGTGCACGGGCAGCACCGAATTCCGGTACGCCGCATCCTGCCGGTCGAAAACAGAAGTCGATGGCATCGATACCACGCGGGTCGCGATGCCCTCGCACGCGAGCTGTGCCTGCGCAGCCAGCGCAATCGACAGCTCGGAGCCGGTTCCTATCAAGAGCGCCTGCGCGCCTTCCATGTCCGAAAGCACATAGCCGCCACGGCGGATCGCGCTCGCCGACACCTTGCCGCCCGTGAGATTGGGCAGGTTCTGGCGCGACAGCGCGAGCGCGCTCGGGCTGTCGCGGCGTTCTATCGCGCAGGCCCACGCAACCGCGGTTTCCAGTCCGTCGGCCGGGCGCCAGACATCCAGATTCGGAATCAGCCGCAGGCTGGGCACGTGCTCAACGCTCTGATGCGTCGGGCCGTCCTCACCCAGGCCGATGCTATCGTGCGTAAAGACGTGGATCACCCGTTGCCGCATCAGCGCCGCCATGCGGATCGCGTTGCGGCTGTAGTCGCTGAAGGTGAGGAAGGTGCCGCCATACGGGATAAAGCCGCCATGCAGCGCCATGCCGTTGAGCGCGGCTGCCATGCCGAATTCGCGCACACCCCACGAGAGGTGATTGCCAGCTTGGTCGCGTCCGGCAATCTGGTATCCCTTGAAATTGGTGAGGTTGGAGCCAGTCAGGTCGGCCGAGCCTCCGAAAAGCTCGGGCAGCAGCGGTGTGAGCGCGTTCAGGGCGTTCTGGCTCGCTTTGCGCGTGGCCACTGCCGCCGGGTCCGCGGCGATCGCGGCGAAGATGTCGGGCAATCGGGCGCTGAAGTCGAGGGGCAGCTCCCCCGAAGTACGGCGCTCGAATTCCGCCGCCAGTTCCGGGTACGCTGATCGATAGGCCTCGAAGCGCCGACGCCATGCGCGTTCCAGCGCCATGCCATGCGGGCGCGCATCCCAGAGTGCGGTGACGTCCTCGGGCAGTTCGAACGGCGCATTCGGCCAGTCCAGCGCAACACGGGTCGCAGCCACCTCGGCTGCGCCGAGCGCCGCGCCGTGCACACCGTGCGTGCCGGCCTTGTTTGGCGAGCCGCGCCCGATTACGGTCTTGCAGCAGATCAGCGTGGGCTTGCCATGGGGCCGCGTGGCCTGCGCGCGCGCGTCGTGGATCGCAGCGTCTACTGCCGCCGCGTCGTGGCCGTCGACACCGGCGATCACGTTCCAGCCGTAGGCCGCGAAGCGTGCCGGCGTATCGTCGGTGAACCAGCCCTTCACATGGCCGTCGATGCTGATGCCGTTGTCGTCGTAGAAAGCGATGAGCTTGGACAGGCGCAGCGTGCCAGCGAGCGAACAGGCTTCGTGGCTGATGCCTTCCATGAGGCAGCCGTCGCCAAGGAAGACGTAGGTCAGGTGATCGACGATGGTATGGCCGTCGCGATTGAATTCCGCCGCGAGCAGCTTTTCGGCCAATGCCATGCCGACCGCGTTCGCCAGCCCCTGTCCGAGCGGGCCGGTGGTGGTTTCCACGCCCGGTGTGACGCCGACCTCGGGGTGACCGGGCGTCTTGCTGTGGAGCTGGCGAAACCGCTGGAGTTCGGCCATCGGCAGTTCGTAGCCCGTCAGGTGCAACAAGGCGTACAGCAGCATCGAGCCGTGGCCGTTGCTGAGGACGAAGCGGTCGCGGTCGGCCCAGCGCGGATTGGCGGGGTTATGCCGCAGATGGCGGCGCCACAGCGCTTCGGCGATTTCGGCCATGCCCATGGGCGCACCTGGGTGGCCGCTCCTGGCGGCTTCGACCGCATCAACCGCCAGCATGCGAATGGCGTTGGCCATGCGGTGGGTGGCGATAGGGTCCTGCGTGGCTCTGGTCGGCAGTGGTGCGTTCATCTCGGACCTCCATTGCGCCTGCATGTCGGCGCGTTGAACAATCGGAAGGGTATGCAGCCGGGAGCCGGCCGTCGGTATCGCTGCGCTCGTTCAGGAGCAGGCCTTTTTCTTGCGTTCCATCATTCGCCAAAGGAAGGGCGTGAAGATGAGCTGCATCGCGAGTTCCATCTTTCCGCCTGGCACCACGATGGTGTTGGCGCGGCTCATCCATGCGTTCTGGATCATGCTCAGCAGGTACTGGAAGTCGATGCCCTTGGGGTTGGCGAAACGGATCACCACCATGCTTTCGTCGGCGCTTGGAATGTCGCGCGCAATGAAGGGATTGCTGGTGTCCACCACCGGCACGCGCTGGAAGTTGACGTGCGTGTGCGCGAACTGCGGCACGATGTAGTGCACGTAGTCGGGCATTCGGCGCAGGATGGTGTCGGTTACCGCCTCGGTGCTGTAGCCGCGTCGGTGCTTGTCCCGCCACAGCTTCTGGATCCACTCGAGGTTGACCACCGGCACCACGCCGATGCGCAGGTCGACGTGGCGGGCAATGTCGTGCTCGGGCGTGACGACGGCGCCGTGCAGGCCTTCGTAGAACAGCATGTCGGTGTCGGCGGGCAGTGCTTCCCACGCCGTGAAGGTACCGGACTCCTGGCCGTAGGGGGCGGCCTCCTCGGCGTTATGCAGGTATTTGCGTGCCTGGCCCTGGCCGGTTTCGCCATAGGTGCGGAACAGCTCCTCCAACTCGCCGAACAGGTTGTTGTCGGGGCCAAAGTGGCTGAAGTGCTTGTCGCCCCGCTCCTCTGCTTCGATCTGGCGCAGCCGCATCTCTGTGCGATCGTAGCGGTGGAAGCTGTCGCCCTCGATCACGGCGGCGCTGACGCCCTCGCGACGAAAGATGTTCTGAAAAGTGCGCGTCACCGTGGAGGTGCCGGCGCCCGACGAGCCGGTGATCGCGATGATGGGATGACGTTCAGACATGGTATTGGTAGGCTCGGAGATGACGGGAATCGGTGGGTAGGCGCGGTCATTGAATCGGCGCGTCGGCGCGAAACAGCCCGCGCTCGCCGAACAGCGGATGCGCCGGTTCATGCACCTCGGCCGGATCGGCGTGGTAGCGCTCAATGCGCTCGACCTCGTTCTTGGAGCCGAATATCACGCCTATGCGCTGATGCAGCGACTCGGGCTGCACCGTCAGCATGGGCACGCGGCCAGTGGATACGCGTCCGCCTGCTTGTTCGATGATGAAGCCGATCGGATTGGCTTCGTACAGCAGGCGCAGGCGACCGGGCCTGGCCGGATCCTTGCTGTCGCGTGGGTACATGAACACGCCGCCGCGCATCAGAATGCGGTGCGCCTCGGCCACCATGCTGGCGATCCAGCGCATGTTGAAGTCCTTGCCGCGCGGGCCGGTTTGGCCGGACAGGCATTCGTCGACATAGCGCTTGATCGGTGCTTCCCAGAAGCGCGCATTCGATACGTTGATCGCGAACTCACGTGTGTCCTCGGGTATGCGCATCTCGGGGTGCGTGAGCATGAATTGACCCAAATCCGGGTCGAGCGTGAATCCCACCACGCCGTTGCCCACGCTCAGGATCAGCATGGTTGTCGGGCCATAAAGTGCGTAGCCCACGGCACATTGCTGACAGCCGGGCTGCAGGAAGTCGGCTTCCACCACGTCGCGGCCCGAGTCGATTACGTCCTGCGGTGCGCGCAGCACGCTGAAGATGCTGCCCACCGTCACGTTCACGTCGATATTGCTCGAACCGTCAAGTGGATCGAACACCAGCAGGTACTTGCCGCGCCGCAAGGTTGGCGGGATCTGGTAGGGCGTGTCCATCTCTTCCGAGGCCATGCCCGCAAGCTGCCCCCGCCATTCGACCATCTGCGTGAAGTACCCATTGCTGACGACGTCGAGCTTCTTCTGTTGCTCGCCCTGTACGTTGATCGTGGTGGCGACTTCCTGCACCGGGTTGCGTAGCATGCCACCGAGTTCGCCAAAGGCGATCGAGCGCGCGATTGCCTTGCACGCCAGCGCCACGTCGAGCAGTAGGGCGTTGAAATCGCCGCTGGCGCCGGGAAACCGGCGGCGCTGTTCGATCAGGTATTGCGTCAGCGTGAAGCGACGGCGGTGGGGCGGGTCGATGGTCATCGTGAAGGGCTTTCATGTATGGGCAGACGTGCCTTGCCGTTGGCGGTTTCCAGCGGGCGGGTGCAGGTCGCCGCGTCTCCGTGCCTGCGCGCGCGAAGGGCCTGGTTGAAGGCGGCCAAGTGGGCGCGCTCGGTATCGGCCAACGCACCGTCGGCGTCGAGGATCGGGGTTGGCCATCACTTGGCATCCCCTTGCTGGAATACACGGCTGGCGAGGATGTCGCTCGCAGCGAGCGTGCCGAGGTCGCCTGCCGTCAACACGCGCTCGCGATCGGCGAACAGGCGGCTGGCCTGGCGCAGTCGCATGCGATCGAGCGCGTTGCGCACGCTGCGTGCGTTGGCGAAGTGCGGCTGTGTGATGCGCCGGCGCAGGTAGCGCGCGAAAGCGTCTTCGGCGCCGTCGCCGAACCGGTAGTTTTGCTGCACAAGCATCTGGTGCGCGATCTGCATCAGCTCGTCGACGCCATAGTCTGGAAAGTCTAGGTGATGCGCGACGCGGCTGTTCATGCCGGGGTTGGACCGGAAGAACGTGTCCATCCGGTCTTTGTAGCCCGCGAGGATGACCACGAGATCGTCGCGCTGGTTCTCCATCACCTGCAGCAGGATCTCGATCGCCTCCTGCCCATAGTCGCGCTCGTTCTCGGGCCGGTAGAGGTAGTAGGCCTCGTCGATGAAGAGCACGCCGCCCATGGCCTTTTTGAGCACGTCACGCGTCTTGGGCGCCGTGTGGCCGATGTACTGGCCCACCAAGTCGTCGCGCGTGACGGCCACCAGGTGTCCCTTGCGCACGTAGCCCAGCCGGTGCAGGATGGTCGCCATGCGCAGCGCCACCGTGGTCTTGCCGGTGCCAGGGTTGCCGGTGAAGCTCATGTGCAGCGGTGGGGCTTGCGAGGTCAGGCCGAGGTTGGCGCGCAGCTTGTCGATCACCAGCAGCGCCGCGATGTCACGGATGCGCGCCTTGACGGGCGCTAGGCCCACGAGGTCGCGATCCAGTTCGGCCAGCACGTTTTCCACCTGTGACTGGGCTAGCACCGCGCCGACGCTGCGTACCGTGCTGCCTGTGTTGGCGGACGCTTCGGGCTCGGGTGCCGTGATCTTGGATGGACTGTCTGCCACGCCGGGAATGCGGTAGAGCGGTGCGTTCATGATCGAGTCTGGCTGCATGCCTCGTGGATAAGGCGTGTAAAGCTATTCAGTCGCCGGCGTTCTGGTACCGCGCGCCTTCGGGCTGGTCGGTCGCGTAGCTGTGCACTGTGTAGCGCATGGTGCGACCTTGCGCTTCCTGCCGTGCGAGGCCGAAGCCGGGTTCGGCCCTGGGACGGTTGACGATGAAGCTCATCGCAACGCTTTCCACATCGCGTGTCGAGTCGAACGCCATCAGGCGGATGTAGTGGCTGGGAAAGGCCTTGCGGCAGTCATTGACCTCGCCGAGCACGCCAGCGGCGTCCTTGAGGTCGAACATCGGCATGCCAAACATCTCCCAATAGGTGTTGCGCGGATGCGGGTCGTCGGTGTATTCAACGCTCCAGGCGTAGCCCTTGTTCAGGCCGTATTCGATCTGCGCAATGATCTCGGTATCGGTCAGATCGGGCAGGAAGCTGAACTGGCCTTGCGTGACGCGGCCGGTGGGGTTGGTCATCATCTTGATTGCTCCAATGTCAATGGCTGCTGGCGCCTTCCTGGTGTTGGTTTGCCGACAATTCAAGCCACGGCGGGCGTGACGGCGTAGTCGCTGCTATCGGTGCTCGCGTAGTTGAAGGTGACGTCACCCCAGGTGTCGAGCGCAGCCTTCAGCGGTGTGCAGTAGCGCGCGGCATCCTTAAGGATTTGCGGGCCCTCGTTGGCGATGTCCTTGCCCTCGTTGCGTGCCTTGACCATCGCCTCAAGCGCCACGCGATTGGCCACGGCGCCGGCCTGAATGCCCTGAGGGTGCCCGATGGTGCCGCCGCCGAATTGCAGAATCACGTCGTCGCCAAACAGGCCGAGCAATTGGTGCATCTGCCCCGCATGGATGCCGCCCGAGGCCACCGGCATGATCTTGCGGATGTCGGCCCAGTCCATGTCGAAAAACAGGCCGCGCGAAAGATCGGTCTTGGTGACGCTGTCGCGGCAGACGTTGTAGTAGCCCTGAACCGTGAGCGGGTCGCCCTCGAGCTTGCCGACGGCGGTGCCAGTGTGCAGGTGGTCACAGCCGGCCAGGCGCAGCCACTTGGCGATCACGCGGAAACTGACGCCGTGGCTCTTCTGGCGCGTGTAGGTGCTGTGGCCGGCGCGGTGCATGTGCATCAGCATGTCGTTCTTGCGACACCAGTTGGCCATGCTCTGGATCGCCGTCCAACCGATCACAAGATCGACCATCACCACCACGCTGCCCAGTTCCCTGGCGAACTCGGCGCGCTCGTACATGTCTTCCATCGTCGCGGCGGTGATGTTCAGGTACGAACCCTTGACTTCGCCGGTCGTGGCACTGGCCTTGTTGACGCCGTCCATCACGTAGAGGAACCGGTCACGCCAGTGCATGAAGGGTTGCGAGTTGATGTTCTCGTCGTCCTTCATGAAGTCCAACCCGCCCTTCAGCCCTTCGTAGATCACGCGGCCATAGTTGCGACCCGACAAGCCGAGTTTGGGCTTGGTGGTGGCGCCGAGCAGCGGGCGGCCGTATTTGTCGAGGCGTTCGCGCTCAACGACGAGGCCGGTCGGTGGGCCCTTGAAGGTCTTCACATAGGCCACGGGAATGCGGATATCCTCGAGCCGCAGCGCCTTCAGCGGCTTGAAGCCGAATACGTTGCCGATCAGGCTGGCTGTCATGTTGGCGATCGAGCCTTCCTCGAACAAGCAGAGGTCATAGGCTACCCACGCAAAGAACTGGTCGGGATGGCCCGGCACCGGTTCGACCTTGTAGGCCTTGGCGCGGTAGCTGTCGCAGGCGGTAAGGCGGTCGGTCCAGACGACGGTCCAGGTTGCGCACGATGATTCGCCCGCCACCGCGGCCGCTGCCTCTGCAGGATCCACGCCATCCTGCGGCGTGATGCGAAACAGGCAGATCGTGTCGGTGTCCCTAGGCACGTAGTCGGGCATCCAGTAGCCCATCTGGCGGTATTTCAGAACACCTGCGGCATAGCGCTTCCTGGCGTCGGTGATCTGGGTGATTTCTTCCTGCGCGACGGTGTCCATACGTTGCTCCTGGATGGTTTGCGCTACTGTAGAAATGTATTCAATTAAGGTAAAGTCAGATTTTATTTTGTGATAATTAAAAAAATTTGAATGAAAAACGCCACCTTCCGCCAGTTACGCATCTTCAGCGAGGCCGCGCGCCACCAGAGCTTCGCCGAGGCGGCGCGCCTGTTGCACCTGACACCACCGGCGGTGTCGATGCAGATCAAGGAGCTGGAAGGGCAGGTCGGCCTGCCGCTGTTCGAGCGCAGCGGGCGCAAGGTGCAATTGACCACCGTGGGCGAATACGTGCTGGTCTACGCGCGACGCATCCTCGCGGGCCTGAAGGACGCCGAAGACGCAGTGGCACGGCTGCGCAAACTGGAGGCCGGGCAACTCACGATCGGCATGGTCAGCACCGCGCAGTATTTCCTGCCCAAGCTGCTGGTCGGCTATCGCGAAGAGCATCCCGGCGTCGACATTCGTCTTGCTGTGGGCAACCGAGAGCAACTGGTACGCATGCTTCATGAGGGCGAACTCGACATCGCGATCATGGGCCGTCCGCCCAAGGAGCTGGCCACGCGCGCAGAAACGTTCGCCGCGCACCCGCACGTATTCGTCGCACCGTCCAATCACCCGCTGGCGCGTAAAGGCACGCTCGTGCCCAAGCAACTGGCCGGCCAGCCTTTCATCATGCGTGAAAGCGGCTCCGGCACGCGCGCCGCAGTCGAGCAGTTCATGGAGGGGTACCGCGTCCTGCCGCACGTGACGATGGAGATGGCAAGCAACGAAGCCATCAAGCAGGCGGTGATGGCCGGCATGGGGCTGTCATTTCTGTCGCTGCACACGGTCGGGCTGGAGCTGCGCCAAGGCTTGATTGCACTGCTCGACGTACACGGCGCGCCGGTGGTGCGCGCCTGGAACTGCGTGCACACGCTGTCCAAGATGCTTTCGCCTGCCGCCGAGGCGTTTCGCCACTTCATGCTTGAGCGGGGCGAGGCGTTTCTGGCGCAGGAGTTCGGCGGCAGCGATCCGCAGTCCTCGCCGTGAAGCAGTCCATCCGGCGTCGTGTCAAAACGCCAGTCGGAGCGTGGCGCGTATCGTGCGCTTCTCAGCCGGATGCACGTGCATGCCTTCCACGTCGCCGGCTTCGCCGGGCAGGCGTGAGGCGTACCAGTACTGGATGTCGTCGTTGCGGCGGTTCAGCAGATTGAATATGTCCAGGCTCAATGACCAGCGCTCGCCGGGCGGCGCCCAGGCCAAGTGCAGGTTGGTGGTGAGGCTGGGACGCGAGCGCACGCTGTTGTCGGCGGTGAGCGCGGCCGAGCCTATGCGCCGCCACGCGAGCGTGGCCGACCAGCCGGGCGCCGGGCGTACCGTGGCCGAGACTACGCTCACTTGATCGACCGCGTTCTCGATGCGCGAACCATCTGCCTGGCGGGCGTGCGTCCACGCGAGGTCGGCGTTTATCAACAGCCAGCGCGCTGGCGCCCAGCGGGTGTTCCATTCGATGCCGTGGCGTCGGCTGGCGGGACCAGCTTCGGTACTGCCCTCATCGCCCAGATAGACCAATTCAGAGTGCGAGTGCAGCCGCCACAGCGCCACCGAAGTCACCAGCCCAGGCCACCACTGCCCGCGCAAGCCTACCTCGTAGCCCACGGCTGGTACCAGCGGCGGAACACGCTCCACTGCCTGCGTGGGGTTGGCGGGATCCACACGGATCGTGGTACCGCGAGCGCCATTGCTGTGGAAGCCGCGCCCGGCATTGAAGAAGAACTCGGTGTTGGCCCATGGTCCGAGCACCACACTGGACTTGGGCGAGAGCAGGAAGTCGCTCGCGCTGCCCGAGTTCTCGGCCAGCGTGTGGCTTCTCACGCGAGCATGGAGCGTATTGGCGCGCAGGCCAACGACGGTGCGCAGCCATGGCGTCCATTGCGTCATGTTCTCGCCAAATACACCCCATTGCATGAGGTGCACCGTGTCGTCGCGCACGGTGCCTGTGAGCTCGCGCGCCACGCTATCGAGTAAGCCCACGCGCACGCGGTCGTTGCGCAGTTGCAGGCCCACGGAGGTCTGCGCGTCGGCACCCGCCAGTTGGTGCGACCAGGCGCGCGAGCCGGACAGACCGAGCGCGTGACGACCTTCGCATTGCAGGAATTGATCGCCCTCGTCGCCCTTCGTGAAATAGGTGAAGTTGGAAAACAGCGCTAAGCGGCTATGCAGCCCCCAAATCGCGATCTTGTCGGTCACGCCAAGCCAGCGCAGTCCGGTGCCTGATTCGCCCGAGACCGCGAGCACCGAGCGGCGGAAGTTGTGCGCACCCAATTCCAGGCGGACGAACGGTCGATCCAGCCGGTCTTTGTAGAAGATATTTGCCGAGCCGGCTGCCGCGAAGTCGCCATCCGCGACGCTGTACGGACCCTTGCGGAAATCAATGTGATCGACCAGTTCGGGAATCAGGAAATTCAAGTCGGTGTAGCCCTGTCCGTGCGCGTGTGTCGGCATGTTGACTGGCACACCATTGACGCTGGTGGCGAAGTCGGTGCCATGGTCGAGGTTGAAGCCGCGCAGGAAATATTGGTTGGCCTTGCCGTCACCCGAATGCTGAGTGACCACCATACCAGGCACGGTTTCCAGCACTTCGCCCGGACGCAGCAGCGGTCGGTCAGCAGATCCGATTGCACGCTGCCTTGCGAAGCGGCGTCGCTGCCGCCCACACCTTGACCGTAGTGTTCACTCACGGTCATCGCCGGCAACGCGGGCGCGTCCATCGACGATTGCGCCAACGCACTGCTGCTTGCCACGAGCAGTATCAACAGCGTCGCGCCATATCCTTTGTTCATGTGCATTCCCTCCAGCTCCACGTGGTATGCAAATGTATTACGAATATTAAATTCATCATACAACATAGCCAAAAATTTGGCTATGGGGCTTACGTGGGGAGACGGCCTGCGTCAGGCCAGTGGCAATGTGACGGTAAAGCACGCACCACCGCCGGGTACGCTGGCGGCCGTGATGGTGCCGCCATGCCGTTCGACGATGCCATAGCTGATCGACAACCCAAGGCCCGTTCCCTTGCCCACACTCTTGGTGGTGAAGAACGGATCGAACACGCGGCCCAGGTGTTCGGGAGCGATGCCGGGACCGTTGTCGCTGAAGCGGATATGGACCATGCCGGCCTGCACGTCGCTCGCCAATTCGATGTCGAGTGTGGGTTCGACAACGCCGCGCTGTGCGGCAGCGTCGTAGGCGTTGTGGATCAGATTCATCGCCACCTGCAGCATCTGCCCGGCGTGGCCCACGACCATCGCGGATGCGGGATGTGTGAAGTGGACACACAGGTCCGGCGCGGTACCCTTGCGCACCCAATGAATCCCGCGCTCTAGCACCTCCACGAGATCGAAGCTCGTGTACTTCTCGCGATCCGCCGCGGAGAACTGCTTGAGACCATTGACGATGTCGGCGGTACGCAGTGCACCCTCGGTCATGCCTTCGATCAGTGATGGCAGGTCGGCCAGCAGATGGTCTACCCGTAGCTCGTCTCTCAGGCGTACTTCCTCGGGCGACTGCGGACGCGCATGCACGGCATTGAGGTAGCGCTCGATCTGCCCTGCGTAGCGTTCGAGCGCTCGAACGTTGCCCAGTACGAAACTGATCGGGTTGTTGAGCTCATGTGCAACGCCGGCGACCAGGCGGCCGAGTGCCGCGAGCTTCTCCGAATGCATTAGCTGCGCTTGAGCACGCTTGAGCGCCTCATGTGCCTCTCGCAACTCATGGTAGGCCCGCTTGAGCTCACCCGTCGGACGCCCAACCAGTACATGGCCCACGACGTGGCCGCTGGCGCTGCGGCGCAGCGTACAGTTCAGATCAACCACCACCGGTTCGCCTTGTCCGCCCAGAATGTTGACCTCGACCGTCCCGCCGCTGCGCTGCGCCTCGGGCGATGCAATGCAGGCGCGCAGGCGCTGCGCGCTGTCGGCATCGGCCAGCAACATGCCGATTTGCTGCCCACGCAATTCCTCGTCGGTACGGCCCACCAGGCGGCACAGCGCTGTATTGGTCTGCTCAATAGAACCATCGTCGCTGCAAGCCACGAGCACGTCGGTCATGGACGACAGCAGGCTGTAGATGAATTGCTGCGAGGATTCAAGCTGGGCGTTCTTCTCTTCGAGTGCCGTCTCGTCCTCGATCAGACGAGCGTAGACGACCTCCATCTGGTGGATCACGTCTATCCAGACTGATTCATCCACCTGTGTGAACCCGTCGGCGGAAGCAACGCGCGCGGCCAGTGCGGATGCCCGGTTGGACGCTACGCTCATGTGGATCATCGCCCTCCCTGTGCGCCGACGAGATTAAGCTGGCCGTGGTGCACGCCACGGTGCGCGCGGATGGCATCGGCGAAGCGACGTACATCGCGCAGGCTGCCACGCAGGATCACTGCCTCGATCGATCGATCAGCATCGAGGTTCGCGCGCGTCGAGGAAACGATGACGTCGTGATAGGCGTGTTCCAATCCCACCATGCGCTCGCCGAGCTCGCGCTGACCATGGTGGAACACATACGACAGCACGCCCACGCCGCGCTGGCGTGGTGCTCCCTGCTGGCGCGCATGTTCCAGTTCGGTTCGGATCAGGTCACGCATGGCTTCGGAGCGGTTGGTGTAGCCATGCTCCACGAGCCAGTCGTCGAATTCTCGGGCGAGTTCATCGTCGAGAGAAATGGTCAGGCGTTCCATGGGATGGGGGGATTAGTGAACGGTGCAGACCATGCACGGATCGTAGGAGCGCACCACGTGCTGCACCGCAAGGTGTGCGTCGTGCGCCGTCGCGTTGGTATCGATTGCCGTGCCGGCGAGTGCGGCTTCGAGCGGGCCGGGTATGCCGTGAGCATCGCGTGGCGAAAAATTCCAACTGGTCGGCGAAATGATTTGGTAATTGCTGATGCGCCCATCCTTCACGCTGAGCCAGTGGCCGAGGGCGCCGCGCGCCGCCTCGGTCAGGCCCACGCCGTGGGCATCACGCAGCTTGGGCATCGGCCCGGCGCACGGCTCGCCGGGCCGCAGCTCGCGCGTCCACTGCTCCATCAGCGGCAGGATGCGCGCCAGTTCCAGCAGTCGCGCCGCCACGCGCCCCCAGACGCTTGCGGGGCCGTCGCGCAACAGGGCACGTGCCAGCGGATGGCCATCGACCCCCTGACGCGCAAGCGCACCGACTTCCACGACTTGACCCGCCAGGCGCGGCGCCTTATTCCAGCTGTAGGCGCCAGGCTTGTCGGGTGCGGGTACGGTCAGACCGACATCGGGGTGCAACGGCCCTTGAGCGCTGTCGAGCCACGTACAGTGTGCGTCCTCGGTAATTTGCGCTTGGGGTACTGTGCGCACCGTGGCAGACGTACGCTCAAACAATCCTGCGGCAAAGGCATGCGATGCGCCACCTTCCGGGTCGGGATAAGCGCCATAGGCCATCAGCCATTCTGGTCCCCGGCCAAGTTGGTCGAGCGCGAGGTTGCGCGCGATCTCCACCCACAGTGCGAGATCGCTTTGTGCCTGTGCGCTGCTGCCGGCGGCCCATGCATCAAGCGCTGCCACTGAATCGAGCGCCGCCACCGCTTCGAGCGGTGCGCCAAAGGTATGCGTCTCCAAAAACATGCGCATCTCGTGCAGCTTGCCGAGTACGCGCAATCGCTCCGCCGCATCGAGTGCGCGGCTGGTGCCCGCCGGCACCAGCGCACCGGTGTGTGGCCAGCGCCCACCCATGGTGCCCATGAGCTCGAACCAGCGCGCGCGCGCTGCCGTGGCAGCGATGCTCCGTGCGCCTGGTGTGGCTTCGCCGAGCGCCGCGAAGCGGCGCACTGCTTCCGCATACCAGGGCCGCGCGGCATAGGGAGCGCGCGTGAAGTCCGGCATGAAGAACAGGTAGAAGTGCGTCAAGTGGTCAGCGAGGTTCTCGCAGGCAATCATCAGGTTGTGCAGGCGCTGGCCGTTGGGGGGCGGCACCACGCCCATCGCGCTCGCGAGAGCCCGGGCGGCTGCGACAGATTGCGAGACCGAGCAGATGCCGCAGACGCGCGGCGCGATGGTTAGCGTGTCCATCGGGTCGCGCCCGATCAGCATGGGCTCGAACCCGCGGAACATCGTGGCGTTGACCTGAGCCGACTGGACATGGTCGCCCTCCACGTTCAGGCGCACCTCCAAGTCTCCTTCGACGCGGTTGAACGGGCCGACGATGATGCGTCGCGTACTCATGGCGGTTCAACTCTTTTCACGAAGGCGGGCGACGGCTGGTGCGGCGAATCGTCGGCGGTACCACCGCGTGGTCACTTCTGGAGTTCTCCCGCACGCGCTTCGGTGTGGCGCTCTTGGACAGCGACGAGAGTGCAACGAACCACGCCTTGGGCATGTCAGTCGGCAGGCCTACTGGAATTCCGGCGATCTTGGGTGTCTGATGGAATGCATGGCCAGGATCCTGGAAGCCCGGTTCGGTGCAGCTGATGCAGGCATAGCCGCCACGCGTGCACGAGCCTTCGCCATTCCACAACCGCGTATTGCAGTCGGCATGCGCCTGCGTGCCAATGCACCCCATGTGCTCCATCAGGCAGCCAAGGTCAGACGGCTTTTCGGCGCTGGCCTTGAATTCGTAGAACTCGTTGCGCGTACAGCCGTGGTGCACCAGCTTGTCGGCATAGAAACGCGGGCGCGCCAGCGCATCGAGGTCACTGGCCTGCAGGTCTTCGAACGCCAGCGCCATCAATGTTTCGATCACCCAACCGGGGTGCGTTGGACAACCGGCCACGTTGATGACCGGCAGACCGCTACGCGAGCGAAACGATGCCCCGAGCAAGCCGCCGGGGCGTGCATCGTCGTACTGCAGGCCGCAGGCCTGGGTCAGGTTGGTGCCGGTGGCCGAGACTCCGCCCCAGGCGGCGCAACTGCCCACCGCCACCACATGGCGCGCCCGCGGCGCCAAGCGCAGCAGCCAATCCATCATCGACGTCTGCGTGCCCGCCAGCATGTGAAAACGTCCGGTGCCATTGGGTCCGCGCAGCACCGCGCCCTCAAGGCACAGGATGTCGAGTGGCTGAGCGCCGGATTCGATGCGTTCCAGCAGGTCGACCACCTGTTCACCTGATGGCAACGACAGCGAAGGATGCCACAGCAGTTCCAGCGACGCGCTACGCAGCATGGCCGGGAAATTGGGCGTATCAGCGCACAGCAGCGACATGCTGCAGCCGCCACAGCCTCCTGATTGCAACCACAGCACATTCATGGCAAGTCGCCTCCTTGTTCCAAGCCGTGGCGCGCGAGCTTGGCGCGCAGACCCACGCGCGAGACGCCGAGTTCGCGCGCGGCCTGGCTCTTGTTCCAGCACAAGCGCGTGAGCGTTTCCTTCAGGATCACCGCCTCCACAGCGTCCAGCTTATCTTGCAGGCTGCCAGTGCCAAATAGGGTCATCATATCGAAGGCATCAAGAGCGCTGCTGTGCGCAGCCACGCTGCCGCCGCGCACGCGCAGCGAGAGCGCATCGGCCTCTATCACCAACGCGTCGCTCAGTGCCACTGCGCGCCCGACCTCATTGCGCAGTTCGCGGATGTTGCCAGGCCACGAGTAGGTGCGCAGGCATTGCATCGCGCTGTCGCTCCAGCGTATCGGTGAACGGCCGAGCGCGTTGACCATGTCATTGAGCAGACGCTCGGCAATCAGCGCCACGTCATCGGTGCGCTCGCGGAGCGGCGCCAAAGTCAGTGTGCTTTCGGCGATGCGGTAGTACAAGTCCTCGCGGAAGCGCCCGGTGCGCATCTCGGCTTCCAGATCGCGGTGCGTGGCGCAGATCACGCGCACATCCACAGGCACAGCCCGAGTGGAACCCACTGGCCGCACCTCTCGCGCCTCCAGCACGCGCAGGAGCTTGACCTGGAACAGTGGCGATGTCTCGCCAATCTCGTCGAGAAACACCGTGCCGCCATCGGCGCGCTGAAATAGCCCAACGTGGTCTTCATACGCCCCAGTGAACGAGCCACGCTTGTGACCGAACAGTTCGCTTTCCAGTAGTGTGTCGGCCAGCGCCGCGCAGTTTTCGCCGACAAATGGGCCGCGCAAGCGTGGGCTGGCGTAGTGAATAGCCCGCGCCATCAGCTCCTTACCGGTGCCCGATTCGCCTTGCAGCAGCACCGACAGGTTGTGTATCGCCAGCCGCCCGGCCATCGCGCAGACCGCATTGAGCGGACTGCCTGGCGCGCGTAGGATCTCCTCGAAGGCGAAGGCATTGGCCGCGCCCTCCGCCTTTTTTTGGAATGCCTGGCGCAAGGCCGAAGGTGCGCTGCGTACGTCGGTTTCAATGCGCTCTATGCCCCGCTGCATGCCGCGCGCCTGCGCTGCCTCGCGCACCATCTTGAGCAGGTGATCGGGCATCCAGGGCTTGAGCAGGTACTGGTACAGACCGGCTTCGTTGACGCCGGCGATGATGTCCTGGCTGTCCGAATAGCCTGAAACGATGATGCGCACGCAATCGGGCCAGTCCTGGCGCACTTCCTTGAGGAATTCCACGCCGGACAGGTCCGGCATGCGTTGATCACACAAGATCACGCCGATCTCGCGCGTCCGCAATTGCTGGCGCGCCTCATCGACCGAACCGGCCAGGAACACATCGAAGTCTTCCTCCAGCGTCCGCCGCACCGCCTCGAGCGACCGCACCTCATCATCGACAACCAGAACTTGTTCGCGGGACATCAGCAGGAAAGGATCGTCACCTGAGTGCGGGAAGTCTAAGGCAATGTCGTTTTCCGCCAAAGGCTGGACGGGAATCCGCTGGGTCAATTCACTGCTCGACGGTTCCGGCGACGTGGCGCAGGACCTGCTTGTCTGCCTGCAGGGCTTTTCGTCCGAGGGGCGCGACGTGTTTGAACACTTTGAATTCAAAACCCAGATAGAGCGCCTGTCTAGGGCCGGGCTGCTCTACCAAGTGACCGAGAAGTTCTGCCAAATCAACCTGCACCCCAACACCGTGAGCAACGCCGACACGAGCACCGTGTTCGAGGAGCTGATCCGCAAGTTTGCCAAACTCTCCAACGAAACCGCAGGCGAGCACTTCACCTCGCGCGAGGTCATCCGCCTGATGGTGGGCCTGTTGTTCATCGGGGACGCTGCCGCGCTGCCAGCGCCCGGCCTGGTGGATATGCTCTACGACCCCACCGTCTGCGCGGGCGGCATGCTCAAGGTGGCCGGTGAATACTTGGCCGAGCACAACCCACGCGCCAGCCTGGTCGTCTACGGACAGGAGCTCGATCCGGTGCGCTTCAGGGTCGGCAGTGGATTCAAACAGCATTGCACTCGACGGTTCGAAGACAAGCATTGCCACAGGGCGTGATCGAGTTCAAGGCGTCGGGCAGCGCCGGGGCGCATCTGCTGGAGTGTTCAACCAGTTGCAGACCTACAAGAAGCAGATCCCGGCGCTGTTCCACACCAACGCATTGTTGACCACCTCTGACGGCATCGCGACCCGGGTCGGTTCGCTGTCGGCCAATCTTGAGCGCTTCATGCCGGGGCGCACCACCGATGGCACGGGGGTTGCCCCGAAAGGTGCTCCTGAACTCTCAACTCTCATCGAGGGGTGTTCGAGCATCGCCGCCCGCTCTATCTGCTTCGTGACTTCACGGTCTTCGGCGGAACCGGTTCGGGGCTGGCCAAGATCATCGGGGGCTACCACCAGTTTCATGCGGTGCGGTATGCGGTGGACAGCACGGCGATAGGATCCTCGGTAGCGGGCAATCAGCGGGCGGGGGCCATCTGGCACATACAAGGCTCCGGCAAACACCTGCTGATGGCGTTCTACTCCGGACAACTGGTCAAACACCCGGCCATGGAGGACACGGTGGCACGCTATCACGCCACCGCCACCGCCACCGCCACCGCCGAGATACTGCAGGAGTTGATCCAGCTCGCCAAGGACATCCGGGCGGCGCGCCAGCGTGGCGAGGAGGCCGGCCTGTCAGAAGAGGAAGTCGCCTTCTATGACGCTCTTGCCGAAAACGACAGCGCCGTGCAGATGATGGGCGACGACAAGCTCAAGCTGATCGCCCACGAATTGTTGATGAGCCTGCGGGAGAACGTCACGGTCGACTGGGCACGGCGCGAGTCAGCCCGGGCTCGCATGCGGGTGCTGGTCAAGCGCATCCTGCGCAAGTACGGCTACCCCCCGGATCTTCAGGACGGCGCGGTGCAGACCGTGTTGCAGCAAGCGGAGGCTTTGTCGGCTCAGTGGTCTGTGGCCCGGTAGCGAGCGCCTATCCGAGAACGCGCTGGATCTGGAGAAGCGAGCGAATGCGCTGCCCGTGCTGCCATTGCGGGCCGAGCTGATGCAAGACATGCCACAGCCATACCAGATAGAGGCTGAAGTAGGCCGGCATCACGATACTCGACAAGACCCCTCTCCCGTTCCAAATGGCGACCACGGCAAGGCCAACGAATGCCATGATTGCAGCTAAGCATGTATAGCGCAGGGGTGTTGTGATGGCGTTCACCCATTTGGGTTGTTGGAGCAGCCGCAGTTGTCCGTGCCGACGATAGAGCCCAATGCTGGAAAATGCTGCCAACATGTCCTTGTCTGGGAGTTGCTGTTTCATGGCCTGCTGACGCAGAAATTGCCTTTGCATCGGGGTGACGCGCTTGCCACCAAATTCGATGCGGCCGAGCAGCTTGTCGAGGCGCTCCAGATGCTGGGTGCTGAACGAGGCAGGATCGGGGGCGGCATTTCGTAATTGCTCAAATCGCATGCAGAGCAGTGGTGAGCTCAGCCAGTGCCTGAGATGGAGTCGGAACATCGGTACATAGTGTTGCGGGGCAGACGCAAAAAACAGCATCGTCGGTATGAAGCTGGATCCGTCGCGCAGGTGGTTGGCGGCATCGGCCGAGGCGCCCCATATGGCCCGTGCATACGAGTCGAAGGGGTGGCTATTTTCCGTAGTTGTCCCAGATATTTTTGAGGCTATCGAAGGCGAAATTTTCTGGAGCCGGCTGCGCAGGCTGTGACTCAGCAGTTTTTGAAAGAGCCTCATAGAGTTCCCTGATCATTTTCCAGCGGTAGGTGGTTGGGCACGATGGTGCGAAGCGAAGGCAGAAGAACTCGACAGCCTCGGCACACTGTTGCAGGCGCGGCCAGTCCACGGGGGTCAGACCGGGATGCTCTCCATACAGCACTTTGAACGCATCCACGCCGAGGCCTTGCGCAGCGCGTATATAGCCAGTTGTCGGCTCCGTACTGGCTTTTTCATAGCAAACTTGTGTCGATCGACTGACGCCAAGCCGCTCTGCCATCTCGGTTTGGTGGAGCCTGAGTCGCTCACGCTCCTGCCGCAGCCTAGATGCCAGTGTTGCCCTGGAGTTCAGCGGTAGATGTTGCAATTTCATCAAATACTATTAAACTAGCACATATGTATTTTTAAAAAGTCTTGTTATGGATCAAGAACCAAGCTCAGTCAGGCAATCACTGATCGACCGTGGGATCTCGGTTCGTGACTGGTCTCGCGCACATGGCTTCTCGGAGGCGCTTGTTTATGCCATTTTGTCCGGGAGAACCAAGGGGTTGCGCGGAGAGAGCTACCAGATTGCCGTGGCGCTAGGATTGAGAACGCCGCCATCAGTCTCTCCTGGGATTCCCGTTGTCCATGTGGTGAACTGTCCGGTTCGGTGATCCGGGGCATCGAGGAGTGATGTTTTGCCCTGTGATGGTGTGTGAATGAATTCACAGTTGATACTGTTTATATAAACGGTATCATTCTATAAACCCCACATGTTTGTTGCAAGTCCTTGTGATCATGCAGATGCATCGCAAGTCAGTACATGCGAAGGAAAACCATGAGCCCATAGAAAAACGCCAGCCCCCTTTCGGATGACTGGCGTCTTCGAGGTCGAGAAAACTCAACCGGTGTCGTAGCCCGCAGTTTCTCAATCTCCAGCACGTCTGTCAAGTGCTGTCCGCTTTTTGGATGCGGACGGCTGGCTCCTTGTCGCCTGGAGATACTGCATGCCTCCTGATTCTTCTGCGCCAGCGCGCAGGGTTGTCACACGTTCACCCGCAAAAACCGTGCGTCGGCTGAACATGCCCGGGCTTTTTGGTGCAGCTGTAGAGTGTGAGTCCTCATTGGAAAGGGACTTCGTTCTGCGTGCCGCGCTCTGCCCCAGCGTCCGTACGATCCGACATCAACCCTTCCGTCTTCAGCTCGCCCCAAAAAGGACATACGTTCCGGACTTCCTAGTCGTAACAGGTTCGGGCCGTGGCGTGGTGGTTGAGGTCAAGCTGAGTACACACGTTGAGAAGTTCCGTGAGCGCTTCGACCAGGCCAGGGAGGAGCTCGCTCAGCGTGATGTGGACTTCATGGTTGTGACCGAACTGTCCATTCATGCAGGCCGAGGTCACGAGCGAGCTGCTCGAGTACTGCGCTATCGCAAAGCTGGCATCGACGAGGCAGTTGCTGGGCGCATCACGGCTGTGCTTGAACAGCATCCTGCCGGCTTTTCCCTTGCCGCGTTGTGCGCAAGCTGTCACGTCCAGGTCACCGATGTGCTGACCCTGGCAGCAGCCCGACGCGTGCGCCTGTCCAGGTCCATTGATTTGGATCCGTCTGCCTTGGTGTACCCCATTTTTAGTTCAGGAGTTGACGATGAAATTCGCCTTACGAGCTGGTTTGACGTTCCGCTTTGGTGAGAGAGTCTTTGAGATCACGCGTCTGTTGACGGACGGGGAGGTGCAACTGGAAGATCAGGTGACCCGCCGCGCCACTGTCCTCACCGAGAGCGAACTGATCAAGAAGGTTTGGAGTGGTTCATGGTCCTTGCAGACAGCCAGTCGGCAAATTTCTTCCACTGAGAGCGACGTCAAAAATGTCGCGCCTCTCCTAGGACTTGCGTCTCTGAAGGACAGCTGGCAGCAAAGAATCTTTTACCGGATGCGGTATCTCAAGGGCTTGCAGGCAGCACATGTCAGCCGTGGGCAGCGTGAGCGTGTGCGTCAGGTCATTGAGACTGTCGCCAGAGCGATTAGTGATCCGCATCCACCGTCTACTTCGGCAGTCATGGACTGGGCTCGACGCTACCAGCGTAGTGGCATGAATCCACTCTCCCTGCTGGACGGCAACAAGCTCAGGCAAAGCAAGAGTCGACTTTCATCAGAGGTCGAGCACATCGTGTCCGAGACATTGCGTGCCGAGTATCTGACGCGTGCACGCCATCCATTGCGCCATGCGCACGATTGTGTTCAGCGAGAACTCCGACGCGCCGTGACGGCGGGTGCCATACCGGCAGCAGGCGCTAATGTGAGCTTGAGTACGTTGTCGCGCCGCGTCAGAAATATCGATCTTTACCGGCGAGTGGCTGCACGTGAAGGGGATGCTCGTGCGCGCATGGTGACACGCACGGTGATGAATGGCGCCGGAGCGGCGTACCCGCTGCAACGTGTGGAGGTGGATCACACGCCTCTGAACTGGGTTGTGGTCGATGACGAAACGGGTTTGCCACTGGGCAGGCCATGGCTTACGGTAGCCATCGATGCGTACTCAGGTTACCTCTTGGGGTTTTATCTCAGTTTCTACCCGCCGAGCGTTGCCAGTGTGATTGGTGTACTGCGGAACTCGGTGTTGCCCAAGGATGAGCTGGGTCGGGAACTGGGGCTGTCGCACCCCTGGATGTCGTATGGGCTAGCTGATGAGTGGGTTCTGGACAACGGCCTGGAGTTTCATGCTCAGGCGTTGCAGCGCGTGATGCTCGAACTTGCGGTTGACGTGACCTACTGTCGGGTCCGGACGCCCTGGCTCAAACCGCATGTGGAGCGTTTTTTTGGCGAGCTCAATTACCTGACGCTCATGCGGGGGCGCGTGCACCGGAGCGTCGCCAATGTGGTCAACATGGATCCTTATAGGGATGCGGCGATTCGTTTTGGCGACTTGATCAAGGGTTTGACGATCTTCGCGGCTGAAGTTCATGCCCTGAAGATCAACCAACGCAAGCTTGCGCGTCCGCTAGATTTGTTCCAGGAAGGTTTGGAGCGCTGTCCCCCAGCGGTGTATCCGGGCAGTTGGGATCAGTTGCGCTTGATCTCTGGAATGTCCCGCGAGCTCACTGTTGGGCCTGGGGGTTTGGAACTGCATGGGATTCCGTATGGTGGGGCTGAGTTGCTCGCTTGGCGCAAGGAACTTGGCAGTCGCTTCAAGACGCTGATTAAATGGGATCCGGACGATATGGGTGAGTTGTTCGTCCGACACCCGAGACGTCACACGGAATGGATTTCTTGTCCAGCGCGGTGGGGGGACTATGCACGGGGGCTGTCGTGGAACCAGCACCTCATGATTCGCAAATACGCACGTAGCGAGCTCAAGGCCAAGGGGGCCTACGATGATCTCCTCGCAGCGCGCCTTCGCCTGCATGAGCATTGGATAGATGCGAGTCGTCCCAAGGATAGAAAGAATTCTCTGCGTGCTGCGCGGGCAGTGGGCTTGACTTCAGCCGGGATGTTGCGCGACCAGTGTACACACGCAAACCCCGATGCCTCTTCTGCTGCTGCGATGGTGATTACCCCTGACGTAGTAGCGCCGTCTGAGGCACAAATTCCCGAGTTCGAGAGTTTTGAAATCGGGGTGGGGAGATGAGCCGCAGCACTCGGATCCAAATGCTTGACTTCGACTCGCTGGAGGAAGATGAGCAGAAACTTCAGCAGCGGCGCATCTTCATGTACTCCCCGGCTGCCATTCGGGCCGCTGCCGAGGTGGATCGAAGAATGGTGAACTACCAGGCATTCGCCGATGCGATGCAGGGCATTGACCGTGTGTTCCAACTTGGCAGGGAATTGACGGTGCAGCAAGGGCTATCTGTCACGGGGCCGAGCGGCAGCGGCAAGACGGCGCTGGCGCGCTATTTCCTCAGTTCCTTGCCCAAATCCACTCTCTTTGAGGATGGGTATGGTGCGTTTGCCATTCGCCTTCCCAGTCGGCCAACGGTAGGCCAGGTTGTGGGTACCCTGCTGCGACGGCTGCGCTACCCATTTCCACAAGTCAATGGTCGCACGCTGGATGCCAAAAGACAGGTTCTGATTGACGCGTTTGGCCAGAAGGGGACACGTCTGATCTTTGTGGATGAAGCGCATCATCTTCTGGCGCAGGGCCGGGCGCATGCGCGTGACGCGGCGGTTTTTGGCAATGTCTCTGATCTCTTGCGAGAACTGATGGATGAGGCGAGGGTAGCTCTGGTGCTGCTGGGCACCGATGAACTCGACGAATTGGCGCGGATTGACGAGCACTTGGCCAATCGCGTGTCCGCCAGATTGCAACTCAAGGGGTTGGATTCTCCAGCTCACTGGCATGGATTCGTCCGGAGCTTCATCAGGAGTTCGTCGGCTGTCGATCTCGGTTTCCTATCGGCGCCAGTTGAAGCCCAACGTCTGTATACCGCTACCCACGCCAACTTGAGGTCCTTCAAACGGCTGGTGACGGAAGCTGTCCTGGTGGCGCTGGACGACGGAAAAAAGGCAGTCGCCGTTGAGCACTTGCGTCTGGCCTATGACAGGGTCAATGGCAAGGATGCGGGTGTTGAGAACCCCTATGCAGCCGGCTGAACTGGTGCAACTTCCCGTGCGTTGTGATCTCCTTCCTCAGGAGTCGGCGATGGGTTTTTTCCTGCGAGTGGCTTTCGCCAATGGGATGTCACTCGCACGGCTTCTCAAGTGCTCTGGGCACAGCGAACAGGTCTGGTTGACTGATGAACAGCTGCGTTTGCTTTCTTGCCTTGCAGACGTTCGCCAGCCCGATCTTGATCCAGTCGTTTGTCGCCGCACAGTGCAGGGTGCACGGCGTGAGTTCAGCTACCTCGGTCATCGCTGGATGAGTTCAGACGCACTGCGTGCAAGGTGCAGCCCTGTGTGCCCGTATTGCCTGCAGGCGGCTCCGTTTGTGAGAACGATTTGGGGTATTACGGGCTACTGTGCGTGTGTCGAGCATGGCGTGCTTTTGCTCGATACCTGCCCACGTTGCGCACGTCCCCTGGATTGGAATCGTCTTGCTCCGGATGTATGCCGCTGCGGCTGCTATCTGGGGAGTGCTTCGGTCGCACCTGCCAGCCCGGATATTCTTGTCTGGTCCTCGTGGTTTCGTGCGCGTTGCATGGGCATCGATCACCCCGGTGTGGAAGATGAAGGGGCCATGGGCGCTTTCGGGGCTTTGACACCCGATGGGGCCTATCAACTGGGCATGGCCCTGGGCAGACTGTCAGAGCTGGGAGCGCAGACGGAGGTGGTGAGTCCCTTGAAAGCGCCGACTGTGGCGCAGGTCTCTCACTGCTTGCGGCGAGCACTGGCTCGATTGCTCGAAATTCAGACTGCGGATGACGCGACGCGTGCGCTGGGTCAGTATGTTGATGAACCGAGGTTGCAGCGTCTGGCACGCCATGGTGTGCAGGTGTGTGATCGCCAGGCGGCGCAGCGCTGGCTGCATCGTCTCTATCGTGAGCGCCGCCATGATGATCATCGAGATGGTCGATATGGTCCTCGGCAGCCCAGAGGGCAACTGGAACTGTTCGACGACGCAGGACACTTGTGGTGAGCATCTTTTCATGCAAAAAACCAAGATTCCTGACATGTCACAACTCGCGGGATTGCCGCGAGCAGAACCCTTCGAGGCCCCCAGTTCCTGGCTGACCCGAGCAGCTCTTTCTCAGGCCGTGACACCACTGGAGTTTTTGCGATACATGGGGTTTCCCAAAAATGTGGCGGAACGTGGTGACCTTGATCTGGCCCTGATATCACCCCACGGGCGCCGGGTTCTGGCAACCGCAGATCCCACCCGCGTGGCGTTTCCGGTGGCGGAAAGGATCTTTTCCAACATCCGGACCATTTCTCCGCGATGGGCAATCCTGCTGCACGATGCGCATGGCCGATCACGATTTGGATACTGCGTCATGTGTTGGCGGCAGGCTTGGGTCGCGTATCTGCCGGTGCACTGTCGGTTTGCGACGTGGCGCTACTGTCCTCTGCACGGCTGCCTCATTGAAAAGGCTTGTCCGCACTGCGGTAGTCCCGTGGTGTTGCCTTTTGATATGGCGTCCGCAGGAGAGCGTAAGGACGGAGTTGCCTATTTGTCCTTATGCGCCCACTGCGGCAAGAAACTGACAGCGGCGCAGCCGCTCATGCTGGAGCAATTGGCGCTGACAGTGCCGCAGAGACAGGCGCTTGAAAATGGCCGGGTGCTGTTGGCGGCGCTATACCACGGGAGGGCGTCGATCAACGGCTCAAGTTGGCAATCTTTGCGTGTCGCTCGGGCAGCGATACGAATTTGCAGTGCGTGGGCGATGAGCGCGTTCGATCTGAAGGCTGAGCGTGATCTACATCTTCGTGCCGACAATCCACCGCGTGCCCCTTGACGGTCGGTTTTCCAGTGACGTGAAAACACCTCGAACGCTTCGGCACCATCACACAGGCGAAGCGTGCGAGGTCGATTGAACAATGGCGTGTGACAGCGCCATGTCCGCATCAGCACGCCAATATGTTGTAGTTGTGGCGAAGTATTCAGAGGAGTTGTCTATGAAAATCCATGAGACGATTGCAACCCCCTTCGTAGCCGAGGTGACCTGCGATCGATGCGGTGCGAAGGCCAGATACAACGAAGACTGCGGGTTCAACAATTTTGAGCAGATTGGATTTGACGCTGGATGGGGATCGAGCATCGGGGATGGGGTACGTGTCGATATTGATCTTTGCCACGACTGCCTGAAGCAGACGCTCGGTCCTTGGCTGAGGCTCTCCAAGTCGGATTGGGTGCTGACGTCCGACGGCGAAGCCACCCGCACGTGACGCGGTTCAGAACCGAGTTGCAGTTAGCCCAACCTTCGTATCCCACAGATCGCAGCCGCTGCGAAGTTGACTTTGGTTTCACTTGGTCAGCTTCAGGCTGATCTGAGTCATCCACGGTCCAAGGCCTGAATGGCGGCAACCGTGTAGGCCAGCGGGCCGCCCCGTACTAGGCAGCGCATGAGATCAGCGACAGGCCATGTTTCCTGGCCGGGAACGCCCGGAGTTCAACATTCGACGAGCGTTACGCCCATCACCGTTGCTTGTGCTGGCGGTCGATTGAATATATGATATATATATGTTTCATATATATCAAACAACATGGGCATCGTAAACATCGACGACGACCTGCACGACCAGCTGCGCAAGGCCAGCGCCGTGTCGTGCCGGTCGATCAATGCGCAGGCGGCCTTCTGGATCAGGATCGGCATGCTGTGCGAAATGAATCCGACGAAAAGCTTCAACGACATCGTTGCCGGTGAACTGCGGGCCGCAGGCGTTATGGCGCAACCCCTCAAGATGGCATCGCCATGACCAAGCGCCCGGAAGAAATCGCATTGCTGGCGGAGTCAGGGAGACTGCTGGCCCAGGTATTCAACCGTCTCGATCAACTGAATCTGATCGGCATGTCCACCATGCAGGTCAACGAGCTGGTCGATGGTTTCATCGTCCATGAACTCCATGCCCGTCCGGCCAGCAAGGGCCAGTACGGGTACGCCTATGCGCTCAATGCCTCTCCGAATAGCGTGGTCTGCCACGGCGTTCCGTCCACCACAGACATTCTGCGTGGCGGGGATATCGTCAATTTCGACATCACGCTGGAGAAGAACGACTACATCGCCGATTCCAGCAAGACCTATCTGGTGGGCGAAGTCTCGCAACCGGCACGGCGGTTGGTGCAAGTCGCCTATGAAGCCATGTGGAAAGGTATCCAGGCCGTCCGCCCCGGTGCGACGCTCGGCGACGTGGGTCATGCCATCGAGCGGCATGCCCGAAAGAACGGCTATTCGATCGTCAGGGAATACTGCGGCCACGGCATCGGCCGAGAAATGCACGAAGAGCCACAGGTGTTGCACTGGGGCAAGCCGCGCACTGGCCTGATACTGCGCGAGGGCATGGTCTTCACCATCGAGCCGATGGTCAATCAGGGGCGCAGGGCCGTTCACACCGAGGAGGATGGCTGGACGGTCGTCACCCGCGACGGACAACTGTCCGCGCAATTCGAGCATACCGTGGCCATCACCGGAAACGGCGTGCGAGTACTGACCTTGCGCTCCGGCGAAAAGAGGCCGCATTGAGCGAAAACGATTAAATGCGAGCGCCACACGCAACCTCGGGATGCATACAAAATAGCATTCGCTTCCAACGTCACTTCCCCTTCTTGGCCGAAGGCCCCTCATGAAAAATCCGCACTATGAGCGTCTGGGCAGGCGCATGCGTGAGTATCACCGCGCCCACCAATGGGAGCTGTCAAATGGCGGCCTGTACGTCCCGCACAGCTATTCGGACATGGGACCGGAAACCCTATCGTACTGGGATGACGTCGGGTTCATCCTCAACGGACGGCGCATCATTGTCTGGTGGGAGCATCCTCGATACGTCTACGCGGAGGCCATATCGTCCATGGCCTGGGAAGAGGCGGGAGATGGCCCCGGGGATGACTGGCTTTTCGAGGGGGCAACCAAAAAATACAAGATGGTCGGCAAGTCGGGCGGCAGGAAAAAACTGTCCAGTTACACCAGTCGTGCGATTCCCGAGGCCCAGCAGCAGCACTATGCCAAGCTGCGGCAGATCAAAGAGCGGTTGACCCAGAATGGAATTGACCTGGAAGTACGTCCCTCATGGAAATGGAAGCGCCTCAGCTGGGCGATGGGCGTGAGCCTCGTGGCTCCGCTTGAAGTGCGCAGCGAACAGGAAATAGCAGAAGTGGCTCGCCTGGCTCGCAAACTCATCTTGCGGGAGGCTACATTGGCCCAAGAATTTCCGGGCTTTGTTTACGACCGAGCAAGCTGGCTGCGAGATCAAAGCCGCGCCCAAACGATCACGACTTCCGGTGGAGGCAGGCTGCCCTCCGGATCCGAGTGATCCTCGCTTCGTATCGTGCCGATCACACAGCGTCCGCCATCGAACAGCGCCGTTACCCGTGCAGCTTGCCCAGCGCTTCGCGCTTGCCCATCTTCAGCACTGCCTGGATACGGTCCTGCTGGGCCGCACGTGGCATCGCCTTCCCGCTCTCCCAATGTGCCACGGAAAGCGCCGAAGCCTCCAGAAGCGCCGCCATGGCCTGTTGTGAAATGCCCAACTGTTCCCGCTTGGCCCTGAGCGCTTCGGCCTTGAACTGGAATCGGCGTTTGCGCTGCACCGGAGCTTCGGCGCCCTGGGCTGGCACTTGACCTGCTCCCTCCTCGCGGGCTGCCGCCTTGCGCAGTGCCTTCAGCTGCGATGCCAGGGCCTTCACCTCCCGCTTGAGTGCCGCAATGTCTGCGCGTTGCGTTGTGACAGTCTTGCGCAAGTTCCCCAGTTCACCCTTGATTTCCTTGCGCGCCATGCGCAGAACCTCGGTGCGGAAGGCATCGGAAAAAGCGGTCATCGTTTCAATCCAGTTTGAGAGAGACGGGGTGCATTGCAGGCACCAGCAAAAAGCCGCCCGGGGTCAAGCACGGGCGGCTGGCGGGGGGCTTGTGGTGGGTTTACTTGCCAGCCTTCTCCGCCTTGCGCTTGGCGGCCTTGGGATCGACCACGGCCTTGAACTTCGCGCCAGCCACGAACTTGGGCACCGTCGATGCCGGGATCTTGAGCGCTGCGCCGGTGGCGGGGTTTTTGCCCACGCGCGCGGCACGCTTGGCCGACTTGAACGTTCCAAAACCCACCAGTTGCACCGCATTGCCCTTCTTCACGGCCGTCTGGATCGTCTCGATCAAGGTGTCGAGCACGGCGTTGGCGGCCACTTTGGAAAGGCCATTCTTGGTGGCGAGGATTTCAACGAGTTCGGCGCGATTCATGGTTCTGGTATGGATGAGATATGAAGTGTTGATTTATATCCGAAACTCATCTGTACAAGCGGCCGTCGTGACGCCCTGTGGCGTTCTGTACCTTCCCAATTCTGTGGAACTGGCCACCCTGCAATGGGCGCACTGATTCAACCCTGCCCAGCTGCCCGAACCCATCGGGTACATCTCGCCAGCTGGGGCCGAGACAAACGACGAGGCTTTGTAGCGACGGTCGCCTGTAGGCTGATTGCTGACATCTATCCAATGCGCGCGAGTGACCGCTGACGGCCAAAGCGGTACGTCGAGCCCTCATGGTCCCATTGAATGGCCACTGTTCGATGGTTGGCTTGATGGCCCACAACGAGCAGATGAAGCTAGTCGTGACATATCAGTACCCGATCCTTCTGCGGTCAAAGCGATCCTGGGCCAGATCGAGTAGCGGAAGAGTCTGCTCACCGCTCTAGGTCGACACAGCTCAGTTGGCTTGACAGGGTTCATTGCCTGTGCCTGGCAACTTCTTGGAGCCGGCCCATGGCCTCGATGGCCGTGCACAGGGCCTGAGCACCTGCCTCTGTCTTGTCCCACGTAGCCAGCACGACCTGAACCAGTCGTTTCACTGCTGCATCTCGTTCAGTCTCTGAGATTGCTTGCCCGCTGCCTAATTGCATTTTTGCATATGCAAAAAGTGCGGCTGCATGGCCACTGGGGCGGACGAACTTTCCGTGCACGATCTTGGAGAACTGACCTTGGTCCAGGAACAGTTCGGCGCATGTCCTCTTGCGGGGAAGAAGCCCTGCTTCCCATGCGGCACGGATGACCCGCGCCATCTCGTCCCTATTCCCCGTGGGGGCGGTCGACGCACTTTCAGTTTGCTTACGAGACGCCATAATTATTAGCATAATATGTAAATCATTAACGTCCGGTAAATCTGCCGCTCAGAGTAGAGTCGGTGGCTACTGGGAGAGCAATAGTGAATGGGTTAGACATCGGTACCTTTCTCGCGGAAAGCTGCGCAGATTTGGGGCCAGTAGGTCGACGCAACTTCGCATCTTGGATGTCGGGGCTGGTCGACAGTGGCGCAATATCGTCCAACGTGCCGAGTCACAACCTGCCCTTCCAGCGCTGGTACCGCTTCAAGGAGGCGTTCTCGCCGATGCTGGTCGTTGAGGCTATCAACACCTTGGGCTTCTGGCCGTCGACGTGCCTGGATTGCTTTGGAGGCTCCGGCACCACGGCGCTGACCTCGCAGTTCCTCGGCATCGCGCCGACAACCGTTGAAGTCAATCCGTTCCTAGCCGACCTGATCGAAGCGAAGCTGTCGACCTACGACCGCGCATCCCTGGTCGATGACTACGCAGCTGTCATCGACAGAGCCCTCGCGACCAAGATCGACTTACGGTCCATCCGCTACGAGCAATGGCCGGCAACGATGGTCGAGCCTGGGCTGAACAGCCGGTGGATCTTCCCCAAGGAGACATTCCGAAAGATTCTCGGTCTGCGCCAGGCGATCGATGAAACAGTGAGCGAAACCAATCGTCGCCTGATGCGTGTGCTGCTAGGTAGCATCCTTGTTGACATGAGCAACGTGGTCATCAGCGGCAAGGGCCGCCGGTATCGTGGCAGCTGGCAGTCAACGCAGAAGTCACCGGAAGACGTAGTGCGGGCGTTCCAGTCTGCGTTCGAGACGGCGTTGGTCGACATCACACTGCACGGGAAACGTCAGTCCAGCGACTACACGCTGTTCCGTGGCGATGCTCGCACTGAGGTCTCGAAGGCCCGCTCGATCGACATCGCCCTATTCTCCCCGCCGTACCCCAACTCGTTCGACTACACCGACATCTACAACTTGGAGTTGTGGGTGCTGGGATACATCAAGTCACGCAAGGACAACGCGCAATTGCGAACCTCCACGCTGCGCTCGCACGTCCAGATCCATCGCGACATGTCCTGGGAAGGGCTGACGTCCAAACGCCTCAAGAAAACCGTCGCCGCTTTGAGCGCGAAGCGTGATGAATTGTGGAACCCGCAGCTGCCGGATATGGTCGGCGCCTACTTTGCGGACCTGAACCAGATCCTGACCAACATGCGACCCCACATGAACCCCGATGGTGCCGTGCTGATGACAGTGGGCGACAGTCGCTACAGCGGCGTGCTGGTGGGCGTGGGTGACATTCTGTCTGAGCTTGCGGAAGGCGCAGGCTACGTCTGCGAAGCGGTCACGCCGATTCGAGCTATGCGCACGAGCGCGCAGCAGGGCGGGGAGCGTGAGCTAAGCGAAGACTTGGTGCGACTGCGACCGGCCTGAGGTCAGGCCACCGCCTCGGAAAGATCGTCGCGGGTGCTGGTCTCCATGAAGTAGCGCCGGTACTTGATGTCGTCTGCATTTGCGGCCGTTCTTGCATCTGCCACGTCGTCATTGTCGTCGCGGCCGTCAAACAGGCACAGGTAGGCGAGCGGTGCGTTCTCGGCGCGTTTGTATTTGATGGCTTGCTTAACGCCCATAAGGCAGTGGCGACGCATAGTTTCCGGCTTGTACGGCTTTTCCTTCTTTGACTTGGTCATGCCACGCGAGCGAAGTACCTTCAGCTCCATCACGCAGGCGGTAATGGCCTGATGGCTGCTGTTGTCCAACAGCGAAATGTCGGCTCTTCCAGCGGTCGTCTGGTGCTCTCGAATCACGTTCTTTGTGCTGAAAGCTTTCCAGCTTAGGTACACGAAAAGGGCATCCCTGACGATGGCTTCCGCGTCTCGACGCAGCACCCGCTGCTTACGGTCGTGCCAAGAATGCGATAGACCGTCAGGGTATCGAGTGCACAGATCATGGAACGATCCCAGCTCGCGGTCCATCGTTGCTTCGTCGATGTCGGTTAACGGTGCGGCATCGAGATTGATAGAGATCCTTTCGCTGAATACTCCGCCAGGGCAGAGTTGTGCTAGCCCCTTTCCGGGAACTACGACCGCCATGGGCTGATCTCGCAGCCCGAGCGCGCTCAGTCGCTCTGCCAGTTCCGTCAATCTGGTGCACCCGGTACGAAGCGTCCGCACGTTGGCGAACGAAGAGCTCGTGATGGCGATATAGCCGCCAAGATCAGATGGCGGTTCTAGATCGAAGAAGGGCGCATCTGCCCAATCTGCCAACGGATCAGCCTCGGCCAGGGGTGGCATTACCACCGCAAAGGGTGCGACGGCCTTCAAGCCTGACGCACCAAATTCGGCAAGGCACTGCCTGGACCAACCGTGCATCCACTGTGAGACGCGCAGGAGGAATGCAAGGCCGCTGTCAGAATCGCGTCCATTGACTGCCTGCAGCCGAGAGCGAAGTACGGCCTGCATTGAAGAGCGATCTACGTGTTGAGGAAGCTTGTCAATCCCGCTCATGCCACGACCTCCCCGGCGCCCTTGGTACTTTCCTCCAGGTAGCCGAAATACAGCTGGAGCCGTTCCTTGGGCGTGAGAACGACATCCGGACCGGCCAAGTCGTCGAAGGCAACTGCAGTGAGGCTGGAATAGTTATGCTCGGTTTCTTCGAACACCAGCGCAGTCCGATTTGCGCGGTTTGGGGTAGCGTAGATCACGTCTACCAACGCGGCTCGACTTCTCGCGTCCTGTTGCAGAGAGGCAAATGCGTTTGTGAGCTCGAGCAGGAAGCGGAATGAGCGGCTCAGCAGTGGAAGGTTTCTGCACTCATTGAAGGCAGCCTTGCCGCTGGCACTCGCCTCGTAGGAACCTTCCATCCACCAGCGCCCGCCTGTCTCGCTCAATTTGACACCCGAGACGTTCAGTAGTCCTTGGCCAACTAGCCGATCCAGATCCCACTGGGCATCTGGATAGAACGGGCCGTGCTCGTGCTTGATGACGCGGGCTTCTAACCCGGTGTCCTCATAGATCGGTGCCAGGCTGTTGGCGAGGAACACCAGCGCATGCGCATGTGCCTTGGATAAGGGGCGCAGGCCGGACCAGTTGGCCATGACCACCAGGCCGAGCACCCAGGCCCGGCTGCGAAGCGATGTTTCAGCTACGGGCATAGGCGATCCTTCCCTTGGTGGACGCCTCTAGGAACTCCTCGTAGAAGCGACGGCGGTCTCGAAGGGCAGCATTCGGTGCACCCTCTGCGAGAAGGTTGATCACGCGCGCGTCAACCTGAGATGCATCGGGCCAAGCATCCTCAGGAACGGTCTCATCAAGCCCCAGGAGGGCGGGGATCATGTTCTGGGACGCTAGGTTGGAGGAAACGATGACCACGTTGCCATCGGTGGACTCGCCGGCGGCAAACTCTCGTAGCATCTGTCCCGCCTGTTTGACGAAGTAGGTGTCCAGGCTGGCCTCAGGCGTTTCGATGACTAGCATGGAGCGGGCATTCCCGGACGTGGCCGCAGCGATCAGAGCCATCCGGAAAGCCAGGTCGATGAACTCACGCTGTGATTCGGAAACGTCGTCCGTGTGGGTGCGCTCCGTTTCTTCATCCGGAGAAACAGCCGACGTCATGAAGACATTGAAGCAAGGGTAGGTGAACCTACGCGACTCGCCGAGCGTCTCGCTGTAGGTTTGCTGGCCCAACGAGCACGACTCAGACAGGAACGCTTTGGCGTACTCGGCGAACTTCTGCTTCACCTTCTCCCCCACCTGCGTGACTCTCGCGGTGATTGCTGTCAGCAAGTCCTCATATTGCGTGTACAGGCCGTTCAGTTCAGCCAGCTTCACGGCAAGTTCGGCATCCCCGTCTTCGACTTGCACCTCCAAGGCCTGAAGCTCTTCAGCCGTCGCTGGTAACTCAGCAGAGACCTGCTTAAGGACTGACAGTCTGTCTGCCATTTCTTGCTTGGCCGCTCGCTGGTCAGCAAACAGCTGCCGCAACTGCGAGTCGAGTTCGCGCTCGCGAGCCTCCTCACCAGCGATGGACTTGCTCAGCCTTGCAACTGTCGCCGCTACCACCTCAAGCTGGTCTCGAGGTAGGACGTCGTGACGAGTATGTTGTTCCTGTTCCTCTGGTGGGCTTTCACAGGCAGGGCAGTCACCACGATCGAGGAGCCGTTGAAGGCGAAGCTGTCCTCTGGCGCTTCTGTTGCCGCAGACGGTGCACCCGCGACTGCTCAAGAGAGAGCCGAAGACGTGCCGCGCTGTGTTACTCATCTCAGGGAAGATGCTAAGGAGGAACCCCTGCTGGAGCCCTTCGGCAGCACGCGTTGCCTCTTCAAGCTCGATTTTGCGAATCAGGATTGACGATCGAAGGCTTGATCGCTCACTCGCAATGTTGTTGATCTCGTGGATCAAGTCCGAGTCGCGTGCCTTCAGTGCCTGAAGCTCCTCGCTCAAGGCAGCGACCTTTGCAGCCTGCCCAGAGGATCCGGCGAGCAAACTTCGCTCCCTGAGAAGCTTGTTCCGTAACGAGTTGACGTGCCATCGATGGTTCCGGTAAAGGCTATCCTTGGTCCGGATGTCGTCTTCCATCTTCCTGAAGTCATCGGCCAGTTGGGCCTCACATAGCAATATGCGGAAGGCTTCAATTTGGCCCCGCTCGTTCCAAAAGAGTGGGATCCTGTGCTCCAAGAAGAACACGAGGTATCGGACGAGGAAATCGAAGTCGTAACGTTGCGCGACATTGGAGGCCTCCACGACGACCCGCCCAAATTCAGCCTCAGTCGGATCAAGCTCGGCACCGTCATATTCGAGGTACTTGATCGAAAGATCCTTGAGTGCGCGCTCGACCGTCAGATGGTGCGTTCCGATTGAGATCTCTGCGCGCGCAGTTGCGTATACCGCGCCATCGCTCACCCGAGACCTGAAGAAGCGTCGGGCATGTTTCCATCCAACCAGATCGTGCGACTTGGCGCCGACCTCGAACGGATTGACCTTCTGAGGATTGAACGGTCCGACCAACAGCCGCAGCATCACGTTGAGCAGCGTGGTCTTGCCGAGGCCGTTGATACCTGCAATCACCGTGACGCCTGGCATTATGGGCCTGTCGATCCCGGCATTGCCTGCGCCTGGGAACAGCTCGTAGCCGGAGACCTTTAGTGACCTGAAAACCGGTAGCGCGATGTTGGGAAGCGAAGGAGCCCCCACAGTTAATTCGTCCAAGTTTCTCTCCCTGGTGAGACTGGTGTCGCACCTCCGAATTTCCTCAGAAATGTACCCGCTTCGTTTGGGACGGGGGCGGCAGACCTCACTGAATTATCCTGGGCCGTCCCACAGGAATGCGCTGCTACAGCCAGCAGGTCCTCGTGCCATGAGTAGTTCCAAGGGCACGGTGAGAATCTTGCGACAAACGAGCGACACGTCTACCGAGACGAGGTCAATGCTCTAGCGACAGCGATCAGCCCCAGAGCTGACTTTGGCGTCACTCAATTGAAGGTCAGCAGCCGCTGCGGAGCTGACCTAGGCGGTGCTCTATTGGCTCCAGGCAGGATTGAGCAGCAAATCTTAGAGGTGGTAGTGGGGGGTGCGTCCAAATCCGAATACTCATCGCCGATGGCGTCGATGGTTCTCCGGAAAATTCCGAACTCAGTGACACGGATTTCGGATAATTCAGAACTCAGAGAGACAGGAGTTCAGACTTCCCTGATACAAGTCTCGGTAAGTGATTGATTCTTCATTTGGACGGGTTCAGGACTGAATGGGAATCGACACTTGGTCAAAGCCCCTTGCCGAGTCGGCTTGCGCGCGCAATCGGGAACGATGCCATCTTGGTATGCTTTCCCCGAACATCGTGGCTGGTGCAGGAATGAATGGCGAAATCCACACGGGAACGACCGGTCATGACGCTTTGATCGCCGTCGTGACCACGACCGTTGCCAGCGCCGCGCAGGCGGACCGTCTGGCGGCGCTGATGGTGCGGCGGCGTCTGGCGGCGTGCGTGCAGGTCGAGCGGATCACTTCACACTACCGCTGGGAGGATGCGCCGCATCGGGAAGTTGAATGGCGGCTGGCGTACAAGACCGCCACGGATCGGGTGGACGCACTTTGGGCGGCGCTGGCCGCTGAGCACCCCTACGACCTGCCGCAACTGCTGGTGCAGACGGTACGGGCAGAAGTGCGTTACGCCCGATGGGTGGATGAGCAGACGCGCCCGTCCGTGTGAGGCCAGTGCCGCCATCCGATCGGGGCTCGTACGAGTTTGCGGCCTGATACTGAAGGACCGATTGGAGGGCGGATGGCGGTGTGTCCGCCGATGAGGGCGCGATCTCCATGGCGGGGTCTGCATGGGCTGCTCGCGGATGGCCCGCAGTCCCGCAAACTTGGGGGGTTCCCCAGATGTTCAGTGCTGAGCCATCAAGCGCGCCTCGAAGGCGGCGAGCGGCTCGGGGGGGCCGAACAGGTAACCCTGAAACCTGCGGCAGCCGTGCGAGAGCAGCAGACCATGATGCGCCCGGGTTTCCACGCCTTCGGCCACCACGTTCAGGTGCAGCGACTCGGCCAGCGCGATGATGCTCTGGGCGATGGCCGCGTCGGTCGGATTGTCCAGCATGCCGCGCACGAAACCCTGGTCGATCTTGAGCTCGGACAGCGGCACGCGCTTGAGATATCCCAGGCTGGAATAGCCCGTGCCGAAATCATCGAGCGACAGCCACAGGCCGAGCGAGCGCAGTTGCTGCATGATGCGAATCACCCCCTCCACGTTGTGCAGCAGGATGCTCTCCGTCAGCTCCAGCCGCAGCAGGCCGGGGTCGGCGCCGGTCTGCGCGAGCAGCGCGGCCAGCTCGTCGGCAAAGCCTTCTTGATGAAACTGGCGGGCACTGACGTTCACAGACAGGCTCAGTGCACTCATGCCGGGACGGGATTTCCACTGTGCCTGGCGCGTCAGGGCCTCGTGCAGTACCCATTGGCCCAGTTCCATGATCTGCCCGGTCTCTTCCGCCAGGGCGATGAACTGGTCGGGCGTGATCAGGCCACCATCGGGGTCGTTCCAGCGCAGGAGGGCTTCCGCGCCGATGATGCGTCCGATTTCGTTGACCTGAGGCTGGTAGTACAACTCGAACTGGTCGAGCCGGAGCGCCTGGTGCAGGCGTGTCTGCAGGTTCGCGCGCTCGTTGGCGGCGGCCTGCATGCGCGGGTCGAAAAAACGCAGGGTATTGCGTCCCTCGTCCTTGGCACGGTACATGGCCAGGTCGGCGTGCTTGAGCAGTTCGTCGACGCTGGAGGTGTGTTCATCGATGATGGCGATGCCCAGGCTGGCCGTGAGGTGCTGCTCTTCTCCCGCGTGGGTGTAGGGCATGCGCAGGTGTCGCAGCAGCTTTTCGGCCAGTGGCCTCAGGACGGCGGGGGCCTGCAGGCTGGTGGCGCACAGGTGCGGCAGCAGCACCACGAATTCATCGCCGCCCAGGCGCGCCACCGTGTCTTGCTCGCGCACGCTCTCCTGCAGGCGAGCGGCCACCTGCACCAGCACTTGGTCACCCGCCTCGTGGCCGCGGCTGTCGTTGAGCGTCTTGAAATGATCCAGGTCGATGAAGAACAGAGCCGAGCACGAGGGGTTGCGCTTGCACTCCAGGAGGACCTGCCGGATGCGATCGGCGAGCAGCCGGCGGTTGGGCAGGGCAGTCAGCGCGTCGTAGTAGGCCAGGTAGCGCGCCCGCTCCTCGGCCGCCTTGCGCGCGGAGATGTCGATGTCGATCGAGAAAGCCTCGGCCTCCTGTCCATCCACGTGGATGAGGGCGTGGCTGCTGTACACGTCGATCTCGGTGCCATCCCTGCGCCGCACGCGGGCCTCCGCCGGGTCAATGGGGCGGCCGGTCTGGAACATGCGTTGCGCCGCGGCGCGGGCACGGGGCTGCGTTTCGGGGCGAACCACGAGGCTGACGATGTCCTCGCCGAGGGCTTGCGCGGCGGTGTAGCCATAGAGCTTCTCAGAGGCCTCGTTCCAGAAGGTGATGCTGCCGTCGGCGCGATAGCCCTTGACGGAGACCATGGGCATATGGCTCAGCACGCCGCGAAAGCGTTCTTCCGATTCGCGCAGCAGAGCCTCCGAGCGCACCTGATCGGTGCGGTCGCGGGCGATGAAGACCACGGCGGCGTGCCCCTGCATCGGCACGCCCACGGGCTGGCAGCGGCCTTCGAAGTGGCGCACGCCCAGCAGGGTCCGCAGCTCGTATTGGAGCGTCTGCGGCTGATGGCTCCGCAGGCAGTGGGCGATGACCTCGTGCACGCGCCTGGCGAGTTCCGGTGGCAGCTGGCTGTCGATGCTGCGGCCTTTCAGTTCGGGCGGTGGCGCCGTAGCCAGCGCCGCATTGGAGGACATGACCTCCAGGTAGGTGCCGTCCGCGCTCAGCAGCATCAGCAGATCGGGTGCCGATGCCGTCACCGCTTTCAGGTGCGCGGCCGTCTCGGCCAGCGAGGTCTCCGTGGACAGTCGTTGCTCGATGTCGTGCAGCAGCCAGCCCAGCAGGGCCGTTGCCGGGCCGAACACCAGCAGGTAGGGCAGGGCGAGCGTGCGATTGATGTGAGCGACCGTGGCGGGCTCCAGCGCCTGGAACAGCCCGAGCGCGACGGCATGCACCAGCAGGCCGAAGAGCAGCAGGCGCAGGAAGCCGATCGAGACCAGGCCACGCTGGCAGGCCCGGCGGTACAGCAGCCCCAGCCCACTTGATGCGAGAATGACCAGGGTGCCGACGACCAGCCCATTGCCGCCCAGGGCAATGCGCGCAGCGGCCGCCATGGCCGCCGAAATGACCGCGGGCACCCAGCCTCCGAACAGGGCCGCCATGCTCAGGACGACCGAGCGTGCGTCGAAGATCACGCCGGGCGCCAATTGCAGCGGCTTGACCATGCCGACGATGCAGATCGCACCGAACAGCACGCCCGACAGGATACGCTGGACCTGCTCATGGCGCGAGGGCAGGCGGGCAATGATGCTCTGCACGAAGCACAGCGCCAGCAAAAGGGCCGCTCCTTCAATCAGGGCCAGTGTCATGTGCGTCGACCGTTTGAACCTGTGGGTGTGCGCTGCATCATCGGCGATATCCCGGACGGCGTAAATTCAATGCCGGTGCGCGCTGCGCGGAGCCTGGTGCACCCTGTGCCCAGCGATCGCTGAAATCAAGACGGGCCAGCCTCCGAGGAGACTGGCCCGTTGACTTTTTGGTGCGGCTGGCAGGAATCGAACCCACGACCCCTTGGTTCGTAGTTTTCCAGCCGCTTGTAAGTGATTGAATTTGAATAGAACTGCGCCATCCGTTTCGACATATTTTGCACTGTTCTGTATTGTTTTAATGTGGCGAGTCCCCCAATAATCCCCAGATTGTAAGGGACGAGCTCTCTCAAAAGCGGCAGGTGTTGGTGGGCGAGTTGGCTGGAAATTTCAAGCCCGCACCACCGGCATCTCATCCCAGCGCGTGGTGTACCGCGGCGTGCGGCGCTCCTGACGCATGCCCCATGCCTTCGGCGACCGAGCTGGCCCAGCGGAGCCGACATGCACGGTGCCCTTTCCGTAGCGCTTGTTGAGCGTATCCATGGCGGTGAGCAACTGCGATCGGTCGCGCTGTGGTTCATCCTCCAGCGCCAGCTCGCCCTGGTGCACATCGTCGGCCTGCAGGTCCAACAGCATCACGCCCGCCTTGGCAAGCAGGTAGCCCGGAGCGTAGAGGTGGCGCATGCCCGCTGTGGCTGCCTGCACCAGCGCCCGGGTGTCGGCCGAGGGCCGACGCAGGGGGACCACCACCGAGCGCGAGAACCTTGGCCCCGGCCGATGCGCCGATGTGTGTGCGAAGACCAGAATTTGCCCTGCCAGGCTCCGCTGCTCGCGCAGCTTCTCGGCGGCGCGGCTGGCGAAGGTGCTCACTGCTTCCAACAGCGGCTCCAGATCTGTGACGGGCCTGCCGAACGACCGCGTGCAGGCAATCTGCTGCTTTGATTGAGCGCGCCGATGAAGACGCATGGTTGCGCGGGTCTGTGGTTGATTCTGCACGTCTGCTGAAGCTCCCGCCCGTCGATGTGTTCGACGCGAGACCGGCTTAATCGATGCAGCCCGCGCACCGATTTGCAAAATCACCCCAAGCGTACCGGGCTACTGCACTTCTTCTGTAGGCGCCGCCGGCGTGGACGCAGGAGATACTGCGACCACACATTGCCCGCCCACCGCTGGCACGTAGCAGAAGGCGCCCAGCTTGAAGCTGGAGCACCCGCCCAGGGCTGCGCTGCACAGCAGCGTGATCAATACACGTTTCATAGCTCACCTCGTGAAATGGTTTCCGATGCCGAGGCGGTCGCCGCCTCGTAGTGCGACCCGCCGCCAATGCGCACGCCCAGCCACATGAAAAAGCGCGAGATCGCGCCCACGCCCTCGTTGCGCATGGCTTCTCGAAAGACCGCGTCCGCCCAGGCGCGGGGGCGGTGGGTCTCGTACAGGTAGTCGTGCAGGATGGCGCTGCGCCGGCCGCGGTTGGCAAAAAGCAGGTATGCCCAGGGCAGGCGGGGGACGCTCGCGAGGTCTGTTTCCATTCCGGCCGGAACGACGATGCGCTCAATGTGGCCATCGTCTTCCTCGATGTCGACCTGGAAGGGCTCAGTCAGGCGCCAGACGTCATCATTGCCCACGACGGCCAGGCGAGGCTCGTTGATGAATTTCACCTTCATGATTCGACTTTCATTGCATCGCACACCGAGTGCCACCGCCTCAGGCGGTCTTCGTAGCCGTTGAGCCCGCCGTTGATCGCGCGTGTGACGGCCTTGAAATCGCCCGCGTCGGCCAGCGCGTTGATGTTTCGGTCATCCCAGTAGTCGGCGGCGCTCAGCGCGGCCCAAGGTGCTTGCGCCAACTTCTCGGGATAGGCCTCGAAGTCGGGAACCGCATCGGCGCCGAGTCGCTTGCGCAGGCGATCGCGCACGCGGGCATGGTTGGCACGCCCGGTCACTTGAATGAGCCCATGTCCACGGAAGCGTGAGCCGTCACCGGGCTCGTAATTGCCCAGGTCAGCCCGGCCCTCGTAGCGCCGCTGCGCTGGCGTCGGTCCCCAGAGTTCCGTTGTGACGGCGAACCCCATCGATTCATGCGCGCACTGGGCCAGGAACGCCGCAATGCGGGGAGGGGTGTCGATGCTGTAAGCCGAACAGGCGTCGCGGATGGGCTTCAGCCACATCGCGGCGTCGCGCATTCTGGCGCCGGCCACCAGCAGTGTTTGCAGGGAGATCATCGCTTTGCCTCCTTTCGTCGGGCGTAAAAAAACCCGCCAAGAGGGCGGGTTGGGCGTGAAGATGTGCAGGGTTAAATCTCGATCAGCACAGGGGTCAATGCAGGCGCGTCGCCGACGATGGCAGCGCCCTGAACGTAGACGGACGCGGCGGCGGCACTGCCGAAGGGATTGCGCACGCGCACTTGCTCGCCACCGGTCAGCACGACGGTGGCGGTGCCGTCGGCATGGGCAACAGAGACCACGCCGGTGACGACGGGCTGATCCGGCAGCAGGTGCTGCAGGCGGTAGTACAGGTCGGTGCTGCTCATGGGATGGTCTCCGCGATGCGCTCCACCTGCACGCTCTGGCGCACGGTGGGCAGGCCGGCGCTGATGTGAATGGAGCGCACCAGACCGCGCCAGGTGTGGCCGATGTCGTTGACTTGCAGCAGCCAGCCCGGCAGCACCGGGCCGGGGCCGAGCGCGCCGGTCAGGAAGGGCAGCGTCATGGTGTGCTGCAGCTTGTTGCCCGCGCTGGCGAGCACCGTCTTGCCGCGTTGGCGCGCGGCCTCTACGTCGGTGATGAGCGCGTCCACCACCTGCGGCGCGAGCACGTCGCCCGCGCTGCCGTAGCGGCGTACCTGCGCGAGCACGCCTTGCGCCTGGCCGCTGACGTAGACCTGGTTGGCGGGCGGGCGTGGGTCTGGGTCAAGGCCGTCGGTGGTGATGATGGCGGCGGGCAGCTCCAGGTTGGCAGCGGCGCTCGCCCAGTCCCATGGCATCACGGGATAGCTGGGTGCGAAGATGAGCTGCAGATCCGTGGCGTGGCTGCGCAGCACGGCGCCGGCGGCCTCGGCTATGCGTAGCGCTGCGGCCAGCGGCGTGCCGGTAAAGCTCCAGGCACCGGCGGGCAGCAGCCAGTCGGTCAGGTTCCAGGCGGTGGTGGCGCCGGTGTATTGCAGGGCGTCGAGCACGGCCTGATGCGCGCTGATCTGCGCGCCATTGAGCCAGGTCTGCTCTGGCAGCCACGGAGCGCCCAGCAGGGCGGTGAGGCTATGGCCTTCGATGGAGCAGCGGTGCTGGCCGAAACGTCGGGTGCGGCTGATGCGCTCGATGGCGAAGACCCAGCTGTGCCCGTCGATGCTGACGCGCACCTGCGCGGGCACGCCGCCCGAGCCGGGGGCGAGTTGGTCAAGCAGGTGCTCGGGGCCGGTGGCACTCAGAGCCCAGCCGTAGCCGCCGTCGTCGCTGTCGACGCTGAAATCCAGGAGCACGACAGGCTCCAGGCTCGGCAGCAGCACGGCAGAGAGGCTGTGCTCGCTCATGTAAACCTCCAGCGTGGGGACGACGTATTGCGGCGGCGGCCCGGGCGGCGTGACGCCGCCTGCGTGGCGGCAGACGAAGACCAGCTCGCCGGTGTCCGTGAATGCGCGCTCAAAGACCAGTTGCCCGAGCGTGGCCGGGTCGTAGCACAGGTGCTTTTCTGGCGGCTGGGGAAAGCCGCTGACGCCCGAGCGCGGGCGCCAGGCTTCTTGCCAGTGGCAGCGCGTGCTGATGTGCTGGCGCAGGGCGTCGCGGTAGCGGGTGCGGTGGGCGGCGCGGTGCGCGGCGCCCTGCTGCCAGTGGGTGCGGGCGGCGTGGCGCAGGCGCAGCGTGTCCTGCCAGTGCAGCATGGCGGCGCCGCGCAACAGGTCGGCTTGCTGGTGGTGCGCGCGCAGGCTGGCGCGCAGGTGCTCGGTCTCTTGCCAGGCGGGATCGAGCGCGGCGCGCAGCGGCGTGGCCTGCTGGTAGTGGATGCGGGCGACGTGGCGCAGGCGCTCGGTATCTTGCCAGCGGGCATCGAGCGCGGCGCGGGCGGGCTGGGCGGTTTGCCAGCGGGCGATGGTGGCCAGGCGCAAAGCATCCGCCTGCTGCCAGTGCGCAGAGAGCGCGGCGCGCAAGGGGGCAGCGCCCTGCCAGACGGACTGCAGCGGGGCGCGGGCGCTGCGGCTGACGTTGGCGTCCCACGCAAGCTGCAGATCCGCAGGCAGCGCGGCACCGTCATCAAAAGCCGCGTCGATCGCGCACGTGACGCCGTAGGCCAGATGCAGCTCGGGCGGCGCATCGGCAAAGTCCGCATCGATGCTGAAATCCAGCGCGGGCGTGCTGCCGCCTGCCGGAGCATCGCCAAGCACCAGCTTGCCGCTACCGGTGGCCGGTTTGAAGAAGAGCATGGAGCCGCCAGCCACATTGCCGCCCTCTACCCGATCACGGCGGTGGTGAGCTGCACCACGCCGCCAGCGTAGACCTGCGTGCCGCTGGTGCCCGCCAGCACCCAGGGGCCGATGTCGCCCGTGTCAATGGCCGCGCCCGCGGCGCCGGCAAAGCCCGCTTCGTCCGTCACCTCGCCAGGCGCGAACACGCTGGTGCCATCGGCCGCCACAAGCTCGGCCCACAGCACGGCGCCGGTGGCGGTCACAAGTTCGACGGTGGCGGCGACGGTGAGCACGATGCGACCATCTGACGGGCGCACCGTGGCGCCGCCGGACGATGCCAGCGTGCGTGTGGCCAGCAGCGTGCCGCCGCTGGCGGCGCTGTAAAAGCGGATGCTGGCCGCGCCGCTGCCCGTGAGCAGCGCATCGACAAATCCCTGGTTGCGGGCGGTGCGCGCGGCGGTGGTCAGGGGCAAGTTACGCAAGAGCCGCCTCCGCGATCACGGGGCCTGCGGCCACGCACTCATAGGTGCCCGTCAAGTCAATGGCGATGGGGATGTATTTGAGGCCCACCTCAAGGCCTGTGGCGTGGTAGTAGCCCTGCGCGTCGCTGAGGCCCTGCCAGGCGCAGTAGCCGTCTGTGAGGCGGTGCAGGCGCACGCGCGCGCCCGCCATGGGAAGCTCGGGTGCCGCAGTCGAGGCCTTGAAGAACACGCGGTTGTTGAGCGCGATGGTGCCGTTGGACGTGGCAAAGCGACGATCTCCCGCGAGCGCCGACGCCGTGACGAAGCGCACTGAGTCATAGCGAGCGTCGGCCCTGAATTTCAGCCGCCCGCCAGGACCGTGCAACGCGAAATTAGCCATGCCACGGCCCCGTGATGTCCACCGCGTAGACGCCGCCCGCGGTAACACCGCGACCGGAGCCAAAGCCGCAGTACAGCATCAGCAACTCACGGTTTCCCAGCGAAGCGCCGCCGGATTCGATGGCGCCGCCTACAAACATGGACAGCGCGCCCGATTGCGGAATGAAGTACACGCCCGGCACGTCGGCGCGCGGCGATTGACCCGCTCCAGCCGTGTCGATTACAAAGAGACTCGACAAGATGACGGCGCCGTCCGCCGTCCCCGGAGCCGCACCAAATGTGCTCGCCCCGCCTGAAACGATGTTGCCGCCGGTCACGCCAAGATATGGCTGGGCTCTGACCATGACGCTGGAGCCGCTGCCGTTGTAAACGCGTGGCAGAAACAGGGCCCCGCTTGTCGCAGTGCTCGCGGCCGTATACACGAATGAGCCGTCTTGGCTCGAGGTACTGGTCCAATTGCACTGCAACGCGCTGGCATACGCGTCGCCCCCAGGCGCGAGCGGCACGAGATCGCCCCAGAAATAGGGCGCCGCAGCGTTGTTGGTGGCGCTCGCGCCGCTGCCAGCCGCGATCGCCGGCAGCAACGACCGGCTATCGGCCGCGAGCCACCACGTGTTTGCGGTGGCATTGGCTGCGCTGCTCTTGTGCCAGTAGCCGCCGCCGCTCATCTGCGCGTCTGTCGGGAAGGGGCTGGTGCCAGTATCCACGTCGGACATGGTCTCGTAACCGCGCACGCGCGCGTAGGTCGTGGCGCTGTCGTCGACGCGCAAATAGTGCCCATGGGCCTGCAAGTCGGTACTGCGGAGCACCCGCACGTTGGTCTTGCTGAAGGCCACTTCCCAGCCGCCCACAGGGGCGTAGCGAATCTTGATGACGCCTGTGGCGGCGCCATCGACGGCGGTGGTGGCCCAGGTGGTGGTGGTGGCGGTGTGACTCAAGACGCGCGATTCGCCATTGAGCTCGGCGGGCGTGGCGCCACTTACCGCGATGACGGCGTGATCGGCGAACCAGTCGCCGCTGTTATGCGTGGCCGTGGCGATGCCGCCCGAGACCGTGACGCTGGTGGCGGTGATCTCGCCGAAGCCGGTGATGAGACACGCCTCGAGCGCACCGATCAGGCTGCCGGCCTGGCCGTTGATAGTGGGTGCGCCGCGAAAGTCGCTGCTGAACCATTTGACGGGAAATGTCATTGCGTGAGTCCTTTATGAAGTGAGTCAAGGTGCCTCGGGCGGGCGCCCGACGTCGCCGCGCTGCACAAGCCAGAAGCTGTCGTCCACGCCGGCGGGGGTGCCCGGCTGCACGGTGCGCACGATGTCGATGGGAAACTCCGCGCCGATGGTGTCGATGAAGAGCACGTTGCCCGCCACCCAGCCGCTGCCCCAGCCGCTCGCGCGCAGCGTGAAATACGGCACGCCGCGCGCGGTATTCATCGGCGAGAAGTCGGCGTTGATGCTGCCGCTGGCGATCTGGCCCAGATGCTGGCCGATGAGGTCGAACGTGGTGGCGTCCGAGCGCAGGCGCAGTGTCCAGCGCTCGGTGAGCGCGCCCCGGTTGTTCAGCTCCACCGGGTGGTCGATGGTGTTGTAGCTGGCCACCGCGCTGTTGCCCACCAGACCATCGGCCCAGGTGAAACCATCCCAGGTCTGCTGGTCGTACACACGGGGCACACGGGCAAAGCGGTCGCCCTGGCGCAGCGCGGTGCTGAGCACGGCGGTGGTGTCGAACGCGGTGCCGATGGGCTGGGTGAGGCGCACGCTGCCGTCAATGCGCACTTCGGCGATCTGACGGTAGACCTCGGTGCGACCCACGACGCGGATAGAGGCCGGGTAGCCCGCGATGTCGGTGAAGGTGACGGTGCCCGCGTCCAGGTCGACGGTGTAGCCGGTGAAGATTTCGGCGCCGGTGGCGGCGTCGAGCACCTGCACCAACGACAGGCGCGTGGAGCCGACGTTGTAGGTGGTGAGAGACGGCGCGAACGCCGTGCCACCGTTCGTGACGCCCACCACGCAGGTGTCGCCCGGGCGGGCGAAGGCGACGCGCCCATCGGGCGGCAGCGCGGCGGGGTCAATCCCCATGAGGCTGACGTCAACAGGCAGGTAGATGTAGCTCACGCACGAGTAGCGCAGCGTGGTGGGGTCCACCGGCCAGGGGCGCCAGATTTTGCCGGCCTGCACCGCGCCCACATCCGCGGCGCTGTACCACCACTCGGCCTTCTCAAGAGTGGTGAGGTCGGCATCGAGCACGAAGTCGCCGAACTGCAGTTCAACCTGGCCACGGCTGAATTCCACCTTGCCCCACATGTGCGCGCCGGTGATGGTGCCCAGCGCGTCCACATTGGCCGTGAGCGTGTTGCCCTTAATGTCCACGACGGTGAGCACGAAGCCGCCGCCGCCCGCGCGCAGGGGCGCGGCTTCGGTGCTGAAGAACAGGCTGGCGGTGTTCCATGGAACGTTCTGTGTCCACAAACTCTGCAGCTGAAAATCGGTTGGCCCGGTGCCGCCGACGACGTAGTCGGTCATCAAGGCATGGCCTGCGGCGTAGTCCATGCGACCGCTGACGATGCCGGGTGCCACGGCGGTGCGGCCACGGTAGAGCACGCCTTCGAAATCTTGATAGACAGTGCCCATCCACTGGAATTGCACGCTGCCGGGCACGATCTGGTCGGTGGTGTAGGGCGTGAGGTCGAGCACCACGGGCGGTGGCGTGAAGGTCATGGCCTTGGCCGCCGGACTGCTGGCACCCACGCGGTAGCGCGCGACGAGGCTGGAGCCCGCGAACACCTCCTCGTTAATGTTGGTGGTGCCGTAGCTGCCTCCCTTGCGAGTGTTGTTGCCGCTGGAGCCGCTGCCGTCGTCCACGACGGTGGAGAATTCCTGGGCGTTCTCATAGTCGCTCTTGTAGGCCGACGTCGAGCGGCTGAAATCCACCACCTTCAGGCTGGCGGCTTTGCCGGCGTAATTGACGGTGCCCAGCGCGGCCGCGAGGTTGCCCGCACCGTCGTCGGTGACCGTCTTGACGGTGATGATGCGGCGGTCGGCGGTGGTGCCGGTCTCTTCGGTGAGACTGGCGCTGGAGCCGCTGCCCTTCGTGATTTTGAAAGGGCGGGTCTTGTAGACGATGGCCATGGTGCGTCTCCTGTCAATAGTCGCTGCGCGGCCAGTTCACACCACCGCCGTCCGTGGCCGCGGGCTCGTAGAACTCGGGGACGGATTTTTCGGTGTAGGTGACGTCCGGCTGCTTGCTGGCGCTGGTGGTGTTGAGCGTGCCGCCGTCGGTGTGGCTGACGCTGCGCGCCACGGCCCACTGCAGGCTGAGCGTGCCGGCGGCGGGTGTGGCGGCAAAGCTGACGGCGATGAAGCCACCTGCGTCCGGCGCGCCCGGGGTGAGGATTTCAACGGCCAGGGTCTCCAGGCTGTAATCGATGGAAAAGGTGCTGCTTGCGTCCGGCATGAAGGTCGGGCGCAGCAGCATGCTGCGGCTGGCGTAGTCGATGACGCCGGTGGCAGCGCCGGCCAGCGCGCCGCTGCCGTTGTCGGTGACGGTCTTGACCACGCCAGCGCTGGTGTATTGCAGCGAGAGGCTGCCGGGCACGACGGATTCGTTGCCCGTGCCGTCGGCCGCCGTCCCGTCGAGCGTGAACGCGTACTCGGGCGCGCGCACCTGCGCGCCCTGCGATGCGCGGTTGGTGTAGGCCAGTCGCGCACCGTGCGCGAGCGTGATGCAGCTGCCGATGTCGGGCACGGCCTTGAGCGTGAGGTTGACGCTGCCGGTGAGGTAGCTCACCGCGCCGCCGCCCGCGCCAGTCAGCTGCCCCGCGCCGTCGTCGGTGAGCGTGTAGCGCTGGCCCAGCGCCCAGTAGTCGATGAAGAGAGTGCCAGGCTCGGGCATGGGCTGGCACTGGAAGACGTAGGTCAGGCCGACGTTGACTTCGCTGATCTTGAAGCGCTGGGTGTGCGGCGTGATGCCCACCTGAACATCGCGCGGGCTGCTGGCAAGCTGCACGGCGTAGCGGCTGCTGGGGCGCTGATCGACGCTGGCCACCTCGGTGCGGCTGTTGGGCACGATCTGCGTGTAAACGCTTTGCAGCTTGAGCCAGCTGTCGGTGATGAGGCACGGCGCCTGCAGGCGGCTGGCGCCGTAGAACAGGCCGCTGTCGCTGTAGATCGTCTCGCGCACCTTGGTGGCGGTAGTGGCCCGTGCGAAGAAGCGCGACGGGGGCGAGCCGGGGAAGTCGTAGAGCAGCGCATCGAATAGCTCGCAGGTGCTGACCTGCGCCTGAAAATCCACGAGCTGGCCCACCACGATTTCGGAGTAGGTGCGCACCTCGGTTGTCACGCTCTTGATGCGCACGCGCTGGCGCCGCTCGCCCGAGAGGCCTTCGTTGTAGACCAGCACGAAGGTCTTGCCAGGCGCGGGCGGCGGCAGGCCGGGGCGCTGCAGCAGCTGCAGGCTGCGCATGCTGGTGAAGTGGTTCTCCAACAGGTAGGCGAACCATTCGCTGCCTGCAGCCATGCCCGATTCGATGCGCTGCGCAATCTGCGCGCGCGTGGCAAACGGGTCTTTGAGAGAGAGCAGCGTGATGCTGACGTTGGGGTCCGCAGGCGGCTCGGCAATGATGGCGTTGGCACCGAGGAAGGGCGTGGCGTCGGTGTTGAGCAGCACGCTGTGAACCTGCGCCACTTCCACGCGGCCGGTGGTGCGGGTTTCTTCCGAAATGTCGTTGAGGATTTCGTTGCTCGCGCCGCTGGTGAGCAGCTGCGAGGTGGGCGGGCCACCGCCTTCAGGCACGTCGGCCATGGAGACGGATTTGGCAAAGCGGATGTCGCCGGTGAGAAGGGGCATGGTCAAACTTCCAGAAACCGCAACACGAGGTTGCAGTAGTAGTCGGTGTTTTGCGGATCGCTGTAGGCCACCACGGCCTCCATGGCCATGGCGTTGCTGGTTTCATCGTTTCCGTGGTCAAAAATGACGGTGCGCGCTGCATCGAGGCCCCAGGTGAGCTGCATTTGCAGTCCGGGCGTTTCAGACCAGGTGCGCAGGGTCTGCAGCAGCGAGAGCTCTATCCAGGCGCTGTCACCATCACCCTGCAGGGTGATGCTGCGCCCGCCCACGCGCGCGGCCGCATCGACGATGAGCGCGCCGGTGATGGACCGCTCGGTGTTCTGCGTCACGGGTGACCAGGTGAGGCGATCGACCCAGATCAGGTCTGGCGGCAGCGCGAGGGTGGTGGCGCCGTTGGCGAGGGTGATGGTCATGGTCATGGTCAGCGGCCTGTATTGCGTTTGGCACGTTCGAGTTCGCGCATCAGAGACTGCAGCGCGGCGGCGCCATTGGCGTCGGTGTCGACATCGCCGTAGGAGCGGCCGTCGAGCCGCAAGTCGATGGTGATGCGCTGACCGCTACGCATGGCTTCCAGCGGCGTCTGACTCGATTCGCTGGCGTTGCCGTTGCCTTTCATGGTGTTGCGCAACTTCATGGCGCTGACTTCGCCGTTCCACTCGCCCATCGTGGTGTCCCACATGAATGTGCGCGTGGAGCTGCCGCTGACGAGGCCCGCGTTTTTTTTGGCGTATTGCTTCTTCCATTCAGCCAGCCAGGCATCGGCCTGTTCTTGGGATTCGAAAGATGGCACGGCATCGACAGGATTGATCACGCCCGCGGTGCGCTTGGCCTCTTCGAGCTTGAGGTTGCGCGTGGCCAAATCGTTGGCTTTTTCCTGCGCGGCGATGGCGCGTTCTTGCTCGGCGTTCAGGCGCTCAAGCGCCGTGGTTTGCTGCCCTGCGGCGCCCGCCGCGGCCTTGTGCGCATCGGCCGCTTGGTCGGTTGCGCTCTTGAGCTTGAGCGTGGTCTTGCCCGCCTTGTCGGCTTCGAGTTCAAACCCGCGCATGGCGGCCGCGGCTTGCACCCAGACGGGCGCCACGCCGTTGTTTGCATCAATGGCTGCCTGTGCGGCCTTCTTGAAGGCTTCCTGCAGCTCGCGTGCGCTGGCCTTGCCGCTGCTGCTCACCGTGTCGTACGCGTCCTTGGCACTGGCGGCCACGCGCTTGAGCTCTTCGTCGCTGGTGATGCCCAGCGCCTTCATGGCCTCGCGCACGCTGTTGATGCCCGGCGTGGCCGCGTCCAGCGCATCCTTGAGTTCTTCAGCTTTCTTCGCCGCCTGATCGAGCAGGCCGTCTGTGATTTTTTCGCTGAGTTCGCCGCGCAGCGCCTGCACGCGCGCACGCACCTTTTCAAGCTCGGCTTCGTTTTTGGCGCCGTCAATCATTTTTGACAGCGCCTGACCGAGCACGGTAGCGGTGTCAACGCCCGCCTCCTTGAGCTGGCGCAGTGAGAGGATGAGGGCGCGCATGTTTTCATCGCTTTGCGCAAACGCGCTGCCCACCTGCTTGCCTGCAGCGACCACGTCCACGCCCAGGCTGCGCGCGGCCTGCTCGCCGATCAGGCGCAGGCCCAGCTCCAGCTCTTTGCCGCTGGCGCCAGCGGCGCGCATGGTGGCGTCGAACTCCTGGCGGAATTTGGTCAGCTCGGCGCCGCTGAGTTTCCCTATGGCCTCGGGCAGGTTTTTGGCCAACAGGACTTGCAGGTCGGCGCCCTTGGCCTTGGCTTGCTCCAGCTCCTGAGCGATGGCGGCCATGGCCCCGGCTTTGGGGGCGGGTTTGTTGAGCTCGGCCAGCAGCGCGAGAAAGATGCCGTGCGCGTCTTGCGCGGCCTTGCCCGTCTGCGTCATGCCCGCAGCGCCAGCAGCGCCTGCCTGCGCCAATTGCTGGCCCGCGGCGGCGCCAGCGGCGCCCATGCCTTGCACGGCTACGCCTGCCTGATCTGCGGCGGCAGCAACCTTGGGCGGCGCCTGTTCGGCGTCGCGCATCATGTCTTGCAGTGTGGTGCGTATGCGCGCGTTGCGCTCTTCAAAGCGTGCGAAGGCGGCGTTGATGGTGTCGTTGGTGAAGACGGCGGCGGCGGATTCCTTGACCAGTTGCAGGCTGCTGACGACACCCTGGAAGTAGCCGACGAGCACGACGCCAAATTTGCGCGCCAGGGCGCTGTTTTGCACCAGCATCTCGCCGATCTGGTAGCCGACCTCAAACCCGGTGACCGCCAGCGCAATGTTGATGACCTTGGGTATCTTGGCGATGCTGGCGCTCAGGATGTTGGTGGCGCCCGCCGCCAGCGCGGCCTCTGTGGCGTAGGCGCGCAGTGCTGCCGCACCCTGCACCGCCAGGCTGGCGGTGAGCGCCGCACCCGCCAGGCCCGCCACGCGCGCAAGGGTGTCAAGATTGCCCGCCAATGCGTTGATGCCGTCAGCCACGTAGCTGGTGGCGCCGCTGCTGTCGTTGAGGCCGCCGATGAAGAGCTGCCATTGCGTCTGCAAGTTGGTGATGGCGCGCCCGACGGTGGCGGGCAGCTTGCCGAATTCTTCTTGCAGCGCGGCGCCTTGGCTTTTGATCGCGCCGATCACCACTTTGGTGGTTAGCTGGCCTTCGTTGGCCATTTTGCGCAGTTCTCCGGTGGTGACGCCCAGGCCGTTGGCCAGGGCTTGCGCCAGGCGGGGAGCCTGCTCCATCACCGAGTTGAATTCCTGCCCGCGCAGCACGCCAGATTGCAGGCCTTGTATGAGCTGGGTGACTGCGGCGTCTGCCGCCTGCGCGCTGCCGCCAGACAGCTGCACGGCCTGGTTGATGGCCTGCGTCAGCCCCAGGGCAGATTCTTGCGTGAGGTTGAATTCCTTGCCCGCCTGCGCGATGCGGGCAAACAATGTGCCGGTGGATTCCAGGCTGCTGCTTGTGGCCAAGGCCACGCGCTGCACGCCTGCCAGGCCGGCTTCGAATTGCGCGTCTTCGCCGGTGACGAGCTTGATGCGCGCGCGCAGGTTGTCAAAGGCGTCTGCGGTGTCGGCCACGTCGCGCAGCAAGCCCGCAGCAAAGCCGCCACCCAGTGCCACGGTGGCGATGTTCTGGATGTTGCGCAGCTGCTCGCTGATGCTGGTCATGCCCTTGCGAAAGGCTTCGCTGGTGCGCTCTTGCTGGTGCTCGGCCTTTTGGCTGGCTTGCGCAACCTGGGCGTAGGCGGGCACGATCTGCAACGCTTGATGGCGCGCGGCGGCGATGGCGGCGGCCAACCGGTTTTCAGCCTGCCCGAGGTTGGCCGCGTCGATGCCCGCGCCGCGCAGGCGCTCACGCGCGGCGTCCAGCGCGGCGTTGGCGGCGGTCTGCGCGCCCTGCACTTTGTACAGCGCCTGCGTACTGGCGTTGTACTGCGCACCCAGCCGGTTCTGCGCCTGTTGCGCGGTTTGCGCGGCGGCGCCCGCTTCTTTCAGGGCGGCGTTTTCCAGTTTCACCTGGGAGGTGAGACGCTGGATGCTGTCTCTGGCAGCGGCTGCGGCGGCCTTGTATTCGTCGCTTTTGCGCGCGGCGCCCACGTTGGCGGCTTGCAGCTCGACATAGCCTTTGCGTGCGGCAGCAAGCTGAGCGCTCGTGGATTCGAGCGCGGCCTTGGCCTTGAGCTCCGCGTCGACGTATTGCTGGGTGCTGGTACTGGCAGCGCTCAACTGTGCGCCCAGCTGGGCCACGCCGTGTTGTGCCTGCGCCAACTCAACGGCCAGCGCCGAGCTTTCGTTGGTCAGGCGCTGGAAGGTGGTGACCGCCTCTTGCTTGGCGCCCAGGCTTTGCAGCGCGTCCGCGGCGGCTCGGGCCTGCCCTGCCAGCTCGCCATCAAGTGTTTGACCGAGATCGCGCAGGTTTTGCTCAAGCGCTTGCACCGATGCGTCGCCCTTGACGTCGGCTTCGATGTCATACTTGATCTTCGGGTCTGCCATGGTGTGTTCTGGAGGTGAAGGAAATGCTCAGGTTTTCTTCAGGGTTGATGCAGTTGGGCGCGGCGCTGTTTGCTATGCCGCTGGTGGTACTGGTGCTGGCGCGCAGCGGTGCATGGTTGCCCTTGATGCCGTGGGGTGTTGGCATTGCCGCGCTGGGGTTGCTGGTGGCGCTGCTGGATGTGCGCTAAGGCCATACCGGCAGCGCCGGGGCATCAGGCAGATACGCCTGGGAAGCGGATTTCGTAGCCTTCGGTCTTGCCCGCAGGCGTGACGATCTTTCCCGCCAGGGTGACGCCGGAAAAATCAGAACCGAGGAAGTCGAAGCCGTTGTTGGACCCCAGCACGCATTCCCACACGTCCGCTTCCATGGGAGAGCCGTCCGCCATGTTCACGCCGTCAAAGCGCGCCTGGCAGCGCACCTGCGTGACACGCCCGCCCAGGATGCGCTGCCCGTCCACGGCGTTCCAATCCATGGCCAGCTTGAGCACGTCGTCCTTGGCGGGGCCGCCGGCGGCGGACAGGAAGCGGATTTCGCCACGCAGCCAGTTGACCTCGTAGTGCGTGCCAAGCACGTAGGTGGTGGTGGCCGTGGCGTCGGTCAGCACGAAGCCTTGCTCCTTGACGTTCCTTTTGCCCAAGGGCAGCCAACTGCCCAACGCGGTGACCGTGAAGTCGGCGGCGGCCTGGCTGCCGCTGGACTGGGTGAGGGCCTGCACCATGCCCTGGAACTGCATGGCCAGCGCCTGCACGCTGGCGGCTGCGAGCTCGATGGTGAGTTCGGTGGGCTTGGGCAGGATGACCGAGGCGCGGGCTTGGCCGTAGTCGAGGTGCGAGCGAGATTCGCTGGTTTTTTCATCGAAGTTGGGCTTGATTTCGAACTTGTCGGCGTCGAGCGCGTCGCCGAAACCGCCGTAAGCCTGCGTGACGGTGTTCCAGATGTTCAGGGTCACCAGACCGGCGCCCAGATATGCACGTGCAGTGGTTGTCATGACACTTTCCTTTTTCACAAAACAAAAAGCCCGCGTGTGGCGGGCCCGTGGTGGGTTGCGTGATCGCCCGAGCTAGCCCGGGTCGCGGTAGTCGATCGTGAACAGGCCGAGCACGAGGCCGCCCCCCACGTCGATGTTTTCCAGGCGATAGCGCACTTCGCCTTCGATCAGGCCCCGGCCGTCGATGCGCACGCCTGCCGCCGTGATGGCAGGCATGCACGCCTGGCGTAGGACGCGCCTGGCAGCGCGGTAGTCGGCATGGGCCGCTGTGCGCGCGTTTTGCGCCCGGCTGATGACGCCGATCGAAAAGGAGTAGGTGCGCTGCTGCGGCAACTGGCTCTGATCGCGCGGCTTGTCGTTCTGATCCTCGAAAAAAACGATGCGCTCGCCATCGGCCAGATCGCTGGCGCGCACGGGGTTGTCCAACACCTTGACGCCGGACAGCGCCGTATCGGCGCGCAGCGCGGCCACGACGGCCAGGCCGATGGCGTAGGGGGAGCCCAAGGGCAGCGGGTCAGGCTTGGTTGTCATGCCTGCACGCTGCCCAGCAGCGCCTCCATTTCTGCGCCATCGTTCATGCGCACCGGCTCTTCAAGCACCCGGAAGCGCTCGCCTTCGGCGATGCCGAGAAGCGGCACCGCGGCCAGCGCCTGGAGCACATCGTCCGCCCGCACGTCGCTGCCCGAGGGCGCGCGCAGCGTGCGCACGGCGGCCACCACGCGGCCTTGCAGCGCATCTTCGTCGGCGATGCCGAGGATGCCAACGATTTCTGCCGCCGCCTGACCGGCGCGGGTGCGCAGGAGGCGAGTGCAGAAGTCGTCGCTGAAGAACACGCCCGGCATGTCGTCTTCGAGGTTCAGCATGGCGATCAGGGCTGCTCGCCGCCCGCGTGGCTTTGTGCTGCTGCTGCTGCCTTCTCAGCCGCAGCCTTCTCGGCAGCAGCATCCACTTCCTCGACGGCGCGGATCTGCAAGAGGGCAGCAGCCTCGTCAGTTTTGAGCGTGAGCCGCTCGCCGATGCCGTAGGGCTTGCCGTCGTGCCTGACGGGCGTGAGTGCGGTGTATTTGGGCATGATCAGGCCGCCGCGTTCTTGAAGATGAAGCCCGCCGAAGGGCCGGTGAACACCGGCTGCACGGCGTCCGACGTGGGGTAGTACCAGGTGTTGGTGTTGCGGTCGAGGTAGCCTTCTTCAACCACCGGGTAGTCTTGCAACTGGTAGGTGTAGCCGAAGTTGGGCGAGCCCATCTCCTGCATGCTGGCGGGCGTGGTGAAGGCCAGGATGGCGTCCGTGCCCCACACGTCCTGGAACTGCGTGCCGTCGTGGTACACGGCCTCGCCTTCCACGATTTGCTGCAGCTCGAACAACGCCTGCAGCTGCTGGATGGTGGCGGGCGGGCGGTCAGACGCGGTGCTGAGGCGGTCCAGGACCTTGGGGTGCGAACGCAAGGCGGTGAGCACCTTGGGGCCCAGGGTGAGCACGTTGGGACGCTCGCCGGTCTGACTGCGAATGACTTCGCGCGCGTCGTTGATGTCGGCGAAAGGGTTGCTGGTGGTGTCGCTCCACTGGCTGGTGCCGGACAGCGTGGTTTTGTTGGTGGACGCGTATTTGGAGGCATCACGCGCCAGCGTGGCGGCCTTGTTCTCGCGTTCCAGCGCCATGATGTTCTGCACGCGGCGCACGGCGGTGGATGCAAGGTCTATGCCAGGGACGGCTTCGGCCTCCTGCATCAGCTCCACCGGCACCGAGCCTTCCAGCCGGTGATCCACCAGCGAGTAGGTCTCGCTGGAGTAGCTGAACTGGATGCGCTTGGTGTTGGCGCCCGGCGCGCGGGCGGTGCTGATGAGCTTGAAGTCATCGGCGCCGAACGCCAGGATGCGGCCGCCGCGCGCGCCCACGGGCACGACGGGGAACAGGATGTTGGCGACGGCCGCCTTCGGGCTGCGGTAGCCGCGCGCCACGGCGGTGAGGATGGGGTCGATGACCCGCGCCTGGGAGGTAGTTTGTTGAGGCATGTGGTGCTCCTATAGCTGTGATTGGTGCGCCGCCGTCAGACCGGCGACACGAGGCCGGCGCTGGGCACCAGCAGGACTTCGATGAAGGCGCCGGCAGCGGTCGCCGCGTCCATGGCGCGCCCCACGGGGGACTTGCTGCCGGTGGTGAGCGGAACGACGCGACCGGTGGCATCGACCATGAGGGCGTCGTCGGCGGTGATGGCCGCGCCGGTTTCCACGATGGCGGTGCCCTGCACGTCCACGGGCACCAGGTCGCCAGCCTGCGCGGCGCTGGTGCGCGTGACGCCGAATGCAGCAGCGCCGGCAGCCGGGTAGGCGCCGGCCTGGGTGACGAAACGGCAGGACGCCAGCGCAGCGGCGGCGGCGATCGTGAGGGTGAGGGTAGAGATGTTTCCAGACATGTGTTTCTCCGGGTGATGGGGTTGCGCCGCGCCTTAGCGGGCGTGGCCCAGGGCCTTGAGGGCAACGACCAGGTCCACGCCCTTTTCCCGGGCGTAGGCCTGGGCCTCGGCGACCTGTTCGTCCTTGGTCTTGGCCTTGTCGTCGGGGGTGGCGCTGGGCTTGGCGGGATCGGGCGCATCGTCGGCATGGGCGGCGATGGCGGCAGCGCGCTGCCGCTTTTCAGCGGCCAGCACGGCCAGGCTGGCATCGGCGGCGCCGGTCTTGCCGTCGAAGGCCAGACCATTGAGCAGTGCCTCGTGGCCGGGCAGGCCGTCGCCCACGGCCAGCACGGCCTGGATGCGCTCGCGCTCTTGCGTGGCGCCGAGGGTGGTGAACTCCGCGCGCAGTTGCGCGAAGAGGGCCGCGTGGTCCTGCTCGAAAGACGCACGCGTGATGGACGTAGCCTTGTTTTCTTCAGGCATGGTGGTTTCCTTATCACGGGTTGAAGTGGTGTCTCTGGGCGCAGCACCGGCGCTTGGGGACGGGAGGGCCGCTGCGGCAAACACGGCCTTGCGGCGCGTGCTGTACCTGGCGGGGTCTGTGGCCATGGCCTCCATCAGCGAGTCGAGGGTGGAAACACCGTCCACCAGCCCCGCGTCAATGGCCTGCTGGCCACGGAACACGCGGCCGTCGGCCATGTGCTCCAGAACTTGCTCGGATGTCGCGCCGCGATAGCGCGCGACGTCATCCACGAAGAGGGTGTAGACGTAGTCCACATCGGCTTGCACGATGGCGCGCGCCTCGTCGGACAAGGGTTCGTTGGCCTTGGCGATGCGCTTGTAGCGGCCTGCGGTGATGTGCTCCTGCTGCGTGCTGGAGCTGGGGTTGTAAGAGCGGTCTATCACCACGCCGATGCTGCCGGCCTGCACCACGGATCCACTCAAATACACGGCATTGGCGGCGCAGCCGATCCAGTAGGCAGCGCTGGAGAGGTTGCCGTCGCTGTGCGTGACGATTGGCTTCTGGTTCGCCATGTCGCGCACGGCGGCGGCCATCTCGGGCGTGCCGATGACGTTGCCGCCCGGGCTGTCGATGGCGAGCACGATGGCGCGCACGCGCGGGTCGGCGATGGCGCTTTCGAGTTGCCGGGTGGCCATCTGCGTGCTCATGCCGCCGCTGACTTGCATGAACAGGTTGGCCTTGGGCGCGATCACGCCCGACATGCGCAGCACCGCGATGCCGCCGGGCTCCACGGTGTATTCCTGCTGGTCGTTGGCCAGCGGTCGGCCCAGGCGTGCCTCGATGGCGGCGATGTCGATCTTCTCGCCGCGCAGGTGGGTGGCGTAGATGGCCTGGATCTCGCGCAGCTTTTCAGGCTCTATGGCCCAAGCGCTGGTGATGAGTTCAAGGAGCGTCATCGGGGCCTCACTTGTTGAGGTTGCGGTTGACGTCGTTGACCGAGCGCTGCAGGTCCTTGACGTCGGCCTTGATTTCGCTGAGCGTTTCCTTCATGCGCTTGCCTTGCTCTTGGACGTAGGACTCCGAGATAACGGATTTCGATTCCATGATGCTCACGCGCTTGTCCAGCGTGCTGTAGGCGGAAAAGCCGGCCGCCATGAACCCCACGAAGGTCAGCACGTGGCCGAGGTTGATGGTGGGGTCGAAGATGGTCCGGCGCCGCGGATGCGGGGCGTCCGTGAAGTTCTCGCTGTCGTTTGTCATGGGGTTTCGCCTTCGGCAGGCGGGGTGGTGGCAGGCGCCGTGGGAGCGGCAGCGCCCGCCTTGGGCGTGGGCAGCATGCCGTCGCGCGCGAGGCGCTGGAATTCGGTGAGCTTTTGCACGTAGGTGTCCGACCAGCTCGTGCCGAACAGCTCCCACTCGGCGCGAGAGCGCGTCATGAGGCGCGCGTCGATCGCGGCGGCGTAGGCCGCCACTTCGTCCTTGGGGTTGATGGAGCCCATGCTGTCACCCGGCCAAGCCGCGCGGGTGTATGCCCAGCGCAGCAGCGGGTCTGCGAAGAAGCCGGGTGCCGGAACGCGGCCGATGGCCACGGCCTCCACCATCCAGGTCTCATACACCGGCTGGCAAAAGCTTTGCGCGAGCCAGAAGCGCACGCTGCGGAAATACACCCACGCATCCAGCAGCGCGGCCTTGCTGGCGCTGTAGCTGCTGTTGAACTGCTTGATCAGCAATTCGTAGGGCAGGCTCAAGGCAATGCCTATCTGTTTGATGACGGACAGGAGGAAGGGCTCGAAGTTCGGGTTAGGCCGCCCCGGGTTGACCATGTGAGGCTTTTCACCGGGTGCCAGCCCCACGACGCTGCCCATGCCCAATGCGATGTCCGGCTCGGCGCCGGGGGCGCTGGAACCGTCGAACACGGGCGCGGCGTTGCCGGTGGGCGTCTCGATGAAGACGGTGAGATAGGCCGTGATGACGGCGGCCATGATCTCGGCTTCGGTGTAGCGGGCGATCTGCTTGATGCAGTCGATGACGGGCGCGAGGTAGGGCACGCCGCGAGGCATGCCGGGGCGCAGCTTGCGGAAGTGGTGCAGCATGCGCCGGCGGCGGCTGCGCCCGCCCACGAAGTCGTACCACTGGCCTGCGAAGATGCTGCCACGGCCGGTACCAGCCAGGCGGGCGCCCGGGTGGCTATCGTAGACGTGGCATGCCTCGGGTGCGCCGTGCCCGTTCAGGCGGATGCCGCCGGCGATGGTGGCGGTGTCCATCTGGCCTAGGGGGTTGCCGATGCGGTCTGCCTCCAGCAGTTGCAGGCGCAGGGCGTAGGGCTGGGTGGCGGTGCGTTCGCCATCGGGCAGCAGGGTGAACAGGTCGCCGCTTTCCAGCGTGCCGCGCAACACCAGAGCTTGCTGCTGGTAGAAGTTGAGCGTTTGCTCCATGTCGCTTTCGGCACTGTCGGACCAGAGGCTGAATTCGCGTTCGGTGTGCGCTTTCCACTCCAGCATCTGGTCCGCGCTCCAGCCGAGTACGGCCATGTTGGGCATGGCGTCCAGCGCCAGGCCGGTGCCCACGATGCGGTCGATGTTGGTGTTGATGGCGCCTGCCGCGACGGGGCTGGTGCGCGCCAGCTCGCGCGATGCGCCGCGCTGGGACGTGAGGTAGGGCAGGGTGTCGGCGCGGGCGTCGCGCGCGGGCGGGTTCCACCAGCGGCGCGCGGGTGATGCGGCGGTGCCCGCGCCGTCGGAGTCCGGGAACCCGGACATGGCGGACATGGAGGGCAGGGCGTCCAGAGCGGCCATGGCGTCCAGAGCGGCCAGGGCGTCGATGCGGGCGCGCGATTGCAGGCGCTGGGCCGCCCAGGCTGGCGCTACCGCTGCAATGGCGCGGTCCAGAGGGTTGAGTCTCATGCGGGCCTAGCGCGGGCGCAGTTGGAACACGCGGCGCGTGCGGGCGGTGGCGGCTTCGAGCTGGGCGATCTGCTGCTCGCAGTCGGCTATGCCCGCCCGTACCTGCTCAAGATCGGCGCGGCGGTTGCGGCGGGCGGTGCCGCCGTTGCCTATGGTGTATTCCTGCGATTGCAGGATGCGGGCCTCGGCGTCCAGGTAGGACTGCAGGCGCGTGCGCAGGTCGGCGAGACGGTCGGTCATTTCCACCCCCTGGCTTGCAAGGCGGCCACGGCTTTCTCGAATTCGGGCTTGAACCTGTCCAGGGCCACTTGCTGCACCACGCCGTTGAAGTCCAGGCGCTCCTTGTAGACCGGAGCGCGGCTGGTGAAGACGAACAATGCGCGCAGGCGGTGGCCCTCGCGGCGCCAGATGCCGCCCGGGCGGTCGCCGCCGCGCGGCTTGCCCACGAACAGGTCGTTGGCGAGCCGCTTGCCGCGACCGGCGCGCTGGCCCTTTGCGCCCACGCCGCCACGGATGTTTTTGAGCGCGGCAAGGATGGTGCGGACTTCCGCGCCTTTGACGTTGCCGTTCGCGTCCAGCTCCATGGCCTTGGGCATGGCGTATTCGCCGCTGGCAAGCACGCCCGCATAGCCCATGGCGTTTTCGCTGCGCTTCCTTTTGCGCTCGCCGCCTTCGACCTCGGGGAACAGGTAGTTCTCAGGGGGCACGCCCGAGGCCTGGTTCTTGACCATGATGCGCGCGCTCAAGTGGTCCTTGGTCGCGGGCTCGATGCGCAGGGAGTTCAGCGTCCAGGACGTGACGCCGTCAAACGACGCGCGCATGGCATCGGGTAGTGCCTTGGTTTGCGCATGCTTGGCGCAGCGCGTGAGCGCCGTGGCGGCAGCGTAGGGGATCATCGTCTTGGGCACGTTGCCGATTTGCGCGGCAAGGGTGTTCAGATCAATGCCGCTGCGGCGGATGGTGAGCATGGGCTGGAGGCTCCAAAACAAAGCCCCCGGAGCCTTTCGGCTGCCGGGGGCGGGCTTCGACACAACTACGCGCTGTGGTTTATCTGGGTATCACATAACTTCCTCGCTCTGGAGTGGTTACGGACTTTTCAGACCTATCTGAATTAGCCCGAATTTTGGGCTTTTTGTCACCTGTGGTCGAGCGCTAATTTGTCACCTCCACAGGTGACAAAAAAGCGTTTGACGATTACTCGCCCAGCGTGGTACGCAAATCGCGCGCGTGCTGCATGCAGCGCAGTTTGTCCTGTTCGTCGGCGAGTATGGCTTGCGCCGCCGTATGCAGGCGCTTTCGGAAGTCGCCAAGCACCGTGTAAAAGTGCTTGCGGCTGATTTCCAGCGCTGCGGCTGCGGTTTTTACCGGCGTCACGCGGTGCACGTAGTACAGGTCAAAAACGCGTTTGTCGAGCGCATCAGGCTGGCAGGTGTAGGCGACGTGCAAGGCCGACATCTCGGCGCTGCAAGCGGCGTCTGGCCCGCCCTGGCGTAGTGGCCTGGTGCGCGTGCCGGTGAGCTGGCCCAGCACCGAGCCCATGGTGGGCGGCGGGCCGAAGAGGCGGCGCGTGGCCTGCCAGCGTACCCAGCGCTCGCAAAGATCGTCCAGATCGCGCTGTTCGTCGCTTTGCGGTGTCGCTTCATCCTCACCATGCGTGGGCGCGGGTGCGGCCAGGCGTTTGATTTCATCATCGGTTTTCATGGATTTATCCCCTTGGAGTAAATGCGCCGTCGCGTGGATGTTTGCGCCGCGCGTATGTGTATGGGCGCCAGCTCGACGGCGGGCGCGGGTGTAGGTGGCGCGAGCTGCTGGGATGCAGCAACAGGCGCAGCGGGTGGTGCGGACGTCTGTACGACCTCGGGCGCAGAAGGTGCTGGAGGTGCGGGCGGGGCAAACAGGTCGCCCGTGGGCGATATCAGCTTGTCGCGCAGACGCTTCCAGTCCAGCATGCTCCATTTGTGCAGGCCCAGCTGGTGCGCGATAGCGAGGTTGTAGACCGACACGTCCCAGGCTTCGTTTCGCGCGCCGTTGGGCTTGACCCATTCGCGCACGGGCCGGCCCTTGCGCCATTTGGTGTGCGGTTGCTCGACCACCATCATGTCGAACCACTCGGGCGGCAACTGGTCGTGAAAGTGCATGGCGCCGGGGCCATCGGCGAGTTGCATGCGGGCGGACAACCAGTCTTTGGCGACGTCCGTGCCCACCGTCCACAGCTCCACGCCGCCGGGTGTCTTGGTGCCGCCCCATTCAATGTCGACGCGGCTGGGCGAGCTGCCCATGATGGGGCGGTTGGGACGGCTGGAGCCGTGCAACACCGTGCAGTTCAAGGTCTTTCGCGCGGCGCCGTAGTTGTACACGTCCTGCGTGTTGGCACCGCCCGCGTCGATGCCGTAGGCGCTGATCATGATGGCGCGGCCACTGGCGTGCAGCAGCGGCGTGCGCTTGATTTCATCGAGCCGCTGCCACACGCTGCCGGGGGTGTCGGGCGGATCGGTGGGCGAGCCGATGAGCACGATGTAGTCAAGCACCCAGTGCTCCATGCCCGGCCCCCAAGCCTCGATCTGCACTTCCAGCCGGTTGGGCTGGGTGTCGGTGGACATGGTGGCCACCAGCGCGGCATCGGGCATCACGCGCGGGGCGTAGGCTTCGGCGCGGTCGCGCAGTTGCTTGGAGGTGGTGGTGGTATCGGTGTTGCGGTAGCTCACGCCAAGACGGGTGTTGTAGAACACCTGCATGGCCTCGTGGTCGCCGCGGGCCTTGCGGTCTTTGGCGCGCGCCAGCTGGCGCGCCAGCGAGAGCCAGGTGATGGCGCCGATGGGCATGTAGAAGGCAGACAGGGTGAAGCTGATGGTCTCGCCGTCGCCTGGGGCGGTGGCGACCCAGCGCGCCTGGCCCCCGGCATCCACGTCGGGCAGCATGCCGGTCTTGTGGTGTTCGTCGATGTCGCATCCGCAGTCGGGGCACACGAACCAGGCGCGGTCCATGAAGCCTGTTTCTTCGTCGCGGCGGTAGCGGAAGTTCTCCAGCACCAGCGGGTGCAGGTGACCGCAGTTCGGGCAGGGGACGTGGTATTCCTCCTTCGTACCCATTTCGAACAGGGTGTCGATCTTGGAGAAGCCCTCAACGCTCGGGCTACTGGTGTAGAGGAACTTGCAGTCGTTCGCGTACTGCGTAGCCCGGGCTTCGGCCAGCTCGATCGGGTCGCCTTCGCCATCGACGTCCAGCACCAGGCGGTCGATTTCATCAACGTAGATGTTGGGTGCGGAGACCTCGGCCAGGTTGGCGGCAGAGCCTGCGGTGTTCATGTACAGCGTGGCGTCGCCCAGGAAGTCCTTGGCCTGGGTGGTGTTGCGACTGTCGCGGCTTTTGGCGGCGGCGACGCGCTCGCGCAGCTCGGGCACGTTGCGGATCATCGTGGCCACGCGTGCGCTGAAGCGCTTGACCAGGGTGTCGGTGGGCTCCAGCGCCAGGATGTTGCGCGGGCGGCGGTGAATGAGCGAGCCGATCCAGTTCAGCGCGGTCTGCGTCTTGAACATCTGCGACGCGACCTTGGCCACCACGCGCTTGCACGGGTGGCTGGGCGAGAGCACCTGATGCATGCGCCGGGCGGGGTAGCTGTGCTCGAAGCTGAATTTGCCAGGCTTCGGGCCGCTCTTGGGCAGAACCATGAACTCTTCAGCCCACTCGTCGCAGCGCAGCTCGGGGTCGGGCCGCGCCGCCTCGATGGCGGTGCGCAGGATGAGGTCGTAGCCGTCGGAGAGGGTCAAGCCGTTTTCCTCATTTCAGCCAGGCTGTTCCAGTTCGCCTCGATTACAGCCCGGCCTAGCGGCGGCGGCACGGCGTTGCCGCACATGCGCACCTGGGTGCTCTTGCTGAACACGCGGCCGTCGTGGCCCCGGTCGATGATGTAGGCCTTGGGGAAGCCGTTGGCGTTGTACAACTCGCGCGGGGTGAGCATGCGCAGTTGGATGTCCACGATGACGTAGGGCGCGCCGCGCAGCCACACGGTGACGAGCGCGAGGCGGTCCTTCGTGGTGCTGGTGGACATGGGCTCGCGCAAGTCGCCGAGCTGCCCGCCCTGGCCGTAGTAGCGGATCAGGAAGGCCGCGACACGCAGGGCGCCCTCTTCTTGGGCTGGCGTCAGGCCCGGCTGGGCCATCGTGGCCGTCACCAGCCGTTGCTGTGAGCCGCTGGCGGTGCTGGTGGACAGAGGTTCACGGGCATCTCGGGCCGGGGTGGCGTTGAAGCCGCCGTTGGCCTGCTCGACGAACGCGGTGACGGCGGCGAACTTGCCACCGCCAGCCATGATCACGGGCAGCGGTTTGCCGAGGTCGGGGGCATCCGGCCCCTTGCCACGTCGGTCACCGTGTCCGAGTTGCACTAGGCTCCCAATCGCCAGAGCCTGCCCGCCGCTGGCCGTGACAGTGCCGATGGGTGACTTCACGTCGCTGGCACCAAGACCCCAACGCTGCACGCCACCAGGCTTTCCGGCGCCGTGAGCCACTTGCACCATCACAGGCGCAACCACTGCATGCGATCCGCCCTTGGGCCAGGCGGTAACCGTTGAGAGGGGATCGCGGGCGCTGTTCAAGCCATCGCGCGACCAGTTGGCAATCTGCACGATGAACGGGTCAGCGCTGTCCAGCACATACCGCTTCATGCCATGGGCCACGCGGCGCAGGGTGGCGTCGGCCAGAGGCTTCGCGCGCTCGAAGATGCTGCGGCCCGGGATGCTCCAGTCGATGCACTCGGCGGCAGAGCGCCAGCGCTTCTGGCCCCTCTTCGGGTTCTTGAAGTGGGTGGGTTCGGGCCACACGATGGGGGCGCCATCGCACCGGGCCACCATGAACAGGCGGCTGCGCGTGGTCGGGGCGCCGTAGTCGGCAGCGCACAGCACGTGCCACTCCACCACGTAGCCCTGGCGCTCCAGCGCACGCACGAAGGCCCGCCATGTCTGCCCGGCGCGGGCGGGGTCTGGCACCAGGTGCTGCTGCCGCACCGGCACGCACTCGCCAAGCCCGGCCACGGTGCCGTCGAGCTTGACCACGCGGCCGGTCTTGGGGCAGCGCTTGGCGATCAGCGGTCCCCATTGCAGGATCTGCTTGACGTTCTCCAGGGTGATGATGCGCGGGTGCTTCACGCCGGCCCACCGCACAGCCACCCAGGCGAGGCCGCGCAGTTGCTTGCTGCGAGGCTGGCCGCCACGGGCCTGGCTGTGGTGGGTGCAGTCGGGAGACAGGTGCAATAAGCCAACGGGACGGCCGTGCGTCGCCATGCGCGGGCAGACCTCAAATACATCCTTCCAGTGGTGTTCCGTCTGCGGATGGTTCGCGGCGTGCATGCTGCAGGCATCTTCATCGTGGTTCACGGCGATATCGACATGGCGGCCGATGGCCTGCTCGATGGCTTCCGACATGCCGCCACCACAGGCGAACTCGTCCACGATCAGTTCGTCGTCAAGGCCCAAAACGAATTGCGGGGTCTGCATCAGGTGGTTTCCTTCGGCGGGAGCAACGCAGCCAGCCGGGCCTCGAAGCCTTCCAGCGCCTTGCGGGTTTCGTCGGTGATGACATGCTCGATGTCGCGCGCGTCGGCCAGGCCGATGCAACGGGGGGAGGCACGCTGGCCGATGGCCATCACGGCGTCGCGCAGGGCACGCACCACATCAAACATGCCGCGCTCGACCCTGGTGCGCTCCACCAGCAGGCCAGCGTCCTTTGCGTTCGCGCGCTGGGCCATCTCGGCTTCGGCTTTCTCGCGGATGGCGCGGTAGTCGGCGTAGCCTGGCGCGGCGGGGCTGGCATCCGGGCCGCTGGGCGCCGCGGACGCGTCGGCAATGGGTAAGGTGGCATCGCTGGCGTTCCCCGTCGTGGCGCGCCCGCTGTCGGCCCGCGTGCGGGTGTTCTGCGCCCACTGGATGTCCGCCACGGCCGGGTCCACCTTGCCGTCGATCAGCGTGATGCGGCTCTCGCGTACGGCCTTTGCCACAGCAGACTTCGCCACGCCGCGGCGGCGCGCGTATTCCGCCTGGGTGATCAGCTCAACGCGCCCGTTCACTTCAACCCCCGGCGTTCACCGCATCGTTCACTTTTGCCCAGACCAGCCACTAACGCCCCCGCGGGGGCCGAATTACCCTCGTGAATCTTGACGCCAGAAGTACCTACCTGGGGGGTGGACCTTAGCTTGTACCCTAAGGCTTGAGGCGGCAGAGCGCCCGATGCGACGGCCGCAGCCAGGAAGTCGCGCCAGATCAGTTCCACCACTGTCGCCGTTCGTTCGAATCCTTCCACTTTCCTTTTCCTTTTTCAAAAAAGAGAAGATGCAGTTACGCGGTTACGCGTGCGCGTAACCATGAAACCCGCGCCGCGCCTAGCGAGTTACGCGGTTACGCGGTTACGCAGCACACGCACATGCATGCACGCACACGCGCCCACGTGCGCCCGCCTGCGCACACATGCACGTGTGACCTACGCGTAACCGCGTAACCGCGTAACTGGCCGCGCCAGTGCTTGATCTGTTGGTTACACCTGCGCGTAACCGCGTAACTCGCATGCATCAGTTCGACCTCCCGGTATCGCTTTCATCGGGGGAGCCGGGGGATTTCCCCCACCCGAGGTAATTGCGCAAGTGCGTCTCGAAGTCGCGCACGCATGAGGCGGCCCATTGCCCTTGCGGTATGTCGGGCGATGGATCGACCACCAAGAACATGCGCTCAACCTTCTTTGATGTGCCGATATCGGCGTCCAACTTCATCACCTTGCTCCATGCCGGGCGGCCCATGGATTCGCTGAAGCGCAGCATCGTGGGCGTGAATTGCTCGCGTTTGAACGGATACCGCTCGCCGGTGCGCTGGCACCACTTCAGGTAGGCTTGGTACGACTGGGCCAGTGAGCAGGCCATGTACGGCAGGTCCAGCTCGCCGCCCGCCCATTCCTGCCAGAAGAGCTCGGGGCTCTTGCGGTTCAGGCCGATCAAAGCCTGCTTGGCTTCGGTCATGGGGGCCGGGGCGTAGGGGTCAAAGCTATCCAGCGGATAGTTCAGGAGGTAGTCGTAGAACGCCGCCACGCCACCGTTGTCGCGCCACTGGCTCAGGGCACGGTAATACTCGAATGCCTGCGCGCGCGGGGTGTAGACCACCAGGTAGCGCCGATCACTGTTGTCCAGTGCCAGCGGCTGCAATTCGTTGGAGAGGAACGCGATGTTCATGTGGTTCTTCTCTTCACGGCGCGGCAGGTTCTTGGGGTTGATCTGCACCGTGGGCGAGGTGATCAGCGCTTTCAGCCGGTTCTTGTTGTGCACCAGCTCCGCTCGGCTTGAGACCTCATCGCCAACCACAAACATCTTGCAGCTGCGCCAGTCGTTGAACTTGTCTTCCAGTTCATCCTGGCCGACCAGCGCGCCATACTTGCCGTAGATCGCGACCATGATGTCGAACAGGAAGTTCTTGCCCGCGCCCTCATCGCCATGCATGACCACCGACGTGCGCAGCTTCGCGCCCGGGTGCTGCAATGGATAGGCCAGCCAGCACAGCAGCCAGTGCATGACGTTGTCGCAATCCTGCGCATCGTCGCAACAGCGGCTGGTCAAAAAGCGGATCAAGTCTAGGATCGGCTCGACATCCCCTGTTTTTGGCTCAAGAGCCATGCCGTCATACAGATTGATGATGTGTTCTGGGTCCGGCGCCATGGACGGCTCGAAAACAACATCGTCCTGGCGCACCGTGCGCCGCCGTTCGCTGGCTTTCCACAGACGCACCATGTCCGCGCCATGAGCGTGGCCCATGTTGCTGATCTTCATGATCATCCGCTCGCTGCCGTCCCACACGGTGTCCGTGCCGTAGATCAAGGTGAAGTTTTCGACCAGGTGGTTGAACTTGCCCCAGTCGATCGTTTTCTCGCGCTTTCGGCCCTGGACGGGGCGCTCGGCATCGGCAAGTTCAGCAGGCGGGAGGGTGCCCCCATCCCCTTGGTCGAGCGCAGTTGCGCTTTTCTCAGGGGGGGAGGGGGTGGGGTCGGCAGCGCCGGGCGCACCATCAGCATGCCCAGAAGCGCCAGCTGCTGCGCGATCGCCGAATGCGACGTGCACGACAGTCCCCTCCAGCGGCGCTGACGCGCCGAGAGCGCCGTTGGCACGCGCTCCTTCGGGCGCGTGCGGTGGTGGCGCGGGCGCCGCGCCTGGTGCCCCGCTGTCTGGCACTTCAGCCATAGAACCTCGCCATCGCCGCCACCACGCCAGATAGTTGGCGACGCACCGCGTCCAAGCCCTCGCGGGCATGCAGATCATTGAAGTCGGTGTCGCCACGATCGCGCGTGGCTGCGGCGAAGATTGGCGTCACGAAGTCGCAACCCGGCACCTGCTTGGCCACGGCTCGCGCGGCCGTGCGGCCGGGGTTCGTCAGCTCGCCCGTGTGCGGATCGCGCGTCTGCCAGTCGTCGTCTGCCAGCACCAGTATGCGCGAGCGCGGATACAAGGCGCGCAGCAGCGGCACCACGTGCGCCAGGTTGCCCGCATCCAGCGCCACGAACACCGGGTGCTGGCGCAGCGTGGCCATGCGCGCCGTCAGGCCCGTGGCGTAGCCCTCGCACACCATCAGCAGCGCCGATGACTTCGGGTCCGCCTTGCCCAGGCGGCAGCTGCAGCCCGGCTTGTCAAACCCCTTTGTGTACAGCTTGCGGCCGTCCGGCAGGATGCGCTGCACGCCCCGCAGGCGGTCGGGCAGCGGCATGCCGTAATGCATCAGCGGCAGCACCAGCGTGCCATCGGGCAAGAAACGGCAGGCCTCTGGATCTACCCCCTTACGCTGCAGGTAGGGCGATGCCCCTTTGCGGCTGGCGCGCGCAAGCAACTCGGCCGCGCCCATGGCGGCCAGCGCCGCTTCCTCGCGGCGCTTGGCCTCGGCCCGGGCCCTCGCTGCGGCACGCTCGGCTTTCGCACGCTCACGCTCGGCCTCGGATAGAGGCTGCCAGTCCACCTCCACCTTCTGCGCGCTGCCGCCATGACGATAGGTGCCGAAGGTGCCGACGACGAAAGACCCGCCCGCATCCGGGCGGAAGGTGTACAGCTTGTACCAGTCCTTGCCCTTGGCGCCACACGTCACGCTGCGCGGTGTATCCAGCTTCAGGGGCAGGTCCCGGTCGCGCAGCTCGATGCCGAACTGCTGCATCTGCAGCAAAACGCTTTGCAGGTTGTCCATCAGTGCACCTCGCCCGCGTTACCGCTGTTGATGCGCTCGAGCCGCGTCGCCAGCGACGAAGCCTCACCCAGGATCGCCTCGATGCGCCGCGCCAGCACCTCGGCCTCAGACTGCGGCTGCACCGGCACCGGGGGCGCGTAGCCCGCCTCGCGCAGCAAGTAGGCCGTCAGGGCGTGAAATCCCGCCTCGCGCGCCAGGCGCATCAGCAGCAGCAGTTGCGACGGGCTCAGCCGCTCGGCCCGGCCGGCGTTCAGGCAGTCGTGCAAGTGGCGCCCGGCCGCCTCGGGTGTCTTGTCTGGCCAGATCAGCAGGCCCACCTTCTTGGCCCCACCCAGGTGCTTGACCGCATCGCGGGCAGCGTCCAATTCGTCTTCGTACAGCGTTTCGTTCACAAGGCCCTCATGTCGTAGTTATGCAGTGATGGTTCTTGCCTTGCCGTTCCGACGGGTTCCGACTCTTTCGGAACCCGTCGGAATGACTCGTGCGAGCAAAAAAAAGAGACTGCAGCGCATGACCCCATGCACCCAGCCCGTACAGGAAAAAAAAGCCGCCGGCCGCGCCCCCATGGGAGGGAGGAGACCTGAAGGAAAGGGCGCAGCCACCGCTGAGAGCGGCCACCCGGCGGAAAATGCGCCAGGGGCCGCTGACACCCCCGACACATGCAAAGGAAACAGGAATGAGCAACGACACGTCGCTGCCGCTGAATGCGGAAACTGCGAATGCCATCGTCAACGCCCTCGGCGCCCTGGTGTTCGCCACCGTGCGAGCGCTGCCAGCACCGCAGCAAGCAGCCTTCGCCAAAGACCTGGCGCGGCTGGCGCAGAACGCCGAGCGTCAGGGAGACACGATAGGCGAGACCATCTTGCTGGACCTGCAACGCGCAGCCGTGGCCGCGGCCAGCTGAGGGTGGGCGCCGGTCCGGCGATCAAGAACCGTTTGGACGCAACCCAGGCGTTGAACTGGGCTTCGAGGTTGTCAGGCACTGGCAGCCTCCAAACAATGAACATCAAGGAGGGCGAACATGCACGACCCGGAAAAATTCCAAAAGGAAACCATCAAGGCCATCACCGATCTCCAGAAGACATTTCGACAGACGTCGAGCCGCCAGCTGGCGCTCGGGGCGATGGTGAAAGCCATACTGGGTCGGGTTCCGCTGGAGGCTCTCCCCTCCGTCCTGGACGAATACGAGCTGGAGGTAGACCATCAAGTGGCCCAGCTGCCTCCGAAGTACCAGCAGCCCGAGTACTGGCAGGAGTGGTCAGGCGTGATAGAAGCTCGCATAGAACAGCTGCGGCAACACCATCAGCGGGCAGGAAAGCCTGGTGAAGACTGATTGCGCCGAAAGCTCTAGTCGCTTGGTGCAGGTCGCCAAAGGGTGCTTCAGCCATGGACCACCCCCTGCACATCATGGTTGATAGCTGCTTGCGCTTGCTGGGTGGGCTCATTCACGTCGCAAGTGACAATGGTTGGCGCGCCAACTGCCCCAATCAACTCCGGCCAGATCAGATGCCAGTCACTGCGACGCAAATGCCAGCGCTTGATTCGTCCATTGCTCTTTTGCTCAACACGCACGGCCTCCTCTGGTCGCATGCACTTTCGGCCTGTGATGCACTGATAGAGGTACTGCTCGGAAATGTCGAGGTCTCGTGCGACGGATCGACGTACGGATGTGCTTATTTCCATGACTGCACATCCTAGCGTTTCGCTAGCAATAGTCAAGCGAAAAGCACTTTTCTTCAATCTAGCGTTTTGCTTGAATTGGGCATGACCCCGAAGGAACACCTCATCAAGGCCCTCATCGACCTATGCAAGCGGGAGGGTGGGCATGTGGCCGTTGCAGATGAAATTGATGTCAACGATCAGACCATTTGGCAGATCATCAATGGCATAAAGCTGCCATCTGGAAATCCTCGTGGCGTTGGTCCAAGGTTGCAGTCAAAGTTGGATGCGGGATATCCCGGATGGGCAAATTTGCCTAGTGGTCCATCGACGACCGTCGGTCGCTCGCGCACCTCCGAAAGTGTGAAATCTTTTAACGCATGGCCCTATAGCCGAGTGGACCTGAGCAAGCTGTCCCGTCTCAACGGCGTTGCGGCCAGGGCCATGGAAAACGCCATGCTGGCCACGGCTGGAGACCTGGGCGTGGATATCCGCACCAGCAAGCAGGCCATCGCCCGAAAAACCGGTTGAATCCAGGGCCACGGCCCGGATTTACAAATTTCCTGACCAAGGACGCGCTGAGAAATGACTACAAAGAGGGATCACTGCGAATGAGGGCGTTTTTACTGCTCTTGGCCTTGGCTTGTACGCCAACTTGGGCCATCAACAAGTGCATCGGGGCTGATGGACGTGTCACCTACCAGGAGCAAGGCTGTTCTGCAGATGCCAAAGAAACTCAGTCCATTAAAACTTGGGAGAACAGCGGGTATGTAGGAACGGGAGCGGCGAGACGCGATGTGCAGCCCAATGCACAACTCTCCGGACCGCCAGAGGCTACGCCGCTTCTGGCGCTGTATCGCCGCTGGGCAGACACCGAGCGACTGGCTTTTTCCACCAGCCGTATCGCTCTGGCGGTTCCCGCTGCCAGCATGCAGTCATTGCAGCGTGAGGCCGAAGCGCTGCGCCCGCCCGATTGCCTGGCCGCTGCACACAAAACTTTGGTGGAGTTGATCACGAAGAGCAGTGAGGCGATTTTGCAATTCATGGGGAAGGAAGAAGTAACAGGGATGGCCTACCAGATCGTTCATCGACCCAAGCTCATCCCTTCTTTCGAGACTGCAGTCACAACAGCTCGGTGTGATGCGAGCAAGTAGCATGAAAGGAAATACATGAGCCAAAAGACACCCAACGCCCCGGCGCCAGCGCCCTCTCCCTCACCTTACGGTCCAACCAACACGGGCGTAGGGCACGAGAAGTCGCAAACGCCGCCACTCAAGACGAGCTGATCGAAAAAATGACGGCCAGTAGCACCCCCGCCGCTGGCGCCGTCGCAGCACACAAAATGGCGCGGTTCAGCACCCGTGCACGCTTGCCCAGCGCCTTCTTGTAGTCCTCTATCGCCGCGTGGCGACGGTTCAGTTCGGCCAAGCGTACCTGCACCATTGCATCTTGCTTGCCGCCATCGTACGGGCTCAGCACGCCGCCAGACACTAGATACCTATCTTGCATGGCTCGTACCGACGCGCCAGATTGCAAGAAGTTAGAAGTGGTGCCGTGTAGCGCCAGACAACCCGCTGCGACCCCCCACACACCAGCCACCCCCAGCAGCACCCACCGCATATATGAAGGCATAGCAGCCGAAGGCGCGTAGGACACCAGCGCCGCTGCGCCGCCAGCCAGTGCTGCGGTCACCCTGACAGCTCGATCGAAAGAGGCGGCGTAATCGCGCATCATCTCCCGCATCGTCTCGGCGCTCTCGCGCTCCATGTAGTCCAGTACGTCCATTGGAATGCCTCAGCTCAGGTTGCGCGACATTTTGCGCGCTGACATTATGATCAAAATCTAGCGAAACGCTTGCATTAATTCTAGCTTTTCGCTAATCTACCTCCACGCCCACCCCGGGCGCTGGAGGTCAAATGTCTCAATCCCCCCTCGCAGCGCTGCAAGCGCTGCACCGCACGCTGCAAGAAGCCGAGCAGTTCATCGCCGGTTTCGAAGACGACGAGGCGCAGCAGCCGCCCGTCACTGAGTTGCTCGTCAGGCTGCGCGCGCAAATCTCGTACGTAGAGGCTCCTGCGAAGGGCTTCGATGCCTTGCCTCTGGCGTCATATGGCCCAACGCGTGAAGAGCGTTGTCGCTGGATTGCCGCGCTGGACTCGCTGCTACGGTATGCCGGCGCTCCCGGGGACTGGGGCTATGAATCCAAGCTGGGCCAGATCATCACGCGCCTGATCCAGGTGCGCGCCGAGCTGGCGGACGCGTCCACGCTTCCCAAGGAAGGCGGTGCCGCATGAACGCTGTCGCCAAAGCGCTCCTGCCCACCGGGCAGCTCATTTACCCCGCTCACTACCTGACTCACGGACGTCTGTACCGCGCCATCGTCAGCCTGCCGCAGCGCATGTGCGAGCGCGATCGACCGCTGCAGGAGCGGTGGGTTTTCTTCGACTGTCCCACGGCGTGCAACAACCCCTGCACGCGGCTGGAGGCGCTGCTGGCCTTGGCCTGGGACGTTGACACGGCCGGGTGGGGTGAGGCGGGCTACATCTACAACATCTACACAGCCCGCGATCTGATCGACCGGGGCGATGCGGATGACGACACCGCGCTGTTCGAGTGCGAATGGGGCTGCGAAGGCACCAAGCACGTGGCCCCGGGCGATGTCGATTACTTCGTTCCGCCCCTGGTGCGGGCCCGCCTTGAAGCTGCACTGGCTCGGGTCACCATCTGCCCATTGCTGGAAGGCGGTGCCGCATGAGCGTCCTGCGTCTTCGCACCTACACCGGCACCGTGCTGCTGAAATTCCGCATCAAGGTGCAGGGCTATGAACCCTACGAGGGCCTTTTCATCAGCAGCGCCGCTGCCCAGGCCGATGCCGAGCAACGCTTTCCCGATTCGCCACCGGCCAGCGTGTTGTGCCTGTCGCGCATCCAGCAGCGGGGGGCGCACTGATGCCGCCGCCCATCACCGTCGAAGGGCCGTACCGGCGCCGCCGGTGCCGCGCATGGCGCGCGCTCGCTCTAGTGCTGCTCGCCTGCCTGCTGCCAGCCGCGCCGCGCATCGCCGCCGTCCTGACCGCCTGGCTTCGCGGGTGACGGCATGACCGCGCTGCACCTTCGCATTCGCGGCACCGTTACATCGGCGGTGTGCCGCATCACCACCTCAGGCTACCCGCTGGTGGAAGTGCGGCTGACCGATCCATCCGGCCAGCAGGTGCGCGCCCGCCACATTTACCCCAGCGCCAGCCCGGCCAGCTACTACGCCGCCAGCAACCTGGCGCGCCGCCTGCGCGGTCAGGTGGCCGAGCTGGAAACCACCAACCCCACATTTCGCGCGCGCCGCATCGATTGCGACGCGTCCCACATCACGCTGCCCTTTGAGCAGCCCACATTTCGCAAGGACCTTGAATGACCCCCTCAATCACGTACGTGGCGGTGTACAGCGACGTACACGGCGCCGTCACCATCGCCAGCACCTTGCCGCCAGACACACTGGACCGGCGCAGGCTCACCTCGGGCGAGGTCCTGGTGCAAGGCTTCCTGCAGTTTGCCGCCAAGAACGGCATCAGCACCACCGCCAACGCGCGCCACGTGTCCGCGTTGCAAGCAGCGCTGAATCTGTCCGGCTTCGATGACAAGGGCCAGGTGCCCGCCGCCCAGGCAGCGCCAGAAGGATGGGTTTTGGTGCCTGCAAAGCCGACGCGTGAGTGGATCGGAGCCGTAGCTGATGATGGCTACGCGGATTGCGATGTGGCGCAGATGATTGCCAGCATCCTCAGCCACGCGCCCGCAGCGCCTGCCACTGTGACGGGGCCTGTAGTTGCCTACCGCATTAGCGACCCGAACGCGCCAGATATGGGGCATTGGCTGTCGGATGAACCTGGGGCAGCATGGTGCAAGTCCGAACCCCTTGTTGCCGCGCCCACCGCCCAGCCAGCACCCCAACCAGCGCCAGCACAACAAGGAAATGCACTGACCGAGGCTGCTCACGATGTGCTCATGGAGGTGGCGCGCGCAACCAACAAATTCCCGACATGGCCAACCGATCCGCTCCATGCGCTGGCAGTGCTTGGCGAGGAATTTGGTGAGCTGACGAAAGACATGCTGCAACTCACTTATGAGCCACACAAGACCAATGCAGAGAACGTGCGCAACGAAGCGGTGCAGACGGCGGCTATGGCGCTGCGACTGTTCATCAGCTTGGATCGCTATGAGTACCGAGTCAGTGCGCAGCATAGCCAAGGCGCCGACCGCGCCCATGCCGAGGAAGGGGTGTCGGCGTGATCGCACAGATCTTCATTGCGCTCTTCGGCGTGACGGCCGTCGCCCTTTCGCAATCGGCACTCGAATCCCGGCGCCGCTGGGCTTCGGTGTTCGGTCTGCTGGGCCAGCCCTTCTGGTTCTTCGCTGCCTGGGAATCCCAGCAGTGGGGGATTTTCATCCTTTGTTTTCTCTACACCGCGTCGTGGGGTAAGGGCTTCCACACCTACTGGATAGCCGCTCGCGCCGCCAAGGAAGGTGGTGCCGCATGACACGCCAAGACCCTCTCATCGGCCACCAGGTGCGCGTGCTGCAAAGCGCCACCACGCTGCGCGGCAAACCGCACCCCGAGGCCGGACAAATAGGCACCATCAAAAGTCGCACGCCCGGCGGCAGGCAGTACCAGGTGGTGATGGGCGCCGGGCTCATCAACCTGCCGCTGGATGCGTTCGAGGTGCTTGACGCACAGGCACCCGCGCCCGACGATGATCAATCTCTGTCGCTGGACGAATGCGCCCCCAGCCGCACCAACCGCGCCGTGGTTGAGGACGAAGACCTGCGCGACCTGGCCGCCACGATCAAGCTGTACGGAGTTTTGCAGCCCATCCTGGTGCGCAAGCTGCCGCCCGAGCGCCTGCAGGACACCTTCGAAAACGCCGAGACGCGCCGCGCCACGCACGAGATCATCGCGGGCGAGCGCCGCTGGCGCGCCGCGCGGCTGGCCGGCCTGCGACGCATACCCGTGCTGCGCAAGGACGTGGCCGCGCCCGAGGCGCTGCTGATGCAGCTCGTGGAGAACCTGCACCGCACCGACCTGAACCCGCTGGATGAAGCGCGTGGCATACAGCGCCTGATCGAGGAACACGGCTACACCCGCGAAAGCGCGGCCGAGGCCGTGCGCAAGAGCCGCACCCACGTGTACGAGTCGCAGCGACTGCTGGCCCTGTGCCCCGAGGCCCAGGCTGCCATGCGCGCAGGCACGCTCAAGCGCAGCGTGGCGCTGCTGGTGGCGCAGCGGCCCACCATGGCGCTGCAGCAAGAGTTCACGCGGCGCGTGCTCACGGGCGGGCCAGACAACGGTCCCATGAGCTACCGCAGCGCCGCCGACCTGGCGCGCCGCAACTACATGACCGACCTGGCCCAGGCGCCGTTTGCGCTCGATGACGCAAGCCTGTTCCCCGCGGCTGGCGCCTGCACCACCTGCGCCAAGCGCACGGGTGCATCGCCCGAGCTGTGGGACAAGTCCGGTGTGGACGTCTGCACCGACGTGAGCTGCTTTGCCGACAAAAAAGAGGCCCACAACGCGCGGCTGATGCAGCAGGCGCGCGAACGCGGGCGCACCGTCATCACCGGCTCGCAGGCGCGCGAGATCATGCCCACCGACAGCGCCACGCCAGCCGGCTACCTGCTGCTGGACAAGACGCGCAAGGGCGACACCGAGCCGCTGCGCGCGCTGCTGGGCCAGAGCATGCAGCCCGAGAAGGTGGTGCTGATCGAGGCGCCCAGTGGCGCGCTTGTGGAGGCCGTGCCCGTGCAAGCGGCCAGCCGGGCGCTGGAGGCCAAGGCCCCGCCGAAGAACAAGCCTGGTCAGCGCCTGAGCGCCGAGCCCACGCGCGAAGTGCTGGAGACCGAATATCAGCTGCGCTGGCGCCGCGCGGCCATCTCGGCCGTGGTGGAGCACATGCACGATCAAGCGCCCATGGAAGTGCCGCCCTCGATCGTTCTGCAAACCACGGCAGAACTGATTGCACACGACACCGACGAAGACAGCTTGCAGGCGATCTTCGGGCGCCCGATGTCTCGCGACAGCCTTGCGCTGGCGATCGAGGAGCGTTTGCAACGCGGCATTTCAGCCTACCTTGACCTGATGCTCATGCTGGCAGCTGCGGTCGATGTGACACCAGAATTTGGGCGCCCCGTCAACGAAGCGCGCCACCTGGAGGCCATCGCGCCAACCATCGGCCTGGATCTGGCGGCAATCAAAGCCAGCGTGCAAGCGGACATGAAAGCCGAGGCCGCAGAACGCGCCGCCGCCCGCCAACCGCAGCAGCCCGACACCGCCAAGCCCACCCGCAAGGCCAAGGCCGACAAGCCCCCCAAGACCACCAAGGCCCAGGCCAGCGCCGCGATCGCGCAGGCCATGAACGCGGCCGAAGCGCCCAACGGTTTTTCCGTCGGCGACAGGGTGCTCGTGCGCATTGACCTAAAAAACGCCAAAGGCAGGCTGGTGCCCACCAAGGGTCTGGAGGCCACCATCACCGGCAAGGCAGGTGATCGTGCGTGGATGCTGGACGTGGATAAGCTGAATCAAGGCGCCGACCTGGTCGCGGACTACACCGAGCTGGAGGCGCTGTCATGATGAACCGCCAGATGCGCCGCATGGCGCGCCGTGCCGCCCGCGCCAAACCCGAGCGCGAATTCAACGACCTCGCGCCCCTGATGCTGCTGTGCAACGCCAGTCCGCACGAGCCCGGCGAGAAAACGGTCGAGCACCTCAAGACTTTGAGTGCATTCGAGCGGCTGAAAGATGGCTCGGCCAACGAAGACGATTTCATTCGCGTCGCCATGGTCATCAACATGACCAAGGTGCGCGCCTTGCAGATCGATGAAGCCCTGGCCGACATGCTGGAGCGTGGCCAGGACGCCATGACGCGATGCGCGCAGCGATTCGATCGCGTTGGACGCTACGGCTTCGACGGACCCGGTTTGACTTTGGTGGACGAATGCCTGATTGCCGCGCAGGCCATCATCGACGCCAGCAGCCCGCTGCAAATGCTGACTGCGCGCAACGTGGTGGCCGATCAGCTCTTTGGCAAGGGCACGGCGGCGCGGCTTATTGCGCAGCAGCGCGCCGCTGCCCGGAGGGCTGGGCCATGATCCCCGCGCTCAGCATCCGCCAGCCCTGGGCATGGCTCATCGTCCACGGCTACAAGGACATTGAGAACCGAGACTGGCCCACCAGCTTTCGCGGCCGCCTCCTGGTGCACGCGGGCCTCACGCTCAAGCGACCGTATTACGACGCCACCTGCGCCGAGCTGGACGCACTCGGTCTGCTGCCGCACGACATCCCCGCCTTCGGCGATCTGTCACTGGGCGGCCTCGTGGGCTGGACGCACGTGGTGGACTGCGTGCAGGAGCACCCATCGCGCTGGAAGCAGGAAGGCACGCACGGCTTCGTGCTGCAAGGCAGCAGGCCCATTGCCTTTGTGCCATGGAAGGGGCGGCTTGGTTTTTTCAATGTGCCACGTGGGGTGATCGAATCATGAAAAAAAACTCAACTTCGCGCAAAACAAGCAGCCTGAGCGACCTTCTGGCAGAGCGTGAAGCAATTGATGAAAAGATTAAGCAATCAAAGGAAGGTCGATTGCTGCTCAATAGCAGTAGCACATCAATGGATAGCCATTATGAAATCACTGTGACCCGAAATGGTATTGATATTCAACTCGTTTATATCTACTCGAAGTCCGATCGATTCGGCTTGAATGGCACCGGCGTCACCAAGCAGGAAGCGGTAGCCATGTACGTGGCGCTTTGCAAAGAACGTGGGGTCGACCCTGTATGAAGCGCGGCCTCACCCAGCAAGAAGCTATGGCCTATGTCGGCGTCAAGCGCCGCACGTGGGAAGCGCTGTGGGCACCGCGCCTGGTGGGGATGCCGCAGGGCGTGTGCGTGATCTATGACCGCCAGGACATCGACAGCCTGTTCGATGAATTCAAGCGCCAGGCGGCAGGGGACGGCGTCCCCCCGCAAGCGGCCAATGACAGCCAGCCGGCACACGGCCACAATGCGCCCAGGAACGGATGGCCCAGCCAAGAGAAAGGAAGGACAACATGGGCCAAAAAATGCGGGGCATCTACCCCAGCAAAAACACCGAATCCTGGGAAGTCGACAAGTGGTGGCGCGGCACTCGATTTCGCCAGCGCGGTTTCGCTTGTTACGAAGAAGCGGAACGCTGGCTGATCAAGCAGCTGGGTGACAAGCGCGCGGTGGTGCTCCACGGGGAGCGTGCCCCGCGCACCTTCGAGCAAGCCGCCGCGCACTACGTGCTGACCCACCAGGACAAGGTATCTCTCAACACCGAGATCATCTTGCTTCAGTCCGCCATGCAGTACATCGGCCAGCTTAGCCTTGCACAAATTCACGACGGCACGCTTGCGCCGTACGTGGCCGCGCGCAAGCAGGCCGGCCGCAAGAACAAGACCATCAACCTCGCCCTGGGCGTGGTGCGCCGGATACTGAATCTGGCCGCCGCGTCATGGCGCGACGACGATGGCCGCACATGGCTGGACGCCGCCCCCAAGATCACCATGCTGCCCCTGGTGGGCCACCAGCGCGAGCCAGCGCCGATCAGCTGGGCACAGCAGCGCAAGCTGCTGCCGCTCTTGCCGGATCACCTGGCACGCATGGCGCTGTTCACGCTCAACACCGGTGTGCGCGACGACGTCGTGTGCAGCCTGCGCTGGGCGTGGGAGATCAAGGTGCCCGAGCTCGGCTGCTCGGTGTTCGACGTGCCGCGCGAGCACGTGAAAGGGCGCCGCCGATCGCGCCTTGTCGTGTGCAACAGCGTCGCGCAGTCGATCATCGAGACCGTGCGCGGGCAACACCCCGAGTTCGTCTTTGTGTACCGCCGCGAACGCACCACGAATGTGGACGTGGCACCCACCATGCCTTACCGACCCATCCAGACCATGAACAACACGGCCTGGCAGCGGGCGCGCAAGCTGGCGGGCCTGGGTGATCTGCACGTGCACGACCTGCGCCACACCGTGGGCATGCGCCTGCGCGAAGCTGGCGTGCCGGAAGGCACCGTCAGCGACGTGCTCTGGCACAGCACCCGCAGCATGACGCAGCATTACAGCATGGCGCAACTGGTGGAGTTGCACGCGGCGGTGGAGAAGATCGAGGAAGACACCGGCGTCTGGAACAAGACGCTGGCCACGCTGCGCGCGGAGCACCAGGCGCGCGAAACCGGGGAGGCGAGTCTCCCAAAAGTCCCCACGGGGGCGCTGGAGCGGGTAGCGTGAAAACGCTGCAAAAAATGGAAAAAGCCCTGCAAGATCATGACCTTGCAGGGCTTACCATTTGGTGCGGCTGGCAGGAATCGAACCCACGACCCCTTGGTTCGTAGCCAAGTACTCTATCCAGCTGAGCTACAGCCGCGAAGCGCACAAGTATAGCGTATTTTTTCGCCCAATTTGAACTTCCGATCACGGTCTCGTGTATCCCAGGCAGGCGCCCGCGTTGGGCATGCCTCGGCACTCGCGGTACAGGCGCCTCTCGCGCTCGGCGGTGGTTTCCCCCGAATTGTTTTGCGAAGGCTTGACCCTGGTGCCGTGCTTCTTGACCGTGACGTGTGCAGCGTTCGTGGATTTCTTGCTCTTTTTTGCCGCGTGCGTGCTCGGTGCCGCCAGCATCAGGCTGCTGACGGCGAGTGCAAGGGCCAGCAGCCTGATGGGGCGTGCGAGAGAAAATACCCGGTGAGAGCGGCTGGTCATGGAGTGGGCTAAGCGGCTGAAGGGGGGTGGCCGTGATCGTGACATCGGGCGGTGTCTTGCGGGCTCAGGGCAAGCGCCCATAGTCAGCCACGGCGCGGGGCTCTATAATCGGCAAGTTTTGCACGGTGCAAGACGCACGCCAGAGGCCGTTCCAGCCGCTGGCGCAAGTAACTCGGGGCCCTCCAGGCCGGTCTTTGAACAGAGACCCCTGTCGCAGGTGTTCCCACTGAAGGAAATACCATGATCTCTTCCACAGCCAAGGCCGAGGTAGTCAAGGCCAATGCCCGTTCCGCCGCGGACACGGGCAGCCCCGAGGTGCAGGTGGCACTGCTCACGGCGCGCATCAATGAACTCACGCCGCACTTCAAACAGCACCTGAAGGACCACCATGGTCGCCGCGGTCTGCTGCGCATGGTGAGCCGCCGTCGCAAGTTGCTCGACTACCTCAAGGACAAGGATGCCGAGCGCTACACGGCGTTGATCGCCAAGCTCGGCCTGCGCAAGTAAGCGCCGGTCCGCAGGATGACGCCTGTGCTGGATATTCTGGCCCAGGCGTTTTCTTCTTTTTCGGCAGGCACCAGACAGAGCGAAGCTGTGTCATTCCAAGTGGGCGTTGACTCCTTTTTTAAGAGTATGCAGCGCCCGTCTGGAATGGCATCGCGATCTGTTTGACCTGGAAACAAAGGCTGCACAACCGCAAGCAGCTATTTTCATTGGAGCAAACGATGACCATTTTCAACAAGACAACCAAGACCTTCCAGTGGGGCGAGCACACCGTCACGATGGAAACCGGCGAGATTGCCCGCCAGGCGAGCGGCGCGGTGCTGGTGCGCATCGACGACACCGTGGTGCTCGCTACGGTGGTCGCATCGAGGAACGCCAAACCCGGGCAGGATTTCTTTCCGCTGACGGTGGACTACATCGAGAAGACCTACGCCGCAGGCAAGATCCCCGGCAGCTTCTTCAAGCGCGAAGCCAAGCCCAGCGAGCATGAGACGCTCACCAGTCGCCTGATCGATCGCCCGATCCGCCCGTTGTTTCCCGAGGGTTTCTACAACGAGGTGCATGTGGTCATCCACACCATCTCGCTCAATCCCGAGGTGGACGCCGACATTGCCGCGCTGATCGCCACGAGTGCGGCGCTGGCCGTTTCCGGCATTCCGTTCAATGGCCCGATCGGTGCGGCGCGAGTGGGCTACATCAACGGCGAGTATGTGCTCAACCCCGGACAGACGGCGCGCAAGAGCAGCCAGCTTGACCTGGTCGTCGCGGGCACCGAGTCGGCCGTGCTGATGGTTGAGTCCGAGGCGCAGCAGCTGCCCGAGGACGTGATGCTGGGTGCCGTGGTCTATGGCCACGAGCAGGGCCGGATCGCGATCAACGCCATCCACGAACTGGTACGCGACGCCGGCAAGCAGGTGTGGGACTGGCAGCCCGCGCCCAAGGACGAGGCGCTGATCGCCAAGGTCAATGTGCTGGGCGAGGAAAAGCTGCGCGCCGCCTACCACCACCGCAACAAGCAGGTGCGCACGCAGGCCTGCCGCGAAGCCTACGCGGCGGTGAAGGCGGGGCTGACCGAGCAGGGTGTCGAGTTCGATTCCGTCGGTGTGGACAACCTGCTGTTCGAACTGGAAGCGCGCATCGTGCGCAGCCAGATTCTCGCGGGCGAGCCGCGCATCGACGGACGCGACACGCGCACCGTGCGACCGATAGAAATCCGCACCGGCGTGCTGCCGCGCACCCATGGCTCGGCACTGTTCACGCGCGGCGAGACGCAGGCCCTGGTGCTGACCACGCTGGGGACCGAGCGCGACGCGCAGCGCATCGATGCGTTGGCGGGCGAGTACGAAGACCGTTTCCTGTTCCACTACAACATGCCTCCCTTTGCCACCGGCGAAGTGGGCCGCATGGGCTCGACCAAGCGCCGCGAAATCGGCCACGGGCGCCTGGCCAAGCGCGCGCTGGTCGCCTGCCTGCCGAGCAAGGAAGAGTTTCCCTACACCGTGCGTGTGGTCTCGGAAATTACCGAATCCAACGGCTCCAGCTCCATGGCCTCGGTCTGCGGCGGCTGCCTGTCGCTGATGGACGCGGGCGTGCCGATGAAGGCGCACGTCGCCGGCATCGCCATGGGGCTGATCAAGGAAGACAACAAGTTCGCGGTGCTCACCGACATCCTGGGCGACGAGGATCACCTGGGCGACATGGACTTCAAGGTGGCCGGCACCACGACGGGCGTGACCGCGCTGCAGATGGACATCAAGATCCAGGGCATCACCAAGGAAATCATGCAGGTGGCGCTGGCGCAGGCCAAGGAAGCGCGCATGCACATCCTCGGCAAGATGCAGGAAGCGCTGGGCGGCGCCAAGGAGGAAATCTCCAGCTTCGCGCCCAAGCTCTACACGATGAAGATCAATCCCGAGAAGATCCGCGACGTGATCGGCAAGGGCGGCGCCACCATCCGCCAGCTCACCGAGGAAACCGGCACGCAGATCAACATCGAGGAAGACGGCACCATCACCATCGCCAGCAACGACACCGCCAAGGCCGACGAGGCCAGGCGCCGCATCGAGCTGCTCACCGTGGAGGCCGAAGTGGGGCGTGTCTATGAAGGCCCGGTCACCAAGATTCTGGACTTCGGCGCGCTCGTGAACATTCTGCCGGGCAAGGATGGTCTGCTGCACATCAGCCAGATCGCGCACGAGCGTGTGGAGAACGTCAGCGACTACCTGCAGGAAGGCCAGATCGTCAAGGTCAAGGTGCTGGAGACCGATGAAAAGGGCCGTGTCAAGCTGTCGATGAAGGCGCTGCTCGACCGGCCGGCGCGTGAAGATCGCCCCGAGGGCGAGAACGGCGGCCGCGGCGGCCGCGGTGATCGCGGTGATCGCGGCCCCCGCCGTGAGCGCGACCACGACCGCGCGCCGCAGGGCGACGCGCCGCGTGACGATGCTTCCGCGCAAGTCGACGCCTGATTGCTATGAAAAAGAGTGCTGACAGCTTTTGCTGTGCATGCGTTTTGGGCACTTTCATGTGAAACTGGCATGACCGACTTCATGCGTACCGTCGAACTGGCTGCGCCGGGTGCGGCCGATCAGCTCCATCTGGGCCGCCGGTCCATGCTGCAGCCGGGCGCGGGCGAGCTGCTGATTCGCGTCGCCGCCAGCGGCGTGAACCGGCCCGACGTGATGCAGCGCAAGGGGCTTTACCCGCCGCCTCCCGGTGCCTCGGACATCCTGGGGTTGGAGGTCGCGGGCGAAGTCCTGAGTGGCGACGCGGACGCCATGGCGCAGGTTGGCCTCTGCGTGGGCGACAGGGTCTGCGCGCTCGTGGCCGGTGGCGGCTATGCCGATCACTGTGTCGCCCCGGTGGCGCAGTGCCTGCCGGTGCCCGCGGGCTGGACCGATGTGCAGGCCGCTTCGCTGCCCGAGACGTTTTTCACGGTCTGGAGCAACGTCTTCGACCGTGGCCGTTTGCAGTCCGGGCAGACCCTGCTGGTGCAGGGCGGCAGCAGCGGCATCGGCATCACCGCCATCCAGCTGGCCAGGGCTTTGGGCGCGACCGTGCTGGTCACCGCGGGCACGGACGAGAAGTGCCGCGCCTGCGTGCAGTGGGGCGCGGCCCATGCCATCAACTACAGAACGCAGGATTTCGTGCAGGAAGTGCGGCGTCTCACCGACGGGCACGGCGCGGACGTGATTCTCGACATGGTCGCAGGCGACTACGTGGCGCGCGAGGTGCGGTGCCTGGCGGAAGACGGGCGTCTCGTCATCATTGCGATGCAGGGCGGCGTGAAGGCCGACTTCGATGCCGGGCTCGTGCTGCGCAGACGCCTGACGATTACTGGCTCCACGCTGCGGGTGCGGCCGGTGGCGTTCAAGGGGGCGATCGCGCGTGCCTTGCGCGAGCACGTCTGGCCTCTGCTTGCCAGCGGCGCCGTCCGGCCCGCGGTGCATGCGACCTTCGCCGCCGCCGAGGCAGCGCAGGCCCATGCGCTGATGGAATCGAGCCGCCACGTCGGCAAGATCGTCCTGACATGGTAGGGGAGGTCACATCATCATGACGCGCCAGAAATTCGTGGCTGGTAACTGGAAAATGAACGGCAGCCTGCAGGCCAACGCCGCGCTGTTGCAAGCGATTTGCCAGGTGCTCGCGACGGATCCGCCCGCGTGCCGGGTCGCGGTCGCCGTGCCCGCGCCGTATCTGGCGCAGGTGCGGCAATTGCTTGAAGGCAGCGTGGTGGAACTTGGCGCGCAGGACGTCTCGCGGCACGAACAGGGTGCCTATACGGGGGAAGTCTCGGCCGCCATGCTCGGCGACTTCGCCGTGCGTCATTGCCTCGTCGGCCATTCCGAGCGGCGCCAGTACCACGGCGAGACCGATGCCGTGGTGGCTGCCAAGGCGCAGCGCTTGCTTGCCCACGGCATCACGCCCATCGTCTGCGTGGGCGAGACGCTGGCCGAGCGCGAAGCGGCGCAGACGCAGGCCGTGGTCACGCGCCAGCTCGGTGCCGTGCTCGATCAGGTGGGCGCCGATGCCGGCCGCATCGTCGTGGCCTACGAGCCGGTCTGGGCCATCGGCACCGGCCGCACGGCCACGCCGCAGGAAGCGCAGCGGGTGCACGCCGGTGTGCGTGCGCAACTGGCCGCCGCGTCGGCACCAGCCGCGCAGGCACTGGTGCTCTATGGCGGCAGCATGAATGCAGGCAATGCGGCCGAGCTTCTGGCGCAGCCCGACATCGACGGCGGCCTAATCGGGGGTGCGGCCCTCAAGGCCCCGGATTTTCTAAAGATCATCAGTGCAGCGCGCATCCAGTAAGCGCTGACAACACCCACTTGCGGAGCAATTTCAAATGCATCTTCTGCTCAACATCATCTTTGCCGTGCAACTTCTCACGGCCATCGCCATGGTCGTGCTGATCCTCGTGCAGCACGGCAAGGGCGCCGACATGGGCGCGGCGTTCGGCAGCGGCAGCGCGGGCAGCCTTTTCGGCTCCAGCGGCAGCGCCAACTTCCTCTCGCACACCACGGCGGTGCTGGCCACGATCTTCCTGCTGGCCACGCTCACCCTGGCCTATTTCGGCAATCAGCGGCCGACCAGCGACAGCGTCGGCAGCGTGCTCGAAACACCCGCCGCGGTTGTGCCCGCCACGCCCAAGACGCAAGAGCCCGCTGCCCCGGCGGCCGCGGACAAGAGCGAGCCCGCCAAGGCCGGTGCCGACAGCAGTCAGATCCCGACGAAGTGAGGGCGCGGCAAGGGCGCGAAAAAGCGCCGTGCCGCACCGGAGTGAGGGTTTTTACGGGTTAGAATCACCCGTTGTCTGGATGCTTACTCATCGAACATCTGTTCGACCCTCTTGCCATCCAGATGCCTACAACAAGCCGTCGTGGTGGAATTGGTAGACACGCTATCTTGAGGGGGTAGTGGCGAAAGCTGTGCGAGTTCGAGTCTCGCCGACGGCACCACATATAAGGCTGCGCCGCCCGCATTCAAGTGGCAGGTGTGCGCAGTCCTCGTGAGAAGTAGATCGATTCGATGAACCTTGACGCTTACCTCCCCGTACTCTTGTTCATCCTCGTCGGTCTCGCCATCGGCGTCGTGCCGCTGGTGCTGGGCTACATCCTCGGGCCCAACCGTCCCGACCCGGCCAAGAATTCCCCCTACGAATGTGGTTTCGAGGCGTTCGACGACGCGCGCATGAAGTTCGACGTGCGCTACTACCTCGTCGCCATCTTGTTCATTCTTTTTGATTTGGAAATCGCTTTTCTCTTTCCCTGGGCGGTGGCACTCAAGGAGGTGGGCATGGCGGGTCTGGTTGCCGTGTTCGTGTTTCTCGGCATTCTCGTCGTGGGCTTTGTCTACGAATGGAAAAAGGGCGCGCTCGAGTGGGAATGAGCGGCTCGTCTGAAGGGTTCTTGTCATGATTGAAGGCGCGATGAAGGAAGGCTTCGTCACCATGAGCTACGACGCCGTGGTGAACTGGGCCAAGACCGGGTCCCTGTGGCCCATGACCTTCGGCCTGGCCTGTTGCGCGGTCGAGATGATGCATGCCGCGGCCGCGCGCTACGACCTGGCGCGCTTCGGTGCCGAGGTGTTTCGTGCCAGCCCCCGCCAGTCCGACCTGATGATCGTCGCCGGCACCCTGTGCAACAAGATGGCACCGGCGCTGCGCAAGGTCTACGACCAGATGGCCGAGCCGCGCTGGGTCATTTCCATGGGTTCGTGCGCCAACGGCGGCGGCTACTACCACTACAGCTATTCGGTGGTGCGCGGGTGCGACCGCATCGTGCCGGTCGACGTCTACGTGCCGGGTTGTCCGCCCACGGCCGAGGCCCTGATCTACGGCATCATCCAGCTGCAGCAGAAAATCCGCCGCACGCAAACCATCGCGCGCGCTTGAGAGGGTGACCCAAATGACCGATGTGGCAATTCGCCCCGAAGATCTGCGCGACGCGATCGCCAGCACCTTGGGGGACAAGGCGCGGGAGGTCGCGCTGGCGCTGGGTGAGGTGACCGTGACGGTCGATGCAGCCCATTACCTTGCTGTGATGCAGTTGCTGCGCGATGCGCCGCGCACCCGGTTCGACCAGTTGATGGATCTGTGCGTGGTCGACTATTCCACTTGGCGCGACCTGGGTGCCGAAGGGCCGCGCTACGCCGTGGTCTCGCACCTGCTGTCCGTGGCGCTGAACCAGCGTGTGCGTGTCAAGGTTTTCTGCGCCGACGACGATTTTCCCGTCGTGCCTTCGGTTGTCGCGATCTGGAGCGGCGCGAGCTGGTTCGAGCGCGAGGGGTTCGATTTGTTCGGCGTCGTCTTCGAAGGCCACGAGGACCTGCGCCGCATCCTGACCGACTATGGCTTCATCGGCCACCCGTTCCGCAAGGATTTTCCGATCTCTGGCGAAGTGGAGATGCGCTACGACGAGGCTCAGCGCCGCGTGGTCTATGAACCGGTGTCGATCGAGCCGCGCGAAATCACGCCGCGCATCATCCGCGAGGAACACTACGCGGGTCTGGATCAGGGCGATCAGTGGCTGGGCGGGGTGAACCGGTAATGGCTGAAATCAAGAACTACTCCCTGAACTTCGGCCCGCAGCATCCGGCCGCGCACGGCGTGCTGCGCCTGGTGCTCGAACTCGACGGCGAGGTCATCCAGCGCGCCGACCCGCACATCGGTCTGTTGCACCGTGCCACCGAAAAGCTGGCCGAAACGAAGACCTACATCCAGGCGCTGCCCTACATGGACCGGCTGGATTACGTCTCGATGATGTGCAACGAGCACGCCTACTGCTTGGCCATCGAGAAGCTCCTCGGCATCGAGATCCCGATCCGCGCAAGGTACATCCGCGTGATGTTCGCCGAGATCACGCGCCTGTTGAACCACCTCATGTGGCTGGGTTCGCACGGCCATGACTGCGGCGCATCCACCATGCTGCTGTGGACGTTCCGCGAGCGCGAAGACCTGTTCGACATGTACGAGGCGGCCTCGGGCGCGCGCATGCACGCGGCCTACTTCCGTCCGGGCGGCGTCTACCGCGATTTGCCCGACACCATGCCGCAATACAAGCAGAGCAAGGTCAAGAGCGCCAAGGCCATCGAGGAGCTCAACCGCAACCGCCAGGGCAGCCTGCTCGATTTCATCGATGATTTCACGCAGCGTTTTCCTGGTTACGTCGATGACTACGAAGTGCTGCTCACCGACAACCGCATCTGGAAGCAGCGCACCGTGGGCGTTGGCGTGGTCACGCCCGAGCGTGCGCTCAATCTGGGCCTCACGGGGCCGATGCTGCGTGGTTCGGGCATTGCCTGGGACCTGCGCAAGAAGCAGCCCTACGAGGTCTACGACCAAATGGATTTCGACATCCCCGTGGGCAAGACCGGCGACTGCTACGACCGCTATCTCGTGCGTGTCGAGGAAATGCGCCAGTCCAACCGCATCGTCAAGCAGTGTGTCGACTGGCTGCGCGCGAACCCCGGGCCGGTGATCGTGGACAACTACAAAATCGCCCCGCCGCCACGCGAAAAAATGAAGACCGGCATGGAAGACTTGATCCACCACTTCAAGTTCTTCACCGAAGGCTTTCGTCTGCCCGTGGGCGAGGCTTACGTGGGCACCGAACATCCCAAGGGCGAGTTCGGCATCTACCTCGTGAGCGATGGCGCGAACAAACCCTATCGCCTGAAGATTCGCGCGCCCGGTTTTGCCCATCTTGCCGCCTTCGACGAGCTGGTGCGTGGCCACATGATTGCCGATGCGGTGGCCATCATCGGCACGATGGATATTGTGTTCGGAGAGATAGATCGATGATCAGCGAAGCAACCAGGGAGCGCTTTGCCCTTGCGGTGGCCAAATATCCGGCCGAGCACAAACGCTCCGCCGTGATGGCCTGTCTTGCGATCGTCCAGCAGGAGCAGGGCTGGATCAGTCAGGAAACGGAAGTGGAAGTGGCCGCCTATCTCGAACTGCCGCCGATCGCGGTGCACGAGATCACCACCTTCTACAACATGTACAACCAGAAGCCCGTGGGCCGCTACAAGCTGGCGGTGTGCACCAATCTGCCATGCCAGCTGCGCGGCAGCCTGCAGGCCATGGAGCACCTCGAGGGCAGGCTGGGCATCGAGATGGGCGACACGACCGAGGATGGCATGTTCACCCTGCAGGAGTGCGAATGCCTGGGCGCGTGCGGCGATGCTCCGGTGATGCTGGTCAATGACCGCACCATGTGCAGCTTCATGGACAACGGCAAGCTCGACACCCTGGTCGACGGCCTGCGCACGGCGGAGGACAAGGCATGAGCACGGTTCAGGAGCTGCTGTCAGGTTTCGAGGCGCATGGGCAGGAATCGTGTTTTCACGGCCGCCACATCAACCCGCAGATCTACGCCGGTCTCGATGGCAGGAACTGGCGCCTGAAGGATTACGAGGCGCGCGATGGTTACCAGGCGCTGCGCAAGATACTGGGCGTCGATGGCGGGCAGAAGCTGACGCAGGATGAGGTCATCGCCACCGTCAAGGCCTCGGGCCTGCGCGGGCGCGGCGGCGCGGGCTTCCCCACGGGCCTGAAGTGGAGCTTCATGCCGCGTCAATTCCCCGGCGCCAAGCACCTGTGCTGCAACTCCGACGAGGGCGAGCCCGGCACCTTCAAGGACCGCGACATCCTCATGTACAACCCGCACATCGTCATCGAAGGCATGGCGATCGCGGCGTATGCGATGGGTGTGAATCTCGCCTACAACTACATCCACGGTGAAATTTTCATCGCCTACGAGCGCTTTGAAGAAGCGCTTGAGGAGGCGCGCGCCGCGGGCTATCTGGGCGAGAACATCCTGGGCAGCGGTTTCAACTTCGAGCTGCATGCGCACCACGGTTTCGGCGCCTACATCTGCGGTGAGGAAACGGCCCTGCTGGAATCTCTTGAAGGCAAGAAGGGCCAGCCACGGTTCAAGCCGCCGTTTCCGGCGAGCTACGGCCTGTATGGCAAGCCGACGACGGTCAACAACACCGAAACCTTTGCGGCCGTGCCTTGGATCTTCCGCCACGGCGCGCAGGAATATCTGGAGTGCGGCAAACCCAACAACGGCGGCACCAAAATCTTCTCGGTCTCGGGCGATGTGGAAAAACCCGGCAACTACGAGATCCCGCTGGGCACGCCCTTCCCCAAGCTGCTTGAACTGGCGGGTGGCGTGCGTGGCGGGCGCCAGCTCAAGGCGGTGATCCCTGGCGGCTCATCCTCGCCCGTGCTGCCCGCGGCCATCATGAACGAGTGTACGATGGACTACGACAGCATCGCCAAGGCCGGTTCCATGCTGGGTTCGGGCGCGGTCATCGTGATGGACGAAACGCGTGACATGGTCGAATGCCTGGTGCGCCTGTCGTATTTCTACATGCACGAATCCTGCGGCCAGTGCACGCCGTGCCGCGAGGGCACGGGCTGGCTCTGGCGCATGGTGCACCGCATCCAGAATGGTCAGGGTCGGTCCGAGGACATCGAAAAACTCGACGAAGTGGCGTTCAACATCATGGGGCGCACCATCTGCGCGCTGGGCGACGCGGCGGCCATGCCGGTGCGCGCCATGATCAAGCATTACCGGCATGAGTTCGTGGCCAAGATCGAGGCCGCGGCGCGGCAGGCGCAGGCCGCCTGATCGCGGAAAGAGCATATGGTTGAAATCGAACTGAACGGCAAGAAGGTCGAGGTGCCCGAGGGCAGCATGGTCATGCATGCGGCCGAAGCTTCCGGCACCTACATTCCGCACTTCTGCTGGCACAAGAAGCTCTCCATCGCGGCCAATTGCCGCATGTGTCTGGTGGACGTGGAGAAGGCGCCCAAGCCCGTGCCGGCCTGCGCCACGCCCGTGACCAACGGCATGATCGTGCGCACCCGCACTGACAAGGCTGTCAACGCCCAGAAGTCGGTGATGGAGTTCCTGCTCATCAACCACCCGCTCGATTGCCCGGTGTGCGACCAGGGCGGCGAATGCCAACTGCAGGATCTGGCTGTGGGCTACGGCATGTCGGCCTCGCGCTTCACCGAAGAAAAGCGCGTCGTGCTGCGCAAGGAAGCCGGCCCGCTCATCTCCATGGAAGAGATGACGCGCTGCATCCACTGCACGCGCTGCATTCGCTTCGGCGAAGAGATTGGCGGCATCATGGAACTCGGCATGGTCAACCGCGGCGAATTCGCCGAGATCACCACCATCAAGGGCGACACCATCGATTCCGAACTCTCGGGCAACATGATTGACATCTGCCCGGTGGGTGCGCTCACGAGCAAGCCCTTCCGCTTCAGCGCCCGCACCTGGGAGCTCTCGCGCCGCCGCTCGGTTTCGCCGCACGATTCCAATGGTTCCAACCTCATCGTGCAGATCAAGAACCACAAGGTCTTGCGCGTCGTTCCCTACGAGAACGAAGACGTCAACGAGTGCTGGATTGCCGACCGCGACCGTTTCTCCTACGAAGCCCTGAACTGCGACGAGCGCCTGACCCGGCCCATGGTCAAGCAGGGTGGTCAGTGGCAGGAAGTGGACTGGCAGACGGCGCTCGAATACGTGGGCAACGGCCTGCGCGACGTCATTGCGGACCATGGCCCCGAGTGCGTCGGCGCGCTGGTGAGCCCGCACAGCACACTCGAAGAGCTCTACCTTGCCAAACAGCTGGTCAACGGCCTGGGCAGCGACAACATCGACCATCGCCTGCGTGCTGCCGAGTTCGAAGCCGGCGCTGGCGTGCGCTGGCTGGGTACGTCGATTGCCTCGCTCAGCACCTTGCAATCCGCGCTGGTCGTCGGCTCCAACATCCGCAAGGATCATCCGCTGTTCGCGCAGCGCATCCGCCAAGCGGTGCGCAAGGGCGGCTGTTCGGTCAACGCGATCAACGCGGTCGATTACGACTGGGCCATGGGCATGGGGAACGTCATGCTCGCGCCGTCGTCGCGCTGGGCTGCCGCGCTGGCCGAGGTGGCCGCCGCCGTGGCCGCGCAAAAGAACGTTGCCGCGCCGGTGCAGGTGACCGACATCGGCGCCAAGGCCAGGGCGATCGCCACCGCGTTGGTGGCGGGCGATCGCAAAGCGATCTTGCTGGGCAATGCCGCGGCGCATCATGCCAGGGCCTCCAGCCTGCTCGCGCTGGCGCAGTGGCTGGGCGCGCAGACGGGCGCCAGCGTCGGGTATCTCACCGAGGCGGCCAACACCGTGGGAGCGCAGTGGGTGGGCGCCCAGCCGCAACGCGGCGGGCTCAACGCCGCCCAGATGCTGGCGGGGGGGCTCAAGGCGGCCGTGCTGTTCAACACTGAACCGGAATACGACAGCGCGGCCGGCGGCGCGGCGGCGCAGGCGCTCTCGCAGGCTGGCATGGTGGTGACGCTCAGTCCCTTCAAGGCCAACATGGCGTTCAGCGACGTGCTGCTGCCGATCGCGCCGTTCACCGAAACCTCGGGCACCTTCGTCAATGCCGAAGGGCGTATCCAGGGTTTTCATGCCGTGGTCAAGCCGCTGGGCGACACGCGCCCTGGCTGGAAGGTGCTGCGCGTGCTGGGCAACCTGCTGGAGATTCCGGGCATGGACTGGGAAACCTCGCAGGACGTGCTCTCGGCCATCACCGGAGCGCCCGCGGGTGAGCTGGACTTCATTCCAGCGGACAAACTCGACAATTCGACTCAGGCCCTGCTGGTGGCCGATACGGGCGATAGTCCAGAGCCGGTATCGGCGAGGATCTACCAGCTCGACGGCCTGGTGCGCCGCGCGCATGCGCTGCAAATGACGGCCGATGCGCGTGAAGGAGGTGCGGCGTGATCGATGGCATCTACACCGCCGGGCTGCAGCTGAGCAGCGCGCCCTGGTGGACGGCTGCTGGCTGGCCAGTCGTCTGGGGTCTGATCAAGATCGTCTGCGTGATCGTGCCCTTGCTCGTGGCCGTGGCCTACATGACGCTGTGGGAGCGCAAACTGCTGGGTTACATGCAGGTCCGTCAGGGCCCCAATCGCGTCGGACCCTGGGGCCTGTGGCAGCCGTTCGCCGATGGCATCAAGCTCCTGACCAAGGAGCTGATTCAGCCGACCGCTGCCAGCAAGGGCCTGTTCTGGCTCGGGCCGGTGCTGGCGATCATGCCGGCGCTCGCGGCTTGGGTGGCGGTGCCGTTCGCGCCGAACATGGCGGTGGCGAACATCGATGCGGGCCTGCTCCTGATTCTGGCCATCACCTCGATCGAGGTCTACGGCGTGATCATCGCGGGCTGGTCATCCAACTCCAAGTACGCCATGCTCGGCGCGTTGCGCGCGTCGGCGCAGATGGTGAGCTACGAAATCGCCATGGGCTTCTGCTTCCTCGTGGTCATCATGGTGACCGGAAGCCTGAACCTGACCGAGATCGTCACGGGTCAGGGCCGGGGGGCGATGGCGAGCATGGGCCTGGGCTTTCTCTCCTGGAACTGGCTGCCGTTGCTGCCGATCTTCGTCGTCTATCTGGTCTCGTGCGTCGCCGAGGTCAACCGCCATCCGTTCGACATGACCGAGGGCGAGTCGGAAATCGTCGCCGGCCACATGGTCGAGTATTCGGGCATGGGTTTCGCCATTTTCTTCCTCGCCGAATACGCGGCGATGTGGCTCGTGTCCACGCTCGCGGTCATCATGTTCCTGGGCGGCTGGCTGCCGCCGCTGGAGGTGCTGGGTTTCATCCCGGGCTGGATCTGGCTCGCGATCAAGACCGCATTCGTTGTTTCGTGCTTCATCTGGATTCGCGCCACGTTCCCGCGCTACCGCTACGACCAGATCATGCGCCTGGGATGGAAGATTTTCATTCCGGTCACGCTGGTGTGGCTGATCGTGGTGGGCGCCTGGCTGGTGTCGCCGCTGAACATCTGGAACTAACCGGAGGAACTGTTCATGGCTGCCGTTGCTGAACGCTCGACGTTCGACCTCAAGGACTTTCTCAAGAGCTTCATGCTCTGGGAAATCGCCAAGGGCATGGTGCTCACCGGGCGATACGCGTTTCGTCGCAAGATCACGCTCGAATACCCGGAAGAGCACACGCCGCTGTCGCCACGCTTTCGTGGTTTGCACGCCCTGCGTCGCTATGACAACGGCGAAGAGCGCTGCATCGCCTGCAAGCTGTGCGAGGCGATCTGCCCCGCGATGGCGATCACGATCGAATCGACGCAGCGCGAGGATGGCACGCGCCGCACCACGCGTTATGACATCGATCTGACCAAGTGCATCTTCTGCGGCTTCTGCGAGGAAAGCTGCCCGACCGATTCCATCGTCGAGACGCACATCTTCGAATACCACGGCGAGAAGCGCGGCGATCTGTATTTCACCAAGGAAATGCTGCTGGCCGTGGGCGATCGCTACGAACCCGAAATCGCTGCCGCCAGGGCAGCGGACGCGAAGTACCGCTGAAGCGCAGCGTTGCACGCCTGACCCTCTCAAAAGAACCGATTCATGGACGCTCAAGCCGGTTTTTTCTATTTGTTCTCCGCAGTGTTGCTGTATGCGGCGCTGCGCGTCGTCACGGCGCGCAACCCGGTGCATGCGGTCTTGCACCTGATTCTTGCATTCACGCAGGCATCGGGCCTGTGGCTGCTGCTCAAGGCAGAGTTTCTGGCCATCGTGCTCGTGCTCGTCTACGTGGGCGCCGTCATGGTGCTGTTCGTGTTCGTCGTGATGATGCTCGACATCCGCATGGACACGCTGCGCGGCAACCTCTGGAAGCACTTTCCGCTGGCGGCCTTCGTCGGCGGCCTGATCGCGTTCGAGATGGGCGCGGTTCTGATGGCGGGGTTTCGCGGCGTGGATGAACCCAAGGCGTTTGCAGCCGCAGTGAATGCAGCCGGGCAGGTGGTGCAGTATTCCAATACGCGCGAACTCGGCAAGTTGCTGTACTCCGAGTATCTCTATCCGATCGAAGTGGCCGCGATGATCCTGCTCGTGGCCATGATTGCCGCCATTGCGCTGACGCTGCGCCACCGCAAGGACACGAAGGCCATCGACGCGGGACTTGCGGTGCGCGTGCGCCCGCAGGATCGCCTGGTGGTGGTCAAGCTGGCACCGACGCAGGCTCCCGCGCCGGTGGTCGAGGCTGCGCAAGCGGCCGAGGAGAAGAAAGCATGAGCCTGACGCTGGGGCACTATCTGACCGTGGCGGCCTTGCTGTTCGCCATTTCGGTCGTCGGTATCTTCCTCAATCGCAAGAACCTCATCGTTCTCCTGATGGCGATCGAGATGATGCTGCTGTCGGTGAACATCAATTTCGTCGCCTTTTCGCATTACCTCGGCGACATGGCCGGGCAGATCTTCGTGTTCTTCATCCTGACCGTGGCCGCCTCCGAGGCGGCGATCGGCCTGGCCATTCTGGTGCTGCTGTTCCGCAACAAGTCGAGCATCGACGCGCAGGACATCAACACGCTCAAGGGCTGAGCCGCCCCATAAGTACAGCAAGGTTTTGGTCATGAGTTCAACCCTATCCGCTTCGACGCTGCTGGCCGTTCCGCTCGCGCCGCTGGCTGGCGCGCTTCTTGCGGGCATCTTCGGCACGGCGCTCGGTGGCAACCGGCTTGGTCGGCGTGCGTCGCACTCGCTCACGATCCTGGGCGTGTTCATCGCCTTCGTGATCTCGGCCATGACGCTGGCGTCCGTGGTGAACGATGGCGCCTATTTTGACCAGAACATCTACACGTGGATGACGATAGGGTCGTTCCAGATGAACCTGGGTTTCCTGATCGACCCGCTCACGGCGCTCATGATGACCGTGGTCACCTTCGTCTCGCTCATGGTGCACGTCTACACGATAGGCTACATGGCGGACGACGACGGCTACAACCGCTTCTTCGCCTACATCTCGCTGTTCACCTTTTCGATGCTCATGCTTGTGATGAGCAACAACTTCCTGCAGCTTTTCTTTGGCTGGGAAGCGGTGGGCCTGGTTTCGTACCTGCTGATCGGTTTCTGGTTCAAACGCCCGACGGCCATTTTTGCGAACCTGAAGGCCTTCATGGTCAACCGTGTCGGCGACTTCGGCTTCATTCTCGGCATTGCGCTGGTCTGGGCGTACACCGGCACGGTGCACTACAAGGATGTGTTTGCGCAAGCGCCACGACTCGCGACGATGACGTTTCCGGGCACCGAGTGGATACTGCTCACCGTCGCCTGCATCTGTTTGTTTGTTGGCGCGATGGGCAAGTCGGCACAGTTTCCACTGCACATCTGGCTGCCTGATTCCATGGAAGGTCCGACCCCGATTTCGGCGCTGATCCACGCTGCCACGATGGTGACGGCGGGTATCTTCATGGTCGCGCGCATGTCTCCGCTGTTCGAGCTCTCGGATGCAGCCCTGAGCTTCGTGCTGGTGATCGGTGCCATCACGGCACTGTTCATGGGCCTCGTGGGCATCGTGCAGAACGACATCAAGCGCGTGGTGGCCTACTCCACGCTCTCCCAACTCGGTTACATGACCGTGGCGCTGGGCGTTTCGGCGTATTCCGCAGGCATCTTTCACCTAATGACGCACGCCTTCTTCAAGGCGCTGCTGTTCCTCGGCTCCGGCTCGGTGATCATGGCGATGCACCACAACCAGGACATGCGCTGGATGGGCGGCCTGCGCAAGTACATGCCGATCACCTGGATCACCTTCCTGGTGGGCACGCTCGCGCTCGTGGCCACGCCCTTCTTCTCGGGTTTTTATTCGAAGGACAGCATCATCGAGGCCACGGCGGAGAGTGTGCTGCCGGGCGCGGGGTTTGCCCATTTCGCCGTCATGGCAGGTGTGTTCGTCACGGCGCTGTATTCCTTCCGCGCGTACTTCTTGGTGTTCCATGGCCCTGAGCGCTACGACCAGAATCCGGACGCGCACCATGGGCATGACGACCATGGTCACGGTCATGGTGGCAAGCCGCATGAAACACCCTGGGTGGTGACGGTGCCGCTGATCCTGCTGGCCATTCCGTCCGTGGTGATCGGTTATCCGTACATCGAACCGATGCTGTACGGCAACTTCTTCGGAGACTCCATCCAGGTGCTGGCCGCGCACCCGACGATGGCTGCGCTCAAGGAGAGCTTTCACGGGCCGCTCGCCATGGGCCTGCATGCCGTGCAGACCCTGCCCTTCTGGCTGGCCGTGGCGGGCTTTGTGGTGGCCTACTACTGCTACATGGTCAATACCACCGTGCCTGCCAAGGTGGCGAAGGCCTTCAAGCCGCTCTACGACATCCTGGTCAACAAGTTCTATATGGACTGGATCAACGAGAACATCATCATGCGTGGCGCGCGCCTGCTGGGCACAGGCCTGTGGAAGGGTGCCGACCAGGAGGTGATCGATGGTGCGATCGTCAATGGTTCGTGGCGCGGCATTGGCTGGTTCGCGGGTGTGGCCCGCTGGGTGCAATCAGGCTACCTGTTTCATTACGCTCTGGTGATGATTCTGGGCGTGCTCGTGCTCATGACGTATTTCGTCTGGCTCAACTAAGTAGGAGAACTATAAAAATGGCTTGGTTGAGTCTCGCCATCTGGGTGCCGATCGCATTTGGGTGTTTTCTGCTGTTTTTCTCGCGCGAGGAGCAGGCAGGTTTCGTGCGTTGGGTGGCACTGTTGGGTGCCCTGTTGGGATTGCTCGTGACGGTTCCGCTGTACACGGGGTTTCAGCTTGGAACGGCTGAAATGCAGTTCGTCGAGAACGTGCCGTGGATTGCCCACTTTCACCTGAACTATCACCTCGGGCTCGATGGCCTGTCGTTCTGGTTCGTTCCGCTCTCGGCCTTCATCACCCTGATCGTCGTGATCGCGGGGTGGGAGTCGATCAAGGAGCGCGTGAACCAGTACAACGCGGCCTTCCTGATCCTTTCGGGCCTGATGATCGGCGTCTTCAGCGCGCTCGACGGCATGCTGTTCTACGTCTTCTTCGAGGCCACCCTGATTCCGATGTACCTGATCATCGGCGTCTGGGGCGGGCCGCGCAAGATCTACGCGGCATTCAAGTTCTTCCTGTACACGCTGCTGGGTTCACTGCTGATGCTGATCACGGTGATCTACTTGTACAGCCGCTCGGGAGGCAGTTTCGACATCCTCACCTGGCAGCAGCTCGCGATTCCGGGAACGGCGCAGACGCTGCTGTTCTTCGGATTCCTCGCCGCCTTCGCGGTGAAGGTGCCGATGTGGCCCATCCATACCTGGCTGCCGGACGTGCACGTGGAGGCGCCCACGGGCGGCTCCATCATTCTGGCGGCCATCATGCTCAAGCTGGGCGCCTATGGTTTCCTGCGCTTTTTGCTGCCCATCGTGCCCGATGCCGCACACCAGTGGGCGCCGCTCATCATCGCGCTGTCGCTCATCGCGGTGATCTACATCGGTTTCGTGGCAATCGTGCAGAAGGACATGAAAAAGCTCGTGGCGTATTCGTCGGTGGCGCACATGGGCTTCGTCACTCTGGGCTTCTTCATCTTCAACGACCTGGGCCTGTCCGGCGGCATCGTGCAGATGATCGCGCACGGCTTCGTCTCGGCCGCGATGTTCCTGTGCATCGGCGTGCTGTATGACCGCGTGCACTCGCGCGAGATCGCGGCCTACGGAGGCGTGATCAATGCCATGCCCAAATTCGGCGCGTTCGCCATGCTGTTCTTCATGGCCAATTGCGGCCTGCCGGGCACGGCCGGATTCGTCGGCGAGTGGATGGTGATCCTGGCGTCGGTCAAGTTCAACTTCTGGGTGGGCTTCTGCGCGGCGTGGGCGCTCATCCTCGGCGCGGCGTATTCACTGTGGATGTTCAAGCGGGTGTACTTCGGCGACGTCGCCAACGAGCACGTGAAGGCGATGCCGGACATCAGCAAGCGCGAATACCTGATCCTGGGGTTCCTTGCGATTGCCGTGTTGTTCATGGGCGTGTATCCCAAGCCCTTCACGGACGTGATGGATGCCTCGGTGGCGCATCTGCTGCAGCAGATCGCCACCTCCAAACTGTGATCGAGACCAGCGGAAAGAAACGAGATGATTGACAACCTGAGCTGGCTGGCTGTGTATTCCGAGATCGTGCTGCTCGTCATGGGCTGCGTGATTGCGCTCGTCGATCTGGGGGTGACGGGGCGCAACCGCAGCGTCACGCACTTCCTCACGCTGCTCACTATGGGGGTGGTCGCGGGCCTGGAAGCCTTGTATGCCTCCAGCGGCAGCACCTTCTACGGCTGGGGCAACATGGTGGTGTCCGACAGCATGGGCAGCTGGCTGAAGTGTTTCGCGGCGGTCACGATGATGGCGTGCCTCGTCTACGGCCGTCCTTACGCGGGCGATCGCGACATGTTGCGCGGTGGGGAGCTGTTTTCGCTGTCCACCTTCATGCTGCTGGGCATCTTCGTGATGATCTCGGCCAACAACTTCCTCGTGATCTATCTGGGTCTGGAGTTGCTCACGCTCTCCAGCTATGCGCTGGTGGCGCTGCGCCGGGACAGCGCGACCGCCACCGAAGCCGCGATGAAATATTTCGTGCTGGGCGCCATGGCCAGCGGCTTCCTGCTCTACGGCCTGTCGATGATCTATGGCGCCACGGGCACGCTTGATATTGGCGAAGTGTTCAAGGTCATCAATGCCGGTCAGGTGCGCCATCAGGTGCTAGTGTTCGGCGTGGTGTTCATCGTCTCCGGCCTGGCGTTCAAGCTCGTGACGGTGCCGTTTCACATGTGGGCGCCCGATGTGTACCAGGGCGCGCCCACGGTGATCACGCTCATCATCAGCAGCGCGCCCAAACTGGCGGGTTTCGGCATTGCCATGCGCCTGCTCGTCGATGCGCTGCTGCCGCTGGCCATCGACTGGCAGCAGATGCTGGCGGTGCTGGCCGTCGCCTCGCTCTTCGTGGGCAACGTGATCGGCACGATGCAGTCCAACATCAAGCGCATGCTGGCCTACTCCGCCATTTCGCACATGGGTTTCATGTTTCTGGGCCTCATGTCCGGGGTGGCCAATGGCGCCATCGATTCCATGATGGCCGAGCGCGCCTACAGCTCGGCGATGTTCTATGTGGTCACTTATGTGCTCACGGTGGTGCCGGCGTTCGGAGTCGTCCTGCTGCTGGCGCGCGAAGGCTTCGAGAGCGAGGAAATCGCTGATTTCGCGGGGCTCAACCGTCGCAGCCCGCTGTATGCCGGGATCATGTGCGTGTGCATGTTCTCGCTCGCCGGCATTCCGCCGCTGGTAGGCTTCTATGCGAAGCTTTCGGTGCTCGAAGCGCTGATTTCAAGCGGTGGCGCGCTGCATGTCTCGATAGCGGTTTACGCAGTGCTGATGTCCGTCATCGGCGCGTTCTACTACCTGCGCGTCGTCAAGGTCATGTATTTCGACCAGCCGATCACCGCCACGACGGTCTCGGCGCCGGCGGATGTGCGCGTGGTGCTCACGCTCAATGGCGCGCTGGTGTTTCTCGTGGGCATCCTGCCCGGCGGGCTGATGGCGCTGTGCGCGGATGCCATCGTGCGCACGCTGGCGTCGTAAGCCCGGCCATCGGGCCGATGTTGCGCAGGCAAGGCAGGACGACCCGGTGAAGGTTCTCGATCTGCTTTGTCCGCTCGATCATGCCTTCGAGGGTTGGTTCGCCTCCGAGGAAGATTTCATCGCTCAGTGCAACCGGCATCTGGTTCAATGCCCGATGTGCGGCAGCAGCGAAGTGCGCAAGGCGCTGAGCATGCCCAGGCTGAATTTGCGGGGTGCGCATCAGTCTGCCATGGCCCGTCAGGAGCCGGACGGCGACACGCGGGGTGACGATATCGAGGCGCCCAAGGTGGAACGCCATGGGCACGCTCTTGAAGCCCTGTGGCTGCAGCTTGCACGCCATGTCATGACACATACCGAGGATGTGGGTGAACGGTTTGCGGCGGAAGCCCGACGCATGCATCACCGCGAGATACCTGAGCGTGGCATTCGAGGCCAGGCGACGGCGCAGGAGACCGAGCAGTTGCTGGACGAAGGGATTGCCGTGCTGCCTCTGCTGATACCGGATGCGGCCAAGAGCACCCTCCAGTGAAAGGCGCGCAGCCAATCCGCCAGCGGTGCCGCGCACCGGTCGACCCATTGCTTATTACGCGCTTCTATTAGTACAAAAAAAAGTATTCGTTTGAGTTTGACGCGTGCCTTCGCACAATCCGCGGCATGGATAGCGCAGGGGTGTATGGCATGACTCAAAGGGTGTGGCTCAAGGGGCTGGCGGGTGCGGCGGTGCTGCTGCTCAGCAGTTGGGGCGGCGCACAGGTCGTGGGCTCGGTCAATGGCTCCGCCGCTGCGGCCCGCGCGTTTTACAGCGATGCCGGCGTTGCGTTCGCGCGCCGTGACGTGCGCCTGGCAGGTCCCTCGCGGGCCGAGCTGTCACAGGGTATTTCCTTCAGCACCACGACCAATCTGCAGAAGCTCGCCGAACTTGGCGTGGTCGCGGCCAATTGGGAGCAGCAGTTTCCGCATGACGCGGCGCCCACGCTGTCCACGGTCGTGTTTCTCGTGCGCCAGGGCAATCCCCGCGCGGTGCGTGACTGGAGTGACCTGGTGCGCCAGGATGTCGGTGTCGTCATCGCCAATCCCAAGAGTTGCAACAACGGACGCTATGCCTACATGGGCGCCTGGGGCAGCGTGCGCGAGAACGGGGGAAGCGATGCGCAGGCCGCGGATTTCGTGGGAACGCTGTACCGCCAGGCTGCGGTCGTTGCGAAGGTCGAGCGTGAGGCGGTGAACGCATTTGCCAGGGCGGGCATGGGCGATGTGCTGGTGGCTTTTGAGTCGGACGTGCCGGCCATTGAGCAGGTCGCGGGCGGTGCGCTGGAGGTGGTATATCCGTCGGTCAGCGTGGCTGCGGAGAACACGGTGGCCATGGCGGCGCACGTCGCGGGCACGGCGCTGCCGGGCGTGACCCGCGCATGGCTGGAATACCTCTACACCGATGAGGCGCAGGAGATAGCCGCGCGGCACCATCTGCGTCCGCGTTCGGCCGCCGTGCTGGCCCGCCATGCCGACCAGTTCAAGCCGATCGAGATGTTCGGCGTGGCCAAGTACTTCGGCAGTCTGGAGCGTGCGCAAAAGCTGCATTTCGCCAATGGCGGCGAATTCGATCGCATCTATCGGCCCACCCCGGCGCAACTCGCGGCCGGGGAGCAGGTGCGTGCGGCGTTCTGATGCACGGATTTGCCTTCAATCGGCATAACTTCGTTGGTTCGCCTTGCCGTGCGACGGCACTGTCTTCGGCTTCTCTCGCCTCGTTATCCGACTGAATGCAGACCCGTATGAGTCAGGCCATCGTGTAAAGCGGGATGTCGTGCTCGCGCCCGAGCGTGTCGAGTTCGGCCCGGGTTTTCTGCCGCATCCAGACCGCCATGGCTTCGTGCACGCTCTTCTGGTGCGGGTCGCTCTGGGGCGACAACTCCAGCAGTTGCAGCACCCTGGCCGCGAAATGAGGCTCCAGCGCCGCGCAGGCCACGCGCCCATCGACGCAGGGGTAGACGCGGTAAAAAGCGTGAGCGCCCCCTACATCCCCGTCGGTGGTGGTGAGCTTCCAGGTGCGTGGCAGGGCGAGCCAGTCGGCCGCGTCCGACAGAGCCACCTCGACGCATGAGCCCTGATGGGTGTGCGCGCGCTCGAGCAAGACCTGCAGGACGGCTTCGCTGGCCATCAGGGCGCCGCCCATGTCCGCGAAGAGCGTGGGAGGCAGATCGGTGTCCGCGACGAGCCCTGCTTGGGCGAGGTAGGTCAGATCATGCCCAGGCTCTTCGGCTGCGGCGCCGGGTGCGCCGACGATGCGCACCAGCGAGAGCCTGGGGTAGTGCGCGTGCAACGCTTCCCAGGACAGGCCGAATTTGGCGAGTGCCGATGGGCGAAACGAAGTGATGAGCACGTCGGTGTGCGCAAGCTCCTGCGCCAGCAGCGCCTGCCCTTCGGCCGTCTTGAGGTTGGCGCGCAGCACGCGGATGCCGGTGTGCAGCTGCTCGTAGGCCCGTGCGCAGTACATGCCCATCGGATCTCCGCTGATCATGCCCGGGGGCGCTGGTGGTTCCACCTTGGTGCATTCGCCGCCCATGGTGTGGCAGCGCATCAGCGCGGCAGGCCCGGGCAGGTTCAGCGCCAGACTCAGGATGCGGGTGCCCTTCAGGGCCTGGACGGGTGGGTGCGTCATGGGTAATCCGTGGCAAAGGGAGCTTGTAGTTTGCATGGCTTGCACAATAGCGGCTGTAGCAGTCGCGACAGAGAGGTTTCGATGAATGCGTCCATTGAATCGTCGTCCGCCGCCACCGCCTTGGCGGGCGTGCTTGAACCGTCACCGCGCATGCCGATGCTGTTCGTCGGGCATGGGAGCCCGATGAATGCCATCGAGCACAACGCCTGGCATCTAACCTGGCGTGACCTTGGTCAGGAGTTGCTGGCGCGTCCGCCGCGCCCGCAGCTCATCCTGTGCGTTTCGGCGCATTGGCTCACGCCGGGAGGCTGGCGCCTCACGGGCATGGCGCAGCCGCGCACCATCCACGACTTCGGCGGGTTTCCCCGTGAGCTGTTCGAGCAGCGGTATCCGGCACCGGGCGCGCCGGATGCGGCAAAGGCGATTGCCCGGCTGCTGCGTGATCCGCAAACGGGTGCGGCGCCTGCCGTGGACGACAGCGAATGGGGACTGGATCACGGCGCGTGGAGCGTGCTGGGGCCGATGTTTCCGGCTGCGGACATCCCCGTGATGCAGCTGAGCATGCCCTACGAGCGGCCGGCCTCTGAGCATTTTGGCCTGGGTCGGCAACTGGCCGTGCTGCGGGATTTCGGCGTGCTGATCGTGGCCAGCGGCAATATCGTCCACAACCTGCGTGCGCTTCGAATCGAGGCCGGTGTCAATGCGACTTACACATGGGCCAATGCTTTTGACAGTCGGGTCGCGCAGGCTCTCCAGCAGGCGGATTGGCAAGCCCTGATGGCTTTTCAGCAATGGGGCGAGATCACTCGAATGGCCCAGCCGACGCACGATCATTACCTCCCTCTTTTGTACGCGGCGGGCGCGGTGCATGAGGGTGAGCCGCTACGCTTTTTCAATACCGGATTTCAGATGGCCGGTATCTCGATGCGATCGGTGTCGTGGGGCTGAAGCCTCATCGGTCGCAAGCTCATTTGAGGGCGCAGGCCGGTTGTGGTGTCCGCCAGAAGCACGGATCGTCGGGACTAAACTTTGCTCGACAGCCCCTGTTCCGTGATCCGGGCCAGGGTGCTGCCGATGTCTTCGAGACCCGCTTCAGCTATCCGTGATGCGGCGTCTTCGGCACGGATCGGGTCCCGACAAACCACTGTCGATTCAGAAAGCTCATTCATCATGCGTGAAGAACACGATTTCCTTGGCGCCAAGACCATTCCCGACGATGCCTACTGGGGCGTGCACAGCGCCCGAGCGGTCGAGAATTTTTCCATCACCGGCAACGCCGTGGCCGAGATGCCCGACCTGGTGCGTGCCTACGCCTACATCAAGAAGGCGGCGGCGCAGGCGAACGCGCAGGTGGGGGCGATCGAGCAGCGCGCGGCCGATGCGATCTGCAGGGCCTGCGATGACGTCATCGCAGGCCAGTTGCACGACCAGTTCGTGGTGGACGTGATCCAGGGCGGTGCGGGAACGTCCACCAACATGAACGCCAACGAGGTGATCGCCAACCGCGCGCTGGAGCACCTGGGGCTGGAGAAGGGTCACTACGAAGTGATCCATCCCAACGATGATGTCAACGCCTCCCAGAGCACCAACGACACCTACCCGACGGCCGTCAAGCTCGCGACCTGGTTCGGCATCCAGACGCTGCTGGACGCGCTGGCGCGACTGCGTGGCGCCTTCGAGGACAAGGCGCGCGAGTTCAAGGACGTGCTCAAGATCGGGCGCACCCAGTTGCAGGACGCGGTGCCGATGACGCTGGGCCAGGAATTCGCGGCCTTTGCCACCATGGTGATGGATGACGAAAAGCGTCTGCGCGAGTCCATCCACCTGATGTGCGAGATCAACATGGGCGCGACGGCCATCGGCACGGGCATCAATGCGCCCGTGGGCTACGCCGAGCTGGTGACGGCTAGGCTCGCCGAGGTATCGGGCGTGCCTGTCAGGCAGGCTGCCGATCTGATTGCGGCGACGTGCGACACGGGTGCGTTCGTCGATATCTCGGGCGTTCTCAAGCGCGTGGCCGTGAAGCTCTCCAAGATTTCCAACGACCTGCGCCTGCTCTCCTCGGGTCCGCAGGCGGGGCTGGGCGACATCAAGCTGCCGGCGCGTCAGGCGGGCTCGTCCATCATGCCGGGCAAGGTCAATCCGGTGATTCCGGAAGTAATGAACCAGGTGTGTTTTGAAGTCATCGGCAACGATGCGGCGATCACCTTCGCCGCCGAGGCCGGTCAGCTGCAGCTCAATGCGTTCGAGCCCATCATGGGCTGGAGCCTGCACAAGAGCCTGAACCATCTGGCGCAGGCCTGCGAGACGCTGCGGATCAATTGCGTGGAAGGCATCGTGCCCAACCACGCCCTGCTTGAGCGGCGCATCAGCGAATCGGTGACGCTCGTGACCGCGCTCAACCCGCTGATCGGCTACGAAAAGGCGGCGAAAATCGCCAAAACGGCGCTGGCCACGGGCAAGCCGATCGCGGTGATCGCCGAGGAGCTGGACATCCTGAGCCAGGACGAGGTGAAGAAGCTGCTGGTGGCCGACAAGCTGACGCAGCCCGGCGCGATCCAGTCGGTGTGAGCGCTTGAGCTGGAGGCGGAGCGCGCACTGCAGAGCCCCGGATCGCCTTGCGTGTTTGTGGCATGTGCTACGGTGCGCGGTCATTTTGAATCGACAAGGACAACGTGATGTCGGCACAGAGCGCCAGTGAGCTGCTGCAGCAGCAGCATCGGGATATCGACTTCGGCATTCAGGGCGCCATGGATGGCAGCAGCGACCAGGTCGAGCTGCTGCGCTCGCTCGATCTGTTGCGCGCGCACCTGCATCTCGAGGAGACGGTGCTCTTTCCGGCGCTGGAAGGCTCGGTCGGTCTTTCCATCATGGTGATGGAGCGCGAGCATGGCTTGATGTGGCCACTGATGGAGTCCTTGGCCGCGGCCTGCCGTGGTGGCGCGAGCCTTGAATCCATGGAAGACGATCTGGATGAGTTGTTCGGGCTGCTGCAGGTGCACAACCCCAAGGAGGAGCAGATCCTCTACGGCGTGGCCGATGAGCACGCGGGTCTGGCCGACGCGCTGGCCGCGGCGCGGTTGCCCGAGGGGTGGACATGCAAGGCCGTGCAGGGCAGGCGCGCCTGAGCCTCTTTTGAAGAAAAATGGCCTTCAAACCTTATGCGGCAAGCGGGGATAGCTCTCTATTTTCAAGCTTCCCCTGGGTGCCGCCTGAAGCGGGTTTACATGGCTCTGCTCAGGTCGGCCGCACGATGCAAACCCGGGCGTCCGGCATTCCTGCCTGGGGTAGGCCACGGGGCTCCGCGGTTCGCGGGCGGGGAGCCTGCTCGGCGGACCCACCGCCAACGGCCATGAAAAAGCGGCTGGCGCCCGTGGATGGGGCGCCAGCCGCTTTTTTTTGTGAGCTGTCTCAGCCGCCCGTGTGGAACTTCACCACCAGCGGCACGATGAGCAGTGCCACGATGTTGATGATCTTGATCAGCGGGTTCACGGCCGGGCCGGCGGTGTCCTTGTAGGGGTCGCCCACGGTGTCGCCGGTCACGGCCGCCTTGTGCGCGTCGCTGCCCTTGCCGCCGAAGTGCCCGTCCTCGATGTACTTCTTGGCGTTGTCCCAGGCACCGCCGCCGGTGCACATGCTGATCGCGACGAACAGGCCGGTGACGATGGTGCCCATGAGCAGGCCGCCGAGCGCCTTGGGCCCGAGGATCAACCCCACCAGGATGGGAACGACCACGGGCAGCAGGCTGGGCAGCATCATCTCCTTGATGGCGGCGCCTGTCAGCAGGCTGACGGCACGGCCGTACTCCGGCTTGGCCTTGCCTTCCATGATGCCCTTGATTTCGCGAAACTGCCGGCGCACTTCTTCAACCACGGCACCCGCCGCGCGGCCGACGGCCTCCATGGCCATCGCGCCGAAGAGGTAGGGGATCAGGCCGCCGATGATCAGGCCCACGATCACCATCGGGTCGGATAGGTCGAATTTGACGGACAGGCCGAAGGTGTCGAGCTTGTGCGTGTAGTCGGCGAACAGCACCAGCGCCGCGAGGCCCGCCGAGCCGATGGCGTAGCCCTTGGTGACGGCCTTGGTGGTGTTGCCCACGGCGTCCAGCGGGTCGGTGATGTCGCGCACGGTCGAGGGGAGTTCGGCCATCTCGGCGATGCCACCGGCGTTGTCCGTGATGGGGCCGTAGGCGTCGAGCGCCACGACGATGCCGGCCATCGACAGCATGGACGTGGCGGCGATGGCCACGCCATACAGCCCGGCGAGCGCATAGGCCGCGATGATGGCCAGGCACACGCAGAGCACCGGCCACGCGGTGGATTTCATCGAAATGCCGATGCCCGCGATGATGTTGGTCGCGTGGCCGGTGGTGCTCGCCTGCGCCACGTGCTGCACCGGCTTGTATTGCGTGCCGGTGTAGTACTCGGTGATCCAGACCAGCAGCCCCGTCAGCACCAGGCCGACGATGCAGGCGCCAAAGAGACGCATGACGGCGCCCGTGCCGCCCAGCGCGTTGTCCGGGATGATCCAGGCGGTCACGAAGTAGAAGGCGATGAGCGAGAGCACGCCCGCGATCGCCAGGCCCTTGTAGAGCGCGGGCATGACGTTCTTCATGCCGGGGCTGGCCTTGACGAAGAAGGTGCCGATGATCGAGGCGACAATGGACACCGCGCCCAGCGCCAGCGGGTAGACCACGGCGTGCGCTCCGGCGCCCTTGATCAGGAGGCCGCCGAGCACCATGGTGGCGATCAGCGTCACCGCGTAGGTTTCGAACAGGTCGGCCGCCATGCCGGCGCAGTCGCCCACGTTGTCGCCCACGTTGTCGGCGATCACCGCCGGGTTGCGCGGGTCGTCCTCGGGGATGCCGGCTTCCACCTTGCCCACGAGGTCGGCGCCCACGTCAGCGCCCTTGGTGAATATGCCACCGCCCAGCCGCGCGAAGATCGAGATCAGCGAGGAGCCGAAGGCGAGGCCGATCAGCGGATTGAGCGCATGGCTGTCCGCCGCCGGGCCGCCCAGGAACCAGTAGAAGCCGGTCACTCCCAGCAGCCCCAGGCCCACCACCAGCATGCCGGTGATCGCGCCGCCGCGGAACGCCACGTCCAGCGCCGGGCCAATGCCTTGCGTGGCCGCCTGCGCCGTGCGCACATTGGCGCGTACCGAGACGTTCATGCCGATGAAGCCGCAGGCCCCTGAGAGCACCGCGCCGACGATGAAGCCGGCGGCCGTGGTCAGATCGAGAAAAATGGCGATCAGCACGGCCAGCACGACGCCGACGATGGCGATGGTGGTGTACTGCTTGGCCAGATAGGCCGCTGCCCCCTGCTGGATGGCGCCTGCGATCTCCTGCATGCGCGCGTTGCCTGGGTCCTTGGCCAGAATCCAGCCACGGGCCCACAGGCCGTAGACCACTGCGATGACCCCGCAAACCAGGGCCATCACGAGCGGTGTTGTCAGCTCTGCCGTTTGAGGCATTGTCGAACTCCTTGTTTTGATCTGTCTGAGACGGAAGCGCAACGCTCGGGAAGTGCTTCCACCGCGTTGCTTCCTCGCTCTCCGAGACCATCGGAGCCGATTGGCCAACTCCGCTAATCTACTGCGCAAATCGGGCTGCAAGCAAGCGGCAAGCCTTGATCCTTAAAATTCGTGGTTGTTTTGTCCGGGGGTAAACCCTAGGATTTTCATTTTTCAACTGCGGCAACTTGCACCAATGGCTCTGAACCACATCAGCCCGGGGAACCAGCTCCCTGATCTTTTCAACGTCGTCATCGAAATTCCGGCGGAGTCCGACCCCGTCAAGTACGAGGTGAACAAGGAGACGAACACGGTGTTCGTCGATCGCTTCCTCACGGTGGCGATGTACTACCCCTGCAATTACGGTTATGTGCCGCAGACGCTCTCGGGCGATGGCGATCCTGTGGACGTGCTGGTGATCACGCCCTATCCGCTGATGCCGGGCGTGGGGGTGGTCTGCCGCCCGCTGGGCATCCTGAAGATGGAAGACGAGGCCGGCGTGGACGGCAAGATCATCGCGGTGCCCTCGTCCAAGGTACTCAAGATGTACGACGGCTGGAAGAGCGTGGACGACGTGAACCCCATGCGCCTGAAGGCCATCACCCACTTCTTCGAGCACTACAAGGACCTGGAAGACGGCAAATGGGTCAAGGTGCTGGGCTGGGAAGGCATCCCTGCGGCGCAAAAGGAGTTGCTGGACGGCGTGGCCAATTACGCCAAGGCGCACACTTGATCGATTTTCATGGCCTGAACCACTTGCATTCATGAGTGGAAAAGCCAGTCTGGCGCTCAATCGGACGCGACTGGATTGGGCAGCAGGTCGCAACCGCAGCCGAATAGCCGGGTGCGGGATGGCACGCGCCGTGTGGCCTGCTGCGCGGAGCCCGTCTCACGATGGATGTCTGAACGGGCTGTGCGTCTGCAGCTCCTGCTGGTAGCGCGCGACGACGGCCGTCTCCTGGTCCAGAAAATCGTCGATTGCGCGGGCGAAGGCCGGGTGCGCGATCCAGTGGGCGCTGCTCGCGCGCACGGGCATCAGCGCACGGGCCAGCTTGTGCTCGCCTTGCGCGCCGCCTTCGAAGCGCTCGATGCCGTGCGCGATGCACCAGGCGATCGGCTGGTAGTAGCAGGCCTCGAAATGCAGGCTGTCCACGCGTTCGAGTGCGCCCCAGTAGCGGCCGTAGGCGGTTACGGAATTTGAACGATTTTGGCCGTTGACGCTTTCTGGTTGCGCGCTGACGGCTATCAGACTGCTAGCTATGGGATGACCTGAGCGCTCGGCGACGAACAGCACCCACGCCTCGGGCAAGGTGCGCGCCATGCGGCGGAAGAAGTCGGGCGTGAGATAGGGCAGGTTGCCGTGCTCCAGGTAGGTGCGCTCGTAGCAGGCATGAAAGAAGTCCCAATCGGCCGTGGTGATCTCGCGGCCCTGCAGTACCCGGAAGCCGATGTCGGCCTGCGCCACGTTTCGGCGCTCGTGGCGGATTTTCTTGCGTTTGTCCTGCGAGAGCGCGGCAAGGAAGTCATCGAAGTCCAGAAACGGTCGGCCCTCCCGAGGATAGTGGTTGTACCAGTGAAATTGCACCGTTTCGCGTTGCATCAGGCCAAGCGCATGGGCGCAGGCGAGGTCCTCGTCGGCGGCAAACAGCAGGTGCAGCGATGAAAGGCCGTGCGCCCGGCACCATTGCAGAACGTGGCTCAGGAGGGCTTGGCGCACGTCGTCGCCCACGGCGAGCAGGCGTGTTCCCGGCACGGGTGTGAATGGCACGGCCACCACGGCCTTGGGGTAGTAGGCGATACCGTGCCTCTGATAGGCATCGGCCCAGGCCCAGTCGAAGACGTACTCACCGCGCGAATGGCTCTTGAGGTAGAGCATGCAAGCCGCCTGCAGTGTGCCGTCGGTGCCTGTCAGCGTGAAGCAGCGGGGTGTCCAGCCGGTGTCGCTGCAGGCGCTGCCGCTCGCTTGCAGCGCGGCCAGGTAGGCATGGCGCATGAAGGGGGTGGGGCAGGGCTGGCGCATGAGCAAGGTATCCCAGGCGCGTTCGGGAACGGCCAGGATGCTGTCGTGCACCTGCGCTTGAAGGCCGGGTTGGGTGTGAGGCACCGCTTGATGATCGTGCAAATCGCAAGACGCTGCACCAGAGCAAAGCCGCGTTCATGGTGATAATGCCCGTCTCTTCAGAGACCGCTCCTCTCGCCCTTCCTGGACGCCACGGGGATGGCGCGCCGCGACGGGCGCCAGAGCATGCGGCGCCGTTTTGCCGGATGATCGGGCTCTGGACTTCGTTCAATTTCGTCAGGACAGCGCCCCATGCAAATGATCACCGCCATCATCAAGCCCTTCAAACTCGACGAGGTGCGCGAAGCGCTGGCCGCCTGCGGCGTGGCGGGCCTGACGGTGACCGAGGTCAAGGGCTTCGGCCGCCAGAAGGGGCACACCGAGCTTTATCGTGGCGCAGAGTATGTGGTCGACTTCCTGCCCAAGGTCAAGATCGAAGTCGTGGTGCGCGACGAAGATGTGGAGCGCTGTGTCGACGCCATCGTCGCGGCAGCGCGCACCGGCAAGATCGGCGATGGCAAGATCTTCGTCACCGGCGTGGCGCGCATCATCCGCATCCGCACGGGCGAGCTGGACGACGCGGCGATCTAGACCCCAGCCGGCCTTTCAGATGACGCTGCGCAGCGGCTTCGTGCCCTTGGGCAGGCCCGCTTCCTGCACCAGCGCCGCCAGCAGTTCGGGCACCGAACGGCCCACACGGACCAGTTCCATCTGCCAGTCGCCCATGAAGCCGCTCTCGACCGAGTGCTCCAGAAAGCCCAGCATCTGGCGGTAGTACCCATCGGCGTCGAGCACGCCGATCGGCTTGTCGTGATAGCCCAGCTGGCGCCAGGTCCAGACCTCGAATAGCTCCTCGAGCGTGCCGATGCCGCCGGGAATGGCGAGAAAGGCGTCGCTGCGTTCGGCCATCATGGCCTTGCGCTCGTGCATGGTCTGGACGATGTGCAGCTCGTCGCACGCACGGTTGGCCAGTTCCTTGTTCACCAGCGCCCGCGGAATGATGCCGACCACGCGCCCGCCTGCATCCTTGGTCGCCTGCGCGAGCACGCCCATCAGGCCGCTGTTGCCGCCGCCGTACACCAGTTGGCCATGGTGCTCGCCGATCCAGCGGCCCACGGCCTGCGCCGCTTGCGTGAACAGCGGGTTGTTGCCTGGGCGCGAGCCGAGATAGACGCAGATGGAAAAAGCGGGTTCAGCCATGCGTGAAGAAGCGGTGGTAGAGCGCCAGTGCCCAGACGCCACCGGCCAGAAGCAGCGCGAGCAGCACCGCCGCGCTGCCCAGATCCTTGGCGCGTTTGGAGAGCTGGTGCAGTTCGCCGCCGAAGCGGTCGATGGCAGTCTCGATGCCGGAGTTGAGCAACTCGACGATCAGCACCAGCATGATGACGCCCGCGAGCAGCGCGGTTTGCGTCCAGTCCTGCGCCAGCCAGAATGACAGCGGCAGCAGCACGATGGCGAGCAGCGCTTCCTGGCGGAAGGCCTTTTCACCCCAGGCGGCGCGCAGGCCCGCCAGGGAGTAGCCCGTGGCGTACCACAGCCGCACGAGACCTGTGCGCTGCTTGTGGGGGTGGAGTGGCCTCTGGTCCATGGAGAGATCAGCGGCGGGCGCGAACGCGCGCATCGTGGATCAGCCGTGTGCCGGCGAGCTGATCGTGCCAGAACTGGCGCTGTGGGTGCAGGCGGCTGGCCAGCGCCCAGGCCGCGATCCAGAGCACCAGCAGGCCCAGCGTGGTAAGCAGCGGCAGGCCCAGACTGTACGCAGCCAGCGGCGGCAGGAACCACACCCAGGCGAGCACATAGCGCAGCACCGCGCGCGGCTGGCTGACGCTCTGCCCCTTGGCATCCACGACACGGATGTGCCAGGTTTTCTGCGCCAGTGTCTGCCCGCGCGACCAGAACCAGCCGAAGTAGATGCCGAACACCACGAAGAGGTAGCCCATGCGCAGCTCGCGGTGGGCCAGCGCGTTGCGCGACTGGCTCAGCGTGTCGAACAGATAGTCGGCAATGAAGACCAGCCCGAAGAGCAGCACGCCCTCATAGAACCAGCACGCCAGGCGCCGCCACAGGGCGGGAGCCTGCAGGGCGGCGGGTGGGGAAACGGTGGTGCCTTCAAACGGCGGTTGACTCGTGATCGGCATGTCGGGGTGGGGTCGGGCCGTTCGAGGCCCGTTACTTTGCAATGGCCGGGCTGTTGGGTGGTACCGGAGGGTCTGCGGACGCGGGAGGTGGACTTTCGGACTGTACCGGAGGCGGGGCAGGCTCCTCCGGCAGGGGAGGCAGCGTGGTGACGGTGGCTGACGGCATGGGAACCGGTTCCGTCTGCGCCGGCGGCAGCGTTTCGGTCGCGGGAGCCGGGGCGGTGGCAGGGGGCACGGGCGTTGGGACGGGCACGGGCACGGGCACCATGTCCACCACCGGAGGAAGCACTTTCGGCGCATTGGGCGCGATCGAGGCGCTGCCCGAGTCGGCCGCGGGGACCTTGACAAATTTATGAGGGGCCGCCGGACTCACCGCGATCGCCGCTCCCTGAGCCTGGTGGGCGGCGCGGGCGGCGAGCGCCTGCCGGGCTTCCTCGCTCAAGGCCTGGTAGGCATCCCACTGTTCCTGTTTGGCGGGCGGCGTTATTTTTCGCGTGGCGGCAAAATTCAGCCGTGCCCGATTGCGCTGTTCGGGCGTCAGCGCTGCCCAGGCGGCCATGCGATCGTGAATTTTGGCCTGGTTGGCGGCAGATAGCTTTTGAAAGCTTCTTGCAAGAGAAATCCACTTGCGCTTTTGCACCTCGGTCAGCGTGCCCCAGTGCTTTTTCAGGGGTTCGAGCGCGTGCTGCTGTTCGCTGCTGAGGCTGTTCCAGCGTGGCCCCGCCTCTTCGACGACGGCGACTGGCGGAGGATTCCTGGGGGGTGTGAGGGGAGGAGTCGCCCTGGGCAGGGGCAGAACCAGGCCCGGCAATTGCCCGACCTTCCTGGCGGCGAACCAGCCGCCGCCCGCCAACCCCCCGCACAGCACCAGAGACAGGGCAAGGGCTGCGATGGAAGAGGTGTGAGATGGGCGGTCGGTAGGCTGGGCTGGCATGCAGTCAGCGTCTGGCGGAGCGTCTGAGCATCAGGGTTTGCTGCGGCTGGACTTGATGAATTGCGTGAATCCCGGGTCTGCATAGGCCGATGGCGGCAGGTCATCGGTCAGCAGTGCGGTATCGATTTCGGTCAGTTCGGTGGTGACATTCTCCACCTGCGTCTGGTGCACCCAGGCCAGCCCGATCAGCAGCGCCGCGATCCAGACGATGGAGACGGCGGCGCGCCACCAGTGATGGTCGTGCCCTCCCCCGCCGAGCGTGGCGGTTGCGCCTTGCGGCAGAACGGACGGGCTCGGGCTCAAATGCAGCACCGGGCGGGTGTCGGGGCGCTTGCGCTCGGCCAGCGCCTGCATGCGCGCGACGCGCAGGCGCTCGGCGATGTCGTGATGCAACTCGTCGCTCGCCTGCGTCAGGCGCAGGGCAACACGGCGTGCGAATGCTTCGGCGTTCGGTGTCAGCGTGGCGGCGATGTTTTTCATCATGGTGTGATCCCTTGAGCCTTGAGCAGCTTGCCCAGGGTCTGTACGGCCCGAAAACAATGTGTTTTTACACTGCCTTCGGAACAACCCATGGCGGCTGCGGTTTCGGCGACGTCCATCTCCTCCCAGTAACGCATCAAAAAAGCCTCGCGTTGACGCGCCGGAAGCTGCTCGATCGCTGCTTCGATGGCTTCGAAGGTCTGCCTGCGCTTGACGGCATCTTCGGCGCTTTGGCCTGTTTCGCTCTCTGATTGTCCAGGGGCCAGCCAAGTTTCCAGCGGGTCGAAATCCTGCCCGTCGTCCGAGGGGCCCTCGAAGTCGCTCATGTTGGTGAACAGGGCGTTGCGCGTCTTCTGACGCCGGAACCAGTCCAGCGTGCAGTTGGTCAGGATGCGTTGAAAGAGCATGGGCAGCTCCCCCGGCGGCTTGTCGCCATAGTGTACGGACAGCTTGAGCATGCTGTCCTGCACGATGTCCAGGGCCGATTCCTCGTTGCGCACGTGATAGACGGTGCGCTTGAATGCACGTCGTTCAACGCCCTTGAGGAAGTCGGAGAGCTCTTGTTCGGTGGCCAAAGAGAAAAATTCCCACGGTGGGGAAGTACAGGATGCCGACGCATGCTGCGCTGCGGCGGTCGCGATTATCCCATCGTGTTGCGTTTTTGGCGCCTTGCGTGCGAAATGGATGGTGCAGTGCAATAATGGTGGCTTACTTCCAACGAAGCAAACGGGTCCCGGTTCGGCGCATACCTATGGCGCCCATGACCGAGGCCTCAAGTCCCGAAGCGGCCTCACAAGGGTTCGTCCGAGGGGCACCCTAGGTTTTTCGTCAGAGAAATTCGCAAAGGTTGATCATGGAAATCTCCAAAGCAGAAATGACCCAGGCGGCTGCGGCGGCCGAGAGCGGTAGACGCACCTCGTCCGGTCCCGTGGAGTTGATGGGCGCCGAAATTCTCGTGCGGGCCCTGCAGGCCGAGGGCGTCAAGCACCTCTGGGGCTATCCCGGCGGCGCGGTGCTCTACATCTACGACGCGCTGTACAAGCAGGAAAGCATCCAGCACGTGCTGGTGCGCCACGAGCAGGCGGCGGTGCATGCGGCCGACGGCTATGCGCGCGCCACTGGAGACGTGGGCGTGGCGCTGGTCACGTCCGGCCCGGGGCTGACGAACGCGGTCACGGGCATCGCCACGGCGTACATGGATTCGATTCCCATGGTGGTCATCGCCGGGCAGGTGCCCACGGCGGCGATCGGCCTGGATGCCTTCCAGGAGTGCGACACCGTGGGCATCACGCGCCCGGTGGTCAAGCACAATTTCCTCGTCAAGGACGTGCGCGATCTGGCGCTCACGCTCAAGAAGGCTTTCCACATCGCGCGCACGGGCCGCCCCGGGCCGGTGGTGGTCGATATTCCCAAGGATGTCTCGCTCAACAAGACGATGTTCACGGGTTACCCCGAGACCGTCGAGATGCGCTCCTACAACCCGGTGAAGAAGGGGCACCCGGGACAGATCCGCAAGGCTTTGCAGCTACTGCTCTCGGCCAAGCGCCCCTACATCTACACCGGCGGCGGCGTGCTGCTGGGCAATGCCTGCCAGGAGCTGCGCACGCTCGTCGATCTGCTCGGCTATCCGGTCACGCACACGCTCATGGGCCTGGGCGCCTATCCGGCGAGCGACCGCAAGTTCGTCGGCATGCTCGGCATGCACGGCACCTTCGAGGCCAACAATGCAATGCAGAACTGCGACGTGCTGCTGGCCGTCGGCGCGCGCTTCGACGACCGGGTGATCGGCAACACCAAGCACTTTGCCCAGCGCGACCGCAAGATCATCCACGTCGACATCGATCCGTCCAGCATCTCCAAGCGCGTGCGCGTGGACGTGCCCATCGTGGGCGACGTCAGGGAAGTGCTGACCGAGCTGATCTCGCTGGTGCGTGAATCGGCCACGAAGCCGGACGCCAAGGCGCTGGCCGCCTGGTGGAGCCAGATCGACGAGTGGCGCGGGCGCGACTGCCTGGCGTACGACCGCGGCAACACCGAAGTCATCAAGCCGCAGTACGTCGTCGAGACGCTGTGGAACATGACCCGGGACGCAGACGCCTATATCACGTCCGACGTGGGCCAGCACCAGATGTGGGCAGCGCAGTACTACCGCTTCGATGAGCCGCGCCGCTGGATCAACTCCGGCGGCCTGGGCACCATGGGCGTGGGCATCCCCTACGCCATGGGCATCAAGCTGGCCAAGCCGCAAAGCGAGGTGTTCTGCATCACGGGCGAGGGCTCGGTGCAGATGAACATCCAGGAGCTGTCCACCTGCCTGCAGTACAACACGCCGATCAAGATCGTGTCGCTGAACAACCGCTACCTCGGCATGGTGCGCCAGTGGCAGGAGATTCAGTACGCCGGGCGCTACAGCCAGACCTACATGGACGCGCTGCCCAATTTCGTGAAGCTCGCCGAGGCCTATGGCCACGTGGGCCTGTTGATCGAGCGCCCGCAGGACGTGGAAGGCGCGCTGCGCGAGGCGCGCAAGCTCAAGGATCGGACGGTGTTCCTCGACTTCCGCACCGACCCGACCGAGAACGTGTTCCCGATGGTGCAGCCCGGCAAGGGCATCACGGAAATGCTCCTGGGGTCGGAAGACCTTTGAGGCAAATCAAGCCCAGGCGCTTTCTGGCTGGGCGCAAGCAGCTATCGCTTCGATAGTCATCTTCGACGAATCTATTGTCCGCCAAGCCTGGCCCTTACCGGGGCCGGGGGAGGGCGGCGAAAAGAGGAATCTCATCATGAAACACATCATTGCCGTTTTGCTGGAAAACGAACCCGGCGCGCTCTCGCGTGTGGTGGCGCTGTTTTCCGCCCGTGGTTACAACATCGAGTCGCTCACCGTGGCGCCCACCGAGGATGCGTCGCTCTCGCGCATGACGATACAGACGCACGGCTCGGAGGAGGTGATCGAGCAGATCACCAAGCACCTGAACCGCCTCATCGAAGTGGTCAAGGTGGTGGACCTGAGCGAGGGCGCCTATGCCGAGCGCGAGCTCATGATGGTGAAGGTGCGTGCCGTGGGCAAGGAGCGCGAGGAGCTCAAGCGCATGGCCGACATCTTCCGTGGTCGCATCATCGACGTGACGGAAAAGAGCTACACCATCGAGGTCACGGGCGACCAGCAGAAGACTGAGGCGTTTTTGCAGGCCATCGACCGCTCGGCGATACTCGAGACCGTCCGCACGGGTCTGAGCGGCATCGGCCGCGGCGAGCGCGTGCTGCGCGTCTGAGCGACTTTTTCACTCCCCTCTTTCCAGAAATTTCAACCGGAGCCCCCATGAAAGTTTTTTACGACAAAGACTGTGATCTGTCCCTCATCAAGGGCAAGACCGTCGCCATCATCGGTTATGGCAGCCAGGGCCATGCCCACGCGCAGAACCTCAACGACAGCGGCGTGAAGGTTGTCGTCGGCCTGCGCAAGGGCGGCGCAAGCTGGTCCAAGGTGGAGAAAGCCGGCCTGAAGGTCGCGGAAGTGGCCGATGCGGTCAAGCAGGCCGATGTGGTCATGATCCTGCTGCCCGATGAAAATATCGCCAAGGTCTACCGCGACGAGGTCGAGCCCCACATCAAGCAGGGCGGCTCGCTGGTGTTTGCGCACGGCTTCAACGTGCACTACGGCCAGGTCGTGCCGCGCGCCGATCTCGATGTATGGATGGTCGCGCCCAAGGCGCCCGGCCACACCGTGCGCAGCACCTACGCGCAGGGCGGCGGCGTGCCGCAGCTGATCGCGGTGCACCAGGACCCGTCGGGCAAGGCGCGCGATCTGGCGCTCTCCTACGCCATGGCCAATGGCGGTGGCCGCGCGGGCATCATCGAGACCACCTTCCGCGAGGAAACCGAGACCGATCTGTTCGGCGAGCAGGCGGTGCTGTGTGGCGGCACGGTCGAGCTCATCAAGGCCGGGTTCGAGACGCTGGTCGAGGCCGGCTACGCCCCGGAGATGGCCTACTTCGAGTGCCTGCACGAGCTCAAGCTCATCGTCGATCTGATCTATGAAGGCGGCATCGCCAACATGAACTACTCGATCAGCAACAACGCCGAGTTCGGCGAGTACGTGACCGGCCCGAAGATCGTGACCGATGCCACGCGCGCCGCGATGCGCCAGGCGCTCAGGGACATCCAGACCGGCGTCTACGCCAAGAACTTCATTCTGGAAAACCAGGCGGGCGCCCCCGAGCTGCAAAGCCGCCGCCGCCTGAACGCCGAGAGCCAGATCGAGCAGGTTGGCGCCAAGCTGCGCGCGATGATGCCCTGGATTGCCAAGAACAAGCTGGTCGATCGCAGCCGCAACTGAGGCAGGCCGCAGGCATTGCACGCAAAGGCCACCCTCGCGGTGGCCTTTTTTGCGTCACGCGGGGGTGGCTACACTCCGATGCAGGCGCCAGCGTTCGTGCATTCGCCAAAATGAGAGCTGGCAGCGATTGCTGCGCGAGGAAATGCGAGGGATATGACTGTCAACAATGAATCGGGCCAGGACCCGGACGTGGGGGTTCGCAGGCGCCGCAAGGGCATCTACATCCTGCCCAATCTGTTCACGCTGGCGGCGCTTTTCAGCGGCTTTTACGCGATCGTCATGGCCATCAACGGGCACTTCGATCTTTCGGCCTACGGCGTGTTCTCGGCGATGATCTTCGACAGTCTCGATGGCCGCGTGGCGCGCATGACCAATACGCAGAGCGCGTTCGGCGAGCAGATGGATTCGCTCGCGGACATGGTGTCCTTCGGCGCGGCGCCTGCGCTCATCGTCTACGTCTGGGCGCTCAAGGGTCTGGGGCGCTGGGGCTGGATCGCTGCGTTCGTCTACTGTGCCTGCGCGGCCCTGCGTCTGGCGCGCTTCAACGTGAACACCGCCGTGGTGGACAAACGCTACTTCCAGGGGCTGCCGTCACCGGCGGCGGCGGCGCTGGTGATGGGCTTCATCTGGCTCATGACGGACAACGGCGTGCAACGCGGCTTCAGCGGGCACCTGAGCTGGCCGCAGGCGTCGTGGATCGCGTTTGCCATCACGCTGTACGCGGGGCTCACGATGGTCACCAACGTGCCTTTCTACAGCTTCAAGGACGTGCAGGCGCGCCAGAGCGTGCCCTTCGTCGTGCTGGTGCTGATCGCGCTGGGCATTGCCGTCATCAACATCGACCCGCCCAGCGTGCTGTTCCTGGCGTTCGCCTGCTACAGCCTGTCGGGCTATGCCATTTACGGCTGGCGCAAGTCCAAGGGGCAGCCGGTGAGCGTGATCAGCATGTCCAAGGACGAGCCCGACGAGCGCGGGCTTCACGACTGAGCGAGATCATGGGCGGCGGGCAGGACGAGCCCGTTGCTGGTGCTGATGGCCCGCGCCGTCAGCGCGGCGCGCAGCGTGGCCAGCGCCACGGCCTCGGCCGCCATCGTGGCGAGGACCACCATGCCGGGGAATTCGTCCACCATGCCGGTGGCCAGCGTGAACAGGGTGTCACCGTCGGTCATCGTGTGCACCGGGCTGATGGCGCGCGCCAGGCCATCGTGGGATGAGACGGCCAGGCGTCGCGCTTGCGCCTTGGTGAGCCGTACGTCCGTGGCGATGACGCCGATGGTCGTGTTGCTGCCTGCGATCAAGGGGTGAGGCTGCTCGCCCGCGAGCAAGGCTGCGGACGAGTTGCGCAGTGCGTGGCCATCGGCGCTGCGCGCCCCTGCCAGGGGCCGTGAAGTGCGTGGGTCGATGACGTCGCCCACGGCGTTGCAGGCGATCAGCGCGCCCACGGTGACCTGACTCACGCGCACGGCTGCCGTGCCGATGCCGCTCTTCATCGAAAATTCGGGGCCGAACAGCTTGCCGACCGTGGCGCCCATGCCCGCGCCCACATTGCCTTCCTCCGGACGCTGGCGCGAGGCGGCTTGGCACGCGGCGTAGCCGGCCGCCGCGTCGGGTCGGATGCGGCTGTCGCCCACGTGCAGATCGAACAGCACGGCAGCGGGAACCAGCGGCACGAGCCCGACGCCGACGTTCAGGCCGATGCCGTGTTCTTCCAGCCAGCGCATCGCACCGCTGGCCGCGTCCAGCCCCCAGGCGCTGCCGCCCGCGAGCATCACTGCATGGACTTTTTCCACCAGGTGCGTGGGGTCGAGCAGATCGGTCTCGCGCGTGCCGGGCGCGGCGCCGCGCACGTCCACGCCCGCCACGGCGCCCTCACGCGCGATGACCACGCTGCAACCGGTGGGGCGGCGCGTGTCGGTGTGGTGGCCGACTTCGATGCCCTGGACATCGGTGATGGACAAGCTCTGCTGCATGACGGGTTCCTCGGATGAAAAGGCCCGCCGACCCTCGCGAGTCGGCGGGCCCTGCGCCCAGTATGGCAGCGATCAGTTGTTGTGCGCCAACTGCTCCAGGATCTGCGGGTTTTCCAGCGTGCTGGTGTCCTGCGTGATCGCCTCGCCCTTAGCGAGCGAGCGCAGCAGGCGGCGCATGATCTTGCCCGAGCGCGTCTTGGGTAGGTTCTCGCCGAAGCGGATGTCCTTGGGCTTGGCGATGGGGCCGATTTCCTTGGCCACCCAGTCGCGCAGTTCCTTGGCGATGGCCTTGGCCTCGTCGCCTGCGGGCAGCGAGCGCTTGAGCACGACGAAGGCGCAGATGGCTTCGCCTGTGAGGTCGTCCGGGCGCGCGACGACGGCAGCCTCGGCCACGAGGTCGGTCTTGGCGACCAGGGCCGATTCAACTTCCATGGTGCCCAGGCGGTGGCCCGAGACGTTGAGCACGTCGTCGATGCGGCCGGTCACGCGAAAGTACCCACGGTCCTCGGAGCGCACGGCGCCGTCGCCCGCGAGGTAGCGGCCCTTCATTTCGGGAGGGAAGTAGGTCTTCTTGAAGCGCTCCGGGTCACCCCAGATGGTGCGGATCATGCTGGGCCAAGGCTTGTTGTAGGCCAGCATGCCGCCCTTGCCGTTGGGCATTTCCTCGCCGGTTTCATCGACGATGACGGGGTAGATGCCGGGCAGCGGCAGCGTGCACGAGCCCGGCACCAGCGGCGTGACGCCGGGCAGCGGGTTGATCATGTGCGTGCCGGTCTCGGTCTGCCAGTAGGTATCGACGATGGGGCAGCGCCCGCCACCCACATGGTTGTAGTACCAGACCCAGGCTTCGGGGTTGATCGGCTCGCCGACGCTGCCGATGATGCGCAGGCTGGACAGGTCATAGGACTTGGGGTGCACCTTGTCGTCGGCTTCCGAGGCCTTGATGAGCGAGCGGATCGCCGTTGGCGCGGTATAGAAGATCGAGCACTTGTGGCGCTGGATCATGTCCCAGAAGCGCCCGGCGTTGGGGTAGGTGGGAATGCCCTCGAAGACGATTTCGGTGGCGCCCGCGGCCAGCGGCCCGTAGGTGACATAGGAGTGGCCCGTGACCCAGCCGATGTCGGCCGTGCACCAGAACACATCCTCGGGCTTGAGGTCGAAGGTCCAGTCCATGGTGAGCTTGGCCTGCAGCAGGTAGCCGCCGCTGGAGTGCTGCACGCCCTTGGGCTTGCCGGTGGAGCCCGAGGTGTAGAGGATGTACAGCGGATGCTCGGCGTTGACCGGCACCGGCGCGCACTCGGTGCTTTGCCCCTTGAGCACTTCGCTGAAGGTGTGGTCGCGCCCGGCAACCATCTTGCACGCCGTGTGCGTGCGCTCGTAGACGAACACGTTCTTGACCGACTCGCAGCCGCCCAGCGCGATCGCGTCGTCCACGATGGCCTTGAGCGGCATCTCCTTGCCGCCGCGCATCTGGTAGTTGGCGGTGATGACGGCCACGGCGCCGACGTCCACGATGCGGTCCTGCAGCGCCTTGGCCGAGAAGCCGCCGAACACCACGCTGTGGATGACGCCCAGGCGTGCGCAGGCCTGCATGGCCACCACGCCTTCCACGGTCATGGGCATGTAGAGGATGACGCGGTCGCCCTTCTTGATGCCGTGTGCCTTGAGCGCGTTGGCGAACTGGCTCACACGCGCGAGCAGATCCTTGTACGTGACCTTGCTGACGCTGCCGTCGTCGGCCTCGAAGATGATGGCCACCTTGTTTTCGACCGGCGTGCCCATGTGCTTGTCGAGGCAGTTGGCGCTGACGTTGAGCTCGCCGTCGTCAAACCACTTGTAGAAGGGCGCGTTGCTGGTGTCGAGCACGCGCGTGAAGGGCTTGGTCCAGACGACGTTCTTGCGGGCCAGGTTGCCCCAGAAGCCCTCAAAGTCCTTGTCGGCCTCGGCACACATGGCCTGGTAGGCGGCCATGCCCGGGATGTTGGCGTGTTTCACCAAGCTGTCCGACGGTGGAAATACGCGGTTCTCGACCAGGATCGAGTCAATTGAGGAAGAGGTAGCCATACGAATTTGTCTCCTATCACCAAAATGGCGTCAAACCCTGTCACTGTTGCAGTTTGCACTTACAGGGTTCTGACGGGATTGTCAGCGTCTTTTGTCCCGGACATTTTGCAGCGCGCAAGGACTTTCTGCAGGGGTGAGGTCTTGGTTGCGACCAACAAAAAAAGCCGCCCTGCGGCGGCCGTTTCCAGGCGAAGGGCGGGGTGGGGCATCAGCGCAGTTTGGCCGCGGTCTCCAGGTAGGCGGCGAGGTTGGCGATCTGCGTGTTGCTCAGGCCCTGGGCCTGCGGCTGCATGATGTCGTTCTTGCGGCTGCCATCGCGAAATGCCTTGAGCTGCGCGACGAGGTATTCCTGCTTCTGGCCACCGAGGTTGGGGTAGACCGGGGCGACCGAAATGCCGTTCGCGCCGTGGCAGGCCGCGCAGGTGGCCTCGTATTGCGTTTGGCCGGCGGCGGGATCCGCCGCCTGCGCGGATGCGGTGAAAAGGGCGGCGGCGAGGCAGGCTGCCGCGGTGAGGATGCCGGTTTTATTCATGGTTGCTCTCCATCGGGGGTCAACGGGAGGATGAAAACGAAAACGTGCTTCAGTGGGCCGCGGCCTTGCGCAGGTCGCGGTTGTAGAGCAAGGCCCAGAACGCGACGATGGAGACGGTGCAGCCGATCCAGAACGAAGCCCAGAAGGTGAGGTAGGGCAGGGTCGCCAGCTCGAACAGCGACAGGATGCCCAGTGCGACGGAAGCGATGATGCCGGTCCAGCTGAACCATGGGTGCGGATCCGTGCGGCGCGCCCAGAGGGCCATCACGAGAAAGACGGCGGCAAACGCGGCCAGGGGAAAGTAGCGTTGCTCCACCCACGTGGCGTGCAGCACCACGGCGTACATGAGCACGAGACCGCCCAGGGTGTTGATCAGATTGGGAATCATGGTGCGTCAGGCCTCCTCGCCTTCATGGGTTCTCTGGAGATAGCGCAGCGTCATCGGCGGGATGCCCGCGTAGGCGAGGGCGCTGACCAGAATCAGGAGCTTCCAGCCGATGGACAGCGGGGAATCAATGGCGATGGCGATGGCCAGGCCGAGCGCGATCGCGTAGCAGCCCAGCGCCGCGTGCATCAGGTCGGAGCGCGCGCGCGTCTTGCCCAGGCAGTACAGCAGCGACCAAGCGCCGCCGGCAGCCACCAGCAGCCCCATCATGAGGGCGGTCTGAATGAGGGCCTCGGGGGTCATGCGGGCTCCGGCTGGGCGTGTGCCACGATGGGGGCGGGTGCCGTCTTTTCCTGCGGCACGGCCTTCTTGAGCAGGTCGACCACGAGCACCACGTAGCCCGCGGCAAACAGCAGCCCGAAGCCCGTGCGTGCCCACAAGCCGCTCGTGAACCACGGGTTTTCCGAGGCGATGGTGTAGGCCATGAGGGTGGAGCCGCCGGCCGCGCGCTCGAAGAAGGCCTGAGCCATGCCTGCGAGCAGCAGTCCCATCACCATGCCGATCATGCCGATGTTCAGCAGCCCATAGGCCCACTTCCATCGGTGGCCGCCCAGCGTGGGCACGCCCGCGACTTTCTGCTTGGCCACGTAGAGCACGGCGATGATGCCGCACACATAGGCGCCGTAGAACGCGAAGTGCCCGTGCGATGCCGTCCACTGGGTACCGTGCGAGAACATATTGATCTGCGGCAGCGTCATCATGAAACCCCAGATGCCGGCACCGATGAAATTCAGGAAGGCCTCGGTGGTGATCCAGTAGTAGGCCGGGCGGTTGGCGGTCTGCAGCCGGTGCATGCCCGCGTCATAGGTGGCGTGCACCACCATGCCCAGGAGCGGCAGCGGCTCCAGCGCCGAGAAGAAGCCACCGATGGAGAGCCAGTAGTCGGGCGTGCCGATCCAGAAGTAGTGATGGCCCAGGCCCAGGATGCCCGCGCCCAGCACCAGCATCACCTCGATATAGAGCCAGGCTTCGACGATCTTGCGCGAGGTGCCCATCACGTCCATCAGCACCCAGGCCATGATGCAGCCGATCAGCACTTCCCAGGTGCTCTCCACCCACATGTGCACCAGCCACCACCACCAGTACAGGTCGCGCGAGATGTTGGTGTCCGCCGGGTAGGCGTCCAGGTAGACGACCACGAGCGGGATCAGGTCCAGGCACAGCACCCAGAGGATGCCCGTCATCTTGTGCTTGGCCTTCACGCAGGTGGCGATGATGTTGTAGGAGAACGCCAGCATGATCGCCGTGATGCCCACGGCGGCCCAGCGCGGCGCCTCGACGTATTTGCGTCCCTGGTTGATGAACCACAGCGAGAATTCGTTGGCCTGTCCCATCTGTACAAAGAGGAAGGTGATCGCCACGAGCGCGACGGAAACGCAGAACACCCAGAACGCGATGTTGCCGAGCTTGACGCCAACGACTTCCTGCTCCAGTTCCTTGGGCAGGTAGTAGTAGATCGCGCCCATCAGGCCCATGAGGATCCAGATCACCAGTGTGTCGATGTGCATGGTCTTCGACATGTTGAAGTCGAAGATGTTGTAGAGCATGCCCGGGAACAGGTAGTACAGCGAGGACAGCAGGCCGAAGATGATCATCACGCCGAAGAGCGTGGCGGCCGCCGTCAGGTACTTGATGCCGAGTTTTTGTGCTTCGTACATGGCTGGTCTCCTCGCTTAGCGGCCGACCGACTTGTGGCCGAACCCCGACGGGAAGCCGTTGGTGTCGATGGCGGAAATCCACTTCAGGTAGGCGACGGTGGCGTGCGCCTCTTCCTCGGTGATCTTGAGGTCGGGCATCTTGCGGCGCCACGTCGGGTATTTGTCCGGGTGCATGAGGAACTCGGCCATGGCCTCTTCCTTGGTGGCCTTGCCGGTGGCGGGCATCCAGATCTGCTGCCAGGCCGGATCAAGCCACGCCTTGGTCAGGTCCGGGCCGTAGTAGGCGCCGTTGCCGAAGATGGTGTGGCAGTTCATGCAGTTGCGCGACTGGATGACGAGCTTGCCCTTTTCCATGATCTTCTCGGCCTCGGCCTTGGTCACCTTCTTGCCGAAGAGCGGCTCGTCGCCACCGATCACGGGCACGTCGGCCGTGCGCGACCAGTCGAACCGGTAGTCGATCGCGTGGTTGATCACGTCGTAGTCGGGCACGTTGATGCCGCCGGCCGTGATGTAGCGCATGCTGTCGACCGACAGGAAGGCCAGGACGACCAGCATCACGAGGGTGGTGCTGACGGCGCCGGCGCGCCAGAACAGCGGGTCTTGAAAGTTCATGGGTTCCTCTGTCGAAACTGAGCTTTTTTATTCTGTTCCTGCGTGCCTGTGCTTGTCCAACCAAAGGCCGCATGGCATCAGTGTCTTGTCCGGGTGGTCCGAATGGGTGTAGATGCGCGCGGCCTTCGGGCCGCGAGCCCTGTGGAGGGGATCGCCGCGGGCAAACGAAGGCAGGCACCCCGGTGCTTCCTACAATCCGCGCATGTGCCCCATGCCGGACGGAGTTTTCGTGCAGCTTGCCTCTTCGATATTCAAGGCCTACGACATACGCGGTGTCGTGCCGACGACGCTGACCGAGGACGTGGCGCAGGCCGTGGGGCGCGCGTTCGGCGGCGCGGCCCGGGCCGCCGGGCAGCAGGTGGTGGCCGTGGGGCGTGATGGGCGGCTCTCGGGCCCGATGCTGGCGCAGGCGCTGATCGAGGGCCTGACGCAGGCGGGCGTGGACGTGATCGACATCGGCATGTGCACCACGCCCATGCTCTACTTCGCGGCCAGCACGCTGTGCGAGAGCGGCATCCAGGTGACGGGCAGCCACAACCCGGTCGATCACAACGGCTTCAAGATGGTGCTCTCGGGCCGCGCGATCTACGGCGACGAAATCCAGGCGCTCAGGCATGCGATCGAGAAGGACGCGTGGCCGCGGGTCGAGCGCGGCCGGGTGAGTGCCGCCGACGTGCTGCCTGCCTATGTGCAACGCATCACGCAGGACGTGAAGCTCGCGCGGCCGATGAAGATCGTGGTCGATTGCGGCAACGGCGTGGCCGGGGCTTCGGCGCCCGGCATCTTTCGCGCGCTCGGCTGCGAGGTGATGGAGCTGTTCACCGAAGTGGACGGGCGCTTTCCCAACCATCACCCGGACCCGAGCAAGCCCGAGAATCTGCGTGACCTCATCGCCGCGCTGCGTGGCAGCGATGCGGAACTCGGCCTGGCGTTCGACGGCGATGGCGACCGCCTGGGCATCGTCACGCGCAGCGGCGAAAACATCTTCCCCGACCGCCAGCTCATGCTGTTCGCGCAGGACGTGCTCTCGCGCGTGCCCGGGGGCACCATCGTCTACGACGTGAAGTGCTCGCAGCGCCTTGCGCCCGCGATTCGCGCGGCCGGGGGCGAGCCGCTGATGCACTGCACGGGGCACTCGCTCATCAAGGCGAAGATGCGCGAGGTGGGCGCGCCGCTGGGCGGTGAGATGAGCGGGCATCTGTTTTTCAAGGAGCGCTGGTACGGTTTTGACGACGGCACCTACGCGGGTGCCCGCCTGCTGGAAATTCTGAGCCGCCATGCCGACCCGGGCGCCGTGCTGCAGGCGCTGCCCACGAGCTGCAGCACGCCCGAAATCAACATTGCCTGCGCCGAGGGCGAGCCGCACCGCCTCGCGGCCGAGCTGCAGGCGCTCGCGCCGCCGACCTTTGGCGCCGAAGCCCGGATCAGCACCATGGACGGCCTGCGCGTGGACTGGCCCGACGGTTTCGGCCTGATTCGCGCGAGCAATACGACGCCCGTGCTGGTGCTGCGCTTCGAGGGACAGACCGAAGCGGCGCTGGAGCGCATTCGTGCCCGGATGCTGGCCTTGCTCGCACGTGTGAAGCCCGACGCCGTGCTGGGCGCCTCGGCCCACTGAACCGCGCGATGCAGCGTCTGGCGCTGGCGCTCTACAGCCTGCTGGCGTGGCTCGCGATCCCGCTGCTCAAGCGCAAGCTCGCGCGGCGTGCGCGGCAGGAGCCGGGCTACGCCCAGGCCGTCCAGGAGCGGTTCGGCCGGTACGCGACCGCCTTCGTGTCCGACGATCGACCTCTGGTGTGGATGCACGCCGTCTCGCTGGGCGAGACGCGCGCGGCGGCCATCGTGCTCGGGCCGCTGCGCGAGCAGGTGCCGCGCATGCGCCTGCTGCTCACGCACGGCACGGCCACCGGGCGCGCGGAAGGTGCGAAGTTGCTGCGCGATGGCGATGTCCAGACCTGGCTGCCGTGGGACACGCCGGGGGCGGTGCGCCGCTTTCTGCGGCACTTCCGGCCCTCGGTCGGCGTGTTGATGGAGACCGAGCTCTGGCCCAATCTGGTGCTCGGGTGCCGGGCGGCGGGGGTGCCCCTGGTTCTGGCCAACGCACGGCTCAATGCCCGATCGCATGCGGGCGCGTTGCGGCTGGCGTGGCTGGCCCGGCCCGCCTATGGCGCGTTGACGGCGGTCTGGGCGCAGACCCAGGCCGACGCCGAGCGATTGCGTGCGCTCGGCGCTCCGGTGCAAGGCGTCTTCGGCAACGTGAAGTTCGATGCACAGCCCGCGCCCGAGCTGCTGGCGCGCGGCCGGGCCTGGCGCAGTGGCCTGGCTCGCCCGGTGGTGCTGCTGGCCAGTTCGCGCGAGGGCGAGGAAGCGGCCTGGCTGGACATTTACAAGCAGAACAGGGCCGAAGCCCGCTCTGGTAAAGCGCGGGCAGCTATCAATGTGGAAGACGTGCAATGGCTGATCGTGCCGCGCCACCCTCAGCGGTTCGAAGAAGTCGCGCGGCTGTGCGAAGCCGCGGGCCTGCGGGTTTCACGACGCAGCTGCTGGGGACAGGCGCCTGAGGCGGCGGATGTATGGATCGGCGACAGCCTGGGGGAAATGCCGCTGTACTACGCCATGGCCAGCAGTGCCCTGCTGGGCGGGAGCTTTGCGCCACTGGGCGGGCAGAACCTCATTGAGGCCATGGCATGCGGCTGCCCCGTGGTGCTGGGGCCGCACACCTTCAACTTTGCCGAGGCGGCGGCGCTGGCCGTGGAGGCGGGCGCGGCCGTGCGGGTCGCGGGCATGCCGCAAGGGGTGGGCGAAGCGGTGGCGATCGCGATGGATGCCGCGCGCCATCGCGATCTCGTGGCTCGCTGCATGGGCTTTCTCGACGTCCACCGGGGCGCGGCCGCGGCTTCGGCCCGGGCGATTGCCCGGCTGCTGGCGTAGGGCAAGCGGTTCGCGGATGTGGCGGGCTTGCCCACGGCCGTGACGGCGGCTTTGGCAACGGGCGGCCGTCTCCACGACAATGGACGCCATCCGCACTACCGGGCCGTGGGCCGCCTCCGCGATCACCGACGGTTTTGAGCTGCCATGAAAGAACAACACTACCTCCCCCCGCTGTTTTCCCCGGGCTCCCTCGTCGTCTTCGCGGGCGATCGTGACGCGCCCGAGCGGCTCACGCCACAGGCACGGGCGCTGCATGCGGCCTTGCAGGCCCAGCGGTTTGCCGGCAATCTGCTGTATCTGGACGTGAAGACCACCAGCGGCACGCTCGCGGACCTTGCCCAGACGCGCGCCGACCTGGCTGTCATCGCGCTGGCGCCCGCCGATGTGCCCGCCGCGCTGGCCGTCGTGGGGCGCATCCGCTGCCGCAGCGCGCTGGTGCTCTCCAGCGGCGTCGACGAGGCGCAGGCCCGGCAGTGGCACAAGGTGGCGCGCCGTGAAGGCATCTATCTGCTGGGCCCCAATTCGCTGGGCCTGCAGCGACCGGCGATCAAGCTCAACGCCAGTGCCGTGGGGCCGCTGGCGCGCGAGGGCTCGCTCGGTCTGATCTGCCAGTCGGGGGCGCTCGTGTCCGGTATGCTCGATTGGGCGGTGAACAACGGCGTAGGCTTCTCCAGCGTGATTTCGGTCGGGCCGCACACCGATTTCGGGCTCAGCGAGGCGCTGGACTTTCTTTCGCACGATCCGCACACGCACAGCATCGCGGTCTACATGGAAGGCATCCAGAACGCGCGCAGCTTCATGAGCGCGCTGCGCTCGGCGGCGTTCGCCAAGCCCGTGGTGGTGCTCAAGGCCGGGCGCAAGCCGGCGGGCAATGCGGCGGCGCAGACGCACAGCGGCGCCATCGTCGGCAGCGACGAGGTGTTCGACGCGGTGCTGCGCCGTGCGGGCGCGGTGCGGGTGCGTACCTTCGTGGCGCTGTTTTCGGCCGTCAAGTGCCTGTCCTCGCGCTATCGCCCCGTGGGACGGCGCCTGTGCGTGGTCACCAATGGCGGCGGGCCCGGCGTGCTGGCGGCCGACTGGGCCAATGAGATCGGCCTGGAGCTGGCGCAGTTGTCGCCCGAGACAGTGGCCGAACTCACGCCCCAGCTGCCGCCGCTGGCCACGCTGGAGGCGCTGGTGGACCTGTCCGAGGAAGCCACGCACGAGCATTACGCGCGGGCGCTGGAGGCCGCCTTCGCGGACCGGCAGGTGGACGGGGTACTGGCCATTTTCTCGCCCAAGATCGGCATCGACGCCACGGCCGTGGCCGAGGTGACGGCCAAGGCGCGCCTGAAGGCGAACAAGCCTCTGCTCACGAGCTGGATCGGCGATGCGTCGGTGCTGCCCGCGCGCGAGATGTTGCGCGCCGCGCAGATTCCGACCTTTCGCACGCCGGAAGCGGCCGTGGGGGCGTTCGGCAACATTGCCTCGTTTCACCAGAACCAGCAGCTGCTGCAGCAGACGCCGCCGCCACTCACGGGCATGACCAAGCCCGACATCGACAGCGCCCGCCTCGTCATCGAGAGTGTGCTGGCCGAGCGGCGCCATATTCTCACGGAGATGGAATCCAAGACGCTGCTGGCGGCCTTCCAGATTCCGGTGACCAACACGCTGCTGGCGCGCAGCAGCCATGAGGCGATGATGATCGCCACGCAGATCGGTTTTCCGGTGGCGCTCAAGATCGATTCGCCCGACGTCACGCACAAGTCGGACGTGGGCGGCGTGACGCTGGACGTGCACAACGGCGCGGCGGTGCGCGATGCGTACGAGGAAATGGTCAAGCGCGTGGCCATGCTGCAGCCCGAGGCCCGCATCAACGGCGTGACGGTGCAGAAGATGGTCAAGGTGCGCCGCGGGCGCGAGGTGTGCATCGGTCTCGTGACCGACGAGCCCTTCGGCCCCATCATCACCTTCGGCGCGGGCGGCACGATGATCGAGCTCATCCGCGACCGCGCGATGGAGCTGCCGCCGCTCAACCAGTTCCTGGCGCGCCGACTCATCCAGCGCTCGCGCGTGGCGCAGACGCTGGGGCAGTGGCATGGCGCGGCGGCGGTGCACATTGAGGCGCTGGAGCATCTGCTGCTGCGCGTCTCCGAGATGGTCTGCGCGCTGCCGCAGCTGCGCGAGATGGACATCAACCCCATCATCACCGATGAAAGCGGCGCCGTGGCCGTGGATGCGCGCATCGTGGTGCATGACGTGACAGCGGCCGCGGGCAGCGCTGACGGCAAGGGCACGGCCCACTACGGACACCTGGCGATCCTGCCTTACCCCGAGCGCTACGAGCAGATCTGGCCGCTGCAGGGCGGGGGCGAATACCAGGTGCGCCCGATCCGCCCGGACGATGCGCAGATGATCCAGCGCCTGGTGCGCGAGCTCTCGCCCGAGAGCCGGTACTTTCGCTTCGTCTCGCCGCTGTCGGAGCTGCCCAATTCGCTGCTGGCGCGCTTCACGCTCATCGACTATGACCGTGAGATGGCGCTGGTGGCGGTGCACCGTGAACGCCTCGTGGATGCCGAGGGCGAGGTGACCGTCACCGAGCGCATCGTGGGCGTGTCACGCTACGTGGCCAACCCCGACCACACGAGCTGCGAGTTCGCGCTGCTGGTGGCCGACGACTTCGCCAATCGCGGCGTGGGCGCGCGCCTCATGCTCTCCATCATGGACGTGGCGCGCGAGCGGGGCCTGACCGAAATGCAGGGCCTGGTGCTCGCGAGCAACGTCAAGATGCTCAAGCTCATGCGGCGCATCGGCTTCGACGTGCGCGCGTTCGACGACGACGTGGAATTCAAGCTCGTCGTGCACCCTCTGTGATGCGGATTTGTGCGGGCAAAGGTGCGTGCCCGCTCCTGCATTGAGATGTCCGGGGGCGGGATCAATGGTGCATGCGCCCTCGCTCGGCTAGCTGTAGCTCGCGAACACTTCGGTAGTGACCTCGCCCTTCTTCATCGTGGGGCGCACCAGCAGCACGTCGTAGGCATCCTTGCGCCCTTTGTATTCCGGGCCATCCATGCCGGGGCTGCCCACGGGCATGCCGGGAACGGCCAGGCCCAGCGCCCTGGGTTTTTCCCTGAGCAGGCGGCGTACGTCGCCGGCGGGCACATGGCCCTCGATCACATAACCCTCGACCAGCGCCGTGTGGCACGAGCCCAGATGCATGGGCAGGCCCAGGCGCGCGCGGGCGCCGGTGTTGCCGCTCTCGTGCACGGTGGCGGCAAAGCCGTTGGCCTGCATGTGCGCGATCCAGTCCTTGCAGCAGCCGCAGCTCGGGTTTTTCCAGACCTGTACCGGCGTGGACGCGGGGCTGGCGGCCCAGGCGGGCAGGGCGGCGGTGCTGAAGGCGGCGGTGGCCAGCCACTGGCGGCGGGTGAAGGGGGTCGTCATTTGCAACTCTGATTTTGGTGAAAACGAGCTCAAGCTTCCGCCAGACAAGCGCTGGCAGCTATTGGAATTGAGGCGGATCGATGCAAGCATGCCCTGCATGCGATGGCCTTTGGTTCACCGCGAGGCGGGCGCGGTTCCCCAGCGGCGCAGTCGCAGGCCGTTGGCGATCACGAGCAGGCTCACGCCCATGTCGGCCGCCACCGCCATCCACATCGTGGCGATGCCCGCCACGGCCAGCAGGCAGAACGCCGCCTTCACGAAGAGCGCGGCGCCGATGTTCTGCCACAGCACGCGGTGCGCGCGCCGCGACAGGTGCACCGTATCGGCCACGCGGCGCAGATCGTCGTTGATCAGCACGATGCCGGCCGTTTCCATCGCCATGGCGCTGGCGTGCGCGCCGCCCATGGCAAAGCCCAGGTCGGCGGCGGCCAGGGCGGGCGCGTCGTTGATGCCGTCACCCACCATGGCCACGCTGGTGTGCGTGGCGCGCAGCTCGCTCAGCGCGGCAAGCTTGTCTTCGGGCAGCAGGCCGCCGCGCGCGTCTGCGATGCCCGCTTGGTCGGCGATGGCGCGCACCGTGATGGCGTTGTCGCCGCTGAGCACCACGGGGTGGATGCCCAGGGCCTTGAGCCGAGCCATGGCTTCGCTCGCGTGCTCGCGCAGGGGGTCGGCCACGGCGAAGAGACCCTGCACGCCTGCCTCGTTCATGAGCAGCGTCACCGCCCGGCCCTGCATTTCGTGGTGGGCGCACAGCCTGGCCAGGCGCGCGCTCATCAGGCCGCGCTCCTGCGCCAGGCGCGTGTTGCCCAGCGCCCAGGCTTCGTCGTCGATGCGGCCCTGCACGCCGCGCCCGGGCAGGGCGGTGAAGGTGGCCACCGCGGTGGTGGTGCTTTCGGCGCGCAGGCCGCTGGCGATGGCGCGCGAGACCGGATGGTCTGAGCGGTCCGCGAGCGTTCGCGCGAGCCGTGCGGTGCGTTCGGCGTTCGCGCCCTCGATCGCTTGCCAGTGCACCAGCGTGGGCCAGCCGGTGGTGAGCGTGCCGGTTTTGTCCAGCGCGATGGCGCGAAGCGCGCGTGCGCCCTCCAGCGCGCTGCCGCCCTTGATCAGTACGCCGCGGCGCGCGGCCGCGGTGAGGGCGCTCACCACCGTGACCGGCGTGGAGATCACCAGCGCGCAGGGGCAGGCGATGACGAGCAGCGCCAGCGCCTCATAGGCGGCATGCTGCCAGGCCCAGCCCATGAAGAGTGGCGCCGCCACGGCCAGCGCCAGCGCCAGCATGAAGACGATGGGTGTGTAGACGGCCGCGAAGCGGTCGATGAAGCGTTGCGTGGGCGCGCGGCGGGCCTGAGCCTGCTCCACCGCGTGCACGATGCGCACGATCAGCGTGCCGCTGGCCGCAGCGGTGACGCGCATCAGCAGCTCGCCCTGATGGTTCACGCTGCCTGCGTACAGCGGGTCGCCCACGGCTTTCTCGGCCGGCTGGCTCTCCCCCGTGATCGGGGCCTGGTTCACGCTGCTCGTACCCTGTGTCACCACGCCGTCCAGTGGCACGCGCGCGCCGGGGGCGATGCGCAGCACGGCGCCTGTGGGCACCTGCGCGGCGGGCTGGCGGCGCACGCTGGCGTCGGCCTGCACCACGTCCGCCACCTCAGGCGCGAGATCGAGCAGCGAGCGGATGGCGTGGCGCGCCTTGTCCATCGCGCCGTGCTCGATGCGCTCGGCCGCCACGTACAGCGCCATCACCATTGCCGCTTCGGGCCACTGGCCGATCAGCACGGCGCCGGTGACGGCCACGGTCATCAGTGCGCTGATGCCGAGTCTGAACCGTGCCAGATCCTTGAGCCCCATGCGGTAAACGCCCAGCCCCGCCAGCGCGATCGACGCCAGCGCCAGCACCATGCCAGGCCAGGGCTGCTCGAAGGCGTGGGCCAACTCCGCGCCGGCGGCAAGGAGCAAGGCCAGCGCAATGCGCGGCCAGCCGGGCAGCGCGTCGTGGTCGTGGTCTTTTTCGCCATGGTCGTGCGCGCCGCTGCCGCAGGGGGCGCAGGCGTTGCCTGCTGTGTCGTCGGCATGCGAGGGCGCGCGCGCGTGCACTTTGCCTTCGCGATGGGCATGGAGGGCGTGGTTCATGCCATGATTGAAAACCCTGAAGTCACTTGAAGGTCAAGCATGCCCGCGCAGAGCCCTCACCACCGCATCGGGGATGCGGCGCGCCTGTCGGGCGTGTCGGCCGCGAATATCCGCTATTACGAGCGCGAGGGGCTGCTGGCGCAGGGCCCGCGCACGGCCAGCAGTTACCGCCTGTATGGCGACGCGGACGTGCACCGCCTGCGCTTCGTGCGGCTGTGCCGCGCAATGGACATGTCGCTGGACGAAGTGCGGGTGCTGCTCGCGCTCGATGCCCATGGCGCCCATTCACACCATGCCGCCTGTGCCACGCTGGACGAGCATCTGAGCCATGTACGCACGCGGCTCAGGGAGCTGCGCGTGCTCGAACGCGCGCTTCAGGACCTGCGCGGGCGCTGCGACGGCACGGGACGGGAATGCCATGTGATCGAAGCACTGCACGAACGCGCCGACACCGAGCCCGTGCCCGCGCCGCTGCCGGTGGGGCGGAGACACGTGTGAGTGGTGGGTGGTAAGTGGTAAGCGGTGCATGGTCTGTTGTCACTTACCACTGACCACTCACGACTTACCAGAAAACAGGAGCTTGCCGCGCCTGTCAGTCAAGGGTTTCAAGCTGTTCCGGCTTGTAAACGGTCGTTCTTTCGTATGATCACCGCATGAACGCACTGCTGTTCCCCTCATCGCTGCTGGAGCGCTTCTGGCGCGCGGCGCTGCGCCGGGCCGTCGCGTGGTGGCGCATCGTCGATCTGGGCGCTGTCGTGCTGGTGCTGCTGCTCTCGCCGTCGAGCTGGCGCCGCGCGGCGCGCTCGCGCATGGCGCGCCAGATCGTCGCGGATACGCTGCCGATCCTGCTGGGCTTCACGGTGCTGGCGGCGCTCATCAGCCTGGTGCTCACGCGCATCGTCGTGGTCACGGCGCAGAGCTATGGCCTCACGCGCTATGCGCTGGAGATGGTGGTGCGCGTGCTGGTGCTGGAGCTCATCCCGCTCACCGCCGCCCTGTTCGTCGCCATGCGCACCACGATTCCCGGCGGCCTGCAGCTGGCGCAGGCGCGCGAGCGCGGGGGCGAGACGGGCATTGCCTTCGTGCGCGCCGAGGCCGTGCCGCGTGTGGTGGCCGGGGTGTACGCCAGCGTCACGCTGGCGGCGCTTTCGTGCGCGGTGGCGCTCGTCATGGCCTACATCGGAGTCTATGGTGCGAATGGGGCGGGCTTTGGCGGCTACACGCGGGTGTTCGGCCAGATCTTCACGCCCCAGATCACGCTGGTGTTCGGGCTCAAGACCCTGTTCTTCAGCCTGGCGGTGGCGCTGATTCCCGTGGCCAGCAGCTTGAGCGGCCCGCGCGCCGGGGCGGCGGAGGGCGGCGCGCTGGCGCGCATGTTTGCCATCCTGCTCCTGATCGAGGTCGTCTCCCTCATGGGCAACTATTACTGAGACTGAGCCCGAACCGCGATGAACGAACCGCCCGCCGAGACTGCCCAGCCCCTGCCGCCCGTCGCGCACCTGCGGCTGAAGGCCACAGTGCTGCTGTTCTTCACCGCCGCACTCATCGTCGGCTCGGTGCTGTACCTGCTGTACGCGCGCGGCGCGTTCGAGGCCACGCAGCGCCTAGTGCTGGTGGCCGACGATTCCGAAGGCGTGAGCGTGGGCATGGACATGACGTTCTCGGGCTTTCCCATCGGCCGCGTGCGCACCATCGACCTGGCGAGCGACGGCAGCGTGCACATCGCCGTGGACGTGGCGCGCCGTGAGGCGCACTGGCTGCGCGAAACCAGCGTCTTCACGCTGGTGCGCGGCATCGTCGGCGGCACCACGATCAAGGCCTACAGCGGCGTACTCGCCGACCCGCCCTTGGCCGATGGCGCCGAGCGGCCGGTGATCCGCGGCGACGTCGGTGCGGAAATCCCGCAGATTCTGAGCAGCGCGCGCCAGTTGCTCGACAACCTCAACCTGATCACGGCGCAAGGCTCGGAGCTGGCGGCCACGCTCGCCGAGGTGCGCACGCTCGCCGAGCGCCTGAACGGCCCGGGCGGCGCGATGACGGTGCTGCTGGGCGACAGTACGCAGGCCAAGAAGATCCCCGCGCTGCTGGAGCAGACGACGCGCCTGGTGGCCGAGAGCCGCACCCTCATGGCGCGTCTGGACGCGATGAGCGCCAAGGCTGACCGCCAGCTCTTCGGTCAGGGTGGCGACGCCGGGCTGCTGCCCGAGGTGCGCGCCAGCGTGACGCAGGTCAGTAGCCTGCTGCAGGACGCCCGCCAGACGCTCACCCGTGTGGACGCCGTGCTGGCCGAGGCGCAGGCCGTGGGCCAGAATGCGCGCGAGGCCACGACCGACCTGGGCGCGCTGCGCGCCGACGTGGAAGCGAGCGTGCGCAAGGTCGAGGGGCTGCTCGACGAGCTCAACCGCAAGTGGCCGTTCGCGCGCGACACGGAGCTGAAACTACCGTGACTGCTCTGCTGCGCCTCACCCTTGCGACCTTGGCCTTGCTGCTCGCAGGCTGCGGCAATGCGCCGCGCGTGCCCGACTGGCAGATCAACGCGCACGACGCCGCGGGACGCGCGGTGCAGGCCTGGCTCAGCGGTGACGACAGGGTGGCGCAAAGCGAGTGGCAACGCGCCTTCGACCAGGCGGCGCGCACCGGCCGCCCCGAGGTCGTGGCGCGCCTGGCCCTGCTGCAATGCGCGGCCGAGGTGGCGAGCCTGCGGTGGGAAGGTTGCACGCGCTTCGAGGCGCTGCGCGTGGATGCGGATGCGCAGGAGCGGGCCTACGCCGATTACCTCGCGGGGAGGCGGGTGGACGGCGCGCAGGCGGTGCTGCTGCCCGAAGCGCAGCGCGCCGCCGCGCGGGACGTGGGCGCCATCGCGGCGATCGAGGACCCGCTCTCGCGCCTGGTGGCGGCGGGCGCCGCGCTGCGCGCCGGGCGCGCCGATGCGAAGACGCCGGTCATCGCCACTGATACCGCCTCCAGCCAGGGCTGGCGCCGTCCGCTGCTGGCGTGGCTGCTGCTGCGTCAGCACCAGGCGCGCACGGCAGGCGACGAGATGCAGGCGCAGGCCCTGCAGCGGCGCATCGACATCGTGCAGCAGGGCGCGCGCTGACGTTCAGCCCGGCGGCCTTGTGCCCAGCGCCTGCGCGAGCGCCCGTGCGGTCAGGGCCCGATCCGGCGGCCAATGGTCGGCCACTGCGCCGTGCTGCCAGCAGGCGTGGCTCGCGGCTTCGTGCACGGCCTCTTGCGTGGGGGCGTGCAGCGCCGCCAGATGCGCGCCGATCAGACCCGCGAGCACGTCGCCGGTGCCCGCGGTTGCGAGCCGAGCGTTGCCGGTGGGGTTGATGTGCGGTGTCTGCCCGGGCGTGGCGATGAGGCTGCCCGAGCCCTTGAGTACCACCGTGCAGCCAAAGCGCTGCACCAGGCTCGCGGCGGCGTGCAGTCGGTCGGACTGCACCTGCGCGCTGCTGCAGCCCAGCAGCCGCGCGGCCTCCAGCGGGTGCGGCGTGAGCACCGTGGCGTGGTCGGCGCGAGCCTGCCGCGCGCGCAGCAGCGCCTGCAGCGCCGTGTCGGCGGCCACGGCGTTGAGCGCATCGGCATCGAGCACCAGGCGCGTGGCCTGTTCCAGCAACCGGGGCAGATGGGGCTGGATCGCCTGCCCGCCGCCGCAGCCGCAGACCAGTGTGGCGTGCGCCAGGTCGAGTGCGTCCGGGCGGCGCAGCATCAGTTCGGGCCAGGCGGACAACGCGCTCACGCTTTCATCCAGCGGCGCCAGCAGCACGCGCCCGGCACCGCCGTGCAGGGCCGCGAGCGCCGCCAGAATGGCCGCGCCCGTCATGCCCATGCCGCGCGCGGCCAGGCCTTCGCCGCCGACGATGGCCACGTCGCCAAAACTGCCCTTGTGGCTGGCGTGCATGCGCGGTGCGGCCGGCGCAGCGCCGCTGAGTACGGCGCAGGGCGCCTGCCCGGCCGCATCGACGCCCAGGTTCTCGAACCAGACCTCGCCGGCCGCGTCGCGTCCCTGCGCGGTGAACAGCCCGGGGTGCAGGGTGAGCAGCGACAGGGTGTGGCGGGCTCCGACGGCGGGCTGTGTGCCTGCCAGGCCCGCGGCCCATTGTCCGCTGTCCGCCAGCAGGCCCGAGGGCACGTCCACGCTCAGCACGGCCGCCTCGCTGGCGCGCAGGTGGCCGAGCCATTGCAGCAGGCGCGGATCGCCGGCGTGAGCGTCGGGCGTGGCCCGCAGGCCGATGCCCAGCAGGGCGTCGATGCACAGATCCCGCGGCTCGAGGCGGGGGGGCGTCTCGGTGAAGAGCACGCCTGTGTCGCGCGCGTGCTGACAGGAGTGCCTTGCGTCGGTGGGCAGCTCGTCCGGGCGCGCGAGCAGTGACACCCGCACGCCATAACCCAGGCGGTGCAGCAGCGCCGCGGCCTCCAGGCCGTCGCCCCCGTTGTTGCCCTTGCCGCAGGCGATCCATATCGTGCGTGCGTGTGGCGCCAGGGCGCGCGCCAGGCTGGCCACGGCGGCACCCGCGCGCTGCATCAGCGTGTGGGGCGCGAGGGCGGCGCTGGCCGCAGCTTCGAGCAGGCGGGTGGTGGCGCCGTGGTGCAAGGGGTGGGCCCGGCTTGCCAGAACGCGCTGCGGATGGGGGTGGTATGCCATGGGTGTCGTTTCGCGGCGTGTGAAAGCCTGGTGCAAGCTATAATCCGACGGTTTTTCTGTTGTACGCATTCCAAGGGTTTACCCGGGGCTTTGCGACGCGGGAAGACAAATCGCAAACCGGCCCATCCAGGTGTTGCCTCCGCGTTTTGGCGCGGCGCAATTGTGGGCCGGATTTAAGACCCAACCTTTGGAGTACTTCAATGTCCGTCACCATGCGTGAAATGCTGGAAGCCGGTGTCCACTTCGGTCACCAGACGCGTTTCTGGAATCCCAAGATGGCCCCGTTCATTTTCGGCCATCGCAACAAGATCCACATCATCAATCTGGAAAAGACGCTTCCGATGTTCGAGGAAGCGCAGAAGTTCGCCAGGAATCTTGCGTCCAACCGCGGCACCGTTTTGATGGTGGGCACCAAGCGCCAGGCGCGTGAATTCATCGCCGAGCAGGCGCAGCGCGCGGGCATGCCCTATGTGGACCAGCGCTGGCTGGGCGGCATGCTCACCAACTTCAAGACCGTGAAGACCTCGATCAAGCGTCTCAAGGACATGAAGGCGCAGCAGGAAACCGGCCTGGACGCCATGAGCAAGAAGGAACAGCTCATGTTCACGCGCGAGATCGCCAAGCTCGAGCGCGACATCGGCGGCATCCAGGACATGACCGCGCTGCCCGACGCCATCTTCGTGATTGACGTGGGCTACCACAAGATCGCGATTTCCGAGGCCAAGAAGCTCGGCATTCCGCTGATCGGCGTGGTCGATACCAACCACAACCCCGAAGGCATCGATCACGTGATTCCGGGCAACGACGACTCGGCCAAGGCTGTGGCGCTGTATGCGCGCGGCATCGCCGACGCCATCCTCGAAGGCAAGGCCAACGCGGTGGAAGAGGTGGTCAAGGTCGCTGGTGGTGAAGGCGGCGACGAATTCGTGGAAATCCAGGAAACGGCGGCCTGAAAACCCAGCTTGTGCCCGAGCGAGGGATCACACACGCAAGTGGGGCCTGGCGCCCCATTTTTGTAAGTATCGAATTGGAGAAAAAGCAATGGCAGCTATCACTGCAAGCATGGTCGCCGAACTGCGCGCCAAGACCGACGCCCCGATGATGGAGTGCAAGCGTGCGCTGACCGAGGCCGAGGGCGACATGGCCAAGGCCGAGGAAATCCTGCGTGTCAAGCTCGGCACCAAGGCCGGCAAGGCGGCGTCGCGCGTCACGGCCGAAGGCGTCATCGCGGCGCACATCGAGGGCAACGTGGGTGCGATCGTCGAAATCAACAGCGAGACCGATTTCGTTTCCAAGAACGAGAGCTTCATCGCCATGGCCAACGGTGCGGCGAAGCTCGTGGCCGAGCACAACCCGGCCGATCTGGCGGCGCTCTCCGCGCTGCCCTACGAGCAGGACGGCTACGGCCCGACGCTCGAAGATGTGCGCAAGGGTCTGATCGGCAAGATCGGCGAGAACATGTCGCTGCGCCGCTTCAAGCGCTTTGCCGGCACCCAGCTGGCGCATTACCTGCACGGCACGCGCATTGGCGTCGTCGTCGAGTACGAGGGTGACGCCGTGGCCGCCAAGGACGTGGCCATGCACGTGGCCGCGATGAAGCCCGTCGCGCTCACCAGCGCCGACGTGCCCGCCGAACTGGTCGAGCGCGAGCGTGCCGTGGCCGCGGCCAAGGCGGCCGAGTCGGGCAAGCCGGCCGAGATCGTGACCAAGATGGTGGAAGGCTCGATCCACAAGTACCTCAAGGAGGTGTCGCTCGCCGACCAGGTCTTCGTGAAGGCCGCCGACGGCAAGCAGACCGTGGCGCAGATGCTGAAAGACCACAAGACCACGGTCAAGGGCTTCACGCTCTACATCGTGGGCGAGGGCATCGAGAAGAAGGCGGACGACTTTGCCGCCGAGGTGGCCGCGCAAGTGGCCGCCGCGAAATCGGCCGCCTGAGCGCATCGCTCCCCAACCACGCACCACGGAGTGACCCCATGACCGCCAAGCCCGCACACCAACGCGTTCTGCTCAAGCTGTCGGGCGAGGCGCTCATGGGCGACGACGCCTTCGGCATCAACCGCGCGACCATCGTGCGCATGGTGCAGGAAATTGCCGAGGTCACGCAGCTGGGCGTCGAGGTGGCGGTGGTGATCGGCGGGGGCAATATCTTTCGCGGCGTGGCCGGCGGTGCCGAGGGCATGGATCGCGCCACGGCCGATTACATGGGCATGCTGGCCACCGTGATGAACGCGCTGGCGCTGGCCGACACCATGAACAAACAGGGGCTGACGGCGCGCGTGATGTCGGCCATCGGCATCCAGGAGGTGGTTGAGCCCTACGTACGGCCCAAGGCCCTGCAGTATCTGGAAGAAGGCAAGGTGGTGGTCTTCGCCGCCGGCACGGGCAATCCGTTTTTCACCACCGACACGGCAGCGGCGCTGCGCGGCGCCGAGATCGGCGCCGATCTGGTGCTCAAGGCGACCAAGGTTGACGGTGTCTACACCGCCGATCCCAACAAGGATCCGACCGCCACGCGCTACGCCACGCTGACATTCGACGAGGCCATCGTGCGCAACCTGGGCATCATGGATGCGACCGCGTTTGCGCTGTGCCGCGACCAGAAGCTGCCGATCCGCGTGTTTTCGATCTTCAAGCCGGGGGCGTTCAAGCGCGTCATCCTTGGTGAAGACGAAGGCACCTTGGTATACGCTTGAGGGTTTGCGGCGCGCGCGTGCGCCGCGCAGGAGTTCGTCATGGCCATCGCAGACATCCAGAAAAGCGCCCGAACGAAGATGGAACATTCCGTCGAGGCGTTCAAGGGCAATCTCACCAAGATCCGCACCGGCCGCGCCAGTACCGCGCTGCTGGACACCATCCACGTGGAGTACTACGGCTCCATGGTGCCGCTGTCGCAGGTGGCCAACGTGTCGCTGCTCGACGCGCGCACCATCAGCGTGCAGCCGTGGGAAAAGAACATGGCCGCCAAGGTGGAGAAGGCGATCCGCGAGAGCGACCTGGGTCTGAACCCGGCCGCCATGGGCGACCTGATCCGCGTGCCCATGCCCGCGATGAGCGAGGAGCGGCGCAAGGAGATGACCAAGATCGTGCGCCAGGAGGGCGAATCGGCCAAGGTGGTGATCCGCAACCTGCGCCGCGACGCCAACGAGGCCGTCAAGAAGATGGTCAAGGACAAGGAGGCGAGCGAGGACGAGCTCAAGCGCTCCGAGGCCGAGATCCAGAAGCTCACCGACAGGCAAGTGGCGGAAATCGATGCCTTGGTGGCCGCCAAGGAGCAGGACATCATGGCCGTCTGAGGCCGGTTGTCCATGCAGACCGCCCCCCAGGCCGCGCCGCGTCACATCGCCATCGTGATGGATGGCAACGGACGTTGGGCCAAACAGCGCCACCTGCCGCGCCTGGCCGGGCACAAGCAGGGCGTGGAGTCGCTGCGCCGCTGCGTCAAGGCCTGCGCCGCGCGCGGCGTCGAGGTGCTCACCGTCTTTGCCTTTTCTTCCGAGAACTGGAGCCGCCCTCAGGACGAGGTCTCGGGCCTGATGGAGCTCATGGGCAAGGCCTTGCTGCGCGAGGTGCCTCGGCTCGTGAGCGACGGCGTCCGTCTGTATTTCGTGGGTGAGCGCGCCAGCCTCTCGGCCGGGATGCGCGAGGCGCTGCAAAGCGCCGAGGCGGCCACCGCCGCGAACCGTCGCATGGTGCTCAACGTCTGCTTCAACTACGGCGGGCGCTGGGACATCGCGCAGGCCGCGGCCGCTCTGGCCGCGCGTGGCGAGGCGATCACCGAAGAGCACCTGGCGCGCGCGATGGCCATGGGACATGTGCCCGATCCCGACCTCGTGATCCGCACCGGGGGCGAGATGCGCATCAGCAATTTCCTGCTCTGGCAGGCAGCGTATGCCGAACTCTATTTCACCGACGCGCTGTGGCCGGACTTCGACGAGGTGGCGCTGGACGCTGCCATCGCCGACTACGCCGCGCGCGAACGGCGCTTCGGGCGCACCTCGGAGCAGGTCGTGACCATGAGCGAGTCCTCATGCTGAAGCAACGCATTCTCACCGCGCTGGTGCTGCTGGCCATTTTGCTGCCCGCGCTGGTCTATCCCTCGTTCGTGCCGCTGGCGGTGGTCACGCTGATCCTGATCGCGGCCGGGTGCTGGGAGTGGGGGCGGCTCAATGGCCTGGCGCAGGGGCCGTCGCTGCTGCTGGCGGGCGCAGGCGCCGTGCTGTGCCTGACGAGCTGGGCAGCGGGCTGGATTGTCGCGCCGCTGCCCTGGCTGTGGTCGACGGCGGGCGCGGCCTGGGTGCTCGTCGGCGGCTGGCTGATCGCGCGCGGCGTGCCGCTGTGGCCGCACGTGCCGCAGGCGCTGCGCGTGGTGGTCGGCGTGCTGGCGCTGTGGCTGGCGTGGCTGGCGATGGCGCGCGCGCGCGCCATCGGCATCAATTTCCTCCTCTCCGTGCTGTGCCTCGTGTGGACGGCGGATATCTGCGCCTACTTCGTGGGCCGTGCCGTCGGGCGGCGCAAGCTCGCCCCGGCGATCAGCCCCGGCAAGAGCTGGGAGGGCGTCTGGGGCGGCATGGCCGGCGTGCTGGTGCTGGCCCTCGTCTGGGTCTGGGCCGACGGCCGCTGGCAGGCGGGCGTGCCCAGCCTGTACACGCAGCTCGCGGGCCTGGGCTGGCTGCTCGCGCTGCCGGCGCTGCTGTTTCTCACGGCCATGAGCGTGGTCGGCGATCTGGTCGAATCGCTGGTCAAGCGCAGTGCCGGCGCCAAGGACAGCAGCCAACTGCTGCCCGGCCACGGCGGCGTGCTCGACCGGGTTGATGCGCTGCTGCCCACGCTGCCGCTGGCGCTGATGATTTCCCAATTCGCCTCACGATGAAACAACGCCTCACGATTCTGGGGTCGACCGGTTCGATCGGCACCAACACCCTGGACGTCGTGGCTCGCCACCCCGACCAGTACGACATCTTTGCCCTGAGCGCCGCCACGCGCGTTCAGGCGCTGCTCGCGCAGTGCGCGCGCTTCAAGCCGCGCTACGCCGTCATGGCGAGCAGCGCGCATGCGCGCGAGCTGGACGAGAAAATCAAGGCCAATGGCTTGCCCACACGGGTGCTGCAAGCGCCGGATGCTCTCGAACAGATAGCGTCGCATGAGGATGTCGATGCCGTCATGGCCGCCATCGTCGGCGCCGCGGGCCTGGCGCCGTGCCTGGCGGCGGCGCGCGCGGGCAAGCGCCTGCTGCTGGCCAACAAGGAGGCGCTGGTCGTCGGCGGCGAGGTCTTCCTGCGTGCGGTCAAGGAGGGCGGAGCGACGCTGCTGCCCATCGACAGCGAGCACTCGGCCATCTTCCAGAGCCTGCCCGAGGACCGCGCCACCTGGGCGCGCCGCGTCGATCACATCCTGCTCACCGCCTCGGGCGGGCCGTTTCGCACGCGCGATCCGGCCACGCTGCGCAGCGTCACGCCCGACGAGGCCTGCGCGCACCCCAACTTCGTCATGGGCCGCAAGATCTCGGTCGATTCGGCGACGATGATGAACAAGGCGCTGGAGGTGATCGAGGCGCGCTGGCTGTTCGACCTCGCGCCCGAGCGCATCAAGGTGGTGATCCACCCGCAGCAGATCATCCACTCGATGGTGCAGTACGTGGACGCCTCCATCATCGCGCAGCTGGGCACACCGGACATGCGCGTGCCGATCGCCGTCGGGCTGGCCTGGCCGGAGCGCATCGCCAGCGGCGCTGCGCCGCTCGATTTCGCCCGGATGGCCGCGCTCACGTTCGAGGAGGCGGACGAGCGGCGTTTCCCGGGCCTGCATCTTTCGTGGCGCGCGCTGGCGGCGCCGCCGGGCACGACGGCGGTGCTCAACGCCGCCAACGAGGTGGCGGTGGCGGCGTTTTTGCAGCGGCGCATCCGCTTCGACCAGATCCATGCGGTCAACCGTGCAACTTTGGAGGCCGTCACGCCCTCCAATCCGGATTCGTTGCCGGCGCTGCTGGCGCTGGACGAGCGCAGCCGTGCCGCCGCATCCGCGCAGGTGGCACGCTTTCAATAAAGGAGCTGCTTGCGCAGTGTCGGCAATGTCTTCGAATATGAATATATTTGGATTCAAATGCTGACAAGCGCTGACAGCTCATATTTTTGAAACACCATGGCCCTGACCGTTGTCGCTTTTATCGTTGCGCTGGCCGTTCTGATCGCGGTGCATGAATACGGGCACTACCGCGTGGCGCGGGCGTGCGGCGTCAAGGTGCTGCGGTTTGCGATCGGTTTTGGCAAACCGCTGCTGCGCTGGCAGCCCAAGGGCTCGCCCACCGAATACGTGATCGGCATGTTTCCGCTGGGCGGCTACGTGAAGATGCTCGATGAGCGTGAAGGCCCGGTCGCGCCCGACGAGCGGCACCTGGCGTTCAACAACCGGCCGCTGGGCGCGCGCGCGGCCATCGTCGCCGCCGGACCGCTGGCCAACCTGGTGCTGGCCGTGCTGCTGTATGCGCTGGTCAACTGGGTGGGCGTGATGGAGCCCGCGCCCTACCTGGCCCGGCCGGCCGCGGGTACCGTCGCCTCGCAGGCCGGCGTGCAGGGGGGCGAGCGGGTCCTGAGCGCCGCCGTGGCACAGGACGCGCCCGAAGCCGTGCGCTCGTTCGACGATCTGCGCTGGCTGCTCGCGCGCAGCGCCCTGGATGGGCGCAATGTGCGCCTGGCCGTGCAGGATGGCCCCGATGGCGCCAGGTACGAGTTGACCCTGCGCCTCGACCGCCTGGACACGCGCGAGCCCGACACCGAGTTGCTCAAGAAGATTGGCCTCACCGGCCCGTGGACGCGGCCGGTCATCGGCGAGGTGATGGCGGGTGGCGCGGCCGCGCGCGAGGGGCTCCAGCCGGGCGACGTGGTGCTGCGCATCGGCGCGCAGGCGGTGGCCGACGGCCAGCAGCTGCGCACGCTGATCCGTGCCAGCGTGAGCGACGGCGCGGCGTTTGCCCAGACCTGGCGGGTGGAGCGTGCGGGCAAGGTTCTCGAACTTGCCATCAAGCCGGACGTGCGCGAGGAGGACGGCGTGTTCATCGGGCGCATCGGGGCCTATGTGGGTGCGGCGCCCGAGATGCTGATGGTGCGCTATGGCCCGGTCCAAGGTTTGTGGAAGGGCGCGCAGCGCACCTGGGAGGTCTCCGCGCTTACGCTGCGCATGATGGGGCGCATGGTGATCGGCCAGGCTTCGGTGAAGAACCTGAGCGGCCCGCTCACGATCGCGGACTACGCCGGCAAATCGGCGCACATGGGGTTCACGGCCTACCTGGTGTTCCTGGCCCTCGTCAGCGTCAGCCTCGGGGTGCTCAATCTGTTGCCGCTGCCCGTCCTCGATGGGGGTCACCTGATGTATTATCTTTGGGAGGGAGTAACCGGCCGTGGCGTGTCCGACGCCTGGATGGAGCGATTGCAACGCGGTGGCGTCGCGCTACTCCTGGTGATGATGTCCATCGCCGTGTTCAACGATTTCACCCGGTTGTTCGGCTGACGTTTTTTTCGCGGGCGCCACCATGCGGCGGCCAGCACCTCATTCATGAAAAAACTATTTCCTGCTCTGGGAGTGCGCACCGCGTTGACCGCTGCGACCCTGGTTTTCGTGGCGCAGGCCGCATGGGCGCTGCAACCCTTCAAGGTTCAGGACATCCGGGTCGAGGGTCTGCAGCGGGTGGAGCCGGGCACCATCTTCGCCTCGCTGCCACTGCGCATCGGTGACGAATACACCGATGAAAAAGGCGCCGCCGCCATCCGGGCGCTGTTTGCCCTTGGTCTGTTCAAGGACGTGAAGCTCGAAGCCCAGGGTACGGTTCTGGTCGTGGTCGTGCAGGAGCGCCCCACCATCGCCGAAGTCGAATTCGCCGGCATCAAGGAATTCGACAAGGACCAGCTCAAGAAGGCCATGCGCGCGGTCGGCGTGGTCGATGGCCGGGCGTTCGACAAGGCGCTCGCGGACCGCGCCGAGCAGGAGCTCAAGCGCCAGTACATCAACAAGAGCCTGTACGGTGCCGAGGTGGTGACCACCGTCACGCCCGTGGAGCGCAACCGCGTGAACCTCACCTTCACGGTGACCGAGGGCGAGCCCGCGCGCATCAAGGAAATCAGCATCGTCGGCAACCATGCGTTCAGCGAAAGCACGCTCACCGATCTGTTCGACCTCGATACCGGCGGCTGGCTGAGCTGGTACACCAAGAGCGACCGCTACGCGCGCGCCAAGCTCAATGCCGACCTGGAAACCCTGCGCTCGTACTACCTGGCGCGCGGCTACATGGAGTTCCGCATCGACTCAACGCAGGTGGCGCTGTCGCCGGACAAGCAGTCCATTTCCATCATCGTGAACATCACCGAAGGCCCGCGCTACGTGGTCTCGGGCGTGACGCTCGCGGGCAACTACCTCGATCGTGAGGACGAGTTCAAGTCGCTGGTCACGATCAAGCCGGGCGAGCCCTACAACGCCGACCTGGTGACGCAGACCACCAAGGCCTTCACCGACCACTTCGGCAGCTTCGGCTACGCCTTCGCCCGTGTGGAGGCGGTGCCCGAGATCGACCACGAGAACAACCGCGTGCAGCTCGAACTGCGCGCGGACCCGTCGCGCCGCGCCTATGTGCGCCGCATCAACATCGAAGGCAACAACCGCACGCGCGACGAAGTCGTGCGCCGCGAGTTCCGCCAGTACGAGGCCTCCTGGTACAACGGCGACAAGATCAAGCTCTCGCGCGACCGCGTGGACCGCCTGGGCTATTTCACCGAAGTGAACGTGGAGACGCAGGAGGTGCCCGGCGCGCCCGACCAGGTGGACCTCGTCGTGCACGTGACGGAGAAGCCCACCGGCATGATCCAGATCGGCGCCGGCTATTCCACGGCCGAAAAGCTCTCCTTCACCTTCGGCATCAAGCAGGAAAACGTCTTCGGCTCGGGCAACACGCTGGGCATCGACCTGAACACCGGCAAGTACAACCGCACGATCGTGCTGTCCACCACCGACCCGTATTTCACCCAGGACGGCATCTCGCGCACGCTGGACGTGTTCTACCGCACGCAGCGCCCCTACCAGTACCAGGGCGGCGACTACAGTCTCGTGAGCGAGGGCGGCAGCATCAAGTTCGGCGTGCCGTTCAGCGAAGTCGACACGGTGTATTTCGGTGCCGGGCTGGAGCGCACCAGGATCAAGGCCGGCACCAACATCCCCGCGGCCTACCTGGCGTATGCGGACAAGTACGGCAGTTCCAGCTTCGCCGTGCCGCTGACCATCGGCTGGTCGCGCGACGATCGCGACAGCGCGCTCGCGCCCAGCACCGGTCGCCTGATGAAGCTCACGAGCGAGCTCTCGCTGGCGGGCGATGCGCGCTACGCCAAGGCCGGCGCGCAGTACCAGCAATACATTCCCCTGACCAAGCGCTACACCCTGGCCTTCAATGGCGAGATCGGCTATGGCAAGGGCCTGGGCGGGCGGCCGTTCCCGGTGTTCAAGAACTACTACTCAGGCGGCCTCGGTTCGGTGCGCGGCTTCGACCAGGGCACGCTCGGCCCGCGGGACGTGACGGGCGCCATCCTGGGCGGCACCAAGAAGATCACGCTCAACACCGAATTCATGGCGCCGTTCCCCGGGGCCGGCAACGACCGCACGCTGCGCTGGTTCACTTTCATCGATGTGGGCAATGTCTACGGCGACAACGAACCGTGGTCGCTCAAGGGCATGCGCGCCTCGGTGGGCATCGGTCTGAGCTGGATCTCTCCGCTCGGGCCGCTGAGCCTGGCGTGGGGTCAGCCCATACGCAAGTTCGCGGGCGATAAAATCCAGCGCCTGCAATTCCAGATTGGAACTTCTTTCTAATGCTTCTCAAACATTCATTCTTCCGCGGCCTTTCCATCATTGCCCTGGTTGGCTGCGTGGCCACGGCCATGCCGGTGGCGGCGCAGGCCCAGAGCTTCAAGGCCGGATTCGTCAACACCGACCGCATCCTGCGCGAGGCCGACACGGCCAAGGCCGCGCAGGCCAAGCTCGAGGCGGAGTTCTCCAAGCGCGACAAGGAACTGCGCGACATGGGTGCCGCGATGAAGGCGGCTTCCGACAAGTTCGAGCGTGATGCACCCACCATGTCCGAGAGCCAGCGCCAGGCACGCCAGCGCCAGCTCGCCGACCAGGATCGGGACCTGCAGCGCAAGAATCGCGAGTTCCAGGAAGACCTGAACGCGCGCAAGAACGAGGAGCTCGCGCACGTGCTGGACAAGGCCAATCGCGTCGTCAAGCAGATGGCCGAGTCCGAGAACTACGACGTCATCCTGCAGGAAGCGGTGTACGTCAACCCCAAGCACGACATCACCGACAAGGTCCTCAAGGCGATGAACGCCCCGTCGAGCAAGTAAGCCACGCGGTCTGGCAGGGGCTTGAACCGTGAGCTTGCGCCTGGGTGCCATCGTTGACGCCCTGGGCGGCAGCCTCGAAGGTGGCGAGCGCGGCACGCTGATCGAGCGCATTGCGCCGCTGCAGACGGCGGGCGCGGCCGACCTCTCCTTTCTCAACAATCCGCGCTACGTCGCGCAACTGGCCGCCAGCCGGGCGGCCTGCGTGATCGTGGGGCCGAGCCTGCGCGAGCAGGCCCTGCGGCGCGGCGCCTGCATCGTCACCGACGATCCCTATGCCTACTTCGCGCGCGCCACGCAGCTGTGGGCGCGCGTGCACGGGCTGCTGGCCGAGCCGGGAATTCACCCGAGCGCCGTCGTGCACTCCGAGGCGCAGGTCGATGCCAGCGCCAGCATAGGCCCGCTGTGCGTGGTCGAGCGCGGCGCGGTGGTCGGCGCGCACACGGTACTCAAGTCGCGCGTGACGGTGGGTGCGCGCTGCCGCATCGGCGCGCGCTGCATCGTGCATGCGGGCGTGTCGATCGGCGCCGACGGCTTCGGTTTCGCGCCCGAGCGTGGTGCCTGGGTCAAGATCGAGCAGCTCGGCGCCGTGACCATAGGCGACGACGTGGAGATCGGCGCCAACACCTGCATCGACCGCGGCGCGCTCGACGACACGGTGATCGAGGACGGGGTCAAGCTCGACAACCTGATCCAGATCGCGCACAACGTGCACATTGGCCACCACACGGCCATCGCGGGCTGCACGGCGATCGCGGGCAGCACGCGCATCGGCGCGCACTGCACGATCGCGGGGGCCGCGTCCATCGTCGGACACCTGACGATTGCCGAGCGCACGCACATCTCCGCCACGACGCTGGTGACGCGCTCGATCACCGAGCCCGGACGCCACATCACGGGCGCCTTCCCCATGGACGACAATGCGGCTTGGGAAAAGAACGCGGCCACCTTGCGCAAGCTCTATCAGCTGCGTGAGCGCGTCAAGGCCCTTGAACAACAATTGCAGGACGATTCCAGAGCCCGAAAACCATGATGGACATCCAATACATCCTCAAACAATTGCCACACCGCTATCCTTTTTTGCTGGTGGACAAGGTGGTCGAGCTTGAGCGCAACCAGCGCATACGCGCCGTCAAGAACGTCACGTTCAACGAGCCGTTTTTCATGGGCCACTTTCCGGGGCGTCCGGTCATGCCTGGCGTGCTCATCCTTGAAGCATTGGCGCAGGCCGCGGGCCTGCTGGCGTTCGATGCCATGGGGCAGGTGCCGGACGAGAACAACATCTACTACTTTGTCGGCATCGACGGCGCGCGCTTCAAGCATCCCGTGGTGCCGGGCGACCAGCTGATTCTGGACATCACCATCGACCGCGTGCGCGGCGGCATGTGGAAGTTCAACGGCGTGGGCCGCGTGGGCGAGGAAGTGGCGGCCGAGGCACAGCTCATGTGCACCATGCGCCACTTGGGCGACGAAACAGGCAAGTGAGCGTGAGCCTCGTTCACCCGACGGCGATCATCGAACCCGGCGCCGAGCTTGGCGCGAGCGTGAGCGTCGGGCCCTACACCGTCATCGGGGCGCGGGTGAAGATCGGCGCGCGCACACGCATCGCCGCGCACTGCGTGATCGAGGGTGACACCCGCATAGGTGAAGACTGCGCCATCTTTCAGTTCGCGTCGCTTGGCGCCGTGCCGCAGGACAAGAAATACGCGGGCGAGGCGACGCGCCTTGAAATCGGTGCGCGCAATACCATCCGCGAGTTCTGCACCTTCAACATCGGCACCGCGCAGGATCGGGGCGTGACCACCATCGGTGACGACAACTGGATCATGGCCTACGTGCACATCGCGCACGACTGCGTGGTGGGCAATCAGACTATCCTCGCCAACAACGCGACGCTCGCGGGCCACGTACATGTGGGCGACTGGGCCATCGTCGGCGGCCTCACCGGCGTGCACCAGTTCAGCCACATCGGCGCGCACGCGATGGCGGGTTTCGGCAGCCACATCGCGCAGGATGTGCCGCCCTTCATGATGGTGGACGGCCATCCGCTCGCGGTGCGCGGCCTCAACGTCGAAGGGCTGCGCCGGCGCGGCTTTTCGGCGGAGCGCATCGCCGCGCTCAAGCAGGCCTACCGCGTGCTTTACCGCGAGGGGCTCACGCTTGCCGCCGCGATCACGCAGATCGACGAGTTGGCCGAGAGCCACCCCGATTCCGAGGACGACCTCGTGCTGCTCGGCAGCTTCCTGCGCAGCGCCACGCGCGGCATCGTGCGCTGATCGCGATGACTGACGCGCCCCGCGTGGCCATGGTGGCGGGCGAGACTTCGGGCGATCTGCTCGCGGGCCTGCTGCTCGATGGCCTGAAGGCCCGCTGGCCAGGCCTGACGAGCTTTGGCATCGGCGGCGCGCGCATGGCCGAGCAGGGCTTTGACGCCTGGTGGGAGAGCGAACGCCTGGCCGTGCATGGCTACAGCGCGGAACTCCTCGTGCGCCTGGCGGGCATCGTGCGCATCCGCCAGCAGTTGCGCGCGCGCCTGCTGCGGCACAGGCCCGATGTGTTCGTTGGCGTGGACGCGCCGGATTTCAACCTGGGCCTGGAAGCGAAGTTGCGCGCCACAGGCATCAAGACGGTGCACTTCGTCTGCCCTTCGATCTGGGCCTGGCGCCCCGAGCGCGTCGAAAAGATCCGTGCTGCCGCCGATCATGTGCTGTGCCTGTTCCCGTTCGAGCCCGAGCTGCTGGCGCGCCACGACATCGCGGCCACGTTCGTGGGCCACCCGCTTGCCAGTGTCATTCCTCTGGCGCCCGACCGCGACGGCGCCCGCGCACGGCTCGGCCTGGCGCCAGACGACCAAGTGCTGGCCGTGCTGCCCGGCAGCCGCCGCGCCGAGGTGGCGTATCTTGCTTCTGTGTTTTTCCAGGCTGTGGCGCTTGTCCAGAAAGCGCGACGTGCTATTAAAATATTAGTGCCCGCCGTGCCCGCCTTGCGCGAACGCATTGAAGCGGCAGCACGCGATGCCGGGGTGTCGGGACGTGTGCACATCGTCACCGGCCGCTCGCACGAGGTGCTTGCCGCGTGTGATGTGACGTTGATCGCCAGCGGCACCGCCACGCTGGAGGCCGCGCTCTTCAAGCGCCCCATGGTCATCGCCTACCGCATGCACCCGTGGAGCTGGCGCCTGATGCGGCGCAAGCGGCTGCAGCCCTGGGTGGGGCTGCCCAACGTCCTGAGCCGCGACTTCATCGTGCCCGAACTGCTGCAGGACGCAGCCACGCCGCGCGCGCTTGCCGATGCGGTGCTGACGTGGTTCGATGCGCCCGAAGCGGTGCAACAGGTGCAGCGGCGCTTCACTGTGCTGCACGAGAGCCTGCGCCGCGATACTTCCACACTCGCCGCCGATGCCGTCGCGCAACTTCTTGCCTGAACAGGCGGCGTTCGACTGGAGCGCGGAGGCCGCCGTGCTCGTCGCTGGCGTGGACGAAGCCGGGCGTGGGCCGCTCGCGGGGCCGGTGGTGGCGGCTGCCGTCATCCTTGATCCGGCGCGCCCCATCGCGGGTCTGGCCGATTCCAAGCAGCTCACGGCCCAGCGGCGCGAATCGTTGTTCGCGTTGATCCAGCAGCGCGCCCTGGCCTGCTGCGTGGCCGAGGCCAGCCGCGAGGAGATCGACCGCCTCAACATCCTGCAGGCGACGATGCTGGCGATGCGTCGTGCCGTCGAGGGCCTGGCCGTGCAGCCCGAGCGGGTGCTCGTCGATGGCAACCGCCTGCCCCCGCTCGCCATCGCGGCCGAAGCCATCGTCAAGGGCGATGCCAAGGTGGCCGCGATCTCGGCGGCATCCATCCTCGCCAAGGTCACGCGCGACCACTGGTGCCTTGAACTGCACGCGCGCTACTCGCACTACGGGTTCGACCGCCACAAGGGCTACGGCACGGCCGAACACCTGGCGGCCCTGGGCGAGTGGGGGCCATGCCCCGAGCACCGGCGCTCGTTCGCACCCGTGGCGCGGGCCGCTGCGTTGCATGGCGGCGGAAAATAGCACGATGCACGCAGAGCCCACCTTCATCGCGTCGCGCGACAACCCGTTGGTCAAGCAACTCAAGCGCCTTGCGCACGAGAGCGGCGCCTACCGCAAACAGGGCCGCGTCTGGCTGGAGGGCGAGCACCTGTGCGGCGCACTGCGCGCGCGCGGTCTGCGGCCCGAGCTGGCGGTGTTTTCAGAGTCATATTGGCATCAAACGCATGCCCATCAAGCGCAGGCAGCTATCAAAACCGTGGTCATTGCCGATGCGCTCTGGCGCGAGTTCACCGCGCTCGAATCGCCCGAGGGCATGGGCTGCGTGGTGGCGCTGCCCGAACCGCCTGGCCTGCTGCCCGATGCGCCTACGGTGGTGCTCGACCGCGTGCAGGATGCGGGTAACGTCGGCTCCATCCTGCGCAGCAGCGGGGCCTTCGGCTTCACGCAGGTGGCGGCGCTCAAGGGCACGGCGCTGCTATGGTCGCCCAAGGTGCTGCGCGCGGGCATGGGCGCGCACTTCGGCCTGCGGCTGGTCGAAGGCCTGAGCGAGTCCGATCTGGAGGGCCTCGCCGTGCCGCTGCTCGCCACCAGCTCGCATCAAGGCGAATGGCTGCACAGCGCGCGCCTGCCCTGGCCCTGCGGCTGGCTGCTGGGCCATGAAGGGCAGGGCGTCTCCCCTGCGTTGCAGGCGCGTGCGGCTGCGCACATCCGCATCGCCCAGCCGGGCGGCGAAGAATCGCTGAACGTGGCCGCCGCCGCCGCGATCTGCCTGCACGCGAGCGCGGCCCAGCAGACTCGCGCATAAGCGCTTACAGTGCCGATCGCGCGAGGCCAGGCCGTGCTCCATCGTCGGCACGCCGCGCGTGACCCATAGCGTTGAAACATCACAAAAGGTTCCCTTCATGTCCATAGCAACCACAACGGCCCAACTGCGGCCCTACGTGCTCACGCTGCTTCGCCTGACGACGGCCTACATGTTCCTGCTGCATGGCTGGATGAAATTCTCCGGTGGTGTGGCCTGGGGGTCGCTGCCGGGTGTCGCCATGTGGCTGGAGCTGATCGGCAGCACGCTGCTGATCCTGGGCCTGTTCGTGCGGCCGGTGGCCTTCATCCTTTCGGGCGAGATGGCGTTTGCCTACTTCATGGCGCATGCCTCCGCGGCCAACTTCTGGCTGCCGCTGCAGAACAAGGGCGAATCGGCCGCGCTCTTCTGCTTCATCTTTTTGTACCTGGCGGTGGCTGGTGGCGGAGCCTGCGCGCTCGACGCTCGGCGCGGCGGACAGCACTGAGTGGGTCGCGCATGCAATGACCGAGCCGGGCACGGTGCTTCCCATCGGGCCGTTTGACCCGGCGCTGCACGGGTGCGAGCATTCCGGTGTATGTCACTGACACGAAGGAACAAGGCCATGGCCACGAACGCCACCCCCATCTGGTTCATCACGGGCTGCTCGACCGGGTTCGGCCGCGTCGTGGCCGAGCAGGTGCTTGCGCGCGGCTGGCGTGCCGTCGTCACCGCGCGCCAGCCGGACAGCATCGCGCCGCTGGCGGCCCGCTATCCCGACACGGCGCTGGCGCTGGCGCTCGATGTAACGCAGCCGCCGCAGATCGCTGCCGCAGTGGCCGCCGCCGAGCAGCGTTTCGGCGGCATCGACGTGCTGCTGAACAACGCGGGCTACGGTTACCAGTCCTCGGTCGAGGAGGGCATTGAAGCCGAAATCCGCGCGCTGTTCGACGCCAACGTGTTCGGGCTGTTCGCGCTCACGCGCGCGGTGCTGCCCCTCATGCGGCGCCAGCGGCGCGGTCACGTGTTCAACATCACCTCGCTGGCCGGGATTTCGGGCTTTGCCGCCTCGGGCTACTACGCGGCCAGCAAGCACGCGGTCGAAGGTTGGTCCGATTCGCTGGCGGTGGAGTGCAACCCGCTGGGCATCCGTGTCACCTGCATCGAACCCGGGCCGTTTCGCACCGACTGGGCCGGGCGCTCATTGCACCGCACGGCGAGCCGCATCGCCGACTACGACGACGTCGTCACCGCACGCATGCGCCAGACCGAAGGCCACAGTGGCAAGCAGCCCGGCGACCCCGAGCGCGCCGCCGCGCTGATCCTGGAGCTCAGCGAGCACGCGCAGCCGCCGCGCAACATCGCGCTGGGCGCGCGCGCCGTGGAAATGGGCACGCGGCGCCTGAAGGCCAAGCTGGCCGACATCGAGCGCTGGGCGCCCGAGGGCTTGCGCACCGACTACGACGCCTGAGCGCCCCGCTCACCGAGCCGCAGGCAGCGTTGCATACAGCGCTTGCACGGCCTCTTCGCCATACCGGCGCTCCAGCCGGCGCACCGCGAAGTGCCCGCGCGCCATGTCCTGAAAGTGATCGATGAACAGCAGGTTGATGGTGGCGCCGCCCACCGCGCCGACGAGGGGGATGGCCTCGGCGGCGGCCTTTTCGCCCACCTGCACGCCAAAGCGCTTGGCCACCACGGAAATCAACCGCGCCAGCGCCGGTGCGCTGGCGCTGGCCCCCGCCGTTTGCGCCAGGTACTGCGCGGCATCCGACACCGCGCGCGCCAGCGCCGCACGCACCGCGTAGTAGCCGGAATCGGTGCCGTCGTCGCTGGGGCTGCTCCCCCCCAGCGCCAGCACCGAAAGGCAGGCCACGCGCGTGGGCGCCGCCGTCATCGATTCGCCTTCGCTGCGCGCGATGTCGGCAATCGAGCGCAGCATCAGCGTGGTGGACACCGGCAGCTCCAGCGCCAGCCCCGCCCAGCCGAAGGCACCGCCCACGCCGCCGGTGACCGACACCGCCAGCTTGTGCCAGCGCCTGGACGCCCCTCGTCCGGGTCGATCCGCCATGGTGAAGAGCGCGGCGTCCGCCGCCTTGCCGAGTGCCTGTTGCGTCGCCTTGTCGATTGCGCCACTCCAGTTCGCGGGCAGCAGCGCGATGCCGCTCTCGATCGGCTTGCCGATGAGGTTCGTCAAGCGCGCGGCCAGGCCGGGGTTTTCCAGCAAGGCCTTGGCCGCCTGCAGCGCGGCGCGGTCTTCGTCAGGGATATCGCTCGTCATGGTTTGCCTGCCTTGCACCGGTGCTACGCCCGCAGGCGCGTCAGCGCCGCTTCGTACAGCGCCAGATCATCGGCGCTGAAGCAGCAGAAGATCACCTGCTCGACGTGGCGTGCCGGGTGTGCCGCGACGGTGCCCACCGCGATCTCCACCGCCTGCGCCTTGGGGTAGCCGTAGACCCCGGTGCTGATCGCCGGGAAGGCAACGGAGCGCAGTCCGGCCTCCTCCGCCAGCGCCAGCGAATTCGCGTAGCACTGCGCGAGGAGCTGCGCCTCGCCCTGCGTGCCACCATGCCAGATCGGCCCCACGGTGTGGATCACGAAGCGCGCGGGCAGTCTGAAGCCCGGCGTCATTCGGGCCTGCCCCGTGGGGCAGCCATCCAGCCGCCGACACGCCGCGAGCAGCTCGGGCCCCGCCGCGCGATGAATCGCGCCATCCACGCCGCCGCCGCCCAGCAGTGTGGCGTTGGCGGCGTTCACGATGGCATCGACCGCCAGTGTGGTGATGTCGGCCTGTTGGGCGATGAGCTGGGTCGTCTTGAACATGAAGAACCTGCTGGAGCGAAGACCACGATGGTCGGGACCCGGAGGCGTCATTGACGCCGGTCAGGGGTGGCTTTCACGCGCCGTGCTTCGGTGCGGTCGCCGCCTTCCATCTGGGTGTAGGTGATGACTTCGGCGGGTCCGGCCGCCGGTGAAATGGCCTTGAAGACGATGCCGCCGTCCGGGCCGACCAGCCCCTCGCCGGATGCGTACAGCGGTTCGTGGTAGCCGTCGTCGCGTTCGAGGGTGAAGCCTTCTTTTCCGGCCGGGACGATCCTGAATGGCGCGGCATCCGGCGTGTCCATGAGGCGGTAGGTGCCCTGGAATCGGGCGGCGACGGACGGGGTTTGCGGCACGCGCTTCATCACGGCCGAGGGCATCGCATCGGGCCAGCGATAGGTATCGGCCAGGGCCCGCAGCAGCTCCGCGATGAGAAATTTCCCATTGTCCGAGTTGGTCATGATCGCCGCGCCCTGGCAGGTCTCGGGGTACAGGATGAGCGCCGAGTTGTAGCCTTCGTTCGTGCCCTCGTGCCCGAAGTGGCGGGCCTGGCCCCAGCCGCCGACCTCAAAGCCCAGGCTGTGCGGCCCTGCCTGTGCCGTCGCCATTTGTTCGGCGAACGCCGGGCTGAGCAAGGCGCCGGGTTCGGCGCGGACGGCCTTCATGGCCGCCAGGCCGAAACGCGCCAGATCGGATGCAGTGCTCCACAGGCCGCCCGCGGCCCACTCCGGGTAAACGCGCCAGCCGCCCGGGACCATTGCGCCGTCCGCATGGTGGCCCGGGGCCACGTTCTGCCTCCTCGAAGGCTGCGCGAAGCTGCTCCGCGCCATGTGCGCAAGCATCAAGACCTCGTCGTTCAAGATCTTGTCGAAGCGCTCGCCCGTTTTCTCGACCATCAGCAGCTGGGCCACGAGGTAGCCGCCGCCCGAGTAGCGCCATTGCGAGCCTGGTGTGTAGGCGACGCGCACCGGTTCCGATTGCGCCGGTGGGGTGCCGGAGAGCGTCTGGATCAGCGTCGGCAGCGGCTCGTCACGCGCATATCCGCGATACCCGCTGGGCACCAGCCCGGCGCTGTGGCTGAAGATGCCGCGCAGCGTCACGGGGTGCCCCGCGAGCAGTGGGCTCGCGGGCAGCTTCCAGCCCCGCAGTTCGGCGTTCACGTCGCCGTCGAGCGAGAGCAGGCCCCGTTCGACCAGCCGCAGCGCGGCCAACGCGGCCATCGGCTTCGTCACCGAGGCGGCCTGAAACAAGGTATCGCCCTGAACCTGCGCGCCGCCCCTGCGGGTCACGCCGAAACCGTTGCTGTCCACGATCTTGCAGTCGTCGATGACGGCCACGTTCAGGCCGGGCACCTTCCAGCGCTGCATGCGCTGGGCGAGGGCAAGCGAGCTGCCGCTGCCATTGTCGAAGACGATCGCCTGGCGCAGGGCGTGGGCGTAAGCGGGTGTGGCTTCGGCCGCCAGCGCCGTTGGCGTGAACGCGGCCGAGACGATGGCCAGGATCGAGCCAGCGCAGCGGGTGAGCGTCCGGTGGGCAGAAGGGTCAGGCGTCACACCAGGGCCAACAACTTGAAGGCCCAGACCAGGCCAATGACCATTTGCACGGCGAAGGCGGTGAACCGGATGCTGACCGCCTGCGCCGACACCGAAACCAGATGAACGAGGGATTGAAACAGCCGGGCGCCAAGGAACCAATAGGCCAGCGGATCGGTGATGGACGTGTGGCCCGTGACGAGGGCCACGAGCAGCAGGCCGCCGAAGATCGGCAGGCCCTCCAGGCAGTTGGCGTGCGCCCGGGCCAGGCGCTGCATGAACGGTGACAGGCCCGCGTTGTCGGGCGCGAACCCGTTGGCCGCCACCTTGCCGCTCGCCACCAGCGCGGTTCGGATGATCTCCATCAGGACGAGCAGCAGCAGCGCCCATGCGATGAAGCCGGTCAATGCAATGACGCTGGGTGAAGACATCGCGTACTCCCTGGGTGAGACCTGCGGTTGTGGTTCAGCGTCGCCTGCTGCAGCCGGTGGTGGGCCGATTGCGCATCGTACTGCCCGCCTTCATGCGCCTGCAAGCTGTTTGCCGAAGCGGCGCGCCTTGAACGCCAGGATCACGAGAAGAACGCCGAAGAGAACGGCATAGAGCCCGATCAGCCACAGCACGGCGAGCGCGCCCGCGGCCGGCTGCGCCATGAGAAGGACGCCGAACACCACCGAGACGAGGCCGCCGAGAACGAGCAGCCACTCGCCGGTGATCTCCTTGCGCAGGCGGATCGCCGTCACAATCTGCAGCACGCCCGTGGCGACCGCCCAGATGGCGGTGTAGAACAGCAGCGCCAGCGCGGTGACGCCCGGCACCACCAGCGTCAGGATGCCCACGCCCACGCCGACCAGTCCCCGGAAGAGCAGTACCCACCGGTGCTCGTGCTCCTTGCGCCCCGCCACGGCGGTCCAGATGCCGAGAACGCCGTCGATCAGCGTGTGGGCGCCGAAGACCATCATCAGTGCCACGAGCGGAATCCCGGGCAGGAACCAGGCCAGGACCCCGAACAGGATCGCGATGAGGCCGCGCAGCAGCACCCACCGATGGTGGGAAAGAACGGTGGCCGGTTGCTTCTCTGCGATGTTCATGGTCGATGCTCCTTGGGGGTTCAGCGCCAGTTCACATTGAAGCTCGATTACTGCCCGGCCCGCGCCAGCAGGTTGAGCGGTCAACCGCAGCGAACCGTCAGACGCGTTTATGCCGTGACCAAATAGCGGCTGGAAATGGCAATGCGATTCCAGGCATTGATGACGATCGCCAGCCATTCGATTGCCGATATTTCGTCGCCGGACAGATGTGCCGCTGCTCGATCGTAAACCGCGTCCGGCACCTGTCCTTCGGAGATCAACGTGATCGCCTCCATGAGTTCCAGCGCGGCGCGTTCCTTCTCGGTGAAGTAGTCGGTCTCCTGCCATGCCGCAACCACAGCGATGCGATCGCTCGGCTCGCCACTGGCAAGCGCGTCCCGCGTGTGCAGCCGGCAACAGAAAGCGCAGTGGTTGATCTGAGAGGCGCGCAAGCGCAAGAGATGCGAGAAGCCGTCGGCGATCCCGGCCGTCGCCAGAACCTCGGACACAAGCTGTTCGAGCTTTGCAACGGTTTGGTACAGGCCAGGTTCGGATTTGCTGAGATTCACTCTTTGGGTCATTCGGTGTTTTCCTTGGAGGTGCATGGCGCAGTGGCTCACCGGCGCACGAAAGGAGGCGAAGCCGACAGGAGCGCGCCCGGTTAAGCGTGTGTCGGGTGGCCCGTGAAAATGTCGGGTTTGAGCTTACGCCTGCCGGACGATATCGACCGAGATCTCCACCGCCGCAATCGCCCCTCTGTTCTGAAGCCAGTGCGTGGTGTTCCTGTCCTCGGGCCAACCCACGCCCGGGCTATAGTCCGTGGCGACTCCATTTCGATGGTCGGTGATTGTTCCTTGCAGGATGTAAACGGTGCCTGGCCTGTCTTTATGGTCGTGAATCGGGCCGAAAACGCCTCCCGGCTCGATCGTCACCTTGCGCATTCGAAGTTGGCGGCCCGCCATGCCTTCGATTTCAGGACCCAGGTCCATCGTTGAAAGCAATTGAACCGTCACGCCTTTCGTTTCGGGAGAAGCCTGCTTTTCGCTCATGGTGCCTCCGATGCGCTTTCCAGGTCATGACGCCTGAATCAGGTCGCGTCGCGACATGGTTTGGGCTTGCATGAACTGTCACGCCGCATGCGGCGGTAGCCAGCCCATGACGAGTCACGACAGCGACGAGGGTGGTCTTTCCCGGCCTTGAGTTGGGCTCGAATCTCAGCGAATCATCTGGCCTTCAGTCTCGTGTTTGTCGGCCGGGGATGCATCATCACCCGGCCATCCCAGCGCCGTCAACCCGTCACCCCACAAACCCCGGATTCGGCAGCACCCCGCCCACCAGCTTGGGCATGTTCACCTTGCGCGGCGCGACCTTGCCGCCGCGGGCCTTCAGCCATTGCTCCACCTGGTCCCAGACCATGGGCCCGCCGGCCTTGGCGGCGTCTTCGGCCACGGGGGCCCAGCCGGCCACCTTGTAGGTTTTGGAGGGGTCGATCAGCTCGCCCTTCAGGCGCATGTCGCTGATGCGCTGGCCCATGGCGGCGGTGGGGTTGCAGGTGTAGGCGAGGCCCCCCACGCGCACCATGTCGCCGCCCTGCTGGTAGTACGGGTCGGGGTTGAAGAGGTTGTCGCACACGTCTTCGAGCACGGTCTTGATCATCTCGCCCTTCATTTCGGTGAGCGTGGCGTAGCTGTAGGTGGTGGCGGTCATGTCCATCAGCCATTCGCGGGTGATGGGCTGGCCGGGCAGCAGCGTGGTGCCCCAGCGAAAACCGGGCGAAAAGGCGAGGTCCGCGCCTTGCACTTCCATCAGCGCATCGACGATGAGCTGGTCGCCCGTGCCGTTGAAGTTGCCGCGGCGGTACAGCAGCCCTTCGGTGATGGCGAGCTGTTCGGCCAGCTTGGCGGCGTAGGGCGCGCGGATCTTGGTGATGAGCGCGTCCATTTCCTTGTCGGCGGGCAGCATGTTGGCGAAGATGGGCAGCAGCTTGTAGCGGAAGTCCGCCAGCTTGCCGTTCTTCACGTCGAAGTCGATCACGCCGAGGAATTTGCCGTTGCTGCCGGCGTTGGTGACGATGGTTTGCCCGGACTTGTTCTTGACGAGGGTGGGCACGGGCATGCCGTCGTGCGTGTGGCCGCCCAGGATGGCGTCGATGCCGGTGACGCGGCTGGCCATTTTCAGGTCCACGTCCATGCCGTTGTGGCTCAGCACCACGACGAGCTGCGCGCCCTTGCCGCGCGCTTCATCCACCATCTCCTGCAGGTGTTCGTCCTGGATGCCGAATTCCCATTCCGAGACGAAGTAGCGCGGGTTGGCGATCGGCGTGTAGGGGAAGGCCTGGCCAATGATGGCGACCGGCACGCCGTTGATCGGCTTGATGACGTAGGGCTTGAAGACCGGGTCGCCGAAGTCGGCGGTCTTGACGTTCTGCGCCAGGAATTCGGTCTTGCCCGCGAGGTCTTTTTCGATGATTTCCTTCACGCGCTCCATGCCGTAGGTGAATTCCCAGTGGCCGGTCATGATGTCCACGCCCAGCAGCTTGCAGGCGTCGACCATGTCCTGGCCCTTGGTCCAGAGCGACGTGGCGCTGCCCTGCCAGGTGTCGCCGCCGTCGAGCAGCAGCGCGCCGGGGCGGCTGGCGCGCAGGCGCTTGACCAGCGTGGCCAGGTGCGCGAAGCCGCCCACCTTGCCGTAGCGCTCTGCGGCGTGGTCGAAGTCGAGGTAGGTGAGGGCGTGCGCGGTGGGCGTGCCGCTTTTGACGCCCGCCACCTTCAGCAAATGCTCGCCGACGAGGTGGGGCAGGCGGCCCTTCATGTCGCCCACCCCCAGGTTCACGCTCGGTTCGCGAAAGTGGATGGGGTTGAGCTGCGCGTGGCAGTCGGTCATGTGCAGCAGCGAGACGTTGCCGAACTTGGGTGTGTCGTACAGGCCGTCGGCGGCGGTGGCGGCGCTGGCGTGGGAATAGCTGCCCAGGCTCATGCCGGCGGCGCTGGCGGCGCCCAGCACTTGCAGAAATTCGCGTTTGGTGAGGTTCATGGCGGGGTGTTCTCTCGGGTGCGGGGATAAACCACGGCCCTGGGCAATGGCGCAGGCGGGTGAATTCGCCTCATCCATCGCGACCAGGGCCGCTGGGTGTCGGGTCGTGGTGGCGGTCTACCGATTGACCGGGGATTTCGGGTCCAGCAGCAGCGCAACGATGTCGGCCACCTGTGCCTGCGTGAGGATGCCCTTGTAGCCGGCGCGCGGCATGTTGGAGCAGGCGTTGTACGCCTTGGCGTTCCAGATCTTGCCCCAGGTGTACTTGACGATGTCCTGCGCCTCGGGGCTGTTCGGGTCGCTCACGCCCTTGAGCCGGGCGTAGTGGTACAGGCTCGGGCCGATGGTGCCGTAGGAAATTTCTTCCTTGCTGATCTGGTGGCAGTTGTAGCAGTTGCCGCCGTTGGCATCGCCCGCCTTGTCGTTCCAGGTGCGGCCCTTGCCACTCTGGGCGATTTTCTCGCCGGACTTCCAGTCGCCCAGGTACTTGCCGTTGGCGGGCCACTGGATGGTCTTGAAGTTCGCGGCTTCGAGCTTCTTCTCGGTGGCGGAGCCGATCGGGTGACCGGCGACGGCGGCAGCGTCGCAGTCGCGCAGCGTTTCATCGATCGCCAGCGCTTCCTTGACCTTGACGATGCCCTTGTCGTGAAAACTCTCCTGCACCATTTTCTGTGCCATGGCGTCCAGCTCGGCGTTGGTGGGGGTGCTCGCGCCGTTGCTGCCCGCGCAGCCCGCCAGCGCGGCGACAGCGATGGCGGCGAAGGTGGCGGTCAGTGGGGTGGATTTTTTCATGGTGGCTCCTTCCTGCTCAGCGCTTGATGGCCGGGACGGCCGACTTGGCGCCCTTGGCGTTCACACCCATGTACACGCCCAGCGCGATGGTGATGGGGCTGGCGTAGCCCGGTTCGGGAAAGCGCTGCTGGCGGTAGCAGTCGTTCAGACGGTGCTGCATGGTCCACATCTGGCCGTTGGAGACGCGGTAGGCGGGCCAGGCGGCAAAGCCGACGCCGTCGCCGGGGTTGCCGGTGAGCTTGGGCAGATCCTGCAGGCGGATGCGCTTTCCCTCCTCGCCATGGCAGGTGGCGCATGAGAAATCATGCGAGCCGCCGCGCTGGAAGAACGCGCGCTTGCCCATTTCGTAGGCGATGCGCTCCTGCGGGGCGGACTGCGGCAGGTCGAACTTCATACCCTTGGATTGCGCGGACACCCAGGTGGCCAGCGCCGTGACGTTGGCGCGCTCGCCCTTGCCCCATTTGCCGTCGATGACTTCCTTGGGGTTGATGCCCTGCAGCGTGCTCATGCAGGTGAGAAGGCGCGATTCGAGATCCTGCACCTCGTTGGTATCGGCGAAGTAGCGTGGCAGATGCACGAAGGCACCCTTGACCACGCCCGCGCCCATGCCCAGGTCGCATTTTTCGAGCGACGCGTTCTTCGGGCCGCGAGCCTTCTTCCAGAGCTCCTCGCCCTTCATTTCGTAGAGTTCGGCGGGGTTGCCGTCCTGCAGCATCTCGCGGTATTCGTCGATGGCTTCGGTCGTGCTTTTCTGGGCCCATGCCACAGAGGTGGCGATGAGCCCCAGCGCCGCGGCCGCCAGGGCCAGCTGGTGTGCCTTCATGGTGTGTGTCTCCTAGTTTTGGCGGGAAAGAAGGCAGGTCCGTGCGTGTGCGTGCCTGCCTGTGGTTCGGGGCGTGCAGGCTCAGGACACCGTGGCTTCGTCTGTGCGCGTGTCGCCCTTGCTGTCCTTCCAGCTCACGCTGACCTTGTCGCCCGCCTTGCCGCCCTTGATGGTGAACTGCAGGAAGGGGTTCTTGGAGACGGCCGGGCCCCACTCGCAGGAGAAGACCTGCTTGTCGTTGAGCTTGGCAGTCACTTCCTGGATCCACCAGGCGGGAATTTTGTTGCCCGAAGAGTCCTTGCGCTGGCCGGACTCCATTTCGTGGCTCATCAGGACGCGCACCAGGACGTTGCCGTCCTTGGCCTGCGCGCGGATTCGCATCGGATCACCCATGGTATTGCTCCTCAATCGATGGTGTTGAAATGTTCTGGCGGTGGCGGTGCGTCATCAGCCGCCGCAGCCACCGAGGGTGACCTTGACTTCCTTCTTCGCGAACAAGGCCTTGCCGTCCTTGGTGATCGCCACGGCGTAGACGTCGGAGGTTTCGCCCATCTTGCTGCGCGTGGCGAAGTTGGGCTCGACCTCGGGGGTGACCTGGAACACGCTGACCAGCGCGTTCGGGTTCTTCTCGACCAGCAGCACGAGTTCCTTGACGTCGGGCAGCTTGGTGGAGAGCGCGAACGGCACGACGGCGCCGTTTTCGGCAATGTCGGGCGCGGTCAGCGTCACGTCGCCGCTCGCGACCGGGTCGCCGTTCACGCCCAGGCCCTTCAGTGCGTCGTGGATGCCCTTGGCTTCGAACGCGGCCTTGTTGAACGCGAATGCGTGTTGTGGCAGAAGGCTGGCGCCAGCCACGAGAGCAGCGGCTGCGGCGCTCTGCTTCAGGGTTTGCCTGCGGGTTTGCATCGTTGTCTTCTCCTTCAAATGATTTGATATTAAGGTTGGAATCAAAAGATATTGAAATATATAAATAAGCCGAATTGATTCTGCCTCTATTTGCCGGCGCCTGCAGCCAGCCACTCGGCGATGGTCTTGATGTCGGCGGCGGGCGCGTCCTGCGGCGGCATCGGCGTTTCACCCCAGATGCCCGAGCCGCCGGAGCGGATCTTGCCTTCGAGGTATTCGGACTTGCCTGGGTACTTTTGAGCCACGTCGGCAAATGACGGGCCGACGAGCTTGCCTTGCATGTTGTGGCAGCCGGTGCAGCCAAGTTCTTGCGTCAGGGCCATGGCCTTGCTGTTGGGGCTGTCGCTGCCCGCCGGGCCCACCACCTTGACGGGGCCGGCGGCATCGCCCAGCTTGCCTTCCGGTTTGGAGGTGTCGGCGCCGCGCTGGGGACCCACGGTGCGGTTTTGCTCGCGCAGGTTGCCCCAGACGTTGCGCGCGTGCCCGGGCAGCTCGGAGGTGATGGTGGGCGCCGGGCCGCAGTCCTTCATGCAGGCCGTGGCGTGCGTGTCGGGCTTGAGCTTGCCGCTGCCGAACTCGTTGCCCGGCCACATCGCATGCGCCGTGGTCATGCCGTCGCGGTTGGGCATTTTCTTCTGCACCTCGGCGATGTTCTTGTCGGAGAGCGTGAAATCGGCAGGCACGATGTTGCCCAGGTTGAGCAGGTAGGCGGTGAGCGCGTAGACGTTGTCGGCCGAGAGTGACTTGGGGTTGTCCCAGGGCATTGCGCGGTGGATGTAATCCCAGAGCGTCGAGATCGTGGACACCTTCATCAGCGTGGTGCGGCCGGGGTAGTCCTGGCGCTTGAGGTTGGCCACGTGCCCGCTCTTGATGTCGTCGGCCGTGGTGCCGCCCACGAGCGGGTTGAACACCGCGTTGGATTCGCCGAAGATGCCGTGGCAGGTGGCGCAGCGCGCCTCCCACAGATCCTGCCCGTCGTCCACCGAGCCGCTGCCCGGGGGCAGGCCCTTGAAGTCGGGGCGCACGTCGATGTCCCACGCCGCCACTTCCTTGGGCGTCGCGTCGCGCCCGACGTTGGGGAATTTGCTCTGGGTCCAGGCGGGCAGCGCGATGGCCGCGGCCATCACGCCCAGGGCGAGGGCATTAGGCAACCTGAACATGTTTCACCTCGCCATTTTCCTGCACCAGCCACGACTGAACCGCGTTGTTGTGATAGATGGAGCGCGAGCCGCGCACCTCGCGCAGCTGCTTGTAGGTGGGCTGCACGTAGCCCGTTTCGTCCACGGCGCGGCTTTGTACGATGGCGCTCTTGCCGTTCCACACCCAGTCGATGTTGAAGCGTGTGAGGCACTTGCTGAGGATGGGGTTTTCCAGCCGCGCGGTGCGCCAGTTACGTCCGCCATCGACCGAGACATCCACGCGCTTGACCTTGCCGCGGCCGGACCACGCCAGGCCCGTGATGTTGTAGAAGCCCGTGGCGAGCAGCGCCTGCCCGCCCGAGGGCGTGCTGATCACGCTCTTGCATTCCTGGATGCTGGTGTACTGGCGGTGCTGGCCATCGGGCATCAGGTCGATGTAGTGCACCGCCTCGTCCTTGGTGGCCCAGGGCATGTCGCCCAGCTCCACGCGACGCAGGTACTTGACCCAGCTCACGCCCTGCGCGCCGGGCACGACGAGGCGCAGCGGGTAGCCGTTTTCCGGGCGCAGCATCTCGCCGTTCTGGCCCCAGGCGACGAGCACCTCGCCGCTCTTGACAAGCTCGATCGGGATGGTGCGCGTCATGGCCGAGCCGTCCGCGCCCTCGGCGAGGATGAACTTGCCTTTTTTCAGGTCGGCGCCCGCCATTTCCAGCAGCGTGATGAGCGGCACGCCCGTGTATTCGCAGCACGAGAGCATGCCGTGCGTGTACTGCACCGTGGGCACGGCCACGTTGCCCCAGTTCATGCCGGTGTTGGCGCCGCACTCGATGAAGTGAAAGCGCGAGACGCTGGGCAGGCGCATCAGGTCGTCCATGGTGAAGACCTTGGGGGTCTTGACCAGGCCGTTGATCATGAAGCGGTGCTGCTGCGGGTCGATGTCCCACCAGCCCTGGTGGTGGCGCTCGAAGTGCAGGCCGTTGGGCGTGACGATGCCGAAGAGCGACTGGATCGGCGCGAACGAGACCGAGGCCTGGTTGGTTTGCGTCAGGCCCGGGCTCTGGCGGCGCTGCACGTTGCCTTCGTATTTCGAGGGCTGGCCGTAGGGGTGGGCCGCGACAGGCTGGCCCAGACTCGTGCTGTGCCGGGGCAGCTTGAGGATGGCGGGATCGCCGTCGCCCACGTCGGCCGGTTGTCCCGTGGCCCGCGCCGCCACGCCACCGGCCAGTGCGGCCGCGAAGGCGCCTCGGATGAATGCGCGGCGGCCACTGGTGCCTTGGGACTGGATGGCGTCAATATCTGCTCTATCCAGAAAATTCTCCGGTGCCTTGCGCACCAGACCTCGTGCCATGCTGGCGGGTGCAGCTTGGGCCTGTATGTCTGTCATGGCTGTCTGTGGAACATTCGCAAGCGCTTATTTAAACAGAGTTCATGGACTTCCACGCCTAGGGCTTACCCTTGAACGTGCCGCGATTTGATCCATGCGCTTGCCTAATTCTTGAAGTGATAGTAGGACTCGTTGAGCCAGGCGGCGATATCGGTTTCTTCTTCGGGAAACAGGTTCAGGTTCAGGCCCGTGTTGCACTGGTTCACCCGTTTGCGCAGTTCATTCACGTTGTGGATGTGCGTGCCGGGGCGGTAGATGTCTTTGCCGTCGTTGCCCCACTTCTGCGCGTGGCAGGCATCGCATTGGCGTTCGCTCATGAGCTTGTGGCCTTGTGACGGGCTGGCGTCCTTGAAGGCATCGGGGGTCTGGGCGCCGACGGGGCCGACCAGCAGCAGCGCGGCCGCGAGAAGCATGGGGTGGCAGGACGTGTGTGGCATGAAATCTCCTTGTGCTGGTTTACTATCTTATATATAGCTTCCAACGCTTTGTGAGAGGGCGTTAAAGCCGTATTTCAATGCAATATCGCTTCGCGCGCCTTTTCCAGCCTGCTGTCCAGCATGGCCGAATAGAAGTCGTTGGGGCCGCCGGCCAAGCGCGGCGCCACCTCCCGGCCGTCCTGTCCGAAGAACAGCACCGTAGGCGCGACCTCGATGCCCCAGGCGCGCACCAGCGCCGCGTGCGTGGTGGGCTCGCCCGAGAGCGTCACGGTGGCGCGCGGATCGAGCATGTTGACCTGCACCACCGGTAGGTCCTCGCGTTCGTGCATGGGCGCGAGGTAGTTGTTGCGCACCACGGCGCAGAACGGGCAGCCGTGCAGGCTCACCATGACCACCAGCGGCTGGTGCTGCGCCAGCGCCTGCGCTAGCTCCTGCGGCAGGGCGCTGGAGATGGGCAGGCTGCGCCCCGCCGCGCGCGCGTCCAGTGTCGCCCAGGCGGCGAACGCGCCGAGCGCCGCCAGCGCATGGCGCCGTGACGACCGTGCGGGCGTGCCACCTTGCGTCATTTGGCTTGCTGCTCCATGAGGATGTAGGTGTTGTAGGCGTTCATGCGGTTGGCGGCATCGAAGAGCGGCATGTGCCGGTACTGGCTCCAGTCCGTTGCCTTGTAGGCCTCGTCGAACGGCGTCATGTCCTGCGCGGCCTGGCCCATGGCCTTGCGCAGATAGATGAGGTAGTCGCGCGTGAACTGCATGTCCTTGCGCGCGTCGAGCGAAATCGCGCCGTGGCCGGGAACCACGGCCTTCACGTCGAGTTTGAGCAGGTCGTCGAGTGCCTTGATCCAGTGCCCGCTGTCGGCGTCGCCCACATAGGGGATGCGGCCGCGAAAGACCAGATCGCCCGAGTACAGCACCTTGCGCTCGGGCAGCCAGATGACCACGTCGTCCTGCGTATGCGCCGGGCCGACGGGGATGATCTGAATCTGCGTGTCGCCCACGGTGAGCGTGGTGGGCTCGTTGATCCATTCGTCGGCGGGCACGAGGTGGGTGTTCTCGTCGACCCAGGGCGCGAGATCGGTGCGCGAGGCCTGCAGCCGCAGCCGCGCGGTTTCCGAATTGAGGTATTCGCGCCCGAGCTGCTGCGCGATGATGTGCGCCCCCAGGGCCTTGAAGACCTGCAGGCCGTAGATGTGGTCTGCATGGTAGTGCGTGAGGATGATGTGCGTGATCGGCTTGGACGTGACTTTGCGAATTTCCGCCACGAAACGCTCGGCCAATGCCGGTGAGCCCAGCGCATCGACGACGACGACGCTGGTGCTGGTGATGATGAAACCGGCGTTGGAGATGAAGTTCTGGTTGGCCGATGATCCCATCTCCGACAGGCCCTGCACATACCAGCAGCCGCTGGCTGCCTCGCGCGCCTGCATGTCGGGCAGCGCCGCCAGCGCGCGGCTTGCAAGACCAGCGCCGGCAGCCGCGACCCATCCCCATTTCAGTAGCGCACGTCGATTGAGGCTGCCTTGCATGTTCAACTCCATATTCATAAGCAGTTACTGAAGTGATTGCCGCATTGTGAACGGCTTTGACCAGGCGTGCAGTTGCGGTGTCAATCGGGCAGTTCGGCGTCCGGCTGGTTGAGAAAAACCATCAGGACCAGCAGCGTGATGTGCAGGCGAAAGGCCGCCGTCTGGCCGTTCCATTCGCGTGACTGCCACATCAGGAACCACTCGCCACCCACAACCATGAAGCCCGCGAACCAGAGCAGGAAACCCGTGAGAGCGCCGGCCATGGCCCACTGCCTGGCGCGGGCAAACGCCTGCGCGCTGGCGCGCCGCGCACGCCACATGGCGAGGGCGCCCCAGGCGAGCAGCGAGGCGGTGAGCGCTTCGAGGGCGATGATGAGGACATAGGCCGCATGCCATAGCGCGGGGGTGTCGATCGCGCGCCAGCGTGCCTGGCTGCCCGCGAAGATCGTGTCCATGACCAGCACGTGGCGCACGAAGGCGAAGTTGGAGCCGTAATCCGTCAGGTTGTTGAAGCTCACCAGCGCGGCGAAGAGGGCGAGGGCGGCCGTCACGGCCACCTTGGCGCAGCGGGTCATCAGCATGCGCGCCATGATAGGTCGCGCGGGGGCGCTGGCATGCGCTCGCTTGTCCCCATTGATGCGCGGCGCAAAGCCCTGTAACTTCGCGACTTTGCCCGCATCGGGCACAGGAGACGTGAATGGCCCAGAACCTCAATCGCCGCCGCTTGGTGCAGGCATTCGCCGCCGTGACTGCGGGGACCCTCGCCGGCCCGGCACTGGCACGCAATGAGTGTGCCGTTTTCACTCGCCAGACGCAGGCGCAGGTCACGCCCGAGGCCGCGCTCGAGCGTCTGCGGGAAGGCAACGCGCGCTTCGTGGCGGGCGAGACCATTCACTGCGATCTGCGCCAGCAGGTGCGCGAGACGGCAGGCGGCCAGGCGCCGTTTGCCGCCATCGTGGGCTGCATCGACAGCCGCGTGCCGCCCGAACTGGTGTTCGATCAGCGCATCGGCGATATTTTCGTGGCGCGCGTGGCGGGCAACATCGTCAACGACGACATCCTCGGCAGTTTCGAATTCGCCACGCAGCTCGCGGGTTCGCGGCTCGTCGTGGTGCTGGGGCACACCGAGTGCGGCGCGATCAAGGGTGCGGTCGACGATGCGAAGCTCGGGCACCTCACGGGGCTACTGGCGCAGATCCGGCCGGCGCTGACCGCGCTCAAATACGAGGGCGTGCCCAGCTCCAAGGACAAGGCGCTGGTGCAGCGCGTGGCCGAGCGCAACGTGCAGGACACCGTCGCGCGCACGGCGCGCGCGCCGGTGCTGGCCGCGCGCGTGCAGGCGGGGCAGCTCAAGGTGGTGGGCGCGATGCACGACGTGGCCACCGGCGAAATCCGCTGGATGTCCTGATCGCAGCCATGAAAAAGGCCACCCGCGGGTGGCCTTTGCCATGCATGCATGTCTGGCTCAGGCGAGCTGCGCGTGCATCTCCTGCACCGAGATCACGCCCAGCTGCTGCATGCTCTTCATGCCTTCCACCGCGGCTTCGGCGCCGAAGATGGTGGTGATGGTGGGCACGCGGCCCGCCAGCGCGCTGGTGCGGATGGCGCGGCTGTCGGCGATGGCGTTGCGGCGCTCCTCCACGGTGTTGATCACGAGCGCGATCTCGCCGTTCTTGATCATGTCCACCACGTGCGGGCGGCCTTCGGTGACCTTGTTCACCGTGGCGCAGGCGATGCCCGCCGCCGTGATGGCCGCCGCCGTGCCGCGCGTGGCGATCAGGCTGAAGCCCATGGCCACCAGATCGCGTGCAATCGCCACCGCCTGGGGCTTGTCGTGGTTCTTCACGGTGAGGAAGACCTTGCCGACGGTTTCGCCGGCCTTGGGCGGATGCGGCAGGCGCTCGCCCGCGCCGATCTCGGCCTTGATGTAGGCCTCGCCGAAGGTCTTGCCCACGCCCATGACCTCGCCGGTGGACTTCATCTCGGGGCCGAGGATGGTGTCCACGCCGGGGAACTTGACAAAGGGGAAGACCGCCTCCTTCACGCAGAAGTAGGGCAGCTTGGGCTCTTCGGTGATGCCCTGCGTGGCCAGCGTGTCGCCCACCATGCAGCGCGCGGCCACCTTGGCCAGTTGCACGCCCGTGGCCTTGCTGACGAAGGGCACGGTGCGGCTGGCGCGCGGGTTCACTTCGAGCACGTAGATCACGTCCTGCACGCTGCCGTCGGCCTGCTGCTTTTCCTGGATCGCGAACTGCACGTTCATCAGGCCGACGACCTGCAGGCCCTCGGCCATCGCCGCGGTCTGGCGCTTGAGCTCGGCCACGGTGGCGGTCTTGAGGTAGTAGGGCGGCAGCGAGCAGGCCGAGTCGCCCGAGTGCACGCCGGCCTGTTCGATGTGCTCCATCACGCCGCCGATGTAGACCTTGCCTTCGCTGTCGCGCACCGCGTCCACGTCGCATTCGATCGCGTCCGAGAGGAAGCGGTCGAGCAGCACGGGCGAGTCGTTGGAGACCTTCACCGCCTCGCGCATGTAGCGTTCCAGGCTGGCTTGCTCGTGCACAATTTCCATCGCGCGCCCGCCCAGCACGTAGCTGGGGCGCACCACGAGTGGATAGCCGAGGTCCGCGGCCTTTTGCAGCGCTTCTTCCTCGGTGCGCGCGGTGGCGTTGGGCGGCTGGCGCAGGCCAAGCTGCTGCAGCAGATGCTGGAAGCGCTCGCGGTCTTCGGCTGCGTCGATCATGTCAGGGCTGGTACCGATGATGGGAACGCCCTCGGCGGCCAGCGCCAGCGCGAGTTTCAGCGGGGTCTGGCCGCCGTACTGCACGATCACGCCGGTGGGCTTTTCCTTGTCCACGATCTCCAGCACGTCCTCGAGCGTGAGCGGCTCGAAGTACAGGCGGTCGGACGTGTCGTAGTCGGTGGACACCGTCTCGGGGTTGCAGTTGACCATGATGGTCTCGTAGCCGTCCTCGCGCATGGCCAGCGCCGCGTGCACGCAGCAGTAGTCGAACTCGATGCCCTGGCCGATGCGGTTGGGCCCACCGCCCAGCACCATGATCTTCTTCTTGCTGGTGGGCGCGGCTTCGCACTCTTCGTCGTAGCTTGAATACATGTAGGCGGTGCTGGTCGGGAATTCGCCCGCGCAGGTATCGACGCGCTTGTACACCGGGCGCACGCCGGCGGCATGGCGTGCCTCGCGCACCGCCTTCTCGTCCGTCTTCAGGAGTTTGGCCAGCCTTCTGTCCGAAAACCCTTTTCTCTTGAGCGCGAACAGATCTTCTTTCGATAGCTTGCCTACGGCCTGATCGCCATGCTGCGCCGTGTGCTCATCCAGTTCGAGCTCGATCTTCACGATCTGCTCGATCTGCGCGAGGAACCACGGGTCGATCTTCGTGAGCTGGTGCACCTCGGCGATCGACATGCCCATGGCGAAGGCGTCGCCGACGTACCAGATGCGCTCGGGGCCGGGCGCGCCCAGTTCCTTTTCGAGCAGCTCTCGGTCCTGCGTCTTCTCGTTCATGCCGTCCACGCCCACCTCCAGGCCGCGCAGCGCCTTCTGGAAGCTCTCCTGGAAGGTGCGCCCGATGGCCATCACCTCGCCCACGCTCTTCATCTGGGTCGTGAGGTGGCTGTCGGCGGTAGGGAATTTCTCGAAAGCGAAACGCGGCACCTTGGTGACGACGTAGTCGATGGAAGGCTCGAACGAGGCGGGCGTGATGCCGCCGGTGATGTCGTTCCTGAGCTCGTCCAGCGTGTAGCCGACGGCGAGCTTGGCCGCGACCTTGGCGATGGGGAAGCCCGTGGCCTTGGACGCGAGCGCCGAGGAGCGCGAGACGCGCGGGTTCATCTCGATCACGATCAGGCGACCGTTGGCGGGGTTGACCGAAAACTGCACGTTGGAGCCGCCGGTGTCCACCCCGATCTCGCGCAGGATGGCGATGCTCGCGTCGCGCATCACCTGGTATTCCTTGTCGGTGAGCGTCTGCGCCGGTGCCACGGTGATCGAATCGCCGGTGTGCACGCCCATGGGGTCGAGGTTTTCGATCGAGCAGATGATGATGCAGTTGTCCGCATGGTCGCGCACCACTTCCATCTCGAACTCTTTCCAGCCCAGCAGCGATTCTTCAATCAGCAATTCGTGCGTGGGCGAGGCCTCCAGGCCGCGCTTGCAGATGGTCTCGAATTCCTCGGGGTTGTAGGCAATGCCGCCGCCAGTGCCGCCGAGTGTGAAGCTGGGGCGGATCACGGCTGGAAAGCCCACTTTCTTCTGCACCGCCCAAGCATCGTCCATGCTGTGCGCGATGCCGGAGCGCGCCGACTCCAGCCCGATGCGCGTCATCGCGTCCTTGAACTTCAGCCGGTCCTCGGCCTTGTCGATGGCTTCGGGCCTGGCGCCGATGAGCTCGACGCGGTACTTGTTGAGCACGCCGTTGCGCCAGAGGTCGAGCGCGCAGTTGAGCGCGGTCTGCCCACCCATGGTCGGCAGGATGGCGTCGGGGCGCTCCTTGGCGATGATCTTCTCGACCGTCTGCCAGGTGATGGGCTCGATGTAGGTGACGTCGGCCGTGGCCGGGTCGGTCATGATGGTGGCGGGGTTGCTGTTGATCAGCACCACGCGGTAGCCTTCCTCGCGCAGCGCCTTGCAGGCCTGTACGCCGGAGTAGTCGAACTCGCAGGCCTGGCCGATGATGATGGGGCCGGCGCCGATGATGAGGATGGTCTTGAGGTCTGTGCGTTTGGGCATGGTGTTCTTGCCTTAATTATTTTGTGGTGCGCTGGCCGGGCGCGTTGCCAGGTGCTGCAGCAGCTTTTGCGCGCGCTCGGCGGGCAGGTTCTTCTGCATGAGCTGCAGCAGACCATCGCCCTCCACGAGCGGGCGCAGCACGGCGGCTTCGGCGTCGTGAAAGCTCGCGTCCCACCCGGCGAGCGCGCTGTCGAAGGTGGCGTCGTCCCAGGTCTTACCCTTGGCCACGAGCGTGACGAGCGGCATGGCCTTGCGCTCGATGAAGGCCTTCTTGTAGGGCTTTTGCTGCCAGCGCTCGGCAAACCAGGCGCGGTGCGCGGGCTCGAGCGTGAGCAGGCGCTTGGCGACGGCTTTTTCGAGCATGGCCTGCGGGAAACTGAAGAGTTTCATGGCGCTGGTGCGTGGCTCAGCAAGCCTTGGCCGCGTGGATCAGGTCGGCGAAGCGGTCGAACAGGTAGTCCACGTCGTGCAGGCCGGGCGAGGCTTCGGGGTGGCCCTGGAAGCTGAACATGGGCTTGGTCTTGCACTGCATGCCCTGCAGCGTGCCGTCGAACAGGCTGACGTGCGTGGCGCGCAGGTTGTCGGGCAGATCCTTCATGTCCACCGCGAAGCCGTGGTTCTGGCTGGTGATGGCCACGCGGCCGTTGTCCAGGTCTTTCACCGGGTGGTTGGCGCCGTGGTGGCCGTGCGTCATCTTGAAGGTCTTGGCGCCGCTGGCCAGCGCCATGATCTGGTGGCCCAGGCAGATGCCGAAGACGGGGATGTCGCTGGCCATGATCTCGCGCACGGCGGTGACGGCATAGTCGCACGCGGCGGGGTCGCCGGGGCCGTTGGAGAGGAAGATGCCGTCGGGCTTCATCGCGAAGACCTCGGCCGCCGGCGTCTGCGCGGGCACGACGGTGACGCTGCAGCCGCGCTCGGCCAGCAGGCGCAGGATGTTGCGCTTGATGCCGAAGTCGTACGCCACCACGCGCCAGCGTGGCTCGGTCAGCGTGCCGTAGCCCTTGCCAAGCTGCCACTTGGTCTGGTTCCAGGTGTAGGTTTCCCGGGTGGAGACCACCTTGGCCAGGTCCAGCCCCGCCATGTCGGGCACGGCCCGTGCGGCGGCGATGGCCTCGGCTATGCGCGCCTGCGTGATGGCTTCGCCCTCGGTCAGCGCCAGGATGGCGCCGTTTTGCGCTCCGTGCTCGCGCAGGTGGCGCGTGAGGCGCCGGGTGTCGATGTTGGCGATCGCCACCGTGCGATGGCGCGCCAGGTAGGCGGGCAGCGTCTCGCTCATGCGCCAGTTGCTCGCCAGCAGCGGCAGATCCTTGATGACGAGGCCGGCGGCGTGCACCTGGCCGGATTCGTTGTCTTCCTCGTTGGTGCCGTAGTTGCCGATGTGCGGATAGGTGAGCGTGACGATCTGGCGGCAGTAGCTCGGGTCGGTGAGGATTTCCTGGTAGCCGGTCATCGCGGTGTTGAACACCACTTCACCGCAGGCGCTGCCAGTGGCGCCGATCGAGTTGCCTGTGAAGACCGTTCCATCGGCCAGCGCCAGAATCGCGGGCGGGAAGGTGGGCTTGAGTGACGAAAGCACGGGTTTCTCCGAAAAGCTCGGGTCGCCCGGTCGCGCTCGGAAGGAATGCATCCTGGGCGCGGTTTTCGAAGCTTGCTTTGGATGCTGCCGGGCGACTGTTGTATGGAAAAGCCTTTTATTTTAATGCTTTGCGCCACGGCCCGCCCGGCGGGTGTGAAAAACGGCACAGGGCGTCGCCGTTGCCGGGTGTGACAATGCAGGCATGAGCGCTTCCGTCAATGCCGACCCAGCCGAGCTGGAAAAATTCTCCGAGCTGGCCCACCGCTGGTGGGATGCCGAGGGCGAGTTTCGCCCCTTGCATCAGATCAATCCGCTGCGCCTGGCGTGGATCGACGGCATCGCCGCCTTGGCGGGCAAGCAGGTGCTGGATGTGGGCTGCGGCGGCGGCATTCTGGCCGAGGCCATGGCGCGCAGCGGTGCGCGGGTTACGGGTATCGACCTCGCCACCAAGCCGCTGCGCGTGGCGCAACTGCATGCGCTGGAGACGGGCGTGAGCGACCTGGATTACCGCGAGGTGAGTGCCGAGGCGCTGGCCGACGAGGCGCCGGCGAGCTTCGATGTGGTGACGTGCATGGAAATGCTCGAACACGTGCCGGATCCGGCCTCGGTGGTGGCGGCCTGCGCGCGGCTGGTCAAGCCCGGCGGCTGGGTGTTTTTCTCCACCATCAACCGCAATCCCAAATCCTTCGCGTTCGCCATCGTGGGCGCGGAATACGTGCTCAAGCTGCTGCCGCGTGGCACGCACGAGTGGAGCCGCTTCATCACGCCCAGCGAACTGGCCGCCGCCTGCCGTGCGGCGCAGCTGGACGTGCGGCAGATGCGCGGCATGCAGTACAACCCGCTCACGCGCCGCTACTGGCTGGACGGCGACACACGTGTGAACTACCTCGTTGCCACGCAGCGGCCTGCGGCATGAGTGGCGCGGTGTTTCATGGCGTGCGTGCGGTGCTGTTCGACCTGGACGGCACCTTGATCGACAGCGCGCCCGACCTGGGCGCCGCCGCCGAGCAGATGCGCGTGGCGCGTGGCCTGGCGCCGCTGGGCGTGGCGAGCTACCGGGCCGCGGCCGGCATGGGGGCGCGCGGCATGATGGGCGTGGCCTTCGGCGTCACGCCCGAGCAGCCCGAATTCGCCGCGCTGCGCGAGGAGTTCTTCGATCGCTACGAGGCCTGCATCCACGACAGAACGCGGGTGTTCGAGGGCGTGCAGCCGCTGGTCGATGCACTGCGGCAGCGGGGCCTCAGGTGGGGCGTGGTGACCAACAAATACGAGCGCTTCACGCGGCTCATCGAGGCGCGCCTGCCGCTGTTTTCCTCCAGCAGCTGCCTCGTGAGCGGCGACACCACGGCGCACCTCAAGCCCCACCCCGCGTCGCTTTTCGAGGCCTGCGATCGGCTTGGCCTGGCGCCGTCGCAGTGCGTCTACGTGGGTGACGATGAGCGCGACGTCGCGGCCGGGCAGGCGGCCGGGATGGGGACGGTGGCTGCACTCTATGGGTACCTCGGCGTGGACGCCCGGGCGCAGGAGTGGGGGGCGGATGCGAGCATTGGGTATCCGATGGAGTGCCTGGGGTTGCTGGGGTAGTTTCTTCCTTGCCCCTTTGGGGCGGGGGCCAGGGGCCAGGGGCCAGGGGCCTATGTGTTATCCCGCGTTTTGCACGCGGCCGGAGCCGGGTCTCGCCCCGGCGGGCGAGATTCTTTTCTTTGTCTCGCCAAAGAAAAGAACCCAAAAGAAAGGCGACCCCACGGTCTGCGACCCTTCGCTGGCGCTACGGGCAACCTGTGTCGGGGCGCTTGCGGCGGGTGCCGCAGAACTCGCTGCGCGCTGGCGCGCTACGCTCAGACAGCCGCGGCAAGTCAGTTCACGAAGCATGCGCGCACTCGCGCGCATGCGCCCGCCGCAAACACCCCGCCACAGGCGCAGCCCAAGGGGATGGGAGACCGGACACAGGCTCCCGCATCCGATCCCGTACCCGCTCCCGGCTCAAAAGCCCTTTTGGCCGTGCCGAGAAGCACAGCGCGTGGGGCGAGCGTGCGCCGTAGGACGCACGCGCTCGTGAACTGACTTGCCGCGGCTGTCTGAACGGAGCGCCGCAGGCGCGCAGTGAGTTTCGCGGCACGCCCCGCGCGCGAGCATCGCAGGTTGCCCCGGAGCGCAGCGCAGGGGACACGGACAACAGGGTCGCCTTTTCTTGGCTTACTTTCTTTTGGCGAAGCAAAAGAAAGTGAGTCGCCCGCCGGGGCGAGACCCGGCTCCCGACTTTTCCAAAGCGCAGGGCAACGCAAAGCCCCCTCTCACAACAACAACTCCCCCACCCGCTCCCGCACCTTCGGCAACAGCTCCTGCTCGAACCACGGGTTGTTCTTGAGCCAGCCGTTGTTGCGCGGGCTCGGGTGCGGCAGCACCAGCGTGTGCGGCCACCAGCGCTGCCATTGCCGCACGGCTTCGGTCACGCCCATCTTCTTCGCATCGGGTACGTGCCAGGCCAGCGCGTAGACGCCGATCACCACGGTGAGTTCGATGGCGGGCAGCTGCGCCATCACGCGCTTTCTCCACAGCGGCGCGCATTCGGGGCGCGGCGGCGCGTCGCCCGAGCCCTTGGCCGCGCGGCCGGGGTAGCAGAAGCCCATGGGCACGATGGCGACCTTCTCGCGGTCGTAGAACACCTCTTCGCTCATGCCCAGCCACTCGCGCAGGCGCCGGCCGCTGGCGTCGTTGAACGGAATGCCCGTCTGATGCACCTTGATGCCGGGCGCCTGGCTCGCGAGCAGGATGCGTGCGCCGTGACCGGCCTGCAGCACCGGGCGCGGGCCCAGCGGCAGGAAGGGGGCGCAGACGGTGCAGGCGCGGATATCGCGCAGAAGTTTGTCGAGGGAGCGTTGGGAAGCCATGTTCGCATTGTCCGACCGGGCGGCGCGACGGGCCGCTACCATCATGCATGTCACTACTTGCAGCTGCCGCAGCGATGAAACCGGCTTCTCCCCACACCCCCCTGGCCGAGCGCCTGCGCCCGCGCCAGCTTTCCGAGGTGATCGGCCAGCCGCAGGTGCTCGGGCCGGGCAAGCCGCTGCGACTGGCGTTCGAGTCCGGGCAGCCGCATTCGTGCATCCTCTGGGGCCCGCCGGGCACGGGCAAGACGACGATCGCGCGGCTCATGGCGCAGGCGTTCGACGCGCAGTTCATCGCCATCAGCGCGGTGCTGGGCGGCGTGAAGGACATCCGCGAGGCGGTCGAGCTGGCCGAGAAGGCGCGGGACAGCCTCACGCCGCAGCGCACCATCGTCTTCGTCGATGAAGTGCACCGCTTCAACAAGGCGCAGCAGGATGCCTTCCTGCCGCACGTGGAAAGCGGCTTGTTCACCTTCGTCGGCGCAACCACCGAGAACCCCTCGTTCGAGGTGAACTCGGCGCTGCTGTCGCGTGCCACGGTCTATGTGCTGCAGCCGCTCACGCCCGATGATTTGAAGCAAATTGTGGCAAAGGCACAGGCCCTGCAAGCGTTTCCAGCTATCGAAAGCGATGCAATCGAGCGACTGGTGGCGTATGCCGATGGCGATGCGAGGCGCCTCTTGAACACGCTGGAGCAGCTCGCGATCACCGCTGCGCAGGCCCGGGTCGGGACCATTACCGATGCCTGGCTCATCGCCACGCTCGGACAGCAGATGCGCCGCTACGACAAGGGGGGCGAGCAGTTCTACGACACCATCAGCGCGCTGCACAAGTCGGTGCGCGGCTCCGACCCCGACGCGGCGCTGTACTGGCTGGTGCGCATGCTCGATGGCGGGGCCGACCCGCGGTATCTTGCGCGGCGCATCGTGCGCATGGCGTGGGAAGACATTGGCCTGGCCGACCCGCGCGCGATGCAGATCACCAGCGAAGCGGCGCAAACGTATGAGCGCCTGGGCAGCCCCGAGGGGGAACTGGCGCTGGCGCAGGCGGTGATCTACCTGGCCGTCGCGCCCAAGAGCAATGCGGGTTACGTCGCCTACAAGAGGGCGCGCGCCCTGGTGGAAAAGGAGGGCACGCGGCCGGTGCCGCTGCATCTGAGAAACGCCCCGACCAAGCTCATGAAGCAGCTCGACTACGGCAAAGGCTACCGCTACGCGCACGACGAGGAGGGCGGTTTTGCCGCGGGCGAGACCTATCTGCCCAAGGGCATGGAGCCGCCGAATTTCTACGAGCCCGTGCCGCGCGGGTTGGAAATCAAAATCGCCGAGCGCCTGCGCGAACTGCGTGCGCGCAATGCGCGTGCCGAAAGGCACGACCCCGTGCAGGAGTGACCCGCCGCGCCGCTCATACGGTTTTGCATTCAAGCGTAGGACAAGGCGGGAAGCCGCAGACAGTGCTGTAGCACGGCAAGGCGAAGCAACGCAGTGATACGTTTGAAGGCGAAACCGTATCAGGCCACGGCCACGCGCATCATGTTGGTGGTGCCGCTTTCGCCGAAGGGCACGCCCGCCAGGATCACGATGGGGCGCCCGGGCTGAGCGAAACCCTGTTCGCGCGCCACGGCCGTGGCCATGGGGGCGAGCTCGTCGAGCGAGGTGGGGTCGGGCACGTGCATGGAGTGCACGCCCCAGGCGAGCGCCAGCTTGCGCGAGGTCGCCAGGTGCGGCGACAGGCTCAGGATGGGCGCCTGGGGCCGCTCGCGCGCGGCGCGCAGGCTGGTGTGGCCGCTGCTGGTGTAGCAGACGATGGCATCGGCCCCGAGCAGAGCGGCGGCGTTGCGCATGGCGCTGCATACGGCCTGCGTCACGTTGTGCGCGTCCGCCTCGGTCGCCGCCTGCGAGGCTTCGATGAACTCGCGGTACTGCGGGTCGGATTCCGTCCCTTCGATGATGCGGTTCATCATCGTCACGGCCTGCAGCGGATATTTGCCGGCGGCCGATTCGGCCGAGAGCATCACGGCGTCGGCACCGTCGTAGATGGCAGTGGCCACGTCCGAGGCCTCGGCGCGCGTGGGCACGGGGCTTTCTATCATCGATTCGAGCATCTGCGTCGCGACGATCACCGGCTTGCCGAGCTTGCGGCAGAGCTTGACGATGCGCTTCTGGATCGCCGGCACCTGCTCGGCCGGCATCTCCACGCCGAGGTCGCCGCGCGCGACCATCACCGCGTCGGCGGCGGCCACGACTTCACCGAGCCGTTCGACGGCCGAGGGTTTTTCGAGCTTGGCCAGCAGCGCCGCGCGCCCGGCGATGAGCCCGCGCGCCTCGGTGAGGTCTTCGGGGCGCTGCACGAAGGACAGGGCGATCCAGTCGGCGCCGAGCGAGAGCGCGGTCTCCAGGTCGGCGCGGTCCTTGGCCGTGAGCGCCGAGATCGGCAGCATCACGCCGGGCACGTTCACGCCCTTGCGCTCCGACAGACGCCCGCCCACGAGCACCGTGGTGTCGGCGCTTGCGGCGTCACAGCGCTGCACGCGCACGCGCAGCTTGCCGTCGTCGAGCAGCAGTTCGGCGCCGGGCACGAGCGCGGCGAAGATCTCGGGATGCGGCAGGTTCACGCGCTCGGCGTTGCCCGGCGCCGGGTCCAGGTCGAAGCGGAATGCCTGCCCTTGCACGAGTTGCACCGGGCCATCGGCGAAGCGGCCCACGCGCAGTTTCGGCCCCTGCAGGTCCGCGAGGATGGCGATGGGGCGGCCGGTCTCGCGCTCCACCTCGCGCACCGCGGCAAAGCGCGCGGCGTGGTCCTCGTGCGTGCCGTGGCTGAAGTTCATGCGGAACACGTCCGCCCCTGCGAGGAAGAGCTGGCGGATCATCGCGAGGTCGGAACTCGCGGGGCCCAGGGTTGCGACGATCTTGGCGCGGCGGGTGCGGTGCATGGTGGTGGTGTGTGTTTCAGGCTTCGATGAGCACGACGCGGAAATCGTTGACGTTGGTGAGCGTGGGGCCGGTGATCACCGAATCGCCCAGCGCTTCGAAGAAGCCGTGGCCGTCATTGTCGTCCAGGCTCTGACGTGGCTGGATGCCCTGGGCAAAGGCGCGCGCGAGCGTCTCGGGCCCGGCGATGGCGCCGGCGATGTCCTGCATGCCGTCCACGCCGTCGGTGTCGCCCATGAGTGCGTGGATGCGTGGGTGGCCGCGTGTCGCCAGCGCGAACGAGAGCAGGCATTCGACGTTGCGCCCGCCCCGGCCCTTGCCGCGCAGCGTCACCGTGGTCTCGCCGCCCGAGAGGATGGCGCAGGGCGCCTGGAAGGGCTGGCGGCGCCCCGCCACCTGCAGCGCCAGCGCCGCGAGCACTTTGCCGACGTCGCGCGCCTCGCCCTCGATCGCATCGCTCAGGATGTGCGGCGTGTAGCCCTGCTGCGCGGCGACGGCCGCCGCGGCCTGCAGCGCCTGCTGCGGCGCGGCGACGATGTGCGTGCGGATGCCCGTCAGGCGTGGGTCGTCCGGCTTGATGGATTCGCCCGCGCCGCTCTCCAGCACCTGGCGTACCTGCGCGGGCAGCGCGATGCCGTAGCGCCGCACGATGGCGAGCGCGTCGGCGCAGGTGCTCGCGTCGCCTACCGTGGGGCCGGAGGCGATGTCGCAGGGCGCGTCGCCAGGCACGTCCGAGAGCAGCAGCGTGATGACGCGCGCCGGGTGGCAGGCCACGGCCAGGCGCCCGCCCTTGATCGCCGAGAGGTGCCGGCGCACGGTGTTCATCTCGCTGATGCTGGCGCCGCTGGCGAGCAGCGCGCGGTTGACAGTCTGCTTGTCCGCAAGCGTGAGCCCCGGCAGGGGCAGCGGCAACAGCGCCGAGCCGCCGCCCGAGATCAGGCACAGCACCACGTCGTCGGCCGTGAGGCTTTCGGCCAGCGCCAGCATGCGCTGCGCCCCCGCCAGGCCCGCTGCGTCGGGCACGGGGTGCGCGGCCTGCACGATCTCGATGCGCTCGCACGGCACGGCGTAGCCGTAGCGTGTGACGACGAGGCCGGTCAGCGCGCCCGGCCAGTGATCCTCGACCGCTCTCGCCATCGCCGCAGAGGCCTTGCCCGCGCCGATCACCACCAGCCGGCCCCTGACCTCGTCGGGACGGGGCAGATAGGGCGGCACGCACAGCGCCGGTTGCGCCGAGGCAATGGCGGCTTCGAACATCGCGCGCATGAGGGCGGCAGCGGTCATGACGGATTATGGGTTCAGAGCGCTTGCGCGGCTTGGCCGATTTCGAAGTTGGACAGTTTTTCGAGCGCGCGCACCATGCCCGAGTGATCCCAGGCCGATCCGCCATGCGCCGCGCAGGCGCTGAAGAGCTGCTGCGCGGTGCCCGTGGCCGGCAGCGCCAGACCGAGCTGGCGCGCGGCCGTGAGCGCGAGGTTCAGATCCTTCTGGTGCAGCGCGATGCGAAAGCCCGGCTCGAAGGTGCGGCGGATCATGCGCTCGCCCAGGATGTCGAGGATGCGCGAGCTGGCCAGGCCGCCGAGCAGGGCTTCCCGCACCCGGGCCGGGTCGGCACCGGCGCGCGCGGCAAACAGCAGGCCCTCGGCCACCGCATTGATGGTGAGCGCGACGACGATCTGGTTCGCGACCTTGCAGGTCTGCCCGTCGCCCGTGCCGCCCACGCGCGTGATGTTCTTGCCCATGAGTGCGAGCACCGGCCGGGCGCGCTCGAACACCTCGGGTTTGCCGCCGCACATGATGGAGAGCGTGGCATTTTTCGCGCCCACGTCGCCGCCGGAGACGGGGGCGTCCAGGTAGTCGCAGCCCAGCGCCTCGATCTTCCTGGCGTACTCCTTGGTCTCCACGGGCGAGATCGAGGACATGTCGATCACCAGCTTGCCCCGGGTGAGGCCAGCGGCCACGCCGTATTCGCCGAACAGCGCCTTGCCCACGTCCGGCGTGTCCGGCACCATGGTGATGATGATGTCTGAGTGCTCGGCCACTTCGCGGGCGTGGGCGCAGGCCTTGCCACCCGCGCTCAGGAGTTCATCCGGCACCTTGTGCAGGGTGTGCAGGTGCAGCGTGTGCCCGGCCTTGATGAGGTGACCGGCCATGGGCGTGCCCATGATGCCCAGGCCGACGAAGCCGATGTTCAGGGGAGGGGTGTTCATGAAATGATCTCCTGTGTTCAGTGATGGGTGTTCGTTCGTCAGCGGCTCAGCGCCTCGATCCAGCCCAGACCCTCTTCGGTCGTGGTGGCGGGCTTGTATTCGCAGCCGATCCAGCCGTCGTAGCCGATGCGGTCCAGGTGCGCGAAGAGAAAGCGCCAGTTCAGCTCGCCCGTGCCCGGTTCGTGGCGGCCGGGGTTGTCGGCGAGTTGCACGTGGCCGATCTGTGCCAGGTGCTTGTGCAGCGTGGCGGCGATCTCGCCTTCCATGCGCTGCATGTGGTAGATGTCGTACTGCACCAGGAGGTTGTCCGCGCCCACCTGTTCGATGAGCTTGAGCGCCTGCGCCGTGCCGTGCAGGTAGAAGCCCGGAATGTCGAAGGTGTTGATCGCCTCGATCACCAGGCGCTTTCCGTGCCTTGCGAGTTCGGTGGCGGCGTGGCGCAGGTTCTCGATCACGGTCTCGTCGATCTGGTGTGGGTCGGCGTCTGCCGGCGCCTTGCCGATCAGGCAGTTGAGCTGGGGTACATCCAGCGCCGTGGCGTACTCGATGGCCTCGGTCACGCCCGCGCGAAATTCCTCGGTGCGATCGGGCAGGCAGGCGATGCCGCGCTCACCCGCGTCCCAGTCGCCCGCAGGCAGGTTGTGCAGCACGAGCCGGAGCCGGTGCTGCCTGAGTAGCGCCTTGAGTTCCTGTACTGGCCATGCGTAGGGAAAGAGGAACTCGACGGCGTCGAAGCCGGCCGCGCGCGCGGCGGCGAAGCGCTCCAGGAACGGGCGCTCGGTGAAGAGCATCGTGAGGTTGGCGGCGAATTTCGGCATGGTGGGTTTCCTTTCAATCGAGCAGGGCGAGGGCCGTGGGCGCATCGCTTTTGTCCGCGGCCAGTTCTTCGAATTCGGTGACGTTGTCGATCTCCGTGCCCATGGCGATGTTGGTCACGCGCTCCAGGATCACCTCGATCACCACCGGGACCTTGTATTGCTCCATCCAGGCCTCGGCCTGGCGGATCGCGGGAGCGATCTCGTTTTGTCCGTGCACGCGGATCGCCTTGCAGCCCAGGCCCTCGGCCACCTTCACGTGGTCCATGCCGTAGCCCTGCACCTCGGGCGAGTTGACGTTCTCGAACGCGAGCTGCACGCAGTAGTCCATGGCAAACCCGCGCTGGCTCTGGCGGATCAGCCCGAGGTAGCTGTTGTTGACGACGATGTGGATGTAGGGCAGCTTGAACTGCGCGCCCACGGCCAGCTCCTCGATGAGGAACTGGAAGTCGTAGTCGCCCGAGAGCGCGACGATCTTGCGCTGGGGGTCGGCCACGCGCACGCCCAGCGCCGCCGGCAGTGTCCAGCCCAGCGGCCCTGCCTGCCCGGCGTTGATCCAGTGCCGCGGCTTGAACACGTGCAGGAACTGGCCGCCGGCGATCTGCGACAGGCCGATGGTCGAGACATAGCAGGTGTCGCGGTCGAACGCGTTGTTCATGCATTGGTACACGCGCTGGGGCTTGAGCGGCACGGTGTCGTAGTGGGTCTTGCGCAGGTAGCGCAGGTCCTTCTTGCGCGCCAGGCATTCCTGCGCCCAGGCGCTGTAGTCGCGCAGTCTGCCCGCCTGCTTCCATTGCCGGGCCACGTCGATGAAGAGTTCGAGCGCGGCCTTGGCATCCGAGACGATGCCCAGCTCCGGCGTGAAGATGCGCCCGATCTGCGTCGGCTCGATGTCCACGTGCACGAAGCGCCGGCCCTTGCAGTACACCTCGGGCGAGCCGGTGTGGCGGTTGGCCCAGCGGTTGCCTATGCCCAGCACGAAGTCGCTCGCGAGCATGCTGGCGTTGCCATAGCGGTGCGCGGTCTGCAGGCCGCACATGCCGGCCGTCAAGGGGTGGTCGTCGGGGATGACGCCCCAGCCCATGAGCGTGGGGATCACCGGCACGCCCACGAGTTCGGCAAACGCCACCAGCAGTTCACTGGCGTCGGCGTTGATGATGCCGCCCCCGGCGACGATCAGCGGACGCTCGCATTCATTCATCATCGCCAGCGCCTTCTCCACCTGCTTGCGCGTGGCCTTGGGTTGGTAGACGGGCAGAGGTTCGTAGGTGTCGATGTCGAATTCGATCTCGGCCATCTGCACATCGAACGGCAGATCGATCAGCACCGGGCCGGGGCGGCCCGAGCGCATCAGGTGAAAGGCCTGCTGGAACACGCGCGGCACCTGCGCGGGCTCGAGCACCGTCGTGGCCATCTTGGTCACGGGCCGGGCGATGCTGGCGATGTCCACCGCCTGAAAATCTTCCTTGTGCAGCCTGGCGCGCGGCGCCTGGCCGGTGATGCACAGGATGGGAATCGAATCGGCGCTGGCCGAGTACAACCCGGTCAGCATGTCGGTGCCGGCCGGGCCCGAGGTGCCGAGCGCCACGCCGATGTTGCCGGCCACGGCGCGAGTGTAGCCCTCGGCCATGTGCGTGGCGGCCTCGACGTGGCGCGCCAGCACGTGGGCGATGCTGCCGCGCTCCTTGAGCTGGGCGTAGAACGGATTGATGGCGGCGCCGGGTACGCCGAAGGCCTGCGTGATGCCTTCCTTTTCCATCACCAGCACCGCGGCCATCGCGGCTTTCATCTTGGGCATGTGGGACTCTCCTGGTCTGCGGCTTTGTCGATGGGGTGATCGTCCGCGCGATCGCGCCGGCGCGGAAGACGGCTCTTGCGCATGACGCTTATTCCGTGATGGAATGGCGGTTGGCGCCGTTGCCGCATTCACAATGCTTCATGGACCGCATCCAGGACATCCGCCTTTTCGTTCGCATCGTCGATCTGGGCTCGTTCAGCAAGGCCGCGCAGGAGGCGGGCATAGGCCAGCCCGCCGCCACCAAGCAGATCAACCGCATGGAGCAGCAGCTGGGCGCGCGGCTGCTGCACCGCACGACGCACGGCGTGAGTGCGACCGAGATCGGCCTGCTGTACTACGAGAAATGCCGGCTCATCTGCCTGCACGCGGACGAGGCGAGTTCCGTCGGCACGCTCCTGCAGACGCAGGCCGAGGGCAGCATGCGCATCAGCTCCTCGGTGGCCTTCGGGCGGCGCGTGATGGCGCCGCTGGTGCTCGAATTCATGCGCATGAACCCGCAGCTGCAGATCGAACTGCAGTGCGACGACCGCTACGTGAACCTGGTGGAGCAGGGCGTGGACGTCGCGGTGCGCCTGGGCAAGCTCGCCGACTCCACGCTGGGCGCGGCCTGGCTGGGCGTGAACCCCTGGGTGCTGGTGGCCTCACCCGAGTATCTGAAGGCGCACGCCGCGCCGCGCAAACCCGATGATCTGGCGCGCCACGATGTGCTGATCTACAGCAGCGTGCAGGGCGACGAGCGCTGGCAGTTCACCGGGCGCGACGGCCGCCAGAAGAGCGTGACGGTGCGCGCGCGGCTGCGCTCCAACAACCTGTCGATGCTGCTTTTGGCCGCGCGCAGCGGCATGGGCATCGCCGCGCTGCCGCGCTACGTGGCGCAGCATTCGCTGGGCGAAGGCGCCGTGCTCAGCCTGCTCGATGCGTGGCAGCTGCCGCAGCAGGAAGTGCACGCGGTGTTTCCGTCGCCGCGCATGGTGCCGGCCAAGGTACGCCAGTTCATCGCGTGGATGCAGGGGCAGTTCGGTGCCCGGTGGTGGGAGCGCGCCCAGGCCTGAGCGCCACCGACTTCAGCGCCGCTGCCAGACGGCGGCGAAGAAGCCGTCGGTCTGGTGCCGGTGCGGCCACAGGCGCAGGTGGCGCTGGCCGTCCTCGCCGCCGCTGGCAAGGTTGGCCGCTTGCGGCACCTTGAGTTGCGCGAGCAGCTCGCCCGCGGGCAGCGGCGTGAAATCCGGCTGCGCGGCGCCAAAGGCGTCGGCAATGGCCTCGTTTTCCTCGGCCAGCAGGCTGCAGGTGGCGTAGACGAGGCGCCCGCCTGGCTTGACCAGCCGCGCGGCGCTGGCGAGGATGGCGGCCTGCTTGACCGTGAGCTCCTGCACGCTTTCGGGTGACTGGCGCCATTTCAGGTCGGGATTGCGGCGCAGTGTGCCCAGGCCCGAGCAGGGCGCATCGACGAGCACCCGGTCGATCTTGCCCGCCAGTCGTTTGACGCGTTCATCGCGCTCGTGCGCGATCGCTGCTGGATGCACGTTGGACAGGCCCGAGCGCGCCAGCCGCGGCTTGAGCGCGTCAAGCCGGTGCGCCGAGGTGTCGAAGGCGTAGAGCCGCCCGGTCGAGCGCATGGTGGCGCCGATGGCGAGCGTCTTGCCGCCCGCGCCAGCGCAGAAATCCACCGCCATCTCGCCGCGCTTGGCGTCGAGCAGCAGCGCCAGCAGTTGCGAGCCCTCGTCCTGCACCTCGATGGAGCCATTTTTGAACAGTTCCAGGTGGGTGAGCGCGGGCTTGCCCTGCACGCGCAGGCCCCAGGGAGAATACGGTGTTTCTTCGGATTTGATAGCTAGCTGCGCAAGTTCCGCCTGCGTCTGTGAGCGCTTTGCCTTCAAAGTATTGACGCGCAGATCCAGCGGTGCGCCTTGCAGCAGGCTCTCGGCCAGCGGCCAGAAATCGGCGCCCACCTGCGGCTTGAGCCTTTGTGCCAGCCATTCGGGCAGGTTGTGGCGTTCCGGCTCGAAGTAGTCCTCGGGCTTGACACCGTTGCAGGCATCGAGCCAGTCCGATTCCTGCGCCGACAGCGCGCCCTGCAGAAAGCCGCGCACGCCCGCGAAGCCGAGGATGGCCAGCCGCCGCTCGCGCGCTCCCGAGCCCGATCGCGCCAGGCGCTCGAACTGCAGCTTGCGCCGCAGCACGGTGTAGGTCGTCTCGGCCAGCGTGGCGCGCTCACGCGGGCCGAAGTGGCGGTGCTCGCGGAAGTAGCGCGAGACCACGGCGTCGGCCGGGACCTCGAAGGTGAGAACCTGGCGCAACAGGTCGGTACAGGCTTCGACCAGGGCTTGTGGGTGCATGGAATTTCAATCAAAACAGGCGCAAACCCTTTTGGATCATGCGCGGGCAGCTATGGTTAGGAGAGAAGCCGGGCGACGGCGCGCGGGTAGATCAGGTGCTCCTGCGTGAGCACGCGGGCCGCGAGCTGCTCGGCCGTGTCGCCCGCGAGCACCGGCACGACGGCCTGCTCCACGATGGGACCGACGTCCAGTTCGGCCGTGACCTGATGCACGGTGCAGCCGGCGAATTTGCAGCCCGCCTCGATCGCGCGCTGGTGCGTGTGCAGCCCTGGAAACGCCGGCAGCAGCGAGGGGTGGATGTTCACGAGCCGCCCAGCGTAATGCGCGACGAAGCCTGGGGTGAGGATGCGCATGAAGCCAGCCAGCACCACCAGCGCCGGCGTGTACCCGTCGATGGTCTGCGCCAGTTGGGTGTCGAAGGCCTCGCGGCTGGCGAATTCCCTGTGATCAAGGACCTGCGTGGCGATACCGTGCTCGTGTGCGAACGCCAGGCCCCTGGCATCGGCGCGGTTGCTGATCACGGCGGCCACGCGCGCGTTCAGGCCAGCGGCCCAGTCCTGCTGTTCGGCGGCGCGCACGATGGCGGCCATGTTCGAGCCCGTGCCCGAGATGAGAATCACGATGTTTTTCATGCTTGACTGATTATCCCCGCCATGCCCTTCGATCCCCGCACCCAGCCGCTTGCCGCTGCCGAGGCGCGCGTGCTTGCCACGCTGCTCGAAAAATCGCGCACCGTGCCCGACAGTTATCCGCTCACGCTCAACAGCCTGGTGCTGGGCTGCAACCAGAAGAGCAGCCGCGAGCCGGTGATGCAGCTCACCGAGGGCGAGGCGCAGCAGGCGCTGGATGCGCTGCGCCAGCGCACGCTGGTGGTGGAGGTGGGCGGCGCGCGCGTGGCGCGCTGGGAGCACAACTTCGAGCGCGGCGTGGGCGTGCCCACGCAGGCGGCGGCGCTGCTGGGCCTGCTCTTGCTGCGCGGCCCGCAGACGGCGGCCGAGCTGCGCATCAACGCCGAGCGCTGGCACCGCTTTGCCGATACCTCCTCAGTCGAGGCCTTCCTGGCGGAGCTGGCCGAGCGCGGCGACGACAAGGGTGGCCCGTTGGTGCTGCTGCTGCCCCGCGCGCCCGGCGCCCGCGAACCGCGCTGGGCGCAACTGCTGACCGGGCCGGTGGACGTGGCCGCGGCGCAGTCGCCGCCAGTGGCGGGAAAGGACGAGGACGCTCTGGCGCGGCGCGTCGATGCGTTGCAGGCCGATGTCGCGCGGCTGCAGGCGCTGGTGCAGCGGCTGTGCGAACAGCTGGGGGTGCAACCGTAGGCGCTCACTGTCACAGCGCGGACAGAGGAAACCGGGGGGCGCGTGCTAAAACCGCCCGCACCAAGGAGTCAACGGCATGGATCTCGCATTTACCCCCGAAGAAGAGACGTTTCGCGCCGAAGTGCGCACCTGGGTGCGTGCCCATCTGCCGCCGGAGACGGCGCATAAGGTGCACCACGCCCTGCGCCTGACGCGCGAGGACATGCAGGGCTGGGCAAAAATCCTGGGCCAGAAGGGCTGGCTCGGCTTTGGCTGGCCCAAGGAATTCGGCGGCCCGGGCTGGAGCGCGGTGCAGCGCCATCTGTTCGAAGAGGAATGCGCGCTGGCCGGGGCGCCGCGCATCATCCCCTTCGGGCCGGTGATGGTCGCGCCCGTCATCATGGCCTTCGGCACGCCCGAGCAGCAAAAGCGCTTTCTGCCCGGCATCGCCAGCGGCGAGGTCTGGTGGAGCCAGGGCTATTCCGAGCCGGGCTCGGGCTCGGACCTGGCGAGCCTCAAAACCCGCGCCGAGCGCAAGGGCGACACCTACATCATCAACGGCCAGAAGACCTGGACCACGCTGGGCCAGTATGGCGACTGGATGTTCAACCTGGTGCGCACCAGTACCGAGGGCAAGCCGCAGACCGGCATCAGCTTCATCGTGCTCGACATGAAATCGCCCGGCGTCACGGTGCGGCCGATCCGGCTGCTGGACGGCGAGTGCGAGGTCAACGAGGTCTTCTTCGACAACGTCGAGGTGCCGGTCGACCAGCTCATCGGCGAGGAGAACAAGGGTTGGACCTATGCCAAGCACCTGCTCAGCCACGAGCGCACCAGCATTGCCGACGTGAACCGCAGCAAGCGCGAGCTCGAACGCCTCAAGCGCATCGCACGGCGCGAGGGCCTGTGGGACGACATGCGCTTTCGCGACCAGATCGCGCTGCTGGAGGTGGACATCGTGGCGCTGGAGATGCTGGTGCTGCGCGTGCTCTCGGCGCAGAAGGGCGGCAAGAACCCGCTGGACATCGCGGGCCTCTTGAAGATCCGCGGCAGCGAGATCCAGCAGCGCTACGCCGAGCTGATGATGCTCGCCGCCGGGCCGTTCGCGCTGCCGCTGATCCAGGAGGCGATGGACGCGGGCTGGCAGGGCGACTTCCCGGGCGGCGAGGTCGGCAATGCGCCGCTGGCGTCCACGTATTTCAACCTGCGCAAGACCACGATTTACGGCGGTTCCAACGAGGTACAGCGCAACATCGTCTCGCAGACGGTACTCGGCTGACGCCAAGTACCGTCCGCGAGATGCGCGACAGGACTGCTCCCCCGCGCCCCCTCCGAGAGGGGGCTCTGGCAAGAGCTTCGCTGGTCCGTGATGGCGCTCTGACGCGCTCGCGGAATGGCATCTGAGGAGAACGTTATGGATTTCGATTTCACCGACGACCAGGAACAATTGCGCGACGCGGTGCGCCGCTGGGTGGGCAAGGCCTACGGCTTCGAGCGCCGGCGCGCCATCGCCGCCGCAGGCGGCTTTGACCGCGCGGTGCTGGGCGAGCTGGCCGAACTGGGCCTGACGGCGCTCACCGTGCCCGAGGCGCATGGGGGGCTGGGTCAGGGCGCGGTCGATGCGATGGTGGTGATGGAAGAACTCGGCCGCGGCCTGGTGCTCGCGCCGCTGGCGCAGACGCTGATCGTGGCCGAGGTGCTGGCGCGGCACGCGCCCGAGGCCATGCAGGCCGCATGGCTGCCGCGCATCGCCAATGGCGAAGCGCTCGTGGTGCTGGCGCCGCAGGAGCGCAAGGCGCGCTACCGGCTCGATGTTTGCGAGGCGAAAGCGGTCAAAACGTCCGATGGGAAAGCGTTGACAGCTCATAAAAGCATAGTTCCCGTGGGCGATAGTGCCGATGCCTTCCTCGTGCCCGCGCAGCTCGATGGCCGCATCGCGCTCTTTCTCGTGGAGCGCAGCGCCAGCGGCGTGGCGACGCAGGGCTACGGCACGCAGGAGGGTGGGCGCGCGGCGGAACTCGTGCTTACCAACGCACCGGCAACGCTGGTCACAACCGACGGCCTGGCGGCACTGGAGCTGGCGCAGGACGTGGGCATCGCCGCCACCTGCGCCTACGCCGTTGGCGTGATGGACGAGACGCTGCGCGTCACCGCCGAGTACATGAACCAGCGCAAGCAGTTCGGCGTGACCATCGCGAGCTTCCAGGCGCTGCGCCACCGCATGGCCGACATGAAGATGCAGCTCGAACTCGCGCGCTCGATGAGCTACTACGCCAGCCTCAAGCTCGGCGCCGAGCCCGGCGAGCGCCGCCAGGCGCTGTCCCGCGCCAAGGTGCAGCTCGGCCAATCGATGCGCTTCGTCGGCCAGCAGGCGGTGCAGCTGCACGGCGGCATCGGCGTGACCGATGAGTACATCGTGAGCCACTACTTCAAGACGCTCACGCAACTGGAGATGAGCTGGGGCGACACGCTGCACCACCTGGGCGAGGTGTCTGCGCGCATGCGGGAGACGGCGGGGGTGTTTGCCTGAAGCCTGTCAGCTTTCGGGGTGGATGCTGAACGCCAGCATCGCCGAGAGCTCGCACAGCGACCGCCCCGAGCCGGCGTGCAGCGCGTTGAAGGCGTTTTGCACGGCTTGCAGCTCGCCTGGCGTTTTGGGCGTGCGTTGCACCACGCCCGCTTCGATGAGGCGCGCCACCACGTCACTCGTCAGCAGGAAGCTGTCCTTGCCTGCCAGGCGCAGGAAGCCTGCCCCCGATCGGCCCCCCAGGCGCGCCGCGCGCCGTGCGAGCAACTGCCAGAGCCCGATGATGTCGCTGACGGGCCAGCCGGCGATGAACTGCCCGAACGGCTCGCTGCGCTCCTGTTCGATGTCGAGGATGAAGCGCGCATTCTTCGCAATGCTTTGCAGCTTGGCGCGGTCGCGGATCAGGCGCGCGTCCTGCATGTGCGCTTCGATTCGCTGGGCGTCCAGGTGTGCCATCGCCTGCACGTCGAAGCCCTCGAAGGCGGCCTCGAAGGAGCTCCAGCGCGCGTCCACCACGCTGTGGCGCAAGCCCGCCTGGAACACGCGCTGCGTCATCGCGGAGAGGTAGCGGTCACCGCCTTTCTGGCGCAAAGCCTCGGGTGAAAGAGACCGGGGCAGAGCGCTCTCCAGCGCTGCTTCGGAGCCGAAGCGCTGCACCAGCATGTCGTGCAGCCATGTATACGCGATGGTCATGAACCAGCTCCTGTCCAGAGCATGAAAAACCCGCCGGGGCAGAGCGCCGAGGCGGGGTTTGCGTCGAGCCGATCCGCTTACAGCGAATCGATGAAGCTGCGCAGCTTGTCGCTGCGGCTCGGATGCTTGAGTTTCCTCAGCGCCTTGGCCTCGATCTGGCGGATGCGCTCGCGCGTCACGTCGAACTGCTTGCCGACTTCTTCCAGCGTGTGGTCGGTGCTCATCTCGATGCCGAAGCGCATGCGCAGCACCTTGGCTTCGCGCGGGGTGAGGCCGTCCAGGATGTCCTTGACCACGTCGCGCAGGCCGGCCTGCATGGCGGCATCGACCGGCGCGGTGTTGGCGCTGTCTTCGATGAAGTCGCCCAGGTGGCTGTCGTCGTCGTCGCCGATGGGGGTTTCCATCGAGATCGGCTCCTTGGCGATCTTCATGATCTTGCGGATCTTGTCCTCGGGGATCTCCATCTTTTCCGCGAGCAGCGAGGCGTCGGGCTCGAAACCGAACTCCTGCAGGTGCTGGCGCGAGATGCGGTTCATCTTGTTGATGGTCTCGATCATGTGCACCGGGATGCGGATGGTGCGCGCCTGGTCGGCGATCGAGCGGGTGATCGCCTGGCGGATCCACCAGGTGGCGTAGGTCGAGAACTTGTAGCCGCGGCGGTATTCGAACTTGTCCACCGCCTTCATCAGGCCGATGTTGCCTTCCTGGATCAGGTCGAGGAACTGCAGGCCGCGGTTGGTGTACTTCTTGGCGATGGAGATCACCAGGCGCAGGTTGGCCTCGATCATCTCCTTCTTCGCGTGGCGGCTGGCGCGTTCGCCGTCGTTCATGCGCTTGTGGATGGCCTTGAGCTCTGCCAGCGGCACCACCACGCGGGTCTGCAGGTCGATAAGGTTCTGCTGCAGCTCCTGGATCGGCGGGATGTTGCGTCCCATGATGGAACTCCACGGCTTGCCGGCGGCGGCCTGCTTTTCCACCCACTTGAGGTTGAGCAGTTGCGGCGGGAATTCCTTGATGAAGGTCTCCTGCGGCATGCCGCACTTGTCCACGATGATGTGGCGCAGCTGGCGCTCCTTCTTGCGCACGTCGTCCACCTGGTCGCGCACCATGTCGCACAGTTTTTCGATGGTCTTGGCGGTGAAGCGGATCGACATCAGCTTGGCCGAGATCTCGTGCTGCACCTTCATGTAGGTGGGCGTGCCGTAGCCTTCGCGGTCGTAGATCTTGTGCATCTTCTCGAACAGCGCGCGCAGTTCGTCGAAGCGCTCGAGCGCATCGCTCTTGAGCTTTTCCAGCAGGCGCGTCATGGCCTTGGAGCCGCCTTTGCCGTCGTCGTCGTCCTCTTCGTCGTATTCGTCGAAGTCTTCCTCGGCCACGTAGTCGTCGGCTTCCTCGGGGTCAGCGAAGCCGTCGACCACGGTATTGATGACGACCTTGCCCTCGCGGATTTCCTCGCCCATGTTGAGGATCTCGGCGATGGTCGCGGGCGAGGCGCTGATGGCCTCCATCATGTCCATCAGGCCGCCCTCGATGCGCTTGGCGATCTCGATCTCGCCCTCGCGCGTGAGCAGCTCCACCGTGCCCATCTCGCGCATGTACATGCGCACCGGGTCGGTGGTGCGGCCGAATTCGCTGTCCACGGTGGACAGCGCCGCTTCGGCTTCTTCCTCGGCCTCTTCGACCGTGGTGGCCGTGGGCGTGACGTTGTTCTGGAACAGCGTTTCGGCGTCGGGGGTCTGTTCGTAGATGGCCACGCCCATGTCGCTGAGCAGCGAGGCCACGGCTTCCATGGTTTCTGCGTCCACCAGCTTGTCCGGCAGGTGGTCGGAAATTTCGCCCTGCGTGAGGTAGCCGCGCGTCTTGCCCAGCGTGATCAGCTTCTTGAGCTGCGCACGGCGCTTGGCCATGTCTTCTTCGGAGAGGACGGTTTCGTCCAGGCCGAATTCCTTCATCAAGGCGCGTTCCTTGGCCTTGCTGATCTTCATGCGCAGGGGCTTGACCTTCTCCACCGGCGCGGCAACGTCGGCCGCGGGAGACTCCTGCTCGGGTTCGCCTTCCAGGTCGGCCTCGATGTCCGACAGGTCGGCGTCGTCCTGAAAGTCGTCCTTCGTCTTGCCCTTGGCTTTTGCCTTGCCCTTGCCCCTGGCCGCGGGCTCCACCTTGGCCTTGGTGGCCTTGGCGGGCTTGTCCTGGCTGTCGGAAGCAGGTTTCTTGGCGGCGGCAGGCTTCTTCGCCGCCTGCGTTTCAGCCTTCTTGGCAGGTTTTTTGGTCAGTTTTTCTTCTGCTTCGGCACTGGCCTTGGACTTTTTGGCGCTGGCGCCATCGGTTGCGGGCGCGGCGGACTTTCGAGCTGGCATGAAGTTCCTCGAGGTCAAAACAGGGTGTCAAAATATCAAAAGCCGTGAAACGTGGCACGACACGGCGGACGGCGTGCGGGACCGCGTGTCATGGACGTGCGCTGGCTGGCGCATCGTCCGAAGGCAAGATGTCTGGGCGAACATTTGGAGTGCAGCCCTTGCGGTGATGGTGGGCAAAGCGCGCTGGCGCGCCGTTTCACTGTGCTGCCCGGTCCGGAGGTACTGCTGTCGCTCTTGCCGACTAGCCCTACATTATAACGAAATGTTCGATTTCAAGAGCCGGTGGCGGCGCTGTCTCCCGACAGTTTCAGCGCCTTTCTGCGCTCTTCGAGCTGGCGATAGCGCTCGAGCGCCAGCGGGTCCTGGCTGCTGGTCGCGATGAGTGCGCTCTGCTCGCGCTCGATGTTTTCGATGTGCAGCCGGGCGAGCAGGCCGTGCAGTTCGGTGCGCAGTTCGTTTTCATCACCTTCGGTCTGCGCGTGCGAGCCGGTCATGATGCGTTCGGCCAGCGCCTGCGCTTCATGTCCCTGCAGAAGCTGCGCCAGCCGCGCCCAGGGCAGCACGCCGCTCTGGTTCCATTGCTCTTCAAGCCACGTGAACAGCAGCCCGTGCGGTGGCGCCAGTTCGGCCAGGGCGCCGCGGTCTTCCTGGCCCAGCGTTTCGAGAAACGCCATGTGCGAAAGCAGCAGGCGCAGCGCGTGGTCGCTGCGGCGGGTCGGTTTGCCCCGGGGCAGGGGCGGCTGGGTCGCGATGCGCGCCCCCGCGTGGCGCGAGCCGCGCCAGTCGTTGCCCTTGCGCCAGGATCTATAACCAGTCGAATCTGGCTCCGCGGACCGTCCATCGTGCGTGGACTGCTCCATGGACCATAGCGAAATGAGGGGCTCCATCTGCATCTGCCCGAGTTCGGCCAGTTGCGCGGCGATTTGCTGCTTGAGTGCGCCCATGGGCAGCGGCGTCCAGAGCGCGCGGGCGTTGCTGAGCATGTGTGCGCGTCCTTCGGCCGTGCCCAGGTCGCAGCCTTCGCGCGCGGCCTGCTCGAGAAAGCGCGACAGCGGCAGCGCGTCGCCTACCTGGCGCGCGAACGCATCGTGGCCGAAGGTGCGGATGTAGCTGTCCGGATCATGCTCGGGGGGCAGGAAGAGAAACTTGATGCTGCGCGTGTCGCTGGCGTAGGGCAGCGCCGCGTCCAGCGCCTTGCGCGCGGCGCGCCGCCCCGCGCCATCGCCGTCGAAGCTGAAGACCACCTGATCGCTGAAGCGAAACAGCTTGTGCACGTGCTCGGCGGTGCAGGCGGTGCCCAGTGTCGCCACGGCGTTGCCGAAGCCCAGTTGGGCCAGCGCCACCACGTCCATGTAGCCTTCGGTCACGAGCACGTAACCGGCCTCGCGGATCGCCTGGCGCGCCTCGAACAGGCCGTAGAGCTCGCGGCCCTTGTGAAACACCGGCGTTTCGGGCGAATTGAGGTATTTGGGCTTCTCGTCGGTGAGCACGCGCCCGCCAAAGCCGATGCATTCGCCCTTGACGTTGCGGATCGGGAACATCACGCGCTCGCGAAAGCGGTCGTAGCGCCTGCCGTCTTCCTCGTTTTCGATCACCAGGCCGCTTTGCACCAGCAGCGGGCTGTCGTACTCGGCGAACACGCTGGCCAGGCCGTGCCAGCCGCTGCCGGCCCAGCCCAGGGCGTAGCGCTTGGCGACGGCGCCGCTCACGCCGCGGCCCTTGAGGTAGGCGATGGCGGTCGGTGATTCGCGCAGCTGCGCGCAGAATGCCTGCGCCGCCCGGGCCAGCACTTCGCTCAGGGTGGCCTGCTGCTGGCGCTGCGCCTGCGCGCGCTCGCGCTCCTGCGGGGATTGATCGTCCTCGGGCACCTGCAGGCCCGCCTGCTGGGCCAGGTCCTGCACCGCCTCGCGAAAGCCCATGCCCTGGTGCTCCATCAGAAAACCGATGGCGTTGCCGTTCTTGCCGCAGCCAAAGCAGTGGAAAAACTGCTTGGACGGGCTGACGCTGAACGAGGGCGATTTCTCGCCATGGAAGGGGCACAGCCCCATGAAATTGGCGCCGCTTTTCTTCAGCTGCACGTAGCGGCCGACGATGTCGACCACGTCGGTGCGCTCGAGCAACTCCTGGATGAACGATTGGGGGATGGCCACGGACTTGATTTTCGCGCATGCAAATTTGTTGTAATCGAGCCGCGGGCAGGGCGCCCGATTTGGAGAGCACGCATGAGCACCAGCATTTTCGACCAGCACCTCGCGCGCAACGAGGCCAATTTCGCACCGCTTACCCCCCTGTTGTTCATCGAACGCACGGCCGAGGTCTATCCCGAGCGCCTTGCCATCGTGCACGGCGGCCTGCGCCAGACGTGGAGCCAGACGTATGACCGCTGCAGGCGCCTGGCCAGCAGCCTGAGGCGCGCGGGAGTCGGCAAAAACGACACCGTCGCCGTGATGCTGCCCAACACGCCGCCGATGGTGGAGGCGCACTTCGGCGTGCCCATGGCGGGCGCGGTGCTCAACACCATGAACACGCGCCTGGACCCGGAGGCCGTGGCCTTCATGCTGGACCATGGCGAGGCCAAGGTGGTGATCGTCGACCCCGAGTTCACGCCGGTGATGGCCAGGGCGCTGGCCCTGCGCCAGCGCACGGCGCCCATCCTCGTGATCGAAACCGAGGATGCCCTCTACGGCCCGGCCGCCCAGAGTCTGGGTGGCACGCGCTACGAGGATTTCATCGCCGCGGGCGATGCGCAGTTCGCCTGGGAACTGCCGGGCGACGAGTGGGACGCGATCGCGCTGAACTACACCAGCGGCACCACCGGCAACCCCAAGGGCGTGGTCTATCACCATCGCGGCGCGGCGGTGAACGCCATCAGCAACATCCTGGAATGGGACATGCCCAAGCACAGCGTCTATCTCTGGACGCTGCCGATGTTTCACTGCAACGGCTGGTGCTTTCCATGGACCGTGGCGGCGCGCGCGGGGGTGAACGTCTGCCTGCGGCGGGTCGAAGCCAAGGCCATCTTCGACGCGATCCGCGACCATGGCGTGACGCACTACTGCGGTGCGCCCATCGTGCAGTCGCTGCTGGTCAACGCCCCGGCCGAGATGAAGCAGGGCGTGCCCGCAGGCGTCAAGGCGATGGTTGCCGGTGCCGCGCCGCCGGCCGCGCTGATCGAGGGCATGGAGCAGATGGGGTTCGACCTGACGCACGTCTATGGCCTGACCGAGGTCTATGGCCCGGCCACGGTCTGCGCCAGGCAGGAGGCCTGGAGCGCGCTGGACGTGGGCGAGCGCGCGGCGCTCAACGCGCGCCAGGGCGTGCGCTACCACCTGCAGCGCTCGGCGCGCGTGCTCGACCCCGAGACCATGCAGCCTGTCTCGATGGATGGCGAGACCATGGGCGAGATCATGTTCCAGGGCAATATCACGATGAAGGGCTACCTCAAGAATGCCGAGGCGAGCGACGAGGCGTTTCACGGCGGCTGGTTTCACTCGGGCGATCTGGCGGTGCAGTACCCCGACGGCTACATCAAGATCAAGGACCGCAGCAAGGACATCATCATCTCGGGCGGCGAGAACATTTCTTCGATCGAGGTGGAGGACGTGCTGTATCGCCATCCGGCGGTGATGGCCGCCGCGGTGGTGGCGCGGCCCGACCCCAAATGGGGCGAGACGCCGTGTGCCTTCGTCGAGCTGAAAAACGGCGCCTCGGCCAGCGCCGAGGAGATCGTCGCGCACTGCAAACGCCACTTGGCGGGCTTCAAGGTGCCGCGCGCCATCGTCTTCGGCGAGCTGCCCAAAACCAGCACCGGCAAGATTCAGAAATTCGAGCTGCGCCAGCGAGCCGGGTCGGCCAGCGCGATCGATGTCTGAAGACTATTGATTGTGCAGCTGTCTGCGCTTGATGGGCGGGCACCAGTATCGAATTTTTACAGCAGCCACTCGATCGGCAGCAGCGCCAGCAGCCGCACCATCGCGCGGCTCCACCAGGTGGTGTGCGGCTCGGTGGTGTGGATCGGTGCCGGGTGGCCGACGTCGGCCTGCCACCGCAGCGCGCCGTCACCCGCGAGGCTGACGTGGTAGGACTGGCGCGGGATCTCGACGTCGAAGGCCTGCGCCATCTGCCGCGCCAGCGCCGGGCTGTCGATCAGAAAGCCCAGCTCGGTGTTGAGCAGCGCCGAGCGCGGGTCGAAGTTGAGCGAACCGACGAACACGCGCTCGCCATCCACCGCGAAGGTCTTGGCGTGCAGGCTGGAGCCCGAGCTACCCAGGCGCTGCAGCAGTGGTCGGCCCTTTTCGGCGGTGTACTCGGGCACCAGGCGGCGTATCTCGTAGAGCGTGATGCCCTCGGCCAGCAAAGGCGTCGTGCGGATGGGCCAGCAGGTGAATGCCGCTCAGGCCCGGATGCGCGGCGAGTTCGGGGCCCAGTGCCCGTTCGATCAGCGTTTCGTGGGCGGCAGGCCGCAGCTTGCCAGCAGCAACCTGGCGAGCAGCGCCAGCAGCGGGCGGGCGCTGGCGCGTGGGGTGGGCATCGCTGCCATCACCGCTGGCCGGGTGTGATCAGCGCCAGGCGTTCGGCCAGCGTGGCCGCCGACAGCTCGCCGACGCGTGAGGCCACGAGCCGTCCTTGCGTGTTGTAGAACAGCGTGGTGGGCAGGGCGCGCAGGCCCAGCAGGTGGCTCAGGCCCGAGTCCGCGTCCAGCAGCACGTGGGCGGGCGGCAGGCCCTGCTGGGCGGCGTAGCGGCCCGCCTTGTCGCCGCTCTCGCCCTGGTTGACCCAGAGAAAGCGCACGCCGGGGTACTGCTGGCTGGCCTGCTGCAGCACCGGCATTTCACGCCGGCAGGGTGGGCACCAGGTGGCCCAGAAATTCACCACCGTGGGCTGGCCCCTGAGACTTTGAAAATCGGTGGCGGAGCCGTCGAGCGCCGTTAACTGCCATTGCGGTAGGCCGGACAGTTCGGTGGCGGCCTGCTCCGTCAGCGCGGGCAGCGACGGGTGCAACCAGGCGCTGCCCGACACCCACAGGAGGAGCGCGGTGGCGGCGCCCATGCTCACGGTCCTGCGCCAGGGGCTGCGCGCGGCCCAGAGAAAGATCACGTAGGTGAGGGCGGCCGCCACGCCCCACCAGGGGGCCCAGCCGCCGTCGCGCACGTCCAGCACGCTCCACGGCGCGCGGCGGTATTCGCTGGCGAAGTAAAGCACATAGCCCGCGCGCGCCGCCAGCAGCGCGCAGGCCGGCAGCAGCCAGCTGTGGCGCACGCCCGCGCCCAGGCCGCGGCGGCGCGCCATGCGCTCATGCAAGGTGCTGCCGATGATCCACGCCAGCAGGAGCAGCAGCAGGCTCCAGGGCAGCGAGAGGGGGCCGATATCGAGCGTGCGTTCCATGGCGGCGCCAGTATGCATGAGTGCGAAAGCACGCAATAATCGCCGGACGATTTCACAGGACAACAGGGAGTTCGCCATGCCTCACATCCGTCATGCCGCCGCTCTGGCCGTGCTCGCGGGCCTGCTCGCGCCCGCGGCGTGGGCCGAGTGTTATGTGGTGTACGGACCGGACCAGCAGGTGGTCTATCGCAGCCAGGAGCCGCCGGTGGACATGTCCCGCCAGATCCACGAGACGCTGCCCAAGGTGGCGCCGGGAGGCGTCATGGTGTTCTCGCTCGACAACTTCGGCTGCGAGCTGACGGTGAACAAATTGCCGCTCAAGGCGACCTCGCAGGCTCCGAAAAAAACGGGGAAGGCACCACGCGAGCGCGCCATCTCCAACTCCTGACGCCCGCCGCTTTGCGACAATCGGGGCCATGAACGGTCCCCCTTCCGATCCGCTGCCTCTGCCCGCCGACTGGCTTGAAGTGACCTCCATGGACATGGAGGCGCAAGGCGTCGCCCACCGTCCTGACGGCAAGGTGGTCTTCATCGATGGCGCGCTGCCTGGCGAGCTGGTGAGCGCGCGCACGCGCCGCAGCAAGAACCAGTGGGAGCAGGCGGACCTGGCCGAGATTCACCGCGAATCCAGCCTGCGCGTGGCGCCGCGCTGCCCGCACTTCGGCCTGCATGCCGGTGCCTGCGGGGGGTGCAAGATGCAGCATCTCGACGCGGCGGCGCAGGTGGCGGCCAAGCAGCGGGTGCTCGAAGACAACCTCTGGCATCTGGGCAAGGTCAGGTCCGAGTCGGTGCTCACGCCCATCCATGGGCCGGCTTGGGGCTACCGCTACCGGGCGCGCCTGGCGGTGCGCTACGTGGCGAAGAAGGGCACGGTGCTCGTGGGCTTTCACGAGCGCAAGAGCCGCTACATCGCGGACATGCACACCTGCAAGATCCTGCCGCCGCATGTGGATGCGCTCTTGATGCCGCTGCGCGAGCTGATAGGCGCCATGTCGGCGCGGGACACCTGCCCGCAGATCGAACTCGCCTGCGGCGACGAGGTCACGGTGCTGGTGCTGCGTCATCTGGAGCCGTTGTCGCCCGGCGATCGGGACAGGCTGCGCGCGTTCGGCAGGCAGCATGGCGTGCAATGGTGGCTGCAGCCCAAGGGGCCGGACAGCGCGCAGCCGCTCGACGAGGGCGGCGCGCCGCTGTGCTACCGCCTGCCGGACTTCGGCATCACCATCGCCTTCAGGCCCACCGATTTCACGCAGGTGAATCCGCAGATCAACCGCGTGCTGGTTGGGCGGGCGCTCAGGCTCCTGGGCCCCCGCAAGACGGACCGCGTGATCGACTGGTTCTGTGGTCTGGGCAATTTCACGCTGCCTCTGGCCACGCAAGCGGGGCACGTGCTGGGGGTGGAAGGCAGTGCCGTGCTGATTGCCCGTGCGCGAGAGAATTTTGTATCAAATCAGGCTCAATCGCTTGGTGGGAAGGCGCTTGCAGCTACTGAATTTGAAGTGCGCAACCTGTTTGAAATCACGGCGCTGGAGCTGGTGGCGCATGGCCCGGCGCAGCGCTGGCTGATCGATCCGCCGCGCGAGGGGGCGTTTGCACTCGTCAAGGCACTGGCGGACATTCACCAGGCACGCCTCGCAACGGAAGGCGCGCCGGAGCTTTCCGCCGATGCGCGGGCATGGCAGGCGCCCGAGCGCATCGTCTACGTGAGCTGCAACCCGGCGACGCTTTCGCGCGATGCGGGGCTGCTGGTGCATCAGGCGGGCTATCGCTGCACGGCCGCGGGGGTGATCAACATGTTCCCGCACACCGCGCATGTGGAGAGCATGGCGGTGTTCGAGCGGATGGCTTGAGCGTTTCAGCCGCGGCTGCGTGAGCCTGCTTTGGCCGGCGCTTCGTCCTCGCCCGGCTCGGCCTCGGTCGCCGCTTTGGGCGCTGTCGTCAGCGCGGAGGGAACGGGCTCCACCTTGTTCTCGCGCATGTACTGGTCCATCTCTTTCCAGCCGGCGAAGATCTGCGCCTTGGACGACCTGGGGTTGAGCGTGTAGCAGTCCTCGAGCCCGCGCGTGGCAAACCGGCAGGCGCCGCCGATGGCCTGCGCCTCTGCGTCGCGCGCCAGTGCGCGCGGATCGGGACCCAGGCCGGGAATGTCGCAGCCGACCAGGGCCAGCAACGTCACGGCCACCAGTGCGGTGCGCGTGAGGGTCAAGGCTGGGGAATGGCGCGGGCTCGGCATGCCCTGATTATCGGCAACCACCGCGCTTTGTTGAGCTGAACCTGAATCTGGAGGGTGCGTTCAACTGTCGGATTCAGGTCGAAAAAAAGCCCCGGCGTGCGGGGCTTGGGTTATCGGCTTCCCGGGGCTCAGTCGTTGTTGCCGCCGAAGATGCCCAGCAGCGCCAGCAGGCTCTGGAAGACGTTGAACAGGTCCAGGTAGAGTGCCAAGGTGGCGCTGATGTAGTTGGTCTCGCCGCCATCGAGCACGCGCTTGACGTCGTACAGCATGAAGGCGCTGAAAATCGCAATGGCGGCCACGGAAATGGCCATCACGCCCGCCGTGGAGCCGACGAAGATGTTGATTGCCGCGCCGATCATCAGCACGACGGCGCCCACGAAGAGCCATTTGCCCAGGCCGGACAGATCGCGCTTGATGACGCTGGCCAGACTGGCCATCACGAAGAAGACGCCTGCGGTGCCGGCAAACGCCGTCATGATGAGACTGGCGCCGTTGCTCATGCCGAGCACCAGGCCGATCAGGCCCGAGAGCATCAGTCCCATGAAGAACGTGAACGCGAGCAGGACGGCGACGCCCTTGCCCGAGTCCTTGGTCTTCTCGATCGCATACATGAAGGCGAACGCGCCGCCGAGGAAGACGATGAGGCCGAAGCCGCCGCGCATCGCCTGCATGATGCCGGTGGCCACGCCCACCCAGGCGCCGAGCACCGTGGGCACGAGGCTGAGCGCCAGCAGCCAGTAGGTGTTGCGCAGGACGCGATGGCGTTCCTCGGTCGAAAGACCATAGCCCGTGGCGGAACCCAAACGGGTGACTTCTGTGTTCATGGTGTCGTACTCCTGAAAAACGGCAACCGTCGTTCTTGCGTTGATTCTATGTGGCGTCAAAAGTGCCCGTTGCAAGACGGACCGGATTGTCACCTTTTCGGGTGGGACAGTTTTGCCTGTGAGGCGCATGCGCGCTTGCCGCCGCAGCGCTATGCTGTCCCGCTGTTCCCAATTTCCCTTGAGTAGACCATGAAAACCCAGGCAACGCTTGAATTGTCGGATGTGAAGCGGATGGCGGCCGCGGCCGAGGCCGAGGCGGTGAAAAACGGCTGGGCGGTGACGATTGCCATCGTCGATGCCGGCGGCCACCCGCTGTGGCTGCAGCGGCTCGATGGCTGTGCGCCCATGTCGGCCTACATCGCGCCAGCCAAGGCGCGCTCGGCCGCTCTGGGCCGCCGCGAAACGAAGAATTTCGAGGAAATGATCAACAATGGCCGCACGGCCTTCCTTTCGGTGCCACAACTCGATGGCCTGATGGAGGGCGGCGTGCCCGTCGTGAAGGACGGCCAGTGCATCGGCGCCGTGGGCGTGAGCGGCGTCAAGGCGCCGCAGGATGCGCAGGTGGCGCACGCCGGAGTGGCCGCGCTCGGGCTTTGAGTGCCGCAGGCGCCGGGCCGCTTGCCCTGCGAAGCTCAGAACTTCCAGCCGAACTGCACGCCGAAGAGGCGCTGCGACATGCCCACGGTCTCATTGCCCGCGGGCATGCCCAAGCCGTTGAACATCGAAGCGCCCGTGACCGAACGGCGCGGCGCGAACATCGCGGCGAACGTCAGCTCGGCGTGCGAGGAGAGTGCGTAGGTGGCGCCCAGTGTGTAGTGCACCTGCGTGACGCCCGGCGCGAGGATGTTGAAGGAGATGTCGCTGGAACGCACCGGGTTGCCGCCCACGTTCACCCCGGCGCGCAGCTGCCACTGCGGCGTCGCCTGCCACTGAACGCCGAGCTTCCAGACGTTCACATCGCTCCAGCCGAATCCCGGCCCGTTGGGCGCGCCCAGCGGCGCCATCGCGCTGCTGGGGTTGCCCACCGACGCGATGCGGCTGTAGCGGATGCGGCTGTAGTCGAGCGCCACGGTGATGGCAGGCGTGGGGTGCAGGCTCAGGCCGAGGGTGAGGTTCTCGGGAATGTCGAAGCGTCCGCCGTCGGCAAACAACCCCTGGTATCTGACAAAGCGCGACATGCGCACCCTGGGGGCGTAGGACAGGCCCACATCCACCCTGTCGGACAGACGGCCGAAATAACCCAGCCGCACGCCGACGCCCGAACTGGTGTCGTGGCCGTTGTTCGTCACGCTGCCCGGGCTGGCGGTCATCGGCGGCATGCCGGGGGCGTTGTCGAACGCCTGCAGCCCGCTGGCCTTGAAACGCTGGATCACGAACAGCGGCGCGATTCCGATCGAGTGGTTCTCGGCCACCTTGTAGGCCAGGGTTGGCGCGATCACGAGCTGCATCAGGTCCACGCCCAGGCGGCCTTGGCCGCACAGCACGTTGGCCGGCCCGGCGCCGCAGTTGATCTGGCCGCCAGGATAGTCGGTGTTCATGCCGCCGTGGCCGTAGACGGACAGGCCCCAGCCCCAGCGGTCCCCCGCGGTGCGGTTGTAGCCGAACTCAGGCACGTAAAACGTGTTGGAATCGCTGGCCACGGACGCGTCTAGCATGCCGCCGCTGCGCTGCATGTCACGGCGCGGCATGAAAAAGCCCAGTCCACCCTCGACGCGGTTGCCGGAGAAAGCCGCAGTCGCCGGGTTGTTGGCGCCGGCGAAGCCGCTTTCGGTGGAGGCCACGGCCGCGCCTCCCATGCCCAGCGCCTTCATGCCGTAGCCGTGAGGAAAGTAGCCGTTCGTGGCCAGCGCCGCCATTGGCAGCGTTGCGGCGAACAGCACCAGGGTGGCGCCGCGCAGTCGTGACTTGTTCATGGTTGGGCTCTCTTTTCATGAAAAGGCGTGCGAGGAATTCCTCGCACGCCTCGGGATCGGGACGATGCGCGACGCGGCACCTGGTCGCGTCACTGAGTCAGGCGGGCCGCCACGGTGGGGCGCTTTTCGTGGGTCCATTCGTGCAGCGACCCGTCATAGAGCTTGACCTTGTGGTTGCCCATGATCTGCGTCATCACGAACCACACCCCCGAGGCCTGATGGCCGGTGTTGCAATAGGTGATCGACGCAGCCCGTGGATTCACACCGCTCATCACGAACATGTCGCTGTAGGTCGCTGAACCGTACAGGGTGGCCGGCTGGCCATGCCTGTCGGTCGACATCATCGCGGTGTAGAGGTTCTTGGCGCCATCGATGTGGCCGGACGTCGTGGCGGCCCCCGAGCGGTCGAGCCCGAGGTAGAAGGCGTCACTGCGCGCGTCGATCAGTTGCTCGGACTGGCTGGCCTGCGCCTTGGCCACGTCTTGCGAGGTGGCCATGAACTGGGCGCTGCGAT